>Ga0209963_1000013_pt1 | contig 1209713 bp, 1158 predicted proteins | sample ThiBio_1000_biof_2_FD_183957 | JGI IMG/M metagenome (GOLD analysis project Ga0209963, IMG submission 183957) | Wastewater bioreactor microbial communities from Cape Town, South Africa - Thiocy_cont_1000_biof (SPAdes) | ecosystem: Engineered > Bioreactor > Thiocyanate-remediating >...
ATTCCTCGTTCAACCCGGTGTCGGCGCTGACCGGGGCGAGCCTCGACGTGATCGGCGAGGACCCGGCCTGCCGGGGGCTGATCCATGCCATGATGGTGGAGTGCAAGGCGGTCGGCGAGGCGGTCGGAGCGCGCTTCGGCGTCAGCATCGAGCAGCGCATCAAGGGCGGCACCGACATCATCGGCCACAAGCCGTCGACGCGCCATGACGTGGAGCTCGGGCGGCCGATGGAGATCGACCCGCTGGTGTCCTCGGTGCAGGAACTCGCCCGTCGCCTCGCCATCGCGACGCCCACAATCGACATCGTCGCTTCCCTCCTGCGCCTCCAGGGACAGGTTCTCGGCCTATACGCCAGAAAGCAAAACATCGAAAACGCCATACGCGCGGCCGGCTGAAAAACTGGCCGAAAGCCCACGCATCGAAACCCGTCCCCCTGTGGGCGGGTTTTTCTTTTTGGGGCTCGGATGCGACTTTCCCGGCGGCGGGTTCAGCCTCTCGCCCCAGCCGACGCCGAGGGCACGGATTCGGCGCGAAAGCGTTCAGGATTTCGAACGCTACGTTTAATCAAGGCCACTATCTCGAACGCACAATTCTTCCTAGGCTTTCAATGCACGGATGCTTTCCGCGCCTTGTTATCACGCAAGTGCCGGAAAAACTTGAGCTATCGCAGGGTCGAACATGGAAGCCGTCAAGCCACCTTTCGACGATCGGCCGTTTCGCCGGTCCGGCCGTCCGGCCCGCGTCGCGAGCCGCTTTCGGGGCCATCTTTCCGCGATGCCGAACGCAGCCGGGCCGAGATAGAGGGCGCTGGCCGGCGGGGGTCGCCGCGCCTCGTCACCAGCCAGCAGAACGAGACAAATCTGGAGGAAGCAGGTGGACTGCAAGCACAACGGCAATGGGCGCGCGAGAAGCCCGGGCGTATCCGATCGCATCCTGCGGGTCCTCGACCAGATCGAGGACGGCGTGAAGGACATGCAGAGCGGCTGGAACCTGCCGCGTGAATGCTATGTCGACCAGGAATTCTACGATTTCGAGCAGGAAGCCGTCTTCATGCGAAGCTGGCTGTGCCTGGGCCGGGTGGACGAGATCAAGAACCCCGGCGATTTCGTGCGCATCGACATGGGCGACGAGCCGCTCGTCATGGTGCGCGACCAGAACATGGAGATCCGCGTCTTCACGCCGATCTGCGCGCATCGCGGCCATCTGCTGTGCGAGGGCTCTGGCAACGCCGGACGCTTGTTCCGCTGCCCGTTCCACGCCTGGACCTACGGCCTCGACGGCCATCTGATCGCGGCGCCCTCGATGAACGACACGATCGGCCTGAAGAGGCTGAAGGCGGAGGCGCATCTGCCCTCGCACAAGGTCGAGATCTGGAACGGCTTCGTCTTCACCAATCTCGATCCCAACGCCAAGCCGCTGACGCCGACGCTCGGCAAGCTGACCAAGACGCTCGAGCCCTACCATATCGACAAGATGGTCTCGATGCCGGTCGCCGAGATCAAGGGCTGCGACTGGAACTGGAAGCCGCAGCTGGAGAACGGCATCGAGCCGTATCATAGCGCCTATCTGCACGGCATGCTGCACGACTTCGCCCATGTGCGGCTGACCAGCTTCGTCGAGTTCGACGAGGATGACGGCGCCGTCTACCACCCGACGGGCTTCTACTATCCCGATGCCGGCTTCAACCCGACCGGCAAGGCGCTGATGCCGATCATCCCGACGCTGGGCGAGAAGGAACGCAACGAGGTCATCTTCGCCAGCATTCCTCCCAATCTCGGCTTCGGCGCGGTGCCGGAAGGGCTGTTCTACTACCTCGTGCTTCCGGCCGGCCCTGGCGCCATCAACCTGCGCATCGGTCACCTCTATCCCGAGGAAAGCACCAAGGTTCCGCTGTTCGACCATCTCTACAAGATCGCGCAGGACGGCCTGGTCGTGTTCCACAACCAGGACGCGGCCTCCACCGCTTCGGTGCAACGCGGCAACCGCTCGCGCTTCCGCAAGCCCGGCCGCTACTCCTTCCAGGAGGAGTCGCTGCTGCAGTTCTACCAGTGGCTGCAGAAGCGCTACCGCGAATACGCCAGCGAGGCGCGGCAGGCCCAGGAAGCCTAAAGGCGCCCGCCGCCGATCGAGCCGATTCAAGGGAATGGGCGGGAGATGCTTCCCGCCCCAACGACAGAACCATAACCCGGGAGATTGAGAATGAAGATCATCGTCGATCGCCAGCGCTGCGACGGCAACGGCGTCTGCATGGGCATCGCGCCCGAAGTTTTCGATGTCGATGACGACCTCTACCTGCATGTCGCCGAGACCATTCCCGAAGACCCGGAATTGCGCGCGCGCGTCCGGCAGTCGATCACCTCCTGTCCGATCCTCGCGCTGAAGCTGGTCGAAGAATGAAGCGCAGGTCCGAACCTGCCGGTTCGGGTCGATCGCAAAATCAAGGCGTTACGGCGTTCCTTTCGCTCTGATCTGAAAGGACGTCGGGCCGCGGCAAACGCGGCATGGCTGAACGAAGGTAGGCTCATGGGCACGAGGCAACGCATCGTCGTGGCCGGCGGATCGCTGGCAGGCCACTCCGCCGTGACGGAGCTGGTCGGCCTCGTCCCCGAAGCCGAGATCGTCTGGGTGACGGGCGAACCGCACAAGACCTACAGCAAGCCAGCGCTTTCCAAGGAATTCATGCAGGCGCGCAACGAGCTCGCCGAGCTGACATTGCCCGATGTCGCGGGCGATCGGCCGCGCGGACTGCGAATCCTGCGTGGCCGCTCCTGCGTCTCGCTCGATGCCTCGGGGCGCGCCGTCACGCTCGATGACGGCGAGCGGATCGATTTCGACCAGTTGCTGGTGGCGACCGGCGCCGCCGCCCGGATGCCGGGCATGCTGCGCGGCGTCGACGGCGTCTTTCCGTTGCGCACGCTCGACGATGCCGTGGCGATCCGCGCGCGGCTTGCTGACCGTCCGAAAGTGGCGGTGGTCGGCGGCGGCCTGATCGGCTGCGAGCTGGCCGCCTCGGTGCGCGCGTTCGGCCTCGACGTGACCATCGTCGAACGTCTCGATACGCTTCTCGACAGACCGTTCGGCGGCGCCCTCGGTTCCTATTTCCTCGACCTGCACAGGGCCAACGGCGTCGAACTGGTGATGGGCGCCATGGTGGAGCGCGTGGCGCTGGAGGAGGGACGCGTCGCTGGCGTCCATCTGGCTGATGGCACGGAGATCGCCGCCGGGCTCGTCCTGGTCGGCGCCGGCTCCGAGCCGTGCACGCAATGGCTCGACGGGTCGGGATTGCAGGTCGGCGACGGCGTGCTTTGCGACGCCCATCTGGCGACGTCGAGCCCCGGCATCTTCGCCGCCGGCGACGTTGCCCGCTGGACGAACCCGATCTATGGCCTTCGCATGCGCGTCGAGCATTGGACCAACGCCTCGGCGCAGGGCCGCGCGGCGGCGCGCAACATGGTCGCGCTCGCGACGGGCCGTCAGGACCTGCGCAAGGCTTTCGCCGACGTTCCCTATTTCTGGTCGGATCAATACGGCCAGAAGATCCAGATGGTGGGCTGGCACGAGGGCCACGATCGCGTCGAGCTCGACCGGTCGGGCGACGTGCCGGGGCCGCTCGCGCGGTTCTACCGCAACGGGCGGCTCATAGCGGCGGCCGGGGTGAACGCGCCGCGCGTCGTCATGCGGTTGCGCCGGCAGATCGAGGACGAGGCACGTGCGGCCGAGGCGGCTTAGAAGGAACTCCAGGCTGGCGATCTTCGCCGAGCCGGGACTGGCAGGGGGAGAGCACGGATGGCGGATCAAGCAGGATTCGACGAGACGGTCCGCGACGACATCTGGACCATCCTGAGCCGCAAATACGGCACAGTGCGGCGCGGCGGCCATCCGGTGGATGCCGAGGAACATCTGCACGAGCGCACCTTCTGGCCGGACATGCATTTCCACAAGGTCGAGACGGTGGAACAGCCCGGCGGCAGGCAGATCCGGATTACCTTCACGCCGGTCAACGAGCCGGCGACGACCTATGGCTACAAGGTCGACGTCGACAAGGCGGCGTCCGCCTGGAGCGAGCGCGTCGGTATCCGCGAGCCGCGCCAGAACCCGTCGATGTTCGCGGCCGAGCTGATCTGGTACATGGTCGCCTATATCGGCGCGTCGAAGATGCAGGACTGCCCCGAGGGGGAAGGCGGCGTGCGCTGGATCAACACCGGCGCCGACATATTCGAGCCGCTGCCGGAAGCCGCCGCCCAGGCGCATTGAGACAAGCCCTTCGCCGCGTCGCTTGAAGCGGCGGGCCGTAGCCCGTCCGATCCGTGAAACGCCAAGGCGCCTGGGGTGGTTTGCGCTAGCCCTGGCCGTAGTCGATGCGCACCGCGCGGTAGCCCGGCGATCGCACGAATTCGTCGAACTGGCTGCACATGGAATCGATGAGTTTCATGATGCGCGGGTTGCGGTAGCGATGCTGCGGATAGACCGCGTAGACGGGCGTGTCGTCCGAGCGCCATTCCGGCAGGATCGGCACAAGGCCGCCCTGCTCGACTTCGTAGCGGACGAAGAAGTCCGGCAGGTAGCCGATCACCAGGCCCTCGACGGCGAAATACTTGGCCATCCAGTATTCATTGACGTTGAAGCGGGCATGCGGGTTGAGGTTGACGATCCGCTTGCCGTTGCGCAGCCGCCATTGCTCGGGCAGGCCGTTGCGCATGTAGACGACGCCGTTGCAGCTGTTGATCTCGTCGAGCGACGCCGGGATGCCGTTCTTCTCGATGAAATGCGGGCTGGCGTAGAGCCCGTAGGAGACGTTGCCCATCTTGCGGCGCAGCAGGCTCGACGTCGGCGGGTCGCCGACGAAGATCATGCAATCGAAGTCGAACTGGCCGGCGATGATCTTGTCGTTCGGATACATCTGCAGGTCGAAATCGATATGCGGATTGTGCTTGGCGAAATACTGCGCCGCGGCGCCGATCAGCGAGGTGCCGAAGGCGGAACTGGCGACGATGCGGATGCGGCCGCTGATGGTCGAATGGGCGCGCTGGGCGGCGCTGACGGCGTTTTCGCAGGTGTCGAAAATGATCGCGGCGTGGTCCAGGAACTCCTTGCCGGCGTCGGTCAGTTCCAGCCCCTTGGCCTTGCGAACGAAGAGCTCGACGTGCAGCGCATCCTCCAGCCGCCGCAGATGATGGCTCAGCGTCGCCTTGGGGATGTTGTAGGTGTCGGCGGCGCGTGAAATGCTCCCCGCGCGTGCGATCGACAGGAAGCAGCGTATGTCTTTCAGCTCATAAAGATCGGTCATTTATCGTTCAAGATTTGGAACGGAAGGTTCACTACTTCACTCTATCTTGGAACTTACCCCAGCCTATAATTCGCTTCAATAGCAACGAGGCACCTTTCAGGCACCCGGGGGGAAGGCACTGGCGACAACGTCGCGTGCCGATCACAACATCCTGTTTTCCTTGATGAAAAGTGTCTCGTACCGCGCGGTGGCGCGGCGCGCGATGCCGCCTCGCGGGCGGTTCTTCGGCGCCACGGCATCCGCGCCGCCACGCGGATGGTTCGGGACGAGCGAGGATGCCAGTGACAGCGGAAGCGAGCAGGGTCGGGGCACAGGCGCAAGGCGCCACGGAGAGCTCGCTCAAGGCGCTCGATTCGACCGGCGTGCGGCTGGAGCGCGTCTGCGTCGCGCGCGAGATGACGTCGAAGGTCGGGCCACGCAGCTTCCTGCATGCCGGGCCGCCGATCAGCCTCGCCGACATTCCCGGTCCGATGCGCGGCGCCATCATCGGCGGTCTGCTGTTCGAGGGCGAGGCTAGGGACGTCGCCGAGGCGGAAGCCATCATCGACAGCGGCGAAATCGAGATCTCGCCGTGTCATGACGCGGGCGGGCTCGGCGCGATGGCCGGTATCATCACGCCGAACATGCCGGTGGCGGTCGCGCGCTCGGACAGCCACACGACCTTCGCGCCGCTCAACGAGGGCACGGACGGCGCCGTGCGCTACGGTTCGTACGACGACAGGACGCTGGCGCGGCTGCGCTGGATGGCGAGCGACATGGTGGCCGTCCTGGACGAGGCTGTGCAGGCGGGCGAGCCGCTCGACCTCGTCGACCTGATCGCCGAGGGGCTGCGTCGAGGCGACGAGTGCCACAATCGCCTGGTCGCCACAACGGCAAATCTCATCGTGCGCTTCGCGCCGTCCTTCATCCGTTCCAAGCGGGGCGAGGCGGCCGAAAAGGTCGCGGCCTTCATGTCCGGCAACGGCCATTTCGCGCTGCCCTTCGCCATAGCGATGGCAAAGGCGCTGACGCTGTCGGCGGCCAATGTGGCGGGCAGTCCCGTCGTGACCGCCATGTCGGCCAATGGACGCGAGTTCGGGATCCGGGTGAGCGGCACCGGTGACCGCTGGTTCGTCGCGCCGTCGCCGGTCGGCGAGCCGAAGCTGGTGCCCGGTGCCCGCATCGAGGACATCACGCCGACCATGGGCGATTCCATGATCTCGGAGACCGCAGGCTTCGGCGCCTTCGCCATGACCGCCGCGCCCGCCATCATGTCCTTCGTCGGCGGCACGGCCGCGCAAGCGAAAGCCTTCGTCGACGAGATGCGCGGCATCTGCGCCGGCACCAGCTCGCGCTTCCTGATCCCGGTCGAGGAGCATCGAGGCACGCCGATCGGCATCGACGTGCACAGGGTGCGGGCGACCGGCATCGCGCCCGTCATCAACAACGGCATGGCGCATCGCCTGCCGGGGCACGGCCGCATCGGCGCCGGCATCACTCGCGTGCCGATCGAGCCGTTCATCGCCGCGAGCGAGGCGCTGGCCGCCGGAGCGCGGCTGCAATGAGCAGGAACGCCGAGCTGGGGCGCCTCGTCGGACACTGGGGCGTGGACGCTGCCGCAATCGACGGATTGGACGGGCTTCTCGATGGCATGCGGGCGACCTATGCCCGCGTCGAGGCGCTGGCCGCCGAGCATGTGGCGGCCGCTCCGGCGACCATGACATGGGATCTCGAGAAAATCGCCGGCGCCGATCCGCATCATGCTTGGATGTTCCGCGCGACCGATCGCGCGCCTGCTCCGGCATCGGGACCGCTGGCCGGCCTCAGGCTGGCGGTGAAGGATTCGATCGCCGTGGCTGATGTGCCGATGACGGCGGGCAGCGCGTTCCTGCGCGAGGGCTTCCTACCCCGGCGCAGCGCGGTGGCGGTCGAGCGGGCGCTGGACGCTGGCGCGACGCTTGCCGGCACGGCCGTTTGCGAGGACCTCTGCTATTCCGGCTCCAGCTTCACCAGCGCGACCGGGCCGGTGCTCAATCCCTATGATCCCGAGCGGGCGGCCGGCGGTTCGACCAGCGGGTGCGGCGTGCTGCTGGCCACGGACCAGGCCGACATCGCGCTCGGCACCGACCTCGGCGGCTCGGTTCGCAATCCCGCCGCCTGGTGCGGGGTTGCCGCGCTCAAGGCCACGTTCGCGCTGGTGCCCTATGCCGGGGCGTTGGCCACGGAATTCAGCATGGACCATCTCGGGCTGATGGCGCGCCGTGCGGGGGATCTCGCCCGGCTGCTCGACGCGGTTGCCGGGCCCTGCGCGGAGGACCCGCGCCAGGCGGGCATTGGCGCGCTCAGGGGCAGCGCGGCGGATATCGGCGGCGACATTTCCGGCCTGCGCATCGGCATCGTGCGCGACGGCTTCGGCTGGCCGGACCGTTCGGACCCGCGCGTCGACGCGGTGGTGCGCGCGGCGGCCGACGCGCTGGCGCGGCTCTGCGCGGGCGCCGAGGAAATATCGATCGGGCTGCATCGCCATGGCCGCGACATCCATGTGCCGATCTCCTGCGAGGGCGGACTGGCGACCGTGTTCGAGCAGAACAGCCAGGGCAGCAACCATGCCGGCGCTTACGATCCCGATCTCGCCCGCGCCTTCGGCGAGGCGCTGGCGACCAACATCGACGCCCTGCCGCTGAACGGGGCGGTGTCGCTGATCGCCGGCACCGTGCTGCGGCGCGAGACGAAGAGCCGCGTCATGGCGCTGGCGCAGGCGCTGCGGGTCAAGCTGCGCGCGCAATACGACGCGGCGCTGCGTCGCTTCGACCTGCTGGTGATGCCGACGGTGCCGATGCCGCCGCACCGCCTGCCGAAAGGCCCGCTGGCGCCTGCCGCGCATCAGAAGCTCGCCTTCGAGATGCACGACAACAACTGCGTCACCAACCTGACCGGCCATCCGGCGCTCAGCGTGCCCTGCGGCATGGTCGACGGCCTGCCGGTCGGCATGCTGCTCATCGGCCGCCATCTGGACGATCACCTTCTGCTGCGGACCGCCCACCGGTTCGAGAGCGAGATTTTCGCGCCGCCTCCGCCTCCCGGCGGGCAGGGCGGCCGTCATGACGCCAAACAGGGAGTTTCCGCATGACCGACAGACGCAACGTGCTGGGCGGCCCGCTCGATCCGTGCGGCTTCGAGCCGATGACGGGCTACACGCGCAATGGCTGCTGCGACGACGGTCCGGACGATCCGTCGCCGCACACGGTCTGCGCCATTGTCACAAAGGAATTCATCGCCTTCCAGGACGGCATCGGCAACAATCTGTCGGTGGCCGAGCCAGCCAAGCGCTTTCCCGGGCTGGTGCCGGGCAATCGCTGGTGCGTGCTGACGGCCAAATGGTACGAGGCCTACCAGAACGGCGTCGCGTGCCCGGTGGTGCTCTCGGCCACCAACAAGGCCGCGCTCGACATCATTCCGCTGGACGTCCTGCTCGAGCACGCGGTCGACCGGCCCAAGGCCTGAAGCAGGCGGCCGACGACGCCGTTACCAACGGTCGATGCCGAGGCCACGCGACCACGGCATCCGCCACGGACCAGACGCAGACATTTCCAGGGAGGAAGACATGTCCGTCGTGTTGCTGGAACATCCGCGACCGGGCGTGGCGGTGATCCGTCTCAACAGGCCCGAGGCCAGGAACGCGCTGACCACCGAGGTCCGCCGCCTGATCGAGCGCCATGTCAACGAGATCACCGACGATGACGCGGTCAAGGCGATCGTGCTGACCGGCGGCGACGAGGTCTTCGCGGTCGGGGCCGATCTGCGGGAGCAGGCCGGGCGTGACGTGGTCGGCGCCATCAACACCTTCACCACGCACGCCATCTGGCGCTCGCCCAAGCCGGTGATCGCTGCCGTCAATGGCGATGCCTTCGGTGGCGGCAGCGAACTCGTCCTGCAATGCGACTTCGTCATCGCCTCGGCCGGCGCCCGCTTCGCGCAGCCGGAGGTCAATGTCGGCTTCGTCCCGGGCGGCGGCGCCACGCAACGGCTGCCGCGCGTGATCGGCCGGCAGAACGCCATGTACGCATTGCTGACCGGGGCGCCGATTTCGGCAGCGGACGCGTTGCGCATGGGGCTGGTTGCCGAGGTGGTGGAAGGCGACGCGCTTGCCCGCGCGCTCGATCTCGCGGCGCAGATCGCGTCGCGGCCGCCTATCGCGGTGCGGCAGATCAAGGAAATCGTGCGGCTCGGCCTCGACGCGCCGGCCGAGGTCGGGCTCGCCCTGGAGCGGCGTGGCTGGCAGCTCATGTTCGGCACCAGGGACCTGCATGAAGGCATTAATTCCATTCTGGAAAACAGGACGCCAACCGTTCGGGGCGAATGACCCGGCGAACCTAGGCGCGGCCTCAAGGAGAAGAGCCATGACCCTCAAGCGCACGCTGATCGGCATGCTGACGCCATCATCCAACACGGTGCTAGAACCGTATATGTGCGCGATCCTGCACCAGTTGCTTCCGCATGTGACGGCGCATTTCCAGCGCTTCACCGTCCGCGAGATATCGATGGACGACAAGGCTATGGCGCAGTTCAAGAACGAGCCGTTGATCGAGGCCGCCAAGGTGCTGAGCGACGCGCGCATGGACGTCATCGCCTGGGCGGGCACCGCGGCGAGCTGGCGTGGCTTCGAGGTCGACCAGGACCTCTGCCAGCAGATCACCGAGGCGACCGGGGCGCCGGCGACGACGAGCGTTCTTGCGCTCAACGAAATCCTCGACCGCACCAATGTCCGGCGGCTGGGGCTGGTCACGCCCTATCTCGACGAGGTGCAGAAGCAGATCGTGGCCAACTATGCCGCCGCCGGCCACCCGGTGATATCCGAGCGGCATCTCGGCGACCGGGGCAATTTCTCCTTCTCGGAATATGACGAGGCGACGATCGCAGCCATGATCCGCGACGTGGCGAAGGACAAGCCGGACGCCATCATCGTGCTGTGCACCAATTTCCGCGGCGCGCCGCTGGTCGAGGACCTCGAGCGCGAGATCGGCATCCCGATCTACGATTCGGTCAGCGCCACTGTCTGGAAGGCGCTGGCGATGACTGGCCACGATCCGGCGAGCATAACCGGATGGGGACGCCTGTTCCGCGAGCTTCGCTGATATTTGCGGGTAGGGTGGTGGTTGGCCGCGATTCGTCGCGGCCACCGGAAGACGTTGATCGGGAGAAGCGCTGAATGACCGCCAAGAAGATGATCCTCGCCGCCGATGCGCTGCTGACGATGGACGCCGCCAACAGCGTGCTGCGCGGTGGCGCCGTGCTGGTCGAGGATGGACGGATTGGCGCGGTTGGCACGGCAGCCGAACTTGCCGCCGCCAATCCCGGCGTCGAGACCAGGGTTCTGAACGGGACGGTGCTGATGCCGGGCCTGGTCAACGCACATGTCCATTCCGGCTTCCTGCGCGGTACAGCTGAGCATCTGCCGGTGTGGGACTGGCTTACCCAGCACATCAATCCGATGCACCGTGTCCTGCAGCCGCACGAGGCCGAGGTGGCGTCCCAGCTGTGCTATGCCGAATCCCTGCTGGGTGGCACCACAACCGTGGTCGACATGTGGCGCTTCATGGACGGCAGCGCGAAGGCGGCCGAGGCGATCGGCAACCGCCTCGTGGCCGTGCCCTATGTCGGCGAACATCCCGACTACAATTACTTCGACACGCTCGACATGAACGAGGCGATGATCGAGGCCTGGCACCGCAAGGCGGACGGGCGTATCAACGTCTGGGTCGGGCTGGAGCACCCGTTCTATTCCGACGATGCCGGCCATCGCCGCGCCATCGAGATGGCCAAGCGCCACGATACCGGCTTCCACACGCATTGCAGCGAGGCACGCATCGAGGTCGACGGTTTCGTCAAGCGTTACGGCAAGCGGCCGATGCATGTGCTTGACGATATCGGCTTCTTCGAAGCGCCGCTCACCATGATCGCGCACGGCGTCTGGCTCGATCCGGGCGAGATCGAGCTCGTCGCCGGCAAGCGCGTTTCGGTGGCGCACAATCCTGTCTCCAACATGAAACTGGCGAGCGGCATCGCCAATGTGCGCGAGATGCTCGACGCCGGCGTGCCCGTCGGTATCGGCACCGACGGCGAGAAGGAAAACAACAATTTCGACATGTTCGAGGAGATGAAGGTCGCCTCGCTGCTGGGCAAGCTGCGCTACGACACCGTGCAGCCGCTGGACAGTTGGGAAGTGCTGCGCATGGGCACGATCCTGGGCGCCCGCGCCATCGGTCTCGACCATGAGATCGGCTCGATCGAGCCCGGAAAGCGCGCTGACATCATCGCGGTGCGCGCCGACACGCCGCGCATGACGCCGTTCTTCGCCGACGGTCCCTATTTCAACCTGCACCACAACATCGTGCACGCCGTGCGCGGCGGCGATGTCGCGCTGACCATGGTGGATGGCGAGGTCCTGGTCGAGAACGGCGTGCTGAAGACGGCCGATGTGAGCGCGATCATCGCCGAGATCCACAAGGTGGCGCCGGGCCTGTTCGCGCGGCGCGCCGCCTTCCTGGCGCAGAACCAGGGCGACATGGTGCAGTGGACGACCAGCAACTGAGCACGGCGCGGGCGCCGGCCTGCAGGGAGGAACGAGCCGGGCATGGAGGTTCTTCGCCCATCGACGATCGAAGAGGCGCTGGCGCTGTCCGTCGGCGACGACACCTACTTCGCGGCGGGCGGAACCCTGATCCAGCTGGACTGGGCGCAGGGCCTGCGCCCGACACGGCGGCTCGTACGGCTGGACGGGATCGCTGGGCTCGGCGGCATCGACATAGGCCCGGACGGCATCCGCATTGGCGCGTTGACGACGCTGGCCGCTCTCGAACGCCACGCCTTCGTAGCCGAAACGCTGCCGCTGCTCCTGGCGGCGGTGAAGGCGACGGCCGGCCCTTCCATCCGCAATCTCGGCACGATCGGCGGCAACATCGCGGGGCGGCGCGGATGCCTGATCCCGGCGCTGCTCGTGCTCGACGCCAGGCTGGACGTCGCCAGGACCGGCGTGCGCCAGCGTGTGCCGCTGGTCGACTGGCTCGCCGCGCCCCGGGAGCCTGACTGCATCGTGGAGGCGGTGTTCGTGCCGGCCTCGCCGGCGCCTGTGCGCTGGACCTATCGCAAGGTCGGCCTGCGAGCCGCGCTGACGCCGGCCGTCGTCGACGTCGCCGCGCGCCTCATCGCGTCGGAAGGGCGGATCACGGCGTGCCGTATCGCGGTCGGAGGCGGGCCGGTGGCGCCGGCGCGGCTGCATGAGGTCGAGGCATGGCTGGCGGGTGAGAGGCTGGACGCCGTCGACTGGCGGCAACTGCATGAAGCACTGGTCGAGGCGATAAAGGGGCCGGAGGACGGCATCCGCGGCATCGGCTACCGCCGCGTGGCCGCGGCGAACGCGCTGGTGCACGGGCTGGGCGGCCGGCTGCCGGCCTGGAACCCGCCGGCGCCACGCGCGGCGCATGTCCCGCGCAACAGCCTTCCGGACGAAATCCGGCTCGGTCGTGCTGCCTCCGGCGAACGCTGGCATGTGCGCCCCGACGGGCCGGCCAAGATCGCCGGACGGCTGACCTATCTCACCGATGTTCGCGACGAGGACATGCTGGTCGGGCGCATCCTGCGGGCCGGCATCCCCCATGCCCGCATCGTCCATATCGACACATCGCGGGCCGAGGCGCTGGCTGGGGTCGTGGCCGTAGTGACGCACCGCGACATCAAGGGCAGCAACGGCTTCGGCATCGTCGTCCAGGACCAGCCGGCGATGTGCTTCGACAAGGTGCGCTATGTCGGCGACGCTGTCGCGGCGGTGGCCGCCGTGGACGCGGCGACCGCGGCGAGGGCGATCGACCTGATCCGGGTGCGTTACGAGCCGCTGCCGGTCGTTTCGGGCGCGGAGGCGGCGCTGGCGCCGGGCGCTGAAGCCGTCCATGCCGCCGGCAACCTGCAGCGCGAGCTGCGCTTCGCGCGCGGCGACATCATGGCAGGATTTGCCGGCGCCGCGCATGTGGTGGAGGCGACCTACGAAACGCCGCGCCAGATGCACGGCTTCATGGAAACGGAGGGCGGCCATGCCTTCGTCGACGCCGACGGCACCCTCAACGTCTGCGCCGGCGGCCAGCACGGCCGGCGCGACCAGATGCAGCTTGCCCGCATCCTGGGCATGCCGGAAGAGCGCATCCGCGTCGTCTCCAGCCCGACGGGCGGCGCCTTCGGCGGCAAGGACGAGCTGACCGTGCAGCCGGCCCTGGCGCTGCTTGCGCTCAAGACCGGCAGGCGGGTGCGGCTGCAACTGGAGCGGTTCGAATCCGTGGCTGCCGGAACCAAGAGCAACCCGATGCGCATCCGTATGCGCACCGGCTGCGACGCGAATGGCCATATCGTGGCGCAGCAGGTCGATCTGCTTGCCGACGCCGGCGCCTATGCCTCGCTCAGTCCCGGCGTGATGGAAACCGCGCTCGAGCATGCCTGCGGGCCCTACGATGTGCCCAACGTGCTTTCGCACGGGCGGCTCGCCTACACCAACAATGGCACCTGCGGGGCCTTGCGCGGCTTCGGCTGCAACCAGATGTCCTATGCGCTCGAATGCCAGGTCGAGCGGCTGGCGGTGGCATGTGGGCTGGACCCGATCGAGTTTCGCGCCCGCAACCTGCGCAAGGCGGGCACGCGCGGCTATCTCGGCCAGACGGTGGCGTCGACGGAGCGGCTCGACGAGATGCTGGCCGCCGCCGCCGCCGATCCGATCTGGAACCGGCCGCGCGGGCTCACGCCCGACGGCACCGAAATCATCGGCGTCGGCATGGGCATGAACTACCAGGGCAACGGCCTCGGCACGCTGCCGCCCGACCCGGGCGGCGGCACGCTGCGGCTCGCGCCGGATGGCATGATCGAGGCGGCGCTCGGGCTGGACGAGATCGGCCAGGGCCTGCACGCGGCGATCCGCAATACGGTGGCGGCCGAGCTCGGTTGCGGCCACGGCGATATCCGGCCTGTGACCGGCGACACGGCGGCGGCGCCCGAATCCGGTTCTACCACCGCCTCGCGCGGCACCTATGTGGTGTGGCGCGTTGCGAAGGAGGCCGCGCCCTGCCTTGCGGACGAACTGACCAGCGCGGCGGCCCGGATCCTCGACAGGTCGGCGCAAACGCTCGTCGTCGTGCCGGGTGGGCTGGCCGAGCGCGGTTCCAACAGCGGCGCGTTGCTGATCAGCTTCGCCGAACTCGCCAGGGCGCTGGCGCCCGACGGCCTGCCGCATGCGGGCGTCGCCTTCGAGTTTCCGAAGTCGGACTATTTCGAGGGCAATGCCCGGCTGATCTTCGCCTTTGGCGCGACGCTGGCGCGCGTCGCGGTCGACCGCGTCACCGGCCAGGTGCGGGTGCTCGACATCAGCCAGCACACCGCCGCCGGCCCGGTGCTCGACCATGCCGCCTACCTCGGCCAGATCGAGGGGGCCAGCGTGCAGGGGCAGGGCTTCACCATCACGGAGAACGCCGTGCTGCAGCATGGCCTGTATCTCACGGAAAACCTCGATACCTACATCATGCCCAGCATCCAGGACGCGCCGCGCTCGATGGCCGTGTTCGCGCTGGAGGGACTGGAGGCGGACGATAGGTTCGGCCCGCGCGGAATAGGCGAACTCGGCATCGGCGCGGTCACGCCGGCTATCGCCAACGCGGTCGCCGACGCCATCGGGTACTGGCCCGAACAGGCGCCGATCGATCCGGAGCGCATTCTGGGAGCACTGGGAGGATCCCCATGACAGGAGAGATCGGCTTCGGGCTGAACGGAGCGCGACGCAATGTCAGCGCCGGCGCGAGCCAACGGCTGATCGACGTGCTGCGCGAGGAGCTTGACGCGACCTCGGCCAAGAAAGCCTGCGGCATCGGCCGCTGCGGCGCCTGCATGGTGCTGATGAACGGCGCGCTGACGAATGCCTGCCTGCTGATGATGTGGCAGGTCGAGGGCGTGGAGATCGTCACGCCGGAAGGGCTCGACGCTGTTGCCGAGGCCGCGTTCGTGCGCCAGGGGCTGACCGAGGAGAATGCTTTCCAGTGTGGCTATTGTGCGCCGGGCTTCACGGTGACGCTGACGGCGCTGCTGCGCGAGATGGCAAAGCCGGACGAGGCGGATATCCGCGCCGCGCTTGGCGGCAATCTGTGCCGCTGCACGGGCTATCACTCGATCATTCGCGGCGCGCTGCGGGCTGTCGAGCTGAGGGCCGCGGCGGTGGCGGCCCTGCCGGAGCCGGCGTGAGTCAGCGATTCCAGACTGCAAGGACGGCGGCTTCACCAGCATCGTGCATCAGTCGCCGGGTCGCGCGGCAGGCGCTTCGCCGGGCTCCGCTGAGGGGGTGGTGCGATGCCCACGTGTGCGCGAAAACTGTTCAAGAACCCGAACGATATGTTCAAATCAGCGGTCTATTCTGATCGCTCAAACGCCCATACCGTTCGGTAAATTCAAGCGGCAACCCGCCCGGCTTTTCGCTTCGACGGGCCGAAAAAACCAGTGCCGCCTGCTGGGGAACGATGATGGAAGCCATAGAGCCACCTGTCGATTGCCGCGCGGCGCGTGACTTCAGCGCCGATCTCCACCGTTCGGTTTCCTTGAACGCTGCGCGAATTCCGACCGTCTTTCCGATCGCTCTTTCCGTTCCCGCCGTCAGGTCGTGGCCCGACCGCCGCCCGCTCTAGGGCATTTTCGCGAAAGCCGTGTAATGGCTGTCGCCTGCAACCAAGAAAAACAAAGAGTTAGATGCTTCGGCTGATTTCGCGGACAAGGCAAAACGATCTGGATGTCGCTTTGAAACGCCGCTATCGGAGCAATGAACAGCACTCAGGGACGCAGTGACCCTGACAGGAGGTGAAAAGCCGTAGTCGTCAGGCCAGGCGGGAGGATCTTCGCATCTCTATGCGATGCCGCCGGCAAGCGACAGGAAGGCCGCCCGGCCTCGCGGAAAACAGGGCGCATCGTCGTTAGGAGGAGCCGGACGACCGCCTGGATCGTCCGCCACTGGATCATGGTCACCGGAGGAGAAAAATGATCGACATCCGCAATCTTTCCCGCCGCCGTTTTCTTGAGCTGGGCGGTGCCGCCGGCGTCTCGATCGGCCTGTCGCAGGCCGGCCTTACCGGCGTTGCCCGCGCCGCCGCACCGCTTCCCGCGGTGGCCGAGGAGGATGCCGTCATCGCCTTCGGCTATGTCGGGCCGACCTCGGACGAAGGCTGGACCTGGACGCACGAGCAGGGCCGTCAGGCCGTCGCGGCCGCGTTCCCGAAGGCGAAGAGCATCTTCGTCGAGAACATCCCGTATTCCGCCGACGCGTCGCGCACCTTCCGCCAGTTCGTCGAGGAAGGCGCCCATATGGTGATCACCAACTCGAACTATGGCGACTTCCTGTACGACGTCGCCAAGAACGCGCCCGAGACCGCGTTCCTGCACTGCGACGACCGCACCATGATGGACAATCTGGGCGTCTTCTATCCGTCGCACTGGTATCCGAGCTACATCACCGGCGTCGCCGCCGGCGTGATGAGCAAGAACAACAAGCTCGGCTACATCGCCTCGTTTCCGGTGCCGACCTCCTTCACCGGCAGCAACGCCTTCCTGATGGGCGCGCGCTCGGTGAAGCCCGACGCGACGCTTCAGGTCATCGTCATCAATTCGTGGTTCGACCCGCAGGCCTCGACGCAGGCGGCCCGCGCGCTGATCGACAACGGCGCCGACGTGCTGTTCGGCATCATGGACGAGCCCGGCTACCTGCAGGTCGCCGAGCAGCGCGGCGCCAAGGCGGTGATGCTGAACACCGACACGCGCCGGTTCGGGCCGAAGGCTTACGTGAGCTCGATCATGTTCGACTTCCGCAAGTTCTACGTCGACCAGGTGCGGGCGCGCCTGGAAGGCAAATGGACGCCGGGCCAGCATCTGCTGCCGCTCGCCGACGGCACCGATCGCGACGCCTGGGGCGAGACCGTTCCGACCGAAGCGGCCAAGGCCGCCGATGCCGCGCGCGAGAAGATCCTCGGCGGCTGGAGCCCGTTCGAGGGCGAGATCAAGAACAGCAAGGGCGAGGTCAAGGTGGCCGCCGGCCAACGCATGAGCGAGGGCGACATCTACAACTGGAACTGGTCGATTGACGGCGTCAGCGGGCTTTAGTTTCGCCGCGATCCGATGACGATGAACATGATGCTGAATGCCGGGGAGGCGGTCGCGTCGGAGACCAAGGTCCAGCCGATCGTCCGCCTCAAGGGGATAGCCAAGTACTTTCCGGGTGTCGTCGCCAATCAGGACGTGGATTTCGACCTGTTGCCGGGCGAGATCCACGCGCTGCTTGGCGAGAATGGCGCCGGCAAGTCGACGCTGATGAACATGCTGACCGGCATCTATCGGCCGGACATGGGAGAAATCGTCATCGACGGGTCGGCCGTCAGCTTCGCCTCGCCGGTCGAGGCGATCGCCGCCGGCATCGGCATGGTTCACCAGCATTTCAAGCTGGTGAAGGCGTTCACTGTCGCCGAGAACATCCATCTCGGCTGGAAAGAGACGCCGCGCCGCATCGCCAGGGACCTGCTGGAAGCAAGGACGGCGGAACTTGCCGCCTCGCTCAACCTCGCTGTCGCGCCCGGAGCGCGGGTCAGCGACCTGTCCACCGGCGAGCAGCAGCGCGTGGAGATCCTGCGCGTGCTGTCGCGCAAGGCGCGCGTGCTCATCCTCGACGAGCCGACGGCGGTGCTGACGCCGGCCGAGGCCGCCGAGCTGTTCAAGGCGCTCCGCCAGTTCGCGGCGCGCGGCAACGCCGTCATCTTCATCAGCCACAAGCTGGACGAGGTGCTGGAGATATCCGACCGGGTGACGGTGCTGCGCGGTGGCCGCAAGGTCACCACCATGCCGACCGGCGAATGCGACAAGCGCATGCTGGCCCGCCTGATGGTGGGGCAGGAAGTGGTGCTGAGCAACATGCGCGAGCGGCGGCCAGATGCGAAGCCGGTCTCGCCGCAACCGGTGCTCAGCCTGCGCGACGCGTCCGCGCGCGATGATCTCGGCAACATGGCGTTGAAGCGTGTGTCGCTGGAACTCAGGGCCGGCGAGATCCTTGGCATCGCCGGCGTCGCTGGCAATGGCCAGAAGGAGCTGTCGCAGGTGTTGACCGGTATCCGGGCGCTCGCCTCGGGCCAGGTCGAAATCTGCGGCAAGGATCTGTCGCGCGCCGGCGCCGAGGAGTTCGCCGCCTTCGGCGTCGGGCACATTCCGGAAGATCGCCTGCAGAGCGGACTGGCGCCGGCGCTCAGTGTCACCGACAACGTCGTCATCCGCGAATACGGCAAGGCGCCGCTGTCGAAGGGCTGGGTCTACCGGCCCTCGGCGGCCACCTCGCTGGCGCGTTCCATCGCGGAAGCCGCGTCGGTCAGGGTGCCGGACTTCGGCATGCCGGTGCGCAACCTCTCCGGCGGCAACCAGCAGCGGCTGGTGGCGCGGCGCGAGATGCGCATCGCCGCCAACGTGCTGGTCGCCGCCTATCCGTGCCGTGGCCTCGACGTCGGCGCCATCAACGCCATGATGCGCTACTTCATCGAGTTGCGGGACGCCGGCGTCGGCGTGCTCTTCGTCTCCGAGGAACTGGAGGAACTGCTCAAGCTCTCGGACCGCATCGCCGTCATGTTTCATGGCGAGGTGATGGGCGTGGTGAACACCTCCGAGGTCGATATCGAAACGATCGGGCTGATGATGGGCGGACAACGCCGTGGCCCGGCCGGCGCAACGGCGGAGAATTGAAGATGGCCATTCGCATCCAGCGCGTGCCTTCCGAGAGCCTTGCCGGCGGCGTCGCCGCGCGGCTGGTCGCCATCGTGTTGGCGCTGGTGGTGGCGGCGATCGTCTTTGCCTTCACCGGCGCTGATCTCGGCAAGCTCGGCTCGCATGTGCTGAAATCCACCTTCGGCTCGAGGTTCGGCCTGATGGACCTCGGGCTGATCATGACGCCGCTGACGCTCACCGGCCTTGCCGTGATGATTGCGCTCAAGGTCGGCGCCTGGAACATCGGCGCCGAGGGCCAGTTCTGCGCCGGCGCCTTCGCCGCGACGGCGGTGGCGCTGTTCGTGCCAGGCCCCAATGTCGTGGTGCTTCCGCTGATGTTCGTGGCCGGTGCGCTGGGCGGCATGATCTGGATCCTGATCCCGACGCTGGCGCGCGCCTACGCCGATGTCAGCGAGCTCATCACCACGCTGCTGCTGAACTTCGTCGGCGTCCTGCTGATCTACTATGTCGCGACCGGCCCTTGGCTCGACCCGAGCGGCGTTTCCTTCGCCTCCACCGCGCGGCTGCCGCACGACGTGCCCTCCTTCTGGGGCGATGTCCATTGGGGCCTGCCGCTCGCCATCCTGCTCACCATCGCGGTCGCGGCGGTGCTCAATTTCACGCGCTGGGGCTACGAGGTCCGCATCGCCGGCTCCAATCCGAATGCGGCGCGCTACGCGGCCATCCCGTTCCGTCGCCACCTCATCGTCGTCATGCTGATGTCGGGCGCCATTGCAGGGCTTGCCGGCATGCTGGAAGCGGCCGGCACGGCGCATCGCCTGCAAGGCGGCATCTCCAACAATTTCGGCTACATCGGCATCATGGTGGCGGTGCTGGCGCGCGGCTCGGCCATTGGCGTGATCGCCGGCGCCGCGCTGATGGCCATCATCCTGAAATCGGGCATCTCGCTGCAGACGCAAGGCGTCAATATCTCGACGGTGCTCGCCATCACCGGGCTGATCCTGTTCTTCACCGCGTTGGCCGACGAGCTTTCGCACTACAGAATCGTCCGGACCAAGGAAGCCTAGCCATGGATCTGATCGCCGGCCTCATCCAAACCGCCATCCTCGCCGGCGGCGTGCTGGCGCTGGCCGCGCTGGGCGAAGTGCTCGCCGAGCGCGCCGGCGTGGTCAATCTGGGCGTCGAGGGGCTGATGGCGCTCGGCGCCATTACCGGGATCGCCGCGGTTGTCGCCGTGCCGAGCCCGATGCTGGGCTTCGCGCTGGCGCTTCTCGTCGGCCTCGCGGTCGGCATGGTGTTCGCGACCGCGACGGTGATCGTGCGCGCCAACCAGATCCTGTGCGGACTGGCGCTGACGCTGATGGGCACCGGCGTGGCGGCGATGATCGGCAAGGCCTATTCGGGCATCCCCGCGCCGGCGACCTTCCCGCCCATCGCCATCCCGCTGCTCAGCGAACTGCCGCTGGTGGGCAGGGCGCTGTTCACGCAGAACATCCTCGTCTACTTGATCTACCTGGTCCTGCCGTTCTGCATTCACCACCTTCTGTTCCGCACCCGCCACGGGCTCGATCTCAGGGCCGTCGGCGAGAACCCGGCGGCGGCCGACGCGGCCGGCATTCCGGTCCGGCGCATCCGCTTCTGGTACGTCTCGGTGGGTGCGGCCTTCGCTGCCGGCGCCGGCGCCTATCTGACGCTCGCCTTCGTGCCGTCCTGGTCGGAAGGCGTGGTCGCCGGGCGCGGCTGGATCGCGGTGGCGCTGGTTATCTTCGCCGGCTACCGGCCGTGGACGGCGGTGATGGCGGCGTTGCTGTTCGGCCTCATCACATCCCTCGGTTTCGTCGGCCAGGCGCGCAACTGGCCGATCGCCGCGCCGGTCCTGTCCATGCTGCCCTATCTCGGCACCATCGCGCTGATGATCGTGCCGGTGCTGGCATGGCAGAAGGTGCGGCGCCTGATGGCCGCGCCGGCGGCGCTGGGCGAGCCTTATTTCCGCGATGTCCGCTGATGCGCCGATACGAAGCCGAAACGGCGAGGGCCAATCCGGCGTGCGCCTCTCCGGAGGGAGATTGAAACGCTGATCACCGGCCACCGGAAGCGGCGGCCACAAGCCCGTTCGACCTATGATGACGATCCGCAGTTCGCACCTCGCGGGACAGGGCACAGAGCGCGGGAGCCGGTTCGGCTCTCGATCGGCAACAGGTCCGGAGGCGAGGAATGACGGTCGAACTGCTGGTGCGCGACGCGCATGTCTATGTGAAGCGGGGATGGGAGATCCCCGGCGGCTGGGTGGCGATAAAGGATGGACGGATACATTCCGTCGGCAAAAGCGGGGAAGAGCCGCAAAGCCAACGCACTATCTCGGCGCGCGGCCGGCTGCTCACGCCCGGCCTGATCAATGCCCATCATCACATGTACCAGAACCTGACGCGCGCCTATGCGCCGGTCACCAACGGCACGCTGTTCGAGTGGCTGACCGGCCTCTACCCACTATGGGCCAGGCTCGGCGAGGAATCCGTCTACCTGTCGACCTATGTCGCCATGACGGAGCTCATGATGGGCGGCTGCACCACGTCGATGGACCACATGTATGTCCATCCGAAGCCGTTCCTCATCGATGCCCAGTTCCGGGCGGCCAGGGACATCGGCTTCCGTTTCTACGCCACGCGCGGCTCGATGACGCGCTCGGTCGAGCAGGGCGGGCTGCCGCCCGCCTCGGTGGTGCAGTCGGAGGACGACATCCTGGCCGACAGCGTGCGGCTGGTCGAGGCCTACCACGACGCCAGGCCCGGTTCGATGAGCCGCGTCGCGCTGGCGCCATGTTCGCTGTTTTCGGTGACCGAGCGCATCATGTCGGAGTCCGCCAGGCTGGCCGACACCTATGATCTCAGGCTGCATACCCATCTCGCCGAGGACCATGACGAGGACACCTATTGCGCCGAGGTCTATGGCTGCACGCCGGTGGAGTATTTCGAGCGGGTCGGCTGGGCCAGCAAGCGCTCCTGGGTCGCCCATTTCATCTATCCGAGCGGCGCCGAGATCGACCGGCTGGCCCGCGCCGGCGTCGGCGTTGCCCAGTGCCCGTGCTCCAACATGCTGATCGGCGGCGGCTCGGCCGACCTGATGGGTCTGCGCCGGCGGGGCATGCGCGTGGGGCTCGGATGCGACGGCTCGGCCTCGACCGATCATGCCTCGATGTGGCTGGAGGCGCGCACCGCGCTGCTGCTCGGCCGCTATCGCAACGGACCAGCCTCGATGTCGGCGCGCGACGCGCTCGACGCCGCGACCATGGGTGGGGCCGCGTGCCTCGGCTGGGAGGACGAGATCGGCCATCTGGAGCCTGGCGCCTGCGCCGATCTGGTGGTCTGGCAGATGTCCGATGTCGCGCTGGCCGGCGCCCATACCGATCCGGTGGAAGCCTGGCTGCGCTGCGGCCCGGCGGTCGCCGGGCTGACCGTGGTCAACGGCGTGCCGCGCGTGGAGGACGGGCAACCGCTGATGCGGGACTTGCCCGACGTCCTTGCGCGGCATGCCCGGCAGGCGCGTCGCATCCAGTGTTTGGAAGCTTGAAGGCGGCCGTTCCAGCGACGGGTTCACGGGAACCGGCGGCGGCAGGCATGAGGAGACAGAGATGGCCGAATTCGACCTGGTTATCCGTGGCGGCACGGTTGCGAACACGAGCGATGTGTTCGCCGCCGACATAGGCATAGCCGGCGGCACGATCGTGGCGCTGGGCCGCGACCTCGGCCCGGCGCGCAACGAGATCGACGCCAGCGGCCGGTTCGTGCTGCCGGGCGGCGTCGACACGCATTGCCATATCGAGGAACCGCCGGTCGGAGACGTGCACAACGCCGACAGCTTTGCCTCGGCCACGGCCTCGGCGGCCGCCGGCGGCACGACAACGGTCATTCCCTTCTGCACGCAGCTCAAGGGCGGTACCGTGACCGCCAACCTGCGCGACTATCATCGCCGGGCGGAGCAGGCGCTGATCGACTATTCCTTCCACATGATCATTTCCGATCCGTCCGAGGCGGTCCTTGCCGAGCTGCCCGGCCTGATCGAGGAAGGACACCGCTCGCTCAAGATCTTCCTGACCTACGACAATGTGGCGCTGGACGACGCCCAGACGCTGAAGGTGCTGGCGCTGGCGCGGCGCTGCGGCGCGCTGGTCTGCGTGCACGCGGAAAACCACGCCGCGATCGCGTTCCTCACCGAGGCGCTTGAGCGCGCCGGCCTCACCCAGCCGAAATACCATGCCTGGGCCAAGCCGATCGCCGTCGAGCGGGAGGCCTGCCACCGGATCATCTCGCTGGCCGAGCTGGTCGATACGCCGGTCCACATCTTCCACGTTTCGGGCGTCGAGCCGGCTGAGGAGATCCGGCGGGCGCAGCAGCGCGGCCTCAAGGTGTTCGCGGAGACCTGCCCGCAATATCTGATGCTGACGGAGCGCGATCTCGACAAGCCCGGTTTCGAGGGCGCGAAGTTCCTGTGCAGCCCGGCGCCGCGCAGCGCGGCGGACCAGGAGGCGCTGTGGGGCTATCTGCGCGACGGAACCTTGAGCGTGTTCTCGTCGGACCACGCACCGAACCGTTTCGACGACGTCCACGGCAAGAAGGTGGCGGGCGAGGGGGCGCCTTTCGCCGTCGTCCCGAATGGCGTGCCGGGGCTGGAGACGCGGCTGCCCATCCTGTTCTCCGAAGGCGTGGTCAAGGGCCGCATCGACCTGCAGACATTCGTCGCGCTGTCGGCCACCAATCCGGCCCGGCTGTTCGGCCTGCATCCGCGCAAGGGCACCATCGCCATCGGCGCCGACGCCGACATCGCGATCTGGGATCCGGAGCGCAAGGTACGGATCCGCAACGCAGACCTCCACCACCAGGTCGATTACACGGTCTACGAGGATGTCGAGGTGACCGGCTGGCCGGAGATCACGCTGTCGCGCGGCGAGGTGGTGTGCTGGAACGGCGAGATCGTGGGCAAGCCGGGCTTCGGGCGCTTCCTGGCGCGCGATCCCTACAGCCAGATCGAACCGCTCGGCCGCTTCGTCACGCCGTTCGATCCGGTGTCCGGCACGCTGCTTCGCGGCTGAGGAAGCCGAAACGGCCCTCCAGGATTCCGCAGCCGAAGCCGATTGATCCCGTACCGGTCCCGCCACAGGACAGGTGCTTCGCGGGTGTGCAACAGCTTTGACGGGGCGCGGCGTTTGAGGCCGGCCAAACAACGCCGCAGCGGAGGTCCGAGCCGCGCCGATCGACACTTCGGATCGTCGCCGCATTGCTCTGTCCGACGTCCTCGACGGCGATCTCGGAAGAAACTCCTCCCAATAAAGGTCATGCTGCCGGCGCTTTCGCGCGTTGACGGTTCGCATGGCTGACGACTAGGTTCCGTTCGGTCCTTGGCGGGCGTTAAACGGAGTTGCCGAGGGCCAGCTGCCGCACCTTCATCATGACCTCCGGAGCATCCGTCATAGGCTGCTTCAGAGGCCCTCTGACGCGATCTCGTTGTTGACTCACCGTCTGATTGGCCCCCCTGATCGGTTCGGTTGCAACGAGGTCGTGTCATGCTTTTCATTCCCGCCGACATCTTTACCGAACCCGCTGATGTCTCTCCCGATACGCTCGCCAATCTCGGCCCGCTGCGCGGGCTCGCCGGGATCTGGCAGGCCGACAAGGGCATCGATGTGAACCCCAAGGCCGGGGGACCGGAGCGCCGCATCTTTCGCGAGCATGTGCGGATGGATCCGATCGATGCGCAGACCAACGGTCCGCAACTGCTCTACGGATTGCGCTACCACATCCACATCAACACGCCCGAGGAAGACATCACCTTCCACGACCAGGTCGGCTACTGGCTGTGGGAGCCGGCGACCGGGCTGATCATGCAGAGCGTGACCATCCCGCGCGGCCAGGCACTGCTCGCCTCGGGCCATGCCAGCGCGGGCGACAGGAAGATCTCCGTCTCGGCAAAACGCGGTCAGACGAATTATGGCATCTGCTCGACGGACTTCCTGGAGCAGGCTTTCCGGACGGACAGCTACCGCATCGATATCACCTTCAACGACGACGGAAGCTGGACCTACCTGACCGACACCGAGCTCACGGTGCGCGGCCGGGATGCCCCGTTCAACCATCACGACGGCAACACGCTGCGGCGCGTCGCGTCGCCCACGGCCAATCCGCTGGCGGGTATCGTCGCGGGTCGTGCCGGTCAGAAGTAGGCGCCTTCAGTCGCCGGCGAGGATGAAGTCGGCGCAGCGGTCGCCAATCATGATCGCAGGGGCGTTGGTGTTGCCGCTGGTGAGCCTCGGCATGATCGAGGCGTCGGCGACGCGCAGGCGCGGCACGCCGCGCACGCGAAGCCTTGGATCGACCACCGCCTGCTCGTCCGTGCCCATGCGACAGGTGCCGCAGGGATGGTAGACCGTCTTGGCGTGGCGGATGATGTGGTCGATGATCGCCTGGTCAGGCAGGTCGTCCGCCGCGCCGGGCGCCAGCTCTGCGGAAACCACCGCCCGCAGCGCCGGCTGGCGCAGGATGGTCCGCGCAGCCTTCATGCCGGCCAGCAGCAGGGCGAGATCGTCGGGATGCGAGAGGAAGCCGGTCTTGAAACGGATCGGCTCGCTCGCATCGCTGGACCGCAGTCTGACCTGGCCGCGCGATTTTGGCCTGAGAACGCACGGGTTCAGCTCCATGCCGTGGCGCTTGATCGAACCGTGCTCGGCGCTTTCGATCATGACGGGCAGGACATGGAACTGGACGTCGGGCCGTCCATCTGCGTCGAGGTCGAAGAAGCCGCCGCTCTCGACGACGTTGGAGGCGAGCAGGCCACGACGGAACAGCATGTATTCGATGCCATGCCGTAATGCCTTGAGGCCGCGATCCTCGCCGAGCAGCGAGATCGGCTCGCGCGTCAGCGCGTAGAGCGGGGCGGCGACGTGATCCTGCAGGTCCTGGCCGACGCCGGGCATGTCGCGGATGACGGCAATGCCCAGTTCGGAGAGATGAGCGGCCGGACCTAGCCCCGACAGCATCATCAGCTTCGGCGTCGCGAGCGCGCCGGCGGCGAGGATCACCTCGGCCCTGGCCGAGGCCGAATGGCTCCGGCCGTCGGCCGTGACGTAGGTGAGGCCGCTCGCGGCGCCGTTTTCCAGCGTCAGCCCGGTCACCAGCGCGTCGGTGACCACCTTGAGGTTGGCGTTGCCGGCGAGCGGCCGCAGGAACACCTTGGCCGCCGACTGCCTCTCGCCCGCTGCCGTCGTGGTCTGGTAGAAGCCTACGCCTTCCTGGCGCTCGCCGTTGAAATCGTCGTTGAAGGCGTAGCCGGCCTGTTGCGCGGCGCGAACATAGGCAAGCGACAGCGGATGCCGATAGCGAGGATCCGAGACCGGCAGCGGCCCCTCGGTGCCATGGTGGGCTCCGGCCAGCCGTTCGTTACGCTCCAGCCGCTTGTAGACGGGCAAGACGTCGTCCCAGCCCCAGCCGGGGCAGCCGAGATCGCGCCAGCCATCGTAGTCCTGCGGCTGGCCCCTGACATAGAGCATGGCGTTGATCGACGAGCCGCCACCCAGCGTGCGGCCTTGCGGGATCGGCAGCGAACGGCCACCGACGCTGGGTTCCGGCTCCGACTGGTAGATCCAGCTCCGCGCGGTACCGATAACCCTGGCGAAGGTGGCCGGCATGTCGATGAAGCGTGTGTCGTCGGCGGGGCCGGCCTCGACGACGAGCACGCGCTTGCCAGCCTTGACCAGCCGGCTTGCCACGGTGCAGCCGGCCGAGCCCGCGCCGGCGACGATGTAGTCGTAGGCTTCGCTCATCTGGTCAGGCGTAGCGCATGATGGCGGTCTTGGTCTCGAGGTAACCCTCGATCGCCGCGCGGCCATGCTCGCGGCCGATGCCGGATTGCTTGAAGCCGCCGAAGGGGGCGGCGGGGTCGAGCGTGTTGTGCGAGTTCACCCACACAGTGCCCGCCTTCAGGCCGTGGATAGCGGTCATCGCCTTGCCCATGTCGCGCGTCCAGATCGAGGCCGAAAGCCCGTAGCGCGTGTCGTTGGCGATGCGGATTGCCTCGTCGAGATCGGCGACCGGCATCGCCGCCACAACCGGCCCGAACACTTCCTCACGCACGATCTCCAATTCGGGCCGCACATTGTGCAGGATGGTGGGGGCAACATAGTGTCCTTTTGCCGGCACTGCCCGCGCGCCGCTGACCCGCTCGACGCCGGCGGCCAGGCCGCGCTCGACATAACCCAGCACGCTCTGGCGGTGCTTGGCCGAAACCAGCGGGTTGATCTGCGCTTCCGTGTCACGTCCGGCGCCCATGGTCATGCCGTCGGCGATTTCCGCCAGCCGCGCCAGCGTCTTGTCGTAGATCGATTTTTCGATCAGCAGGCGCGCCGCCGAGGTGCAGACCTGCCCCTGGTTGAAGAACATGCCGAGGCCGGCGAGCAGAGGCTCGATGCCTTCCTCCATGTCGGCAAGCAGGATCATCGGCGACTTGGAGCCGAGCTCCAGCGTGAAACGCGCGACACGGTCGACGGCGGCATGTCCCACGCGCTTGCCGACCTCGGTCGAGCCGGTGAAGGTCAGCTTGTCGATGCCGGGATGACGGATCAGCGCCTCTCCCGTCACCGCGCCGCTGCCGGTGACGATGTTGACCACGCCCGGCGGGAAGCCGGCCTGCTCGATCAGCTCGGCGAGCCTGAGCAGGCCGAGCGGCGTTTCCTGCGGCGGCTTCAGCACCACCGTGCAACCGCAGGCGAGCGCCGGCGCGATCTTCCACATGCCGATCAGCAGCGGGAAGTTCCACGGCACGATGGCGCCGACGACGCCGACCGGTTCCATGATGGTCATGGCCTGATGTCTGGCCCCTGGGGGTACCGGGATCGAGACCTGGAAGGTCGAGCCTTCGATCTTGGTCGCCCAGCCGGCGTAGTAGCGCAGCCAGTCGACGGTGCCGCCGGCGCTTAGCATGCGCGCCACGCCCAGCGACTTGCCGTTCTCGATGCTTTCGATTTCCGCGAGCAGGTCGGCGTCGGCCTCGACCATGTCGGCGAGCTTCAGCATCAGGTTCTGGCGGTCGACCGGCCGCATCGAGCCCCACGGCCCTTCGAGCGCCGCACGCGCGGCGCGTACCGCGCGGTCGACCAGTTCGGGGCCGCTTTCGGGTACGCGCGCAACGATCTCGCCCGAGGCGGAATCGTCGACCGGCAGGCCTTCGCCGCCGAGGCCGTCGACGAACCGTCCGTCGATGAAGGGCCTGTGCTGGCGGGACAGGAAGGCCGCGGCTGCGGCGCTGATCGGCGGCACGGTTCTCTCGTTCACGTCATCCTCCTCGACAGCCGGTGAACACTCACGCGAGGGTTATGGAGGCCGCCACCGTGCTTCAAGCCGCGCGAGGCGCGTGTGCGCGTTCAGTCAAAACAAAGTTCCCGCTCGGACAAGACGGCCCACGGCTTGCCGGTCAAGATCGCGAGCAACGGATCGTCGCTGGCGCCGATCTCGCCTTGCCGCTGGGCGAGGGGCCGCCTCGGAGGAAAGCAATTGAGCGCGTTTCTCGGCAATCCGATGGTCGCCACGGCGGCGCTGCCACTGCTGCTCGGCATCGTGCTGGCGTTGCTGGCGCAGTTCGCCCTGGTGTCGCCGTCGCCGGTGCTCACGCTGTTCTGGTCGGCCCTGCTTCTGTTCTTCTACGGGGACACGCTTGGTCCGCCGGTGATCCCGCCGGTCGCGGCCAGCCAGAAGCTGATCTATCTCGCCTTTGCCGGCATTGTCCTCGGCCTGACGGCCGGGCGCATGCGGGGCGGCCGAAGCATGGCCGTTCCCGGCGCGGCAGCACTCCTGGCGGCGTTCCTGTGGCTCGGCTGGCGCCGCCTCGCCGGCGGAACCTTCGACGCGCAGATGGCCGCAGCGCTCCTCGTCGGCCTGCTGGTGATCGCCGGCGGGTTCATGCTGTTGGCGCAGCCGGCGTCGCCGTCACCTTCGGCCGAGGAGCCGTTCCTGGCGCCGGCGGCGGTCCTGGCCGTGAGCCTCGCCGGCGCTATCGTTTCCGTGCTTGGCGCCTCGATCGTCACCGCGCAGTTGCTCGGTTCGATTGCGGCGCTGACCGGTGGCTGGTGCCTCGTGCAGTATTTCGCGGTGCTGCGCGGCGGCGTGGCCAACGCGTGGGGCAGGAGCCTCGAATTCCTCGCGCTCTATGCCGTGTCCACCGCGCTGATGCAGGTGGCGCTGCTCGCGCCCAAGGCGCATCCGGTCGCGCTCGTACTGTCAGCGCTGCCGCCTCTGGTGGCAGCGCTGGTGCCCGGCCCGCTCGGCGGCCTCGTTCCAAGCGCGCGGCCATCGCGGCCGCTGGTAGCCGGCCTGCTCATCGCCGCGCCCGCCGGCCTTGCAATGCTCGTCGCGCTCATCTGGGCGCCGCATGGCGCGGCGCTCGGCTACTGACGAGCCAACCCGTCCACAGACCCTAAGGACATCGCTACAAACAAGGAGACGAGACGTGAAAGCACGACGCATCATCGCAGCCCTGGCCTTCGCCGGCACCTCGGCGCTCGTATCGGCCGCGCATGCCGACACCTATGAAATCGACGGCCAGCACAGCTGGGTCACCTTCACCGTGAAGCACGGCATCTACGGCACCGCCCATGGCCTGTTCGATGCCACGTCGGGCACGATCGTCATGGACAAGGCCGACATCACCAAGAGCAGCGTCAAGGCCGAGATCGAGGCGGGCTCGATCCATACCGCCTTCGACCAGCGCGACAGCGACCTCAAGGGCCCCGACTTCTTCAACGCCGCCGAATTCCCGAAGATCTCCTTCGAGAGCACCAAGGTCGAGAAGGTCGATGACAAGACCGGCAAGGTGACCGGCAACCTCACCATCAGCGGCGTCGCCAAGGAGGTCACCCTCGACGTCACGCTGGTCAACGAGGCGCCGGCGCCGTGGGACGCGACGCTGACCAAGGCCGCCTTCACCGCCACGGGCAAGGTGAGCACCGCCGACTTCCCGATGGCCAAGGCCGCGGCCGGTTTCGGCCTCGGGCCGGAGATCGACATCGCGATCGATCTCGAGGCGATCAAGAAGTAGCCCGAAGCACATCGCGGGCCGCCCGCGCGGCCCGCGATGTGCGCGTTCAGTCAAAACAAAGTTCCCGCTCGGACAAGACGGACGGCACAGGGCGCTGCACTATCGCTGATGAAGATCGAGGCATGGTGAGCGCTGTCGCGGCAGCGCCGGTGAGGACGGCAGCAATGAGATTTTCAGGGAAGACGGTCCTCATCACCGGCGGCGGTACCGGCATCGGCGCGGCGGTGGCCAGGCGCATGGCGGCGGACGGCGCCAACGTGGTGTTGATGGGGCGGCGGCGCGAACCGCTGGAAGCCGTCATCGGCGACATAGGCGGCCTCGTGGTGCAGGGCGACGCCGCCGACGCAAAGGCGGTGCGCAAGGCGCTCGGCGAGGTGCATGGCAAGTTCGGCGCCGTCGACATACTGATCGCCAATGCCGGCGGCCATGGCGTCGGCCCGACCATCTCGATGAGCGACGAAACCTGGGCGCTGGCGACGCGCACCAATCTCGACACCGCCTTCGTCTGCGCCCGCGAATGCCTGCCGGACCTTATCGCCAGGAAGGGCAACATCGTGGTCGTCGCCTCGATCGCCGGGCTGTTCGCCGGGCCGGCGGCGGCGGGCTACGTGACGATGAAGCACGCCTGCGTCGGCTTCGGCAAATCGCTGGCGCGCGACTACGGTCGCCAGGGCGTGCGCACCAACACGATCTGCCCCGGCTGGGTTTCGACCGACATGGCCGACGAGCAGATGCAGGTGCTGGTCGAGAAGCATGGCCTCGCCTCCATCGAGGAGGCCTACAGGCTGGTGACGAAAGACGTGCCGCTCGGCCGCCCGGCGACACCGGACGAGGTCGCCAACGTCATCTGCTTCGTCGCGTCGGGCGAGGCGGCGATGATGAACGGCTCGATCCTGACAGTCGACGGCGGTGCCACCGTCGTCGACCTGCCGACGCTGGCCTTTGTCGATTGACCGGAGGGACGACCCCATGAACGACCAGAACAGACCCGCCGACTGGAAGCACTTCGACGAGTTCGCCGCCGGCATCGCCACCAACCGGCTGCCGACGACGAACGCGCTGCGCGGCCAGACCTTCAAGATCACGCTGAAGAGCGGCCGCGTCATCGACCTCGCCTTCACATCGGCCGACACGGTGGCCTGGAGCGAAGGCGACGATGCCGGCGCCGACTGGTACGAGGCGCTGGAGGTGGCGGCCGACGTGTTCTTCATCAACATGACTTTCGCCAGCCGGCCGGCGGAGGACGAGGCCTTCATCGTCAACACCCGCACGCGCCGCGTGCTGTCGGTGCGCGAAAGGGTGCGCGAGCCTGGCGAGGCGCCCGGCGAGCCGCGTGTGGCGCAGGTCTGGTCGGCGGGCGTACTGGGTGACGCCTCGGTGCCGGCGGAAGGCATGGAGCCGGCGCCGAGCCGCGATCTGATCGGGCTGACGGCGCACTACACCTACAGCCCCAACCACGTCTACGAGCACATCTATCTCTCGTCGCAGCGCTACGCCTGGCAGAACCTGGTCGGCGTACAGCGCGGCCATGGCGACGTCGACCTCGCGACCACATGGAAGTTCGACCAGAACCAGTACGTGTTCGGCTTCCGCGAGTTCATCATCCCGGTCGCCTCGCTGTTTTTCTACAACTGGGACGTCATGCAATCGACCGGCAAGTTCCTCGGCGTGACCAGCCAGGGCCGCATCGAGAACAAGCCGGCGGGCGCTTTCATCGAGAAGAAGACGCGTACCGTCTACGACATGGGCAAGGCGCCGGTCTGAGCGTCGGGGGGAAGGCATGAGCAGGAACTACGAGGCCATCAGGGCGCACTATGCCGGCTCGGATGCCGGCGACCTCAAGGCGATGATGGCGCCGATAACCGAAAGCACGGCCTGGATCGAGATGGCTGGCTTTCCCTATGCCGGCACCTATGTCGGGCCGGACGAGATCCTGGCCGGCGTCTTCAAGCGCATCGGCGAGGATTGGGAGGGTTACCGCTTCGCGCTCGAGCGGCTGGTCGATGGCGGCACGACGATCGTCGGCATCGGCCGCTATTCGGGCGTCTATCGCAAGACGGGCAAGCCGATGTCGGCGCGCGTGGTGCATGTCTGGGACGTGGAGGACGGCAAGGTCACGCGCTTCGAGCAGTTCACCGACACCAGGCTGGTCGCGGCAGCGATCGCCTGACGGTTCGGCGCATGCAGGGGCCGGTGCGCCGGCCCGACGAAAACCTGGGAGGATGAAATGGAAATCAGTCTGAAGGGAATGCTGGCCGGCCTGTTGCTGTCCACCGCGCTCGGGCTCGGCGGCGCGGGCGTCGCCAGCGCCGCCGGCGACGAGATCGTCATCGGCGCGCCGATCTCGCTGACCGGCCCGCTGGCCGGCGACGGCAAGGAGCAGAAATGGGCCTACGAGCAGGCCGTGGCCGACATCAACAAGGCCGGCGGCATCATGGTGAAGTCGGCCGGCAAGAAGCTGCCGGTGCGGCTGGTGGTGGCCGACGACGAAAGCTCGGAAGGCAAGGTGGCCTCGGCGCTGGAGAACCTGATCAAGGTGCAGAAGGTCGACGCGCTGCTGTCGACCCATTCCGGGCCGATGAACATCGCCGGCGCGATCGTCGCCGAGAAATACAAGAAGTTCTACATGATCACGACCGCCTTCCCGTTCGAATGGCAGCCGTTGAAGCTGAAATACTCAGCGCTGTTCTTCTTCCATCCGGGGCCGGGCGCCGAAGTGCCGTTCCAGATCTGGGACAAGCTGCCGGCCAACGAGAAACCAAAGAACCCAGCGCTGGTCTCCGAGGACTCGCCCGACGGCAAGGGCTTCGGCGGCGCCTTCGAGGCGGCGGCCAAGAAATATGGCTACACCTTCGCCGTCGACGATCCCTGGGCGATAGGCGCCACCGACTATTCGGCGCTGATCACCAAGCTCAAGGCCGCCAATGTCGACGCCATGCTGGTGTTCGGCTCGCCTGCCGACACCATCACGCTGCTCAGGCAGATGAAGGAGCTGGGCTTCAGCGTGCCCTATCTGCATGGCTGGAAGGGCACCTGGACGGGCGAGTTCCACGAGGCGCTGGGGGCGGATTCCGACTACATCCTGACCGACGGCTTCTGGTCGGGAAGCTATCCATACAAGGGCGCCAAGGAGCTCGGCGAACGCTACGAGGCCGAGTTCAAGAAAGACTCCGTCACCGTCGGCGCCTTCTATGCCAACGCGCAGGTGCTGGCCCAGGCGATCGAGAAGGCGGGCAGCACCGACGCGACCGCGATCCACGACGCGATCTTCGGGCAGGAATTCAAGGACACGGTCGTCGGCGACCTGAAGTTCGACGACACCGGCTTCGCGCTGATCCCCAGCGTCGCCACGCAATGGTGGCAGGGCAAGCACCGGCTGATCTATCCCGACGGCGACTGGACCTACAAGCCGGCGCCGGCCTGGGACAAGCGCTGAGAGGGGGGCGGGGAGGGCGCGGCGTTCGGATGCGGGGTCATTCCATCCGGACGCCGGCGCTGCCCCTCACCTGCCTGCCGGCATCCTCTTTCCGTATAGTGACGGGGAGAGGGGCGCCCGCATCGACGGTTTCGCCAATCGCCAACGTAGCAAGAGAGGCGTTGAGGTCGCGGCCAGCCCCTTCTCCCCGTCACTACACGGGGAGAAGTGCCCGGCAGGGCGATGAGGGGCAGCGCCGACCCTGATGATTTCGAGGCGAGCGAAGTCAGGTGCACGGATTTTCAAACCCGATAGCTTCGGCTGGAGAAACAGAAACACGATGCAGCCTGACGAAACCTTGCTTCGCCTCGAAGCGGTCCAGAAGCGGTTCGGCGGGCTGGTCGTCCTCAACAACATCGACATCGCGGTCGGCCCCAACGAGCTGATCGGGCTGATCGGCCCCAACGGTGCCGGCAAGTCGACGCTGTTCAACCTCATCACCGCCATCTACGCGCCGACGCGCGGGCGCATCCGCTTTCGCGACCAGGACATTACCGGCATCGCGCCGCATCGCATCAGTCGGCTGGGCATAGCGCGCACCTTCCAGCTGGTGCGCACCTTCCTGACCATGACCGCCTTCGAGAACGTCATGGTGGGCGCCGTATATGGCGCGGGCGGACGGGTGAAGCACGCGACCGAGGCGGCCAACGCGGCGCTCGAACTGGTCGGGCTGACGGCCAGGCGCGACATCCGCACCGCGCATATGACGCTGTCCGAGCGGCGCATGCTGGAGATCGCGCGGGCAGTGGCGTCGGAGCCGGCGCTGCTCCTGCTCGACGAGCCGATGGCCGGCCTCAACCCGACCGAGATCCAGCGCATGGTCGACGTCATCCGCCGCGTGCGCGCCGAGAAGGGCGTGTCGATGCTGTGGGTGGAGCACAAGGTGGACGCCATCATGAAGGTGTGCGGCCGCGTCATCGTGCTCGACCATGGCGAGAAGATCGCCGACGGCGCGCCGCGCGAGATCACCCAGAACCGCAAAGTCATCGAGGCCTATCTTGGCGAACCGGCTGCTTGAAGTCAGCGACCTCGACGTCGCCTATGGCGATGTCGGCGCCCTGTGGGGCGTGTCGATCCATGTCGATCCCGGCACCATCGTGGCCATCGTCGGCGCCAACGGCGCCGGCAAGACGACGCTGATGAAGGCGATCTCGGGCCTGGTGCGGCCGAAGCGCGGCGAGATCCGGCTCGGTGGCGCCTCGCTGGTGGGCAGGGCGCCCGAGGAGATCGCCCGGATGGGCATTGCCCATGTGCCGGAAGGGCGCGGCCTGTTCCGGCAGATGACGGTGCTGGAGAACCTCGAGCTCGGCGCCTTCCAGCCCAAGGCGCGGCCGCGCCTGCAACAGTCGCTGGAGAAAGCCTACGCGCTGTTTCCGCGGCTGAGGGAGCGCGCGCACCAGAAGGCGGGCTCACTGTCCGGCGGCGAGCAGCAGATGCTGGCGATCGCACGGGCCACCATGTCGGACCCGGCGCTGCTCATCCTCGACGAGCCGTCGCTGGGGCTGAGCCCGCTGGTGGTGCAGCAGATGTTCGCGTTGATCCAGACCCTGCACGGCCAGGGCGTCACCATCCTGCTCGTCGAGCAGAACATCCATCAAGCGCTGAAGGTGGCCGACCACGGCTTCGTGCTGAAGACGGGCGAGCTCGCCATGCAGGGCAGCGGCGCCGAGCTGCTCGCCGATCCTGAAATACAGAAAGCCTATATGGGCGTGTTGGAGTAGCCTCGATGCTGAACATTCCGCCCCCGGAAATCCTGCTGCAGCTCTCCATCAACGGCGCGCTGGGCGGCGCCATGTACGGCGTCGCCGCAGTCGGCCTGAGCCTCATCTTCGGCACCATGCGGCTGATCTTCCTGGCGCAGGGCGCGATGATCATCCTTGCCGCCTATTTCGTACGGGCGCTGTTCTACGGGCTCGGCATCGACCCGTTCCTGTCGCTGCTCATCGTCGTGCCGGTGGGGCTCGGCGTCGGCTGGCTGATCTACCAGGGCCTGTTCCGCAGGGCTGCCGCCGAGGAGGACCGCAACATCTCGCTGCTGATCGCGGTGGGGCTGATGTTCCTGGTGCAGAACCTGATGACGGTGGTGTGGGGCGGCAACACGGCCGCCGTCGTCACCACCTATACGGCGAGCGGCATCGAGCTGCTGGGCGTGCGCACATCCTTCACGCGCTCCATGGGCTTCCTCATCGCGCTCGCCGGCACCGGGCTGGTGGTGCTGTTCCTGCGCGGCACGCTGGTGGGCAAGGCGGTGCGCGCGGCCTCCGAGGACATGGAGGCGGCGACGCTGATGGGCATCAGCCCTCACCGCGTCAACGCCATCGCGTTTGCCATCGGCATATCGCTGGCGGGCGCCGCCGGCGTGGCGGTGGCCACCACCTTCCCGTTCAACCCCTTCGCCGGCTTCATCTTCAGCCTCAAGGCGCTGGTGGCTCTGGCGCTGGGCGGCATCGGCAATGTCGCAGGCGCGCTGGCCGGCGGCATCATCCTCGGCCTGATCGAAGCCTATGTGCAGTATTTCATCTCGGGCGGCTGGACCAACGCCATCGCCTATGGCGTGTTCCTGGCCGTGCTGATGTTCAAGCCCGAGGGCCTGTTCAGCCGGCCCTACAAGAAGGCCTGAGGCGATGTCGGCGCGCATGCTCAACTGGATCGCGGCGCTCGGCGTGGCCGCGCTGGCGCTGGCGGCGTTCCTGCCCGGCGCGGTGGACAGCTACGCCTTCTCCTTCCTGTTCTTCGTTTTCCTCTACGCCATCATGGCGCAGGCCTGGAACCTGGTGGCGGGCTTCGGCGGCCAGGTCAGCCTCGGCAACCATGCCTTCTTCGGCCTCGGCGCCTACACCACCGCGATCCTGTGGAGCGGCAACTATCTCTGGGGCTCGCTCTACGACGCCTATCCGCGCATCTACTATTTCGACCCGGTGACGATGGCGCTGGGCGGGCTGGTGGCGGCGCTGGCGGCCGTGATCATCGGCCTGCCGCTGCTTTCCAAGCTGCGCGGCGACTATTTCGCGCTGGGCACGCTGGGGTTCGGCGAGATCGTCAAGGTGGTCCTGATCAACGGCGGCGACTTCACCGGCGGCGCCTTCGGCGTGGTGGCGCCGGCCGGCACGTTCGACACGCTCTTGCCACACTATCTGGTGGGGCTGGGGTTGATGGTCGGCGTGGCGCTGGCGCTTCGCCTGCTGATGCGTTCGCGCTACGGCCTGGCGCTGATCGCGGTGCGCGATGACGAGATGGCGGCCTCGGCCAACGGCATCGACACGCTGAAGGTGAAGGTGGCGGCCTTCGCCGGCAGTGCCTTCATCGCCGGCGTCGCCGGCAGCCTCTACACCTACTACATCTTCCATGTCGGCCCGGATTCGGTGTTCGACCTCAACTGGATGCTGCTGCCGCTGATGATGACGGTGGTGGGCGGCACCGGCACGCTGTTCGGCCCGATCCTCGGCGCCTTCGTGATGTACGCGGTCTTCGACCTCGCGCGCATCGCGGTGCCGGACTACCACCCCGTGATTTCGGGGCTGACGATCATCCTGGCGATGCTGTTCCTGCCGAAGGGGCTGATGCGGGTGAGGGGGAGGCGGGTGGCTTGATGCGGTTGGCATGGGAGGTGGTCGGCGGCCAAGATCGATGCGGGAGGGATATCCGGGAGGGCTGGCCGAGCGGGGTGGGTTGTGAAGGGCTGAAATCGGGCCGGAACCGGATAACGGCCTTCGGAAAGAGGTCGTGCTGTTTTGCCTAGGGATTCAGGGATCGGGCAACGGCCAATTGCATGTAGGTCTATCCGCGTCGGTGCTCCGTTATCCTCGTACTGCCGGGCGAGAACCAAGCTTCCAGCTCAGGCAAGGCGCCTCGCGGGTCGCAACTTCCGCACATGAAAATGTCGAGGGCCGCATAGCCGGTCTCGGGCCAGGTGTGGATGCTGATATGGGACTCGGCGAGCAAAGCGACACCGGTGATGCCACCGCTCTCGCCGAAATTGTGCAGCATGACGTGCAGCACCGTGGCGCCGCAGGCGGCAGCCGCCTCACGCAACACGTGCTCGATCCCCTCGGCATTCCGCAAGCCGCGGCACCCCCAGAAGTCGACAAGCAGATGCAGACCGGGGGCGAAAGGCTGCGCGTCCTGTATCTGACCGGTGATTTTGGTATCCATCAGGAGCGCCCCGGTTCTTGGGCGAACAGCACCCGTTTCCAATTTGTATCCTTTGTCTGCATGCGCCAGATAAAGGCATCGAGGATGTAGTGGGTGGCCTGAGGCAGGGCGAGCAGCGGTGCCAGCCAGATCAGCGCCGCCGATGAGCCGAGCGACGGCAGGATAGCGAAGACGCCGAAGAGACCGCCATGCTCACGCCAGACGAAACCGTCCCACAACCCCTCTTCCAGATAGGCAAGGCCGAAGAGAGCGGCGATGTAGACAGGCACCGCTTGCCAGGTGAACAGATGCGCGATCCACGGCGCCATGAAAGAGCTGCGCCCTCGCTGCAGCCAAGTCTGGTTGCGGCCGTAGCCCCAGATCAGCGCGATGTAGGGGATGCCATGGGCGATGATGTTGGTGCCCGTGAAGACGAGGTCGTTGTCGAACAGCACGATGCCGATGAACCAGGACGTCGCGGTGCCGACGAGCAGCAGATTGCGCGGCAGGTTGAATCCGGTGCCGCGGCGCAGCAGCGCGGCCTCCTTGAGCACATAGGCGACCAGGATCGTGCCGTAGGCGATGCCGGCAAGGGTGGCGAGCAATGGCAGGTCGAGGCGTACGAAATCACCTTCCACGAACCAGGAGAACTGCCGCTGGTGGCAATGCCAGTAGATCAGCGGATAGATCGTGGCGCCGTAGATGGCCGCCTTGTCGATGCGACGGAAGAGCAGTGGCAGGCCGTGCTCCCGGCGGGCGTAGATCATCATGAACCCGTACTGCTGGCGCACGAAATGGAACACTGCGGCATAGGCGAGCACACGCCAGAAGACCAGGCTGCCGCACCAGTAGAGAAGGCAACCACCCAGCCAGGCCAGCAGCGGCGTCAGGCCATAGAGCCAGGGCCGCGCACTCAATTCGGCGCGGTCGAGATAGGTACGGAAGAGAGTCGAATAGACGTGGGCAACGTCAACGCCGACCACGAGTATCAGCCAGACCCAGGGCGGCGTCTCGCCCACCGTGGCGCCGGATAGGGACCAGGCCAGCGCGGCCAGCGTCACCGCCAGTGCCGGGGCGAGGATGAAGCCCAGATCGAAGCGGGCGGAGAATATCCAGGGTTGCTTCTCGAGGAGGGAATGCACCATCACAGCACCGTCTCGAAGGGATGGCCCAAATAGGCCATGGCGTTCTCGGCCGCGCGAACCCCATGCGTGTAGGCCTCCTCGAAGATGGAGATGCCGCTCATATCCGAGTGGGCGGTGAAGACGGGCGGCTTCTGTACGAGACCCGCGCGCCGCCGAGCGCCCCAGATGAAGCCAGGCACCGGCCGGATCATCGCATGCCCCCAGACCCAGACGTCGATCCGCCTGACATGGCCTTCGAGCTCGGGATGAACGGCGAGAAGCTCTTTGAGGAAGATGTCCTGCCAGTCCTTCAGCGCTCGCCCGAAGGCCTCCCTGCGCGCCTCCTCCGGCGGCAGGTGGCTGAGCGGCCAGTAATAGGTCAAAACCGTCCTCGTGGGACGCATCTGCGTGATCTGGTGGGTGGCCACGACATAGCCGAGCAAGGGGCTGTCGAACACGACATTGTCCCAGCTTAAACCGGCCCCTTTGCCTCCCGGCAGGCTGTCGAGCGTTATATTGGCCACCGCCCACGGCGCATAGGAAAAGCCGGCCGCGAGATCAGCATCTTTCATCAGCCGCGCGGTGACGAAATGGGGGGTCGCCAGCACCGCCGCCTTCGCCTGGACGCGGAAGGTCTTGTCCTCGGCCGCATCCCAGACGTCGACCGTCACGCCCGCATCGCCGGTTTCGACTCCAAAGGCCAGCGATCGCGGGCGGGCGCGCTGACCGATGATTTCGGCGAGGCGGTGCGCGAGATAGCCGTTGCCTTCCGGCCAGGTGACCAGTCCCTGCTCATCGGCATCAGCCGCCTTGCCGTTGCGGGAGGCGAAATAGTGGACACCGGCCCAGGCCGAGACATCTTTCGAACGCGCGCCGTAGTCGTCGCGACAGCAGTAGTCGACATACCAGGCAAGCGCTGGCGAGCGATATCCCTCGCGCTCCATCCACTCCGTCATGGTGACGGCGTCGAGCGCCACCAGGTCGGCGTCCTGTGAACTCAGGTCGAGCGGGATGGCGAAGGCGCGCCGGCCGTCGCTGCCGACGCGCCGCCGAAACTCGCGCATCGTGGCGAAGAAACGCGCGGTCTCCTCGTCCTCCTGCGCGGTGAGGCCTATCGCAGGCACCAGGCCGTCCTGCCAGCGCCCATAGCGGTAGAGGCGCTCGGAAGGGTCGGCGCACAGCGCGTATTCGTCGTAGATCGGTGCTCCCGTGGGGCCATGTCCGGTGATGATGCCGAAATCCTCGAACAATGCCTGTACTGCCCTGGCTTCCCGGGTGAGCAACGGCACGTAGTGAGCTCCCCAGGGAAAGGCGCAGACCTCATTGCGCCCGCTGGCGGCATTGCCGCCGGGAGCGGCTTCGAGATCGAGCAGCAGGAAATCGTCATAGCCAGACTTGGCAAGGCGATAGCCGGCGCCCAGGCCCGCTACGCCGCCGCCTACGATGACGACGCCGGTTTGACGCATCTCGGCCGGTGCGGCGAAGGCGCCGCCGCGCAGCCTGTGGCCAATGGTGGAGGAGGCGCCGACGAGTTCACCGGGCACCGCGCCCTCCGTCCCGTTGTCGGCCAGCACTTTTCCCGCCAGAAGTTCTCCGCCGGCCAGCCCCGCGCCGGCTAGTCCGAGCGAAGCGGCTCCGAGAGCCAGGAACTGCTTGCGCGTGATCCGGCTCATGGCAAGGCCGCCCCGGTGCTTCGGTCTTCAGATCGGCCTGTCGGCGCCGGCGCGCTGGCCACCGCCCGCCGCCGCCCGGCCGGCATCACTGGATGCGCCGGGCCCGAGGGAGGCCGTTCCATGTTGGTCGCAAGGCCGGCGTTCCGGCTCCTAATAGATGAGGTAGTCACCCCACTCCTCGTCGAAATAGCGCACCAGCGGCTGGTCGTCGAGCCGCTGTATGGCGGTGGCGACATGCGCCATGTCGGGCGGAAACTGGAACATCGCCCTCATGGTCGGCAGGTCGAGGAAGCGCAGCCCTTCGGGCAGGTGCTCCGGCACCCGATAGGGCGAGAAGGAACCGATGATGAAACCCCACTCGCCGAAGGACGGCACGAAGAGGTGATAGGCGGCGGTCTGGTAGCCGGCTGCCGCCAGCGTGTTGTCGACGCACCAGAAGGATTTGCGCGCGACCAGCGGCGACGTGCTCTGGATCACCACGATGCCGTCATCGTTCAGCGCCGACCTCAGTTGGCGGTAGAAAGTGAGCGAGTACAGTTTGCCTATCGAGAAATTGGAAGGGTCCGGCAAGTCGATGATCACGACGTCGAACCGGGTATCGGCCGGCCTGCGTTCCCGAAGCCAGAGGAAGGCATCGGCATTGACGAGCGTCAGCTTGGATGAGGACAAGGCTCCGCCATTGAGCTCCGTCATCAGTTCGTTGCTGGAGAACAGGCGCGTCATGGCGGGGTCGAGATCGACCATGGTCACTGCCTCGACCGCCGGATATTTCAAGACCTCGCGCAAGGCCAGGCCGTCGCCGCCGCCGATGATCAGCACCTTGCGCGGCGCCTTCAGCGCGCTCATCGCCGGATGCACCAGCGCCTCGTGGTAGCGATATTCGTCCAGCGACGAGAATTGCAGGTTCGAATTGAGGAACAGACGGATGTCGCGCTGCTGGCGGGTGACCACGATGCGCTGATACGGCGTTGATTCAGCGAAAATCACCGTGCCGGGATAGATGCTCGCCTCCGAGATCGACTGGATGCGTTCCGACCAGATGAAGCCGGCGCCGAGCAGCGCCAGCACGCCGAAGGCAGCGACCTTGTGCGCGCCACGCCGGGGTATCGAGTCGGCTTTGATGGCATAGAGCATCCAGATCGCCACCATGGTGTTGAGGATGCCGAACAGGAAGCCGGAGCGGATCAGGCCGAGATGCGGCACCAGCACCATGGGAAAGAGCAGCGAGGCGAAGAGAGCGCCGATATAGTCGAAGGTGAAGACCTTGGAGACCAGGTCCTTGAAGGCCAGCCGTCCTTCCAGAATGCGCAGCAGCAGCGGAATTTCGATGCCGACCAGCATGCCCGTCACGCCGACCAGGAAATAGAGCCAGAAGCGGAAGGAGGCGACCTGGTCAAACAACACGAAGAGCGCGGCGGCCGAGGATCCGCCAATCGCCCCGATCATGAGCTCTATGCGAACGAAATGGGCGAGCAGGTTGCGCTCGATATAGCGCGAGAGCCACGACCCCACGCCCATGGCGAAGAGATAGGTGCCGATGATGGTGGAGAATTGCGTGACGGAATCGCCGAGCAGGTAGCTCGCCAGCGTACCGGCGATCAATTCGTAGACCAGCCCGCAGGTCGCGATGACGAAGGCTGAAAAGAGGAGCAGGATTTCCACGGAAGCGCCCTACGCCAATGCGCCGGAGGGTCGCTTGTCAGCCATGAATGGCCGAGGCGATGATGAGGGCGACGCCGATCACCACGGCCCCCAGGAAGATCGCCAGCGCCACGTTCTGCTTCTCGCAGATCTCCTTCCAGACCTGTACCTTCGGGGTCAGCAGGTCAAGCAGCACGAAGGCAACGACGAACACCGCGAGGCCAATGCTGGAATAGACCAGAGAGGCAACGACGTATTTCAGATCGATCAGGCCGGTCACATCCATTGAAGCCCCCTATTTGTGATATGCATTGACGCCACGGCTTGCGGCCTGCTTGCCGGCGAGCATCGCGGTCACGGCATAGCCGTTGAAGTTTGCCGCCGACATCGTGAGCACGACGAGGGCGGCATAGACCATCTGCAGCTTGCTCATGTTTTCCCCTCTCGCATCACTCGGCGACACCTCCCTTTTCCCATCGCGACTTCTCGAACATCATGCGCCTGATCATGCTGATTGCCGGAACGGCCAGCAACAGCGCCATGGCAATAAGGTAGTTCGACCAAATCGGCACATCGTATCGAATGGCGACGGTGACGGGCAGCGGCGATGACGGCTTGGCGAACAGGCCAGCATCGGGTTCGATCAGCAATTTGTAGGTGCCGGGCGGGACGGGTGGCAACAGCACCGTGCCGTTGTTGCCGCCTTCTTCCCAGTCGCCGTCGGAATCAGTCCCGCGATAGTGCTCCAGCGACTGAAATGCAGGATAGCTCTCATTGGTGTCGACGTTGACGAGCGCCATGTCGAGTTCAAGCCAGTCATTGATGAGGTAGGCTCCGGTCTCGATCTCTATATTGCCGCTTCTGTTCAATCGAAATGTTCCGGACGATAAGGTTTTGCCCTTGTCGGCCGCGGTCAACTGATAGGTCTGCGAGCCGACGAGCGCGTTTGCCGAGATCGCCAGCGAAGTCAACTGAAGCATCGTGGCTGCTATCACCGCAAAGCCAATGACCATCAGCGACGGCTTGTGCGGATTGACCTGGCTGACGCCGGCGGACGAGGGCGTGCGCAAGGGCGTATTGAAGGCCGTTGCGACGGCACGCGCGTCGAGATACTCGCCCTCGGACACGATGATCTCGGCGTCGTTCTTCTCGACCATCAGCCGATAGGGCGGCGCGATATAATCGGTCACGGCGGTCACGTCCGCGGTCGATGCGCGCCAGAAGAACTCGCCGGCGACGTAGGTGGTGCGCGCGAAGCCCTTGCCGAAGAACTGGTAGCTGCGTCCGTTCGCTTCGATCCAGCCTTGCTTGCCCGCCTCCGGCACATCGCGGTTGAGCATTTTGACCAATGTCCAATGGCCGTATTCCTCGACCAGGAAGCGATAGCCACGGTAAGGGTTGAACAGCAGGTATTCGGTCCAGCGAAAATCGCCGGGCCCGTCGCTGCGCCGCATATAGCCGACGACTTCCCATTCGATATCGCTGAGCCGGGCTCGCGCGCCGATCGGGATCTCGGCGTCCTGCATCGCCGATTGCGCCGCCTCGATGATGCGAAGGTTCTCATCGGCCACGTCGATCAGGGATGAACACTGGCTGCAAGTGGCGCTGATCGACTGGCCAACCGCGCGCAGCGTGACCGTCCCGCCGCAACTCGGGCAGGCGAAGGTGCGCGGCCTGCCGGGCGCGCGAGGCGGCACCGGCTGGGCGGGCGGCGAGCCCGAAGGCTGGTCGTCCATCACCACCCCTCCAGCGGTCGCAGGTTCGTAAAGCGCAAGGCATCCCACTCCACGTAGCGGCCGACATAGGCACGGGCCCTGTGGCCGTCATGGTCGAGTGTGGCGAACTCGCCTCCCACGCCGATGCAGTCGACGGCGACCGTCCGACGGCCCTTGGGCGCGGCGAAGGGCAGCTCACCCTCGGATCCGAGGCATGTCGCCAGCTTGATGTCGACGGCGCGCAACGTCGTGCCGCCCAGCTCCACCAGAAAACCGGGCTTCGCTTCATCGGCGCCCTCGCCACCTGTCAGGAGTGGCAGGCAGTATTCGAAAGTCTGGGCGACGTCGCGGGGCAAGACCCCTTCCAGCTCGAAGCTGACGGAAAAGGACCCCTGCGCCTCGCCGATCCAGCCGCGCCGGCCATCCGCCATCAACAGGTGCCACTCGTTCCACAGCCCGTCGCGCCAGCCGATCTTCAGCCGCCCGATAAGCGTGAAGGGCTGGTCTTCGAAATAGCCGCCACTGCCCAGTTGCAAAGGGCTCATGTCTTCCGGCAGGGCGGCCATCACGCCGATCGACGTCACGTCGACATCCCCGCGCACCACCATGGACTGGCAATAAGGGCAAACGGCATAGACCGATTGCGCCGATCGGAAAGTGACGTCCGCGCCGCAGGACGGACAGGCGAACTTGCGCATGAAAACCCTGGTTTGGCGATTGGCTGCGCCGGACCCTCCCGGCGCCGCAAGACTTGGAAAGGCGGAGTCCGCCTCCGGCTCACTTGATGCGGGACAACAGTTCGGCCTTCTTGGTGTCGAATTCCTGCTGCGTCAGGATTCCCTTGGCGAGCAGGCCGCCGAGCTTCTCGAGAAGCTGGATCGGGTCCTCGGCCGGTTGGGCTGCCACAGGCTGGACCTGCGGTGCCGTGGTGGCGGCATTGGCCAAGCCCTGCGTCATGGCTTGCCCGATGGCCAGACCCGCTCCCAGGCCGGCTCCCGCGCCGGCCAGGCCGCCCGGATTCTCGGCGGCGAGCGGGATCGATTCGGCGGTCTGGAACTGGGCGTAGCGATTGAGGTCGCCAAGCATGTTCATCGAACTCACCTTGTCGAGGACACGCTGCAGTTCCTCTGGCAGCGACAGGCTCTGCACGTAGAAATTCTTGATGTCGATGCCGTAGTTCCCGAGCGCCGGCGCGATTGCCTCCGCCAGCTTCTGCGAGAACGCTTCCTGGTTGGCCGCCATGTCGACAAAGGCGATGTTGCTCTGGCCCAGCGTGGCGCCGATGGCCGTGAGGATGATACCGCGCAGTTGCCCTTCGATCGCCTCGGAGGTGGAGCGCTCGGCCGTTCCGACCAGGCGCGACCAGAACTCCTCCACATCGCCTACCGCATAGGAATAATTGCCAAAGGCACGAATGCGGATCGGCCCGTATTCCTTGTCGCGGATGGTGAGAGGCTGGGTGGTGCCCCATTTGCGGTCGATCTGGTCCTTGGTGTCGAAGAAGTACACGTCCGACTTGAAGGGGGACTCGAAGAACTTGTCCCAGTTCTTCAGATAGGTCAGCACCGGCAGCGTCTGGGTGTTGAGCGTGTAGGTGCCGGGCCCGAAGATGTCGGCGATCTTGCCCTCATTGAAGAAGGCCGCCTTCTGCGTCTCGCGCACCACCAGTTGGGCGCCGTTCTGAATTTCCATGCCGGACATCGGGAAGCGATAAGCCAGCACACCCGGCTCGTCGGCAGTCCATTGGATGACATCGATAAATTGCTTGGAAATGAAATCCAGAATGCCCATGCCCCCTCACTCCATTTCGACGGATCTAACCTGATACAGCCTGTCCGACCTAGCACAGCGAACAAAATGAGGAAGACTATTCCAAGGTTCGAAGAGCCGTGATAACTGGCCCTTTATTAGCTGGTCGCCAGCATCGAACACAACCACTTTGTGAGATATGTTCGTTCGATGTTTGTTCAGTCGCGCGCGGCTTTCGGGCTCGAAAAATGCACCAGCCACCTGTCCCGCCCACGATGCGCTCCAGCATCATGCCTTCGCGCCCTTCATCCTCGTGCCGAAGCCGGTTTGACCGCCCCAACTCCACCGACAATTCGATAGCTTCTGTCGCGCTGTCGGTTATGTTGAGAATCACAGTCGAATTTTAACTCCGGCGCGTCCGGCCCGCCTTGCCGGCGGGCTCTGTCGGTGTCTGCGAAGCGAGCATCCGATGGCGTGGATATACATACTTCTGGCTGATGTGTTCGAGATCGCCTGGCCTTTCGTCCTGAAACGCACGGCCGGGCTTCCGAAGTGGACGACGGCATTGCTGGCGGTCGCCATCACGCTTCCGATTTTCTTCCTGCTGGGGGAATCGGTGAAGCGCCTGCCTGCTTCCACGGTCTATGCGAGCTTCGTGGGGATCGGCACCGTGGGGACGGCGGTCGTCGGCATCACCCTCTTCGGCGAGAGCGCGAATATCGGCCGCGTCGGCTCCTTCGTGCTGATCCTTGTCGGCGTGCTCGGCCTGAAGCTGTTTTCCGAATAGTCCGCGCCGGCCAGGCAGCTACGTCTTACCACTACGCAGCGACGGAAGATTCGCTAGAAATCGGGTTTTATAGGCGGGACTGAAATGTCCGATCGATAAAACCAACGCCTTGTCCATTCGAATGAACCTTCGCAAACTGCTTTGAGCGGCCTGTATTTCGGCTTCTCGATCCAGATATTACAGCGATACCATTGCGTTTGTTCCGTGTTGGCTTTGCCATATTCGGATTTCAAGGCCCTGTTATACTCGAATACAATGGTCCTCACTCCGTCAACCGTGGCCTCGTAGAGTCGACGACAATTGTCCGGCTCGAGCGAACGGGCATCGATCTTAATAAGCGATCGGCTTTCGGCGCGCCAAGGTTCGTAGGGGTGGTCGCGCCGATACACGGTATCCGAAGTGTAGATCAGCTCCTGGACGGCCAGCTGAGGCTCATCGCCAAATCTTTGAAATCTGGATGTCATCTGAAGCGAGGACGCATGGCTTACCCACTCGTTTGCTTGCCGCAGGGGCGCACATTCCTCAGGAAAAGCTTTGGTCTCGGAGTAGGCCTCAGCCGTCACCGGAAGCCCAATGCAAATAGCAACCGTAACAAACGATATTAGGATTCTGCCCAGCGTTAATTTAGTCATAGGTACATAGACCCGTGATCCAGTGTTAATGCCACTGGAGCACAGCATATTTTTGACGAAACCACATCATACCACGCGCCACAGGTTTTCTGCGACTGTAACGAGATCATTGGTCCAATCGCTAGATTGGAACAACCATGCCGAGCGTTGGAGCTCGCCGAAGCACTCCCGGCGCCGCGCCTGCCTGCCTGAATTCCAACTCAAGACCCGCCTATCTCTTGGGAGGCCGGGTCGAGCTTCATTGAATTCGCCCTGGCGGCATCCTATAGGTCGACACCATGGAAACCCTGGCCGCTGCCCAAAAGAACATAATTCCGCTGTCCGTCCGCGCGCCTCATGCCGGACGAGCAGCACCCTTCCTGCCGATGAGCCGCGCCGAGATGACGGCGCTCGGCTGGGATGAGTGCGATGTCGTGCTCGTCACCGGCGACGCCTATGTCGACCATCCGAGCTTCGGCATGGCGATCATCGGCCGTCTGCTCGAATCCCAGGGCCTGCGGGTCGGCATCATTTCGCAGCCCGATTGGCAGTCGGCGGAACCGTTCAAGGCACTGGGCCGGCCGAGGCTTTTCTTCGGCGTCACCGGGGGCAACCTCGATTCCATGGTCAACCGCTACACGTCGGACCGCAAGCTGCGCCATGACGACGCCTATACGGCGGGCGGCGAGGGCGGCAAGCGGCCGGACCGCTGCACGATCGTCTACACGCAGCGCTGCCGCGAGGCCTACAAGGATGTGCCTATCGTGCTGGGCGGCATCGAAGCCTCGCTGCGGCGCATCGCCCATTACGACTTCTGGTCCGACAAGGTGCGCCGCTCGATCCTGGCCGATGCCAAGGCCGACCTTCTGATCTACGGCAATGCCGAGCGTGCCGTCGTCGAGGTGGCGAACCGGCTCGCCGCCGGCGACACGCCACGCGATCTCGACACCGTGCGGGGCGTCGCCCTGTTCCGCCGCGTGCCCGAGCACTTCACCGAGCTTCACGCCGACGATCTCGATTCCGCCGACGAGGGCGCGACCCGCAAGCCCGGCGACACCGTGATCCGGCTGCCGTCGTTCGAACAGGTCGAGGGTGATCGCGACGCCTATGCGCGGGCCTCGCGCGTGCTGCATCGCGAGGCCAACCCCGGCAATGCGCGCCCGCTCGTGCAGCGCCATGGCGACCGCGACCTCTGGCTCAATCCGCCGCCCATCCCGCTGACATCGGACGAGATGGACGCCGTCTACGACCTGCCCTATGCGCGGGCGCCGCATCCGTCCTATGGCGATGCCAAGATCCCCGCCTGGGACATGATCAAGTTCTCGGTCACGGTGATGCGCGGCTGCTTCGGCGGCTGCACCTTCTGCTCGATCACCGAGCACGAAGGCCGCATCATCCAGAACCGCTCGGAGGGCTCGATCCTGCGCGAGATCGAGAAGATCCGCGACAAGACGCCGGGCTTCACCGGCGTGATATCAGACATTGGCGGGCCGACCGCCAACATGTACCGGATGGCCTGCAAGGACCCCAAGATCGAGGCGGCCTGCCGCCTGCCGTCCTGTGTGTTTCCGGACATCTGCCCCAACCTCAACACCTCGCATGACGACCTGATCCGGCTCTACCGCAAGGTTCGCGAGGTCAAGGGCGTCAAGAAGGTGATGGTCGCCTCCGGCGTGCGCTACGACCTGGCCGTCAAGAGCCCCGAATATGTCAAGGAGCTGGTGACCCACCACGTCGGCGGCTACCTCAAGATCGCGCCCGAGCATACCGAGCGCGGGCCGCTCGACAAGATGATGAAGCCCGGCATCGGCACCTATGACAAGTTCAAGGAGATGTTCGACGCCGCCGCCAGGGAAGCCGGCAAGAAATACTACCTCATTCCGTATTTCATCGCCGCCCATCCCGGCACGACCGACGAGGACATGCTGCACCTCGCGCTCTGGCTGAAGAAGAACCGCTACCGCGCCGACCAGGTGCAGACCTTCCTGCCTTCGCCCATGGCCACGGCCACGGCGATGTACCACACCGGCGTCAACACGCTGAAGGGCGTGCGGCGCGGCGCCACCGACAAGGTCGAGACCGTTCGCGGCGGGCGGCATCGCCGGCTGCACAAGGCATTCCTGCGCTACCACGACCCCGACAACTGGCCGCTGCTGCGCGATGCCTTGAAGGAGATGGGCCGCGCCGACCTCATCGGCCCGCGCCCCGACCAGCTCATACCCGCCCACCAGCCGCCGGGAACCGGCAAGGCCGCCGGCGTGAAGCGGCCGGCGCGCCCGATCGGTAGGGGGCAGAGGTTTACGACGAAGGGTGTGCCGCTGCTGAAGAAGTGAGGCGGGTGGGGATGGTGGTGTCTCTGGAGTGCACCATTGACATGGCTGATCTGCCGGTTTGCGGCGCGAGCCGGGAGATCCGACTTGCGGCGGCTTCCTTGCGTCCCGTTTCGGGCCGGCAATGGTGGAAATATTCATAGACGCGGCCAGCAGGTCGCGCGCCTTGCTCCGTTCAGCGCCCAGCGCAATGTTGGAGACGAGGTCGATCAGTTCGCCCAGCATCACCGCGTTGAGCGCCGGCCCGCTGTATTCCTTGAGCAATACACCCTTCAGGCTGTCGTTGCGCTTCTCGATCGCCAGCATCGCTTGGTCGATCAGCTTCCCGATCGAGGGTTGTCGCACATTTGCCTGCAGATGCGACCGGCGCGCTTCCTTCGGCACCCAGAAGACAATCTCGGCCGCGTATTTGTCCAGATCTTCGGCCCCATCCGGATAGTCTGCCAACAGTTCCGCACGCTTGGCCTCGAAGTCGTCCGAAATATGTTTCAGGAATATCAGCCGAGCGCAACATGCTTGTAGTCCGACGGCTCCATGTTGCCGCGCAGCTTGTAGTCCGTCTTGAAGAGCTCGGTCTCGAAGCCGAGGGTGGCGCCATTCGATTTGGCGGGCCGAGAGGTTCTAGCTGTGGTGGCTTCCCGTACCTCCTGAGCGGCTAGCGCTGGCGGTGCATTCGCCTCGCCGGCAGCCCTTACGAGAAACGATACTGACCCGCCACGGCCACGACCAGCGACGATGGTCGCGTCAGCGAGCAGTGCGCCACGAGCTGCCGCGTAGCGTTCTTCATCCCAGCCAAGGAAGGTGCGAAGCTATTGATTGCCCGCTGTGCCTCCGTGTGCAGCAAGGGCACTGAGCAGCTTCTCCCGATCTGTCTCGCCCGTCATCGGACCTCCCCGCGAATCCCGTCGGTGCTTTTCTATCGGTCTAGCACGAACTTTTTCGCATAGCGGCAGAGGAAATCTTCGAGTTGCCATGGCTCAAGCCGGCGCAGGGCATGGGGGAATGCATCAACCCTTGCCACTTTCCCCCGAACTCCAAGGAGGCGCGCGCCCTTGCGCGTGCCGGCGTGCAGGTAAACGAGGTCCGGTTCGATCCCGAGAAATGAGCCGATCCTGAATGCTACGTCGTAAGTGAGGAGTTCTCCCGCTCCTCGTATCGGTCCACATATCCGTTCGACCTGGCCATGGAGGTCCCGGAAAGCCTTTGCCGCCGATACTTCGTGCTCCCGCTCCAGAAGCTGGGCTGCAACGTTGCGCAGGATCGCTGACGGTACTCGCCGCTGATGCGACATCCTCCGACCGAACCGATCCACAGAGAGAGCGGCATTGCGGATCGCCGACTGCAAGTCCTCGGCCTTCGGCAATTCTTCCAGACAGAGGTTGCAGGCGTCCGGACTGGCCAAATACTCGTCGACGTACTCCTCAAGCATTGCGGCCTCCGTAGGACAACCATGCAGAGAAGCGCTTGCTGTCGCAAGCATGATCTGTCGCCCCCTTCAGCAATGATCGCGGCGCATATGCAATTGGTCACTCTTTCATTTCTAAGTCCCATCCAGCGACCGATGCAACCTATGGATGCCCCCGTCGCGATCAATCTGGTGGGTCCGCTTAAATGCTTTGCTGGCCAAAACCAGTCAGTCTGCTACCGGCCCCATTCGAGCCATTCAAAAAGCGGATCGCGAGTGGCTATGGGCGGCCCCTCCTTGCGCCTCCGCCTCCCGCTGCATCACAGCCGCGAAGAAACCATCCGTATCGTTGCGGGCGGGCGTCAGCGACAGGTAATCCGGATGGGTTGAATTGGTCAGCAGCGGCGCGGCTTCGTGGAGCGGCACGGCGCGAAAGGCGGGATGCGCGGCCAGGAAAGCGGCCACCTGTTCCTCGTTTTCCTCGGGCAGCATGGAGCATGTCGCGTAGACCAGCCGGCCGCCTGGTTTCACCAGGCGCGCCGCGCTCGTGAGAATCCGGGCCTGCAGCGAGACGAGGTTGTCCAGACCCTGTTCCTCCTGCGCGCGCCAGCGCGCATCGGGGTTGCGTCGCCATGTGCCGGTGCCGCTGCATGGCGCGTCGACCAGCACGCGATCGAAACCGCCCTTGTGGCGCTTGATCCACTTATCCGTCTCGCTGGTCAGGAGCCGGGTCTCGATGTTGTGCAGTCCGGCCCGCCGGAAGCGCTCGGCGCCGCGCTTCAAACGGCCTTCCATGACGTCGCAGGCGACGACGTGGCCCTTGTTGTTCATCTGCGCGGCGATGGCCAATGTCTTGCCGCCGGCGCCGGCGCAGAAATCGACGACGCGGTCGCCCGGCCGGGCATCGACCAGCATGGCGACAAGCTGCGAGCCCTCATCCTGGATCTCGACCTCGCCGCTTTTCAGCATCGGCAGGCTCGCCAGCGAGGGGCGTTCATCCACACGAATGCCGTAAGGCGCGATGGCAGAGGCCTCCGCCCGCAAGCCAAGCGCCTTCAACGCGCCAAGCATGGCCTCGCGCGTCGACCTGATCGGGTTGACGCGCAGGTCGAGCGGCGCCGGCGTCAGAAGCGCGGCCATCTCGTCCGCAAATGCTTGCCCGAAACGGCGGCGCAGGGGATCGGCGGCCCAAGACGGGCATTCGAGGCGCACCTCTTCCGGCATGCCGGGATGGTCGATCGCGCATCCCCGCAGTTTGGCCAGCAGCGCGAGCTCGTCATCCGTCAGCATGGCCGGCGCGAATTTCGCGCCATTGAACAGGCGCTTGATCTGGTCGGGCGTCCTGCCTTCTCGTGGAGCATCGGACCGAAAAGTGTATTCGGTTTTCGGTTTATTCCGATGCTCAATCAAAGTGTTAGAGCGTCCTTTGTGCGTCCGATTGGACGCACGGCGCTCCAGCGTAAGCCATGCGAGCAGCCGGTTGCGGGACGTATCCTCGCGCCCATGCCTCGCCAGCCACCAGCCAAGCCGCGCATGGTGCCGCAGCAGCGCATGGAGCAGATCCAGGATCCGGCCACGGTCCTTGTCGCCGATATAGCGCCGGGCCCGAAACCAGGCCGAGACGACAGCATCGGCGGGACGCGCGACAGTGTCGACTTCATCGATAAGCTCAAGGGTGGCTTGCAGGCAGGCGGAAGGGGTCACGGGCGTGGGTCAGGCTGAAAAAACGCAGATATAGGCGACAGAATTGCTTCTGACCATTGTCCGCGTGTCAGTGGTGTCGGCAGGCTGGGCCGATCGGACAGTAGCTTCTCGGGGCTAGTGCACCACAGTGCGCACCTGCTCCCTCAGCTCTCGCGGCGCGACATCGTATTTGCTCTTGAACGCCCTCGAGAAATGCGCGCTCGAGTTGAACCCGCAGGCGAAGGCGATCTCCGAGATCGAGGCCGTGGCGCGAGCGGGGGAGAGCAGTTCCTCGCGGCTGCGCTCCAGCCGCCTGTCCCACACGAAGCGCTCCAGCGTCATGCCTTCGCCCTCGAAGGCGCGGTGCAGGTAGCGGCGCGAGCAGCCCATGTGGCGGGCTATGTCCTCGGCCGACAAAGTGTTGCGGGCGAGGTTGGCGTCGATATAGGCGACGATCCTTTCGCGCAGCGCTTCCAGCGGCGAGCGACGGAATTCGGGCGCCATCGGCTTGGCCTGGATCAGGCCGTTGACGAGCTGGATCAGGCTTTCGCCGACGCGGCGGCAGCCGGCCTCGTCGAGCTTGTGCGCCTCGCCGATGGCCATCTGCATCAGGCCCGACACGATGTGCGTCAGGCTGTCGTCGTCGCCGGGCAGCGGCACCGGCGCCGACAGGCGGGCGAGCGTATCGTCGCCGAAGGTCGAGCGCGGCACCTGCAGGATCAGCTGGTCGACATCGCTGAGGTTTTGCAGGGAATAGCTGCGCACGGGGTCGTAGATGATGGCCGCTCGCGGGCCGAGGTTGACCGCCACCTGCTGCTGCTCGAAGCGGCTGCGGCCGCTGAGCTGCATCAGGATCTTGATGGCGTCGGGGTCGAAGCTGCGCCGGAACAGCCGGTCGTTCACCACCAGATGCGCGTTGGCCTTGATCTCCGACAGCCGGCAGGCGCCGAGATGCACCGACACCAGCTGGGGCAGCGAGGGCAGGGCGCCGCGCGGGAAGCGCTGCGTGATCGGGCCGAACAGCATGCGCGAGGTGGACAGGAAAGCCTCGCCGTCGGCAATGCTCACATGATGGGCGTGCATTCGTCTCCTCCTCCTTATGGCCTCCCGTCTTGTCGCGGGGTAGCGGCGCATGGGATCGTGCCCACGCAAGAATTTAACATGCTAACCATATCGGCCGCAATGCGCTCGCATCAATCCCGTGGCGGGCGGATCGTGCGGCAGTCGGCGGCGGCGCCTGCGTATCGGCTGCGCGGCGCCGGACCGTATCATGCTTCGCCGCTCAGACGAGCCGAAATCTTGCGGGCGGCACGGCACGCCGCCTCGCCCTGCGCGGCGGCGGCCGCGTCGTCGACGCGCGATATGGGGGACGCCACCGAGATGGTGCCGATCGGGTGGCCGTCGGGGCAGATCACGGCGGCCGCCACGCTGTGCACGCCTTCCTCGTAGCCCTGCAGGCTGCGCGAATAGCCGCGCGCGGCCGCCAGCCTGATCGCCTCCAGCACCTTGGCGCGTGCCGTCACCGTGTGCTGCGTGAACGCCTGCAGCGGCTTTTCGACATAGGCCTTCACCGCCTCGTCCGAGGATGCGGCGAGGAAGGCGATGCCCGAGGCTGTGCCATGCAGCGGCAGCACCTGGCCGACATCGACATTGACGCGGTTGGCTTTCGCCGAAAGCTCGACATGCGCCGTCAGCAGCGCGCCGGCGCTGAATTCGGAAATGTGCACGGTCTCGCCCGTCTCCTGCGCCAGCTCGCGCACGATCGGCACCGCCAGCCGGGTGAAGGGGAAATGCGCCTCGCGGATGCGCGCCAGCCGCGACAGGCCGGCGCCCAGCCGGTAGCGGCGGCTCTGCGGTTCCTGCTCGATCAGCCGGTGCCCGGCCAGCGCCACCAGCAGGCGCCGCGTCGTCGCCTTGTCGAGGCCGGCCTTGCGGGCAATGTCGGAAAGCCCGATCTCCGGCTCGCCGAGCGTGAAATGCTCAAGCAGCGAAACCGCCTTTGCGACTGTGCTCATGCCGGGGTGTTCCTCAGATAGTTAGCGTGTGAAATAAACTTGACAGCGGACGCTGCGCCTTGCAGTCTACCTATAACATACAAAATGACGGTTCAAATAGTGAACCGCGTGGGAGCTGAAATAAAGGGCGGATGCGGTCGTGCCTGGCGCCGGTCGCGACGCCGCCCCGCCGGCCGCATCGGCCGGAGCAAGGAGGAGGCCGCATGCCCGAGAGAAGCGCCGACCTGGTTGTCCGCAACGGCCGCGTCTACACCATGGACCGCAAGCGGCCATGGGCCTCGGCCTTCGCCGTCAAGGGCGGGCGCATCGTCGCCGTCGGCGAGGATGGCGACATCGCGGCGCTGACCGGGCCGGACACGCGCGTCGTCGACCTCGAGGGCGCCATGGCCATGCCCGGCATCGTCGACGTGCACGCGCATCTGATGATGGGCGGCCAGGCGGAACTGTTCGAGCTGCGGTTTCCCCCGACGTCGAGCTTCGAAACGCTGATCGCGCGTGTCGGCGAGGCGGCGGCCAGGGCGCCCGAAGGCGCGTGGATCATCGGCGGACAATGGGGCAGCGACCTCTTGCCGAAGCTGAACACGGCAGAGGCGCTGGCCGCGCTCGACAGGGTCAGCCCTGGCCATCCGGTGATGCTGCGCGACGACACCTACCACAATCGCTGGATCAATTCGCAAGCCCTGCGACTGGCGGGCGTCGCGTCCGCCACGCCCGACCCGGAGAAGGGCTCGATCGGCCGTGACGCGGCAACCGGCGCGCCGACCGGCATGATGATCGAATCCGCCGCCGGCATCGTCGAGCGCGTCATCGCGCAGTCCGGCCACTACACCGAGGCGATGGACCGGGCGGCGATGGCGCGCTCCATCGCCACGCTCAATTCCTATGGCGTCACGGCCTTCCTCGACGCCGCCGCCATGCAGCCGATCCTGGCCGCGCTGAAGGGGCTCGACGATCGCGGCGAGCTCACGGCCTGGTCGGTATCGGCGATGCCGGCGGTCGAGCCGTCCTTCATGTTCGGCATCGCCGGCGACGAGCTGATCGCGCTGCGCGAAGAGTATCGCGGCGCCCACGCACGGCCCGATTTCGTAAAGATCTTCCTCGACGGCGTGCCGGGCGCGCGCACGGCCGCCTTCCACGAGCCCTATGTCAGCGACCCGGTGCTGGGCTGCTGCTTCCGCGGCTCCACCATCGTCACCGTGCCGGACCTCATCCGCTGGGTCGGCAAATGCGAGAAGCTCGGCCTCGGCGTAAAGATCCACTGCGCCGGCGACGCAGCCGTCACCCAGGCGCTGGACGCCATCGACGTGGTGCGGTCCTTCAACGGGCCGACGAAGCTCGTGCATCACATCGCCCATGCCAGCTACATCGCGCCGTCCGACATCGCCCGTTTCGCCGAGCTCGGCGTCGCCGCCGACCTGTCGCCCTTCCTCTGGTATCCGACGAGCTTCCTCGAGGGCCACAAGCAGACCATGGGCGACGCGCGCGCCCTGCGCTTCTGGCCGAACCGCGACCTGCTCGCCGCCGGCGCGCTGCTGGCCGGCGGCTCCGACTGGCCGGTCATGCCAAACCCCGATCCGTGGAACGGCATGGAAGGGCTGGTGACGCGCAGGAACCCGAGCGGCGAATTCCCGGGCTCGGCGCTGTGGCCGGAACAGGCCATCGACATCGCCACGGCGCTGGAGATCTTCACCATAAACTCGGCCCGCGCCATCGGCCTTGCCGACACGGTCGGCTCGATCGAGATCGGCAAGTCGGCCGACTTCATCGTGCTCGACCGCAACGTGCTGGAGACGCCGGCCGAGGACATCGCCGACACCAGGGTGCTGGCGACCTGGTTCGAGGGGAGGGTGGTTCATGAGCGGGCCTGAGCGGGCCGGCGGCGTGGCGGCGGTTGAAACAGTGCCGGTGACGATCCTCACCGGCTTCCTTGGCAGCGGCAAGACGACGCTGCTCAACCGCCTGCTGCGCCGCCCCTCGCTCGCGGGCGCGGCCGTCATCGTCAACGAGTTCGGCGCCGTCGGCCTCGACCACCTGCTGATCGAGGCGAGCGAGGAGCAGTTCACGCTGCTCGACAATGGCTGCGTCTGCTGCACGGTGCGCGGCGACCTCGTCGGCACGTTGAAGGCGCTCGACCGCAGGAGCGCCGCTGGCGCGGCGCCGCCGCTGGCGCGGGTGATCATCGAGACAACGGGGCTCGCCGATCCCGCGCCGATCCTGCACACGCTGATGGCGGAGCCGGAGCTTGCCGCGCGCTTCCGCGTCGATGCCATCGTCACTACGGTCGACGCGGTCAATGGCGCGTCAACGCTCGACCGCCATCCGGAAGCCGCCAAGCAGATCGCGGTCGCCGACAGGCTGCTTGTCACCAAGGCCGACCTTGCATCCGATGCCGAGATCGCGGCGCTGGAAGGCCGGCTCGCCGGCCTCGCGCCGACCGCGCGAAGGGGCAGGGCGCGCGACGGCGAGGCGAATTTCGACATCATGGCGGAGGAGCCCGCCGGGGCGGAGCGCATCGCGGCCTGGTTCGAGGCGGCCACGCACCACGATGATTGCGGGCCGGATTGCGACCATCACCACCACGGTCACGCGCATCATGACGCGCATCGCCACCACGGCATCCATTCTTTCTCCTTCGTCATCGACCAGCCCGTCGAATGGGCGGCTTTCGCGCGCTGGCTCGACTATGTCGCGGCGCTGAAGGGCGAGGACCTGCTGCGCTTCAAGGGGCTGGTGCACGTGGCGGAAGAGCCGGAAAGGCCGCTGGTGCTGCACGGCGTGCAGCATGTGTTCCATCCGCCGGCGCGGCTCGACCGCTGGCCGTCGGCGGACCGCCGAACGCGGCTGGTGTTCATCGTGCGCGACATCGAGCGCGAGACGATCGCTCGCACGCTGGTGAAGTTCGCGGCCATCGACGCCGCCGGCCTGCACATGGCCGCATGAGCAATCGCATGAAGAAAAAAATGGGAGTGACTGACATGCATTGGAAAACCAGCCTGCTCGCCGTCGCCCTGGCGGGCCTCGGCCTCGGCACGATGGCGGGAACGGCCTCGGCCGCCGGCCCGACCTGCAAGAACGGAACGATCAAGGTCGGCGCGGTGTCGACCGTCACCGGACCCGCCGATTTCAGCGAGGTGCCGAAGGCCACGCAGGCCGCCTTCGACGCCGTGAATGCGGCGGGCGGCATCAATGGCTGCAAGGTCGACTACACCATCGCCGACGACAAGGCCGATCCGGCCGTCGCCGCGCAGGCGGCGCGCGACCTGATCGACAACAAGGAGGCGGTGGCGCTGGTCGGCTCGGCGAGCCTGCTCGACTGCGCGGTCAACTCCGCCACCTACAGCCGCAAGAAGATCCTGTCGGTGCAGGGCCTCGGCGTGGACGCCGCCTGCTTTTCCTCGCCCAACGTGGCGCCGGTCAATGTCGGCCCCTACACGCTGTCGACGGCCATGGCCTACTACGCCACCAACGCGCTGAAGAGCCAGAAGCTGTGCGCCTTCTTCATCATCATCGGCGGCACCCAGGAAGCCTACAAGAAGTCGATCGAGAACTGGGAGAAGATCTCGGGCAAGAAGATCCACCTCATCGATCTGACGCTGCCCTTTCAGGGTGATCTCACGCCCTATGTCATCAAGGCGCGCGACGCCGGCTGTGACGCGGTGCTGACCAACCAGGTCGAGCCGCAGGTGGTGCAGCTCATCAAGACCGTCGATGCGCAGAAGATCACCGGCATCAACTGGCTGTTCTTGGCGCCGGGCTATACCGAACAGGTCGCCAAGGCGCTCGCCGACACCAAGCAGCCGATCTATGTCGGCACCGAGTGGGAGCCCTACACCGAGAAGAACTCGGCCGCCAACGCGCAGTGGATCGCCGACATGCAGAAGGCCGGCCGGCCGCTGACCGCCTTCTCGCAGGGCGGCTATCTCGCCGCCCAGATGTTCCTCAAGGTGGTGGCCTCGATCAATGGCGACGTCACCCGTGAGAGCGTCACCAAGGCGCTCCACGACATGCAGCCGCTGGCCAACCCGCTCGCCGGCAGCGCTTACGTCTTCGGCAAGGGCAAGACCCATTCGCCGATGCAGGCGACCAAGGTGATGAAGCTGGATAAGGGCGCCTGGACGGTCGAGACCCCGGAATGGGTGGTGCTGCCGCAGGCGAAGTGAAGAAGGTGAGCGCTTTCAAGCGTGGGCGCTGCCCCTCATCCGCCTGCCGGCACCTTCTCCCCGTATAGTGACGGGGAGAAGGTGGGATGGCCGGAACGTTACCGCCCATCCCGCGACGCCGACAGTTGGCGAAATGGCCGATGACAGCGCATTTCTCCCCGTCACTGACGGGGAGGAATGTCCGGCAGGACAATGAGGGGCGACGCTAACTTCGACGATTGGTCGCAGCAGGATTGCTCCAAACTGGGAAACAGATGAACGCATTGCTTACATCCGCCGTGGCGGGCCTGACGGCGGGAGGCACCTACGCCCTTCTCGGCGTCTGCGCCGTCTTCACCTACCGGTTGGTCGCCGTAGTCAATTTCGCCGGGGCGGCGATCGGCACGGCCGGGACCTTCGTGCTCATCGCCCTCTACGAGGCCGGCTTCCCGATCTGGCCGTCGGTGCTGGCCGGCATCGCAGCGGGCACCGCCGTCGGCGTCGCGGTCGGCTACATCATGACCAGATGGTTCAGCGAGGCGGGCGCCTCGACCAAGGCGGCGGTGACCGTCGCGCTGCTGGTCGGCCTCATCGCCGTCGGGCTGCGCCTCACCGGCGGCCAGCACCCGCACAACATGCCGGAGCTGTTCCCGGGCTCGGCCTTCCGTCTCGCCGGTGTCGAGGTGACGATCGCCTCGGTGCTGACGATCGGGCTGGCGGCGCTGTTCACAGTGCTCTCCGACCTTTTCCTCAACCGGACCAAGGTCGGCCTCAATCTGCGCGCGCTCGCCGACCGGCCGATGGCCGCCGAGCTGCTGGGCATCCGCGTGCAGCTTCTTTCGCTGCTCGTCTGGGGCATGACGGGCGCCTTCACCACCTTCGCGCTGATGATCATCGCGCCGCAGCGCTCGCCCAACTTCATGACGCTCAGCCTGCTGGTGGTGCCGGCGCTGGCCGCGGCTCTGGTCGGCTTGTTCCGCAGCTTCTGGCGCACGCTCGCCGGCGGCATCGCGCTCGGCGTGGTGGAAGGGCTGGCGAGCTCCGTCGACAGCATCAGCCAGTACCGCAGCGCCATCCCCTTCCTGGTGGTGCTCGCCGTTCTCCTCTGGTCGCAGCGGGAGGCCCGCTGGGATGAAGCGCGCTAGCATCCGGGCCTCGCTCCTCATCATCGTCGTGGCGCTGGTCGCCGGCGTCGTCGCCTATGCCGGCCTGCTGCCGTCCTACTGGGTGTTCCTCGCCACATCCGTGCTGATCACCGGCGTGGCGCTGCAAAGCCTCGGGCTCGTCGCCGGGCGCACCGGCATGATCGCGCTCTGCCAGATGTCGTTCGCCGGCGTCGGCGCCTGGACGGTCGGCTATCTCAACATCGCCGAGGCGCCCGGCGGCCTTGCCGCCTGGGTGCTGGCGGGCGGGCTCGCGGCGGTGCCGTTCGGCGTCGCCATCGGCCTGCCGGCGCTGCGCCTGCGCGGCATCAACCTGGCCATCGTCACGCTGTCCTTCGCCACGGCCTTCGACACGATCCTGGCCACCATCACCTATCCCGGCCAGACCGACTTCCTGCAGGTGCCGAGGCCGGAACTGTTCGACACCGACGAAGGCTATTTCGTATTCGTGCTGCTGTTCTACGCCGGGATCGCGATCGCGCTGGAATTCCTCAGCCGGTCGCGGCTGGGTGCTGCATGGCTGGCCGTGCGGCATTCGGAGCGGGCCGCCGCCGCCCATGGCGTGCGCATCGCCACGGCCAAGCTTTCCGCCTTCGCCATCTCCGCCTTCGTCGCCGGCATATCCGGCGGCCTGCTCGCCGGCTATCTCGGCACGCTGGTGTCGGACAATTTCGGCATGATGCAATCGCTGTCGCTCTACGCGGTGGCCGTCATGACCGGGGCGCATTTCGCCGAGGGCGCCATCATCGGCGGCCTGCTGGTCGTGATGTTCCCGGAAATCCTGCGCCGGCTGGACTGGCCGCAGGACATCGGCAACGTGCTGTTCGCCGTCGGCGCCACCCAGGCGCTGTCGACCGGCGAGACGATGAGCGAGACGTTCCGGCGCCAGTTGCGCAAGCTGTTGCCGGCGCACGCGCCGAAGGCCGCCAAGGCGGTGGCACGGGAGCTGCCACCGGCGGTCCGGCACGCGGCCGGCCCGGCGCTCGCCATCGAGGGCCTTACCGTGCGCTATGGCAGCGTGGTGGCGCTGAACGATGTCAGCCTGACGGTCGCCGCCGGCACGGTGGCCGGGCTGATCGGCCCGAATGGCGCCGGCAAGTCAACCTTCATCGACGCGGTCGCCGGCTTCCTGCCCGCCTATGAGGGCCGCATCCGGCTGGCCGGCAAGGCGCTGGAAGGCATGGCCGCGCACCGCCGCGCCCGCGAAGGCGCGCGCCGTACCTGGCAGACCAACCGCATCGCGCCGGAACTGACCGTCGGCGGCTACCTGGTGCTCGCCGCCAAGGGGCTGTCGGCGAGCGAGACCAGGGCTCTGCTCGACTGGCTGGACTGTCCGCATCCGGATACGCCGGTGGTTTCGGTCGATGCCGGCACGCGGCGCCTGCTCGACGTCGCCGGTGTCGTCGCCGCTCGTCCGGCCGTGGTCCTGCTCGACGAGCCGGCCGCCGGCCAGTCGCACGAGGAGACGCTGCGGCTCGGCCAGCGCATCGCCGAAATCCCGAAACTGTTCGGCTCCGCCGTGCTGCTGGTCGAGCATGACATGGACCTGGTGCGCGCCGTCTGCTCGGAGGTCACGGTGCTCGACTTCGGCCAGGTCATCGCTTCCGGCCCGCCGGCCAGGGTGCTGGAGCAAGGCGCGGTGAAGAAGGCCTATCTCGGCATCGAGGAAGAGAGCGCCGCGGCATGAGCAAGCTGGTCATATCGGACCTGTCGATCAACCGTGCAGAACTGCCGGTGGTGTCGTCCGTCGACATGGCGGTGGAGAGCGGCGCCATCAGCGTCGTGCTGGGCGCCAACGGCGCCGGCAAGACCACGCTGCTCGAAGGGCTTTCGGGCATTATCCCGGTTGCGGGCGGCACGATCGCCATCGACGAGGCCGAGATACAGAAGGCGCGGCCGGGCGCGCGCTCGCGCGCCGGGCTTGCCCATGTCGAACAGGGACGCACGGTGTTTCGCCAGCTCACCACCGAGGAGAATCTCAAGGTGAGCCTTCACCCCTCGGCCGACATCGCCGAGGCCTACGCGCTGTTTCCCGAGCTGGTCCAGCGCCGGGCGGTGAAGGCGAGCCTGCTTTCGGGGGGTGAGCAGCAGATGCTGGTCATAGCGCGCGCGCTTCTGACCAGGCCCAAGGTACTGCTGATCGACGAGATGTCGGCGGGCCTTGCGCCGGTCATCGTCAGTCGGCTGATGACGGCGGTGCGCAAGCTCGCCGATGGCGGCCTCGCGGTGCTGCTGGTCGAGCAGTTCGCGGCGCTGGCGCTGTCGATTGGCAACCGCGCCTACGTCATGCGCCGCGGCCGCGTCGTCCATGACGGCGACTGCGCCGGCCTGCTCAAGGCGCCGGATGAGTTGCACAGGCTCTATCTCGGCGGCTAGGGAACGGAGGCGAGGAACTGGCCCGGAGCCGGAAACTTTGCCGCGTCTTGAGCTACACCAATGCGCCGCAAACAGTTATCTATCGTCGCGACATCATGGTCGAGAGTCATGAGAGGCGCGCGGCTTGCAATTGGACCTGAAGACGATCGAGGCGCTTGCTCCCGACCAGGCTTCGCTTGGCGCGGCAGCCAAGCTCACCAAGCGATCGAATTGGCCTCGCCTGGAAGCCCATGAAAAGCTTGATCTTTTGTGGGGCGAATGCCAGGGCTCGGGATCCAATCCGTACCGCGTCGTGTTTGACACAGCCGACCATGGCTACAAATGCACCTGCCCGTCGCGAAAATTCCCTTGCAAACACATTCTAGCCCTGGCGTGGATCGGCGCCACGACACCCACCAGCTTCCAACCTGTCGATCAGACGCCGGAATGGGTGAATGATTGGCTCGGCCGGCGCCGCAAAGGCGGTACGCAGCCGGCACAGGCACCAGGGGCTTCCGCAGGCAAGAGCATCGACGATGCATCGCGGCCGGTGGAAAGCGCTCCCGTCGAGGACACAGCCGCCGTTGAGCGTCGGGAAGCGGCGCAACGCAGGCGCGCCGAGGAGACCCGAAACGCCGTTTCGGCCGCGCTGGACGAGCTCGATCAGTGGATCGCGGACCAACTTCGGCTCGGTTTGGCAGGGTTCGTGGACGCTTGTGGCGAACGTTGCCGCCGCATCGCCGCGCGGCTCGTCGATCTCAAGGCAACGGCGCTTGCCGGTCGTATCGACGAACTGCCAGCGCGCCTCATGTCGTTGCGCGGCGAAGAGCGGCCGGACGCCGCGATCCGCGAACTCGGCAAGCTCGTGCTCCTCGCCAAGGCCTGGCGTGCCGCGCCCGAGGACGCCGAACTGAAACGCCTCGTGTCGACATCGGAGACCCGAGAGCAGGTTCTCGCCAACGCCGATGCCGTCCAGGTCGAAAGCGATTGGGAGGTGCTCGGCGAGAAGATCGAGACACGACGCGACGGCCTCGTCAGCCATGCGACATGGCTGCTCGACCTGAACAGCGGGACACCGCGATTCGCGATGCTGCTGGATTTCTTCCCTGCCTCGGCAGGCCGGCGCTCCGGCGCCTTCGTGCCGGGCGATCGCTTCAAGGCAAGGCTGGTATTTTACCCTGCCCGCCACCCGCTTCGGGCCCTGGTCGCGGAGCGGCTGGGCGATCTGCCGCCCCGTGCGTGGCCGGCCTTCGTTACAGGTGGCGCCAGTGATCCGCTGTCCACCTGTAGCGACTTCCGGGATTCTTCGCCCTGGCTGTCGGAGGGCCCGGTCATTCTGCCCGCCGGTGTCATTCTGCTCGACGAAAGAGGGGATGGCTGGTGGCAGGCGGCCGATGATCAGCATGGTATAGCCCTTCCTGTAGCGGGCACGCTCAACCAGATCCTGCTCGGCGTCGATCTCACTGCCACGGCAGCCATCTGGAATGGCGCCCGGCTCGATCTTCTGGCGTCGCAGAGCAAAATGGGGAGGCTCGATCTGTCGTGAACGAGCTGGAACAGGCAGCACTGGCAAGATTGCGCGACGGCTGGATTTCAGGTGGCGCTGTCTTCGAACTGGCTCCGATCGAATGGAAGGATATCGCCGCCGCCGCCAGTTCCGATGAGCAAGAGCGTCGGCTCCTGGCCATTGCCGCGCAGGCACTGGATGTCGCGCTACGGCCAGCGGCGCCGAAGAGCTTGAAGCGACGTTCGCCGTTGCCGGACCTGATCCTACCCACGCTCCCCGACAGACTGCGGCCGCAGTTGCGGGCAGCGCTGAAGCACGCGCCCGATGCAAGGCGCAAGGCGCTCGTGATCCGGCTGGTCGCCAGTCGTGGCTTTGCGGCCCATCCGATGGACTGGATGCCTGCCGCGTCGGAGCAGAACCTACCGGATGTCTATGCGCCCTGGATCGACTGGCAGGCGAGCGTCGACGAGGAGCGGCAAAGTTCGCATGAGCGACTGAACGCGGAAAACTGGGCCGATTACTACCCGGCCGCGCGACGCCTGGCGCTGGCGGCCATGCGCCGGAGCGAGCCTGCCGAAGCGCGATTGCTGATAGAGGCAAAGGCGGCGTCGGAATCGGCCGATGTCAGGCTCCCTCTGATCGAGCTCATTCGCATCGGCCTAGGCCCGGACGACGCACCTTTCCTGAAGGGCCTCGCCAACGACCGTTCCAGCAAAGTTCGTGAATCGGCAAGCCGGATGCTGGCGATGCTGGGTCAACATGGCGAGGGCGGCGCGGACGCTCCCATCTTCGAACTCGCTGGCTTCATCGAGGAAGGCAAGGCCGGTTTCATCCGTCGCCGGACCACATTCGGGCCCGTGAAAACGAAGTCGCCTGCACAGGAGCACCGCCGCGCCGAGCTGTTCGAACTCTGCAATCTGTTCGATCTCGCGGCCCGGTTCGGCGTGGCGGAGTCGGATTTCCTCACCGGATGGCAATTCGGCACTGACAACAATGCCGATATCCTTCTTTCGCGGATGGTGGCCGCGTCGGGCAGCGATGTCGCGGTTGCGCATATGGCTGACATGTTGATCGCCGCTGGAGGCAAGACGGCGCTGTTCGTGCTGCATCTCACGCCACGCCTCGATGCTCGAAGGCAGCGCGTCTTCATCCGACAGATCATCAAGGACGCGCAGCTTCCGGCCGTCCTCGGCCTCGCGCAAGGCATCGAACCTGGCTGGCTAGACTGGGACGATCTATCGAATGGAAACTTCCTTGCGATCCTTCGCAACAGCATCTCCGCCAAGGAGGATGCTCCGCATAGGGCGGCCGAGGACGTCATCGATGCAATCGGCTATCTGGCGAGGGCCCCGGTCGCCGCAAAATTGATCGACGAGGTCGTTGCGGCGGGCCTGCCGTCGGCGTCACCGTCGCTCAACCTGTTGCGGCTCAACGCGGCGCTGGCCGAAAATCCCCCTCAATCCGACAGATGACTAATTCGGAGAAGATCGCATGAACGCAGCCATCCGCCTTCCGGTCGAACAGGTCTATGCCGCCGAGCTACAGGCGCTGGCGCGTGGCGACGACCGCCAGAAGCCAGCCGGCTGGAGCTTGTCGCCCAGGGCCGTCCTCACATATCTCATGGGCGGCAAGGCCGGTGACGGCACGGCGATCTCGCCGAAATATGTCGGCCGCCGGCAGCTCATGGAAACGGCTGTGGCCACGCTGGCGACCGATCGGGCGCTGCTTCTGCTCGGCGTGCCGGGAACGGCGAAATCCTGGGTCTCGGAACATCTCGCCGGCGCCATCATGGGGAACTCGACTCTGATCGTGCAATGCACCGCCGGCACCGATGAAAACCAGATTCGCTACGGCTGGAACTACGCCCAACTGCTGGCAAAAGGCCCGAGCCATGACGCGTTGGTGCCGACGCCGCTCTACCGGGCGATGCAAGAAGGCAAGCTCTGTCGGCTGGAAGAGCTGACGCGCATGGGCTCGGATGTACAGGACACGCTGATCACCGTGCTTTCCGAAAAGATGATGCCGGTGCCGGAGCTCAACACCTCGATCTACGCTCAGCGCGGCTTCAACATCATCGCCACGGCGAACAATCGCGACAAGGGCGTCAACGAACTCTCCTCGGCGCTGAAGCGCCGTTTCAATGTGGTGGTCCTGCCTCTGCCCGAGGATATGAACGAGGAGGTTTCGATCGTTTCCAGGCGAGTTGGTGAAATGGCGGGCGGGCTGGACCTGCCGGTGCCGAAGAATGTCGGCGAGGAGATCGCTCGCGTGCTGACCATCTTCCGCGAGCTCCGGTCCGGCGCGACCGCCGACGGCAAGGTGACGCTGAAGACACCCTCGGGCTCGCTGTCCACAGCCGAGGCTATCGCCACCATGGTCAGCGGCCTCAGCCAGGCAGCCTGGTTCGACGGCGGCAAGCTGCATGCCGAGGGCCTTGCTCCCAGCCTGGTCGGCGCGATCGTCAAGGATCCCGTCCAGGACAAGGTTGTGCTGGAAGAGTATCTGGAGACGGTGCTCAAGAAGCGGCCCGACTATGCCGGTTATTACGCGGCGCTCAACGCGGCCATCTGAGCCATGGCGCAGGGCGGCATCAGCTATTTCGGCATACGGCATCACGGACCAGGCTCCTGCGAGAGCCTGGTGAAGGCATTGCAGGAATTGCAACCCGTGGCGGTTTTGATCGAGGGGCCGGTGGATGCCTCGCCACTGCTGCCGCTGCTTGCCAGCTCTGACATGAAGCCGCCTGTCGCGCTGCTCTGCTACCCGGAGGACGATCCCGCTGCGACGAGCTTCTGGCCGTTCGCCGAGTTCTCGCCCGAGTACCAGGCGGCGCTTTGGGCCGCCGCCAACAATGCCCGGCTTCGCTTCATCGACCTGCCGTCAGCCGCGCGGCTTGCCGGGCCGGGACCTGAAGGGTCGATGGAGGCGGATTCGGGAGGGGCGGAAGCTACGGAACTGCGGGCAGAGGAAGTCGCACGCATTCAGGATCCGATCGGCACTTTGGCGCGCGCCGCGGGCTATGAGGACGGCGAAAGCTGGTGGTCGGATATCATCGAGCAGAATCCGGAGCCCGGCCCGATCTTCGCGGCCATCGCCGACGCGATGACGACACTGCGTGACGGCGAGACTTCGATCGGCCGGTTCGAGGCCATGCGCGAGGCGCATATGCGGCTAGAGATCGCCGCAGCTCGCAAGGAGTTCGACGGGCCATTGGCCGTCGTCTGCGGCGCATGGCATGTGCCTGCCTTGCGGGCGGCGCATACGCAAAAGAGCGACCAGGCGCTGCTCAAGGGCATCGGTCGACGCAAGACCATGATGACCTACGCGCCGTGGACCGGACCGCGTCTGGCTCTGGGCCATGGCTATGGCGCCGGCGTCGTCGCGCCGGGATGGTGCAAGCATCTGTGGCAGACGCGCGGGCGGCGAGACGCGTCCGTCTTCTGGCTTGCGCGGATCGCGACCGTTCTCAGGGCGAAGGGGCATATGATCTCGACGGCCTCGCTGATCGAGGCGGAGCGCCTCGCGCAGGCTCTCGCGGCAATCCGGGAACGGCCGAAGCCAGGCTTCGAGGAACTTCGAGACGCCTCGATTGCCGCTCTGTTCAACGGCGAGGCGCTGCTTTGGAAGATGGTGGAGGCCGAGTTGCTTCTCGGCGCCGATGTCGGCGAGATTCCACCCGACACGCCGCTTGCCCCGCTGATCGATGACTTGCAGCGCAACCAGAAGGCCGCCCGGCTGAAGCCCGAGGCACTGGAGCGGGAGCTCTCCATCGACCTGCGCAGCGAGAGCGGACTGTTTCGCTCGACATTGCTGCACCGGCTGAACGTGCTCGGCGTAAGCTGGGGCACGTTGACCGACGTCGGGCGGAGCCGGGGCACTTTCCGCGAGCGCTGGATGCTGGCGTGGCAGCCGGAATATGCCGTCCGCCTGGTGGAGAACCTGATCCATGGCCCGACCATCGAAAAGGCCGCCAATGGCCGCCTGATCCAGATGATCGGAGCCGCCGCGACACTCGATGCTCTGGCCACGCTGGTCCAGAGCGCAATCACGGCCGCCTTGAGCGAAGCCTCCACCGCGGGCCTTGCCGCGCTTGAGGAAAAAGCGGCGCATAGCAGCGAGTGTCTGGAGCTCGTGGATTCGGTGCCGCCGCTGGCCGACATCATCCGTTATGGCGAAGCGCGAAAGACCGAGACTGAGCGGCTTGCCGGACTGTTGGAACGGCTGATCGTCGAGGGCTCGATCGCATTGCCTTACGCGGCGCGCGACCTCGACGCGCAAGCAGCTGCAGCTCTGACGGGCGCATTGCGCAAGGCTGATGAGGCAATCAAGCTGGTGGAGCCGACCCAGGATATCCTGGACGCCTGGCGCGCCGGCCTGGCGGCCGTACTCGAGTCGTCTCGATCGACCGCGCTGGTCGCAGGCTGTGCCGCGCACCTCCTCTATGAGGCCGGGCGGCTGTCCGCTGACGCCACGGCTGACCTTTTGGCAAAGCGTCTCTCACCTGGAACGCAGGTCCTTGACGCGGCCGCCTTCTTCGAGGGTTTTTTCAGCGGCGCCGGCCAGCGGCTGATCTATGACGAATACTTGCGCGGCGCCGTCGATGCCTGGTTGGCATCGCTCGATGAAGAAGCCTTTGTCGCCCATCTGCCGCTGCTGCGCCGCGTCTTTTCGAACCTCGACAGCATGGAGCGCCGGCGCCTGATCGAGGCGGTGCTTGGCAAGAGAGCAAGTCTGCCCGCCGGGCTGACGCCAACACCGGACGGCGGCGAAGCCTGGCGCAGGCACTTCGGCCTTCTTCGCGGTTTGATCGCGGGAGAGCCGAGCCATGGCTGACGAAGCGACCAAGCCGGACCTCGATCCAGCGGGTGACAACCGGGAGCGTCGCTGGCGGCTGGCGATCGGCGCCGATGACGAGTCCTCGTCGGCGCTGTCCGCGGAAGATCGCAAGCTTTCGGCTGCGCTCGACGCGCTTTATGGTGACGGCAGCGGCGACACCGCCAGCGACCCGCGCAAGCGGCGGGGCGGGCTTGGCCGTTCGGCGCCGCGCGTCGCGCAATGGATGGGCGATATTCGCTCGTTCTTTCCCGAGCAAGTCGTGCAGGTCGTTCAGAAGGATGCCTTTGAGCGGCTGAACCTGAAGCAGATGCTGATGGAGCCGGAGTTCCTCAAGGCGATCGAAGCCGACGTCAACCTCGTCGCAGATCTGGTCTCGTTGCGCTCGGCAATGCCGGACAAGACCAAGGATATCGCCCGCTCGATCATCTCGGACATCGTTGCCAAGCTGATGCAGCGCCTGGAGCAGAAGACGGCAGAGGCGATCCGTGGCGCACTCGATCGCTCTCAGCGAACCAGCAGGCCGCGGCAGCGCGATATCGACTGGCCTCGGACAATCGTTGCGAATCTTCGCCACTATCAGCCGAACCACAAAACCGTGGTGCCGGAAAAACTGGTCGGCTTCATGCGCCGCCAACGCCGGCTGGTCGACCTCGACGAAGTGACGCTCTGCGTCGACCAATCCGGCTCGATGGCGAGCTCCGTGATCTATGCCTCGATCTTTGCCGCGGTAATGGCCTCGCTGCCGGTCGTACGCACCAAGCTGGTATGTTTCGACACCGCGATCGTCGACCTGACGGAGGAGCTCAGCGATCCGGTCGAAGTGCTGTTCGGCGTCCAGCTTGGCGGCGGCACCGACATCAACCAAGCTGTTGCCTACTGCGCGGAGCGTATCGAGCGGCCGACCAAGGCGCATTTCGTGCTGATCACCGACCTGTACGAAGGCGGCAACGGCAAGGAGCTTCTACAAAGGCTGTCGGCGCTTCTCCGGTCCGGCGTCAATGTCATCGTGCTGCTGGCGCTCACAGACCAAGGGCGTCCGGGCTACGATCCGTCAATGGCCGGATTTGTGGCGGCGCTGGGCATACCGGTCTTTGCCTGTACGCCTGACCATTTCCCGGAGATGATGGCGGCCGCACTGCGTCGCCAGGACATCGCCGCCTGGGCCGCGGACGCCGACATCAAGCTCATCCGCCCGGGGGAGGAGACTTCGTAAGCCTTCCTGAGCCGCCCTCCTTCCAACAGGCGATGAGGTGGCCGGGGGCGACCTCGCGGGATGGCGGTTCGGCTTCGAGGCATTCGGCGCCGGCGAGGGGGCAGCGACCGGCGAAGGTGCAGCCTGTGGGGTTCGCGGCCGGTGCCGTCGCTGCCGGTGCCTGGGGTGTCGCGGCTGCTTCGTTGGAGGCGGCTTCCAGCAGCATGCGCGTGTAGGGGTGGTTGGGACCGGCGAAGATCTGGTCGGACGAACCAGTTTCCACCAGGCGTCCGCGATAGAGCACGCCGATCCTGTCGGCCATGTAGCGCACCACCCTGAGGTCGTGGCTGATGAAGAGGTAGGCCGTGTCCTGGCGGCGCTGCAGATCGTTGAGCAGGTTGAGCACGGTTGCCTGCACCGACACGTCGAGCGCCGAGGTCGGTTCGTCCAGCACCACCAGCCGCGGCAGGCCGGCGAAGGCGCGCGCGATCGCGGCGCGCTGGCGCTGGCCGCCGGAGAGTGTCATCGGCTTGCGTTCGGCCGTTGCGCGGGGCAGGCGCACCGAGGCCAGGAGGTCGCCGACACGCGGCGCCACGGCGCGGCGCGACAGTCCTGCCAGCCGCCGCAGCGGACGGCCGAGGATGCGGCCGATGCGCTGGCGCGGATTGAGCGTCCTGTCCGGCGACTGGAACACCATCTGCACGTCACGCCGCTCGTCGGGACGGCGCTTCTCGACACGCGCCGCCACAGGCCGTCCGAACAACTCGACGGAGCCGCCGGTCGGCGGCTGCAGCCCGGTGACGATGCGCGCGAGCGTCGACTTGCCCGAGCCGGATTCGCCGATCAGGCCGAAGGTCTCGCCGGCGACGATCTCGAGATCGATGCCGTGCAGCACCGGCTGGCCGCCGAAGGACTGCCTGACGCCATGGCAGGCGAGCGCGATATCGCGCCGGGCGCCGGCTCGATCAGACACCGTCGGCAGGGCATCGGCCGGCGCGTCGTCGATACCCGCATCCTCGGCCAGCCTGCCGTCGCGCTTGGTGCGGTGAAGCGTGGGAATGGCGGCGACCAGCGCCCGCGTATAGGCGTGGCGCGGCTCCTCGAACACCGCCGCGGCGGCGCCGCTCTCAACCACCGAGCCTGCCTGCATCACCGCCACCCGGTCGCAAGAGCGGCGGATGAGGTTGATGTCATGGCTGATCAGAAGGATGCTGGTCCGGTGTTCGCGGCGCAGGTCATCGAGTATGGCTATGATCTCGGACTGCACGCTGGCGTCGAGCGCCGTGGTCGGCTCGTCCATGACCAGCAGCGACGGGTCGAGCGCGATGGCGATGGCGATGTTGGCGCGCTGCTGCATGCCGCCCGACAGTTCGTGCGGATAGAGCCGCAGCACACGCTCCGGATCGGCGACGCGCACGCGGCCGAGCAGGTGCGCGGCGCGCTGGAAGGCGTCGTCGCGATGCATGGGGCGGTGGCGCAGGATGGTCTCGGATATCTGCGCGCCAATGGTCATGCTGGGATTCAGCGCCGAACCCGGATGCTGGTAGACGGCGGCGATGCGGTCGCCGCGCAGCTTGCGCAGGTCACCTGCCGAGAGATCGCGCAGCTCGCGGTCCTCGAAGGCGAGGCGCGAGGCTTCGACCCGGGCGTTCGTCGGCAGGTAGCGCAGCACCGCGAGCGCCACCGAGCTCTTGCCCGAGCCGGATTCTCCGACCAGCCCGAGCGCCTCGCCGGGCGCTATGCGCAGCGACACGTCGTTGACGGCGGCATGCGTCGCGCCGCGCCCGGCATAGGACACCGACAGGCGTTCCACATTCAGCACTGAAGACATCGGGACCTCGAAACCACTTTTGCGCGGGCGCCGCCAAGAAGGGCAATCGCTTCCGCATTCATATGTCATAATCTCTATAAAATTACTCGAATTAAGGTCGGGCGCAATCTAGCTTTCAAGCATCGGAAGGTTTTACGGCGCGGCCCGGCATGGCTGGCGCCAAGGGTCTTCCGCATGCGTGGCGCTGCTTCGGCTTCGACGAAAGAGCGACCGCGCATGTCCTGGAACTGCTCTCGGACGGAAGGGAACCGGCATGTCGCATCTCATCCTCAGCGCCTTCTTCTTCAACCCGCAGGGCGATCACCGCATGTCGTGGCGTCACCCGCGCGCGCCGGGGCGGGAAGTGCTGGGCTTCGACTATTATCGCGAGCTGGCGCAGGCGGCCGAGCGGGCCCGCATCGACACGATCTTCGTCGCCGATCACGTGTCGATCTGGGATTCGGTCAAGAGTGGCGTGGCGCACTACGCCAATGCGCGGCTGGAGCCGCTGACGCTGCTTTCGGCGCTGGCCGGGGCCACGCGCCATATCGGCCTCATCGCCACCGCGTCGAGCTCCTACAGCGAACCCTACAACATCGCGCGCTTCTTCGCCTCGCTCGACCATATCAGTCAGGGCAGGGCGTCGTGGAACGTCGTCACCTCGGCGATGGACGAGGAGGCCCGCAATTTCGGCCGCGACGGCAACATCGAACACGCCTTCCGCTACGAGCGCGCCGGCGAATTCCTCGATATCGTCAAGGCGCTTTGGGACAGCTGGGAAGACGACGCGCTGCTGATCGACAAGGCGTCGGGTTATTTCGCCGATCCCGACAAGGTGCACGCCATCGAGCACAAGGGTCGCCACTTCAAGGTACGCGGGCCGCTCAACGTCTCGCGTTCGCCGCAGGGCCACCCGCTGATCGTGCAGGCCGGCTCGTCCGAGGACGGCAAGAACTTCGCCACCGCGCAGGCCGATGTGCATTTTGCCATTTTCAGCACAAGGGAAGACGGCATCCGCTACCGCCAGGACATCAACGATCGCCTGGCGCGGCATGGCAGGCGGCCGGAGAGCTTGAAGATCCTGCCCGGCATCCTGCCGATCGTCGCCGCTTCCGAGGCCGAAGCCCGCGACAGGCAGGAATACCTGCAGACTCTTTTGCCCGACCAGGTCGGCATCGATCTCCTGTCGAGCTGGAGCGGCGTCGACCTGTCCGCCTATCCGCCGGACGGTCCGCTGCCGCCGTTGCCCGACGAGAGCACGTTCAACGGCGGTCGCACCTCGCTCAACCGCGTCAGGCAATGGTCGAAGCAGAACCTCAGCCTGCGCGAGATCGCCCGCAAGCTGGCCAACAGCGGTTCGGTGCCGACGGTCGCCGGCACGCCCAGGCAGATCGCCGACCAGCTCGAGGACTGGTACCGCGCCGGCGCGGCCGACGGTTTCAACCTGATGTTCCCGCTGCTGCCTGAGGACTGGCTGAACTTCGCCGGACAGGTGGTGCCGGAGCTGCAGCGCCGCGGCCTGGTGCCGACCGAATACGCGCCCGGCACCTTGCGGGACCGCTTCGGGCTGCAGCGCCCGGGCAACCGCTTCGCCGAGCAGCGCGCCAATGCGCGCGCCGTGTCCTGAGCCGGAGAGCCACCATGACAGCCGCCCCGAAACTCCAGCCTCGAGAGGCCTCCGCGCCGCGCCTCGTCAACGTGCTGCACAGCCCCAAGCGCATCCGCGTCAAATTCGGCGGCCGCGTCATCGCCGACAGCCGCAACGTGCTGGTGCTGCGATCCAACCATTTCCTGCCGATCTATTTCTTTCCGCTGGCCGCCGTCGACCAATCGGTGCTCAAGCCCTCCACCTACGGGCAGCAGCACGCCGTCGGCGGCGAGACGACCTATTGGAACATAGAGGCCGGCGACCGGCGCGCCGCGGATGCGGCATGGTCGTTCACCGCGCCGTCGGACGAGGCGCTGGCGCCGCTTGCCGGCCGCATCGCCTTCACCTGGAACCTCGTCGACCAGTGGTTCGAGGAGGAGGAAGAGGTCTTCGTCCACGCACGCGATCCCTATGCGCGCATCGACGTGCTGCAAAGCGCGAGCCACGTGCAGGTCTGGTTCGACGGCGGCCTCATCGCCGACAGCCACCGCCCGGTGCTGCTGTTCGAGACGCATCTGCCGACGCGCTTCTACCTGCCGGCCGAGGATATCCGGCTGGACCGGCTGAGACCGTCGGAAAGCACGACGCGATGTCCCTACAAGGGCATCGCTTCCTACTGGTCCGGCGTGCTGCGCGACGGTTCGCTTCGTCCAGATATCGCCTGGAGCTATCGCGACCCGATCGCAGAGATGCCGAAGATCAAGGGACTCATCGCCTTCTATCCGCAGGCGGTCGACCGCATCCACCTCGACGGCCGGCCGGCCTGACGGCGGCCTTTCCAATTCCAATCCATGAGAGAGACAATGACCAAACGAAACGACATCGATTCCCTGCGCGGCCTTTCCGGCGACATCTGGAACGTCGCGGTCGACGAACACGCCCAGGGCTTCCTCAAGCGTCGCGACCTGTTGAAATACGCCGCGCTGATCGGCCTGACCGGCTTCGCCGCCTCGCAGGGCCTCATCCTGCCGGGCTCGGCGCGCGCGGCCGGCACCGGCGGCGGCACTGTGCGCGTCGGGCTCGGCCAGCCCACCAAGGCGATCGACCCCGTGACGGTCACCGACCCCGCCAGCATCGGCGTGCTCAGCCAGGTGGGCGAATACCTCATCCTCGACGACCCGAAGGACGGGCTGCAGCCCAGGCTCGCCATTTCCTGGGAAGCGAACGACACAGCCAGCCGCTGGACCTTCAAATTGCGCCAGGGGGTAAAGTTCCATGACGGCCGCGCTGTCACCGCCAAGGACGTTGTGGCGACCTTCGAGCGGCTGGTCGATCCGGCCAGCGGATCGTCGGCGCTGTCGGCCTACAAGGGCATCCTGTCCAAGGGCGGCGCCAAGCAGGTGGACGAGGAGACCGTCGCCTTCGATCTCGACCAGCCGAACAGCAACTTCCCGTTCTACGTCTCCTCGGACGTGTTCAACGCGGTGATCCTGCCGGCCGATTATGCAGGAGACTTCGAGAAGAGCTTCATAGGCACCGGCCCGTTCCAGCTTGAATCGTTCCGCCCGAAGCAGGGCGCGAGCTTCGTGCGCAATCCGGACTACTGGGGACCCAAGGCACTGCCCGACCGCGTCGACATCAAGTTCTTCGACGATGAGCAGGCGCAGGTTCTGGCGCTGCAGGCCGGCCAGCTCGACGTCATCCCGAGCACGCCGCGGCTGGAACTGGCGATCGACGGCAATCCCAGCTTCAAGATCCTGAGCGTGCAGGCAAGCTCGCACGACCAGGTGCATCTGAGGACCGACCAGGCACCCTTCACCGACAAGCGCCTGCGCAGGGCGCTGGCGCTGACCATCGACCGTGAGGCCGTCGTCAAGGGGCTGCTCAAGGGACGTGCCATCGTCGGCAACGACAGCCCGTTCGCGCCGATCTTCCCGTCGAGCGATCCGTCGGTGCCGCAGCGCAAGCAGGACATCGCCGAGGCAAAGCGGCTGCTCGCCGAGGCGGGCGTACCGAACGGTTTTGAGGTGACGCTCACCACCGAGCGCGCCTACGACATTCCCGACTATGCCGTGATCATCCAGAACTTCGCCAAGAAGGCCGGCATCGACATCAAGCTCAACGTGCTGCCGCAGGACGCCTACTACGGCTCGGCGACGTTCGGAAGCTCGCCCTGGCTGGATTCCGTGCTCGGCATCACCGATTTCGGCCATCGCGGCACGCCCGACATCTTCCTCAACGCCACGCTGAAAAGTTCGGGAAGCTGGAACGCGGCGCATTTCAACAACCCCACCTACGACGCCCTGCTGCTCGAATACGGCAAGGCGCGCGACCTCAACGCGCAGCGCCTGGCCGCGGGCAAGATCCAGAACCTGCTGCTCGACGAGACGCCGCTGATCATCGGCTATTTCTCGCAGTACAGCCGCATCGTCAGCGCCAAGGTCGAGGGCGTGCGCTTCACCGCCATCTCGCACCTGCTGCTCGATCGGGTGTCGTTCGTTTGAGCCGCGCCGCCGTCACCGGCCAGGCGCTTGCCACGCGCGTCGGCTCGCTTCTGCTGACGCTGTGGCTGGTCAGCGCGCTGGTCTTCTTCGCCGGGCAGGTGCTGCCCGGCGATGTCGGCCGTGTCATGCTGGGTCCGTTCGCCGACGCGCAGGCTGTGGCCGAGCTCAACCGCAAGCTCGGCACGGACCAGCCACTCCTGGCGCAGTACTGGCACTGGTTCGGCAAGGCGATAACTGGCGATTTCGGCGAGTCGCTGTCGATGCGGGCGCCGGTGGGGCCACTGGTGCTGGAGAGCGTGAAGAACTCGGCGGCACTCGCTGCCGTCGTGCTGGCGCTGCTGGTGCCGCTCGGAATCGGAGCCGGCGTGGTCGCTAGCCTGAAGGCCGGAGGCCTCGTCGACCGGCTGATCGTGTTCGGCGGTGTCTCACTCAGCATCGTGCCGGACTTCGTCTCCGGTCTGTTGCTGCTCATCGTCTTCGGCCTTTGGCTGGCCTGGTTCCCCATCACCGGCGCCGCGCCGCAAGGGGCGGGCTTCTGGACGCATGGCTATTACCTGATCCTGCCGGCGCTGCCGCTTGTGCTCAACCTCATCGGCTATGTCGCGCGGATGACCCGGGCGGGGGTGATCGAGGCGCGCGCCGCCGACTATACCCGCACCGCGATCCTGAAGGGGCTCGGCCCCTCTCAGGTGCTGTGGCGGCATGTGCTGCGCAACGCGCTGGTTCCAACCGTCGCCGTCATCGCCACCCAGAGCGGCTTCCTGCTCGGCGGCCTGGTGGTGATCGAGGCGCTGTTCGGCATACAGGGCCTGGGCAATCTGGTGCTGTCCGCCGCCAAGGCGCGCGATTTCCCGATGCTGGAGGCCGGCGTGCTGGTCATGGCCGCGATCTTCGTGGCGACCGCGGCGATCGGCGATCTCATCCAGGCGCTGCTCGATCCGCGGCTGCGGCGCAGGAGCGCTCCATGACCGATCTCGCGGAACCGGCCGTGCGCCGGCAACCCATCGATATCGCCACCGGCGGTTTGCGCGCCCGGCTGCCGGCAATTACCCCATCGACCGCGATTGGCCTCGCGGTGCTCGCTTTCTGGGTCGCCTGCGCGATCATCGGGCCGTCGCTGGTGCCGTTCGATCCCTATGCCGAGGACTTCCTCGCCATGATGGCGCCGCCGGACGCGGTGCACTGGTTCGGTACAGATCAGCTCGGGCGCGACGTGTTCTCGCGCGTCGTGGTCGGCGCGCGAGACATATTGCTGGTCGCGCCGCTGGCGACATTGGCCGGCGTTGGCGCCGGCAGCATCATCGGTCTGGTGCTCGGCACGCTCGGCGGCATGGCCGACGCCATCGGCGCGCGCTTGCTGGACAGTGTCATGGCGCTACCCTTCATCGTGCTGGTGACGATGGCGCTGGTGGCGATCGGGCCGTCCAATGTCACCGTCATCCTCGTCATCGCCATCGCCTATGCGCCGCTGGTGGCGCGCACGGTGCGCACGGCGGCCCGCGAACAGCGCGAACGCGACTATGTCGACGCCGCGCGCCTGGCCGGCGAGGGGCCGCTGGCTATCATGTTCCTGGAAATCCTGCCCAATGTGCGCGAGACCATCCTCATCGAACTCGTCACGCGGCTCGGCTACGCGTTCTTTTCGATCGCGACGCTGAGCTTCCTCGGGCTTGGCATCCAGCCGCCATCAGCCGACTGGGGTCTGGCCATCGCGGACGGCTACGGCTTCCTCACGGGCGGCAAATGGTGGGTGGTGGTGTTCAATTCGGCCGCGATCATCTCGCTGGTGATGGCCACCAATCTCATCGCGCAGGGGATCGGCGCCTTCGAGAGGAACGACAGGTAGGCGGGCCTGAAAGCAGCAACCCCGGCGAGGGGGCCGGGGTTGCCAATTGCCGAGACGGTTGCCTTGTTGCCGAGACGGTCGCGGTCAGTTGCTGTTCTTGTTGGTATCGTTGTGGCTGCCGGTATCGGGCTGTCCGCCCTTGGCTCCCGACGCCCGGTCGAGGGCGGCGCAGAAATCCGTATGCACGCGCTTGCCATTGGCATCCTCGTGGCAATCATTCGTCATCCTGGTCATCTTCTCGGGCGTCAGCGCCTTGACCACGGCCTCGAATTCGCCGCCGGTCTTCATCTGCTTCATGTCCTTGTCCTGGTAGAAGGGCTGCATCTGGTCCTCGTCGTCGAGCGCGCTGCTGTTGGCGAAGGCCGAGCCGCATGCGAGCCAAAGGCTGGCGGCTGCCAGGACGATTATTTTCAATTTCATCTCCAATTCCTCCTTGCTTGATTGAAAATTTGCAGGGAGGAAACGCTCGTCACCTGGCAGGGTTGCAGATTATTATCTCCATTAACGAGATTTAATCTTCTAAGGAGAATGGCAATTCGACCGGTTCTTATTTTCACATTTTCTTGTTTATTTTATCACGTTTGAGTGAGATGCAATTGTACTTCACAGACCATTAGCGGCTGACGCCATCAGTCATGTTTCAGCGGCTTCGAGAATCCGATTTGCGGGCGCGTTGGTCGATCAGACGAGCCGGGGGCTGCTCTTTCATCGAAATGTCGTGTCCAGCAGAACAGTGCTCACTCACCGAACAAGGTTGCTTGTCATGGCAAGATTGATCATCGCTTCCAATAGGCCACCGTCGAGCCTTCCCTAGCGGAAGGATGCGTGGCACCCTGTCCAGGTTTCCGGCCTGGGGGCAAAGAGGTGCGGATGCCGAGCGGGGCACAGGACGAAGCGGACATCGCCGATCGGATCTACGAGGCTGCCTTCGTCACGGAGCGGTGGCCGGGCGTGCTTGAGGCCGCCAGTTCCATCTCGAATTCGGCCAGCGGAGCGATCTTCGCATTCGACGACAGCGGCCTGGTGAGGGCCGTCTCGGAGCCCAACGTCCAGGCGCTGCTCGATGAACTCATGGCGGAGGGCAACTGGCAGCGCTCCGATTGCGTGCAGCGCATGCTTAGCCTCAGGCCGCCGAGCTTCGTGCGGGTGGACGATTTCATGACCGCCGAGGAGATCGCACGCGATCCCGTGCGCATTCGCTCCAGCGCCTTCGGCATCGGTTCGCATATCTGCTCCTCGGTGGTGATGCCGAGCGGCGAGATCGTGCTGTTCGTCTTTCAGCGCTGGCACAGGGACGGCATCTACGACCAGCCGGTCATCGGCCGCCTGGACGGCTTGCGCCCGCATCTGGCGCGGGCCAGCCTCATTGCCAGCCGTCTGCGGCTGGAGCAGGCCCGAAACACGGTCCAGGCCTTGCGGCAAATCGGACTGCCCGCCGCCGTGCTGCGCGCGTCCGGACAAGTCCTGGCGCACAACGATCTGCTGGAAGACTTGAGTGAGGTCTTCCTGCCCACGGCTGGAGGCGGCATGGCGCTCGCGGATGCCTCCGCGAACGCGCTCCTCCAGCAGGCGATCGCCCGCAACGAGGACAATGGCGTGGTGCGCTCGATCGCAGTCCCGGCGGCCAAGAGCAGGCCGGCTCTGATCGTCCACCTGCTGCCGCTGCGCCGCGACGCGCACGGCATCTTCTCAGGTGGAGACATACTGGTCGCGGCCACGGCGGTGAGCGCCAGCGCGCTGGTGCCGTCGCCCAGCATCCTCAGCGGGCTCTTCGATCTATCGCCCGCCGAGGCGAGGCTTGCCGCCGCGCTGGCCACCGGCCGCTCGCTGGGCGAGGTGGCGAACGAGAGCGGCATCGCGGTGAAGTCGGCCCGAACCTATCTCGACCGCATCTTCCAGAAGACCGGGACCAACCGGCAGGGGCAGCTGGTGGCGCTGCTGAAGAGCACGCATCCGTTTGGCTAGCCCTCAGCCGCGAGTCGTGGGCTCTGCTTCCTCGTGGCTCAGTGACGGTCGGCGGAGCGGGCCTTCTCACGCAGTTCGGCCAGGAACGGGATCGACAGATACTGGTCGGGCTGGACATGCTCCCAGGCGATGCCCTTGGGGCGAGGATGGGTGCTGCCCGTCGCGATCAGCTCCTTTTCCGTCGCCACGTAGTCCAGCCAGCAATCGAACTCCAGCATGACGATCTGGTCGGCGGGCACGATCTGGGTGGAATGCACCGTGGTGACCAGCGGCGTCGCGGCGCCGATCTTGCCGAGCTCGTTGAGGATGCCCGCCTCGAGGTCGGCGAAGCCGCCGCCCTTGCCGGTGCGGGCGCCTTCGCGCGTCACCGCGACCGAGCCGAAGACGCAGAAATCCAGCGGCGGCACATCGGCGAATTCGATGCGCTCGCCATGGAACATGTAGCCCTGGTGGCTGGCGGCCAGCTCGAAGGTGATGTTCTTGGCCTGTAGCTCGGCGGGGTCGACGCGCACATAGGGCGCGTGCTGGACCAGTTCCGGCACCGGGCAGTAGAGCGTTTTGCCCTCATAGAGCGCGCGCAGGCGCAGCGAATACTGTGCCGGGTCTGGGTTGGTCTTGACGTTGCGCGCAGCCTTCCAGGCCGGAAGTTCGGTCAGGCGCCAGGCGGCTAGGTCGGCGCCGGTGAAATTCGGGATGTGGCTGCGCGCCGGGCCGATGGCGATGCCGCCGGCCTCCAGGCTGCCCCAGATCCTGTTGCGCATTTCGTCCTTGACCGGGTTGCGTCCCGCCCAGCGGCCACGATCTTCCATGGGATCTCCCTCATATCTTGTTGTTTGTGACCCGAGAGCGCCGCGCGGCGGCGCCGCTGCCGGCTTCGAACAGGAGCGGAAGCTGCTCGGGAACGCGCAGCGAAACCTCGCGGCTGTCCGGCAGGCGGTCGACTGCCGACAGCCGTGCGGTCAGCGCGCATCCCGCGACATCGACATGGACCAGCCGGTCGCCGCCCATGAACTCGACGGCCTTGATCGTAGCCGGTAACCCGTCAGGGGAGCGCTCGCCGAGCGACAGCAGTTCAGGCCGAAGCGCCATCAGGTAGTCGCCCCGGTCGGCGACACCGGCTGAACCTGGTGCCAATGTCGCCGGCGGCGTCCAGCGGCTGCCGTCGGCCAGCAGCCAGGCGTCCGGCCCGGCGGCGGAGAGCGGCAGCAGGTTGGCCGCCGGACTGCCGATGAAACCGGCGACGAAGGCCGTCGCCGGCGCGCCGTAAAGCGCCTGCGGCGTGTCGTATTGCAGGATGCGCCCGGCCTGCATCACGGCGACCCGGTCGGCCGTCGAAAGCGCCTCGGCCTGGTCGTGCGTGACCATGATGGTGGTGAGGCCGGCGCGATCGTGCAGCTCACGCAATTCGAGGCGCACCTTGGTACGCAGCACCGCGTCGAGATTGGACAGCGGCTCGTCGAGCAGAAGCAGGCGCGGCCGGATGGCGACGGCGCGCGCGATGGCGACGCGCTGCTGCTGGCCTCCCGAAAGCTCCGAGGGCCGGCGCGACAGGTGCTTGTCGAGGCCGACCAGCGCAAGCGCCTCGTCGACGCGCGCCTCGGCCTCGGCCCCAGTGATGCGTCGCATGTCGAGACCGAAGCGCACGTTCTCGCGCACGCTCATGTGGGGGAACAGCGCGTAGTTCTGGAAGACGAGGCCGATGTCGCGCCGCCAGGCCGGCAGGCCGGTGATGTCCTGGCCGTCGAGCCGGATCGCGCCGCCCTCGGCGTCGAGCAGGCCGGCGAGGATGCGCAGCAGCGTCGATTTTCCGCAGCCGCTGGGGCCGAGCAGGGCGACGAAGGCGCCGCGCTCGACGTCGAGATCGACGCCGGGCAGGGCGGCCACGGGGCCGTAGTGTTTCTGGATCGCATGCACGCTGAGGTAAGGGGTGGCGGCCATCTCGACCTAGAGCCTCCGCGAGAGCTTGAGCAGGCGTTCGCCGATCGCGACCACCAGCAATGTTGCAAAAACGATCATCGCGCCGATGGCGATGGTGGTGGGGTCGATCCCTTCGCTGCGAAGCTGCGAGAAGACACGCACCGGGAAGGTCAGCCAACTGGCGCCGGCGATGAAGGTGGAGACGACCACGTCGTTGAAGGAGACCAGGAAAGCGATCGCCGAGCTGGCGAATATGCCCGGCATCGCCAGCGGCAGCGTGACACGCAGGAAGACGCGCGCGGGCGTGGCGCCGAGGCTCTCGGCCGCTTCCTCGTAGGTGGGGTCGATCTGGCTGATGGTGGCGATCATGATGCGCGCCGCGAGCGGCAGGGTGATGGTGATATGGGCGAGGATGAGGCCCAGCGGCGTGCCATTGATGCCGATACTGGCGTAGATCGACAGCAGGGCGATGGCCCACACGACCAGCGGCAGGGTGAGCGGCGCCAGCAGCAGCACTTCCACGGCGCGCCGGTAGACCGGCCTGCCGCGCACCAGCCCGTATGCGGCAAGCGAGGCGAGCGTCACGGCGGCGATTGTGGAGACGAAGGCGAGAACCGTGCTGACCCAGAGGCTGCGCCGGTATTCGGCGCTGGCGAAGGCGGCCTCGAACCAACGCAGCGAATAGGCGCGCGGCGGAAAGCGGAAGATGTTGCCGGCGTCGAAAGCCGAGAACACCAGCACGGCGATCGGCGCGAGCAGGAAGGCCAGCACCAGGATCACCGTGATCAGCCAGGCGAGGTCGGCGGGACGCGCCTTCATGCCTGCCTCCGGGCAAATCTGGCGACGGCCGCCCCAAGGCCGGCGACGACGAGCAAAAGGGCCAGCATCACCATGGCGAGCGCCGAGGCGAAGGGCCAGTCGAGCACGCGCGAGGCCTGCTGGAAGGCGAGCGACGCGAAGGTGACGACCTTGCCCTGGCCGAGGATCTGCGGGGTGACGAAGGCGGTGAGCGAGGCGCAGAACACCAGCAGGCCGCCGGCGGCGATGCCCGGCAGCATCAGCGGCAGCAGCACCCGCCGCCAGACCGTGACGCGTCGCGCGCCGAGCGACATGGCTGCCTGCTCGTAGTCGAGCGGAATGCGCTCGACCGAGGTGATGAGCGGCAGCACCATGAGCGGCAGGAAGGCCTGCACCAGGCCGACGATGACGCCGATCGGCCGGCCAAGCAGCGGCAGGCTGCTGGTGATCAGGCCAAATGATTTGAGCGCGCCGTTGACGACGCCGAGGGGGCCGAGCAGGTTCACAAGCCCCAGCGTCGGCAGCAGCGCGCCGCAGACCATAGGGATGATGACGAGGCCGATCAGCAGCCCCCTGGCGCGACCGGCGCGGCGCACGATCCATTGCGCCAGCGGCAGGCCGAGGATCAGGCAGGCGAGCGTGGTGACGGCGCTCATCCAGAGCGTCGTCCACAGGCTGCCGAGATAGTAGGTATCGCCGAACAGCCTGGCGTAGTTGGCGAGGGTCAGGCTGGTGTCGAGCGACAGCGTGCCGGGCTTCAGCGTCCACAGGCTGAGCACCGCCAGCAGCAGGAACGGGACGAGGAAGACGCCGAGCATCAGGAGAGCGGCCGGCGCGATCAGCAGGAATGTGTTCAGCGGTTTCATGCCGGGCCTGTCATGCTCGCAAGGGACGCCGTCGCGCGTGGTAAACTGCCCGCATTTCGCGCGGCAGGCACCCTCACCCCTGGCCGCTCCCCACAAGGGGGCAGGATATTCCCCGACTGCGCGGCACGGCCCTCGATGGCCAGGCGATCAGCGCCGTCGCGGCCCGCCCCGTTGCGGGGAGGGAGCAGGGGTGAAGGCGTTTGCATGTATGCGTCGGCAAAGAGAGCGCCGGCCCGACGGCGGGCGCTCCCGGCGCCTTACTGGCCGAGGATCTCCTTGTTCCAGCGGTCGGTCCAGGCCGGGCGGTTGGCGATGATGTAGGGCCAGTCGAGCTGCAGCAGCGTCTTGACCTGCTCGGGCGTGCTGATGACGCCTTCGGCTTCCTGCGACGTCAGCGTGACCTTCGAATTGGTCGGGCCGAAATGCAGGTCCTTGGCATAGGCCGTCTGCGTCTCCACGCTGAGCGCCATGTCGATGAACATCTTGGCCAGTTCCGGCTCAGGGCTGTTGGCGACCTGGCAGACCATGTCGCGCACCAGCACCGGGCCCGGGTCCTTCGGGAAGACGAAGCCGATGTTCTCGTAGTTCTTCAGGTTCGACACGACATAGCCCGACAGCATGGGGGCGGCGGCGATCTCGCCGGCATCCATCATGGTCAGCACCTCGTCGAGGGCGGTATAGGTGAGCTTGGGCGGGCCGAGTTCGGCCAGCTTGGCGAAGGCCTTGTCCGGATCGTGCTCGTCGGCCCCAGCGACACGCGCGGCGATGCCGAGCATGCCGTCGCCTTCCGAAGCGGGATAGGGTGCGTAGGCCATCTTGCCCTTGTATTCGGGCTTCCACAGGTCGGCCCATTCCGGCGGCTTGGGGAAAAGCGACTTGGAATAGCCGATGCCAAGGCCGACGATGCTCATGGCATAGCAGCCATCGTTCATGCCCGGCCAGACATTGGCGGCATTGGGAACGGCGGTCGCGTCGGGCGCGACGACGAGGCCGTCTTTCAGTGCCTGCGGGGCCTCGTAGATGTTCTGGAAGGACACATCCATCGTTGGGTTCTGCCGCTCGGCGACCATTTTCGACAGGCGGTCGCCGCTGCCGCCCAGCAGGAACTGCACCTTGGCGCCGGTTTTGGCCTCGAGTGGCTCGGCGACGTTCTTGCGCAGCAGCCGCTCGATGTCGCCACCCCAGGTGCCGACGACGAGCGTATGGCCCTTGAAGTCCTGCGCATGTGCAATCGACGCCGTCAGGCCGATGGCCAGCGCCGCGACGCAGCCGGAAAATCTGGTCAGTGTTCTCATCGTTCACCCTCTCTCGTGTTTTCTGGTCGCGCAGCCTAGGACATCAGGGACGGGGAGAGCACCCGCCCCGCGTTTATGACGGTCATAAGACCGGGCTTATGGCCGATCCATGCCAGGAAGGTGCATCACACCTGGCTGTTCGCCCAGATGTCGGGCACGGCGAGCACGTCCTTTTCGCGCACGATGCCGCGGATCATGCCGCGCAGCCATTGGTGGTACTGGCTGGATTGCGAGCGTTCATGCCACAGCAGGTAGAACGCCATCGAGGCGAGCTCCTCGGGCATGACCAGGGACTTGACCCTGCCGCCGCGCGCGGCGTGCTCGGCATAGCGCCTGCCGACGGTGAAGGCGTAGGGCGAACCCGGCAGCAGCCGGGGAATGATGGCATAGTCGGGCACCACCACCGCGACCTTCCGCTCCAGGCCGAGTCGCGCCAGCATGCCGTCGATCGGGCTGATCGAGAGATCCCGCCGCGGCGAGGGGGATATGTGGTCGAGCTCGAGATAGTCATCGAGGCTGAGCCTTGTGCCGGCCGGAAGCGGGTGGTCGGCCGAGACCATGCAGGCCAGCTCCGACGTGGCGAGCGGCATGTGCTTGAGGTGTGGCGGGGGAACCGGCCAGTTGCCGACGACCGCGTCGAGGCCTCCCGTTTCGAGATCCGTCTCGAAACCGGTCTGCAGCGTCGGCACCGACAGTTCGAGCGTCGATAGCGGGGCCACCCTGCGCAATTCGGCAATCAGGTGCGGCACCAGGAAGAACTCGAAGGAACTGGCGGCGGCGATGTAGATCGTGCGCTCCGTCGTCGCCGGGTCGAACGTGTCGTCGGATTCGAAGAGCTGGACGAAGCCGCCGACGAGATCCTCGACCTGCGCCAGCACCACCAGCCCCTTGTCTGTGAGCACCAGGCGTTGGCCGGAGCGTACCAGCAGCGGGTCGCCGAATATGTCGCGCAGGCGGCGCAGCGTCGCGCTGACCGAGGGCTGGCTCTGGCCAAGATGCTCGGCGACGCGAGACACGCTCCGTTCCATCAGCAGACGCCGCAGCACATCGATGTCACGCAGGCTGAGGCCGTGGAAATTGGGGCGGGTGCTCGTCACCATCAGCTGTTGCGCATTCCCTCTCGCTGCTCCCCATGGCCACCTTAGCGTATTCACCGCCGAAAGGCGCGGTTACTTGACCGGGGGGCTGACTGCAAGGGGCGCGCTGCTGAGATCCCGCGGGCGGCATCAGCCGGACCTCGATGCCAGACCGTCAGGCGGGTTCATTCTTCAGCAGACCGTTTCAGGCGGGCATCTCGATAGTCGCTGGCGGCAATGGCGTCGCATAGCGTGCTCCACTCGCAGCCCTGGCAGGCGGCGCGCGTCTGGCCCGTCGAAAAGGCCCGACGCATCGTTTCAAGATGCGCCGGATCGAGTTCGAGGCGCGTGCCGGCCAGCATCGGTGGCCCAAGCAGAGCCGCCACGCTTTCGGCAGCGCGTTCATCACGCTCGGCGACGCTGTCCTGCTGGCAATGCGGTTCGGCTTCCTCCTTCAGCAAGGGGGCGCAGATATCATCCGGCCCGGAGACGATGAGGATCGTTTCGCCCCGGTTCAGGCGTGCGACTATTCGATCGTAATTCGCCGTGAAGCCGGGGCTGTAGCCCTTGCCGACATAGGCCAGCAGGCAGAGCAGGTGATGGGCGCGCAGGCGCACCGTCACGGACGCGGCGTGCCTGCCTTGCCGCGCAGGGCCATCAGCGTGGCGGCGCCGAGCGCGGATTTGAGCAGGCCGCCCAGCACGAAGGGCGCAAAGCCGAACGCGAACGCCTTTTCGATGCCGATGACGGCGGCAAGCCAGGCCGTGCCAAGCAGCAGGCACAGGAGATTGCCGGCAAGCATTGCCGCGAAGGCGAGCAGGACACGGCTGCCGTTCCAGCCGCGCTCGGCCAGCCAGCCGACCAGCGCGCCGCAGAGCGGGAAGGCGAAGAGATAGCCGGCCGTCGGGCCGAAGAAATGGTGCAGTCCCGCGTCGCCGCCAGCGAGCACCGGAAGGCCGGAGGCACCCTCGACGAGCCATGCGACGATGGTGAGCGCGCCCAGGCGCCAGCCGTAGAGCGCGCCGACAAGCGTCACGGCGAAGGTCTGCATGGTGACGGGAACCGGCACCATCGGCACCTCGATGTAGGAGGACAGCGCCAGGAAGAGCGAGCCGAGGACCACGGCGCCGACGCGCCATGCGACGGAGCGTTCGTCGAGCCGCAGCGGACTGAAGGCTGGCTTGCGGGCGGGAGTGACGATGGTCGACATGGATGTCCTCTCCAAAATTATAGATAATTTTCGATTCCGATCTATAATCGAATCCACATTTTGCAGGAGATGGCAAGCCTCCATGGATTGCGAGGGGTGAAAACGTTCCGTTGATCCCCGCGAGCCACATGGTTGACGAGCCTCCGCGGTTTCACGCGAAGACGATTTGTAAGCGTATGGAAGTGGTGGAGTTTCCCCGGCGATTGCTGCTGCGGCGCCAAGCCGAGTCGGGGAGGGGCGTGCCGTATGCCGTTCCGGACGTTGCAAAGTGCGTAGCGATGTTCCGGGCTCGCTCGTACGTGTCAGGCCATTGATTTTGCGCAGGTCTTTGCCGCGAGACCGGGGTCCCGCTTTCGGGAGACATGCGTCAGCCGACGATGGTGAAAGCCTCGCGGGTGCCGGATGATGTCCTGATCGGCTTGCGGCCGATCCACTGCACATGCCTGCCGAGCGTGGCGGCGGCCGAATCGACGTTTCCCTGGCGGAGCGCGGCGAGGATGACGCGATGGTCCTGATCGGTGCGGGTTTCCCATTCCGATCGCCAGGCCGCGAACAGGAAGCGGGCGCTGGCCGCGTGCAGGTCGTCGATGGTGGACAAAAGGCGGGGCATGGCGCAGGGCGACAGGATCAGCCGGTGGAAGGCGCGGTTTGCTTCTTCCCAGGAGCGGACGTCGCGCGACCTGTCGCCGGCGCGTGTCGCCTCCTCGGCGAGGTCCAGTATGGCCGGGGTAAGGTGCGGCACGGCATGGCGCAGCGCCAGGACCTCGAGCGCGGCGCGCATCTCCGCCACTTCCTTGACCTCGCCGAGGTCGAAGGCGGCGACTCGCACGCCCCGGCGCGGCTCGCTGACGGCAAGCCCCTGCGCCTCCAGACGGCGGAAGGCCTCGCGCACCGGCACGTGGCTGGTCTGGAATTCCTCGGCGATATGGTCCTGCCGCAACCTCGTGCCGGGGTCGATCGCGCCCGAAATAATACGCTCCGCCAGCACCTTGCTGATGCGGACGGCAATCGTTTCCCTGGGGCTCTCTGACATGTTTTATAGATAATTTGCCGGATGGCGGCTTGTCGAGTGGCGGCGGCGCCTATTCGCAAGCGAGCAAAAGGTGTCGGCGTGGCCGACAGAGTGGGCTCGTGCCCATGCGCGATCGCCCTGCTTCGAAGGGGAGATCGGTCTTGTCGCCAGTTTCGCCGGCGTCGATGCTTGGTCAGTTCACGCGGCTGATGCAGAAGTCGATGACGTCGATCAGCGCCGATTTCTGCGGCGTTTCCTCCAGCGGCGCCAGCGCGTCGCGGGCGATCTCGCCGAAATGGCGCGCGCGGCCGATCGTGTCGGCGATGGCGCCGTGGCGGGTCATCAGGCCGATCGCCTTCTCGAGGCCGGCATCGTCGACCACATTGTCCTCGATGGCGCGTTTCCAGAAGGTTCGTTCGGCCTTGCTGCCGCGCCGGTAGGCGAGAATCACCGGCAATGTCACCTTGCCCTCGCGGAAATCGTCGCCGACATTCTTGCCGAGGTCCTTGCTGGTGCCGCCATAATCCAGCGCGTCGTCGATGAGCTGGAAGGCAAGGCCGAGATTCATGCCATAGGAGCGCAGCGCCGCGCGGTCGTTGCGGGAGGCCTGGGCGATCACCGGGCCAACCTCGGCCGCGGCCGAGAACAGCGCAGCGGTCTTGGCCTTGATGACGGCGAAATGCTCGTCCTCGGTGGTTTCGAGGTTCTTGGCGGCGGCAAGCTGCATCACCTCGCCCTCGGCGATGATGGACGCGGCGGCGGAAAGGATGTCGAGCGCCTCCAGCGAGCCAACCTCGACCATCATGCGGAAGGCCTGACCCAGCAGGAAATCGCCGACCAGAACGCTCGCCTGGTTGCCCCAGATCATGCGCGCGGTCTTCTTGCCACGGCGCAGCGCGCTTTCGTCGACAACGTCGTCGTGCAGCAGCGTCGCGGTGTGCATGAATTCGACCGAGGTCGCGAGCTTGACGTGCCCTTCGCCGGCATAGCCGAACATCTGCGCGGCGGCGAGGGTCAGCATCGGCCGCAGGCGCTTGCCGCCCGACGAGATCAGATGATTGGCAACCTCGGGAATCATCTCGACGTCGGAGCCGGCCTTGGACAGAATCAGCTCGTTGACGCGCCCCATGTCGGCGGCCGTCAGATCGATCAGATCCTTGATGGAGGCGGGCTCCCGCTTTCCGTTTTCGATGTTGAGAACGACACCCACGACAAACTCTCCCGTCTTGGTATAACGCGTGCGACGGCACCCTTAGTCCCGACAAGACTCTAGGGCGGCTGACACGGCGACGGCAAGTGGCGAATTGGCGCGGCGGCGATGACGGTGCGCCAACCGGTCCGGCGGGGAGGTTAAGCCGACGATCAGAAACTGGATGAACCAGCTCTTCTGGCATTCGTTGTCGAGGGTGGGCCTGCCGTTGGAATGCCATCGATGCGTGGATGGAGGTGACGGACGTTCAGGGCTGGTCGGCGAACGATATCGCCTGGCTCAAACATCATTTCGCCGAACGCTGAGAAGCGTGTGGGGAACGCCGCGATCCGTTCGCCCGTTTACACGAGCGCCGCAACCTGAGAATCTCAGCCCATGATCGAACTCATCCGCACCAACGACGCCGTCGTCATCTCCTTCGTCGAGGCGCTCATGCGCGACGCGGGCATAGGCTGTTTCGTCGCCGACCAGAACATGAGCGTGCTGGACGGTTCGGTGGGTATCCTGCCGCGCCGTGTGATGGTCGAGGCCGAGAAGGCGGATGCGGCGCGCCGTATCCTGCGCGATGCCGGCATCGCCAACGAGTTGCGACCTTCGTGACGACGGTCGCGCCGCCCACCGGCGTCGACGAGATGCCGGCGCATACGGTCGATGCGTTCCATCGCGGGCGCTTCTGGCTGGTGCAGCCGAAGCTGGCCGGCCACCGCGCCGGCATGGACGCCATGACGCTCGCGGCGGCCGTGCCGTCGTCGTTTTCCGGGCGACTCGCTGATTTCGGCGCCGGCGCCGGCGCGGCCGCGCTGGCGGTGCTTTCGCGCTGCTCGGGCGCCGAGGCCGTCCTGGTCGAACGCGCCGCCGAAATGTCCACCTTTGCTGCGGCGACACTTTCCCATCCCGGCAATGCGCATCTGGGCGACCGCGCTTCGCTGCTTTCGGCCGATGTGACGCTGTCCGGGCGGGCGCGCGCGGCGGCCGGGCTTGCCGACAAGGCCTTCGACTTCGTCATCATGAACCCGCCTTTCAACGCCGCCGAGGACAGGGCGACGCCCGACGCGCTGCGCCGGCAGGCGCATGTCATGGAGGACGGGCTTCTGGAAAGCTGGATCCGGAGCGCGGCGGCGGTGGCGCGGCCGCGCGGCGGGTTGGCCGTCATCGCCCGGCCGGAGCAGCTCGGCGAGATCCTCGATGCCATGGCCGGCCGCTTCGGTGACGCCGAGATGCTCGCCGTCCATCCCCGCGCGGATGCGGCCGCCATCCGTGTCGTCGTGCGGGGCGTGCTCGGCGCGCGTGGAAAATTGTCGATCAGGCCGCCGCTGGTGCTGCGCGCCGGCGAGGGGCCAACAGAGCGCGCCGAAATGATCACCAATGGACTGGCGTCGCTGTTCGGCGATTGAGGGACGAACGGGGCTCTTGCCGTTCAATCGCCGGCGTGGACCATCGGTGTTTTTGAAAGCCCATTGCCGTGGCCCGGCAAATGACTACATGCTTCTGGCCGCTAGAGCAGATTTATTGCTCTATCTGTTTGAATTGGTCGCGTTTCCGCGCTGCGAGGGGCCTCTGCCTCGCCGTGGAGTGCCCTGGTCCGGAGATGAGCCGCCCGTGAAACGTCTTTTCAACCGCCTGCTGCCGAAATCATGGCGGTCCAACGTCGCCGTCATCCCGGTCATCCGCCTGCACGGCACGATCATGGCCGGCGGCGGCCAGTTCCGGCCGAGCCTGTCGCTCGCCTCGACCGCCGGCCTGATCGAAAAGGCCTTCTCGCTCGAGGCGCCGGCCGTCGCCATTTCCATCAACTCGCCGGGCGGCTCACCGGTCCAGTCACGGCTGATCTACAAGCGCATCCGCGACCTGGCGGCCGAGAAGAACCGCAAGGTGCTGGTTTTCGTCGAGGATGTGGCGGCTTCCGGCGGCTACATGATCGCGGTCGCCGGCGACGAGATCTTCGCCGATCCGTCCTCAATCGTCGGTTCGATCGGCGTGGTCTCGGCCTCGTTCGGCTTTCCCGAGCTGATGAAGAAGATCGGCGTCGAGCGCCGCGTGCACACGGCCGGTCAGAACAAGGCCGTGCTCGACCCGTTCAAGCCTGAGAAGAAGGAGGACGTCGAGCGGCTCAAGGCTTTGCAGCTCGAGGTGCACGAGACGTTCATCGATCTCGTCAGGGAGCGACGCGGCGAGAAGCTGAAGGACGATCCGGATCTCTTCACCGGCCTGTTCTGGACGGGCAAGAAGGGCCTGGACCTCGGGCTGGTGGACGCGCTCGGCGACATGCGCGGCGTGCTAAAGCAGCGGTTCGGTGAAAAGACCCAGCTCAGGCTGATCACGCCGCCGCGCGGCTTCCTCGGCCGCTTCGGCCTGTTCGGTTCGAAGAAAGGCTTCTCACCTTCCGATATCGCCTCGGCGGCGGCCGGCGGCATCGTGGATGCGGCGGAAGAGCGCGCGCTGTGGGCGCGGTTCGGGCTTTGAAAAAAGCCTGAAACGGTCTAGCATGATGGCTGAAGCCTTATGCATGCCATTTTTGGACGACATGCATCAACCGATCCGTCCGGCCGCCTTCGCCGGTCCAAGAGATAGGGCATGATGCCGCCCGAAAGCCGCTTGGCACACTTCGGCATCATGCTCTAGCGCGAGGGAGGAGTTTGACATGCCGCAGATCATTTTCTTCGTCGTTGTCGGTGTTGCCGCCTATGTCGGCTACCGCACCTTCGTGCGCGAGGCGGAACGCGTGACCGCCAAGGTGCGCCGCACCGAGAAGCAGGCCGCCAACGGCACGATGGGAACACTGGTCAAGGACCCCAAGACCGGCGAGTACCGGCTGGCCAAGGACTGAGCGCCATCCTGCCCGAACCCGATGCCTTGATCGCCGACGCCGTCGCGACGCGGACATGGTACGCGCCCGCCAAGGTGAACCTTGCGCTGCACGTCACCGGCCGGCGCGACGACGGCTATCATCTGATCGAAACCCTCGCCGTGTTCACAAGGTTCGGTGACCGCATCGATATCGCGCCCGCCGAAAGCGACGGATTTTCGGTGTCGGGCCCTTACGCGGACGCCGTTCCGCGCGACGCGAGCAACCTTGCGCTGACGGCGCGCGACGCGCTGCGCCGCGCGGTGGGCGGCGTTGCCGCGCCACCGGTCGAGATCAGGCTCGAGAAGAACCTGCCGGTCGCGTCCGGCATCGGCGGCGGGTCAAGCGACGCGGCAGCCGTCCTGCGCGGGCTGGTCGAGACCTGGGGCCTGGCGCTGGGCGAGGCGGACCAGGCGCGCCTGGCGGCGACGCTCGGCGCCGACGTGCCGATGTGCCTGAAGGCACGGCCGCTGATCGCGCGTGGCATCGGCGAGCAACTGTCGGCGGTGCCGGAATTCTCGGCGCTCGGCCTGGTGCTGGTCAATCCGGGCAGGGCGGTGCTGACATCGGATGTTTTCAGGGCGCTCGCCAAGCGCGACAATGACGGCCTGCCGCCCTTGCCGGCCCGGATCGAGTTCCACGGCCTGCGGGACTGGCTGGAGCGGACCCGCAATGACCTGGAGGTCGCGGCGCGCACGATCGAGCCTTCGATCGGCAAGGCGCTGACGGCGCTGGAGCGTGCCGGCGCCGGCTTCGTCAGGATGTCGGGCTCCGGCGCCACCTGTTTCGGCCTGTTCGAATCCGGCAACATGGCCAAGCGCGCCGCCCTCGACATACGCCGGCGCAACCCGGACTGGTTCGTCGCCGCGACACGGAGCATGACTTAGAGACCCCGACAGGGGATCTGGGCGCGGCCCCGGGGACAGTTTACTTTTCCGGCCTGTCGCTGAAGCATCCCAACTGTTCTCCGGGACAGTAAACAGTTCCCATTCTCCAGGAAGTCGCGCATGGCCAGGATTGACGAAAGCCGCTCCTTCATTCCCGTCCGCATCGCGGTGCTGACTGTTTCGGACACGCGCACATTGGCCGACGACAAGTCCGGCCAGACGCTGGCCGACCGCATCGTCGAGGCCGGCCATCTGCTTGCCGCGCGCGACATCGTCACGGACGACAGGGACGCGATCCGCGACAAGGTGCTCGGCTGGTCGCGCGACGAAGGGATCGACGTGGTCATCACCACGGGAGGGACCGGCTTCACCGGCCGCGACGTGACGCCCGAGGCGCTGGAGCCGATCTTCGAGAAGCGCATGGACGGCTTCTCCGAGGTTTTCCACCGCATCTCCTACGACAAGATCGGCACCTCGACGATCCAGAGCCGGGCGACCGGCGGCGTCGTCAACGCCACCTTCGTCTTCGTGCTGCCGGGCTCGCCCGGCGCCTGCAAGGACGCCTGGGACGGCATATTGAAGGCGCAGCTCGACTATCGCCACATGCCCTGCAACTTCGTCGAGATCATGCCGCGCCTCGACGAGCATCTGAGGCGCGGCGGCGCCTGATTCTAGGCTGCCGCGCCGCGCGTGGCGATGATCCTGTCGGCGACGCGCCAGGCGTTGGCCATGATGGTGAGCGTCGGATTGGCGCCGGTGCCGGTGGGGAAGGGCGATCCGTCGACGGCGTAGAGGTTCTCCACCTCATGCGCGCGGCACCAGCGGTTCAGCACCGAAAGGCCGGGATCGTCGCCCATGCGCGCCGTGCCATGCTGGTGCGAGCAGTTTCCGGTCACGCGCTGGGCGTAGACCTTGTTCACGCTGCGCGCGCCGCTCGCCTCCAGAATGTCGGCGCCGCGATCGATCAGGTAGCGGCCCTGGGCAAGGTCGTTCTCATGCGCTGCCAGCGTCACCCGCGCCACCGGCAGGCCCCAGGCGTCCACCACCTCGTCGTCGAGATCGACGCGGTTGTCGTGGCGCGGCATGTCGTGCAGCACCATCGCGACCGCCAGCGAGTGGTTGAAATTGTCGCGGTCGACCTTCTTGGCCTCCGCGCCCCAGCCGGGCGCACCCGGCAGGTGCCAGTTGATCGGCAGCGGAATGCCGACGCCGGCGACCGCGACATGGCCGCCGGAGACGAAGCCGCGGCTGTCGTCATGCTCGTAGTGCTGGAAGGTGGAGGCGCTGACATAGCCGCCGCCGGCCCAGGCATAGATCGGGTCTTCGTAGGTGCCGACGGCCGCGGAGTATTCGTGGAAAGTGACGTTGCGGCCCACCAGGTCGCTGCCATTGGCGAGGCCGTTGGGGAAGCGGCCCGATTTCGACAACAGCATCAGGCGCGCCGTCTCTACCGCGCCGCAGGCGAGGATGAAGAGGCCGGCTTCCTGCTCGACCAGGTTACCGTCGGCGTCCTGGTAGATGGCGGCGCGGATGCGGCCCTGGCTGTCCAGCACCAGCTCGCGCACCAGGCAATCCGGCCGTAGCTCGAAATTGCCGGTCGCGACCGCATGCGGGATGAAGACGTTGAGCGCCGAGGACCGCGTTCCCGTGGGGTCGCCATGCTGCTGGGCAAAGGCGCTGACGACGGTTGCCTTGCGGCCGCCGAAGGGCCGCGAGAGCGCCGCCTGCGGGGTCGGGAACGAATTCCAGCCAAGCGCCGAGCAGCCCTGGTGAAACTTCTGCGCGTAGCGCGACATCGGCATCGGCGGGCAGGGATAGCCGCCCGAACGCGGACCCTCGAAGCGGTTGGCTCCAGCCTCGCCGGAAACGCCGAAAGCCCATTCGACCTTGAGGTAATAGGGCTCGATCTCGTCATAGCTGACCGGCCAGTCGGCCAGGCTGGTGCCGGCGAGCTCGCCGGCCACCGTGCGCAGGCGGAAGTCGTTGGGCGTGAAGCGCGGCAGCCAGCCCTGCCAGTGCACCGTGCCGCCGCCGACCATCTGCGGCACCGGACAGAACATCTCGAGCCGCGCCTTGTCGGCGGCCGTCTCGCGCCAGGTGCGCGGGTTGAGCATCGGGTCTGGCCACAGATTGTAGCGGTTGATGTTGGCGAGTTCGTCGCCGCCGAAGCTCTCCTTCCTGCGCCACGGGCCCTTTTCCAGCGCCACCACCTTCATGCCGGCCTCGCACAGCACCTTTGCCGCCGCCGCGCCCGAGGCGCCGGCGCCGATGATGACGACGTCGGTCCGGTCCGGCTTCGTGCTATAGGCCATCGTGGAACTCCCTGACTTTGTCGGCTTCGCCCTCGGCGAAATACTGCAATGTGGTGTAGCGGCCCGTGTGCACGTCCTTCAGCGATGCGGGGCCGGGGAAGCCGATCACCGTCCAGCCGATACGGTCACGGTTGCCGCCGTAGATCGGGTCGCAGTAGAAACCCTGCCTGGTGTGGGCGATCAGCAGCGGCAGGAAGTCGAGGTCGACCTCCGTGGAGGTCTGCTGCAGCGCGGGCTCGCCCAGCGATTCACCCGGCGTCGAAGCCTTGGCGCCGGATCCGGCCTTCTCGACCTCGCTCAGCGTCGCGTCCTGCCGCTCCGGCGACAGGGCCACGAAATCCTCGCCGAAGGCGGCGCGTGCGCGCTGGTCAAGGTCGGCCAGGCCCTCCGTGTAGCGTCTGCGCATGATCTCTATGCGCTGCCGCCAGGCATCGGCCGAAGGTCCCGTCAGCGTCTCGAAGCCCGAGCCGTCCGGCTTGGCGTAGATGTAGCCGATGCCGGAGAGGTAGCGGTCGACAAAGTCGACGCAGCCAGCTTCCGTGGCGCCCGGCGTGTCATCGGTCGGAATGATCCGCGCCATGGCGGCCTCGACGGTCGCCCGCTGGTGTGGGGTGAAGAATGTGTCGGGCATGGTCTTCCCTGCTGTGGTTGTTCGCCGCGCGGGACGGCGGGGTCAGCGCCGCCGCGCCTGGCTGATGGCGACCGCGATGATGATGATGGCACCTCGCGCGATAAGCTGCTGGCTGAACTCCAGTCCCATCAGCACCAGGCCGTTGTTGATGAGGCCGATCATCAGCGCACCCATGATCGAGCCGATCACCGTTCCGGCGCCGCCGAACAGGCTGGTGCCGCCGAGCACGGCGGCGGCGATGATAGACAGCTCGTCGCCCTCGCCGAACTGGAAGCGGCCGGAATGCAGGCGGCCCGCATAGAGCATGCCGGCTAGCGCGGCGGCGATGCTCGACAGCATCAGCACGCGGAACTTGATCGAGGCGGTGTTGACGCCGGAATAGCGGGCCGCTGTCTCGTTGCCGCCGGTGGCCAGCACCTGGCGGCCGAAGGTCGTGCGCCGCAGCACGATGTGGCCGGCTATGCCGATCACCAGCACCCATATGAGCAGGCTGGGGACCGGGCCGAGATTGCCGGCGCCGAAGATGCCGGTGTAGGTCTTGCTGAGGATCGGGATGGCGGCGGTGCCGCTGACCCACATCGCCGCCCCGCGCGCAATGCCCATCATGGCGAGCGTGGTGAGGAAGGAAGGGATCCCGACGGCGGTGGTGAGCCAGCCGTTGACGGCGCCGACCAGGACGCCGGTGCCGAGCCCGCAGAGGATGCCGCCGGCGATGCCGAACTGGTCGATGGCCATCGCCGTCACCACCGAGGCTAGGCCGGCAACGGCGCCGACCGACAGGTCGATCTCGCCCGTCGACAGCACGAAGGTCATCGTCACCGAGACGACGGCGATGATCGCCGTCTGCCTGATGATGTTGAGCAGGTTGTTGGGATCGAGGAAGCCGCGATCGCCGAGCGTCACTGCAAAGATCAGGAAGATCGCCACGAAACCGATATAGATGATGTAGTCGCGCCAGTTGGCGAACGCCGTCTTGCCTGGGGTTGCCGGCTTGTCGGTCATTGGAATCCTCCCCGGGCTTCCTGCATGAACTCGTTGAGCTTCTGCTCGGCGTGCTGGGCCGCGTCGGCGGCGTCGCCGCCCTGCGCCCCGTCCAGCGAGGCGCGGGCGATGTCGCGTACGATGCGGCCCTCCGACATGACCAGGATGCGGTCGCAGGCGGCGAGCAGCTCCTGCAGCTCCGACGACAGGACGAGGATGGCCTTGCCGGATTTCGCGAGGTTGCGGATCAGTCTTACGATTTCGGACTTGGAACCGATGTCGATGCCGGCTGTCGGCTCGTCGAGGATCAGTATGTCAGGCTCGGTCGCCAGCCATTTGGCGATCACCACCTTCTGCGCGTTGCCGCCGGAAAGCGAACGCACGGGCGCGGCGCGGCCGTCGGTCTTGATGCGCAGCCGCTCGATGGCGCCGTCGGCGAGCTCGGCCGATTTCGCGCGGTTGATCCAGCCTCGGCGCGAGATGCGGCCGAGATTTGGCAGGTCGATATTGCTCTCGACGGAATGGAAGGCCACGAAGCCCTGCCGGGCGCGATCCTCCGGTACCAGCGCGATGCCGGCGTCGATGGCGTCGCGTGGCCTGGCGATGGTGATCGGCCGGCCCTTGACGCGGATTTCGCCGGCGGTCATCGGCTGCACGCCGGCCAGAACGCGCGCCAGCGACGAACGCCCGGAGCCGAGCAGGCCGGCGACGCCGACGACCTCGCCGGCATGTAGCGTGATGTCGATGCCGGCAGGCTTGCCCGCGCCGGTCACGCCGCGCGCCTCCAGCAGCGGCGCCCCGACGGACGCCTGTTCGCGCACGACGTCGGAGAAGCCGCGCGAGCGCCTGCCGATGATGTGGGCGATCATGCTTTCGAGCGTGAACTCCGCCATCGGCGCGGTGATGACGTGCCGGCCGTCGCGCAGGATGGTGGCGCGGTCGGCGATGCGGAAGATTTCGTCCATGCGGTGCGAGACGTAGATGACCGCCACGCCATTGTCCCGCAACTGGCGAACATAGTCGAAAAGCCGCTCTACCTCGTTGCGCGACAGCGCCGTGGTCGGCTCGTCCAGCACCAGGACCTTGCAGGGCTGCGACGTCGCCTTGACGATTTCGGTGAGTTGGCGATGGCCGGCCGGAATGTCGGCGACCTTGGCCGTGGGATCGACCGCGACGCCCATGCGGGCAAACAGCCGGCCCGCTTCCGCGACGGCGGCGCGGTCGTCGATGAGGCCGAGCCCGGCCTTGATCTCTCGGTTGAGGAAGACGTTCTGGGCGACGGTCAGCGTCGGCACCAGGCTCATTTCCTGGAAAGCCATGGCGACGCCCGCGGCGCGGGCGGCCTCGGCCGTGTGGGCGGCGAGCGGGACGCCGCCGATCTCGATGGTGCCGGCCGTCGGCGCCTGCACGCCGCGCAGGATCTTCAGGATGGTCGACTTGCCGGCGCCGTTCTCGCCGAGAAGCGCGTGCACTTCGCCGGCCGCCACCTCGAGGTGAACGCCGTCGAGGGCGCGCACGCCGCCGAAACGCATGCTGACGTCGCGCATGCGCACGGCAGGGGTCGGCTCCGACCTTCCAGCTTCGGCACGTGTGGTCATCTTACCTTTCCCAAGGACCGGCATCGCTGACAGGCCCGCTCCGTCGGAGCGGGCCTGTCCCTGTCCGGGAGGATCGGCGGGTGGCCTTCGTCGGAAATGCCGACCCGCCGTTGGACTATCGTTGCGCAATTCCGGACGAAAAGCGCGCGGGCAAAACCATCACGCGCTTTTCTGGAACTGCTTACTGCATGCTCTGCTTGATCTTGTCGGTCACGGGCTTGTGGTAGACCTGCTGCCACGCGTCGGCGAGGTTCGCCTTGGTGACGGGCAGGGCGGGCAGGGCGACATAGGCAGGTGCCGGCTTGTTGAGCAGGCCGTAGCCGGCCAGCATCGCCTCGGTCACGCCCTGGTCGTAGGGACGCTGCGCCGAGAGACCCTTCACCGGACCGTTGCCGGCCATGTTGATGGCGACGTTCTCGCCCAGGTCGCAGTTGACGATGACCAGATCGTCGCGGCCATTGGTCAGCGCGGCCGAGATGACGCCTTCGGCCGGGACGTCCCAGACCGCCCAGATGCCCTTGATGCTCGGGTTGGAGACGAGCATGGCGCCCGCCGCCTTCTCGGCGTCGCCGGCGAAGTCCGGGCCGCCGATGCCGCGCTCGGCAACGATCTTGATGTCGGGATAGTTCTCGGCCAGCGTCTTCTTGACCGCGTCGTAGCGCTGCTTGGTGACGAAGAAGTCGGCCGCGTGGAAGATCAGGCCGACATCGCCCTTGCCGCCGAGCGCCTGGGCCAGCAGATGCGCGGTGGCGACGCCGTTGCCGTAATTGTCGGCCGAGACTGACGACACGTAGTCGGTTCCCGCCTTGAACCCCTGCGGCACGTTATCCATGAAGACGAGCTTGGCGCCGCCGGCGGCGGCCGCCTTGTAGGCGGCGGCGGTGGCGACCGGGTCGGTCGGGATCGAGACGATGATGTTGGGCTTCTGCGCCATCACGGTCTCGATGTCGGCGACCTGCTTGTCGGGCTTGAAGCCGGCGTCGGTGGTGGCGATCACCTCGATGCCCATCTTGTCGAACTGGCTCTTCAGCCCCTCGATCTGGGCCTGGCTCCAGTCATTCCCGGCATAGTGCATGACGATGGCGGCCTTGGCCTTCATCGCCTTGATCTTGGCCAGTTCCTCGTCGCTCAGCGACACGGTGGAGGCGGCTTCCGGCTTCTCGCCGTTCGGGCCGAGGCTCATGACATGCTTGCCGATGTCGGCAAGCGCCTGGGCCGGATCCTGGGCAAGGGCGGGCGCGGCAAAGCCGAGGCCGAGCGCCAGGCAAAGGGCCGATGTTCGAAGCAGTGTATCGATGCGCATGTTGTCTCTCTCCCTAATGCAGATTGTGAATGCGTTCTTTGTGTTCAGGCCATGGCCGCTCTGACGAAGGCCAGGCTCTCGGCAGCGCCGGCGGCCGGATCGGGCCAGGCGTCGAGTTCGTTGCAGACCCAGCCCTGGTAGCCGATGTCCTTGAGGGCCTGGATGACGGCGCCGTTGTCGAGGTCGCCGCGGCCCACCGGCACGAAGGCAAACGGATCCCGGCTCAAGCCCTTGAGATGAATGTAGGAGATGCGGTCGGCATGCTCCCGGACCATGGTGGCGACGTCGGCGCCGGCGGCGGCCAGATGGGCTGTGTCCGGGCAGAAGCCGATCGGCGTCCTGGCGAAGACGGCGCGGACCTCGTCGGGGTTTTCCACGATAGTCGACAAATGCGGGTGGTAATGCGCCTTCAGCCCGTGCGCGGAGGCGATGGCGTCGACCTTGTCCAGCGCCGCTGCAAGCTTGTCGTAGTCGTCAGGGCGGGTGCCGTCATGACGGCGGGCGCCGCCGCCGACCACCAGATGCTCGGCGCCGAGTGCGCGCGCCGCCCTGGCGGCGCTCGTAACCCGCGCGAGCTCTTCCTCGAGGATGTCGGCGAAGATGAAATTGCCGCCGCTGTAGACCGAGACGAGCGCCAGCCCCGTCTCCTTGAGCAGGGCGCGCATGGCCTCGATGCCGTCGTCGCCGCCATCGAGCACGTTGCCGTCGAAGAACTCGATACCTTCATAGCCGGCGGCGGCGATCTCGCGGGCCGCGACGGTCATGTCGCCGAAGGTGCGATAGGTGAGACGGGTGACCGAAGTCACGCCGACGGCGTCGCCACCGAGCGGCCCCCAGCAATTGGCATGGTAGGCCAGTTTCCAGGCTGCCATCGTTTCCTCCCATGGCGCAGTCTTCTGACTTTTCGAACTAATGTTCTGTCGATAAAATGCAAAAGTCAAACCGCTTTTTTGTGACAACGACAAAAAATAGCGTTGCAAGCCGCATGATTGCGCGTTCATGGTGCGCCCGAAGGAGCAGGTCACTGTGGCGAGGACGGGACTGAGACAGGCCTCCGGCGAGGGGAATCCGGGCGCGGAGGCGTCGGGCGCGGCGTCGCCCGAGCGGGTGCGCGCGCTGGAAGCCGAGCGGCAGAGCCTCGTCGCGTTGCTCAACATCCTGCGCGCCGGCGAGCCCGCTTCCCGGCAGGATCTCGAACGCGAAGCGCGTCTCGGCCGCGCCGTCGTCACCGATCGGCTGGCGACGCTTTCCGCCTTCGGCCTCGTCGACGAGGGCGGCGTCGGCCGCTCGATCGGCGGCCGCGCGCCGCGCCTGGTGCGCTTCCGGGCCGAGGCTGCACGCATACTGGTGGCCAACATCAATGCCGAGACAATCGGGGTCGGCCTTGCGGACCTCGGGGGCAGGCTCATCCTGGAGCATTACGAGGATTTCAGCCTGGCGATGCCGCCGGAGCTGGTGCTGGAGCGACTGGAATCGCTGTTCGAATGGTCGCTCGGCAATGACGGCGCGCCGCTTTGGGCGATCAGCCTCGGCGTGCCGAGCGCGACCGAGCGGGCCGAAGGCGCGCGGCTCGCATTTCCGCGGCTTGGCGCGCTACCGGCCTGGGACGAGGCGCGGCTTGCGCAGCGGCTTGCCCGGCGCTTCGGTGTGCCGATCTGGGTGCACAGCGCTGTGCAGATGGAGACGATGGGCGAGGTCGCGGCCCTGCCGGAGCGGCTGCGCCGGGACATGATCTATGTCGACCTCGGTGCGGAAATCAGCACCGGCATCGTCATGGACGGACGGCTGAACCGCGGCACCCAGGGATTGGCGGGCCAACTCGGCCATGTCTTCGCCGGCCATGCCGCCAGCAGCAAGGTGTGCGGCTGCGGCAATGTCGGATGCCTGCGCACGGTGGCCGGTTGCGAGGCGATCGCCCAGTCCGGCCTGGAGGCGGCGCGGGCCGGCCAAAGCCGCTACCTTGCCGAGACGCTGGCGCAGACCGGGGCGGTGACAGTGGCCGACATCGGCATGGCCGCCCGTTTCGGCGACGCCTTCTGCGCCGATCTCTTGGCGCAGTCCGGCCGGCTCGTCGGCACGGTGCTGGCAACGCTGGTCAACGTGCTCAATCCCGCCTTCATCGTGCTGGGCGGCGAGCTGGCGCAGACCGGCGACATCTGCCTGGCCGCGATCCGCGAGGGCATATACCGGCATGCCCAGCCGCTGGTCAGCCGCGACATCAGCATCGTGCGTTCGCGGCTCGGGCGCTCGGCCGGGCTGTCGGGCGCGGCGTCGCTGGTGCTGGGCGAACTTTTCGCTCCGGACTTCCTGGAAGATTGGCTGGTCGAGGGGACGCCGCTGGCCCACCCCGAGGTCGCCGCCCTGCTCGCCGAGGCCGACGTCTCATCGGCACGGGCCTGATGGGCGGGCCGATCGGGAACAGTCCTTGCCATGCCGCGCCGCCCGACCGGGGGGCGCACCGGTGCGGGTCATGCCTCGGTGCCGTGGCCGGACATACCGTTTTTTCGCAATTCCGCCCGGAAATCGCTACAGCTTCTCTAGGGAGATGTTCTAGAGCGCCGCGCGTCCCTTGGACGCGCAAAGGACGCTCTAGCACTTTGATTTGGCGCATGTTCCTTTCCGAAAATCGGTTCCGATTTTCGGGGTCATGCGCTAGCCACGGTAGACGAGGGCAGCGGGAGGAGGGTCGCGATGGGCAAGGATGATGGCGCAGCCAGCGCCGTGGCGCCGCCGGCGGCCAGCCGTCCGCTCGTGGTCGGGCTCGGCCCGCATGGCGAGCGCGCCGCGCCGCCAGAGCTGATCGGTCTGTCGAACGACATATTGGAGGAGGCGCGGGGCAAGCGCTTCCGCATCGCCATATTGCTGCATACGACGGAATCCGACTGGGCGCGGCGTCAGGTCGATGGCATTGCGAGTGTGCTGGCCAGGGCCGGCGCGACCACGACGGAGATCGTCGATTGCGGCTATGACGCCCGCACGCAGGTTGCCGCGATCGACCGGCTGGTGCGCGAGCGGCCGGACGCGGTAATCGGCATCCCGGTCGGTAGCACGGCGGTGGCGGAAGCGTTCCGCAAGCTCGCCGTGGCCGGCATCAGGCTGGTCCTGCTCGACAACGCGCCTTCAGGCCTTTTGCAGGGTGCGGATTATGTCAGCGTGATCTCGTCGGACAATTTCGGCCTCGGGCAGATCGCGGCGAGCCTGCTCTCGCCCTATATCCCGCAAGGCGGCGCGGTATGCACGGTCGCCTACAACATCGATTTCTTCGCTACCGCGCAGCGCGAGATCGCTTTCAGCAAATGGATGCGGCGCGAGCGTCCCGACATTGCCCTGGCGCAGGTGAAGTTCGACCAGCCCAAGCAGGCCGGCGAAGCGATCGGCCCGTATCTCGACGCCAATCCTGGCCTCGACGGCCTTTTCGTCGTCTGGGACGAGCCGGCGGTGGCGGCGCTGCCCTGCATCCGGGGGCGCAAGCGCGTCCCGGTCATGACGACGGTCGATCTCGGCGGAGCCATCGCCGAGGCGCTGCGCGACGGCGATGTGGTCAAGGGCGTCGCCGCGCAGCGGCCGTTCGAGCAGGGCGAAGTGGCGGCGACCGCCGCGATCGCCGCGCTGACCGGGCATCCGGTGCCGCCATGGATCGCTCTGCCCGGCCTTGCCGTGACGGCGGCCAATGCCGCCGAGGCGCTGAAGCATGTCGGCGGCGCGCCGGCGCTGCTGCGCCAGCCCGCCGTCCAGGAGTGAGGGATCAGGCGGCTCGAAGCTGCCGCGCCGCCGCGACCATGTTGGCGAGAGCGGGTCGCACCTCTTCCCAGCCGCGCGTCTTCAGCCCGCAGTCGGGATTGATCCAGAGCTGGCTGTCGGCGAGGCGCTGGCGCGCGAGCTTCATCAGGTCGACGATCTCGGCGACCTCGGGCACGCGGGGCGAATGGATGTCGTAGACGCCGGGCCCGATCTCGTTGGGATAGCGATAGCTCCGGAAGGCTTCCAGCAGTTCCATCCTGGAGCGCGACGTTTCGATCGAGATGACGTCGGCGTCCATGGCCGCGATCGCGTCGATGATATCGTTGAACTCCGAATAGCACATATGGGTGTGGATCTGCGTGGCGTCGGCGACACCGGAAGCGGTCAGTCGGAAGCACTCGACAGCCCAGTCGAGATAGGTCTTCCAGTCCGCCTGGCGCAGCGGCAGGCCCTCGCGCAAGGCGGCCTCGTCGATCTGGATCATCGCCGCGCCGGCCGTCTCGAGATCGCCGACCTCGTCGCGGATCGCCAGCGCGATTTGGCGGCACACCGTTTCGCGGGCGAGGTCGTCGCGCACGAAGGACCAGTTGAGGATGGTGACCGGGCCGGTCAGCATGCCCTTTACCGGCCTCCGTGTCAGCGACTGGGCGTATTGCCACCACCTGACGGTCATCGGGTTGGGGCGCGAGACGTCGCCGAAGATGATCGGCGGGCGCACGCAGCGCGAGCCGTAACTCTGCACCCAGCCATGCCGGGTGAAGGCGAAGCCGGAAAGCTGCTCGCCGAAATACTGCACCATGTCGTTGCGCTCGAACTCGCCATGCACCAGCACGTCGAGGCCGACTTCCTCCTGCCAGCGTATGGCGGTCTCGGTCTCCTTCTTCAGGAAGGTCTCGTAGTCGACATAGCTGAGCTCGCCCCTAGCATGGGCGGCGCGCGCCTTGCGCACCTGCTCGGTCTGCGGGAAGGAGCCGATGGTGGTGGTCGGGAAGGCGGGCAGGCCGAGCCTGCCGCCCTGCAGCTTCCCGCGCTCGCTGAACGGGCTTTGCCGGCGCAGCATCGCGTCGTCGACGCCGAGCAGGCGACCATCGACCAGCGGATCGTGCACCTTGCGCGAGGCGGCGCGCGCGGCGGCGGCGGCCGACGATGCCTGGAGCTCGGCCGCGACGCCGCCACGACCTTCCGCTAGCGCGCGGCCCAGGATGCTGAGCTCGTCCTGCTTCTGCGCGGCGAAGGCGAGCCAGGACTTGATGTCGGCGTCGAGCGTGGTCTCCATCTCCAGGTCGATCGGCACGTGCAGCAGCGAGCAGGAGGGGGCGATCTCGATGCGGTCGAGCGGCCAGCCCGCGACATGCGGCTTGATGCGGTCGAGGATCGCCTCGAGATCGGCGCGCCATATATTGCGGCCGTCGATCAGGCCCAGCGACAGCACCATGTCCTTGCGGGCGAGGCGGGCAACCAGTTCGAGCTGTCCGGGCGCGCGTACCAGGTCGACATGCAGCCCAGCCACCGGCAGGGCGAGGGCCACATCGAGATTGTCGCCAAGGGCACCGAAATAGGTGGCGAGCATGATCCTGACCTCCGGCGCCTCGGTGGCGAGGCGGCGATAGGCGAGGTCGATGGCGGCGCGCTCGGCGCCCTCCAGGTCGAGCACAAGGCACGGCTCGTCCACCTGCACCCAGTTGGCGCCCGCCTGCCACAGCGCGTGCAGCAGCTCGACATAGACCGGCAGCAGCTTCGGCAGCAGCGAGAGCGTATCGAAAGGCTCGCCGCGCGATTTCGCCAGCTTCAGGAAGGTGACCGGACCGAGGATGACCGGGCGCGTGCGGATGCCCAGCGCGGCCGCCTCGCGGAATTCGTCGACGACCTTGGCGGAGTTGAGCGCGAAGTCCTGGTCCGGCGACAGCTCAGGGACCATGTAGTGGTAGTTGGTGTCGAACCACTTGGTCATCTCGAGGGCCGGCAGGCCGTGAGCGTCATGGCTTGAGTGACCACAGCCGCACGCCTCCGCCGTGTGGCCACCGCGCGCCATGGCGAAGTAGCGGTCGAGGGACGGCTCGCTCGACGGCCCTCCATAGGTCTGCGGGACGGCGCCGACCATGACGGCCGTGTCGAGCACGTGATCGTAGAGGGAAAAGTCGTTGGAAGGGATGATGGTGATGCCGCGGTCGCGCTGCTCCATCCAGTTCTCGGCGCGCAGCCGCCTTGCGGTATCGAGGAGTTCGTCGGCCGGGCTCTTGCCCGACCAGTAGGCTTCGAGCGCCGATTTGAGTTCGCGGCGACGGCCGATACGCGGCACGCCGAGCGAGGCGACAGGGACAGTGAAGGAAGACATGGCATACCCCGATGCTCTGGGGCGTGGGTCGAGCGGACGCGCGCGGGAAGGAACGGCCGGAGCCATCCTTCGCAGGCTACATCCGGGACACCCCGCCCGTGGACGTTTCAGTTCGCCGGGGCAGGTCTCCTGGCTCGCGGGTCGTCGCTCCTGTCCGTCTTCCCGAGGCCGGCCTCAGTGACATGTTGGACAGCGGCTCGCCGCTTACAGTTGCGGGGGCAGCTCCGGCATCGCCCGATCTTCGTTCGGGCTCACCGGATTCCCTCTTAGCTTCGTCCCCCGAGGAGGACGAAGAACCTCGACATCCCAATGCTCCATCAATCCGGAGCGAATGTCAAGGATGATATAAAGAGATGTTTATGTCTTTACGTCTTTTGCGAGGGGCCGTTCGTCAGGGGATCAGCCGTTCCGCCCTCAACCGCGCAAACAGGTCCAGGAAGGAGCGCTCCGTCGACTGATAGTCGGTGAAGCCCATTTCGCGGCTCTTGGTCATGTCTGTCATCACCTCGATCGGCCGGCCGAGATCGAGATCGGTGTGCCACGGCGATGCGAGGCGGTCGATGACGGCTTCCTTGAGCCCGTGCCGGGCGGCGATACCCTTCCAGATGGCCGGCGCGCCGGCCATCTCCGCCTCCAGTGGATGCACCGTGCCGTCGAAGCCGGCCGGTTCCACGCCGAACCAGGCGGCGAGACGCGGCCATAGCCAGTTCCAGCGGAAATAGTCGCCGTTCACCACATTGAAGGCCTGGTTGCGCGCCGCCTGCGTCGTGCTTGCCCAGACAAGGTGCCGGGCGAGCAGCCGGGCATCGGTGACGTCGCACAGCCCGTTCCACTGTCCGGCCGAACCCGGCCAGCGGAAGGGCTGCCCGGTCTCCTTGCAGATGGAAGCGTAGACGGCCAGCGTACTGCCCATGTTCATGGCGTTGCCGATCGCCTTGCCGATGACCGTATGCGGGCGATGGATGGACCAGCCGAAGCCGTCGCGATCGGCGGCGGCATAAACCTCGTCTTCCTGCGCATAGTAGAAGTTCGGCAGGTCGAGCCGGGGCTGTTCCTCGCGCAGCGGCGTTACCGGCAGGAAGCCGCCGGAGACATAGGCGTCGAACGGGCCGAGATAGTGCTTCAGGCCGGTGACCAGCGCGACGTGGCCGACTGTGCCCGACGGCGACAACGCATCGAGCACGTTGCGGATCATGGCGCTGTTGACAGCGATGTTCTCGGCCTCGGTCGGCCGCCGCGTCCAGGTGGTGAAGTAGACATGCGTCGGCCTGACGTCGCGCAGCGCCGCCCGCACCGAGCCGGCGTCGAGAAGGTCGGCCGCGACGGGTAGAAGGCCCGGCATCTCTCCGTCCGGCTTGCGCGACAGGCCGTGAACCGTCCAGCCACGACCGATCAGTTCCTGCGCGAGGTTGCCGCCGGTCAGGCCGCTCGCGCCAACCACCAAAGCCGTGCCGTTCGCCATTGCCATTTCCTCCACGGCCGGCGCCACACGGTCGCCGGCATCTCCCCATGTTGCCGGAACGATACGGACGGCGCCCGGGGCGGCAACGCCGGTGATGTTCAGAATGAGAAACTTAGGCGCCGCGCGACAGGCTCGCCCATGCTGAAATCGTCGCTGGCTGAAATGTTCGTTTTGATAATTCTTCCGGGTTGCATCGTGCTTTCCCCTACGGAAGATGCCAGGCCGAGGAGAGGCGGATGTGTTGCATCCGCCGGCATGGAGGAGGAACCATCATGGCCAAAAAGGTCGAGTTGCTAGCAGGTTACTGGACCATAGCCGGCGACCGCTATCCCATGGGGCCGAGCGAGATCAGTCCGTTCTCGTTTCGCGAGCGCGCCGAGGCCGCCGCCGCCGCCGGCTACACCGGCATGGGTCTTGTCTACCACGACATAATGGCCAACGCCGCGAAGATGGGGCTCGGCGGCATGAGGAAGATCCTCGACGACAACGGCATCGCGCATATCGAGGTCGAGTTCCTCGGCGACTGGTTCGAGCAAGGGGCGAAGAAGGCGGCCTCCGATACCGTGAGGGGCGACCTGCTGGAGGCGGCGGCCGCGTTCGGCGCGCGTGACCTCAAGATCGCGCCGAAAATGTACGAGGAGACCATCGACATCCCGCGCTACGCCGCCGCCCTCGCCGAGGTGTGCGAGCATGCCGGCAAGGTCGGCACCAATGTCGCCATCGAGGTACTGCCCTTCACCAACATCCGCGACCTGAAGACGGCGCGCGAGGTGGTGCGCCAGGCGGGGCACGACAATGCGGGCCTGTGCGTCGACATCTGGCACATCGCGCGCGGCGGCATCAGCTATGACGAAGTGCGCGCCCTGCCGGCGAGCTACATCAAGTCGGTCGAGCTCAACGACGCGCGCGCCGAGGTCGTCGGCTCGCTGTGGGATGACACCATCCACCATCGCGTGCTGTGCGGCGAGGGTGTGTTCAATCCGCGCGCTTTCATCGCCGCCATCCGCGCGGCGGGCTTCGACGATTTCTATTCGGTGGAGGTGCTGAGCAAGGAGCACCGCACCCTGCCGCTCGCCGAGCAGGCGAGGCGTTCCTACGACACGACCATGGCGATGTTCGAGCCGGTCGCGGCTTAGGCGTGGGGGTACGCGTCTTCGAATGAAGCGCTCCAGGCCCTTGATTTGACCGATGCCGCCAGCCCGGGGCCGCGCGCCTCTGGAATGGCATCGGGCCGATCGACCACAGAATTGTTTGGGAGGAGGATTTTCATGCAGACCAATCTTGCCGGAAAGACCGTTCTGGTCACCGGAGCGGCGCTTGGCATCGGTCGCGCCACGGCGCTCGCCTTCGCCAGGGAAGGGGCCCAGCTCGCGCTTGTCGACATCGACAGGGCCGGCGTCGAGGCATTGATCGCGGAGATCAAGAAGCTCGGCGCCAAGGCAAGCGCCGGCATCGGCGACCTCAGCACCGGTGAGGGCGTCGTCAAGGCGATGGGCGATGCGCTGAAGCCATACGGCGGTTCGCTCGACGTGCTCGTCAACAATGTCGGTTCGGGCGCGGTGCGCACCTTCGACCAGCTCTCCGACGAAGAGTGGGACAAGACCTTCCAGCTCAATTTCATGAGCTATGTGCGGGCGGCGCGCGTGGCGCTGCCGATCCTGCGGCAGAAGGGCGGCGTCATCATCAACAACGCGTCCGACCTCGCCCGCCAGCCGGAGCCCGTGCCGGTCGACTACAGCGCCTCCAAGGCGGCCGTGCTGGCGCTGACGAAGGGGCTGGCGCGCGCCGAGGCGCCGAAGATCCGTGTCAACGCCGTCGCCCCGGGGCCGATCTGGACGCCGTTCTGGTCGAAGCCCGGCGGCTTCGCCGAAACGATGGGCAAGTTCCACAACATGCCTCCGAAGGAGGCGGTCGAGCACGAGATGAGCCTTAGGCAGTTGCCGCTCGGCCGTCTGGGCGAGCCGGAGGAGGTGGCCAACGTTGTCGTCTTCCTCGCTTCCGACCTTGCGTCCTTCGTCACCTCGGCGGTGTGGGGCGTCGACGGCGGTTCGATCCGCAGCATCATCTGACAGGGGCGCTCGGCCGCCCCTGCCGTCTTTATCAGATTGATATTCTTGCCGGTTGAAAGGGCGGGGTGGCCAACGAAGACTGAACGGTATCGGCGTCGACGATGGAGGACGGCGTCGATGATTGGGAGGATGAAAATGCAGAGCCTATCCAGGACCAGGCCCCGCCGTTCCGGCGCGGCCGCGATGATTTTCGCCTGTGCCACTGCCGCTGTCGCGGCGCTGACGACCACCGCCGGCGCCGAGGGCATCAAGCTCGGCTATTCCGCGCCGTTTCTGACCGACCCGTTCCAGGCCATCATGGCCAACCAGACGCTCAAGGCGGTCGCGGAGGCCGGCATGGAGGCGATGCCGGCGACCAACGCCAATGGCGATGCCGGCAAGCAGGCCACCGACATCCGCAACCTCGTGTCGGCGGGCGCCAAGGTGCTCATCGTCAACCCGACCGACAGCCAGGCCATCGTGCCGGTGCTCGATTTCGCCGCGTCGAAGAGCGTGCCGGCCGTGCTGATCGACATCGCCCCCGCCAAGGGCAAGGCGGCCATGATCGTGCGCGCCGACAACAAGGGTATCGGCGCCAAGGCCTGCGAGGCGCTCGGCGCCGCCATCGGCGGCAAGGGCAAGGTGCTGTCGCTGATGGGTGACCAGGCGACCACCAACGGCCGCGACCGCACCAGCGGCTTCAACGAGTGCATGAAGGCCAAGTACCCCGGCGTCACCATCATCGAGCAGCCGACCTACTGGAAGACCGACAAGGCGACGTCCGCGGCGCAGACCGTGGTCACCACCACGCCGGATCTCACCGCCATCTACATGCAGAGCGACTCGGTGATGCTGGCGGGCGTGCTCAACGTGCTGAAGAGCGCCGGCAAGCTGACCAAGGTCGGCGAGCCCAACCACATCTTCCTCGCCACCGTCGACGGCACGCCGTTCGCGCTGGAGAAGATCCGCGAGGACCTGGTCGACGTGACGGTCGCCCAGCCGCTCGATCTCTACGCCAAGTACGGAGCCTTCTACGCCAAGGCGGCGGCGGAAGGGAAAACCTTCAGCGCCGGGCCGACAGATCATGGCAGCGAGATCGTGCCGGTGGGCGACAATCTGATGGACTACCTGCCGGCGACGGTCGTCACCAAGGCCAACGCCAGCGATCCGTCGCTGTGGGGCAACCAGTCGGCGAAGTAGGATCGTCAAACCGGCGGCGGCGCGGACCGATGGCCCGCCCGCCGTCTCCCCGGCGAGGCCGGCTCTAAATCGACGAGATAGAGCATGATGTCGTCCGAGAACCGCTTCACATTTTCCGGCGCCTCGCTCTAGGCCGGCCCGAACCATGAGCGCGATCGAAAGCCATGCCGCCGAGGCGCGAGGGGTCAGCAAACGCTTCGGCCCCATCGAGGTCCTGCACGGCGTCGACATTTCCATACCGGTCGGCGATGCGCGGGCGCTGGTTGGTCGCAACGGCGCCGGCAAGTCGACGCTGGTCGGGCTGCTGACCGGCCTCTACGGCGCCAGCGGTGGCGAGCTCCGGCTCGGCGGCCGGCCGACGCCCTCGCTCGGCGACCGACGCGGCTGGCGTGAGCGGGTCGCTTGCGTCTACCAGCGCTGGATGGTTATCCCGCACCTGACCGTTGCGGAGAACCTCTTCCTCAACAACCAGCCGCGCAACGGACTGGGACTGGTCGACTGGCGGCGTCTGCGCGACGAGACAATGGCCGTGCTCGACGACTGGGACCTCGACGTCGCGCCCGATCTGGAGGCGTGGCGGCTGACCGTGGAACAGCGTCAGATCGTCGAGATCGCGCGCGCCCTGGTGCAGGGCAGCCGCTTCATCATCCTCGACGAACCGACCGCCGAGCTGGAGCGGCGCGAGGTCAACCGCCTGTTCGACCGCATCCGCGCGCTGCAGGACCAGGGCGTGACCTTCCTCTACATTTCCCATCACCTGGAAGAGATCTACGAGATCTGCCGCACCGTGACGGTCATGCGCGACGGTCGGATCGTCGCCGACGCCCCGCTGGAGGCGCTCCCCAAGGACAGGCTGGTCGCCGCCATGGTCGGCGAGATGGTGACGCCGCTGGGCAAGCGCGCGCCGGCCTTCGCCGCCGCTGCGCAGGCGCTCCCTGGGCTGGAGGTGACTGGACTGAGCCTTGGCGAGAGCCTGGCCGACGTCAACCTGAAGGTCCATCGTGGCGAATGCGTCGGCCTCGCCGGCCTGGCAGGCTCGGGCAAGGACAGGCTGGCCGAGATCGTCGCCGGGCTGGCGCTGCCCGATGCCGGCGCGGTCACCATCCACGGCCAGCCCGCGCCGCTCGGCGACGTCGTCGCCATGCGCGAGGCCGGTGTCGGCTATGTCGCGCGCGATCGCCATGAGCGCGGCCTGTTTCCGTTGATGTCGCTTGGCGACAATCTGACCGCCACAGTGCTGCCGAAGCTCGGCGCGCTCGGCTTCGTCTCGGGCAAGCGCCAGGCCGGCATTGTCGAGGCGCAGATCGCCGAGCTCGGCATCGTCGCCAGTTCCGGCGCGCAGCCGATCGGCGAGCTCTCCGGCGGCAACCAGCAGAAGGCGATGGTCGGCCGCGCGCTGGCGTCGGACCCGAGGGTGCTGGTGCTGGCGGCGCCGACGCAAGGCGTCGACATCGCCTCCAAGGACGCGCTCTACCGCATCATCGAGGCCGCCCGGCAACGCGGCATGGCCGTGCTGGTGGTTTCGGACGATCTCGACGAGCTGGCGATCTGCGACCGCGTCGAAGTCATCTTCCGCGGCCGCCTGACACGCGGCTTCGCACGCGGCTGGAGCGACCAGGACATGGTCGCCGCCATTGAAGGATTGTACTGAGATGACTGACGTTTCGACCTCGCGAGCCGCGATCGCCCGTCCGACGCAGAGCCTGTTCGCCCGGCTCAAGCTGCGCGAACTGGTGCTGGTCCCGGTTATCGCCGTGGTGATGGTGATCGGCAGCTTCGTATCGTCGTCGTTCCTGATGCCGGAGAACCTGCTCAACATCCTGCAGCAGTCGTCCGAACTGTCGATCCTGGTCATCGCCCAGTCGCTGATCCTGATCTGCGGCAAGTTCGACCTGTCGCTGGAATCGACCGTCGGCATCGCGCCGATGTTCGCTGCCTGGCTGATGATCGCGGATGTCTCGCTCGGCGGCTCCGGCATCGGCATCAGTGGCTATGCCGGCATTGCCGTCGTGCTTGCCACCGGCCTGCTGATCGGGCTCATCAACGGGCTCCTCGTGGTCAAGCTCCGGCTCAACGCCTTCATCACCACGCTCGCCATGCTCATCCTGTTGCGCGGCGTCACGCTCGGCATCACCAACGGCCAGACGCTGTTCGACCTGCCGGAACCGTTCCTCTATCTCGGCAACGCCAAATGGGCCGGCATACCGGCCTCCATCTGGATCGCCGGGCTGCTGTTCCTCTTCTTCGGGTTGATGATGCGCTATCACCGCATCGGCCGCGCCATCTACGCCATCGGCGGCAATCCGGAGGCGGCGCGCGTCGCCGGCATACCGGTCGAGCGCATCACGCTCGGCGTCTTCGTCGTCGGCAGCCTGCTGGCGGCCTTGGCAGGCCTGCTGCTTACCGGCCGCATCGCCTCGGTCGTGTCGAGCCAGGGCCAGAACATGATCTTCTACGTCTTCGCTGCCTCGGTCATCGGCGGCATCAGCCTGAATGGCGGGCAGGGCAGGCTGATCGGCGCGCTCACCGGCGTGCTGCTGCTCGGGCTGCTGCAGAATGTGCTGACGCTGTCGCAGGTGGCGGCGTTCTGGATCGATGCCTGCTACGGCGCCATCATCCTGCTCGCCCTCATCATCACCCGGCTGAGCGGCGAGACGCCACGCGCGTAAAGCCAGCGATACCTCCCACCACAACAGGAAAGACATCATGACGTCCAGCCCCACCCTCGCGCTCACCTTGCCGCAAACCGTCGTCGTCACCGGAGCCGCCTCCGGCCTCGGTTACGAGTTGTCCGGCCTGCTGCTGGAGGCGGGCTGCGCCGTCATCGGCGTCGATCGGGCCGCGGCCGTCGCCGATCTTGCCGGAACGGCGGGCTACAGCCATGTCGAGGGTAGCGTTTCCGACGAAGGGACCTGGCGCGGCGTGGAGGCCTTGCTGGAAGCAGCGGGCGCGACCTCGCTCGGCCTCGTCACCGCGGCCGCCATCCTCGATGTCGGCACCATCCTGGAAACCAGCAAGCAGATGTTGGCGCGTACGCTCGACGTCAACGTCGTCGGCACGGCGCTGGCGATCCAGGCGCTGCTGCCGCGCATGATCGCCAATGGCGGCGGGCCGATCGTCGTGGTCGGCAGTGTCTCGGCGACCTTCGCCGAACAGCAGCTCAGCGCCTATTCCGCATCCAAGGCGGCGGCGCGCGCGCTGGCCCGCACGGTGGCCATGGACCATGCGCGCCAGGGCATCCGGGTCAATGTGCTGAGCCCCGGCCCGATGATGGCGGGCCTGTTCAAGCGGCATCTGGAGTCGGCGGCCGATAGCGGCAAGTTCCTGGCGACGCGGGCCAATCGCCAGCCCGGCGGCGCCATCCTCGACCCGCGCCAGGTAGCGCTTTCGGTGGCCTATCTGCTGTCGGACGGAGCAGGGGCCTTCATCGGCGCCGACCTCATGGCGGATGGCGGCCTGTCGACCAGCTTCGATTTCCGTACCGGAGCGGAAGGCGCTTCGATCGATTAGGGCGGCTGCCTAAGCCGGCCTTTGCCAGACACCGGCCAGCTCGGCCATCTCGCGGACGAGCACGAACAGGTCGCGCTCGCCATTGCCGCGCAGGTAGGCTGCCTCGAACTGCTGGCGGATCTGGGCGGCGAGCGGTTGCGGGGCGTGGGTGGCGCGACCGACCGACAGCAATATGTCCAGATCCTTCATGATCTGCGAGACGGCGAAGGCCGGCTCGTAGCGTCCTTCGAGGATCATGGCGCGCTTGTATTGCATCAGCGGCGAGGCGACGGCGCTGTCGCAGAACACCTCCAGCGCCGCGTCCAGCGCGATGCCGCCCTTGCCGCTGAATGCGAGCGACTCCGCCATCAGCGCTGCCGTCGCGCCGACCATGGCATTAACGGCGAGCTTCATGTAGCGCGCCTGCTCGTCGTCGCCGAGATAGAACTGCCGTCGCGTGCAGGCGGCGAAGATTGGCTGCAGGCGCTCGAAGGCGTCGCGCGGTCCGGAAACCATGGTGGTCAGCGTGCCGGCCTCGGCGAGCGCGGTGGAGCCCGAGACGGGCGCGCGCAGATAGGTGGCGCCACGCGCCTCGACGAGCTCGGCGACCTTGCGCGAAGCCTCGGGCGAGACCGTGCTGGTCTCGATCCATGCCTGACCAGCGGTGAGATGGGCGGCCATCGCGTGAGGGCCGACGCCTATGTCGAGGAGCGCCTCGTCGTCGGAAACGGAGGACATGACCAGCTCGACCTTGCGGGCCAGCTCCGGCAAGGTCGCGACAGGCGCGTAGCCCTCAGCCTGCGCGCGGGCGCGGCCGGCATCGTGGCGGGCAAGCACGGTGATGGCGTGGCCCGCGTCGCGCAGGCGGCGCGACATCGGCAGCCCCATCTTGCCAAGACCGATCCAGCCGATTTCCATGATCCGACCTCGCTATGCGTTGCTGTCGTCCGCCGCGGCGCTCGTCCTGTCGTTCAGGGCTGGAGCCGCTCCGGACCCAAGCCCACGATCCCGCTGGCAAAGCGTTACACGTTTTTCCCGGAATTGCCTCAGGCATCCTTGGCGCCGGCGGCCTGGCGCATGCGGCCGCGCTCGCGCGCCTTGAAGGTGCGCTGGCTGACGCGGTCGAGCAGGTCGATCATCTCGCGCAACTCGTCGCCGGCGATGCCTTGCGTGATGAACACGATGCGCGTGCGCCGGTCCTCGTCCGGCCATTTCTCCAGCCAGGTCATGGTGTGGAGCAGATGCTGCGCGCCCTGGATGACGGCCGGCTGGCCGGGCTCCTCGGCGATGTTGACCAGACCTTTCACACGCAGCAGGCTCGGCCCGAGATTCTGGCTGATGCCGTCGAGCAGGAACTGCAACTCGTCGCGCGACAGCGGGCTCTCGCGCAACAGCACGAAGCTCTCTATGCCCTTGCCGCGCAGGTGATAATGCGGCTCGTGATGGTCATGATCATGGTGATCATGTTCGTGTTCGTGATGATCGTGGTCGGCGTGTTCGTGCCCGGGGTGTTCGTGGACCGAGAGCTGCAACCAGGGTCGCGGATCGGCCTTGGCGTCGGCGGCGTCGAACCCGGGCGCGGTAAGCATCGCTGCGATGGGTCCGGGCGTCCAGTCGACGATGCCGATCTCGGCGCCGGGATTGAGGTCGGCTATGTCGCGGCGCACCAGTGCCTCGGCGTTGGGTCGCTTGGCGAGATCGAGCTTGGTGAGCAGAATATGGTCGGCAAGGGCCACCTGCCGCAAGGCCTCGTCATGCCGCTCCGACGTGTCTCGCCAGTTCACGGCGTCGACAAGCGTGATGACGGAGGCGACGCGGTAGAGTCCGTCCAGCGTCGGTTCCGACAGGAAGGCCTGCAGCACCGCGCCGGGCTCCGCCAGGCCCGAGCTTTCGATGACGACGTTCTCGAAGACCGGAATGCGGCCCGCCTCGCGGTCATGGTAGAGTGCGTTCAGCGTGCCGACGAGGTCGCTGCGCACCGTGCAGCACAGGCAGCCATTCTCCAGCACCACGACGGAATCGCTGCTCGAGGCGAACAGCTTGTGATCGAGCCCGACCTCGCCGAACTCGTTCACCACCACCACCGTGCGCGCCATGCCCGGCGCGCGCAGCGCGGCGTTGATAAGCGTGGTCTTGCCGCTGCCAAGGAAGCCGGTGACGAGCGTCACCGGAATGCGGCCGGGGGCTTGCCCGCCGGAAGGTTTCGGACCGGTCATCATCGTCGCCGCTCCCGTTCAGTCTCAGAACACCTCGCAGCCAGGCAGGCCGCACGAAATCAGCCGGTCGGAAGGGAAGTTGGTGATGATCTCGCAGCCATCCTTGGTGACCACCACCTCTTCCTCGATGCGGGCTGCGCCGGTGCCGTCCTCGGCGCCTTTCCAGGTCTCCAGCGCGAACACCATGCCCTCGCGCAACGGCGTGTTCTGTCCACGGAAACGCTTGGAGAAGATCGGCCGTTCCCACAGCGACAGGCCGACGCCGTGGCCATATTGCAGCAGGAAGGCTTCCGCCTCGTCGCGATAGCCGAAATCCTGCGCGTCCGGCCACACCGCCGCGACCTCGTCCGGCGTGATGCCGGGGCGGATCATGTCGATGGAAGCGCTCAGCCATTTCGACGCCGTCTCGTAGGCATCGACCTGGTGCTTGTTCGGCTCGCCGCAGATGAAGGTGCGGTAGTAGCAGGTGCGGTAGCCATTGTAGGAGTGCATGATGTCCAGGAAGATCATGTCGCCGGGCTGGATCATGCGGTCGGAGAAAGTGTGCGAGTGCGGTCGTCCGCGCGAACCGGAGACCGAGTTCACGCATTCGACGCGCTCCGAGCCCATGCGGAACAGCCGGTCGTTGGCGATGGCCACCAACTCGTTCTCCTTGGTGCCGGGGCGGATCGCGCGGGCGATGTCGACATAGGTGGCATCGACCATCGCCGCCGCCATCTTCAGGAGCTCGATCTCGTCGGTCGTCTTGATCTCGCGCGCGTCGAGCAGCGCCTGCTGGCCGTCGACCACTTCGATGCCCTCGGCTTCCAGCGCGCGCAGCATGCCGAGCTCCATCAGGTCGATGCCGAGCGGCTCCTTCTCGATGCCGTAATGGACCAGCGCCTTCTTGATCTGGCGGGCGAAATCGCGCTGCACGTTCATGTGCGGCGGGATGGCGCCCTGCATGGTGGTGACCGGAGCCGCGACGTTGTCGGCGATCCAGGGCGAGGAGATGCGCTTGGCCGGCGGCGCCGGATCCCACAGGAAAGGCGAGCCCTCGACCGGGCACAGCGCGTAGCGGATGAACTTGTCGCGCGCCCATTCGCCGATATGGGTGGCGGTGACATAACGGATGTTGTCGAAGTTGAAGCACAGCACGCCGCCGAGGCCGGCATGGCGTATCGCGCGCTGGGCCCGCGCCAGACGATCCTTCGACAGCCTGTGATAGTCGACGCCTTGTTCCCAGTCCTTCGCCATCTGGCCCCAGGAGGCCGTGGAATAGGGGCTGTTGTATTTCATCGGGTATGCTCCTCCGCCATCGCTCGGATGGGCTTTTTCATGCGAATTCGGCATCCCAGTCGCGCTCCTGCAGCACGGCCTTCAGCCGCGACAGGAAGGCGGCCGAATAGGCGCCGTCGAAGGCACGATGGTCGAAACTCTGGCCGACCGTGCCGGTAAGCCTGGGCGCGACGAACGCCCCTTCGGGCGTCTCCACCACGGTCGCGCGCAGGCGGATTGCGTCGGTCGACAGGATGGCGACCTGGGGCGCATTGATGATCGGTGCCGTGAAGGCCGTGCCGAAGGCGCCGTTGTTGCTGATCGAGTAGGTGCCGCCGGAGAAGTCGTCGGCGGTCAGCCGGCCGGCGCGGGCCTTCTCCACCTGGCGCCCAATGGCGCGGGCCAGGCCTGGCAGCGTCAGGTCGTCGGCGTTGCGCACCACCGGCACCACCAGCCCGTTGTGCGACAGGTCGACGGCGATGCCGAGATTGACCTCTCGCGACAGCACCAGCGCGCCGCCGTCGAGGCGGGCGTTGACCTGCGGAAAGTCGCGCAGCGCTATGCAGGTGGCGCGGGCGATGAAGGGCAGGTAGGTCAGCGACAGGCCATTGTCCTGCCTGAAGCGCTCCTTGCGCTCGGCGCGCACCCGCTCGACGGCCGTGAAATCGACTTCGATCGCCTGGAAGACATGCGGGATGGTGCGCCAGTTCTCGGCCAGCCTCTCACCGGTCCGCCTGCGGATGGCATTCAGCGTCACCACCTCGCCGGTGGCGGGCGCGGCGGAAACCGGCGCCGGCGCCTGCATGGCCGGCTCGGCGGCGGGCTCCGGCGCGCGTGAAATCCGTTCCGCCGGGGCCGCCGAGGCCAGGGCGGCCCGTACGTCCTTTTCTCCGATCCTGCTGGTGCCCGAAGCGAGCGCGGCGCGCGCCAGCACGTCGGCGTCGAGACCGTTCTGGGCGATCAGCCGCCGCGCCAGCGGCGTGATGCGGACACCGCCGGTCCTGGCCGGACCGAAGGCATCGAGCGGCGTCGACACTTCCTCGAACGGGGAGCGCGCCTCGGGGCGAGGGGCGGGTTGCGGCGTTGGCGCCGTGCTGGCGGGCGCGGAGGCTACCGCGGCGGCCTTTGCGGCGGACAAACCCGCCGCGCCGCCGATGACGGCGACGACGGCGCCGACCTTGGCCACTTCGCCGGACTTGACCCTGATCTCGCTGAGCGCGCCGGCGACGGTCGCCTGGACCTCCATCGTCACCTTGTCGGTCTCGATTTCGAAGAGGTTGTCGCCTTCGTTGACCGCGTCGCCCTCCTGCTTGAACCAGGAGAGGATCCGGCCCTCGGCGACGGTCTCGCCGAGCTGCGGCATCAGGACGTCGGCGCTCATCTCTTCGACCCGTTCATGACCCGCGAGATCTTCTCGACGATGCGCGGCGCGTTCGGCAGCGCGAGATCCTCGAGGTGGTCGGCGGCCGGCAGCGGTATGTGCGGCGTGGTGATGCGCACGATCGGGCCGTCGAGGTCCCAGAACGCCTCGTCGGCGACGATGGAGGCGATCTCGGCGCCCCAGCCGCACAGGCGCGGATTCTCCTCGACGGTAAACAGCCGGCCGGTCTTCGCCACGGAAGCCAGGATGGTGGCCGTGTCGAGCGGCACCAGCGAGCGCACGTCGATGACCTCGCAGTCGATGCCGTGCTCCGCCGCCAGCGTCTCGGCGGCGGCCAGCGCGCGCGGAACCATCAGCGCCAGCGCCAGTATGGTGGCGTCCTTGCCCGGCCGCAGGATTTTCGCGGTGCCCAGGGTGTCGATGATCTCGCCGTCGGGAACCTCGCCCTTCACCGCGTAGAGCGATTTGTGCTCGTGGAAGATCACCGGATTGTCGTCGCGCACCGCCGCCGCCATTAGGCCGATGACATCGACCGGCGAGGAGGGGGCCACGACCTTGAGGCCGGGGATCATCATCGTCCAGTTCTCGATCGACTGCGAATGCTGCGCGCCGAAGCGGGCGCCGCCGCCATTGCCGGTGCGCACCACCAGCGGGCAGCCGAGCTGGCCGTTGGTCATGTAGCGCAGCTTGGGGAATTCGTTGGCGATGTAGTCGAAGCAGACGGCGACGAAATCGGCGAACATGATCTCGGCGATCGGCCTCAGCCCCGTCATCGCCGCGCCCATGGCGGCGCCGAGGATGGCCTGTTCGGAGATCGGCGTGTCGCGCACCCGGCGCGGGCCGAATTTCTCGTAGAGACCGACGGTCGACTTGAACACGCCGCCGGCCTTGGCCACGTCCTCGCCCAGGAAGACGACGTTCTCGTCGCGCTCCATCTCCTGCGCGATGGCGCGGGCGACCGCGTCGCGATAGGTCAGTTCCGCCATGACCATCCCCCGTCGGCGTAGACATCCGTGGTAAGCAATTCGGCCGGTGCCGGTGGCGAGGCCTTGCACAGTTCGGTGGCGGCCTCGACCTTGCGCTTGCTCTCGGCGTCGATGGCCGTGATCTCGGCCTCCGAGATGCCGAATTCCCTCAGCCGCTCGCGGTAGATCTTGACCGGGTCGCGCTCCAGCCATTTCTCCAGCTCGCCCTCGGGACGGTATTTCGCCGGATCGGCGCGCGAGTGGCCGGAATGCCGGTAGGTCATGCATTCGATGAGCGAGGGACCGCCGCCGTCGCGCGCTTTGACGAAGGCGGCCTGCGCGGTGCGGTAGACGACGTCGGCGTCGTTGCCGTCGACGACGATGCGCTCCAGCCCGTAGGCGGAGGCGCGGTCGGCGGCGGGATGCTCGACCGCCGTCACGTCGCCGATCGGCGTGTATTCCATGTAGAGGTTGTTCTCGCAGATGAAGACCACCGGCAGCTTCCAGATGGCGGCGAAGTTCAGCGCTTCGTGGAAGGCGCCGATGTTGGTGGTGCCGTCGCCGAAGAAGCAGACCGAGACGTCCTTCTGGCCGAGATATTGCGCCCGCCAGGCCGAGCCGCAGGCGATCGGCAGGTGCGCGCCGATGATGGCGTAGGAGCCCATCACGCCGTGCTCCACCGAGGTCAGGTGCATCGAGCCGCCCTTGCCGCGCATGAGGCCGACGTCGCGCAGCATCAGTTCGCCCAGCACCTGCTCCATCGGCACGCCGCGCGCCAGAGTGTGGGCGTGGCCGCGATAGGTGCAGAACGACTTATCACCCGGCTGCATGGCCATGGCGACGCCGGCGGCGATCGCCTCCTGGCCGAGCGACAGGTGGCTGGTGCCCTTGATGAGGTTCTGGAAGAACAGATCGTTGGCGCGCTTCTCGCAGTCGCGGATCTCGACCTGGAGCCGGTAGAGCTCGAGCCGGGTTTCCGGGCCAATATCGTCGTTCGACAGGCCCGCCTTGCGGGACCCGGTGTGTTTTCCTGACATGTTCTGGTTCCACCCTAGATGGGCAAACCATGCCAAAACTGTCCATGCCGGACATGGGTCATGATTCTCATATTGAACAATCTTTTCCTTACGCGCCGCGTCGATGCATGGCAGCGCTGTCATGCGTCCGGGCGATGCCAGCGCGATTGCAAAGATTCTCATTTTGAGAAAATGTCGGGAGGCGGCCCCGGCCGTCGATGCTAGCATCCAGGATGGGAGGAGCTGTGCCCGCGCCCAGGAGGACCGACCCCGCAGGGGCGGCGGCGCCATTGCTCCATGTGGATGATGCCGGAACCGGCGGGACGCGATGCGCCCGGCGGCGCGACGTGCCGGGCCGGGATCGTGGCCCGGCTCGGGTCGCGGCCGACGAAAGGGGAGAATTGAGCGCGAAGGCGCGAGGCAGGCACAGGTCCGAGGGCAGCGCGCGGAGCCGATACCGGCGCGAGGCCTTGCTGAAGGGAGGAGGATCCGATGCTCGGTTTTGTGGAACAGGAAGCCGACCGGTCGCAGGCCGACCGGATGACAGATTACGAACTGCTTCGCATCATCAATTTCCTGGAGCGCATCCGCGTTCCCTATGACGAGAAACTGCAGGCGGCATCGCCCGATCCGGTCTGGAACATCGTGCTCTTCCTGATGAAGAGCCACCTGCGCGGCGACACCGTCACCATGTCGTCGCTGGCCTCGGTGTCGCAGATACCGTTCCCCAGCGCCATGCGCCGCATCCACAAGCTGATCGACGACGGCGACATCGAGCAGATGAACCGCAGCGCGACCGGCAAGTCGTTCTTCCTGGTGCCCAGTTCGCGGCTGAAATCCAGCTTCGTCGCCTATGCGATCCGGGTGAAGGCATTGCTGGCCGAGACCTTCGGGCTGGGCGGCGGTAGCGCCAACGCGGAGGAGTATTATTTCGGCGGTTCCTACCTCGCCGACCAGATCATCCCGCCGCTCAGGCTGATGGAGAGCCGCCAGGCGCCGAGCCAGGACCTGCGCTTCCTGCTGCATGACGACAACTACTTCTCGTCGATGCGCAACATGTGGTCAGACTTCCGCTCCAAGCTGTCGTCACGGCGCAATTTCCGGCTGCTGGGGCTGCCAGACCTGCACAAGGAACTGTTCCGCAATGCCCGCCGCCCGGCCAGCGAATACGACGTCATGGCGGTCAACATCCCTTGGCTCGGCGAGGCGGTGAAGCAGGGCTTGGTGCAGCCGCTCAACAGCTTCCTGGTCGACAGCGGCATCAACTCGCTGGACTTCCACCCCAACATCTGGGCGACCGGCAGCTGGGACTCCGTGCAGTACGGCGTGCCGATCTACTGCACCATCGAGACGCTGGCCGCGCGCAAGGACCTTTTCGAGGCTCATGACCTGCACATGCCGACCAGCTTCGAGAAGGTGCTCGACGCGGCGCGGCAGCTGCACAATCCCAAGCGCGGCATGCACGGCATCGTCTGGAACGCCGCGCGCGGCATGCCGATCGCTCACTCCTTCATGTTCTTCATGGGCGCCTGCGGGCAGCCGGTCATCAACGTGCCGATGGCGCGCGTGGCCTTCGACTACAGCCACATGGCGGGCGAGATGTACCGTCCGCGCGTGCAGAGCGAGGCGGGCCTGCGCACGCTCGACTACATGCGCCGGCTGCTCGCCGTCTCGCCGGCCGACATCCTCGTCATGGACTGGAATCGGGCGCTCGACTGCTTCATGCTCGGCCAGTCGGCGATGATCTACTGCTGGACGATGCGCGCCTCGCGCTTCGAATACGACATCCGCTCGGTGGTGAAACGCAAGGTCGAGTACCTGCCGCATCCGCATGGGCCGGGCGGCGCCGTCGTCGGGCCCGTCGGAGGCTTCCTGCTGACCATCCCGGCCGGCCTGTCGCCGGAACGCGCCAAGCTCGCCTTCGAGGCGATATCCTGGATGGCCTCGCCGGCGGCGATGAAGGAGCACGTCAAGAATGGCATACCGGTGGCGCCGCGCTTCAGCGTCACCGCGGACCCGGAGGCCGCCGCCACCACGCCCATCGTGCGGATGGTCGACAGGCTCGCCAAGCAGAACAAGCTGCATGGCTGGCACCGTCCGCCGATCCCCGAATACACGCTGGTCGAAAAGATCATCGGCGAGGAGATCTTCGCCGCGCTCAACGGCGAGCTCACCGACCGGGAGGCGCTGGAGCGCTGCCAGAACGGCATCGACAAGGTGATGCGCGCGGCTGGCCACTACTGACCGGCGGCGGCCTGCAGCGCGCCCGCCTGCTCTCAAAATGATAAATTTTGCGGTTTGATCGCGCCCCTGGAACTGCAACTCTTTCCACCAGGCGCCAGGGAGGGCGCCTCCAGTCACATAGACCGGACCGAGCAACAGGACGCCCCGGAACCATGCGCCGGGCGTGACGGGGACGGCTGCGCCGCAGCCAGGACTCCGGCTGAAACGCAGGTGGAGGAACTTACATGAGCAACATCTCAAGACGCCTTGCCATGCTTCTGGTGGGCGCCGCCGGACTGGCCGCGCTCGCCGCGCCTGTCCTGGCGCAGGACGCCAAGTTCTACAACGGCGCGCCGCGGACCTATCTCTACAATCCCAACACCGATGTCTGCTTCAAGGACACCACGCAATACAAGAAGGAAGGTCCCTACACGATCGGCTTCTCCAACGCAGGCCTCGGCGACTCCTGGCGCGTCGTCATGCTGCATTCGTTGGAGGCTTCGGCCGCCAAGCACAAGGACCAGATCAAGAAGCTGATCATCACCGATGCGGGCCATGACGACGCCAAGCAGGTGGCCGACATCCAGGACCTCATCTCGCGCGGCGTCGATCTCCTGATCGTCAGCGCCAACACCCAGCAGGCGCTCGATCCGGCCGTGTCGCAGGCCATGGCCGCGGGCATCCCGGTGGTGATGGTCGACCGCCGTGTCGCCTCCGACAATTTCGTCACCTTCGTCACCGCCTCCGACGCCATGATGGGCCGCCTGTTCGCGCAGTGGATCGTCGAGAAACTGCACGGCAAGGGCAACGTCGTCATGCTGGCCGGGCAAGCCGGTTCGAGCCCGTCCGAGAACCGCGAGAAGCCGGCCCGCGAGGTGTTTGCGCAGTATCCGGGCATCAAGGTGCTGGAGACGGTCTATTCCGACTGGTCGCCGGTCAAGGGCAAGCAGGTGATGCAGGCCATGATCGCCAAGTACGGCAAGCAGATCGACGCCGTGTGGTCGGCGCACGGGCTGCAGACGCCGGGCTCGATAGAGGCTTTCATCGAGGCCGGATACAAGGATGGCGAGATCCCGCCGCACACCACCTCCGACGTCAACGGGCCGCTGCAGATGGCGATCCAGCACAAGGTGCCGATGCTCGAGGTCGGCTATCCGCCGGCGATGGGCGGCGTCTCGGTCGATGTCGCGCTGCAGGTGCTGGCCGGCGCGCCGGTGCCCTGCATCTACACGATCAACTCGCAGATCGCCGTCAGCGAGGGCGACAACACGCCTTCGATCGAAACGCCGCTGCGGCTGACCGACATGGTGGTGCCCAAGGGCGCGCCGGACATGCTGATCACCGGCGGCATGGGGCCGGACTACGACCCGAAGACCTTCAAGGTCGACTTCCCGCAATAAGCCTCGGTTTCGCCGGCGGGGGCCGCGGCAGCGCCGCGGTTCCCGCCGCAGAATTGGACAGGGCGAATGCTTACCCTTTCAGGTATCTCGAAGAGCTTCATCGGCGTCAAAGCGCTGTCGGGCATCGACCTCGACGTACGCGCGGGCGAAATCCACGCGCTGGTCGGCGAGAACGGCGCCGGCAAATCGACGACGATCAAGATCGCGGCCGGCGTCTACCGGCCCGACGCCGGCCAGATCGTGTTCGAGGGCAAGCCGGTGCAGTGGACGAGGCCGGCCGAGGCGAAGAACGCCGGCATCCACGTCATCTACCAGGAGTTCGTGCTGTTCCCGCACCTGACGGTGGCCGAGAACATCTATCTCGGGCACGAGCGGCGCAACCGCTTCGGCTTCGTCGACCATGCGCGCACCCGCCGCGACGCGGCCGAACTGCTGCGCAAGCTCGGTGTCGAGATCGATCCGCGCATGCCGGTGTCGGAACTCACGGTGGCCGACCAGCAGATGGTGGAGATCTCCAAGGCGCTCGTCCACAAGGTGAAGCTTCTCATCCTCGACGAGCCGACGGCCGTCATCTCCGGCCGCGAGGCCGAGCTGCTGTTCGCCCGCCTGGCGGCGCTGAAGGCCGAGGGCGTGGCCATCCTCTATGTATCGCACCGGCTGGAGGAGATCTTCCAGATCGCCGATCGCGTCACCGTCTTCAAGGACGGCGCCCATGTCGCCACCAAGGCCATCGGCGAGGTGACGCGCGACAGGCTGATCTCGATGATGGTCGGGCGTGACCTGAAGGACATCTTCCCGCCCAAGAAGCCGGCCGGCGCGCCGGGCAAGGTGGTGCTCAAGGCTCAGGATATTTCCGTCGCGGGCCGTGTCCGCAACGCCGGCATCGAGGCGAGGGCAGGCGAGATCACCGCGCTGGCGGGGCTGGTCGGCGCCGGCCGCACCGAGCTTGCCATGGGCATTTTCGGCGGCCTGCCGACGACATCCGGCGACGTCTGGATCGATAGCGAGAAGGTCGAGGCGATGACGCCGGCAATCGCCATCCGCAAGGGCGTCGGCTTCGTGACCGAGGACCGCAAGGGCCAGGGACTGGCGATGCTGCTCGATGTCGCCGCCAACGTCACCGCCGCGAACCTGTCGGCGGTGACGCGCAACGGCCTCATCGACAGGCGTCGCGAGAACGAGATCGCGCGACAGGAGATCGAGAACTACAGGATCGTCTGCCGTGGCCCGGCCACGGCCGTCGCCACCATGTCGGGGGGCAACCAGCAGAAGGTGATCGTGGCGCGCTGGGCGCGCACCAGCCGCAAGGTGCTGATCCTGGACGAGCCGACGCGCGGCGTCGATGTCGGCGCCAAGACGGAGATCTACCGCATCATGCGCGGCCTGGCGGAGCAGGGCATCGCGGTCCTGATGATCAGCTCGGAGCTGCCAGAGGTGGTCGGCATGGCTGACCGCGTCGTGGTGATGCGCGAAGGCGTCGTCAGTGGCGAGCTCGCCGGGGCCGACATCAGCGAGGAGGCGATCATGAGCCTTGCCACCCAGCATCCGGGCGCCCAGGCGCCAGCCATGGAGGGCCTGCCGCAATGAGCGCGATCGCTCCCGCCCAGCGGCCGACGAGGCTGCGCAACAACCAGGGCATCCTCGTCGTCGCGGCGCTGCTGGTGGCGCTGCTGATCTTCGGCGCTTTCATCTCCGACCGCTTCCGCACCCTCTCCAACATCCTCAACATACTGGAGCAGTCGACGGGCCTCGCCCTGGTCAGCCTCGGCCAGACGCTGACCATCCTGACCGGCGGCATCGACCTGTCCGTCGGCTCGTTGATCAGCCTGCTGTCGACGCTGACTTCCGGCCTGATCGCCGGCAAGGCGTCGATGGTGCTGCCGGTCGCGATCGGCGTGCTGCTGCTCGGCCTGCTGGTCGGCATCGCCAACGGGCTGCTGATCATCTGGCTGCGCGTCCATCCGCTCATCGTCACGCTGGGCATGGGGGCTGTGCTGCAGGGCATCGTGCTGCTCTATTCGCTGGGCCCGGCGGGTGCGGTGCCGCCAGGCTTCAACTACCTCGCCTACGGCCGGCTGCTCGGCGTGCCGGTCGGCGCCATCGTCATCGTCGTGCTGTTCCTGCTGGTCGGGCTCTTCCTGCGCTACGCCAGGCTCGGCCGCTACATCTACGCGGTCGGCGACGACGAGGCCGGCGCGCGGCTGATGGGCCTGCCACGCGCGCGGGTGCTGCTTACCGTCTACGGCTTCTCCGGCTTTTGCTGCGGGCTGGCCGCCATCTACCTCACCAGCCGATTCAGCGTCGGCCAGCCCTATACGGGGCTCAACTACACGCTCGCCTCGATCACGCCCGTCTTGGTCGGCGGCACGCTGCTCAGCGGCGGCAAGGGCGGTGTGCTGGGCACGCTGCTCGGCGTCTACCTCATCTCGCTGATCAACAACGTCCTCAATTTCATGGACGTGTCGACGCACTACCAGCTCATCGCCCAGGGCCTGATCGTCATCGCGGCGGTGTCGATCTATGTCGAGAAGAAGAAGAGGGTCTGATGGTCGACGTCTCGCAAGGCACGGCCCCGGAAATCGGCGCCCCCACCGCTTCCGCCAGGAGCCGCCTGTCCGCTTACGCCCTGCCGATCTTCCTCGTCGCGCTGATCGCCGTCTCCGGCATCGTGTCGCCGGCGTTCTTGTCCGGCTCCAACATCTCCAACATGCTGCTGCAGGTGGCGCCGCTCGGCATCGTGGTGATCGGCCAGGCCTTCGTCATCATCCTGCGCGGCCTCGACCTGTCGGTGGCCTCGGTCATGGCGACGGCGGCGGTGATCGCCACCGGCTTCTCCGGCCAGAACTCCGACGTGCTGCCGATCGTGCTGATCGCCGTCGGCATCGGCGTCGCCACCGGCCTCGTCAACGGGCTGCTGGTCACCAAGCGCAGCGTCTCGCCCTTCCTGGCGACGCTCGCCACCATGATTGTGCTGCAGGGCTTCCGCTTCGCCTATACGCAAGGCGCGCCGTCGGGCAACGTGCCGCCGTTGTTCCGTCAGATCGGCTCGGCCACCTGGCACGGGCTGCCCTACAACATGATGCTGATGCTGGTGCTCGCCGTCGTCTTCGGCGTGCTGCTGTCTAGGTCGCGTTTCGGCCGCGAAGTCTACATCACCGGCGGCAATCCGACGACGGCGCGGCTGCTGGGCATCAATGCCGACCGCGTGACGGTAATCGGCTACATCATCTCGGGCGCGCTGGCGGCCGTCGCCGGCCTGGTGCTGAGCGGCTATGTCGGCATCGTCGACAACTGGGTCGGACGCGGCTTCGAGCTGGACTCGATCGTGGCGGCGGTGATGGGCGGCATCTCGCTGTCGGGCGGCCGCGGAGGCATTGCCGGCGGCCTTTTCGGCGCGGCCATTCTGGTGGTCGTCTTCAACGCGGTGCTGCTGTTCGGGCTGCCTGTCCAGCTCCAGATCATCATCAAGGGCATCGTCATCGTGCTGGCCGCAGCTTTCTACGTGCGCCGGCGCGTGTGACGCGCCGCGCCGGCCGGCTGGCCGGGCGGAAGAATTCGAGGAGGAAACACATGGGCAGACTTCAGGACAAGATCGCCGTCGTCACCGGCGGCTCGCGGGGCATCGGCGGCGCTACCGTGCGCCGCTTCGCCGAGGAGGGCGCCAAGGTCGCGATCTTCGACGTGCTCGCCGAGGATGGCGAGGCGCTGGCGGCCGAGCTTTCGCGCGACGGCGGCGACGTGATCTTCGTCAAGGTCGACATCACCGACGAGAAACAGGTCGAGGCGGCGGTCTCGCGGGTGACCGGAAAATGGGGCCGGCTGGACATACTGGTCAACAACGCCGCCATCACCGGCGCCAACAAGTTCGCGCATGAGGTGACGGTGGAGGAGTGGGACCGCGTCTTCGACGTCAACGTCAAGGGCACGTTCCTGTGCACCAAATACGCGGTGCGGCCGATGATGGCGCAGAAATCCGGCTCCATCGTCAATTTCTCGTCGATCTATGGACTGATCGGCAATGACGACATCCCGCCCTATCACGCCACGAAGGGCGCCACGCTGATGATGAGCAAGACCGACGCCATCTGCTACGCGCCCTACGGCATAAGGGTGAACGCCGTGCATCCCGGCTCGACCATGACCGAGATTTTCATGAAGTGCGCCGACACCTATCCGAAGGGCAAGCAGGCCTATCTCGACATGATGAAGGAAAAGCACCCGCTGCGCCTCGGCGAGCCGGTGGATGTCGCGAACTGCGTTCTTTTCCTCGCGTCGGAGGAGGCGCGCTTCGTCACCGGCGCCAGCCTCGTCGTCGACGGCGGCTACACCACGCAGTGAAAGCGGAGGGCGCATCAGAAATGGCGCTCAACCCATTGTTTTCGCGGCATTCCCTGGGGGAAGTCGTCTCATCTTTATCCTGGACTTGTTCCAGGCAGCATATCGCGGAGAGCAGCGCATGAAGGCCGTCAGATTCCACGGAGCCAGGGACATCAGGGTCGAGGACGTCGCCGAGCCGACGGCCAGGCTCGGCGCGCATGACGTGCTGATCAAGCCGATCACCACGGGCATATGCGGCACGGACCTGCACGAATACATCGCCGGGCCGATCGTCACGCCGTCGACGCCGCATGTCTATACCGGCGCGACCAACCCGCAGATACTCGGCCATGAGTTCAGCGCGGTGGTGGCCGACACCGGCTCGGCGGTGACCAATGTGAAGGCTGGCGACCGCGTCTCCATCCAGCCGCTGATTTCGCCGCGCGACGACTATTTCGGCCGCCGCGGCCTCTACCATCTCAGCCCGCAAATGGCTTGCGTCGGGTTGAGCTGGGCCTGGGGCGGCATGGGGGAGCTCGCCATCGTCAACGACTACAACGTCGTGCCGGTGCCGAAAGGGGTGAGCGACGTGCAGGCGGCGATGATCGAGCCGGCTGCGGTCGCCATCTACGGCACCGACCGGGGCGGCGTGCAGTCGGGCTCGACGGTGCTGGTCTCGGGCGCCGGCCCGATCGGCGCGCTGACCCTGCTGGCGGCGAAGGCGGCGGGCGCGGCGCGCATCTTCGTCTCGGAGCCGAATCCCAACCGCCTCGCCAAGGCGAAGGAACTGATCCCGGACTGCATCGCCATCGACCCGACCAGGGACAATCTCGACGAGATCATCGCCGACCATACCGAGGAGGGGGTAGGCGTGGATGTCGCGCTGGAATGCGTCGGGCTGGAGGCCAGCCTCAACGCCTGCGCCAGGGCGGTGCGCCGCCAGGGCAAGGTTGTGCAGACCGGTCTGCATATGAAGCCGGCCAGCATCGACGCCATGCTGTGGGCGCTCAAGGACATCACGGTCGAGGCGACCTGGTGCTACCCGGTGCAGATCTGGCCGCGTGTCATTCGCATGGTGGAGGCCGGCATCCTGCCGCTGGAGAAGGTGGTGACCGCCAACATCAGCGCCGAGGACGTGGTCGAGAAAGGCTTCGAGGCGCTGCTCGACAAGGCGGGAAAGCACCTGAAGATCCTGGTGAACATCTGAATGGGCGGGGGCGCGCCGCGCCCCTTCCGCCGCACCACCGGACATCAACATCGGAGGAGAGACATGGCAGGCAATGCATTCGCGAACTATTCGCTGGAGGGCCGCACCGCGCTGGTCACCGGCGCGGCCGGCGGCATCGGCGGCGCCATCACCGAGCGGCTGGCAAGCCTTGGCGCGAGGGTGGTTCTGGCCGACGTCACCGACCGCGTGGTCGAGGTCGCCAAGGGCTGGGCGGACAAGGGCTACAAGACCAAGGGCGTCAAGGTCGATGTCACCAACAGCGCCGAGGTCGAGCGGGCGGCGGCAAGCCTCAACGAGGAGTTCGGCGCGGTCGACATACTGGTCGCCAATGCCGGCATTTCCTATGAGAGCGACACGGCCGGGCATTCCGACGAGGACTGGCGCCGCTGCATGGCGATCAACCTCGACGGCATCTTCTACTGCGTGCGCTCCTTCGGCAAACGCATGGTGGAGCGCAAGCGCGGCAGCATCGTCTGCATTTCCTCGATCGCCGGCGTCAAGGCGGTGCGGCCGGAGCTGCACGCCGGCTATGACGTCTCCAAGGCCGGCGTGGCGCATCTGTGCCGGGTGGTCGGCGTCGAATGGGCGCCGCATAATGTCCGCGTCAATGCCGTCGGGCCGGGCTACACCGAAACCGAGATGCTGAAGAAGGTGGGCGCCGCGCAGCCCGCGGTCATGGCCACCTGGATCGGCGACACGCCGATGAAGCGCCTCTTGCAGCCGGCCGAGATCGCGGCCTCGGTGGCATTCCTGGCCTCCGACGCCGCCAGCGGCATCACAGGCCATGTGTTGATGACCGACGCCGGCTATTCGGTGGCGTGAACATGGCGGCGGAACGGGACATGACCGCGACATCCGATGGGCCCGTCAGGATCGCCATGGTCGGCCTCGGCTGGTGGGGCCGCAAGATGGTGGCGGTGCTCGGCGGCGCCAAGGCGCATATCGAGGTGGCGCGGGCGGTCGAGCCGGCGCCGGGCGCGGAAGAATTCTGCGCCGCCAACGGGCTTGCGCTGAGCACCGACTATGCCGAGGCGCTCGCCGATCCAGGCGTCGAGGCGGTGATCCTGGCGACGCCGCATTCGCTGCACGAGGAGCAGATCGAGCGCGCCGTGGCTGCGGGCAAGCATGTATTCTGCGAAAAGCCGCTGGCCATGACCAGGACTGGGGCGGAGAGGGCCGTGGCGCTGTGCCGCGATGCCGGGCTGGTGCTCGGCATGGGCCACGAGCGGCGTTTCGAGCCGCCGATCGCCATGATCCTCGAGGCCGCCGCCGATGGTCGCCTCGGCCGCGTGCTGCAGGTCGAGGCCAATTTCAGCCACGACAAGTTCCTCGGGCTCGATCCGTCGAACTGGCGGCTCAACGCCAGCCAGGCGCCGGCCGCCGGCATGACGGCGACCGGCATCCACCTCACCGACCTGTCGACGCGGCTGCTCGGCCCGGCGCGCGACGTGCGCGTCGCCTGCGAGAACCTCGCCTCGGAAATTCCCCAGGGCGATACGCTGAGCGCGCATATCCGCTTCCATGGCGGCGGCACAGCCTACGTGTCGGCGACGCTGGCGACGCCCTTCGTGTCGCGCTTCGCCGTGTTCGGCACCAAGGGCTGGATCGAGGTGCGCGACAAGGCGCATGTCGAGGCGCCAGCCGGCTGGGTGGTGACCAGCGCATGGACTGGCACGCCGATCGAGGTGCGGGAGGTGGCACCCGCCGAGCCGGTTCGCGACAACCTCGTCGCCTTCGCCGAGGCGGTGCGCGGCAGGCGCGCCTACCCGATCACCGGCGAGGAGATGATCAACAACATCGCCATCCTCGAGAGCATCATCCGATCGGCCGGCACCGGCATGGTCGAGCTCGTGGCCTGAACGACAGCAAGCGGAGAGACGAACATGCGAGCGCTGGTCTTTGAATCCCCCGACAAGCCTGTAGTCATCGACAAGCCGATGCCCGGCATCGCTCCCGGCGAGGTGTTGGTCAGGACCCGAACCGTCGGCATCTGCCATTCCGACTACGAGCTGCTGGCGGGCCGCTACATCATCCCGATTTCCTATCCGGTGACGCCCGGCCATGAATGGTGCGGCGAGATCATCGAGGTCGGGCGCGCGGTGAAGGGCTGGCGCGTCGGCGACAGGGTGGTGGGCGAATGCGTGGTGCGCACGCCCGAGCGGCTGCATCATTTCGGCTTCTCTATGGACGGCGCCGACCAGGAATATTTCGCCGTCAATCCCGACTGGCTGCACAAGCTGCCCGACGGCATCGACGACAGGCGCGCCTCGCTGATCGAGCCGTTCACCTGCGGTTTCTACGCGGTGCTGCGCTCGGGCGGCACCAATGCCAGCGAGACGGTGGTGGTGTCGGGCGGCGGCACCATCGGCCTCGTCTCGGCCGCGGCCGCCATCGGCATGGGCGCGCGCGTCATCGTCGTTGATCCGCTCGCCTCGCGCCGCGAAGTGGCAAGCAGGCTCGGCGCCGACGCCGTGGTCGATGCGACAAGGGATCCGGTCGCCGAAGTCATGGAACTGACCGGCGGCAAGGGCGCCGATCTCGTGGTCGAAGCCTCCGGCCACGACGCCTCGCTTGCCAACACCTTCGAATTTGCCCGCGAGGAGGGGCGCGTCTCGATGGTCGGCATCAACATCGGCCGCAAGATCGCGGTCGAGCTCGGCAAGATCCAGATCCGCAACCTGGCTGTGCGCGGCTGCATCGGCTCGCCCGGCGTGTGGCCGGCGGCCATCCGCTTCCTGGAACGCACCGGCATCGACCTTTCGCCCATCCAGACGCACAGCTTCGCGCTGGAGGACGCGGTCGCGGCCTTCGATCTCGGCAAGGATGCCGGCAAATGCATCAAGGTCACGCTGACCGCCAACTGAAGGGAGCAAGCAATGTCCAGGCAATTGACCGTGGTTGCGCATCTGGTCGCGAGGCCGGCCAAGATCGAGGAGACGCGAAAGTTCCTGCTGTCGCTGATCGAGCCGACGCGGGCCGAGCCCGGTTGCATCGACTATGACCTGCACCAGGATGACGAGCGGCCGGCCGAGTTCACCTTCTACGAGAACTGGAAGGACCGCGCGGCCTGGGACGCGCATATGCTGACGCCCAACCTGCACGAGTTCGCGCGGCGCGCCGACGAGTTGTTCGCCGTGCCGCCGCACATCCGGCTGATGACGATGATCAGCGCGTAGGCATCCCGTGGCATCCGGCGGCATTCTCATTCTGGATATCTTTCGCGCCCGCGCCAGCGGCACCCGCGACTAGACTTTCACCATCCGGTGCTGGAGGGCGCCGGCGGCGATCAGGGAGGCGACGATGGGCAGGCTCGACGGCAAGGTGGCACTGGTCAGCGGTGCCGCGCAAGGCATAGGGCGCGCGGTGGCCGAGCTGTTCGCCGAGGAGGGCGCCGTCGTCCATGCCGGCGACGTCAAGCCTGTCGCGCCGGCCCGCAATATCGAGCCGCTGACACTCGACGTCACCCGGCCCGAGGACTGGGCGAAGGCCGTCGATACGATCCTCGCCCGCCATGGCAGGCTCGACATCCTCGTCAACAATGCCGGCATCGTGCGCGCCTACGAGCAGATGCTGGAGACCGACCTGGAGGCGTGGAACGCGGTCGTCGCGGTCAACCTCACCGGTAGTTTCCTCGGCATCAAGGCGGTGCTGCCGGCCATGCGCGCGGCGGGCAGGGGCTCAATCGTCAACTTCTCGTCGATCTGGGGCAGCGTCGGCGTCGCCGGCGCGGCCGCCTACAACGCCGCCAAGGGCGGCGTGCGCAACATGACCAAGAACGCGGCCGTCACCTATGCCGGCGAGAACATCCGGGTCAATTCCGTGCATCCCGGATTGATCCGCACGCCGCTGGTGGTGGCGCAGTCGGACGAGATGAATGCCGGCATCATCGCCAAGACGTCGATGGGCCGTATGGGCACGCCTCTGGAAGTGGCCAGGGGCTGCCTGTTCCTGGCGAGCGACGAGGCTTCCTTCATCACCGGGGCCGAGCTGGTGATCGATGGCGGCTATCTCGCGCAATGAACGGGACCGGAGGACGGATATGAACGTGACCAATGCGCGGATCGAGCCGACTATCGAGCATGGCGGCACCTGCCGCACCTATTTCATGGTGCCGAAGGAGGCGATGCGCGCCGAGACCGAGGGCTCCTACCTTGAATATGTCTCGGAGTTCGAGATAGCGGCCGGTTCTCATCTGGAGCCGCACCGCCACGACACGCACGAGTTCTACTACGTGCTCAAGGGCCGCGCGCTGATGCAGATCGGCGCCGAGAAGCGCGAGGTGGAGCCGGGCGACCTGATCCACATCCCGCCCAACGCCGTTCACAGCATCGCGCCGCTGGGCGAGGCGCCGGTGCGCGCGCTTGCCTTCGCGGCAAGCTTCCTGCCGCCGGGCGGCGCGGGCACCGAGGCCGAGAAGGCAGACCTGCCGGCGTGACGGCAGGCTGAGAAAACGCATCCTCCCACGACTGAGCGGGATCGTCCGGGCAGACCGGCGTCCCGCTCTCTTTTTGCCGTGCCTGAAGCCTGATGTCCGAAGAATGTGAGGCGGCTTTCGGACGGCATCATGCTCCCATCTCTTTGATTTGGAGCGGCGCGAATACGGGTTCCGATTTTGCCGGTCATGGGTTAGGACCGGCGCATTCAGTTTGGAAGGAACGAGCGTGCAGGCAGTCGATTGCGTAGTCGCCGGGGCTGGTGTCGTCGGTCTCGCTGTCGCCAGGGCGCTGGCGCTCGCCGGACGCGAGGTGCTGGTGATCGAGCAGGCCGACGCCATCGGCACCGAGACCAGCTCGCGCAATTCGGAAGTCATCCATGCCGGCCTTTACTACGAGCCGGGCAGCCTGAAGGCGCGGCTTTGCGTCGAAGGGCGCGAGCGGCTCTACGCCTATTGCGGCGAGCGCGGCATCGCCCATGCGCGCACCGGCAAGCTGGTGGTGGCGGCCGAGGAAGCGCAGTTCGACAAGCTGCGCGCGATCCGCGCCAATGCCGAGCAGAGCGGCGTCACCGATCTTCAACTGCTGAGCCGCGCCGAGGCGGAGCATCTGGAGCCGGCGCTGCGCTGCGCCGGCGCTCTGCTGTCGCCATCGACCGGCATCGTCGACAGCCATGCACTGATGTTGTCGCTGCGCGGCGATGCCGAGGCGGCCGGCGCCATGTTCGCCTTCCTGACCAGCGTCAGCTCGGTCGAGGCTGGGCAGAACGGCGTCGAGGTGCGGACGCTGGACGAGAACAGCGAAGGTTTCGCGCTGACCGCCGGCGCCTTCGTCAACGCCGCCGGGCTGGGCGCGCCGGCGCTGGCGGCGCGCATCCGTCACTTCCCGCAGGACCGCATTCCCCGCCAGTGGCTGGCGCGCGGCAACTATTTCTCGCTGACCGGCAAGTCGCCCTTTTCCCGGCTGATCTATCCGGTGCCGGTCGATGGCGGCCTGGGCGTCCACCTCACCCTCGACCTCGGCGGGCGGGCGCGTTTCGGTCCGGACGTCGAATGGGTCGACCGCATCGATTACGCGGTCGACCCGCGTCGCGGCGACGTCTTCTACGAGGCGATCCGGCATTATTGGCCGGGCCTCGCCGACGGCGCGCTGCTGCCTTCCTATTCCGGGGTTCGGCCGAAGCTTTCCGGTCCCGGCCAGCCGGCGGCGGACTTCATCATCCAGGGACCGGCCGACCATGGCGCTGGGCCGATCGTGAACCTGTTCGGCATCGAAAGCCCGGGGCTCACTGCAAGCCTGGCCATCGCCGAGCGCGTCGCCGGGCTGCTTGCCGCCTGAATCTGCGATCCAGCTGATGAACAGATTCCAGGGGCTCTCCCAAGCCATTGTTCGCGCGCACCTTTCCGGGTGCGCCGTCGCATAGGCGCGAACATCCAGATTGAGAATCATCGCGCATGCCCGTGCGCCGCGCCTCTGGCATGGTCGCCTCCTGGCATGCCGCCCCCGCGCGGTGGCGTGTCCGCCGCCAGCATGCGCGGGGAGGATTTTCGTGGAATGACCAGCGCGCTGTTTTCGCCAATCTCGCTTCGCGGCCTGACCCTGCCGAACCGCATCGTCGTGTCGCCGATGTGTCAGTACAATTCGGTCGATGGCTCCGCCACCGACTGGCACATATTGCAGCTCGGCCAGTTCTCGCTCGGCGGCTCTGGCGGGCTGGTGATGACGGAAGCCACCAATGTCAGCATGGCCGGACGCATCACGCCGAAATGCGCCACGCTCTGCAATGACGACAACGAGCGGGCGCTGAAGCGCGTCATCGACTTCTGCCGCCAGTACGGCGTCGCGGCGCATGGCATCCAGCTCGGCCATGCCGGGCGCAAGGGGTCGACCCTGCCGCCGGCGCTCGGCGGCAAGCCGCTGACGGCGGAGCAGGGCGCCTGGGAGACGCTGGCGCCCTCGGCGCTCGCCTTCGACGAAGGCTGGCACGTGCCGCGGGCCATGAGCACGGCCGACATCGCCACCTTCAAGAACGATTTCGTCGCCTCGGTACGGCGTGCCGAGCGTATCGGCTACGACCTCGTCGAACTGCATGCCGGCCACGGCTATCTCATGCACCAGTTCCTGTCGCCGCTGTCGAACCGGCGCACCGATGCCTATGGCGGCAGCCTGGAAAACCGCATGCGCCTGGTGCTGGAGACCTTCGAGGCGGCGCGCGCCGCGTGGCCGGCGGAAAAGCCCATGGGCGTGCGCGTGTCGGCCACCGACTGGGTGGAGGGCGGCTGGACGCTGCAGGACACGATCGAGCTTGCCAGGGCGCTGAAAGCGCTGGGCTGCGACTATGTCGACGCTTCGAGCGGCGCCCTCGACCCGCGCCAGAAGATCGAGCTCGGCGCGGGCTATCAGGTTCCCTTCGCCGAGGCGGTGCGCCGCGAAGCCGGTATTCCCACCATGGCCATCGGCCTGATTACCGGCGTGCGACAGGCCGAGGACATCATCGCCGGCGGCAAGGCCGACTTCATCTGCATGGCGCGCGGCGCCATGTGGGATCCTCGCTGGGCCTGGCACGCGGCCGAGGAACTGGGCGCCGAGGCGCCCTATGCGCCGCGCGCCATGCCGGCCCACCCCAGCATGCGGCCGTTCGTGTTTCCCAACCGCAGGAAGTCGGCGGCCTGAACGGGCGGGTCGTGGAACAAGACAAGCTCAGACGCGGTGCCTCACCGGACGGGAAGGGCGTAAAGGTCCTTGTAGGTTTCGCGCAGCACGTTCTTCTGCACCTTGCCCATCGTGTTGCGCGGCAGCTCGTCGACGAAGATCACGCGCTTCGGGTGCTTGTACCTGGCCATGCGCGGCGCAATCGCCGCCAGTATGTCCTCGGCGGTGATCGAGGCGCCCGGCGAGCGGACCACGACCGCGGTGACGCCCTCGCCGAAATCGGGATGGGCGACGCCGATGATCGCGCTTTCGAAGACGCCGGGCAGCGCGTCGATCTCGCTTTCCAGCTCCTTCGGATAGATGTTGTAGCCGCCCGAAATGATCAGGTCCTTGCCGCGCCCGACGATGTGGACGTAGCCGTCGGGATCGACCAGGCCGAGGTCGCCGGTGATGAAGAAGCCGTCGTCGCGGAACTCCGCCTTGGTCTTCTCCGGCATGCGCCAGTAGCCGGCGAAGACGTTGGGGCCCTTGACCTCGATCATGCCGACCTCGCCCGCCGGCAGCACACCGCCGCCGCCTTCGGGATCGGCTATGCGCAGCGCGACGCCGGGAAGCGGGAAGCCCACCGTGCCGGCGCGGCGCTCGCCGTCGTAGGGATTGGACGTGTTCATGTTGGTCTCGGTCATGCCGTAGCGCTCGAGGATGGCGTGGCCGGTGCGCTCGCGCCATGCCCGGTGCGTCTCGGCAAGCAGCGGCGCCGAACCGGAGACGAACAGGCGGATGTTGCGCGCCGCCTCGCGGTCGAGCCCGGACTGCTGCAGCAGTCTGACGTAGAAGGTCGGCACGCCCATCAGCGAGGTGGCCTGCGGAAGCAGGGAGACGATGCGGGCGGGATCGAATTTCGTCTCGAACAGCATGGAGGCGCCCGCCATCAGGATGACGTTGGTGGCGACGAAGAGGCCGTGCGTGTGGAAGATCGGCAGCGCGTGGATCAGCACGTCCCCGGCGCTGAAGCGCCATTCGTCGACCAGGACCCTGGCGTTGGAGGCCAGGTTCTCGTGGGTCAGCATGGCGCCCTTGGAGCGACCCGTCGTGCCGGAGGTGTAGAGGATCGCGGCGAGGTCGTCCGGACGGCGCGCGATGGTGTCGAAATCCCCGGGTTGGCCCGAGGCAAGCTCCATCAAGGACCCTTCTCCGGCGCGCCCGAGCGTCGCGGTGTCGGCGCCCGACTTTGCAGCCAGGGTTGCGATGTCGACGGCGCGCGCGGGATCGCACACGACGAGGCGCGGCTCGGCGTCGCCGAAGAAATAGCCGAGCTCGGCCAGCGTGTAGGCCGTGTTGAGCGGCAGGAAGACGGCTCCGGCGCGCACGCAGGCGAGGTAGAGCATGAGCGCTTCCGGGCTTTTCTCGACCTGCACCGCGACGCGGTCACCCGGCCGAACGTTGAGCCGCGTCAGCGCGTGCGCCAGTTGCGCCGAACGCGTCAGCATGTCGCCATAGCTCAGCGCGCGGCCATCGTCGGTGCGCATCAGCGGCCGCTCCGGAGCCGGCATGCGGGCGCGGAAGGCATCGAACAGATGATTGGTCATGGTGTCGTCCCGGTCAGTATGTCAGGCGGAGCGCGCTGGCGCTGCTCGCGATGCGCGCGCCAGCCGGGTGACGGCGGGCGCCGCGGCCACGGCGTTGCCGGCGGCGAACAATTCGTGGTTCTTCTCGATGTCGTCAAGCAGGTAGCGGTAGTTGACCATAAGGCCATGCGCCTGGCGCAGCGCGCGCGGCGAGAGGTCGCCGAGCGCGTTGATGCGCTCGAGCCGCGCGCCGTTGCCGAGGTGGAAGCGGGCGACGGGGTCGATCACCGCGCCCGAAGCCGTGCGGGCCTCGACCAGGTAGCGCGCGGCGAGCGGAGGCAGCAGGCGGGTGGCCTGGCGGCGCGTCGTCTCGTCCTCCTGCCAGCTATCGCCGGCGACGAGCCGCAGCGCCTCGTCGGCCGCCGGGTCGCCCTGCTGCCCGGCCAGCCAGCGCGCGAAGCCCGGGAGTGGCGAGAGGGTGACGAAATCGGTGAGGCCGGGAAGGTCGCGGCGCAGGTCCTCGACCACCTGCTTGATCAGGAAGTTGCCGAAGGAGATGCCGCGCAGGCCCTCCTGGCAGTTCGAGATGGAATAGAACACGGCCGTCGTCGCCTCGCGCGGGTCGAGCAGCGGCCGTCCATCGGCGAGCAACTCGCCGATCGTCGCCGGCATGGCGCGGGTGAGGGCGATCTCGACGAAGATCAGTGGCTCGTCTTCCAGCCTCGGATGGAAGAAGGCGTAGCAGAGCCGATCGCGCGGCTCGAGCCTGCGGCGCAGGTCATCCCAGCCGTTTATGGCGTGCACGGCCTCGTAGCGAATGATCTTCTCCAGGATGCTGGCCGGTGTCGACCAGTCGATGCGGCGCAGCAACAGGAAGCCCCGGTTGAACCAGGACGACAGGAGATGTCTGAGGTCGGTGTCGACAACGCCGAGGTCCGGCACGTCGGCAAGATGGCCGAGCAGTTCCTCGCGCATGCGCACCAGCGTCGCCATGCCGCCGGGCGCGAGGTTCAAACGGCGCAGGAGCTCCTGCCGGGCGGGCTCCGCCGCCGCGTGCAGTGTAAGTGCTGCGCCTTCCCCGGGCTGGGCGCGGTAAGCCTCGACGGCCACCGCCAGCCGCGCGTGGTCGACGCCGAAGCTGTCGCGCAGCATATGCAGGAACCCCAGTCGAGCGCTGGCATCCAGTCCTTCCCAACGCTCCAGGATCTCGCGGGCGCGGGCAACACCCGATGCCTCGCCCTTGCCGCTCAACAGGCTGGCGCAGAGCCGCCGCATCGCCTCTGGCGAAATGGGGCCGGCAGGGCGGGGCAGGCCTATCGCCTGGCGGCCGCGATCGGCGATCGCGCCCAGCAGCTCGGAAAGGAAAAGACCGCGGTTCATGGATGCTGGCCCGAGGGTTGCGTGTGCCGGAGGGTATCGCTTCGAGGCGCGTCCGGAAAGGCATTTGCCATGCATCAAAAATATCGATATTAAATTACAATATCAAATAAAATCGCTAAAATAGGTACACCGAAGGAACACGATCGATGGACGTTGCAGGACAATTCTCGCTGACCGGCAAGACCGCCTTCATCACCGGTGGTGGCGGCGGGCTGGGCCGCGCCGTCGCCGAAGCCTATCTCGCCTCTGGGGCCTCGGTCGCGATCTGCGACGTCGACGCCGGCAAGGTCGAAGCGGCGGTGAGGGACCTCGCGGTGGGCGGCCAAGTCGTAGGCGCGCCTTGCGATGTCACCAGCGCGGCTGGTGTCGCCGATGCCGTCGGCAAGGCGGAAGCGGCGCTGGGTGGCGGGATCGACATACTGGTCACGGCCGCCGGCTTTGCCAGGCGCACCGCGGCTGTCGACCTCGATCCGGAGGAGTTCGACCGGATCATGGCGATCAACGTCAAGGGCACGTTCCTGCCGGCGCAGGCGGTGGCGCGCGGCATGATCGCGCGCGGGCAGGGCGGCAAGATCATCACCATCGGCTCGGTGCGCGGCCTTGTCGGCCATCCGCTGGGCTATGTCAGCTACGGCACCAGCAAGGGCGCCGTGCATCTCTTGACCCGGCAACTGGCGACGGAATGGGCGCCGCACCGCATCAATGTCAACTGCATCGCGCCCTCGGTGATCAAGACACCGCTCGCCGATTTCATCCTCAAGACGCCCGAGGTGCGCGACCTTTTCATGTCGCGCATCCCGTTCAACCGCGCGGCCGAGCCGGAGGAATTCGTCGGCGCCGCCGTCTTCCTGGCGGCCAGGGCGTCCGATTTCGTGACCGGCCAGGTGCTGTTCGTCGACGGGGGCAGCACCGCCGGCTGAAAGACGCTCCGCCGTAAGGCAGGATCAGCCGCGCCTGCGGGTTCCCTTCGCCTGCGCCGTCCCGGCAGTACCATCCTCGCCGAAACGGGCCATGCACAGCGACGTCGTCAGGCGATAGTGGTCGAGCAAAGCCGCGACGGCGCCATCGGCGTCGCCATTCATCGCGCGCTCGGCGATCAGCCGGTGTTCGGCAAGCTCGTCGCGCCTGGCGCCCTTGTTGCCGCGCGCGAACTGGCGGTAGCGATAAGCCTGGTCGGCAAGCTGGTCGCAGAAACCGATCAGCCAGCGCGACCGGCAGGCCGAGATCAGCGCGCGATGGAAAGCGCGGTGGAGCTTCTCCCAGTCGGGATTGGTGGCCGAGGGATCCTGCGGCAGGCGGCGCGGCGCGCGCGACAGGCGATGCAGCGCCAGCACGAGCTGTTCCTCCCAGTCCGCAGTGCGGTGGGCGATGGATTCGCGCAGCGCCCGTTCTTCCAGCCAGCACCGCGTGCGGGTCAATTCCTCCAGTTCGGCGGCGCTGAGTGGCATGATGAAGAAGCCGCGCTGGTCGTGCCGGCCGAGAAGGCCTTCCGAGGCGAGCCGGTTCAGTGCCTCGCGCACAGGTGACGCGCCGGCGCCGTAGCGGGCGACCGCCCATTCCACCTTCACCTTGCTCTCGGCTTCCAGCACGCCGTGCAGCAGGTCATCGCGAAGCTGCTGGTAGACAGTGCTGGCGAGCGTGCTCTTGGGCGCCGCGCCGTCGTCATTGAGATCGCCCGTGGTATAGGTCAAAGCGGCTCCTGCTGCCTGCGGGGCATTGGCTTCAGGTCCGTTGCCGGTCCCGGCACCGCCGCTTGCTCCCTGCCTATCCGGCCCCGCGCGAATGCGGCGCGGCTGGCCGGAACCCACGCGCACCATACAGCGTCGGCCTTCCGACCCTCAAGAGGGCAAAGGCGAAGGCGTCAAAGCGGAATGGTCGCTCCGTTCTGTCCGGCCGAGGCAACAATGGCCTCGAACAGCCTGATGTTGTCGAGAAGCTGGGCGTTGGTGAAGCGATAGGGCCGTTCACCGGCGACGGCCGCCGCCCAGGCCTCGAAGTTGGCGGTAACGGTGTCGGTGGGGTGGTGGGTGGTCACCGTGCGTGGCGCGTTGGTGCCGGTGCAGACTGTGACCAGCGTCGGCTTTCCCTGGTCGACATTGCCCTCGCTGGCAACCTCGACCCAGCCCTTGTCGCCGAACAGCGTGACGCGTCCGTAGTAGGGCGTGCAGGACAGGAGCGTGATGGTGCCGCGCGCGCCGGAGCCGAAGCGCAGCGACACAGTGACGAAATCGGTGGCCGGCGGCTCGAAGATCAGGCTCGACGTCTGCGCCCGCACCTCCACCGGCGTGCCGAGGAAGGCAACGCAAAGGTCCGTCTGGTGGATGCCGGTGGCGGTCATCATGCCGGCCGGCGCGTGCCTTGGATCGAGACGCCAGTTGGAGCGGTCGATGCCACGGAACAGGTCGTGGCTGATGTTGGCCTCGAACAGCAGTGGCCTGCCTAGCGTGCCGTCCTCCAGCAGCTTGCGGACCTGTTCGAAACCCGGCTCGTAGCGGCGCTCGTGGCCGATGCCCAGCACCTTGCCGGCCTGCTGGCAGGCAGCGATGATGCGTGCCGCGCCAGCCGCATCCATGGCGAGCGGCTTCTCGCAGAACAGTTCCTTGCCGGCCCCCAGCACCGACAGGCACTGCGCCTCGTGCAGTCGATGCGGCGTGGCGAGGATGACGCCCTCCACCGCCTCGTCGGCGAGGACGGCATCGAGGTCGGCGACATAGGCGACGCCAAGTCCGGAGAGGAAATCCAGCGCGCCCTCCAGCGGCGAGGGGTCGACCCCGTGCAGCACCTCGAAGCGGGGGCTTTTCACGAGGCAGGAAATGATCTGCTTGCCCCACCAGCCAAGGCCGGCCACCGCGACGCGCATTCTCAACCCTGCCGCTTCTGGAAGGCGGTGATGGCGATCGACCCCCAGACGCCGCCCGTGAGGTAGGGGTCAGCGCCGGTGAAGGCCTCGACCGCCGACCGGCCCTCGGCCTCGACGATCAGCAGGCTGCCCTTCATCGTCGTGCCGTCGTCCTCGACCAGCGGCCCAGCGGTAACGATGCGCACGCCATAATCCGCCGCCGTCGCCAGATGCGCGGTGTGGGCGGGCTGGTTCAGGCGCCGCCGTTCCGGACCGTCGGTCCCGTCGAGGGCATGGATGGCAAAGAGCATCTGCGTTCCTCCGCTGCCGCGCGTCGAGCGGCCGGCCCGAAGCATAGGCGGGTCCATGCTTCCGGCCGGCTCCATCTTTCTCATTCCGGGAATCTCTGGTCTCTATGAAAATCGATAATTTATTGACATGCCGTAAATCAACGATTTTAACAAAAGCGTTGCCGGCAGGAGGATTTGCATGCGCTTCGCGGTCTGCATGGAAGAAGGCGAGCGGCGTCTGGGCGTGGTGCGTGGCGATCGGGTCGCGACGCTCGGCTCGCCGAGCCCGGATCTGCTGGAAGTCATCGGCTGGGGCAGGGACGGGCTGGAGGCCATCTCCAAGCAGGCGGACGTGCTGCCGGCCGGCGCCTGGCGGCCGCTTTCCACAGTTCGGCTGGCGTTGCCCTTCCAACCTGCCGGGAAAGTCATCTGCCTCGGCCTGAACTATCGCGCGCATGCCAGGGAAGGCGGCTATGAAGTGCCGGACTATCCCGCGCTGTTCCTGCGCGTGGCGACGTCGCTGCTGCCGGCCGGCGAGGCGATCGTGGCGCCGCTCGTCTCGGAGAAGCTCGACTTCGAGGCCGAGTTGATGGTGATCATCGGGCGTGGCGGCCGGCACATTCCGGAGGCTCAGGCGCTCGACCATGTCTTCGGCTATACCTGCTTCAACGATGCCTCCATCCGCGACTTCCAGCGCAAGACGCACCAATGGACGCCGGGGAAGAACTTCGATCGGACCGGCGCCATCGGGCCGGTTGTGGTTACGGCGGACGAACTGCCGGCGGGCGCCGCGGGCCTGCGCATCGCCTGCCGGCTCAACGGCGCGACCGTACAGGACGCCAGCACCGCCGACATGCTGGTGCCGGTGGCGATGGCGGTGTCGCTGGTCTCCGAATTCATGACGCTGGAACCCGGCGACATGATCGCCATGGGCACGCCGCAAGGGGTGGGGCATGCGCGAACGCCGCCACTGTGGATGCGCCCTGGTGATACGGTGGAAGTCGAGATCGAAGGCATCGGCATATTGCGCAATGGCGTGGTGGCCGAAGGCGAGGAAGCCCCGCTTCAGGGCGCCGCGGGGAAATAACGTGTAGTCTTCCCGCATCGGAACTTCTGAGCGGAAAGGACCTGGTCGCCCGATTGCCTCAATGCGCTGAGCCAGGCCGGAAAGGACAAGCGGCATGCGTGACATCACCGCCGATACCATCACACAGGCTGTCGAGCGCGCCTGGGGCAAGGCGCCTGATCCGCGCCTGCGGCACCTGCTGCAGCGGCTTACCCACCACGTCCACGCCTTTGCGCGCGAGGTCGGGCTGACGCATGAGGAGTGGCTGGCGACCATCGAATTCCTCTGGCGGGCGGGGCGCATCAGCGACGACAAGCGCAATGAGTTCGCGCTGTTGTCCGACGTGATGGGCATCACCTCGCTGGTCGATCTTCTCAACGCCGCGCCGGGCGCCACCATCGGCAGCGTGCTAGGCCCGTTCTATTCCGACGACAGCCCAACGGTGCCGTTCGGCGCCGACCTTGCCGGTGACAATCCCGGCACGGTGGTGCTGGTGACCGGCGTGGTGCGCGACACCGCCGGCAAGCCGCTGCCCGGCGCCGTCGTCGATATGTGGCAGACCGACGCCAAGGGCGCCTATGCAACGCAAGACGCCGCCCAGGACGACGACAATCTGCGCTGCAAGCAGGTCTGCGACGGGCAGGGGCGCTACGCATTCACCACGGTCGAGCCGGCACCCTACACAATTCCGATGGACGGACCGGTCGGCGCGCTGATCAACACGGTCGGTCGCACGCCGTGGCGGCCGTCACATTTCCACTTCATCGTGCGGGCGCAGCATCACCGGCCGATCGTGACCGAGATCTTCTTCGAGCACGACCATCATGTGGACAGCGATGCCGTCTTCGGCGTGCGGGAGGCGCTGGTGCGGCGGCTGGAGCAGGCGGAGGCCGTCGCGCCGCCCGGCGTCGCGCGACGGCCGGAGCGGCGGCTCGATTTCGATTTCACGCTGGTTCCGCTGCCGGACTGAGCAGCACCTCGACCGACAGCACAACAATCGCGCAGGACTTTGCCATGACCGATACGCCCAGCATCCTGATCCGCAACGCGATCGTGCTGTCGATGGACGACGCCGTGGGCGATTTCCTCGATGGCGACGTGCTGGTGAGCGGCGACAGGATTGCCGCCGTCGGCCACGGATTGCCGGCCGGCGAGGCTGAGGTGATCGACGGGCGCGGGCGCATCGTCATCCCCGGCATCGTCAACGCGCATATGCACACATGGCAGACGGGCCTGCGCGGGCTGACCGCCAACATGACGCTGCTGGAATATTTCCGCTGGGTGCATCGCGGGCTGGCCACGGCCTTCCGACCCGCCGACATCCACATCGCCACGCTTGCCGGCGCGCTCGGCCAGATCAATGCGGGCGCCACGACGCTCGGCGACTGGTGCCATAACAATCCGACGCCGGACCATACGGACGCCGCCGTCGACGCGCTGTTCGAAAGCGGCATCCGCGCCGTGTTCCTGCACGGCTCGCCAAAGCCCGATCCGAAACCGGGCCAGCCGCATTTCTCCGAAGTGCCGCATCCGCGCCACGAGGTCGAAAGGCTGATGCGCGGCCGTTTTGCCAGCCGCGATCAACTGGCGACGCTGGGGCTGGCGATCCTGGGGCCGCATTATTCGACTATGGAGGTGGCGCGCGCCGACTTCCGGCTGGCGCGCGAATTCGGCCTGGTCGCCTCGATGCACCAGGGCGGCGGCGAGGCGAAGACGCCGGGCGGCTGGGAAAGGCTGGAGGCGGAAGGGCTGGTCGGCACCGGCATCAACATCGTGCATGGCAACAATCTCAGCGACGAGCAGATCCGCCGCTTCGTCGGCGCGGGCGTATCGTTCACGGTGACGCCGGAAAATGAGATGACACAGGGCCACGGCTTTCCCATCACCGGCCGGGTGCTGTCGGCCGGCGGCCAGCCATCGTTCGGCGTCGACATCGAGTCGCTCGTCTCCAGCGACATGTTCACGGTGGCGCGCATGGCGCTCGCCTGCCAGCGCGCGCTGGACAACGACCTGTCGCGCAGGCAGACCGGCGCTATTCCCGAGACTTGCTCGGTCAGCACGCGCGACGCGCTGCGCTGGATCACGTTGGAAGGCGCGCGCATGTTGGGACTGGCCGACCGGATTGGTTCGCTGACGCCCGGCAAGCAGGCCGACATCGTCATGCTGCGCGCCGATGACTGGAACATGTGGCCGGTGCATGATCCCTGTTCCACCGTCATCATGCAGGCCAGCACAGGCAATGTCGAAGCGGTGATGATCGCGGGGCGGTTCCGCAAGCGCGATGGCCGGCTGGACTGGCCCGACGCCGAGCACGTCAAGCGCGAACTGGCGCAGTCGGGCCGGCGCATCGTCGCCGAGCTCGGCATTCCGACGCAACTGCGGACAGCGGCGGCCTGACACCGGGCATGCCGGGGCAACCGCCTGTCCCCCCTCAGGCCATCAAGCCTTCATCAGCCTTTCGGGACAAAGGATTGTTTTGGGCTGACTTTCCCGGGTCAAGGCCAGACGTTGGGCTAGTTGTGCAGCGTTTCTCCGGGAGGCGCCAGCGTCTGCAGCGCCTCAGCCGAGAGCACCATCAGCGCGTAGGCGATCTCCTTCGGCGCCCAGCCGGCTTCCGCCGCCTTGGACGTCAGGCCGAGGAAGGACGGCTCCAGGGCGAACCGGCATTCGGCCTGGTAGGTGGCTTCTGTGATGTCGGGTCTCGGCCGGTTGATCAGCGCTTTCATCATGGGGCTCTTCTCGACTGAAGCGCCACGCGCCCAAACGGGACGCGCGAAGGCGCTCCAAACACTCCGCCGCGTGATGTCCGAGGAATCATCCCCATCCCCCGGGCAACCCGCGTATTGCCCCTTCCCCAGGTTCAGATGTTGCGCATCGCGGCGTCCGCGTCAATGGAGCGGGAAGGCCTGGAATCAAGCACGCTTGCGTGAACGGGCGACTTTGGAGCGCGCGCCCTCTTTCCGTCGGATTGCCGGCGCTCCATCCTGGGCAGCTCATTGCGCAAAAGGGATTGTCCAGATGAAACGTCTCGTCCTCGCCGCCGCCTGGCTCGCGATTGGCGTGCTGGCCGGTCAGGTCGCCGTCGCGAAGGAAAGGACCGGACTTGCCGACGCCACCGTGGTGATCGTGCGCCATGGCGAAAAGCCTGACGAGGGCGCCGGCCTCTCGCCGGCGGGCGAGGCGCGCGCCAAGGCCTATGTCGGCTATTTCGAGCATCTTTCGCTCGACGGCACGCCGTTCAGGCCCGATACGCTGGTGGCAAGCGCCGACTCCAAGAACAGCGCCCGCGAAAGGCTGACGCTGGAGCCGTTGGCGCAGGCGCTCGGCCTGCCGATCGACCAGCGTTTCGCCGACAAGGAGGTGAAACAGCTTGCGCACGCGCTTGCCGGCGAAAGTCATGGCAAGTCGGTGCTGATCGCCTGGCACCATGGCGAACTCGCCAAGCTCATCGATGCACTCGGCGCCAACCCGGCCACGCTTCTGCCCGACGGACGCTGGCCGGATGACGTGTTCAACTGGGTGGTCGTGCTACGCTATGACCACCAGGGCAAGCTCATTCCCGGCTCGCCTCGCCTGCTGCACGAGCCGTTCTGACACCATCCGTTTGCGAATCGTTAATCCGCTTCCGCTAATGGAAGGGGATGACCAAGGATCTGGGCAACAGGCGCTACGCGCCGGCACAGCAGAACCGGGACACTTTCTTCTCCCGGATCGCCCCGGCATTGTTCCCGCTCGCGGCGGCGGTGCTGGGCTATTTCGTCGGGCGTCACTTCTTCGGTTTCTGAGGCGCTCCTCGCGCCGACCATGGTCATCAGCCAGCCCACCGCCTCGGTCCTTCAGCCGGTCTCGTCGTCGGGAACCTCGCCGTTGCGCGGCGCGCGTTCGCTGGCCAGGAGCACGACCGGGCCGGTGCTGCCTGCCAGCACGGCGGCCGCGGTGTCGCCGAAGAACAGGTCGTCGCCGGGCCTTTGGGTCACGCCCATGACGACCATCGCGGCGCCCTTGGTCATTTCCCGGACAATCGCCCTGTCCGGCGTGGCGCGGGCACGGATCGCGGTGTCCACCGCCACGCCGTAGCGGTCGGCGAGATTGGCGATGTCCTTCAGCACCGCTTCCTCGCGGCGGTGCGAGACGGAGTCCGTGCGGCCGCCGCCGCGCGCCGCCTGCGACACGTACAGCACCTTGACGCGGGCCCGGTGCGGGCGCGCCAGCGCCAGCGCGAAATCGGCGGCGCGGCGCGATACTTCCGTGCCGTTGATCGGTACCAGTATGGTGGTTCCGGTGCGCAGCACCGGCATCCGCGTTGCCGGCTTGGCGCCGTTCAGCACCAGGCACAACGGACCGTCGAAGCCTTCGGCGATCTCGCTGAGCGCATCGCCGAAGGCGCCCCCTTCGAGCATCGCATTGTCCAGGCCGGCGAGCAGCATGCCGTAACCCTTGCGCGCTTCCTGGGCGATAGAGGCGCCGGTGGCTTCGGCCTCGCTGCGCGCCGTCAGATGCACCTTGCCCACCACGGTGTCCTCGGCCTTGCTGACGGCTTCGGCGCTCTTGCGGGCGCCTTTCCTGACCTCCTTCACGGCGCGTTCAGGACCTTTTTCGCCGGCGATGCGGCCATCTTTCAGGTGCAGCACCGTGGTGGGCATGCCGCTGCCGCCACCGACCAGACCCGCCAGATAGGCGGCGAACTTGCCTATGCGGCTGTCGTCGACCACCACCAGCAGCCGCTCCAGCTTCGAGACGAAGCCGCGTTCGTCCAGCGCCTCGCGCTCGACACGCAGCTTCTCCTCCTCGCCGACCGGAAGTCGGCCGAGCGCCCAGCGCAGCATCGGCGGCATGGCCAGCGTGGTGACGACGGCCATGGTGACGATCATGGTGAAGAGGTTGTGCGACAGGATGTTCATCGACAGGCCGATGGAGGCGACGATCACCTCCGTTGAGCCCCGAGCGTTCATCGCGCTGCCGACGGCGACGGCCTCTTTCATCGACATGCCCGACAACCTGCCGCCGATGAAGGCGCCGCCGAACTTGCCGATACTGGCGATCAACACCAGTGCCGCCGTCAGCATCGCCAGCGTCGGGTCGACGAGCACGGTAAGGTCCGCCGACAAGCCGGCCGTGCCGAAGAAGATCGGCATGAAGAGCGCGGTGATGACGCCGCGCAACTGTCCCTCGATGTGGTCGGAAAGGATCGGTGATTCCCCTACCAATATGCCGGCGACGAAGGCGCCGAGCACGGTGTGGACGCCGATCATGTTGGTGATCAGCGCCATGACGCCCATGATGATCAGGATCACGGTGATGACGGCGTATTCGCTGCGGAAGGTATCGTTGGTCCAGCGGATCAGGGTGAAGACGAGGCGGCGGCCGAGCGTGAAGGAGAGGCCCATGAACAGGCCTACCTCGACCACGGTGAGCAGCAGCGGTCCGAGCCTGAGGCTGCCATTGGTGGCGATGCCGAAGGTGATGGCGATGATCAGCCAGCCGATCGTATCCTCGATGATGGCCGAGGAGATGATGATCTGGCCGAGCGTTCTGCGCATGAAGTTCATCTCGCGCACCACCATGGCGACGATCTTGACCGATGAGATCGAAAGCGCGGTGCCGAGGAACAGTCCGACGACGGTGCGCTGCGTCGGTTCCGGCAGCAGCGAGGCCGGCAGCGCCTGCGCCAGCGCGAAGCCGCATAGGAACGGCACCACGATGCCGGTGAAGGAGATCGAGAAGCAGGCTGCGCCGACGCGGCGCACCAGCCTGAGATCGGTTTCCATGCCGGTGAGCAGCAAAAGCAGTAGGATGCCGAGCTGGGAAACCGCGTCGATCATGCCCTTCTGAGCGGGATCGGTGGGGAAGATCGTATGCTGGGCCGACGGCCACAGCCAGCCGAACAGGGAAGGCCCGAGCAGGATGCCGCCGACCAGCTGGCCCATGATGCCCGGCTGGCCGAAGCGCTGGAAAAGTTCGCCAAGGCCACGGCCGACCACCAGCAACAGCACGATCTCGGCTATGAAGATACCTTCGCCGGAGCCTCCCATGCCCGAGGCCGGGCCGGCCGCGCGGGCCGTGTCGACAGACTGCAGGAAGGCGAGCAGGGCGACAGTGCATGCCGCCCAGATGGTCCACTCCGGCGTTGCCCATGGCCGCTTCATAGGTCCCCTCAAAAACGTCCGGCTGCTTTGCCATAACAACGCGCGAACGCGGCTTGCGTTGCAGCGTCACCAGGCAACTGTTGGGCGGGGCGGAGCGGATCTGTCAGACGTGCACGTCGCCGAAGGTGAGCTCGCCGCGGTCGCCGACGGCGACGAAGGCGGCGGCGAAGAGGGCGATGTAGAAAGCCGCTATGAATGCCACGATGACCGTGCCGGGGATCGGCCCGAGCGCGGCATTGTCGATGACCTCGCGCAGCGAGCCGACGAGGCCGGGCCGCGCGCCAACCGCCTGGAGGCTGGGCGTCGATATCTTCAGCACCCAGGCGAGCAGCAGCACGAGGAACAGGTAGGCGTAGTTGCGGCGCAGCCGCCGGGCGAGCGCCACGCGCTGCGACAGCAGGAATTTCGGCGCGCGCAAGCCTTCCCCGACGATCAGCAGCCAGTCGGAGGCGAAGTCCTCGCGCGGCGCGAAGATCTGCGCAAAATAGTGCCGCTCCAACTGGCGCACGCGCGCCCTGTAGAAATCGAAGAAGCGATAGCGGCGCGCCTCGATCCACAGCAGCAACAGGACCAGGAGCATGGCGAAGAGGAGCACGCCGTGATGGGCGCTGGCCGTCGATAGCGACACGGACAGCATCGCCGCCACCACAGTGATCGCCCAGTTGGTGGTGCGGTCCAGCCGGTCACGCCAGCCGGCCATACGCGCGATCTCGGCGCGGTGGAAATGCGCTATCGTGGTGACGAGCTCGGCCGACGAAAGCGACCGCCCGATCGGGTTCGGTGCCGCTGACGCATCGTTCATGATTTCCTCCCGCCAGCCCTGTATAACGATCCCCGCCGCCGAAAGTTCCGCGATGAGGCTGGTGCGGGCCGGGCGATTCGCCGGTGGCTGCGACGAGCGTCCTGGCCTCCCAGAGAAAAGGTCGATCCCATGTCGCCTGCCATCCGGGCAGGCTTACCGCCGCCTTCTGTCCCGAATTGTCCGCATCTGTCCCTATGTGCCGGTATCGGCGGGGAGTCGCCCTCTCTAGCCTTCGAACCGCGTCGCCATCAGGCACGCCGTGGGATCGGGTGTGGGCCGCAAGGCGGCCCGCCGGACAGGGGGCAGGAAGCGGATGGCATCGCAGACGCGTGCGCAACGGCGTGCATTGCAGGGGATTGCGGCCGGGTTCTCCGGAGGCATTCGAAGCGTGGGCCTGCGGAGCGCTGGGCTGGCGGCGCTTTTCCTGTCGAGCTCCTCGCTGGCGCTCGGCGCGTCGCTGACGTGGAATGGCGCGACATCGGGCAACTGGTTCACCGTGGGCAACTGGACGCCGTCGGGGGTGCCGACGTCGAGCGACGATCTCGTCATCAACAGCGCAGGCGTCAACACGGCCACTATCGGCTCCGCCGGCGCCTTGGCGAAGACGCTCACCATCGGCAGCACCGCGGGCACCAACGGCGCGCTGGTCATCGACGGCGCGGGTACGCTCGGTGTGTCCAGCAACTACCTTGTGGTCGGCGACTATGGCACCGGCACGCTGACCATTTCGGGCGGCGGCAAGCTGACCAGCGCCGGCGGCGTGGTCGCCAACAATCCGTCCTCCAGCGGCACGATGACGATCACCGGCGCCGGCTCGCAATGGACCAACAGCTTCCTGTCGATCTCGGCCGACACCGGCGCGGTGGGGCGCGTCAAGGTCGAGGCCGGTGGCAAGCTGCAGTCGAGCGGCAACGTCATGATCGGTGAAAGCTCGGTCAATGCCGACGGCCAGTTGACCGTCACCGGCTCCGGCTCGGACTTCACCATGACCAGCGCCGGCATCGCCCAGTTCAGGGTCGGCGCCGTCGGCAAGGGCGATTTCCAACTGTTGGACAACGCCACCGCCTCGACCAAATACACCTATCTCGGCGGCAGCGTCGGCAGCCTCGGCACGGCCACGGTTTCGGGCGGCGCGTCATGGACGACGGGCTCGTTTACGGTCGGTCCACAGGGGCAGGGCGAATTGACCGTCTCCAGCGGTGGCAAGGTCATCACCACCGGCAGCGGCGCCACGGCCCGGATCGGCAATGGCAAGGTGACGGTCACCGGCGCCGGCTCGCAATGGACGATCGATGGCAACAACTACCTGCCGCTGCTGATTGGCTCGACCAGCCAGACCGCCGAGCTCAAGATCCTGAACGGTAGCGCGGTGGCCATCGATGCCAACGCGACCAATTTCCTTTCCGCCGACCTGAGGCTGGCCAACGGCGCCAACGAGAAAGCGTCGATCACCATCGACGGCGCCGGCTCCAGCTTCACCACGCCCTACCGGGTCTATATGGGCAACGGCACCAATTCGACCGTCGACACCACCGTCTCGGGCGGCGGCAAGCTCAACACCGGCTATACCAGCATCGCCAGCGCCAGCGACGCCACCACGGCGACCGCCGACACGGTGACCGTCACGGGTTCCGGTTCGGTCTGGGCGATCAGCAATACGCTGGGATCCGGCCCGTCCGACCTGCAAGGCCTTACCATAGGCGGCGCCGGCAAGGGCGTGCTGACCATTGCCGATGGCGGCGTGGTGCGGGTCAATGGCGGCACCGGCGGCGTCGGCATCGGCGGCCTCGCCGGCTCCTCGGGCACGCTCAACATCGGTGCGGCCGCCGGCAGCGCCGCGGTGGCGCCTGGCACGCTCGAGGCATCGACCGCGATATTCGTGAGTTCCGCCGCCGCGCCGCAGGCAGTCAACTTCAACCATACGTCCAGCAACTACATTTTCGCGCCAAAACTCGACGGCAACGGTCCCGGCGCCGTCAACGTCATCGCCGGCACCACCATCTTCACCGCCGACAACACCTACACGCCGCTGACCACCATCTATGCGGGCGCCACACTGCAACTCGGCAATGGCGGCACGACGGGCGGCATCACCGGCAATGTCGCCAACAACGGCACGCTGATCATCGACCGCTCCAACGATTTCGGACTTGGCTATGCCGGCGTCATTTCCGGCACGGGCAATGTGGTCAAGAACGGCACCGGCACCTCGACGCTGACGGGCGCCAACACCTATACGGGCGGCACCACGATCAACAGTGGCCAGCTCAACGTCGGCAATTTCACCGGCGACGGCACGCTGACCGGCGATTATGTCAATCACAGCAAGCTGCTCTCCTACTCCAACGGCACACCCACCTATTCCGGCGTCATTTCGGGCGAAGGCAGCTTCGAGAAGTCCGGCAACGGAACGCTGACCTTCAACAGCGTCCAGACCTATACGGGCGGCACGAAGCTGACCTTTGGCAGCCTCATCCTGGGCGGCAACGACCGGCTGGTGACGACAGGCGCGCTGATCGGCAATGGCGGCGTCTTCGACCTCAACGGCTTCAACCAGACCGTCGGCGATCTTTCCGGCTACGGCCGCCTCGAGATCAGGACGGGCACCCTCACGGCTGGCGGTTCCGCCGACACGCTGTATCAGGGCCAGATAAACGGCACCGGCGCCTTCACCAAGCAGGGCTCGGGCACGCTGACCATCACCGGCACCAAGAACTTCAGCGGCACGACGACGGTCAATGCCGGCACGCTCAAGGTCGACGGCACCATGGCGTCGAGTACCTTCCAGGTGAATTCCGGCGGCACGCTGACCGGCGGCGGCGCGGTCGGGGCCACGACCGTCGCCAATGGCGGCACGCTTGCCGGCAAGGCGGGCCAGACCCTGACGCTCGCCTCGCTGACGCTCAACGACGGCTCCAACGTCAGCGCCGCGCTGGGCGCGGCCAACACCACGCCGCTGTTCGACGTGACCGGCAATCTGACGCTCGACGGCAAGCTGTCGGTGAGCGATGCCGGCGGTTTCGGCAACGGCACCTATCGCATCGCCAACTATGGCGGCACGCTGACCAACAACGGGCTGGTGATCGGCACCGTGCCGGTGGGCTACAACCCCGGCGACTGGTCGATCCAATCCGGAAGCGGCGTCGTCAACCTTCTGGTCGCCACCGGAGCCGGCGAGCAATACTGGGACGGCGCCAACACGAACCCGGGCGGCGTCGCCGACGGGCGTGGCGGCAACGGCACCTGGGACGCTTCCTCGACCAACTGGACGAACAGCGCCGGCAATATCAATGCAGCCTGGGCCGGTCAGAAGGCGGTGTTCGCGGGCACGCCGGGCACGGTCAGCGTCGTCGGCTCACAGACCTTCACCGGCCTGCGCTTCGTCTCGCATCCGAGCAACTGGACCTACACGCTTGCTGCCGGCGCCGGTGGCGGGCTGGTGACCAATTCGGCCGGCACCGAGATCATCGTCGCCGCCGATCCGGGCGCGAGCGTGAACAAGGCGGTGATCAATGTCGGCATCTCCGGCACCGGCAGCATCGTCAAGCTCGGCGACGGCACGCTGGATCTTGGGACGGCCAACAGTTACCAGGGCGGCACCACGGTCAAGGAAGGCGAACTGGTGGCGGCGGCCAATGGCGCGCTGGGCAGCGGCGCGGTCTCCGTCTCCGGCGCACCGGCGGCGACCTTGAAGCCCAGCCTGCGCTTCGCCGGTCCGGTCAATGCCAACGGCCTGACGATCACGACACAGAACGGCTCGGTCGTGTTCGACAGCCAGTCGAGCGCGGGCACCGCCGGCATCACCAACCAGGGCGACGGCGGAACCGTGTTCCTGGCCGGCTCCAGCGCCGGGACGGCCACCATCACCAACGAGAGCGGCGGCACCACGGCTTTCCGTGGCGACGTCGCCTCGACCGGAGCCAGGATCGTCAACAAGAGCGGCGGCAAGGTCGACCTGTCGACCTTCGACGCGGCGGGCGCCTGCAATTGCGTCGTGCTCGGTTCCGTTGCCGGCGCTGGCGACATTGCGCTCGGCGCGCACAGGCTCGAGACCGGCGCGCTCAATCTCGACGAGACGATATCGGGTGTCATCTCCGATGGCGGAGCCTCCGCCAAGGGCAGCTTCACCAAGGCGGGCTCCGGAACGCTGGTGCTGTCGGGCGCAAACACTTATCTCGGCACCACCACCGTCAATGGCGGCCTGCTCAGGATAGACGGCTCGCTGGGCTCGGCCGACCTCACGGTGGCAAGCGGCGCGACGCTTGGCGGCACCGGCACCATCGGCACGCTGGCGGGCGGCACGGTGACGATTCAGGCCGGCGGCCATCATGCGCCCGGCGCCTCGATCGGCACGCAGACCATCAACGGCAACTACCGGCTTGCCGGAACGCTCGACGTCGAGATCGACCCGACCAGCGCCGACAAGGTGGTGGTTTCAGGCAATGTCGACGTCACCGGCGGCACGCTCGCGCTGCACGAACTGACCGGCACCGGCTGGCAGCCAAGCCAGACCTACACGATCATCGACAACCAGGGCGCCAATGCGGTGACCGGCCAGTTCGCCTCGATCACCCATGTCTACGCCTTCCTGACGCCGGATGTGGTCTACAATGGCGGCGACGGCAACAATGTCGTGCTGACGCTCAACCGCAACCAGGTCGACTTCGCCTCCGTCGCGCATACGCCAAACCAGAAGGCGGCGGCAGGCGGCATCCAGTCACTCGGCATCGGAAATACCGTCTACAACGCCATCGCGCCGCTGACGGAAGACGAAGCCCGCTATGCCTTCGACCAGCTCTCGGGCGAGGTGCACGCGGCCGCCGCCGGCATGCTGCTCGATGAGAGCCGGCTGCTGCGTGAGGCGGCGCTGGCGCGTGCCGGCGCCACGATCGGCGAGGGCGCGGCGAGGGGCTTCTGGATGCAGGGCGCCGGCCTTGCCCGCTCGCTCGACAGCGACGGCAACGCCGCCGACGCCAGCGCCAGCACCGGCGCCTTCTTCGCCGGCTTCGACACCGGCGCGGGCGACTGGACGATGGGCTTCCTCGGCGGTGTCAGCGTCACCTCGGTCGATGTCAACGACCGCAACTCCTCGGCCGACATCACCAGCGTGCATCTCGGCGCCTATGCCGGCGGCGCGATCGATGCCTTCCGGCTGAAGTTCGGCGCTGGCTACAGCCACCACGACATCGACACGGCGCGCGAACCGCAATTCGCCGGTTTCGGCGAGCGGCTGAAGTCCAGCTATGGCGCGAGTACGCTGCAGGTGTTCGGGGAGGCTTCGCGGCCGTTCGATCTCGGCGCGCTGACGGTCGAGCCGTTCGCCGGCCTTGCCTATGCGCGTCTGTCGACCGACGGATTCGACGAGACTGGCGGGGCAGCCGCGCTGGGCTCCGGCGGCTACGCCAACGACGCCACCTTCACCACGCTCGGCGCACGCGTCTCGCGGCAATTCACGACCGGTGGCACGGCGTTCGACCTGCACGCCTCGCTCGGTTGGCGCCACGCCTTCGCCGACGCGCCGGCGGCGCGACTGTCCTTTGCCGGTGGCGATGCGTTCACCGTCTACGGCCTGCCGATCGCCCGCGATGCGCTGGCGTTGCAGGCGGGCTTCGACGTCAAGCTCGGCGCTGCCAGCCGGCTCGGTTTCAGCTATGACGGCCAGTTCGCGTCCGGTGCCATGGAGAACGCCTTCAAGGCGAGCTTCTCGACGCGGTTCTGATATCCGTCGCCCGAAGTGCTTCGCGCTTGGGCGACGCCCCCAGCCTTTGATCGAATCCCACCAGCCTGTTGGCCGCTTCGCCTCAGATTGCGATTCAGCCATGTCCGATGTCCGGCAGCGCCGTAAGCGCCGGAGCGGAGTACCGCGCCTGACGCTCATTGCCGAATGGCCTTGACTTATGCATATCCCGTTGGTTATACGTCGATCAATAGCCAATGGGTTATCGATTTCGAATGGCAAACGCCCACGACATGCTTTTCAGGACGCTCGCCGATCCGACGCGCCGCGCCATCTTCGAGCGATTGTGCCGCGAAGGTGAACAGACGGTCGGGGCGTTGACCGCTCAGGCCGGCGTCTCGCAACCGGCGGTCTCCAAGCATCTCGGCCTGCTCAAGGAGGCGGGGCTGGTCCGCGACCGTCACGAAGGCCGCCAGACCCACTACAGTCCGCGGCTGGAGGCGCTTGCGCCGCTGATGGACTGGACGCGCGATATGGCCGGCTTCTGGGAGAGCCGGTTCGACGACTTGGAAGATCTGCTCAAGAGGATGGACCAGTGAACGGCGCCGTCGAGACGCGGACCGTCGTCGTCGAGCGTGAGATCGCGCATGCGCCGGAAAAGCTCTGGCGCGCGCTGACGCAACCGCACCTGATCGAGGAGTGGCTCATGAAGAACGATTTCAGTCCGGTCGTCGGGCATCGCTTCAACATCAGCGCCGACTGGGGCGGCGTCCTGGACTGCGAGGTGCTTGCCGTCGAACCGAACAGGACATTGTCCTACACCTGGAACCTCGCGCATCAAGATCCGGCCTTCAACCTGCAAAGCGTGGTGACCTTCACGCTGACGCCGACGGCCAAGGGTACGCATCTGCGCATGGAGCAATCCGGTTTCCGCCCCGAGCAGAGGCGGGCCTATGGCGGCGCCAGGGCCGGATGGCCGCAGTTCCTTGAGAAGCTGGAACTGCTTCTGGAGCGAACCGACTGACTTTCCCGGCCCGCGCCGTCAATCCCGGCCCGTGTCGTCACAAGCCGCGCCCTCGCCATGAAGCGGGCGCACCCTGGACCATGGAGGATACCCATGAAGATCAAGCTGACCACCATCCACGTCGACAACCAGGAGAAGGCGCTCGCCTTCTACACGGGCGCGCTCGGCCTGACCAAGAAAGCCGATTTCAGCAATGGCCCGTTCCGCTGGCTGACGGTGGCTTCGCCCGATGAGCCCGAGGGGACCGAATTGCAACTGGCGCTCAACGACAGCCCGGCCGCCAAGGCCTATCAGCAGGCGATGTTCGGCCAAGGCCAGCCGGCGCTGATGCTGTTCAGCGACGACATCGAGGGCGACTGCGAGCGCATCAGGGCACGGGGCGGCGTCTTCGCCATGGAGCCGACGGAGGTTACCGGCTCGACCATCGCCCGTTTGAACGATGGCTGCGGCAACCTCGTCCAGATCACCCAACTGGCGCGCTGGTGAGGCGCGGTGCAGCTCTTTTCAACCATCTCGCGGGAGGTACCCTTGGACTGGAGCAAGTGGATAAGGCAGGCCCATCGCTGGCTGTCGATCATCTTCACCGCGACCGTGATCGCCAATTTCGCCACCATGGCCCTCGGCACGCCGCCGGCCTGGGTGGTGTATTCGCCGTTGCCGCCGCTCTTCCTGCTTCTGTTCTCCGGCCTCTACATGTTCGTGCTGCCCTATCTGGCCGGCGGCCGGGCCGCGCAGCGTGTCGGCGGGTAGGCCGGTGAAGAAGCCACGATCACCCAAGGCGGGCTCCGGCGAAACCGGGCCCGTGCTGCTTTCGGGCGGCAACCCGCAGATCGCCAAGGGCGAAGGCGACGCGCCAGTGCAGGCTTACATCGCGGCGATGCCGGGCTGGAAAAGCGAGGTGGGGCGGCGGCTCGATGACGTCGTCACGCGCACCGTTCCCGGCGTGCGCAAGGCGGTCAAATGGAATTCGCCGCTCTACGGCGTCGAGGGGCAGGGCTGGTTTCTTGGCATCCATTGCTTCGCGAAGTACGTCAAGGTGGCGTTCTTCCGTGGGACCATGCTCGACCCGGTGCCGCCGATCGCCTCCAGGAGCGGCGACACGCGCTACCTGCATATCGGCGAAGACGGCGCATTCGACGAGGCACGGTTCGCCGCCTGGGTAAGGCAGGCCAGCCGCTTGCCCGGCGAGCGCATGTAAGGGCCGGCGGACGGCGCTGAGGGCTTGCCGGACCGGCACACGCGCCTATGTCGATTACGGTTCGGGACGGCCGCTAGGCCTACGTCATCGAGGAGAGAGACGGGCATGACCAAGAGCGGATCGACGGAAGCGAAAACGCCTTCCCAGCAGATAGATGCCAGGATCGAGGAGCTGGGTGGCTGGCGCGGCGAGACGCTCGGCCGGCTTCGCACCCTCATCCGGCAGGCCGATCCCGAGGTGGTCGAGGAGTGGAAGTGGCGCGGCGTGCCGGTGTGGGAGCACGCGGGCATCATCTGCACCGGCGAAACCTACAAGGCCGTGGTCAAGATGACCTTCGCCCGGGGCGCGTCGCTGGAGGACCCGAAGGGCCTGTTCAATTCCAGCCTTGAGGGCAACACCAGGCGCGCCATCGACATCCGCGAGGGCGAGACGATCGACGAGGAAGCGCTGATGGCGCTGGTGCGCGCGGCCGTGGCGCTCAATACCTCCAAGGTAAAGCGCTGACCCGTCGAGCCGAAGATTTGCCCGATGTCGCCCTGAATAAGATACCGCGCAAGACCAGGGCCGTTTCCGCCCGGTCTTGCAAGTAAAGTGATCAGTTTCACTGTCTTTTGACTTGCCAAGTCCAGCCGTCGCGCGCCTAATCAAGGTGCTCGCAATCGGGGGATCGCGTGCGCGTCGCATCATACGCCGTCCGGGAATTTTCAAAGATGACCGCCACGCCGGTCGTGGCCCGCTTCGGCATGGCCCCAGCGGACATGTCGGCCCATCGGCGCGGACAGGCAAGGGAAACCGCGACGTTCTGATTTCGCGCGTTGGTCGATCGGAGGCCCTGGGAAACAAGGCCGGCCCGATCGTCGGAAGCCACGCGCCGGGGGAGGGGATCGTGGCAAGGAACATCGTTCTTCTGGCGGACGGCACCGGCAACAGCGCCGCGAAGGCCTTCAAGACCAATGTGTGGCGTCTCTACCAGGCGCTGGACCTGACCGGCGGCGACCAGATCGCCGTCTTCAGCGACGGCGTCGGCACATCCTCGTTCAAGCCTTTCGAGATCATCGGGCTGGCGCTGGGCTTCGGCGTCAAGCGCCGGGTGCTGGCGCTCTACAAATTCCTCTGCCTCAACTACCAGAAGGGCGACCGAATCTTCGCCTTCGGCTTCAGCCGCGGCGCCTTTACCACCCGCGTCCTGGTCGGGCTGGTGGCGCGCGAGGGGCTGGTCGATTTCAAGTCGGAGGAGGAACTGGACCGCAACGCGCGCGCCGCCTACCGCGCCTATGGGGCCAAGGCTTTTCCCTCGAAACTGCCCTGGGTGGTGTTCGCGCGCTTTATCGCCCGGCGTTATTTCAATCTCTGGAACGAGATCACCGGCAGCCGCACCTACGAGCAGGTCCGGCCGGCGGGGGACGACGACCGCTCCGCGAAGCGGATGCGGATCGCCTTCGTCGGCGTCTGGGACACGGTCGCCGCCTACGGGCTGCCGATCGACGAATTAACCCGCGCCGTTGCCCAATGGGTATGGCCGATCATGTTCGGCAGCACCGGGCTGCTAGACAATGTCGAGCGCGCCCGGCAGGCCTTCAGCATCGACGACGAGCGGCGCACCTTCTTCCCGATCCGCTGGGACGAGGAGCCGTCGAAGCTCGGCCCCGGCGCCATCGACGCACGGTTGCTGCAGGTCTGGTTCGCCGGCTGCCATGCCAATGTCGGCGGCGGCTATCCGGACGACAGGCTCGCCCACATCCCGCTATGCTGGATGATCGGCGAGGCGGCCGAAAGCGGGCTGCGCTTCAAGACGGACGTCGTCGCCGACTACTGGGACTATGCCTCCGAGGCCGGGCGCATCTACGATTCACGCTCGGGCCTGGGCGTCTTCTACCGCTATCATCCGCGCCCCATCAAATGGCTGGTGGGCAGGGGCGTGACGCCGCTGGTCGATGCCAGCGTCGTCACCCGCATGGCGCGCGGCTGCGACGACTATGCACCCGTGGCGCTGCCGGAGCATATCGACGTGCTGACGCCGTTCGGCGAGCGCATCGCCTTCAACGGCATGCCCGGCATCGCGTTGACGCCACCCGACAGGCTGCCCCTGCCGGCCGGACGCGAACGCGATCTGCCGGCGATCGAGCGCAGCTTCCAGGTCTCGCTGACCAAGCTGCAGCAACAGAATGGCGGCGGTCGCCGCGAACGCCTTGCGCTGATGAACGATACTGTGTGGTGGCGGCGCGGGCTCTATTACGTGCTTCTCGCCATCGCCATGCTGTTCCTGGCCTTTCCGCTGGTCGCCGGCTACATGACGCTCGACATCGTCGGCCAGCTCGAACAATCGTCGAACGGGATCATCAGCCCGATCATCGGTTTCATCGGCGGTTTCCTGCCGAGCTTCGCGTCGCCATGGCTGGATGCGATGGCCCGCAATTCCATCCCGGCGGCGATCCTGGTCGCGTTGTTCTTCATCCTGCTCGCGGTCAACAACGTGCTGCGCACCCGCATTGCCGACCGCGCGCGGGCCGCCTGGAACGATGCCGCCGGTCGCAACGCCGCCACGCTGCATTCGGGCCAGAGCGACGCGCATCGGCGAGCCGCGCTGATAACGGCCACGGCATCTGGCGTCGGCGCCGCCGCGCTGGCTGTCTCCGGCAATTACGCATGGCCATTCCTGGCCGTGGTGTGCATCGCAAGCCTGGCCGCCTTCGGCGCGCTGTCCAAGGGCTATCCGCAACACGGCGCCGGCAAAGTGCCACTGTCGTTGCGCATTGCCCGCGCCATCCGCGAGGACCGGCGCGCCAACCGGCTCTATCAAACGCTCCGCAAATGCGTGCTGCCCGGAGTCTTCCTGGCGCTGTCGATCGGCCTCATACTGCTGGGTCTCAACAAGGCGGTCTATGTGGTTGCCGATTCTGGCGGAGAGTTCTGCCCTGAACCGGCGAACCAGCCGGATCCACTCACCAAGCGCTATCCCGTCGAAAAGCTGCTCGCGGCGGATGCCGAGTTCAAGACCATCGATATGTGCACCGATACGGGTAGCTGGCTGCAGGAGGGCGTCCGCTATGAGGTCAGCATAAAGATCGACAGCCAATGGCAGGACGGGGATCTGTGCGCCGATACACTCGGCGTCTACAAGCACAGCATCAAGCACAATCTCGCAACACCGCTCAAGCGCTGGTGGAGCCAACCCTATTTCAAACCCATCGCGCGGATCGGTCCCTATGGCAGTCACGAATACGTGCTCGAGCCCGTCGATCCGATATTTACCGGCACCTGCCTGAACGGGGTGCTGAACGCCGAACTGACGCCGAAGGAGTCAGGCGAGCTCTATGTCTATGTCAACGACGCGGTGCTGATGCTGCCGGGCTGGACCCATTTCTTCTACACGCACAACAGTGGCCGCAATGCCGGTTCCGCCAAGCTGCGCGTCAGGAGGGTGACGGTGTTCCCCGAAGGCGGACCGCCGAGGAGCCAGTAGCTCCCGGCATGCCGCAGGAAGGGCGAATTCCTTCTCGGTGGTTTTCCTGAATCCCATCAGGCGCTTGGACGATCCTGATCAAGTGCCGATTCAAGCGGGGCCGTCAGACGGTGATCGCCTCCGGCCCGGCGCCGCAGACGATGGCGCAGACGCGCTCGCCCTGCTTCAGCCGCACGCGCCGGTTGGCGAGCGCGGCGATTGCGGCGGCGCCGCTGAGGTCGGCGGCGAGCCCCATCTCGAACCACAGGCTTTTCGCCGCGGCCAGCATCTCGGCATCGCTGACCAGCACGATCTCGTCGACATGGTCGCGAACCATCTCGAAGATGCGGTCGTCGGTCCTGGCGCAGGCCATGGTCGCGACGCTGGTGGTCACCTTGTCGAGGCCGACATTGTGGCCGGCTTCCAGCGCCTTGAGCAGCACGGGGCAGCCTTCGGCCTCAATGCCGACGACGCGTACCCGGGGCGCCAGCGCCTTGATCGCGGTGGCGACACCGCTGACCAGGCCGCCGCCGCCCATGGCGACGAGAATGGTGGTGACGTCGGGCATCTGGCCGAGGATCTCCAGGCCGACCGTGCCCTGTCCGGACACCACGTCCGGATCGGCGAAGGGGTGGAAATAAGCGGCTCCGGTCTTGCGCACGAAGTCTTGCGCGGCCGCATTCGCCTCATGCCAGACGGAGCCGACGATGTGGGTGTCCGCGCCCCATGCCCGGAGCTTCTCGATCTTTGCTGGCGAGGCGTTGGAAGGCAGGAAGATGGTGGCCTTGACGCCGGCCATGTGGCCGGCGCGGGCCGTAGCGATGCCGTGGTTGCCGCCCGAGGCGGTGACGATGCCATGGCTGAGGGCGGCGGGGTCCATCGACAGCAGCCGATTGGTTGCGCCGCGCGCCTTGAACGAGCCGGTGACCTGCAGCAACTCCAGCTTCAGCATCACCTCGGCGTCGCCGGGCAGCGGCGTCTTGAAGGCGCTGGCGGCGATCATCGGCGTGCGCCGCACCTGGCCCTCGATGCGCCGGGCGGCGGCGTGGATGTCGTCGAGGCCGATCATGCGAGCTCTCCCTCGTAGCGGCGCGCGACGGTGACGCAGCAATTGCCGATCACGACGCGGCCGGGCTGCCGGCGGCCATAGACGATGCCGTCGGAGAGGTAGAACACGGTTTCCGGCTCGCGCGCCGGGTTGGCGAGATTGTGGATGCGCCCGGCTGCCTGGCCGGCATGCACGGTTGCACCAAGCGCGTGGAACGGCTCGAACACGCCGTCGGTGGTGGCCAGCACGTAGCCGTCGTGGCCGGGAATGCGCAGGATGTTTTCCGGCCGCGCCTCGGGCGTCTCGCCGGTGGGCGGTAGCACGCCGAAATGCCCGAGCACGTTGCGCACGCCGCGCCGGCAGATGGCGAGCGCGTCGAGCGAGACGGTGCCGGCGCCCGCCATCTCGGTGCCGACGGTGGTCAGGCCCGCCCGCACCGAGGTGGCGGTCGAGGTGCGCGGCTCGCCGAGATTGTCGATGACCACGGTGAGCGGGGCGTCGAACGCCAGCACCGCGTCTATGTTGCGCTTGCGGTGCACGGGGTCGGGCGCTGGCTCGATGATGGCGCTGGGCAGGATGTTGAGCGAGGAGCCGCCTGAATGGAGGTCGACATAGGCCTGGGCGAGCGGCATCACGACATCGCTGACATAGGCCGAGATCTGCTGCGTGATGGTACCGGCGGGGTCGCCGGGGAAGGTGCGGTTGAGGTTCAGCCCGTCGACCGGCGAGGTGCGCCGTCCGGCGAGCACTGCCGGCACGTTTATGGCCGGCAGGAAGATGATGCGGCCGCTGACCATGCCGGGGTCGAGTTCGCGGATCAACTCGCCGAGCGTGATCGGCCCCTCGTACTCGTCGCCATGGTTGCCGGCCTGCAGGATGACGGTGGGGCCCCTTCCATTGGCGATCACGGCGATCGGAATTCGGGTCGCGCCCCAGGCGTCCTCATGCGGCGAATGCGGTATGTCGACGAAGCCGACCTGTTTGCCGGTGCGGTCGAAGTCGATGGTGGTGCGGGCGGTGGACATGCTGGCCGTGTTTCCGTTGGCGAGGGAAGCCCGGCGGAGCCGGGATTGCGGGGAGGTCGCGGCGGCGGAGCCCAATGCTCCCCCGCCTTTGCGCATGACCCCGACGATCGCGACGGGATCATGCGCGAAATCAAGGTGCCGGGTCAGATCGGCGGCAGGCTCGGCAGGGTGGTGCCGATCCATTTCTGCGACAGCGCCGACAGCGAACCGTCCAGCATGCCGAGATGGATATAGGTATCGAGCCAGCGCAGCAACTCAGGGCTGCCCTGCTGGATGCCTATGTAGCAGGGCGAGAACTGGAGGATGAACTTGGGCTTGAGCTGGACCTTGGGATCCTTGTCCATCAGGTCCTTGGCAACGACGTCGGCGGTGGCGAGCAACTGCGCCTGGCCCGAGGTGAAGGCGGCGGCGGCGGTCGCGTCATCGTCGAAGCGGACGATCTTGGCGTTGGGCGCGGCCTTGGTCAGTTCCAGGTCCTGCGTGGTGCCGCGCGCCACCGCGATGGTCTCGTCCTTGAGGTCGGTGGGGCTCTTCACCGCGATGCTGTCAGGACCGAAGACGCCGATCGACAAGGCGGCATAGGGCGAGGTGAAGGCGATCTGCAGCGCACGCTCGGGCGTCGCGCCCATGGCGGCGATGACGATGTCGAGCCGGTCGGTGACCAGATAGGGCACGCGGTTGGCGCCGGTGATCTGCTGCAATTCGAGCTTCACGCCGAGCGCCTCGGCGATCTTTTTGGCCATGTCGACATCGAGGCCGACCGGCTCGTTCTTGGCGTCGACCGAGCCGAAGGGCGGCACGTCGATCGGCACGCCGATACGCACGGTGCCGCTGGAGAGGATTTTCTGCAGGTCGGCCGCGCGGGCCGGCAGGGCGGCGACCGCGCCGCAGAGCAGCACGGCCGCGAGGATCCTGGTGAGATGCTTTAACATGGCAATTCCCCTGTGCTGGTTGATTTTTCTTAGTGGAGGACGGCGCTCAGGAAGCTCCTGAGTTCGGCCGTACGAGGCTCGACCAGGGTCTTACGCGCGGGCCCATCCTCATGGATGCGGCCCTGGTGCATGAAGATCACCCGGTCGGCTACGTTCTTGGCAAAGTTCATTTCGTGGGTGACGAGCATCATCGTCATGCCCTCGCTGGCGACACCTTCGAGCACGCGCAGCACCTCGCCGACCAGTTCCGGGTCGAGCGCCGAGGTAATCTCGTCGAAGAGCATCAGCGCCGGCTGCATGGCGAGCGAGCGGGCGATCGCCACGCGCTGCTGCTGGCCGCCCGAGAGTTGGTCGGGATAGGCATCGAACTTGTCGGCGAGCCCCACCTTGGCGACCACCTCGCGGGCGACCTCGCGGGCGGCGGCCTTGTCCATCTTGCGCACCAGGCGCAGAGCCAGCGTCACGTTGCGCTCGACATTGAGGTGCGGGAAGAGGTTGTAGCTCTGGAAGACCATGCCGGCCCGCTGGCGCAGCAGGTTGAGATCCGCGCCCGGCGCGGTGACGTCGATGCCGTCGACGATGATGCGCCCGGCCTGGACCTTCTCCAGCCCGTTGATGCAGCGAAGCATGGTCGACTTGCCGGAGCCGGAGCGACCGATGATGGCGACGATCTCGCCCTTCTCGACGGTGAGCGAGATGCCTTTCAGCACCTCGACGGCGCCGTAGCGCTTGCGGATGTCGGCGAGCTCAACGAGCGACATGGAGTCTCCTTTCCAGCGCGCGGGCGAGCTGTGAGAGCGAGAAGCAGATGACGAAATAGATCGCGGCGGCGGCGAGATAGACGGGCAGTGGCGCGAAGGTGGCGCCGCTGATGATCTGGCTGGCGCGGGTCAGTTCGACGAAGCCGATGAGCGCGGTGAGCGAGGTGTTCTTCACCAATTGCACCAGGAAGCCGACGGTGGGGGCGACGCTGATCAGCACGGCCTGCGGCAGCACCACATGGGTCAGCCGCTGCACGTAGGTGAGGCCGAGCGCCGCGCCCGCCTCCCACTGGCGGTCGGACACCGACTGCAGGCTGCCGCGCCAGATCTCGCCGAAGAAGGCCGAGGCATAGATCGACAGCGACAGCGCGGCCGCGGTCCAGGGCTGCACGGAGAGGCCGAACAGCGGCAGGCCGAAGAAGAAGACGAAGAGCTGGCCGAGCAGCGGCGTGCCCTGGATCAAATTGATGTAGCCGACGGCCAGCCAGTTGAACGGCTTCAGCGGCACCACGCGCAGCACCGCCACGACGATGCCGAGCAGGCCACCGCCGACCATGGCGGCAAGTGCCAGCAGCAGCGTCCAGCGCGCGGCTTCGATGAGGTAGACGATGTCGGCGGCGCTGAATTCGCGGATCATCGGGCAGGCCTCCGCACGAAGACAAGCCAGTACATGGCCGCGAAAAAGGCGCGGAAGCCGAGCGTCAGCACCAGGTAGGAGACGGTGATCAGCGCATAGGTCTCGAAGGAGCGGTAGGTGCGCGAGTCGATGAAGGCGGCCTGGTGGAACAGTTCGGTGGCGCCGATCGAGGAGACGACACTGGTGGCCAGCATGACCAGCACGAACTGGCTGGCGAGCGCCGGGTAAATGGCCTTCAGTGCCTGGAACAGCACGACATGACGGAAAGTCTGGCCCGCTGTAAGGCCAAGCGAGCGGCCGGCTTCGACCTGGCCCTGGCGCACCGATTCGAAGCCGGCGCGCAGGATCTCGGCGCCATAGGCGCCCATGTTGACCGACAGCGCGATGAGGGCCGCCGTGTTGGCCGACAGCCTGATGCCGATCGAAGGCAGGCCGAAGAAGACGATGAACAACTGGACCAGCAGCGGTGTGTTGCGCAGAACCTCGACATAGACGCGGGCTGCGGCGCGTACCGGCGCCAGCGGGCTGACGGCCGCGATCGCCACGGCCAAGCCGATCGCCAGGCCGCACACCATGGTGACCAGCGAGAACTGCAGGGTCAGCAGGACGCCCTGCATGATCTCGCCGGTGTAGCGAAGCAGGACGTCAAATTTGAAATTGTAGCTCATGGATGCAGAGCGTCCTTTATGCAGCCACACCGATACAGCTATGTTCCGCACGGTATTTGCTGGACATCAACGCTAACGTCGCTTCATATGTGACGTCAAGCGTCACATATGAAGCGACAGAGCAATTATGAACGACGAGAAGATGAACTACAGCGCGCCGGCCCTGGAAAAGGGGCTCGACATCCTCGAATTGCTGGCCAATGCCGGCCAGGCGATGGGCACGCGGCAGATCGCCGAGGAGCTCGGCCGCTCCAAGAACGAGATCTTCCGCATGGTTCATGTGCTGCTCGCGCGCGGCTACCTGCAGCGCGACGAGGGCGGCGAGGGGCTGATGCTGTCGAACAAGCTGTTCGGCCTCGGCATGCAGACGGCGCGCGCCCGCGACCTGGTCAGCACGGCGGCGCCCATCGTCGAGCGCTTTGCCGAGGAGGTGCACCAGGCGGCGCATCTCGTGGTGGCGCATCGCGGCGAGACGGTCATCATCGCCGCCGCTTCCGGCGGCGCCGACATGAACTTCTCGCTGAAGCTCGGCTATCGCCGGCCGCTTGCGGACGCCCATTCGGGGCTGGTGCTGATGGCTTTCCAGCCCAAGGCGGTGCGCGAGCGCATGGTCGCAGAATGCCTGGCGCTGATGCGCGAGCCGCCCGACCCGACGACGCTTGCCGCCGAGCTCGACACGGTGCGGGCGCAAGGGGCGATCATCCATGAGAGCCGCGACATCATCGGCGTCACCGACCTCGTCTGCCCGATCCTTACAAGCGACGGTCGCGCCGTGGCCTGCGTGACGGTCGCCGCCGTCAGCCGGCGCAGCGCCGCGCCCAATTTCGAGGCGATGCTGGAGCGGCTGAAGCTCGCCTGCGCCGACATCGCGCACGAACTCGCGGGGTAGGGGGCGCCAGGCCTGCAAGGCACGGACCAAGGCGGCGCTTGCGGCAACGGCCATCGCATCACTCCACCACGATGAGGTCTCGCTGGGTTCGGCCGAGCAGTTCGGCGCCCTCGTCGGTGACCAGCACATTGTCGATGATGCGGGCGCCGAGCCCTTCCGGGCCGACGAAGACCGGGGGCTCCACCGTCAGCACCATGCCGGCCTTCAGCAGATACGGGCTGTCGCCGATCATGTGCAGCGGTTCGGCCCAGCTCGGCGGAAAGCCCGGTCCCAGCGAATAGCCCGACGTATGGACGCGGTAGGGCTCGAGGCCGGCGTTGCCGATGATCGCGCGCGCCGCCTGGTGCGGCACCGTTGCCGGCACGCCGTCGCGGATGGCGGCGATCATGGCGTCGGCGGCGCGCCGCACCACATCGTGGAGCTCGACCATGCGCGCGGTCGGGCGGCCGAGCGCGAACTGGCGCCCGAGTGTGGCCGTATAACGGTTGAAGGCAGCGCCGAGCTCGATGCTGCCGAAATCGCCGGGCGCGAGCCTGCGTGCCGTCGGCGCGCCGTGGCTGTAGGCCGAGCGCGGGCCAGAAACGAGGTTGATCGGACTGGCGGCGATGCCACTGCCATTGGCGAGCAGGGTCTCGTAGACGCCGCCGGCGAGCGCAAGCTCGGTGCGGCCGGCGGCAAGATCGCCGGCGAAGCGCGCCATGCCGAGATCGGCCAGCGCGGCGGCTTGCCTGACGAAGCCGATCTCGGCCGGCGACTTCACCAGCTTCAGCCCGGCGATCAGCTCGCTGGCATCGGCGGCAAGGGCAGCGCCAAGCACCTCGCGCAGCGCGAGATAGTGATGGGGATGGAGGTAGTAGGCCGGAACCTCCACGCCGACGCGGCCGCCGAGCAGGCCATGGCGCCGGGCCAGCCTCGCGAAGGCGGCGACCGGATCCTCGTTTTCGCCGCCGCCGAAGCCGTGCACCTCGTCGGCGAGGGAATCAGTCTCGAATTCATGCACCTCGCCCTGCCTGGCAAGCATCACCAGCGGCGCCCCCTCGGGGCCGACCAGCAGGCACTGGAATTCCTGGTAGCTCTTGGCGTCGGAGCCGGTCAGCCAATGGATCGAAGCGGGATGGATGGCGACCAGCCAATCCAGGTCGCGCGCGGCCATCTCATTGCGGACGCGAGCGAGGCGTTCAGCGAATTCGGTGGCGGTGAAATCGTGCCTCGACATGGATCCGCCGCCTTCAATCCCGCGTGACCGCCATGGCTTCGATCTCGATGAGCAGGTTCTCAAAGGCGAAGCCGGCAACGCGGATGGCCGTCACCGCTGGGCCTGCCCCGGGGTAGAATTCGCGCTGGACGCGCTCGATCACCGCCCGCGTCGCCTCGATCCGTGGCCAGTCACCCTCGGCGTGGTAGTAGATGTAGAGCTTGGCGACGTCGCTTTCGTCGAGGCCGCCCTCGGCCAGCGTGCGGCGGATGAAGTTGAAGACGTTGCGGGTCTGCGTCTCCATGTCGTCGCCGACGGCGCGGGCCTTGTCGTCGGCGGAAATCTGGCCGCCGATGAAGGCGAGCCTGCCGATCTTCCAGCCTTGCGTGAACTGGGTGTTGGGAATGCTCCAGTCCCAATGGTTGGCGGGCTGCAGCCGCTGCTTGTCCTCGCCCAGCACGCCGATGCCCTCGACCTGGATCAGCTCGTCGGCGTCGCCCATGCCCTGGATGCGCAGGCCGGCGCCGGCCGCCGAAGGCACGGCCATGTAGCGGCGGCGCACATTGGTCATCTTCTCCCAATAGTCGGTGACCTCGCGACCCTGGCCGAAGAAGCGGAAATAGGTGTTCTGCCGCATCAGGCTGTGGCGGTCGCCGCCGCCGGCGCGCAGCATGGTGTCGAGGTTGCGGAAGGCCTCGTCGGTCTGCACCTCGATGTCGCCGAGGCCCAGCACCTTGCCATGGCTGTCGAGCGAACGCTGGCCGCCGATGAACAGCATGTCGCCAACCTTCCAGCCCTGGACGAAGGGCAGGGCGCGCTGCCAGCGCCAGTGGCCGGGTGGGTCGAGAAGCTCGCGCGGGGTGTCGTCCGTCACCACCCAGGCGTCGATCATCAGCAGCGCGCCGGGCTTGTCGAGCCCGCAGCGTATTTCCGTCGTGGTCGGTCCGGGAGCGCTGAAGATGCCGGCGCGAACCGCGTCCAGTTCTTCCAGGAAGGCGCCGACGGCGTCGGTCTCGCAGGTGAAGTAGACATTGTGTTTGACGATGTCGGCCATGCTCGCGCCGGCCTGCCGGAGCAATCTTGCGAGATTTTCGAAGATCAGCCGGGCCTGCCCGGCGACGCCGGTCGCGGCGATGTCGCCCTTGTCGTCCGTCGCCATCAGGCCGCCGACGAAGAGGAGGCCGCCGGCCGCCACTGCCTGGGGCGCGCTGTCCTTGACGATGCTGAAACTCCGCATGCGCACGTTGGCATCCTCCCCTTTTTGTACTTACTTACATGCAAGTAAGTCGTGCGTCAATCGAGCGAGAAGATGGGTGGAGGTCGGCGCATGGGCATCGTCGAGCGGCTGTCTTTCTTTCTGGAAGCGCGCTGTTCGCCTGCGGCGCCCACGGATGGAAAACCGCTCCGCGGTTTTCCGGGAATCGCTCTATGCTCCAGGCATGGAAGAGATCGATACGCGTCAGGCAATCAAGGACACGGCGCTGGAGCTGCTGGTGCGGCGCGGCTATCGCGGCACCAGCTTTGGCGATATTTCGACGGCGCTCAGCACCACGCGCGCCAACATCCACTACCATTTCGGCAACAAGCAGGCCCTGGTGGAGGAGGTTCTGGACGATTACATGCGCGCGACACTCGGCGCGCTGCGCTCGGTGTGGGATGCCGAAGGTATCGATCTCGCCGGCCAGATCGCGGCGATGATCGGCTACAGCCGCGCCCGCTTCATGCATTTCAACCCGACCGGCCAGGAGGGGCAGGCCTGGAGCCTGATCTCGCGGCTGAGGCAGGACGCGGACCTGCTCGGCCCGCGCGGCCGCGCCATGCTCGACCATTTCGGCGCGGAGCTTTCAGCATTGTTCTCGGAGGCGCTGTCGGCTGCGGCGAAGCGGGGCGAGCTTCGCGCCGACATCGTCCCGGCCGACGCGGCGCTGCTGTTTGCGGCGATCGCCGACAACGCCGCGCCGATCACGCTCGCCGAAGGTGGCTTCGAGCGGCTGGAGCGCGCCTATGACGCGCTGGGCCGCATGATCGGCGCGGGACGGGCCGACCGGAACTAGGCGGTCCGGCCGGGATTCCGAAGTCTCAAATGGCGCCGTAGATCGCGGTCGCCAGCGCCGTCGGTCCACCCGAATAGGTCGGCAGCGACTGCGCGAGGGCGGGGTTGGTGGCTTCGAGCTTGGCGTTCACCGCCTCGATGATCGCTGGCGTCAGCGGCTTGTTGGCCGCCGCCGAGAGTGCGGAGGCCAATTGCGCCAGTGTTGGGGGCGTGGTGCCGGTGGCCGGCGCGAGATAGTTCTGCAGCAGGCCGGCATAGACCACCGCCACCTTGCCGATCTCTGACTTCGGCGACGCATTGGCGAGCGCCTTGGGCGAGGCATGAATGAAGCCGTTGAGGGCGCCGAGAGCGCTGGCGGAATTGCCGTTCGACGTTGTTCCCGCGTCCTGCGTCGCATCGGCCGACTTGCCGTAGGCATGACCATTGCCGTTGCCGCCGGCATTGCCACTGCCGCCGCTCTTGGCCAGGGCCGGCGACGCGGCCAGCGCCGCGCCGAGCAGGACAGCGGCGACCGATCTCGAGGAGAAGCGAATCGTGAAAGTGGGCAGCATGGGGGTCCTCCTTGTCTGGAGCCTCCTTCCTTCCGGCGGTTGTTGGTGGAAATGTGGTCGCCAGCTTACCGATCCGTAAGGAACGCTCTCCGTCGCATGGCTGCTTGAGAATCGTGATGCCATCGGCAAGATGGGCGCGATATCGAGGCATGGATCATGAACAGGACGACTTCCGGCAAGCCTTCCAGCCGATCCGCCGGACGCGGCGGGGGCATGACGCTGAGCGAGGCGCACGTGGCGCGCACGCTGCGCGAGGTGGCCGATGCCGGGCCGACGCCCGGTATGGTTCACATGGTCGACGCCGACTATGTCCGCATCCGCGACGAGATACTGGCCGCGGCGCCGCCCGGCCCGCTGAAGCTGTTCGCCTATGGTTCGCTGCTGTGGAAACCGGCGGCGGAGGTGAGGGGCGGCGAGCGCGTGGTGGCGGCCGGCTGGCACCGCGCCTTCTGCTTCAGTGTCCTGCGCTATCGCGGCACGGTGGAGCGGCCGGGCCTGATGATGGCGCTCGACCGGGGCGGCCAGTGCCAGGGCATGGTGTTCGAGATCGCCGAGCCGGTGGCGGCCAATCTCGAGGCGCTGCTGCGGCGCGAGATGACGATCCTGCCGCCGGTCAACGTGCCGCGCTGGCTGCATGTGCGCGGCGCCGGCGGCGCCATGCGGGCGCTGGGCTTCGTCGTCGATCCGGCCAATCCGCGTTATGTCGGCAAGCTCCCGAAGCGCGCGGTGGCGGCGACGCTCGCCACCGCCGTGGGCCACTGGGGATCTGGCGCGCAGTATCTCTATGAGACCATCCGGCACCTCGACGCCTGCGGCATCCGCGACCGCAACCTGTGGGAATTGCAGGCGATGGTGGCCGAAGCGATCGAGGCCGGTTGAGACGGGGGGTAGCCGCATGACCGATTTCCACCTCGTCGAGGCATCCATCGCGGCGACGCGGCAGGCTCTGGAGGAAGGTGTCGTCACCAGTGTCGAACTGGTGGCCGCGTGCCTGAGGCGCATCGGCTTCTACGACCGTCAAGGCATTGCGCTCAATGCCGTTCCCGTGCTGAACCCCGCCATGTTCGAGGAGGCGCTGGCCTCGGACCTGCGGCGCCGCGAGGGCAGGGCGCTGGGACCTCTCGACGGCATCCCCTACACGGCCAAGGATAGCTACAAGGCGAAGGGCCTTACCGTCGCCGCCGGTTCGCCGGCCTTCGAGCATCTGGTCGCTGGCGGTGATGCCTTCACCATCGCCCGGCTGCGGGCGGCCGGCGCGGTGCTGATCGGGCTCACCAACATGTCGCCCATGGCCAATGGCGGCATGCAGCGCGGCGTCTACGGCCGCGCCGAAAGTCCCTACAACGGCGACTGGCTGACCGCCGCCTTCGGCTCCGGCTCGTCGAACGGTTCGGGCACGGCGACGGCCGCGTCCTTCGCCGTCTTCGGGCTGGGCGAGGAGACATGGTCGTCCGGCCGGGCACCGGCCTCCAACAACGCGCTGGTCGCCTACACGCCGTCGCGCGGCGTGATCTCGGTGCGTGGCAACTGGCCCCTCGTGCCGACCATGGATGTGGTCGTGCCGCACACACGCAGCGTCGCCGATATGCTGGAACTGCTCGATGTCATCGTCGCCGACGATCCGGACACGCGCGGCGACTTCTGGCGGAGCCAGCCCTGGGTGCCAATCCCCAAGGCCTCCTCGTTGCGGCCGTCGAGCTACGCTGAGCTGGAACTGGACGGCGCGCTTGCCGGCAAGCGGCTTGGCGTGCCGAAGATGTATATCGGGCGCGACGCCGGCTCGGCGCGGCCGATCGAAACCCGTGCTTCGGTGCTGGCGCTGTGGCGGCAGGCTGCGCGCGATCTGGAAGCGCTCGGCGCCGAGGTCGTCGAGGTCGATTTTCCCGTGGTCTCGAATTACGAGCGCGACCGGCCGGGCACGCGCTCGATGGTCGATCGGGGGCTGGTGCCGGCCGAATTCGCGGAGCGCGAACTCTGGGATCTGTCGATCTGGGCCTGGGACGATTTCCTGCGCGCCAACGGCGATCCGGCGATCCCCGATCTCGCCTCGGTCGACGGCGTGAAGATCTTCCCGCCGCCGCCAGGCGCCCTGCCGGACCGCTACGGCGCCGACGATCTCGACCTCGCCGACTATGTGGCGCGCGCCAGGCAAGGCGTCGTGCCGCTGGAGCGGATCCCGGCGATCGAGGACGGCATCAGGGGGCTGGAGGCGACGCGGCGCATCGATTTCGAGGAATGGCTCGAGGCAAGCGGGCTCGACGCGGTGGTGCTGCCGGCCGTCGCCGATGTCGGCCCGGCCGACGCCGACGTCAACGAGGCCTCGGCCGATCTTGCCTGGCGCAACGGCACATGGGTGGCCAACGGCAATCTGGTCTGGCGCCATCTCGGCATCCCGACCGTGACGGTGCCGATGGGCACGATGGCCGATATCGGCATGCCGGTCGGCCTCACCTTCGCCGGCAAGGCCCATGATGATACGGCGCTGCTGCGCATGGCGGGCCACTACGAGCGGCACACTGGGCGACGCACCCAGCCGCCGCGCACGCCCGAACTGCCTGGCGATGTCTTTGCCGCGAGGGCCGGGACATCGCAGGCCCAAGAGGGTGACGTGCCCGACGTCCGGCTGAGCGCCGGAACGACGCACCGGGGCGGCGAGGACGAAATCCTGGTCATACTCCAAGTCAAGCCTGCGGGCGGGCAGGTGGCCGTGCATGTCAACGGCATCCCGTTGGCGGTGCATGACGCGGGCGGACGCCTCGAAGGGCGGATTTCGGTCCCGGCTTCGACCCATCAAGGTGTTCACAGCACCTGGCGAGGCGCCTACGGCTCGATCGTCACCGCGGTGGCGCGGCTGCCGGGTGGGCTGGCAGCTGGAGCTTACGTCGTTACCGGAGGGATCGGATGAGGGCGCCGCCGTCACCTTGCCCTTCGCTTTCTGAATCGACGGATGGCCGCAAGCGCCTGCCTTCAAAGGCTTTCCCGCCTCGGTCGCTCAGAGTGCCGTGCCGCGCTCGCTGTCGAAGATGTGCAGTGCCTCGGGTGGGAAGGAGAGCCGCAGCCGGTCGCCATCACGGGCGGCGAAGTCGGCCTTGACGATGGCGAGCAGGTCGCTTCCGGCCGCCTCCACCACCAGATGTGTCTGCGGGCCGGTGGGCTCGGCGACCTTCAGCGTTCCCGCCAGCGTGCCGCTCTCGCGCTCCACCACGATGCTCTCCGGGCGCACGCCGAGCGTCACCTTGCCCGTCTTCGAAGCGAGGGGCCGGGCGGGCAGCGCGATCTCGGTGCCGTCGGACAGTTCGGCCTTCTGGCCCGAACCGGTGTCCTTCAACCTGGCCTCGATGAAGTTCATCGAGGGCGAGCCGATGAAGCCGGCGACGAACAGGTTCGCGGGCCTGTTGTAGAGTTCCAGCGGCGAGCCCACCTGCTCGATCGTGCCGCGGTTGAGCACGACGATGCGGTCGGCCAGCGTCATCGCCTCGATCTGGTCGTGCGTGACGTAGACGGCGGTGGTCTTGACGCGGTGGTGCAGCAGCTTGATCTCGCCGCGCATCTGCACACGCAGCTTGGCGTCGAGATTGCTGAGTGGTTCATCGAACAGGAAGACCGAGGGATTGCGCACGATGGCGCGGCCCATGGCGACGCGCTGGCGCTGGCCGCCGGAAAGCTGGCCCGGCCGACGTTCCAGCAGATCGACCAGGTCGAGCATGCGCGCGGCTTCCTCGACGCGCCTGGCGATCTCCTGCTTGTCCTTGCCGGAGAGCTTCAGGTTGAAAGCCATGTTCTGCGCCACCGTCATGTGCGGGTACAGCGCATAGCTCTGGAAGACCATGGCGACGTTGCGGTCGCGCGGGCTGTCGTCGTTGACGACCTTGCCGTCGAGCAGGATGTCGCCGCGCGTCGCGTTCTCCAGCCCCGAGATGATGCGCAGCAGCGTCGACTTTCCGCAGCCTGAGGGGCCGACCAGGGCGACGAACTCGCCATCGGCGATGTCGAGGTCGATACCCTTGATGATGTTCGCCGCGCCGAAGGACTTCTCGACGCCACGCAACTGTATGGATGCCATGCTCAGCCTCCTGTCATATCCGGATCGCCGGCGATCCGATGCCGTGCGCTGTGCTCCGAAACAGATTCAGGCACCGTGCGTTCGGCCTTGTTTTCGTGTTGTTTTCCCCTCGCGCACGCCCCCGGAGCGGATCCCGGGGGCGGCCCGCGGCAATGCCTCAGCCGCGCAGCGCGCGCACCGTGTCCATCAGCGCCTTGACCTTGCCGAGTACGACCTTGTCGCCATGCATCTTGCCATTGCCCTTGACGTAGCTGCCGACGATGGCGCCGTCGGCGACCGACAGGAGCTCGGCGGCGTTCTCGCTGCTGAAGCCGCTGCCGACCAGGATCGGCCCGACCGAGCCGGCGCGGATCTGCTTGACCTCGGAGGGGGCGGTGGCGTGGCCCGTGCGGGTGCCGGTGGCGATCAGCACTTCGGCGCCGAAGAACTCGACGTCGCGCGCCTGGTCCTCGATGTCGCGGTCGCCGACGATGGCGTGGCTGCCATGCTTCACGTGGACGTCGGCCAGCACCACGATGTCCTCGCCGTCGAGCGCGCGGCGATAGCGCATGGCCTGCGAGGCCGCGCCTTCGACGATGCCCTCATTGGCGACATAGGCGTTGGCCCACTGGTTGACGCGCACGAACTGCGCGCCCGAGCTCTTGGCGCAGGCGAGCGAGGCCTTGGCGGCGTTGGCGACGATGTTGAAGCCGAGCGGCAGCTTCGTGGCCCGGCGCACGCGGTCGCCGATCACCGACATGCCGCCGATGGTCTCGAAGCCGATGTCGTCGGGCTTGAGGAAGGGAATGTCGCCGGCGTTCTCCAGAAGGATGCCGTCGACGCCGCCTTCCTCGAGGATCAGCGCTTCCTCCACCGCCTGCTCGTAGACCTGCGCGAGCGAGCCGTTGCGGTAATAGGGCGAGCCGGGCAGGGGCAGCACATGCACCATGCCGATGATCGGCTTGCTCGTACCGAACAGACGCTCCAGCACGGGCTTACTCTCGCGGGTAGTCATTATGATCTCCTTGTTTTTCTTAGCTTATTGATCGATGCGCCAGATGCGGGCGGCGTTCTTCCAGAAGACCTTCTCGAGGTCCTCGTCGCTGAGCCCGATGACGCGCAGCTTTTCCTGCTCGACGCGCGGCGATTGGTAGGGGACGTCGGAGCCGTATTGCAGCCGGTCAACCGAGACGTTCTTGACGAAGGTCATGATGTCGAAGGGGTAGGCCTGCGACATGTCGACGTTGATGTTGGGATATTCCTGGCAGGCGAGGATCGCCTCCCAGAGGAAGGCGTGCATGCCGATATGGGCGAGCACGAAGGTGACGTTCGGATAGGCCTTGGCGGCCTGCGCCTGAAGGTAGGGCAGGTCGCGCGGGGCATCGCCCGAATGCATCAGCACGGTGAGGTTGTGCTCCTCGGCCTTGTCGAGCAGTGGACCCATGACGCGCATGTCGTTGGGGCGGTAGAAGTCGTAGCCGGCGACCAGCTTGAGGCCGCGGCAGTTCCATTCGCCGACATAGCGGTCGATGAGCTGCTGGGTGTGCTCGGCGCCGAAGGTCGGGTCGATGCGGGCGACGCCGACGATACGGTCGGGATATTTCATGGCGGCGATGCCGACGTCGCCATTGGCCTCGTTGTAGTCGGCGTCCCAGGGGGGCGTCTGACGCCGGTCGTGCGGGAACAGGACGCCATGCGAGGCGCCCTGCTCGTCGAGCAGGCGGATCACGCTGTCGGGCTCGCCCCGCACGAGGTAGGGAACGCAGGTGTTGGCGGCGACGTTCTTGTCGGTGCCGTAGTGCATGTGGGCGTCGATTATTCTCACAGCGAAAGCTTCCTTCCAAAATTGGCCTCGAACCGCTCCGCTACCTGGGCGAGGCTCGGCAGGTTGGTCTGGCAACCCCATTTCTCGATCACGAAACTGGCGACGGTGGCGCCGATGCGGGCGGCGGTCTCGTTGGACTGGCCGGCGATCAGGCCTTTCAGCGTGCCGGCGACGAAGGAGTCGCCCGCGCCGGTGGAATCGACGAAGGTGGCCGGCTTGACCGACGGCATGTCCTGGCGGCCGTCGTTGCTGTACCAGGCGCTGCCCTCGCCGCCGCGCGTCACCACCACCAGGCGCGGCCCGTGCGGCAGGATGTCGGCGGGAGAGGCGGCGCCGAGCGAGCGCATCAACTCGTCCGCCTCGCCGCGGCTGAGGAACAGGATGTCGGTGGCGGCGAGGAAGCGCGGTGCCAGCGCGCCAGCGGTCGCGACCATGCCGTTGATGGCGGTGAGCGCGCCGGTGCGGCGACCGTGCTCGATGGCATCGAGCGTATAGGGGCTGAAGGCCTCGCTGATGACGACGGCGCCGGAGCGCTCGATCTCCTCAAGCGGCGCGCGCCAGTCGTCCTGCTTCTCGGCGATGCCCAGATGCGAGACGCAGAAGCCGCCATTGGCGGCGTCGAAGAAGTTGAAGCTGTGGCCGGAGCGTTCGCCAGCCACCACCTCGACGCCGCCGAGATCGACGCCGTTGCGGATCATGTGATCGGCATAACCGGAACTGCGGAAGTCGTCGCCGACCACCATGCCGAGGCCGACCTTCATGCCGAGGGCGCCGGCGACGGCGGCGATGTTGGCGCTGCAGTCGCCGAAGTGAATGGCCTCCACCTCTTCCATGGGCATGTCCAGCGGCACGGTCTCGCCGTCGCGGGGCAGGCGCTTCATGCGCAGCAGGTGGTCGAAGATGGTCCACGACCCGATGGAGAAAAGCTCGAGCGTCTTCATTTGACGGCTCCCATGGTCAGGCCGCGGGTGATCTGTTTCTGGAAGAGGACGGCGGCCACCATGCCGGGGAAGGCCGACACCATCGCCGAGGCCGCCATCACGCCCCACTTGATCTGGTCGAAGGTCATCGCCTGCAGGATGCCCATGGTGACCGGGCGCGTGCTGCCGCCGGCGAGCACGAGGCCGAAGATCATGTTGTTCCAGCTGAAGATGAAGGCGATCATCATCGCGCTAGCGATGCCGGGGCGGGCGATCGGCACGACGATCGAGGTGAGAATGGTCCAGATGCCGGCGCCGTCGATGCGCGCGGCCTCCTCGATCTCGATCGGCATGTCGCGGAAGAAGGACGCCAGGATCAGGATGATCAGCGGCAGCGTGATCAGCTGGTGCACCAGGATCATGCCGGCATAGGTGTCGTAGAGGCCGATGCGGGTGTAGATCACATAGAGCGGCAGGATGATGACCAGCTCCGGCGCGAAGCGGAACGACAGGAAGGTGAAGCGCAGCTTGTCGGACGTCTTGTCGCGACGCCTTGCCAGCGCGTAGGCGGCGGGGATGCCGATCAGCGCCGAAAGGAGTACCGCGCCACCGGAGATGATGACCGAGTTCATCAGGAACTTGATAAGGTCGGGCAGCTGGCCGCTCGCCCGTTCAGCCTCGCTGCCGAACAGCACTTCGGCATAGTTGGAGAGCGTCGGCGTGAACAGGAAACGCGGCGGATAGGCGATGATGTCGCCGAAGTTCTTGATCGACATCATGAAGATCCAGACCAGCGGGAACAGCACGAAGCCGGCGAAGGCGACATAGCAGAGGAAAAGCCCGAGCCTGCCGGGCAGGGCGCGAAGGGTCTTAGAGGCCACGGGTCTTGACCTCCTGCTTCTGCCAGAAGGACAGCAGCGCGCCGCTGATAGCGTAGCAGACCAGCCACAGTACGAAGACGATGGTCATCGCCTTGCCGAGGCTCGACCAGCGATAGGCTTCCTCATAGGCCATGACGTGCAGCGTGCGGGTGGCGTCCAGCGGCCCGCCCTTGGTGGTGGAATAGATGATCTCCAGCGACTTCAGCGAGTCCGAGACGCGGAAAAGCGCCACCAGCAAAAGGTAGGGCGCCAGCAGCGGCAGCTTGACGTGGCGGATAATCTGCCAGGAATTGGCGCCATCGATGCGCGCCGCCTCGACGATCTCGCCCGATACCGACTGCAGGCCGGCGAGCAGGATGATGGTGGCGAGCGGCGTGAACAGCCAGGTGTCGATGAGGATGATGGAGGCCATGGCCGTGTGCGGGCTGGTGAGCCATGACAGCGGCTCGATGCCGACCTGCGCGAGCAGCCAGTTCAGCACGCCGCTCTGCGGGTGCATCATCGTCTTCCAGATGAGGCCGGCGACGACCGGCGGTACCAGCAGCGGCAGCACCACGGCGGAGCGGAAGAAGGACTGCAGCCGGCCCGGCACGTCGAGCAGGATGGCGAAGGCGAGCCCCAGCGGAAGCTGGATGAAGAGAGCGGCGGCCGCGTAGGTCAGCGTGTTGGCGAGCCCGGTCCAGAACAGCGGCGTCTCGAACAGCGTGATGTAGTTGCCGAGGCCGACGAACTTCGTGGCCGGCATGTAGAGCTTCTGGTTGGTCAGGCTGGTGTAGATGCCGCTGAGGAACGGATAGGTCGTCGACAGAAGCAGGGCGAGGGCGGGACCGAGCATGGCGTAGAACGCCGCTCTGGTCATCCAGCTCTTGTCCGGTTGCGCTGCTTGGCGGGCCATATGAGGGTGTTTCTTGGCTTAGGGATCTGATGTCGGGCCGGTCGGTGATGGCGTTCCAGCGGAGGTGGGAGCCGGCCCTGGCGGTTCGATCTCGCCGCATTCGCGCGGCCGCAAAGGATCAGGCGGGCCGGGGCGGGGCGCGATTGCCCGCGCCCCGGCTTGCCGTCATTCGTCCAGCATGCGCTGGATGTCGTCCTGTGCTTCGCACAGATTGGTCTTCACGTCGCCCTGACCGAAATAGGACTTCTGGATCGCCTCGGCCCAGCGGTCGAGCATGCGGGTCAGTTCGGGATGCGGCGGGAAGCGGATGGTGGCAACCTCCGCCTCGGTCTTGGCGGCTTCGATGTACTGGCCGGGCTTCTCGCCCCAGCTGTGCATCAGCTTGACCACGTCGGGCGAATCCCAGGCCGACTGGCGCACAGGGTTCATGTTGCCGGCGAGGTGCGTCTTGATCATCGTGTCCTTCGACGTCACCCACTGCATGAACAGCCAGGCGGCGTCCTTGTGCTTGGAAGCCGAGTTCATCGACAGCGACCAGATCCAGGCGGCCGCGGCGCGCTTGCCATCGGGACCGAGCGGGGTCGGCGCGTAGCCGACATCGCCGGCGATCGCCGACTGCTTGGGATCCTCATAGGTCGGCGCGAACAGGTTCGCCTCGTTGAGCGAGAAGACATACTGGCCCGACGCGAAACCCTGCATGGCCTCGTACCAGGTGAAGGCGCCGGCGCCTTCGGGCGAGGCCTTCTTGATCAGGGTGATGAAGTCGGTGGTGGCGGCGATGCTCTTGTCGGAGCAGATCTGCAGCTTGCCGTCCTTGTCGAGCATCTCGGCGCCGTAGGATTCCAGCATCGTGCCAAAGGTCAGGTAGGGCAGGTCCCAATAGCGGTCGAAGCGGGTGATGATGCCGTGCGTCTTGCCGTTGGGGCCGTCGAGCTTCAGCTTGTCGGCCATGGCCAGCAGGTCGGCATAGGTCTTTGGTACTTCGAGGCCGAGCTTCTTCAGCATGCTTGGCCGATAGGCGAGCTGATAGGATTCGAAGTTGATCGGCAGCGTCCAGAGCGAACCCTCGCCGATACCCTTGAGCGGGGTGAGGTCCCAGCGGCCGGCCGACAGGATCGAGGGGATGAAGTCGCCAACGTCATAGTCGGAGGCGGTCTTTTCCTTGTCGGCGATCAGCGGATCCAGCGGCTCCAGCCAGCCGGCCGAAGCGTACTGCCAGTTGTTGAGCGGCGAGGTCATGAAGACGTCGTAGGTGCCGGTCTTGGAGGACAGGTCGGCCAGCAGCTTCTCGAAGCCGGACTGCTCGGCCAGTTCCTCGAAGGTCACCTTGATGCCGGTCTTGGCGGTGAATTCCGGCAGGAGCGGCTTGAGGCTTTCCACGAAGGGATGCGAAATCAGCATCAGGTTGATGGTCTGGCCTTCGGCGGCCTTCCAGTTCATTTCGGCTTTGGCGGGCGTGAAGGCCACGGAGGCGGCGAGCGCCGTGGCGGCAAGCGGCAGGCGGCCCAGGCCGCGCTGCATCAAGGACGAAAGCATTGGCAGTTCCCCTTTGTTCAAGGCGTGAGGGAGGTCGTTATGATTTTTCTTGGCGAGCCATTTTGCACTTTGTTGCAATGGCTGCACAAATGAAGCTAGATGAGTGTCGTCACACGAGTCAACCACGAATGTGCATGCGCTGCACGAAAGTTGAACATGTCGCACAATGAAGAAGACCTGCTGGTGCAACTGGCCTGGCTCTATTACGTCGGCAACCGCAACCAGGAAGAGATCGCCAACCAGCTCGGCCTCTCGCGCTTCAAGATAAACCGCATGCTGGCGCGGGCGCGCGAGAAGGGGCTGGTGAAGATCGCCATCCAGCACGAGACGGCGCATTCGCTCGAAACGGCGGGTGCAATCCAGGCGGCGTTCAGTCTCAAGGAATGCATCGTCACGCCGGTGCTCGGCACGGCCTCGGGCGAGGTCGAGGTTGACGAGGCCAATGCGCGCCGCGCGGTCGGCATCGCGGCGGCCGCCTTTCTCGAAAGGCGGCTGCGCGTGCCCGAGCCGGTAACGATCGGGCTCGCCTGGGGCCGCACGATCGCCGCAATGGTCGACGAGCTGCCGAAGCTGTCCAAGGCCGACCTCAAGATCGTTTCGCTGATGGGATCGCTGAGCCGCAACGCCAGGACAAACCCGTTCGATTGCGTGCACGCGCTGGCGCAGCTCTGCGAGGGCGAAGCCTATATCCTGCCGGCCCCTTTCATCGCCGACAGCGAGGCCGACTACGATGTCATCATGAGCCAGAAACTGGTGCAGCAGGCCCTGAAGCTCGGGCAATCGGCCGATCTCTATATCGCCAGCTTCGGCGATTGCTCCAAGCAGTCTTTCATCTACCACCACGATCTCCTGCATGACGACGAGATCGACCAGGTGATCAATGCCGGCGCGGTGGCCGACATGCTGGGCAAGTTCTTCGATGCTGACGGCAGGCTGATCGACAACGTGCTCAACCGGCGCACGCCGAGCGTGTCCTACGAGGACATTCGCAGCCGCGACGTCGTTCTGCTCGCCGCAGGCGTGTTGAAGGCCAAGGCGCTGCTGGCGCTGCTGCGCTCGGGCGCGATCACGCGGCTGATCGTCGATGGCGATCTCGCGGCGGCGCTGATGCCGATGATCGGCGACGGGGCGGCCCGCGCCGGCGATTGAGCGGGATGGCGCGGCTCAGGCTTCGTCGGCGCGGTCGCTGACGAGGCGCAGTACGAGATCACGCGTCAGCGGAGCCAGCTCGACCGTGCCGACGGCGGCCGGGTCGAACCAGATCATTTCCTCGATCTCGGCCGCCGGCATCGGCTCGCCGGAGAGCGGCAGCGAGAACAGGTCCGCCTCGACCTGGAAGCCGGGTTCGTTCGCGGCGAGCGCCGAGAAGCGGCCGAGCCACGCTGTCGCGGAAGGGTCGACCGCAAGTCCCAGCTCCTCGCGAAGCTCGCGCGCCAGGGCCGCCCGCGACGGCTCGCCCGGCTCGATCTTGCCGCCGGGCTGCATGAAGGCGCCGGCGCCGCGCTTGCGAACGAGCAGGAGCCTGCCCGAGGCGTCGGTGATGACCGCGGCGGCGATCCGGATGGTGCGGCTGTCGGGACGGTCGGAGCTCACGCGGACGCCTTTCAGGACTTTGTCGGGCCTTCGGGATGGCGGGCAGCCGGCACGGCAAAAACCGTTACACAATTGTCTGGTGACTGCTCTATATGTCGCGGCGGTCGGCCTAACGCGCCGGCCGGCGCACCGAACCGCGATTCCCGATACGGAGGCAAGCCATGTTTGCGGCACAGACCATCGACATGTCGGACAAGGCCGCGTTCCATCGCGAACTGGCCACCCAGCTCAAGGCGCTGCTCGACGGCGAGCGCGACCCGATAGCCAATGCCGCCAACACCGCCGCGCTGATCTTCCAGATGATGCCCGACCTCAACTGGGCCGGCTTCTATTTCATGCAGTCCGATGACGAGCTGGTGCTCGGTCCGTTCCAGGGCAAGCCGGCCTGCGTGCGCATCGCCGTCGGCAGGGGCGTCTGCGGAACGGCGATCGATCTCGGCACCTCGATGGTGATCAAGGACGTGCACGATTTCCCCGGCCACATCGCCTGCGATCCCGATTCGCGTTCCGAGCTGGTGGTGCTGCTGATGGACGGCGATGACGCGGCCTTCGGCGTCATCGATCTCGACAGCCCGGTGCCCGGCCGCTTCGACAAGGTCGACCAGGCCGGCATCGAGGCGCTGGCGTCGATCTACGTCGCGGCCTGCGACTGGGAGGAATAAAGAAGCACGAGCCCGCTTCCCTGGTCTCGTTCTAGGGCTTCAAGGCGCGGTTGAACGCCCCGACCGCCATGCCGACCAGTTGCCGGTGAATGTCACGGCGCGGCCGCCCGCCGCCATCGTCGCAGACGGGATCGCCGATCTGCTGCGATATGACGAGCGCGGCGGCGCCAGGCTTGCATTCGCCGAACATGCTGTAGTGACTGGCATCCTCGATGGTGTCGTAGCGCGCGTGCGGGATGGCCCTGGCTATGCCCGAGGCATCGGCGGTCGCGGGGATTTTTCCCCGCCGGCCGAGGTTGACGATGTCGACATGGATGGAGATGCCGGAGAAGCTTGCCGCATCGAAGACATCGGACGGCGCGGGGTCGATCGCCATGGCGAAGCGGATGCGTGGGTCGCTGTTGTCACGCTCGGCGTTGCGCATGTCTATCGCGTGCAGGTCTACCCCACTCATCCTCACCCATTCGCAGAGCGAGGCGTTGATCGCGTCCGTGTCGCAGTAGGCGGCCAGACGTTTCGCGTCGAGGCGGGCGCCGGCGATGGCGAGCGCCGTGTTGCCGCCCATGGAGAGGCCCAGCATGCCGACGCGGGCACCGTCGAGATGATCCTTGAAAAGAGGCTGGCTTTCTATCGCATCCAAAGCGTGGCTCAAGTCGGACGGGCGCAGCCAGAGCTTCATGGTTTCGGCGGCGGACCTGTTAGGCCCGCCATTGCCGGGATGCGTGGGCGCCGCGACGATGAAGCCCTGGCCGGCCAGGGGCGTCGCGATCCAGCTCAGCGCCTCGGGAGTCCCGGCGAGGCCGGCACCGTGGGAGAGCAGGATGAGCGGATATCTGCCGGCGGCGATCGGGGCGTCGCGCATGGCTTGTGTCCCGACGAACAACATGCTGTCGCCGAGCGTGACAGCTTCACCGCCCGCTTGCGCTGGATACCAGACGGTCACGTTGAGATCGGCGCCGCGTTCCCTGGAGAGCGCGAGAAAATGGCTTGTGCCGACGGGTTCGTCGGCTTTGGCAGGTTGCAGCAGCGTCGCCACAACAAGGGCGGCGCAGGACAGGACGCGAAACGTCATCGGGATCCCCGTTCTTGAGGCAGGGCGCCAGCCATTGCCGTGGCTCGCTCCCATGCCGCCATATCGCGGGTCCGGATGCGGTGGAGACCTCGATCGCGATCGAGGACGTGCCTTATCGCGATCAAGGGCGTTGCGAATGGCTCAACCGGACAACTGGCTTGCCGGTGTCGCACCGCGCGCGTTGCGCTCGCGCCACACGATCGGCGCCACGCCGGTAATCCGGCGAAATTCGCGGTTGAAGTTCGACTTGGTCTGGAAGCCGACGGCGAACATGATCTCGGTCACCGGCCTGTCTGTGGCGGACAGCAGCCGACAGGCCTCGGCGATGCGCTGTTCGTTGACATATTGCGAGACGTTGCGGGCCATGACGCGGTTGATCGCCGCCGAGATCTGCCGCACCGGGATGCCGGAGCGTCGGGCAAGCCGGCTGAGATTGAGGTTGGCGTCGCGGTAGAGTTTCCTGTCCTGCATCAGCTCGTCGATCCGACGGATCGTCAGCGTGTCCTGTTCGGGATCCGCCGTCAGCGCATCCGGCATCGTCAGGGGCTCCGCGGCCTCCTCCGGGGTGGTGCCGCGGCTCGCCACCGCCGCGGCCATGCCGAGAACAGCCAGGGCAAGAAGATTGGCGATGCCGATTGCCGTCGCGGCATGCGCGCCATGCGCCCATTCGATATCGACGAAGACGAAGGCGTCGACCATGGCCGACAGGCAGAGAGCGCCGGCCGCCAGGATGACGGCGCGGTAGGCCGGCGCGGCGGCCTCGAAAGAGGCGAGGCGCAATCCGTCGGCACCCGAGCGGACGAGCAGCAGGATGGCGGCGGCATAGATGAGGTCGATGGCAATCAGGGCGATGTCGATCGCGTTGCGCCAGACGAGAACGAGCACGAGCACGATGACGGCGGGGAGGGCATGGACCGCCAGCCGCGCCGGCCATTGGCGGTCATCGGCTCGCACGAGGCGTGAGATCCCGGCGTAGACCAGCGGCGGCGCAATGGCGGCGAGGATCGGTGCGATGGTTCCGGCTTCCCGCATGCCGTAGCCCCAGCGCAGCCCTTGCAGAACCGACAGCAGCGCGCTGACCAGGATAAGCGCGAGGAAAGGCCTGTTCGGTTCCGCCTCGTCCCCACGCCTCGTCACCGTCCAGAAGAGGATGAGCAGCAGCAGCGCGACGACGAAGGGCAGTGGGATGAACAACATGCGGCGGTGGGCTCGTGCGCGGACAGGCGGCGAAGCCTAGCCGATCCGGGCGTGATTCCCAACCCGCGGACCGGGCTCGGGGCGAGGCACCTGCCTTGCGAAATGAAGGCGCCTGGCCCCTGTGAAGCGAGCCTATGGCCCGGCTGAACTCAGGCCAGCTTGACCAGCATCAGGCTGAAGCCGCCGATGAACAGGAAGGCCGAAAAGGCGAGCGCTAGCGGTCGCAGGCCGCGCGAGCGGAGCTGGGAGATGTCGGCCTGCAAGCCCATGGCGGCGAGCCCCATGGTGAGCATGATGGTGGTGGCGAGCGCGATCGCCGACTTCACCTCGGCCGGAACCGCGACAAGGCTGTTCAGCGCCACGACGGCTACGAAGGCGGCGACGAACCACGGCATGGGCGGGCGCGCCGTCTGGTCGCTGGCCTTGCGGCGGGCCATCAGACCGAGCGCTATCACCATCGGCGCCAGCAGCGCGACGCGGGTGAGCTTGGCGACCGTGGCGATCTCGCCGGACTGGGTGCCATTCTGGAAGCCGGCGCCGATGACCTGTGCCACCTCGTGGATGGAGGCGCCGGCCCACAGGCCGAAACCGTGCTGGTCGAGGCCGAGGTAGGGCGCCAGCAGAGGGAAGCCGAGCATGGCGACGGTGCCGAACAAAGTGATGGAAGCGACGGCGTAGGTGACGTCCTCGTCACGCGCCTCGGTGACGATGTTCGTGGCGACGATCGCCGAGGCGCCGCAGATCGAGGTGCCGGCCGCGATCAGTTCGGCCAGCTTGCGGTCGACGCCGATCAGGCGGCCGAGCGTGATGGTGAAGACGAAAGTGGCGCCGAGCGTCAGCGCGACGATGCCGACGCCGGAAAGTCCGATCGATGCGACCTGGCCGAGGGTGAGCTGGAAGCCGAGCAGCACGATGGCGAAGCGCAGCAGGCGGCGCTGCGAAAAGGCGATGCCCGCCTTGGCGTGCGCGGGCGTTCCCAGCACGTTGGAGTAGATCATGCCGGCGACCACGGCCAGGATCATTGGGCTGAACAGGGCAAAGCCCGAGACATTGTGGGCGGAGAAGGCGACGGCGGTGATCATCGCCACCAGGACGATGCCGGGGATGACGCCGTTCCACAGCGAATGGAGGGTTTTGCGCCGTTCGGCTCCCGGAATCAGGGTTTCGGAAATTTCGTTCGCTGTGTGGGTGAAGGAAGACAATGCAATTCTCCGGGCGTGTTGGCTGGAGAAATGGCATTCCTGAACTAATCTTTCCAACGAATTATTATCGTTAGAATGATCGTTTTTTACGAATGATCATGGGCCGTGGCAACCCTCAAAGCTGTGGCTCAATCGCGGCCTTGTCGATCACCGACCACACCGTCCTGATCCTGGTGTCGAGGAATGGTAAAAGACGTTCTCGCTGAAGGATATTTTCCTGCCGTTGACGGGCAGGGTGTCGGCGCATGCTCCCGCGCGGCATAAGAAGGTCGTGGATGCGAGCGGCATTTGCAGGACGAGGGTATCGCCCTAGCCGCGGTAACGCAGCGCTTCGACCAGCAGCGAGAAGGCGGGCGTCGCCTGGCGGCGGCTCGGATAATAGAGGTGATAGCCGGGGAAGGGCGGGCACCAGTCTTCCAGCACGCGCACCAGCCGTCCGTTGCCGAGATGGGCGGCGACCTGATCCTGTGGCATATAGGCAAGGCCGAGACCCGACAGCACGGCGTTCATCCGCAGTCCCGCGGTGTTGAACACGAGCTGTCCCTCGACGCGTACCTTGAGCTCGCGGCCGGCTTTCTCGAACTCCCAGGCATAGAGCCCGCCATAGGTCGGCAGGCGCAGGTTGATGCAGTTGTGAGCCGTCAGGTCCTGCGGCACGCGCGGCTTCGGCCTTTTGGTGAAGTAAGCCGGCGCGCCCACGACGGCCATGCGCATGTCGGGGCCGATGCGCACGGCGATCATGTCCCTTGCCACCTGCTCGCCGAGCCGAACGCCGGCATCGTAGCGTTCGGCGACGATATCGGTGAGGCCGTAATCGACGATGATCTCCACCCGGATGTCGGGATAATCCGGCAGCAAGCGGGCGATCGCCGGCCATAGCACGGTCTCGGCGGAATGCTCGCCGGCGGTGATGCGAACGGTGCCGGCGGGCTTTTCGCGCAGTTCGCTGAGCGCTGACAGTTCGGCCTCGATCTCGTCCAGCCTCGGCCCCACGGTGCGCAGCAGCCGCTCACCTGCCTCGGTGGGCGAGACGCTGCGCGTGGTACGGGTGAGCAGCCGCAGCCCCAGCCGCTCCTCCAGCGCGCGCACCGTGTGGCTGAGCGCCGACTGCGAGACGCCGAGCCTGGCGGCGGCCTTGGTGAAGCTCTCCTCGCGCGCCACGGCGGTGAAGGCGGTGAGCTCGTTCAGGTTGTCGCGCGGCATTTATGAGTTCCTTTCATAAGTTCATGCCGTTTATAACATCTAATCGCGGCCAATGGCGGGCGCTAGATAAATGGCATCGAAACGGCGCCGATGGACGGGTTGCCAAGGGGCGGCGAGCGCCGCCCGCTAGACCACGAGGGAGCAAGGCCATGGATATCAAGCGAAGCGGCTCGCAGCCTTCGGGCAAGGGGCCGGTGGACTATTTCACGGGCACCGTGCGTCTCGACGCGCCCTTCAAGGGCACGGGTGATGCTCGCGTCGCAGGCGCCACCGTCACCTTCGAGCCCGGCGCGCGCACCGCCTGGCACACGCATCCGCTCGGACAGACGCTGATCGTCGTCTCCGGCGCCGGGCTGGCGCAGCGCGAGGGTGGGCCGATCGAGCAGATCCGCCCCGGCGACATCGTCTGGTTCGAGCCGGGCGAGAAGCACTGGCATGGCGCGGCGCCGACCACGGCGATGACGCATATCGCCATCGCCGAGGCACTCGACGGCCGCTCCGTCGACTGGCTGGAAAAGGTTACCGACGAACAATACGGGGCCTGACGCGGCCGGGTCTTCCGGGCCGGACCGCTCGCCTCGAACTCCCCCGCCCGCCGTCATGAGCGGGATGGAGCGGTGCCCGAAGGGCGCCGACGGGGACTGTTTGCCGCGAGCATGGCGCTGCCCGCCGACGAAAATATCGAAAGGAAACATCATCATGACCGACGCAGCTCCGAAAAATCCGTTCTCCGACATCGCTCCGGCGCTTGGCCGCTACACCGACGAGGTGCTCTTCGGCGACGTCTGGAAGCGTCCCGGCCTTTCGCCGCGTGATCGCAGCCTTGTCACCGTGGCCAGCCTGATCTCCGGCTACCGGATCAACGAGATGCCGTTCCATCTGAAGCGGGCGCTCGAGAACGGCGTCACCCGCGACGAACTCATCGAAACCATCACCCATCTTGCCTTCTACGCCGGCTGGCCGGCGGCAAGCACCGCGCTGGGCATCGCCCGCAAGGTGTTCGAGCAGGCGGATGCCGACACGAAAGGACAATGACAATGCAAACGCGCACACTTGGAAGGAACGGGCCGGAAGTCTCCGCCATCGGCCTGGGTTGCATGGGGCTGAGCTACGGCTACGGGCCGGCGACGGACAGGAGCGAGGCGATCGCGCTGATCCGCGCGGCGGTTGAAGGCGGCGTCACCTTCTTCGACACGGCTGAAGCCTACGGGCCCTTCGTCAACGAGGAATTGCTGGGCGAGGCGCTGGCGCCCTTTCGCGACCGGGTGGTGATCGCCACCAAGTTCGGCTTCGCCGGCGGCGAGGTGTCGCGCGGCATGGACAGCCGGCCGGCGCACATCCGCGAGGTCACCGAGGCGGCGCTGAAGCGCCTGAGGACGGACCGCATCGATCTTCTCTACCAGCACCGCGTCGACCCCAGCGTGCCGATCGAGGACGTCGCCGGCGCGGTGAAGGATCTGATCGCCGAGGGCAAGGTCGGGCATTTCGGCCTTTCGGAAGCGGGCGCGGCGACGATCCGGCGGGCGCATGCGGTGCAGCCGGTCGCCGCGCTGCAGAGCGAATACTCGCTGTGGTGGCGCGAGCCGGAGAAGGAGATCATCCCGACACTGGAACTCGGCATCGGCCTCGTGCCATTCAGCCCGCTGGGCAAGGGCTTCCTGACCGGCGCCATCAGCGAGACGAGGACCTTTGCAGCCGACGACTTCCGCAACATCGTGCCGCGGTTCAGCCCGGAGGCGCGCAAGGCCAACCAGGCGCTGGTCGACGTGCTCGGCGCCATCGCCGGAGCCAAGCAGGCGACGCCGGCGCAGATCGCGCTGGCCTGGCTTCTGGCGCGAAAGCCCTGGATCGTGCCGATCCCGGGCACCACCAAGCTCCACAGGCTGCGGGAAAACATCGGCGCGGCGGCCGTCGAGCTCAGCGCCGCCGAGATGGCCGACATCGAGCGCGCGCTGTCCGGCATAGAAATCGAGGGTGACCGCTACCCCGCGCACCTTCAGGCACGCGTCGGGCGCTGAGCCCGACGCCTTGATCAAGGATCGAAAGGAAAAACCATGACCGAAGGTATCGAAGGAAAGGTCGTCGTCATTACCGGCGCCAGCAGCGGGTTGGGCGAGGCCGCGGCGCGGCTTCTGGCCAGGGGCGGCGCGAAGCTGGTGCTAGGCGCGCGCCGCGTCGAGCGGCTGCAGGCGCTGGCGAAGGAGCTTTCGCTTGGCGAGAGCGCGGTGCTGAAGACCGACGTAACCGACCGCAACCAGGTCACGCGCCTGGTGGAGCAGGCGGTCGCCGCGCATGGCCGCGTCGACGTCATCATCAACAATGCCGGCTTGATGCCGAGCTCGCTCCTCGAAAAGCTGCATGTCGAGGAATGGGACCGGATGATCGACGTCAACCTGAAGGGCGTTCTCTACGGCATCGCGGCGGTGCTGCCGCACATGATGAAGCAGAAGTCCGGCCACATCATCAACGTCGCTTCCGTCGCCGGCCACAAGGTCGGTCCCGGCAGCGCTGTCTATGCCGCGACGAAGCACGGCGTGCGGGTGATCTCGGAAGGGCTGCGCCAGGAGGTGAAGCCCTACAACATCCGCACCACCATCATCTCGCCGGGGGCGGTGGCCACCGAACTCCCCGACACCATCACCGACGAGGCCCTGGGCGAGGGCATACGCACGCTCTATCGGAATGTCGCGATCCCGGCGGATTCCTTCGCCAGGGCGGTTGCCTTCGCCATGAGCCAGCCGGAGGATGTCGACATCAACGAGATTCTCTTCAGACCGACAGCACAGGCGTACTGACCATGCCGCATATCATCGTGAAGCTCTATGCCGGACGCTCCGAACAGCAGAAGGCCGAGATCGCCGAAGCCGTCGCTCAGGCCCTCATGGCCAGCGCCGGCAGCGCCGAACTATCGATTTCGGTGGCCATCGAGGATGTCGCGCCCGAGGACTGGGCCGACAAGGTCTACAAGCCCGATATCCTCGACAAGCCGGACCAGCTCTACAAGAAGCCGGGTTATAGGCCCTGACGTCGACATACCTTTCCGGCTCGCCGTTACAGCCGTTCCACCCATCCATGTCCGGGATGGAGGATCGCCAGGCAGTCCTTCAGCCAGGCCCGCTCCGATGCCTCCAATCGGGGCAGTGCCCTTGCGAAATCGGCCTCGTCCTTGTCCCTGACATACTTGGCCTTGAACAGGAGGACGGCGGCCGGCTTGAGGTAGGGCACGCCCTCTCGGCTGAAACCGATGATCTCGGCGCGCGGTCGGCTTATGGTGGGATTGCGCTTGCAGATCCAGAGATCCGGTGTCCCCGGCTCTATCATCATGTCCACGCGCCAGCACCGCTCGCGGACGTCCTCGCACCAGATCTGCGAAACCGTGGCCGGCGGCGCCTGCCGCTCCGGCAGCGGTTCGATGACGCCGGCATGAACCGTATGCAGGCGCATGTCCTCCAAGGCGTGGCGGAAGGTGGCGAAATCTCCGCGCAGGATGGTGAACTCGAGATCCTCATGCTCACGGGTCTGGCCGCCGTGCCAGAGATCGAGCGCCCAACCGCCGACCACGCACCAGGGCCTCGATATCTCACGCAGTCGCAGCGCCAGTTCCCCGGGACGCCACGCGCGCCATGCACTCTCGTCGATCGTCGCCGGCGGATTCATTCACCACCTCCATAAGCTCTTGTGTGGCGCCGCCTGTTCGAGGGAGCGGCCTTTGGCAAGGCGCGCTGGCCGGCGCCTCCCATAGCCTTTGTCCGGCTTGCCGCGCAAATCGCGCGGGCCGGGAAATCGCTCGGACCCGCTTGACGCGCCGCGCTTCCTCATCCAGCTTGCCGTCATGTCCATGCTTTCGCGCGCCAGAGAATTTCGCGGCCAGGTGAAGTCACCTGGCATCGTGCGGGTGCGGCCAAATCAAGCAGGGACGCGACGTCGCCCGCCAAGGAGCGGCACGCTGATCGCGCGAGGAAAAGCACCGGCACGATAATCCCGGTTTCATTCGTCACACAGCCCCGCTCGCCAGTCCGGTCAGCGGGGTTTTTCATGTCTGGAGCATGCTCATGGCAACCCATCCTCACATCCTGTTTCGCCTCGCCGTGCCGGCGGATTCCGCCGCGATCCTGGAGATCGTGCGTTCGGCCTATTCGAAATGGGTGCCGGTAATCGGCCGCGAACCGCTGCCGATGCGCGCCGACTACGACAAGGCGTTGCGCGAGCATCGCTTCGATCTCGCCATCGCGGATGACGGCATCATCGGACTCATCGAGACGATGGCGGCCGAGGACCATCTGTGGATCGAGAATGTCTGCGTCGCGCCATCGGCGCAGGGCAGGGGCATCGGCGGGATGCTCCTCGACCGGGCCGAGCATGTCGCCGCGGAAGCCGGCCTTGGTGAACTTCGCCTGCTGACGAATGGCGCTTTCGCGGCCAATGTGGCGATCTACCGCAAGCACGGCTATGCCATCGACCGGGAGGAGCCTTTCATGAACGGTACCACGGTCTACATGAGCAAGAGGCTGGCATGACAACAGGCATCGGAAGGACGTGACCATGGCTGCCAGGATCGGACTGAAGCAGCTCTCCGGGCTCTACGCGATCTCGCGGCTCGGGCCGGGCGACGGCATTCCGGTCTGGGCCGACGGGCCGGGCTTCGTCAGCATCACCCGGACCGACGACGAGCTGTCGGTCGTATGCCCGCAGGATCGCGTTCCGGGCGCCGTCAGGCAGGACCGCGACTGGGTCGCCTTCAGGTTCTTGGGTCCCTTCGCCTTCGGCGAAACCGGTATCGTCCTGTCGGTCATCAGGCCGCTGTCGGAAAACGGGCTCGGCATCTTCGTGGTCTCCACCTTCGATGGCGACCATCTGCTGGTGAAGGCTTCGGACCAGGCACAGGCGAGACGGTTGCTGGGCGAGGCCGGTCATACGTTGACCTAGCCAAACTGTCCATTTGCGGCCGCCCGGTCTTGCTGGCGCAACGACAGGCGCTTGCGTTTGACAGGGTATCTGGCGCATCGTTATCTCTCGCGCGATACGACGAGCGCCCTCATCACATTCCGGCGGACCGAAGGGAGACAGACCATGTCACACAATATGCAGTTCTATATCGACGGCGCCTGGGTGGACCCGGTGGTGCCGCATCCGTTCGACGTCGTCGACCCGTCGAACGAGGACGTGTTCGCGCAGATCTCGCTCGGCTCGAAGGCCGATGCCGACAAGGCGGTGGCGGCGGCCAAGCGCGCCTTCAACAGCTACGGCTTCACCGAGGTCGAGGAGCGGCTGGACATTCTCTACCGCGTCATCGAGGTCTACAAGAAGCGCAGTTCCGACCTCGCGCTGGCGGTGTCGCGCGAGATGGGCGCGCCGCGCCAGTTCGCGCTCGACAGCCAGGTCGGCGTCGGCCTCGCGCATCTGCAGAAGATGGCCGAGGTGCTGAAGACCTTCCAGTTCCGCCAGACCAAGGGTTCCTCGATCGTGGTGAAGGAGCCGATCGGCGTGGTCGGCCTGATCACGCCGTGGAACTGGCCGCTCAACCAGATCACCTGCAAGGTCGGCCCGGCGCTGGCCGCCGGCTGCACAATGGTGCTGAAGCCCTCGGAGATCGCGCCGCTCGACGCCATCATCTTCGCCGAGATCATCGACGAAGCCGGCGTGCCGAAGGGCGTCTTCAACCTCGTCAATGGCGATGGTCCGGGCGTCGGCCAGGCGTTGTCCAGCCATCCCGACATCGACATGATGTCGTTCACGGGCTCGACGCGCGCCGGCATACTGGTGGCCAAGGCCGCCGCCGACACGGTCAAGCGCGTGCACCAGGAACTCGGCGGCAAGTCGGCCAACATCCTGTTCCCCGACGTCGACCTCGAGCGCGCCGTCACCAAGGGCGTCGCCGGCTGCTTCGGCAACAGCGGCCAGTCTTGCAACGCGCCGACCCGCATGTTCGTGCCGCGCGAACGGCATGACGAGGCCGCCGGCTATGCCAAGGTGGCGGCTGAGAAATTCACTGTCGGTCCGGCCGATGCCGCCTCTTCCAAGCTCGGCCCGGTCGTCAGCCAGGTGCAGTTCGACAAGATCCAGGACCTGATCCAGAGCGGCATCGCCGAGGGCGCGACGCTTGTCACCGGCGGCCCCGGCCGTCCGGCCGAGCTCAACCGTGGCTATTACGTCAGGCCGACCGTGTTCGCCGATGTCCGGCACGACATGCGCATCGCCCGCGAGGAGATCTTCGGGCCGGTACTGTCGATCCTGCCCTATGACGATGTCGAGGAGGCGATCGGGCTTGCCAACGACACGGTGTACGGGCTTGCCGCCTACATCCAGTCGAAGGACATCGAGAAGGCGCGCAAGGCGGCTGCGCGCATGCGCGTCGGCAACGTTCACATCAACTATCCGGCCTGGGATGCCGGCATGCCCTTCGGCGGCTACAAGCAGTCCGGCAACGGCCGCGAATACGCTGAATACGGCCTTGAGGATTTCCTCGAGATCAAGGGCATCGCGGGCTACGAGGCGGCGGAGTAACCGCCGTCGCCGTCCCCCGCCGGTCCGGGGATGGTGGGCAGAGGTCGTTGCCGGGGCCGCTCAGGCCCCGGCGCGCAGCGCATCCGCCAGCGCGTCGACATCCTCGGCGCGCGTGGCGTGCGAGGTGACCAGCCGGGCCATCGGCCCGCCGGAACCGTCATCCACCATGTAGAAGTCGAAGCCGTTCTCGCGCAGGCGCAGCCGTTCGGCCTCGCCAAGGCTCAGGAACACCATGTTGGTCTCGACGGGATAGCACGGCGCCGGGCGGCCGCCGTCGGCCAGCGCGGCGGCCAGCCTTGCCGCCATGGCGTTGGCGTGGCGGGCCGCTTCCAGCCAGAAGCCATCGGCCAGATAGGCCTCCAGCTGGGCCGCCATGAACCACATGCGCGAGGCAAGGTGGCCCGAGCGTTTCATCAGCCGCCGGAAATCGCCGGCCTGTCCGCGATCGAAGAAGACGACCACCTCGGCGCCGATGGCGCCGCCCTTGGTGGCGCCCAGACACAGCACGTCGACGCCAGCGCGCCATGTCATCTCCGCCGGCGTGGCGCCGCTGGCGGCGAGCGCGTTCGCGAAGCGCGTGCCGTCCATGTGGACGCTAAGCCCCATCGCCCTGGCCCAGCCTGCCAGGGCTTCGATCTCGCCGGTCCTGTAGACCGTGCCGGCCTCGCTGGCTTGGCTCAGCGACAGCGCCGACGAGCGCAGCCGGTGGACGTCGTCGGCCGCGCCCAGGGCGCGCGCGCAGGCCTCGATGCCGAGCTTGCCGTCGGCGCCGTCGAGCGGGACGATGCGGCAGCCCGGATTGTGAAACTCGACAGCGCCGCATTCATCGAGATGGATGTGGGCGGAGCGGTGGCACATGACCTGGCTGAAGCGGCCGCAGAGCTGCGCCAGCGCCAGCGCGTTGGCGGCGGTGCCGGTGAGGATCGGGAAAGCCGCGACCTCACGGCCGAACAGGTTGGCAAGAGTCGCCTCCAGCCCCGCCGTCAGGCGATCTTCCGCGTAGGCGTCGCTCCAGTTCTCGCAGGCCGCCAGCGCGGCGCGCGTCATCGGTGCCGCCGGCGGGGCGACGTTGTCTGATCTGAAATCCCGGCTCATGCGTCTGACAGTACCTCGTTGCGCGGGGCATCGACCAGAAGATGGCCGAGGCAGTCGCCGCGTCGCACCCGGCCGATGGCGCGCGTGCAGATCCATTTCCCGGAATCGGGAAACAGCACCGGATGGGCCGGCTGGAGCGGCGTTTCAGGCGTCAGGATGATGCCGGCGCGTTCGCCGCCGGCCACCTCCGCGCCCAGTTCCGCGGCGGGTTCGAAGACACCGTCGCGATCGGCGTAGAAATAGTGCTTCTGGCGCGCCCACATCAACCGGCTCTCGACACGCGGCTCCCATTCCGGCGCCAGTTGCAGGATGCCGAGATGCGCCATGAGGCGATGGATGGAGCGTTCGGCCACGCGCAGCGCGTCGCGCGTGATGGCGCCGCCACCGCCGAATTCGCCGCTGAGATAGGTGACGTCGTTGCGATAGGCGGCCCGCCCCGCGACCGGCCCCTGCGGCGCTCCATGCTGCACCCAGGAGATCGGCGCGTTCATGAATTCGAGCGCTTCCAGTATGCCGCGCCGACGTTCGTCGTCGCCCCATATGTCGGCATAGGTGCAGGGCAGGTAGTTCAGCGACGTGCCGCCGCAGTGGAAGTCGAAGAAGACGTCGCACATCGGCAGCAGCGTCTCGGCGATGAATTGCGCGATGCGCGCGGTGGGGCTGTCGGGATAGACGTCGCCGAAGCAGCGGTTGAGATTGCCCTCGTCGAGCGGGGAGACGCGCGTGCCGGCCATCGCGGCGGGTAGGTTGGCGGCCGGCAGCACGATCAGCCTGCCGGAGATCCGCCCGACGTCGAGCGTCTGGACCAGCCGGGTGAGGATCGCCTGGCCTTCATATTCGTCGCCATGCGAGCCGGCCATCAGCAGCAGCGTCGGCCCGGTTCCGTTCTTCAGGAGCGTCGCCGGTATCGGCACGATGCCATAGGCCGAACGATGCACGGAGTGCTCCAGGTTGAGGAAGCCGTCCTGGCGGCCGTCGCGGTTCCAGTCGATGTCGGTCCACAGCGGCGACAGTGACATGATCAAGGGTCTCCTGGGATTCAGCTTTGTCGCCACCCTGGGAAGAGCAGGGTGATAGCGCAAGTGGCGCGCCCCTCACTCCGGTCAGCTTTGCCGACCACCTCTCCCCCGAACGACGGGGAGAGGAAAGGTGCGAGCTTGCCGAACCGGGCACCTCTCCGGAGGGGAGAGGCCGCGCCGCGCGGCGGCGGCGGCGTGGGGATTGCGTTCCGGTCAGCTCGCCAACCAGACGCGTTCGGCGGCGCGGTCGCCGCACAGGTCGGCGACGGGGCTCGGCTCGTAGCCCTTGACGCGCGTGCCCTTGGCGTCGAGGAAGTCGGCGAACACCGGGATGACGCTCGGTCCTTCCTCGGCGAGCATGCCCTGCATCTCGCCGTAGATTTCCTTGCGCTTGTCGAAGTCCAGCGCCGACTTGCCCTCGGCCAGCAGCTTGTCGAACTTCTCGTTCGACCAGTAGGACTCGTTCCAGGACGCGCCGGACTTGTAGATCAGCGTGAAGGTCTGGTCGATCGGACGGGTGAGCCACACCGACATGCAGTAAGGCTTCTTCATCCAGGTGTCGTTCCAGTAGCCGTCGGCGGGACGGCGAACGACGCTGAGGTTGACGCCGCCGGCTCCGGCCTGGCCCTGGTAGACGCTGGCCATGTCGATGGCCTCGGGGAACACCGCGTCCGAGGTGTAGAGTTCGAGCGCCAGCGAATCCATGCCAGCCTGCTTGAGGTGGAAACGGGCCTTGTCCGGATCGTATTCATGCTGCGTGAGGCCGGCATTGTAGTAGGGGCTCGACGGCGACACCGGATGATCGTTGCCGATGATGCCGAGGCCGCCGAACACAACGTCCAGCACCTTCTTGCGGTCGAAGGCGTATTTGAGGGCGAGCCGCACATTGTTGTCGGAGGTCGGCTTGGCGTTGGCGAGGCCGATGAAGGTCCAGTGGATGCCGCCGGGGCTGCGTACCACCTCGATGCCGGAGCCAGCGCCGAGCAGCTTCACGACCTTGCGGTCGACCCGGTTGATGATGTCGGCCTTGCCGCCGCGCAGCGCCATGACGCGGGCCGTGCCGTCATTGACGACGGTGGTCTCCACGGCCTCGACATGGGCGCGGTCGGACTTCCAGTAGTTGGCGTTGCGCGACACCAGCGAGCGCAGGCCGGGCTTGAATTCCTCCAGCCTGTAGCCGCCGGTGCCGACCAGCTTGCCGAAATCGGTGAAGCCGTCCGGAACGATCATGGCGTGGTAGTCGGCGAAGGCGTACATGAAGTCGGCGTTCGGCGCGTCCAGCTCGATGACGAGGCGCTGCTTGCCGTCGGCCTTGATGTCCTTGATGGCGTTGAAGATCGCCTTGGCGCCCGAGGTGGTCTCGCCGCGATGCAGGTTGATCGAATAGATCACGTCGGCGGCTTCGAGCGTCTTGCCGTTATGGAACTCGACGCCCTTGCGCAGGTCGATGGTCCAGGTGGTGGCGCCCTTGGTGTCCCAGCTCTCGGCAAGCTCGGGCACCATCTTGTTGTCGGGGGTGATCTCGATCAACTGGTTGCAGATGGAGACGCCGACATTGCGCGCCACCGTCTCGGCATAGGTGCGCGGATCGAGCGAGTCGGCCGAGCTGCCGCCGGCCAGCGCCATGCGCAGCGTGCCGCCCTTGACCGGCGTTTCCGCGCGTGAGGGCGCGATGCCGGCGCCAAGCATGGCCGCGCCTATGCCCAGCTTCGCCGCGCCGCCCAACAGGTCGCGACGCGTCGGCGACCATTCCGACGAGAATGGTGATTTCATCTTGGTTCCCCTTGTTTTGATGGATGTTCAGGCCGACTGGCGGCGCAGTTCTGCAAAATCGCGCAGGTCGTCGGCGAGGCTGCTTTCGCCATGCTCGCGGATGGCGCGCTCGGCCGCGTCCGGATCGCCCGACAGCACGGCGTCGACGATCGGGCGGTGCCAGCTCGCCAGGTCGATGCGGCTTGGCCAGTGGTTTTCCGACCAGCGGTAGAGCCACTCGAATTTGTTGGAGAGCGCGAAATACTGCCGCGACAGGCTGTCGTGGCCTGCGAGATTCACCAGCGTGCGGTGGAAGCCGAGGTCGGCGGCCACACGCTCGCCGCCATCGCCGCTTGCCTCGGCCTGTTCCAGGCGCTGGAAGGCCGCATGCAGCGCGTCCCGGATCTCGGTCGTCAGAGCTCCGGCGACGAGGCGGGCCGCAAGCCCCTCCAGCGCGCAGCGCAGCGTATAGGTCTCCCAGAGCGTCTTTTGCGAGATGTCGCGAACCGCCCAGCCCGTATAGGGCTGCTTGACGATGAGGTCTTCGGCCTCCAGCGCCGCCAGCGCGGCGCGCACAGTGCCGCGTCCGGTGCCGAGTTGCGTGGCGAGGTCGATCTCGGTCAGCCGGGTTCCGGGCGCGAGTCGCCCTTGGACGATTTCCGCTCGCAGCAGGTCGGTGGCGCGGTCCGCGAAACTCAGTTTTTCGATTTTCATCGATGCGAGGCTCCCTCTTGCCAGTCAGGTCGTAGCATCGTTGGCGATTGTCGACAACCGCTAATCGACAACCGGTGATCGCCAATCGCCGATCGTTCATGCGTTTTGACGGGAATAATCGGGTCGTGGTTGACGAATATGTGACTTCTATAGGGTAGGGGGGTATGCTATGTGGCGCGCCATGAGCCATACGATCCGCCACAAGCAAAAGCTTCTCGCCCGCGTTCGCCGCATCCGCGGCCAGGTGGAGGCCGTCGAACGCGCCCTCGAAAGCGAGGCCGGTTGCGATGCCGTCATGCACCTGATCGCCGGCGCGCGCGGCGCGATGACGGGCCTGATGGCCGAAGTGGTCGAGGACCATGTGCGCACGCATCTGGTCGATGCCGAGCGCCATCCGGACGCGCTCAACGGCGAGGCCGTCGACCAACTTCTCGATATTGTCCGCACCTACCTGAAGTGAGGTCCGCCATGGCCGCCATCCCGTTGCACAGCCACGTCTTCCTCGGCGAGGAGCATACCACCAGCGAACGAAGGACCTGGGCGGTGATCTGGCTCTGCGCGGCGATGATGCTGGCCGAGATCGTCGGCGGCCTGCTGTTCGGGTCGATCGCGCTGGTCGCCGACGGGCTGCACATGAGCACCCATGCCGGCGCGTTGCTGCTTGCGGCGCTCGCCTACACCTATGCCCGCCGCCATGCCGCCGATCCGCGCTTCACCTTCGGCACCGGCAAGCTCGGCGATCTCGCCGGCTTCACCAGCGCCATCATCCTGGCGATGATCGCCCTGCTGATCGGCTATGAATCCGTGGTCAGGCTGTTCGAGCCGGTGCCAATCCGCTTCTCGGAGGCCATTCCCGTGGCCATTCTCGGTCTTGCCGTCAACATCGCCAGCGCCTGGCTGCTCGGCGGCGGTGCCCATGGGCATGGACACGATCATGGCCACCCGCATGGGCACGGCCACCCGCATGGGCACGGTCATGCCCATGACCATGACCACGGGCACGGGCATGATGAGACGCATCGCATCGCCACCGACGCTGGAGAGGTGGTGCTCGAAGTGTTCGAGGACGGCGTGCCGCCACGCTTCAGGCTGACCGGGCCGGAGCTTGCCGCCAGCGCCGTCACGATCGAGACCGTGCGGCCGGACGGGACGCGGCAGCGCTTTGCCTTCGTCGGTCGCGGCGACGGACTGGAATCGGTGGACGAGATCCCGGAGCCGCACGCCTTCGTGGCCAACGTCACCATCGACGGACGTAGCCATGCGATCCGGTTCGAGGAGCACGAGCATGCGCAGGGCAGAACGGCGCGGGACAACAACATGCGCGCCGCCCTCGTGCATGTCATCGGCGACGCGGCCGTCTCGGTGCTGGTGATCGTCGGGCTTGTCCTTGCCCAGGCCTTCGGCTGGCTGTGGATGGACCCGCTCGCCGGCATCGTCGGCGCCGTTGTCATCGCAAGCTGGGCTTTCGCGCTGATCCGCGACACAGGCGCCATCCTGCTCGACATGAATCCCGACCGGGGCATGGCGGAGAAACTGCGCCAGACGATCGAAAGCGAGGGCGACGAGATCGCCGACCTGCATCTTTGGCGATTGGGACCGGGGCACCTCGGCGCCATCGTCTCCGTCGTCACGAAGGCCCGGCGCGGGCAGGACTATTATCGCGCCCGGCTGGCGCGGTTCCGCTCGCTCTCACACCTCACCATCGAGGTCCGGCAGGCGGCCTAGCGCCGCTCATGCGAAACGCCGGGAGCCGACGCAACCGCTGCGTCGTTCCTGAAGCCACCTCTTCGAAAGGCCCGGGCCTTTCGGGAACAGCCTAGAGATCGTCCAGGTGCTTCTGCAGCCGTGACGAGAGCTGCGACCACAGCGAAGTCCGTTCGGCAGTGCTCGGCGAGGCAGCGGTCGTCACGGCTTTTGCCTGTGGGTTGTCCGCCGGCTGTGGCTGCACCTTTGGTTCAGGTTCAGGTGGTGGTGGCTGGTGGTTTATCCTGGCGATTTCGAGCAGCTTGCCTGCAAAGGCGCTGATGTCCGAGCTGAGCTGGGCAAGGGCCGCCGGTCCGCCGGCGCTGTTCGCCATCGGCTGGAGCCTTTTCATCAGGCCTTCGAATTCGTCGCGCAGGCCGTCCGATTTCCCCGGCGCGTCAGAGCGCGCGCCCACCGCATCGACGTTGGCGGACGTGGTCGCCGCCGGCAGGTTCTGCTGCTCTTCGCCTTCTTTCCCGTAAGCGGTGAAGGCCGCGTGAAAATAGGGCGTGGAGTAGCTGTGGGATGTCGTGGCGCTCTGGCTTTCGACGAAGGCGGTCAGGGCCTGCCGGATCGAGGCCAGGCTGCGTGGATCGGCCGAGGGAGATGCCGCCGGGGTTGCCGGGGGCGCGGCCTCGACGGGCTGCGACGAGCCGGAAGAACGATGTGCCGACGCCTCTGAGCTGGGGGTTGGAAGCTGCGACCTGATCGAGGCGAGCGACATGGGCGTGAACCGTTAGATCATCCTTCCTCGTGTCGTAGAGCCATTGGGTAAAATTTCGAGTAAACGACAAACTTAACAAATTATGAAAAAGTCGCGTACCGCCGGGGCTGACCGGGAGAGGGTCAGCCCCGCGTCGCGCCTTCGCGAAGCTGCGCGCGCACCGCGTCGCGGAAGCTGCGGAAACCGGGATAGCCGAGGCAGGCGAGAAGCCGGACGAGCGTGGTGGTCGGAAGGCCGGTGGCCTCGGCCATGCCGGCGGCGGTCATGAAGGCCGCGTCGGCCCACTGTCGTCGCAGGAAATCGCCGAGCGCCGGATGCTTGGCGACGAGCCGGGGTTCGCAGGCCAGCGCCGCGACCAGGGCCGGCGGCGGCGCCGGCCTTCCGGCGCGCGCCAGTATCGTTCCGCCGGGAACCGGCCTGGGAGCAAGCAACTCGATATTCCCCATCGTCGCGCCTCAAAACCGAACCTGTTCGAAGCGACCGGACTTCGCCGAGGCCAGTGTCGCCTCGCTTGGGATCATCGCCTTGCGACCGTCGGCGGCGCCGCAGACGGATTGCAGGAAGCTGTCATCCTGCTTTCGGCGGATATCCATGGGGTCCCGATGCGATTGTCGCTCCGAACCAGGGAGAAGTTCATCGGTCACTCTTCCAGCGTCCGCCGTTTCACGGCTGTCCGCCTCCAGCCAGATTGATCGCGACGTTGCGCAGCAACGCCACGGATTTGCGCATGCCTTCCATCGGCGACAGCATCATGTCCTCGTGCTCGATCGAGAGCACGTCGTCGTAGCCGACCTGCTTCAGCGCCGTGCAGAACTGCCGCCACCAGGTCTCGCCGTGTCCGTAGCCCAGCGTAATGTAATTCCAGGCCCGGTCGGCATAGTGGTTTGGCGGACGCGCATCGAGGACGCCGTCGATGGCAGTCGGTATCGGTTCGATGCGTGTGTCCTTGGCGTGCACGTAGTAGATGGCCGAGCCAAGCTTGCGCACGGCGGCGATGGGGTCGGCGCCCATCCACAGCGGGTGGCTGGGATCGTAGTTCGCGCCGACGGTCTCGCCGACGGCATCGCGAAGCCGCAACAGTGTCTGGACGTTGTACACGGCCTGATGGCCATGCAGTTCAAGGCACAATTTGCCTATGCCGAGATTGTTCGCGAACCTGACCAGATCGCGCCAGTAGGGAATGATGCAATCGTCCCACTGGTAACGCTGGATGTCGGCGCATTCGGGCGGCCAGTCGGTGATGATCCAGTTGGGGTTGGCATCACCCGGGCCGCCGGGCAGCCCGGACATCATCACCACGCGATCGATCCCCAGAAGGCTCGCCAGCCGGATCGTGTCCTCGGTCACCTGACGATGCTGCTTGCCCTGCGGGCCAGGGTGCAGCGGGTTGCCCGAGCAGTTGAGCGCCGCGATCGTCAGCCCGTGGTCGCGGATCCTGGCGACGAATTCGGCGCGGGTCGCCGCGCTGTCCAGCATGGCCGCGAGATCGATGTGCGGTGCCGATGACCAGTTACCGCAGGCGAACTCCAACGCTTCCAGTCCGAGTTCGGCCGAGGCGCGCAGCATCTCGTCCAGGGAGAGATTGCCCAGGCTGTCGGTGATCATGCCAATCTTCATTTCGGTGCTCCCTTTGACGTCAGGCCATCTGCTCAGAGCTTCACAGGTTCGAACCTGCCGGACCTTGCGGAGGCAAGGGCCGCCTCGCAAAGGATCATGGCTTTGCGGCCGTCGCTGGCCGTGACGGCAGGCTTCCTGCCTGTTTCGACGCATGTGATGAAGTGATCGATCTCTGCGGCGTAGGACTCGGCATAGCGTTCGACGAAGAAATAGTAGGGCTTGTCGCGCGATATGCCCTTGCCGCCGTACATTTCGACCGAGGTCGGCAGCCGGTTGCCGGCCTGCAGCATGCCGTCGGCGCCATGCACCTCGATGCGCTGGTCGTAGCCATAGGCGGCCCTGACGCTGTTGTTGATGTGGCACTGCCGGCCGGACGCGGTTCGCAGGATGAACATCGCCGTATCGTAGTCGCCGAGCTTCCTGTATTGCGGCGCCACCAGCGAGGAGCCGGTCGCGAACAGCTCGACAGGTTCCTCGTCGAGCAGGTTCCGCGCCATGTCGAAGTCGTGAATCGTCATTTCGCGAAAGACGCCCCCGCCGCCGGCCAGTGCGTCCTCGGTTTCGGGCTCTGGGTCGCGGCTGGTGATGATGACCTGCTCGACCGCGCCGATCTCGCCGCCGGCGAGGCGCTCCTTCAGCGACCGGAAGCTCGGATCGAAGCGGCGGTTGAAGCCGATCTGGAACGGGACGCCCGCTTTCTCGACCGCTGCCAGGCACTCGTCGGTGCGCTTGAGGTCGAGATCGATCGGCTTCTCGCAGAAGATCGCCTTGCCGTTCGCTGCCGCGGCCATGGCGAGGTCGGCATGGGTGCGTGTCGCCGAGGCGATAAAGACCATTTTCACCGACGGATCGTTCATCACAGTCCCGGTGTCGGCGATCTCGGCGCCGGTGACGGCGGCGACCTCGGCGGCGGCTGTGCGATTGGGGTCGACGATGTAGCGCAGCCGCACCCTTGGGTGGCGCGCGAGATTGCCCGCATGCACACGGCCGATCAGCCCCACCCCGAACAGACAAACATCCATCATGCGTTCGACTTTCCTGTCAGGCCGCGCCTTCGCGGGACGGCCGGTTTGCCTGAGCGGCGTTCATTTCACCGCGCCCATGGTGAGTCCTCGCACCAGATGGCGCTGCACCAGGAGCGCGAAGAAGACGATCGGCAGCGCGCCGATGACGCCGGCCGCCGCCATAGAGGCCCAGTCCGTGTCGATGCGGCCGATCAGCGTCGCGGTGCCGCGCGGCATCGTCATGGCACGGGGCGTCGCCGTCAGCGCCAGCGCGAAGAGAAACTCGTTGAAGGTCACCAGCACCGCGAAAATGGCGGTCGCCGCGAGCCCTGGCGCGGCCAGCGGCAGCGTGATGCGGCGGAAGGCGCCGAAGCGCGAATCGCCGTCGACCATCGCGGCTTCCTCGAGATCGACGGGGATCTCGCGGAAGAAGCTCTCCATCATCCAGACGCAGAAGGTGACGTTGAAGGCGGTGTAGGTTGCGATCAGGCCGAGCCAACTGTCGAGCAGGCCGAGGCTGAGCATCAGCAGATAGACGGGGATCAGTATGACGACCGGCGGGATGATGCGCAGCGTCAAGAGGAACAGGCCGACCTTGCGCTCCGCGGCGAAAGGCAGGCGGAACCTGGCGATCGCATAGGCGCCCATCGCGCCGACGATGAGCGCGATGGCGACGGAGAAGAAGGTCACCACGAGCGAATTGGTGAGATAGGAACCGAACTGCTTTTCGGTGAACAACCTGATGTAGTTGTCCAGCGTCGGCACGTGCGGATAGAGCGTGCCTTCCTGCGTGATCTCGCGGTTGGACTTGAGCGAGGTCGAGACCAGCCAGTAGATCGGCAGCAGCACGACCGCCAGGATGAAGACTGTTGTGAGGATACGGGCAAGGCGACTGCTCATGACGCGTCGATCCTGCGCAGCAGCCTGATGGCGCTGAAGGCGAGCGCGAGCACGACAAGGCCGATCGTCACGAACAACGCCGCCGCATATCCGGTCTGCTGGAACTTGAAGGCGGTGTCGTAGCCGTAGATCGAGATCAGCCTCGTGGCCTCGCCCGGCCCGCCGCGGGTCAGCACGAAGACCTGGTCGAAGGTGCCGAAGGCATCGATGGCCCTGAGCACGATCGCCACCGCCAGCACCGGTCGCATCATCGGGAACGTGAGATCGGCAAAGACGCGCCAGGCGCCGGCGCCGTCGACGCGCGCCGCCTCGAACGGCTCGTGCGGCAGCGATTGAAGTCCCGCGAGCAGGATCAGGAACATCAGCGGCGTCCACTCCCAGACGTCGAGCACGACGAGGCCGATGAAGGCGTTGAGCGGGTTGCCGAGGATCTGCACCTCGCCGCCGCCCATGGCGTTCGAGAGCGCCGTCAGCATGCCGGCGTCGCTGGCGTAGATCAGGCGGAAAACAATGGCGACGACGACCGGCGTGATCACCATCGGAATGATGAGCACCGTGCGCAGCAACCTGATGCCGCGGAATTCGTGCAGGCAAAACAGGGCCAGCGCGAAGCCCAGTACCGCCTCGAAGGACACCGACAGCGCGACGAACTTCACGGTCACCCAGAGCGCGTTGAGGAACTGCGCATCGCTCCACAGGTGCAGATAGTTCTGGAAGCCGGCGTCGGCGACCGGTGAGCCATAGCGATAGACCCTGGTGCTGGCGCGCAGGCCGTCCCAGAGCGGGTAGACGAGCACGCCGAGCACGATCATCAGGCCCGGCGCCAGCATGAGATATGGGAGGGCGAGGTCGAGCCCCGCCCCCTGCAGGCGATACCTGCGTGCCTGCGTCGCGCCTTGCATCAGTAGTAACCGGCCGTGGTCAGATAATCCTTGACCTGCTTGGCCGCATTGTCCAACGCCGCGCCGCCGCCCGAGCCTGCCTGCAGCGCCTTGTTGAGCTCGATGCCGAGCAGTTCCTCAACCTTGGCCCAGTCTGGCGTGCGGGGTCTCGGCAGCGCGCCGGCGTCGAGTTGCTGCAGGGCGACCGGGATCAGCCGGTTGCCGGGCTTGGCGATGCCGAAGGCGCTGCGCTTGACCGGGATCGAGCCCGCTTCCGAGAGCTTGGCCTGGGTTTCGGCGCTGACGTACCATTTCAGGAACTCGATCGAGTTCGCCTTGTTGGGCGCCGACTTCGGCACGCCGGCAATGAAGATGCCCATCTGGGCAATCGCCGACTGCTGCTTGGGCACGACGCCGAAATCGAGCTTGCCCGCCACCTTGGTCTGGGTGGGATCGTCCGCCTTCAGCGCGTTGCCCGAATACTGGATGATGGCGCCGGCCTCTCCGCCGAGGATCGCCGCGCCCTCCTGGTCGGAGTCGAACTCGACCACGCCGCTCGGCGCGTTCTGCTTCATCGCGCCGACGAAGAAATCGGCGGAGGCCTTGCCTTCGGCGGAATTGAAGATCGGGTTCCACTTGTCGTCGAAGAAGGAGCCGCCGAACGACAGGAAGATCGGGTACCAACTGGTGACGATCGGGTTACCGGAGACACCCCGGAAGACGACCGGGTACTTGATCTTGCCGGCGGCGACGCCTTCCTTGCCCTTGGCGATCACCTCGTCCCAGGTCTTGGGCGCGCCGTTGGCGAAGACATCGTTGCGATAGGTAAGGGTCTGCAGGTCGCCGACGAAGGGCACGCAGATCAGCGTGGGCTTGGCATTCTCGAAGCCCTTGACGCGCGGTCCCTTCTGCGGCGGCCAGTAGCCCATGTCGATCATCGAGCCGATCCAGTCCTTGTCGGAGGCGTCTATGCCGCCGGCGCCGAGGTCCTCGAGCACGTTGGCGGCGCCGAACTGCGGCACCCAGGGATCGTCGAGCAGATAGAGGTCGTACTGGCCGGCGCCGCTATGGGCGTCGGCGAACCACTTCTCCAGCGTCACGCCGTACTCATCCTCGAGGAACTCGATGTCGAAGCCCTGCTCCTTCGCCAGTGGGATGATCTTTTCCTTGAACGGCGTCAGCCCGCCATCGGCGAAGGCGCCGATGATGACCTTCTTGGCGGCGGCGCGCGCCGGCATCGGCAAGCCGAGCGTGGTGAGGGCGGTGGTGGCGAGCGCCAGGCCAAGCCCGCCCTTGATGACGGAGCGGCGAGTAAGTCTGCTGGAATGCATCATTTCACTCTCCCATTGTTGTTGACCCTGTGGACGGCGGTAAGGCCGGCCGAATTGAAGAAACAGGCGTTCGCCGGGTCGAAGGTGACGCCGATGCTCTCGCCGACCGCGCCCCTGAAATCGCGGCCGGCCCGTACCGAGACGTTGCCGCCTTCGAGGCGGACATTGACCAGCGTCTCGTTGCCCATGGGTTCGACGACATAGATCTCGCCGGGCAGGGCGCCCGGTTCGCCAGGTTGGGCTACGCTGCAGTCTTCCGGACGCAGCCCGATCTCCACGATCCCGGCCAGCCGGCACGCAGTGAGCCGCGTCTGCTCCAGTGGCACGATGCTGGCAGCGACCATCACGCCTTGTTCGCTCAGCGCGGCCGGCAGGATGTTCATCGGCGGATTGCCGACGAAGGTGGCCACGAAGCGGTTTGCGGGGCGGTCATAGATGTCTATGGGTGGTGCCATCTGCTGCAGGTCGCCGCCATGCATGACGGCGACGAGGTCCGCCATCGTCAAGGCTTCGACCTGGTCGTGAGTGACGTAGATGGTGGTGGCGCTGAGGCGCTGGCAGAGCCGCTTGATCTCGCCGCGCATGGTGAGCCGCAGCCGCGCGTCGAGATTGGACAGGGGTTCGTCCATCAGGAAGGCCGCCGGGTCGCGCACGATGGCGCGGGCCAGCGCCACGCGCTGGCGCTGGCCGCCGGAGAGCTGGCGTGGCCGGCGGTCGAGCAGATGGCCGATTTCGAGGATCGCGGCGACCTCGCCGATCTTGGCTTTCCGCTCGGCCTCCGACGTGCCACGGATCCATAGTGGATAGCCGATGTTTTCGGCGACCGTCATCTGCGGATAGAGCGCGTAGCTTTGGAACACCATGGCGATGTCGCGGTCGCGCGGCTGCAGCCGGGTGACGTCGCGCTCGCCGATGAAGACCTTGCCGGCTGTCGGCATGTCGAGCCCGGCCAGGATGCGCAGCGCGGTCGTCTTGCCGCAGCCGGAAGGGCCGAGGAGGGCGAGGAACTTGTGGTCCGGCACGGCCAGGTCGAGCGATCGCAACACGTTGAGCGCGCCGAAATTCTTGACCACGTTCTTGAAGACTACCGAACCCATCCCGCCAGCGCCCCCCGCCTGCCTCAAGCTCTGCGCTCGTGCACGTAGAAACCGGCATCTTGCGCCAGCGTCTTCAGATTGCGATAGCCCATCGTCGCGTAGGTCAAGGGGTGGGCCTTGGCCGGGTCCTGTTCGGCTTCCACCACCAGCCAGCCGGAATAGCCCTTGTCGGCCAGGATTGCGAGCAGTGTCGGATAATCGATCGCGCCGTCGCCCGGCACGGTGAAGATGCCTTCCATCACCGCGCCCATGAAGCTCATGTCGCTGGCGCGCGCTTTCTTCAGCATCGCCGGGCGCACATCCTTGCAGTGGACGTGGACGACGCGGCCGACATGCCGGCGCAGGAGTTGCTCCGGATCGCCGCCGGAGAAGGCGCAATGGCCGGTGTCGTAGAGCAGGCCCACCGCCTCGCCGGTGGTTTCCATCAGCCTGTCGATCTCGGCGTCCGTCTCGACGATCGTGCCCATATGGTGGTGGAAGGCCATGCCCACGCCGAAATCGGCGAAGCACTCGGCCAGCCGGGTGATCTTTTGCCCGTAGGGCTTCCATTCGTCGGCCGCGAGCGTTGGCCGCTGCGAGATCGGGTCGTGGATGGCGCCATGGCGGCCGCGCGAGGTGTCGGCATAGACGACGTGGCTGGCGCCGAGGTCGCGCAGCAACGTCAGGTGCGGGCGGATCGCCTCGAACTCCTCGTCGACCTCCTTCTCGCAGATGCGGCCGTCGAACCAGCCGGAGACCAGCGCCAACCCGTAATGGTCGAGGATGGGGCCGAGCGCGCGGCTGTCGCGCGGGAACTTGCCGCCAAGCTCGGTGCCGGCATAGCCTGCCTCGGCCGTTTCGCCGAGGCAGGTCTCGAGCGGCGTGTCGCCGCCCAGTTCCGGCACGTCGTCATTGGTCCAGGTGATCGGGTTGATGCCAAGTCGAACTGTGGTCATTGCTCGCTTTCCACCCGCGACCATGCGGCGGCGGGTTGCACGTTTCCGGGAGAAAATGACTGCTGGCACGCGGCCTGGCGCTGAAATTCCTGCCGGCCCTTCCGGTGCCGCGACGTCCTCCCAACGCCTCGCACCGCTGTCTTGCAGGGAGAAGTCTAGCCGGCTCTGTCTCCATCGCGAGGGCCAGTTTTGCGAAGAATGAAGGAACCAGTTGTGTCTCTTGCCGGCTATGGCAGGATGGGAAGAGGACAATGGGCGGTGTTGCATATGGAAGAGTTGAGGTGCGTTGCCGGGCTTGAGCGTCCAGTGTTCGCGCGAGGCACCCCCCTCTGTCCTACCGGACATCTCCCCTGCAAAGAGGAAGATTGGCAGCTCCGCCGCCAAGGCTTTTCCTGCGACGTTGGCGATTGGCGAAAGCGATGGCGACATCTGATCTCCCCCCTTGCGGGGGAGATGGCCGTCAGGCCAGAGGGGGGCGGGCGGGAACTCCACGCTGCAAAGCGAGCTCTTTGGGAGCTTCCGTCGCCAGCAGGGTGCGGAGGCTAACACCCATGCACCGTCGTCCCAAGCGACAGGCCTTCCCGCTCGACATGCTGGCGGTGGACCGGCAGAGCGGCGAGCATCTTTCGCGCCAGCTCTATCACGGGCTGGTCGCCATCATCCGCAACCGCTCGCTGGCGCCGGGCTCGGAACTGCCCTCGACGCGGTCGCTGGCGGCCGAGCTCGGCCTTGGCCGCAATACCATCGTGTCGGCCTACGACCAGTTGATCACCGAGGGCTATCTTGCCAACCGCCAGGGCGCGCGGCCGGTGATCGTCGACTTGCCGGACGGGCCGCGCGAGACGCCGCCGGAGGAGCCGCCGGTGCCGCTGCGCGCGCCCTCAAGGCGCGGCGAGGAACTGCTCAGCCAGCACTGCCATCACGGTACAGCCGGGCGGTTCGCTTTCCACCCGGGCATGCCGGACGCGGCGAGCTTCCCCTTCGGCGTCTGGGGCCGGCTGGTGGCGCGGCGCGCAAGCCACGGCGGCGAAACGTTGTTCGGCACCTATGACGTCACCGGTCATCCGGCCCTGAAGGAGGCGATCGCCGGCTATCTCTTCTCGGCGCGCGGCGTTCGCTGCCGGCCGGAGCAGATCGTCATCACCACCGGCGCGCAGGCCGCCTTCGACCTTCTGGCGCGCCTGCTGCTCGACCCCGGCGACACGGTGTGGATGGAGGAACCGGGCTATTACGGCGCCAAGGCCGCCTTCACCGTGGCGGGCGCCCGCATCGTGCCAATCCCCGTCGACCAGGAGCGTGGCTGGCGGCTCGACCCGCCCGACGTCGCGCCGCGCCTGATCTATGTGACGCCGGCCTGCCAGCATCCGCTCGGCATCACCATGCGCATGGAGGAGCGGCTACGCCTGCTCGATATCGCCGGGACCGGCAACAGCTGGGTGATCGAGGACGATTTCGACGGCGAATACCGCTTTCAGGGCAGGCCGGTGCCGGCGATCCAGAGCATGGACCGGTCCGGTTGCGTGATCTATGTCGGCACCTTCGCCAAGCTGCTGTTCCCGGCACTGCGCGTGGGCTTCATGGTGCTGCCGCCGGAACTGGCCGGCCGTATCGGCAACGCGCTTTCCACCACCGGCCAGTTCGCGCCGCTGGTGCTGCAGGCGGCACTCGCCGATTTCATCACCGAAGGCCATATGAGCCGGCACCTGAAGCGTATGCGCCGCATCTACGCCCAGCGCCGCCAGCTTTTCCGCGACATCGTCGCGGAACGACTGCGCGACGAGATCACGCTTTCCCCGGCCGAGGCCGGCATCCAGGTGGTGGGCTACCTCAGGCCCGGCATAGACGACATCAAGGTCAGCCAGGCCGCGGCGCGAAAGGCTATCAACGTTTCGCCCCTGTCGAAATACTTCCAGGAGACGGCGGCCACGCAAGGGTTGGTGCTGGGCTATGCGGCCTGTGACGCCGCGCAGACGCGGGACGGGGTGGAGAGATTGGCGGCGGCGATCCGCGAGACGCTGGGATGATGGGGCGGGCCGGTGCTTCGCGTTGAATTGGCTTTCCAGGCTGGCGCTTATTCCGCCGTGTCGCCGGCAGCTTCTACCCCGAAATAGCCTTCGCGCCCTCGATCAGTTGGGCGGCGATGACTGGGACCTGGTCCTGGGGGAGGTCGGCGGCGGGCACGACGATGACGAGGCTGCCCAGGATGCGTTTTTCGGAGTTGAAGATGGGGGCGGCGATGCCGGCGTTGCGGCTGTCGACCTCGCCGGCGGAGTAGGAATAGCCCTGCTGGCGGATGGCCTTCAGCGTCTTGCGGAAGCTTGCCCAGTCGTTGCCCAGTCCGGCGGCGGCTATTTCGGCGGCGTTGGCCAGCATCAGGCTGCGCAGCCTGTGGTCGGGCAGGTGCGCAAGGATCGCCTTGCCGGCGGCGCCGCGCAGCAGCGGCATCGGTCTGCCGCGATCGTAGCTGGTCAGCACGGTGCGGTCGGGCCAGGCCTGGGCGATGCAGACGACGTTCTTGCCGTAATAGGCGCACACCATCAGGTTGCCCTTCACCCGCGTGATCAGGTCGTCCATCACGTCGCCGGCGCGGTGCAGCAGCGGGTCGTTGAGGCGAATCTGGCGGTCGAGCTGGATGATGCGGGAGCCCAGCGTGAAGCCGCGCTGGATGTCGGGCGCGATCAGGCCCGCCGTGCTCAGCGTCTTCAGATAGCGATAGGCGGTCGGCACCGAACAGTTCAGCTCGGCCGCGATCTCCTCCGCCGTGAGCGCGGTGCGGTCGCCGTCAAACAGGTCGAAGATGGCGAGCATGCGCGCGAGGCTGTCCATGGATGGGCCGAACTCCTGTCTGGCGCCCGGGGCGGAGGGAAATGGTCCCTCCCGGCCTCAAGGCCCACTTCAGTCTAGAGCGATTCCAGCGAAAAAAGGAATCGCCGTCACCGTCTCTATCTCTTTGTTTTTACGCAATTCCCTGGGGGATTGCCTGGTGCGCTTGCGCCTGCTGGAACCGGTGCGGCGGCGCAAATCCCTGTTTCTCGCGAGTGCCGCCGTGCGGACCGGTGTCCGCGACGCCCTGCTTCCAGCCGGGCTTCAATGGATGTGCATGCCCCCATTGATGTCGATGGCGCTGCCGGTGATGTAACCCGACAGCGGCGAGGCGAGGAACAGGCAGACATTGGCGACGTCCTTTGGCGCGCCGAAGCGGCCGAGCGGGATGCCTTCCAGGAAGCGGCGCTGCGTGGCCTCGTCGAAGGCTGTGGCGTTCATCTGGGTGATGATGATGCCGGGATTGACGCAGTTGACCCGGATGCCGCGGGGACCGAGCTCGCGCGCCATGCTCTTGGCCAGCGCCAGCACACCACCCTTGGAGGCCGCGTAGTGCGGCCCGCCCAGCAGGCCGCCGCCGCGCTGCGCCGCGATCGAGGCGAGGCAGATGATGGCGCCGCCATCCTCCATGAGCGGGATCGCCGCCTGCGCCATGTTCAGCATGCCGCGCAGATTGATGTCGAGCGTCGCGTCCCAGTCGTCGTCGGAGATGTCGAGCAGCTTGCGCGCCTGGGCGATGCCGGCATTGTTGACCAGGATGTCGAGCCGGCCGAACTCGACGATGGCGCGTTCCACGATTGCGGCGAGCGCCGCCTTGTCGCGCACGTCGGCGGCCATCCCCAGCGCGCGCGGGCCGCCCAGCGCGGGGTGGTCCGAGGCGATCGCGGCGGCGGCCGTCTCGCAGGCGGCCGCGTCGAGGTCGACGATCACGACACGGGCGCCGGAAGCCGCGAAGGCGCGCGCCACGGCATAGCCTATGCCGGCCGGATGAGCCGCGCCGGTCACGATGGCAACTTTTCCGTCGAGCATTTTTTCTCCAATTTGTAATTTCTCATAATACGATAATTGTTGAAAACAATGGCTGTCAAGCGTGGCTTAGAGGCCAAATCACAGGATCCTGATCACGCGGGAGGTGATTCATCATTTCCCCTTAAACATATGAAATATAACATATGTATGCGGTTTTTAGCCTTCCGTGGTTTCTGGTCGCATGGGCTGTCGGTGGCTGGCGTGATCGCAGGCGCTTGACAATCAAAAATTCAGTGAATTATCGTAATGTGAGAATTGATTGAATTCTTGCGACAGGGAGGAATGCATGTCCGACAAGGAATTGAACATTGTTGCAACGCTGCACGCGCTGGAGGAGGGCGTAGGCCGCCGCACCTTCATGAAGCTGATGGGGGCAGCCGGCATTTCGCTGGCGATGACGCCGGCGGTGACGCGCCTGGCCGAAGCCGCCACCGTCATCCGCGGCAAGATCGCCAACCAGGTCTCGACCCCGTCCAACGACTACTGGTCGGTGTGGACGCGCGCCTTCGGTGCCGCCGCCGAGTCGCTCGGCCTCGAGAAGCAGGAGCTGTTCCATCAGAACGACACCGCGCGGCAGCTGTCGCAGGTGCGCAGCCTGCCGGCGAGCTCGGCCAAGATGCTGATCGGCTGCGTGGAGCCGGCCGGCTCGCTGCCGACCGTGGCCAAATTCTGCCAGGAAAACTCCATCCACTACGTGCCGAGCTGGGAATCGCCGGCCTGGTTCACCCCGCCCGACATCGGCGATTTCTACGTCTCCTTCGTCACGCCCAACTCGGTCGAGGGCGCCTATGAAGTCGCCAAGGCGCTGTTCCAGAGCGTTGGCGGCGAGGGCAAGATCGTCCACATCGCCGGCCTCGCCACGCCGACCGATTCCTATCGCACGGCCGGCCTCATGCAGGCGGCCAAGGAATTCCCCGGCATCAAGATCGTCGGCGGGCTGCATGCCAACTGGGATCGCGAGCAGGCGCGCAAGGTGATGCTCTCCATGGTCACCGCGCATCCCGACATGAAGGGCGTGTTCGCGCAGAACGACAACATGGCGCTGGGTGTGCTTTCGGTGTTGCGCGAGCGCAACCTGAAGAACGTCAAGGTGTCCGGCGTCGACGGCCTGCCGGAGGGCCTGCGCGAAGTGGCAAAGGGCGAGCAAATGGTCGCCACCCACACCTCGCTGCCGCCTTACGGCGCTGGCTTCACCGCGGTGCTTGCCTTCGACGCGCTCAACGGCTGGAAGCCTACGTTGGGCGAGCGGCTGCTGTTCACCGGCTCGGCGCTGGCGACGGCCGAGAATTCCGGGCGCATCGAGAAGGCAATCTACGGCGAGGGCTCCAAGCCCTTCGACTGGGCGCTGATGAGCCGCACGCTGAACCCGGAGACCTGGGATCCGCAGAACAAGATCACCGCGATCGAGCCGGAGACCTATTGGGGTCCGTTCCCGGACGGCAAGGAGCGTCTCAACGCCGCCTATGCGGGCGCCAGGGACAAGGGCGAGTTCTCCAAGGTCGATGCGCTCTATGCCGCGCATTACAAGACCGGCCCGGTCAAGGCCTGAGCCCGGGCACGACAGACAGCATCGATGAACACGGTCGTTCCGGCACTCGCGCTGAGCGGTGTCAGCAAACACTATGGTCCGGTGGCGGCGCTGCGCGCCGTCGACCTGACCCTGGCGCGGCACAGCGTGCTGGGCCTGGTCGGCGAGAACGGTGCCGGCAAGTCGACGCTGATCTCCATCATCAACGGAACCGTCCTCCCGACGGACGGCGAACTCAGGGTCAACGGCGTCGCCGTCACCCCGGGTTCGCCGGCTGATGCCGCGCGCGCCGGCATCGCCACCGTGTTCCAGGAGCAGGGACTGATCTCCAATCTGCACGTCTTCGAGAACATGCTGCTCGGCCGCGAGGCGGGCTTCTCGCGCGCCGGCATACTCGGCCGCTCGGCCATGGTCGGGCTCGCCCGCGACGTGCTGTCCGAACTCGGCATTGCCATCGACCCGCTGGCGGTGACGGGCGAGCTTGCTTTCGGCGAACGCCAGCTGGTCGAGATCGCCAAGGCCTTCGCTCTTGGCCGCATCTATCCGGTGGAGCCGATCGTGCTGCTCGACGAGCCGACCAGCGCGCTGTCGGACAAGGAAACGCAGATCCTGTTCAACTCCATCCGCCGTTGGCGCGAGAAGGCCTCGATCATCCTGGTCTCGCACCGGCTGTCCGACGTCTTCGCCGTCTGCGACCACGTCACCGCGCTCAAGGACGGCACGGTCAATGGCCACTGGGCGGTGGCCGACGCCACGCCTGACATGCTGCACGAGGCGATCGTCGGCCGGCCGCGCTCCGCCGGCTACTACAAGGAGGCCGAGCAGCGCGAGGATCTGGGCGAAGTACTGCTCGACATCCGCTCGGTCTCGGTGCCGGGGCAGTTGCGCGAGGTGTCGCTGTCGGTACGGGCGGGCGAGATCGTCGGCATCGCAGGCGTGCTGGGGTCCGGCAAGACGGTGCTCGCCAACGCCATAACCGGCGCGGTGCGGCCGGCGAGCGGCGAGATCCGCGTCGGCGGCAAGGCGCTGAAGCCGGGCTCGCGCGCCGATGCGCTGGCCGCCGATGTCGGCTTCGTGCCGGCCGAGCGCAACATAGCCGGGGTCATCGGCATGCATTCCATAGAATGGAACATGACGCTGCCGTCGATACGCTCGTTCCGCGTGGCCGGGCTGCCGTTCCTTTCCGGCAGCCGGCAGGCCAGCGTCACCGATGGCTGGATCGCGCGGCTGCGCGTGCGCACCCCCGGCCGTGCCGTGCAGATCCGCAACCTTTCAGGCGGCAACGCGCAGAAGGTGGTGTTCGCCAAGTGGCTGGCACGCGGCATCAAGGTGTTCGTGCTCGACGACCCGGGCCGCGGCCTCGATGTCGGGGCCAAGGAGGAGATCTACGTGCTGCTGCGCGACCTTGCCCGGCAGGGCGTCGCCATCGTGCTGGTCTCCGACAACCTGCCCGAGATCATCGGCCTGTCCAACCGCATCATCACGCTGAGGTCGGGCGCGATCTCGGCCGAGATCAACGCGCCGGCCAACGACAAGCCGGCCGAGACGGCCGTCGTGCCGCATATGGTTTGAGGAAGATGGAAGCCAAATTGTCCCAGTCCGCAACCACGGCCATGCCGCCGGCATGGCGCCAGTGGATCGCCAAGCACGCGATCGCGCTTTATCCGGTGCTGGTCATCCTGGCGCTGGTGGTGTTCTTCGCCGTGCAGAACCCCAACTTCGCCACCTTCGACAATGCCATGAACATCGGCCGGCAGTCCTCGGTGCTGCTGCTGGTGGCGCTGGCCGGCACGATGGTGATCATGATCGGCTCGATCGACCTTTCGGTGGGCTCGATCGTCACGCTCGCCGGCATCGTCGCCGCGCTCACCATCGATTCCGCCGGGCCGGTCGTGGCGATCCTCGCCGGCATAGGCACCGGCCTCGTCGTCGGGCTGATCAACGGCGTGACGCTGATCTCGCTGAAAGTGCCGTCCTTCCTGGTCACGCTCGGCATGCTGTCGATCCTGTCGGGCATCGCAAACATGATCTGCGGCGGCGCCTCCATCATGTTCATGGACCTCAGCCTGACCAACTTCGTCAACGCCGAGCTCATCCCCGGCCTGCCGACCATCATCCTGGTGGCGCTGCTCAGCGCCGCGGCGCTCACCTTCATCGCCTTCAAGACTGTGCTGGGTCGCTACCTCTTCGCTATCGGCGGTGGCGAGATCGTTGCCGCCAATTCCGGTGTTCCGGTCAACCGCTACAAGGTCTACGCCTTCATGCTGTCCGGGGCGCTGTGCGGCCTGGCCGGCGTGCTGCTCACCGCGCAGGTGGGCGCCGGAACGCCGGCGGCGGGTGCCAACATGCTGCTTGATTCTATCGCGGCCATCGTCATGGGCGGCACGGCGCTGTCGGGCGGCATCGGCGGGCCGCAGCGCACCATCCTCGGCGTGCTGGTCATCGCCATCCTGTCCAACGGCATGGACGTCACCGAGGTCAGCAGCTTCACCCAGGAGATCGTCAAGGGCCTCGTCATCATCCTGGCGGTGGCCTCGACCATCGACCGCAAGAAATATCCCTTCATCAAGTGATCGCCGGGCGAGGTCCCGCGAAGCAGAACCACAAGGAGCAGACATGAGCGCCAAGCTTGTCCCCGTCGTCACCCGCAAGGACCACGAGCATGCCGGCACCGGACAGTCGGGCGGCGCGGTGCGCATTTCCGGCGTGAGCCCTCAGCACACGCCGGCGACCAAGATCTGGTTCGGCAAGGTCTCCAACAAGCCCGGCTACCGCTCGCTGCCGCATCACCATGGCGACGCCGAGACCGGCGGCTATGTGTTCAAGGGCAAGGGCCGGATCTATTTCGGCGAGAACTACGCCGAATATCTCGACATGGACGAGGGCGACTTCGTCTTCGTGCCGCCGCACATGCCGCATGTCGAGGTCAACATGAGCACGACCGAAGACCTGGTCTGGCTCACAGCGCGCACGCCCGACAACATCGTGGTCAACCTGCCGGATGTCGACGATACCACCCTCGTTGGCTATAGGCGCGCCTGAAGAAAGAGCCCCGTTCGGGAGGAAGACACATGACTGATATCCGCCTCTACATGTTCGATACCGGCATCCTCAAATGCAAGTATCACGACATCTACCTGAACCAGGGCGGGGATTCCGATTTCGAGATCCCGGTTCCGTTTTATTTCATCACGCATCCCAAGGGGAACGTGATCATCGACGGCGGCACCCCGGTGGAATGCGCCACCGACGCCAAGGGCCACTGGGGCAAGGTGGCCGAGTTCTTCACTCCGGTGCTGACGCCCGAACAGGGCTGCGTGGCGCAGATCGAGAAGCTCGGCTTCACGGTCGACAGCGTGAAGAATGTCGTGCTCTCGCACCTGCATCTCGACCATGTCGGCGCCGTCGGCCGCTTCCCCAACGCCACCCATGTCGTGCAGCGCATCGAATATGAATACGCCTTCACGCCGGACTGGTTCGCCAACCTCGCCTATGTGCGCAAGGACTTCGACCGGCCGGGCCTGAAATGGCTGATACTCGAGGACGCCTGGGGCGATTTCTACGACCTCTATGGCGACGGCTCGATCATCCTGATCCGCTCGCCAGGCCACACGATCGGCCACCAGTCGATCCTGGTGCGCACGTCCAGCGGCCAATCGGTGCTGCTGGCGGTCGATGCCGCCGACACGCTCGATCATTGGGAGGAGCGCGCGCTGCCCGGCGCGCTGCATTCGACCATCGATTCCGTTCGTTCGGTGAAGAAGCTGCGCGCCGTGCAGGAAAAGACCGGCGCGCTGGTCGTGGCCGGCCATGACGGCCCGCAATGGGCTACGCTGAAGAAGGCGCCCGATTTCTACTGAGACAGGCAGGGCGGGCCGCAAGGCCCCTCCGACAACGAGGACATGACATGAAGCTTCTGCGTTTCGGCCCGATCGGGCAGGAAAAGCCCGGCCTGCTCGACGGGCAGGGCACGCTGCGCGATCTTTCCGGCGTGGTCGCCGACATCGCCGGCGAGGTGCTGGGCGATGCCGGGCTGGCGCGGCTCGCCGCGCTCGACACGTCGACGCTGCCGTCGGTCGAGGGCAATCCGCGCATCGGCGCCTGCGTCGGCGAGGTCGGCAAGATGATCTGCGTCGGGCTGAACTATGCCGACCACGCGAAGGAGACCGGCAAGGAGCCGCCGGCCGAGCCGATCCTGTTCATGAAGGCGACGACGGCGCTCTGCGGCCCGAACGACGACATCGAGATCCCCAGGGGCTCCCTGAAGACGGACTGGGAAGTCGAGCTCGGCGTCGTCATCGGCAAACGCGCCAAATACGTTGCCGAAGCCGATGCGCTTGGCCATGTCGCCGGTTACTGTGTGGTCAACGACGTGTCCGAGCGCGCCTTCCAGTCGGAGCGCGGCGGGCAGTGGACCAAGGGCAAGAGCCACGACACGTTCGGCCCGATCGGTCCGTGGCTGGTGACGCGCGACGAGGTCGCCGACCCGCAGGCGGTGGGCCTGTGGCTGGAGGTGGATGGCGTCAGCCGGCAGAACGGCTCGACCCGAACCATGATCTTCGGCGTCGCCCATCTGGTCAGCTACATCAGCCAGTTCATGACGCTGGAACCGGGCGACATCATCGCCACCGGCACGCCGCCCGGCGTCGGGCTCGGCCAGAAGCCGCCGGTGTTCCTCAAGGTTGGCCAGAGCATGCGGCTCGGCATCCAGGGGCTGGGCATCCAGACACAGCGCACCGTCGCGGCGCGGGCCTGAACGATAAAGACCACCGCGCCCGGTGGTCCCGGCGAAAAGCACGGACGCGCGGGCGCGCAGAAAGCAGGAAGAATACCCATGGCAAATCTGAAGGACCGCGTCGCCATCGTCACCGGCGGCAGCCGGGGGCAGGGCGAGGCGGAAGCGCGGCTCCTGGCCGAGGCTGGCGCGGCCGTCATGGTGTGCGACGTGCTGGAGGCGGAAGGCGAGGCGCTGGCCGGAGCGCTGCGGGCGCAAGGCCACGAGGCACGCTTCCTGACGCTCGACGTGTCCAGCGGGGAAAGCTGGAAGAATGCCATCGAGGCGGTGCGTGGCTGGAAGGGCAGGCTCGACGTGCTGGTCAACAACGCCGGCATCATCAACCGCAAATCGCTCAATGACACGCCGCTCGAGGCCTGGGAACGGCTGATCGGCATCAACCTCACCGGCACCTTCCTCGGCATCCAGGCGGCGGCGCCGCTGATGCGCGAGAACGGCGGCGGCAGCATCGTCAACATCTCGTCCAACAGCGCCTTCTCCGGCCATTACGACCCGGCCTACACGGCCAGCAAATGGGGCGTGCGCGGGCTGACCCGCACGGCGGCGATGGAATATGTTTCCTGGGGTATACGGGTGAACAGCGTCTGTCCGGGCCTGATCGTCACCGGTCTCAACGCCAACGCGCCGCATCTGCAGCCGATGATCGGGCTGACGCCGATGAAGCGCAGTGGCACGCCGGAGGAGGTCGCCAAGCTGGTGTTGTTCCTGGCCGGCGAGGATTCCAGCTTCATCACCGGCGAGGATTTCCTTATCGACGGCGGCTTCACGTCGGGCGCTGGCTATCGCCGCGTCGCCGTGGAAACCGGGCTCTACGAGAGCTGAGTATCCGTGGAAGGCCGTCGGCCTTTCGACGCTTCCTGAGATCTGTTCCATCCTGATCTTGCTCGGGGCGGGCCGCATGGCCCGCCCCGATGCATTTCGGGCGGCGAAGCCGTGGCGCAACCGGAAGGCAACGCCGATGGATCGCGGGGGTGTGCGTCGCGGCTGCTTGACGTTTGATCAATCGCTGATACGTTATTTGCGAATTTTGTTCGTAAATACGGAACCGACATGACTGAGATCGAAGCCGATACCGTGGACTGGGCCGCCGCGCGCAAGGAGATGGAGCGCTGGTACTGGTGGGGCATCCCCACCTTCTTCCGCGCGCCCTGGAACGAGGAGCCGGGGGCGGGCGAGATCGCCGTGCTCGGCGTCCCGCACTCGTCGGGCAACGGCTCGACCGAGCGCGACCAGCATCTCGGCCCGCGCGCCGTGCGCCATGTCTCGGCGCTCTACCGGCGCGGCCATGGCCGCTTCGGCTTCGTGCCCTGGGACGTCTGCAACGTCGTCGACGCCGGCGACGTGCCGCTGCCGGAAGCGATGGTGAACGACACCAGCGTGCGCCACATCGAGCTCTACGCGAAGCGCTTCGCCGCGGCCGGCACTCGCCTGGTGTCGATCGGCGGCGACCATTCGATCACCGGGCCGCTGCTCAAGGCGGTGGCCGGGCCGGGGTCGCCGATGACGGATGGCAAGCCGGTGGCGCTGGTGCATTTCGATTCCCACACCGACAGCTACCACCATTTGCCGCACTGGCTGGGCAACCGCCGCTCGGCGGCGCACTGGAGCAGCTATACTGCCACAGAGGGCAATGTCGATCCCACGCGCTCCTCGCAGATCGGCATCCGTCCGAACGTCGGCACGCCGGGTTCGCGCAACACCAGCGAAGAACTGGGCTACCGGGTCATCGGCATGGACGAGATCGAGCGTGACGGCTGGGAGAAAGTGGCAAGCCAGGTGCGCGCCCGCGTCGGTGACGCGCCGGTCTACATCACTTTCGACCTCGACGTGCTCGACCCGGCCGACGCGCCGGGCGTGTCCAACATCGAGCCTGGTTATCCCGGCCTCCGGATCGGCGACGCGGTGCGCATCCTGCAGAGCCTGCGCGGCCTCAACATCGTCGGTGGCGACATCGTCTGCCTGATGCCGACCAAGGACAGCCCCAACCAGATCACCGCGATGAACGCCATGGTCGTGGCCTTCGAGATGATCTGCCTGATGGCGGATCGCATGCGGAGCGACAAGCCGGAACACAGGCCGGCGTGAGGCGCCCCGGCGCCGTGCCTTGCCGCGCGCCGCCGTCAACGAGGCGGCGGCGTCAGCACGAACAGCGCCTTGGCGGGCTCGGTCGCGGACGCGTTGGCGAAAGTGTGGGCGCGGCGCGGATCGAAGGCGATCGAGTCGCCCGTGCCGAGCTCATGGGTGGTGTCCTCCACCACGATGCGGATCGCGCCTTCCAGCACGAAGACGAACTCTTCCTCGCAGGCCAGCGTGTAGAGTTTTTCGCCGCCGGTGCCGCCGGGCTCGATGTCGGAAAAGATCACCTGCAGCCGCTTCGCCTCGGCCGGCGAGATGAGATAGTCGGAAACCCCGGTGCCGCCGAAGCGGATCGGCGGGCGGTCGTTGGCGCGCACGACGCCCGAGCGCGCCGGCGTGAACAGGTCGCCCACCGGCAGCGCCAGCACCTCGCAAAGGCGCACCAGCGAGGCGACCGAAGGCGAGGTCTTGTCGCGCTCGATGTCGCTCAGGAAGCTCTTCGTCAGGTCGGCGGCGCCGGCGACCTCGTCCAGCGTCATGTCGAGATCGCGCCGTCGCGCGCGCAGCAGCCTGCCGATGTTGGGTGCGGGGCGCCGGCTGGATGGAGAATCTGACACGAACGCTACCTCCGATTCGAGCTGTTCCAAAGCACTATGCCACAGCTTTAGCCGGCAAGGCGCGTTTGAGATTGTTCGTTTATAGCGAATTATGTTGACTATGTAAGAACTATAGGCAAGCCTGATGGAAGGCCGCCAAGAGCCCGAAACCCAGAGGTGAACCATGTCCAGAAAACTGATCTGCCTTCTCGCCCTTCTCGTCGCCACGCCCGCCATGGCCGAGGGACCGGGCTTCATCGCCGGCGGCAAGCTGCAGGCCTGCGTCGACCCGACCTTCCCGCCGATGGAGTTCGTCAAGACGCCGGGCCAGCCGCCGGTCGGCATCGACGTCGATGTCATCAAGGCGCTCGCCGCGCACTGGAAGGTCGACGCCAACATCACCGCCATGGACTTCAACGGCCTGCTGCCGGGCCTGGAATCCAAGCGCTGCGACATCGTCATCAGCGGCGCGCTCCTCAAGCCGGAGCGGCTGGAGAAGTTCAGCGGCGTTCCCTACCTGAAGACCGGCGTCGTCATGATCGGCAAGGCCGACGACGGCACTGCCTACAAGAGCTACGAGGATTTCTCCGGCAAGGTCGTCGCGGTGCAGAGCGGCACCGCCTACATCGACCTTCTGAACAAGGTGAATGATGACCTCGCCAAGGCCGGCCGCGACAAGATCATCCTGCAGACCTATCCCAAGCAGACCGACGCCATCCAGCAGGTGATGGTCGGGCGCGCCATCGGCACGATCAGCCAGGACACCGAATTCGCCTATCGCGACCTGCAGCAGCCGGGCGAACTGAAGATCCTCTATTCCGCCGGCGCCGCCGACCAGTACGCGGCCTATTTCCGCAAGGACGCCGCCGATCAGGCAGCCGTGACCGACGCCGTCAAGGCGCTGATGGCCAACGGCACGATGAAGACCATCGCGGAGCAGTGGAAGCTGCCGCCCTCGACCGTGACGGGCGTCGGCGAATAGTCAGCGCAAGAGGCCGCGGTGAGCTTCAATACGGATCTGTTCTGGTCGGCGCTTTTTTCCGCGACCTTCTTCCAGGCCGCGCTGGTCGCGCTGGCTCTGACAATCCTTGCCCATGCGGCGGCGATCCTGTTGTCGCTGCCGCTGGCGCTGGCGCTCGATGGCAAGCGCGCCTGGCTGCGCTGGGCGGCGACCGCCTATGTCGGCCTGTTCCGCGCCTTGCCGGCGCTGCTTCTGCTGCTCTTCGTCTGGAACGGACTGCCGCAGATATCGCCGGTCTTCCGCGAACCCTGGTTCTCGCCCTTCATCGCCGCCTTCGTGGCGCTGACGCTGAACGAGGCGGCCTACCAGGTGGAGATCAACCGCGCGGCGCTCAGCGCCGTGGACGGCGGACAATACCAGGCGGGCGCGGCACTCGGCCTGCGCAAGCCGCAAGTGTTCTTCCTGATCGCCGTGCCGCAGGCGCTGCGCGTCGCGCTGCCGCCGACGGTCAACGAGTTCATCAGCCTCTTGAAGACCACGTCGCTCGCCTCGGTCATCTCGCTGACCGAGCTGATGGCGGTGACCCAGCAGAGCGTCGCCTCGTCGTTCCGCTACGCGGAGTACTACGCCGTCGCCTCCATCTACTATCTCGCCATGGTCTATGCGCTGATGTTCCTGCAGAAGCGCTTCGAACGGCGCTTTGCCTGGGCCAAGCCGCGCGACCATGCCGCCGGCGCGCCGCACGGCTGACGCGGCGGCGCCGCGACCACAGAAATCCTGACATCGAGGAGCCCAAAGGTGACGGATACGACCTCCAACCATTTTCCCGATCGCGCCGACGTGGTGATCGTCGGCGGCGGCGTGGCCGGCTGTTCCATTGCCTACCACCTGACCAAGCTCGGCATCACCGACGTGGTGCTGTGCGAGCGCAAGCAGCTCACCTGCGGCACGACATGGCATGCGGCGGGGCTGGTCACGCAATTGCGCGCCACGCGCCAGATGACGGAGCTGGCGAAATACACGGGCGAACTCTTCGCCAGCCTGGAGGAGGAGACGGGGCAGGCGACCGGCTTCATGCGGCGCGGTTCGCTGCGTGTCGCGCGCACCGAGGCACGGCTGGAGGAACTCGCGCGCGGCGCCTCGATGGGCCGCAATTTCGGTCTGCCGGTGGAAAAGGTCAGCCCCGGCGAGATCAAGGAACGCTGGTCGCCGATCGACCTCGACGGCATCGTCGGCGGCTTCTGGTTCCCGCATGACGGGCAGGTCAATCCGGCCGACGTGACCATGGCCTACGCCAGGGGCGCGCGCATGCGCGGCGGCAGGATCTTCGAGAACACGAAGGTTGAGAAGATCCTGGTCGAGAATGGCCGCGCCGTCGGCGTCGTCACCGACAAGGGCGAGATTCGCGCCTCGCGGGTGGTGATCTGCGGCGGCATGTGGTCGCGCGATCTCGCCGCCACCGCTGGCGTCACGCTACCGCTGCACGCGGCCGAGCATTTCTACATCGTCACCGAGACCATCCCCGAGCTGCCGCGCAACCTGCCTGTGCTGTTCATGGGCGACGAGTGCGCCTACTACAAGGAGGATGCCGGCAAGCTGTTGCTCGGCTGCTTCGAGCCCAACGCCAAGCCGTGGGGCCACAAGGGCATTCCCGAGGATTTCTGCTTCGATTCCCTGCCGGAGGATTTCGAGCATTTCGAGCCGATCCTGGAGATGGCGACCAAGCGCGTGCCGTTGCTGGCCGAGGCCGGCATCAAGCTGTTCTTCAACGGCCCGGAGAGCTTCACGCCCGACGACCGCTATCTGATCGGCGAGACGTCGGAGGTCGGCGGGCTGTTCTGCGCCTGCGGCTTCAACTCGATCGGCATCCTGTCGTCGGGCGGCGTCGGCAAGGCGCTGTCGGAATGGATCCGCGACGGCCGCCCGCCGGTCGATCTCGCCGACGTCGACGTGCGCCGCACCGTCTCCTTCCAGTCGAACAAGAGCTATCTTTACGATCGCACCACGGAGACGCTCGGCCTGCTGTTCGACATGCACTGGCCTTACCGGCAGTTCGAGACGGCGCGCGGCATCAGGCGCAGCCCCTTCCACGACCGGTTGCTCGCCGAGGGCGCCTTCATGACAGAGGCTGCCGGCTTCGAACGGCCGGGCTTCTTCGCGGGCAGGGGCGTGACGCCCGAGATCGAATATTCCTACGGCCGGCAGAACTGGTTCGACCTCGCCGGCGCCGAATGCCGCAACACGGCCGAGAACGTGACACTGTTCGACCATTCCTGCTTCGTCAAATACGAGGTGGAGGGGCGCGACGCGGTGAAGGTGCTGAACCGCATCTGCGCCAACGACATCGACGTGCCGGTCGGCCGCGTCGTCTACACGCAATGGCTGAACGAGCTCGGTGGCATCGAGGCCGACGTGACGGTGACGCGGCTTTCGCCCTCCACCTTCATGGTCGTGACGATCGCGGTGTCGCAGCGGCGCGACCTGACCTGGCTCACGCGGCATATCCCCGGGGATGCGCATGTCTTCGTGCGCGACGTCACCTCTGGCCTGCCGATGCTGGCGCTGATGGGGCCGAAGGCGCGCGACCTGCTCAAGGCTGTCTCGCCCGACGATTTCTCCGATGCAGGCTTTCCGTTCGGCACCAGCCGCGAGATCGACCTCGGCTACGCCCGCGTGCGCGCCAGCCGGCTGACCTTCGTCGGCGAAATGGGGTGGGAGCTCTACATGCCGGCGGAGTTCGCCGGCCATGTCTTCGACAGGCTGGTCGAGGCGGGCGCCGCCTTCGGGCTGCGCCATGGCGGCTATTTCGCCATCAACTCGCTGCGCATGGAGAAGGGCTATCGCCACTGGGGCCACGATATAGGCGAGGAGGATTCGCCGCTGCAGGGTGGCCTTGGCTTCGCGGTGGCCTTCGACAAGCCGGGCGGCTTTATCGGGCGCGAGGCGCTGCTGCGCCAGAAGGAAGCCGGTCCGATACGCCGCCGGCTGGTGCAGTTGCGGCTGGAAGACGAGGCGGCGCCGTTGCTCTACCACCACGAGCCGGTCTGGCGCGACGGGCGCATCATCGGCTCGGTCACTTCGGGGGCCTATGGCCACCGCATCGGCGCTTCGCTCGGCATGGCCTATGTCGAGTGCGCCGAGGGCGTCGCCGACGCCTATCTCGCCGCGATGCCGCTGGAGGTGGAGATCGCCTGGAAACGCTATCCGGCACGCGCCCAGCTCAGGGGCTGGTACGATCCGAAGGGCGAGCGGCTGAAGGGCTAGGGCGCTCCCGGCCACGGGTTGGCGAGCCTGCTCATCCTTTGCCGGAGAATCTCCGGGCGACCGCAAGCCGTTGTTCCAGCTTGCGATTTACGCAGGAGTCTGGCGCGCTATCCATGCCGATAGGAGCGCGGCCGTTGCGTTCGGGTGGTCTCAGCGGACGACCAGAACCGGGATCTCGGTCAGCGACAGCACTTCGGCCGTCTGGCTGCCCAGCAGCAGCCGGCCGAGGCCGCGGCGACCGTGGGAGGCCATGACGATGAGATCGCAGCCATCGCTGCGGGCGAGGTCGAGGATCGCCTCGGCGGGCGTCCTGTTCTCGATGTGCAGGGTCTTGGCGCTTACGCCCTGTTCGGCTGCGGCGGCCTTGCAGCTGTCGAGAACCTCGCGTGCATACTGGCGCGCGCCCTCTTCATAGGCGACCAGTTCGTCGCCGGCCGCGTAGCCGGCCATGGCGCCGCCCCAGGCGAGAATAGGGAAGGGTTCGGAGACGTTGACGAAGGTGACGGCCGCGCCGAGACCCTTGGCCAGTGCGAGTCCGTGCGCGACGCCCTTCTTGGCGAGTTCCGAGCCGTCCGTGGCGATCAGCAGATGCTTGTACATGATGACGATCCCTCAATGCGCGGGACGCACGATGCGCCCCTGGTGTGGCGGGAGCCTGTTCAGGCCAACCTCGATATAGTCACCTTACGCCGCCGACCACAGGGCTACCTTGATCTGGATCAACGCCATCCGGCGATTGGCCCGCAACGTGCCGGCCGGTGCGGACATCCGAATGGCGGAGCAGGCTCCGGCAATACGCCCCCTGGTTGGCTTTCGTGTGCCGCCTGAGAAGTATAGCCTAGGCTATGCCATTGAATTTAATTGGATTTTTTATCCTTCCGGATTGACTCCGCTTCGGAGCACGGTTATCTCGCGGCCATCGGGGAGTAGCCACCGTCCGCGTGACGGGGCCGCGTCAACATGCTCGCGAGACATCGCGTGGCGCGGCCGTCCGGATTCGTCCGGACCGGCAAGACCGTGGTGAGGATCGGCCATCGGACAGGCCGCTCGCGATCACCCGGTCCATGTCCCCTGAGAGTTATTGCCATGTCGCCGTTTTCGATCGCCATCCTGGCCATAGGCATGTCCGTCGACGCGCTGATCGCCTCCATCGGGCAAGGGGCGGGGGCCGCGCGCCCGTCCTGGGGCCAGGCGCTGAAAACCGGCGCGGTGTTCGGCTTCGTCGAGACGCTGACGCCGCTGCTCGGCTGGCTGATGGGCGTCGCCGCCAGTCAGTATGTCCAGCACATCGACCACTGGATCGCCTTCGTGCTGCTCGGCGGTGTCGGCGGACGCATGGCGTTGCACGCCTTCCAGCGCGACGCGGCCGTGCCCGCCGCTCCGGCCGGCCGCTCGCCGATGACGCTGGTCGCCACCGCGATCGGCACCAGCATCGATGCCATGGCCGTCGGCGTGTCGCTGGCCTTCCTCGAGGTCAACATCGTGGTGATCGCGCTGGCCATCGGCGCTGCGACGACGCTGATGTCCACCGGCGGCGTGCTGGCGGGACGTTTCCTCGGCGCGCGCTTCGGGCGCTATGCGGAAATCGTCGGCGGGCTGGCGCTGATCGGCCTCGGCGTCTCCATTCTCCACGAACACCTCACGGCTTGACGCGACGGCGCGAAAACCGCTTCGCGCCTGGCCGCTCGCTGCTGTAGCTTGCCGCCGGACATTGCCAGCGAAAGGCCACCGGATGAGCAGCGCGTTCCCCACGATCCACCTTGTGCGCCATGGCGAGACGGCGTGGAGCCTGTCCGGCCAGCACACCGGCCGCACAGACATGCCGCTGACGCCGGCCGGTGAGGCGGCGGCGCGCGGCGTAGCCGACCGTCTGAAAGGCCTGTCGTTCTCCGGCGTGTGGTCGAGCCCTTCGCAGCGCGCCTGGCGCACCTGCGAGCTTGCCGGTTTCGGCGCCGGCGCCATCCGCAAGGACGACCTGCAGGAATGGGACTATGGCGCCTATGAGGGGCTGACGACCAGGCAGATCCTGGCCGAGCGCCCCGGCTGGACCGTGTTCCGCGACGGCTGCCCGGGTGGCGAGAGCACGGCCGATGTCGGCGCCCGGGCCGACAGGATCATCGCCGCGCTGCGTGCCGCCAATGCCGACATGCTGATCTTTTCCAGCGCGCATTTCCTGCGCGTTCTGGCCGCTCGCTGGCTCGGCCTGCCGCCGCAAGGCGGCGCGCTGTTCGTGCTCGACACGACCAGCATAAGCGTGCTTGGTTACGAGCACGACCTCAGTGAGCCGGTCATCCGCCGGTGGAACCAGAAATAGCGCCGGCGCCGCGCCTCAGGCGTAGCGGCTGAACTTGCGGATCGCCTCCGAGGTGACCGGCGTGAAGAAGTTCACCAGGTTGCCGTCAGGGTCGCGGAACAGCAGCGAACGGTTGCCCCACGGCATCGTCGTCGGCTCCTGCACGACCTTGCCGGCGACGAGGTCGGAAAGCCTGCTGAACTCCTCGTCGACATCGTCGACGCGGAACTCGATGATGGCGGTGTGGTTGTCCGCCGGGCGGGCGATGTCGTCGCCGAACAGCAGAAGCGTGCGCGTGCCGCCGATGGCCAGCGTGCAGGCCGGCGTCGAAAGTTCGGCGAAGTCCTCCGTGTACATGGTCGCGGGCAGGCCCATGACCCGCTCGTAGAAGCGCACGAGGCGCTGGACGTCTGCTGTGATGATCCGGACGGACACGAAGTTCATCGCATGGCTCCCTGCTTGCCGGAGCCGCGCCGGCTCCATCGTCCATGCATAGACCAGCCGTCCTGACAGCTTGCCGTCAGCAGCGCGCGGATGACGGGGACAGCAGCGCTCCCTGATAACCATGAATTGATAGGCCGGAATGACCGCGATCATGGAGAGTTGTCAGGGGCTGTCATACAACCATGGCGGGGATTTTCACGGGAATGGAGGGCAATCGGCATGGAATACCGCCTGACGGGTGTTGCTATCGCGCTTGTTTTTCTGGGACTGGGCGCGGAGCCGGCCGCCGCATTCGGCAACTCGAAAACCTATGAAAAGACGGCGTTGTCCGGGAAGGAGATATTCCTCTACGGCGGATCGACGCTCAATCCCGACTGCTCGAAGGCAGGCAAGGACGATGTGAGGGCGGTTGCCGGACCGAGCCATGGCAGGGTCTCCATCGTCAATGCGCAGACCTACGTGCACTATGGCAAGGGCGACGCCCGAGCGAAATGCAATTCCCGCAAGGTGGACGGCATCAAGGTGCTGTATCGCTCAAAGCCCGGTTTCAAGGGGCAGGACCAGGTTGTCCTTTCCATCCATACATATTTTGGCGGAGCTTACCGCGCCGTCATCGACATCAACGTCGAGTAGGGTGGCTGCCGCTCAGCCAGCCAGCAGCGCCAGCTCTTCTGCTGTCAGGTGACGGGCCGTGCCCTTGGCGAGGTCGCCGAGCGGCAGCGCGCCGATGGCGATGCGGATGAGCCGCAGCACGTCGATCCCGTGGGCTGCGAGCAGGCGGCGGATGTGGCGGTTGCGGCCCTCGTCCAGAACGATCTCCAGCCAGGCGGTGCGGCCGCCGCTGCGCACAAGCTCGACCGAAAGCGCCTTCAGCGTCTCGCCGTCGACGATGGCGCCGGCGCGCAGGTTTTCCAGCATCGCGGCGTCGGGCGCCGCCGCGACCTGCACGTGGTAGGTTTTCGGCAGATGCGAGGCTGGGTCCATCAGGCGGTTGGCGAAGCGCGTGTCGTTGGTCATCAGCAGCAGGCCTTCGCTGGCCTTGTCCAGCCTTCCGACCGGCGAGACGAAGGGCAGATCGAGTCCTTCGAGGCACGCATAGACGGTGGCGCGCGCCTCGGGATCATCGCGGGTGGTGACCACGCCGCGCGGCTTGTTGAGCATGAGATAGACCTTGCTCTCGGCGGCGACGCGCTGGCCGTCGACGGAGATCGCGTCCCGGTCGGGATCGACGCGCAGCGTTGCGTCGCGCGCCACCTTGCCGCTAACGCTGACGCGGCCCTCGGCGATCAGTGCGTCGGCCTGCGTGCGCGAACAGTAGCCGAGCTTCGACAGCGCCCGGTTCAGGCTGACACCGCTTCCGGACGCTTTGGCGCGGGAACTGGCGCTTGCGAGGTCCCCGGCCTGGACACGGTTAGCGCCGGCCTGGGCACGGCTAGCGCCCACCCGAACAGGCTTGCCTCCGTCTCGTCCGCGTCTGGGTGCCATTCCACCGTCGTGCCGTTTCGTTTCGCGTGGTTGATGGCACGGGCGGCGTGGCCGGCGCAAGGCGGGGAGACGGGGTGTCCGACCCCGCCGCCTTGCTGATGGCCTGTCTCAGGCGGCTGGCCTGCCTCAGGCGGCTGGCCTGCCTCAGGCGGCTGGCCTGCCTCAGGCGGCGGCCTTTTCGCCGGCGATGCCGTTCAGCACCGCCATCTCGTCATCGGGCAGTTCCAGTTCGGCGGCCGCGAGGTTCTCCCTGAGATGGCCGACCGACGAGGTGCCTGGAATGAGCAGGATATTCGGTGCGCGGCGCAGCAGCCAGGCGAGCGCCACCTGCATCGGGCTGGCTTCCAGCCGGCCGGCGACTTGCGACAGCGTGTCCGACTGGAGCGGGCTGAAGCCGCCGAGAGGGAAGAACGGCACGTAAGCGGTGCCCTGGGCGGCCAACTCGTCGATCAGCGCGTCGTCCTCGCGATGCGCCAGGTTGTAGTGGTTCTGCACGCAGACGATCTCGGCCATGCGGCGGCCCTCGGCGATCTGGGCGCGGGTGACGTTGGACAGGCCGATATGGCGCACCAGGCCCTCGCGCTGCAGTTCGGCCAGCGCGGTCAGCGGCTCCTCGATGGAACCTTCGGCCGGGCCGTGGACGCCGAAGATCGCACGCAGGTTGACCACCTCGATCGCGTCGAGGCCGAGATTGCGCAGATTGTCGTGCACCGCCTGCCGCAATTCGCGTGGCGTCATGGCCGGCAGCCATGCCGCCTTGTGGTCGCGCCGCGCGCCGATCTTGGTCACGATGGTGAGGCCGTCGGGGTAGGGGTGCAGCGCCTCGCGGATGATCTTGTTGGTCACGTGCGGGCCGTAGAAATCGCTGGTGTCGATGTGGTCGACGCCACTCGCCAGCGCCTCGCGCAACACAGCGAGCGCGCCGTCATGGTCCTTCGGCGGGCCGTATACGCCGGGTCCGGCGAGCTGCATGGCGCCGTAGCCCAGGCGCTTCACGGCGCGGTCACCAAGCCTGTAGGTTCCGGCCTTGCTGATGTCGGTCATGTCCTCGTCTCCTCTGTGGATGCGGCCAATGTAGACACCACGCGCCTGCGCGATAATATGATGCAATCGAAACAGCCTGTGCGGAAAGGCGAACAATGGCAACGGATCTCGGCGACCTGTCGGCCTTCGTGGCGGTGGCGCGCGCCGGCGGTTTTCGCGAGGCGGCGCGGACGATGGGCGTCAGCGCGTCCAGCCTCAGCGAGACGGTGCGGCGACTGGAAGGCGCGCTTGGCGTGCGGCTGCTCAACCGCACGACACGCAGTGTCGCGCCCACCGAGGCGGGCGCCCGGCTGCTGGAACGGCTCGCGCCGGCGCTGGGCGAGGTCGAGGCGGCGCTTGACCTTGTCGAGGATTTTCGCGGCCGCCCCGCGGGCACGCTGCGTCTCAACGTGCCGGTGGCGGCGGCGCGGCTGGTGCTGCCGCGCCTGGTGCCGGCTTTCCTGGAAGCTTATCCGGAGATACGCCTGGAAATCACCGCGGAGGACAGTTTCGTCGATCTGCTGGCGGCCGGCTGCGATGCCGGCATCCGCTATGACGAGCGGCTGGAGCAGGACATGATCGCGGTGCCGATCGGTCCACGCCGGCAGCGCTTCGCCTCCGCCGCCTCGCGCGCCTATCTCGACCGCCACGGCCGGCCCGGCCATCCGCGCGACCTGCTTGGCCATGCCTGTCTGCGCGGGCGCTTTTCCAGCGGCGCCATGACCGCCTGGGAATTCGAACGCGATGGCGAGGTGGTGAAGGTGGATCCGATGGGTCCGCTGCTGGTCAGCACCGGCACGGCAAGCGACCTCGCCGTCCAGGCGGCCATCGCCGGCACCGGCATCGTCTCACTGTTCGAGGACTGGCTGCGGCCCTATTTCGACAGCGGCGCTCTGGAACCGGTGCTGGAACCCTGGTGGCAGTTGTTCTCCGGCCCGTTCCTGTACTATCCTGGCCGCCGTCTCATGCCGGCTCCGCTGCGTGCCTTCGTCGACTTCGCCAGCGCGCGGCGCTGGGAGTGATCTTGCCCTTGCGCTGGGGAGTTTGCGCTGATCTCCCCCATTTGGGGTATGTCGTCATTCGCCTGTTAAGGGCATTCTCCATGTGTCGTGCAAGGGTAGGGGTACTTTGGCACGACGATGGATCGTGGCCGGGGGGCGATGACAATGAAGAAGACCAATCTCGCGGAAGCGCTGTTTCCAGAGAAGGCGCGTGGCGCGGTCCGGCCCGAGAGCCGGTTCCGCGACGGACGCCGATGGGAGAACGATGTCCTGGCGCTGGCCGATGGCCGCAGATTCCGGTTCGCGCCCGACGCACGCCTGCACGAGCTTCGCGCCGACGAGAAGGTGACGATCACCTTCGATCGCGCGGCCGGCGTGTTCGTGGTCGGACGCGGCCCGCGCAAGGCGCGCTGACGGGAGCGATCACCGCAAGTCGGAATCGCCGTGCTCCCTAGAATTTGCGCGGGTCGATGCCCTTGGTTCCCGGCCCGTAGGGGCTGGGATAGATCTCACCGATGGTCATCAACTCGATCTCGCCGTCGAGCGTCGAGCCGATGATGGCGACATCGGGGTCGTCGCAGCAGAACTCCCAGATGACCTGGCGACATTCAGCGCAGGGCACGCCCGAATAGGGGCCGTGGCATACGATGGCGTCGATCTGGCGTTCGCCGGCAGCGGCCATGGCCATGACGGCGTTGCGCTCGGCATGAACGGATTGCTGCAACGTCACCACCTCGACATTGCAGGCGGCGAAGACGCGGCCCGAGCGTGTGCGCACGGCCGAGCCGACCTTATGGTTCGAATAGGGCGTGTAGGCGTTCTCGCGCGCAGCGGCGGCAGCCTCCACGAGCTGGCGGTCGGCTGCCGGCAACTGGTCCAGGGTGGTCTTCCTCATCGGTCTCTCCCGGTCTGGCGGCCCCTCCCGAATTGATTCAGGACGGGACCGCATGTGATTGGTTTTCCGTAGGTCTTGCCGGCTCAGGCGGGCTGGCGCGCCGGCCGGGCGAAGAGCCCGGCGGCGAAAGGCAGCGCCGACAGAACAAAGCCGACCAGCGAGGCGGGGATGCCGCCCGGCTCGCCCATCAGCACCAGGATCGCCGTTGAGACGGCGCCGATGACGATAGTGGCCAGCATCGACCAGGCCGGTATGCGCCAGCCGAAAGTGGCCGACAGGACCGGCAGCAGCAGGCCCGGCACATAGACCGAGAAGCCAAGCATCAGGATGGTGACGATGCCGGGCACCGACAGCGCGACGACCAGCGCCGCGAGGCCCAGCACGAGCAGCAGCACGCGGCTGGTCCACAGCCGCTCACGGTCACCGGCATGCGGGCGCAGCCGCGAGATGATGTCACGCTGCAAGGTGGTGGCGGTGATCAGCAGCGTGGTGCTGGCCGTCGACATGGCGACCGCAAGGAAGGCCGCCACCAGGATACCGATCACGCCGGTGGGCAGCAATTGCACCATCAGGTCGGGCATGGCGTTGACCGGATTGGTGTCGGCCGGCAGCAGCGCTTTCGCCGCGATGCCGAGGAAGGTGAGGATGACACCGAAGACGGCCATCAGCACGAAGCCATTGATGAGGCCGCGCCGTGCCGTCTCGGGCGAGTCGGCCGAAAAGACGCGCTGGAAGCCGATCGTGTCGATGAAGCCGGCCGGCAGCAGCAGGAACCAGACGAACAGCGTCGAGGGCGGTACGTTGGCGAACAGGTTGTAGAAGCCCGGTATGTCGCGGGTCGCCTCATAGACATGCGGCACGCCGGGTCCGAAGACGACGAAGAGCGGCGCAACGATGCCGATGACGACGAGGAAGATCACCGCCTGCAGCACGTCGGTCGCCACCACGGCGAGGAAGCCGCCGAGCATGGTGTAGACGATGACCACCAGGAAGGCGACGACCGCGCCGGTTCTGGGATCCATGCCCGAGAACAGCGTGAACACCATCGAGATACCGAACACCTGGGCGGCGGCCCAGGCCAGGTAGTTCCAGCTCGTCACCAGCGAGGCGGCGACGCGCACCGAACCCGGATATTCCTCGGCGACGATGTCGGGCGTCGTCACATGCATGCGCTGGCGCACGGTGCGGGCCAGGAACATGCCCATGAACAACAGGCCGATAGGGAAGGTGAACCACCACCACGTGCCCGAAATGCCGTAGCGCACCACCATTTCAGGCGTGCCGAACAGGCCGGCTAGCCCGGTCCAGGAGGCAAAGGCGGAAATGGTCAGCCAGAGCGGCCCCATGCGGCGGCCGGCGACGATGTAGTCCTCCTCGGTGCGGATCGAGCGGGCGAAGAACAGCCCTATGGCGGTGACCACCACCAGATAGAGGACGACGATTGCGATATCGAAACTTCCCATTCTCTTTTCCCCTGATTTCGACAGGCCGGGTGCGCGCCGCGGCTCCGTGACGCGCTCGCCTTTCCGCATCCCCTCTCGGCGCGGGGCTTGACGACCCTTCGATGAATTTGTCACATGCAAAAAAGTTTTTTGCAAGTGCTGATAGAGACTGCACCAAAATCAACCGAGTGGAGGCGTCGATGACCCAATTCCCCGAGACGGCGACGGCCGCGCTGGCAGCCGCCGGTGGCGCGCGTGTCGCCTGGATCCGTTCGCGCATGGCGCTGCTTGCGGCGCTGCGCGAGGAATTCCGCCGCGAGCGGCCCTTCGCAGGGCGGCGCATCGGTGTGTCGCTGCATATCGAGCCGAAGACGGCGGTGCTGCTCGAAGTGCTGGCCGAGGGCGGCGCCGAGATCGTCGGCACCGGCAATCACGGCTCGACGCAGGACGATATCGTCGCCTTCCTGCGCGGGCAGGGCATCGGGGTGTTCGGCAGCCGCGCCGACACGCTGGACGACCACCATGCCAATCTCGCGCGGGTGCTCGACGCCAGGCCCGACATTCTGCTCGACAATGGCGCGGACCTTGCCGCCGGCACCGTGGAGCGCGGTACGGCGGGCGCCATCATCGGCGGCACGGAGGAGACCACTTCGGGCGGCGACCGGCTGCGCGGGGAGCTCATGGGCAAGGTGCCGTTCCCCTCCATCGTCATCAACGACAGTCCGCTCAAGGCGATCGGCGAGAACAAGCACGCTGTCGGCCAGTCGGTGGTGGAGAGCTTCATGCGCATCACCAACCTCATGGTGCCGGGCCGCCGATTCTGCGTCGTCGGCTATGGCTGGTGCGGGCGCGGCATCGCGCAATACCTACGTGCGCTCGGCGGGCGGGTCGCCATTGTCGAGGTCGACGAGATCAAGGCGCTGGAGGCCGCGCTCGACGGCTACCGCGTCGCGCCGCTCGCCGATCTCGCGCCGTGGGCGGAGGTCTTCATCACCGCCACGGGGCGCCCGGGCGTGCTGCCGGCCGAGGCCATCGGCGCCATGGCCGATGGCGCGGTGCTGGCCAATTCCGGGCATTTCTCCTGGGAGATCGACGTCGATGGGCTGCGGTCAATGACCCGCGCGGAGACCGATCTCGACGGCACGCTGCGGCGCTTCGACCTCGCCAATGGACGCCATGTCGTGCTTGTCGCCGACGGGCGCATGTTCAACCTCGCGGGCGTCGCGCCGAAGGGCAACTCGATCGAATCCATGGATATCGGCTTCATGCTGCAGGCGCTGTCGCTGCAGAGGGTGGCGCTGTCGGCCGCCGGCCTCGCACCTGGCGCGCAGCCGGTGCCCGACGACATCAACCGGCGCATCGCCCGCGCCATGCTGGCCGCCATGGGCGCGGCGCGCTGATTGTGCTACTGCGCATCCTCGATCGGTCGCCGGGGAAGGATTGCGGAGCATGGCGGGCAAGGGCGGCGCGGAAGCGCCGGACTATTCGGTTCCTGCGCTGGAGAAGGCGTTCGACGTCATCGAACTGCTGGCCGGCCAGAAGGAAGGGCTGAATCAGGGGCAGATTTCCGAGGCGGTGGGCCGCTCGATCCACCAGATCTACCGCGTGCTGCAGGCGCTGGAGCGACGTGGCTACATCTTCCGCGACCGACCGGCGGGGCTCTACTACCTGTCGACGCGCATGTTCGAGCTGGCGCATCGGCACGAGCCGCTGCGCGGACTGGAACAGGCGGCGCTGCCTTCGATGCGGCGCCTGTCCGATGTCATCCGCCAGTCCTGCAACCTGGGCATCCACAATGCCGGCCGGGTGCTGATCCTGGCGCAGGTGGAAAGCCCGGCGGCCTTCGGCTTCCGGGTGCGCGTCGGCGCGGAGTTCCCGCTGTTCGGCACCGCCACCGGCCGCACGCTGATGGCCTTCCAGCCAGAGGACGTGGCCGACAGGTGGCTGGAAGCCGGCGAGGCCGGAGACGAGGCGGCTCGGATCCGGACCGCCCTTGCCGGCATCCGCGCGACGGGCCATGCCGAGGTCGCCGATGCGCAGCAGCCTGGCGTCACGGATCTCGCCTTTCCCGTGCTGGGGCCATTCGGCGCGGCGGTCGCGGCGCTGACCGTGCCTTACATCGCCACCACCTACAGCACGCTCGACCTCGCCACCGTGCGGCGCCAAGCGGCGGATGCCGCAAACGAGATCGGCGCGGTCTTGGCCGGAGCCGGCCAGCCGTCCCCCTGAGGACAAGGCGGTTCGGACGCGATCGCGGCCTTGACCCAGGCCGTCATAGACGGAATGCTCGGCCCTTTCGCGGAGAGGTCGGATTCGACTAGGCCGCGAAGGAATCGGGGCCGTCGCGGGGGAAAGCGGCGGCCACGGCGGCAGGGGTAGATCAACATTGACGAACGATCCTGAAACGATCGAATCCGGCACCATGCCGGTGGCCAGCCTTGGGCGTAGCGATCGCGACCAGATGTTTTCGCTCTACGAGACCTATTACGACGCCACGCATCGCGATCGTTTCGAGAGCGACCTTGCCGAGAAGGACGCGGTCGTCGTCATCCGGCGCAAGGAGGCGATCATAGGCTTTTCCACCTTCCTGGTGAGGGAGCAGCGCATAGACGGCCAGCCGATCCACTATCTGTTTTCCGGCGACACCGTGCTGCATTCGGCGAGCTGGGGCGACCCGGTGCTGCTGCGCGCATGGTTCCGCGCCGCCGGCGCCGTCAAGGCCAGGATCGGCGAGGACAGGCTGTTCTGGTTCTCGATCATGATGGGCCATCGCACCTTCCGCATCCTGCCCAACTTCTTTCGCGAGTTCGTTCCGGCGATCGATCCGCTCGAGCATTCGACAAGTCCCGCCCGGCCTGGTGTGGCGCGGCTGGAGCGTATCCGAAACGCCATCGCCAAGGCGCGCTATGGCGCGCATTTCGACCCGGCCACCGGGCTCATCGACTTCGGACCCTCGCAGGGGCATCTGCGGCAGGAATGGGCGGGCGTGGAGGAAACGGCGACGCGCAACCGCTTCGCGGCCTTCTTCCTGCGGGCCAATCCGCATCACTACCGGGGTGTCGAACTCGCCTGCCTGGCTGAGTTCGACACCGCCAACCTCAAGCGCTACGGCGCCACCAGCTTCGCCGAGGGATTGAGCGGTGGCTAGAGTGGGCGACGGCGCCAGCCCGTCGCCGGGGCGCGTCGAAGCGGCATGGACGCGCATCGCGGAAGGTGCGGCGGCGGCCGATAACCGTTTCGCTACACGGCTCGGCGACGTCGAGGCGGCGCAGCGCGCTACCCTTTCCGGGCTGCTCGCCGACAATGCCGGCACCGTGTTCGGTGGGGAGCATGGCTTTTCCGGCATCGGCTCGGCCGAAATCTTCCGGGAGCGCGTGCCGATCTCCGGCTACAACGGCTTCAAGCCCTATGTTGAGCGGCTGATCGCAGGCGAGGCGGGCGTGCTGACCAGCGAGCCGGTGCGCTTCCTGGAACAGACCGGCGGCTCCTCCGGCGGCTCGAAATACATTCCCTACACCGACAGCAGCCTGCGGGCCTTCACCGACTGCCTGCATCCGTGGCTCGCCGACCTCATCCGGCGCCGGCCCGGCGTGACGCGCGGCCATGCCTATTTCGCGCTGAGCCCGGTCGGCCGTTCTCTTGAGGCGCGTGTCGGCGGCCACCGCCTGGGCAGTCCGGTGCCCTTTGCCTATTTCGGGGCGCTGCGCGACAGCCTGATCGAATTGTCGGCGGTGCCGATGGAATTGCGGCTGCTGGCCGACTTCGAGACCTGGCAGCGGCGCACCTGCCTCGACCTGCTGGCGGCGGAGGACCTTGCGCTGATCTGGGTGTGGAGCCCAACCTATCTGACCGAGTTGTTGCGCGCCATGCGCCGCGACGCCGCCAGCCTGCTTCCAGAGCTGGCGATGCGGCTCGCTGCCGTCCAGCCCTCCGATGCGGTCCGGCGTCGCATCGCCGCGTTGGAGACCGCGCTCGGCGGGGCCGGCCCGCTCGGCGCCCTGTGGCCGAGGCTCGACACGATAAGCTGCTGGACCGATGCCGCGAGCAAGGGGTTCGCCGACGAGATCAGAGCGCTGTTTCCGGGCGTCTTCATCCAGTCGAAGGGCCTGATGTCGACAGAAGCCGCCGTCTCGTTCCCTTACGGCGAAGGGCCGGGCTGTCTTCTGGCGGCCGGCAGCGGCTTCTTCGAGTTCATCGATGCCTCGGGCGCCGGTCGTTTTGCGTGGCAGATCGAGGCCGGCCAGACCTACCGGCTCATCGTCACCACAGCCGCCGGTCTCTACCGCTACGACACGCACGATATGGTGGAGGTGACCGGCTTCACCGGCGACACGCCGCGCTTGCGCTTTCTCGGCCGCGAAGGGCTGGTGTCGGATCTGTGCGGCGAAAAGCTGACCGAGCCCTTCGTGGCAAGCTGCCTCGGCGAAGTGGGATTGGCAGGCGAGCCCTACGCGCTGCTCGTGGCGACATCGGCGCCGCGCCCGGGTTATCGCCTCTATGTCGAGGCGGGGCCGGCGGGCATCGATGCCGACCTGCTCGGCCCAAGCCTGGACCGGGCGCTCTCGGCCAACCCGCAATATGAATATGCCCGTCGGATCGGCCAGCTCGACCCGTTGCGGGCAAAGACGGTCGTCGATCTCTACGGACGGCTGAAGCGCCACCGCCTGCGGGCCGGCATGAGCATCGCCGGTATGAAGGCCCCGGTGCTGATCGGCAACGCCGATGCCGGGCTGGTGTCGGCGTTCGAGACGGACAGCTGAGCCGCCGGGCCGCAGCCGGTTGGGCGTTCCGGCTCACGACCTGATTCAAGCGGCCGTGCCAAGCCTTTGTTCTCGATGGGCCAATGCCGTCAGGCGTCACGCGGGGCTGGCTCTCAGCACGAGACGGTCGAGGCCACGGATCGAGGAATTGTCCATCCAGTCGGCGGCGACCGGCTCGATCGCCCGCCAGCGGTCGAGCAGCGCGCTCAGCACCATGGCGCCCTCCATCTCGGCCAGAGCGCGGCCGATGCAGACATGAGCGCCACGGCCGAAGGCGAGGTTCTGCCGTCCGGCCCGGCCGAGGTCGAAGCGCGCCGGATCGGCGAACTGCGCGGGGTCGCGGTTGGCGGCGCCGATCAGGAGCACGATCAGGCTGCCCGCCTCGATGCTCTCGCCAGCAAGCTCGACCGGCCTCAGCGGCCATCGGCAGATCTTCTGCACCGGGCTTTCCAGCCGTAGTGTCTCGGCGATGGCGGCCGTAACCAGCCGCCTGTCGGCACCGAGCGCGCGCCATGCCTCCGGTGTTTGGGCGAGATGATGCAGCATGTTGCCAAGCAGGTGCACGGTGGTTTCGTGGCCGGCGAAGGCGAGGAAAGCGAGGTTGCGCCCGGCGACCTCTATGCCGAGCGCCTCGACGAGGCCGGGCAGGCCGGCCAGCAGCGGCGGCAGGTCACCATCGGCGAGCAGGCGCCGCGCCAGTCCGGTGAAATAGTCCGACATCGCCTCGATCGCGTCCGGCCCGCCGCTGAAAGCATCGTCGAAGCCGGTATCGAGTATGGCGCGGACCGAGGCCGACCAGCCGCGCAGCAACGGCATGTCGGTGGCGGGCACGCCGAGCAGGCGACAGATGACCTGTTCGGGCACGGCGCGGGTGAAAGCGGCGACGACGTCGATCTCGCCCTCCGTCTGGACATTGGCGACGAAGGCGTCGACGGCCTCGGCGACGACCGGCCGCAACGCGGCGATGCCCTTGCCGACGAAGGGCTGTTGCAGGGACTGGCGGATGGCGGCATGCGCCTCGCCTTCCTGGTACATCAGCCAGTCGTGCAGCGCGGTCCGCTCGAGCATGGCGCCGTCGCCCGGCGGCACATGCGAGAGGGCACGATCGGCGAGCCCGGCCGACACAAGGTCGTAGCGGCTGACATAGACATCGTCCCACGGCGCGCGCCAGACCGGCGCCAGCGCGCGCATCTCGTCATGGATTGCGTGGATATCCGAGGCGCCCCGGAAGAAACCGGCACGGACCCCTTGCCAGTCGCGTGCCGCAAGGTCATGCCTGCCATTGGTCGAGGGAAAGTCGCCATGCATCGTCTTGTAAACAACCCCGTTTCTGCCGGCGGCACGCGCGTCGCGGCATGTCGCGCCAAGATCGATCCATGACAGAAGCCACCCCAGGACCGATCTACTATCTGTGCACCGGGCGACATGCTTACACGATGGGCGTGTTCCTTGGCTATTACGAGCATGGCCTGGGCGATGTTGTGCGCATCATTCCCTATGATCAGGTGGCGCGGCTCGGCACGGTCGCGCCGGGCGCGTTCATCTTCACCGACTTCGAAAGGCTGACGCGGGGGGAGCGCGAGGCGGCGATCGCGCTGTACCGGTCCATTGCCGGGCAGAGGCCGGACCTGCCGCTGCTCAATGACCCGGCGACCGCGCCCAGCCGCTTCGAGCTTCTGAAGCGCCTCAACGCCGCCGGCCTCAACGCTTTCGACGTGCACAGGCTGGGCGACCGGGCCTCGATCCGACGCTTCCCCGTGTTCGTGCGCTGGGAGAGCCGGCACGATCCGCCGTTGACCGGTTTGCTCGAGAATGCCGATGCGCTGGAGCGGGCGATCGCCGCGCTGCCGAGGGCCGTGCGCGACAATCCCGACCTGATGATCGTCGAATATGGCGCCGCTCCGTCGGCCGACGGGCGCTTCCGCAAATATTCCGCCTACCGCGTCGGCGACACCATCTATCCCCAGCACTGCTTCATCAATCCGAGCTGGTATATCAAGTTTCCCAGCACGCGCTTCACCGAAGCCGATCGCGCCGAAAGCCGCGCCTATGTCGAGGATAACCCGCATGCCGGGCAGATCCGCGCCGTCTTCGACCTGGCCGGCCTCGGCTATGGCCGCATCGACTACGGGCTGGTCGATGGCCGGGTGCAGACTTTCGAGATCAACAACAATCCGACCGTCCTGGCGCGGCCGCCCGGCTGGGAGGCCGGCGTGAACTACAGCCGCTACGCCGACATGCATGCCGCCGCCCTGCGGGCGCTGATGCGGCCAGCCGGCGGCGTGCCCTTGCGCCTCGGCGGCGGCAGCCTTGCGGTCGATGCCGTGCATGCTAGCGCCATGCGCGCGGTGCGCCGCCGCATCGCGCTGTTCAGGCTGCGGCGAAGCCTGTCGATCAAGACGCTGAAGAAACGGCTCGCCGCCCGCTTCGGCGGCGCCTGACCAGTCGCGCGCCAGAACGACTCTTGCCATGCGACTGGCGGGACGGCAGAAGCGCGCCATGCCGACGGAGCCATGCATGCTAATCGAGACCTGGCGAGGCGACCGCGCCGCGCTGTTGCCGCTGTTCGAACTGGCCGACGATTCACCCGCGCAGGTCGCGGCTTACATCGGACTTGGCGAGGTGCTGGTGGCGCTGGAGGCGGCGGGCTCCGATGTCCTCGGCCACCTGCAACTCGTCGGCGATGGCGAGGCGCTCGAGTTGAAGAGCATGGCGGTGATCGCGGCGCGCCGGGGCGAAGGCATCGGCCGCGCGCTCGTCGAGGCGGCAATCGCTGGCTGCCGCGCGCGTGGCGCCTGACCGTCTCCACCGCGGCTGCCGACACCGGCAACCTGCGTTTCTACCAGCGCCAGGGCTTCCGCATGCTGCGCATCGTGCGCGACGCCTTCGGTCCAGCGACGGATACGCGGCGGACCTGCCGGTGGAGGGCATTCCGCTGCGCGACCAGGTGGTGCTCGACCTCGACCTGTGCGCGCAGCCTTCGGGATAAATCCAGGCACCAGCCACTGGATCACGAGAGCGTGATCGCTTTTCGGGAATAAACTGGCCGCCGCGCGGGTCTTTCCGGCAGACGCCACTTCCGGCGTCGCTGGGAGATCAACATGACCCACCACCACGACAATGACGGCGGCGACGGCATCACCCGACGCCACGCGCTGGAATGCATGATCTGGGCCGGCACCGGCGTGCTGTGGACCCTTTCGGGCGGCGTGCCCGTATCGCTCAACCTGCTCGGCGCCGCGCAGGCCGCCGAGGCGATGACCAACGGCTTCACCTTCCTGCAGATTTCCGACAGCCATATCGGCTTCGACAAGGCCGCCAACCCGCATGCCATCGACACGCTGAAGGAGGCGATGGGCAAGATCCAGGCGCTGCCGCAGAAGCCATCCTTCCTGATCCACACCGGCGACATCACCCATCTGTCGAAGCCGGCGCAGTTCGACAACGCGGCGCAGATCATCGGCGGCGCCGGGTTCGACGTGCATTATGTGCCGGGCGAGCACGACCTGATCGACGACGCCAACGGCCAGGCCTATCTCGACCGCTACGGCAAGGGCACCAAGGGCGCCGGCTGGTATTCCTTCGACCAGAACGGCGTCCACTTTGTTGGCCTGGTCAATGTCGTCAACCTCAAGGCCGGCGGGCTCGGCAACCTCGGCGGCGAGCAGCTCGCCTGGCTGGCCGACGACCTCAAGGCGGTGAGCGATTCCACGCCGATCGTCGTCTTCGCCCACATTCCGCTGTGGGCCGTCTATCTCGAATGGGGCTGGGGCACCGACGACGCCGCGCAGGCGCTGGCCATGCTCAAGCGCTTCGGCTCGGTGACCGTGCTCAACGGCCACATCCACCAGATCATGCAGAAGGTGGAGGGCAACGTAACCTTCCACACCGCGCGCTCGACGGCCTTCCCGCAGCCGGCGCCGGGCACGGCGGCCTCGCCCGGCCCGATGACCGTGCCGGCGGGCCAGCTTCGCGGGCTGCTCGGCACCAGCAGCGTCATGGTCAAGCAGGGCGGGCAGGAGCTTGCCATCATCGATTCCACCCTGGCCTAGAGCCGGATCCGGCTCTCAATCAAAGAGATAGGGCACGACAATGATCTGCATGCGCATGCCGGCCAGACAGATGGCCATGATGCTGAGCGCCTTCACCCTCGCAACGGCCGCTCCCGCGCCGCTGAGGGCGGCCGACGCGCCGATGGTGACGATCGAGAATTTCGCCTTCACGCCGCAGGTGCTGACGGTGAAGCCCGGCACCACGGTGACCTTCCGCAACGACGACGACATTCCCCATCTCGTCGTCGCCAACGACAACTCGTTCCGCTCCAAGGCGCTTGACACCGGTGACACCTATGCCTTCACCTTCACCAAGGCCGGCGACTTTGCCTATTACTGCGGGCTTCACCCGCATATGCAGGGAAAGATCGTCGTCGCCCCGTGAGGGCGTGCCCGGAGTGCCACGCGATGGAGCCGAGTTGAACGAGACGAGCGCCCGGGCCGGCGGTTCCCCGCCGGCCGGTGACGGACTGGCGCGGGCCGACCGCTTCAGCCAGGTGGTGCTGCCGTATCTCGCGGACGCGCTGTCCCTGGCGCGCTGGTTGACGGGCAATGCCGCCGATGCCGAGGACGTGGTCCAGGAGGCCTGCATCAAGGCGCATGCCGGCATCGCCGGCTATGCCGGCGGCAATGCCAGGGCCTGGCTGCTGACCATCGTGCGCAACACCGCCTATTCGTGGATGGCGCGCAACCGCCCGCGCGCGGTGATGGCCGTCGGCGATCTAGCCGACCTCGACGAGGTGACGGCGGTGCACGGCGGCGTGGTCGACATGGGTGAGGGACCGGAGGCCGGGCTGATCGCCAGGGCCAATGCCGCGGCGCTCGAGGCGGCAATCGCGGCGCTGCCACAACCATTTCGCGAGACGCTGGTGCTGCGCGACATAAACGGCCTCAGCTATCGCGAGATATCGGACATGCTCACCGTGCCGATCGGCACGGTAATGTCGCGGCTGGCCCGCGCGCGCGGCCTGCTGATGTCGGAACTTGGAGAACGCCATGCATGATGACGGACTGCCGCGCGACGCCGAAGGCATGCGGCTGATGCTCAACGCGCTGGTCGATGGCGAGCTCGATGCCGCCGCCGCGCTGGCCGTCGAGCGGCGCATCGCCGCCGACCCGGCGCTGGCGGCCGAGCATGGCCGGCTGGTGGCGCTGCGTGGCGCGTTCGCCCGCCTGCCGGCCCAGATGCCGAGCGACGATTTCCTGGCGCGCATCGCCGCCATTGGGCGGGCCGAGGCGGCTGGCGCCGTCCCGGTAGCGTCTGACGAAGTCCGCCCCACGCAGCCGCTTGCGCAGCCGCAGGCCGGCGCAAGGCGGCCGGCGAGCGCGGCGCGCGGCGGCGCGTGGCGTCTGACGGCGCGTCGCTTCGGCGGGCAGGACTGGCGGGCCCTGGCGGCCTCGATGGTGGTGGGCGCGGTGCTGGCCAGCGGCGCCACGCAATGGCTGATGGTGGCCGGCGCGCCCGACAGCCTGGCCGTGGCCGTCGCCGACGGGCACCGGCGCAGCCTGCTTGCCGCAAGCCCGATCGACATCGTCTCGACCGACCGCCACACAGTGAAGCCCTGGCTGGACGCCAGGGTAGGGCTTTCGCCGCCGGCGCCCGACCTCGCGCAGGACGGCTTCACCCTCATCGGCGGCCGCGTGGAGGTGGTGGCGAACCGCGCCGTGCCGGCGCTGGTCTATCGCCATCGCGAGCATCTCATCACGGTGGTGGCGGTGCCGCAGGACAAGGGCGGCGTAGTCGCGCCGGCCGACCTCTCGGCGGAAGGTTTCTCAATGGTGAAGTGGAGCGACGGCGCCTTCGGCTATTTCGCCATCTCCGACATGGAGCGCCCCGAACTCGACGACTTCGTCGGCCGCTTCCGCGCCGCTGCGCGCTGACAGGCTCGCGCCTCCGGGGCCTGCCGGGAAGTTGCGCTTTATGCCGCCTCGCGTTGCCACAGGCGCTGGCCATGGCGGCGGAAGAAGCGCGCCACCAGAAGCTGGCGCCGGGCGCGGGCAAGATCGCCCTGGGACCGCTCCCGCCGCCAGCGCGGCATGGCGCGCCAGAAGGTGAGGAAGCGCCGGGCATCCTCAATCGCCTCGTCGATCGACAGAGCGGGGCCGAGCGCCGCCAGCACGAGAGCCGGTGATGGCTTCAGCGCGTCGACCATAGCCTTGCGGCGATCGTGGCCTTGCCGGGCCTGGCGGATGCCCTCGGCCCGGATCGCCGCGAAGCTTTCGATGAGCGCTGGACTGTCGCCGGCATAGCCGTTGGCGCGGGCAAAGGCGGCGGCAGTCCGATCTGTCGTCATGAAGTCCCCCCTCGGTCGGCATCCGGTGACGGATGTCAGCTTTCACATATATAAGTATAACTCAAAAATCATAAAAGAAAAACTCTTGGGAAAGTTTGAGGATGGCGACTCGACTCTTCGTTGCAAACACAGGAATATGAGAACAAAGCAGAAACAAATCAGGCGGAGGGGCAATGGCATTGCCGGGCAGGGAACCAACGATCGCCCATGTGGCGTCGATCGCCGTGGAGTGCGCCGATTGCGGCCGCAACAGATGGTGGCGGCCCGATCAGCTCCGGCGCTTCGGGGTCAACGGCCAGACGCCGTTGTCGGCGCTGGCAGGTCGCATCGTGTGTTCGGCCTGTCGCGCCGAGGGATTGCCGGGCGCTGCCGTGTCGATCCAGGCGGCCTTCCTCGACGATCGCGCCAGGCATCATGCCGAAGCGCTGAAGCTGCCGGGCGACGCGGTGCCGAGAAGGCGGGCCTGACGGGAATGTGAAGTGGACCTCGGAGGTTGGCGGCGGGCAGTCACCTGTGTGCTCCCTCTCCGTCGCCGCCGCGTGGCGCCACCTCTCCCCACTTTCGTGAGGGTGAGGAAGTGCCAATCGCGAATGGCGCAGCGTTGAAAAGCTTGGGTTCCTCGCCCCATGGGGTGGGGAGAGGTGGCTCGGCGAAGCCGAGACGGAGAGGGGCTCTGGCCAGCCCTCGCGGGCTGATCCTCAGTAGCCCAGCAGTTCCTTCAGCGGGATGACGCGGAAGATGTTCTTGATGGCGTAACGGTTGAAGGTGATGGTCTTGGGCGGGTTGTACTGCTCGACCACCAGTTCGGCCGCGGTGCGGCGCACCAGCTTCTTGATGAAGGCCTTGCCGTTGCGCTCGCCCTCCTCGGGGAAGGTCTCGATCACCACATGGTCGCCGGGCACGGCGTCGCGGCCGCCGCAATAGAGCATTTCGCCCGGTTCGTAGCGCGGCATCATGGAATCGGACAGCACGTGCAGCGCAAAGACGTTGCGCAGGTGGCGGATCCCCGGCGGGCGCTGCACATAGCCGGCAGGCTCGCCGTTGAAGGTGAAGTCGCCATCGTCGCCGCCGACGGCGGCGCCAAGCAGCTCGATGTCTGTCGGCCCGACGGGCAGGGGGGCGGCGTCAGTGACGACCTCTGCATCGGCGACCGGGCCGGCGTTTTCCAGGAAGACGACCTCGCCGCGGCCGAGCGCCACCGGGTCGACGCGCAGGAAGGCGGCGGTCTTCAGCAGGTTCTCGGTCTTGGGCAGGTTGCGTCCGGTTTCCCAGTTGCCGACGGCGGCGACATCGGTCTCGTTGTGCTCGGCGATCTGGCGCATGACCATGCCGCGCTGCTTGCGCGCCTGGCGGATCGCCGCGCCGACCTTGATCGCGAGAGGGGTCTTCGTCATGGCACCCATCTGAGACATCAGCCGTGGTTTCGTCTACTGAAGTTTCGCTTGCATCAATTTTTGAGTTATGCTTATATCTTGTCATGCAAGTCAAGCCCCACATCCTTTTCGCCGTCGATGCCGCCGCTGAAGGCGGCGCGCCCGTCGTCGGTCAACTTCCGTCCCGGCCGTCCTCCTCCCCGGCCGGGACGATGCCCGAGGCGCGTGCCTCGGAGCCGGTCCGCTTGTCTGCGGCCGGCACGGCCGGAGCCGTTGTCGGCTCCGGCCACGGTTTTTGCGGCCGGGCCAGTCCGACGGAAGGGCACCCAGCCCGGTCGGCAATGCGTACGCAGGACGGGACGATGATCGCTCTCGACCGGCGCACGGGCTGGGCGGTTTCGGCCGCCACGCGCGCCGCTGCCGAGGCGGGAGACGGATTGAAATCGAACCGGCCTGAAATCGTCCGGCCCTAGGACAGAGCGCCGCCTGCACTGAGCGGCCCGGCCAATCGGCCGGACGCCAGACAAAGACGAAACACCGAAACGGCCCGCGCCGGCAGCACCGGCGCGCCGAACCTTCGCGGCCATGGTCGCGGGGCCGGCTGGGCCATGCCTGAACGGAGCCGGGAATGAGTGCCTATCGCGAGACCGAATTGCAGGAAATTGCCCGCTGGCTGGGCGAGGGGCTGTCCGCGTCGGGCATCGCGTCGGCGCTTGGTACGCTGCGCGGCAGCCCCGTCTCGCGCAGCGCCATCATCGGCATCGTCCATCGCGACGCGACGCTCAGCGCAATCGGCTTTGCCAAGAAGCAGGGCCGGCCCTGCGCGGACAAGGCGACCGTCGAGAAGATCCGTCCGGCACGCAAGCCGTGCGTCGCGAAGGAAAAGACCGCTGCCGCTGGCAAAGGCATGACGGCCCGTGCCCCGCACGCGAAGCCGGCGCCCGCCCGCGCCGCCCCGCCGCGCGCTGGAGAGCGCGCGAAAGTGACCGTGCGCCGGGCGCGCCAGCCTCACGGCGTGGCGATGCGCTTCATCGATTGCCTGTTCGGCCGCTGCCGCGCGCCGCTGGACATGACGTTTCCCGAAAACCCCGAGGACCACGCCCCGGGCGGCCGGCCAGGCGCAGAGATGCTGTGCTGCGGGATGCGCACCAGGGGGCTGAAAAGCTACTGCGCCTATCATCAGGCGCGTTTCTTCCGACCCGCGCCTGAGGAGGAAATGCCGGAATTGCGGCGATCCTTGCCGCCGGCGGAGCGCTGGAAGGAGTACCAGCGGTGAGGGCGTGTCTCCATGCTCGCCGGCGGATTCCGCCTGCCGGCAAGGCAGGACAATCGCATATGGGGTTCCCCCACTCCGTCACCGCTACGCGGTGCCACCTCTCCCCCGTCGTTCGGGGGAGAGGTGGCCGGCAAAGCCGACCGGCGTGGGGGTCGTACCCAGATGCGATTGTCCTGACCGACAAAGCTGCGATTGCCGATGATCCCTCCGGGATCGGGGCGAGCGCGCCTACCTCATTTCGGGATCGTACGCCCGACCTTTGGCTGACGGCTCTGGATCGGCCGCGCGTCGAGCATCATGGGTTCGGTGCTGGAAACAAGAATGCCGGTGACGCGCGCGAAGCCGGTGAAGGCCTTGAAGGCATCGGCCTCGGAGATCTGCGCCGTCATGGCGGCGGCGCAGGCGCTGAGCGCGCTGCGATAGACGTGGCCGCGCCTTTCCAGCGGCCAGCGCTGCAGGAAATCGACGGCGGAAGCGACGGTCTCGATGGTCTCGACCTCCCCATCCAGATTGACCTTGATCGAACGCCCGCATTTCATCGTGCCCACGGCGCTTGCCTTTCCCTGACGAGGGCGGTTCGCGCCGATGCGTCGAACCGCTTCCTGTTTTGCGCGCCGTTGTCCGGGCTTGGACGGTCCTCGATGCCGGCCACCCGAGGCTTCCGGCACGATGCCCGGCCGGCTGCACACGCAGCCGCGCGGCGCGAAATCGTCGGGCTAAACGCGCGAATGGCCGTGCCGGTTGCATCATTTCGGTGGTGCTGCCGCGGCGACCGGCTGCCGGATAGCGCGGCGATAAGCGAGCGCCCCTTCAGGCAACGCTACGTCTCCGACTTCGTCGGTGCTTCCGGAACGCCCACTTCACACTCAAGGAGCCCTCATGCCCCGCAAAACCTCGAAGAAGCCGCAGCCGCCGAAACTGCCGAAGGGCGAGGCCGAGCAGGTGCGAATCCGCCGCGAGATCGGCCATGATTTCGCGCTGCGGGAGGACGGTTTCGGCCGTCAGCGGCTCACCGCCGGTACGGCGGAAGCGCGCCGCGTCTACGACGTGTCGAATGGCGGCTACACGTCCACCGGCGGCGTGGTTCGCCTGCGCAATGTCGACCCACTGACCGGCATCACCTCGCTCACCCGCCAGCAGCGCGAGGCTGGCCAACGCTTCCGTGACGATTTCGAGCGCGCATCGCGCCAGGGCCTGCAACCGCAATCCTGGAGCGAACGCGTCGACACCGGCCCGGCCCGCAGCGGCGACCCCACCATCTCAGCCGGTCGCGCCCACGCCCACGCCACCGCCGCGCTCGCGCACTGGGAGGTGGCCGCCATCGTGCGCGGCGTGTGCCTCGAGGGCCAGTCGGTGAAGGCGCTCGCCGAGCGCACCGGCGAAGGGCGCGACGTGGTGGTGAAGATGCTGAAGATCGGGCTGGATCTGCTGGCGGTGCACTATGGGATGTTGGGGCGGAAGGCGGGGTGAGGGATAGGCTGTTGTAGGTAGCAGGCGCTTGGTTCTGCCCTTCATCCGCCCTTCTCCCCGTCCTTATTAGGGGGAGAAATGCCCGGCAAGGCAGTGAGGGACAGCGCTGACCTGGAGGCTATCTGGGCGAGCGCCTCGATCACCATTCTTCGACGGCATTTACCCTTCACTTTCTCTCTGGCGGCGGCTCCCACCCGAACACGCTCCGTCCGCCCAACAGATGCGACTGGTCCATCTCGCCGGCCACGATCTCCTTCAGGCTCGGTCCCGTGGCGTAGCGCTCCATCCGGCGTGACTCGCCGTCCAGCCGTCGCAGCGCTTCCAGCTCCTCGCCGCGCCCGAGTTTCGCTTTGCTCACCGCCGACTTCAGCACCGCGATGGTCTCGTCATAGACTTTCAGCGGCACGGGGAAGGGGTGGCGGTCCTTGCCGCCGTGGGCGAGCGAGAAGCGCGCCGGGTCGGAGAAGCGGTAGGGCGCGCCGTGCAACACTTCCGAAACCATGGCCAGAGCCCGCACCGTGCGCGGGCCGACGCCGGGGACAAGCAGCAGTTCGGGAAAATCCTTCGGGCCGCTCTCGATGGCCGAGGCGATGTTGCCGTGCAGGCGGCGCATGACGATGTCGCTCTCGCGCACGTCGTGATGCGCGGGCATGACGAGGTTGGGCAGCAGTGGCTGCGCGGCGGGTTCAGGTTCCGGACGCGGCTCCAGCACGGCAAGCTCGGCCAGGATCTTTTCCGGGCTCATGGTCTTGAGCAGCGCGACCTGGCCGCCGCGTGCTTTCTCGGCGCGATGGTCGGTTAGGTTGACGATCTCGCCCTGACGCTCGCCCTCGATCGCCGCATGCGGCTGGTCGACGAAGCTTGTCAGCCCTTCGGACAGCCAGTGGTAGCGACGCGCCTGGCGGGCGTCGCCGTTCATGCCCTGCTGCACCACCACCCAGCACCCGTCATCGGTGACGATGAAGCCGTGCAAATAGAGGTCGTAGCCGTCCTGCACGGCGGCGCTGTCGACCTTGGCGACGAGGCGGCTGGCGGTGGCCAGGGCGTCGCCATCCAGCCCGACGCGGTCGCCGATCGCCAGCAGTTCGCCAGGCGTCTTGCGCGAATGCGCGCCTCGCCCGCCGCAGACATGGATGCCGAGCTCGCCGGCCATCGGGTTGAGCCCCCGCTTCAGCGCGCCGATGACAGAGGTGGTGATGCCGGAGGAATGCCAGTCCATGCCCATCACGGCGCCGAAGGACTGGAACCAGAAGGGATGCGCCAGGCGCCGCAAGAGCTCGTCGCGGCCGTAATGGTGAATGATGGCTTCGCACAGCACCGCGCCGAGCTTCGTCATGCGCTCGCCCAGCCATTTCGGAACCCGCCCGCCATGCAGCGGCAGGTCGGCGCTGCCGCTTCGCTGCGTCACGTCTCTTTCTCCTTGGGTGCCGACTTAGATGGCATTTTCGGGCGGATTTGCAAGCGCGACGCTGGTGTCTCGGGCGGGCAATCGCGCAGGGGAGCACGACCCCCGCTCCGTCCGCTGCGCGGACACTTCTCCCCCGGACGACGGGGGAGAGGAAAGGCGCGAGCTCGCAGAACCAGGCTCCCTTCCTCTCCCTCGGGAGGGGAGAGGTGGCGCCGCGCAGCGGCGACGGAGTGGGGGATCGCCCTATACGATTGCCCTGGCCGCAAGAGAGAAGCGCGGCGTTTACCTGCACACCCTCACGCGTTCCGCCACGCGGTGGTGATGGCGCCAGTGCGTCACGTGTTCCAGCCGGCAGTGGCGGTGATGGTGGCTGTAGTAGGTCTGGGGGTAGCCGATGACGACGCTGCTGTCATATTCGTCGTAGTACGGGCCACCATAGTCGTAGCGGGGAGCACCGAAATAGGGGCCGTATACCGGCACCGGGCTGTCGTCGTAGAAATCGCCGAAGGGGCCGAAACCGAAATAGCTGCCGACGCCCATGTAGACATGCGCATCCGCGGGCGAAACCATCGCCGCCGCCGAGGCGAGGGCGATAACCGAGGCAAGCACGAGCTTTCTCATGGCAAACCTCCTCCTGAAGGTTTTCGCCATACTAACGCTTCTGAAGGCGAAACGCTTCCCCATCGCGGGGTGTTCACGCAAAGATCAGCAGGATTTGAAGGCGGAGCGCATCCCGCGGCGACGCCGATCGACGAGGCGAGACGTCCTCGCGCTGAATGATACGAAACTGGCCGCGCCGGCCCGGTATGCTCAGGCAGGCGCGGCCAGTCTCAGTTGATGTCGCAATGGCGCGGCCTAGCCGCAGACGCGCACCCTTTCGACCACGCGGTGATGGTGGCGCCAATGCGTTACCCATTCTGTCCGGCAATGGTGCCGGTGACGCATCATGTAGCCGCCGCCGTAGTCGTCGTCATTGTAGACGTGCCGGTAGTAGCGATGCGGGTAATACGGGCCATAGTCATCGCGGTAGTAATCGTCTCCGTAATAACCGTCGTCGTAACCGGTGCCGATGCCGATCGTGACACCGGCATTGGCGGGTACGATCATCGCGGTCGCCGAGGCGACGGCGATCATCGAAGCGAGCAGGAGCTTCTTCATCGCAGCCTCCTTTAGGTTGTGCTTATAAAACGCTCTGGCCGGGCGGGTGTTCCCGGGAAATTCAGAAGGCGGCGACAGGCAGGAGAATGGTGTATTGGCGCGCCGGCCGGCCTATCTTCGGATGGATGACGCAAAGGCCAATGGGGCCGCCGTGGGCAAGGGAGCCTGGAGAATGGGCGATTTCGACACGCATATAGCATGGCTGCGCAGCCGCCAGGCCATCGCGGAACAGGATATCCAGGACTATATGGCGGGCGCCACCCACCTCATCGGCGGCATGGACTTCACCGAGTCCTTCGTGGCGCGGGCGCAATCGGACATCAAGGAGTTCAAGGCCCTCATCGCGGTTTGCGAGGCGCATAACCGATAGGTTGCCTCCAAGAGGCAAGAGCGTTCAGCCCCACTACAAAAGCGGCAGGGCATCAGTGCCCTGCCGCGATCTGCTCCGTGGGCTGGACCGATCAGCCGCAGACACGCACCTTCTCGACCACGCGGTGGTGGTGACGCCAATGCGTCACCCATTCTGTGCGGCAGTGGCGGCGCTGCCCCCAATGATGCCCGCGGTCGTGACGGTATTCGCGATCGCGCCGGTCGTAGCGGTCGTCATGCGAGCGCCGGTGGTGCCGGTAATAGTTGTCATTGTAGGAACTGTCGTCACCCACGCCGATGGTGACGCTGGCGGCGCCGGCCGGGGCGATCGCGACCATCGAGGCGACGGCGATCATCGAAGCAAGCAGCAGCTTTCTCATGGAAACCTCCTAGGGATCGGTAGAGATTGGCCCTTCGCCAACAGTAACGAGTGGGGGCGGTCGCTGTTCCGATAAAAAAACATGTAGGGAAGGCGGAACAATGTGATCAGGCTGTTTTCAGGGTAATCCAGCAGTGAGCGGCCAGCGCCGTGGAAGCGCGATAAGAGCCGCTGTTTGTTCTCGACGTTTTCTATCACGACCGCGTCAAATGAAGAGGGCAGTTTCGCGCGGCATGATGCTCGTCACGGTTCCGCCCTCACAATATGGCGGCGTTGGATGTCGCGAGCCCGCGCGCATGACGCCGCGAAGGCGGACTATCAGGGGCGGCAAACCAGTGCAGGAGAAATCGATGACCAGAAAGACCATCCTCAAATTCGGCGCCGTCGAGCATGCCGAGGCCGGCGACCTGCCGGGCTGGATCGTGGTCGAGGGCCGTCCCACGATGCAGACCGCGGTGCAGCATACGACGGCCGATGGCAAGGTCATGTCGGGCACATGGCGCGCGACGCCCGGCACCTACCACGCCACCTACACTGACTATGAGTTCGTCCACATGATCGCCGGCCGCATCATCATCACGCCCGATGGCGGCGAACCGGTCGAGGTCGGCCCTGGCGACGCCTTCGTGGTCGAGGCCGACTTCAAGGGCACCTGGAAGATCGTTGAGCCGGTGACGAAGCACTTCGTCGTCAAGGTCGACTGAGCAGGACAAGCCGCCCGCGCGCCGGGCGGTGCGCATTCGCAAGCGGCCCCCTCCCAGGAGAGGGCCGCCAGCACCGAATTTGACAGCAGGGCCGCTCTTCGCCATCCTTGTGGCCAGTCGCCGTGCGGCCTCTCCCACGGCCGGGCGACGCGAGGGCCAGTGCGCATGACCACTCCCGCCAGCAGCCAGAACACCAAGCGCGCCGCGGTCAGGAAGGCGCTCGACAGCCACAAGGTCTACGTCAGCGCGCAGCGCTTTTCCGGCGGCAGCTATCAGGCCCGCGTGCTGGTCGACGGCGAAGCCTATTGGGTCGACGAATTCCGGCTCTCCCAGCTCCGGCAGGGGCTTACGCCCGCCGAGCTCGAACTGACGCCGGCCGCCGACGATTGAGGGTGGTTGCTTCGTCATCCCAGGGCGGAGCAGGAGCAAAGCTCCGTCGCGGAGACCCTGGGACCCATGCCGTGACGTCGACGCGTCGGGGCGGTCCAGGTTCTGGCTGGCCGCGCTTTTCGACGGAGGTCACGGCATGGATCCTCGGGTCAAGCCCGAGGATGACGACCGCGTGGGTGTCGGGGTGCGAAGGAACGCGGTCTTCGTCGTTCTCCATTCCACCCTCCGAGGCCTGACGCATGCCGCCCTCCAAGCTCAAATCCTACCGCGCCAAGCGCGAGTTCAGCCGGACGCCCGAGCCGGCGGGCGGGCTCGGTGGCGAGGGCGGCAACCGCTTCGTCGTGCACAAGCATCACGCCACTGCCGATCACTACGACCTGCGGCTGGAAGTGGGCGGCGTGCTGAAGAGCTGGGCGGTGCCGCGCGGGCCCTCGCTCAATCCCGCCGACAAGAAGCTGGCGGTCGAGACCGAGGACCACCCGGTCGAGTATATCGACTTCGAGGGCGTCATCCCCGAGGGCGAATATGGCGGCGGGCCGATGATCGTGTGGGACACCGGCACCTGGGCGCCGATGGACGATGTCGAAAAGAGCCTGCGGACCGGCGCCTTCAAGTTCCGGCTGGCCGGGCAGAAGCTGAATGGCGGCTGGATGCTGACCAGGCTGAAGCCCAAGCCCGGCGAGGACGAGCACAAGAAGAACTGGCTGCTCTTCAAGGAGCGCGACCTTGCCGCCGACACCAAGCTCGATATCCTCGAGGCACGGCCGGAAAGCGTAAAATCGGGCCGCCGCATCGAGGAACTGGCGGCGCCGGCGAAGAAGCCGGAGCGGCTGCCGCCCAGGCGCGGCTCGCTGAAACCCGGCACCTTGCCCGGGGCCGCCAAGGCCGATCCGCCTGCCCGCATCGAGCCGCAGCTCGCCACCCAGGCGCCGAAGCCGCCGGGCGGTGACGAGCCCGCGGAGCGCACCGGCGAACGCTGGCTGCACGAGATCAAGTTCGACGGCTATCGCACCATGGCGCATGTCGTCGATGGCGAGGTGCGGCTCATCACGCGCGCGGGCATCGACTGGACGAAGCGCTATGGCGATCTTCCGCAGGCCTTTTCGCGCCTGCCGGTGGGCCAGGCGATCATCGACGGCGAGATCGTCGTGCTCGACGACAAGGGCATCTCGCGTTTCGCGCTGCTGCAGGACGCGCTGTCGGCCGGTGCCGGCTCGAAGCTGCATTTCTACGCTTTCGATCTTCTCCATCTCGACGGTTGGGACCTGCGCAAGGCGCCGCTCGGGAAGCGCAAGGCACTGCTTGCCGAGCTGCTCGCGGGGCTCGGCCCAAGCTCGGCCATCCAGTACAGCGACCATGTCGAGGGTGACGGACAGGGGCTTTTCGACCAGGCCTCGGACCACGGGCTGGAGGGCGTCGTCTCCAAGCGCGCCGACGCGGTCTATATGAGCGGCCGCAGCAAGAGCTGGACCAAGGCCAAGGCGCCGAAAACCGATGATTTCATTATCGCCGGCTATACGGTGTCGGAGCAGGCGGAGGGGCTGGCGGCGCTGGGCATGGCCGAATTCGTCGACGGCGAACTGCACTATCGGGGCAAGGTCGGTACCGGCTTCGATGCCCAGATGGCGGCGGAACTGCTCACAAGGCTGGAGCGGATGACGGCGGGCGCCACGCCGCCGGAGGGCGTGCCGCGCGAAATCATGCGCGAGATGCACTGGGTAAAGCCGCTGCTGTCGGCGCGCATCCGCTATGCCAACCGCACCGCGGACAATTCGCTGCGCCACGGCGTGTTTCGCGGCCTGCGCGATGTGGGCGGGCTCACCACGCCGGTCCCGGTCAAGCGCAAGCGGCTGATCGCCGAATCCGATCTCGCCACCATCTGGGTGACCAATCCGGAACGTCGGCTGTTCGGCAAGACCGGACCCACAAAACTCGACATCGCCGTCTATTACGCGCTGGTCGGCGACTTCATGCTGCCGCACATCATCGGCCGGCCTGTGTCGCTGGTGCGTTGCCCTACCGGCAGGCCGCAGGACTGTTTCTTCCAGCGCCACGCCTTCACCGGCATGCCGCCCTCGGTGGCGGTGTTTGAAAGCACCAATTCGGAAGGCGAGACGAAGACCTATCTCTCGGTCGAGGACGCCAAGGGCTATCTGGCGCTGGCGCAGTTCGGCGTCGTGGAATTCCACACCTGGGGCACGCATCGCCAGAAGCTCGACAGACCCGACCAGATCGTCTTCGACCTCGATCCGGGCGAGGGGATTTCCTGGCGCGAGGTGGTGGAGGCGGCCGTCCACATCAGGGGTGGGCTGGAGAGCCTTGGGCTGGTGCCGTTCGCCAAGACGTCGGGCGGCAAGGGCATCCACATCACCGTGCCGGTAACACGCAAGCAGAACTGGAAGAAGCTGCACCAGGTATCGAGCGCCATTTCCACCTTGCTGGCTGCAAGCGCGCCCGACACCTTCACCACCACCATGGGCAAGGAAAACCGCAAGAAGCGCATCTTCATCGATTTCCACCGCAACGCACGCGGCCACACCTCCGCCGCCCCCTATTCGCTGCGCGCCCGCACCAACCTGCCGGCCTCGACACCGCTGAGCTGGACGGATCTGGAAGCGATCGACGCGCCGGAGGACCTCAACTACGCCTCGCTACCGGGCCTGCTGGAGACATCGGGAGATCCGTGGGCGGACATCGACGAGGCGGCAAGGGATCTGCCGGTGCTTGAGCGCTAGTTCCTCCCCCGCTCTCCGGGGCGAAGGAGGGCAGCGCCCATCGACGCTTTCTACAATTTGAATTATTCTTCGACCCGCCCCAAAAAACACTTCGCTAGGAATTCGGCTGTAAGATGAGGGGTCTGTGTAGGATTTCCACGGCGCCAATCGTCCTCCGGACGAAAAAGGCGCTGCAATAACTGTCAGTGCATGGCCGCGTAGGAGTTTGTCATGGCGCCCAGGGCAAGTTGGAAAGGTTACCTCAAGCTCAGCCTCGTCAGCTGTCCGGTCCGGCTCTATCCGGCCACCAGCGCCAGCGAGCGCATCTCATTCAATCAGCTGCACAAGAAGACGCACAACCGCATCAACATGAAGCCGGTCGACCCCGAACTTGGGCTGGTCGAGCGCTCGGACCTCGTCAAGGGCTACGAGTACGAGGACAAGCAATACATCATCATCGATGATGCCGACCTCGACGCGGTGCGCATCGAATCCAACCACACGATGAACATCGAGGCCTTCGTCGACGAAGGCGAGGTGGATGTCATCTACCAGGATTCGCCCTATTATCTCGCCCCGGACGGCGCCATGGCGGAGGAAACCTTCGCGGTGCTGCGCGAGGCTATGCGCTCGTCCGGCAAGCTCGCCATCGCGCGACTGGTGCTGTCCAGCCGAGAGCGCGTGGTGACGATCGGCGCGCGCGAGAACGGCATGTTCGTGTGCACCTTGAGGAACCCCAACGAAGTGCGCGGCACAGCTGAGTATTTCGGCAACATTCCGGCCGGCAAGCCGGATCCGGAAATGCTGGAACTCGCCCAGGCGCTGATCAAGCAGAAGGAAACCCACTTCGATCCGAAGAACTACGAGGATCGCTATGAAGTGGCGCTGATGGCCATGATCCGCGAGAAGCTCAAAGGACACAAGCCGATCATCGCGGCGGCGCCCGAGCGCGGCAATGTCATCAACCTCATGGATGCGCTGAAGGCCAGCCTGTCGCAGTCGGCCAAGCCGCCCGCCAAGTCCAAGAGCAAGGCCGACGAGGCGGCGAAACCGGCCGCCAGGAAGGCCGCGGCCGGCGGCGGAGCCGCCGAGAACCCGCTCAAGGCCAGTCTGCTGAAGGCGGTCGCCAAGAGCAAGAAGTAAGGAACAGCGGCGCGTGATCGTTCCCGGCACGGTCATAGGCACTGTCGGGGCGCTGGCCGCGTTTCCGCTGCGGCTCGCCCAGCGCGAGGTGGAGCGCCGCCATGCCGAGCTCCGGCGCGGCATCACCAGGCGTACCTCGCATGTGCTGTTCGGCCGTACGCTGCTGGCCAGGGTGGGGCTGGCAAAGGCCGGCGAGGCCGAAATCGCGCGCCGCGCCAGGGCAGAGCGCGCGGCCGGGCGGACACTGGTCAGCGAGAACGGCTTCCTGCGCCTGCTTGGCCTGATGAAGGCGCCGGAGGCGTCGTCCCTGTCCCGGCAATCGCTGATCGACCAGTCCGGGCTTGCCGCCGACGATCTCGACCTGCTCAGCCTGTTCGACGCCTTCGAGCATGACGGCGAACCCTATTCCTTCCGCGATCTCATCCTGGCGAGGAAATATGCCGGGCTGATCGCGGGCGGCGCGAGCTGGGGGGCCATCGCGCGCTCCGTGCACCGCTCCGGCCCGGTCGCCTCGCTGACGGCCAAGTCGCTCGCCGTCGGCTCGCGGCATGGCCGGTCCGACGCCATCTACCTCGATGGCGGCGACAGCGAGCTCGACGGCCAGTTGCTGTTCGACCTCGGGGCGCCGGAAGACGACGGGCTGGAGGAGCTGTTCGCCGAGGCGGAAGGCGCGGAGGAGCAAGGGCGCCACGACGACGCGGCCGCCCTCTACCAGCACTGCCTGGCGATCGACCCCAAGGATGCGATCGCCGCCTTCAACCGCGCCAACTGCCTGCGGGGCGCGGGCCGCGTGGCGGAAGCCGCGCACGACTATGCCCGCGCGATCAAGCTCGATCCCGGCTTCGTGGAGGCCTGGTTCAACCTCGCCGGCCTGATGAGCGACGAAGGCAAGGTGGCCTCGGCGCGCAGGCACCTGCAGAAGGCGATCCTTCTCGACAAGGCCTATGCCGACCCGGTCTTCAACCTGGCGCGGCTTGAGTTCGACGCCGGCAACATGGCGGAGGCGCGCCGGCTGTGGACGCGCTATCTGGAACTCGACGCCGAATCCGAATGGGCGCGCACGGCGCAAAAGGGGATCCAGTTCGTGGATCTCCACATGGCGCGCACGGCCGGCTGACGGCACCAGCGCCGCCGCTTTCCGATCCGGAAATCGTCAGAAGCGCTCTCGATCATGCATTGTGATTGTTCGTTTGCGAAAATCCTGTCGCCGAACTTCAGTAATTCCTAAAATACATGCCCAGTAATTCACCGGCGTGTCTTTCCCGTCACTTCGCCCGGATTCTGGGGTATTCCGGCCTTCCTCGCCCGGACATTGCTTTTGCAATTGCCTGAAGGAGCGTTATTCTGACGATAAGTTCGGCGGAGAACGGCCAGGCGAGAGACGGGGCTCGTGAGCGTAAGCGTCATCATACCGGCACACAATGCTGGAAGCACCATTGCCGCGACGCTGGCGTCGCTGCGCAGCGAGGCGGATGCGATCGGCGAAATTCTCGTGGTCGACGACAGTTCGTCGGATGACACCGCCATGGTGGCGCTGAAGGCGGCGCTCGAAATCACGCCCAATGCGCGCGTCCTGAGGGCAAGCTGCCGCGATGCCGGCGGGGCGAGGAATCTCGCGCTCGCCGAGGCTTCCTGTCCCTGGATCTACCTTATCGATGCCGACGACCTGCATTTGCCGGGCGGCTTGAGCGCCATGCTCAAAAAGGCCCGCGCCGGCGCCGACCTCGTCGTCGGCGGTTCGCTGCGTCGGGTCGACGGCGAGGACCGCAAGGTGAAGTTTTCCTCCGGCCTTGGCCGTGACGCGATCTCCAACGCCATGATGTACCTCAAGGGGCAGGTCAGTTCGATCGCCGTCGGCGGCGCATTGTTTTCGCGGCGGGTCATGGGCGGAGACCGCTTTCCGACGGGGCTCGCCTATGACGAGGATACTCTGTTCTGGGTGCGGCTGATCAGCCGCGCGTCGATGGCTTTCGTGGATCGACCGGTGATGATCTACCAGGTCTGCACCCAGCGTTCGGACGATCGCTTCCTGGCCAAGCCGGCACGGCATTTCCTGGCCTGGCGCCGCGAGCTTCGTCGCCTTTCGGATTGTGGTATCCCGAGCGCCGCGCTCAAGGCGCGCGAGGGCATCGTCGCTCTCAAGATCGCAAGGGTTCACTACGCCGTTGGCGATCTCAGGAATGCCGCGCGCTTCCTGACCGTGGCGTCGGCGGCGCCGAAATCGCCCTCCGACGCGTGGCGCTGCATGCGCTACTCGCTGAAACTCCTCGCACGCGGGCGAGGGGCGTTGGGCAAGATGAACCTGCAAGGCGCCTAGAGTGGGATGACGTCAGGCCGAGACGACGTGAAATCCGAATCCGTTTCTCAATCAAGAGATTGATCATGACGTCGTCCGGAGGCCGCTCCTCGCTTTGCGGCATCACGTACTGATGCCGCAACCGCCCGCGCTCGCCGTCGTGGTGATCGGATACCGCGCGCCCGAAACGCTTCTGGACGCCGTGCGCTCGCTGTTGGCGCAGGACGTGCCCCTGGAGATCGTTGTCGTCAATTCCGGCGGCGGTGGCATTTCGCGACAACTAAGCGAGGCGAGGCTCGACGTTGCCACCTTCGAATTCGAGGAGCGCCTGCTGGTCGGCGCGGCGCGCAATCGCGGCATCGAGGCGACACAAGCGCCTTTCGTCGCCTTTCTCGCCGACGACTGCCTTGCCTGTCCCGGTTGGGCCCGTCGCCGGCTTGAGTGGCATCTGGCAGGCCACGCCACGGTGGCGAGCGCTGTCGTCAACAGCGATCCCGGCAGCCATGCGGCCTGGGCCGCGCATCTGACGATGTATATGCGCCGGCTGCCGGAATTGCCCGAGAAGGAGGCGTTGCGCTACGGCGTCTCGTTCGACCGCAGGCTTTTCGCGGCGCATGGCATGTTCGATGAGCGGAGATCCAGCGGAGAGGATACGGAGTTCCTGGCGCGCCTGGGTCCGGAACTGGTGCCGGTGTGGGATTCGCGCATCCGCACCGTCCACCGCAACACCGCGACGCTGAAGGCGCTTATGGCCGATCAGGCCCGGCGCGGCTTTCGCTATGGCGCGCATCTCGCGGCGCGCTCCGGCCATGGTCCGTGGCGGGCCTTCCGCGCCGTGTTTCATGACCGGCGCCACATCGCCCGGTTCGTCGAGCTGGGGCTCGCCGGGGACGACCGCGAACGCGCCCGCAAGGCTGTGCCGCTCGCCAAGCTGTCGCTGTTCGTCAATGCTTCCGGCGCGGCGCTGGGCGCCATTCGCTCGGGCAGGGCACGGACGCGATGATTTCGAGCCACATCAAGCCGGCGCGCTGGCGACGGACGCGGTGGGGGGCCACGCGCAAGCGGCTGCTCGCGGTGTTCAGCTATCGCTACGACGCCCAGCTGGTGCCGGACCTGCTCGCCAACATCGATCCTGTCGTCGACGGCTGGATCGCCTTCGACGACAGGGCCGCCAGCGGTGTCTTCAGCAGCGAGCCGGCGCGCCGGCGGGCGTTGCTTGGCGCGGCCTGCGACGCAGGAGCGAACTGGATACTCGCGATCGACCCGGACGAGCGGCTGGAGCGTGGGGTGGCTGACGCCGTTGGCCGGCTGATGGCCACCTCGCGCAGGAGGAAGGCCTGGGGCTTTCACTGCCGGGAAATGTACACGCCGGATGCCTACAGGGTTGACGGGGTTTGGGGCGACAAGGTTCAGCACAGGCTTTTCAGCGCCTATGATGCGGCTGAATATCAGTCCGCTGACCTGCATGGCCAATGGTTTCCGCCATCCGGCGGCTTCGCGTTGCGCCACTGCGGGCTCAATCTTTACCACCTCAAGATGATCGAGCCGCGCCGCAGGGCCGGCCGGCGCGACATCTACAACCATCTCGACCCCAGGAGGGATTTCCAGCCTATCGGCTATGACTATCTCACTGACGAGGCGGGCGTCCGGCTGGAGACCATCGCGCGCGGCCGGGAATATCACCCGCCCCATGTCGACGATGGCGGCATGTGGATGGCCGACCTCGCTGGCGAAGGCAGCGCGTGTTTTTCGCCCGACCGTTCATGATATTCTGTGTTGGAGCAATCACCGCCGCGGCAGGCCGCGTCACGTTTCACCCGGAGTAGTGGCGCAAGGAGGTTCGCGGCTCTAGAGTGATCTATCACTGTACCGGGACTCCGCAGCCTGATGGCCACCAGCTTCCTCTTCGACGGCGATGACACCGCTCCCGTCACCATCCTGCTTGCCCATGGCGCTGGCGCGTCGATGGACTCGCCCTCGATGACCGCCACCGCCAAGGCTCTCGCGGCCGCGGGCTTCCAGGTCGCGCGCTTCGAGTTCCACTATATGGCGGCGCGCCGCTACGGCCACCGCAAGCCGCCGCCGCGCGCCGAGACGGTGAACCCGGAATATGTGAAGGCGATCGCCGATCTCAGGGCGAGAGGCGTAACCGGCAAGCTGATCATCGGCGGCAAGTCGATGGGCGGCCGCGTCGCTTCCATGGTAGCCGACGAGATGTTCTCCAAGGGCGAGATATCAGGGCTGGTCTGCCTCGGCTACCCGTTCCATCCACCGGCCAAACCCGAGCAATTGCGGACCAGGCATCTTATCGACCTCAAGACGCCGACGCTGATTTTTCAAGGCACCCGGGACGAGTTCGGTACCAAGGACGAGGTGGCGGGCTACGGGCTGTCGAACGCAATCGAGGTGGTCTGGCTTGAGGACGGCGATCACGACCTCAAGCCGCGCAAGGCGATCTCGGGCTTCTCGACGGCGGATCATCTGAAGACGGTGGCGGCGACGGTGAAGGTGTGGGCTGAACCGCTGTAGTCTTAACGCCCTGCTTTCCGCCTCCTGTGACGTCGGCGCTGCCCCTCACCTGCCTGCCGGCATCCTCTCCCCGTATAGTGACGGGGAGAGGGGGCGCCCTCAGCGGTGATTTCGCCAATCTCCAACGCTGCAAGAACGGCGCCGAGGCTGCGGTCAGCCCTTTCTCCCCGTCACTATACGGGGAGAAATGTCCGGCAGGACAATGAGGGGCGGCGCCCACACTGGCGTATTTGGCTGCCTGGGTGTCGATCGGTCTTGGGCGGCCACCCTCTTGCGACCCGCTCCGCCTTCCTGCTTCATACCCCAAATGAAACTCGCCAGCTTCAACATCAACAACGTCAACAGCCGGCTGGAAAACCTCCTGGCCTGGCTCGCCGCCGCGAAACCCGATGTCGTCTGCCTGCAGGAGCTCAAGGCGCGCGACACGCAGTTTCCGCTCACCCGGCTGGCCAAGGCCGGCTACGGCGCGGTGTGGAAGGGCGAGGCGACATGGAACGGCGTGGCGATCCTGGCCCGCGGCGCCGAGCCGGTGCTGACGCGCGACGTGCTGCCCGGCGACGAGGACGACCGCCAGGCGCGCTACATCGAGGCGGCGGTGGACGGTGTCATCATCGGCTGCCTCTACGCGCCCAACGGCAATCCGCAGCCGGGCCCGAAATTCCAGTACAAGCTCGCCTGGCACGAGCGCTTCGCCGCGCATGCGGCCGAACTGCTCGCCACCGGCCTCCCGGTGGCGCTGGCCGGCGACTACAACATCGTGCCCGAGCCGCGCGACATCTATCCGACCCGCTCCTATGACGAAAACGCGCTGGTGCAGCCCGAAAGCCGCGCCGCCTTCGCCGCGCTGATCGAGCTGGGCTGGACGGATGCGCTGAGGAAGAAGCACCCGAAGGAGACGCTCTACACCTTCTGGGATTACCGCCGGAACCGCTGGCCGCGCGACGCCGGCCTCAGGCTCGATCATATCCTGCTGTCCAAGGCGCTCGCGCGCAAGCTCAGGGCGGCTGGCATCGATCGCTATGTTCGGGGCGAGGACGGCGCCAGCGATCACGCGCCGGTGTGGGTGGAACTGGGGTAGAGGCAGCGATTACTCAAGCCGAGCTCAGGTCACCTGCAGCACCTTGCCGGTGTCGAGCTGGCGCACGAAATCCACGCGATCGCCGTTCCAGTGGTAGCAATAGTGGCGGCCCTGGACGGGAATGGGGATGATGTCGGGCCAGAAGATGCCGATGCAGCGGCCGCCATCGAGCCGCACGCTGGCCCAGGTCAGGCCATCGCTGCCCGCCGCGCGCAGCGCCTTGCCGGCGGCCTGAGAGGCGGCATAGTCAACGGTGTCGAGCACGCCGGGCACGGCGTCGACATCATCGAGGTCATGGTCGACGGCGCCCACCAGCACGCGGAAATCGGCCGTCCAGCCGGGCTCTTCATTGGTGGCGCGCATAAATTTGGCATGGTGGTGGATGGTTTCGGCCAGCGCCACCTCCTCGCTGTCGCCGGCATAGTAGATGCCGTAGGTGCCATCGGAGAAGCGTCCCGGCCGTGCGGGCGAGCAATGCACGAAGGGCGCCATCAGCAGGCTGGCGCCGAGGCCGGAAATCCGGCGCGCCGCCGGCACCTTGCCGAGATCGCCGATCTCGAAGCGGATGCGCGGATTGGTCTTTTCCTCCACCGATGCCAGCGCTTCCCAGTCGCGCGGGTCGGCGATGTCCTCGAACAGGTCGATCGGCGGGTGGATGGAGCGGATGATGCGGAAGGTCCGCGGCCAGGATACGCGGCGCCGCACGGCAAGGGCGGTGTATGCTTGAACAGGATCGGACATGCCGCTCTTTCCGTCGATGTTGCGGGAGGTGGCCGGGAAACCGGAGCTTGGGGCAGCCTCTTGGGGAGAGTTTACTTTTCCGCAAGCGCCGAGTTTGCAACGGCATCGGCTGCGGACGGGAAAAATAAACTGTCTCCGGGTCCTTCCGAGGCTAGCCTCACCAGGCGCCGCGTTCCGCGTCGATCCAGTCGCGCATGGCGGCAAGGTCCGACATTTCGCCGCGCAGCATCATGTCGAGCGCCGAACGGCCGTCGAACGCGGTGTTGGGTTTGCGGATCCATTGGTAGCCGCGCGCCGGCTCCTTGAAGAGGTAGCGCAGGCCCTTGTGGATGCCCATCAAATGCGCCATGCGCATCCTGAGGTCGCGGTCGATGCGACCGAAGCCGCCATCCTTCCAACGTGCCCAAGTGCGCGGCGAGAGCCCGCCAAGCAAGGTGCAGGCCTCGGCGTCGCTCAGCCCCCAGGCCTTGAACAGGTTCACCGTAGCGCGCGCCAGCGCGCCGGCCTCGGCGTCTGTGATGGCCGCACCCGAGGCGGCCGGCGTAACGACAATCGGTTCGAGCAACATGGAGCACCTCACAATCTGGCAAAAATATAGCAATGAATTGCCAAATGGCAAGAGTGGTGGCCCTGGTGCGTTGAAGTGATGGGCTTCTCGGTCCTCGCGGGCGACGAGGGCACTTCGCTCACGGCGAAGCTGTTTCCCTCCTTTGCCGCATTGACCTTGGGCGACTGGGCGGCGACGACTGATGGCTCCATCGCGAAAGGCATATCGTGCAACAGTTCCTCAATGCCAGACTGGCCGACGGCACGCTCGCCGATCTCAGCGTCAGCAATGGGCGCTTCAGCGCCATCACGTCGGCCGGTGACGGGACGCGCGCCGCCTCGGCGGTCGACCTCGACGGCTGGCTGGTGGTGCCAGCCTTCGTCGAGGGCCATGTCCATCTCGACACGTCCTTCTATGGCGACGCCTGGCGCCCGCACATGCCCTGCGCCAACGGCTTCGACGTGCGCGAGCGCGTCGCCTTCCAGGCGCGCAACCTCGCGGCCGCGGCGCCGATGGCCGAGCGCGCGCGCAACCAGCTCGAGCTCTGCCTCGGCAATGGCAGCCTCTCGATGCGCAGCCATGTCATGGTCAGCGCCGATGTCGGGCTGAAGCATGTGGAATGCATCCTCGCCGTGCGCGAGGAGTATCGCGACTGGATCGACATCCAGCTCGTCGCCTTCCCGCAGAGCGGCATCCTTTCCTCTCCCGGGACGTCGGAACTGATGGACGAGGCGCTGAAGATGGGCTGCGACCTTGTCGGCGGACTCGATCCGGCAAGCTTCGACGGCGATGTGAAGGGACATCTCGACGCGGTGTTCGGCCTTGCTGAAAAGCACGGCGCCGGCATCGACATCCATCTGCACGATGGCGGCTCGCTCGGTCTGTTCGAGATCGGGGAGATCGTCGCGCGGACCAAGGCGTCGGGCATGGTCGGCAAGGTCGCCGTCAGCCATGCCTATGCGCTGGGCGAGGTCGAGCCGGATGCGCTCGCCAGGGCGGCTGACGGTCTCGCCGCCGCCAGTGTCGCCATCATGACCAACGCGCCGGGCAGTCACGCTTTTCCGCCGGTCGCAGCGCTGCGCGCCGCCGGCGTCACGGTGTTCGGCGGTTCAGACAACATCCGCGATTCCTGGTGGCCTTACGGCGATGGCGACATGCTCAACCGCGCCAACATGATCGGCTATCGCTCGGGTTTCTACGAGGACCGGGAACTGGAGGATGCCTTCGATGTCGTCACCCATACCGGGGCAACGGCGCTCGGCCTGGAAGGCTATGGCCTCGTGCCCGGCGCCAGGGCCGACTTCGTGGCGCTGAAAGCAGCGCATGTGCCGGAGGCGGTCGTGGCGGTGCCGAGGGAGCGCGCTGTCTATCGCGCGGGCCGGCTGGTGGCGCGGGACGGCAAGCTGCTCGGCCGATAGACAGTCTGCATCACCGGGCAGCGATATCGGTGCCCGTGCACTTTTGGCCCGCACAGCTTGGCCCTTCAGCCCGGCAAAGTGATCTCGCGGCTGAGCTTCACCAGTTCGCCGCGCGTGTGCTGGCCGGTCTTTTCGAAGACCCGCAGCAGGTGCGTACGCACCGTGCTCGGCGCGACGCCCAGCGTTTCGGCGATGCGGGCGGTCGGTTCGCCGGCGACGACCAGTTCGAAGACGCGCTGTTCGGCCGGCGTCAATTCGTAGAGCAGCCGCAGGGCATCGGCGGGCATTTCCGGCGCCGCGGCGCCGCCGATGAACACCGCCACGGCGGCGCGGCGATCGAGCCCGCCGCGCGGGACGCGCCTTTCAAGCGGCATCACCTGTACCGCCAGAGCCGTTCCGTCGCGCGCCTTCGCCGCGATGCCGATGCCGCGCCGACCGAGTTCCTGCTCGGCGCGCGCGGCCACTTCCACCGCCGTCTGCAGGCGGTTCGGCACCAGCTCGCGCGGCAGCGTCAGCTTGCCTCGGACGGAAGCGATCGGGTCGCCATTGCCGAGCATCGCTCGCGCCGCCGCGTTGGCGTGCACGATTGCCATGTCCTCCGCCACAAGCACAACGGCGGAACGGGCCGCGTCCAGCGCGGCCTCGAACGTGGCGGCCGCCGAGGTCGAGACATCGAGGATACGGCTGATGGTGGCGGCGCGCCGCACATGCGGGGCCAGCAGGCGCAGACCTTCCATATCCGCCTCGGTCAGCGGCGCGGAGGATTCGTGGAGGCCGAGGCCGATATTGCCGAGCATCGTGGCATCGCGGGCCAATGCTATGCCGACCTGGTCGACCAGCCCCTGCGGCCGAACCCACTCTTCATAGAAGCGGTTGCCGTTCCATATATCCGGGCCGGTGACCTTGGACTGGAGGATCGGCTCCTCGAGCGGTAGCTCGGCCAGCCGGCCGGGGCCGCCCCAGAGCTTGATGATATCGTCATTGTAGATCTGCATCCCGCCGAGGTAGTTCTCGGGAATATTGGTGGAAACCTGCACCACGCCGGCTCCGGTCGGCAGTGCGATCACCGTAAGCGCCCCCAGGTGGAAGCCGAAATGACGCCGCATGTCATCGAGGGCCTTCTGCCAGAGACCGGGTTCGATGATGGCATCATAAAACGTGCCAATCAGTCCATTCAGTTCCGAAAACTGTTCTGGCAAGTTTGCTTCCCCCAAAGCGTTGATCGGCGGATATACAGCATAGGGTGGCCGCCGTGGCCAGCTTGCACAACACACTTGCCCGACTGATCGTTCCACGCCCCGCGATATATTTGTCAGCATGGGCGATCTCCACCAAGTGGTGGACGCCGCACTTCGGCGAGACCGCTAGCTTCGCCCCGGATTTCGAATCTTTCGGATGGATCAGGCGGGGGCATGCGGATGGAAGGTAAGTTGGTTCGGGCTGTCGGCCCGTTGGTGGCGGCCGGCGCGGTTGCCGGCATGCTCGTCCTGGCCGGGGCGGGGGGCGCGATGGCCGACCCGGCGGCGGAGGGCAGCAGCGGGGACTGCGACGGCACCATCGGCGCGCTGGCCTGTGGCGATAACGCCAAGGTCACCGATTCCGGCGTCGCCGTGGGCTCCAGCTCCGGCGCGGCCGGCTACGGATCGGCCTTCGGCATGCTTTCGAATGCCACCAATCGTGCCGTCGCCGTCGGCTCCGAGGCGGTCGCCAACGGAAAATCCGTCGCCATCGGCAACCAGTCCCTGGGCGATGCGACCGAAGCTGTCGCCATTGGCGAGAATGCCCGGACGGAGGGAGATTACTCGATTGCCATCGGCAGCCACGCCGGCAACACCGGCGACAGGGGCGTGGCACTGGGCGCTGGCAGTTCGGCGGGACAGGACTCCACCGCGCTCGGCAACCAGGCAAAGGCGGACCATGCCAATGCAGTGGCCATCGGCAGCAATGTCGAGGCGAGCCGCGACAACCAGGTCGCGATCGGCGGCACGCAGTCAAATTACACACTGGCCGGCCTGACCTCGTCCGCGAGCGCGGGCTTCCAGTCCGGCAGTACCTATTTCGTCACGACCGACGCCTCCGGCAACCTGGCGGCGTCCACCTTCGATCTCGCCTCACTCTCCGGCCTGCCGGCGACGGTTGCCCAGAACACTACGGACATCACCAATCTTACCAATACGGTGTCGGGCCATACGAGCGAACTTGCCGATCACGAAACGCGCATCACCAACAACACGACCCAGATTGAGCTGAACACCACACAGATCGGGCTGAACACAACGCAGATCGCGCTACACACAACCCAGATTGCCGACCTCGACACGCGGGTGATGACAAACACCACGAACATCGCCCTGCTGGACGGCCGCGTCGGCAGCCTGGAAAGCGGGCTGGCGGCGGCGAACGGCAGGATAGACAAGGCCTTCGAAGGCACGGCCATGGCGCTGGCGATGGCCGGAAGCGGCCTTCCCGCCGACAAGAACTACGCCGTGTCGCTGAACTGGGGTACGTTCCAGGGTGAGCACGCATTCGCCGGCAGCGCGCAGGCGCGCATCAACGACAATGTCATCCTCAGCGGTGGCATCGGTGTCGGCGCCAGCAACCGCACCGTGGGCGGGCGGGCCGGCGTGACGGTCGCCTGGTAGCGTCGGCAGGGCTTTCGCGAATGGGGTCGCATCCTCCCAAGGCGTGTTCATGCGCCCGTGCATGGCGCGTGTTCCTGGGCGGCCTTGTCGTGGCGCTCGGCCTTGTCGGCGGCGTGCCGCCGGCCGTGGCGCAAACCGCCAAGGCCTCGGAAAAGGTCCAGGCCAAGGCGGCCCAGATCGACCGTAACGGCGTCCTGATCCTCGTGCGCGGCACGCTGCTGGCACTCGACCAGGCCAACAAGACCGGCAACTACACCGTGCTGCGCGACCTTGGCTCGGCCAATTTCCAGGGCAAGAGCGCGGCCGAGCTAGCCGAGATCTTCGCCAACCACCGCAGGCAAGGGCTCGATTTCGGCGCGGTCGCCGTGCTCGAGCCGCAACTCACCATGCTGCCGCGCATCGAGCCGAACGGCATGCTGCACATGGCGGGCTTCTTCCCGTCGGCGCCGATGCAGGTGAATTTCGAGCTGATGTTCGAGCCGGTCAACCGGCAGTGGAAGATATTCGGCGTCGCGGTCAATCTTACGCCGGGCGGTCCGCAGGCGCCCGAGACGCCGGGGGCAGGCTCGGCGAAGCCGGTGGACGCCACGCCGCCAAGCGCCCCCTCGACCGCCGTCGGCGCCCCGACCAAGAAGAGCAGGCCGGCCAAACCCTGAGCGGGCATGCTTGTGCTGCCGCGCGAGCGCTCGCTACCCCAGCCACAACCACAGCGCGCCGACGACGACGACCGCCGCCAGCACGCTGGCGGCGAGCATCAGGTAGGAGCCAATGATCATGCTTCGGATGATCTTCTTGATCGTCTCTCGGTCGTTGAGGTTGGGGAATGGCTCGTTCGGCCGCGCCACGCCGAGAAAGTCGCACAGCGGCCCCCAGCCTTCGCTGACCTTGAAGACCAGCAGCTTCTCCGGCGGCACGGCCGCCTTCACCTCCTCGATGTAGGAATTGTAGCGCGCCACCGCCTTGTCGCGGTCGTCCATGACGTCCTTCAGCGTGCGGCCCCAGACAAGCTTGTGCGACATGTCGCCGAACTTGCGGCCGAACGGCGTCAGCCACTCGAGAATCTTGAACTGCCAGACATTCTCGCTGAAGTAGATCGTGTCGATGGTGCTTTCATACCAGGCCTCGGCGCCACGAGGATGCAGCGTCAGCAGCACCTTGGCGTCGGGGTAGGCGACCATCAGTTCGCGCCACACGCAGCAGCCCGGATTGTCGACGGTCGCGCTGTAATTGGCGAAGACCCGGTTCCAGTCCTGCTGCGTGCCGGGCGGGTCGTTGGCTACCTTGCGCCAGAAGTCCAGATGGCCCTTGTTGGCCTTGTTGATGATGACTTCCTGCATGTGATAGCTCGGCAGGCCGAGCTTGTTGAGCGCCGCGAAGGTCGACCATGTGCCGGTGCGGCCGAAACCGGCCCCTATGAGCCTGAGCGTCATTCCCCCGATCCCCCCTCAATCCGGATCGAAATTTCTCATGAATCCGGATTTCGCGAATTACGTTGCGTCCAGGTCGCGAAGTCCGCAACGTCTTTCTATTAGCAGTCTCGAAAATGTGTTCGGCGGTGGGCCACGCGGAATGGGTTGCTGGCTATTCCAGCGCGCGTGGAGGCCTGATATAGGTCAGTGAGACTGACCTATATCAGGCCTGGAGGAGACCGCCCGTGACACTGATGAACATCCTCGCCTCGCGCTCGTCGCGCATGAAGGCTTCCGAGATTCGCGAACTGCTGAAGCTGCTCGACCAGCCCGACATCATCTCGTTCGCCGGCGGCATCCCCGATGCCTCGCTGTTTCCGGCCGAGGCGATCGCCGGCGCCTACCAGGCGGTGCTGTCGGGCGGGGAGGCCGGAGCGGCGCTGCAATACCAGGTAAGCGAGGGTTACGCGCCGCTGCGCCACTGGCTAGCCAGCGAGATGGGCAAGCTGGGCGTCGCCTGTGACGAGGGCAACATCTTCATCACCTCGGGTTCGCAGCAGGCGCTCGACTATCTCGGCAAGCTCTTCCTGTCGCCCGGCGACACGGCGCTGGTCACCTGGCCGACCTATCTCGGCGCGCTGCAGGCCTTCAATGCCTACGAGCCGCGCTACGACAGACTGACGCTGGATGGCGGCAACATGACTCCTGACGCCTATCGCGCGGCGGCCGCGGCCCCGAGCGCCGCGTCGAAAGAGGGCGGGCGGGTGAAATTCGCCTATCTGGTGCCGGACTTCGCCAACCCGACCGGCAACACGCTGAACCGCCAGCAGCGCGAGGCGGTGCTCGACCTTGCCGGAGAGCTCGACATCGCCGTCATCGAGGACGCCGCCTATCGCGCGCTGCGCTATGATGGCGAGCCGGTGCCGCCGATCCTTGCGCTCGACTGTGCGCGCTCGGGCGGTATCGACAAGGCGCGCACGCTTTATTGCGGTTCGTTCTCGAAGATTCTGTCGCCGGGCATGCGCGTGGGCTGGGTCTGCGCGCCACGCCACGTGGTGGAGAAGCTCGTCCTGATGAAGCAGGCTTCCGACCTGCATAGCCCCTCGGTCAACCAGATGGTGATGCACCGCGTGGCCGAAACCGTGTTCGACGGCCAGGTCGACAGTCTGATCGGCGCCTATCGCCAGCGCCGCGACGCGCTCATCGCTGCGCTGGACGCTCACATGCCGCAGGGCGTCACCTGGAGCAGGCCGGAAGGCGGCATGTTCGTGTGGGTGACGCTGCCCGAGGGCGCGGACGCGGCGGCGCTGCTGGCGCGCTCGGTCGCGGAGGCACGCGTCGCCTTCGTACCGGGCAGCGCCTTCTTCGCCGACGGCACCGGGCGCAACACGCTGCGACTTTCCTTCACGCTCGCCAACCGACGCGCGGTGGAGGAGGGCGTTCCGAGGCTGGCCGCGCTGCTGCGCGGCTGAGGTTCGTGCGGTCCGACGTCGGACGGCCGCGAGCCGACAGGGGTGTCCATCAAACGAATGTGATGAATGGACAGGGTCCGGTTTCGCGAATGTGATTTACCGCCGAAACCTGAATTCGGCTAATTTCATGTTGATCCACACCCCCAGGATCAGCAGTCCGCCAAGTCCCACCTTGGTGGCCTGAACAAAAACCCGCCGGGCTCCCGCCGGCGGGTTTTTAATTTGTCGGGACCAGATTTGCGTGAGGCCACGCGGCACCGCAGACTGGATCGAGGTGCTTCGCGGACAGATTCCGGAGACACATCCAAGTCACTGTTTCCACACGCTTGGCTGTCAGTTCAGCGCCTTGATGATCCGGTGCGTATCGGGGTCGACCGTCTGGCTGTCGATGACCGTGTAGCAGTACTTCACGCTCGGAACCTCGTGCAGCACGATGGTGTCCGGCAGCGACGAGCCAAGGCTCAACTGCACGGGAGCCGCACGGATGCCAGTGGTTCCTTCCTCACATATTCGCGGGCGGCTGAGGTCCATCGCGCGACAGTCGAAATCGGCGGTCAGCGCGGACGGTTTTTCGCCGGCAGTTCCCTGGGATGGTTGCGGACGCCCGTCAGGTCCCTGTCATTGCTGACGAGGCCGCCAATGTCATGTGAGCGCCGCCGGACCGACTTCGATCGGCAGCAGCATCTCGATGTCCCGCTGGACGTCTTCGCCGACAGTGAAGTCGATGGTGCCGACATCAGCAAATCCCGAGCGCCTGTAGAAGGCGATGGCGCGGGCGTTCTTCTCGAAGACGGTCAGCCGCAGGCCGGCGGCCCCGCGCTGCCGGCACTCGCCGCGAAGTGCATCGAGAAGCCGGCCGGCGAGTCCGGTGCCCCTGCATCCTGCCTCGACGTAGAGGCGATTGAGTAGCGCCTCGCCGGGCGCGAGCATGACGAGATGCGCATATCCCAGGATGGCGTCCTGGTCGCCGGCTTTCACGGCCAGGAGCACGACGCCGCGAGGATCGACGATCTCGGCCCGCTGCCGTTCGCTCCCGAAATTGCCGGCGATATAGTCGGCAAGGTCGGAAGCGGCCGTGTCGGCGGCGTAGGTTTCGCGGAAGAGACCGGCGGCGAACGTCGAGAGCGCCTCGGCGTCACGCTGCATTGCGCATCGCAAGACTATGTCCGTCATCATGTCACATCCCCGCCCATTGGTGACAATCATGGCTTCGGCCCCCCAAGCCCAGCATGCTGGCCAGGATAATACACCTGAATGCCGTGATTTCGAAACGCGCCGGCGATGCTTTCCCACGGCGCGTGAAATGTCCTGAAACGCTCGGGGAAATTTCCGTGAAATTGGGTTTAAACGCTGCTCGCGCCTGCTTTCCCATACACAGGCCTGTCGCGCATCTGGCAGGCCGGCGTCCCGGTCCATGCACCGCAAGACGGGGCGCGGACCGGGTGGAAGATATCAGGCCTTGGTCGCTTCCAGCTTGTCCTGCGTCCTCGTCTCGAAGTCGCTGGCGTCGTGGCGCTCATGCAACTGGCTCGACAACTCACCGGAGACGCGGTTGACGATGCGGCCGCGCCGCACGGCGGGACGCGCCGCAATGGCATCGGCCCAGCGCTGCACGTTCTTGTACTCCTCGACCTGCAGGAATGCGGCGGAATCGTCATACATGCGGCCTTTGGCCAGCCCGCCATACCAGGGCCACACCGCCATGTCGGCGATCGTATAGTCCGGACCGCCCAGATATTCGCTGATCGCAAGGCGGCGGTCGAGCACGTCCATCTGGCGCTTCACCTCCATGGCGAAACGGTCGATGGCATACTCGATCTTCTGCGGCGCGTAGCTGTAGAAATGGCCGAAGCCGCCGCCGAGATAGGGCGCTGAGCCCATCTGCCAGAATAGCCAGCTGAAGGTCTCGGCGCGCGCCGCGCGCTCGTTTGGCAGGAAGGCGCCGAACTTTTCCGCCAGATAGGTCAGGATCGAACCGGATTCGAACACGCGCACCGGCTTCGGCTCGCTCCTGTCGAGCAGCGCCGGGATCTTGGAGTTGGGGTTAACCTCGACGAAGCCGCTGCCGAACTGGTCGCCGTCGCCGATCCGGATCAGCCAGGCATCGTATTCCGCCCCGGAATGGCCGAGCGCCAGAAGTTCCTCCAGCATGATGGTGACCTTCTGGCCGTTGGGCGTCGCCAGCGAGTAGAGCTGCAGCGGGTGCTTGCCGACCGGCAGTTCCTTCTCATGCGTCGGGCCGGCGATGGGGCGGTTGATGCTGGCGAAGGTACCGCCGCTCGGCTTGTTCCAGGTCCAGACTTTGGGCGGAGTGTAGTCGTTCATCTTCCAGGTCCCGTCGATTACTGTTGCGGTTTTCCGGGATGTAGAACGCTCCCGGCGAATGGCAGAACGCCCTAAGTAGGCAGCGGCGGCGCGGGCCGCAATCGATAAAAGTTCAACATCCGTTGAACCATTGTCAACATGGCGTGCCTTGGCCTGGAGTTCGGCCTTGCCATGGCGCGCGCAATCCATACCTATAGTGAGACCCTGCCTGCCATTCCCGCGACGCCGAAGCCGGCATGATTTCGATGTCGGGCAAGCGGGTGGGTGTCGAAAACGAAACGACACTGGGAACAAGGAGTTGCCTCTATCCGTTGGGTTCTGGAATTCGCGTGATATCGCGGGTGCAGGATCGGGATACCGGCTTCCAACCAAGGATGATCCGATGAGCATCGATTCCGTTATGCATTCTGTCGTGGCCGTGCGTGCCACCGTCCCGGAGGACGCCTTCACGGCGGGCGCTCTCGGCACGCGTCGCGAGGGCAGCGGTGTGGTCATCCGGGAAGACGGGCTGGTGCTGACGATCGGCTATCTCATCACCGAAGCCGACGAGGTGTGGCTGACGACGCATGACGGCCGCATCGTGCCGGCCCATCCCACTGCCTACGACCAGGTGACGGGCTTCGGCCTCGTTCAGGCGCTGGCGCCACTCAACCTGCCGGCCGTGGCGCTGGGCGACGCCGCTCACGCCCGTATCGGCGATACCGTGGTGCTGGCAGACGGCATCGGCCAGAGCGTGCGGGCGGTCATCGTCGGCAAGCAGGAGTTCGCCGGCTATTGGGAATATCTGCTGGAGGAGGCGATCTTCATCGCGCCGGCGCACCCCTCCTGGGGCGGCGCGGCGCTGTTCGACGTCGACGGCAGGCTGTTGGGCATCGGCTCGCTGCGGCTGGAGATGAGCCGCAACGGCGAGGTGTCGGACATCAACATGGTGGTGCCGATCGATCTCTTGCCGCCGATCCTCGACGATCTCCTGACGCGCGGGCAGGTGGCCACGCCGCCGCGTCCGTGGCTCGGCGCCTTCTCGGCCGACAGCGACGGCAAGGTGGTGGTGATGAGCGTGGCCGAAGGTGGCCCCGCCGCCAAGGCCGGCCTGCGCCGCGGCGACGTCATCTCGGACGTGCGCGACGGCCATGTCGAGGGACTTGCCGATTTCTACCGAAAGCTCTGGCAGGCCGGCCCGGCGGGCGCCGAAATCCCGATCCGGGTCGTGCGCGACGGCCGCGATGCCTGGCTGCGCGTCAAGTCGGCCGACCGGGGCTCGTTTCTGCGCAAACCGAGCCTGCAGTAGGAGCCAGGCCATGCCTCCTGACCGACAACGACGTTGGATAAGGGGGGTGGCGGGCGCCGGCTTTCCGGTGGTGGTGCCCGGTAACTTTTTCTTGTCTGGTTGCAGCCTAGGGTACCCAGGGTTGCTGCGGGCGAAAACAGGCATGGCCAAGGGGAATAGCCGCAACGGGGCGTTCTGGGAACGCGCGCTTGACCGCGCGCATCTTGGCCTATGGGACTGGGACCTGCGCAGCGGCGAGTGCTTCTACTCCGCCACCTGGGCCCGCATGCTGGGCTATGGCGAAGGCGAACTCGCCGCCACCAGTGATCTTTGGCTGAAACTCACCCACCCGGAAGACCGCGAGCGGGCGCTGGCCAGCGGTGACGCCCATATTGCCGGGTTGACGGATTCCATCGAGACCGAACTGCGGCTCAGGCACAAGGACGGCCACTGGGTATGGGTGCTGGACCGTGGCGGCGTCGTCGAGCGCGACGAGGCCGGCAAGCCCATCCGGCTGATGGGCGTCCAGACCGACATCACGCGACAGAAGGCGGCCGAAGCCGCGCTCGAACAGGTCAATGTGCGTTTCCGCCTGGCGCTGGCGGCCAGCGGCACGGGCATCTGGCACCACGACGTCGCCACCGGCAAGAGCTTCTGGGACTTGCGCTCACGCGAGATCTTCGGGCTGGTCGCCGACAGCGACGAGGTGGCGCACGACCTCTGGCACAGCTTCCTGCACCCCGACGACAAGGCCGCTGCTGAAAAAGCGCATCTGGAACCGGTCGGCACCGAGAAGGTGGTCGCCGTACAGTATCGCATTATCCGCCGCGACGGCGCGGTGCGGTACGTGGAATCATTGGTGCGTTTCGTTGCCGACCCGAAGCCCGCCGGCCAGATCCTGGGCACGGTGCGCGACATCACCGAGGAGAAGCTGCGCGAGCGGGAACTGGCGCATGCTGCGCGCCACGATCCGCTGACCGGCCTGTGGAACCGCGCCGCCTTCGACGCGCTGCTGCGCGAGCGGATCGCTTCAGGCGCGCCGCTTGCAGTGTTCTATGTCGATCTCGACTACTTCAAGGCACTCAACGATTTCGCCGGTCACGCCGCCGGCGACGTGGCGCTGAAGAGCGTAGCGGCCGGCATGGTCGGCTGCCTGCCGCCGGGCGCGCACGCAGCGCGGCTGGGCGGCGACGAATTCGCGCTGCTGGTGCCAGAGTGCTCCGACGTCGACGCCGAGCGACTTGCCAACCAGGTGCTTGCCGCAGTGCGCGATGCCGATCTCGGGCCGGCGGCGTCCGGGCGAAGGCTGGCCGCCAGCGTCGGCATTGCCTTCATCGAAGACGGCACCACCACGGTGGCCGACGCGCTGGCCTGCGCCGACGATGCCTGCTACGCGGCCAAGGCCGCCGGGCGCAACCGCTTCGCCGTCTTCTCGGCCGAGGCGGCGTCCGGCACGGGCGGGCTCAATGCGGCGCGCGTGGCCGCCAACACAGTCGATGCCATGGAGAACGGCCGGCTGGCGCTCTACGGCCAGGAAATCCACAGCCTCGGCCGCGAGCCGGTGTCTTGCCGGCGCATCGAGGTGCTGGCGCGCATGATCGGCCGCAACGGCAAGCTGGTGCCGCCCGGCGCCTTCATTCCCGCGGCTGAGCGCTTTGGCCTCGCCGCGCGGCTCGACCGCTGGATCATCCGAGCGGCGCTGTCGCGGCATGGCGCGGCGATGCGCGAAGGCGGCCTGTCGCTGGCCTTCAACCTGTCGGCGCAGACGCTGAGCGACCCGCAGCTTTGGGAGTTCGTCGACGGCGTCATCGCCGATACGGGTGCGCCGCATTCGGCGATCGGCTTCGAGATCACCGAGACGGCCGCGGTGACCAATTTCGCCGCCGCCGAGCGGTTCGTGTATATGGCGCGCGAGCGGCGCTGCGAGGTCAGCCTCGACGATTTCGGCGCCGGCATGAGCTCGTTCGAATATCTCCGGCGTTTCCCGGTTGACGCCATCAAGATCGACGGCTCCTTCATCCAGAACATCGCGCACAGCAGCTTCGATCGCGCCATCGTATCGGCGGTGACCGCGATCGGCAGAAGCCTCGGCTGCAATGTGGTGGCGGAGAGGATCGAGCGCCGCGAGGCGCTGGAGACGCTGCGCGGCATGGGCGTCGGCTTTGGCCAGGGCTATCTGCTGCACCGGCCGGAGCCGCTCGATGCGATCATGGCGCGGGTCGACGGCGACGACAGGAACGTGCAGATCGCATAGCCCTGTCGCGAAGAGCAACGCCGTCGCGGCTGGTTTTGTCCCTTACTCGCCGGGCGTTTGCGACGGCTGCGGCCAGCGCTCCAGCGAGGCGCGGCCGGCATCGGTGAGTTCGTAGACGCCGCGCTCGAGCCGGACAAACCAGCCATAGACATTGTGGAGCAGGATCTTCGGCGCCATCGGCGTCAGTGCCGTGAGCTCGCGCGGCCGCCTCGGCCCGTCCACCATCGCGGCGGCGCAGGAGAGCGCCGCCTGCCGGTAGGCGGTCATGATCGGATTGCGCGAGCCGCCGCCGGCCACCGGGTCGCCCCGCCGGCGGCGGTGCTCTTCCACGAGGCGCGAGCGGCGGCGCGGGTTGCGGCGCGGCGGCAACGCCGCGGGGCTGAGCAGCACCTCGACGCGGTCAGCTGCATCGACGGCGAGCAGACCGAAGCCAAGCAGGCGACACAGGTTGCGGAAGCGCGCGTCGCCCTCACGGCCCTTGCCACGGGCCGAAAGCCGCGCCGCTAGCCAGACTTCGTCGCTGACGCCCGCGCGATCGACCCCTTGCAGCACGAGTTCGAGGTTGAACTGCAGCTTCAGCTCGCAGATCACTACCACCGGCGGCTCGCCCTCGCGCAGGCCAACCACGTCGCAGCCGCCGATCTCGCCCTTGACGGTGAAGTCCAGGCTTTCGAGGAAGCGCTTCACAGGAGCGTACAAAGAGGTCTCGTTCATACGCGGGAAACTAGCCGATTCTCCTCGGGAGCGGTCATGGCTTTGTCAGCAGCGCCGGCGCCGGGGCTTTGCGGGGCGTTGCCGCGAGGGTAGGGTCGGCCGTTTCGTCCCGGGAAACTCGGCATGATCGTCCAGGCCTGCATCAACGGCGCCCGACCGCGCGATTTCCATCCGCGTCTGCCGCTGACGGCCGAGGCGATGGCCGCCGACGCGGCAGCCTGCGTCGCGGCCGGGGCGGCCGAGCTGCACATCCATCCGCGCGGTGCCGACGGGCGCGAGAGCCTGGCGGCTGTCGACGAAACGGTGCTGGCGGTCCGCAAGTCCTGCCCGGGCACGTTCGTGGGTGTGTCGACCGGCGCCTGGATCGAGGATGACGAGGCGCTGACCCGCGCGGCGATCGCTGGCTGGCGCGAGCTGCCGGACTATGCTTCGGTCAACCTCTCGGAGCCGGACGCGCCGGCGGTGATGGAACTGCTGCGCCAGCGCGGCGTCGGGATCGAGGCAGGGCTCGCCACCACGGCCGACGCGCACCGCTTCGTGGGGCTGGCCGGATACGAGCGGGTGCTGCGCGTCCTGATCGAGATCGACATTCCCGACCTGCCGCTGGCCATGGCGGAGGCGGACGGCATCGCCGGCGTGCTGCACGGCACCGGCATGCGGCGGCCGATCCTGCTGCATGGCGTCGACGCCACCGTCTGGCCGTTCGTGGAACGGGCGCGGCGCGAGCGCCGGTCAACGCGCGTCGGGCTGGAGGACGGCAGCACGCTCGCCGACGGCTCGCTCGCCACCGATAATGCGGCGATCGTGGCGGCGGCAGTGGCCGTGTTTCGGGGCTAGCGCCTCCTGAACAGATTCAATTCGGCGCCTTATCTCCTTGTGGAAGCGGCGATTTTTCCCGATGGCTCTCGCTAGCCGGCATCTTCGGCCGGAGCCGAAAGCCTGACCAGGAGGGCAAGCAGCGCGATCAGCGGCGGTGCGGTGAAACACCAGACGCCAAGGAAGGCGTAGCCCAGCGCCGCGGCGCCGCAGCCGGCGGCGAAGACGGCGACGGCCGCCGACATGCGCCGCAGCCGCGCGACCAAGCCGGCCCGTGCCTCGGGCGCGGCGCCGGCCAGCAGATCGCCGATGTCGAGCATGATCTGCGTGGTGGTGCCGGTCATCAGCGTCGAGGGCGGGGCGGCGGAGAGATGGACCCGATGCACGGCGTTCTGGATCGCCATGGCGGTGACCAGCACCATGCCGGTGACGATCGCCGGGAGGCTGTCGCCATTGGCGAAGGGACCGAAGCGGATCGCCAGCGTGGCGCCCGCCACCAGTAGCGCCAGCTTGGCGCCGAGCAGCACCGGCAGCGCCGGCATCTTGCGCCGGCGCAGGGCTTCGCCGGCGAGCCGCGTTGCGATGACGACGACGCAGAACACCGGCAGCGCCAGCAGCTTGGCCGCAATGCCTGAGATGCCGAGAACCAGCGAGGCGCCGAGAGTGACGAAGTTGCCCGTCACATGGGCCGTGAACAGGCCCTGCAGCGCCAGGAAGCCGGCGGTGTCGACATAGCCGCCGTTGAGGCTGAGCAGCAGCGGCAGCGTCGGTTTCATCGCGGCGTCTCGTCTCCTGTGATGACGCAACGTCTCATATCACGGCGCGGCGTTCCACTTCCGTTTGATCCCCTGTGTCGGAGATCATGGTTGGACGAAGGTGGCAGGCCGAGCCACTTGAGGAACCGTTGAAATAGGGGCACGCTCGGCAGGCGTGGGGACATGTCCAACTGTTCGGAGCCCTTGCATGCCGCTGTCAGGTACGACGACCCGCTACGGAAACCTCGCCCAGGCATTCCACTGGCTGACGGCCCTGTTGGTGCTGGCTGCCTTTCTGGTCTCGGAAGGCGGGCCTCCCGCGCGCGTCTACGCGGCGGAGCGCGCCTCGACGCTGCTGCTTCATGAGTCGCTCGGCTTTGCCGTCCTCTGCCTGCTGGTGATCCGCCTTGTCTGGCGGCTGTTCGACCGCATTCCCGAGCCTCCGGCCATGCCGGGCTGGATGGAGCTTGCCTCCAGGGTGACGCATTGGGCGCTCTACGCCCTCCTGCTGGCGGTGCCGCTGAGCGCGATCCTGGGCGCATGGTTCGGCGGCCATCCGCTGACGGTCTATGGCTTTGGCGCCATCGGCCCCTTCTTCGCCCCCTGGAGCGCAGGAGCCGCGCTGGCGGACATCCATGGCACGCTGGGCGACATCATCATGTGGCTCGCCGGCCTGCACGCGGCCGCGGCCATCTTCCACCATGTCTTCCTGCGCGACCGCGTGCTCAGCCAGATGCTGCCCGGCCTGTCCGATCCGTCATCCGGCGTCGGAGGCTGAGGCGCTTTACGGCCCGCAGCATAGGCTCTTGCGCCCAGGCTGTTGTTCTCAAACGGTTTCCCCGGGAGCGTCCGGGGGAAAAAGTCTCAGTCGGGCCTAGTCCAATATCGCCACGATCGCCTTGTCGACCACGTCGTGCAGGCCGCTGGCCTGGAAGGACAGCCGGTTGCCGGAGCCGACATTGCTGGTCATGGCGACGCCGAGGCCGGAGGCCGGGTCGTACTGCATGACGGTGACATAGCCCGGAATGCTGCCCTGGTGGCCGTAGAAGGCGCGACCGCCGTAGCTGCTCTGGAACATGCCGGCGCCCGTCTCGCGCATGCGCGTGCCAGGGAAGGAAACGATAGCGCGCTTGTCGAACATCTCGGCGAAGAAGGGCGCCGACAGCACCTTTCCGGAGAACAGGCCGCGCATGAAACGCACCATGTCGGACGGCGTCGACACCATGTCGCCGCAGCCATAGGCGCCGCTGTAGGGGAAGCAGTTGGAGGAATCCTGCAATTCGTCGGAGTAGGGCAGCACGCCGTCCATGCGCCACATCTCGCCGCCCGAGGCGAGATCGGTCGAGGCGCCGGCCGCGGGCGGCGGACGGTGATAATAGCCTTGCACCATGCGTTCGGCCGGGAAGGGCTCGGTGGCCGGCGACCAGGTGTCCTTGAGGCCGAGCGGCTCCAGCACCGCGCTCCTGACGTAGGCGCCGAGCGGCGCACCGGTCACGGCCTCGATCAGCATGCCGGCCAGCACATAGCCGGTGTTGTTGTAGACGGCCGGGCCGTTCGGCGCCTTCGGCTTCTCGTTGTTGAAGGCGATGTCGACCAGCTCGGACGGCTTCCAGACCCGGCTCGGATCCATCGGGATGTAGTATTCGAACTCCGGCAGGCCGTTGCGGTGGTTGATGAGCTGGCGCACCGAGATGGCTTCGGCGCCGGGCAGATCCGGAAACCAGCGCGACACGGGTTCGCCGAGGTCGATGCGGCCGAGCTCGCCGAGCTTGACCAGGGCGGCGGCGACGAAGGTCTTGGTGCAACTGCCGATCTTGAACAGCTGGCTGGTCGAGACCGGTGCTCCCGTGGCGCGGTCCGAGAGACCGGCGGCAAGCGCCACCGGCTCGGCGTCACCCCTGACATAGGCCAGGGAGGCGCCGACCGCGCCATCGGCCAGATAGGTGTCGAGGATCGATTTCAGCGTGTTCATCGTGGCGGTTCCGCGTGTTGTGTCGATCTTGGGTCGACGGCGCGACGCTGTTCGACCGGAGGGTTCCCCAATCCGGCCCTTCTCCGCTTGGGGAAGGGCCGGATGAGTGGAGTGCGATGCGGCGGGGCTTACTCCGCCATGTCGACGGCGGCGAAGTTCTGCCGGCCGAACGGGTCGAGCACGTAGTTGAGCACGCTCTTGCGCACGGGAATCGCCACCACCGAATGGGCGATCGGCGCCACCGGCACCTCGTGCTTGAGGATTTCCTGCGCCTTGCCGTAGATCTCGGCGCGCTGCTTGGGATCGGCGGCGACGCGGCCGTCGTCTAGCAGCTTCTCGAAATCCTTGTCGCACCAGCGCGAGCGGTTGGAGCCGCCCTTCACGCCGTCGCAGGACAAGAGGTAGCTCAGCATGTTGTCGGGATCGCCATTGTCGCTGGAACCGCCCAGCAGGAAGGCGTCATGCTCGCCAGCGGCGGTGCGCTTCAGGTACTCGCCCCACTCGAAGCTGACGATCTCGGACTTGACGCCAACGGCGGCCCAGTCGGCCTGGATCATCTCGGCCATGCGCTTGGCATTGGGGTTGTAGGGGCGCGACACCGGCATCGCCCACAGGCTGATCTTGATGTCGCTTTCGTGGCCGGCTTCCTTGAGAAGTTTCCTGGCGCCGTCCGGATCGTAGTCTATGCCGGCATCGGTGACCGCGCCGATCTGCGCCGGCGGCACCACGCTGCCGGCTACGCTGCCGGCGCCGCTGTAGACCGCCTCGACGATTGCCTTGCGGTCGAGCGCCTTGGCCAGCGCCATGCGCACGCGCACGTCGTCGAGCGGCTTGTGTTCGACGTTGAAGCCGAGCACGCCGATGTTCTGGCCCTTGAGGTCGAGGACGTTGATGTCGGGATCGGCCTTCAGCTCGGCCACGGCGCTCGGCGGGGGCGGCGCCGCCACCTGGCATTCGTTGGCCTTGATGCGCTCGACGCGTGTCGTGGGCTCGGGCGTGATGGCGAAGACCAGCGTGTCGATCTTCGGCGCGCCGCGCCAGTAGTCCTTGTTGGCGGCGTAGCGGATCTGGCTGTCGGGCACATAGGCCTCGAGCGCGAACGGGCCGGTGCCGACCGGCGCGCTGTCGATCAGCTCGGGCGTGCCGGCGGCCACCATCTTCTCTGTCTGCTCCAGCGACAGGATGGAGAGGTAGTCGAGCGCGATGCCGGCGAGGAAGGTGACATTCGGCGCGGTCAGCGTGAAGCGCACCGTGTTGTCGTCGACCTTCTCGATCTTGTCGATGAGCGAACCCATGCCGAGCGCGTTGAAGTACTCATACGCGCCGCCACCGAGCTTGTGATACGGGTTGTTGGCGTCGCGCTGGCGGTTGAAGGTGTAGAGGACGTCGTCGGCGTTGAAGTCGCGCGTCGGCGTGAAATGTTCGTTCGACTGGAACTTGACGCCCTTGCGCAGATGGAAGGTGTAGGTCTTGCCATCAGGCGAGACGTCCCAGCTCTCGGCCAGCGCGGGGCCGACTTCGGTGGTGCCCGGCTTGAACTCGACCAGCCGGTTGAAGATGGTCTTGGCGGCCGCGTCCATGGTGGAGTCGGCGGTGCCGATCGCCGGATTGAAGGTCTCGGGGTTGGCCTCCGAGCAATAGACCAGGGTCTTGGCCAATGCCTGGCCGCCGAAAAGGGCGGAGGCGGCCAGCAGGGACGAGGAAAGAAGGACTGCGCGCAGGACGGTGTTTTTCATTGCAAACGCTCCTGATGACACTCTTTGCGGGTTGGACGGGACAGGCGGGCAGGGCTCATGACGCGGCCTTGCCGAGGAAACGGTCGGGGGCGAGGTCGGCGGTCTTGATGCCGAGGGCTGCGAGATCGTCCGGCAGGCAATCGCCGCGCATCAGCGCCGCGCTCAGCCGGGCCAGGGTCAGCGAGACCTGGAAGCCATAGCCGCCCTGGCCGCCGAGCCAGAAGAAGCCGGGAAGGCGCGGATCGAAGCCGGCGACCGGGCTGCGGTCGGGCGAGAAGGTGCGCAGTCCCGCCCAGGGCGTCGATGGCCGGCCGACGCGCAGCGTCGTCGCCTGTTCGATGCGGTCGACGGCGACGGCGACGTCGAGATCCTCGGGCCAGGCGTCGCAAGGCTCGGAGTCCGTCTCGTCGGCGAGCGAGCCGATCAGCCTGCCGGCGTCGGGCTTGAAGTAGAACTGCTCGTGCAGGTCGACGACCAGCGGCCAGGCGGAAATGTCGACGCCAGCCGGCGGGTCGAACAGGAAGGCGGTGCGGCGCTTCGGACGGAAGCCGAGGCCTGGCAGGCCGGCGAGCCCTGCGACGACGTCGACCCAGGCGCCGGCGGCGTTGACGACGATGTCGGCCTCATGCGTGCCCGTGCTCGTCACCACGCGAAAGTCATTGCCGTCGCGAACGATCTCGCGCACCTCCGCGCCGGTGTGCACCGCGCCGCCGGCCGCCTTGAGCGCGGCGGCGCTGGCGGCAACCATCTTGCCGGTGTCGACGTCGAGCGCGCCGGGCTCGTGCACGCCGCCGCAGGTGCGGTCGGTCTCGATGACCGGCACCAGCGCGTTGACCTCGCGCGCCGACAGACGCCGCACGCTGGGCACCAGCGCCTGCATTTCGGCCGCCATGCGGTCGACAGCCGCGCCATCGTCGATGCCGCCGACATGCAGCGCGCCGCGCGTGTGGGAGGCGAAGCCGCCGTCGACGATCGCCGGGCGGCTGGCCAGCGACAGGGCGCGCACCAAGGCGTTGCCATAGGTTTCGGAAAACAGCGCCGCCGAGCGGCCGCTGGCGTGATAGCCGAGATGCGGCTCGCGCTCGAGCACGGTGACGCCGGCCCATTTCGCGGCGGCCGCGGCCACCGACAGGCCGGCTATGCCACCGCCGATGACGACGATGCGGGTGGGAGATTTCGATTGCATCGCGAAGTCGTAAAAATAATTTCGTATCCAGTCAATATTTAGCGTATAAGAAAAATATTGCTGTGTTGATTGCTGCCCTGGGCTGGACTAACTACTGGCTGACGCGCCGCTTCCGCTACATGGGCGTGCCTCTGGCGATGGCGCGCGTAGCGGGTGGGATTTCGATTCAAGGCCGCGCCGCAAGGTGTTGAATTTCCTTGCGAGCTGGTCGGGGAGCTGAAGATGTCGGACCAACCGAACCTTGGCGACTGCCTGCGCGGGCTGCGCAAGACGCATGGCTGGACCCTGCAGGAGGTGAGCGCGCTGACCGGCGTGGCGGTCTCGACCCTGTCCAAGGTCGAGAACGACCAGATGTCGCTGAGCTACGACAAGCTTCTGCAGATCTGCGAGGGGCTGGGAATCCATGTGACGGAGTTGCTGAGCGGCGACCGCAAGCAGCCGACGGCGCGCACGCGGCGCTCGGTGGCTTCGCCGGCCAACACGTTGCGCCAACTCACCCGCAACTACGACTATCACTATCTGGCGACCGACCTCGTGCGGAAGCGCATGGTGCCGATCCGCGCTTTCGCGCGGGCCCGCACGCCTGAGGAGTTCGGCCCGCTGACCAGGCATGCGGGCGAGGAGTTCCTGATCGTGCTGAAGGGCGAGATCGAGCTGCACACAGACCAGTACGCGCCGGTGCGGCTGAGGGAAGGCGAGAGCGTCTATATCGATTCCACGATGGGCCATGCCTACCTCTCGGTGGGCGAGGGCGACGCCGAGATGCTCTGCGTCTGCTCTGGCGACGAGCCTGACATGGAAGGCACCCTGCTCAGCGTGCTGGAGACGGTGGAGTCCTAGCCCGCCCGTCCCGTCTCCGCCGTAGTCCCCTTCGGTCCAGGAGGGATGATGCCGGCAAAGAAAAAGGCCGCCCGGGTAGGACGGCCCTTTCAGGAGAGAGCGTCGCGATCAGACCTTCTTGGGGGCCTGCTTGACGTGCTTGCGGTGATGCTTGTGGTGGTGCTTGTGGTGCATGACCGGCTTGTGGTGCTTGCCAGCGTGCCGGTGATGCTTCGGATGATGATGATGCCTGCGGTGATGCTTGGCGGGCTTGCGGTGATGCTTGCGGACCACGGGCTTGGCCGGCTGGGCTGCCGGGGCGGTCGTGGCTGCCGGAGCCGTGGTGGTGGCCGGCGCGGTCGTCGCGGGCTGCGTTGTGGTGGTCTGGGCGAACGCCGGCGCCGAGAAGGCGACCGCAATGGCCAGGCCGATAGCGGAGAGGAGGGTCTTTCTCATAAGAAGCTTCCTTTTGCTGGGGGTGGGGTGGTCGAGATGTCCGGTCATTGGTCGTAGTCCACGGGCGTCACGCCGAGCAGCTTCAGCGCGTTGGCGAGTGTCCGGATGCCCTGCGCCTGCTTCCGCTCGGCGCAGAACCGGTTTGCCTGCTTCTGAAGTGCCGTCGCCTGCACGGCCTGGGACGTGTCGGCGACGGTGGCAATGGCGCCGTCGAGCTGCGAACTGAGCCGGGCGCAGTTTTCGCTCCGGGTGACCGCTGCTTCCGAGGGCCCGGCGGCAAGCATGGCGAGCGACATGCCGAGCAGGGCGCCCTTCCATCCTTCGGACCAACGTTGCATCATCGGGACCATCCCATTCGCGTTTTGCCGCGACCTTTCGTGGCCGTTGCGGGGATGTTTATGACAGGCGATTTTTTCGCCAGTTTTTCCGGGATGTTGAATATTGTTTCTGGATTGTGTCTGGCGGGCTCCGACCCTCTTCTTGAGGCGAGGCCGCATGCAAGGTGGCGGCGCGCCACGCGAGGCCACCGCTTTCCAGGCGAAGCCGAGGGTCGCCGCCAGCCTCGAGGGGCGGCGACCCTCGGCCGTGCGCTCAGTCGAGCTTGTCGAGAAGAGCCGCAGCCGGTCGGTTGAGGTAGAGCTTGGCATGTGGCTGCTTCTGCAGCAGCGAGGCCGGGCACATGAAGGTGACCGGACCCTCCAGCAGTTCCTTGATCACGCCGGCCTTGTCGGCGTCGTGGACCAGCGCCAGCACCCGGCTCGGACGCAACAGGGCATGCATGGTCAGCGACAGGCCGTAGCGCGGCACCTCTTCCAGTGTCTTGAAGATGCCGGCCCTCTTCACCTGGTCACGCGTGGTCTCGTCGAGGAACACGACGCGGATGATGTCCCTGGTGTCGAAGTCGGCGGGCGGATCGTTGAAGGCGAGGTGGCCGCTGTTGCCGATGCCGACCACGCACAGCACCGGATCGAGCTCGTTGTAGAGCTTGGTGTAGCGGGCCAGTTCCTCCTCGACGGGTGTATGGTCGCCCTGCATGGGGAAGAAGGCCTTCGGCTTGACGTGGTCGAGCAGGTGCTTGCGCATGCGCGACGCGCCGCTCTCCGGCCTCGCCTCGGCGACGCCCATATAGGTGTCGACATGGAGAATGGTGATGCGGGACCATTCGATGTCGGTGCGGGCGCGCAGCGCCGTGTAGAAGGCGTCCTGCGCCGCGCCGAGCGCCATGATGATGGCGATCTCGGGTTTCTTGGCGAGCGCCGCCTTGACGACCCCGGCGAGATCCTCGGCCGCCGCCTCGCCAAGCTCCTTGTCGGTGGGCGCGACCAGGACTTCGAGCTGGTCGTATTTGAGATGCTGCATGGTTTCCTTCCTTTCTGGTTTGGGCGAAGGCCGGCCCGGGACAGGATGTCAGCGGGCAAAGCCGTAGGGGTCGCGCGCGGCGAGGGCGCCGCGCGCGTTGGGAAAGTCGTCCTGCTCTGGAGCGTGGCGCGGCCCTGGCGGCCGCTGCCTGCTAGTTCTTCGGCGGCCCGGTCTCGCGCGGGCCGGCGGGCGTTCCGGCATCGACCCAGCGCACGCTGTAGGGCGTGCCGACGTTGAACTCGGCTTCGAGGTCGATGAAGGTCTGCTGGAGGATCGTCTCCAGCCGGTCGTGGTCGCGGGCGCGCATCGCGTCGACGAGCCGCGAATGCACCTCGATCATGTGCCGGCCGTGGCGCTCGTCATTGTCGAGGGCGCCGCGCAGCGGGCTCAACTGGCGATAGATGCCCGACATGGCGCGAAGCAGAATGGGATTGCGCGCCGCGTGCGCGATGCGCCGGTGGAACATGCCGTCGGCGCGGCGCACCATCTTCGGGTCGGCGAGGTGCAGCTCCATCAGGCGGATGGTGTCCTCGATGCGGCCGAGCTCCTCTTCCGTCGCGTGCTCGGCGGCGAGGTGATAGACGATCGGCTCGAGCAGCCGGCGGGTCGCGATCAGCTCGGCGACCTGGTGCGATTCATGGGCGATGTTCTTGCCCAGCACGTCGAGCGGGATCATGCCGGAGGCGACGAAGACGCCGCCCGCCTGGCCGGGCTTGATGCGCAGCACGCCCGAAGTCTCCAGGATGCGCAAGGCCTGCCGCAGGGTCGGTCGCGAGACCTCGAGCAGCAAGGCCATCTCCTTTTCATTGGGCAGCCGGTCGCCCTCGCCGAGGCCGTGGGCGTCGATGGCATCGATGATGCGCTCGATCACCGCCTCGAAGGTGCGGTGGACCTTGATGGGTGCGAAAATGCCGTTCACGCCGGCCTCGTCGGCGGGCGGTCCTACCTTGGCGAATCTCGTCATGTTCCCCTCCATCTCCCCACCTTATCGCGCATCGCGCAGCAGCACGCCAAGCTCGGCCGCGTGGCTGAGCCCGGAAACCGTGACTTCGGCGAGGAAAGCCGGGTCGATGCCGGCTTGGTAGGAGGCCACGGCGGCCTCCAGGTAGTCGTCGGCGGCCAACCGGATCGAGCCGTTCAGCACGATGCGCTCGGGATGGTAGAAGCGCGAGACGAGCTGCATGGCATAGCCGAGGCGGTCGGCGAAGATGGCGACGGTCTCGCGGGCAGGGGCGTCGGCCTGCCGCGCCCGCGCGAACACCGTCACCGCGTCGGCGTCCTCGCCGGCGAGCTGCCGGTACATCTCGCGGATGCCGCGCCCGCAAACCGTGCGGTCGAGCGAGCGGTATTCACCCAGCGCCTCGACATAGATCGCCTGCTCGGAGATCAGCCCGGCGGCGAAGCGGCCGCGCAGGACAGAGCCGCTGTAGCAGCCGACACCGATGCCGGTGCCGATGTTGAGCATGGCGAAGGCATCGACCTCGCGGCCGGCGCCGAGCCGCGCCTCGGCGGTGGTCATGGCATGGATGTCGTCGTCGACCAGCACGGCCAGGCCAAGCTGCCGGGCCAGGAAGGTCTCCAACGGGAAGTCGACGCGGCCGCCCATCAGCGAGGAGTAGACGACCATGCCCCGGTCGAGCACGCCGTTGAGGCTGACGGCCACACGGTCGCAATCGGGCGGCATGACCGAGCGGATCAGCCCCGCCAGATCGTCGGCGAAGGCCCTCGTTCCGCGCCGCAGCAGGGCGGTCGGCGTGCGGCCGAGCGGCGTGACCGCCATGTCGGCCCCGATGACGCAGAACTGGATCTTCGTTCCGCCGATATCCACTCCAAGCGCGCGGCTCATGTTGCCGCCCTGTAGGCGAAGGGGCGAGGGTCGGCGTCCCCGGCAAGGTGCAGCGCCTCGACCGGGCCATGAGCGGCCATGTCGCCGAAATAGGCGATTTCCCAACGGCCCTGCGCCGTCAGAACCGGCACGCCGTGATAGGGCAGCACGCGCGACCAGCCGTTGACCGGCAGCACCGCCAGGTTTTCCGGCTTGGGCGACACGGTGAGCTTCAGCGCGTGCGGGCGCAGGTCGTGCAGGTAGCCGGTGACGTCGCGCAGCGACAGCAGGGATCGGTAGGCGAAGAACTGCCGGTGCGCGACTTTGTCGACATAGTCGCGAACGTAGCGCAGCGCGGAATCTGTCTGCTCGCGGTCATAGGCCCTGGCCAGCACGCTCGGATCGTAGTCGAAGGTCGGCACCGAAGTGCGCGAGGCGGCGACCGTGGTGGCATAGGCCTCGCGCACGGCCGGGTCGCCCTGCTGCCAGAGCTCGCGCATGCGCTCCTGCTCGTGGATCCAGCGCGCCTCGAAATTGGGGATCGACGTCACCATGTCGTCGAGGCTGTGGAAGCCGAGGCGGTCGGGGTCGACGCCGGCCAGCTTCGCCACGACGGGTGTGCCGGCGCGGTAGGCGGCGATGCGGCGCGGGTCGACGCCCTGGCAGCGGCCGAGGATGCCCTCCTCGAGGATGGTGAGCCGGGCGCCGGGAACATAGACCGCGCCGACCGCGTCGATCACCGACTGGAAGCGACGCAGCATCAGCGCCTCGCCCAGGTCTGGCGCCTGGCGGTCGGTCTTCAGCGGGTTGGGGACCTTGTAGGGAAAGGCCATCGCCACGAACTCGACGGGTTCGCCGCGGTCGATGAACAGGTTGAGCCGGTCGAGCCAGAGCTGGCGGTTGCTAACGATGAAGGTAGGGTCGCCGAACAGCACCTCCTCATGCGCGAAGATGGACAGCAGGCGCTCCGCAACCGTGCCTTCGCCCGAGGCTTCGACCGTCACGTCATTGACCTTCATCAGCTCGCGCAGCCCGGCGGCGTCGAGCTCGGCCTCGCCGACGATACGCGGCGGCGCGAAGGTCTTCGGCAGTGGGGCGTTGATGTAGATGTAGGGGCTGGACATGCTTGGTCTTTCAGTCATCCGGGCTTGCGTATGCGGGCGAGGAATTCGGCGGTTCGCGGGTTGTTGGAATGGCGGATCACGGCGGAGGGCGAACCCGATTCCGCGACCTTGCCGCCGTCGATGAAATGGACGACGTCGCCGACTTCCTCGGCGAAGCTGATCTCGTGGGTGACGATCAGCATCGTCATGCCATCGCGGGCGAGGTCGCGCATGACGGCGAGGACCTCGCCGACCAGCTCGGGATCGAGCGCCGAGGTCGGCTCGTCGAACAGCACGATGCTGGGGTTGGCGGCGATCGCCCTCGCGATGGCGACGCGCTGCTGCTGGCCGCCCGACAGTTGCGAGGGGTAGGAATCGGCACGGTTGGCGAGGCCGACGCGGGCAAGCAGCTCGCGGCCGCGTTCGAATGCCTGCTTGCTCTCCTGCTTCAACACCATGCGCAGCCCGGCGGTGACGTTCTCCAGCGCGGTCATGTTGGGGAACAGGTTGAAGCGCTGGAACACCATCCCGATGCGCGCCCGGCGCGAGGCCGTCAGCGTGGCCGAGGCCTCGATCCACCGGTCGCCGCGCCGTTCGGCGCCGACCAGGTAGCCGTCGACCCACAGCTCGCCGCCATCGTAGCTCTCCAGGCTGTTGACGCAGCGCAGCAGCGTGCTCTTGCCCGATCCGGAGGGGCCTATGATGAAGGCCGCCTGGCCGCGCTCCACGGTGAGATCGACGCCGTGCAGGACGCGGACGGCGCCGAAGGATTTCTGCAGGCCATGCATGCGCACGGCGTGGTCGAGAAGGGGTGTCGTCATCGCCGCCACCTAAAGGTTTGGCCTGGCCGCGGGCGGCTGGGCCGCGCCGATGCCCCTGGCAAGGCGCGCCTCGAGCCACGATTGGCCGAGCGATGCGACGGAGACGAGCACAAGGTACCAGAGCGAGGCCACGATCAGCATTTCGATGACGTAGAAATTCTGCGCGGCAATGCCTTGCACGGTTCCCAGTATCTCCTTGGTGCCGATGACGTAGACCAGCGACGTCGCCTTGAGCAGGTCGATGGCGAGGTTGCCCGCCGCCGGCAGGATGACGCGGATGGCCTGCGGCAGCACGATGCGCAGCAGGGCGCGGCGCGGCGTCATGCCGATCGACAGCGCGGCCTCGGTCTGGCCGGTGTCGACGGCGAGCAAGCCGCCGCGGATGACCTCGCACATGAAGGCGCTGACGTTGAGGAACAGGCCGAGCAGGGCGGCGGTGGTGGGCGTGATCAGGCTGTTGGTGGAAATGGTGAAGCCCGCAATGTCGAGGCGGGGCAGGAACAGGCCGAGATTGAACCAGAAGACGATCTGCACCAGCAGCGGCGTGCCCCGGAAGAACCAGATATAGGCCGAGGCGATGGTGCGCAGCACCGGATTGCCGGAGATGCGCATTGCCGCCAGCAAGGTGCCTAGGACGGCCGACGCGGCGAGCGACACCACGGTCAGCATCAGCGTGGTGGCGACGCCGTTCAGCATTACCGGCGCGAAGAAATACTGGGCGATGATCTCCCAGTGGATGGTGCCGCTGCCGACGACGATGCCGGCGATGCCGAGCACCACGGCAATGGCAAGCACCGCCACCGCCGTCGAGAAGATCCGGGCGCCGGGCCTGCGATGGATGCGCGGGCCCGGCCCCGTCGTCCGGGAGGACTCTATGTCGGTCGTCGTGGTCACCTAGAACAGCGCCGCGTTGATCAGGATGGGGTTGAGCGCGCCGTCGCCGACCTGCCACTTGTCCATGATCTTCTTGTAGGTGCCGTCCTCGACCATGCCCTGCATGGTGCCGGCGAGCGCGGCAAGCAGGTCGGGCGTGGTCTTGGAGAAGGCGATGCCCTGGTTGGCCGGGGCAAACAGCGCCACCGGCGAAAGCTCAAGCTTGGTCTGGATGCCTTCGGTCGCGGTCTTCAGCGTGTAGTTGCTGACGCCGTAGGTGTTCATGGTGGCGTCGGCCTGGCCGCTGGCCACCGCCAGGTAAGGACCGGTCTGGTCGGCGGTTTCGGTCAGCGCGACAGGCGTCGAGCAGGTCTCGTTGAGCTTCTTGACGATGTCGGGAAACAGCGAGCCGGTGACGATCGAGACCTTCTTGCCGCAAAGGTCCTCCATCTTGGCGATCTTCTGCGGATTGCCCTTCGGCACGATGACGCCCGAGCCTTCCTTGGAATAGGCGATGAAGTCGACGACCTTCTCGCGGGCCAGCGTGTCGGCCATGGCGCTGACATAGAAATCGAAGCGGCCGGACTGGACGCCGGGAATGCCGGCGGTGAACTGGACGTCGCTCCAGTTGACGGTGAGGCCGAGCCGCTTGGCCGCCTCGTTGATCAGATCGGCATCGACGCCGGCCGGCTTGCCCGTCGCCTGGTCGATGAAGGACCAGGGGGCATTGCCATCGGTCGTGGCGCCGTTGAGTACGCCCTTGGCCTTGATGTCGCTCGGCAGGCGGCTCGCCAGGTCGGCGGTCGCCTTCATGTTGGTCTCGACCTTGAAGGGGGTCTCCGCCGCGACCGGAGCGGTCGAGAGGATGAGGGCGGCAAGCAATGCAGTCGTCAAACGGCCTTTCAAGCGTGTCATAGGGCTCTCCCTTAAGCCTCGGTTTGTGGATGACAAAAAGGATACTCATTTTTCCTTTAAAGTGCAATAGAGTTTCTCTTTGAACATTAGAGATTCCTTGGAGCGGGTAAAGGGTCCCGCTTTGGAAGGAGCGCGCCGGGGCAGGGGTGAGCGGATCGCCGGGCAGAAGTGCCGTCGCCCGGCGATTTTCAGGCCGGGCCGGCCGGAAGCCCGATTTCGGCGCCAGATCAGGGCGATAGGGTGTGATACCGCGCAAAAGCCGCGGCACGGTTTTCGGCTTCGTGCGCCCATGCCTCTTTCCCCGGCGCGCGCATTCGGGTAAGCGCCCCTGACAAATCCCTCACGTCCCGTGCCAACCCAACCGGACCCTCCCATGATCCGTCTCGAAAACATCGGCAAGCAGAACGGTCGCCAGATCGTCTTCATCGAGGCGTCGGCCGCCTTGCAGAAGGGCGAGAAGATCGGTCTCGTCGGTCCCAACGGTGCCGGCAAGACGACGCTGTTCCGCATGATCATTGGCCAGGAGCAGCCCGACGAGGGCCAGGTGCAGGTCGACCGCGGCGTGACCATCGGCTACTTCAGCCAGGACGTCGGCGACATGGGGGGATTGAGCGCCGTCGCCGAGGTGATGGAGGGCGCCGGCCCGGTGAGCGCGGTCGCCGCCGAGATGCGCGAGCTGGAAGGCGCGATGGCCGACCCGGAGCGCGCCGACGAGATGGACGCCATCATCGAGCGCTACGGCGAGTTGCAGCATCAGTTCGAGGAGCTCGACGGCTATGCGCTGGACGGCCGAGCCCGCGAGGTGCTGGATGGCCTCGGCTTCAGCCAGGAGATGATGGACGGCGACGTTTCAAAACTCTCCGGCGGCTGGAAGATGCGCGTCGCGCTGGCCCGCATCCTCTTGATGCGGCCCGACGTGATGCTGCTCGACGAGCCGTCCAACCATCTCGACCTCGAAAGCCTGATCTGGCTGGAGCAGTTCCTGAAGGGCTATGACGGTGCGTTGCTGATGACCTCGCACGACCGCGCCTTCATGAACCGCATCGTCACCAAGATCATCGAGATCGACGCCGGCGCGCTCACCTCCTATTCCGGCAATTATGATTTCTATCAGGAGCAGCGGGCGCTGGCCGACAAGCAGTTGCAGGCGCAGTTCGAGCGCCAGCAGGCGATGCTGGCCAAGGAGATCGCCTTCATCGAGCGCTTCAAGGCGCGTGCCTCGCACGCCGCCCAGGTGCAAAGCAGGGTGAAGAAGCTGGACAAGATCGACCGCGTCGAGCCGCCCAAGCGCCGCCAGACGGTGACCTTCGAGTTCCAGCCGGCGCCGCGCTGCGGCGAGGACGTGGCGACGCTAAAGGGCATCCACAAGGCCTATGGCAGCCGCGCCATCTATTCCGGCCTCGACTTCCAGATCCGCCGGCGCGAGCGCTGGTGCGTGATGGGCGTCAACGGCGCCGGTAAGTCGACGCTGCTGAAGCTGGTGGCCGGCGCCTCGGAGCCCGACGAGGGTACGGTGGCGCGGGGCCCGAGCGTGAAGATGGGCTATTTCGCCCAGCACGCCATGGAACTGCTCGATGGCGAGCGCACCGTGTTCCAGACGCTGGAGGACAATTTCCCGCAGGCCGGCCAGGCGCCGCTGCGCGCGCTTGCCGGCTGCTTCGGATTCTCCGGCGACGAGATCGAGAAGAAGTGCCGCGTGCTCTCGGGCGGCGAGAAGGCCAGGCTGGTCATGGCGCTGATGCTGTTCGATCCGCCGAACCTGCTGGTGCTGGACGAGCCGACCAACCACCTCGACATGGCGACCAAGCAGATGCTGATCGAGGCGCTGTCGCAATATGAAGGCACGATGCTGTTCGTCTCGCACGACCGCCATTTCCTGGCGGCGCTTTCCAACCGTGTGCTGGAGCTCACGCCCGAAGGCATCCACACCTATGGCGGCGGCTACACGGAATATGTCGCGCGGACAGGGCAGGAGGCGCCAGGCTTGCGGGGGTAGGGGCGGCCCAGGCGACGTTGTGAATTTCCGACATTCCGGGAGACTGGGCGAGAGGACGGGCGTTAACGCAGGTCACTGGCCTTTATGACGTAGTTGGGCTGCCGGCCGCGCAGATACAGATTGCGGGCAGCATCGTGGATTGAAAATCGCGCCCGATCGAACGCAGCAAGACAGGCGGCCTCGGTTTCGTCTTTCTTGTCCGTTCTCGCGTCAGGCCCCGCCAGCGCGTCGGCCTCGACAAAGAAACGCACCTCGAACATGCCATCGTGGCCGATGAAGCGGACCGCGTTGCGCGTCTCGTCGAAGCTTCGGCTCGGGTTGGGGAAATCGAGCGTCATGACAGGCACGCATGGTTCTGGCCGGACTGGCGCCCGGTCAGCGGATTGCCGCGCTCGCCTGCATGCCTTTCATTTAGACTATTGAGCGACAGCATGCCTTCGGTGGCGCAGCCTCTGGTCAGGCCGGTCGTAGGGACGCCGCGGATTTCGGCTGGAGCCCCGGTGAAGACGTGATAGATGCTCCACGAGCCGTCCCGCTCCACCCGGCGGCCATATTGGTGATCACCATTCTGGTGATCGCGCGTCTCCCGGCACGGAGCTCCGGCCTCGCTGTCGTGTCTACCTGCCGGCGAGTGCGGTGGAGTTCCGGCGTCGTGAGCTTTCATGGTGGCATTCCTTCAATCCGCTGGTTGCCGTCGCGCCAGATCGGCGGCACGTCAGTTCTTGTCTTTGCCGCGTGCCGCGATGGCATTCGCGCTGCTCAAGGGGCTATCGATCCTTATCTGCGTCCTTGCCTGTTTCGGTTTGCGGATCTGGCGATTGCCGCGCTTTTGTCCCTTCGCCATGGCCGAACGTCCTTTCGAGAAGAATTGCGTTTTCGCCGGTCGACGTCTCCTGGACCAACTCCAGGCTGTCTTGGGTGGTCACCCTCTCGTGACGCTCTCCATCGTTGCGGATGCGGTATTGAGGTGAATCTCCCTTGGGCGGGAGGGTGCCGGTAATGTGGTAGATTTCACCGCCTTCCGTGAACGAGCCCAGTCGGCCCCTCAAGCGGACCGCCTGACCCACGGCATAGAGGTGAGCCGCGGTTTCGCGGCGAGGCGGACGGCGACTGTGGCGCATGAAGCTTGTCGGTGTCATGATTGCTTTTGGTCCTGTTCCAGTGCGGCCTCTAGGAAGGCCGGATCGATGGGCACCATCTGTTGCATCGAACTCCTGACCGATATGGCCGGCAGATGGATGAACGTTGCGACGCGCCGCCAAGCCAAGCCTGAACCGCTTTCGATTGGCTCTTCGTCATGCGCGACGAGATATTCCCCGGGCGGCTGCGGCGTGTCGAAGCCCGGCAGCGAAAATGCGGAAAGGAAGCGAACGACCTTCTGCGTTGTGCGGCAGTCCATGGCTCCATCCTTCCGGAACGTGGCGGTCGAAACCATTGCAATGATATTTCGCCGCCCGCACGTCGGGGCTGGCGCGGCCGGTCGATTGCGGGATTCGAAAAGATCACAGCGTCGCGCCCAGTGAGGACGGCGTATTCGCTATCGAGAATTAAGAATAAATCAGCGGGTATTTGACGCCGCTCAAGCCAAGCCGGCCAAATTAACGAGCTTCAACTATGCGCTTTAATTGAGTTTCAAACAAGGCGTGAACGTCTTTTATTTTCCCCGGAAAGGAGAATTCGCTGGCTGGCTGCCTGGAAAAGCTTCAAAATACAGACGCTTCCCCCTTACGCAGTTGGGTCGCAGGTGGAGCCTGCGTGCGGCTCCGCTGCCCGTCTGGTGATCGATGTGAGGTGCCCGCTTCGCAGTTCGTTCCCGAGTATCCTGAGGTATTCACGCAATGCCGTCCGAAACCCGTTCGCCGCGTCTCGCCGTTCTCATCGATGCCGACAACGCCTCAGCCAAGATCGCCGACGGCCTGTTCGAGGAGATCGCCAAGATTGGCGAGGCCAGCGTCCGTCGCATCTATGGCGATTTTTCCAGCCCCCGTTCGAAGGGCTGGGCCGATGTGCTGTCGAAGCACGCAATCATTCCGCAGCAACAGTTCGCCTACACGACCGGCAAGAACGCATCCGATATCACGCTGGTGATCGACGCGATGGACCTCCTTCACAGCGGCCGTTTCGACGGCTTCTGCCTGGTCTCCTCCGACAGCGACTTCACCAGACTTGCCGCGCGCATACGCGAGCAGGGTATCGACGTGTTCGGTTTCGGCGAACAGAAGACACCGGAAAGCTTCCGGCAGGCCTGCCGGCGATTTGTCTACACCGAGAACCTGCTGACGTCCGCGCCCGCGAACGAATCCGAGGCCACGGCGAGTGCGAAGCCGCTGCAGCCACTGTCCGCGGCGGTACCCATCATCCGGAAAGTCATCTCGCAAATGGAGAGCGAGGACGGCTGGGTCCCGCTTGGCGCGATCGGCACGCAGCTCGCCAATCTTGCTTCCGACTTCGATCCGCGAACTTTCGGTTTTCGCAAGCTGAGCGACCTTGTGCGCAAGACCAACTCATTCGACATAGATCATCCCGAGGGCGGAACGCTGCGGATAAGGATCAAGCTGGAGGCAGCCGGCAAAGGTCGACGAAGGGCATGACGCTGTCGTCATTGGCGCTGATCGTCCTCCGGATTCCGGAGCTGCTCTAAATATCCGTATTCACACGGTTATTCGCGTGGTCGGCCGACCATCGCCCGGTTCCGCGACGTATGGCTTGGTCGGGTCACTCCTGGCCAATCCCGACATTATTGCCCCACAAGAATACCTGCCTCGCGCGCCGCGACGGCGAACGCGCGCCGAACGCTGGACACCGGCTTCTTGTCCGCGCTGGCATCGTGACAGGCCTGGAGCGCGGCGCGGTGTGCCGGTCCCCGCTTGCCCGGCCAGTTCCGAAGCAAAAATGAGGAGCATTGATAGATGTCGCTGATGACGGTCTGGGTACCGTCGGTACTGGCCCGGACGGTCACAGGAGGAGCGAATTTGGGATTTTGCATCGCTGTCCTTAGGGTATCGCTGCCCAGATAGCGAGCCAATTCCACGCTGCGTCGTCGGAATTGCTGGCAGGCCCTGCAGCCTGCGATCTCCGCGCGGGATGCGTTTCGTCATGGTTGGGGCCTGTCCCCGAGGGCGCGATCGCGCTGTCGCGGCTTCATCTCCGGCATGAGAAGATGATCCATTCTGAGCGAAATATTTACTCCAGATCGCGCCTTGTTCCGGACATAGCAACGTTCTATGTTGCAGACGTCGATCTTGTCAGTAGAACTTTGTTTCTGGCGCGAGCCGCGCTTTCGGCAATCTTCCTCTCAAAATCGGGCCAATTCAATTTTCGTACCTGGTGTGCGGAAATATTACTTCTATGAATGATCAAGAGGAATTCGTCATGAATACCGGAACGGTCAAGTTTTTCAACGCCTCGAGGGGCTTCGGTTTTATCGAGCTTGGCAATGGGCAGCCCGACGTCTTCGTTCACATCTCCGCCGTTGAGCGTGCCGGGATGCGTTCGCTCGTCGAAGGTCAGAAACTGAGCTTCGACGTCGTGAAGGATGATCGCAACGGCAAGAGCGCGGCCGAAAATCTGCAGGCCGCATAGGCTGTTGCGCTGGTCTCGGCCTGGGATGCACCGGCCGAAGAGCGCAGGCGACAGAGGTCGGGCAAGTTCCGGCCTTTTTTTCTTTGATGACCGGAGACCGCAGCATGCGACACCCCGCGATACCGCAAGGAGTACTGAAGTCCGGGCCGACGGCCGTCGAGAAGAAGCAGGATACCACCACCAAGGCAGCTCGCCTGATCATCGATGGGGAAGTGGCGGCGCGGAAGCGGAAGACCGAGCGCTTGCGCCTGGCCAGGCTTGCCAAGGAGGCGACAGGCGATGCGGCCCCATCCACTGCGAAGGGAACCGGCGGACGCAAGCAAGCCTAGTCCTGCCGGGCGGCCACGAAGCGTTCGGGACATGGGATGATCGGATGGCTCGCTTCGGGAATGCGATAGGTGCGTGATGAACAATGAGAATTTCAGGGTGCCTTTGGTGATCTATTGTCGCCGAACAGGTTTCCGTCTGATCTCCTCGGTATCTCAGGCGGCTGATTTCCTGTCTGCCTATGAGGGAGAGCAGCACAGGCCGGCATGGGCCGAGGCGCTCGACTGCTGCTCGGGCGTCAAGCGGGGGGCCACCACCCCCGAGCAAGTCAGCCAGGCCTTTATCAACGCGGTAACGGGTATCGGGATAAGGATCGACACCACGCTGCGCCTCTATTGATCCCGACAATCAGTCTCGACGAACAATCGGATGTCATGACTGCCATGGAGAGCGGGAAGCCGCCGCGGTGTGGGCGCGCACTGGCTCGAGACCTCACTTCCCATGGTATGTCGGATTGGCGACTTCCCATAAGCCAGGTCTATCCGTTGTAATGCAGGCAACCTTCTCTGTTGTTTCCACGCGAGGCGGCTATGCTGGTGGCGGAACTGGCACAGGGCACGGGCAGGCGCTTTGCGCGTGCTCTCGAGGGGGAGACGATGCGGCACATCTGTGTCTTTGGATTGCGTTCGCTCGTCGCGGGCTTCGCCCTGCTGTCGAAGGCGGCGATGGCCGACGAGGGGGAGTTGAAGAGTTTCGGCGACTGGATGGCCGGTTGCGACAACCTCAAGCGCTGCGCGGCGCTGTCGCTGCCGCGTGAGGACGAGGGCGACACCATTGCCTATCTGCGCCTCGAGCGTGACGCCGGGCCGGGGGCGCCAGCGACGCTGGTGCTGCGGCTGCTCGGCGAGTGGAAGATGCTGTCCACCCCCGTCCGGCTCCAGCTCGACGGCGCCACCTTCCCGATTGGCGGCGAAGCGGTGTCGGGCAGTGCCGACAGCGAAATGCTGTCGCTGACCTTCCAGCCGGCCGAGGTCGCGGCCTTCATCACGGCCGCCCGCAAGGCAACGCGGCTCACGGTCACCGTCGCCGGACAGACGGCCAGCGTCTCGCTTACCGGCTCCGTGGCGGCCATGCTGTGGATCGATGATCAGCAGGGCCGGCTCGACACCATCTCGGCCCTGATCCGCAGGGGCAACGGCACGAACATCCCCGCCGCCCCCGTGCCGCCGCGTGTCGCCGCCAGGCCAGCCAGCGGCACGCTGTCCGAGCAGGACGGCAAGGCGCTTGCCGCCGCCCTGCGGGCGCAACTCAGGCACGGCGATGCCGATCTCTGCGACGATGACGAGACGCTCATCGCTTCCGACGAGGCCTGGCCGCTGGATGACAAACGCCGCCTTGTCGGCCTTGCCTGTTTTAGCGGCGCCTACAATCTCACGACCGGCTTCTGGATGGTGGAAGGCAGCGATGTCACGACGGCCACGCCTGTCGTGCTGGCGCAGGGCGAGGGCGACGCGAGCAATATGCTGACCAACGCGGATTTCGACCCGACGACGGGGCAACTCTCCTTCTTCTCCAAGGGCCGTGGCATCGGCGATTGCGGCGCCACCGGCGCCTATGCCTGGACGGGCACCGCCTTCGTCCAGACCACCTACGCCACGATGGACGAATGCCGCGGCATTGCCCCCGACGACTGGGTCACGCTCTATCGCAGCGCGGCCGAATAGGCGCGCCGCGCCTCAGTCAACCGCCGCGATGCCGGCGTGGTGGCTTCCCAATTGCCAGAACAGCGGCGGGAAACGGCCGTGCTCGGCCTCGATGACGCGGAAGCCGGCGCCTCGCATCAGGCGCAGCGGGTCGCGGGTGAGGTGGCAGCCGCCGGCAAGCCTTCCCCACAGCCTGTTCAGCCGCTCCTGCCATTCCCGGCAAAGCCTGCCTTCGGCCTTGCCGTGCTCGATGAAGATAAGCTGTCCCGTCGGCTTCAGAACGCGACGGATCTCGTCCAGCGCCGCTTGCGGGTCCGGAATGGTGCAGAAGGCATAGGTGACGACGACGGTGTCGGCGAAGCCGTCTGCCAGCGGCAGGCTTTCACCACCGGCCCTGATGCACTCGACATGAAAGGGCAGGGAACGGCTCTGCCGGGTGGCCATGCCGAGCATCGTGCCGTCGGGATCGACGCCAACCAGCCGTTTCACGCTCGACGCGTCGTAGAAGGGAAGGTTGAGGCCCGAGCCGATGCCCACTTCGACGACGACGCCTCTGGCCAGGGGGATCATGCGCCTGCGCATATGCGCGAAGGCGTTGGCCGAACAGCCGGCGTGGACGAGATAGGGCGCCGCGCACCGCGCGTACCAGGAAAGGCAGGTCTGGCACATGGTTCAGCCTCCCCGGCGGGCAGAGGTCGGCGCGACGGTGACGGCACGAGCCGCCGGCATGCGTGAGTGCGGTTGAGTATTGACCGGTGACATTTCTCGCTCCAAGGGAGTCTGCTGACCGGGCCCGAGTGGCCCGGCGTCCTGGGGATGGATAGAAGGCCGGCGTCCCCTCGGCGTCCTCTCAATGCCCTGGGCGGCCGCCTGCGGATCGATGGAGCGATTGGAACTCCGAGTTCTGGGCTTTCCGGAGTTCCGGCTGGACGGGCGGCGGGTCGAGCTTGCCCTGCGCAAGGCAGCGGCTTTGCTGATCTATCTCGCCGAGACCGATGGCCCGGTGGCGCGCGACGTCGCCGCCACGCTGCTGTGGCCCGAAGCCGACGCGGAAGCCGCCCGCGCCCGCCTGCGGCGCACGATCTACAAGATTCGCACCGCCTTCGGCGGCGAGATCATCACCGCCAGCGCGGCATCGCTCGTCCTCAGCCCGTCGCTGTTGGTCGAGACGGATTCGGGTGCTTTCGAGCATGCCTGCGATGCCGGTCTCCTTGACGCGGCCGCCGATCTCTACAGGAGCGACTACCTCGCCGGCTTCTCGCTGCCGGATTGCCCGGAGTTCGAGGAATGGGTCTTCTTCCGGCGCGAGGCGCTGCGCAGTCGGCTGGTGCAGGCGCTGGAGCGGCTGGTCGAAGCCAGGATCACCGGCGAGCCGCGCGCCGCGGTGGTGCACGCGACGCGGCTTGCAGCACTCGACCCCTTGAGCGAAAGCGCGCACCGCCACCTCATTCGCGCCCATCTGGCAGCGGGCGACAGGGCGGCGGCGGAGCGCCAGGTCGAGACCTGCGCGCGGCTGTTGCGCGACGAACTCGGCATAGCGCCGGACCCGGCGACGCTCGCCCTGGTGCGTGAACCAGCCCATGCTGACGCGCCGGAGGTACCCGGAACGCGCTATGTCGCCGTGGACGGCACCCATATCGCCTACCAGACCGTCGGCGGCGGACCGTTGGACATCGTTCTCGTGCCGGGGTTCATCTCGCATGTCGAGCGGATCTGGGAGGACAGGAGCTGCCGCGCCTGGCTCGACGCGGCGTCGCGGCTCGGGCGGCTGATCCTGTTCGACCGGCGTGGCATGGGCCTTTCCGACCGCGTCGGCGCCCGCCCCACAGTGGAAGCGACGGCGCGCGACATATTGGCCGTGATGAACGCGGCCGGCAGCCGCAGGGCCCTGCTGGTCGGCGCCTCGGAAGGCGGGCCCGGCTGCATTCGTTTCGCCGTCGACCACCCCGATCGTCTGGCCGGCCTGGTGCTTTGGGGCTCGCTCGCGAGGGGCAGCCGCGCGCCCGACTTTCCCTATGCGCTGACCGCCGCGCAATACGATCTGTGGAAGCAGCGCCTGCTCGCCGGCTGGGGCGGCCCGGCCGAAATCGAGACCTTCGCGCCCAGCCTCGCCGCTGACCGCCAGGCGCGGAGCTGGTGGGCCGGCTTGCTCAGGGCAGCCTCCAGCCCCGGCGCTGTGTCCGGCCTGCTGGATGCGCTGCGCGACACCGATGTCCGGCATCTCCTGTCCCGGGTCTCGGCCGCCACTACGGTGCTGCACCGTTCCCGCGACCGGGCGGTGCGCGTCGAGGCCGGGCGCTTCCTGGCGAGCAGGATTCCTGGCGCGCGCTTCGTCGAGGTCGATGGCGACGACCACTGGTTCTGGGTCGGCGACCAGAGGCCGTTGCTGGAGGCGATCGGCGAGTTCGCGGGGCGCGGGTAAGGGCGGCGCCAGCGCAAACGTGTGAAGACGCCTGTGTCTTTCGTTGCGGGTTTCTGAGATAGGATCCCGTCCGCATCGATGCGATGGCTGGATGTTTTCTTGGGAAGTTCGATGTCTACGTTGTTTGGGTTCTCTTTCTACGTTTCCTTTCTGCTGTTCGCCTGCCTGGGGCTCGTCGTCTACGGGGTGTCGCTGCTTCTGCTGAAGCTCTACAATCGCCGGGCGGCCCGCGACCCCTCGTCATTTCCGATCGGCGCGTTCATCGGCACCATTTCCACCGCCTGGGCCCTCTCGCTCGGCTTCGTGGCGGCGGATGTGTGGTCGATCAGCTCGCGCGCCGACCTTGCCACCACCAGGGAGCGGTCCGCCATTCTGCGGCTGCTGGCAACGGCGCATCCGGACGTGCTGAACAAACCCGAACTGAAGAAGGCCGTCGAGAACTACCGCGACCTGGTCGTTTCGGACGAATGGCGCGCCCATGACAACGAAGAGCCCTCGGAGGAGGTCGAGAGGGCGATCCTCGCCATCCGGGTGCAAGTCCGGTCCGTCGCCATGGACGGCACGCCCGCGCCGATCGTCACCCAACTGGTCAACGATTTCGACGAATTGCAGGACGCTCGAAACGACCGACTGGCCGTCGCCAGCAGTTCGGTCGATGAATACAAATGGTACCTGGTCGTAGCGCTGACTTTCCTGACGGCGGCGGCGATCGCCGCGACCCATGCCGACCGTCCGCAGGCGGGAAAGCAGGCGCTGCTGCTCTATTCGCTCGCCGCCTCGATCAGCCTCTGGATATTGGCGATCCACGCCAATCCCTATACCGGTGCCGGTCAGATCGAACCGACGCTGCTGTATTCCAGCCAAAGGTGATTGTGGACGCGTTCTGAGCGGGAAGCGCGTTTTGCGCGACCTGCCGGCACACTCAAGCGCCGAGCCTTTGTACTGGAAGTGCTCCACCCGTCGCCGCTGCGCGGCGTTTCCTTTCCTCCTGAAGGAGAGGAAAGGAGCTTGGTTCGGCAAGAATTCTTTCGTGCGGCAGTCTAGCGTTCGGCGTGGGGAAACAGTTCACGCTCGCTGACGCCCGCGCTTCTGCGCACATCGGCCACTGCGCCCGACAGGTGGTCGTTGCGGGCCACCACGCGGCGCCCGGCGGCCACCAGCCTGTCGACCTCGGAGGCCGGCAAGGTCAGGCGTGTCGGGATCCGGTTCAACTCCATCGCGGTTTCCGGATCGAGGTCGGAAAAGGACAGGTGCTCGACCGTCGTGTCTACATCGCGACAGTTCCAACCGGCTGTCGTGCCGCGGATCCGCCGGACCTGGTCGAGCGACAGCCCGCAGCGGTATTTCACCAACTGATCATGCCATATCGACACGGCCTGCCGCAGCGCGTCGATCTCGTCGCGCAGGGATGCCGACATGCTGGTGGCTGTCGCCGCCAGCAGGAGCTTGCCGATCGGCAGGTTGTTCATGTCCCGGCTCCAGCTTTCGGTCTGGCCGCGCCCGGCATCGGCGATCACGAAGATGAAGTGGCGCAGCTTCACCGCCTGCTCGGCCGACAGCGGGCCGTGCGGACTGTCGGCCGCCGCCCGCTCCAGCACGAAGCCGGTGACGCCCAGATTGTCCGTCAGCCCGCCATCCAGCAGCCTGACATAGTTGAGGTCCGGGTTGCGCTGATAAGCCTCGAGCGCCTCGGCATAGGCCTGCAGGCGGATCGAATGCCGCCGGTCGGCCAGCGCCTGCGTCAGCCAGTCCGGCCGGCTGTAGTCGCAACGCGTTCTCTTGGCCTGCAGGACCACCGGGCTGAAGACGACGGGGAACGCCGCCGAGGCCGCGACGGCGTCGGCGATGCGCACCTTGTCGAGATCGCTGCACAGCGCGGCGAAGGTGTCGTAGGTGAACAGGAACGGCGTGCGGTTGTAGATGTCCGATGCGTTGATCCAGATCGTCGGCGCGTTCGGCCATCTGAAGCGCGCGAACTCGGCCCGGTCGAAGAGGTTGTTGTCGAGCCAGCGCGCAAACGAGCTTCGGTCGTTCACGCCGCCGGACAAGGCCCGCGACAGCGCGACCGGCGACAGCTTGCTGGTCCGCATGGTGGCTTCCGGGTTCTGATGGAGGAACCTGCGATCCAGGTCGCGATAGTCGTTTCGGCCCTTGTAGCCGAAATAGGCCGCAACCACCGCGCCGCCCGAGACGCCGGACATCATCCTGATGTTGTCGACCATTGAGCGGCGATAAGGGATTTCGTCGATCACGATGTCGTCCAGCGCGGTCAGCACGCCGTAGGAGAAAGCGGCCGCCCGCATGCCGCCGCCCGAAAAGGCGAGCGCCATCACCGTGGAGCCGTCGTCGCCGTCGTCGGCTATGAATTTCGGCGTGGGCGGCGGAGCATCCGAACCGACGAGATTGATCGGGCCGACATCCTTGGCCACGCAAGCGCAGAGGATTGCCAGCGAGGCAACCAACGCGCAAATAGACCTCAGTCCGATCATGTTCAGCCCTGCCCGATTTTTCCCTATTGGCCTCTTGATGGCGGAGGCGTCAATCCTGCGAAGACTATTTTCGGCCCTCGTTTCCTGCCCGTTGGCGCGTTAACCTTGAATGTCCGCACAATTGCCGGTTTCCACTCGGCCAAATTTGACGAGAGATCATGGATTTGCAGAGGAAACTTGGTGCTTTATGCTGCTTGCGAGCGATGTCGTTTCCCGGCGCTCATACACCAAGTCGTCGGAATTCTTCGGCGCAGGCGCGGCTCGCAAGGGCGAGCAGGGCCTCGCCGTGTTCGGGCTGGGCGAGCCCGGAATGGGAGCCCACGCGGCCATCCGGAAACTGCCTGCGATGCTCCTCGGCGGGGCCGTGCCTGTCGCCGGCATGAGCGGCGATGAAGTCGGGCGACAGCCTGGCCGGCGCCAGCACGTCGTCGCGCTTGACGATGCGGTGCGTGTGCCGGGTGATCGCGACCTCCGAGGGCGTGGCGTGCATGCCCTCCCAATCGCCGTAGAGCTCCCGCCGTAGCGCCTGCACCTCGGGGAATTCCCACCATGAGCGTATCGCGATCGCCAGGCCGGGATGGTCCCGCGCCTCGGCGCGCAGCGGCTCCAGATTGGCGCCATGTCCGTTGAGGAAGAAGACGCGCCGGAAGCCGTGCGCCGACAGGCTGTGGAGAATGTCGTGCAAGACCAGACGGAAGGTCGGCACCGTGACCGAGATGGTGCCGGCGAACGCCATGTTGAAGGGCGCGGGCGTGTAGGCGATGGTTGGCAGGACCAGCGCTTGCGCAAGCTCGCCAGCGCCGTCGGCGACAGCCTGGGCGCAGATGGCATCCGTGCCTATGATGCCGAGCGGACCATGCTGTTCCGTCGAGCCGACGGGCACGATCACGCCGTCGCTATGGCCGAGATAGGCGTCGACCTCTTCCCACGTGCTTGTGTCCAGCCTCATCGCCAACGATCCCCTAGATGCCCTTTCCGGGCAGGCGCATGCGCCCCTCCAGCCGTCGCACCAGATGCGAGACGATCAGGATCAGCACGAGATATTCCAGGACGAGGAAGGTGTAGATTTCGAGTGGCCGGTACTCTACCAGCGTCAATTCATTGGCGCGGCGCGTGAGTTCCTGGAAGCCGATGACCGAGACCAGCGACGACATCTTCAGCACATAGACGAACTGGTTGCCGAGGGCCGGCAGGATGGCGCGCACCACCTGCGGCAGGACGATGAGCCGCAACGTGCGGAGTTGGCTGAGGCCGAGGCTACGGGCGGCTTCCGACTGGCCCTTGTCGAAGGACTGCAGGCCGCTGCGGAAGATTTCGGCGGTGAAGGCCGAATCCGAGATGGCGACGCTGATCAGCCCGGTGGTGATCACCGATAGCTGGATGCCAGTGAGGATCGGCAGCCCGTAGAAGACCCACAGGATGAACACCAGGATCGGGATCGAGCGGAAGACCTCGACATAGACGCGCGCGCCAAGCACCGGCACGCGACGCCCCGAGAGCGCGGCCATAGCCACCACCAGGCCAACCGCCATCGACAGGACGGAGGCGGCGAGCGAGATCGCGACAGTCGAGCCGAAGCCGGTGAGCAGGAAGGCGAGGTTGCGCTGGCCCCTGGCCTCGAAGGGCGACAGGAAATGCCAGTTCCAGGCATAGGTCGACTGCGCGCAGCCGGCCAGCACCAGACAGGCCAAGAGCGTCAGCGCGAGCGCCAGATGGCGTCGCGCCGACGCCGGCTTGAACCCTTTCGCCATGCTTCAGGCGCGGCCCAGCCACTTATGCCCGAGATCATCGAAGAAGCCTTCGGTCCTGCGCAGCGTCGTCCAGGTATTGACGAAATTCAGCCAGACGAGGTCTTCCTGGCCGACCACATAGGCCAGCGGCCGGCGGTTGCGCAGCTCGGAAGCGGGCACCAGCACTTCGAGGTCCTTGAACTGGTTGACCAGCGAGGCGGCCTCGATGTTGGAGGTGATCGTCACGTCGGCCCTTCCGGCGAGCACTTCCTGGAAGCCGGTGGCGGGAGACTGCACCGCCTGGATGGTGGCGGACGGGAAATGCTGGCGCGCCTGCTGCTCGAACACGGTGCCGAGGCTGACCGCGACCTTGACGCCGTCGGCATTGATCGCGCCCCAGTCGGCGAAGCGCCCGGCATTGGCCTTGAGCGCCAGCGGCACGGTGCCCACTTCGGCATAGGGAACCGAGAAGGCGGCGACGCGGGCGCGCGGGATGCTGATGGACGCGCCGGAGAAGATGTCGAAACGGTCGGCGCTGAGGCCCGCCGTCAGCGTGGCCCATTCGGTGGCCACCCACTCGACCTTGACGTCCAGTTCCTTGGCCAGCGCCGTCAGCGCGTCGATGTCGTAGCCCTGGTACGTGTTTGTCGTGGTGTCGCGGAACGACATCGGATTGAAATCGCCTGTCGTGCCGACCCGCAGCACGCCATTGTCGAGGATGCGCGCGAGGCGCGAACCCGCCGCCGGCGCCGGTGCCTGGGCGGAGGCGGCGCTGACCAGCGATGCGCTGACGCCCGCCCCAACCACCATTGCTCCAAAAAGATCGCGTCTGTTCATCATGCCTTGCCTTTGTTCGCGGGTTGCCCGGTGAGCCTAGATCCCCCGGCGCGGCGGCCCGGATGCTCGTTTCCGCCGGCCCGCGCCGTGGTCGGAGGGCGTGGCGGAGAGCGCGCCGGGTCAGGATCGCCACGCCGGCGAAATCAACCTTGATGATGTCTATATATTCACTATACATTGTGCAAGTGGTTGAAATAAAAGCTTTTTATTCCTGACCATTTCTTTCTAACGAAACCCTGTCCGGCGATGCCTGGGTTTCAAGATGCGTGAATGAGGCAGGACATGATTGCGTTTCCCACCCGATTTGAAGGCAAGAACATTCTCGCGCGGCGAGGCCCGGGAAGGGCCGGGGCCGCCGGCCCGGCCCGCCTGGCGCCGGCGTGAGCGGAGGCCGCCGCGATGGACATTGATACGCTCTGGTACACGCGGTGTCCGGCACCGACCGCGGCGACCATCGCCATTCGCGAGGGCTGGCTGGATCAGGAATTCGCGCCGGACGGCATTGCCGTGCGCTCGCTGGCCTCGTCGCCGGACAAGGCGGTCCACCTGTCCCACTACCGGCACACGCAGCCGAACTCCTTCCGGTTCGGCGGCTATGTGCCGCCGCTGATCTCGCGCTCGCGCGGCACCGACATCAAGGCGATCGGCATCGCCTGGCACGACCGGCTGCATGGCGTGTTCGCGCTGCCGGGCTCGGGCATCGAAAGCGTGGCCGACCTCAGGGGAAAGCGCCTTGCCGTGCCGGTTCGGCTCAACGACGATGTCGACTGGTGGCGTGCCTCTGTGCTGGGCGGCTACAAGGCGCTGTTCGGGCAGGGGGCGCTCGCGCCCGGCGACGTCGAATTGGTCGAGATCCCGATCGAGCGCGAATATGTCGCCGACGCTACGGCCGGCGCCGCCAGCGGACAGTCGCTGTGGGGCGCCGTCAGCCAGTTCGCCGTGCAGCGGCAGGAAATCGCCGCGCTCTACAGGGGCGAGGTCGACGCCATCTACAGCGACGGCGCGCTGAGCGCCATACTGACGGCGACGACCGGCGCGCGGCTGGTGGCGCCGATCGCCGGCAACGAGGACGACAGCCAGGGCTACGGCACACCCTGCGTGCTGACCGTGTCGGGCGCGCTGCTCGATCGCCGGCCGGACCTCGTGGCGCGCTGGGTGGCGCGCCTGCTGGACGCCCGGGACTGGGCGCTGGCCAACGCCGACGACACGCATCGCCTGTTCGCACGCGAGACCGGCCTGCCCGAGGACTTGCTCCACCGCGCCTATTCACCACGGCTTGTCGGGCAGGCGGATATTTCGCTTTCGCCCGGACGGCTCACGCTGCTCGAGGCGAAATACAGGCATCTCCACGACGCGGGCTTCCTTGCCGCGCCGTTCGGCTTCGACGGCTTCGTCGATGCGCGTCCCCTGCGGGACGCACTCGCCCTGCGGGCGGCCCGCGCGACAGCGCTGGCCGTCTGGTAGCTCTCATTGCATGGAAAGGACCCCTGAATGACAGAAACACTGACCGCCGCGAAGCCGGCGAAATATGCCGGCTACCATCAACGCGAAGTCCCCGGCACCGACCGCGAGCTGACGGCCGTGGGGCCGGGAACGCCCTTCGGCGAGTATGTCCGCTCCGCCTGGCAGCCGATCTGCCTGTCGTCGCAGCTTGGCGACCTGCCGCTTGCGATACGCATCCTGGGCGAGGACCTCGTCGCCTTCCGCGACAAGTCCGGCCGCGTCGGCGTGCTGCACCGCCATTGCGCGCATCGCGGCGCCTCGCTTGAGTTCGGCGTGCTGATGGAGCATGGCATCTCGTGTTGCTATCACGGCTGGCACTTCGACATAGACGGCACCATCCTGGCGACCCCGGCCGAGCCGCCGACGACCCGCATCAAGGACAAGATCGTCCAGGGCGCCTATCCGACCATCGAGCTGCACGGGCTCGTCTTTGCCTATTTCGGTGACCCAGCGCACGTGCCGCCGCCGCCGCGCCTGGACACGGCCGAGGACGAGCGCGTCGAGCTGAAGCCGTTCGTGCTGTCCATTCCCTGCAACTGGCTGCAGGTCTACGAAAACAGCCAGGACCCGGTGCATGTGGTGTGGCTGCACGCCCGTATCGCCGGCGCGCATTTCGACGAATCCAACGCGGCCGAGCAGGAGCTCGACTTCCTCGAGACGCCGCTGGGCATGATGAACGTGCAGACGCGGCGCTGGGGCGACGCTGTGTGGACGCGCAATGTCGAATGCATCCTGCCCAACCTCAACCAGACCGGCGCCCTGTGGGAAAGCGCGGACACCGAAAAGGTGTTCCAGCGGGTCGGCCTGACGCGCTGGATCGTGCCCATAGACGACACCAACTCGCTGCAGATCGGCTGGCGGCACCTGGGCAGCCATCTGGACCCGGCCGGCAAGGACCGGCCGGAGGCGATCGGCGTCAACACGATCGACTTCGAGGGGCAGGACGACAGCACCACCTACGAACAGCGCCAGCGGCGGCCGGGCGACTATGACGCGCAGGTCTCGCAGCGGCCGGTCGCGGTGCACGCGCTGGAGCACCTGGTGCTGTCCGACAAGGGCGTCGTGCTGCTGCGCTGGCTGCTGCGCAGGGCCGTGCGCGCCTTCGCCGAGGGCAAGCGGCCGCCGGCCGTCGGGCTCGACCAGCTCTCGACCTTCACGCAGGACACCGTTACCCTCCTGCCGCAAGGTGAGGGCGACGACCGCACCTTGCTGCGCCGCCACGGCGCGCTCGTGGCCGAGGCCGTGCTGGCCAGCGCAGGCAGGACGCCGGCGGAGCGCGAGGCGATCGTTCGCGAGGCGGTCACGGGGCTGAGGCAGGGGTGAAGAGCGGAACGGCGAGGGTGCGGGCGATCAACCGCCCCGCACCCGTGGTGCGGCTGAGGGACCTTTCGGAACGCGCCGCCTTTCTCGCAATTCGCACCGCTTTGCCTTGAGGTCGGGGCCCGGCCGGATGTAACCTTGCATCCGCGAGTTTCCCGCTCAAGATCGAACCCTTGCGAGAGTACATGGACGATGAAGACTATAATTGCCGCATTTTTTCTGTCGGCGCTTCTGGTGACCGGCGCATCCGCCCAGTTCCTCGGACCCAGCAAGTCGGGGCACATCCAGACGGTCGAGACAGTCCAGAAAGGGCGCCGGGGACAGGACGTCGCGCTGGAGGGTTTCGTCGTCAAGCATCTGCGCGACAGCTACTATCTGTTCCGGGACCAGACCGGCGAGATCCGCGTCAGGATCGACAGGCCCCGCTGGCGCGGCCGCACGGTGACCTCCAAGATGCCGGTCCGGCTGACCGGGAGGATCGACCGCGAGGTCAGGGAGCTTTATGTCAATGTCTCGCGTGTGGATGTGCTGAAGTAGCGGTCGGGATTGCTGACGAGGGCTTATCCATCCCCGCAGTTAGTCGCATCGGTATCCAGACCTCCATTCGTTCGAGGAGCTACTCTCTTCACGGCACTCGGGCTACGTCAAAAGCGGCCTTAGCCTTTCGCCGCCAGAATTTCCAATTGAAGCTCGCCCGCGCGGATCGGGCGTGCCTGCGAGAGCTAGGAACCGGAAGGCCGGCCATTGCTCGCGTGCTGCAATTTTGAGGCTCTGAGTTGGCTATCGAATATTCAGTTTTTTGTCAGTTCAACATTCGAGGACCTGCGGGGGGAGCGTCGAGCAGCCCAGCACACGGTGATCCATGAACGATACGAGAGCGCGTAGCTGTCCTTCAATATCGTGAGATTCAAAGCCGGGCGCAACTCAGGATCACCATCCCGCCCCGCGCCCGGCTTTGCCTCATCGGCACCCGGTCCCAACCAGCCCCGCGCTTACGCCCCCTTCGGCGCGGGCGTCTGCGCTGCCACCGCCGGTTCCGCCTCCGGCGCGGCGGGCTCCTCTTCTGCCTCCGGCTGCGCCTCAATCGCCGCGTCCCCCTCCGGGCGGGCGGCGACGAGGTCCTTCAGCGAGCCGCCGGCGCCGGCTATGCCGGCTTCCTTCAGCAGGGCGTCGATCAGCGGCTTGTTGCCGGTGAAGCGCAGGAGCTGGTCGGCGAGGTCGCCGGGGCCCGAGCTGCCGCCCGCTCCGCCGCGCACGCCGGAGAAACCGGCCGTGTCGAAGACGCGGATCGAGTCGATGCGGCTTGCCGGCTCCATCAGCGCCTTCAGCGCCTCGGGCAGCATGGTGATGCGCGCCTGCGTCAACTCCAGGTGGATCAGCCGTTCGGACAGGAGGTTGCGCGCCTCGTTGGTGGCGCGGATGGTCTGCGCCTGGGCCTCGCCCTCGGCGATCACGCCCTCGGCGCGCACTTTCATGGCCTCGGCGTCGGCACGGGCCTGGACCAGCACCGCGCCGGCGCGGTCCTCGGCCGCAGCCTTCTCGGCCTGAGCGCCCACCGTCACCTGCACGGCCTCGGATTCGGCCGCTTCCTGCGCCTGCAGCACAGCGATCTGGCGGGCGCGGTCGGCGATCTCGCGCTCGCGCGCCGTCGCGACCTTTTCCTCGGCCGCCACCTGCAGGGCTTCCGCCTCGCGCGCCTTGGCCTCGGCCTGGCTGGTCTCCTGGCTCTTCTTGGCGATCGCCACCGCCATGTTCTGGCGCGCCAGCTCCACCTCGCGCTCGGAGTTGATGCGCGCCTCTTCCTTGATGCGCTGGGCCTCCGCCGTCTGCTCGGCGACCTGGCGCTCGCGCTCGATGGCCGCAGCCTGCTCGGCAAGCTTGGCGGCTTCCTCGGCCTTGGCCTTCTCCGAACGCGTCACCGACTGCTTGGCGGCAACGTCGCGCTCCTGCTCCAGTCGCGCCTCTTCCTCCTGGCGCTTCAGCGCGAATTTCTCGCGCGAGGCGTTGAGGTCCTGCTCGGCGATGGCGACCTCGGTCTTGCGGGTCACCTCGTTGCGCTCCTTGCGGCGCTGCTCGGTGATGCTGGTCAGCTTGGCCAGGCCGACGGCGTCGAAGGCGTTGCTCTCGTTGAAGAATTCGCGCGGCGTCTGGTCGAGTCCGGTCAGCGACACCGATTCCAGCTCGAGCCCGTTGGAACGCAGGTCGGTCTCCACCGCGTCCTGCACCGCCTTGACGAAGTCGGAGCGGTTCTCGTGCAACTGGTCCAGCGTGTTCCGCGCCGCGACCGAGCGCAGCGCGTCGACCAGCTTGGCTTCCACCAGGTCCTGGATCGCCTTCGGGTCGTTCACGCGGTCGCCCAGCGTCTGCGCGGCAAGACCGATGCCGTCATCGGTGCCGTCGACGCGCACGTAGAACTCGGCGCGGATGTCGACGCGCATGCGGTCGGAGGTGATGAAGGCATCCTCGCGGCGGCGGTCCACCACCAGCTTGACCGTGTTGAGCTTTACCTTGGCCAGCGCGTGCACCACCGGCAGGATCATCGCGCCGCCGTCCTTGACCACCTTGCGGCCGCCCACGCCGGTGCGCACGAAGGCCTCGTCGCGCTCGGCGCGCTGGTAGAGCCGGCCGAGGATGAAGCCGATGACGGCCAGCACGAACAGGACGATGCCGGCCCAGATGAGAAACTGAATGATGTTTTGATCCATGATCCGCCCCAGGGTTCAGAAAAGAGATTGCCGTTGTTCGAATGCAGTTCGAAGGTTGAGGGCCGCCCGCGTCACGGGCGGCTCAGGGTTGCGCGCGGCCTTTCTCCAGAGGCCCTTCCTCGAACGGACCCTCCTGGAAAGGCATGACCAGATAGACGTTGGCCTGACCGCCGGCGGCTCCCACCACCACGATCTCGGCGCCCTTGTCGATCCTGCGGCCGGGATCGGCGGGCCTGGCGCGCAGCGTGTGCAGTTCGCCATACTGGTCGCGCACCAGCACGTTGCCGGGCGGGCCGTCGTCCAGCGGGCCGAGCGTCACCACGCCGCGCCGCCCGACCAGCCCGTCGCGGTTCACCGCGTAGCTCTCGTCGCGCGGCAAGAGATAGGCGATCCAGCCGCCGGTGATCTTGGTGACGGCGATGGAAGCCGGCACGGCGCCGATGGCATAGCTCCACACCGGCAGCACCGGCACGATCTGCCACAGCATGATGCCGACCATGCCGAAGGTGACGAGCAGCAGCAGGAGCAGGATGGAGAAGGGCACCCTGCCGAAGTTCAGCCAGTCGAACGCTTCGTCCAGGTGCAGCGTTTCGAGCACGTGCTCAAAGGCGCCGTGGCCGCCGCCGGCATGGTCGAAATGCCCCGCGCCGACGAAGAACAGGATGATCTGCAGGACGCCCAGCAACAGCCCCGCCAGCAACGGGTAGAGGTACAGCGCCGGTGCGTGGAGAATGTCCGCCATGGTGCCTATTTCGTCCCCCTCAGCTCGTTCATCAGTTCGGCCAGCCGGTCGTCGATGCGCCGGCGGCGGCCGAATTCCTCCAGCTCGGCAAGGTCGTTGTCGCGCGCCTTGCCTGCGGGCAGGTCGGTCAGCCGCTCGACCGAGGAGAGCGCCGCCGCGATGCGGTCCTCGGGCGCCGGCCGGCGCAGGCCCGCCGCCGGGGCGGCGCCCGGCTTTTGCGTCTCGCGGGCGCGGCGGGCGATCTTCACCCGCTCCTCGGCGTCGCGCTGCGCGGCGCGCGCGGCCGCCAGCGCTCCGCGCGCCTCGTCGATGCGGGTGTCGACGTCGAGGATCAGCTTGTCGATCGAAGCCGTCTGGGCGTCGATGTCGTCCTGGCGGCCGATGCCGGCGCGGGCGAGGTCCTCGCGGCCGTCGCCGAGCGCCAGGCGGATGTTCTTGTCCAGCCCGTCGCGCTCGTCGCCAAGCTCCTGCTTCTGCAGCGTATAGCGCTTGCGTTCGGCGACCAGCGCGGCGAGGTTCGACTTGAGCTCGTCGGCGGCCTTGTCGATCTCGCGGATCGCCTGCTCGGCCACGGCCTCGGGCGCCTTGCGTTCCAGACCGTCGATGACGGTGGAAACCAGGCCTGCGGCGAGCCGCGAAACACGTCCGGAAATGGATTCTGTCTGCATGGCTTCGATCTCCCTGTCTTGCATGTCCGCCGAAAGCGGAACGGTGAGTGAATAGGCCGTGCCTTCGCGCACGAGGTGGGACAGTTGCGCCTTCTCGCTGCTGTCGGCGTAGCCGGTGGCGAGGAAGCCGGCGAGAACGCGCCCCTCGACCGTCGAGAGCGACACCTTGTCGACCCCCTTGAAGGACATGAGCTTGCCGTCCAGGGGCAGCCGGTCGAACGACCAGGCGCCCGAGGCATATTCGCGGATGCCGTTGGTGACGAGGCGCGCCGGCAGGCCGGTCTCTGTCCGTATCGCCTCATAGGCCAGCGTCTGCAGCGCGAATGTGTTGGTGCGCTGCGGCGCCTCGATGCGTTCGAGGATGCCGTGCATGCGGGCATAGGCGGCGAAGGTGGCGGCTATGTCGCGCTCGCCGGATCCGTCCAGGATCAGCTTGTAATGGGCTGTCTTCATCATGCTCTCCCGCCCAATCACTTGGGAAGTGATTTAGCAGGTTTCAAGAGACAAATCACCAAAATAGTGATTGGAGGGATCGAGGCCGAGGACAACCGCCGGGGACAGTTTACTTTTGGCGTGGCGATCATGGGTTCCAGCGGGGTTGGCAAAAGTAAACTGTCCCCCCTGAGGTGCCTCCCTGGCCCGCCGGATTTGCGGCGACCGGACGTTCGGTCTAACCATGGCGGCGGGAGGAACGCGACATGGACCGATTTACCGGCGGTTGCCTGTGCGGCAATGTTCGACTGGTGGCAAAGGGGCGCCCGTATCGCGTCGGCATCTGCCATTGCCTGGATTGCCGCAAGCATCACGGCGCGCTGTTCCACGCGTCGGCGATCTTCCCGCAGGATGCGGTCGAGATAGAGGGCGAGACGCGCGACTGGGCGGGGCGCTTCTTCTGCCCACGCTGCGGGTCGTCGGTGTTCGCGCGCACCGGCGACGAGATCGAGGTGAGCCTGGGCTCGCTCGACGCGCCCGACCAGTTGAAGCCGAGCTACGAGCTGTGGACCGTGCGCCGCGAAGCCTGGCTGCCGCCGTTTCCGATAAGCCGCCTATACGCGCACGACCGCGCCGCCACCGGCCGCTCGGAGGGATAGCCGGCAGCTACGGCGAAGGCCGAGGGCAGGGGGCGTTCAGTCCGGCGCGTCAGTCGGGAAGGCCGGCCTTGCGAAAGCCGTCGACGAAATGGTCGCGGGTCGCCGCGTCACGGAACGGCTCGGTCGCCACCCAGTAGCTGGTCGTGAAATGCGGGTTGCTCACCAGGAACAGCTCGACCTCGGTGCGCGCCTCGTCGAGCCGGCCGAGCTGCGCCAGGCTTGCCGCCAGGAAGCGGCGCGAACTGGTGCGGTAGGTTGCGTCGTGGCGCAGGGTCTCGACGGCGGCCTCGTAGTCGCGGGCCGCGTACTGCGCCTGGCCAAGCGTGAGATAATACCAGCTTGCCGGGAACGGGTTCAGCCGGAACGCCTTGCGGATCTGTTCGAGACCCTCCTCGACACGTCCCGCCAGCACCGTGATGTCGGACATGGTCGCCCAGGTGTCGGCCTCGTTGGGGTCGAGCTCCAGAGAGCGCGCGAATTCGGTGTCCGCCTCGTCGAAGCGGTGCTCATAGGCAAGCAGGTTGGCCAGCACCCAGTGGCAGCCGGCATCGTTGGGGTCGATCGCCACGGCCTTGCGCGCCAGTTCCAGCGCCAGCCCGCGCGACGGCTGCATCGGCTCGCCCCAGTGCACCCAGCCCATCCAGTGGTTCATCGCCAGCCAGCGATAGGCCTCGGCGTAGTGCGGATCGAGGGTGGTCGCGCGCGTCAGCATCAGATGCGCCTCGCGCGCGGTCTGCGGGGAATCGTCGATCAGCTTGCGCGCCCGCACGCACAGATCATAGGCCTCGAGATTGCTCGGGCGGTTGCGTGGCAGCGGCGCGCGTAACCGGCCGAGCAGCGCCTCGACGATCCTGCCGGTGACCTCGTCCTGCACGGCGAAGATGTCTTCCAGCCCGCGATCGAAACGCTCCGCCCACAGATGCTCACCGCTCAGGGCGTCGACGAGCTGGGCGTTGATGCGCACGCGACCGCCGGCACGCCGCGCGCTGCCTTCCAGGAGGTAGCGCACGCCGAGCTCGCCCGCGATCGCGCGCACGTCCATCGCCTTGCCCTTGTAGGCAAAGGCCGAGTTGCGGGCGATGACGAACAGGCCGGGGCTCCTGGAGAGATCGGTGATCAGGTCCTCGGTCATGCCGTCGGCGAAAGACTCCTGCTCGGGATCGTTGCTGACATTGACGAAGGGCAGCACGGCGATCGACGGCTTGTCGGGCAGCGGCAGGGGCTTTCGCTTAGCCCCGTCGCGCTGCTCGACGGCTCCGGTGAAGCGGTAGCCGACGCGCGGTACGGTAGATATCCACTCGCCGCTGTCGGCGGCCGGCCCGAGCAGCTTGCGCAACTGCGCGATCTGCACGGTGAGGTTGCCTTCCTCGACCGCCGTGCCCGGCCATCCGGCGTCCATCAGCTCGGCCTTGCCGAGGATTTCGCCGGGCCGGCCGACGAGGGCCACCAGCAGCTTCAGCCCGCGATAGCCGACGGCAACGGGAACATCATCGCGAAGCAGCGTTCCCGCACCCGCGTCAAGCTCGAACGGACCAAAGGCAAAGCGCGATCCCTGCATCGGCGCATCTATAGACCGTTTCATCGACCCACGGAAACCGTGGTGGAGATGGCACGGGACGTGGCCGCCTGTGGGCGTGATGCCTGCGCCTGACGGCAGGCGGCCGACGCCATCCCGGACAAGGCGGCCCTCTGATTTGGAAGTTTTGAGAACTATTTGGCGGTGCTTAATTACGCCGCTGTCCGATTCCCGCAAACTCCAACCTCCCTAAGGCCGGGCCATGCATGGCCCTTACCCAAAGGAGGTAGCCATGAACGACACCCTTTGCGCGGCCCAACGGCGGGCAATACGGCCGGCAGTCTCGCCGACGGAGCTGTCCGGGCCGTTCCATGCCCTCGCAACGCTGCGCGGCCGGATCGCGGCATGGCGCGAGCGGGCCTATTTCCGCTGGGAACTGAAGCGCATCGCCAGGGACAATCCGCATCTCATCGACGATATCGGCCTGACGAAACGGCAGGTCGAGGACGAGATCGCCAAGCTGCCATTCTGGCAGCGGTGAGGCTGGCGTCGAGCGGCGCGCGCCGGTGCCTGGGAAACTCGGGGGCAGCCGGGCCGCCGGTCATCGCAGCGCTCAGGCTTCCCCGGCCGCAGCCAGCCTTTCCCTGATGTCCTTCTTGGTGATCTTGCCGTAGCCGGATTTCGGCAATTCGCTCCAGAACAGGAACCGTTTCGGCAGTTTGTAGCGGGCGATCCGCTCCTTCAACCAGTCCTCCAGCTCGGCGGCGGTGACCGGAAAATCCGCCTTAGCGACGCAGACGGCCACGCCGACTTCCCCCCAGACCGGGTCGGGCACGCCAACGACGGCGGCCTCGTGGATGCCGGGATGGGCGAGAATCTTCTCCTCGATCTCGCGCGGGTAGATGTTCGAGCCACCGGAGATGTACATGTCGGACGCGCGGCCGGTGATGTAGAGGAAGCCTTCATCGTCCAGGTGGCCCAGGTCGCCGGTGCGAAACCAGCCATCGCGAAACGCCTTACGGTTGGCATCCGGATTGTTGTAGTAGCCCGGAAACACCGCCGGCCCGATGACGCAGATCTCGCCGGTTTCGCCGGCGGCGACCTCGGCGCCATCTGGGCTCCTGATCGAGACCTGCATGGCGGTGCGCTCGAAGCCGCATGTGCCGACGCGGGCGCCTTCGTCCTCGATGCGATGGTAGTTCGGAGGAAGGACGGTGATGTTGCCCGTTACCTCGCCGAGGCCGAAATACTGGACGAGGACGGGACCGAGCTTGCCGAGCGCGAATTTCTGGTCGGAGCGATACATCGGCGCGCCGGCGTAGACGATATGCCGGAGCGATGAATGGTCGTAGCGATCGACCGAGGGGTGCTCGACAAGCAGCTTCAGGATCGTCGGGACGGTGAAGATGTTGGTGACGCGCCATCTCTCGGCCAGCGACCGTGCCGCCTCGACGTCGAAACGCTCCGTGGGCAGCAATATCGTCGCCGCGCCGCGCGCGACCTGCGTCAGCTGATGCACTCCGGCGCCATGCGAGAGGGGCGCCACGACCAGCGCGGCATCGTTTTCCGTCGTGCCCGGCATCAGGTCGCAGAGGTGGTTGGTGATGACGAAGGCCATCTGGCCGTGGGTGAGGACCGCGGCCTTCGGATGCCCCGTGGTGCCAGAGGTGAAGAGGAACCAGCAGGGATCGTCGCGGTCGACGGCGGCCGGCTCCGCCTTCCGTCCGAGATGTTCGGCAACGATGGCGTCGAAGTCCGGCCCGAACGCAGCCCCACCGATGCCGATGAAGAAGCGCAGCGTTTCCGCGCCGGCCGCGCAGGCCGCCTGATGGCCGGCGAACGCGCTGCCGCAGATCATGCCGACGGCGCCGCTCGTGCGCGCCTGGTAGGCGACCTCGTCGGGCGTCTGGCGGAAATTGGTCGGTACCCAGACCGCGCCGATACGGAAGCAGGCGAACATGGATTCGAACATCTGGTTGCAGTTCTGCGACTGCACCAGGACGCGATCGCCCTTGTGCACGCCGAACCTCTCGACGAGAGCGGCCGCCATGGCGTCGATGCGCTGGTCGAGCTGCCTCCAGTTGAGCACCAGCGATCCGTGGACGAAGGCGACGCGCTCGGGATGGCGCCGGGCGGATTGCGTGACGAAATGCGCGAGGTTCATGACGCGCGTCGATATCGGCGCGACGGCGGTGGCCGGGCTTGCGCTCATCGCGTCCGCTCCAGGATCGACACGTAGTTGGTGACGGCGGCGCCCCCCATGTTGAACACGCCGGCAAGAGCGGCGCCGGGGATCTGCATGGCGCCGGCCTCTCCCGCCAGTTGCTGCGCGGCCATGACGTGCATCGACACGCCGGTCGCGCCGAGCGGGTGCCCGCGCGCCTTGAGGCCGCCCGAGGGGTTGACGGGCAACTGGCCCGATCTTTCGGATATGCCTTCATCGATCACGCGATGGCCCTGGCCCGGTTGCGCCAGCCCCATCGCTTCGTATTCGATCAGTTCGGCGATGGTGAAACAGTCATGCGTCTCGACCAGGTCGAGATCATCGAGCGCAACCCCGGCCTCTTGCAGACCCGTTGCCCAGGCGCGCCTGGCGCCGGCGAATTCGATCGGATCGCGCCGGCTCAGGGCCATGAAGTCATTGGCCTGGGCGCGGCTTCGGAAGGAAATCGCGCGCGCCATCGTCGAGGCCGTGTCCCGGTCGGCGATCACCAGCGCGGCGGCGCCGTCGGAAACCAGCGAGCAGTCCGTCCGGCGCAGCGGCGGAGCCACGAGCGGATTGCGCTCCGACACGCTGTTGCAGAAGTCGAGCCCCAGGTCGACGCGCATGTGGGCGTATGGATTATCGACGCCATTGCGATGGTTCTTGGCCGCGATCGCGGCCAGCGCCCGCGACTGGTCGCCGTGGCGCTGGAAATAGGCCCGGGCGATACGGCCGAAGACACCGGCGAAGCCGGCTTCGATCTCGGCTTCTTCCTTCCGGTAGCAGCCGGACATCAGCACGTCGCCGACCTGGCCGGGGGGTATCCCGGTCATCTTCTCGGCGCCGATGACGAGCGCGATCCGTCCGCGGCCGGCCTCGACGAAGTCGAGCGCGCCGAACAAGGCGGCCGAGCCGGTGGCGCAGGCGTTCTCGAACCGCGTCGCCGGGGTCGCGCCGAGCGCCGGATTGGCCATGCCGACAAGCGCCGCCTGAAAATCCTGGCGCGAGAAACCGTTGTTGTAGACGCCAACGAAGACATGATCGACGTCCGAGGCCTCGACGCCGGCGTGGGCGAGGGCCGGTCCTGTCACCTCGGCCATCAAGGTTTCCGTATCGGGCGCGGCCGATTTGCCGAAGGCCGAATGCGCCCAGCCGACGATCTGTGCTTTGGTCACGGTTATTCCTCCCGGCAACCAGGCTGGTTGCCGCCTCGATGTGATGACGGGCCGGCTCCTCCGGCATGGAGCAATTCCGGCGAAAATTGAATCGCCGGCATTGCTCCAACTCTTTGTTTTTACGCAATTCCGGACGCAAAACCGCTGCGCACTTTTGCTGGGATTGCTCTAGGCCGTCGCGCGCAGCGCGGGTTCCTGGGAAACCTCGTTCTCGAAGGCGCGGATGCCGGCCTCGAACGATTCCAGCAATTCCTCGATCTCCGGCCTGCTGATGGTCAGCGGCGGGCACAGCATCAGCCATTCGCCGAAGGATCCGCCGGCGGTGCGGCGCGAGAACAGCAGCAGGCCGTGATCGCGGCAGATCATGCCGATGCGTTCGCTGGCCTTGACGTGGGCGGGGAAGGGCTCCCTGGTGACGCGGTCTGCGACGATCTCGACCGCCATGTGCAGCCCGAGGCCGCGAATGTCGCCGATGACGCCGGTCTTCTGCTTCAGCGCCTCGAGCCGCGAGCGGATGTAGGCGCCATGCTCGGTGGCGCGCTCCATCAGCCCGTCTTCCTCGACGACGCGCAGGACCATGTCCGACGCCGCGCAACTGACCGGGTTCGCCGAGTAGGTATGGCCGTGCTTGAAGCCGCCGGCGCGGCGGACGTCCTGGACCATGTCGACCGAGGCGAGCACGACGCCCAGCGGCGCGTAGGAGCCGCTGACGCCCTTGGCAAGCGTGACGATGTCGGGGCGGCAATCCAGCCAGTGGTGGCCCGCCAGGAACTTGCCGGTGCGTCCGGCGCCGCTCATGATCTCGTCGTAGATCAGCATCACGCCATGGCGGTCGCAGACCTGCCGGATCCGGGTCGAGTAGCTGTCCGGCGACACCAGCGCGCCGGTGGAAACGCCGCCCACCGGTTCGATCATGAACGCCAGCACCGTCTCCGGGCCCTCGCTCAGGATCGTTTCCTCCAACTGCCGCACGCAGCGGTCCACGACGTCCTGCTCTGTCTCCCCGGCGGGCCGCCGGTACATCAGCGGCGCGTCGACCTTGGGCATGTCGACGAACATCGGCTTGTAGGCGGCGGCGTAGTCGGGATCGCCCGTGATGCCCAGCAGCGCGGTGGTCGCGCCATGATAGGAGGGCACGCGGCTGATGATCTTGTAGCGCGACGACTGCCCGCGCGAGACCGCCACCTGGCGGGCGAACTTGATGGCGGATTCATTCGCCTCGGACCCGCCGGAGACGAAGAACGCGGCGCCATAGCCCCAGTCGCTCATCCGTTCGAGCCGCGCGGCCAGGCGCTCGTTGGGATCGTTGTCCCAACGCATGGAGTGGGCGTAGACGATGCGGCTCATCTGGTCGCGCATGGCGTCGAGCACCCTGGGATGGGCGTGGCCGACATTGACCGAGATCGCGCCGGACGACCCGTCGAGAAGGCGACGCCCCGTGCTGTCCCAGATGTAGACGCCTTCGCCGCGAACGACCTTGGGGAATTCCTTGCTGCCCTCGGGGGTGATGAAGTGTTGATAGCGCAGAGTCATCGTCAGTTCCTTGTCCTGTCAGGAAGCGGCGGCCGGGTTCGGCCTGGCCGCGTCGGCCAGTCGCTCCAGGGCGGATCTCGCCTTCAGGAGCGCAGGGTCGGGATCGATGCCGAACAGCATGCGATGGCGTGTGAAGGCCAGGAGTTCGGCGACGTGCTCGTCACTGGCCGGATCCTCGGGGAACGCGCCGCCGAAGATCTCATCGATATAGATCCGGGTCATGATCTCGTCGGCGAACGCGCTGCTCGCGTGCCCGACGAACCGGTCGAAAGCCTCGGGCACGGGCCGCTTCGTGTGGGTCGTCGCGATCTCCGAAAGCACTTCGGCCCATTGCGTGGTCAGCCTCAGCCAGACCTCGTTCGCCTCGGCATCCTGCCGGCGCATCTGGAAGAGCGAGCGGAACAGCTTCCTGCGGCGGCGGAACGCGCCGACGATTTCCACGAAGGTCGCCTTCATGCGCGAGAACAGGTCGTCGAACTCGTCGCCCTCCGGGATGGCGGGCGCGATGTCGACGGCGGCGAATTCCGAGAAGACCTCGAGCGCCAGCTCGCGGATGCCATCGAAATGCAGGTAGAAGGTCCCCGCCGCGACCTCGGCCTTGCCCGTCACCGCCGATATGGTCAGGCTGGCCCAGTCGTTCTCCGTCAGGCAGTCGACGGCGGCGCGCTTGAGCTTGGCGCGGGTGCGGGCGCTCTTGCCTTCGCCATTGGCGCCGCTGATCTGCGCGTTGAGATCCGTAACATAGCGGTCGCCGAGCGCTATGTGGTTCTTCTCGGCATCTTTCCTTGCCATCTCCGGCGCGCCCATCACGATGCCGCCGCCAGGATTGTGCGGTCGGGGAGGGCCTCGCCGACCAGTTCCTCGAAGCTCGCGGCAAGACCGGCGAGGTCCAGCTCCGACTTCTGCTTTCCGGACAGGTCCATGACGACGCGGCCCCGGTGCATCATGAGGACGCGGTCGGAATGCGCCAGCGCGTGGCCGAGGTCGTGCGTGACCATGATCGTCGTCATCGACTGCGCCCGGATGATCTGCTCGGTCACCTCGGCCACCACCTTCGCCCGCTTGGGGTCTAGGGCCGAGACATGCTCGTCGAGCAGCAGCACGCGCGGATTGCGCACCGCGGCCATCGCCATGGCGACGGCCTGACGCTGGCCGCCCGACAGGGTTCCGGTCGATTCCGAGAGTCGATCCTCCAGCCCCATACCGAACTTTCGCAGTGCTTCCCGGGCGGCGTCCCGCACCGCCGTCCGATCGTAGCGGCGCAACCGGAACACGCCTTCGCGGCCCATCAGCGCCAGAGCGAAATTCTCCTCGATGCTGAGCGAGGAAAGCACGTTGTGCTCCGGATTCTGGCGTACCAGCGCCACACGGGCCGCGCGCTGCCAGGAGGGCTGGTCGCTCACGTCGGCGCCGTCGATCTGCAGCGAGCCCTCGTCCAGCAGGAGCGTGCCCATCAGGATCGAAAGCAGTGTCGACTTCCCGGCGCCGTTCGACCCGATCAGGGCCACGCAGCAGCCGCGCTGGACATTGATATTCAGCCCGTCGAGCGCGGTGAAGACCTCGCGCTTTCCGAGACCGGCGAAGCGCTTCGTGGCATTGATCAGGCGAATGGCAGGAGCCGACACGCGGGCTTCAAAGGAGGCTTGAGACACGGTCATTCTCCAGGAACTGCAGATGCTTGCGGCGACGGCTGCGCCAGCTTTCGAAACCAGACAGGGCAAAGGTGCCCTTGCCGTGGATGCGAGCGGCAATGAAGGCGAAGACCAGCAGCGCGGTGATCAGGCGCACGGAGTTCGGCGGGATGCCGAGGCGCAGGCTGAGCGCGACGATGCAGCGATAGACGATGACGCCCAGGATGACCGCGCCGATGCCAACCGCCACCTTGTCGGAGCGGATGACGCTGGTGCCGATCGTCAACGCCGCCAGTCCGACGACGATCACGCCGCCCTGGATGGAAACGTCCATGAAACCCTGGCTCTGCGCGACCAATGCCCCGGAAGCGGCCGCGAGCGCATTGGCCATCATCAATCCGAAGATCTGGTGCTTCTCGGTCCGGATGCCCATGCCGCGCGCGGTCTGGATGTTCAATCCGGTCGCCCGGGTGGCAAGCCCGTATCCGGTGTGCAGAAGCCACACCAGGAGGAGCGCCAGGACAAGGGTGACGCCGCCGGCCATGAGGATGGTCGCCTGCTGGTTGCCGAGGCCCAACGCCTGCAGCCAGGTGAACAGCGTCTCGAAGCGAACCAGGGAAACATTGCCCGTTCCCATAACCGCGATGCTGACCGACCAGGCCGCGGTGGTCATGAGAATTCCGGCCAGCAGGACATTCATCTGCAGCACCACATGCAGCAGCGCAGTGATGAGACCGGCCAAGGCCCCTGCGCACATGCCGATGAGCAGGGACGAGACGGGGTCGAAGCCCATCAGGAGACTGCTGGCGGCGGCCGCTCCGCCGAGGCCGAACGAGCCCTCGAGGGTCAGATCAGGCAGGCTGAGCACGTTTATGGCCAGATAGATGCCAAGCGCCAGGGGGCCGTAAAGCAGCCCGATCTGGGTGCCGATCAAGAGCACGTCCGTAACCATCGCCAGTCCTCAGTAGGTCTTGATCGCGGAGGAGATCATATCGGCCGGGATTTTCAATCCAAGCGCATCGGCCTCGGACTTGTTGATCTCGTAGCCCGCGATCTTCGGGATCACCACCGGCATCGTCTTCGTATCGCCGCCCTTGAGCACCGCGACGACCAGCTTGGCGGTTTCCGTGCCGACATCGATGTAGCTGTAGCTGCCGGCCAGGATGGCGCCGCCCTTAACGGCATCGGACGTGCAGCCGAAGACCGGCAGCTTCGCGTCCTTCGCGACCTTCAGCGCGCCCGCCATGCCGGAAATCGTCGTGGTGTCGCAGGGGAATTCGATGGCCTGCACGCGGCCGACCAGCGATTGCGCAGCTTGGGTCGTCTCGCCGGCATTGGCGATGCCGGCCGTGACATGCTTCAGCCCCTTGCCCTCGATATGGGCGATGGCGCGGGCGGCGAGGGGGTCACCCGCCGGATCGCCGACCTTGTAGATCAGGCCGATGGTCTCGATCGACGGCAGGACGTTGAGCATCCCGTCGATCTCGGATTCCACCGGCAGCGGGTCGGAAACGCCGGTCATGTTGCCGCCGGGCTGGTCGAGCGACTTGATCAGGCCCGCCTCGACAGGGGTGGAGACGCCGGCGAAGACGACCGGGACCGTCTTGGTGGCCTGCTGGATCGACTGGGCCGCGGCCGTTCCGACCACGACGATCACGTCGCATCCGCCGCTGGCGAATTGCTGGGCGATGGTCTGCTGGGTGGCGGCGTCGGCCTCCGGGTTCTGGATGTTCTGGACGATCTTGTCGCCACCCGCCGCCTTGAAGCCGGCATCCATGCCTTTGAGAATGTCGTCGATCACCGGCGCGGATGCATATCTGTTCACGCAGACCGTCTTGCCGGACAGCGCGCTGTCTTCGGCTTTCGCATTCGCGGCGCATGCCAGCACCACGCCGGTCGCCATGGAACATGCCATCAGAATCTTCATATCGGTTCCCCTTGCTCGGCGTTCCCTGCCGATTTCTCGTTACAATTATGAAAATGAATTCAGTTTCATTTTTTGTCAATCGGGGTCGATGTTTTTTTGATCGCGACCGGCCTGGCCCTGCGTGGGCGCCGGGGAAGGTGGCCCTGACGGCGGCTTAGTCGCCGGTGATCGCCAACGCGTCCCTGGCCTTCCGGCTCCAGCGGGCGGCCCGCTTCAGGAACGTGGCGGCGGCCGCCTTGTCCGCCGTGTAGCCGCCTTTGCCTTCCGCCATGTAGCGGGCCAGCGCCAGGGCCGCGTCCTCGTCGCCCTGGTCGGCGGCGAGCTTATAGAGGCGCGCGGCCTCGTGCTCATCCCGGGACAGGCCGCCCTTGCCGGCTTCGTAGAACGTGGCGAGATGGTATTGCCCGGCATGGTCGCCTTCGTCGCTGGCCTGTTTGTAGAGACGGCCGGCCAGGTCCTCGTCCTTTGGCACCTGCAGGCCTTGTTCATAGATGCTTGCGAGGATCGCCCGCGTGTTGGGATCGTCGCCGGTCGCGGCCTGGTGCATGAAACGTTGCGCCTCGGCGTCGTCCTGCGGCAGGCCGCCTTCACCCGCCAGATAGTCGGTCGCCAGAAGAAGGGCCGCCTCGGCACTGCCCCGTTCGGCGGCCCGCCGCCACAGGCGCGCGGCCTCCTCTTGCCTCTGGTTGTCGTCCTCGCTCATACCCAGCGCGAAGAGCGCGTCGGGATCGCCCGTATCCGCCGCCGCCTTGACGAAGCGGACCTGCGCCTCGACGGGCTTTTCGTCGACCACGGGCTGCAGCAGATAGAGCCGGCGTATCTTCCTGGCCTCTGCCGCATCCGACATCGCGGCCTTGTCGAGCAGCCGCATGGCCTCCGCGGGGTCCTGAGGAAAGCCGGCCTGCCCCTGCCAGTAGTAGGCTGCTTCCGCGATCAGGGCGGCGGGATAGTTCTGGTCGGCAGCCGCCTTGACGCTGCGGCTCACCAGTGCCCGCTCGTCCTCGGTGGGCTGCTCTCCGAGCCAGCGCGCCTGGTGCGCCCAGGCGAGGTTGAAAAGCAGGCGCGGATTGTTCGGGTCGGCGGCCAAGGCCTTCTCGCAGGCGGCGATCGCCTCGGCCGGTTCGATGCCATGGAGGCCGATGCCGGCGCCGAGCCGGTTTGGATCGACGGGTGAACCGGCGAGGCGGTCGCAATCGGTCGGGTCCGCCGCCAGCGCGGCCTTCGCGGCCAGCAACGCGACCATTGCGCCAAAAGCCGCTCCGTGCCACCGCATGGGCCATCCCCGTCCGTCTGCCTCCGCGATGTTATAGCCGGATTTCCGCCGCCAAGCATGTGGGTTTCGCCGCGCGGACGAAGCGCCGCGACGGCAAATGCGCCGTCCGCCGCGATCACGTGGCGAAACCCTCTATCGTAAGCCGTCAGGCGTCCTCACTTGTGCGACTGCTGGAAACCGGCCACGTCGTACTGCGCGACGCTTTTCGGGTTGTTCGAGTTCTGCGGCTGCGTGCCGGCGTAGCGTGTTCCCGCGTTTCCAGTCGGATTGAACGCCGAACCGGGGGCGTCGCTCGCGTCACCCGGCCTGACATTGCCCGTCTGCAGCGAACCGATCGTCTGGCTGGGCTGGCCCGTCGATCCCGTGACGGTGTGGACGTCGAGGGCCAGGGCCAGGCCGTTGGAGGCCACGAGCATGCAGGCGCCGAGCAATATCGGCATGAGAGGATGTTTCATCGGAGTTCTCCCGGAACATCGGTTCAGGAAGGGCGCTCGGGCTTTGGGAGCGCCCGGCGAATTGGTGAGTATAGCACAAAGTGCCATTTCCGGACACTGACGGCCGCCCCAGTCGCGGATACGTGAAGCAGCGGGTATCAGGCGTTAGGCCGGCAGGCCCGCCTGTCGCAGGGCGTCGGTCACGTCATCGCGGATCGCGGGCGCCAGCCCGACGGCGGCGGACCAGCGGCCGACCGAGAAATGCGGGTCGAGCGCCATCAGCCGCGCTCCCGCCGCCTTCGCCTCCTCGATCCGGCCGAGGCGCGCCAGGGGCGCCGCCAGCCAGCCATGCAGGATGCTGAAGCCGGGCGTCATCTCCACGGCCCGGCGGCCGGCGGCGACAGCCTGTTCATGCCGGCCGGCGAGGAAATTGGCGAAGCCGACGATGCCCTGCGGCACGCAACTCATAGCGTCGAGCGGCGAGAGGCGCATCGCCTGCTCGCACCAGTCGATCGCACGTTGCGCATCGCCGCCATAGGCCACCGGCACGCAGCCGAAGGCATAGACGAAGGCGCATGAGGCGCTGAGCGAGAGCGCTTGCGAGAATGCCTCGTCGGCCAGCCGACGGTCGTGTTCGACCAGGCCGATGGTGAAGCCGGCAAGCGCCAAAGCCATCGCGTCGCCCGAACCATGCTCGATCGCCGCATGGGCATGGCGCAACGACTTCTCGCGGTGCTCCGCGCTCATGCCGCCGCGTATGAACAGGGTCTGGTGCGTCCAGGCGGCGAAGCCGTGGGCCAGCGCGTAGCTCGGTTCGATGGCGAGCGCCCTGTCGAGCAGCGGCAGCCCCTTTGCGGCGCCCTGCGGCATGAAGGTGTAGACGTCGGGCAGGGCCCGCAGCAGGAGATCGTAGGCGTCGAGGCTGTCGGGACGCTTGCGCCTGACACGCTCGATCTCGGCCCGGCGCAGGTTTGGCTCGATCGCCGCCACCACGCTGAGGGTGATCTCGTCCTGTAGCGCGAAGACGTCGGTGAGATCGCGGTCGTAGCGCTCGGCCCAGAGATGGCCGCCATCTTCCGCGTCGATCAACTGGCCGGTGATGCGCACCCGGCTTCCGACCTTGCGCACGCTGCCTTCGAGCACATAGCGAACACCGAGTTCGCGCCCGACCTGCTTCACGTCGACCGCGCGACCCTTGTAGGTGAAGGAGGAATTGCGCGCGATGACGAAGAGCCAGCGTATGCGCGACAGGCCGGTGATGATGTCCTCGACCATGCCGTCGGCGAAATAATCCTGCTCGGGATCGCCGCTCATGTTGGCGAAAGGCAGCACGGCGATGGACGGGCGGTCGGGCAACTCGGGGCAGGGCGCCGGCTGCCCGGCCGGCGCCGCGCCCGGGGCGCCGTCTTCCTCGCGCACCGCCCCGACGAAGCGCAGGCCACGGCGCAATATGGTGCGGATGAGGCGCTGTTCCTCGCCACTGTCGCCGAGCGCGTTGCGGGCGGCGTTGACCCGGCTGGCGAGCGTGGCGTCGGAAACTATGCGCCCCTGCCAGACCGCCTCGACGATGTCGTCCTTGCTCACCACGTGGTCACGGTTGCGGATCAGATATTGCAGCAGATCGAACACCTGCGGCTCGACCGCGACTAGGCTGCCTCCACGGCGAAGCTCGCGCCGGTCGCCGTCCAGGGCAAAGTCCTCGAAATGATACGGCAAACGGCTCGCTCCCGACCGCGCGGCGAATGGGCCAGCACTCTAACCGCGTCGTGGGCGCAAAATCAAAGCGATCTCAATGGAAAATCAAGAGGCCCTGAAGGTGGCCTGAAAGCGAGCCAGCCCGACCCGTCGCATAGTCCTCCTGCAAGCAACGCAAACAACGTCTTTGAAAAGGAGAACTCAAATGTCGAACACAGCAGCACTCATCGCCACGGCGGCCCTGGCCCTTGGCGTCGGCGCATCCGGAACCCTCTCGGCCAACGCGCAGCCCGCAAAGTCCGTCGTCCTCGTCCACGGTGGCTTCGTCGACGGCTCTGGCTGGGACGGCGTCTACCAGATCCTGAAGAAGGACGGCTATGACGTCACCATCGTCCAGAACCCCACCACCTCGCTCGCCGACGATGTCGCGGTGACGAAGCGGGCCATTGCAGCCGCCAAGGGCGACGTCGTGCTGGTCGGCCACTCCTATGGCGGCGTCGTGGTTTCGGAAGCCGGCACTGATCCGAAGGTCTCGTCCGTGGTCTACATTGCCGCCTTCGCCGCCGATGCGGGAGAGTCGGTTTCGAGCCTGATCGCCAACCCGCCTCCCGGCGCCTCGGTGCCGCCGATCCTGCCGCCAGTCGACGGCTTCCTGATGCTGGACAAGGCCAAGTTCGCCGCTTCCTTCGCCGCCGACGTCAAGCCGGAGGTTGCCTCCTTCATGGCGGACTCGCAGGTGCCGTGGGGCGTCGCCGCGCTCGAGGGCCAGGTCACCAAGCCGGCCTGGAAGGTAAAGCCGAGCTGGTATCTCGTGGCCACCGACGACCACATGATACCGCCGCCGGCGCAGCGCCAGATGGCCGGCCGCGCCAAGGCCAAGACCGTCGAAGTGCCCGGCAGCCACGCCATCTACGTCTCCAATCCCAAGGCCGTCGCCGACCTCATCGAGCAGGCCGCGACCGCCAAGAACTGAACTGCCACAACTGGTGGCGGATAGCCCGGGCGCCTGCCGCGCCCGGGCTATCGTTGTTCGGGGACAAAACGGCGATGCTCGCATGCCTTGCTGACGATGGCGGAAAAGACGGGATAGGCTGTCGGGACGGGCGCGGGTCGTTCGTCCTCTGGGCGCAAGGGCCGACAGCATCGAGATATTCAGGAGCCAGCCGATGATCCCCACCATCACCGCTTTCGCGCACTCGCCGGATCGCGGCAGGGGACAGGCGCGCGACATGCGTGTTCGCTGGGCGCTGGAGGAAGTGGGCCAGCCCTACGATGTCCGCCTCGTGTCGTTCGAGGACATGAAGCAACCGGCGCATCGCGCGCTGCAGCCTTTCGGGCAGATTCCCACCTATGAGGAGGACGGCCTCGTGCTGTTCGAGACCGGCGCGATCGTGCTGCATATCGCGGAGCGTCACGCCGGCCTGCTGCCGGCCGACGCGAATGCCCGGGCGCGCGCGATCAGCTGGATGTTCTGCGCGCTGAATACCATGGAGCCGCCGATCCTCGACCGGCAGGTCGCGATATTCATGGAAGGCAACGAGAGCTGGCACGAGCAGCGCCTGCCAAAGGTCGACGGTCGTATCCGCGACAGGCTGGGCGAACTCTCAATTCGTCTCGGCGACGCCGATTGGCTCGACGGCGATTTCAGCGCCGGGGACCTGTTGATGGTGACGGTGCTGCGCAGGCTGAACATGTCGGGCCTGTTGCGGGACTATCCGAACCTCGACGCCTATGTCACCCGTGGTGAGGCGCGGCCGGCCTTCAGGCGCGCCTTCGCCGCGCAACTGGCGGTCTTCACCGCCGCATCGGCCGGCGACTAGGGCGTTGGCCTGTTGCCGCGCACGGGTTGGCGTTAGCCTGTTCGCCACATCAGGCTTCTTAATCGGCGACGACCGGCTTCTTTCCCGAAGGCGTGCCGTCGGGATTCATGCCGTAGCGCCGGTAGAGGGCCTGCTCGTCGCGGGCCAATTGCGCATCCATCCGTGCGTTGGCGCTTTTAGCCAGCGCGTTGCGTGCGGCAAGTGCGGCCGGGGCCTTGGCAAAGGTGGAAAGCCCGGTCGGATCGGCGGAAGCCGCGAGGCTCGTAGCGCCCTGCGCGGCGCCGAGCGCTGCGGACTCCGCGTTCAACTGTTTTTCCAAGGCCCTGGTTTCGTTGGAAAAGTTCGGCCCCTGGAAATTCGATGGAGAGCCCTGGCACGCGGCCAGTCCGAAGGCCGCGACCGATGCGAGGGCAATGCGGATGGTATGGTTCGAAGACATGTTCTGATTGACCCGTGGGTTTGACATGATGGCCGGCCTGCGCGCCCTGCCTGGAGCCGCTAGTAACAGGCGACCTGGTAGTTTCCCTGGCCTCGCACCACCATGCTGTTCACCGGCCCCATCGAGCGCGCCGCCAGGGCGCCGCCCGGCCCGGCCAGGCTGACGGCCGCCATGGCGCTTTTCGTGGCCATGTCGGCGGCCCTGGTGGCATTGGCATGCGCCTGAAGCTGGTCGATGCACTTTTGCGCCGAGGCATAGCTTCGGGCGCGCTCCCGGTCTTCAGACGTGCCGCCGGGACGGCTGGCCGCCACTTCAGCCGCAGCCTGGCGGCTGGCCGTGTCGGCGCGCAGCGCGTTCATCCGGGCGTCGCTGCTGGTGCAGCCGGCGGCAAGCAGGCAGAGCGCGCCGGTGAAGAGATACGTCCTGATCATGCCTGATAACCCCCACGGCAAATACGGCGCGGGAAGCGATCCCGCACCTTCTTGCAGGACCATAGAATGGGACGCGCGCGGCTATCTTGGGCGATGCCGAACAGATTTTTGACGAGGAACGAACAAACCTGGCTGACGCTCGCGTCGACGAGACATCATCCCGCGCTACGACCGTCGGATCTCCGAGGGCGTGGCATCGAAGCGCCGGCGAAAGGCCCTGCTGAAGGTGGAGAGATCGGAGAAGCCGACATCGTAGGCGATTTCGGTGATCCTGCCGGCGTTCGCATCGCCTTCCCTGAGAAGCCGGAAAGCAAGGTCGAGCCTGCAATCGCGCAAGAAGGCGGTAAAGGTCGTTCCCTCGCTTTCCAGCAGGCGCTGTATGTAGCGCGGCGTGACGCCCTGGCGCCGGGCGATGGCGCCGATGTCGAGGCCGGGGTCGGACAGGTTTTCGAGTATATCCCTGCGCACGAGCCGGCGCCGAGCCGCCGCCTTGCTGCGTTCGTTGCGCTCGGCGCCGCCGCGCACGAAGCCGTCCAGCACCATGGCGGTGAGGTCGTAGAGATGACGGGATGCGATGTCGCCTGCCTTGGCCGAGCCGGGTGGATGACGGCGCAGCATCCCGGCGTAACCCGCCAGCAGCGGCATGCCGGAGGCCGTCGCGGGTATCCGATAGCTCGCCTCCAGTTCGACACGCGGCGCGAGGTCCGCAAGCGCCCGGCGGTCGAGCGAGATGAGGTCGACATTGGTAGGCCTGCCGTACCAGAATTCGTGGCACGTGCCTTCGTTGACCAGCACGACGTCGCCGGCGGCGACCTTGAACGGCGCCTTGCCACCGATCGAAATCTCGTGCTCCTCATTGTGCACCAGCAGCAGGTACTGCTCGCGTCCGTCCTGCAACAGGTCGCGCGTGCGCGCGCCGCCCATCGGGGCATAGAAGCCGCGCGCCACCGTCAGGCCGCCGGGCAGCGGCATCGCTTCCATGTCGATGCGGACATTGTCGCGGTCGGCCGGCGCGAATTCCCGCCCACCGATATGCCGGGCCATGAAATCATGCACGAAAGCCAGCCGCTCGCGCCGGGGAACATCCTCGGTGGACAGTCGCCGCATGGGGAATGGGGCGGAGCTCATCTGCCTGATCCTCTCGCCTCAATCCTTGAAAGCGCGCAATCACCTCAAGCATTATCGCGTCGGGAAATCAATTGCGCTCGTTTCGGCGCAATCCTGCCGGGCATGACGGCTTGCCGTAACTGACCGGGGCGGGAGATAAACCTTGCTCCGCGCCCCGATCCGTTTGTCTACTTGCCGCAGGCGGGCTCACCCTTTTGCCCGCAAGCAGGCTTCTTCTTGATTTCCTGCTGCGGCTTGGGCTGCTGGGGCATGCGTCGTTCCTGCATCTGAGGCTTCGGCTGGTGTTCCCGCTCCTGCACGCGGGGCTTCGGCTGTTGCTCCTGCTGCAGGTGGCGCTCGACCTGCGGCTTCGGCTGCGCGTTGAACTGAGGTTTTTGCGGCTTGAGCGCCTGTATGTTCGGCTTCTCCTGCTTCAGCCGCCGCTGCGTGCCTTCGCCGGCGTTGTTCAGCTTGCGCTGGACGTTCACGTTGTCGCCGCCGGACTGGCCGTTTGCGCCCGGAAGCTTGCGCAGCTTCTTTTCGCCCGTGTTCGGCGAAACGGCGCCTTGCCCGTTCTGTCCCGTGGCCGGGCCGGATGCGAGGCCCTGGTTGCGGAGCAGCTTCTTCTGCTTGCCATCGGGCGCGTTCTGGCCGGCTCCGGCGGGAGCGCCATTCACGGCTGGCAGCTTCTGGAGTTTTCCCTGGCCCTGCTGTCCGGTGACGCCGTTGCCGGTGACCGGTTGCCCGGTGGCCTGCTGGCCATTGACGCCGGGCTGCTTGCCCCGCGCCTTCTTGAGCTTTTCGTTCGGGGCGTTCTGGCCGTTGAGGACCGGCTTGCCGTTAACCAGTGGCAGCGTGTTGCCGTTCGCGCCCGGCAGTGCATGGTCGTTGGAAAGCTTGCCCAAAGTCTTCTGCTGCGGCGTCGCGCCGGGCTGCTGGCCTTGCGTGGCGCCCTGGCGCAGCTTTAGCGGCTGGCCCTGGCCGCCCTGTCCCTGTCCTCCTTGACCTTGATTGCCGGGCAACTGGCCTGCCGCCACTCGCTTCTGCAGCAATGGCGGCAGCGCCACCTTGGCCGCCAATGCGGCAGCGCCGGCGCCAATAGCCATCTTCTGGCCCGTGGTGAGGGTGCCCTGGCCGCCGCCGTTCTGCTGGCCTTCGTTGATCGTGGTGTTGTTGATGATGGTGGTGTTGTGGATGTTGTTGAAGATGATGTTGTCCGGCGGCGCCACGATGTCACGGGGCGGATTGATGAAGGCGGGCATCGGCACGAACACCGGCGTCGGCAGAACGAAGACGTCTACCGGCGGCGGCGGTGGCGGCAGTTCGATGAAGTCGGGCGGCGGCGGCGGCAGGAAGATCACGGCGACCGGCGGCGGCGGCTCGAAGTCGAAATCGGGGTCGTCGAAATAGAGCACCGGCCGGTCGACATAGATGACCTCCTCCGGCGGCGGCGGCGGCACGTCATAGTCGTAGACGGTGAACTGCTCCGGCGGCTCCAGGGCTGCTTCGAGATGCCTGAGGCGACGGCGCGCGTCCCAGGCGTGCGGGCCGTGTGGATATCGCCGGAGATAGGACCAGTAGGCGTCGGGCGTGTCCCGCAGCCAGGTCTCGCGCCAGGTGATCGCCTCGCGTCGCGCCGCGACGATGGCGCGCACACGGTTGGCCATCGGATCGCGCGGATAGGCGACGAGGAAATCCTGGTAGCCGGGCAGCGTGTCGCGATCGAGCGCGGCGACATAGGCGTCGTGCGCGTCGAAATCGCGGATCGCCTTTGTCCGGTTGACCCGAGATTCGGCCTCGGAGACCCTGGGCGCCGGCGCATCGGGCGCGCGGTCGAAGAAGAAGAACGGCGCGCTGACCTTGGAGGCGCTCCACGGCACTTCGGCGCCCTGCGTCGTTTCATTGACGCGCAGCCGCGTGCGGTCGAACACGTCCTGCAGCGGCAGGCCGCCCTCCCGCATCATCTCGGCCAACGCCTGGGCATAGGCGCCATAGGGGCCCTTGCCCTCGGGCGCGACGGTTCCGGGCGCGGCGTTGAAGGCGATCAGCATGTTCGGATCGGGGTCGACCAGGGCAAGGCCACCGGCGAGCGGCTGGTTCGACGGTGGCATGGGCGTCGGCCGCGCCGCGTCGAGCACGACGACGTTGACCTTCGTCGGGAGGCCGGAAAGCGATCGGGTGAGATCGGAAATCCGCATTGCCTGGAGCGGGATGTCGTTGGGGCCGGCGATCTGCGCGTCGACCGGCAAGAAATAGTTCTCGCCCTCGAGCTGTACGCCCTGGCCGGCGAGATAGACGAAGACGACGGCATCGGGGCCTGCATCCGAAACCTTGGCGACGAAATCGCGGAACGTTCCGCGAAGCGCTTCCTGGTCCAGGTCGCGCGCGCCGACCACGTCGAAGCCGGCCGCCTGCAAGGTCTGTGCGATCAGGCCGCCATCATTGGCGGCCGTCGCCAGCTCGCCGGTCTTATAGGCGCCGTTGCCGATGACCAGCGCGAGGCGTTTTTCGCCCTGCGCGAATGCCCCGGTCGCTGAATTGAGTGTGAAAACAACGAGAATGGCCAAGAGGCCCAGGATCTTCTGAAGCGTCCGCATCGCAATCCGCTACGTTTGGTCCGCTCCCATTCGCTAATGACGAGGGCAGCGGAATGTTTCCCCTGCGCGCAGGGTCGAACCGCATCAAGGCGGCTTTGCGGCGGAATTTCGTTGGGAAACAGCGGTTCTCATAAACTTATCGAGAGGTTGCGATGCGCCCTCGTTACCGCACGGCCGGGTATTCGCCGGCACGGGAAAAATCCGCCGGCGCCGCGGGACCGCGATCGTGCGGAACCAGCCAACGTCCGCGATGGAGCCCTAGGCGCTTGTCGTGAGGGTGGAGATCTGGTCGGTGTCGAAGCGGTTGCGCAGCTCGGCAAGCGCCTTCGGGTCGGGAGAGCCGCGCGCGGCCAGGCCGGCGAGCTCCTCGAAATAGTGCTCGTGCCCGGGCGGCGAGACGGTCATCAGCACGCGGGCCGGCTTTTCGCCGACATTGGTGATGTTGTGTCGCACACCCGGCGGGATGAAAAGGAATGTGCCCGGGATGGCATGGATCGTCCTGTCGCCGACGTGCCAGACGCATTCGCCCTCGAGCACATAGAAGGTCTCTTCCTGCACGCGATGGACATGCAGGCCGGTGACGAAGCCGGCGGGTATCGTCCAGTCGAACATGCTCGTGTGTCTGGTATCCTCGCCAGTGACGAGGAACACCATCGGATGGCCACGCAGCATGACGCCCCTGTTCTCGTCGGGCATGCGGATGACGGCGGCGGCGCTCATTTTGATCCTCCATTGGCCGGGTGCTTCCTGCAAGCACCGACGCAGGATGCGCCTGGCGGGCCGGACAGTCGTGAAGCGCTTGCGAAATCATTGCGAAAAGATCGCAAAACGGTATCTGCTTCGGGAATGGCAATTTGGCGCGTGAGATATGCGGCTTAGCCTCGCGTTTGGTCCATTTCGCATCGACAGGGGAGCCGGGATCCTGTTTCACGGCGACCAGCCGGCGCCGCTCGGCCAGCGGGCCGTGGCGCTGCTCGCACTGCTGGTGGAGCAGGCGGGCAAGCCGGTTTCAAAACAGGCGCTGATCGAGGCGGCATGGCCCGCGCAAGCGGTCGAGGACAGCAACCTGACGGTCCAGATCGCGGCGGTGCGGCGGGTGCTGGAAACGATGGCCGGCGGCGGACGCTGGATCGAGACGCTGCCCCGGCGCGGCTATCGCTATGTCGGGCCCGAGGTGGCGATCGACGGGGGCGACGCGGAGCAGGCAACGGCGAGCCTGGAACTGCCCGGCAAGCCTTCCGTCGCGGTCCTGCCGTTCTCGAACATGAGCGGCGATCCCGGGCAGGACTATTTCGCCGATGGCGTGGTCGACGACATCATCACCGGGCTGGCGCGCATCAACTGGCTGTTCGTCATCGCGCGCAATTCGTCCTTCACATACAAGGGCCGCGCCGTCGACGTGAAGCAGGTCGGGCGCGAGCTCGGCGTGCGCTATGTGCTCGAAGGCAGCGTGCGCAAGGCCGGCGGCACCGTGCGCGTCACCGGCCAGATGATCGACGCGTCGACGGGCGCCCATGTCTGGGCCGAGCGGTTCGACCGCGCCTCCGCCGACATTTTCGCCCTGCAGGATGATATCGCGCTTGCCGCCGTCGCGGCCATCGCGCCGAGCCTGCGGCGCGCCGAGATCGAAAGGGTCAAACGCAAGCGGCCCGACAGCCTCGATGCCTACGACCTCGTTCTGCGAGCCCAGCAGGATGTTGATTCTGGCATGCCCGAACGCGTCACCAGGGCGCTCGTGCCGCTGGGGCGCGCCATCGAGCTCGACCCGGCCTATGCACTGGCGCACGGCAACGCCGCCATGTGCCATCATTGCCTCTTCCTGCGCGCCGGTCTGCGTGAAGCCAATCGCGCGGCCTCGATACACCACGCCCGCCAGGCCATCCTGCATGGGCAGGACGATGCCGCCGCGCTGACCCTCGCCGGGTTTTCCCTCGGCATGGACGGACATGACCGCAAGGCTGCCTTCACCGCGCTGGAGGCGGCGCTCGCCATCAGTCCGTCGTCGGCCCTGACCTACATACTGGGCGGCGTCATCCTCGGCTGGGGCGGGGAGGCCGAGGAGGCCATCAAATGGAGCGAACGGGGCATGCGGCTGAGCCCCTTCGATCCATGGGCGTTCGCCGCCTTCGACGCGCAGGCGATGAGCCATCTGCTGCGCGGGCGCTATGACGATGCCTGCCGCGCCGCCTACAAATCCGTTCAGGCCAACCCCGCCCACAGCATCACCTATGTGCAACTGGCGGCCGCGCTGGCCATGCTCGGCCGGCTGGACGAGGCAAGGGCCGCAGCCGCGCGGGTGCAAGAGCTGCATCCGACGTTCCGCTACGGACGCCAGTTCGCCGCCGTAAACTGCTCTCCCGCGCTCGCCCAATGCCTGGGCGAGGCGCTGCAGGCCGCCGGCCTGCCGGAATAGCAGGATGCCGTGAGCCGGCTAGCGGAGCGAGATGCTCATGCCGCTGAGGTCGGCGTTGACCTGCAGGCCCACCTGCCTGCCGGTCAGCTCAAGCTTGGCGCCCTTGTCATTGGTCATGATGATGACCTGGGCTCCCTTGCCGATGGCGCCGCCGCCGCCAGCCGCCCCATAGACACCGGTGACGTCCTTGGCACGGCGAATGTTGCGGACGGTGCCCTGGAAGTAGGTCTTGGACACCCCGAAGGCGAGACCGCCGGAGACTGCGCCGATCGAGATGGGGTAGCGGCGGCCGTGGAATGTCAGCGTGCCCTCGCCACCGGCGCCGCCGATGAAGAAGGCCGCCTTGTAGATGGCGAAACGGATCGTGCCGCTGTCGGCATGCGCGACGCTGGCAAAACCCATTCCCGCGATGGCGACAGCGGCAAAGGCGGCTGAACGGAATCCGGACGAAATCTGCATGTGAGAGCTCCCTCTAGGGCGACACCTGCCCACCTGTCGGGCACCTCGGCGTCGTAAACGATTGAACAGTCTGGGCCGTGATTTGTTCCAGGCAAGCGAACGGAATCAGACTGTGGCAAGGCTCGCCACGAAACGAGGCGGCCTCATGTCCGGCGACATGCCTTGCCGGGTATATTTTCCCTCGCGCGCTCCGGTCAGGGACGCCGGAGGAACAGGAGATAGAAGGCGCCAAAGAGCAGGACAATCGCGACGTTCACCGTCAGCCGTTCCCAGAACCGACCCCTGAGGAACAGGAAATCGACACTGACGATGACAGTGATCATCACCAGCACGTAAAGCGTCACAGCCAGGCGACTGCCCGTCATGGCGGGCCTCCTTCTTGTGTGGCTCGCTCGCAGGATAGAAGGTAGCGCGCTCTGAGGGGGGTGCAAGATCGGAGCGTATCCGGCACGGCTAAGCCTGAAGTTGCGCTCGATGGCCTCGTCGAGACCCGTTCACTCGACGATGACGTTGCCGACCGGCGCCGTAAGCGTCCACCGCAGAAAGCCGGGAAGGCGTTCCAGGGAGGCGCTCCCGGAGAGGCTGGTGGGCACCACGCGCTGGAGGACGACGCTGCCGAAACCGCCATTGGGCTCGATCTCGACCAGCGGGGCCTGACGCGATGAGCGTTCCTCCCAGACCAGCTCGAAATCGGTCTTGCCCTCGGGTGTGGTCGACACCCGCCAGGTCACCCGGACCGTTCCGGCGTCGGCCGACAGGGCGCCGTATTTCGTGGCGTTGGTGCCGAGCTCGTGCAGCGCCATGCCGATGTTCTGGACCGCGTTGGAGCGCAGCGTCACGTCCGGACCGGAAGGCAAGACGCGATGCTCGTGCGCGAAGGGTTTCATATGCTCGTGCACGAGGTCCGCCATGCTGGCGCCGATCCAGTCGTTCGACACCAGAAGATCGTGCGACCGCGACAGCGCCATGATGCGCTCTCGGATCTGGCTTTCGAAGGCGCGCGGATCGGTCGCCCGCTTGCTCGTCTCGCGGATCATCGACAGCACCACCGCGTACTGGTTCTTCACGCGGTGGTTCACCTCGCGCATCAGCACCAGTATGTGCCGCTCGGCCGCCCTCTTGGCGGTGATGTCGGCGGCCATGCCGAACCATTCGACGACGGCGCCGTCGTCGCCGAGGATCGGAATGGCGCGTGACGAGGTCCAGCCTTCGCCGCCATCGGCGCGCCGAACCCTGTGCTCAAGCTGGAAAACGCCGCGTTCGGCGATGGCGCGGTCGATGGCGGCGCGCACGCCCGGCTGGTCTTCAGGGAAGAGATGGTCGTCCATCCATCGGATCGCCGGTCCCTGACCATCCGACAGGAAACCGCGTCCGTCCAACTCATGCATCTCCTGCCAGTCGGGGCTCATGCGGTACACCACGTCGGAGCTGGCGGTCACCAGGGCGCGGAACCGCTGCTCGCTCTCGCGCAGCCTGGCAGCGGCAAGCACCCGCGCCGTGGTCTCCGAGACGATGCACAGCACCGCCTCGACGGTTCCGTCCTGTGCCCTGACCGCGGAATAGGAAATGTCGAAATAGACGGTCTCGCCGCCCGTGTCCGATCGTTCGATGTAGAAGGGGCGGTCCTTGGCCGAGAAGGTCTCGCCGGTCCTCAGCACGCCGCCCAGCAACGGTTCGAGGTCGTCCCACAACTCCGCCCAGTTTTCCCTGGCGGGGCGCCCGAGCGCGCGCGGATGCTTGTCGCCGATGGTCGGCGCGTAAGCGTCGTTATAGAGGGCGACGAACTCCGGACCGCAGAAAAGAACGATCTCGGCCTCTGCGGCCAGCATGAGGTCGACCGTCGTCCGCAGGCTCGGCGTCCACGCCTCGGTAGGCCCCAGCGGGCTCTCCTGCCAGTGGTGTCCCCGGATCAGGCCGGCGACTTCGCCGCTTCCCCGAGGCCAAAGTGTTTGAAGGTGCCTCTCCGCCATAGGCGCATTAACGCGCGACACTGCTAATGTATCCGTCGCCAGAGCGCGAAATCTCGCTTTGCGATCGCAATCGCATCGACATGCTTGAAGGCGTGAAACCTTCTGTTTTTTCGACCGTTGTCGGCTGATGCCCACGGTGAAGCCAAAACCGAACCCCGCCAGCGGTACCAAACCGCGCGGCGCCCGCAAGCTCCGGCTCGTCAAGTCACGGCCGAACAAAACGCGCCCGCTGAACTCGCGGGAAGAGCAGGCTCCAGAAGAAAAGGCGGCCGAAAAGGGCATGTCCGCGCCCGAAGCCGCATCGGAAGTGGTCGGCCATGCGGCGCCGCCGCCGGAGGCTGTCGAGCCGGATCCGCGGATGACGCCCGAAGAGGCCGAGCAGGCGCGCAGGAAATACTTGCTGCGGCGCTTCTGGATCAGCGGGCGCGGCTACTGGAGCCAGCGCGGCGACAGACTCGCCTGGCCGCTCACGGTCGGGCTCGTGACGCTGATCTGTGTCAATGTCGGTTTCCAGTACGGCATCAATGTGTGGAACCGTGCGATCTTCGACGCCATCGAGCAGCACAATGCGCACACCGTCTATGTGCTGAGCGCCGTCTTCCTGCCTCTGGTGGCCGGCAGCATCAGCCTCGTGGTCGCGCAGGTCTACCTGCGCATGACGATCCAGCGCCGCTGGCGCTCGTGGCTCACCACCTCGGTCATCGCGCGCTGGCTGGCCAATGGCCGCTACTACCAGCTCAACCTCGTCAAGGGCGACCACCAGAACCCGGAAGCGCGGCTCTCGGAGGATTTGCGTGTCGCCACCGAGTCGCCCGTCGATTTCGTCGCTGGCGTCATCTCGGCCTTTCTTTCGGCCTCCACCTTCATCGTCGTGCTGTGGACGATCGGCGGCGCGCTGACCGTCACGCTTGGCGGCTCGACCGTCACCGTGCCCGGCTTCCTGGTGATAACGGCGGTGATCTACGCCGCGATCACCTCCACCTCGATGTTCGTCATCGGCCGCCATTTCGTCGAGCTCTCCGAGAAGAAGAACCAGGCCGAGGCCGAATTCCGCTACGTTCTGACGCGCGTGCGGGAGAACGGCGAGAGCATCGCCCTGCTGGGCGGCGAGGACGAGGAGAACGCCGGCATCGACAGGACGTTCGCCGGGGTCCTGAAGCGCTGGGCGCGGCTCACCGGCCAGCACATGCGCACGGCGCTGGTTTCGCAAGGGTCGAGCCTGTTCGCGCCTGTCGTGCCCGTGCTCCTGTGCGCGCCGAAATTCCTCGATGGCTCGATGTCGCTCGGGCAGGTCATGCAGGCCGCGTCTGCCTTCGCCATCGTGCAGGGCGCGTTCGGCTGGCTGGTCGACAACTATCCGCGTCTTGCCGACTGGAACGCCTCGGCGCGCCGCGTCGCCTCGCTGATGATGTCGCTCGACGGGCTGGAACGCGCAGAGAGCAGCGACGAGCTTGGGCGTATCCAGCGTGGCCGGACCGAAGGCGACACGATGCTCTCCCTCGACAATCTCTCCGTGACGCTCGACGACGGCACTTCCGTGGTGAAGGAGACCGAGGTGGCCGTCCAGCCGGGCGAGCGTGTGCTGGTGTCGGGCGAATCCGGCTCGGGCAAGTCGACGCTGGTGCGCGCGATCGCCGGGCTTTGGCCATGGGGCAGCGGCAGCGTGAACTTCCATCCCGACAAGCGGCTGTTCATGCTGCCGCAACGCCCCTACATCCCCTCGGGCACGCTGCGCCGGGCGGTCGCCTATCCCGGCGCGGCCGACCAGTGGACGGTCGGGCAGGTCGGGGCCGCGCTCGAGAAGGTGGGCCTGGGCTTCCTCGCCGACCGCATCGCGGAAGATGCGCCGTGGGACCAGACGCTTTCGGGCGGCGAGAAGCAGAGGCTGGCCTTCGCGCGCCTCCTGCTGCACCGCCCCGACATCATCGTGCTCGACGAGGCGACCTCGGCGCTCGACGAGAAGAGCCAGGACAGGATGATGGAGACGCTGATCCACGAGCTGCCCGACGTCACCATCGTCAGCGTGGCCCACCGCGCCGAACTCGAAGCCTTCCACACCCGCAAGATCACGCTCGAACGACGCGAGGACGGCGCCAAGCTGGTCAGCGACGTCGACCTCATTCCGCGCAAACGCAAGCGCGGCCTGCTGCAACGCGCCCTGTGGGGTAGCGGCGCGCGGGGCGGGAAGGCGGCGTGAGGGCGAGGGGTGGGCGCAACCTGTATGCGTCGATAGGGCCGGCCTCCTGCCGCATCGGCCAGCAAATCGCGTGGCCCCTTGTCAGCGCATTGCCGCGCGTATGCGTGCCAGCTCCTCAGCCGCTACAAGGTCGAATGGCTCGAAGCTCTTTTCCGCGCGGGCGAGGATCACCGCGCCTTCGCTGGCCGAAATCAGGGTCACCGCGATACCCGGCGCGCGCTCCTCGGGGATGCCGCCTTCTGCCAGCAGCCGGGCGAGGCGGTCGCGCCAACTTCGAAATGTCTCGGAAGCGCGCGCCACAAGCTCCGGCGCGTCTGTCGCCACCGTCACCGCCGCTACAGCGCAGCCGGCGCCGAAGTTCGATCGTTCCAGCACCAGGCGCCAGAGTTGAAGAAATGCCTTCGCGACCTCGTCGGCGGCGCGTCCCTCCAACTGCTCCAGGGCGGCGATCGCTCTTTCGCCGGCAAGCGCCACCGCCGCCAGCACCAATTCGTCCTTGCCGCCGGGAAAATGGTGATAGAGCGAGCCGCGCGGGGCGCCGGACGCCTCGAGTACCTCGCTGAAGGACGCACCTTGCAAGCCTTTCTGGGCGAGCAGGATCGCTGCTCGTTCGATCATCTTCTGACGCGTATCTCTTGCCATGTTCATTGACTATGACGGTCGTCATAGTATAGCAACTATGACGATCGTCATAATTTGGAGAGAGCGGATATGCCCATGATCGATATTTACCTGCCGAAGGGGATCGTTCGGGACACGCGACAGTTGGCCATCGATGCTGCCTCAACGGTGAAATCCGTGGAGGGCGTGCCGGACATACCCATGTTCAGGCAGAACACCGCGGCGTTCGTGCATGAGATCGACAGCTCGTCCATGGCCGACGTCGACGGGGATGCCCATCACGTACGCGTCCAGGTTCTGACAAATGCCGGGGCGCTCGACCGTGAAAAGCAGATCGCCGTTGTCAGGCGGCTGACTGATCTTGTCGCTGCCGCGGCGAACGATGCTGACCTCGTCGACCGCACCTGGGTGCTGTTGACGGAGGCCGCGCCAGGCGGCTGGGGACTTTGGGGTCATGCTCATACCAACGAGGAGATCGTTGCCGCCGCGCGTGCGCGGTTGTCAAAGGGCTGAAACCGGGTCCGTCTGTCCGCCCACCCCAGGAGATGTGGCCGGCAGACGCGCCTCGTCACCCGAAGCCTGTTGACCGGCGCCCCGTCTTCGCATCAGGCTGGCGGCTTCATCGGGAGCAGGACGAAGCGTGACCCTTACCAATCGAGACATTGTCGAGCTGACGGCGTGGCGCCGCCGGCTGCACCAGAACCCGGAGATCTCCAACGAGGAGGAAAGGACGGCCGGCGAGGTCGTCGGCTTCCTAGCCGACACCGCGCCCGACAAGATGCTGACCGGGCTCGGCGGCCATGGCGTCGCGGCGGTGTACGACAGCGGCCGACAGGGGCCTACCGTGCTGTTCCGCTCGGAGCTCGACGCGTTGCCGATCCACGAGCTTTCCGGTGTCGAGCATGCCTCGCTGGTGCCGGGCAAGTCGCATATGTGCGGCCATGACGGGCACACCGCCATCCTCGCCTCGCTCGGCCGGCAGTTCGGGCGCCAGAGGCCGGCGCGGGGGCGCGTCGTGCTGATGTTCCAGCCGGCGGAAGAGACCGGCAACGGCGCGGCCGGCGTGGTGGCCGATCCGCGCTTCGGCGAGATCGCGCCCGATTTCGCCTTCTCGCTGCACAATCTGCCGGGCGTGCCGTTCGGCGAGGTGCGGGTCAAGGCCGGTGTGGTGAACTGCGCCTCGCGCGGCATGCGCATTGTGCTCGAGGGCAAGACCGCGCATTCCTCCATGCCCGAGACCGGAATCTCGCCGATGCTGGCGATCAGCCAGTTGATGCCGGCGCTGCCGGCGCTGGGGCGCGGCACCTTCGCCGATGACGATTTCAGCATGGTCACAGTCACCCATGCTGCGATGGGCGAGGCCGTGTTCGGCATCGCGCCCGCCCATGCCGAGGTGTGGGCGACGCTGCGCACGCGCCGCGACGAGCGCATGGCCGAACTGGTCGCGGCGGTGGAGGCGCTGGCGGCAAGGATCGCCGCCGAGCATCGGCTTGCCGCCAGCCACGATTATCACGAGGTCTTCGTCGCAAGCGTCAACGCGCCCGACGCTGTGGGCCATCTCGAACGCGCGCTCGACGAGGAGGGCGTGCCGCGCGGCGAGGAAGCGCTGCCGATGCGCGCCTCGGAGGATTTCGGCATCTTCGGCCACAACGCCGCCTCGGCGATGTTCTTCCTCGGCGCCGGCGAGCGTCACCCGGCGCTGCACAATCCCGATTACGACTTTCCCGACGACCTCATTCCGATCGGCTCGCGGATCTTCATGCGCGCGGCGCGCAACATACTGGGCTGAGCCCGCCCCGGGGTGCTGATCTAGCCCAGCGCGTTCGCCAGCGCGCCCATCAGCGCCTGCATGTCGATGCGCATGGCGTGGTCGATGGCGTGCGGCCAGGTCGACAGTTTCACGCCGACGAAGTCGCGTTCGTGGTCGATGTAGATCATCTGGCCGTAGACGCCGAGCGCCAGGATCACCGGACGGCCCTGCTCGGCGATCCAGAACTGGTTGCGATAGGCGCCGCGTGGTCGGTGCGTCCTGTAGCGGGCGGGGAAGCGGCCGGCATCACCCTGGCGCGTTTCTGTGACCCATGCTTCCGGCACCACCTGCCGGCCATTGGCAGCTCCGCCGCGCGCATAGATGAGGCCGAAGCGGCCGAGGTCGCGCAGGCTGGCGGAAAGACCGCCATCGGCGATGGCGTAACCCTCTGGGTCGAGGCCGAAGCTGGCGTCCTCGCCGGCGCCCATCGGTCGCCAGATCAACTCCGAGACGAGGTCCGGCAGCGTGCCCCGCATGGCCGCCTCGATGCAGAGGCCGAGCACTTCGGTCTCCATCGAACGGTATTCGAACTGCTCGCCATGCGGGCGGGAAACGGCGCGCAGCGAGGCCACAAGCTGTCGTACGCCCCGCGGGCAGGCGGTGCCGGGCGGGGCAGGCTTCCAGCCCACGGCTATGTCCATCAGCCCGATGCCGGAGACAGGATCGGCGACGTCCTCGGGAAAGTCGACGCCGCTCGTCATGTCGAGAAGCTGGCGCATGGTCACATCGCGATAGGCCGAGGCGGAGAATTGCGGCACATAGGCCGCCACCGTTCGTTCGAGCGGGAAATCGCCGCGATGATGCAGGATGCCGGCGAGGGCGGCGATGACGGATTTCGACACCGATTGCGTCAGGTGCACGCTGCCCGGCCCCATGCCGTTGCGGTAGTCCTCATGCACGACGCGGCCGCGATGCAGCACCAGGAAGCCGTCCGTCCACGAGGCGTCAAGCACCGCCGCGGCATTCGCGCGTTCGCCGCGATGATCGGTGAAGGCGAGGGCGGCTAGGTCGAGCCCCGTTCCGGCCACGGGCAACGGCGCCGGCGTTCCCCGCGCCACGGTGGCGGTGGGCAGGAACTCCGCGATGTGCTGGTAGGCCCAGCGGTTGTTCGGCGCGCGGTCCCAGTTGGCCAGGCTCAGATCGGCCGGCCGGCCGGCGGCGCCGGCGCTATCTGTCTGTCCCAGCATGATCGTCTCCGAGAACCGGCTGCTGCGTCTTGGAGATCGCGCCTTCAGCGGCGCGCATCGGCGAGGATCATGTCGGCGGCCTTCTCCGCGATCATGACGACGGCGGCATGGGTGTTGCCACGCACGACGCGCGGCATGATCGAGGCGTCAACCACGCGCAGGCCGCTGACGCCGTTGAGCCGCAGGCGCGGATCGACCACGGCGCCGGCGTCGGCGCCCATGCGACAGGTGCCGACGGCATGGATGTCGGAGCCCGCCTTGTCGCGGATGAATTGGAGGATCTCGGCGTCGCTTTGCACGTCCTTGCCGGGCTGCAGCTCCGTGGCGATGTAGGGCTGCATGGCCGGCTGCTCGGAAATGCGGCGCACCAGACGGATGCCGAAGGTCATGGCGCGGATGTCGTATTCGCTCTGGAAGAAGTTGAAGGCGATGCGCGGCGGCGCGGCAGGGTCGGCGGAGCGCAGCGTGACGGCGCCGCGCGCGTCGGGATTGACGTGCTCTGGGCTGAAGGAGAAGCCGGAGAAGGGGTGCTGGCGCGCGCCCTTTGCGGTGCGCTCGACGACGCTCCAGGCAGCCATCGCCATCTGGATGTCCGGCCGGTCCTGGCTTTCGTCGCTGCGGGCAAAGCCGCCGACATAGATGCCGGTCTCGGCAAGATAGCCTTTTCGCGTCAGCGCATATTGCAGGCCGACGCCGATGCGCCGCGCCAGGCTGTTGGCGATGTCGTTGACGGTGATCGGCTTCGTACAGCGGAACATGAGCTGGATGCAGGTGTGGTCCTGCAGGTTCGCGCCGACCTCGGGCAGGTCGCGCACGCTGGCTATGCCGTGTTCGCGCAGCGCTTCGGCCGGCCCAATGCCGGACACCATCAGCAATTGCGGCGAGGCGATCGTGCCCGCCGACAGGACGACCTCGCCGGCGGCGGCGTAACGGCGCTGGCCGCCATGGCTGAACAGAACGCCCCTGGCGGCGCCGCCTTCCACCACGATGCGCTCGGCGCGGGCGCCGGTGAGAATCCTGAGATTGGCGCGCTTGCGCGCCGGGGCGAGGTAGCCACGCGCCGCGCTCCAGCGCCGGCCGTTGTGGATGTTCATCTGGTAGTAGCCGAAGCCGTCCTGGCTGGCGCCGTTGAAGTCCTCGTTGCGCGCGAGCCCGGCCTCGGCCGCGGCACGGCACAGCGCGTTGGGCAGCTCGTGGTCGAAGGACTGGTCGGAGACCTTTAACGGCCCGCCGATGCCGTGCCAGCGGTTCTCACCGCGCGACTGGTCCTCGGCTTTGCGGAAATAGGGCAGCACGTCGTCATAGGCCCAGCCCGCGCAGCCGGCCCTGGCCCAGTCGTCGAAATCGAGCGCGTTGCCGCGCACATACATCATGCCGTTGATCGAGCTGGAACCGCCCAGCACCTTGCCGCGCGGCTGGTAGAGCACACGCTCGTGCAGGGCGCTTTCCGGCTCACTCTCGTACATCCAGTTGTAGCGGCCGTCGGTGTAGAGCTTGGAGTAGCCCATGGGCAGGTGGATCCACGGGTTGCGGTCGCGCGGGCCTGCTTCCAGCAACAGCACCTTGCGGCGCCCGTCCTCGCTCAGGCGCGCGGCCAGCACGCTGCCGGCCGAGCCCGCGCCAATGACGATGAAATCATAGGGCGCGCCGTCGAGCGGCAGGGCGGAACTGACATCGGACATCGTCTACGACCTCGAATGGCGCGGCGGCCGGCGGTTTGAAATGGCGGTCTTGCCTGACGCGCGGCAGCGGCCGGGCATCAGCGCGGCTGGGCCGCGTCGACAGGCGACAGATATTTACGCAGGTCGAGAAGGTCCAGCGTCAGCGCGCCCTGGCGCAGCCGCTCGCGCATCTCGACCTCCTGGGCGAGCCGGCGGCCGGTGGCCTCGAACACCCGCCCGATATCGGCGGCCGGCACGGCGCAGGCGCCGTCGTCGTCGGCGACGACGAGATCGCCCGGCGCGATCCGCACGCCGCCGCAGTGGACAGGCTGGCCGATCTCGCCGGGATGGATCTTGGTCGCGCCGCGGATCGCCAGGCCTCTCGCCCAGACCGGAAAACGCATCCTGTTCAGCTCTGCCGCGTCGCGCACGAAACCGTCGACGACGACGCCGGCAATGCCGCGACTGGCGGCTGCCTCGGCCAGTATGTCGCCTAGATAGCCGCAGGCCACGCCGTCTCCGGAAAGCACGATGACGTCACCCGGGGCCGCTTCCGCGACGGCGTGGTGAAGGGCGAGGTTGTCGCCGGGCTCACAGCGCACGCAGAAGGCGGGACCGGCGATGGCCAGGCCTCGCACGATGGCGCGCAGCGCCGGATCGATGTCGCCGACCCGGTCATGCGCCTCGTAGACGGTGGCGGCGCCCGCGCGGGCGAAGAACTCGATCCGCGAAGCCTCAATCATCGATTTCCTCCATCAGTTCTATGCGGCAGCCGGGCAGGGGCTCGAAGAAGGCGATGCGGCGATGGCCGAACCCGCCCCGGATGGTCGAGGGACCCCAGATCAGCCTGGCGCTCCAGTCGGGATTTTCGAGAATCGCATCCAGGCTCGGCACCGCGAAGCTGGCGTGCAGGAAGCCGGCGCCGGCGGCCTGGGTCTCGCCGTCGTAAAGGGCGGTCTCGAAGAAGTTGATGCGCACGCCGCCGAAACCTGCTTCCAGGAACTGCTCACCATCTATGTCGTGCATGGCGCGCTTCGACCAGCCACCGGTGCTTTCGACGAGCGCCTCGGCCTCGGCCACGCTGCGCACGCGGAACGCGAGATTGATCAGTTTCGCTTCGCCGTCGCTCATCTGGACGTCATCCTCTCCCTGTGAGGTCGACCCATATCGGCAGCCGGAAATTTGATCAACAGAAATTGTTTTATGAGAACAAAAAATTGCGTGGAGCACAAAATCGGCTCGAAACCGCTTGACACGGATGGGTCTCGTGGCCTTACATCGGGATATTCGGTATAAATGTTGTGTTAAAAACAAACATTGCCGACCTCAACAGGAATGGGAGACGATTATGCGTGGTTCGATACTGGCCGCAGGCATCCTTGCAGCGGCTTTTGCCGGGACGGCGTCCGCCGAGGAGACGACACTGACGCTGAACACGCCCGGCGGCGCCGTGCAGGAGGGCGGGCGCGCCGTGCTGTGGGGGCCGGCAGCAAAGAAGCTCGGCGTCCAGATCAAGGAAGAGACCGCCGACAACGCGCTCGACGTGCTTCGTCTGGAGGTTGGGTCCAACTCGGTCAAGACCGACATTATCATCATGAGCGGCTACCAGGCGGCGATCGCCGGCAGCCAGGGCATGCTGGAGCCGATCGACTACAAGGCCGTCGATGCCTCCGGCTTCCTGCCTGGCACGGCCGCGCCCTACTGCGTGGGCATCTACGGCTACGCAGCCGTCATGGCCTGGAACACCAAGACCTACGCCAAGGAAGCGCCGTCGAGCTGGGCCGATTTCTGGAATGTCGAGAAATTCCCCGGCAAGCGCTCGATGCGCGCCGACGCCGAGGCGCAGGTGGAGATGGCGCTGCTCGCCGACGGCGTCGCGCCGCAGGACGTCTACAAGGTGCTCGGCACCGAGGACGGCATCAAGCGCGCCATCGCCAAGATCGCCTCGCTCAAGCCCAGCATCTCCGTGTGGTGGTCGTCGGGCGCCCAGCACGGCCAGCTCATGAAGGATGGCGAGGTCGACATGACCACCGGCTGGAACGGCCGTTTCCAGACCGCCAAGGAGGCCGGTGGCCCGGTGAACTACACCTACAACCAGGGCATCCTGACCTATGACTGCTTCGCCGTCACCAAGGGTTCGGCCCACAAGGCCGAGGCCATGAAGATGATCAACGAGATGTCGTCGGCGCAGTCGCAGGCGGGGCTGACGAAATACGTGTCCTACGGGCCGCTCAACCAGGGCGCCTACAAGACCGGCATCATCAGCAAGGAAGCCGAGGCGGTGCTGCCGACGAGCCCGTCCAATTCGGGCGCCATGCTCGTCCAGGACATCGACTGGTGGGCGAAGAACAACGACCACGTGCAGCAGCTGTTCGAAGACATGATGACCGAATAGGCGCGCTCCCCTATGCTTCTCTCCCCGGCTTCCACGCCCAGCCAGACAGGTCATATGAACAGTCGTTCCGCAGAATCGGTCCGCATCGAGGCCGTGTCCAAGATGTATGGCGAATTCCGCGCCCTCGACGATGTCAGCCTGACGGTGGAGGCCGGCGAGTTCGTCGCCATGCTGGGGCCTTCGGGCTCCGGCAAGAGCACGCTTCTCATGGCGGTCGCCGGCTTCATCCGCCCGGATCGCGGGCGGATCTTCTTCGGCGGCAGCGACATCGTCAGGCTGCCGGCCAACCAGCGCGGCTTCGGCGTCGTCTTCCAGAGCTACGCGCTGTTCCCGCACATGGACGTAATGGCCAATGTGACGTTTCCGCTCAATGTGCGCGGTGTGCCGCAGGACGAAGCGCGCCGCCGCGCGGCGGCCGCGCTCGACGTCGTCAAGCTGGGCGGCTTCGGCGGGCGGCGCATCGGCGAGCTTTCGGGCGGCCAGCGCCAGCGTGTGGCGCTGGCTCGCGCCATCGTCTTCGAGCCCAAGGTGCTGCTCATGGACGAGCCGCTCTCGGCCCTCGACAAGACTTTGCGCGAGGAAATGCAGATGGAGATCCGCGAGCTCCACAACAAGCTGCAGATCACTACGCTCTACGTCACGCACGACCAGCGCGAGGCGCTCACCATCGCCGACCGCGTCGCCGTCATGAACAAGGGCAGGATCGTGCAGCTCGACAGTCCGGAGGCGATCTACCGGCGGCCGACCGACGAGTTCGTCGCCCGCTTCATCGGCGAGGCGACGATCCTGCCGCTCGCCAAGGCACGCGGCATGGTCGCGGGCGATCTCGGCGCCGTCGAGCCGTCGGCGCGCGCGCTGATGGTGCGGAGCGAGGATTTCTGCCTGTCCCGGGCCGGCGGGGACGGCGGCTGGCTCACAGTCTCGGGCCTGCTGCGCGGCATCGTCTTCCAGGGCGACAGCTGGCTGCTGCAGGTTGATCTGGCCGACGGCCAGGCAATCACGGCGCGCGCGCAGAAGCATTTCAGCGCCGAGGTCGGCGCTCTCGAAGTGGGGCAGACCGTCGAGCTCCACGTCCGTCGCGACCGCGTGCATCTGCTCTAGCCATGACAGCCCTCAATCCCGCCGCATCGCTGCGCGAGGCCGACAATTCGGCTCATCTCGCCTGGGACGCCAGGCTCGAGCGCCTCGTCTCCTTCGCCTTCACTCTGCCCTGCCTGATGGTCGTGGCGCTGTGCGTTCTGGTACCCTGCGCCTGGTTGTTCTTCCTGTCCGCCTATGGCGCGGACGGCCGCATGAGCCTGGAGAACTACCAGCGCATCGTCGATGGGGCGAGCTACGCGCGCATCTTCGTCACCACCTTCCAGGTGGCGCTGGCCACGGTGGTTGCCTGTGTCGTGATCGGCGTGCCTTTCGCCACCTTCATCAACAGCCTGCCGCCGCGGCGCTCGGTACTCTTCCTGGCGGCCGTGCTGCTGCCGTTCTGGACGTCGCTGCTGGTGCGCGCCTATGCCTGGCTCGTGCTGCTGCAACGCACCGGCATCGTCAATTCCGTGCTGATGGGGCTCGGCGTCACCAACGCGCCGCTGGAGCTTGCCTTCAACCATTTCGCCACGGTGCTCGGCATGACCCACATCATGCTGCCGATCTTCATCCTTCCGGTGCTGGGCGCCATGCGCAACATCGACCGCGCGCTGATCCGCGCCGCCGCCAGCATGGGGGCGACGCGCGGCTATACCTTCCGCAAGGTGTTCCTGCCGCTCGCCGCGCCCGGCATCGCCGCCGGCGCCATCCTCGTCTTCGTCATGAGCCTCGGCTTTTACGTGACGCCGGCGATCCTCGGCGGCGGCAACGTCACCGTCATTTCGATGCGCATCGCCCGCAGCCTGTCCAACTATTCCAACTGGGGCGCGGCCAGCGCGCTGGGCGTGCTGCTGCTGGTGTTCACGGCGCTGCTGTTCGCGCTCAGCTACGGCGTGCAGCGCATCCTGCTTTCGCGCCAGAGGAGCTAGGCCATGCTCGACGGTTTCGAGGAAACACCGCTCGTCGAACGGCTGAAATGGGTGCTGGCGATCCTGCTGGTCATCTTCCTGGCGGCGCCATCCTTCATCGTCATCCCGATGTCGTTCTCGTCGTCGGACTTCCTTGCCTTTCCGCCGCCGTCGCTGTCGATGCGCTGGTACCAGTATTTCCTGGATTCCATCACCTGGACCCAGGCCGCGCGCGCTTCGCTGATCGCCGGCACGCTGACCACGCTGGTGTCGGTGCCGATCGGCACTTTCGCCGCCTACGGCACCATTCAGCTCAGCCAGCGCCTGCGCATGCTGGTGAGCGGGCTGATCGTGCTGCCGGCGGTGATCCCGTCGATCCTCATCGCCATCGGCCTGTTCTTCGTGCTGGCGCGCATCGGCATGGTGGGCACCATGACCGGGCTGGTGCTCGGCCATGTGGCGCTGGCCATTCCGGTGGTGTTCGTGGTGATGAGCGCCGCCTTCAGCCAGTTCGACTTCAGCCAGGAGCGTGCCGCCCGCAGCCTGGGCGCGCGCTGGCACCAAGCCTGGCTCAGGGTGGTCCTGCCACAGGTCGGCGGCCCCATCCTCGCCTCCAGCCTGCTTGCCTTCGTCACCTCGCTGGACGAGGTGGTGGTGGCCATGTTCGTGTCGGGCGGCGGCAACGCCACCCTGCCCAAGGTCATGTTCTCGGCGCTGCGCGACAAGATCGACCCGACCATTGCCGTCGTCTCGACGGTGATGCTCGTCGTGGCGACGGTGGCGGTGTTCGTCGTGCTGCGCAAGGGGGCGTCGACATTGAAGGCGTGACGCCGGTCCCCGCCGGGATCATGTCAGGCCGACAGCTTGAAGATGCCCTCGATCTCGATCGGCGAGTTGAGGGGCAGCGCCGATGCGCCATAGGCAAGGCGCGCATGCACGCCGATCTCGTCTCCGAAAGCGGTGATGAGATGAGAAGAGATCGGGTCCAGTATCGTCGGATGGTCGTGAAAATCGGGCGTGCAGGCCACGAAGCAGGAGAGCCGGACGCAATGGGAGATCCGGTCCAGGTCGCCCGCGCAGGCAGCCTTGACCTGCGCCAGGAGGTTGAGCGCGGCGATTGCCGCCGCCTCGCGGCCCTGCTCGACGGTAACGTCCCGCCCGAGGAGGCCGGGATGAACGACCGCCCCGTCACGCCAGCTCAGTTGTCCGGAGGTGAACAGCCAGCCATCGACGATCCTCACCGGACGATAGTTGCCGATTGCTGGCTGGGGCGGAGGCAGCGTGACGCCGGCCTTCGCCAGTCTTTCCTCCGCAGCGCCGCGCGGGCTCGACGTCGAAACAATTGTTGTCATGGTACACCCATGCTCTCTGGCTTTGCCGACGGCGACGTGGGCGCCGGTCCCTTGCCTTTCTGGCTTTCGGTGAAGCCGGAGGCCGGGCGAGGGGGCAGCCGGCGGGGAATGTCCGTTTGACAGGGCAAAGCCAACATCCTATTCCATTGTTTCATAATCAAACTTCCGGGAGAAAACGTTGGACAATCCGAACCCCGTAAACGAGGTCGAGAGTCCTGCCGGGCACATACAGAGCCTTGAAAAGGGCCTGCGCATCCTCGACGAGATCATCGAGGCGCCGGCGCCGCTGAAGCTGGCCGACATCGTGCGGCGCTTCAACATGGACCGCGCCTCCGCCTTCCGGTTCCTGCAGACGCTGGAGCATCGCGGCTTCCTGAGAAAGGACGCGACGACGAAGGAATATGACGTCGGCGGCCGCATCTACTACTGGGCATCGAGGCTGCGCGAGAAGACGCGGCTGATCGATTCCTTCCACGAGCAGCTGCAGCGGCTGGCCAGCATCACCCAGCAGACCACCCATCTTGGACTGTTCGTCAACGACCGCGTGCTGCTGGCGGATTTCGCGCTTTCGGATTCGATCATTTCGATCCGCCATTGCATCGGCGTGCTGGAGCCGCTCTACAGCTCGGCCGTCGGCAAGGCGGTGCTTGCCTTCCTGCCGGTAGAGCGGCGCGAGGCGCTGATCAACAACATCGAGTTTGTCCGCCTCACCGGCAACACCATCATGAACGCGGATGCGCTGCGCATCGACCTGGCGATCACCCGTGACCGAGGCTACGCTATCGACGCCAACGAGACGCATGAGGGGCTGACCTGCATCGCCAGGCCGATCTTCGGCAAGGACGGCGTTCCGGTGGCGTCCATCGGCATCACCTGCGTGACGGCGCTGGTCAGCGCCGAGCCCGGACGGTTCGAGCATCTGATCCAGTCGATCCAGGCGATGGGCAGCGAGATCACCACCAACCTCGCCATCTAAGCCGCCGCGAAGCACGCGCGCCGCGCCCTTTCCCCTGCCAGCCGCGCCGCGGCCGGCGAGGGTGGTCTTCATGCCGGCTCAGGCCGCCGCCTTGCGGTAGAGGAAAAGCGTCGCCATCCGGTTCTGTGCCGACTGCTCCTGCTCGCTCTCCAGCTTGCGCAGCGGCGTGTCGAACACCGACAGGTCGAGCTCCGCCGCATCGGGATGGTCGATCTCGAACAGGTTGTCGGAAGGGTCGCGCACGAACATCTGCATCTCGCCCGACGGCAAGAGCCACAGGTCGGCATAGCGTGTACCTTCCTCGAAGGCGCCCTTCGCCCGCAGTGCCCGGTAGGCGCCGACGAAATCCGCGACCTCGACGGCAAAGTGCTGGTAGGTGCGCACGCCGGACGAAGGGCCGACCTGCTGCAGGTGGAGCTGCAGGTCGCCGAGCCGCATCCAGCACACCGGGAAGCCGAAGTTAGGCGCCTGGATGCGCTCGCATCCGAGCACCTCGCGATAGAACGCCTCCGATTTCTCGAGGTCGCGGGCGGGAATGCTGACATGGTTCAGCCTAGCTGACTGGGGGCGGTTGCTCATCCTGGGGTCCTCGAAGCCTGTTCCGGCCGGCGGCTGGAATTCGCGGCAACCATTGCGCAGCTTGTGAAAAATATCAACGATAATTGTTTAATAAGATACGTATGTTGTGCCTTGCGAGAAAAATCGGCAGAAAAGGCGGCGCGCTTCTGGAAATCGAGGTACGATTGTTGTTTTATGGGTAACGATAGTGACGTGCGCGAGCCGACAAGGAGAAATTGCATGAAGCGGTGTCTGATCATTTCCGGGGGCTATGCGCCGCATCGCGCCTTCGAGGCCGGCGAGCGGGTGCGCGCCATGCTGGAGGCGGATGGTTTCGCCGTGACCAACAGCGAGACACTGGACGCCTATGACCGGGAGGACCTGACGCGCTATGACCTGATCGTGCCCAACTGGACGGTGGGGCAGATGAGCACCGAGACGTCGAAGCGGCTGTGGGAAGCGATCTGGTCGGGCGTTGGCCTCGGTGGCTTCCATGGCGGCATGGCCGATGGTTTCCGCGAGAACGACCGCTTCCGCTACATGGTGGGCGGCGCCTATGTGCGCGAGCCCGGCGGCGTGCGCCGCTACACGGTGGAGATCGCGCGGCCGGACGACCCGATCATGGCTGGCCTGTCCGATTTCGAATATCACTCCGAGCAGTATTACATGCATGTCGACCCGGCCAACGAGGTGCTGGCCACCACCCGCTTCAGCGGCGAGGATTATCCCTGGATCGAGGGCGTCGTCATGCCCACGGTGTGGAAGAAGCCCTTCGGCAAGGGGCGCGTCTTCTTCAGCGCGCTCGGCCATGTGCCGGAAGAGTTCGACAATCCGTCGATGAGCACGATCCTGCGGCGCGGGCTGAACTGGGCGAGCCGCTAGAGCCGGAAATGATTTCAGGTCGAGCCGATCTGAAATCATCGCCTCTCAATCAAAGAGATAGGGCACGATGTCGCCCGAAAACCACTTCACACTTTCGGCGCAATACTCCAATCGGCGTGACGTGGCGGCTGAGGAATATCGGGGAAGGCGGCGGATCATCCGGAGGCGATCGTGGTTGCGGCGTGCTTTGCGCTTGTGAGAATGGGATCGTCGCGGGCTATCGAAAACGTTTCGCAAAAGCGATCGAGCCGTCTCTGGCCCGGATCGGTTTCGCCGACTGCGACAAGGGCAAGCCCCCATGCCAGATCCGTCTGCACATAGTTCTCCAATGAAAACCGTCGAAACGTGATCTTCGAACGTTTTTCGAAGGCGCCAGGAACGTCCTTCAGCGTCCTGATGGCTGACCAATCGCGTCTGGCAGCCTTAAGGCCTTGTACGGCGGCTCTTTCAACGTAGCGCGGATGGTCGTTCCAGTAAAAGGAGCACCACCCTTCTATATGGCCGGAGGTGTCGATCGGATCTATGCAGAGATCGAAATTCGCCGACTTGGCCGTTCTTTTCCAACGCAGGTTGCCGGACCGGAAGATGGGTACGAAGTCGATGGAGATGCCCCAACAAGCGGAGAAACTCATTCCCTTCATGGGCTCAAATCGCAGCAGATATCGGATGTGATCTGTCGGAACGCTGACCCACTGCAGATCGCCTATCCGCTGAAAACCGGGCGGCAGCGCGCCATCCAGCTTGCGAGCGACGATGTCTCCCAGGACATGGGCCGGCTGGCGAGGGCGATTGAGGGCAGGAGCTCGCCGGAATCTCCGGATCAGATTGAAAAACATAGGGCCTCGGCACAGATTGTCGCGTCAGCGGAAGGTACACGCTTTGTGAGAATTACCCATCGCTAGCTAGGGATTCCCCTCGCTCACCCACCCAGCTCCAGCCGGCGCGAAATGCCGATGGCCTCGAGGAAGGTCTCGTCGTGGCTGACCACGAGCAGGGCGCCGTCATAGGCGAAGAGCCCGGCTTCCACCGCCTCGATGGATTCGATGTCGAGGTGATTGGTCGGCTCGTCGAGGATCAGCAGGGATGGCGGCCTCGGCCCGCCCAGCACGCAGGCCAGCCCGGCGCGCAGCAACTGTCCGCCGCTCAGGCTGGAAACCTGTTGCAGCGCTGCGTCGGCGCGAAACATGAAGCGGGCAAGCGCTGCGCGACAGGCATTGGCGTCGGCATCGGGGTTGATGCGCCGGAAATTGTCGAGGATGGACGCCGATGCATCGAGCAGGCTGACCGCCTGGTCGAACATGGCGAAGTCCGGCACCACGCGCATGCTGCCGGCCAGGGGCCGCAATTGTCCCGCGACGAGCTTGAGCAGGGTCGTCTTGCCCGACCCGTTGGGGCCTGTGACGGCGACGCGTTCCGGCCCGGTAATAGTGAAGGACAGCTCGCGCAGGACCGGGCGGTCCGGCGCGTGGCCAGCGCTTACCGCGTCCAGGCCCAGCACCGCGCGACCGGCGGGCAGGCCGGTCGCGGCCAACCTGACCGAGAATGGGTGCAGCACCTCGATACGCTGACGCGCCGTAGTCGCGGCATCCAGCGCCTGAGCGTGGCGGCGCTCGGCGAGCCGGGCGGCCTCGCCGCCGCTATCCTGGCTGCGGTCCTTGCGCGCGCCGGCCAGGATGCGCGGCATGTCGCCTTTCGCGCGCTTGCGCTGGCCGGCGCCGTCCTTGCGCGCCTTGCGCTCGGCCGTCTCCTGCGTCTTGCGTTCGATGTCGGCCACGCGCTGCTCGGCATCGGCGAGATCGCGCCGCGCGGCCGCCAGCTCGATCGCCTTGCGCTCGCGATAGCGGCTCCAGTTGCCGCCATAGCGGTTCGCGCCGAGCGCGGTGAGCTCGACCACGGCATCGACGGTTTCGAGCAGTTCCCTATCGTGGCTGACGACGATTGCCGCGCCGCGCCATTCGGCGAGCATGCGGATCACCGCCTCGCGGCCCTCGCGGTCGAGATTGTTTGTCGGCTCGTCCAACAGCAGCACGTCGGGTTCGGCAAACAGCAGCGCGGCAAGGCGCGCCCGCGTGGCCTGGCCACCCGACAGGTTCGCCAGCGGCGTTTCCAGCGGCACCTCCAATCCGGTATTGCCGGTGGCGGAGGCGATGCGGGCCTCCAGCGTCCAGTCGGCGTCGGCGAGCTCCTCGAGGCTTGCCTCGCCGCGTTCGGCGCGCGCCAGCACGGCGAGCGCCTGGCGCGCGCCGAACAGGTCGATGACGGCCGTGTTCCGGGGTGGCGCCTGAACGGACTGGCTGAGCATGCCGACGCTGCCGGAAACCGAGACCGCGCCCGATTGCGGCATGCGCTGGCCGGCGATCAGGGCAAGCAGGGTCGACTTGCCGACGCCATTGCGACCGACGAGGCCGGTGCGCTCGGCGCCAAAGCTGAGGTTTACGTCGGAAAGAAGCGGGCGGCCGTCAGGCGTGGAAACGGTGAGGGCGGAAAGAACGATCGAAGCGGACATAGACTAGAATTCCCCTGGAGGCAAAGCGGGTGAGCTGTGCTTGCGGGGTAAAATCCATGACGGCTGGGATCCTCTTCTAAACTGCCGGAGCCGCCCGAATGGCGGTCCGGACGGTTGAACGTCCGACCGGTCACCTAGTGGCTGATGGCGTCGAAATCAAGGGCGCGATCCTGCAGCACGATCGCCTTGCGGCGTCGGCGCGTCAGTCGCGGTAGACATCCACGTCGATGAAGTCGCTGTGGACCTCGACGCGGATCATCGGCGTTCCGTCGAGGATGGCTCGGCGCGCCGAGGGTGTGACCGAACCGCGCTCCAGCATACGCTCCAGGCGGGCACGGTTGCCCTTGTCGGCGAAGAAGGAGTCTTCCTCGTCTTCCGGATCGCCCTTGCCATAGACGTAAAGATTGGCCCGGTCCTGCCGGATGATCGCGGCAATGCTGGTCAGGCGCTCGCCATTGGAGTTGAAATGGTCGGCGGCGCTGAGCCGGGCGACATAGGTCTCGAGCGGCCGCGCCACGGCGAGGGAAGCGGAGGCGGCCAGAAACAGGCCGGTGAACAGGACGAGTTTCTTCATGATCCCCTCAATGTGGCCGATGTCGGCGGCTCACGATAGCCGCCCGCTCTAGCCGCTCTAGCTGCTCGAACGGCCGATGTCACCGGCATTCGTCATCCCAGGGCGAAGCAAGGAGCGAAGCGACGCGGCGGAGACCCTGGGATCCATGCCGTGAGATCGGCCGTATGGTGCAAGCGGAGCAGAATAGTCACCAGCCGCAACGCCGACTAAGGTCGCCCCATGACCGGCTATGTCCACATGACCGCAAGCCAGAAAGGCGGCACGATCTATATCGGCGTCACCAATGACCTCGCTCGTCGCATGCCTGAGCACAAGAGTGGGGAAGGTTCGCGCTTCACCAGCCGCTATGGCGTGCAGCGCCTCGTCTGGTACGAGGAGTATTTCGACATTGCCGATGCCATCCAGCGCGAGAAGTCTCTGAAGCGCTGGCCGCGACAATGGAAGGTCGAACTCATCGAGAAGACCAATCCGGAATGGTTCGAGCTCTTTCGCGGAACGGGATGGTGAGTGTTCTGGACTGTCGCGGCGCTCTTGCGTCACGGCATGGATCCTAGGGTCTGCGCCGCGTCGCTCCGCTCCTTGCTTCGCCCTAGGATGACGAAGAAGGGGGACGTGCTTCGTCGGCGCAATGCGTAGCGATGGGACGACGCTTCGCCGTCGCGCGGCCTCTGTACTGGCGCGCCACGCTATTGCCGTCGTGGCCACGCCCCTCCCATCGTCATCCTCGGGCTTGACCCGAGGATCCATGCCGTGACGATCGTCATGGGCGCGGCTACGCAGAATTCCGCACGGCTGCGGCGCTGATACGCCACGGCCTGGATTCCAGGGTCTGCTCGCGTCGCTTCGCTCCTTGCTCCGCCCTAGGATGATGAAGGGGGCAGGCCGCGCCCTGCCTCAGCCCTTCGCCAGGCCGCGTTCGATGAGGCGGGCGAGGCGGGCCGAGAAGGCCCTGGCGTCGGCCGGTTTGTCGCCGTCCAGCACCCGGGCCTCGTCGTAGAGGAGGTGGGCCGCGTCCTCCTTGAAGGTCCTGTCGTCGTCGCCGAGCCTCGCCAGCGCGGCGACGCGCTCGTGGCGCGGGTTGATCTCCAGGATCGGCCTGGCGGCCTTGTCGAGCCGGCCGGCGGCGTTGAGCAGGCGCTCGAACTGGCGGTCGGGACCATGCTCGGGCGCGACCAGGCAGACGGCGCTGGTCGTCAGCCTATCCGACGCCTTCACATCGGACACCTCGTCGCCGAGCGTCGATTTGACGAAGGCAAGGAAGGCGCCCACTTCCGGCGTGGCCTCGGCCGGCTTCGCAGCATCCTCGGGCAGGGGGACATCCGAGAGCTCGGCCGCGCCCTGCGTGACCGACTTAAGCGGCTTGCCGTCGAATTCAGGCGCCATCGTCACCCAGAAGGAGTCCACTGGATCGGTGAGCAACAGCACCTCGATGCCGCGCGCCCGGAAGCCTTCGAGCTGCGGCGAGGCTTCGAGCCGCGCGCGGTCGTCGCCGGCCATGAAGAAGATCGCCTTCTGGCCCTCCTTCATCGCGCCGACATAGTCGGCAAGGCTGCGCGAAGCCTCGCCCGACGTCGTCGAGCGGAAGCGCGAGAGCTTCAGCAACTGTTCGCGCCGCTCGTAATCCTCGTAGAGGCCCTCCTTGAGGACGACGCCGAAATTCTCCCAGATCCTGGCATAGGCCTCGGCATCGTTGTCGGCCAGCTTGGCGAGGTCGCCCAGGACGCGGTTGGTCACGCCCTTGCGGATCGAGGCGAGCAGGGGGCTTTCCTGGATCATCTCGCGCGAGACGTTGAGCGGCAGGTCGGCGGAATCGACAAGGCCGCGCACGAAGCGCAGGTAGCGCGGCAGGATGTCTGCGTCGTCGGTGATGAAGACGCGGCGCACATAGAGCTTCATGCGCCCCTGGCGGTCCTGGTCGAACAGGTCGAAGGGCCGGGAGCCCGGCACGAAGGCAAGCACGCTGTATTCCTGGCGGCCCTCGGCGCGAAAATGGATCGTCACGGCCGGCTCGTCATACTGGCCGGCGATGCCGCGATAGAAATCGGTGTATTCCTCGGGCTTGATCTCGCTCTTCTGGCGCACCCAGAGCGCGGTGCCGTCGGCGATGTCGCGCGGCTCCGCGCCGGGCTTCTCGACCAGGGTGATCGGCACCGGCACATGACCCGATTGCGACGTCACCAGTCCTTCCAGCCGGTAGGGCGTGGTGTAGGACGAGGCGTCCTCCATGAGGTGCAGGATGACGCGGGTGCCGCGCGCGGGCGCGGCGTCGAGCGGCGCGGGCGCGATCTCGTAGGTACCCTTGCCGTCGGATGACCAGCGCCAGGCGTCGGTGCCGCCGGCCTGGCGGCTGATCACGTCGACGCGGTCGGCAACCATGAAGGCCGAATAGAAGCCGACGCCGAACTGGCCGATGAGCTGGCTGTCCTCCGTTGCCTTTCCTGCTTCCAATCGCTCCATGAAGGCGCGGGTGCCGGAACGGGCGATCGTGCCCAGCGCCTCGGCCATCTCGTCGCGGCTCATGCCGATGCCGTTGTCCTCGACGACGAGCTGGCGGTTGTCCGGGTCGGCCGAAATCGTGATGCGCGGTTTAGGATCGTCGCCGAGCAGTTCGGGTCGGCCGATCGCCTCGAAGCGCAGTTTCTCGCAGGCGTCGGCCGCGTTGGAGATCAGCTCGCGCAGGAAGACGTCCTTGTCGGAATAGACCGAGTGCACCATCATGTGCAGCAGGCGGGCCACATCCGCCTCGAATGCCCTGGTCTCCCGGTTGTTGGTTTCCCTGGCGCCGGTTTCCGTCGCTGTCGTATCCGTCATTTCAAATTCCCAGATCGTCACTTTTGCCCGGCGAAGGCCGGTGCGTCCGGGCGACAGTATCGTGATGAGCCACGAAGACAACAAGGGCCGGCGAGGCCTGAAGTCGCGGTCGGCGAGGCAAGGCCGGCGGGCCCGGCGCGGCGGCCGGCAGGGCTTGCCGGCGCCGTTCGGGATAATGTCTTCGCCCACCTTGACACACGGTATACCGTATGCGCAAATCGACCGGTAACGATCGGTTTTCGCCAAGCGCGCCAAAGGGAGACAAGATGAGCCGCAAGCCGAATCTCGGGGACAATTCGTTCGCGTCGTCCAGGCGCTCCTTCCTCAAGGCCGCATTGATGGCCGGCGTCGGCGGCGCTGCCGTGATGGGCATGTCGAGCATCCTGCCGGCGCGGGCGCTCGCCGCCGACGGCGCGCCGGCAGGCACGCTGACCTATGGCAACGCCGAGCCGCCGACCTCCAACTACTGGGACCCGGCCGCCGGCTTCGGTCTCGTCGACGAGCAGGTCGCCTCGCTGGTGCATGACACGCTGCTGGCCTTCGACGACGCAGGCAAGGTGCAGCCCTCGGTGGCGACCGCCTGGGAGCTGAAGAGCCCGACGACGGTGGCGCTGACGCTGCGCTCGGACGTCAAGTTCCACGACGGCAAGCCGGTGACGGCGGAGGACATCAAGGCCACGATCGATCGTCTGGGCGAGGGCAAGCTTGCCCAGTCCATGGTCGTGGTGCCCGGCATCAAGGTCAACATTGCCTCGCCGACCAGCATCGAGGTGGTGTCGCCGCAGCCTTTCGGCGTGATCCTCAACGCGCTGGCCTTCATCAAGATCCTGCCCAAGGCCAACATCGACAATCCCGACAATTTCAAGAAGGGCGCGCTGGGCTCCGGCCCCTACAAATTCGTGTCCTATTCCGGCAACGACGTGGTGCTGGAGGCCAATCCCGACCACTGGGCCGGCGCGCCGAAGATCAAGACCGTCACCTTCCGCTACATCGAGGACGCGCAGGCGCGCATCAACGCGTTGCTGTCGGGCCAGGTCGACATCCTCACCCGCGTCTCCTCGGAAGATCTCGCCCGCGTCGAGGGCAACGACACCTTCATCGTCAACCGCCAGTCGCCGCCGGCGCAGATCGTCGCCATCTACCAGCACAACGGGCCGCTGGGAGACGTCAAGCTGCGCCAGGCGGTCGCCCATGCGATCAACCGCGAGGCCATTGCCAAGTCGCTGATGCGCGGCGCCAACTCGGTCGGCTTCTCGTCGCTGCCAACCAACTCGCCCTTCTACACGCCGCTCGAGCCGAAGTTCGAATACGACCTTGAGAAGGCCAAGGCGCTGCTGGCCGAATCCAGCCACGCCGGCGGCGTCACGCTGCGGATGTCGACCTCGACGCTGGTGCCGAACCAGATCGAGATCGACCAGGTGATCGCGGCCTCGCTGCAGCAGATCGGCATCAATGTCGAGGTGGAAAGGCTCGAGGTCGGCGCGTTCCGCTCCTCCTACAACACCTACGACATCAACCTGAACACGCTGGCCATCTTCAACAACGATCCCGATTTCGTGCTCGGCTTCTATGTCGGCGGCACGGGCGAGGCAGTGTTCCACTTCAAGGACGCCAAGTATGAGGAGCTGCACGCCGCCCAGCGCGCCGCGACGCCCGACAAGCGCGCCGAGGCGGTGACCGCGGCGGCGAGCTATCTCTGGGAGAACCAAGTCACGCTCTACCTGTCCGACGAGGTCTGGCACTTCATCGTCAACAAGCGCGTGCACGACTATGTGCGCGCGCCGCTGGTCGGCGAGAACCTCCTGGCGAAGGTTTCGGTCGCCTCCTGACGGGTCGCCTCTGTCGCGAGGCCGGCGTTCAAGCAAAGCAGTTCCAGGGAGAGCCTTCATGCGCTTTCCCCGGAATTGCTTTAGCGTCCGGCTTCGCTTTCAATTTCAGGAGCGGCGATGGGCAGTTTCATCATCAGAAGGGTAGCGCAGTCGCTGATCATCGTGGTGCTGATCGCGGTGACGGTGTTCCTCGTGCTGCGGCTCTCGGCCGGCGATCCGGCGCGCATCCGCGCGCCCGTCTTCGCCCGCCCCGACGTCATCGAGCAGTATCGTCGCGACTTCGGCATCGACAGGCCGCTGATCGAGCAACTCGGCTCGTTCTTCCTCAACGCCCTGCGCGGCGACCTCGGCCAATCCTTCCGCTTCCAGGCGCCGGTCACCGACCTGATCCTGCAAGCGCTGCCCAAGACGCTGATGCTGGCCGGCGTGTCGCTGGCGCTGTCGCTGGCAGTGGCCATCGTGCTCGGCAGCCTTGCGGCGCTCAGGCCGCGCTCCTTCTGGGGCTGGCTGTCCTCGGCGGTTGCCGCCTTCGGCCAGTCGGCGCCCGTGTTCTGGACCGGGGCCGTGCTGGTGCTGGTCTTCGCGGTCGGCCTGCGCTGGCTGCCGTCGGGCGGCTACAACGGCCTGTCCAGCCTGGTGCTGCCGGCCATCGCGGTGACGCTGTCGATCCTGCCAACGCAGCTTCGCGTGCTGCGCGCCTCGATGCAGGCGGTGCTGAAGGAGGACTATATCCGCACCGCCCGGGCATTCGGCCTGCGCGAGCGGCGCATCACCTTCGTCTACGCGCTCAAGAACGCCTGCCTGCCGCTGCTTACGGTCATCGGCGTCGACATCGGCTATCTGCTCGGCGGCGTCATCGTCGCCGAGGTGGTGTTCGCCTTTCCCGGCATCGGCGAGCTTGCCCTGGTTGCGCTCAACGCGCGCGACTATCCGCTGATCCAGGGCATCACCATCGTCACGGCGAGCTTCTTCGTCATCGTCAACCTGCTGATCGACCTTCTCTACACGCGCGTCGATCCCCGCATTCGCCTGGAACGGTCATAATTGGAGCGGTCATGAACATCCTCGCCATCGGAGCCCACCCCGACGACATCGAAATGCAGTGCGCCGGCACGCTGGCGCTGTACGCCAGGGCCGGACACAAGGTCTTCATGGCCGTGGCGACCAACGGCAATGTCGGCTCGCCGACCCACAGCCGCGAGGAGATCGCCGCCATCCGCCACCAGGAGCAGCTTGCTTCCTGCGCCATGATCGGCGCCGAGCTGATCTGGATGGATTTCGATGACGAGTGGCTGTTCAACGACCGCCCGACGCGCGAGCGCTTCATCGACGCCATCCGCCAGGCAAATCCCGACGTGATGTTCATCCACGGGCCGAGCGACTATCACCCCGACCACCGCATTTCAGGACAGGTCGCCGAGGACGCGCGCATTCCGGCCTCGGTGCGGCTGGTCGAGACCAGCTTGCCGCATATCAAGAAAATCCCGCACGTCTTCTACATGGACAATCCGGTCGGCCTCGAATTCGAGCCGGAAGCCTATGTCGACATATCCAGCGTGTTCGAGACCAAGCGCGCCATGCTGCTCAAGCACGAGAGCCAGGACAGGTGGATGCGCGCCGTCTATGGCGAGCACACCTCGATCGCCGACATGATGACCCAGAATGCGGCGCTGCGCGGCAGCGCGGCCGGATGCGCCCATGCGGAAGGGTTTCGTGAGGTGAAGACCTATCCGCGCACCGGCTCGTTCGCGCTGCTGCCCGGCTTCGGTCGCTGACGATGGCGGCGCCGGCGACGCTTCCCACGCAAGGCGGACCGGGCCTCATCCAGCGCCTGCGCGTCAACGTCGCGCTCGGCGCCGGCGTCGTGCTGCTTGTCATCATGGTGCTGGCGGCGGTCGCCGCGCCGCTTCTGGCGTCGTCCGGTCCCACCGAGGTCGACCTGATGGCGGTGCGCCTGCCGCCGTCGCCGCAGCACTGGTTCGGCACCGACGCGGTGGGCCGGGACCTGTTGTCGCGCGTCCTTTATGGCGGCCGTGTCTCGCTGCTGATCGCTGGCGTCGGCATGATCGGCTCGCTTACGCTCGGCACGCTGATGGGCATGCTGGCCGCCTTCGGCAACCGCTTCGTGCGGCCGGCGGTCGACCGTGTCATCGAGATCCAGCTTGCCTTTCCCTATGTGCTGCTGGCCATCGCGGTGACAAGCGCGGTGCGGCCCTCGACGCCGGTCCTGATCCTGCTGATGGTATTGGCCGCCTGGGCGGCGGCGGCGCGCGTGGTGCGCGCCATCGCCCTGCAGGAGCGCGGCAAGGACTACGTCAAGGCCGCGGAGGTGCTCGGCGCCTCGCGCCTGCGTATCGCCATGCTGCATGTCTTTCCGAGCGTCCTTCCCAGCCTCGTCGTGCTGGCCGCCATGCAGATGGCGGCGATGATCGTGTTCGAGGCGACGCTGTCCTTCCTCGGCATGGGCGTGCAGCCGCCGACGCCGAGCTGGGGCGGCATCATGCTCGACGGCAAGAACTACATCACCTCGGCCTGGTGGGTGGCCTCGCTGCCCGGCCTCGCCATCGTCGTCACTTCGCTCGCGCTGGTGCTGATCGGCGACGGCCTGCAGGCGCGGACCGAGGCGATGCGCGCACGCGAGGGAGACCGCTGATGGAACCGGTGCTTTCGGTCGAGAACCTCAGCGTGCGCTTTCCCGGGCGCGCCGGCGATATCACCGTCGTCGACGACCTCTCCTTCAGCCTGGAAGCCGGACGCAGCCTGGTGATCGCCGGCGAATCCGGCTCCGGCAAGTCGATGGCCTGCCAGACACTGCTCGGCATCGCGCCGGGCTCAGCCAGGGTCACGGCGACGCGCATCGGTTGGCGCGGCCGCGACCTGCAGAAGCTATCCCAGGAGGATTGGCGTGGTGTTCGCGGTGCCGAGATCGCCATGATCTTCCAGGATCCGACCGCGGCGCTCAATCCGCTGATCACGGTCGAGCACCAGATCGTCGACGCCGTGCGCGCGCATCGCCGCTGCAGTCGCGACGAAGCGCGCGCACGCGCCGTCGAGGTGCTGGGCATGGCCGGCTTTCCCGACGCGGCGCAGCGCATGAAAAGCTATCCGAGCGAGCTTTCCGGCGGCCTGCGCCAGCGCGTGGCCATCGCGCTGGCGCTCGCCAACGCGCCCTCGCTGATCATCGCCGACGAGGCGACGACCAACCTCGATGTCTCCATCCAGGCGCAGATCGTCAAGCTGCTGCGCGAGCTACAGAAAAAGCTCGGCATGGCGCTGATCTTCGTCACCCACGACCTCGGGCTGGCGGCCGAGATCGGCGACGATCTGCTGGTCATGTACGCCGGCCACGCGGTCGAGTACGGGCCGGCGCGCGGCGTGCTGGCAGATCCCTGCCATCCCTACACGCGCGGCCTGCTGCGCTCGGCGCCGACGCTGAAGTCGAGCCGCGACAACCCGCTGGTGCCGATACCCGGCCAGCCGCCGCAGCCCGGCTCCATCGGCGGCGGGGCGCCGTTCCGCTCGCGCTGCCCGGTCTCGGTCGCGGGTGTCTGCGAGACGGCGCGGCCCGGCTGGAGCGAGGCGGGCCCGGGCCATCTCGTTGCCTGCCATCGCTTTGCCCAGGACGGCCGAAGGGGGCTGCCATGAATGCTGCCGTGAGCACGAGCGCCGGGGTCCTCGAAGCGCGCAACATCGTCAAGACCTTCTCGGTGCGCCGCGAGGGGAGGACGCGCGAGGTGCGGGCTGTCAACGACGTGTCCGTCGCCGTCGCGCCGGGCGAAATCGTCGGCCTCGTCGGCGAAAGCGGCTGCGGCAAGACCACGCTGTCGCGCATCATGATCGGCATCGAGCAGCCGACGCAGGGCGAGGTGCGCTATGGCGGCAAACCCGTCGCCGATCGCGCCGACTGGGCCGCGCTGCGCCGGTCAGTGCAATACGTCTTCCAGGACCCGTTCACGGCGCTCTGCCCGACGATGCGCATCGGCAAGGCGCTGGCCGAGCCGCTCGCCATCCACGGCCTCTGCGCGCCGTCCGAGCGCGATGGAAAGGTGGCGCGCATGCTGGAGATGGTGGGGCTGCATCCTGATGTCGCACGGCGCATGCCGAACCAGCTTTCGGGCGGCCAGCGCCAGCGCGTCAACCTCGCGCGGGCGCTGATGGTGGAGCCGAAGATCCTGATCTGCGACGAGATCGTGTCGGGCCTCGACGTCTCGGTGCAGGCGCAGGTGCTGCAATTGCTGCTCGACCTCAAGCAGCGGCTGGACCTCAGCCTGATCTTCATCTCGCACGATCTGCGCGTCATCCGCTACCTCTGCGACCGCGTGCTGGTGATGTATCTCGGCGAGATCGTCGAGCAGGGCGAGACGGCCTCGGTGTTCGACAACCCGCGTCACGACTACACGCGCACGCTGCTGGCCGCGATACCGGACCATTCGCGCGCGCTCGCGGCCATGGCCGACAACGCCTGATGCAAGTCGCTCAAACGTGTCAGGCTGTTTCGGGGCAACGGCATGCAGGGACGTAAGGATTTCAGGCTGCGGCTGCGCGCCGGCGTGCTGACGCTGGAACTGGTGCCGTCGCTGGGCGGCGCGGTCAGCGCCTTTCGCCTTGAGACCAGGGCAGGGCCGTTCGACCTGTTCCGGTCGCTGAAAGTGCCGGAAGGCGCGCGCGAGGACGCGCTTCATGCCGGCTGCTTCCCGATGGTGCCCTTTGCCAACTGCATCCGCGACAATCGCTTCGGCTTCGAGGGCAGGCGTTATGCCGTTTCGCCGAACATGGCCGGCAGCCGCCTCAATTTCCATGGCTCGGGCTGGCAGTCCGCATGGCAGGTCGCGGCGCGCGCCCTCGACCGCGTGGAACTGCGCCTCGGCGACGGACGCGTCGACGGCGTTTATCGCTACGAGGCGGTTCAGCTGTTCGAGCTCGATCCCCGCGCGCTGACCCTCACCACGACGCTGCGCAATCGCGGCGAGCGGGCGATGCCGTTCAGCTTCGGCCAGCATCCGTGGTTTCCCCGTCATGGCGGCATGCTGGTCCGTTTCCGCGCCGGCGCGGTGCTGGGCACCGACGCCGAAGGCGGGGCGCTGTCCCGTGAGCCGATCGCGCAGGATGCCGACTACAGCGTCTTTCGTTCCGTGCCCGCCGGCTATCGCAACCAGTGCTATGCGGGCTGGACCGGCGAAGCCGAGATTGCCTGGCCGGCAAACCGCATCGGCCTCGCGATCACGGCCGATCCCGTCTTCGGTCACCTGATGCTGCACGCGCCGGCGAGCGGCGAGCCGGTTGTGTGCCTGGAGCCGCAGAGCCCGGCGCCCTGCGGTTTCGACGGACTGGAGGAGGGGAAAATGGCTCCCGGCGTATTCGTGCTGGCGCCGGGCGAAGCGATCGCCGGCGCCATCCGCTTCGAGGTGAGCTAGTCCAACTGCCCCTAAATGCGACGCCGCATCTTCGACCGGATGTCGGCTAAATGGTCGGGTGGCAGGCGACCGGAACCGGCCAACCCTACCAGTTGACCTTCAACCCGACATCGCCTCCGTAGCTCTGCATGCCCTTTCCGAATTTGCCGTCGAAGGCGGCGAACATCGAGGTGTTGCCGCTCCAGTTCATCTTCAGGCCGGCATCGACGGCGACGGAGTTTTCGGCGGCCGCGGCGCCCTGGATGACAAAGGGAAAGCCAGGTGCGGCCTGGAATTCCGGCTTGACCGAGCGGTCCGGCTCGAACTCGTGCACCCAGGCTGCACGGCCCCACGCCTGCAGCGACTTGCCGTCCCCTATGCCAACCGTCGTGTCGAGCTGCAGTCCGAGCGAAACCGGCACGGAGAGGATGGTGCGGTCGGCGAAGCTGAGACCAAGCGTGCCGCCGCCAAGCGAGGTTTCGTTGAATGCGCCCGTCGACAGCATGGCGAACTGCGCGCCGGCAAATGGGGTGATGGCGCCTTGGCCGACCGTCTGTCGCCAGCCGGCCTCGATATTGGTGCCGAAGCCGGCGCTCAGGAAATTGCTCTTCCAATGCTCGGCGGCGCCGGCAACCGGGTCGAGCGGCGCGTTCGAGCCGGGGAGGGTGACATCGCGGTCGACATTGTTGTTGTAGAGGCCGAAGGCGAGCGCGCCGTTGATATAGAACTGGTCCCATTTGCGGGTGAGGTAGGCGCCGGCCTGACCACCGATGATGTTACCCGATGTCTGGCGGTCGTCGACAGCAAAGGAGGCCGCGGAGCCGCCAAGCGCGAAGCCCATCAGCACATCGGGGTCGCCTGCGGATTCGAGTCCAGCGGCAAAGTTGCCGCCTCCGTAGACGTTGTCGGCACTGCCCACGGCAGCATTGCCCTTGATCTCGCCGCCATTGCCGCCGGCGGTCGCCCAGTAGCTCCAGCGCTGTTCATTTGGCTGCAGGGCGTTGAACGGATCTTTCTTGGCCTTCGCGGGCTCGTCATAGGCCTGCGCCGCTATGGTGCGGTCGGTCGGATCGATACCGAGCCCGGTGCGCCAGAAATCCGCCTGGCGGGTCATCGAATTGAGGAACGTGTCATAGGCGTCGAATTGCGGCTGCTCGACACCTGAGACGCCTTCGCCCGAGAGCGCATCGTAGACGCCGCCGAGCTGATTGACCGTCGGGACATAGAACAGCGCCGCGGCAATCTTGTTGAAGCTTGGCGGTGGCGAACCGCTCTGGATCGTATTGACCACGTTGCCGATTACGGTCTCATTCCCGGTCAGCCCGGTGGGGGCGAAGTTGACGTCGACGTTGAGGACAACGTCGTCGGCATTCGGGTATTTCAGTTCATACTGCGCGACGGCGCTGGGTATTGTGTTGAGCTTCAACCCGTTGGTGGTCACACCTCCGTCAGCGTGCAGGATGAGGAAATCCTGGCTGCCAGGCTTGGCCGCGCCCGGATCCATGATGTTCACGTCGATGGCCCCGCTCATATCGGCGGCGCCGCTGATGTTGAACAGGTCCGATGCCGGATCGAGGTCGACGTCGACCTTGTAGGCGCCGGTCGAGGACTGGGTCCAGTTACCGACGAGATTGGTCGTCATGACGTTGCCGTCGCCGCCCGGCGAGAAATAACCGCTGTCGGCGAACAGGTTGTTGGCGCCGAGTTTGGCGTCGGCGCCGGCATTGAAAGTGGCGCCAGCCAGGTTCGTAAAGCTGTTCAAACCGGTTCCAAGATCGAAGGAGCCGGTAACGGTGCCGTAGTTGGTGACTGCCTCGTTGCCCCCGCTCGCCAGGATCGCCCAGCCGCCGGCGGTCCTGCTCGCGGTGGTGATCGTGCCCTTGTTGGTGATCGTGTTGTCGTTGCCGTCCAGCAACCAGACACCGACGCCTGTATGGGTGGCGTCGGTCGCGCCGCCCATCACCAGGCCGGTGGCGCTGTTCAGGTTGATGGCGATGTCGCCATTGCCTTCGACCGCCTTGCTCTGCGCCACGATTGCATCGGTGCCGGCGGCATGTGTGACAACCGAGCCCGTGAGATCCACCGTGACGGCGCCGGCGACGCCGAGATAGTTCTGCGTGACGTCCTTCTTGCCACCGTTGCTCTGCGCGAAGATGCCGATCGAGCCGCTGCCATAAGTGTCGATCGTGCCGGCATAGTCGACATGAACCACGCCAGAGTCGCCGGCGTCGCCATTGCTGCCGACAGCCCAATTCGTCACCGTGCTGACACCCGGGATCAGCTCGTTGCCGAGCGTGCCGAGGATGCCGCCGCCGCCGCCGACGGACTGCGCGAAGATGCCGGCCGAGGACGTGCCATGGGTGATGATCGCTCCATCGCCCTCGACGGTGACGTCCTTGCCCGAGCCGCCATTGCCGCCGCCTTGCCCAAAGGCAAGGCCGATGCCGAGGTTGAGTGATGGAATCGGGCCCAGCCCGTTCGCCAGCACGCGGTCGACATTGCCCGCGACACCACCGCCGCCGCCGATCGACTGCGCGAAGATGCCGTTGGAGGCCGCGCCGAAGGTCTCGATCGTGCCGTTGCCGTTGTTGGTGACATGGACGACGCCGCCGTCGCCGCCGCTGGTGCCCTTGCCGCCGACGCCGATCGTGCCGGTGGCGCCGATATTGGCCTTGCCGCCAACGCCACCGCCGCCGCCCACCGACTGGGCGAAGATGCCGTTGGAATTGCTGCCTCTGGTGGTGATGTTGCCGGTGTTGATGACCTCTACCAGACCGCCGGTGCCGGTGCTGCCGCCCTGGCCGCCGACGGCGATGCCAATGTTGCTGTAGATCTTGGTCTTGCCGAACAGCACATTGGCGATAAGCGCCGCCGGAACCGGGATCAACTGGTCGGTGCCAAGGATGCCGTTGCCACCCGCGCCGCCGCCGCCGCCGACCGACTCCGCGTAGATGCCGTCCGACATCGAAGCGTTGGTGATGATGTTGCCGTCATTGGTGACTTTGACGTGGCCGCCATTGCCGGCGCCGCCGCCATCGCCGCCAACCGTCACCGACATGGCGATGTTGGTTTCGGCGCCGGGCGGGGCGTCGCCCTGGCCAACCAGCACGTTGATCGAGTTGGCCCGGCCGCCGATACCGCCGCCGCCGCCGATCGACTGCGCGAAGATGCCGAAGGCGCTGTTGCCGGTGACGATCTCATTGCCGTCGGCGTCGACCGTGTGGGTGTCCAGGCCCGTCTCGATCGTGCCGTGATTGTTGACGATCACGTCCTCGCCGTTGCCGGCCGCGCCGCCCGTGCCGCCGACCGCGACCGACATATTGACCGTTTGCGCGGTCTTGCTGGGCGCGTTCGCCCAGCCGACAACGCCCGTGATGGCGTTACCGCCGTCGCCGCCACCGCCGCCGGCGCTCTGTGCGAAAATGCCGGCGGCATTGTCGGCGTAGGTGCGGATGCCGGCCCAATTGTTCACCGTAGCCGTCGAACCATCGCCGCCGACGCCGCCGCTACCGCCGACCGTGACGCCGAGGTTCATGTTCAGGATTTCGCTGTTGTTGATGCCGACATTGACACCCACGGCAAAGCCGCCATCGCCGCCGCCGCCGCCGATCGACTGCGCCCGGATGCCGTCGGCGCCCATCCCGAAGGTGGTGATCAGGGAATCCGGTACAACGTTGCCGTTTGCGTCCTTGCCTGCGTCGACGATGACGGCGCCGGCCGTCTCGCCCGTGCCGCCGGTGCCGCCGACCGCAACGGTGATGGTGCCGCCCGGACCAATCGCCATGGAGCCGCTGGCCGCGTAGCCACCCGTGCCGCCGCCGCCGCCGACACTTTGCGCCCAGATGCCATGGGCATCGGTGCCATAGGTGGTGATATCGCCACCATTGGTGACGTGGACCGTATCGGCGATGCTGCCGTCGCCGCCACCGCCGCCGACCGCGATCGAGACCGCTACGGTGGGGATTTCGGCTGGATCGGGCGACGCTGTCGCGGTGAAGGCGACCGCCGACCCACCATTGCCGCCACCGCCGCCGACGCTCTGCGCGAAGATGCCGTACGCCTTGTCGCCGGAGGTGATGATGTCGCCCTGGTTGTCAACGGTGACGGTGCCGCCATTGCTGCCGCCGCCGCCATGGCCACCGACCGCGGCCGACACCGCGCCAACCGCGACAGCACCCGAAATCGCGAAACCGCCATTGCCGCCGCCGCCGCCAAGGCTCTGCGCGTTGATGCCGATCGCGCCTGCTCCATGGGTGATGATCGTCGAGGCATTGTTGACCGTTACGGCCTTGGCGAGCCCGCCCGTGCCTGCTTCGCCGCCCAGCGTGACAGACATGGCTACCGCGCCCAGCGTGCCGCCGCCGGCAAAGCCGCCATTGCCGCCGCCGCCGCCGACGCTCTGCGCGAAGATGCCGTAGGATTGCAGGCCGAAGGTCTCGATCGTGCCGCCCGTGGTGTTGACGGTGACGATATCGCCGTCACCGGCCACGCCACCCTTGCCGCCCATGGCAAGGCCGAAATTGAAAGCGCCGCCGGCGCTGACCGCAACCGAACCGCCGCCATCGCCGCCGCCGCCGCCGACGCTCTGCGCGAAGATGCCGTAGGCACTGTTGCCCTGGGTGGTGATGTCGCCCTTGTAGTTTACGGTTACATCCTTGGCGTCGCCGCCGGGACCTCCCGAGCCGCCGAGCGCAAAGCTGATTCCGGCGCCGGTGCCAGTGCCGCCGGCAACAGCCACGGCAAGCCCGCCGCGGCCGCCGCCGCCGCCGACCGACTGGGCGAAGACGCCATAGGCCTTGTTGCCGGTGACAACCAACTGGCCGTCGACGATGGTTCGGGTACCGGTATCGATCTCGGATCGAGCCAGGCCCGTGAGATCGCCAGGTGTCGTGACCTGGTTGACCACGACCGATCCGCCGTCGCCGCCTTTTTCGCCAGAGCCGCCGATGGCGATCGCGACGGTTTCGCCGACCGTATACGAGCCGCCGCCATTGCCGCCGCCACCGCCAAGCGACTGGGCAAGGATGCCGACCGAATTGTCGCCGCTGGTGGTGAGGTGACCAGACGAGTCGACGGTGACGTTCAAGCCGTTGCCGCCGCCGCCGCCAGACCCGCCGATGGAAAACAGCCCGCCCGCCGAGCCGCCATCGCCGCCACCGCCGCCGATCGACTCCGCCTGGATCGCTGTGCCAGCGGTGGTGATGGTGCCGCTATTGGTGACGGTGACCGTACCGCCGTCGCTGGTCGAGGAGCCCTTGCCGCCGATGGCGACCAAGCCGCCTGAATCGCCGCCATTGCCGCCGCCGCCGCCGATCGACTGGGCGAAAATACCGCGTGCCTTGGGGCCGGTGGTGATCAGCGTGCCGTCATTGGTAACAGTCACCGACCCGCCGGCGCCGCCCGTGCTGCCCTCGCCGCCGATAGCAACCAGTCCGCCGCTGCCCGAGCCATTGCCGCCGCCGCCGCCGATCGATTGTGCCACGATCGCATCCGCGCCGACATCCTTGATGGTCGGGCCCAGATCGGTGACGTTGGTGTCCGTGCCGCCGTATGTCGTAATATTCGCGTGGTTGTTGACGATCACGGTCTTGCCGTCGCCACCGGAGCCGGCGTTACCGCCAATGGCGACGAGGCCTCCTGCTCCGCCGGCGTCGCCACCGCCGCCGCCGATCGACTGCGCCAGGATGCCGAAGGCGCCGACGCCATAGGTGGTGATGTTGCCGCCGGCATTGTTGTTGACAGTCACCGTATTGCCGGTGCCTCCACCGGAGCCGAGGCTACCTTTGAGGGCGACGATGCCGCCGGCATCGCCGGCATTGCCGCCGCTACCGCCGAGCGACTGCGCCCAGATGCCATAGGACCGCGCGCCCATTGTCTCGATGACCCCGGTATTGGTCACGGTGACTGTCCCACCGTTGCCGCCAGCGGAAGCCGAACCGGGCTCGCCGACGATGCCGAAGCTGTCGCCGCCCGCGCCGCCACCGCCGCCGATCGACTGGGCAAAGATGCCGACCGATTTGTCCTGGTTGGTGGTGATCTGGCCGCTGTTGGTGACGATGACGGTGCCGCCGGTTGTCGGCGGGCCGCCCGCGCCGCCTTGGGCGAGGATATAGCCGTCACCGCCGGCGCCGCCCTGGCCTCCCTTGCTCATCACGAAGATGCCATCGGCTCCGACCGCGTCGGTGGTGATCGTCGCTGCCGAGGTAAGGGTGATGTCGCCGCCCTGGCCGGCGGCGCCGCCCTGGCGAGCCTTCTGATTGCCGTAGGAGTCGCCACCCTTGCCGCCATCGCCGCCGACGCTGGCGATCTCCACCGCTGCCTTGCCGGCCTGGCTGGAACTGTAGCTGGTGCCCAAAGCCAGCGTATCGTTGATCGTCGGCCCATTGCCGCCCGGCTGGCCGTCGGAACCGCTCACGCCGATGGTCAGGCTGCCCAGAATGCCGAAGTCGATCTCTATCCCGTAAGCATTCGAGCCGCCCGAACCGTTGGTACCGGTTTGTCGGTCGACAAAGCGCACGTCATTGCCCTGGGTCACCGTGCCGCCGGTGCCCGACGCCCCGGCGCCGCCCCCCGCTGTCGGAACGTTGAGCTGATAGGTGTTGAGCGTGGTTTGAGGATGGCCGGAATCGGTCTCGTTCTCCACCACTATGCCGGTGTAGTAGTCGGTGCCGTTCACCGTCGTCTTTGTATAGGAGAGGACCTTGTAGGTCTTTCCTCCGGAAACGTAGGTGGTGTTGATCGCGGGCGGATCGACGATAACGGCATTATACGTGGTCGTGCCGCCGGAGGTCACCTTTGTGACCACCCAGCCATTGGGCGGCGACGGGACCTGGAAAACGGTCTCGAACTGTTGGGTGCCGGGGTTGTACACCGTGTCGGCGAGGGCGCTGCCTATTGGCAGAAGCAGCGCCGAGCCGGTCAGCAGCCCAAACACGCTCGACCGGGCAGACCGGCGAAGAGCCTTCAGCCCAATTCCGGACACACCGACATTCTTCATTGCCCAGTCGCCCCCTGACCCCTGGGGAGCTCCAATTCGGCTGAAGCCGGGGCGAGGCTTGCCGACGGCAGCCTGCTGGCGGGTTCACGCGCGGCGGGTTCTCCCATTCCATGCGTATCTGATTTGCACGGTTTTCCGATCTGACTTTTTCTGGGTGAATCCTGTTCCTCACGCGAAGGTGAATGCTGGCCATTCGCGCCGAGGTCCGCAATCGCCGCCCGTCGGCCGCCAGGAAAAAGTCGTTCGTGAAGAACGTGGAAGGCTTTGTTTTGCCGCATTTGCGCGCGGCCAGATGTTCCCATCTGGCTGCAAAATGCTCCGGTTAAGGCCCCGTGCAGATCGGGATCGGCTGCGGCGGGGGCGCCGGATGGTCCTGCTTGTACTGGGCGATCAGCGGCTCCAGCGTCTTCTTCGGCCAGAATTTCGGCGCGCCGATCTGCTTGAGGCACGAAGCATTCCAGTAGCTGCCGCCATGTCCGGCGGCGGCGATGTCACGCGATTCCGGATAGATGTAGAGCGTGGTGGGGTTGCCCTTCATCATCGGGATGATCTCGGCGGCATCCTGCGCCGACCAGCTCGTGCAGCCGTTGCTGCGTCCGCCGGCATAGTCCACCAGCTTGCCGAACAGCACATAGCCTTGCCTGTCGGCATAGGGGCTACCCGGCTTCTTGCGCTTGCACATGCCTTTCAGCACCTGGGCGGCGTGGCCGCCGATCAGGCGCTCGCGGGCGTTGGCCGTCTCGCCTTCGCCGTCGAACTGGATGAAGGTGCGCTGCAGGATGGCGTCCTGCCTTGCGGCGTTGCGGTAATAGCCCTTGAAGGAGGTCTTGGTGTCGGCGGTGATGTAGCCGCCGCCCATGGTCAGCTCCGAATCCTGGGCGTTGCCGAAATTCTTCACGCATTGGCGACCGTTGGAGAAATCGACGACGCCCTTGAGGTTGCGCCCGGCGCCATGCCCGGAGGGAACCGCGCGGAACAGCTGCTTTGCCTCGCAGATGATGTAGTAGCGGCGACCCAGCTGCCCGCCGCCGAGATCGCCGGGGCGCGTGGCGTCCATGGCGAAGTAGCAGGGGTTGCGCACCGTGCCGTCGCTGGACTTCCTCTCATAGAGCGCGCGCGCCCGCTCCAGCACGACCCGCGAGATCTGGCCGTCGGCGTCGCCGACATGAGCCTGCAGCCAGGGCGGTACCTGGGCCGAGGCGCCGGCGGCAGAGGCCGGCAGGGCCTGCGCCATGAGCAGAAGGCCGATCGTGTTCAGGATTGCCAGAAGAATGGTTCTCAACCGCACCGGACAAGCTTCCCGTCGTCTGCACCCGCCGCCGGAGCCCGGCGCCAGGGCGCGAATCACCTAGTGTCTTTCATAAATCGCGGCGCGCGGCTCCGCGACACACATCTTGTTTAGCGTGACGTGGAGATAAGGGGAGGTGGGGCTGCTCAGAACGCCAGGCTGCCCTGTTCGGCCTGCTCAGGCGCGTCGGGGTTGCCGGCGGCGGTGGCCCAGGCGAGTTCCACCAGCGTAATGGTGCGCTTGCCGGTGCCGTCGACCTGGCAGACGATCAGGCCCTGTTCCTCGATATAGTCGAGCAGGCGGCGGGCGCGGCGCAGCGAGTGCGTGCCGTAGGCGCGGGCGATCGCCGCGTCGCTGGGGCAGGGGCGGCCTTCCTTGGCGGCGCGGGCGATCATCATGAACACGCCCTGCATGTCCTCCGGCAGCAGCGAGGCGCGCACGGAGACGTCCCGCCATGCCTCGTCCTCGGCGATGTTGGAGCCGAGGCCGGCGCGGGCGCGCGTCAGCATGCGGCGGAATTCGGGGAGATCGGGCACCGCTGATCCCAAGCCCTCGATGCGGCAGCGCACGGTGAATTCCTGGTAGAGCTGGCCGATGACGCGGAAGCCGGCGTCGGGCTCCGCCAGCACGGCGGCGAGAACACGGTCCATGCGCTCGCGCCGCTCGGCCAGGTCCTCGGCGCTGGGCTGGTCTTCGGCCGGCTCGGGGCGCAACTCCATCGGCGTCGACTTGGCCGCCATGAGCTGGTCGAGCAGGTCGGGCGACGGGGTGGTGCGGCGCGGCGCGCGGGTTGGCTCGGGCGGCGGAGCGGCAAGCACGATGGCGCGCGCGGCTTCGGGCGAGGCCTCCGGCAGTGGCAGCAGCCTTGGCGTGGCGTTGCGCGGGCTGGTGTCGGTCGGGCCGATGCGCAGGCCGAGCGGCCGGCGCGACAGGGCCGGACCCAGCGCCATGAACTGGCCGCGCTCCAGGTCACGGAAGGATTCGGCCTGCCTGCGCTCCATGCCGAGCAGGTCGGCGGCGCGCGCCATGTCGATGTCGAGGAAGGTGCGGCCCATCAGGAAATTCGAGGCTTCCGCCGCGACGTTCTTGGCAAGCTTGGCCAGGCGCTGCGTGGCGATGATGCCGGCGAGACCACGCTTGCGGCCGCGGCACATCAGGTTGGTCATGGCGCCGAGCGAGAGTTTTCGCGCTTCGTCCGACACCTCGCCGGCGACGGCGGGGGCAAAGAGCTGCGCCTCGTCGACCACGACCAGCATCGGATACCAGTGGTCGCGCGCCGTGTCGAAAAGACCGCCGAGGAAGGCGGCCGCGCGGCGCATCTGGTTCTCGGCGTCCAGCCCCTCGAGGTTGAGCACGGTGGAGATGCGATGGATGCGGGCCCGCTCGCCCGCCACCTGCAGGCCGCGCTCGGTGTGCTCCTCGGCGTCGATCACCAGATGGCCGAAGCGATCGGCGAGCGTGACGAAGTCGCCCTCGGGGTCGATGATGGCCTGCTGCACCCAGGGCGCGCTCTGTTCCAGCAGGCGGCGCAGCAGATGTGACTTGCCGGACCCGGAATTGCCCTGCACCAGCAGGCGGGTCGCCAGCAGTTCCTCAAGATCCAGCGCCGCCGGCGTTCCGGCCGACGTATTGCCCATCTCGATCGCTACGGTCATCTCTCGACTGGTGTCATATCAGGACTCAGGGGAAGCTTTTCGCCCGCAGGGCTTATCAACCCCCACGCGCCACGTCGAGGATTTGGCGCCGGCTGTCCCCGGATAGTGGGCAGGCTGTGGAACGAATGATCACCCGGTGGTGCTTTCGTGACGCACCCCGGCGGCTCCCTTCAGGCCGGCTTTCGCTTCTCCACCTCGGCCTTGCGCAGCAGGAAGCGCTGGATCTTGCCGCTCGGCGTCTTGGGCAGTTCCTTCACGAACTCGATCTCGCGCGGATAGGCGTGCGCCGAAAGCCGCTTCCTGACATGCCGGGCGAGTTCCTCGGCCAGCACCTCGCTGCCCTGGAAGGATGGCGCCAGCACCACGAACGCCTTGACGATCTCCGTGCGCTGCGGATCGGGCACGCCGACGACGGCGGCCTCGTTGACGGCGGGATGCTCGATCAGAGCGCTCTCGACGTCGAACGGCCCGATGCGATAGCCGGATGAGGTGATGACGTCGTCGGAGCGGCCGATGAACGAGATCGAACCGTCCGGCTCGAACTCCACCGTGTCGCCGGTGCGGTAGTAACCGCCCGAGATCGCCGGGGTTTCCGACTGGTGGTAGCCGTCGAACCAGCGCAAGGGTGACTTGGCGATATCGACGGACAGAATGCCGGGCTGGTTGGGACCGAGCTCCTTGCCCGCGTCGTCGAGCACGACGATGCGGTAGCCGGGCATGGCGAAGCCGGCCGAGCCGGCCCGCACGGCGTGCGAAAGGCCGTGATGGTTGTTCACCATCATGCCGTTCTCGGTCTGGCCGTAATGGTCGTGGATCGGGACGGCGAGGTTCGCCTCGAACCAGCGGATCACTTCCGGGTTGAGCGGCTCGCCGGCGCTGCTCACCACGCGCAGCCGGCCCTTGACCCGGGCAGCCGGCGCGGCACCCTCCGCCATCAGCAGGCGGAAGGCCGTGGGCGAACCGGCAAGGCTGGTCACGCCCAGCCGCTCGATCGTGTCGTAGGTGCTTTTGGCGTTGAAGGCGCCCTCGTGGAAGGTGGTGGCGATGCCGAGCAGCAGCGGTCCGGTAATGCCGTAGTAGAGGCCGTAGGCCCAGCCGGGGTCGGCGATGTTCCAGAACACGTCGTCGGCGGTAAGACCGACAGCGTCGCGCATATAGGCGCCGAAGGCCATCAGTGCGTTGAGCGGCACCGGCACGCCCTTGGGAAAGCCCGTCGTGCCCGAGGTCGACATCATCATGAAGAGGTCGCTGCCCTTGCGCATGACGGGAGCGCAGTCCGGGCTGGCACCGGCAAGGGCCGCGCGGAAATCGATGTCGCCGGCGGGCAGCGCATCGCCGGCGCCGAGGATGGTCGCGACGCGCGGGCGGTTCTCGATCTCGTCCAGCTTGCCGCGATTGGCCGGATTGGTCACCACCAGCTTCGCGCCCGACGTTTTCAGCCGATGCTCGATCGCCTTGGGGCCGAAGGCGGTGAACAGCGGCTGGTAGATGGCGCCGACGCGCCAGACGCCAAGGATCAGCGCCACCAGCTCGGGAATGCGCGGCAGCAGGCCCGCCACCATGTCGCCGGGGCGCACGCCGGCGTCCTTCAGCACATTGCCGGCGCGGCCCGACATGTCGGCGAGGTCGTCGAAGGTGAATTCGCGCAACTCGCCGCCGGCCGAGATGGCGCGCAGCGCCAGGCGGTTCCCGCCGGTGTGACGGCCGCAGCATTCGACATAGGCGTTGATGGCGGTTGCCGGGTCGCCGTCGAGCCTGGCGATCTCGTCCTCGATGCGGAAACGCCGGACGGCGTCCTCGTAGCGCGGCAGGCGCGATGCAGCTTCTGTCATGGCAATCCTCCCAGGCCGGCGCGTCCCACCCTCCCAACGCGCCATGCCGGCAGATTGCCCCAAATCATGGCCCGGGTCGATTGCGGCGAAAGTCGGGGCCGAGCCTTGCGCCGGTCTTCGTCACCTCGAGGTCGCTTCGCGGTCGCCATGATCCACGCTCAAGGCGGACTCTGATCGTTGTTAGCTGTCATTCCGATGTTGCCGAGTATCGCCGCAACCCAGTGGCCAAAGCGATGGGGCTGGGAAAGTTCCTTGTCCAAAACGGCAATGGAATTGCCGTAATGCGCACAAGTATTTCTTGCTCTGGACAGACCTTTATCCGTTCAAATACGGTGCCTTTCCAAGTGAAGACGCGTGCCCAGGAAAGGTTCGGTCGCTTCGTGCAAAAGAATGTCTTCTCGTCGGTCGACCTGCCATCCCATCTGGATCACCACGCGCGCTTCGCGCTCTGGCAGGACATCCACGTCGCCGAGATCTGGTCGGTCGAATATACGATTTCCGAGAAGCTGGCGTTCGAGGCGGCGATCGAAGCGACGGCAGTCGGACCGCTGGTGCTGGGACAGATGGCCGGGACGATCCGGCATGCCAGCCGCAAGGCGAGCAACATCGCCGCCGACGGCAGGGACGGCTATCTCCTGCTGATCAACAATGGCGACACGGTGCTTCGCGGCGCCCAAATTGGCCGCGACTACAGCGTGGGCAAGGGCGAGGCCGCGCTGGTCTCCGCCTCGGAAGGGCTGCAGATGACGGGCGGCGACAGCAATGTCTGGGCCAATGTGGTGGTTCCCCGCGTCGTCCTGGAGAGCGCCTTCAAGCAAATCGACGACCGGCTGGCGCTGTGCATCGGAGCCGACAACGAGGCGCTCGACATGCTCAAGCGCTATTGCAGCTTCCTGGAAGCAGGGCCCACCTTGCTGTCGCCCGATCTCGTCAACCATGCCACGGAGACCATCGTCGATCTGATCGGCCTGGCAACGGGCGCCAAGGGCGAGACCGCCGAACTGGCGGGGTTGCGTGGCCTGCGCGCGGCGAGGCTGCAGGCAATCCTGCAAAAGATGCGGGAGAATTTCGCCGACCCTTCGATTTCGGCCCAGGGCGTTGCCCGGCAATTGCGGCTGTCGGTGCGGTATGTGCATGACATCCTGCAGGAAACCGGGGTGAGTTTTGCCGAGCGGATCCTGGAGTTGCGCCTGCAGAAGGCCCATCGGATGCTGAGCGACAGGCGCAACGACGGCATGCGGATCAGCGAGATCGCGCTGCTCAGCGGCTTCTCCGACGTGTCCTACTTCAACCGTTGTTTCCGTCGCCGCTTCGGCTCGACACCGAGCGGCGCCCGGTAGGGAAAAATGCATTCCGGCCAAAAGGATGCCGCGCCCGGCTGATGCCGATCGGCCACACTGATCCCGAAGACGTCCGGAGCGCTTTGCGCGACAATTCCGGTGCGGCTCAGCCCAAGACGCCACTGGAGAACAATGCAACACCGGGAGCCGCCGCGAAGCATTCCCGCACTGGCGCGGCATCCTGGGGCAGCAGATACTCATGAAAACCGTTTCGCTCGCCGCGGCCCTGCTTCTGGCGCCGGCCGGCCTGGCCACAGCCGAGCCCGCCGATGGGGCCTCGCCCACGGCCGCGTATAACTGGTCCGGCGTATATATTGGCGCGCAAGCCGGATACGCCTGGGGCGAGGGAAGGGTCGGGCAGACTTTCGTGCCCGGCGCCTTCGACAACTATGGCTGGGGCTACAACCCCTCCGGTGGTTTCGGGGGACTCTATATCGGCTACGTCAAGCAGTTCGACAGCGGTGTGGTCCTCGGCATCGAGGGCGATTACAATTTCGCCAGCGTCAAAGGTACGACGCTGTATCGAGCCTTGGGCGTCGACGATCCATTGTTCGGAGGTGAGCTCAGGCTGGATGCAGTTGGCTCGTTGCGTGTCCGGGCAGGCTATGCGGTGGGGCGGTGGCTGCCCTTCATCAGCGGCGGCCTGGCTATGGCAAACTACAAGCACACCACCGTGCATCTTCCCGGCAGCGTTCCCTACGCTGACGTCAGCGAAACCATATCAGGCTACACGGTGGGCGGCGGCGCCGAGTACGCGGTCACCGACAATTGGGTGCTTCGCGGCGAGTACCGGTTCGCTGATTTCGGCCGCCACCCCTCCGTGCGTCACTCGACGCTCGACGGGGCCGCTATCAAGCCCGACGCGATCGATCTGAAGGCGCACGATCTGCGCATCGGTGTCGCCTACAAATTCTAGAAAATCGCCATTTTCCGCAACCGGGCACTGTCTCCGGAAACAAACGCATATTCGCATCCGAGGGCTTTAAATGCACCGTTGTTCAGTCGTCATCGCGGTAATGATCGCCGCCACGTCAGCCGTCGCTGCGGACACCATGCAGCCCTTGGCCGGGGCGACAGCGGTGACGCCTCGTGTCTCTGGCTACGGCGAACTCTATCTCGGCGGACTCCGCTTCGTCGGTGACGACTACACGACCCGGGCCGGCGGAGGGGCCGCCAGCCTCAACATTCCTTTTGCCCAGCGATGGAACCTGCAGGGCGACCTGACCTATGACCGCATCTGGGGCCACTATTCCCCTCTGTATGATACGCGTGGCGCGATCCACATGTACTATCGCGATGCCGACAGTTTCGCGGCCGGGCTGTTCGCCACATACACATCGTTCGGCATTGCCGACGACGTGACGGCTTACAATTATGCGGTCGGTCCGGAAGCCCAGCTCTATCTCGGCAACCTTACCCTTTATGGCCAGGCCAGCGTCGGCCAACTCACCATCAACAGCTTTCATGGCGACCAATGGGGCGTGCGCGCCGTGGCGCGCTATTTCCCCCGGAAGAACCTTCGCCTCGATGGCGAAATCGCGTTCAAAAGAACAGACTACGGGATGAACGAGGACGTGTTCGGCGTTGCGGTCCAGGCAATGTACCGATTCGACGAAACGCCCTGGTCGCTGTTTGGCCGCTATGAATTCGAACGAACGAAGGTCGAAACATTTGCCGGGGACACCAGGGCCAACAAGTTCGTCATCGGCCTGCGCGCCAGCTTCGGCAGCGAGACGCTGTTCGATGAAGATCGCAATGGGGCGACCATGGACACCTATCGGCCCGCTTCGGTGATCAACACGAAATAGGCGCTTCGCCAGCCGCCTGCGCCACTCCTTGGACTTTGGGAAAATACAACCCATATTGAGTCCATGGAGCTTTGAGCGTGACCTTCGCGCGGACGGCCCTTTTTGCCGTGGCCTTCGTCGTCGCGGCTGTCCTTTCTCCCTTCTCTTCGGCCGGGAGCGAGAAAGTTGCGTTGCTGGCGGCGATCGACGGCGCCATCGGGCCGGCTAGCAGCAAGCAGCTCGAGGAAGCGCTCGACACCGCGGCCAAGCGGAATGCCGCGGTTCTTATCCTGGAGATCGACACCCCCGGCGGGCTGGTCACCTCGATGCGCGAGATGATCGCCGACATCCTTGCCTCGCCGGTGCCTGTCATCGGCTATGTGGCGCCAGCCGGCGGCCATGCGGCGAGCGCCGGCACCTATATTCTCTACGCCACCCATGTCGCCGCCATGGCGCCCGGCACCAATCTCGGCGCCGCGACGCCCGTCGAGATCGGCGGATTGCCGTCGCTTCCTGGTGGCGATCAGGGTGACAAGGGCAAGGACGACCAGAAAAACGCCAGCGGCCGACCGGCCGGCGACGCGATGATGGCCAAGGTAACCAATGACGCGGTCGCCCTGATCCGCTCGCTGGCGGAACTGCGCGGTCGCAATGGCGACTGGGGCGAGAAGGCGGTGCGCGAGGCGGCCAGCCTTTCGGCCAATGCGGCGCAGCAGGAACACGTGATCGATTTCGTCGCTCGCGACACGACCGAGCTCCTGCAACTGGCCGATGGGCGCACCGTCGATGTGGCCGGCAGGAAAGTGGTCCTGGCGACCAGGGGGCTGCCGGTGGAGACGCTGGAGCCAGGCTGGTTCATAAGGCTGCTCGCCGTCATCACCGACCCCAACACAGCCGTCGTCCTGATGCTGGTCGGCGTCTACGGCATCGTCTTCGAATTCACCAGCCCAGGCGCGGTCGCGCCCGGCGTGATCGGGACCATCTGCCTCGTGCTCGGGCTCTACGCGCTCGATCTCCTGCCGATCAACTTCACCGGCCTTGCCCTGATGCTGCTCGGCATCGCCTTCCTTGTCATCGAGGCCTTCAATCCCACTGTCGTGCTTGGCCTCGGCGGCGTGGCCGCCTTCCTGTTCGGAGCCACCATACTGCTCAGGGTCGAAGGGCCGGGCTTCACCATGTCGTGGGCGGTCATCGGCCCAGCCGCCGCGCTGACGCTCGGGCTGGCGCTGCTGACCGGCACCTATGTCCTGGCGGCGCGCAGGAACCCGCCCCGCGTCGGTCGGGAGGCCATGCGCGGCCTGCCGGCCGAAATCCTCGACTGGCAGGGCGGCGAGGGCCATGTGCTGGCCTGGGGCGAGCGCTGGCGGGCAAGGGCCGATGAACCGGTTGCCGTCGGCGACAGCGTCGAGGTGACCGGTGTCGGCGACCTCGTGCTGACCGTGCGACGGCGACACGTGGCTGGAAATGGGCAAGGCGAAACGGGGTAAGGCAATGATGATCGGTTCCATAGCCTATCTGATCGTCGCGCTGGTCGTGGTCATCTTCCTGTCCGCGGCCATCCGCATCCTCAGGGAATACCAGCGCGGCGTCGTCTTCACGCTCGGCCGCTTCACCGGGGTCAAGGGGCCAGGCCTCATCATCCTCGTCCCCTTCGTCCAGCAGATGGTGAAGGTCGATCTTCGCGTGGTGGTGCAGGACGTGCCGCCGCAGGACGTGATTTCGCGTGACAACGTCTCGGTCAAGGTCAACGCGGTGCTTTACTTCCGCATCGTCGACGCCGAGCGGGCGATCATCCAGGTAGAGGACTACATGGCCGCCACCAACCAGCTCGCGCAGACCACGCTGCGTTCGGTCCTCGGCAAGCACGAGCTCGACGAGATGCTGGCGGAGCGCGACAGGCTCAACAGCGACATCCAGGAGATTCTCGACCAGCGCACGGATGCCTGGGGCATCAAGGTGTCCAATGTCGAGATCAAGCATGTCGACCTGAACGAAAGCATGGTCCGCGCCATCGCCAAGCAGGCCGAGGCCGAACGGCTGCGGCGCGCCAAGGTGATCAATGCCGATGGCGAGCAGCAGGCGGCGGCGAAACTGGTCGAGGCGGGCCGCATGCTGGCGGCCGAGCCCCAGGCCATGCAACTGCGCTATTTCGAGGCCTTGCACGACATTGCCGGCGAGCGCTCGTCCACGGTGGTTTTTCCGCTGCCGGTGGACCTGCTCAACCAGTTCCTGAAGCAGCACGAGCGTTGAGGGTGGCAACTTCGCCTTCGAAGGTAGGGCATCGCATATGAGGTTCCCCCACTCCGTCGCCGCTACGCGGCGCCACCTCTCCCCCCTCCGGAGGGAGAGGTGGTCGGCAAAGCCGGCCGGAGCGGGGGTCGTGCCCATGCTTGTCCTGCTGGAGGTTGACGTCTCAAACGCCACGCCTCAGCGTGTGGCTGGGCCGGCCAGAAGCCGCAGCCAGGGCGGCAGGTGGAAGGCGCTCATCAGCAGGTACATCATGGTCATGCCGTCGAGCGGGAAATCGCCCGGCATGGCCGAGCATACCATGCCGCCACCGGTCACGGCGCTAACCAGCGCCATCGCCGCGAAGGTCGGCGCGGCCGCCAGCCCGAGCCAGCCCGCCGCGCCGAGGGCGCCGGCCTCACGCACGACGCTCTCCGTAGGCGTCGTGATGGCGCCACCACACACCGGTCTCGTTGCGGCCCATGGGCGCGCGGTCGAGCCACTGGTACATGCCCCACAACCCGTCGACGCCGCGCGCGTAGCCGGAATAGGTGTGGTGGACAGCGCCGTCCTGCAGGGCGAAGGCGCTGACGCCGGGCCGGTCGCGCGTGTAGGTGGCGACGTCGGTGCCGGTCATCGAGGCGATGATCTCCACCGGACCTTCGCTGCCGCGCAGCTTCCATTCGCTGACGGTCTTGCCTTCCAGCGGCGGGCGGGGCGCCATCGCCGGCTCCCGGCGGTAGTTGTATTCGATGCCGCCCTGCTGCTGCTGTTCCTCGGTGAAGAAGACGTTGAAGTCGGCGTTGAAGTCGCTCGGCGCGGACGACACCCAGTTGAAGTCCCAGCCCATGCGGCGCCTGAACCCCTGCAGTTTTTCCAGCGGCGCGCGCGATACCACGGCGAAGGCGACGTCATGGTTCTCCAGATGCACCACGACGCCGTTGAAGCCGTCGGCGATCGACGAGCAGGAAGGACAGCCGGCGGTGTAGTCCGGGCCGAACATGAAGTGATAGACCAGAAGCTGCGAGCGGCCGCGGAAAAGATCCTTCAGCGTGGCGGCGCCGGCTTCGGTGTCGAAGCCGTATGGCTTGTCGATCCGCACCCAGGGCAATGCCTGGCGCTGCATGGCCACTTCGTCGCCACGGCTGGTCAGCGCCTTTTCCTCCTTGAGGAGGGTGAGGCGGGCGGCGAGCCATTCCTCGCGTGTTCCTGTCGAATGCCGTGTCATGTCGTTTCTCCCTGTTCGAGACTTGCCGGTTTGTTCGCTGGAGGTAGGCTAGTCCCGAGATCTGCAAGGCGTGAGTTACAACTGTGACGGGATTTGAATGGACTCGCTGATCACCGCCGCCGCTCGCGCGCTGGCCGCCGGAGACCCGCTCGGCGCGCTCAACCGGGTGGCGCTGCGCGAGGATGCCTCGGCGCTGGCGCTGCGCGGCATCGCCATGGCGCAGCTCGGCGATCTCGACCGCGCCAAGGCGCTGCTCAGGCGCGCCGCCCGGGGCTTCGGGCCGAGGGAAGCACTGGCGCGCGCCCGCTGCGTGCTGGCCGAGGCCGAGATCGCGCTTGTCTCGCGCGACCTCGGCCGGCCAGACAAGGCGCTCGACCAGGCGCGCGTGACGCTGGAGGCGCATGGCGACCGGCTGAACGCCGCGCATGCGCGCATCGTCGAGGCGCGGCGCCTGTTGCTGTTCGGGCGGCTCGACGAGGCCGAGCGGATGCTGGACGGGCTGGGACCTTCCGCCACCGGCCTCGGCGTGCCGGCTCCGTCACCGCTGCCGGCGGCGCTTCGCGCGGCGGCCGAGCTGGTGACGGCGGGCATCGCGATCCGACGCATCCGCATCGGCGCGGCGCGGCAGGCGCTGGCCAGGGCCGGGCAGGCGGCGCGCGCGGCCGGCATCGCCGCCCTGACGGCGGAAGTCGAAAGCGCGTCGAGCGTGCTGGACGCGCCGGCCGCCCGCCTCGTCGGCCATGACGGCGAGCGACTGGTCGGGCTGGACGAGGTCGAGGCGCTGTTTGCTTCCGACACGCTGGTGGTCGACGCGTGCCGCAACGTGGTGCGCGTGCCAGGCGTGTTGTTGCCGCTGGCCAGCCGGCCTATCCTGTTTGCGCTGGCGCGCGTGCTGGCCGAGGCGTGGCCGGGCGATGCCTCGCGCGAGACACTGGTGCTCGGGGCGTTCCGGGGCAGGGATGCCGACGAATCGCATCGTGCCCGGCTGCGGGTCGAGATCGCGCGGCTGCGCGTGGAACTCGCTGCGCTTGCCGAGATCGTCGCGACCAAGCGGGGTTTCGCGCTCGAACCGCGCGGCGGCCGCAAGGTTGTTGTGCTGGCGCCGGCCGTCGAGGACCAGAACTCGTCGGTGCTGGCGCTGCTTGCCGATGGCGAGTCATGGTCGAGCTCGGCGCTGGCCGCCGCGCTCGACGCCAGCGCGCGCACCGTGCAGCGGGCGCTGGAGCAACTTGCCCGCGAAGGCAAGGCGCAGGCTTTCGGGCGCGGACGGGCGCAACGCTGGATGACACCGCCGGTGCCGGGTTTCCCGACAGCATTGTTGCTCCCGGCGCCGCTGCCGAACGGCTAAAGCACGCTGCAGTGCCTCGACGGTCAGATTCAAGGAGATAGCGCGATGAAACGGGCGACAGCGGAAATCATCAGGGAATACGGACCTTTCGAGCATATCGACCAGGTCGCCGGCGTCACCTATGACGGCAAGCATGTCTGGTTCGCGTCGGGCGACCGGGTGAACGCGCTCGATCCCGACAGCGGCGAGATCGTTGGGTCAATCGAGGTGCCCGCGCATGCCGGCTCGGCCTTCGACGGCCAGCATCTCTACCAGCTTGCCGACGAGCGCATCCAGAAGGTCGACCCCAAGACCAGCCGGGTGCTGTCCACCATCCCGTCGCCGGCTGGTGGCGGCTCGGGGCTTGCCTGGGCCGAGGGCTCGCTGTGGGTCGGCCAGCACCGCGCCCGCAAGATTCATCAGGTCGATCCGGAGACGGGCGCGATCCTGCGCACCATCGATTCCAACCGCTTCGTCACTGGCGTCACCTGGAGCGATGGCGAGCTGTGGCATGCTACCTGGGAAGGCGACGAGAGCGAGCTGCGCCGTATCGATCCCGAGACCGGTGAGGTGCTGGAGCGGCTCGACATGCCCGCCGGCGCGAACGTATCCGGGCTCGAGGCCGACGGCGGCGACCGTTTCTACTGCGGCGGCGGCAAGGTCGGCATCGTACGCGCCGTGCGCCGGCCCCGGCGCGGGTGAGGGCGCCAGCGCGGATGGCGAAAACTTCCGGTTGACCGGCCCGGCGCGCGCGGCGACTATCCTCGGGCTGTTTTGCCGGAGGAAACGCGATGGACGAGCCCGAACGCTGGCGTCATATGTCGAGCGCGCCGAGGGACGGCAGCCGGGTGCTGGTCACCATGCGCCAGTCGGAGCAGGGGCCGGCGGAGGTCGACCTCGCCTACTGGTCGAGGGCCGACCAGTTCGGCGACGAGGGCTGGCGGGCTTCCGACTCCTCGCCGGGCCGCATCGTCGAATATTCCGAATCGGAACTGAAGTGCTGGATGCCGCTGCCGACGGCGAGCCCCGGCAACAGCACGCCCGCCATGCCCGAGCCGTGGCTGGGCGAGGACGAGCAGGAACTCGACGGTTCCGGGATTTAGGGCGCCGACACCTTCTTTCCCCATGATGCAAGAAAGCGGCGTTCATCCCCCGCTCGGGAGATGAACGCCGCAGCTTGATCTGTCATGACGCCCGGCGCCGCGCGAACGGCACCGGGGAGGCTCAATGGCCCGTCATCGCATCGCAGGACACGTTGGGGTTCATGTCGGCGAACAGGCCGGACGGATTTCGCTTCCAGGCCCAGACGTGAAGTTCGTAGAAGGCCGGCAGGCCGTATCGGTTGGGCGCGCCGGTGAAGTTGAAAAGGTGGCCGCCAAGCGAGGCTGGTCCCTTGGTGGTAATGTATTCCACCGCCACCAGTTCCAGCGTGCCGTCCTCGGTCGGCTCGTACATGACCGCCTGTGGCTTCGCCACATCGACCGGACCGTCGCCGATCAGCGCCGCGTTGACATAGTGGATGCCCATGGCGCCGCCGTCGGCACCGCTGGCGCAGGGAATGGGCGCATAGCCCTCGCGCTCCGCGACAGCCACGTCCTGGAAGCGGCTGTTGGCCTCGCGCACGCTGTCGGCAAGCAACATTGGCGCCGCGCCGACGGAATCGTTGTGCGCCAGAGCAAGGCCCATGCCGCCAAGGCCCGTCGCGAACAGCAAGGCAAGCAGTTTCATCGTCTTCATCGTTTTGTCCCTCGTGTCGGTGGCAACGAGCGCCCGCGCCGCATCGGCGGCGACCTGTTCTCGTCGCAAAACTGTGGAGATGCGGCCGGCGCGCCCGCCACGCGCCGGCCGGGCGCTGCGTCAGCCCCTGGCGCGCGCCGTCTGCGGGCCGATCTGCGCGGCCACCGGGGTGATGCGATCGGCCGGGAAGCCGGCCTGCTCGGAATGGCGCCTGATGATGTCGGCGCTTTCGGCCTCGTGCACGCAATAGATCTTGTCGCCGGCGACGTAGCTGGTGATCCACCTGTAGGGCACGCCGAGCGCTTCGCAGACCTTCACCGAGTGGGTGGAAATGTCCTCCAGCTCCTTGGAGCTCATGGCGCCGGCGCCCGGCACGCTGCGTTCGATCATAAAGGTCGGCATCTGCTTCTCCTCATCTGTTTTGCATCCGTTGCCGGAGCGGTCCGAAACCGCCGCCGGACGGGTCGCTGAAATCGCCCTTTTCCTTGCAAGAGACCATCACCGGAACACCGAAGACCATGACCGAAACACCGACCAACATCGCAGCCGCTCCCGAAACCAGCCTGCTCGCCGACGTGCTCTCGCGCGTGCGGCTGACGGGCGCGCTGTTCCTCAAGGGCGAGTACGGCGCGCCTTGGGCGCTGGAGTCGCCGGCCTCTCACGATCTGATGGCGATGCTGGCGCCAGGAGCCGAACGGTTGATCGTCTTCCACATCGTCACCGAAGGCCGCATGTGGGTGGAGGCCGAAGGCACGCGGGTCGAGCTGCGGGCCGGCGATATGGGCATCCTGCCCGCCGCGCACCGACACGCCATGGGCAGCCTGCTGCCTTGCGCGCCGCGCCCGATCGGCGAGTTGCTGCCGCCCGCGCCATGGCCTGATATCCCGACCTGCCGGCTCGACGGCGGCGGCGAGCCGACAAGGGTTGTCTGCGGCTATTTCCGCTGCGACGAACCGCTGTTCAACGGGTTGCTGCGGCAATTGCCGCCGGTGTTCGGCGTGCGCCCGGGCGGCCCGACGCTGGACTGGATGATGGCGACAGTAGGCTACGCGCTGCATCGCGGCGCGCAACCCGGCGAGGACGCGCTAACGGCCCGGCTTCCCGAATTGCTGCTGGTCGAGGCGCTGCGCCTCCATGCCGAGCAGAGCGCGCGGCCGGATGGCTGGCTCGCCGCCATCCGCGACCCGGTCGTCGGGCGGGCGCTGGCATTGCTGCACCGCGACCCTGGCCATTCCTGGACGGTGCCGGAGCTGGCGCGGCTCGCGGCGACGTCGCGCTCGGTGCTGGGCGAACGCTTCGCGCAGCTTCTCGGCATCTCGCCCATGCAGTATCTCGCGGGCTGGCGCATGCAGATCGCGGCCGACCTGCTGCGCACGACGCGGCTCAAGATGCACGAGATCGCCGAACGCTCCGGCTACGGTTCCGAGGTCGCCTTCAGTCGCGCGTTCAGCCGCCATCTTGGCGTTGCGCCGGGGGCGTTGCGGCGCGCGCAGGACTAGGATTCCAGCCGACCCTGGACCGACGGTCGATATTTATCCTCAATCTGGCCACGAGCTGTTGACTTGATTTGGTCAAGTCGTACTAGATGTTGTTGTCGAGGTTCTTTCGAGTCGGACAGGCTCGGGAGCTAAGAGGGAAGCCGGTGACCCGCCAAAGGGGAGGCCGGCGCTGCCCCCGCAACTGTAAGCAGCGAGTCCGCGTCGAGTAACGCCACTGGCGCCGCAAGGCACCGGGAAGGCCGACAAAGGGCGACGACCTGCAAGCCAGGAGACCTGCCCCGACAGTTCGAAACGTCCACGGGCGGGGTGTCCCGGTGGTGCGCTGCTTTCGCGTGGGCTTCCAGGCGACTCAGGCAAGCGTGCGCCAGTGCTCCGTCCCCAACACCATCGGGGATGATGATGACCGCGACTGCAACTATCCACGCCAACGGAACCGCGCCCGCCGCGCCTCCTGTGACAATCGACCGTCCATCGGTCTCCGAGCCGGCCTACAGGGTTATCCGCCGCAACGGTTCGGTGACGCCCTTCGACCCGACCAAGATCACGGTCGCGTTGACCAAGGCGTTTCTCGCGGTCGAGGGTTCGACCGCGGCCGGCTCGCGGCGCGTCCATGACGTGGTGGAGGAACTGACGGCGCAGGTCATCGTCGCGCTCACCCGGCGCGCCGACGCCGGCCGCACCTTCCACATCGAGGATGTGCAGGACCAGGTGGAGCTGGCGCTGATGCGTGGCGAGCACCATAAGGTCGCGCGCGCCTATGTGCTCTATCGCGCGGAGCGGGCGAGGGAGCGCGCCGCGGAGAAAGCTGCGGAGGCCGCGTCTTCCCAGCCGGCGCTGCGGGTGAGGGGAGACGACGGCGCCTTGGTGCCGCTCGACGAGGCACGGCTCGCTCGTATCGTCGAGGAGGCCTGCGAAGGGCTGGAGGCCGTCTCGGCGGCGCCGATCCTCGGCGAGGCGCACCGCAATCTCTATGACGGCATCACGCCGGACGAACTGTCGCTGGCGCCGATCCTCGCCGCGCGCACGCTGGTGGAGCAGGAGCCGAACTACGCCTTCGTGTCGGCGCGCCTGTTGCTCGACCGCCTGCGCCGCGAGGCGCTGTCCTTCGTCGCCGGTCGGCCGGAGCAGGCGACACAGGCCAACATGAACGAACGCTACGCCACCTATTTCCCGGCCTTCGTGCGAACCGGCATCGAAGCCGAACTGGTCGACCCGGAGCTTGGCCGTTTCGACCTTGCGCGCCTGGGCGCGGCATTGAAGCCCGAACGCGACCTGCAGTTCCAGTTCCTCGGCCTGCAGACGCTCTACGACCGCTATTTCCTGCACACCAGGGGCAAGCGTTTCGAACTGCCGCAGGCGTTCTTCATGCGCGTCGCCATGGGGCTTGCCGTGCGCGAGATCGACCGGGAGGCGCGCGCCATCGCATTCTATGACCTGCTGTCGTCCTTTGATTTCATGGCCTCGACGCCGACGCTGTTCAATTCGGGTACGCTCAGGCCGCAATTGTCGTCCTGCTTCCTGACGACGATCGGCGACGATCTCGACGCCATCTTCAAGGGCATCAAGGACAATGCGCTTCTGGCCAAATATTCGGGCGGCCTGGGCAATGACTGGACGCCGGTGCGCGGCCTTGGCGCGCACATCAAGGGCACCAATGGCGAAAGCCAGGGCGTCGTGCCGTTCCTGAAGGTCGCCAACGATACGGCCATCGCCGTCAACCAGGGCGGCAAGCGCAAGGGCGCGGTCTGCGCCTATCTCGAGACCTGGCATGTCGACATCGAGGAATTCCTCGACCTCAGGAAGAACACCGGCGACGACCGTCGCCGCACCCACGACATGAACACCGCCAACTGGGTGCCGGACCTGTTCATGAGCCGCGTCGAGGCCGACGTCGAATGGACGCTGTTCTCGCCCGACGAGGTCGCCGACCTGCATGACCTCTACGGCACCGCCTTCAGGGCCGCCTACGAAGCCTATGAGGCCAAGGCGGCGGCCGGCGGCATCAAGGTGTTCCGCAAGGTTCGCGCCATCGACCTGTGGCGCAAGATGCTGACCATGCTGTTCGAAACAGGACACCCCTGGGTCACCTTCAAGGATCCCTGCAACATCCGCTCGCCGCAGGGCCATGTCGGCGTGGTGCACTCCTCGAACCTGTGCACCGAAATCACGCTCAACACCTCCAAGGACGAGGTGGCGGTGTGCAACCTCGGCTCGGTCAACCTGGCCAATCATATCGGCAATGGCGGGCTGGACCTGGCGCGGCTGGCGCGCACGGTCGGCACCGCCATGCGCATGCTGGACAACGTCATCGACATCAACTTCTACACCATTGCAGAGGCGCGCCGCTCGAACCTGCGCCACCGCCCGGTCGGCCTCGGCCTGATGGGTTTCCAGGACGCGCTGCAGGCGCTGCGCATCCCGTACGCGTCCGAGGCGGCGGTGGCCTTCGCGGACGCGAGCATGGAGGCGATCAGCTATCACGCCATCTCGGCTTCGGTGGAGCTTGCCGCCGAGCGCGGCCGCTATCCCAGCTTCGACGGTTCGCTGTGGTCGAAAGGCGTCCTGCCGATCGATTCGATTCGGCTGGTGTCGGATGCGCGCGGCGCGACCGTCGACATGGACGAGACCTCGACACTCGACTGGGAGGCGTTGCGCAAACGGGTGAAGAAGACCGGCATGCGCAATTCCAACACCATGGCGATCGCGCCGACGGCGACCATCTCCAACATCTGCGGCGTCGCGCAGTCGATCGAGCCGGCCTACCAGAACCTGTTTGTCAAGGCGAACATGTCGGGCGACTTCACCGTGGTCAACGCGCAACTCGTGCACGACCTCAAGCAGCGCGGCCTGTGGGACGAGGTGATGGTCTCCGACCTCAAATATTTCGACGGCTCGATCGGCCAGATCGACCGCGTGCCGGAAGACCTCAAAGCGCTCTACGCCACCGCCTTCGAGATCGACCCGGCCTGGCTGATCGAGGCCGCGTCGCGCCGCCAGAAATGGATCGACCAGGCGCAGTCGCTCAACCTCTACATCGCCAATCCTTCGGGGCGGAAGCTCGACGAGCTTTACCGGCTGGCGTGGCGCAAGGGGCTGAAGACCACCTATTACCTGCGTTCGCGCTCGGCCACCCATGTCGAGAAGTCGACGCTCAAGGGCACCGACAGCAAGCTCAACGCGGTGTCGGCGGCCCCGATGCCGGTAGCCGCCGTCGCGGCGCCCATCGTGGTCAATCCCGACGCCGCCTGGGGCAAGGCCTGCGCCATCGACGATCCCGAATGCGAGGCCTGCCAGTAGGCAAAGGCAACCGGAGATACGCCGCGTGGCTGCCCCTCATCCCGCTGCCGCGACCTTCTCCCCGTTAGGACTGGGAGAAGGGGCCTTCATCGATGGTTTCGCCAATCGCCAACACTGCAGGAAGCGAGCCAGCGTAGCGGCCAGACATTTCTCCCCGTCCCTATACGGGGAGAAATGTCCGGCAGGACAATGAGGGGCGGCGCCGAGGCCTGAAGAACGAATTCAAAGGACACAAGAAAATGCTCGACTGGTCAGAACCAAAGGCGCCATCCACGGCGGCGCTCGCTCCTCTTCCCACAGACGATGTTCCCCCCACCGAGGCCACCGGTCTCGGCGAGATCGAACGCGGCGGCGCCCGTGTCTCGGTCGGCGACAAGCGGATGATCAACGCGCGTGCCGACGTGAATCAACTCCTGCCGCTAAAGTATCGCTGGGCCTGGGAAAAATATCTTTCCGGCTGCAACAATCACTGGATGCCGACCGAGGTATCGATGCAGGCCGACATCGCGCTGTGGAAGGCGAAGGATGGCTTGACCGAGGACGAGCGGCGCATGCTGAAGCGCAATCTCGGCTTCTTCGCCGCGTCGGAATCGCTGGTGGCGAACAACATCGTGCTCGCCATCTATCGCCATCTCACCAATCCCGAATGCCGCCAGTATCTGCTGCGGCAGGCCTTCGAGGAAGCGATCCACACGCACACCTTCCAGTACATCGTCGAAAGCCTGTCGCTGGACGAGGGCGAGCTGTTCAACATGTACCGCGAGGTGCCCTCGATCACCGACAAGGCGGCCTGGGCGCTGAAGCATACGCAGCATCTGGACGATCCCGACTTCAGGACCGGAACGCCCGAGGCCGACCAGGCATTCCTGCGCGATCTCGTCGCCTTTTACGTCATCTTCGAGGGCATGTGGTTCTACACCGGCTTCGCGCAGATCCTGTCGCTCGGTCGCCGCAACAAGATGGTCGGCATCGCCGAGCAGTACCAGTACATACTGCGCGACGAGTCGATCCACCTGAACTTCGGCATCGACGTCATCAACCAGATCAGGATCGAGAACCCGCATTTGTGGACGCGGGAGTTCCAGGACGAGGTGCGCGGCATGATCACGCAAGCCGCCGAGCTGGAAGCGGCCTATGGCCGGGATACGATGCCGCGCGGCTTCCTCGGCCTCAACGCCGCGCTTTGCGAGCAGTACATGCATTTCATAGCCAACCGCCGCTGCGCCCAGCTCGGCCTGACGCCGGTCTTTTCCGAGACGGAGAATCCGTTCCCCTGGATGTCGGAGGCGATGGACCTGAAGAAGGAGAAGAACTTCTTCGAGACGCGCGTCATCGAGTACCAGAATGGCGGGGCGCTGGCATGGGACTGAGGCTCGACACCGCGCGCCTCGCGCCGGCCGCCGTCCGGCCACCTGAGCCGGAGGACGTGTTCCTGTCCTGGCTGATGCAGCAACCGCCGGGACGCGACCTCGCGGCCGCCGCCCGCGCCGAGATCCACCGGCTGCGCCGCTACCAGGGGCAGCACTCCGGGCCGGGGCGCCTCGCCGAGCTGTTCGAGGCCCTGCACCGTTCGCTGCGAACCGGACCGGCCGGGCAGGGGCAGGGATGAAGTCCGGCGCGCGGGCGAACGAGGATCAGACGCCCTGTTCGCCGGCCGCGCCGTCCGGCTTCTTGGACCACAGGCTGACGGCATGGTCGACGATCCGCCGCATCTCCATGATGATGCCCTGGCCTTCACCGAGCGGGCCGGCCGTCGCCACGCCCGCGCGCAGGGCGCTGGCGCCAACCGGGACGAACGCATCGGTGTCCATGAGCTTCGGCACCTCGAACCAGACCCATCGGCGTTGCCCGTCGACCGTCAGCGGCGCGCCTTCCCTGGTTTTCGGGCGCTCCGGCCACGCCATGTCCTCGGCCAGGTGCAGAGCCGTGCACCGGTCGAAATCCACCCCGATCAGCAGGACCTTTGCCGCGAGCCGGTAGAGCGTGCCGAGCGGAGAGCCCTGGCCGAGCGGATCCTCCAGCGCATGGTTCCGCGTGATCTCCCGGGCAAGGGGACCGAGCGCGGCGAACGAGGTCGACGGGTGATCGCTGCGCAGGGTGCCGGGCCAGGTGCGGAACAGTTCGGCGATACTTCCCATCTCCCGTGTCGGCGTGATGCGCGGATCATAGGCGGGCATGGTGTCGCGGATCGTATCAAGCCATGCATGAGGCACCGGCGGCGCCTCCCATTTCTCCGGATCGGTAAGGCCGGCCGACTGCGCGGGCATGACGAGCGTGCCGCCAGGACCGACCGCCCGAAGCAGGGCCTCGACGACCGCCACCGGGCCGCCATTGACCCATCCCAGCGCGCTGAGCGACGCGTGGACGATGACGATGTCGCCGGCCTGGATTCCCAATGACCGCAACTCGGCAAAAAGGCTCTCCGTCGTGACGGGCTGCCTGGTTCGGCGGATCTGGTCAGCTTCCGTCATATGGATGCTTCCGGCTTTCCCGCGGCGTGGCGCGAAGCTAAAGCGCGGGCTGGCGAAGGGCCGATGCCACGCCCCTGGGGTGGATGAAGATCAGCCGGCCCGCAAGCAGCAGCGCCGCCGCAACGATGACGAGCACGACGAGGCTCGGAAGGTGGAGGAACATGTCGCGCCATCGCGGCTCGACGACCTCGCCGGTGCTGAAGGCCTCGCCGCTGAACTGGCACAGGATCCAGGAGGCGCCGCTGCGCACCATGTCGGCGTCGATCGACGAGATCAGTTCGTTGGCCTCGTTCCTGGCGGCAGGCATGGTCGCCATATAGGCGAGCAGCGCCTTGGTGGTCGCCAGATAGGCGTGGCTGCACTCGTTGAAGGGGCTTTCCTCGTCCATGAGGCTGCCGGGCATCAGGCCCCAGAGGCAGTAGGTGTATTGCAGGTTGCCGTGGTTGTAGAGCCGCCGGAAGGTCGGGTCGGTCTGCGTCTGCCGCTGCGCGAGGTCGAGGATGGCGCCTCGATAGCCCGAGATCACCGCCATCTGGCCATGCGTCAGGCTGGGTATCTGTATGCCAGGAGGCGGAGGGGCGGAGCTGGAGCTATGCGCAACCGCCTGTGTCGCGCTCAGCGCCAGGAAAAGAAAGACGGCCGCCAGGGCGCGAAACCGAGGCGGCCGTTGCATGATGTCAGGCGTAGCGGCGCGCGAGGCCGCCCTGGCTGCGGGTCGCGAGCTGGCGCTCGACGACGGCGCCGAAGGCAAGACCGATGACCGCCCACAGCACGAGCTGTATGCCGAGCGAAGCGACGCGGAACTGCCACAGCACCATCGCCGAGAAATCCTCGGGCACTTCGTTGATGTTGGGCAGGGCGGCCTTCACCAGCGCGAAGACGACCAGATAGGCAAGCGCCGCCACGATCGCCGCGTTCCAGGCGCCGAGCTGCTTCCACAGCCGCTGCGCCAGGCCGACCGCGGCCACCATCGCGGCGACCGAGACCAGGATCATGATGAAGAACAGCTCCGTGCGGTAACCGATCGTTTCAGGATTGCCGACCGCAGGTGGGTTCGCAGGATATTTCAAGCCGGGGATCACGATCACCGCCACGAAGCCGAGAACGGCAAGCAGCGCCGAGGTGCCGCGGGGGCCAAGCGAACCCAGCCGACCGTAGGCGAAGGCGAAGACGAGCGAGAAGATGCCGCCGAGCGCCGCGCCGTAGACGAGCACGCCGGTCGCGAGGCCGATGCCGGCCTGCGTCGTGCGGCTGACGATTTCTTCCTCAGGCGCCTCGCCGGCGGCCTGGGCCTTCTGCTCTTCAAAGGCGATGGCCTTGTCGACTTGCGGTTCGCCATAAACCCTGGCGAAGGCAAAAGCCAATATCCCTGCGATCAGCCCGACAAGCATGCCGCGCAGCAAAAGCTTTCCAACCATGTCAGTATCCCCTTAGTGGCAGGGGAAGCCGAGCAGGTGCCGGCCGTCATGCACGAATTCGTGCACGTACATGCCGCGGATGAGCGACGTCGCGCCTTCTTCCGCGCCGATGAAATAGATTGCCAGCAGCAGCAGCAGGCCGCCGAAGATCGCCCAGGGCAGAATCTCGCGAACGGGAATGGCAACTGGCGCGGCGCCGGGCGAAAGGGCGATGTCAGACATGAAAACCTCCTAGGATACAGCGTCCCAATGCTTAAAAACGAGATACACAGCGGTCTGACTCTCAGCTTCAGGCATTGGGAGGCTGATCACAGTGGCGCGACCGTGCTGGATTTTCGCCAGCTTCGCTTCGTAACTCACGAAAGACGGTAGAGGTACGGCCTGTTTCTGTCAACAAACGGCAGGGCTGTTCCCGTGCAAAGGGGGCGTCGGCGAGGACGACTGTCGCCTTTACGCAGGTGCCGCGTCGCTTTCGTACCAACCGCTGCGCGGACACGGTGCTTAGATCGCATCGTTCAAGGTGCCCGTCGGCGACTCGGCCGAGGGGATAATTGGGAAGCCGGTGAGAAACCGGCGCTGCCCCCGCAACGGTAGCGAAGCGTGCGTTCCGACTGAAACCACTGGGCAAAGCCTGGGAAGGTGTCGGGACAAGTCCGCCAGGACGGCTTCGGAGCCCGGAAACCAGCCTCGAACACAATGGAACTCGACTGATCGCGGTGGGCGATCAAGGGGCAGATGCGGACCGGCGCCCGGCCGGAAATGTCCGTGACTTTCCTCCGTCACCACCAGGTTCAGTCCTCTGCAAAAGGACGAACATGGATACTCGAAACGAAATGCCCGAACTGGCGCTCGGCCGGATGGATTCCCGCGTGCGCGGGAGACGTCGGCCGAACCCGGCGACGATGGCGGCGATCTCGCCGTTGCCGCCGCCGGAAGAGGTGTTCGCCGACTGGCTGCTGTCGGTGCCGCACGGCGCCGACCTCAGGCATGCGGCGCGGCGGCAGATCGCACTGATCGACCGGCGACGCTCCCTTCATCCCGACGTCCAGGTGCTGCGGGTCCTGCTCGCGGCGGTCGCCGGCACAGGCGTTTGGACGCCCCCCGTATCCAATCTTTGAGGAAAGAACATCATGTCCGCACAATCCACGAATCCGGCCACCACTCCGGCCAAGCGAGGCCTGCTCGAGCGGCTCGAGGCCGGCCCGGTCATCTGCGCCGAAGGTTACCTGTTCGAGCTCGAGCGCCGCGGCTATCTGCAGGCGGGTCCCTTTGTCCCCGAAGTGGTCATCGAGCATCCGCGCGCGGTGACGCGGCTGCATGAGGACTTCGTTCACGCCGGGTCGGACGTCGTCGAGGCCTTCACCTACTATGCTCATCGCCAGAAGCTGAAGGTGATCGGCCGCGAGGACATACTGGAGACGATCAACCGGCAAGCGCTGCGCATCGCCAAGGACGTCGCCGACCGCAACGGCTGCCTGATGGCCGGCAACATCTGCAACACCAATGCCTACGAAGCCGACGATCCGAAGACGCACAACACCGTGCGCGCCATGTTCGAGGAGCAGATCGGCTGGGCGGTCGAGGAGGGTGCCGACTTCCTCATCGCCGAGACCATCGACTGGTATGGCGAGGCGGCCATCGCGCTCGACGTCATGAAGGCGACCGGCCTGCCGACGGTCGTGACGCTTTCGGTCCATCGCGACGAGAACATGTTCGACGGCGTTGACGTCGTCGAGGCGTGCAAGCGGCTGGAGGCGGCCGGCGCGGACGTCGTCGGCCTCAATTGCCAGCGTGGGCCGAAGACGCTGATGCCGGTGGTGCGCAAGGTTCGCGACGCGGTGTCGTGCCATGTCGCTTCGCTGCCGGTGCCCTACCGCACCACTGAGGCCGAGCCGACCTTCCAGTCGCTCACCGACCGGGCATGCTCCTGTATCCCCGGCAACCGACCGTTCCCGACCGCGCTCGATCCCTTCACCTGCAATCGCTACGAGTGCGCCGAATACGCCCGCGAGGCTTACGACATGGGCGTTCGCTATATCGGCCTCTGCTGCGGCGCGGCGCCCCATCATATCCGCGCCGTCGCCGAGGCGCTCGGCCGCACCGTGCCGGGCAGCCGCTATTCGCCCGACATGTCGAAGCACGCCTTCTTCGGCACGGACGCCGCGATCCCCGAAAAATACAAGGAACGCCGCGTCGAGATCTGACCGGCCAACCCAAGAGGCAGCCATGAGCATATCTTCCCTTCAGCAACGGCAAGCGGGCGGCGACGCGATCGATGCCCTCGTCGCCGCGCACAGGCCGGGCCACGGACTGGCGCGGCCCTTCTACACGGACCCGGCGATCTTCGAGCGGGACATGGAGCGCGTCTTCCGGCGTCACTGGCATTGCCTGGCGCATGAGAGCGCCGTCGCCAGTCCCGGCGACTTCGAGGTGTTCCGGCTAGGGGACGAGCAGGTGATCCTGTCGCGCGGCATGGACGGCGCCGTCCATGCCATGCTCAATGTCTGCCGCCATCGCGGCGCGGAAGTCTGCACCAAGCCGAAGGGCAACGCGAAGTTCTTCGTCTGCCCCTATCACGCCTGGACTTACGCCAATGACGGGTCGCTGCGCGCGGCCCGTCTCATGCCCAAGGATTTCGACCGCGCCGCGCATAGCCTGAAGAAGGTCAATGTGCGCGTCGCGGCCGGCCTTGTGTTCATTTCCTTCGCGGCCACGCCGCTCGATTTCGAGCCGATCGAGAATGCGCTGCGCGCAAGCTGCGGCCAGTATGGCTGGGACACGGCCAAAGTGGCGCACCGGCAGAGCTACGCGCTCGACGCCAACTGGAAGCTGGCGGTCGAGAACTATGTCGAGTGCTATCATTGCGGTCCGGCGCATCCCGAATATTCGCAGACGCACGCGCTGGAGCAGCCGCTAGAGATGATCGAAAAGCTCAACCAGGCGATGGAGGCGCGCACCTGCGCGCTGGGCATCGAGGTGGTGAGCGGCGACCGCTGGCAGAATTCGGCCACTGGCCAGGAAGCCATCCATACATTCCGCTACGCGCTCTACGACGGGGTCGCCACCGGCAGCCAGGACGGCAAGGCGGTGGCGCCGCTGATGGGACGGTTCGCCGACTATGATGGCGGCGTCACCTCGATCCATCTCGGTGGCACCACCTTCCTCGTCTGTTATCCCGACCACGGCATGATCTACCGGTTCATCCCCAAGAGCGTCGACACCTGCGAGATGGAACTGATCTGGCTGGTGCGCGGCGATGCCGAGGAGGGCAGGGACTACGACCTCGAGCGGCTGACCTGGCTTTGGCGAGTCACCACCGAGGAGGACAAGAAGATCATCGAGCACACCGCGCGCGGCGTGCGCTCGTACTATTTCGAACCCGGCCCGATCGCGCCGATGGAGCACAACGAGCTGCGCTACATCGGCTGGTACCTGGGCGAGATCAGCCGGCCTTGAGCCGCAGGCGCGATACTGGCCTGGCGCGACGAGCAGGAAATCCGGTTCAAAGGCTCACCGGAAGCAGGCCCATTGCCGCGCCGGCAAGCGCGCACGCGGCAAGCGTGGGAAGCATGCCGATCCTGAACCGCAGCATGGCGATCATCGCCGCCAGAGCCAGCGCGGCGGCGCGCCAGTCAATGGAGCCCGGCACTGGCACATCGGGCCCGGTCGCGCCGAGGAAGTCGAGCGTCCGGACCTCGCGGAAGATGACGTGGAGGGCAAACCAGAGCGCGAGGTTCATCACCACGCCGACCACCGCGGCGGTGATGGCCGAGAGCGCCGCCGAGATCGCCTTGTTGCCGCGCAGGGCCTCGACATAGGGCGCCCCGAGGAAAATCCAGAGAAAGCAGGGCGCGAACGTCACCCAGGTCGTGAGCAGCGCGCCCAGGCAGCCTGCGAGCATGGGGGAGAGCGTGCCCGGCGCCCGGTAGGCGGCCAGGAAGCCGACGAACTGGAGGACCATGATGAGCGGTCCGGGCGTCGTCTCCGCCAACCCGAGCCCGTCGACCATCTCGCCCGGTGCGAGCCAGCCAAACGTGCCGACGGCCGCCTGCGCCACATAGGCCAGGACGGCATAGGCGCCGCCGAAGGTGACGACGGCCATAGTGCTGAAGAAGGCGCCGATCTGCGTCCAAGCGCTTGAAGATCCCGTGATCAGCCACAGCAGCAGTACCGGCCCCAGCCAGGCCGGCAATCCTATGGCCAGGACGCGGGCCGCGCGTCGCGCGGAAGGCTCGGCATGCGCAAGCTGGCCATGCTCGAACATCCGGTCGATGATGCCCACGGCGCCGCCATCCTCGCCACCGTCATGTCGGTCGGCGGCGAAGCGGCCCGGCGCATACCGGTTTGCAAGCCAGCCGACCAATCCGGCCGCGAGGATGATGAGCGGAAACGGCAGGCGGAACGCGTAGATGCCGATGAAGGCGGCAATCGCGATGCCGACCATGAAGCGGCTTTTCAGCGCGCGCCTGCCGATCCGCAGCACGGCTTCCACCACGACGGCCAGAACGGCCGCCTTGACACCGAAGAACACCGCTTCGACCAGCGGCACATGCCGATAGACGGCATAGAGGATGCTGAGTCCGAGCATCACCAACGCGCCGGGAAGCACGAACAGGATGCCGGCAACGAGGCCGCCGCGTGTCCGGTGCAGGAGCCAGCCGATATAGATGGCGAGCTGCTGTGCCTCCGGGCCGGGAAGCAGCATGCAGTAGTTCAGCGCATGCAGGAAACGGCGCTCGCCGATCCAGCGGCGCTGCTCGACCAGTTCCCTGTGCATCAGGGCGATCTGGCCCGCGGGTCCGCCGAAGGAGAGCAGGCCGATCCTGCCCCAGACCCGGGTGGCCTGCGCAAGCGTGGGCGCGACGGGATCGGCGGCGGCGTTGCGTGTCGTCAGGGCAAGCGGCATGGCTGCCCCCTCACGCTGGCCGGGGGCTGGACGGCCAGTTGTGCGTCTCCTCGGTGGCATCCCGGCACCAGCGGTAGAAGGCGTCGTAGAGCAGCATGCCTGCCTCGAGTTGCTGGAGGTCGTCGCGGAACATGCGCGAAAGGCCGAGCGAGGCCGCGAGGAAGCCGGCCGCCTGCGGCGCGAGATCGAGCCGCGCGGTGTCGGCGGCGCGCACGATCGTCGCCAGACGGTCGAGCGGCGCGCAGGAGAGGCCGAACGCCTCGATCATCGTGTCGAAGGTGCAGCGCTCGCCCTGATGGCTCCAGAACACGCCGTCAATGTCGAAAGGTGTGGCATCGAAGCGCTCGGCCACCGCCTGTACCTCGGACGCGGCCACGAACAGGAAGACGGCATTGGGGTCGACGAAGCGCCGGATGAGCCAGGGACAGGCGATGCGATCGACCTTGGGCCGCGCGCGCGTCACCCAGACCGTGCGTCCGGCCGCGTCGCGTCGCGGCAATTTACGGGGATCGACGAGCAGGCCGCCCGAGGCGCGCCAGGCTTCGAACCCGCCTTCAAGCGTTTCGGCCTCGATGCCTTTGTGGAGAAGCCAGGCAGCGGCGCCCTGGCTGAGCTTCTGCCCTTTCTGGCAAACGACCACGACGTGGCGGTCGGTGAACTGCCCCGCCCAATTGGCGGCGTCTAGCGCATCGCGGCGCAAGGCCGCGGGCAGGAAACGCGGATCGGCGGCGACGTCTTCCTCTGTGCGGACATCGACGATCGTTGGCGCGGTCGGCAAGCCGACCAGACGTGCGAGCTGGGAGGTGGTGATTTCGGTGTTCGACGGCATGGCGTCCATCCCCTTTCTCTCGGGAAAGCTGGACGCGAACTTTGGGCTGCCGCCTCACGGGGTAGTCGCGAAATAACCCCTTGGCACTTAGGGTAGTCGCATGTTCCGGCGCGCGCAAGTGTGACGCGGGAGCGCTGCTAGGCCCTGAGGCGTCGGCGCGCGATGCCGGCGTGGAAGCGGGCGCCGTCGAGCAGGACGGCATCGTTGAAGTCGTAGCCGGGGTTATGCAGCGGCCGGCTGTCGGTGCCGTTTCCGAGGAAGGCGAAGCAGCCCGGCACATGTTCGAGGAAGCGGGCGAAATCCTCCGACGCCGTGTTGGGGCTGGCGAGCGTCGCCACCCGGTCCGCGCCGTAGAGGTCGCGCGCCACGGCGAGCGCCTCGTCGGCGCAAGTCCCGTCGTTGAGCAGCGGTACGAATTCCCTCGTGTAACTCGCCTCGGCGGTGACGTTGTAGGCCAGCGCCGTGCCCTCGGCGATGACGCGCATCTGCCGCTCGACGACGGCGCTGACCTGCGGGTTGAAGGAGCGCACGTCGCCCCGGATGCGGGCCTCGCCGGGCAGCACGTTGCGGGTGCCGTCGGTTACCAGTTCGGTCACCGAGAGCACGGCGGTCTCGGCCGGGTCGAGCCGGCGCGACACGATGGTCTGCAGGCTGGTGACCAACGCGCAGGCCGCGACGAGCGTCTCGCTGCCGGCCTGCGGGCGCGAGGCATGGCCGCCCAGCCCGCGCAGCACGATCTCGAAATTGTCCTCCGCCGACATCAGCGGGCCGGTGCGAAGCCGGAAAGCGCCGGCCGGTGACGCCGGCATGTTGTGCAGCCCGTAGATCTCCTCGAACGGGAAGCGCTCGAACAGCCCGTCCTCGATCATCGCCAGCGCGCCTTTGCCCCATTCCTCGGCGGGCTGGAAGATGAAGCGCACCGTGCCGTCGAAGCCGCCGTCCTCGGCAAGCATGCGGGCGGCGCCGAGCAGCATGGCGACATGGCCGTCATGGCCGCAGGCATGCATCAGGCCGGGGCTGGTCGACCGGTAGGCGGCCGTGCCCTGCTCGGCGATGCGCAGCGCGTCCATGTCGGCGCGCAGCGCTATGGCGCGGTTGCCGCCGCCGCGCTTCAGCGTGGCGACAACGCCTGTGCCGCCGACGCCCTCGACGACTTCGTCCAGCCCGAACTGCCGCAGCTTGGCCGCCACGAAGGCGGCGGTGCGCTTCTCCTCGAAGCCGAATTCCGGGTGCGCGTGCAGGTCGTGCCGCCAGGCGGTCATCTGCCGGTGAAGCTCGGCCAGGTTCAGCATCGGTCATACCCCCGTTTCGGCCTTGCCGGCCGACGCGCTCATTGAATACGCCCTCAGCCGACGCCGGCAAGCCGCCGCGCGACATCGAGCAGCACGTTCGCACCCGCGACGAGATCAGCCTCGGCGGTGAACTCGCGCGGATTGTGGCTGATGCCGTCGCGGCTCGGCACGAAGATCATGGCGGCGGGCGCGATTCTGGCGATCATCTGGGCGTCGTGGCCGGCGCCAGAGGTCATGCGCCGCGAGGCCAGCCCGCGCGCCCTGGCGCAATCCTCGATTGTGGCGACGATGCCCGCGTCGAAAAGCACCGGCTCGAAGCGCGCCAGCCGCTCCGTCGCTATCGAGACGCCTTCGCTCGCCGCAAGCTCGCCGACGAAAGTGGCGAGCGCGGCTTCGGCGGCCTTCAGGCGATCCTCGTCCGGATCGCGCAGATCGACGGTCATCACGGCGCGCGAGGGAATGACGTTGATGGCGTTGGGCTCCAGGCTCAGCGCGCCCACCGTGGCGACCGTGGTGCCGTTAGAGCGGACCGCGATCTCGCGCAGGAGGGTTATGATGCGCGCCGCCGCGAGGCCGGCGTCGCGGCGCATGGCGGTCGGTGTGGTGCCGGCATGGTTGGCGACGCCGTCGATGACAAGCCGCTGCCAGGAAATCCCCTGCAGGTTCTCGACAGCGCCGAGCGGTATGCCGTCGCGCTCCAGCACCGGACCCTGCTCGATGTGCAACTCGACATAGGCCTGCGGCGTGAGGAAGCCTGGCTCGGCGGTGCCGGCATAGCCGATGCGGGCGAGTTCGTCGCCCAGCACCGTGCTATCGGCGCCGACGGTGGCAAGCGCGGCCTCGACGCCGAGCCCGCCGGCATAGACAAGCGAGCCCATCATGTCGGGGGCATAGCGCACGCCTTCCTCATTGGTGAAGGCGGCGACCACGATCGGCCGGGCTGGCTTCACGCCGGCCTCTTTCAGCGTCTCGACCACCTCGAGCCCGGCAAGGACGCCGTAGCAGCCGTCATAGATGCCGGCGTCGATCACCGTGTCGATGTGCGAGCCGAGCATCAGGGGCGCGGCATCCGGATCGTCCGCCTCGTCCCATATCGCCAGGATGTTGCCGATCCGGTCGATGGCGACGCGCAGGCCCGCGCCCTCGGCCCATGCCACGAAGCGGTCGCGGCCGAGCCGGTCGGCATCGGAGGCGGCAAGCCGGGTCAGGCGGCCTTCGCCGTCGCGTCCGATGGCGCCGAGCGCGCGGATGCGGCCAAGAAGCCGGTCGGCGTCGATGGAGAGGTCGCTCATGCCATGCTCATCTCGGCGGCCTCGGGCGGCGCGCCGACAAGCTGGCGGTAGAGCGCCGGGTCGGTGGCGCCTTCAGTGTTGATCAGGAAGACGCGCGATTGCGGGCCGAGGCCGGTCGCCGCGCGCAGGGCCGGGTCGCCGGCCGCCTTGATCAGCCCGGCAAGCCCGACACCGCCGCTTTCGCCGGCAACCACGGCCGGGTCACCGGCGGCGGGCCGCGCCAGGCGGCGCATCACCATCACCGCATCGTCGTCCTCCACGGTCATGAAGGCATCGGCGGCGCGCGACAGTATGTCGAAGGCGACCAGCGACGGCTCATGGCATTCGAGCATGGCCATGACCGTGGCGCCGGCATGCGCGACCTTGACCGGGCGGCCGGCGCCGGCGCTGGCGAAGACGCAGGCCGCGAGCGAGGGCTCGACCACGCCCATGAAAGGGCGCGCTTCACCGAAGATCAGCGCCATGTGCGCGGCGACCGCGGCGGCGATGCCGCCGACGCCGGCCTGCACGAAGACATGGGTGGGCGGCGCCGGCATGGCGGCGAGCGCCTCGGCGACGAGTGCTGTGTAACCCTGCATGACGAGGCGCGGAATGGTCTCATAACCCGGCCAGGACGTGTCCGATACGACCGTCCAGCCATTGGCTTCGGCCTGGCGGGCGGCCTCGCGCACCGAAGCGTCGTAGCCGCCGTCGACGCGCACCATGCGCGCGCCGTAGCTGGCGATGGCGGCGACGCGCTCGTCGCTGACGCCGGCATGGACGAAGACGACGCTTTGCGCGCCGACCAATCGTGCTCCTTGCGCGACCGATCGACCATGATTGCCGTCGGTGGCGCAGGCGAAGGTCATGCCGGCCGCGACATCGGCGACCTCGGGCGAACGCCATTCGGCGATGTCGACCTTGCGGCCCAGCCTGGCGGAGGCGGCCTCGAGCACGACGCGAACCACCGCGTAGGCGCCGCCGAGCGCCTTGAAGCTGCCGAGGCCGAGCCGTTTGTCCTCGTCCTTGATGTGAATGGCGCCAATGCCGAGCTCGCGGGCAAGGCCGGGCAGCGACAGCAGCGGCGTCGGCGCGTGGCCGTCGCGCAGGCGCAGGAAGCTCGCCACGTCGTCGGCCGCCTGCGCTCCGAAAGCAGCGGCGTCGACCGCGGCGAGCGGCTGGCGATGGTTGGGAAGGGTGTTGAGGATCAGCACGGCCTGGCCTCCGTTTTTTGAGGGCGGAAATGTCTGATGTAAGAAATAGTTCATCAGAGCCGATAAAGGTGCTGTATATTGGCCCTTCCTGCGCAAATTTCGCTCTTCAATAGGGGTATCCATGAAAGATCGGCTCGCCACCGGCAACGGGCTGGACCGTTTCGACCTCGCGATCCTGGAGGTCCTGCAGCGTGACAACCACACGCCGCAGCGGCTGATCGCCGAAGCCGTCGGCCTGTCGGCGCCCGCCGTGCAGCGCCGTATCCGCCGCATGGAAGAGAGCGGCGCGATCGCGGCCAATGTCGCCGTGGTCGACCCGGCCGTCGTCGGCCGGGCGCTGACGCTGTTCGTGGAGGTGGAGATGGAAAGCGAGCGCGCCGAAATGCTGGAAACGGCCAAGCGCGCCTTCGCCGCCGCGCCGGAAGTGCAGCAATGCTACTACGTCACCGGCGAGGCGGACTTCGTGCTGGTCGTCACGGTCGCCAGCATGGCCGAATACGAGGCGCTGACCAAGCGGCTGTTCTTCGCCAACAACAACGTCAAGCGGTTCCGCACCTTCGTCGCCATGGACCGTGTGAAGGTCGGGCTGACGGTGCCGCTCGGCGCGAACTGAGCGGGCAGGGAGCGGCCTGCCCGCCTTTGGGTCGGGATCACAATCCGAACCAGCGCGCGCGGCGGCTCGAACCGAAGGTCTCCTTGTCGGCGCGCAGCGCCACGGACGGCTCGTAATAATTGCCGGTCGGCGCCGGGCCGGAGAAGAAGTCGACCTCGACCTTGCCGATGCGGCCGCCGCCGAACTCGATGTAGCAGGTGCCGAACCCGTCATAGAGCCTCGCGTCGCCCTGGCTGCGCAGCTTGGCGACAAGCGCGCTGGCGACGGCGCGCGCCGCGCCCTCGGCGAACACGCCGGCCTTGGGCGTGCCGGTGTTGGCGCCGTCGCCGACGGCGTAGACATTCTCGTATTTCGTTTCCAGCGTGCGCGGATTGACCGGAATCCAGCCATTCTCGGACATGCCGCTTGCCAGCACCACGGGCGGGACGCGGTGCTTCGGCACGCCGAGGAAGAGGTCGAAGGGCATTTCGGCGCCATCATCGAGCACGGCCACGTTGCGGGCATTATCGACGGAGGCGACGCGGCGGCCGGGCAGGAACTGGATGCCGCGTTCGGCGAAGGCCGAGATCAGCGCGCGCGAGGTTTCGGGCGAGGGCGGCACCGGGCTGCCGAGCGGCAGCACCAGAGCGATCTCGCAGGCCTCCCGCACGCCCTGCCTGACGAGATAGTCGTGCAGCATCAGCACGCATTCGCTGGGCGCGGGTGGGCATTTGTAGGGCGCGCCGCAGACGCCGACGATCGCCTTGCCCTTTTTGAAGGTGGGCAGCACGTGACGCAGCCGCTCCGCGCCGGGCACGGAGTAGAATTCGTTGGTTCCGGAAAGGCCGGGCGTGGCGTCGAAATCATATTCGGCGCCCAGCGCGACGATGAGGTAGTCGGCGTCGAACACGCCGTCATCGGTGATGACGCGGCGGCGCTCCGGATCGATCGCCGTCACGGTGCGCTTCAACAGCCTGACGCCGGGCTTGGCGTAGCGCGCGTAAGGCAGGCGCACCGCCTCCGGCTGCTTCAGGCCGAACATGACGTCGAGCTTGGAGAAGCCGAAGACGAAGGCGTCGCCCTTGTCGATCAGGGTCACGTCGACGGCGTCGCCCATCGTCTCGGACAGCAGCGTCGTCAGTTCCAGGCCGCCGAAGCCGGCCCCCAGCACGACGATGCGCGGTTTTCCTGTGGTGCTCATCTTGTGTTCCCTTCATGTCCTGGGCGCCGCCGCCGGCGTGCGCATGGTTGGATCGTTGCTCGTCGGCATGGCGGCGAATGGTTCACCCCGCCGCCATGCGGTTCCCGGGTCGTCAGGTTCAGGTCAGGACAGGCTGCGGCACGATGCGGATGTAGGGCTTCGGCTCCTTCCAGCCCTGCGGGTAGAGCTGCCGGGCCTCATCGTTCGACACCGAGCCGGCGATGATGACGTCGTCGCCCGGCTGCCAGTTGACCGGCGTCGCCAGCCGGTGCTTGGCGGTGAGCTGGAGCGAATCGATGACCCGCAGCACCTCGTCGAAGTTGCGGCCGGTGGTCATGGGATAGGCGATCACCAGCTTGATCTTCTTGTCGGGGCCGATGACGTAGACGTTGCGCACCGTCTGGTTGTCGGCGGGGGTGCGGCCGTCGGCGCTGCTGCCGGCGGAGGCGGGCAGCATGTCGTAGAGCTGCGAGATGGCCAGCGTCGGGTCACCGATCATCGGGAAGTTCGGCGCCATGCCTTGCGTCTCGGCGATATCCCTCGCCCAGCCGGCATGTTTGTCGACCGGGTCGACCGAGAGGCCGATGATCTTGACGCCGCGCTTGTCGAATTCGGGCTTGAGGCGGGCCATGTAGCCGAGCTCGGTGGTGCAGACGGGCGTATAGTCCTTGGGGTGCGAAAACAGGATGCCCCAGTCCTTGCCCAGCCATTCATGGAAGGAGATCGGACCTTCCGTGGTTTCGGCGGTGAAGTCGGGGGCGATGTCGGCGATACGCAGTGACATGGTGGTGTCCTTTCCGGTTGGAATTCGATTGCGAGGGCAAATTAGGAAATCTATGTTCCGCCAGCGTTCCCCGACGTCACATGGCTGGTGACAGCCCCCATGCCGCCGGGTTTCCCCTTGCCGATGGTGATGCCATGCGCGTTTCGATCCACCTGCTTGGCCGTTTCGCGGTCAGCGTCGACGGTCGTGACGTACCGGCGGCCGATTGGCGGCGCGACCGCGCCGCGGCGCTGGTCAAGCTGCTGGCGCTGTCGCCCGGCCATCGCATTCATCGCGAGCAGGCCATGGAACGGTTCTGGCCGGACGCCGACCCGGAAGCGGCGGGCGCCAGCCTGCGCAAGGCGATCCATTTCGCGCGCCGCGCACTCGGCGCGCACGAGCTGATCGAACTCAGGAACGATATCGTGTCGTTCGGCCCGCAAGCGGAGCTGGAGATCGACACCGAGAGCTTCGAGGCCGCCGCCAAAGCGGCGCTGCGCGGACACGGCAACGACGTCCGGGAAGGAAGCGACCATGAACGCGCCGCCGACCTCTATGGCGGCCGGCTGCTGCCGGACGACGTGTTCGTGGAATGGCTGGAGGCGCCGCGCGAGCAGTTGCGCCAGCGCTACAGCGACGTGCTGCGCGCTGGCGGGCTGTGGCAGCGGCTGATCGCGCTCGACCCCGCCGACGAGCAGGCGCAATGCGCGCTGATGCAGGCGGCGCTCGACGCCGGCAACCGCGTCGAGGCGATCCGCCAGTTCAACCAGCTTCGCGACAATCTGCACGCCGAGCTTGGGGTCGGCCCGAGCGCGGCCACCATAGCGCTCTACGAAAGGGCGCTTGCGCTTTCCAGCACCGAGACCGTCAGCTCCTCGGAGCGCGTGCGCACGGCGCTGGCCTGGGGACTTGTGCACCTGCAGAGCGGCGCGTTCGACAAGGCGAGCGATATCGCCCGCGAGACACGCGACCTGGCGCTAGGCGCCGACCTGCCGCGCGAGGTGGGTGAGGCGAGCGCGCTGCTCGGCCTGTCGTCGATGATGCGGGCGCAGTGGCCACAACTCTTCCGCTCGGAATTCATCGAGTGGGTGCGCGCCAGGCCTGCCTTCGTGAAGCATGTCTTCGACGGCCATCTGTGCCTGTCCGAATTCTGCCTGTGCAGCGCCAAGGGTCATGCCGAGGTGGCGGGGCTGGCGAGGGAGCTCCTGTCCGTCGCAGAGGAGGCGGGATCGGTGGCGGGGCGGGGCCTTGCCTGCCTGCTCCTGGGCGAAGCGGCGCTGTTTTCGGGCGAGCTCGACGAGGCGGAAGACTATCTCGGCGAGGCCGAACGGCTGCTGTTGGAGGCCGACGCGGTGGCGGGCCGGGTGCTGGCCATCGAGCGGCTGGCGGAGATCGCGCTGGAGCGCGGCCAGAAATGGCGCGCCGGCCGGCTGATACAGCGCGGGCTCGCGGATGCCGAGCGCTCGTGGCTGTCGCCGCATCTCATCATGCGCATGCAGGCGCTGGCGGTTCGCGCGGCCGCGACGCCGAAGATGGTGGCGGAGGAGATTCTGGCCGGCGACAGGCTGATGACGCCCGGCGCCTGCCAACCTTGCTCGATGGCGCTGCGCACCGCCTCGGCTATCGCGCTCGCCGAGGCCGGCAAGCTGGAAGAGGTCGACCACCGGCTGAACGAGGCCGAGCGCATCGCCGGCATGTGGCATGGCGGGCCGTGGGCCGCGGCGCTGTGGGAGGCGCGCGGCGTGCAGCGACGCGCGCAGAAGAAGGAAGTGCGCGCGCTGGCCGCCTTCGAGGAGGCCGCCTCGCGCTACGAGGAGCTCGGCCGGCCCCGCGACCAGGCCCGCTGCCTTGCGCGCATGGGCCCCGAGGGGTAGCCGCAAGGCGTTCCGATCGAGATCCCGGTTGCTGGCTTTCCGTACTCGGAGGTACGATACAGGCCATAGCTTGTTGAATTTTTTATGATCGACATATCAAGGGCTGTTAAATAATTTAAAATGACATATTATAGTCTGTAAATTACAGACAGATCAACAGGTTGCAATATGAGAAAACTGAATGATCGAGCGCTCAGGCGTCTTGATGAGAGGCTCTCCTCCGCGAAGCCGGTGGAGCGTTTGACGCCACCACCCAAGGGTTGGATCAGGGCGATCCGCGATGGCCTCGGCATGTCCGGGGCACAATTGGGGAAACGCATGGGCGTTGCGCAGCAGACGATCCAGGCTTTCGAGCTGTCCGAGGAGAGTGGCGCCATTCAGCTCCAGACGTTGCGCCGCGTCGCAGAGGCGCTGGGTGGCAAGCTGGTCTATGCCATTGTGCCGGATAGCTCGCTGGAAGCGATGATCAGGGACCGGGCGCGCGAGGTCGCCCTCAGGGCGCTGGCACGCGTATCGCATACGATGCGTCTCGAAGATCAGGCGACAGGCGTATCCGACTTGGAGGCGCGGATCGACGACTACATTCGTGACGAATTGCGCGATCGCGACCTCTGGAGCGACGGGTGACGGACATTTTCGCGCCTGCGGCCGGGGCCACGCCGATCCAGCCGGACGACCAGAAGAAACTGATCCCAACATGGATTCAGAACCGCGATGACCTCAATATCGCGGAGGAAGACAATATAGCGAGCGGCTTTGCCTGGGCGCGGCGCCGAAGGCTCAAGCCGCTCGCCATTGCAACGGACGCATTCTCGCGCAGACTGCACAGAGAGATGTTCGGCAAGGTGTGGAAATGGGCGGGTGAATACCGCCAGGTCGAGCTTGAGGGCATCGGTGCTCCGCGCTGGCAACTCGCGGCCAGAAGCGCGGAGTTGTTCGATCAGTTCCGCTTCTGGATCGAAAACGGCACTTTCGGTCCAGACGAACTTGCCGTCCGCTTCCATCATCAACTGGTGCTGTTGCACGCCTACACGAACGGCAATGGCCGCCACGCCCGCCTGATGGGCGATCTGTTGGTGGAGGCGCTGGGCGCAAAGCCATTCTCATGGGGCAGCGGCAATCTGCAGGATGATACCGGCGCCTTGCGAGCGGCCTATATCGCGACCCTGAGGAAAGCCGACAAGGGCGACATAAGCGACCTTCTGGCGTTCGCGCGATCCTGATCCGCACACGTCTCATCGGCATCCTGCTCACTTAGCCATGCACGATTGTTGTTTCACGGTCAGCGGAGGTGCTGTATCGAGCACCGCCTGAATGCAAGGACCCTGATGAGCAACGAATTCGACCATGACGCCGTCGCCGCGGACGCGGCGCGCGATGGCGGGCGGGACGCCGCCTGGCAGGATGACGTTCGCGCCGGCGTGCGCCATGTGCGCGACCTCGACGCCCTGCCGCTTTCCGCCGGCGAGCGCGCGGCGGCGGTGCAAGCGGCGGCCAACCACAAGGTGCGCGCGCCAAAGTCCTATCTCGACCTGATCGACTGGAACGATCCGGACGATCCGATCCGGGCGCAGGTCATCCCTTCGCCCGACGAGCTGGTGGAGACGGATGGCGAGCTCGACGACCCGATCGGCGACCATGCCTATAGTCCGGTGCCGCGCCTGACGCATCGCCATGCCGACCGGGTGCTGCTGTTTCCGACCTACCAATGCGCCGTCTACTGCCGGTTCTGCTTCCGCAAGGAATCGCTGACGGCGATCGGGCGCGGCTACACGCGCGCCGCGCTGGAGCCGCCGCTCGACTACATCGCCAGCCATACCGAGATCCGCGAGGTGATCCTGACCGGCGGCGACCCGCTGTCGCTGCCCGACAAGGCGCTGGAGGAGATCCGCGCCCGCATCGAGGCGATCGCGCATGTGCGGCTGCTGCGCATCCATACCCGCGTGCCGGTGGCGCTGCCGGCGCGCGTAACGCCGGGACTGGTGGCGGCGTTGCAAGGGCGGCTGATGGTGACGGTCGTCACCCACTTCAACCACGCGCGCGAGATCACGCCGGCCACCGAGGCGGCCTGCCGGACCTTGCGGCAGGCGGGCTTCGTGCTGCTCAACCAGAGCGTCCTGCTGAAGGGCGTCAACGACAGCGTCGAGGCGCTGGAGGAACTCTGCCGGGAACTGATGTACCAGCTGGGCGTCAAGCCATACTACCTCCACCATGGCGACCTGACGCGCGGCATGGCGCACAGGCGCACCACGATCGCCGAGGGCCAGGCGCTGGTGGCGGCGCTGCGCAAGCGGCTTTCCGGCATCTGCAACCCCACCTATGTCATCGACCTGCCGGATGGCGGCGGCAAGGTGCCGCTCTCGGCCTGCCAGGCCGAGCCGAAGGGGGATGGCTTCTGGCGCATCCGTGGACTGGACGGCCAGGAGCGGGACTATCGCGAGTCGGTCGACGAGAGCTGAAGGTCCTGGCGCTCGTCGCGCCGGCTTCCGCCCCGCGCAACGATGACTATGCCCGCGAGCGAAACGGCAAGGCCCGCCGCCATCGCCCAGGAGAGCTTCTCGCCGAACATCACCCAGGCCCAGATCATGGTGACGGGCGGGCTGAGATAGAGCACGGCGGTGACGCGCGCCGGCGAGGATTTGCGCAGCGCCAGATAATAGATGCTCCAGGCGCCGAAGGTCGCCACGAAAACCAGCCACAATATCCCGCCGACGAAGCCGGGGTCGGCGACCGGCAGCACGCTGCCCTCGCGCCAGGCAAAGAGGGCGAAGACGACCGAGGCCGAAAGGCACTGGATGCACAGGCTCTGGTGCACAGGCATGGCGCCGGCCGCGCTGCGCTTCTGCAGCAGCGTCGCCATGGCGAGCGAAAGCGTGCCGAGAAGCGGCAGGCCATAGGCCCACAGCGGCACGTCGCCCATGCGCAGCGACCAGCCGGAGGCGATGAGCACGCCGGCGAGGCCGATGAAGGAGCCGAGCCATTGCCGCGCGCTGAGCGCCTGGCCGAGCACCGGCCATGACAGGAGCGCCACGGCCAGCGGCAGCATGTCGGTAATCAGCGCCACCAGCCCGGTGGGCACGCCCCGCGCGATGGCGAGCGCGAAGCCGGAGAGATAGCCGGCCATGGCGAACAGGCCGAACATGGCCTGCGCGAACGCGTCGCGCGGCCTGATCCTTGGGCCGATCGTCAACGCGAAGGGTAGCAGCACCAGCCCCGAGACCAGGCTGCGCCAGAGCAGAATGAGGAAGAGCGGGGCGTGGTCGATGGCAAAGCGGATGCCGACGAAACCGGCGCTCCAGCAGACGACGAGCGCCGCCTCCAGCAGGATGAGGGTGGCGACCTCGGCGGCGCGGATGCGGGCGAGGGGACGAGGCGCGACGGCTTCACTCATAGCAACCTGCTTGCTGGGGTACATATGCGGCCGGCGGCGCGGGCTTGCGGCAAGGCGTGCGCATATCCGGCGCCGCGCCGGCCATGCGGGCGCCCGCGCGTTGATGCGTTGGGGTCATTGCCGGTCCATGATCGAGATGGCGATGCGGCGGGCCGCTTTCAGTCTGCCGTCATGCCCGTCGAGGCCGGCGCGCGACATGGCGCCCTCGAGCACGAAGGACAGGTGCTCGGCTGTCTCCGCGATGCCGTCGCCATCGGGGCGCAGTTCGCGCAGGTAATGGCGGAACAGGCGCTCCACTTCCTCTTTCTGCGCGGCCACGGAAGCGCGGCCGGGATCGCCGACGGGAAGCTCGGCCGCGGCGTTGAGCAGCCCGCAGCCGCGAAAACCCCAGTCATAGGCCATGGCGGCATGGTCGACGTAGGAATCGAAGATCGCCAGGATGCTGTCGCGCGGCGTGGCCGCACGGGCAAGCCGTTCGCGGTAGAGCGCGCGCCATTCCTCGTGGCGCGCCTGGATGTAGGCGTTGACCAGATCCGTCTTGGACGAGAAGTTGTTGTAGAGGCTCATCTTGGCCACGCCGGCATGCGTCGTGATGCTGTCGATGCCCGTGGCGCCCACTCCATCGCGATAGAAAAGCTCGGCCGCCGCCTTCAAGAGGCGTTCCTTCGCCGTGGGCCTGTCGGTCATCCTGTTCTCTCCAATTGGGTAGACCGATCTACCTAATACTGTGGTTTGTCAAGCTTCGCTCGTCGGCGGGCACACTTCCGCCGTGGTCTTCGCGTTGCCTTCGATCCGGAACCGTAGCCTTGCCCGCGCATTTTCTGGGCGGGGCTGGAGGAGGGCCGGTTGAAGGTTGTCTTCGGAATCATCGGCGGATTCGTGCTGACGCTTGCCGTCTTCGGTAGCGGCCTGGCCTTCGCCGTGTGGCTCCTGGTGTCGAAGCCCGCGCACCAGGTCGCGCCGGCACGTGGCGTCGCTGAGCTGTGGACGCGCGACGCGCGACCGGTCGATGCCACCGCGCAAAGCTATGAGCGCCTGCCGGACGATCCGGGGGCGAAAGCCGCGACCGCCCCGCCACCTCAGGCCGTGACACCGCCGGCCACGGAGACGCCGCGCACGGCCACCGCTGACGCACAACAGCTGCCAGGCAATGCCACCATTGGCGGGCAGGTTCCCGACCCGGGCGCCACCGCCGCGCTGCCGCCCGGCGCGCCGCAAGGGCAAGCCGCGCTGCCGGCCGCCCATGTCGCGTGGTGCGCCAATCGCTACCGCAGCTATCGGCCGCAGGACAACAGCTATCGCGCGTATAGCGGCGAGATGCGGCCCTGTGTATCGCCCTATCTCGATCCCGGACGTTCGACGTCCGGCGGGACGATCGGTAGCGAGACCGCGCGTGGCGGGGTGGTTCCCGAGATGGCTCCGGGCGAGACAGCGCCCGACGAGATCGGCCCAGGCAACTATCCCGACGAACAGGCGATGGACGGCCCGCCTGACGACGGACCGGGCTGGGGCGACGCGCCCGTCGTTTCGCCTGACCATGTCGACTATTGCTTCAACCGATATCGCAGCTATCGCCCGGAGGACAACAGCTATCAGCCCTTCGACGGCGGTCCGCGCCGCCAATGCGAATAGCGGCCCTCGGGATTTCTCCGGAACCCTTGCCGCTCTTGCCGGTTGATTTCGCAACGGGCGACGCAAGCGTGAGGCTTCAGGAGGCCGCGATGATCAGGAAACTCAAGTCAGGGCAGTACCGGCTCTATTCCCGCAAAAAGGACGACAAGACCGGCAAGCGCCGCAACCTCGGCACGTTCGACACGCGCGAGGCGGCGCAGAAGCATGAGCGGGAGGTGCAGTATTTCAAGCGGCATTGATGGGAGTGGCGAGAGACGGCAGATGCCGGCGCCGCCCCTCATCCTCCTGTCGGGACCTTCTCCCCGTATAGTGACGGGGAGAAGGAGAAAGCTGCAAGGCCGGTGATTGGCGAAACCGCTGACGAGAGCGCCCCTCTCCCCGCCTTTATACGGGGAGAGGATGCCGGCAGGCAGGTGAGGGGCGGCACTGACATCGAAAGCCTGGCGCTGCGCTTCACTCCGCCGAAACGACCTTGCCCGGGTTCATCATGTTCGCCGGGTCGATCATCCGCTTGATCATGCTGGCCAATTCCCGCTTCACCGGGTCGGCGTGGCGCTCATAGGCGTCGCGCTTTTCGAGGCCGACGCCGTGCTCGGCCGAGAACGAGCCGCCGGCCCGGGCGAGGCCGTCGTAAAGCACATCCTCGATCGCCTCGTGCCGCTCATGCGAAAGCGGGCCGTCGGTGTTGATGGAGATGTGCAAATTGCCGTCGGCGAGATGGCCGAACACGTAGGGCGCGTAGGAGGCGTCAACACGCTTCAGACCGGCCTCGATGCGGCTGACATAATCATCGAGCGCGCCGCCCGGCACCGACACGTCGAAGGAGGGCGGCAGGTGGTGCGCGTGCTCGATCTGCTCGGTCTCCTCGCGCAGCCGCCACATGGCGGCGGCCTGGGCCTCCGAACTGGCGACCAGCCCGTCGATGATGCCGGCCTCTTCCCAGACCGCCGCGAGCCCGTCCTCCAGCGCATTCCTGGCCGCCTCCATGCTGTCGGCGCCCAGGCCAAGCACGAGCAGGCAGGGCGCGTCGAGCGGCAATTGCCCGGGCGCGTAGTTCAGCGCCCGCTGCATCAGCGCGGTGAAGTTGCGCCACAGGATCTCGGCGGCGGTGAGCCGGGCGCCGGTCGAGCCCAGGAAATGCCGCACGATACGCTGCGCGCTTGCCGCGTTTGGCACGCCGACCAGCGCCGTGGCGCTGGCGCCGGCCACCGGGTCGAGCCGCAGCGCCACGCGGGTGACGATGCCCAGTGTGCCCTCGGCACCGATGAACAGGTGCTTGAGGTCGTAGCCGGCGCTGGTCTTCAGCACGCTGGTGAGGTCGGAAAAGACGCGCCCGTCCGGCAGCACGGCTTCCAGGCCGAGCACGCGGTGGCGCATCGTGCCGTTGCGAAACGCCATGATGCCGCCGGCATTGGTGGAAACCATGCCGCCGATGGTGGCGCTGCCGCGCGCGGCGAGGTCGATACCGGGATCCAGCCCGTGCACCGCGGTCGCTTCCTGAAGTGCTGCCAGCTGTGCGCCGGCCTGTACGATTGCAGTGCGCGCGAACGGGTCTATCTCCTCGATCCGGTTCATGGCGCCGAGATCGCAGATCACCTGGCCGGCTGCAGTCGCCGCCCCGCCCGCAAGCCCGGTGCGCCCGCCCTGGGGAACGATGCTCAGGCCATTCGCCGCGCAGAACCGCACCAGCGCCAAGACGCCTTCGACATCGCGCGGCCGCACCAGTGCCGAGGCGCCGAAATTGCGGGCATCGAAGCCGGGGTCGCGGGAAGCAAGCTCGGCGGCGTCCCAAATGGTTGCGTTGGCGATGGCGGCGTGGAGGGAGGGGATGAGAGGCATGGGCGTTCCGGGGAGTGGAAGGAAGGGCGTCATCCTAGCGGCTAAGATGACACGGAGTCATGCCCGATCTGGATGGCGCGAGTTGCCCAGCTGTCGCTCGGATTCCTCCTCTGTCCGAGACGTGCTATTTCAAGTCCGCCGGTCTGACGGACCCGACCGAAGTGGGGGAATCCGCCGGCAATCGTCGGCCGTTGCTGCGTCAGCATGTCGTGTGGCCTCCTCACAACAAAGTTAGCCGCATCGGATTCCTGGACGGGGGTGACTCCCAAAATTAACCTTTTGTTAACCATTCGGCCGCAACCCTTTAACCATTGAGTAAGGATTCGCAGGTCGTGACTTTTGCCGCCCCCGTCCACAACAAATCCATCCGTTTTCGCGCCCGCTCCTTCGTCGCTTTCACGCTGACGCCGGAGGCGCCGCTGGACGTCTGGCTGGAAAGCCTCGACCACTGGATCGGCAATTCGCCGGGCTATTTCACCGGCCGTCCGGTGCTGCTTGATCTCAACACGCTGAAGCCCGGGCCGGAGGAACTCGTCGCGCTTGTCGGCGCGCTGGGTCGGCGCGGCATCCGCGTCTATGCGATCGAGCTCGAGGGCGCCGAGCTCGGCCCCGAATTGCCGCCGGTGCTGACCGGCGCCAGGGAAGCCACCACCGAAGGATTTCTGCCTCCGCAACCGCCTCAGGCCACGTCCGATGCGGCCGCCGGGCAGGCGAAGGGGGATGGCGCGGAGGGCAAGCCCGCCGCCGCCAAGGAGACCCACGGCAACGACAACCATGCGGCCGGCGCGGATGATGCCGCCACCGCGCGCATCGGCGGGGCGTCGGCTGGCGTCGCCGCGGCGCAGGCCGCCGGCACGCTGATGGTGACCACGCCGCTTCGCTCCGGCCAGTCGATCGTGCATCCGCATGGCGACGTCATCGTGCTCGGCTCCGTCGCCTCCGGCTCGGAGATTGTCGCCGCCGGCTCCATCCATGTCTACGGAACGCTGCGTGGCCGCGCCATGGCCGGTGCCCAGGGCAACGGCGCGGCGCGCATCTTCTGCCGCAAGAACGAGGCTGAGCTGCTGGCGATCGACGGATGGTACACGACGGCCGAGGAGATGGAGGGCACCTCGCGCGGCAAGGCCGTGCAGGCTTTCCTGGAAAACGATGTGCTGCGCGTCGTTCCGCTCAACTGAGGCCGCGTGGCTACGCCTCGGCGCAAGCCTGGGACCGGTTTCGCGTGACATGATGGCGAACTCTGACAACAGCCGTGCACGGCACGGCGCAACAAAAAGCGATAGTCGGCAATGGAGGCTGGACAGATGGGCAAGGTAGTGGTCGTCACATCGGGCAAGGGGGGCGTCGGAAAGACCACCTCGACGGCCGCGCTCGGCGCCGCGGTCGCCAAGACCGGCAAGAAGGTGGCGCTGGTCGATTTCGACGTCGGCCTGCGCAACCTCGACCTCATCATGGGCGCGGAGCGCCGCGTGGTGTTCGACCTCGTCAACGTCATCCAGGGCTCGGCCAAGCTGTCGCAGGCGCTGATCCGCGACAAGCGGCTGGAGACGCTCTACCTGCTGCCCGCCTCGCAGACGCGCGACAAGGACGCGCTGACCGAGGAAGGCGTCGCCGAGGTCATCGCCCGCCTGCGCCAGGTGTTCGACTATGTGTTCTGCGACAGCCCTGCCGGCATCGAGCGCGGCGCCCAGCTCGCCATGCGCTATGCCGACGAGGCCGTTATCGTCACCAACCCCGAAGTGAGCTCCGTGCGCGATTCCGACCGCATCATCGGACTGCTCGACGCCCGCACCGTGAAGGCCGAGCAGGGCGAGCACATCGCCAAGCACGTGCTGGTGACGCGCTACGACGCGGCGCGCGCCTCGCGCGGCGAGATGCTGTCCATCGACGACGTGCTCGAAATCCTCTCGGTGCCGCTGCTCGGCATCATCCCGGAAAGCCAGGACGTGCTGCGCGCCTCCAACCTCGGCTCGCCGGTGACGCTGTCCGAGCCGCTCAACGGCGCCGCGAAAGCCTATATCGAGGCGGCAAGGCGGCTGGAGGGCGAGGACCTTCCGGTCATGGTGCCGTTCGAGCGCAAGGGCTTCCTCGAAAGGTTGCTCGGAAGGAGGGCCGCATGAGCATTCTCGATCTTTTCAAGCGGCGCTCCAGCGCCCCCGTCGCACGCGAGCGGCTGCAGGTGCTGCTCGCCTACGAACGTCTTGGCCGCGGCCAGCCCGATCTCGTCTCGGTGCTGCGCGAGGAAATCATGGCCGTCATCGCCAAGCATGTGCAGATCGATCAGGACTACCTGAAGGTCTCCATGGAGCGCGGCGAGACCATGTCGACGCTGGAGATCGACATCCAGATTCCCAACAAGGCCGCGGTGCCGCTGGCGCTCGCCGGCTGAACCGAGGCCGACGGTCTGTTTTGGGTCCGCGTCGGGTGGGTGCCTACCCGCGCAACCTGCGCTGTGTCTCCCTTGAAGGCAAGCTCCTCGCATAGGGCGGTCCCCCACTCCGTCGCCACTGCGCGGTGCCACCTCTCCCCCCTCCGGAGGGAGAGGAAGGGAGCCTGGTTCGATAAGCTCTCACCATTCCTCTCCCCCGTCGTTCGGGAGAGAGGTGTCCGCGTAGTGGACGGAGTGGGGGGCGTGCCCGACAGGCGTTTATCCTCGCGTTAGGAGAGAGATGCCCGGCAGGCCACCCGCTGCGCGCTCCCGCTTCGCTGAACAAAATGTGTAATCCCCGTCAGCGAATGTTCGTCTATGGTGATGCCGAGGCAACGCTATGTCCGGCATCTACGATCTCGCATCCGGTGTGGTTCGACGTGTCTACGAGAAGCGCATAGACGCTCCTCCGATCCTTGACGCCTCCGCCTTTCCCAATGCCGTGAAATTCACCGCCGCCTGGCAAGGCATCCGGGACGAGGCGCTTGCCGTGCAGCGGGGCAGGGTGCCGCGCTTCCACGACATCATGCCAGAGCAGGCTGAGATTTCCGCCAATGACGGACTCGACTGGCGCATGTTCGTGCTCAAGGCCTACGACATCGAGGTGCCCGACAACATCGGGCGCATGCCGGTGCTCGGCCGGCTGCTCCGCGAGTGCCCTGAGGTGAAGTCGGCGGCCATATCCTTCCTTGCCCCGCACAAGCACATACCCGCCCATCGCGGGCCTTTCCGGGGCATCATGCGCTTCCACCTCGGGCTCGACATTCCTCGACAGGCGGATGGCCGGCCGGCGACGGTGATGATGATCAACCACCAGGAAAAGCGCATCGCCGACGGCGAGGGCATGCTGTGGGACGATACGTTCCCGCATGAGGTGATGAACAATTCCGACCACCCGCGCGTCGCCTTGCTGCTGGATGTCTGGCGCCCGCACATGCCGCTCGACATGGAGATCCTGTCGCGGCTGATCGTGCGCGGCGTGCAGGTCGGCATGCGCCATCGGGGCGTGTCGTTCAGCGGGTGATGTGCATCGATATGCCGATCTTTCCACCGTGAGGGCAGGGCCATCGCATAGGGCGGCCCCCACTCCGTCGCCGCTGCACGGCGCCATCTCTCCCCCTTCGGAGGGAGGGGAAGGGAGCCCGGTTTGGCAAGCTCGCGCGCTTCCTCTCCCCCGTCGTTCGGGGGAGAGATGGTCGGCAAAGCCGACCGGAGTGGGGGGCGCGCCCCTTACGCGATTGTCATGCCCCATCGAGGGGAGACGGCCAGAGGGCGACTTCACCCCCTCACATGCGATCGGCTGTTCGGCATTCGCCTGACCCATAGGGCCGGCCGTCGCTGTCTCACGACAGGCGGGGCATATGGGGCTAGACCCGTGCCGCCGGCCCTGGAGCCGGATGACGTCCGAAAAGCGCTTCACGCTTTTCGGCATCATGCCCCAGCGGCGTTGGAGAGAGGACCCATGACATCGACGGCAAGCCCATCCACCCGCGCGGTGGCGCCGATGCCGGTCGCGGCCCTGCTCGGTGCCATCGTGTCGGTGCAGGTCGGCGCCGCCTTCGCCAAGAGCCTGTTTCCGCTGGTCGGCGCGCAGGGCACCACCACGCTGCGCCTGGTCTTCGGCGCACTGCTGCTGGCGGTCGCGCTGCGCCCCTGGCGTATGTGGCCCTCGCGCGCCACGTGGCCGTGGGTGCTCGCCTTTGGGGTGACGCTGTGCGCCATGAACTCGCTGTTCTACGCTTCGCTCGCCACCATTCCGCTCGGCGTCGCCGTGGCGCTGGAATTCTCCGGGCCGCTCCTGGTGGCGACGCTCACCTCGCGCCGTGCCGTGGATTTCGCCTTCGTGGCGCTGGCACTGGTCGGCGTGCTGCTCCTGTCGCCGCTCATCCGCTCGTCGGTCGCCATCGATGCCGGCGGCGCGCTGCTGGCGCTCGCCGCCGGCGGGTGCTGGGCGCTTTACATCGTGCTGGCGCCCAGGGCCGGCGCCGAACTCGGCACGCTGGCCAGCGCCTATGGCACGGCCATCGCCGCCGTTCTGGCGCTGCCGCTGGGCTTCGCCAGCGCCGGCGAGGCGCTGTTGCAGCCATCCATCGTCACCGGCGCGCTGCTGGTCGGGCTGTTCTCCAGCGCCGTGCCGTTCTTCCTCGAAATGGTGGCGCTGACGCGCATGCCCGCGCGCGTCTACGGCACGCTGACCTGCCTCGAACCGGCGATGGGCGCGCTGATCGGCTTCCTCTACCTGCGCGAGAACCTCAGCCTGGCGCAGTGCCTGGGCGTCGCCGCCGTCATCGCCGCCGCCTTCGGCACCGCCATGACCTCGCGGCCGCCGGTGCCGTCGCCGGAATAACGGGCCTTCAGGGCCGGCGCGTCTCACAGTTCCTTCTCGGCCAGCTCGCGGAATGCGTCCGGCACTGAGCGTGTCGCCTCCAGCGCCACGGAGCCATAGCCCACCGCGGCCTTGCCGAAGCGATCGCGGATCCTGTCGATGGCGCGGTCGGCGCCGACGCGTGCCAGCCCGGCGCGGCTGCCGGGCCTGCGTTTTTCGTCGGCAAGGCCAAGCGGCAGCTCGAGCTGCAGTTCAGTGTGTTCCTCGAGATGAGAGACCGAGATGGCGAGCAGCGAGATCGCGCGTTCATGCGCGTTGTCGGCCAGCACGCCGCGCACCAGTTCCTCGGCGATCTCGGCCAGCATGGCCGTCGCCTGGATCGGCTGCTCCAGCGTGACCGAGCGGGAGACGGCGCGCATGTCGGCGAAGCGCACGCGCACTGTCACCGTACGGCCGGGCCGCGCCTTGGCACGCAGGCGGCTCGCCACGCGGTCGGCAAGGTGCAGCAGCGTCGGCACGAAGACGCGCGGCTCGGCGGGCCTGCGGCCGAGCGCCGATTGCGCGCCGGCCGAAACCGCGCGGCGATGCGTCTGGAGTTTTCGCGGGTCGCGGTTCCAGGCCAGCGCGGCGAGCTTCTGGCCGGCGGCGTGGCCGAGCAGCCGCTCAAGCGCGCCGCTGTGGGTGGTCGCGAGCTGGCCGATGGTCTCGATGCCGGAACCGGCAAGGCGTGCCTGCGTCGCCGGGCCGACGCCCCACATCAGCGACACCGGCAGGTCGTGCAGGAAGGCGAGCTCCGTGGCGGGGTCGACCACGACCAGCCCGTCCGGCTTGGCGACCTGCGAGGCGATCTTGGCGAGATGTTTCGTGCGCGCGACGCCGATCGAGATCGGCAGGCCGAGCTCGTCCCTGACGCGGCGGCGGATGGTTTTGGCGATGGCTTCCGGCGTCCCGAACAGATGCGTGCAGCCGGCGACGTCGGCGAAGGCCTCGTCGATCGAGATGCGCTCGACCAGCGGGGTGAAGTCGTCAAGCACCCTTATGGCGGCATCGCCGAGGCGCTGGTATTCGCCGAAGCGGCCGCCGACGAAGACGAGATGCGGGCAAAGCTCGCGCGCCCTGCGGCCCGGCATGCCGCCGCGCACGCCAAAGGCCTTGGCCTCGTAGGATGCCGCCAGCACCACGCCGCCGCCGACCGCGATCGGCCTGCCGCGCAGCGACGGGTCGAGCAACTGCTCGACCGAGGCATAGAAGGCGTCGAGATCGGCATGCAGGATGGTGGCGGCGGTTTCCATCCAATAATGGCCTTGCGGCGCGGCCGCCGTTCTCGGTTTGAAGGAATCGAACAGATAGAGAACAAGCGCAGCCGGCTGTCAAGCGATCGGGCGTCGCGCGCGCGAGATTTCCGCCGCCGTGGCGCGGCATGTGTCGTTTCGGCTGCGTTCTGCATTAGCTTGAAATCGTTAGTAATTTTCAATTGCTCGATGCCTCGTTGTTTAATGCGCATGGAGCGCTCTATTGGAATAGAGGTAAGTCTCTGGGAGGAGGTGTTAAGAATTTTCGCAAGCAACGGTAGATATCGCCTCGGATGGCACCGAGAGGTTAAGCAAGATCAATTCAAGCGGTGGATAAAATCGCTTCCATCATGCTGACCGGATATAGCCTTGAAGCTAATTTAGTTGTGGATAAAGAAAATGAAGAAGCTCTTCGGTTTATTTTTTGGCACCCTTCTAGCCAGTGGGGGTGATTCTGATGCGGAAGTTTTGGGCGACCGCGTTTGCGGTCCTGTTCGGCCTTTGCTTCGCCGGTCTTTGCTTGACAAGTGGTGACGCCGCGTTTGCTGCCGAGACGGCGGCTACTGCGTTCCCGGACCGCAAGGACAACTTCTTCATAGCCGTGAAGACGGCGCAGGACCAACTGGCCGAGGCGGTGAAGAACAACAATGCCGAGGCGGCCGCGAAAGCGGCGGACGCGCTCAAGCAGGCGCTCGCCATCTACCGCGCCGAGCCGACGCCGAAGGAGATGATTGAAGAGAGCAACAACCTTGCGGCATGGCTCAAAGCCTACAAGGACGATGCGCCTCCGGGTCTCGTCGTAGCGCTCAATGGGCTGGCGCAGGCGATTGCCAGCTATCGCGCAGTGCCAGGCGCAGACGAAGTCCGCGACAGAATGAACGAACTGGGTGTCTGGCTGGCCAGCGGCCGCGTCCCGGCCAGCACCGACACGACCATTGCCCCGGCGCTCGCGGGTCTGGTTCAGAGCGTCGCAACCTATCGCGGCTTGGGTACCGCCGATTTCGTCGAGAACGCCTCGGCCGATTTGAAGGGGTGGATCTCCCCGACCAACTGGGGGCCGAACGACAAGTTGGAGAAAGTCCTGGGTCTGGCGGAAGCCATCATGACGAAGATGCGCGTGGTCAACCCCGACAAGGCCGCGGAGTCCTTCGACAGAATGGCGAAGATCATGGTCGGTACGGAGGTGAAGGACGCTGTCTACCGGCCGCCATTCGAAAGAGTCACCTACGCCACCGAGATGGAGTCTGCCTTGAAGGCTTTGAACGACCCGGTAGCGAAAGCCAGACCGGCGGACTGGTTTGCAACGCAGGGCGACGAAATCAAGGAACTGCTTGGGGGCGATACTGACGCGGAAATCGCCGCCACTGAATCCAGGCGCGCCCTGCTCCAGAACGATGCCAAGGTCATGGCCAGCGCAAAGGCCGCGAAGGCCACGATCGAATTGTTGCAGGGCGGTTACAGGCCCCAGGTCCATATCATCGACGCACTCTACGGCGACTTGCCGACCGGCCCCTTTTCCAGGCGGGTCTGCGATGCCACGCGCAGTATGGTCACCGCTTGCGAGAGGAAGGACAAGTGCAACCTGCCGCCGGATTATGTGACGTCGCTGTGCGGCTTCGACCCCATACCCTCGGCTGATGACCGGACCCGCAGGGTGGCCGTGCATTACGCCTGCTTCAGCGGGGGTGACGCGGTGTGGGACAGGCTGGCCACGCATCCACTGGAGGACCCGTTCGATTTTAGCGATCTGTCAAAATTCGACAATCCCGCGAACAGGTTCGCCGAGCTGCGCGGCGTGAAGATGGAGTTGCGTTGCCCGGCCGATATCTTGGCTCCGACGGTGACCAAATGAGAACCGTACGCCTGATTGCCTCGGGCCTGGCCGCGCTGGCGGCGGTGGCCACACTGATGTCCTGCTCGGTGGTCGGCTCGGCGCCGGTAACCGAATACGCGATGGTATCAGATCCTCGCAGCCCGGCCCTGGATGCGGTGCGTTGCGCCACCCGACTTGGTTCTTACTCGCTGCCGAAGAGCATGCTGCACGTCACCGTCATGAAAGGCACGGGCTCACCGGTGGTGAACACCATCCGTGTCGACGGCGACAAGCGAGTTCCCGACAACAAGCAGACTTACTGCCTCGATTATCTCTCAAACTCCTTTGCCGACGACACGGTGCGCGTGGCCAAGGACAGGACGGATGTCAACAATAACACCGTGACGACACCTTATCTGCAACTCGTCGCCTCCAACGCCAAGGATCAGAGTGCGACGATCATACGAAAGCTGATCCGCACCGCCTTCATCCTGATTTCCGGCAGCCCGAATTTTGCTGGCGCGCGATCTGCCCTCGGCGCGGGCGCGTCCGACAAGTCCGAGGTGGTGAGGGACCTCACTTTCGATCCGTTCGATCAGGTGGAGACGGCGGAAATCAACCGCTCGATCACGCCGCTCGGCTTCTGCGTGGTGCTCGGCGACTACAGCTATGACGTCGACGCGATGGCTATCGATGGTTATTGCGCCGCCCCGCAGGAGGCGGTGAAGCGTCATCCCTCGCCGAGGGCTGAGGCGGCGTCGCGCCAGCGTTTTCTTATCCCCAGGCCAAGGGACGGCATTTTCTACCGGCCGCGCGCCGACTATCCGGTGTCCGTCTATGTCAAGGCGGATCCCGGTGGCACCGAACGCTGGCGGCTGGCGCAGATGCAGTATTTCGGCTTCGAGAACATCTCGCCGGTGATTGCGGTGGGCGTCGGGAGGGCGGTCTTCGCCCAGCAACGCACAGGGCTTGTCTTCGACAATGGCGCGCTGACCAATGTGTGCCTGACCAAGGGTAGTGAGGTCGCGGGCTTCGTCAACATTCCGCTCGACGTCGTCTACGGCGTCATCGCCTTGCCCACCCAGACGATTCAAGCCTCGATCAACAGCGCAGCCACACGAAAAAACCTGCTCGACGCCCAGTCGCAACTGCTCCAGGCGCAGCAGGCCTACATAGCCTACCTCAAGGATCCCAGCCCCACCACGCTCGCGGGCGTCAAAGGTGACACAAGCGCCGGTCCGCTGAAGCTTGGTTCCGATATACCGGCACCGCCCGATACCACCGCGTTGTTGACCGACTACAAGCTGTCTGGCGACAGCGCTGCCATAGGCGACGACGATGTTCTGAAGGACATCTGCAGTGAACTGGCGCTGAAAGGCGCGGGCGTGGATATCCTTGCGAGCGACAGCAACAAAGGGATGAGGTTCTGATGCCCAGGACCTCCCGTCTCTGCCTACTCATGCTTTGTCTTGTGGCATTGGCCTCGGCTTGCTCGCGCCCGATGCTGTCAACAGGCTCCATCCCTGCGACGACCGGTTCGGTCTCCACGGCAGACGTTGGTTGCCGCAGCAATGCCGGAGCCTACCGTCTGCCCAAGCGGTTGGTCACCGTCACCATCACCGACGGGAAGGCAGGCGGCACCCGGACGAGGTATGATCTCACTCTGAACGCCAAGAACACCATGGTCAGTGAAAAAGGAGAGCCGTTCTGTCTGGACTTCCTTCTTTCGGCCCTCTCCAGCGACCGGGTTGGTATCAAGCGTCACTCCAACGGGCTGCTTGACCGCATCTACACTCGCGCCGAGGATCAGTCGAAGCCTATCGCGGATGCGCTGATCCGGGCGGCCGGTGACATGGTCGCCGCCTCCAAGGCCGGGGGACTTGACCGGTTGGCGCAGAAGCAGGTCCTCAATGCCAGCGGTGACGCCGTCTTTGCCTCTCTCGACTACGACCCTTTCGAGGAGGGAGAGGCCAGGGAGATCAACAGGGGGCTAAGGCCCTTCGGCTACTGCGTCTATCTCGACCCGCGTGACGACCCCTATGTTCCGGCGTGGTCGTCGGCCGAACTTTGTAACCGCCAGAGCGCGCGGCGCAATCCTGGTCCCGATGGCTACGGCCTTGAGAAGATGGCGGCACGCAAACTGATGCAGCGCGGTGTGCTCTACCGGCCGGAGCTGTCGCACCGGCTGGTGATCCTGCGCAAGGACGATCCCGATAATCCGCGCGAGGCCTGGCATTTGGCTGCGACCGAATACGTGCAGATGCCCAACCGGGCGCCGATCTTCGCGCTGGGGGTGAACAGGGCCATGTTCGTCACTGCCGAGACAGATGTCCAGTTCGACTACGGCCTCCTGAAAAACGTCACCGTCATCAAACCAAGCGAACTCAATGCCGCCGTCGACATACCGCTCTATGCCGCGCAGGTGGCGCTCTCCATTCCGGCGGCGACGCTGTCGATCTTCCGAAACGAGGCGGCCAACCGGAGGCAGTTGTGGCAGACAAACGCCCAACTGATCGACACGTTGCGCAAGATGAAGCAGGACACGACCGCCGACCAGGCGGTGGCGCAAGGACAGATGAGCGTGGCCGATCGCGTCGCTGTTGGTAGTGGCAATGCCGCCGCGCAGCCGCTGCTCGCCACGCGATCGACAGGCCCGGCCGTCGCGTCGTCGCCCGGGTTGCAAAGGCTCGGTGCCTGTCTTGACGACGAGACGATCGCGCCAACCGCCGAGGAGCGCGCCGCCCGGTGCGTGGAAATCATGAAGGCGGGGCAGTAACGCCATGCCGCGACGTCGGGCAGCGGACATCATGGCCGCGGCGACGACAACCCTGTGGCGGCTGGCAGTGCTTTTGACTGTGGTCCTTGCTGGAGTGGGGTCGGCAGCGGGGGAAGAAGACAGCTTCCGCAGCATGAAGTTCCAAGCGCAGCAGGTTACGCCGCCCGGTGATTTCCGCCCTGAAGTGATCGGAGGCAAGCCTGTGGAAAGCGGTGTCTACAAAGAGGTCGTGCGCATTACGTTCCAGGAGACCGCGCAAGGCGAACCAGACACATGCACCGGGGTGTTCCTGCATGGCCAAGGCGCGGTGTTGACCGCCGGGCACTGCTCCTGCGGCATTCTGGATAGCTATCGCTTCGTCCTCAAGGGAACACTGGACAGCGCCACGGACGCTGCCAAGCCGGCAGCCCGGTACGCCATTCGCGAGCCCGTCCGTTTCCCTGGCTACAGTTGTTCGCCTGGTGCCAAGAACGCCGGCCTGGACATCGCCGTGTTCTTCGTACGCAACCTCGATGGACTCAACATAGAGCCCGACAAGGACAAGGATGGCCCTCTCACACGCATCGCGAGCATGCACACGGTTTATACCGCCCGCGCCCGGCAGCTCGTCGTCGCCGGGTACGGCTATACCGAGTCCGGCAAGCTGCCAACGGCGCTGATGCGCGCGGCGGTCGGGATTGGCTCGTATTTTTGCAGCACAGGCAGTTTCGACGGAACGTCTTGCGTCGGGTTTCGCGAATTCGTGCTGAGCACGCCGGGTGGCGACGGTCCCCCCAGGGATACTTGCGGTGGGGACAGCGGTGGCCCGGTCTACTGGTATCCGCCTGTACAGACTGACACGGACAAGAATTCCTTCCTGCCGACGGAAGCGCTGGTGGGCATCACCTCGCGTGGCCTCGCCTTCGCCCACAACTTGCCGGGAATGCCTTGCGGCGGCGGCGGGGTCTACACCGCCGTCGGTCGCTCGGACGTTCTGGACTGGTTGCTGTCGCTGGGCGTGACCGTGCGCACGACCGAGGTACCGATCGCCACGACAACAGGCGGACAGGCGGTGCAATAGCCATGATCGGAACATGGCCGCTCTTTGGGGAGGCAAGACATGGGTGATCCGACGCAAGCTCGCGACGGGCATGCAAGCGCCAGAGGTCCGATTTCGGACGTAACCGGGCGGGTGCTGAGTTTCGTGGTGCCAGCGATGCCCACGCAATTGGCGCCGGCGCCGTCAGGGCTGGATGAAGTCGCCCGCCCACCTTGGCTGGATCAGATCCAGAAATCACCGCCTCCTGGACTGGGCGAACCTGAAGCCATGCCCCCTTGGTCGGACGAAATGGTACCCGTTCCCCCGGCGTTGGACGAGACCATTTTCACGGGCGCACGTTGGATGGACGAAGTCAACCAGCTGGTCCACTACAGCGACGCGCTGAATATGACCAAGGGCGAGGACATTACGGTGGCGGTGCTCGACACAGGTTGCTTTGTCGAGCATCGCGACTTCAGCCCAAGCACCCTGCGCATCGTGGCGGGCGTCAACTGCATGACCGAAACGGTCGGCGGCGACATCACCGATGCCACGGGCCATGGCAGCCATGTCGCCGGAGTGCTGGCGGCCAACGGCGTGCATATCGGCTTGGCGCCAGCGTGCCGCCTCGTGCCGGTGAAGGTGCTGAGCGGCACAAAGGCCGACGATGGCGCTGCGATTGGGACTGCGATCGCGAGAGGGCTGAACTGGGTGCTGGACAACGCCGATACGTTCGCCATCAGCGTGGTCTGTCTCTCGGTAGGAGACAATGGCAACTACGACAACGACCAGGATTTCGCCGGCAACGCCATCACCGAAGCGGTGCAGGCACTGGCGGCACGCAACATTCCCGTGGTGGCGGCGGCGGGCAATCTCTACGGGCTCTTCGCGCGGGACACTGCTGCTCAAGGCATGTGCTTCCCCGCGATCCTGAGGGAGGCGATAAGCGTTGGTGCCGTCTATGACCAGCCCTGCGACGATTTCGCAGGCCGACCTTGCAGGCTGGGCGCGGATTACGGCAGCCCGTCGACGGACTCGTCGCGACCGGATCAACTCGCGATCTATACGCAACGCATGGAGAAGGTCACTGACGACCAGTGCGGGACGGATATTTTCGCGCCCGGCTCGTGGGTGCGCTCCACCGGCATTGACGGCGACGGCGGGTCATCGGTCGTCACCGAAGGCACCAGCGAGGCCGCACCGATCGTGGCCGGGGTGATCGCGCTTCTACAGTCGCTTCACCTCAAGCGCACCGGCGAGCGGCGCCCGCCCATCGCGATGTTGCGGAGTGTTCTTCGAAGATCGGCCAGGACGATCCTCGACAACTCGCTGGTGACGAGTTGTCCGGTAACAAACAAGAGCTTCCGGCGTGTCGACGCGTTCGCCGCCTTGAAGCAACTGGAACTCGACATGGCCACGAGCTGACCGACGGATGTCGTGTCGCCGTCCTTGCGGACCGTTCAGCGCGCGGCCGATTTTCCCCCGGGCAACTGGTCGGCGTCGGTGAGGGTTTGCAGGAAGGCGACGATGTCGTCGATTTCCGCGTCGGTCAGCGCCGGCTTGTCACCGGGTTTCCTGCCGAAGGGCGGGTCCTGATTCAGGTTTTTCCAGTAAGCCTTTGGCAGGTCGTCATATTTGTCGATCATGCCATCGGCCTTCCTCGGATACCAGCGGCCGGGGTCGCTGTCGCGGCTGGCGTAGAAGGCGACGGCGTCGCGCAGCGTGTGAAAGGTGCCGTTGTGGAAGAAGCTCTTGCGCAGGGCCACGTTGCGCAGCGTCGGCGTCTTGAACAGGCCGCAATAATCGGCGCGGCCCTTGAAATCGGTGCGCAGCGGGCCGCACAGGCCAAGGTCGACATAGGCCGGATCGGCATTGGCGGGAATGGCCGCGTTGCGCGGCGCGGCCACGGCGATCAGGCCGTAGTCGGTGAATTGCGGCGGCTCGCCATTGTTCGACGGCTCGCTCAGGTGGCAGCTCGCGCAATTGCCCTTGGCCTCGTCCTCGAACAGGGCGCGGCCATGCAGCTCCCGCGCCGTCAGTTGCGCCTTGCCGGCGAGGAAGGCGTCGTAGCGGCTGGAGTAGGGATAGAAATCGGCGCTGCTCTGCTCGAAGGTGCCGAGCGCCTCGACGGCAGCGTCGAAGGCATCGCCCGGATGGTCGAAGACGTCGTCGCCGAACGCCGCCTTGAAGGCGTCGGCATAGGGCGCCCTTGACAGGGAAGCGACAACGGCGGCCTCGTCCTTGTTGGCCATCTCGAAGGGCGACAGCAGCGGGATCCTCGCCTGGTCCCTGCCACGGTCGGCGCGGCCATCCCAGGTCAGGCCGCCGGTTGGCCCGTTGTCGACGCTCTCGTCGCCCTCATCCTCGGAATCGTAGAAGTGCTCGGTGAAGGCCGGCGCGGCCTGTAGGTAGCGCAGCGAGGGCACGGCGCGCAGGCCGGGCCTGTCGAGGCTGGGCCCGCCCATCTCGACCGGCGCGGCGGAAGCCGGCCCGAAGGCGTGACCGGGATCGTGGCAGGACGAGCAGGCCTGCCGGCCGGAGGCCGAAAGCGACGGGTCGAAGAACATCTTTCGGCCGAGCGCCGTCAGCACCTCGGCGCGGGCGAAAGCCTCGGCCCGCGACATCGGGCCGGGATGGACGCTGCCGGCCGGCAGGCCGTCGGCCGGCCACAGCACGGCTATGGCCAGCGCCGCCAGAGCGAAATGACGTCTTCCGGAAGAGGATTTCCATCGTGCCATGGCGTGCGGTCCGTTCGCGTCCGGTTCCCTGCTTTTCGCAGGTTCTGATCGCAAAACCGTAGGACACTTTTGCGTACCCTGCTTAGGCGCGCTTTGCTACGGATTCGTGACGAAGCCGGGGAGGGGGCGCTCAGGCCTGCGTGATGTGTTCCGCGCGCAGCTTCTCCCGCATGCGCTCCAGCGCGGGCGCGCCGCCGGCCGCGAGCTCTTCGGCGATGCGGGCGAGCCTGTCGTCGGCCTTGCGGTGCCTGCTGCCCCAGGCGCCGAGCGTCGCCAGCACCGGCAGCAGGTCTATGCCGGCCTCGGTCAGCCGGTAGATCGCCTTCAGCCCGTGCGTCGGGTCCTCGCCGCGTGTGAGAATGCCCTCGTCGACCAGCGTCTGCAGCCGCTCCGACAGCGTGCGCGAGGAGATGCCCTCATCCGATTGCAGGAATTCGCGAAAGTGCCTTTTGCCGGCGAAGACCAGGTCACGGATGATGAGCAGCGTCCAGCGGTCGCCGAGCAGTTCGAGCGAAAGGCTGATCGGGCAGCCGGACCGTTCCCGGGTCGCCATGTCAATGGTTCCATTTTTAAATCACTTTACTATTGACACCATTATTCCCGTGCGTCAAATGGTTCCAAAAGTAAATCGTTATTGACCAGGACAAGGTGGAGGCTCCCGGAATGAAAAGGCTCATCCTTCAGATGCAGATGTCGGTGGACGGGTTTGTCGGATCCGCCGATGGTCGGCGCTGGCAGCTCTGGGAATGGGGCGACGACAATGGCTGGGACGAGGAGTTGAAGGCCGATTTCAACGCTGTCCTCGCCGGCATTGACACCATTCTGTTGAGCAGCAGGATGGCGGAGGAGGGGTATCTGACCCATTGGGGCAATGCGGCGCGGAAATACCCCGGCGACCCCTTCTATGCCTTTGCCCGGCGTATCGTCGAGGCGCGAAAAGTGGTGCCGAGCGACAGGCTGGAGACGTCACGCTGGGAGCGTACGCAAGTGGTGAGCGGCGACCTGCCGCGCGAGGTTGGCGCGCTCAAGTCGGGCGAGGGCGGCGACATCGCCGCGTTCGGCGGCGCCGGCTTCGCCTCGGCGCTGATCGCGGCCGGGCTGGTCGACGAGTTCCAGCTCTTCATAAATCCAGCGGTTCTCGGGGCTGGCCGCCGCATCTTCGACCAGGGTGGCTTTGCCGGACTGGGGCTCATCGGCTCGAAGGCCTATGCCTGCGGCATGGTGGTGAACCGCTACGCGCCGGCCGGATGAGGGGGGGCGAGATGGCGCTGAACGATCTGCCTTGGGTCAACTCGGCAACGTGCCTTCCTAATTCGACGTGCCGCCGTGCTTTTCCCGGCCGGCCGCCTTGCGGCCACGGCGGCATGGCGCGCTTCGCGCGATGTAAGGCCGACTAGCACCCGGCTGGCAAATTCGACCGGCGCGTCATTCATCGCTCCTGCACCGCGACGAACCTCATTCGGGCTCCGTTCTGATGATATAGCAGATGCTGACTGGCGTTCCCTATGACCTGACTCACATAGGCCGCTTGTCGTCAGGCGAGAAAGCTCTCCCCTATCTTCAAGGCGTGGCGTGGAGCATCCGCAAAGCCATGCTGGCTGCACGGTATTCGTCGAAATTCTTGGGGCAATCGTTTACGGCGAGCCGGTAGAGCCGCAAGGCGTCGTCATTGTGTCCTTGCAGCCGGTCAAGCTCGGCGGTGTAGAAATTGGTTTCGCAGACCTGTCCCCGTTTGGTCTCGAGGTTCGGATTCTCGGCCGCTGCGAGCGTCTCGGCCGATGTCTTGTCGCCGAGCAGCATGCGGATAATCGGCGCCGGCCATTTCGTCATGTCAAGCTTGCCCTCCGCCTCCCGCAAATGGCTTGGGGCACCGGAACCGCGCTCGGCTAGGTCGAGCCAGATCGCAGCATAAGCGTCCTCGGGCCGCAACGCGACGACTTGGGCCAAGTCGGTCAACGCCCTTGCCAACTCGCCGGCATAGAAATTGGCCAAGCCTCGATCGAAATAGGCGAGGTCGTATTTCGGGTCGAGTCCGAGCGCCTTGTCGTAGTCTGCGAGCGCACGGGGGAAGTCGCCTCTGATAGCGAGGATTCCTCCCCGATGCCGATAGTATTTTGCGTCGAGAGTGCCCAGCGCAATGGCCTGGTTATAGTCAACAAGCGCGCGATCATAATCGCCCTTGCGTTCCCAGGCGAGACCACGGTCCCCGACATGGGCGCTCCCTCGTGGATCGAACTTGATAGACTGATCGAGATCGGCGATGGCGCGGTCGTCGTCACCCTTGTAGGCCCAGGCGACACCGCGGTTGTGGAAGGCGATGGCATTTTGCGGATTGATGCCGAGCGCAGCATCGTAATCGGCGATAGCGCGGTCATAGTCGCCTTTGTCGACCCACATCAGGCCGCGATTGTTGTGGGCGTCGGAATTGGTCGGATCGATCTCGATCGCCTTGTCGAAGTCTCGGATGGCTAGGTCGGCGTTATCCTTGCGCGCCCGCAGCATGGCGCGATTGTAGTAGGCTTTGGCATTCTTCGGATCGAGGCCGATGGCCTGGTTGTAGTCAGCGATGGCGCGGTTGTCATCACCTTTACCGGCCCAGGCGTTGCCCCGATTGTAATAAGCGCTGCCAAATTTCGGATCGAGCTCGATCGCTTGGTTATAGTCGGCAATGGCACGGTCGAAATTGCCTTTCGTGAACCAGGCGTTGCCTCTGTTGAGATATGCCTTGACGAAGGCTGGATCGAGGTCGATCGCCTTTTGATAGTCAGGCAAGGCTCGGTCGAGCTCGCCCTTTGCCGCCCAAACCAGTCCTCGGTTGTTGTAAGCTTCGACATAGCTCGGATTGATTGCGATCGCCTGGTTGTAATCAGCGACGGCATCATCGTATTTCGCTTGAGCCTCCCAGGCATTGCCGCGCATCAAATAGGCTGTGCTGCGATTGTCTGCCCCTGCGTCGGTGTCCTTGATGATTTGTGTGCAGGCTTCGATTTGTCGCGCGCTGCCGATAGGCTGACCTGTGCAGTCGGCAAGATCCCGGTTAGCAGGTGAACATCCAAGTAAGGTGGCGGCGCCGAGCACAAACCACCCGAGCCACAGTTTACGACAGGCCTTCAAAAATTTTCTCGGCAAGATGATCAAGCCTTCTCGATTGCATTACGGCTCGGCGCCGAGCATCTACGGTGTCACGATGGCGGTACGGTATTCGGCGAAACCCTTGGGACAATCCTTCACGGCAACCGGTAGCCATTGGCCTCGGTCGGATCGAGGTCGATCATCGCGCCGAAATCGGCGATGGCGCGGTCGTAGTCGCGCCGTTCGGCCCACACATTGCCAAGCTTGAAATAGGCGATGATCCGGTTTCGAGCGGACTCCGTCGCATCATCGATCATGCGCGTGCAGGCCTGGATGCGCACCGTCTGATCGACCGCACCATCGATCAAGCAGTCGCTGCTGGCGGCCAGCGCTGGAAATATCGACAACAAGAGAAGCACAGGCGCGTTGAGAAACGGCAGACAAAGGCGAAGCTGCCAGCCAGTCGATCTGGACGCCATGTTCACCTCGATGCTCATCGCGAGAACTCATGCAGCGCGGCCTTGGCGGCGACAGCTTCGAAATAGGCGTTGGGGCAGTCGTTGGCTGCGGTCCTGTAGAGTCCAAGCGCCTCGCCGCCGCGGCCTTGCAGTCGCGCCAATTCGGCGGCGAACAGTGTTGCCTCGCAGCGATTGCCCTTGGCTTCGAACGCGTTCGGGGCCCCGGCCGCCCCAAGCGTAGCCTCGAAGTCGGTCTCGCCAAGCAGCATGCGCACTGCCGGCGCCGGCCATTTCTTCATATCGAGCCTGACTGTCGCCTCGCGCAGGTGGCCGGTGCCGCCGCCGAGCCGCTCAGCCAAATCCAGCCAGATGGCGAGATAGGCATCGTTCGGCCTCAGTGTGGCGCCTTGTCGGAAATCGGCGGCGGCCTTGCCGGGCGCCCCGGAATGGAAGCTGATGATGCCACGACCGAGATAGGCATAGGCAAGTTTCGGGTCGAGGGCGATCGCGCGGTCGTAGTCAGCCGCCGCACGGGCATAGTTGTCCTTGGCCGCCCATAGGAGGGCGCGAGTGGTGTACCCTCCGGCAAACTTCGGATCGAGGCTGATCGCCTTGTCGCAGTCGGCGGCCGCGCGAGCATACTCGTTCTGGTTGAACCAAGCCTGCGCGCGGCCGCTGTAGCCTCTGGCATCTTTCGGGTCGAGCTCGATTCCCCGGTTGTAGTCGGCGATCGCTCGATCGAAATCGCCCGTTCTGTCCCAGATGCCAGCGCGGCGTCGGTAGAAGCTCGCATTGGCCGGATTGATCGCGACCGCCTCGCCATAGTCGGCGACGGCGCGCTGATAATCCCCCTTTTGAGCCCAGGCCGCGCCACGGCCGCTGTGGGCGTCCGCATCCTTGTCATTGAGCGCTATCGCCCGATCGTAATCCGCGATCGCACGGTCGCTATCGCTTTTGTCGAACCACGCGCCTGCGCGATAGTAGAACGCATCGGCGTTCTTCGGATCGAGATCTATCGCATGTGTGTAGTCGGTGATGGCGTGATCGAGATCGCCCTTCTTTTTCCATGCAACCCCACGATTGACATAGGCCTTTACGTCGCGTGGGTCGAGGTCGATCGCCCTGTCGTAGTCGGCGATGGCGAGATCGTAGTCGCCCTTGTTCTTCCAGGCCACGCCGCGGTTGTTGTATGAGCCGCTGTCGCGCGGGTTGAGCCTGATCGCCTGATCGAAATCAGCTATGGCGCGGTCAGGATCGTTCTTGCTCGACCAGGCGAGTCCACGGCTGCTATAAGCAAGATCGTCTTTCGGATTCAGGCTGATTGCCTGGCTGTAGTCCGCGATCGCCCGGTCATAGTCCTTCTTCTTTTTCCAGGCCAATCCTCTGTTGTAGTAGCTGACGGCGTCGCGGGGATTGAGACGGATCGCCTGATCGTAGTCGGCGATGGCGCGGTCGTACTCACCCTTGCGCAGCCAGGCTGTACCTCGGTCACGGTAGGCGTCGGGTTCATCAGGGGTAAGCCCGATCACCTTGTCATAGTCGACAATTGCGCGATCAAAGTCCCCTTTGCTGCTCCAGGCCATCGCACGAGCGCCGTAGGCCTCCGGAAGCTTGGGGTCGATGCCGATCGCGCGACTGCTGTCTGCTATGGCCTGGTCGTAATCACCCATTCGGAAATGGGTCAGTCCACGGATGATATACGTCGTCGGATCGTTCGGATCCCGGGCGGCGGCTTGATCGAAATCAGCGATGGCGCGGCCGTATTGGCCCTTCTGCTTCCAGGCCAGACCTCTGTTGAGGTATACACCAACGTCGTTCGCTCCGAAGCTGATCGCCTTGTCGAAATCCGCGATGGCGCGATCGTTCTCGCCCTTGTCGGCCAACAGGATGCCACGACCGTAGTATGCATCCAAAGCCTTTGGATCGAGTTCGATCGTCTTGCTGTAGTCGGCAATGGCGCGATCGCTTTCCCGCTCGTGCGTCCAGGCAATGGCGCGGTTGTAGTAAGCGTCGGTGTTCGTCGGGTCGAAGTCGATGGCCCTGTCATAGTCGGAGATGGCGCGAGTGTAGTCTCCGCGCAAACCATAAGCATTGCCGCGAATTACGAGGGCGATTGAGCGGTTTGACGACGACTCCGACCGGTCCTCGATGATCTGCGTGCAAGCGACGATACGTCGCTCCGGATCGACGTTTTCTCCGTCACAGGCTGGATGGTCGTCGTATTTTTGGACGGCCGCGACCGCCGGCGCGGCGAACAGAATGGGCAAAAAGGCAAACAACGCAGCCGCCAGCCATGAAGGCCTGAGCCATCCTCGAAGCAGATTTGCCAACCCAGCCATTCCCGAACGGTCCCCCGCCGCTGTAGGGGCGGCGCGCGGCGCATTGTAACCAAGCGGCTCCCGGGAGCAATCACCGGTTGTCGCCGTTGCGGCGGCGAAACGGGCGGGGGATGGACGTTGGGCTGTCACAAAGCTGACAAGGGTCGGCCCTAGCGTCGCCGGGTTCCTCCAGCCATATAGCCACGAGGCATTCCCCGATGATCAGGTCCTTGCTCTCCCTTTGCCTCGCCTCGACGGCGCTGGCATCGCTCTCCGCCGCTGCCCATGCCGCCCCGCCCGGCTACGACAAGATCGACACCGTCGTCGTCATCTATGCAGAGAACCGCAGCTTCGATAATCTCTATGGTGGCTTCCCCGGCGCCAACGGGCTCGCCAACGTCTCCGCTGATCAGGCGCGCCAGCTCGACCGCGACGGCAAGCCGCTCGCCGAGCTGCCGCCGGCCTGGGGCGGCCTGACCGGCAAGGGCGTGACACCGGCGGTGACGGAAGCGCAGACCGCGCATCTCGCCAACGCCGCCTTTTCGATCGACGATCCCAAGGGCTTCAACGAGGGCACGGGGGTGATCACCCGAGACCTCTGGCACCGTTTCTACGAAGAGCAGATGCAGATCAACGGCGGCAAGAACGACAAGTTCGCCGCCTGGGCCGATTCCGGCGCGCTGGTGATGGGTCACTATGACGGCTCGAGCCTTCCGATGTGGGCGGTGGGCAAGAAATACGTGCTCGCCGACAATTTCTTCCAGGGCGCCTTCGGCGGCTCCTTCCTCAACCACTTCATGCTGGCCTGCGCCTGCGTGCCGTTCTATCCACACGCAGACACCAGCCCGATCAAGGGCCAGATCGCCGTCGTCGACCCCGATGGCGTGACCTTGAAGGTGGCCGACAATTCGCCGGCCTCGGCGCTCGGCGGCGCGCCGAAATTCGTCAATGACGGGGCGATCACGCCGGACTTCTACGCCGTCAACACCATGCAGCCGCCTTACCAGCCGAGCGCCAACAAGCCCGCCGAGGGTGGTGACAAGGCGCTTGCCGATCCGGCGGCGGCCACCACGCTGCCGCCGCAGCACGACATTACCATTGGCGACCTGCTGTCGCTGAAGGGTGTCAGTTGGGCCTGGTATGGCGGCGCCTGGCAGGCTGCGCTCGACGGCAAGAACGCGACGCCGGTGCCGAACTTCCAGTTCCATCACCAGCCCTTCAATTATTTCGCGGCATATGCCCCCGGCACGCCGGCACGCGCCGAGCATCTGAGGGACGGCGGCCTCGATGGCGTCGAGTTCGTCAAGGCGATCGACGACGGCAAGCTGCCGGCCGTCACCTTCTACAAGCCGCAGGGCAACCTCAACGAGCATGGCGGCTATGCCGACGTCACCTCCGGCGACCAGCATCTGGCCGACGTCGTCTCTCATCTGGAGAAGAGCCCGCAATGGGGTCACATGCTGGTCGTGGTGACCTATGACGAGAATGGCGGCTTCTGGGACCACGTCGCGCCGCCGAGGGCCGATCGCTGGGGGCCGGGCAACCGCATACCCGCCTTCATCATCTCGCCCTACGCCAAGGCGGGCACGGTCGACCATACGCAGTACGACACCACCTCGATCCTGCGCTTCATCACCGCCCGCTACGACCTGCCGGTGCTGCAAGGCCTCGTCGTGCGCGACAAGGCGCTCGCCGCCAACAACGAGCCGCCGATGGGCGATCTGACGGCGGCGCTCGACCTGACGAAGTGAAAGCGTCAGAACTTGGTTCCTCGCCCCCGCGACGCGGGGGAGAGGTGGCCGCGAAGCGGTCGGAGAGGGGGGCTTCCTAGGGCGTCCCCTCTCCGTCTCGGCTTCGCCGAGCCACCTCTCCCCCACATTCGTGGGGGCGAGGAAACGCCAGCCGTCGAGCACTCTGATGATTGCCTGGATGGATTCCCGTCCGCTATCCATGGCATCGGATCGGACGAGGGCATTCCATGAACATAGCCAAGGTGAGAACCCGCAACGCCGGCGCGCTAGCCGTACTGGCGCCTGGCGAGATGCCGGTGGTGACGACGCCGACCGGTGGCGCGATGGACCTTGTGACCGCTGTGAGCGCGCCGGGCTTCAGTCCGCTCGACCTGCTGTTTGCCTCTCTTGCCGGCTGCATGGTGCTCAGCGCCCGGATGGCTGCGGCGCGCCTCGGCGTCGCCGACCGGCTCGGCGAAGTGCGCGCCGAAGTCGGCGGCGAGAAGGCGAAGGACGAGCCCGCGCGCATCGAGACATTCAATGTCAGGCTCGACATAGCGGGCGATCTCGACACGGCGACGAAGCAGCGCATCATCGACGATGCCGAGGAGATCTGCACCGTCTCCAACACGCTGCGCGGCGCGCCGGCGCTGCATGCGACGCTGGGGTAGGGGACTGCCCTTGCGGCGCCCGTGGGTTTCGCAGGAATCGGGTGGCCCCTTCCAATGGTCCGCTCCATCTTCTTGCGAAAGCCGCGATGGAGCCAAGCGATGACCGTCCATTCATTGAACACGAAGCGCGCCAGCCGATCGGCCGAGGCGCGCGTGGCCGAGCAGGACTGGGCCATGCTTGTGGCGGAGCTCAATGCGCACGGCTGCGCTGTCATGCCCAGCCTGCTTTCGGCGGTGGAGTGCGCGGAGATCGCGGCGCTCTATCCGCATGAGGAGCATTTCCGCAGCCATGTGGTCATGGCGCGCCACGGCTTCGGCAAGGGCGAATACCGTTACTTCCGTTATCCGCTGCCGGACCTGATCGCGGGCCTGCGCGCTGCGCTCTATCCGCGGCTTGCCGGCGTCGCCAACGACTGGAACGACAGGATGGGCGTGGCGCTGCGCTACCCCGCCGAGCACGCCGCCTTCCTGAAGCGTTGCCATGACGAAGGGCAGGCGAGGCCGACGCCGCTGTTGCTGCAATACGGCCCCGGCGATTTCAACTGCCTGCACCAGGACCTTTATGGCGCGCTCGCCTTTCCCTTGCAGGTGGCGATCCTGCTGTCCGAGCCGGGCGAGGATTTCACCGGCGGCGAATTCGTGCTCACCGAGCAGCGGCCGCGCATGCAGAGCCGCGCCGAAGTGGTGCCGCTGAGGCGGGGCGACGCGGTGATCTTCGCCGTCCACAACCGCCCGGTGGAGGGCACGCGCGGCCATTATCGGGTGAACCTGCGCCATGGCGTCAGCCGCCTGCGCTCCGGCCGGCGGCACACCGTCGGCATCATCTTCCACGACGCGCGCTAGGACCGTTCGAGGGCAGGAAATCCGGAAGCGTTGCGCGGCGACATCTCCACTTTGACGTGATGGAGCGAGGCCCTGACCCGCATGTCTCGCCACCTCCGAAAAGGCAGGGCTGGCACATACGGTGCTCCCCCTCTCCGTCTCGGCTTCGCCGAGCCACCTCTCCCCCACCTTGTGGGGACGAGGAACCCAAGCTTTTCAAGGCTGCGAAATCGGCGATTGTCGTTTCCTCGCCCCCATGAAATGGGGGAGAGGTGGCTCGGCGAAGCCGAGACGGAGAGGGGGCACTGTGCCGCCTGCTATTGTCCTGGGTGTGCTCTCCCGGCAGGCTGCCGTAGCGATCAGGATCCGCCCGGGCGAACCCGAAGGCCATCGACGAAGACGTCGACGAGGCGCAGCACGTTGACCTGCCAGCCCGGCTGGTCGTTCATGTAGCACATGCCGACGAGCGCGCGCAGCAGGTCGGCGGCGGTGATGTCGTCGCGCACCTCTCCGGCGGCCACGGCGCGCTCCAGCAGCAGGCCGACCGCCCTGGTCAGATGCTCGAAGGAATAGGCGTAGAGTTCCTTGGGTCCGTGCGCGGCGAGCGCCAGCGCCGCCAGCATGCCCTTCTTGGTGGCGACGAGGCGCACATTGGCGTGCAGCCAGGCGCGCAGCGCATCGACCGGATCGCCCTGTCCCGCAAGCGTTCTGGCGAGCTCACCGAGCTGGTCGACCTCATGGCGGTAGACCGCCTCGAACAGCGCCTCGCGCGTCGGGAAATGCCGGTAGAGCGTTCCGATACCGACACCCGCGCGCCTCGCCACCGCCTCGAGGCTGGCGTCAGGCCCGCCGGCGCTGAAAACGGCGGTCGCCGCCTCCAGCACGCGCTGGCGGTTGCGCACGGAATCGGCGCGCGGGCGGCGGCTGGGCTTTTGCGAAACCTGTCCCATATTAACTGGCTGACGCTCCTTTCACGTCCGTGCCCTTGCAAAACGGAGGGTGCCTCCGTATATATGGAGGAGAGGCACAATCCATGAAAGATGCCTTCCGACTGGAGCTCGCCAGCCTAGCCGATCGCGGCGCCCCGGCCTTCCTGACCAGACAGCCCGACAAAACATCGTCCCGACAACCCTGTTCGGAGCCATCCATGTCACTCTCCATCAGCCTCACCATAAACGGCGAGCAACGAGACGTCGAACTCGACGATCCGCGCGTCACGCTGCTCGACCTGCTGCGCGAGCGGCTCGACCTCACCGGCACCAAGAAAGGCTGCGACCGCGGCCAATGCGGCGCTTGCACCGTGCTGGTCGATGGCCGCCGTGTCAATTCCTGCCTGGCGCTGGCCGCGAGTCAGGACGGCGCCGAAATCCTGACCATAGAGGGCCTTGCCCAGGGCGAGACGCTGCACCCGGTGCAGGCCGCCTTCATCGCCCATGACGGTTTCCAATGCGGTTTCTGCACGCCGGGGCAGATCATGAGCGCCGTCGGCCTCATCGGCGAGGGCCAGGCGGGCGACGACCCCGAGCGCATCCGCGAGGCGATGAGCGGCAATCTGTGCCGCTGCGCCGCCTATGGCGGCATCGTCGAGGCGGTGCTCGAGGCGCAACGCACGATCGCCGCCGGCAATGGCGCAGACACCCGGAGGGACGCGGCATGAACCGTTTCGATTACGTCAGGCCGACGAGCCTTGCGGAGGCCGTTGCCGCCGCGGCGATGCCGGGCGCGGCCTATCTCGCCGGCGGCACCAACCTGCTCGACCTGATGAAGGGTGGCGTCGCACGCCCCGAGCGTCTCGTCGACATCACCCGCCTGCCGGAGCTCAACCGCGTCGAGCGGCTGGACGACGGCTCCTTGCGTGTCGGCGCGCTGGTGCGCAACGCCGACCTCGCGCATGATCAGGCCTTCGCCGCCACCTATCCCGCCGTAGCGGAGGCGTTGCTGTCGGGCGCCTCGGCGCAGTTGCGCAACGCGGCCACGGTCGGCGGCAACATCATGCAGCGCACGCGTTGCAGCTATTTCTACGACACCGCCAGCGCCTGCAACAGGCGCGAGCTCGGCTCCGGCTGCGACGCGCTCGCCGGCGAGAACCGGCACCACGCCGTGCTCGGCTGGAGCCCGGCCTGCATCGCCACCCATCCCTCGGACTTCTGCGTGCCGCTGGTGGCTCTGGACGCCGTCGTCGAGATCGAGGGCAGCAAGGGCCGCCGTCATGTGACGCTGGAGGAATTCCACCGGCTGCCCGGCGAGGCCCCGCAGCGCGAGACGGTGCTGGAGCCTGGCGAACTGGTCGTTGCGGTGCGGCTGCCCGCGGAGGCTTCGGCCTTCGCCAGCCATGCCCGCTATCTCAAGCTGCGCGAGCGCACCTCCTATGCCTTCGCCGTGGTCTCGGCCGCCGCCGCGCTGGTCGTCGAGGGCGGGCGGATCCGCCAGGCGCGGCTGGCGCTGGGCGGCGTCGCCGCCAAGCCGTGGCGGGCACGCGCCGCCGAGGCGGCGCTGCTGGGCGCCGAGCCCGGCGAAGCCGCCTATGCCGGGGCCGCCGCGCTGGCGCTGGCCGAGGCCAAGCCTTCCGGCGACAACGGCTTCAAGATCGAGCTCGCCCGCCGTGTCGCTGTGCGCGCCCTGTCGCTGGCCGAGGCCGGCACGCCGGCGCGGCTGCCGGCCCTGCCTGCCTCCGTCTTCGCATCCACCACGGGAGCGCGCCATGACGCCTGACCTCAACCTTTCCCATACTCCCGCGCACAGGCGGCAGGGCTCCAGCATCGGCCAGCCGATGACGCGCCGCGACGGCATCCTCAAGGTCACGGGCGCTGCGACCTACGCCGCCGACAATCATCCGCCTGATATGCTCTATGCCGTGCTCGCCGTCGCTGCGATCGCGCGTGGCCGCGTCGCGTCTCTGGACGTCGCCGCGGCGCTTGCCCATCGCGGCGTGGTCGAGGTGATGACGCCGGCCAACCGGCCGGCGCTCGCCCTCGACCCCGATGCCAAGTTTCATCCGTTCATGTTCCGGCTCGACCTCCTGCAGAACGATGGCGTGCGCTATCCCAACCAGCCGATCGCGGTGGTGATCGCCGAGACGCTGGAGGCGGCGACGGAAGGCGCGGCGCTGCTCGCCCCGCGCTACGAGACCGAGACCGCCCGCGTCGGCTTCGAGGACGCCGAGACCTTCGTTCCTGGCGGTGTCGGCGTCGGCAATCCGGCCAGCCAGCAGAAGGGCGATGTCAAGGCCGGGCTCGCCGCGGCCGCGACTCGGGTCGAGGCGCGCTACGAAACCCCGCCGCAGTACCACAACGCCATGGAGCCGCACGCCATCGTGGCGTCGTGGGATGGCGACAGCCTCACCGTCGACACGCCGAGCCAGGGGTTGGCGATCGCGCAGGGGCGCATCGCCGGCCTGTTCGGGCTGAGCCCGGACAAGGTCCATGTGCGCAGCCCTTTCCTCGGCGGCGGCTTCGGCTCGAAAGGGCTGGTCTCCGGCCCGCAGGTGCTGGGCATCCTCGCGGCACGCCTGGTCGGTCGCCCGGTGAAGCTGGTGCTGCGGCGCGAGCAGATGTACGGGCCGGTCGGCCACCGCGCGCCGACGCGCCAGACGCTGCGGCTCGGCATCGACTCCGAAGGCCGGCTGACCGCGCTCGACCATCACGCTCTGACGGCGTCGAGCACGTTCGACGACTTCTTCGAACCGGCAGCGGATGCCTCGCACACGCTCTATGCCAGCCCGGCCATCGCGACCGCGCATGAGGCGGTGCGGCTCGACACCGGCACGCCGCTGTTCATGCGCGCGCCGGGCGAGGCCACCGGCTCGATCGCGCTGGAAAGCGCCGTCGATGAGGCGGCCTGGGCCTGCGGCAGGGACCCGCTGGACTTCCGGCTGGCCAACTATGCCGAGGTCGAGCCGATGACGGGCAAGCCGTTCTCCTCCAAGGCGCTGCGCGAATGCTACGCCGAGGCGGCGGCGCGTTTCGGCTGGTCGGGCCGGCCGCTCGCGCCGCGCGCCATGCGCGATACCGCTGGCTTGCTGACCGGCTGGGGCATGGGCACGGCGACTTTTCCGGCGCTGATGTTCCAGGCCGAGGCGCGGGCGGTGCTGAAAAGCGACGGTCGCGGCCTGATGGAGACGAGCGCCGCCGACATGGGGCAGGGCGCCTGGACCGCGCTGGCGCAGATCGCCGCCGACGGGCTGGGGCTCGATATCGGCCAGCTCGAATTCAGGGCCGGCAGTTCCGACCTGCCCGACGCCGGCATCGCCGGAGGCTCGGGGCACACCGCCACGGCCGGCATGGCGATCCACAATGCGGGCGCCGCGGTGATCGCCAGGCTCGCCGACATCGCTACAGCCGATGCGGCTTCGCCGCTCTATGGCGCCGGCAATGAGGGCGTTGTGGCGCGGAGCGGCCGGCTCTACCGGCGCGGCGACGAAAGCCGCAGCGAGAGCTATACCGAGATTCTCGGCCGGGCCGGCCTGTCGGAGATCGAGGCGCGGGGCACGAGCGCCGCGGACCAGGACACGCGCGAGGCCTATGCCATGCACGCCCATGGCGCGGTCTTCGCCGAGGTCAAGGTCGATCCTGATCTCGGCCAGGTCAGGGTGACCCGGCTGGTAGGCGCGTTTGCCGCCGGGCGCGTCATCAACCCGAGGCTGGTGCGCAGCCAGTATCTCGGTGGCATGATCTGGGGCGCGTCCTTCGCGCTGCACGAGGAGGCGCTGGCCGACCACCGCACGGGGCGCATCCAGAACGCCAATCTGGCCGAGTACCACGTGCCGGTGAATGCCGACGTGCCCTCGGTGGAGGCGCTGCTGGTGCATGAGGATGACCCCTACGTCAACGCGCTAGGCATCAAGGGCGTCGGCGAGATCGGCATCACCGGCACGGCCGGCGCCGTGGCCAACGCCGTCTGGCATGCCACCGGGGTGCGGCCGCGCCGTTTCCCCGTGCGCATCGAGGATCTTCTGGCGGGTGGCGGCCTCGGCTGAGGCGTCAAAGCTCCTTTCCTCTCCCCTCAGAGGGGGGAGAGGGGCGAAGCATGTGATAGCCCCGCCCTTGCGGGCAGGGATGCCGATGCGTCGCACAGGTCGCCAAGGGCGAGGCTTAGGAACAAATCCGTTGAATTGTTCTAGCCTATGTCGTCCGATCCGTTGGCGGCGGTAAGCTGGGCGGGCTTGAAGCCGGCATGCTGCGGGGTCCAGACGTCACCGTCGCGGTTGAACCAGTGGCACAGATAAAGTCCCGAGGCGGCGGTGTCGCTTACCGTCATGTTCGGCCCTCCGGACCTCAGCCTGACGACATCTCCGGTCTTGAAAGTTTCGGCCATGGCGATTCCTCCCAATATTGGAAACAAGAGGAGGTAAGCAGACGCGGCAACGGGCCGCAATATGCCAGTTGCGGTGCGGTGCCGTTACTGCGGGCTGCTGTTCGCCATGAGAATCGCGTGCCCGCACAGGGGCGCCAGTAGCGGCTTTACTTCAGCTGGCGATAGGCAAAGGGCAAAGGCTAGTGTCTGGCGAAGACGTCGTCCGGACCTTCGATGTCGGCAAAGACGAGGTTGTCGAACTCGACCGGGATTCCGAAGAGCTGGGCGACCTGCATGACGAGGCGCTCGATGTCCTCTCGCGCGACATTCTCCGCCAGGTTCCCGAGCCGTACGCCTTCGGCGACCGCCGCAAGGTTGACCACACCGGAGGATTTGTGCGCCGCGACGACCAGCGTCTGGACGTCCCGATGCAATTGAGCCGAATATTCGCGCATGGAACACTCCTCCAGGGAAGGTTGCTCCCTCAGACTCCAATCTGCCCCTCCACGGTCCGCATTGCAAGCGTAATATTTCGTATAGTCAAATAAAATCAATTAGTTAGTAATATACATGGATTGCTTGGTCGAAGGCTTATCCGCATCGTTGGCATGGTGAGGAAGGCATGCAGGCACCGCTCTTGACGCACTGTTGGGCCTATCCTAATTCTACTTCCATTGAGACCTTTGCTAACTCGGTAACCTTTGACGGGGCGGGAGCGTCATGGCGGAACTCGAGCGTCCGGAGCGGCTGCAGATCATGCTGAGCGCCGAGGAATTGACGGCACTCGAAAACTGGCGTTTCGAGAAGCGGATGCCGAGTCGGTCGGCGGCGGTCAGGGAGCTGCTGCGTCGCGGGCTGGCGGCCGAGGGGTTTCTGACGGCAGGTCAGGGAGTCAAGTCCCAGGATTTCGGTGTTCTGCCGCCGGAGGGAGGCGACAACATCCCCGAGTAGCGGTGGCTTCAGCCGGGCCGACGCCGTCCCGCGCCTGTGACCGCAATCCCCGGAAGAACCGGTGCAAACTCTTCCCGGAGTCATACGAACCGATTGTTGCCCCGCAGGCATTTGCGCTAATTGATACGGATGGGAAAAGTCGGCGCCGGCATGCATCGAGACGAGACGACCGACGCGGCTCGTCTGGCGGCGATTGTCGATTCATCCTACGACGCAATCATCGGCAAGGATCTGACGAGCGTCATCACCGACTGGAACCATGCGGCCGAGCGTATGTTCGGCTACACCGCCGACGAGGCGATCGGACAGTCGATCCTGATGCTCATTCCCGATCATCTGCGGGGCGAGGAGGCCGACATCATTGGCCGCGTCAGCAATGGCCAGAGCGTGGCGAGCTACGAGACAACAAGGCGGCGCAAGGACGGCACGCTGATCGCCGTCTCGCTGACCGTCTCGCCGATCCGGAACGTGCGGGGCGAGATCGTCGGCGCTTCCAAGATCGCCCGCGACATCTCGGCGACCAAGGAAAGCGAGCGGCGCATCCGCCTGCTGATGCGGGAGGTCAACCATCGCGTCAAGAACCAGTTCGCCGTCATCCTGTCGATGGTGCGCGAGACCAGCAAGCGTTCCAGCAGCCCCGGCGAATTCGAGGAACTGATCCGCTCGCGCATCATGGCGCTGTCGCGCTCGCACGATCTGCTCGTCACGTCCGAATGGGCTGGCGCGAGCCTGTTCGACCTCATTCAGGAACATCTCAAGCCCTTCGGGCGCGAGGAGCAGATATCCTTGTCGGGCCCGCTGCTGACGCTGCAGTCCAACGCGGTGCAGAATCTCGGCATGGCCTTCCACGAGCTGGCCACCAACTCGTCCAAATACGGCGCCCTGTCCAGCGACGCGGGGCGGGTCGAGATCACCTGGCAGATCGCGGAGGTCGGTACCGGGGCGCGGGAATTCCGGCTCGTCTGGGACGAGACGTCGACGCCGCGCAAGGGCGACGAGGGCCACGTCGAAGGCACCCGCAAGGGTTTTGGCACGATCGTGTTGCAACGCGTGGCGCCGCAGTCGTTGAGCGGCAACGCCGAACTGCACCGGGCACCCGGACACCTGACGTGGCGGCTCACCGCGCCGCTGGAATCGATCGTGGTGCCGCAGTTCGGCTCGGCTGGCGAGGGCGACGGCTAGGCCTGTCGGAAGCGCGGCGCCCGAAAGCTCAGTTGGGGAAGTTGACCGCCGGCTCGTCGCAGCGGAACACCGGGCAGTGGCCGTCTCGCGCCGGCACATAGGCGCTCATCGGCACCTCCGGCCAGTCGCATTCGACGCCGAACTGGCGGACGTAACGATCGTAAGTGTTTGGCCCCGTGGTCAGCACCACCGCGCGACGCTGCTGAATCAGTGCATGGATCTGCTCGCAAGTCATGGCGCGGCTGTCCGGCCGGGCCTCCGCAAGGCCGGTCGTGGCGAGCAGCGCGGCCATGGCGACAAGGGCTAGGCGGTGGATGGACATGACGGACTCCCGCGAAACGATACCGCGTCAGAACGTGGGTTGCCGGCGCTGGTTCCGCAACTGCCCCCGCCTCGCTGTTTTGTGATCGGCGCTATCGCCATTATGACACGCAACCAAACCGTCGGTCGCGCATTGCTGGGAATGGATTCCAAGAAGCCATACGAACCGCCGGGAGGGTGGCCCGAAAAGGAGCCGCGGGAGGCCAAGTCGTGCCTGTTCTGCGGCGCCCGCGACCATGGCTACGAAGAGTGCCCCAAGCGGGCCGAGGCCATGCAGGCGGAGGATGTCAAGCCGGCTTCAGCCGAACCGCGGCAAGATACATGAGCGCCGAGGCCGCCAGCCGGCGGTCCCAGCCTTGCGCCTCGACCTTGTCGAGCAGGAAGTCCAGGTGCGGTTCGAGCATCTCGCGGCATTCTTTTTCATAGGCGACATGCATCGCCGGATGCTGCGGCGCGCTGATGGTCGGAGCCTTGGCCATGGCGATTCCCCCCGGTAGTACCTGACGAGGTGCTTCTATACCATCAGCCGGCAAACCGGAATGGAGTCGGTGCACCGTGCGTCGCAACTCCGGCGATCGGGGAGTTCGACTGGCGGCGGATTTTTTGCCGGCAGCCTGTCGGATGCGGTCCGGCTCGCGCGTCCTTGGGCGGACAGACGCGAAAACGGAGAAAACCATGTCGTTGCAATCCACCGCCCAGTCGCCCTGGCAGCAATCGCCCTGGCAGACCGGGGCGATCCTTGTCGCCCGCCTGATCTTCGCCGGGGTCTTTGCCATGGCGGCGGCCTTCAAGTTCGCCGGCATGGCCGAGACGGCCGGCTACATCGCAGCCGCCGGCTTTCCGTTCCCGCTGTTCCTGGCATGGTGCGCGGCGGCGCTGGAGGTGCTGCTGGTGATTGCCTTCCTCACCGGCGCCTTCTTCACGCCGGCGGCGCTGGTCGCGGCGGCCTACGTGATCTTCCTCGGCTTCTCGTTCCACGGACCGGGCCGCTGGGCAGGCAACCAGGCCGAGTTCGGCTTCTTCGTCGACCACTTCACCTTCCTCGCCGGTCTGTTCTTTGCAGCCGTCCATGGACCGGGCGGCGTGCTTTCGCTGAACAGGGGCTGGCCGGGCCGGGCGTGAGTTTGCGCCGTCTGGTTCAAGCTGTCGGACAGGCTTGCCCCTGTACCCAATTGGCGATCACGCTAGCGTGAAGTCTGGGTTTAGAGGGGGATGTTCATGAATACCACAGTGCGTTTCACCGCCGTCATGCTCGGCATGTCGCTGGTTGCCGGTTGCAGCACGATGACGGAGGGGAGTTCAACAACATGCATGCTACCCTGCAGGGTAGCCCCGCCGTGAAACGTTCGGTTATCAAGGAGTGTGTGGTGAGCGAAAGAGCCACTCCCGCCGGCAAGAAGAAGACCTACTCGGCGTTCATGAACGTGAGCCCGGATCGCTACGAAGCAGCCATGTGCAACCGGCTGGTCAATGCGCTCGCGGATGGGCGTATCACCTATGTCGATTACCAGAAGCTGTCCTCGCCGACCGCCGACAGCAGCAAGGTGATCAAGATCATGCAGGGCCGCTAGCCACCCGAGCTCGCCCCGTCAAATCTGGTCGTTATAAGGTTCCTTCATCTGGCCCACCATGCGTGCCAGCCGCGAGAAGGAGGGCATGTCGGCCTCCGGCTGGCACTGGTTGGCAAGCTCCAGCAGGCGGATCGGGAAGTTGACGGCGTCGCGGCTCGACGCCGACATGCCCTGCGAGCGTTCCTCGCCGGTCTCTCCGGCCTCCGCCTTGCGCAACGCAATGTCGATTTCCTCCACGGTCAGGACGCCCTTGCGGACGAGCACGTGGTTGATCGCGGCGACGGCCATCAGAAGGCCCTCGAGCTGCAGATTGGCGACGTTCATGGCTGTGCTCCCGTTAATTGGCCCCTTCGGCTGGCTATGAAAACGCGCGAGCACCGTTTCCGATCCGGCTGGTGCGTCCAGCCGGATCGGAGCGAGGGCGCTCGACCGTGTCTACGGGGTCACCGCATTCACGACGAGAAGTGCGGAGTCGAGCAGCCACTCGTCCTTCGGTTCTGCCAAGCCCCGGGCATTCAGAAGCAATTGGCGCGGCTCCTCCCCGCGCAGCCACCGCTGCATCCGGTCGATGGTGTCATCGTCGACATTGCCCCAATAGGCCACGTTCCGGGGTTTCCTGATCAAGGACTCGGCCTCTCCCTGGAAGAACGCGGCCAGATGCAGCGCCGCGTTCGGGCTCGGCGTCGATAGCCATGCGGCCAGCGCTCCATCGAGGTCGCCGCCGAGCAGGGCTATCGCGGCGATCCAGCCCGAAGAGTCGACCTCGTCCGGATGCCGCCACAGCCCGGCGCGCCACGCTTCGGCGAACAACCCAAGGACAGCCTTGCGCTCGTCGGGTGGCCACGTAGGCCATCCGGCATATCCGAGCTTGCCGGCGATGAAGGGCGGGTCGAGGCCGGGCTGGCTATGGCAAAAGGTGGCAAGTTCGAGGATGCGAGGCAGGAAGTGCCTGTAGTCGTCGACGCCGCCGACCGTTGTCATCGCCCAACCCGCGTAGGGGCCGATCTGTTCGGGCGTCAGGGCACGCAACGGCGCTGACGTAAGCGTCGCCAGGAGAGCCCGCGGGTCGCGCGTCGGCGCGGCCTCCAGCATGCGCGGCCGCGAGTAGTCGGCGAACGCCGTGTAGCAATCATCGATGCGGTTCTGGAGGTTGGTGTCCGTCGGCATGCTTCTTCCATGTGGCCATGTGAGGGCTGCAAGATAGGCAGCCGACGGGCGGCCGTCGAGCGGTCGCACACGGCAGCGAGCCCTGCTTGCCCGCGCGGGCTGGTTCTGGCATGGTGGCCCCGATGGGAATGGGGTTCTCCCGAAACCGCCAGTGATGGCTGATGACTCCTGCCGCGAAACCGCGGCGGGAATCCGTCTGTCCCGCCGACACGGCGGGTCCCGTGCTCGCCTCGGATTTTTGACTTGGACGCATTTGCGCGACGCCACGTGCCGACCGCAGATGCGCGTACTGAACAGAGCGCGATGTCGCCCGAAACCGCTTCACACGTTTCGGCATCATGCTCCAGAGAGGATCGAGCATGTCTTTTTCCAATTGTCTGCTGGTCATGGCGGGCGGCGCGCTGGGTACGCTGGCGCGCTACCTCGTCTCCACCTGGGCGCTGCCGGTGAGCAGCGAGCTGCCCTGGGGCACCATCATCATCAACATCACCGGCTCCTTGCTGATTGGCTTCTTCGGCACGCTGACGCTGGCCACCGGCCGCTTTCCCGTGTCGGAGAACCTGCGCCTGTTCGTGATGATCGGGCTGTGCGGCGGCTACACCACCTTCTCCTCGTTCAGCCTGCAGACGCTCGACTTGTTGCGGGCCGGCGGCTTCGGCCGAGCCGCGCTCAACATCGGCCTGTCGGTGGTGCTGTGCGTGGGGGCGGTGGCGCTCGGCCACGCGCTCGCCGCGCGCATCAATGGCGGCGCCACCCAGGTCGCCCAGATCGCTATCGAGGAGGAGGCTTGAGCGAGCTGGCGAAAGGCCAGCTGCCGGCCGGGCCACTAGCCGAAGCGCTGCCTTTCGTTTTGTAGGAATTTTTTCTTAGATGCCGTTGACGAGGTGAAGGCAGCCATGGTACATTTCTTTTCATGGTGCTGATTTGCGCCTCTGACCCGCTCCCACCGTTCAGTTGGGGCGGGTTTTGTTTTGGCGGGCTCCGTTCTCTGTTTCGCATTGGCTGAGAGAGAAGCGACCGCAGCACAATCGTTTTGAGAGATCGCCATGCCTCGCTATGCCACCATCATCATCGACGATGACGGCCGCGAGGTCGTCAGCGCCATCGGCGAATTCGAAGGCGCTTGCCGCGAGCCCGGCTTCGGGCGCGCCGAGGCGGTGGCCGCGGGCGTGCGCGTCGGCATGGTGCGTGGCGGTTTGGTCGACGCGTCCGGCGGCTTTGGCTTTCCGGCGCGCGGGCAGGATGCTGGCGCCGCCGCCGGCATGTTGGCGATGCTGAAGCGGTTGCCGCGGGGCAGGCCAGCGAAGAGGGCGGGTGAGGCTGCAAGCGCCGGTTCCGGTTCCGGAAAAAAGGCTGGAAAGCCCGCGCGCGGAAGGGCCGGCAGGGCCAAGCGAGGCCGCAAGGCGGGATCGGGCAAAGTCGGATCGGGCAAGGCAGGACCAGGCGGAGCTGCAACGGGTCATGCCGACGGCGCCACCGGCACGGGCGAGGGCGGCGATGGCTGACAAGGTTTCGGGCCGCGTCACGCGCCGCAAGGCGGCACCGCAGCCCGCCGGCAAGGGCTCCGCCCGCCCGGGGCGGGCGAAGAAGACACTTGGCGACGATTTCCTGGCGGCGGTGCGGGCCGACTTTCGCTCGCATGGCGCCGGCGTGCTGGCCGCGGTGCGCGCGGACAAGCCCGAGCAGTATCTGAAGATAGTGCTCTCCGTCCTGCCCAGGGATTTCAATGCCGCCATGAACAGTCTGGACACGCTGAGCGATGACGAGATCCGCAGCCGCATCCGCGCCCTCGAAAGCACGCTCGGACCCGGGCTCGGCGCGCCGGACGAAGGAACGGACCTATCTGGCGCTGCTCCAGGAACTGGAGCGGAGGCAGGGCCGGAACAGGCTGGCTAGTTATCGGCCGTACGACAGGCAGGCCGATTTCCATGCCGCCGGCGCGGCCAACCGCGAGCGCCTGTTCATGGCCGGCAACCAGCTCGGCAAGACGCTGGCAGGCGCTGCCGAATGGGCTATGCATCTCACCGGCCGCTATCCCGGCTGGTGGCGGGGCAAAGTGTTCGATGGCCCGACGCGGCTGTGGGCGGCCGGCGTGACCGGCGAGGGCACGCGGGACAATCCGCAGCGCCTGCTGGTCGGCCCGCCGCAGCAGGCGGAGGCAAGAGGCACCGGGATGATCCCGGGCGAAGCCATCCTCGACACCATCATGGGGCGTGGCGCGCCAGGCGCGCTAGACAGCGTCGTGGTGCGGCATGGCGGCGGTGGCGACGTGCAGGCCGGCGAATCCGTGCTGTCGTTCAAATCCTACGAGAAGGGCCGGGAGAAGTGGCAGGGCGAGACGCTGCATGGCGTCTGGTTCGACGAGGAGCCGCCGCTCGACATCTATTCGGAAGGGCTGACCCGCACCAACGCCACTGATGGTATCACCATGGTGACGTTCACGCCGCTGCGCGGGCTTTCCGAGGTGGTGCTGCTGTTCCTGTCGGCCGAGGAGGTGCAGAGGACGGGAAGGGGTGAGGTTCCTCCATCTTGAGAAGCGGCGTTCGAAACCGCGCCGAAACCATGATTTTCATTGCTTGTTTGGTTGGGAACCAATGTGGCGTAGCTTCCAATAACGCCCGGAGGCCGAAATGCGCCGCACGCCAGCCCTGCTAGTCTTCTGCGCGCTGCTCTGTGCCTGTTCCGGCAGCGGCGACTGGCGTGCTGACGCGATCGCTTCGGCCGAGGGCAAGATACGCGGCCTCGTCGCCGATCCGGGAGCCACCTTTTCGCATGTCCAGCTCACAGGCGACAGCTCAACCGGCCAGACCTGCGGTGTCATCATGGCCAAGATCGGCGCCTTCACCAAGCAGGCGCGCTTCATCGTCTATATCGACAACAGTGCCGGCCCTTTCGTCGAGCCCGTCATGGGCCAGTCCATGTCGCTGGCCGATTTCGACTGGGCCTGGAAGAACGACTGTGTGAACGAGGGATACAAGGGCTGAGCCGATCGGAGGACCTGGCGCAGCCTGGCCCTCTGCGGAGTGCCGGCCGAATCCAGTCCGGCCGGTCGATAAGGTAGCCGCTATTCGAACAGGAGACGTACCATTCACATGGCTTCCGGTGACAAATTCCGGTTGCTCAGGGGTATTGGCTGCCCGCAAGCTGCCTGGCGCGCGCCTTGGGATCGGTGGCTTTGCGGGTGAGCGGTTGGCACCATATCCTTTCGTCGCCTACCGAGTTCTCACGGGACCAGACATTGCATACTTTATCTGGTGTGTCCGGGATGCAAACTTCGTGTTTGAAACCTGTGACAGGATTTGTATACATCCGGCATGTCTTTTTGCTTGTGTCGTACGGAACGTTCGACTGGCAAGCCGATGTACTGGCGGCAATAGCGGCGACGATTGCTATGCGGATCATGTATCTCCCCCCGATTCACCGGCAGCTTCGCATCCATGTGCAGTATTATCAATCGCGTTTGGTCGTCCCTAAGTATAGTTAGAGTAAACTAATATGACTCGGCACGTCACCTTCATGACCATCGACGATGCCGGGCATTACTCGCCCGAACAGCGGGCGGCGATCGTTGCCGCCTATCCCGAGCACGAGCGCGAGGCGCGGGCGAAGGGCATTCCGGTGCTGGGCTCGGGGCGCGTCTTTCCGGTGGCGGAAGCGACGGTCGCCTGCGAGCCGTTCCGGCTGCCGCGCCACTGGCCGCGGCTCGGCGCGCTCGACTTCGGCTGGGACCATCCTTCGGCGGCGATCGAGCTTGCCTGGGATACCGAAGCCGACATCGTCCACGTCACGAAGTGTCATCGCGCCAGCCAGCAGACGCCAGCGATCCAGGCGCTGGCGCTGAAACCCTGGGGTGAATGGTTGCCATGGGCATGGCCGCGCGACGGCCGCCGCGAAACGCTGGAAGGGGCGGGCGTGGCGCTTGCCCGGCAATACGCCGCGCATGGGCTGAACATGCTCGCCGGTCACGCCCGCTTCTCCGACGGCTCGGTCTCGGTCGAGGCCGGGCTGATGGAAATGCTCGACCGCATGCAGACCGGCCGCTTCAAGGTGTTCTCGACGCTCGGCCAATGGTTCGAGGAATTCCGTCTCTACCACCGCAAGGACGGCCAGGTGGTGAAGCTGCGCGACGACCTGATGTCGGCCACCCGCTACGGCGTGATGATGCTGCGCGAGGCGACGGTCGATCCGGCGGAATTCACAGCGGCGCGGCGGCCAGCGAGGCAGAGCGACCCGCTGGGGGCGTTCCGGTAGGTCTGGGCCCCGCGCGTTCGTCATGCTCGGGCTTGGCCCGAGCAGTCATCCCAAGGTATTGCAGCGGTTACAGAATTCCCCACTTCTGCATTCTGCAGCAGAGGTCTCGGCATGGATGCTCGGGTCAAGCCCGAGCATGACGAAGAGGCGGCGCCGAGCGTTCCGAGCACGATCCTGGCATTGGCCAATTCTGCCGAAAATCCTGAGCCCAACAAATCCCGCGTGCGATGCGTGCGTGCTTGCGATCGGTCGCGCCGCTATCGCCCCCCATGTTCGACGCCAGCCGGTGGAGACAGTCAATGGTCCACGTCATTCCTCTCTCAGTCGCCCTGCGCCGCAACGATGCCGGCAATGCGGTGCGGCTTGCAGATGCCTCGGCGGCGGGTGAGGCGGCTCGGCCGCTCGATCCCTACTGGCGGGCGGTTGCGGAGCACTATCAGCAACGCGTGGCGCGGCAGCAGGCCTTCGACACCGAGATCGCCGCGCGCAGGCTGGGTGGCGAGATCGCTCAGGCCGAGGCCGACACCGCGGCGAACGCGCCGGCTGACGGGGAAGGCCTGCACCACGCCATGTATGGCGAAGTCGATCGACACACCGGTCGTGTCGTCCAGAAAGGCCGGTTCGACATGCTGTTCGACGATTTCATCAAGCAGGCGCCGCCCGAACTGCGCGCTGGCCTCGCCAGCCGCAAGCCAGCTCTGCGAGAGGCAGGCTCAGTGCGCATGGCGGTGCGGCAGCTTGAGCGCCGCAGCCAGTATGAGCAGGATCATCTGGCGGCGGTCCAGGCCGAAGAGCTCGATGCCATTGCCAAAAGCGATCCGGATGACATGCCCGCTTTCGAGACCGCCCGCCGCGCCGGCCTCGACCTCATCGCCAAGATGAACCTCGACGCCGAAAGCAGGCAAAAGGCCGAAGCCGCCTGGCGCGAAAGCACGGCAAGGACGCGCCTGGAAGCTCTGATCGCGCGGGATCCGAAGCGTGCCGCCGAGATGCCGAGCGCCGGATCGATGGCCGGCGACGGCATGAGCGGGACCGTGAGCATGCCGCCTAGCGCAGGCGCGCCAGATGAGTCGGGGCGGTGAAAGGCGATCGCCTCGACTCGCGCTCCGATCTGTCAGCCAATGACGCCTCATACGCATCCGACATCTTCAATAGACTAGTGCCCACCTATGGTAACTATGGCGGCCCAGGCTGGACTGGCGGCGCTTGGGGTGGCGATTTCAAGCCACCCGCAATCGACATTCAGGACGGATTTTACAGGCAACATGACGAGGGATATCATGATGCGGCAAGTTTGGATGATGTTATAGCGGCCGACCGGCAACTTGTGGCGTCTTTGGATGAATATCTCAAAAATGGAAGCTATTGGGATGATCCAGCCTTGAATACCAACAAAGACCGCATATTGGCTGCAATTTACGCGGAAGGCGCATCAAGAGTCTTTCAAGCTAAGATTTCTGCTTTGATGGTTGCTCGCGGGGATGCTCAAAAAACTTACGACGATGCGCGATCTGCCGTAGGTCGATCGCAATTCATTAATACGATGACGTTTGGCAAATGGTAGTACTTTCTGAGTAAGGTCCTACTCTCACTGCTTGGCAGAGCTCGAAGATGCTGTTTAATATATTTCTAGTCCTTGGAATGATCGCGCTTCCGTCCGCAGTGGCGTTGGCTATGTATGGATTGACGTCAAAGGAAATCAAGCCAGCCCAACGTGTGAGAATCTTACTCGGATCTGCGATTATCAGTATTCCAGGGTTTCTGACCGCCTATCTGCTGTTTGTATTTTTGGTGGTGCTGTTTCAATGACTTGACGCATGACGCTCGTCGTTTGTCTTCAAGTCTGGAACGCGGCTGCTTCACGCAGATGGCGATGACAGCTCCAGCGCCGAATATGAACGGGACCATCTGGCGGCGGTCCAGGCCGAAAAGTTCGATACCATTGCCAAAAGCGATCCGGACGACATGCCTGCTTTCGAGACCGCCCGTCGCGCCGGCCTCGGCCTCATAGCCAAGATGAACCTCGATTATCGAAAGTGCTCTTTTCGAACTTCAGCACAATGATCCTAAGAAGAAACAAAAGGCCTATGCCACAGATATAGCCTACATAGCGCCGGTTAGGCGTTATTTAAAACTTATACAGTGACTGCCCTGTTAACGGCACAAGAATTGCTGTATGCGGTTTTTGCAGGTTACCGATTTTTACGGAACGATCGGGCGATACGTTCGACAATTGGCCCGAACATCGCCTGATCCTTCGTGTCGTACACGATATCAAAACAGGTGACGATACGATGCTTTTGGCACATGCCGTAGAAAACAACTTTGCCATCAGCCGAGGTGCTTGAAATTGCAGCGAGCGAGGGTTTGTCAACTTGATAAGTCACTTTATCGCCATCGCTGACGTTCATATCTTTCAGGTACTCGAATAGGCTCTTGCCGTAGGTATGGGTTCGATACTGACGCAGCTGGGAGTGTGGATATTCTTCCGGCTCGAATGTTTGGCCGTAGTTATGGGCGAATCCGCCAAGCAAACGGCCATCGCCTTCTGCAAAGAAAACAGGAATCTCGATTTTACTCCCGCCACTGATGGAAACCGTCCATCTGATCGGCTCGTCGGCGATGGCGGCTGGTGCCAACAACGCCAAAAGGCCGAGTGCAAAGAATCTCATTGCGTCCTCCGGAGCGGTAATTGCGTGGCGACGCCGCAAACGCCCGGAACGGGCTGAGACAATCGACATCTTCATCGCGAAATACATAGGCTCTGCACCCATAGCGTGTGTTGTCGATAGGTTCAATTGCTGGCGGCGGATCATAATTCTGCATCGTCGGCGGCGCTTGAGGGGCGCGGCATGGATCCCAGAGGCTGCGCCGGGTCGCGTCGCTCCTTGCTGCGCTCAGGGATGACGAGTCGCGACGCCGACGACCAACGAAAGTCCATCCATGCCCGTCCGCATCGTCCCCGCCACGTTGCGGGATCTCTCCTACATCGCCGCCAACCTGAGGCCCGAGGACCGGGACGAGATCGACTGCCAGTGCGATGGCTGGACGCCGGCGCTGCTGGCGCTGACGGCCCTGCAGGGCCTTGCCTATGTCGCCGAGCTCGACGGCAATCCGGAGGCGGGCTTCGGCGCGGCCGAGCAGCGGAGCGGCCTGTGGATCGCCTGGAGCTGGGGCACGCGCCGGATGCGGCGCTGCGTGCCCGACATCACGCGCTTCTTCCATGGCGTGCTCGGGCCGCGGGTCGCGGCGCGCGGCGCCTTTCGCGTCGAGGCGCGGCCGCTCGCCGGCAATGAACTCGCGCTGCGCTGGCTGGCAAGGCTGGGCGCGACGCAGCGCTGTCGCCTGCCGGCCTATGGCAGGAACGGCGAGGATTTCTTCCTCTATGACTGGACAAGAGAAGGCTGGAACCATGTGTCTGTTTCAAAAACCACCGGAACTGAAGCCGCTGCCGCCGGTGCCGACCGCGCAGGACAAGGACGTGCAGGCGCGTGAAGCGGCGCTGCGCGCCGAACTCGAGCAGCGCCAGGGCTCGGCGAGCACCGTCAAGACCGACCTCGCGCCGGGCTCGCTCTCCGGCCAACGCCGCGTGCTGCTCGGGGTCTGAACCCATGACCGCGATGAAGCGCAGCTTTCGCCGCCGTGTGCTGGATTGGTGGATCTGGCGCCGGCACGCCCGCCGGATGAAGCGGCGCGGGTAAGGCGCGCCGGCAACTTCCGCCACGTTTGGAAAGATGGCCGGTCTTTCGCCTGGGCACCATTCGGCGCCGCCGCCTTCCGCATCTCCACCCAAATCTCCCATCACAACCAGACGAGATCTCCCATGAGCGATTCACGCGCCCGCGATATTCTCGCGCGCCAGTCCGAGATGGAAACCGAGCGCAGCCGCTATGAACCGGTCTGGGAAGCGGTGGCCGAGTTCTGCGATCCCGACGCGCCCGACATGTGGAACGGCCGTGATCGCGCCGGCGACAATCAGGCCGAGCGCCAGGAGCGGCGCGGCTCGCGTGTCTATGCCAACACCATCAATTCGGCCGCCAACCGTCTGGCGGCGGGGCTCGAAAGCCTGATCATCCCGCAATCGGAGAAATGGCACGGGCTCACCACGGCGGCCATGGACGACGAGGAGACCGACGAGGAAAAGGAATGGGCGGAGGGACTGCGCGACTTCCTGTTCGCGCTGCGCTATTCGCCCGCCTCGAATTTCGTGCCGGCCACGCAGGCCTGCCTGCGCAATGTCGTGCGCTACGGTCCGGCCTACCTCTATGCCGAGGAGGGGTTCGGCGCGACGCTGATCCGCTATGTCTCCATCCCCGTTGCCGAGGGTTATCTGTCGCGCGACCGCTGGGGCCAGGTCGATACCTTCCATCGCCGCTACGAGCGCACCGCCCGCCAGGCGGCGCAGATGCTGGGTTATAGTAAGCTGCCGCCGCGCATCAGGGCGCTGGTCGACGACCCCGCCAAATGCGACACGCGCGTCTCGCTCGTCCAGTGCATAAAGCCGCGCGACGAGCGCAGGCTCTATCGCGCAGGCGACAGCCATCGCTATCTCGATACCGCCTTCGCTTCCTACCATGTCATCGAGGAGGAAGAGGTGATCGTCAGGGAGGCGGGCTTCGGTACTTTCCCGGTCTCCTGCTTCAACTGGCGCCGCTACGAGGGCGATGTCTACGGCATCTCGCCGACCATTGAGGCGCTGACCACGGTGCGCGAGGAGAACGCCGTGCGCCGTTCCGGCCTGCGCGCGCTGCAGCAGATCACGGACCCGCCGACCGCCTCCAGGGCGAGGCTCGACTATGTGCCCGTGCTCAATCCCGGCGAGAATTATCCCGGTCTCATCGATGACAACGGCCGGCCGTTGATCCAGCCGATCGCTACCGGCCAGAACCCCAGCTACGCCTTCGACTCCGCGGCGAGCCGGGCGGAGGAGATCCGCGACATGATGTTCGTCAACCTGTTCCAGACGCTGGTGCAGAATCCGCAGATGACGGCGACCGAGGCGTTGATAAGGCAGGAGGAAAAGGGCGCGCTGCTCGGACCTTCCGGCTCGGTCATCCAGGCCGGCTTCGCCAGCAATCTCGACCGCGAGCTCGGCCTTCTCGAGGACAAGGGGCTCTATGACGAGGACAGCCGCTTCGTGCCACCGCAGAGCCTGGCGGGCAAGTCCGTCCGTCCGACCTTCACCGGACCGCTCGACGTGCTGCGCCGCGCAGCGGAAGCCCGCGACACGATCCAGCTGGTCCAGACGGCCATGCAGATGGCGCAGTTCGACCCCGGCATCATGGACAACATCGACACCGATGCGGCGATCCGCGTCGTGCAGGGCGCCGGGCGCAGCCCGCAGCGCGTCTTCCGTCGCCGGGACGAGGTGGAAGGTCTGCGTGGAACCAGAGCACAAGCCCAACAAGCACAGACCGGCATGGCGGCACTCGCCGCTGCGGGCAGGGTGGCGAAGGATGCCGTGCCCGCGGCTGTCGAGGCGCGCAACAGCGGCCTGCTCGACAGCCTGCAGGCGATGATGCAGGGCGCCCAGGCCGGAACGGCGGATGGTGGCGGATCGCCCGGCGCCCCGTCCATCGGGATGCAAGGCGCGGCGCCGGGCGGCGGTGCCGCATGAGCCGCAAGCGCTTTGCCCGACCTTCCGACGCCGGCGGCCCGCTCGCGGCGCGCGCGGCGCTGGCGAAAGCCTATGCGCGGGTCTTCTCCGGCGAGGACGGCGAAATGGTGCTGGCCGACCTGACGGCCACGACAGGCTACTACCGCCGCCCGTCCTATGGCGACTGGCTGGCGCGAACGAAGACGCCCGAGGGCTTCGAACTGCACAGCGCGCTGAGCAATGCCCGCGCCGAAGTGGTGCGGCACATCATGGATCAGTTGATGCTGGAGGACGGAGACCTGGCCGCGCTGGAGAAGGCGGCGCGGGCGGAGGAGAGGTGAGAGCGACGGGGCACTGCTTGGCTACAATTCGCTTAAATCCACGGTAAACCGCACCGGGCTCCGTTTGACTCCCTGAGGCCAGCACTTCCTGACCGATCTCAAGAGTTGTTGTGCCGCTGTCGCGGCCGTGGCTGAATGCGGCGTATAGGAAACAACGGCAATAGACTGGAGTCTGCCAGTCTTGTCCAAGGTCGCCTCGAACGTGGCCTTGAGATGAATGTCGACCGCCGACGCGGGAAGCCGCAGGCAACGCAGAATCTGATCGTCGAGGCGCTTCGCCTCATTGGCGCGCACTGGCGCGGCCGACATCAGCAGCAGTAAAATCGCAAGTATCCGCATTCGTCGTTCCCCTTGCTGGTGAACGATAGCGTCGAAAGTCCAGAGAAGTAAGGTGCCGCCGCCAAGGCCACGTTCCTTGTGCCGCTTCCACCATCCGGACCTCCAAACAATCAGCACCCGCACTGTCCGACCGGGCCGTCAGCTCGGCGGGCCGTCGCCGCGTGCTCCTTTCGAAACTGCCTGGGCAGGGAAACAGCCAATGGTCCATATCATCCCTCTCTCCGTCGCACAGCGCCGGCCTGGCAACGCAGTGCGATATCCGGTCTCCGCGGCAGGCCCGCAGTTCGACGACCATTGGCAGGCGGTTGCCGAGCGCCATGAGCAGCGCATGGCGCAGCAGCGGGCCTTCGATACCGAGATCGCCGCGCGCCGGCTGAACGATGAGATCGCCAAGGCGGAAGCTGATGCGGTGGCCAACGCGCCCGCCGACGGTGCAGGCCTGCACGACGCCATGTACGGCCAGGTCGATCCGCGCACCGGCCAGGTGGTGAAGACCGGCCTCTTCGACACGCTGTTCGGCGATTTCCAGGAGCAGGCCCCAGCCGAACTGCGCCCCGGCCTGGCCAGCCGCAAGGCCGCGCTGCGAGAGGCCGGCTCTTTGCGCATGGCGATGCAGCAGCTCCAGCGCCGCAAGCAATATGAGCAAGACCAGGTTTCGGCGGCGCAGACCGACGAGCTCGACAACATCGCGCGGAGCGACCCGAACGACGCCGCCGCTTTCGAGGCCGCGCGCCAGCGTGGCCTCGATCTCATCGCCTCTATGGGCCTAGATGCGCAAGGCAGGTCTCAGGCCGAAGCCGCCTGGCGCGACCGCACGGCAAAGTCGCGTGTCGAGGCGTTGATTGCCGGCAATCCGCAAACAGCGCTCGATCTGCTTGGACTGAGAGGTTCTTCCAGCAACCAAAGTAATCTGCCCGATCAGGGCGTCGATAGCATGACCACCGGCTCTGTCGCGCGGAACGACAACTCTGGTTTGTCTGGCGAAAAGGAGGGGCGCCTTCACAAGGCCGACCCAAGCGAGCGGGTAGGGCAGGCGTTTCTCGACAAAGCCCCCATCGACGCGCTGCTGGCTCAGCTATCGCCTGGTTCATACGATGACGTTGTCAGGCAAGCACGCAGCGCGGATGCCGCGAGCTTTATTTCGAGGCACGCCAATCTCGACACCGACGCGCAGAAGGCAAAGGCCGCGATAGACAATATGGAGCCCTATTCCGGTTCAAGGCATGACGACACCGAATTCGCTCAAGTCTTCGGCGCCGAAGAGGGCGGCAAGAGGTCCAGAGCCTTCAACTGGAGGGCAGATGTGAGCCCATATCTAGCCGACATGCGCGTGAAGCCGACCAACGAGGTCGACGCGTCCATTTTCGCGGCGAAACCCATTCCGAACCGATTCTCGCCGAAGCAGGACCCTGAATTATACAAGCTCGATCAGGCACGCTTTGAAGAGGATGAGAAGCGTCATGAACTGAACGCGGACGCCGCCGCGTTGGTTATCCAACAGAGGCAGGTCGACCCTGCTGCCTACGCCCGCAGGGTCAGCCCCAGCCTCGATGCTGCGCTCAAGGATTTATCGACGCCGCAGAATTTGCAGTCTGCGCTCGCCAAGTCATTTGCGGCTCAGCGTCAGTTGGGCATTGCAAAGCCCCAGCCGCTGCCTCGGTCCGATGCCGAGGGCCTGCTGAGGGCCTGGGGCGATTCACCTGATCCCGAGGAAGCGCGTCGGCAAGCGCTGGAGGGGATAGCGGACCCGAGGTGGCGCAAAGCGTTGGCTAAGCAGTTGGATGACATCGGGTTGGCTCGACCACAGGCGCGGGCCGCGGATGGGGTGGATTCGAGCGCAGACCGATCTGACGGTGTCGATTCCGAGCGACCCGCAAAATTTGCGAAGTCTATCTATCTGTCGCCTGCAGACATTCTTCGCCTCAAGAAAGCGGTAATGACAGAGTGGCTGCAGATCGACGATGAAGACGAAGCGAGAGGCGTCCTCGACGTTATACTGAACAGGTACGTCTCTGGGCACTTCGGAAACGATTTTCGCGAGCTTCTAAACAAGAACGCCCAATTTACTGCCATAAATAGCGAAATAAGTAGGAAAAACGGACAGCATGACGTTGACCAGCTGTCGATATCTGACCCAAGATTCCCTAGAGTATCAAATCTGATTGATGAGTATTTATTGCAGCGAGCAGCTGGAGCGCGTGCCGTGGCCGGAACTAGGTTGAATTATGCAAATCCAGGTGAGTCCGATCAAAAAAGTCAAGCCTGGATAAGGGTATTAAAGACGGAAAGTGGCTTGGGCGACAATTCTACGGCACGGCAAAAGACAACGTTCCGTTCCGTCCTAAGGAGTTTGGGATCGAGCTTCCTGATGATTATTATCCTGATGCGATGACACCCCCGTAACGACAGTGCTGATACCGAGGACGACGTCGCAGCATTAGTGAGCGCACCCAATATCCTGAAGGGTGAAGTCCACGTCGCTGCCGTCATCCGTGCGGATGGTGTAGAACGTTGTGGACGCGCTTTCGGCGGGCCGCCACTTGAAGTCTTTTACGATCTTCGGCACTACGGCGAACATGTAAGAGAGCATAGGGCCGGCGATGAAACCATGCTCTCCCTCTTTCGTCACCAGCTCCGCCGCTGTTGCCGCCTGCAACTGGCTGCAGTCATCCGAGAAGCATGCCTTGCCGGAGCCTTGTCTGATCACGGTCACGACAACACCTGACTCGGCTGCCTTAAAAAGAACGCCCTTAGGGCAGCTTTTGAATAACGTTGCCGGCTGATTCACGTCGTTAGACCGCGCTACGCCGGATAGCAAGGCAAGCATCGCTGCCGCGGCGAGAATGAGCGGTTTCAAGAATGCCTCTTATGGTTGCATTATCAAAAAAAACTTCACGAAGGTTGTAGTCATTTTCATTGAGTTGTCCAATCGAATTTCCGTCGCGGCTTTGTGGTTGCGAGACACATTGCCGGCGTTCAATGCCGCCAAGGGAGCCTGCCGAGGCGATGATCGCGCAGTATTGAGGAAACGAAAACGCCAATACTGCCCAATATCGCAATGCGTAGCGCCAGGTTAGCTCGCGCATTGTAGGCGCGGTGCTGTGTTCCGGCCGAATTGAACCGTCCGCAGGGCACGGCAATCGATTTAGGATGCACGAATTTTCGATGGGCCTTAGATTGAGGGCCGCTTTTTGCGAATTGAGCCCTCGACAGAGCCGATATCTGAGATCGTGGGGGCAGCCGTTCATCCCCCTGCCGGACCTTCTCCCCGTGAACGGGGAGAAGGCGGCTAACGATCAATAATTGCCGTTGTAGTAGCGGTCGTCGCAGGGCGCCACGTAGATGCGGCCCGACGGATCGCGGTAGCGGCAGAGCTGATTGTTGCGCGGCTCCTGCGGGGTCGTGGCATTGCCGACGACGGCGCCCAGCAGCGCGCCGCTGGCCGCGCCGATGACGGTGCTCTTGGTGTCGTGGCCGATGGCCTGGCCGACGAGGGCGCCGCCGGCGCCGCCGAGCAGGGCGCCAGTGGTGGTGCGCTGCTGGGACTCGGTCTGCGAGCATCCCGCCAGAACGGCGGTGAGAAGAACTGCCGCCATGGCTTTCTTGACGATCATCCGGAAACTCCTTTGAAGCCCCAGGATCTGAAAATTGGGGGCGAGCGGACGCCAGATGCGGTGGCATTGCGGCGGAACGGCGGCGCGCCTGCTCACGAAGTGAATCGTGGTTTCTCGGGCGTTGATGCGCGCGCAGTGAAACATTCCGCGCGAACAATCGGATAGCGCCGCCGGCTACCAACCCGATTCAACCTGATCCGCTTGCCGCCAATCGTCCGCGCAGGCCGCCAGGTCTTGCGGGACAAACGAGCCGCGACACGCGGCGTCCCTACTCAAGAACGGAGAAACGACATGACACGAGGTCTTCCGCGTACGCTTGCCCGCGCGGCCACCCGCGAGGCGGGTCTTGCGCCGCCCAGGCTCGGTCTCAAGGCCGTGACGACGGGGCAGGGCGGTTCGTTCCGCACCGTCTTCACCTTCGCCGGCATGCAGGTGCCTGTGGCCAAGGCGCAGTCCTATGCTGGCCAGCTTTTGTTCAACTTCGCCAAGGGCAAGGTCCGGCTGAAGGGGGGGCACGGCCAGGCTTCAGGTCGCGGCGCTGAGCGACCGCGCCGCGACCATCAAGAACAACGCCTCGCTGGCCTGGGCGCTGGGTTCAGCCCCGGCATCCGCCACGGCGCTCGCCGGGACGATGGCGAATTTCGCGGCTGCCACGACGCGCACGCTCGACGGCGCCGGCAACGCGCTGTCCTCGGTCTCCAGGGCCGACCTCGCCGCTGCCGCCACGCTCGACGGCACGGTGACGCCCGTCAGCCTCTACCTCAACCTTGCTTTCGCCACCGGCACGGACATCGCCGCCGACGGCACGCTCGCCGTGACGGGAACGATCACCCTGTTGTGGGAACATTGGGGCGACAACGCCTAACCCCAAAACGGCATCTGCTAGTCGTGGCCGTTGGCTTGCCGCCACGCTTCCCATTCCGCCTGAGACAGGCTTTCACTCCCATGGATGCGGTGCCACTCGACCCATTCGGCATGCGTGGGAAGTTTCTCAAACGCTGGCTGATAGCCGCGAAGATCATACTCGTCCTTTGCCAGAAGCATGGAGTTCTTCTCGTAGCGAACCATCGCAATGGTCTCGCTGTGGCGATAGAGGCCTCGGCCCACGACTTCCTCCCTGCTTGGCGAGACAGAGCCATCGTCCGCAGCATGGCACGGGTCGGCTTTCCCAACAATCAGAGGATTAATCACATGACAGATCTGGCAGAGGCCGGGTCCGTGGCCTCGCGGCCGGCGGGCAACCCGGCGGCGTCGTCGGCCGGCGGAGACATCGGGTCCGCCCCAGCGACCGGCAAAAGCTGGCTTGACGGTCTTTCCGAAGGGAACCGCAAGCTCGCCGAAGCCAAGGGCTGGACCGGGCCCGAAAGCCTCGACGGGGTTTTCACATCCTATGCGGAGCTGGAGCGTCAGCAGGGCGAAAGCCTGCGCGTTCCGGCCAGGGGCGCGCCGAAGGAGGAGTGGGAGAAATTCCATTCCAGGCTTCCCGAGGCGATGCGCCCGGTGACCGAGCCCGCCAGGGTTGAGTATCGGCGACCCGACGGGCTGCCGGACGATTTCGCCTATTCGGACGAGCTCGCCAACGCCTCGAAGGCCTGGGCGGTCGAAGCGGGCGCCAGCCCAAAGATCGCTCAGGCCTATCATGACCGGTTCGTCGGCTACATGGCCGAGCAGCAGCGCCTGCAGCAGGTGGCGCTGGCCCGCTCGGTGGAAGGCACCCATGACGAGCTGGTGCGCGACTGGGGACCGACCGACAGCGACGCTTTTCGCCAGAAGCTGGAGGTCGCCAACCGGGCGATGAAGAAGCTCGGGCTGGTCGACGCCTATAAGCAGAAGGGCATCCTCCTGCCCGACGGCGCGCTGACCGATCCGCAGATCGCCAGGGCCTTCCATGCAATCGGCGAGGCGATGTTCAGGGAAGACACGATCGACGCCGACGGGACGCCGTCCGCGCGCAACCCCTTCCGGCGTAATGCCGGCGGCGAACGCAACGTGTCGGCGATCTCGGCCCTGGTCCGAAGCGACCCGCAGCGCGCCAGGCGGCTGGCCCGGGAAGCGGGCGAGAATCCCGACCTGTGGATGCCTAGCAACCCGTTCTGATCGACTGCATCCGAACGCCTCTCATCTCAATCAACACGCAAAGGAAAGACAAAATGGCAGACGCCTACACCCGCATCGCCGACGCGATCGTCCCGTCGGTCTACGCGCAGTACTCGTTCGAGGAGCACGTCCAGTCGCTCGAGATCTACCAGGCCGGGATCCTGTTTTCCGACCCGTCGATCTCGTCGAAACTGTCCATGGGCGGGCGCTCGGTCGACATGCCCGGCTGGAAGGACCTCGGCAACGATCCGTCGGAGCCAGTGAACGACGATCCGGCCGATTCCATCGAGATGAAGAAGATTGGCGCGCGCCGCGAGGTCGCCGCCCGCAACGTGCGCGCCCAGGCCTGGGGCGTTCCTGATCTCACCGCCATCCTCGCAGGCGACGATCCGCAGAAGCTGATCGTGCGGCGCCAGACCGAATACTGGCAGCGCGCCAACAAGCTGACCCTGATCGGCATCCTCAAGGGCGTGCTCGCCGACAACGTCGCCAATGACGGTGGCGACCTGGTGCGCGCGACCGGCGCCTCGATCGTCGACACCGACATCATCGAGGCGGCTTACCTGATGGGCGATCGCGCCGACAAGTTCCGCACCATCTGGATGCATTCCAAGCAGATGAAGGCGCTGAAGCTCGCCGATCTCATCGACTATGTGCCGTCGTCGGAGCAGGGCGGACCGCTGATCCCCTATTACATGGGTCTGCGCTGCGTGGTCGACGACGACATCCCGCAGGCGGCCGGCGTCTACACCGCCTTCATGTTCAAGGACAAGGCGATCCTGTGGAACGAGCTGCCGGTGGGCTCGGAAGGCGGCCCTCTGGAGTTCGACCGCAAGCCGCGCCAGGGCCATGGGGGCGGCGTCACAGAAATGGTCGGGCGCCGGCACTTCGTGGCGCACGTTCCGGGCACCCGCTTCCTCGATGCCTCCACCGCCGGCGAGTTCGCCACCGACGCGGAGCTGGCGCTCGCCGCCAACTGGGACCGCACGGCCTCGAGCGTGAAGAATATGAGCTTCATCGCGCTGAGGACGACGGAGGCGTAAGGCAACGAGGACGTTCCTCTCCCCGTCTCCATACGGAGAGAGGATGCCGGCAGGCAGGGGAGGGGTGGCGCCGGTGTTTCGAAGCTGGTGTCAATTGTTTCACGCCGGTGCTGCCCCTCATTGCCTGCCGGGCATTTCTCCCCGTGAACGGGGAGAAAGAAGCCATTTCCCCACTCACGGACCCCCGACCCATGGCCATCACTCCGCTCGATATCGCCAACATGGCGCTGGCCGTGCTCGACGAGGCGCCGATCGACTCGCTCGATCAGGACGTCAAGGCGGCGCGGCTCCTCAACCTGCATTTCGACCTGACGCGCGAGGCGGAACTTGCCCGGCACGCCTGGGTGTTCGCCATCCTGCGCGCCACACTTGCCGGCGCCGATACGGGCTCAGGCTACGGCACGCTGAACCATGCCTACGAATTGCCCGTCGACTGCCTGCGGCCGCTGCCGCCGACGCACAATGGCGAGCCTGACGGCGTGCCGCTTTCCTGGCGCCAGGAGGCGGGGCTGATCTACAGCGACCGGCCGGGTCCATTGGTCCTGCGCTACATCGCCAACCTCACCGACCCGAACGACTGGGACGCGCTGTTTTCCGAGGTGGTGGTGGCGGCGCTGGCGGTGAAGCTCGCCCATCCGCTGACCCATAAGGCAGGCATGATCGATATCGCGCGTTCGGCCTATGACCGCGGGCTCGACGCGGCGTTCACCGCCAACGCCATCCAGCGTGGCGGCAGGCTCCAGACCAGCGCGTGGACGAGCCGGCGCGGCGATTTCCGCCCCTGACGTCACGTATTCCCGGCCCCGAAACCGCTTCCCATTTTCGGGGGAAATGCTTTGAGGAGTTTGCTTGGATGACAGCGCTCTACCCCATTCAGGACACGTTCGTGCGCGGCGAGATCTCGCCGCGCCTGCATGCGCGCGCCTCGCTGGACTTCTACCGCGCCGCGCTTTCGGTCTGCGAGAATTTCGTCACGCTGCCGCATGGCGGCATCCGCAAGCGCGGCGGCACCGCCTTTGTCGGCGAGGTGAAGCTGTCGGCCAAGGCGACGCGGATCGTCCCGTTCGTCTTCTCCTCGGAGCAGGCCTATGCGCTGGAGTTTGGCGACCGGTACATCCGTGTCCATGCCTATGGCGCCCGCGTCGGGACGGTCGAGGTTGTATCGCCATATGTGGAGGCCGATCTGTTCGACCTCGCCTATGTGCAGTCGGCCGACCAGATGTGGATCACCCACAGAGCCTATCCGCCCAGGGTGCTGACACGCACGGCGCACGAGGCCTGGAACCTCGACGATTTCGAATTCCTGGACGGGCCCTACGACCAGATCAACGACACGGCGACGACGCTGAGGCCGGCCGACTACGGCTCACTGACGCCGAAGATGACGTCCAACACCACGCCATCCGGCACGGTCTCGGACTATGGCGGCTCGGCCAGCGCCTGGCGCCTCTTCGACAAGGACACCGGCAGCCATGCCGAAGGCGTAGGCACCAACGGCTCGGTGACATACCGAACGGCCGGCGGCGAGCAGGTCATCGTCGAGAATTATTATCTGACGGCGCGTTCGGGCGGCGAGGTGGACCGTACGCCGACCAACTGGGTTCTCGAAGGTTCGAACGACGGCTCGACCTGGGTAGCGCTCGACAGCCGCAACAGCGAGACGGGATGGTCAGGCGGCGAAACGCGCTACTACGAGTTCTTCAACAAGACCGGCTTCGAGTACCACCGCTTCACCTTCAAGGCGATCAACGGCGCCACTGACGTCGATTTCGCCGAATTGACGCTGAACAGGGCCGCCGCCAGCCAGGCGGCGTTCGCCCTTACCGCTTCCTCGACCGCGGGCATCAATGGCGGCGCCGGCTTCCAGGCCAGCGATGTCGGGCGCGCGATCCGGCTGTTCGCCTCCGATGGCCGATGGCGCTGGGCCAAGATCGCGCTGGTGACGAGCCCGACCGTGGTAATGATCAGGCTCTACGGCTATGCGCTTCCCGATCTCAGCCCCATCAGCCGCTGGCGTCTCGGCACCTTCGTGCCGGGCAAATATGTCGAATGCGGCTCGCTCTACGAGGAGCGGCTGGCGTTCAGCCGGCGCTTTTCGGTCTACGCCTCCAGGACCGGCGATTTCGACAATTTCGCCCTCGGGGAAAAGGACGACGACGCGCTGGAATTCATTCAGGCGGGCGGCGGGCAAGCCAACGACATCGTCTGGATCGCGGAGTCCGACGGGGCACTGGTGATCGGCACGAGCGGCGGCATCCGCGCGCTTTCCGGCTCGGGCGTCGACGAGGCGCTGACGCCGTCCTCGTTCAAGAACCGCCGCTCGCGCACCTTCGGCTGCGCCCGTGTCCGGCCCGTCGATGCCGGCCAGTCATTCCTTTACGTCACGCGCTCGCGCCGTGCCATCGCCGAGCTCTCACAAGTGCAGGCCAGCAAATTTGCCTCCGACGATATCGGCCAGATCTCCGAACACATCGCGAAAAAGGGTGTCGTCGAGCTTGCCTACCAGAGCGACCCCGACCCGGTGCTGTGGTTTCCCGTGGAGAGCGGTGAGTTGGGCGGCTTCACACATCAACCCAGCCAGGACGTGCGCGGCATGCACCGGCACCGGATCGCCGGCACGTTCGACGGCCAACCCTGGGCCAGCGTCGAGAGCGCCTGCGTGACACCGGGGCGGAACGGCGTCGACGATCTCTGGCTGGTCGTCAAGCGCACGATCGGCGGCGTGGTTCGGCGCTATATCGAGATCATGACCGCGCCATTCGAATATGGCGCGCTTGAGGACGCTTTCAACGTCGACAGCGGCCTTACCTACGAGGGGGCGGCCGTCACCACCGTCTCGGGCGCAGGACATCTCGAAGGCGAGGTCGTCGACGTTCTGGCCGACGGCAAGGTCTATCGCGGTCTGGCCGTGGCCGACGGCCAGGTGAGCCTGCCCCATGGCGCCAGCGCGGGCACCTGGCAGGTCGGCCTGCCATTCGCCGCCGAAGCCGCCACGCTGGAACTCGATGTCGGCGGCCGCGACGGGTCCCTCGTCGGACGGCGCAAGAAGATCGGCCGGGTGATCCTGTCGCTGTTCGAGACCGACACAACAGGGCTGCGGCTGCGTTCCATGGTGCGCGGACACTGGGAGAGCGTGCGCGTACCGAGCGTCGTTCTGCCCGATGGCAAGGCCAGCCTGTTCAGCGGCAATGTCGAGGTGCCGATAGATGACAGTTGGGAAGGGCAGGGGCGCATCGAAATCCGTCACGCCGGCCCCACGCCCTGCACGATACGGACGCTTACGCCCGTGTTCGACGCCGAGCCGTAGAGATTTCCCCTCGAGGGGCCTCCTGCACCACTGAGGAACATTATCCATGACAATACCCCATGCCGAGGCACTCGGCAGGGCGCGCACGGCTGCGGACTACGCCGCTGTGATCGTCTTGCTGGATGCCGACCTTTCGCAAGCCGCAGCCAGCCGGGGCAACCTCCTGGCGGCGGAGGACCGCGCCATTCTCGGCGACGGCGATCTTGCAGCCGCGCGCGCCGGCGTTGACGACTGCAACGAGCGGATCGCGCTCCTCGAAAGGACCGTCGCGCTGGCGCGGGAACACCGCGCCGCAGCAGCGGCCGACGAGGCACGCGCCGATATCGAGGCGCTGGGCGCCGCGACCGTGGAGCGCGCCGAGGCGTTCGGTACGCGCTGGCGCGAAGCGCGCCGGCTGGTCGAGCTGCTGCGCCAGGAACTGTTCGAGGCCGACGCGCTGTCGCGCGCCATCGCCACCGCGAACAGCCTATTCGAGTCCGCCGGGCTCGTGCAGACGAAGGTCAATCTTTCCGCCACCCGGCGGGCGGCTACGGCTGGCCAGCGCGCCGCCGCGCCTGCTCGGCTCAGCCGAGCCGGGCAAGCGGCCGACAGGTTGCTGCTTTCACTGCTCGATCCCGGCCGTGCGCGCGACCCGCGCCCGAAGCGGCGCGCGCGGGCGGCAAGCACGACGATCCCAAGCTCTCCAACGTCCAAGATCTCACGCAACGAGCGAGGCTGATATGTGCTCATTGGAACTGATCGGCATGGCGATCTCTGCCGGCGGCGCGCTCATGCAGGGCGTGCAGGACAAGCAACTCTCCGACTACCAGGCGAAGGCCTACGAACAGCAGGCGCGGGCTGAAGCTCAATCGGCTGCCTTCGAGCAGAGCCAGGAGCGCCACAAGCAGGACCTGCTACAGGCACAGGCGCGCGCCCAGGCAGGCGCGTCCGGTCTCGGCATGGCCGGCTCGCCCGCCGAGGTGCTGGTGGCGAACGCCCGCCAGGGCCAGATGGACCTCGATGCGATCGAGTACGGCTCGCGGATTCGCCAGAACAACCTCCAGGACCAAGCCGCCATCTCGCGCTTCTCCGGTGGCCAGGCGCTGACCTCCAGCTTGTTCAAGGCCGGTAGCAGTTTCGTCAACGACCTCTCCGGCCTCTACAAGCCGGCCAACGCCGTGAAGTTGGGCACCAACGTCTTTCCGCTCGCCCCGGGTGAGAAACTTTCGACAGGAGGGCTCTCCTGATGGCCAGCATCCCTTTGAACACTGCGCGGCGCGGGCTCGATACCGGCAATACGGTTTCATATCCGGCGGGTTCGCCCCTGGGAGCCGCAGTCACGGGCTTCGGCAATACGCTGAGCGCCATCGGCGAGCGCCACCGCGAGATGCAGGAACAGCAAGAACGGCTCGCCGCCGCTGTCCAGAGACGCCTGTTTACCGAGCGCGTGGCGGAGGCCGAAAGCCAGGCTCTGACGAACAGTCCACGCGACGGGAGCGGCCTGCACGAGGCGCTTTATGGCCAGGTCGACCCCATCAGCGGTGAAGTGGTCAAGCCTGGCCAGTACGATCTGATAGTCAACGACGTGCTTGAACAAGTGCCTTCGAGCCAACGCGCGGCCTTTGTCAGGCATGCCCAGGCCGAGCGCCCGATCGGCGCGCGTCGCGCGGCGCAGGCACAGCTTCAACTGCGCGGAGCCTACGAGAACGACCAGTGGGAACAGGCGCGCGGAGCGTGGCTGAAGAGCATCGCGGGCGGCGATCCGGACAACGAGGCGGCGTTCCAGGCGCGGCGCCGGGACGGTTTGGATTTCCTGGCGACGATGGCGCTCGACCCGCAAATCCGGCTGCAGGCGCAGAAGGCCTGGGAGCAGGATCTGGCGGCAGCACGGGTGAGTGCGCTTATCGGCCGCGATCCGAGGCAGGCCCTGGCCCTGCTGGGGCAAAAGCTGCAAGGCGCGGGGCGATCTGTCGTGGATGCGATGGCGGCGGCTCCGCAGGCAGGTCAAGCGGATCAGGGGGATCAGATCGTTCCGGGGATCACATCGGAGGTTGCCGCCGACGCGGCGGCTACGTCCTCTCAAGATCCCGATGTCGCGCGGATGACGGCGGCAAAACCGTGGATCACGAATCTCTCGCCCGATGCGCGCGCCGATCTCGGCCACGAGGCAAAGCTCGCGACGACGGCTGAGCAGGTTTCAATTCGCAAGACGATCGAAGAGGCGGAAAGCCAGGTTCAGTATGCCATGAATAGCATGGTCGACTATGCCGGCCCACTTCCCAGCGACGAGGACTACGAGAAGGTTTTCGGGCCCACTGAAGGATCGCTGCGCTCTCGCGCCTTGAAGATCAACGCCAACATTGGCGCACAAACGCGCAAGATGCGGGGATGGTCGAACCAGGAAATCCGTTCCGCACTCCGCGAGGATGAACCTCGTCCCGGTGCTTCGCCCGAAGAGGCGGCGCGCTATGAGCTGTTCGCAGCCGCCGCACAAAGCACGCTTCAACGCAGATACGACGATCCGGTCGGATATGTCGAAACCACGTTTGGATACGATGCCCAGGACTGGAGTACCGTATCAACGCCGGAGCAGTACAAAGCCGCCATAGGAAGGCTCGTTGCAGCTCAAAGGGGATTGGGCTTTCAACGAATCCTGGCGCTGCCGCGAGCGGCGGCTCGAGATCTGGCGATCCGGTTCAATGATCCGGGTGTTCCTCGCGAGCAGCGCATGTTCGAACTCAGCTCGATCTTCCTGGGGATTCGTGATCCTGAAGTGCGCCTCGCCATGGCCCGGCAAGTGATGGCCGCCAGCCGTAGCAACTTGCAGGTGCGCGCCACGACAGACCCGGATCCGGGTTCGAAATCGGTGGACGCTCAACTTGACGGTATTGCGGAGGATCTGTCGGCGATCGCGGTGAATCCGGCCTGGGTCCAGTTCGAGGCGCGTCCGATCTGGCAGAAGCCCTTCACTGCCGCTGACGATATCGTCCGGCTGACCGCCAACGGCGCCACGCTGGGGTGGGGCGACAAGTTCTCCGCCGGCCTTGATTCTTGGCTGAACGATGAGAGCTACGATGCGGCGCTGGCACGAAACCGCGCCGCCACGGAAGATGCCCAGAACCGCTCTGGATCGGCGGGAACGGTGGCGGATCTGGCCGGCGGAGCGCTGACCGGAGCCGGCATCGAAGGTGTTGGCAGCCGTATTCTCGGAAGGCTTGGTGCCGCAGGTATCACCGACGGACTGAGTGGCATAAAGCGCCTTATCGCCGACACTGCCCTGATGGGGGCCCAGGGGGCTGGATATGGAGGGTTGGAGGCTTTGGGCAAGGATGAAGATTTCTGGGCGGGAATGGCCAAAGGGGGCGGACTGGCGGCGAGCAACAATCTCCTTGCCAAGGGCGCGGGCTCGATCGGCCTGGCGCTGGCGGAGAAACTGCCGGCCAACCTGGATTTGGGCAAGCTTTTGGCAAAAGCCGAGAGCCCGCTGTTTTCCACGGTCAAATCATCTCCCGCCGAAATCATGAACGCCCTCGGGGAAGCCGCATCGACCGAAGGGGAGCGGCAAAGGAAGAAGCGAGAGCTGCGGGAAACTCTCGCGCCCGGCGCCGACAAAAAGCACAACTAGAGGGCCCCGTCCTTTTGGACGCGCAAAGGACCCCTAACACTTCGCTTCGGCACATGATCCTTTCCGAAAATCAATTCCGACTTTCCGGGTCATGCGCTAACCCACGCCACGATCGGGCTTGTGGCGATGCCGCTACGGCGGGTTTCCTCGATCGTCGGGAGCGGCCTCGCCAATCTTTTGACGGGATGAGCGCCAGACGAGATAGAGCTGTCCCATCTTCCTGACCGGAACCCGCCGGTCGCGCTGGCTGGTTCGCAGTTCTCGACAGGTTTTTACCTTCAGGGTTCCGCCTGGCAGTTTGATGTGCAGTGCCATGCCGCCACTTTCGTTTCACAACGGGGCGAGAACGGGGTAGGGGCCTCGAGGCACCTGAAGGGAAGCTGGGTTCTCGTGGTCAGTCCGGCCACCAGATGATGTAGATACGGCCGAGCTTCAGCACCGGCACCCGCCTGGCGCGCTCGCGCTCGCGCAGTTCGCGATAGGTTTTGATCTTCAGCATGCCGCCGGGCAGTTTCAGGCGAAACGCCATTCGAGCCCCCTCGCTATGTCCGCCGCGATGGTTTTTCGCGCCCATACTGATGAGGGCGCAAGTCAATTTTACGTTATGCTAATGGAACGCTTCGCGTTGCATTTTTAGGCGATGGGAGTTGCCCTTTCGCCGTTTGGTGCCGGCTGTTCGCATCCGGCTAAAGGACGCCGGCCAAGCTGAGTGGATGGTCTTAACTCGGCAAGGGAGCACGGACAGGGCGACCCGTGCAACTTGCCGTCGAGATGACGTCTCGACCTCGATTTTTCATCAGAGGCCAAATCTCCGGGCGAGGTGCTGGCGGCAACCCATCACTGGTACGACGCCGGCACCCATGAGGTATGCAGGGCGGCCGTCGTGCCACCTCCGAGCTGTCACCGCCCACTTTGCCCAGTTTTTGAAGAAATCAGCCCTGGCTCGTTTTTGCGAGCCTTCTTGATGGAGCAAGCCCCATGGCCCGACCCGCAGCAGCCGCCGTTCGCCTGTTGACCGGCGAACGTGAACCCGTGCGCCTCGCGACCACCGTTGATATCGGCCTTTCCGGCCTCCAGCGCATCGATGGCACAATGACCGAGGTGGGCGACCGCGTGTTGGTGAAGGACCAGGCCGACTCGACGCGGAACGGCATCTACACCGCCAGCGCCGGCTCATGGTTCCGCGCGGCGGACGCGCGGACGAGCCGCGAGATGCAGAAGGGCACGACCGTCCATGTGCAGTTGGGCGCCGTCAATGCAGACCGCGTGTTTTCGTTCGTCGCCGAGGCCCCGGTGGTCGGCACCGACCAGATCGCCATCGCGCCTTTCCTACCGCCGGACCTGAATGGAGCGGTGGAGGATGCGGAGACTGCTGCCGCGAACGCTGCCGCCTACGCGGGGCAGGCGGCGGCGAGCGCTACGGCGGCCGCCGCCAGCGCGGGGCAGACCGCAGCCGATCTGGCTGCCACGCATGCGGACGTCGTTGCGACGGCTGCCAGCCTTGCCAACACCCAGCTCGCCTCGGCGGCCTCGGGCGTGTACCCCAGCGCCTACACGACGTCGCTGCCCAAGGGCGTGACCGGAACGACCGGGCTCGTCGGTGGCACGGGCGGCGCCAACGGCACGTTCGCGCTTGGCATTTCCGGCGGATCGATATCGGGCGCAGCGGGCACGTTCACCGTGGCCGGCGGCGCGATGACGGCGATCAACATCACCAACCCTGGCCTTGGCAGCGGCACGACGCCGCCAACGCTCTCCTTCACAGCCTCGGCAGGCCTGACCGGCGCCAGCGCAACTGCGGTAGTGGGGAACCTGATCGCGGCGCAGAAAACTTATTGGGCGCTGTCGACGGACGGGGCGTATCTCCAGCTTTATCAGAACGACGGGACGGCGACGCCGGCGGTGGTGGCGAACGCTGCGCTGGGCGCGAAAGCTATGATTGATGCTTTGGCCAGCCTTACCGGTTCGCGCATCGCCAATACCGTCCCGGTTACAGGAACTGGCACCGCCCTCGCCAACGCAAACGTCTACTTCGAACCGACCTCCCTCAATACCTTCGATGAATTCGTGACGGGACTGTCGGTGGCGATGTCGGCCGATGGCGTGGTCCGGATCGTCGTGTCGAAGCTGGAGGATGATAGTACGCTTTCCAATGTCGGCATCGTGTCGCAGACATTCAACGCTCTTGCCGGCGTCTCGACCATTTCGGGGCTGGAAATCTCGAAGCCTGCCGGCTGCGTCATCGGCATTCAGGCGGTTTCGGGCGGCTATCCTCTGTACACCACCGGCATCATTCCCAACGGCGGCTCCCGTTGGCATTCGGCGGCCATCCCGACGAGTCATACAGCGAAGACGGTCACGACAACGAACGGCATCCAGTGGAGTGCGGTTCTGACCGGGGAAGTCACGATCAAGGCGCGTCGCACTGATGCGCAGGGAACGGCGATCGGCAAGGGCGCTTTGGTCGGCTGGTCCAGTATTGTCGCGAGTGGCACGAACACGCCGGCTAATTACAGCACTGTCCAGCAAGTGTCCGCCGCAGCCGACAGCTACATCACAGGCATCCAGGTTGGCGCGGGCGCGTCCGCCACGGCAACCGTCTTCGCTGTGAAGATGAATCCCGACAACACCATTGCCGACATCAAGAACGCGACCCCGATCACGCTTATCAACGGCGTCGCAAATCTAGCCACGTCGATTGCGCTTCCGGCTGGTTACCGGCCAGCTATCACAGGTGGCGCCTATAAGTACCAGGCTAACAACAATCCGACCGGCCTGCGCGTTCACCTGAAAAGCGGTGTGATGGCGATCGGCGACACGTTGATCGATAGTGCCTCCCATCGCTTCGAGGTCAACTTCACGGTAGAAAGCGGGCTGACGGCTGATGCCCATCGTGCAATCGCGCTGGCTTCACAGGCAGGCGGGAACACTGGGCTGGGTTTGCTGTCAGCGGCGGACAACACTGGCGTCTTGGACGCGACCGCGATCTTGTCGGCCGCGGCTGTTGCGCACCCGTTTCCGTACGTCCCACCTGGAACCTTTGCGGTGACGGCGATCCCTAACAATGGCAAAGGTTTCTGGGGGCCTGGCAAGGTGATAGTCAACGGCGTTCTCATGTCGACGCCAGAGAAGCCGGAATTCGGCTCGAGGTTTTTGAAACTGCGTGCCGCGCTGATGCCGCAGATTGCTACGAACTCCTGCGTCATCATCAATGGCGACAGCATTAGCAACGGAGCCTATGCGACCAATCCTAGGACGAACCATGTCGGCCGTCTGACGCATTTTGCCAACATGGGTATCGCGCTCGATGAGGCCGTTCTGGTCAACTTCGACAACGCGGATACCTCGGGTGGCAACGCCTTTCATGGGCTGACGTTTTCGAACCCTTCAACTCCAACCTACGGTACCGGGGGCCCTGTCGGAAAATCGCTGATACTCCAGCCTGCGCAAGTGCTGACGCTGTCGGCGGCGGCTCATGAAAAGCTCGATCTTACTTATCAGGGCGTGTCTGGGGGGCAACTCGCCTTCGCCTACAATGGGACCACCTATGCAACGGTGTACACTGCGGCGACCGGCAACGACGTTCTCGCCGCGCTTGGATCCACCGGCCAGACCGGCAGTGGAACGTACACCATTACCAACACTGGATCGGTCGCGATCGAGGTCACCTCCCTGATGCGGTTTGGGGTCAAGGTCGCGGGCAGCCCGCCTCGGCTGTATGTCTGCCGCATGGCGCATGGATCCTATACCATGGCCAGCTTCACGGTTTCTCGCATGCAGTCGATGCTGCGCATTGCGACGGCAGTCGCCGGCGGAGCAAACCACTTGGTGATCCCCGCGCTGGGAACGAATGATGCCGTGGGCACAAATCTGGACTATGGTCAGATGAGGCAGGCAACCCTCGATTATGCCGGGCGCTGGGTTACGGCCGGCGTTCCTGTCGCGAACATCCTTCCGATCATGCCGTGGCGCTGGGCTTCCTACGGTACCTCCAATTTCCAGAATGAGCTCGGTGGCATCCGCCAAGCATACCGGGAGCTTGGCGTGCGCCGTGTGATCCAGACGGATGCTTTTGACTTCGTCAGTGAAGGCCTAGCCAGTGATGGGCACCCGAACGATGCGGGCTTTATTGCGGAGTTCAACGCCATGGTCGCGGCGCTATGCGACGGGGCCATCTGACAATGCCCTGTACGGAATGACCTTGGCAGGGTTGCCGGCCACTATAGCACCAGGTGGTACGTCTTTGGTCACCACGGCGCACGCTCCCACAATTGCTCCATCACCGATGGTCACGCCTTTGAGTATGCTTGCGCCGAAACCTATCCAGACACGGTTTCCGATGGTCACCGGCGCGATCTTAATGCCGGTCCAAACCTTCTTGCCTTGGTGCCAATTCGGGATGTCGTGCTTGCGTAGCTCCCAATCAGGCGAATGCGAATTGTGATCGACGATGGTGACGTTCCAAGAAAGGATCGTGTCCTCGCCGATCGTGATGCTTTCGGCGGCAACCAGGTGGCTTTTGCCAATATAGGTCCGATCACCAATGGTGATTTTGGCCTCGCGACGATCGTACGAAAACACGTTCTGAATGATGCAGTCAGTGCCGATGGAGTGGTTGCCGCGGCGAGCCGTACGAACTGCGTTCGGGCCGATCTTTGTGCCGGGGCCAGCGTTCACGCCGAGCAGACGGTGGAGCCAAGACGGTACGAATGGCATCAGTGTAGGTCTCCACTTGGCTGGACGGCTGATTGATCTTCAGTGACCTGTCCGTCGTCTACAGGAAATACGTGATGCCAACAGAACTACTTGCCGAATTATTGGCAGCTTCCCTAGCCCTGTCTTCGTCGTCGGTCTGCATCACCGCGATAGGGTAGTGTCGATGGGCGATCATCTGGACCGAAAACGGCAGTTCTATTTTCTAACTGGGATGTCAGTGCTGATCACCACCACAAAATCAGATAATCGTAAAACATACCTATGTCGACATGACAAACGCGCATCCACACAATCGTCAGGCGGGCTAGTTTCAGGGGCGCGGACGATGTCACATCGTCGAATGACGCGGTTCGCTCCTTTGGATGTTCGGGAACTGATCCTCAAGCATTTGCCCGGTCAGCCGAGACGGTAAGGCGTCGTCATTACAGTTTGTGTCGATTAGCAGCAACTGGAGTGCTCTTGTCCGCAGGTCTCTTGGGCTGAAGTTGCAGCCTGAGTTTTGGATCGTTCGCCCTCACCAATCGGTGTCGTCAAACGTCCGGGTTCGGACCGCCAGTGGATGATTGGGGGGATTTCTGCCGATCAGCCCACCAGATGAAGTAGAGTCGGCCCAATTTCCTCACCGGCACGCGCCGGTCACGCTCCGTCGCGCGCAATTCACGATAGGTCTTCACCTTGAGCATGCCGCCTGGCAACTTGATACGCAACGCCATGGGATCACCTTTTGTGCGGCGCACAATATGAACCTTCCCTTGGGGAAGTCAATGAAGCGGGACGTCAACCATAGGGCGTATCTGGTGGTAGGGAGGTGCTACGCTGAAAGCGTCGGATCGAAGCGTCAAGCTTAACGAAAGCTCTTCTGGCGTTCTCGTTCGGAATCCTCTCTTCCAGTGCCCTGGTTGTTCGACCACCAGATAAAATAAACGGAACCCATCTTCATGACGGGTACGCGACGATCTCTCTCTCGGTCGCGTAATTCTCGATAAAGCTTCATCTTCAGCGTGCCGCCGGGCAGTCTGATGCGCAATGCCATTGCTTCAACTCTATTATGATGGGCGACACTAAAACAACGTTGCTCTCGAATGGTCAACGCGGCGCCCTTGACTATTTCTGGGAGCATCTGGGCCTGGGTCAAGTGTTCGAAACTGGCCCCACCTGCCACCATTTTCAACTCAGCGGAGCTTGTCGCGTTGTTCGACGAATATGCGCCTTTTCCTGAGGCTGCCCGGATAGCCGGTGGGCCTGCCGGAACCGCCGGTCGGTTTCGCCAGCAACGTAAGGGCGACAGCGCGGAGGAGGCGTTATGCTATTCCGGCTCGGTATCCCGCTCGCCTTTGGACGGTCGATCCGACAGTGAACTCGGCCACCAGACGATAAAATAGCCGCCCACTTGCCATACCGGAACTTCACGCCGCTGCTCGCGCCGGCGCAGTTCGGAATACCTTTTTATCTTCAGCGTGCCTCCCGGCAACCTGATACGAATGGTCATCGGCGCTCCACGACATGGCCGAGTGACCTGGAGATACGATCGCTGGCGCACGAAGTTTCATCGACAGGGCGTCACCGGCGCATCTCCGGTTCGAAAGGCGCGCGCCCGCATGGCGCCGGAGAGCCTTGCCCCGAAAGAAGGCAGGTGATGGCGCCGCGCCTACGACTGGGCGGCGGGTGTGTAGACCGGCAGGCTGATCTGGGCGGGCAATCTGTCGAATTCCTCTGCGGAGCCGGGGTGCTGGAAGAACGGCGTTCCGGCCGCGCGCGGGGTAACATTGAAACGCCGTCCGGTTCTAATGTCTTCGACGATCGAATGCTTGTCCAGGATGGCGACAGCCGAAACCAGCCAACCTCTTATGACACAGACATCGCTGTCCTGGGCCGTTGAGGGTTCCAGCGGCACGGCGCCCGTGCCGGGCGGACCGCTGGCGGACTGCGGAGGCACGGCTTCGAACGGAACAATACTCGCCGACAATCGCGCGGCGCGAAGTCTTTCGAAAAGAGTCAAGGACGGTATCCCGCGTCGTAGTCCCCGGGCCGACAGTCCCCCGACTCTCCGGCTCCCCCCGTCACGTTTTCTAGTCTTGCTCCGGTTGTGCGTCAATCGGGCCACAACCGATGCCCGCAAATGTCCGCTTGGTGTGGCCGGATTTCCCGATTTCGCGAGCCACCTTAAGCCTCGTATTCTCGAAGTCGCGGCGGCCTTTCACGACTTCAAGGTTGCGCTCCAGTCGAAAAACACCCCCCGGTTTCAACTCCGGGACGCGGCGGTCGCGCTCGTTCGCACGCAACTCGCGATAGGTCTTTATCTTCAGCATGCCGCCAGGCAGCTTCAGTCGAAACGCCATTTTCCTTGGCACGCCAAACGCGCTTTGCAACGTTCGTGCGCGCATCTGGAAAGAGCTTGCGCCAGGAAAGTTTTATCCAGGACTAATGTAGAAAGAGGTTTTAACTTTTCGGCAGATGAGCAATCCAACGGCGCAACTGACAAGGGCGTTTTCGCGCAGCGTGGAAGATAGGCAAGCCGTCTGTGGCCGATCAGTTGAAGAACAGGTCAAAGATCTGCAGCGCCACGTAACTCCAGAAGACGATAGCCAGCAAGACAGCAGCCGTGACCGCCGGTCCGACTTCGCGAGCTGAGTTGCGTGCCGCCAGAAAGATACTCATGACGACTTCCTCCACATCCGGGCGCGATACGTAATGGTCCACTATGCCGTGAGCTTGCGTCACGCATCCCCCAAATAGGGTAGGCGCTTGGTCTATGTCATAGCGGCGGAGTTTGTCACTTACGTGAAACCACCAGCCAAGCCGGACGCCTGGCTCCAAAGGTGAATGACTCCGGTCAAAGCGATGTCGCGCTTGGCTGCGGTTCTGTCGATCGTTTCAGCTTGCCAAGCCGCGGTTCCTGGGCCGGCGCGCCTGCTGACACTGTTGATCCCGTGGATACGATCGGCAAGTGTTCCGTCGTCTCCGATGGCGGCCGCGAAAACTCCGCCAGGCGCGATTTACAAAAGCGATGCGTCGGCAATGTGTTGGGCTTTCGGCTGTGCAAGCTCAGGGTCTTCGGTGCAAGCCGAGGCTTCTGAAATTCTCTTAAAAGTTCACTCTCTGACCTTTGGCGGAAAGGACACCTCATGGACAAGGCGAAGTTCTTCGCCGGGTTGCGCTCGCGCGAGTCCGGTGTTTTCGGCACGTCACTTTCTCAGCCCCAGGTCGAGGGCGTGGCGCGCATTGTGGATGAAGGCCAGAGCCGAGGCATGCAGCTTCGGCAACTGGCCTATGTGCTGGCGACCGCCTACCACGAGACCGGCGCGAAGATGCAGCCTGTCAGGGAAGCAGGCGGCGAGAAATATCTGCGGTCCAAGCCGTATTATCCGTGGGTGGGTGAGGGGCTTGTTCAGGTCACTTGGGAGGCGAATGCCCGCAAGTTCGGCGCGTCAGCTCCGGGCCAGCTCATGGAGTGGCCTGTCGCCACGCGGGCCATCTTCGACGGCATGTCGAAAGGCATGTTCACGGGCAAGAGGCTGGCCGATTACATCGCCGGCGACAGGGTCGACTATGTCGGCGCCCGGCGCATCGTGAACGGAATGGACAAGGCATCGCTGATCGCCGGCCATGCCAAGGCATTCGAAACCGCGCTGCGAGCGGCCGGCTATGTCGGCCAAGCGCCGGAGGCGTTGCCAACGCCACAGCCGGCCCCACCGGCGGCCGTCCAACCTGCGCCGGCCATGTCACCAGCGTCTGCTGCGCCTGCCGTCCCCGAGCCGCCTGTGGCCGGCGCTCAGGTCGGTTCAACGCCGCCTCAATCCGGCGCCAGTTGGTTCGCCCGACTGATCTTCGCCTTTCTCAACATCTTCCGTAAAGGAGCATGACATGCGCTACGCAAAGTTCTTCGTGGCGGCCGCCGGCATCGGCGTTCTGATCGGCCTTCAGCAGTTCCAAGTCGAAATCCCCGGCCTTGCCGATATCGTCCGGGACCTGATCGTCGGCGCCCTCGTGGCCGGCGGCGTCTATCAGGTGCCGAACCGGCAATGAGCGCTCTCCTCTCATTCCTCGTTTCCAATCCGACCATCCTGGCCGCTGGTGCCGGCATCGTCGCCGCGCTGACCGCCTGGATGCATGGGCGAATTTCCGGTGCGCGGGCGCAAGCCGGCGCCGACAGGGCCAGGGAGGCCGATTCTTATGAGAAATATCTGCAGGAACTCGGCAAGGCCGCTGCTGCTGGCGGCGCTGTGCGCCCTGGCGACAGCCTGTCAGACGACCCGTTCAACCGGGATCGATAAGGGCGTCTGCGCCATCTGGGGCGGGATCACCTATTCCGCTTCCCGTGATACGCCCGAAACCGTGCTCGAGGTCCGCCGCAACAACGCCAGGCGCCAAGCCTATTGCGAGGGCAAATGAAAGACGATCACGCGCAACGGTTCGGCGAACTCGATGAGGCCGTGCAGGAATTGCTTTTTCGCATGAGGCCGGAACATGTCGAGACGCTGGAATATCTCTCCACCCTGCCGAGGGACGAGGTTCGCGGCCTGGTCAAGATGTTTCGGGACGTGAAGGCGGTCAGCAGGTTCCTGCGTTGGGCCATCATCACGCTGGTGGCCATCTTTGTCGGCGGGGTCGCGCTTGGCGAGAACATCGCCAAGGTGGTGGGCTGGATCAGGAACCGGTAGGCGGAGATGGTCGCGCGAAGCCCGGCTCCTATCCTGCAAGATCGACTGAAAGCGCAAATCGGCTCGGCTCCCGCTGCGACAATGCGCGCCATCCCCTGAATGGGGGATGCGGCTTGCCGCATATGATGTTCAAAGGCGGTCGCGGCGCTCAGGCCCCGCCTTGGTCGGCACCTTGCTTAACGGCCTACCCAGAAGGTGTCGGCCATGTCCCAACGTCGCCCGCGCGTCCTCTGGATGCGCGGGCTTTTTTGTTGTCTTGCGGTCAGGCTCCCGGTGGCTCAAAAGCTCTGGAAATTCTCCGGGCAACTCTCCGGCAACATGAGGTCAGGCGGGCGGCAAGAGGGACCATGGCACAGAACATCTACGACAATCCGGAATTCTTCGCCGGCTACAGCCAGCTTTCGCGGCAGGTTCATGGCCTCGATGGCGCGCCTGAATGGCCGGCCATCCGCGCCATGCTGCCTGTGCTGTCCGGCAAGCGCGTCGTGGACCTCGGATGCGGATTCGGCTGGGCTTCGCGCTGGATGCGTGAGCAGGGGGCCGCGAGGGTGCTTGGCTTCGACCTGTCGGAGAACATGGTGCGCAGGGCAATCGCCGATACGCGCGATACCGCTGTCGAATACCGCATCGCCGACCTGGAGACGCTGGAACTGCCGCGTGCCTCGTTCGACCTCGCCTACAGCGCCTTGGCCTTCCACTACATCAGAGACTTCAACCGCCTCGCGCGGATGGTCCATGCAGCACTCGTGCCTGGTGGCGATTTCGTCTTCACGATCGAGCATCCCGTCTTCATGGCAGCGGCGCATCCGCACTGGATTGCCGACGAGGATGGACGCAGGACCTGGCCGGTCAACGGCTACTCCATCGAGGGCGAGCGGTGGACGGACTGGTTCGCCAAGGGCGTCGTAAAATATCATCGCACTATCGGCACCACGCTCAACACGCTGATAGGTGCTGGATTCGATATCGCCCATGTCGAGGAATTCGCGCCCTCGCCCGAGCAGATCGAACAAGCGCCCGCTCTTGCCGAGGAGCTGGAGCGGCCGATGATGCTCCTGGTTTCCGCACGCCGAAAGCCGGCGACCGGCGAGGCCGTGGCGTAGCGCGCCTACGGAAGCCGATCGCCGGCAGCCAGCTGAGTGGTAGGAAAAAGCGGGAAGGGGCGCCGGACCGCCTCGACGAGACTCGCGATAGCCACCGGTCCTTCAGTCTGCTAGCTCTTCAAAATGGCTCATGATCATCATTCAAAAGTGCCGCTCTGGACCTGGTTGGCGCCCGCCGCGGCCTTGGTGCTGGTCGAACTGAAATATGTCGGACTGGTCTCGGACAGCTCGGTTCCGATCATCATCCTTGCTTCCGTGGCGCTCGCCGCATCGGTCTTCGCTTCGGTGCACCATGCCGAGATCCTGGCGCTGCGGGTAGGGGAGCCTCTCGGCTCGATCATCCTCGCCGTCGCGGTGACGGTGCTCGAAGTCGGGCTGATCGTATCCGTCATGCTGGCGGGCTCGGCGGGCGGCGAAGTCGTGGCCAGGGACACGGTGTTTTCCGCGCTGATGATCGTGCTCAACTGCGTCATCGGGCTATGCCTCATGCTCGGCGGCAGGCGTCATCACGAGCAGACATTCCAGCTCAATGCGGCTTCGGCGGCACTGGCTGTGCTGGGCACGCTTGCGACCATCGTGCTGGTGCTGCCCAATTTCGTCGCCGCCGGCGGGCCGCAGCAGTTCTCCTCCACCCAACTCCTGGTGGTCGGCGCTGTGTCGCTGGTGCTCTATGGCGTCTTCGTCTTCGTGCAGACGATCAAGCATCGCGACTATTTCATGGATGAGCCGATCGCAGGAGGAGCCGTGGAGGAAGCCCCCCACGAATTGCCGACCGCGAAAGTCACCATGCTCAGCGCGTTGATGCTGCCGGTGTCGTTGCTGGTCGTGATCCTGCTGGCAAAGGTCCTGTCTCACCCGCTGGAGGACGCGATTGCCTTCGCCGGCCTTCCCGCGGCGTTCGTGGGTGTCGTCATCGCCACGCTCGTCCTCTTGCCGGAAGGCATCGCCTCGGTGCGGGCCGCGCTGCTCAACCGGCTGCAGAACAGCGTCAACCTGGTGCTCGGCTCGGCGCTTGCCAGCATCGGCTTGACGATCCCTGTCGTCGCCTGCGTGGCGGTGTTCACGGATCGTCGCCTGACGCTGGGGCTGAGTCCAGCTTCCACCGTTCTCCTGCTGCTGACCCTGTTCGTCAGCACCATAACGCTGGGAACGGGACGCACGACCGTCCTTCAGGGCACCGTGCATCTCGGCATTTTCGTGGTCTTTTTGCTGATATCCGCGGTGCCCTGAGGCGCTACGCGCCCAGATGGCTCCGTCGGCAGGGGCTTCACTCTACCTGCTGTGTTCTCTCGGCGAGCGCGAAGGCCTGGAGGTTTCTCGCCTTGCCGAGATCCTCATCGGCATTGGCGATGATCGCATGGAAGGCCGCGCGGGCGATATCCTTCTTTGAGGCCTGCGGGTGCGCCCTCCGCACCGCCTTGACCAGTTCCTTCGGCGTCATGCCCGGCGTCACCAGCCGCATCAGCGTGTCGCCTATGGCCTGCAGTTCGGACGGATCCATTGCGAAGGCAGTCCTCTGTTGGGAGCCGCACCTTAGCACCAAAGGTCCGCTCATCGGAAGCCTTCGAGGCGGACTGCGTCGCGGCGACGTGCTCTGGCGGGGGAGGGATTGGACCCCCTCCGTCGCCGGGCATGGCGGCGGAAGGGGCTGGAGTAAACCGCTGTTAAGCGGAAGGCGCAGGATGATCCTGCACTAGCTTGAATAAAGGGTAATAGCCAAGACCAGGCGAAGCGGAATTGCCGGTTGTGATTGCATCGGGTTGTATTGCCGCCGTTCGAACGCAGGCACGCCCAGGCATCCGTATCTACCCCTTCGTCCTATTGCCCGGCCAGGCGGTGCTGCCGGACCAGCCGATATTCGTGCCAGATCAACACCATGACGAAGAGATCGAAAACGGTCAGCACGATCAGCCCGGCCGAGTGCGTGTAGCTGAACCGGTACAACTGGTAGACGATGAAAAGCGACAGCGCGACGAGCGAAGCCGGATAGGCCCAAAGCTTGTTGGTAAGCAAGCCGGCCACGAGAGCGAGTTTCACAAGGCCGTGGCTGAGCAGGTAGAATGCGTAGAAATGCTGCGTGGATACAGAGAAATTGCTGGCCAGGGTCAGAAGATGGCCGGCGAGGAAATCGTGCGGATCCTCGATCAGCTCTTCCTGCGTCAACTGCCTGACCAGCGATACGATCGTGTCGGTGCTGATCAAGGCAAGCATAAGGCCGCCTATGCATTCGACCAGTGCATGCGCGCCCTTGAGCAGGACGCTTATCTGGAAGACCTGGTGGATGCGGCGTTCATCCATGGTGGCTCATCGAGGCTCCGTGTTAAGCGTGTTGGTTTGGCCTGCCGCGTCGCGAGTATCGGTCGGGAGAAGGGGCGCTCGTTTCCAACATGGCCCCGCCGTGGAATTGTCCCGCGGTCACGGCCTGCTCACGTCAAGATGTTAACAGCGCGGGCGGCGACTAGGGCGATGGTTAGTAGCGAAATCATCGCCTCGGCCATCATCAGCAGCTTGGCGCGGGGCGTCAGCGGCATGGTGTCGGTGGGCGAAAACGCTGTGGCGTTGGTGAACGCAAGGAACAGATAGTCCACGAACCCAGGTAACCAGCCTCGCATATCCCGGTCGTTCAGCGACATTTGCGGGAACAGGAAATCCGCCTCGGCGCGCTTGACCAGGCCGCATGTCGGCGGGCCGCCCCGGTCGGTGCTCCAGAACCAGAGCGCGAAGACGATGACGTTCGTCACCCAGATGTTCAGCGCATCGACCAGCAGCGTCGTCCCGGTGCTGCCGGCGTGACCGCCGACCAGTGCGCGCACGAGGAAAACCAGCGATCCGCAATTCATGAGGCTGATGATGCCGGTCATCACCAGCGCCGTCCTGCGGATCATCAGGCGACGCTCGCCGATCCTGTGCCATTCGTGGTCTTCGACGGCCTTCCTGGCTTCCGACTGGGTCCAGGCCGTTGCTACCGACAGCGGCACAAGCAGGGCAGCTTCGAGCACGGGAGCCAGCCAGCGTGGCCCGAAGGACAGGTCGTTGATGACCAGCAGTTGCAGGCAGATGATGACGAGGACGGCGCCGCGCGCCAGCCAGAAGTCTAGGGCTCGATGGTGGATAACGATATGATGGTCGCGCATGCGGCTTCCGACGTTTGATGAGGGAATCGAGGGATAGGGGCTGTGGCGCTCAGACGTAGGCGAAACCTGCGGCGATGATGCCCATGGCGCCAAGCACCAGGGAGCCGATCCAGGGCCAGCGCCGGCCGCGCATGATGATGGACAGCGTTGCTATGGCGATGGAGACGTGCAGCAAGGTTGTAGCCAGCGTCAGTATGTGGTGACGGCGGGCGCGTATCTCGCTATCGCGCAGCTTCTCGTCCACCTGCTTTTCCAGTTCCGTTGCCCTGGCCTGGATGGCCACGCCGTCGTCCTCGTTGCGCTTGGCGTCCGCGCGGAATGCGTCGGTGTTGGCTCCGCCCATCGCCGCGGCGATCTCGTAGCTGTTCTTCTTGATGCTCTTGGCCTCGAAGAAGGCCCACTGGTCGCTGGCCTTGTTCTGCAGGTATGAAGCCTCGCTCTTGTCGTTGATCGCTTCGGCGGTCTCGAGCGACTCGAAGCTGCCGACGGTCGCCGCCAGCACGGCCAGGACCGCGATGCTCGCCGACACGGTTATCAGGAAGGGGTTGCCTTCATGTGCCGCATGCTCGGCATGTTCAGCGTTTTCGAGATGCTCTTGCGTGGTGTCTTCCACTACACTCATTGCGGTTTGCCTGATCCTTCGAGGTCGAGCCGGGTGGCTAACCGCCAAGTTTCAGCCGCAATGTTGGTCTGGCGATGATGGCGCTGCTATACATTTTCGTAAGAATTGCCGTTCGATCCCTATCCTCCCGAATGCTCACCGCCGTCGGTCGGCCCCGCATTTGCCGGGCTCAGGCCTCTCCGCCGTGTCGCTTGAAAGCGTCTCGCTCCAACCTCGCGGATGGTCATTTTTTCGCGAAACATGGGCCGGGGGGCTGTTCGCGAAAGCCTTCGATATGATCTAAGCGCGCTATGACGAGAACTGACGACATCATCGACGGTGGGCAAGGCGGCGCCTTCGGAAGAAGCGGATCGCCGGCGCGATCGATCCTGCTCGAGCATCCCGTCGGCGCGCTGGCGCTGCTCTGCCTGTTGCAGATCGTGTTCTGGACCGCGTTGCCCGCTTTGGTCGACGTCGGGCCGCCGCGCGATGTCGCGGAAGGTTTCATGTGGGGTCGCGAATGGGTGCTGCTTACCTACAAGCATCCGCAGCTTCCGGCCTGGCTGCTCGAAACCAGCCATCTGCTCACCGGCTCGTTCCGCTGGCCGCAGTTTCTTCTCTCGCAACTGATGATCTCGGCCACCTTCGTCTTCGTCTATCTGCTGGCGAGCGATATGCTCGGCCGCACGCGCGCCCTGGCCGCCGTTCTCCTGCTTCCGTCGATCTATCTCTTCGGCTGGTCGGGAACGCAGTTCAACCACGATACGGCGCAAATGCCGTTCTGGGCCGCGATAGCCTGGCTGCTGTGGCGCGCCGGGCGGGGCGATGGACCCGGCTGGTGGCTCGCCCTGGGTGTCGTCGCCGGGGTTGGCATCTACGCCAAGTTCTCTACCGCCATGCTGATAGGCTTCGGCGGTTTTTGGATCCTCTACGACGCGCGTGCCCGTGCGCAGCTTGCCACGCCTTGGCCTTGGCTTGGGCTTGCGATCTTCATCGGCCTGGTGACGCCCGTCGTTATCCAGTTGGTGCGTATCGACTTCCTGCCGTTCTCCTACGCGGCGGAGCGCGACCAGTGGGTACTGGCAAACCGTGCTCGCCTCTACTACATCGGTGTGCAGGCCGCCGAGATGGCCGGCATGTTCATCGTTCTCGGCATATGCGGTCTTCTGAGCAAGAAGCGGCAGCCTGAAGCCGTGCCGGTGCTCGAACGGCGCGCGCTGGTTTATCTTCTGTGGATGGGGCTGGGGCCGGCCGTTCTCACGATGATCGCTTCACTGTTCGTCGGCATCGGCGAGGCCTGGGGCACGCCGATGTACAATCTCGTCGGTGTGGTAGCCATCGCCCTGCTTGGCCGTAATCTCGGCGCCGTAGAGCTGCGCAAGCTCGCCATCTGCGCGGCCGTATTCATCATCGGCGTATCGACCTACTACGCTGCCTCCGCCTGGGCTGGCTGTAACCTGTTCGGGAAGCTGCAACCGGTCTGCTGGCCGGCGCGTACCATTTCCGAAAAGGCCGAAGCAGTCTGGCACGAGCAGGTTTCCGGCCCGCTCGGCATCGTTGCCGGCGATGCAGATCTCGCCACGCTTGCCGGCCTCAACGCCAAGGACAAGCCTTCGATCTTCACGGAACTCAACTACCGGTTCGCCCCGTGGATCACGCCGCAAAGGTTGCGCGAGCAAGGAATGCTGCTGGTCTGGCGCACTGGCACGAACGCGCCTCCTGAAGCTGCTGACTGGATCAAGGACCGCCCTGTCAAGACTGTCCTTCTCGATTGGTCGCTGAAGGCGCGCCCGATTTCGCTGAGCTTCGTCGTCGTGCCGCCGGGAACGGAGCCGCCGGACGCTTCCAGTACCTCTCCAGGCAACGCCGAGAGTGCGCCGGCGAACGCGCCGAAGCTATAGTACTGCTCTGAGGACCATATCTCGGACAGCCGGGAATGGACTGGATACGGCACCCTTGCGCCGAACAGCACCTGTCGTCCGACAATGTCTAAGCCCGCCCCGCCGCACGCGGGGCGGGCTTTTTTCGTTTTGATGCCTGCGACGAAAAAATGGCTTTCACAATCGCCCGAATGGTGCTTTAACGCCTGCATCCACAGGGGTGCTCCGTACGGTCGGGGCTGAGACGGGGGCGGCAAGCCCACAGACCCTAGAAGCTGATCTGGGTAATACCAGCGGAGCGAGGCGGGCGATGTTTTCAGGCGCACAGATTTCCCTATATCCGATGACCGACGATTTTGTCGGCGTCATCCTTGGCGCTCTCGGCGCGCTCGACCCGTACCGCGACAGGTTGCGGATCGAGACCGACGATATAGCGACGCTGCTGGTCGGACCGCCCGAAGTGCTGTTCCCGGCCATGCGAGACCTGTTCGTGGCAGCTGCAAAGAGCGGCAAGCATTGCGTGCTGTCGGCTGCCGTCTCGCGCGGTTGCCCTGGCGAGCCCGACGATCCGATCTGCCGCTCCGATGAGATCGGAGGGCCGACCATTCCGCTCGACGAGCGCAAGGTGGCGGCGATCCGCGCGGTGCAGGCCACCCCCTCGACCAATCAGCCAGCCGCCGCCCAGTTCTCGCTTTATGTGATGGGCACCGGCAACCATATGGACGAGATCTATGGCTGCATCGACTTCCTGAAGCAGTCGGGCGTCTTCGAACGCTCCAAGCATTTCTGCACCAAGCTGCGCGGCGATGCCGGCGCGATCTTCGCCACGCTCAACGAGGCCTTCTGCCGCTTCGGGCCGGGCGCTGGCCATGTGACCCTCGACATCACCATTTCGGCGAACAGCCCGACTGCGGTTTGAGCGGCGCTTAGGCGCGCTATCGAGGTAAGGCCGTGGCTGGACCGTTTGCTCCATCATCGGGGAGAGATGCCCCGTTGTCGCTTCCGAGGTCCCGTCAACCGCGGAGACTGGGGACAGCTTTCGCCCGGACTATTCCGGCTGTCATCTCGCTTGCGCTGCTGATCGCTGTCTGGGAGCTTTATGCCCGTTTCGGCGGTATTGCCCCTACCGTGCTTCCTGCGCCCTCGCGCGTTCTTCAGCAGGCTTGGGAAAACCGGGCGGCGCTTGCCGAAAACACGCTCCCTACCATCCGTGCGACGCTGGCTGGCTTTGCTTGTTCGCTCGTTGCTGCTTTCGTGCTCTCGGCGCTGGTCGATTTCGCGCCGCGACTGCGACGCGCGCTGTTCCCGATCCTGATCGCCAGCCAGACGCTGCCGCTCGTGGCGATAGCGCCGCTGGTCGTGCTTTGGTTCGGCTTCGGCCTGTTGCCGAAGATATTGCTGGTGGCGCTGGTCACCTTCTTCCCGATGATGGTGGCATTGGTGGAAGGCTATGCCGCGACCCAGAAGGAGATCGCCGAGATGCTCGCCGCCATGGGGGCAGGGCGCTGGCGCATCTTCCGATCGGCAAGGCTGCCTTCCGCGCTGCCCTACTTCTTCGCCGGGCTCAGGGTCTCCATCACCTATGCGGTGGTCGGCGCGATCTTCGCCGAATATGCCGGCGCGGCGAAGGGGCTGGGCATCTACATGCTCAGCGCCAAGAACAATTTCCGGCCGGATCTGGTGCTTGCGGCCGTGACGATCAGTTCGGCGCTCACGCTCATGTTGTTCGGCTTGGCTGTCCTGATTCAGCACCTTGCCATGCCGTGGGAGCGCGCCGGGCGTGAAGACGGGCAAAAGTCGTCGACGGAGGGCGGCCGATGACCAGGCTCGAGCTTCGCGATGTCCGCAAGAGCTTCGGCGCGCTCGAGGTTCTGGCCGACATTTCGCTGCATGTCGGCGAGGGCGAGTTCGTCTCGATCCTCGGGCCGTCCGGTGCTGGAAAGTCCACGTTGTTCCAGTTGCTGACAGGCGCGGTCCGCGGCGAGGGCGAGATGCGCTTCGACGGCGTGCCGCTCGACGACCACGGCAGCCGGTTCGCCTTCATGCCGCAGCGCGACGCGCTTATGCCGTGGCGGCGCGTCATCGACAACGCGGCGCTCGGACTGGAAGTGCAAGGCATGAGGCGCCGCGCCGCGCGCGAACGCGTGGCGCCTTTGTTCGCCGAGTTCGGCCTTGCCGGCTTCGAGCGCGCCTGGCCGGCCGAGCTTTCCGGCGGCATGCGCCAGCGCGTGGCCTTGCTGCGCACAGTGGTACAGGCACGCGACATGCTGCTTCTCGATGAGCCCTTCGGCGCGCTGGACGCGTTGACGCGGGCCGCCATGCAGCGCTGGCTCGAGGGAATGTGGCGCGGTCATCGATGGACGGCGCTGCTCATCACCCACGATGTACGCGAGGCGGTGCTGCTGTCCGATCGCATCTATGTGCTGTCAGCACGGCCGGCGCGCGTGATCAGCGAGATTCCAGTGCCGCTGCCACGCCCGCGCACGGAAGGTGCTGCGCTTGCCCGCGAGGCCGCCGCCATCGAGGCGGGCATCCTCGACACGCTGCTCGGCGCCACCAATTCCCGACCATTCGATGGAGAAGCGAAATGACTGAACTCACCCGCCGCCAGGCGTTGCTCCTGGCGCTCGCAGGCCTGCCTCTCGCGGGAGCCGCCACATCTGCCCGGGCGGCAGGGCAGAAAATCACCGTCGCGCTCGACTGGACGGTCAACACCAATCACATCGGCCTCTTCGTCGCCCGGGACAAGGGTTTCTACCGAGATGCCGGGCTCGATGTCGAAATCCTGCCCTATGGCGACACCGGGTCGGGCACGCTGGTCGCCAATCGCGTCGCCGATTTCGGGATTTCCGGCGCGCTCGGCCTGTTCACCCAGAAAAGCGCTGGCGCCGATCTGAAGGCGGTCTATGCCGTCGTCCAGTCGGAGACCGGGCGCGTCGTCTTCAACGCCAATCGCGCGGAAATCAAGAGCCCCCGGAATCTCGACGGGCTGACCTATGGCGGCTTCGGCAGCGCCTGGGAGAACGCGCTGATCTCGACCATTATCCGCCATGACGGCGGCAAGGGCGAATTCAAGACGGTCAGCCTCGGCACGTCGGCTTACGAAGCACTGGCCACCGGCGCGGTCGACTTCACGCTGGAGGTTTCGACCTGGGAGGGCGTCGAGGCGGAACTCAAAGGCCTGATGCAGCGCACTTTCCGCTACGCCGACTACGGCGTGCCGGATGAACACACTACCTTCATCATTTCCAGCAATGCCTTCCTGTCAGCCAATCCGAAGGCGTCGTCGGCTTTCGTCCAGGCAACCCGGCGCGGCTATGAATTCGCAGTCGACCAACCGCGGGAAGCGAGCGATCTCCTGGTCGCGGCCAACAAGGACGCGCTGACCAATCCGGCCTTGATCGACGCGTCGCTGAAGGCGCTGAACGATGGTCATTTCCTGAAAAGCGCCGCCGGCGCCATAGGGACCATCGACAAAGCGAAGGTTGAGGCTATGGGCCGGTACCTGTTCTCCTCCGGTATCCTCCTTGATGGAGATGGCAAGCAACTGAAGGAAAAGCCGGATTTCGACAGCTACTTCAGCAATGCGTTCTTGGGCTAGCTCCGGCATCCGCGAAAGAAGCAGCCAGGGGCCGCCGGAGGGGCGCGATGTGCTAGTTCCTGGCGATCTCATAGAGCAGGGTGGCTTTGACATGCCGCCCTGGCTCGCCCTGCAGCGACAGGGCCGCCGCGTAGAGCTTCGCAAATATCGGGCAGAGTTCGGCAGATTCCGGGTTGGGCTCCGCGATGGCCTTCATCTCGTCCTGCGTGGCGCCGGCCTTGGCCAATGCGGAAGCGAGCATCGACCAGTCTTCATCGCTGGCTGCGGTCGCCGGTAGTCCACTGTTCCTTGCCGCGCCGAAAGCGTGGAAGAGCGTCGCGCCGATCCGGTCGAGGTTCATCATGAAGGCCTGATCGGGGGCTTCGATCGCGCTCGGTCCCTCGCGGACATAGCGATTGCAGGTCGCGCTGGGTTGTTTCGCCATCACATGGTTGAGCATATCCAACTGGGCGCCGAGCGCTTCCATTGCGCTGCGCTCGGGAGCCGACAGGAGCAACGGTGCGTATTTTTTCCTGAGATCGGCTACCGAGACTCGACTTGCATCGCTCACGTCCTCCCTGCTTCCTCCCGACCGTGCCACCGTTGTTATCTTCTGGACGACCGCGTCGTAGTCGTCGGGAAACTCCTGCTTTATCGCCTTGAAGATCTGGAAGTCCTGGTTCTGCAAATGCTCGCTGACCTGGGCAGTGGTCAGCCGGGCCGGATCGTCGTGTCTGCCGGCCACGGTCTCATAGAGATACTTGCCACCGGCGAAGCCAAAGCCCCAGGGCAGGATCTTCATCGCGGCGAGCAACAATACGGCCCCCGCCGCCACGCTCGCAGTCTTCCAACGTGCCATTTTGCGATCTCCCGAACAGCCTATCTTGCCCCAAGGTTCAGCGCCTTCCTGTGGTCGGCCTCGGCGCGCTTGCGCTTGCCCTTGGCTGCCCATGCCTGGCTTCGTGCTTCATAAAGGCTGGCGATTCGCGGGTCGAGTTTGATGGCCTTGTCGAGATCGGCAATGGCACCGTCATAGTCCCCTTTGCCTGTTCGGATCACCCCACGGCCATAGTAGGCATAGACGTTCTTGGGATCGAGACTGAGAGCCTTCTCGAAATCACTGTAGGCGCCGGCACTGTCATGATTGCCCATGCGCACGAGGCCGCGATCGCCATAGATCCTTGCTTCGGCTGGAGCGAGGATTATTGCCTTGTCGTAGTCGGCAAGGGCCCTGTCATAATCCTGTTTCATGGTGAAACTCTGCGCGCGTCCGTAGTAGGTCGGCGCATAAGCCGGATCGAGTTCGATGGCATTGTCGTAATCGGCTATCGCGCGGTCGTAGTCGCCCTTGGCGTGCCAGGCCAGGGCGCGGGCGAAATAGGCGTCATGATATGCCGGGACGAGCGCGATAGCCTTGTCGAATTGTGCAATGGCGCCGTCATACTCTCCCTTGTCGTGCAAGGTGCTACCTTTGGCGAGGAATGTTTGAGCGCTTTCCGGGCCGCCTTTTTGGAGCGTGTCATCCAATCCCGTCGCGGCGTTGTCCATCTCGCTCGCGACCTTGCCTGGCTTTTTTAAGGGACGGGCCTCGCCTTTCGCGACCATGGCCAACCGCCGACCCTCACGAGCAGCCTTGTCTTTGGGGTCGAGTTGAAGCGCCCGGTCGAAGTCGGCGATGGCGCGGTCATAATCGCCTATGTAGTACCAAGCGCTGCCCCGGCCGAAATAGAACGATGCGTAGTCTGGCTTCATCTCGATGGCGCGGTCGAAGTCGGAGATCGCTTTTGCCGGCTCTCGTTTCGCTACCAGGGCGAGTGCACGGCCATTATAAGCTTCAACATAAGAGGGATCGAGTTGAATCGCATGACTGAAATCATCCAGCGCGCGGTCGTACTCGCCCTTCTGCAAGCGTGCCAGGCCTCGCGCTGAATAGGCCGATGGATTCTTTGGAGCGAGGGTCGCCGCGCGGCTGTACTCCGCGATGGCGAGATCATATTTGCGTTTGCGATAGAAGGCATCGCCGCGCTCCATAAATGGACTGACAGCTGCGGAGCCCAGGCCGGCACTGGAGGCTGCCGTTTTGTCATCCTGCTTTTTCGCCGCCAATGCAGCCTCGCGCTGCTTGCGGGCGTTGATATCGTCCGGCTCGAGGTCGAGAGCCTTGTCGAAATCGGCAATGGCGCGGTCGTAGTCCTTCTTGTCCGCCCAGAGCATGCCCCTCACAACATACATCAATGCGTCTTCCGGCCCGAGGTCGATCACTCGGCCGTAGTCGGCAATGGCCTGATCCAGATCGCCTTTCGTCTGGTAGACAAGGGCTCGGCAAAAGTAGGCGGTGCGTGACTTCGAATCGATGTGAATGGCCTGTTCGCAATCGGCGATTGCGAGGTCCAAATTGCCCTTCTTCATCCATGTCAGGCCGCGACGGAAATAGGTATTGACGATAGTCGGGGCGAATTGGATGGCTTTGTTGTAGTCGGCCAGGGCCCGGTCGTATTTTCCCATGCTCGACCAGAGATTGCCGCGACCGTAATAGCTGTCGGCCTCCTGGGGAGCGAGCTTGATTGCCAGATTGTAGGCTGCGCCCGCGCGGAGCGTGTCGCCCTTTTCGGACCAGTGATAGCCCGCAAGGGCCGCGGCGGCGGCGATCGTTGCGTCGGGCATATTCCGATTTGCCTGCCTGATGGACTGCTGTTCGGCCTTTGCCGTGACCGCGTCGCCGCGCGGTGCTTGGACGGCGTTCACGAGACCTGGGTCCAGCCGCAACGCTTCGTCGTAGTCGGCAACAGCGCGATCGTATTCGCCTATGTCGTTGAACACATTACCGCGCAACAAATAGGTAAATGCGGCATCTGGCTTAAGCGCGATGGCCCGGTTGTAGTCTTCGATGGCGCGATCCGTTTCGCCCTTCGACGAAAGTGCGGCGGCGCGCGTGGCGACCATGTCGGCATCGCTGGGAGCCAGCTGGACCGCTCGGTCGTAGTCCTGCCATGCCCCGTCGAGGTCACCGGACTGCGCCCGGGCAAGGCCCCGGCGATAGTGCGCGAGTGCATTGCCTGGATCCAGCTTGAGGGCGCGGCTGTATTCGGCGATAGCCCTTTCATATTTGCGCCGCTTTGTCTGACGGTCGCCATTCTCGATGGCATCGTTGACATCGGAGCCATCCGGTTTGGTCGTACCGACGGCAGGCTGGGTATAGCGCTCTCCTCCCGCTTCCGCGGCCGCTTTTCTGCTGGCGGAATAATCGGGATTGCCGGGATCGAGCTTCAGCGCCTGGTCGAAGTCGGCGATGGCGCCTGCGTAGTCCTTCAAGTCGGTCCGCGCCATCCCGCGCCCGTAATAGCTGGCGTCGTCCGAGGGGTCGATCCCGATCGCCACGGAATAGCCGGCGATCGCGCGCCGGGCGTCCCCCTTGGCGCGCCAGGCCATCCCTCTGCAGTAGTGTGCATCGCGCGCCTCCGGATCGAGCCAGGCGGCCCGGTCGCAGTCGGCAAGAGCGCTATCGGCATCGCCCAACGCGATCTTGGCAAGGCCTCGGCGAAAATGCCCGGCGGCAAAATTCGGCGCGAGCTGGACGACCTTGTCGTAGTCGGCGATAGCCTGGCGATAATCATGTTTGGCGATCGCGGCGTTGCCACGGCCGAAATAGGCGAACCGGTAGGCGGGATCGAGCGCTATCGCATGATCGTATGCGTCAATAGCCTTGTCGTACATTCCCATGTCGAGGAAGGCATCGCCGCCCAGGACAGCCTGTAAGGCGCGTGGATCCTTGGCCTCCTGCGCCTTTGCGGCCAGGCTGTCGTCAGTGACCGCGAAATTCGGATCGACGGCCGGCGGCTTCGGCTGGTTCCGAGCCAGATCATTCTCCTTGCCGGCAGCCTCTCCGGGGCAATTGTCAACGCGGTCGGGATCGCGCGCGACGGCGCGCAGGCAATCCGCTACGGCTCCGGTCCTGTCGCCCTTCAGCATCTTGGCCCGGCTACGTCCGACATAGGCGTCGACATTGTCCGGATCGAGGCTGATGGCTTTGTCAAAATCAACGAGCGCGCTTTCGGCATCATATTTCGACAATCGCATTTCGGCACGTTCGATTAGGATCTTCGCCGCCGCGGGGTCCCTTGTCTGCTGGACCAGCGGCTCGATGGCCTGCGCGCGAGCGTCGGCCATAAGGAAGATGAGAAAAATGGTCGCAGATCCACGCAGGCTCAACGGCGCAAACAGCCCACGCGCCGCGGCCAGCCGGAAGCGCCCCCAGTGTAGCATTGAAATGATCCCCTTCCCGAACCCCTGATCCCGCAATGCGGGATCGGTGCACTGTTCCTTTTTTGTTCCGAAATGCAAGCAGAAATTGTAGCCCGGCCAAAGGATATGGCTACGGCTGTGCGGAGCTGGCTTCAACGACCGGGGGATCGGAGATTCCTGCCGATGTCTGGGAAATGCACGGTTCACTAAAGCACACCGCGACCGATTAACCCACCGGCAAGGGGTTGCGTGCAATGGTCGCCGAAGGCTGGAGAGTCGGCATGATCTTCTCGAAGACAAACGTCCTGCCCGCTACGTCGAGCGGGACATGGCTGTCGGCCGGGCGCCGCCAGGAGATATTGATCGACCTGCGCGAGGGGTTGTTTCGTGCCTGCGCGCTGGCCTTTGCCGGCTTCTTCGTCTACCGCGGCGTCTATCATCTGGTCCTCGACCCGACACGGCTCAACGTGTTGCTGCTGACGATTTCGGAAACGCTGACCTTCACCTGGCTGCTCCTGTCGCGCCGGCCTCTGGTGCGCGACTGGAATCCCGTGACCGTGGTGGTGTCGCTGGTCGCCAGCTTCGGCGCCAGCCTCATCGAACTCGAGCCCGGCACCGCGATAGCGCCGTTGTTCATCGCCGCGCCACTGCAATTCCTGGCATTGTGGGTGGTCATTTGGGGCAAGATGTCGCTTGGCCGCTCATTCGCCATCCTGCCGGCCAACCGGGGCGTGGTGACTGGCGGCGCCTACCGTTTCGTCAGGCATCCGATCTACGCCGGCTACCTTACGGGGCATGTGCTCTATTTGCTGTCCAGCTTCTCGTTCTACAACATGGCGGTCTACTCTTTCATCACGGTGTTTCAACTGCACCGGCTCATGCGCGAGGAAGCGCTGCTCGCCCAGACGCCCGAGTACAAGGACTATATGAGCAGGGTCCGCTACCGGCTTTTCTACGGCGTTTTCTGAGCCGGTACAGGACTTCTCCGGACGCCATCAGGCCGTCCGGCGCAAGCTTCCGCACCAAAGCCCTTGCATTTCCTTTCGCGACGTTCCAGCGGAACGGCAGCGCGTTTCAGGCGTTCATCGTCAGCACCACGCGAACGGGCGGCTTGGCAAAGAGCAGGGCCGGCGATGGGCAACGGGAGCGAAAATCCATGAGCCTTGGAACCATACTCATCATCATCCTGATTATCGCGCTGCTGGGCGGATTCAGCGGCCTGGGAGGCGGTCCATTCTATGGGACCGGCTACTATGGCGGCGGCGGCCTCGGTCTGGTGCTGCTGATCATCATCATACTTGTGGTCCTCGGACGAATTTAGCAGACTGCATCCTTGAACAGGCAATCGACCGGCGATGGGGCCGCCGGTCGGCCCCGCCGGATATCAGGCCCTCAGATCCGGGCAAGGGAGAATGAAAGAGCGAGCCTACGGGCGTGCCAGGACCACCGCGGCGAGCACGCAGGTGTCAACCGTCATCAGGGCCGCGCGGAGTGCCGTCTACCAGGCATGTATCGACCCCGACAAGGTCGCCATGTGGCGCGTGCCCGACAACATGCGGGCCAAGGTCGAGATTTTCGACGCGCGGCAGGGGGGCATCTATCGGATGGCACTTACCTATCGCGATCGCGGCGACGCGGCCTCCGGCAAATCGTCCTCCGACACCGATCGCTTCCAGGGCCGTTTTGTCGAACTCGTGCCACTCGACCGGATCGTCGAAGCCGTCGAGTTCGAGTCTCCCGATCCGCAATTCGCGGGCGAGATGAGGATCACGACCACTTTCGCTGATACCGAGCGAGGCACCGAGGTGACGATCCTGTGCCAGAACCTGCCGCCCGGCATCCGGCTGGCCGACAACGAGACCGGTACGATACAGGCGTTGAAGAAGCTGACGGCGCTGCTTGAGCGAGAAGGCGTCTGAATGGCACCTGGCGCCACGACACCAAAGACATAGCGCCAGCATCTTTGCGGACCTCGACTCTACGTCAAATTTAAATGACGTCTCCTCGCGAGGCGCGGCAAGGTTGTCCCGCGCCTACGGTTTTTCAAATGCCCTCACCGGCGGCGTGAGCCCGTCGCCCGCTCCAGGGTGACGGGCTGCTGCTTTTGGCGGCATGCTAGAGATATACGGTAAAGGGCGATCCGGTGCGCATACCGCGACCGAAGTACGCAAGGGCGCGTGTCCGACATTAGGGCGTCTGGCCGCATGGGACTTGCAGACTCTCACATATGCTGCCAATCCCGTGTGGTCGGGATTGGGGCGTGATCTTGCGGACATTCGGCCTTGTGGCGGCAGGCTTGGCGACATGGGCGATCGTGCAAGGTATTGCCTTCAAGATGACCGGGGGCGGTCATGGATGGTTGGCGCCTTTTTGGACGTCCTTGTGCCTCGTCGTTTTGTCTCCGACCGTGTTTGTCGCGGTCCTGGCGTCAAGATCATTGTCGCTGGTTGTCGAGACAAGCGTCTCTATGGCCACGTTGATGCTCGATGTGTTTCTCTTCGAGAGCATCGTTGGCAGCGAACGCGACTATTTCCTGGTAACATGGGACCGGGCTCCCGGCGCTCTGGTCCTGTGGGTCGCGCTCTGGGCGGCTTGGCATATCCTTGTTCTGGTTTCAGTGCTTCGTCGGTACGGCTTGCGTTCCGCCGCGCGCACCGCGGCCGAGTAATCCAGAATCGCGGCAGTTCGCCGATATCGCCGGTGGACGTCGACCGAAAGACTCGGCGCCTCGCCGACGGTGGTGCTACGCTGCGCACTTGAGCACGGCACGCCGATGGCAGGACATGATGTTAGAACTCTCCGCCGAAGATCAGTCGATGTTGCAGGGCGGGCAGGGGGTGGCCGTGGCGGCGGCCATGAAGATACTCGTGGCCTTTGCCGGTGCCGTCGGTGCGCGCAGCCTGCTGGACATCTGCGCCGCCCATATTGACGGTTGCCTATATCATGGCCAGGCCGGGCTTGACTTCGTCGAGCGGCTGGTTGCCGGTGGCGGCAGGGTCAATGTGCCGACGACGCTCAATGTCGGCTCCCTTGATCTCATCCATCCTGAACTCGTGCGCATGCCCGAGGGGCGCGATGCGCCGGCGCGTCGCCTGATGAGGGCGCACATGGACCTCGGCTGCCAGGCGACATTCACCTGCGCTCCGTACCAGACGCGATTTCGACCGTCCTTCGGGCAGCAGATTGCCTGGGGCGAGTCCAACGCGATCGTCTTTGCCAATTCCGTCATCGGGGCGCGCACCAACCGCTACGGCGACTTTATCGATCTCTGCTGCGCAATGACCGGTCGGGCGCCGGCCTTCGGGTTGCATTTGAGTGAAAACCGGCGTGGCCGCATCCTGTACGAACTGGAGGGCCTCGACGCGGATCCACGCGACGCGACCTTTGTCGGCGCCGGACTGATCATTGGACAAAAGAGCGGCGATCATATTCCGGTCATGGCAGGCCTGCCGTCGCCACGCGACGAAGACCAGCTCAAGGCACTCGGCGCGGCGGCCGCGACCAGCGGAGCCGTGGCGCTGTTTCATGCCGTTGGCATCACGCCTGAGGCCGGCACGCTTGATGAAGCCTTCCAGGGCGAGGTGCCCCAGGACGTGATCCGCGTGACCCGTGCAGACATTCGCGAAGCCGTCGCGGCGTTGTCGGGCGTGCCGGAGGGCGCGCCCCTGTCGGCTGTCTGCCTGGGCACGCCGCACTTTTCGCACGAAGAATGGATGCGCCTGTTGCCGATGCTGCGCGCGGCGGCTCCGGGAAAGCGAGTTCCGATCTACGTCAATACGGGGCGCGCCACGCTCGAGCGGCTCAAGGCCGAAGGCGCTCTCGACGATGCGGAGGCGCTCGGGCTGGTACCGGTCGCCGACACCTGCACTTATGTAACGTCGGTGCTACGGCGCCTCGACGGCGCCGTGATGACCAATTCCGGGAAATGGGCGCATTACGCACCGGGCAACATCGGCGTCTCGGTTGCCTTCGGCGATCTCGCCGACTGCGTTCGTTCCGCCGCTGCCGGCTTTGTCGTGCGGGACACACTATGAGTGGGCGAGAGGGCATATTTCAGCTCGCCGGTGCGGCGCAAGGCAGCGCATTGGTGCTGTCGAGGCCGCTTTCCTTCTGGGGCGGGATCGACGCGGAAACCGGCGGCGTCATCGATCGCTCGCATCCGGACCTTGGCGTCAACATCGCCGGTCGCATGCTGGTGATGGAAGGTGGTCGCGGTTCGTCCTCTTCCTCTTCAGTGCTGGCGGAGGCGATCCGCCTTGGGACGGCGCCTGCCGCAATCCTCCTGGCTCGGCCGGATCCAATCCTGGCCGTTGGCGCCATCGTTGCGGAATTTCTCTATGGGAAAGCCATGCCATTGGTCGCGTGCGACATCACCGGCATCGGTTCAGGGGACCAGATCGCCATCGCCGTGGGCAAGGACGGCATGGCGATCATTCGCAAGCTCTGAGGACCAGTTGCCGCAGGCGCGCGAGTGTCGGGCCTGCGGCGCGGTCAACCGGCCATCAGGCCTGCGGTGCCCCTGCGCCAATAGTTCGCCGCAAGCGTCGCGTCGCGACCGAGGCCGAGTGTGACGCGCCAGTGGTCGCGCACGATGCGGGAAGCCTCCGCTTCCGCGGCGAACCAGCCGAAGCCTGTTCCGTCCTGTGGCCAGGTTACCGAGCAGACGGCCTCGGCTAGGCGAGGATCGGTACCGGGGGCCGCTCCGTTGCGCTCGAGCCAACGCAATTCGATGGCCGTGGCATTGGCTATGTACTGGCGTTCGCCAATGTCGGCGACCTCAACGAAGGCGATGCCACGCGTGGTGGCGGGCAGGCTCTCCAGCAGGCGGGACAACGCCGGCAGCCCGGTTTCATCGCAGCCCATGACGTACCATTGCGCCTGCCGCACGGGTCGGCCGACCGGTCCCATGATGCCGACCGTCATGCCTGCGCGCGCCTGCATGGCCCAGGCCGAGCCGACGCTTTCGCCAGGGTGGACGAGGAAGTCGACATCCATCCAGCCGGCGGTGACATCAAGCGCGCGGATCGTGTAGACGCGCGCCACCGGCCGCCGGTCGTCCTCGGGCCACGATGGCAGGCCGTTGGCGCCGAGTACCGGCCACTGCGGATCGGGCACGTCCCGTGTTGGGAACAGCACGCGGATGTGCATGCCGCCGAACTTGGCGAAACGACCGAGATCCTCGCCCGAGAAACGAATGCGGCGCATGCGCGGGGTGAGATCATGCACATCGACGACCGTCATCTGACGGAACTGGGCAAGGCTTGTCTCGCTTGCAAGGTCGCCGGTCCAGACGATCTCGGGGCTTTCCTCCTTGGCATAGACCTGCACCGCGGTGGCGAGCAGATCCTTGACGCGGGCAAGGCCGTCACGGTCAGCGGCACTGGCCCGCATCACCAGCCTGTCGAGGTCGAAGGAGCCATCGCCGAAGGCGAAGCGGAAGCCGATCCGCTGGCCTTCCTGCGTCGAATCCGCCTCGAAGCTTCGCAGCCGGTCGGCGATGTTGTCCATGTAACGCGGCAGATGACGCAGGTTCAGCCGCGCTTCGCATGCCAGTTCGCTTGCCGGTGCGTTCATGATTGTCACCCTCCGATCCTGCCGGTCAGCGCAACCTTGAAGGTGCGCCCCTTGCCCTGCTGCGTTGCCGCCGTGGTCGACCATGAGCTCTGCGGGTCGGTGTAGGCGGCGTTGAAGACGTTATCGATGCCGAAGTCGAGTTTGGCGTTGTCGTTGATGCGCCAGTTGGCGAAGAGGTTGACCAGCTCGAAACCGTCGTTGACGACAGGTGTCGCGTTCGGATTGCTGCGGCTGGTGCGCGTGATCTCGCCGACGCTGAGATATTGCGCGCCGACGGTGAGCTGGTCTTCCAGCATGCGGAAGCCGACGGTGGCGGAGAAGCGGTTGAGCGGCGTGTTGTTGAGCCGCTGGCCGGCATACACGCCGTTGACGATCTTGGCATCGATCAGCGCGCCGGCGAGATTCACGAAGCCCCAACCGTAGTCGTAGACCATCTCGGCCTCGATGCCCTTGAGGCGAGCGTCGCCGATGTTGATCGCCGTGCGGGGCAGCACGGTCAGGTCGACGTCGATGTAGTCCTCGACCGCTGTGTGGAAGACGTTGACCTTGGCGCGCAGCTTGTCGCCGGGGGTCAGCACGTCATTGTACTTCAGGTTGACGCCGGCCTCCCAGCTCTTGGCCGTCTCGGGTTGCAGCAGCAGGTTGGGAACGTAGCTGTCGCCGGAGCCATGCGCGCCGCCGCCGCGGAAGACATCCTGGAGGCCAGGCGCCCGATAGCCCTCGGAGTAGGTTCCGTAGAGCTGGAAGCCTTCGACAGGAGTGACGCCGACGGTGAGGCGAGGGGACCAGCGGCTGCCGGCGATCGAAGCCTCCTCGATCGTCGGTTTGCGCGTTTCGCCGTCGAGGCGGTAGCCGTCGTAGCGCATGGCCGCGATGAGCTGCAGCCAATTGCTGTAATCGCCCTGCCATTGCACGAAGCCGCCATAGCCCTGCTGCTCGCCAGAGCCGAAATGCGTGGTCTCTGAATTGCCCTCGAGGTAGTAGTAGTCGAGGCCGTAGGTCAGCGTGTGCGCCATGTCCCAGCCATCGAAGCGCGAGGAGTTGCGCATGTTGATGCCGGTCGTGGCGACATCGTAGTAACGGAAATTGCCGATGGCCGAGGTGGGCCAGACCTGTGTCTGCTCGGCGCGCGTGCGGTTGTGGTAGGCGTTGACGCTGAGGTCGATCAGGTCGTTGTCGTCCGGCTTCCAGGTGTAGGCGGCCGTGTAGGTCTGGTTGATCGTGTTGGTGTCGTAGCGGCTGAGCGTTGGCGAGGTGGAGCCGCTCGATCCGGTGATCTGGTCGTTGTACTGCTGCAATATGGCGCCGAGCTTCAGCTCGTGGCCATCGGCTGGGCGCAGCGTGGTCTTCAGATAGCCGCTCTTCACGCGCTCGCCGGTCCACGGTACGGTGTCGCCATTGCCGTCCTTGTAGCTGTCCCGGTCGCGATAGATCAGGTTGCCGATGATGTCGGCGTCCTCGCTGAAACGATAGGCGCCGGTCGTGCTGGTGGTGAAGCCGTCGCCGTTGCTCTCGTAGCCAAGCTTTTCGCTCAGGGCCCAGCGCTCGCTGTTCTTGAGGAAATCGCCGGCGTCCATCGTCTCGAAGGAGACGACGCCGCCGATGCCGCCGGAACCGTAAGCATTCGAAACGGGACCACGAATGACGGTGGCTTCCTTGATGAGCTCGGGCTCGATGTAGAAGGAACCGGAGCCGTGGCCGACGCGCCAATAGTCCTGGCGCGCGCCGTCCAGCGTCACCACGACGCGGCCGTATTGCTCCAGGCCACGGATGTTGATGGCGGTGGCCGGGTCGTCGCCGTTCATCGAGGCGGCGACACCCGGCGTGGTGCGGAAAATGTCGGCGGCGGTGTTGGGCTGGATGCGCTCCAGCTCTTCCTTGTCGACCGCGCTGATCGCGGCCATCGATTCGATGACGGCGGTTTTGATCATGGTCGCCGAGATTGTGATGAGGTCGAGCATCGTCGCCGGCTGGTTCGACGCAGCTGCCGCGGCCGGTTGCGCGGTTTGCGCGGCGGTGGCTTGCGGCAGGCGGCCGGCCTTGGCGGCGGCTTTCTTCTCCTGCTCCTGCGCGCCGGCAAGCGGCGCCGCCAGCAGGCCGAGCGCCAGGGCAAGCGCGGTGCTGGCCGACAGGCGTGTAGCGATTGTGGTTGTTGTTCTCATGGCGATGTGGCCCCCGGGCAAAAACAGGATTTGCTGGCGGTGGCGACACGGGCCGTGGCTGGCATGGCGAAGCGCCGCGAGCCGGTTCACGGTCGGGGCAGGGGTCACATATTAAAACATGATGACATGAGTCAACTTTAAATTTATAGCCACCGATCATCACCACGGAGCCAATGGCAAAAGGAGCGAAAACGGCATGGTCGGCATCGACGCGAAGGGACTTCGGCTGATACGCGCGTGCTTTGGCCCGTCGGGCTTGGCTGCGCTGTTGTTGGTGGCGATATCGCTGCTGGCGCCGTCCTGCGGCTTCAAGGCGCAAGCGGCCGAAAGCGTGGTCGACGCCCTAGGGCGAACTGTCGCGCCCGGACCGGCGACGCGAATCCTGACGCTCGGCTCCGACGTCACCGAGATCGTTCATGCCCTGGGCGCGGGCGAGCGCGTCGTCGGCGTCGATCGCGGCAGCAAGTACCCGGAAGCGGTGGCGAGCAGGCCCAATGTCGGTTACCGGCGGCAGCTTTCCGTGGAGGGGCTGGTGGCGCTGAACCCGGACCTCATCCTGGCGTCGGAAGACAGCGGCCCGCCCGAGGCGATCGAGGTGCTGAAGTCGCTGGCCGTTCCGACCGTATTCGTGCCACAGGACAACAGCCCGGAAGGCATCGAACGCAAGATAACACTCATCGCGGCAGCCCTTGGTCGCGAGGAAGCGGGCAAGGCCGTGTCGGCCGAGGTGCTTGCCGCCTTCGATGCGGCCGCGGGGCTCGCGTCACGCATCCCGCCGGAGAAGCGCAAGAAGGTCGTGTTCTTCCACGGACTGGTGCGGCTCAGCGCGGCCGGTTCGGGCACCGCCGCCGACGCTATCATCCGCTATGCCGGCGGCATCAATCCCATGCGGGAGGTTCAGGGGTACAAGGCCGCGTCGGAGGAGAAGCTCATCGAGATGGCACCCGACGTCATCCTGATGATGGGCGACGGCAAGGGCGGGCCGACGGTTGAGGAAGTGTTCGGCAATCGCGCATTGGCCGCCACGCCGGCCGCCACCAACAAGGCCCTCATCGTTCTCGACGGTGCCTACATGATCGGCTTCGGGCCGCGCACGGCGGATGCCATCCGCGACCTGGCGCAGGCACTCTATCCGCGAACGGAATAGAAGCACGGACGGCAGGAAGGAGGACGCGGCCGGCTATGCGTTCTGCGCGGCTTCGCCCTGGCTCACCCAAGTGCCCGCCAGCGCGGCATGAAGCGCGTCGGCGTCGGTGCCAAGAGGCCGGTCCTCGGCCAGCGCCGCGACCAGCGCGCGTATCGCGGCATGGATGATGGCGGTAGCCGGCGCCAGCGCAAGGCCCTCGCGCAGGTCGACCGCCTGCGCCGCCGCCATCATTTCGAAGGCGATGAGGCGCCGCCACAGCGCGATCATCTCCGCGCACTTCGTCACGGCTAGCGGTGTCTGCGTGGCGTGGTCCTCGACCCCCTCCGACACCGCCAGGAAGTCCAGCATCACCGGGTTGGCGAGATGGCGGATGCGGGTGAGGATCGCCGACACCGTCTTTTGCAGCGGCACGAAGCCGGCCGAGGCGCCGCCAACGGGCGAGAGGTATTTCGGCAGGCCGTTGCGGCCCGAGCCTGTGAGCTGGATGAAGCGGGCGGCGGACGCCGCCGCGCATTGCGCGATCGCCAGGCCGAGCGTCTCGAAAGCCAGCGACAGGGAAGCGGTGTGGAAGTTGCCGGTGGACAGGACCTGTCCATCCTCGGGCAGCACCAAAGGGTTGTCGGCTGACGAATTGAGCTCGATCTCGACCGCCAGGCGCGCATGGTCGATCGCCTGGATGAGCGCGCCGTGGATGGAAGGCATGCAGCGGATCGACAGCGGGTCCTGCAAGGTGGTGGGCGCAGGCACCTGGTCCCGCGCGAGCAGATCGCGCAGTGCCTTGGCCGCTGCCTGCTGGCACGCCGCCGGACGAGCCAGATGCAGGCGCTGGTCGAGGATAGTGCGGTTGGCGCCAATGCCTTCCATGGTCAACGCACCAGCCTGTTGCTGCTGGGTGAGCGCCGTCAGCGCGTCGGTGAGCGCCAGCGCGCCGGCGCCGGTCGAGACAGCCGAGGCGTTGATCAGCGACAGCCCGTCCTTCGGCGCCAGGGTGACAGGGGCGAGGCGAGCCATCATCAGAGCCTTGGCGGCGGGCATGCGGCGGCCCTGATAATCGGCCTCGCCTTCGCCGATCAGAACACGGCCGATCGCCGTCATCAGCACGAGGTCGCCCGCGCCGATCGAGCCCAGCGACGGCATGATCGGATGGACGCCGCCATTGAGGGCCTCGACAAGCGCGGTGAAGACATGCGGCGACAGGCCGGAGCCGCCCGTCGCGAGCATGGCGAGGCGCGAGAACATCGCGGCGCGCACGGTTTCGACCGGCAGCGGCTCGCCGACGGCGCCGCCGCGCCCGTCGAGCAACTGACGCTGGAACGCGCCGGCGTCGCCTTCGACCGACGTGCCGAGATTGGCGCCGAGGCCGGTGTTCAATCCGTAGATCTGCTGGCCTGAAGCGGCCGCCTGGTCGAGCACCTTGCGCGCTTCGCCCAGTCTTTCCATGACGTGAGGCGCGACCTCGACCCTGCAAGCCTGGCGGGCGACGGCCGTGACATCCTCGATGCTGGCGCCGGCGCCGGTGAGAAGGAGCGGGCTCATGCGAAGCGCAGCCGCTGGCCGATGCCTTGCGCGCGCGCCTTGGCGAGCATCGCCTGGCCGAGCGCGATATCGGAGAGCGACAGGCCGCGATGCCAGAACAGGATGGTCTCGTCGTCGCTCTCGCGTCCCGGCTTGAGCCCGGCAGCGATCTGGCCGAGTTCGGCATGGAGCGTCTTTTCGCTCAACCGACCGGTCTCGACATGGGCGCGCAGCGAGCCGAACTTGCCGCCCTTGCACTGGCCCCAGTCGTCGACGACCATCTTCTGCATGATGTCGGTCAGCGACAGTTCTACGGCGCTCATTGTGCCGTAGGGTATCACCAGCGCGCCGGGCTTGATCCACTCCGTCCTGAGCATCGGCTGGGGCTCCGGTAGCCGCGAGGCCTCGACGACGATGTCGGTGCCCTCGACGCAGCTCTTCCAGTCGGCGACGGCGACGACCTTCTTGCCGAGGTCGGCGGACAGCTTCGCGGCAAAGCCGTCGCGGCTTTCCGGCCGGCGCGAATGCACGCGGATCTCGTCGAAGTCGAAAAGGTGATCGAGCAGGCGCACGTTCCAGTAGGCCGTGCCGCGCGCGCCGACATGGCCGAGCACCTTGGACGATTTCCTTGCCAGGTGCCTGGCCCCTATGGCGGTGACAGCGCCGGTGCGCATGTCGGTGATGACGGTGGCGTCGAGGATGGCGCGCGGCGTACCGGTGCGCGGGTCGAACAGGTTGAGGATGCCGAACTCGGACGGCAGGCCGTGCAGATAGTTGTCGACATAGTCGCCGACGATCTTGACGCCGGCGGCGTCGAGCGGCGCCACATAGCCGCGCAACACATTGAAATGGCCGTGAAAGGAAGGATCGGGTTCCAGATGGACACGCGGCTCGATCACCGTCTGTCCTTTGCCCTGCGCCACCAGGCCGGACTCGACAGCGTCGAGGATTTCGGCGTCGGTCATGGCGAGGGCTTCGATATCGGGGGCGTTTAGGTAGTCGATGTAGATCGGCTTCATGCGCGCTGTCTTCCTGTCGAGCCCCGTCCCTCCCATAACAGGAGCGGCGGCGACACGAAAGTTTGTTGAGGCGCGATCTGGACGCTGGCGGCCGAATGCTGTTCAAACCGGCCGTCATCGGCTGGCCGGACCAGTGGCCTGCGCGATGACCGGATAGTCCCGGACCGCGCCACGCATGACCTCCATAAACGAAACCGAAGACCTGCCAGCACCTGCGTCCGCTGGCCTGGCACGGCGTGTCGCGCTGATCGTCGCCGTCGCCTTCTTCATGCAGCTTCTGGATTCGACCATCATCTCGACATCGCTGCCGCAGATGGGCACGTCCTTCGGCGTGCCCGCGGTGGCCATGAGCATCGGCATTACCGTCTACATGCTGACTATGGCCGTGTTCGTGCCGCTGTCTGGTTGGCTCGCCGACCGTTTCGGTGCGCGCAACGTCTTCCTGTTGGCGATCGCGTTGTTCACGCTCGCCTCGCTCGCCTGCGGCCTCTCGCACGGACTCGACGAGTTCGTCGCCGCGCGCGCCGTCCAGGGGCTGGGCAGCGCCCTGATGACTCCGGTCGGCCGCATCCTGGTGCTGCGCAACGCCTCGAAGTCGGAGCTGCTGGAGGCCACGGCACTGATCACTTGGCCGGCGCTGTTCGCGCCTGTCATCGGGCCGGTGCTGGGCGGCTTCATCACCACGGCGCTCTCCTGGCACTGGAACTTCTTCATCAACATTCCGCTCGGATTTGTCGGCTTCGCGCTGGTGGCGCGCTACGTCCCCGACACGCGCGAAGCGGACGCCAAGCCGCTCGACTGGACGGGCTTCATGCTGACAGGCATCGGCCTCGGCGCGATGCTCTACGGGCTGGAGCGGATCGCCCACCCGGAGGATGGGCTGAAGCCGACCTTCATCCTGCTGGGCGCGGGTCTTGTCGTCGGCTGGCTGGCGGTGCGCCATCTGCGCCAGGCGCGCCATCCGCTGCTCGATCTCGGCGCCTTCCGCGTCCAGACCTTCGCGCTGTCGACACTGTCGGCGGGGACAATCTTCAGGGTGGCGATCAATGCGACGCCCTTCCTGCTGCCCCTGTTGTTCCAGGTCGGCTTCGGCCTCAGCCCGGTGGACGCAGGCGTTATGATCCTGGCCTATTTCCTCGGCAATCTCGGCATGAAGGCGGTGACGACGCCGACACTGCGGCGCTTCGGTTTTCGGCGGGTGCTGATCGTCAACGGCGTGATCGCCTCGCTGTCGATCGCCGCCTGCGCGGCGATCTCGCCCTCGACGCCCTGGCCGCTTCTGGTGGCGTTGATGCTGGTGGCCGGCCTGTCACGCTCCATGCAGTTCACCGCGCTCAACACGCTCGCCTTCGCCGATATCGCGGTGGCGCAGCGCAGCTCGGCGGCGACACTCTCCTCGATGCTGCAGCAGGTGGCGATGCTGTTCGGCGTGGCGGTGGCGGCCGCCATCCTCAACCTGTCGCAGATCGCCCGGGAGGGGACGGAGTTGGATCTCGCGGATTTCCGAATCGCCTTCCTGGTGATTGGCGCGCTCGGACTGGTGGCGGCATTCCGTTTCCTCGCTCTCGAGCCTGGCGCGGGCGCAGAGGTGTCCGGCCACGCCAGGCGGAATTGACGGCGCGATTCCGCAGCGAACGGGAACACCGATTGCGCGATGCGCGCTAGCCTCGAAACGCGCGTTTCGCGAGACGGCGGATCGGCGCAATCGGGAGGCAAAAGCGCTTGCGTTTCCGCGCATTGCGCCAGTTCCGGCTATCGATGCGTCCACTCCGGCAATATAGCGGCGAGCCACCGTTCTGAACGCGGATTCATTTGACGAGGCGGTGTTGAGCCGATTAGCTTCCGTTCGGGATGGCAGCGCTGCCATCGGGGTGAAAGCAGACAATGAACGCGATCGGTTGGCCGAATTTCAAGAGCCTTAACCAGGAAGGCATTGTCTTTGCCATAGCGGTGGTGCTGTTCGCCGCCGCCTCCGTCGGCCTGCCGGGTTTCTTCACCGCGGACAACCTCGTCGCCATCGTACGCTCGGTTTCCGTTCTGGGCATTCTGGCACTCGGCATGGCGGTGGTGATCATCGGTCGCGGCATCGACCTGTCGGCTGTGGCGATCATGGCGATGTCGGTCGCCTGGTACCTGCAGCTCCTCAACATCGGCACGCCCGACGGACTGGCCTTCCTCTACGTACTGGCGGGCGTGCTGGCCATCGGCCTGCTCAACGGTTTCCTCGTCGCCTATGCCGACGTGCCGGCGATCTTCGTGACGCTCGCGACCGGGTCCTTCGTGTTCGGCTATGTGCGTTCCCAGCTCATCACGCAGGATGCCGTGCCGGTGCCGCAGGACCATTGGGTCGAGCGCCTCGGCGGTCTGCGCTTCCTCGATATTCCGATCGAGGTGTTCGTCTTCGCGGCGCTCGCTTTCCTGGTGTTCCTGTTCCTGCGCTACACCAAATGGGGCCGCTACATCTATTTCGCCGGCGACAATCCGGTGGCCGCGCGCAACATCGGCATTCCCGTGCGGCCGATGCTGGTGCTGCGCTATGTGCTGTCGGCGGTCGTGGCGTTCGCCGCCGGCCTGCTGACGGCCGCGAGCCTGCATTCGATCAACACCCGCGTGGTCAACTCGACGCTGCTCTACGACATCGTGCTGGTGGCTGTGATCGGCGGCATTGGCCTGTCGGGCGGCCGGGGCGGGGTGCGCAACGTGCTGGTCGGCGCCGCGCTGATCGGAATCCTGCTCAACGCCATGACCATTATCGACATTCCCTTGCTCTACCAGAACCTGATCAAGGCGGCGATCCTGCTCGGCGCCATCATCGTCGACGGCATCATCAATCCGCGCGACGAACAGACTGCACAGCAGGGCGACATTTAGAGCGGCTGGGCTAGCCCAGCTGCTCGGGGGTACCCGGCGCGGTCCATCCTGGCCGGCCGGCAATGATTGAAACCAGAGGACGTGACATGAGACTGATCAGAACTTTGATGGCCGCGGCCACGGCGCTGGCCGTTTCCGCTTTCGCGGCGCAGAGCTTCGCGGCCGAGGATCCGGGTCCCGCCGCCTATGCCAAGGCGCTCAACGGCAAGCGCGTCATGCTGGTGCCGCTGGCGATGGGCTTCGACCTCGCGCAGGGCTGGGCGCATTACCTCAAGAAGGAGGTCGAGGGTTGGGGCGGCACCTTCGAGACGCGCGACCCGAACTGGGTCGTCGATGCCGGCGCGCAGGCCATCACCGACGCCATTTCCTCCGACGCGCGACCCGACGTGCTGATCATCCACGCACCGGACCTCAATTCCTATTCCAAGCTGATGAAGAAGGCGCAGGCCGCCGGCACCTATGTCATGCTGGTCGACAATCCCGCCAACTTCCCCGCCGATGCCTTCGTGGGCAGCGACTGGGACAGGCTCGGTCAGCTCGAAGCGGAAGCGGCGATCAAGGGTTGCGGAGAGAACTCGTCCAAGAAGATCGGCCTTGTACAGGGCGACCAGGCGAACTCCTCCAGCCTCTACCAGTATGCCGGCATCATGAAGGTGCTGGAAAAGCATCCCGACTTCCAGGTGGTGGCCAAGCCTGACTCCAACTGGGATGCGACGACCTCGCGCAACGTGACGACGACGATGCTGCAGCAGCATCCCGACATCTGCTCGATCATCGACTTCTGGGACGGTGACGCCTCCGGCGCTTCCGCCGCGATCCGCGATGCCAAGCTGGACGGCAAGGTGTTCCTCGTCACCACGGGCGGCGGCGAAAAGGCGGCCGACTGCGACAAGCTCCAGGACGGCACCTATGGCGCTGTCGTCATGACCGACCTTGCTCGCCAGTCCGGCGACATGAACGCCATCATCAAGTTCCTGCTGCAGAGCGGCCAGCCGGCCGGCACCTCGCACACCTATATCTACACGCTGGAGAAGGCGACGACGAAGGCCGATCTCAAGCCCGACAGCTGCTGGGACCTGAAGGCCCTGCAGGCCGAGGCGACGGCGAAGTAGGACCCGATTCCGTCCGCGGAAATCAACGAGGTGGCCGGATTGTCCGGCCACCTCCTTCTCGTACAGCAGTGACCCGATGACTTTTCGCGAACGCCTCCAGTCCTGGCGCTACAATTTCGTGCCCGACCACCTGGTCGGCGAGATCCTGACCAAGCGCTGGACCGATAACGCCATTCCATTCCTGGCGCTGGTGGCGACGCTGGCCACCTTTGGCTCGATCATTCCCGGTTTCTTCAAGCTCTCCTCGCTGCAGGATTCGACCCGCCAGCTCGGCGAGTTCTCGATGGTCGTCACCGGCATGACCGTGGTGATGCTGGGCGGCGGCATCGATCTTTCGGTCGGTTCGATCTTCGCGCTCTCCTGCTTCTCGGCGGTCTATGTCTTCTTCATCCTGGAGCAGTCGATATGGCTGGCGCTTGCCGCCGCCCTCTGCGCCGGATTGGTGTTCGGCGCGGTCAACGGTTACCTTATCGGCTATCTCAGGCTGCGTGCCTTCCTGACCACGCTGGTCACCTTCATCTTCGGCCGCGCACTGTTCGACATCCTTGTCACCACCTACGCCGCCGACGTGCAGCTTTCCAACGCCAGCTCCAACGTGCTCGACTTCATCGGTGACGGTACGTTCTGGGGGTTGTCGGTGTCGGTATGGGCAGCGATCATCCTTGCGGTCGTCACTCATGTCGCGTTGACGCGCTCGCGCCCAGGCTGGCACGTGCTGGCGGTGGGCGGCTCGCGCCGGTCCGCGCACAATGCCGGCATCCGCGTGCGCCGCACCGTGTTCATGACCTATGTCTTTTCGGGCTTCTGCGCCTCGATCGGCGGCTTCCTCATCGCCTGCCGCCTGAGCGGAGCGGGACCAGGCACCGGCCTCAACCTGGAAATCATGGCGCTGACGGCGGCCGTGGTCGGCGGCGTCAGCCTCGGCGGCGGCCGCGGCTCAGTAGTCAAGGGACTGATGGGCGCCATCATCGTGCTCACCATGACCAACGGGCTGATCCGGCTGGGCTACGGCACCGGCACCAACCAGATGGTGCTGGGCATCATGCTGGCGGTGGCCGTCACCATCGATATCCGCTGGCTGAAAAACCGCCACAAGGTGCTGAACGAGGTCTATGTCGCGCCGGTCTATCTCAAGATGGGCGAGACCCAGTCGGCCGTGCCGGGCTCGGGCACGCCCTATGCGCTCGACAACCGCCTGTCGGCGGCCGACCATATCGGCCTCGGCGAGCTGGAGGGACCGGAAGACGTCATCCTCGATCGCGATGACCATCTCTATTGCGGCACGCGTCACGGCGAGATCGTGCGGTTCCTGGCGCCGGACTACAAGCGCTCCGAAGTGTTCGCCCATATTGGCGGCTTCCCGCTCGGGCTTGCCTTCGACAGGGACGGCAATCTGATCAGCTGCGTCGGCGCCATGGGCCTCTATTCCGTCTCGCCGCAGCGCGAGGTAAAGCGGCTTTCGGCGGAGACGGCGCGTTCGTGGACATCGATCGTTGACGACGCGCGGCTGCGCGACCCGAACGATTGCGATATCGCGCCGGATGGCCGCATCTACTTCACGGATTCGACCAAGCGCTACGACGCGCATGACTGGGCTCTGGATTCGATCGAGAACCGCGCCACTGGCCGCCTGCTGGTCTACGACCCGAAGGACGGTTCGACGAAGACGCTGCTCGACGGCTACCGCTACACCAACGGCGTCTGCATGGCGCATGACGGCAAATCGCTGTTCTTCGCCGAAAGCTGGGCCTGCCGCGTCCATCGCTATTGGCTGGAGGGGCCGAAGGCCGGCACGGCAGAATGCGTCATCCGCGACATGCCGGGTTATCCCGACAACATCAATCGCGCCTCCGATGGAAACTACTGGATGGCCTGGCTCGGCATGCGCACGCCGAGCTTCGACCTGTCGCTGCGCCACCCCGACATGCGCAAGCGCATGACGCGGCGCCTGCCGCAGGATGACTGGCTGTTCCCCAACATCAACACGGGCGGCGTGGTGAAGTTCAACGAGAAGGGCGGTATCGTCGAGACGCTGGGCGACCTGACGGGCACGGCGCATCCGATGGTCACCTCGATGCGCGAGCACAAGGGATATCTGTTCGTCGGCGGCATCCTCAACAACCGCATCGGCCGCTACAAGATTTCGGGCGCCGACCCCAACTGGACGAGTCCGGATTCGTATTGGGGAGGCAAGCGGTGATCCTCGATCCGATCCTCGACATTTTCCGCGGCAAGGCGGTGACTATCCCGCCGCTCGACGGCGCATTCCGCCCCAACACGAAGCTGGACGATGCGCCGGCATTCGCTGAACTGAGCGAGGCGGACAATCTGCTGACGGCCGGCGACAGGCTGCTCGCTTCCAGCGGCAACGCCGTCTTCGCGCTCGCCGCCGACGGTACGGTGACGGTGGTTGAGACCTTCCAGTCGCGGGTCACGGCGCTGGCGCTTTCGCCGAGCGGCGAGCTGACGGTCGGCCTGGAGACCGGGAAGCTGCTGACGAGCGGCAAGGAAGTCGCGTTGCCCGCCGACATCAACTGCATCACCGCGCTCGCCTATGGCCAGGACGGCACGCTGTGGCTGGCGAATGGCTCTGCCCGCCACGCGCCATCGCAATGGGCGGCCGACCTGATGGAGAAGGGGGCCTCGGGTTCGCTGTGGAAGCGCGAGCCGGCGGGCGGCGCGTTCCGGCAGGTCGCCGGCGGCCTGGCCTTCCCGTATGGCCTTCATCAGGTGGGCACCGACATCATCGTCGCCGAGAGCTGGCGTCACCAGCTCGTTCGCCATGATGGCGCGAGCGGTGCGGCCACGACCGTTCTGGCGCATCTGCCCGGCTATCCAGCGCGGATGGCGCCGGCTGCCGGAGGCGGCGCCTGGCTGGCGTTGTTTGCGCCGCGCAACCGGCTGATCGAGTTCATCCTGCAGGAGGTGCACTACCGCGAGGACATGCTGCGCGAGGTCTCGCCGGACTGCTGGATCGCACCGGCGCTCGCCTCCAACCGAAATTTCCTGGAGCCGCTGCAATGCGGCGCCATCCGCACCATGGGCATCCACAAGCCCTGGTCTCCCAGCCGTTCCTACGGGCTGGTGGCGCGGCTCGACGCCGATATGCGGCCTCGGTTCAGCATCCACAGCCGCGCCAACGGCACGCGCCACGGCATCTGCAGCGTGGCCGAACGGAGCGGGCGGCTGTTCGTCGCCTCCAGGGGCGGCGACTGCGTGTTATCGCTCGACGCCGCCACGGGAGGCTTCTGATGGAACCGATCGTGCGGCTGGAGAACGTCACCAAGGCCTATCGTGGCGTGCCTGCGGTGAAGAACGTCAGCTTCGAGCTGCGCAAGGGCGAGATCCACGCGCTGCTCGGCGAGAACGGGGCGGGAAAATCGACGCTGACCAAGATCATCGCCGGCGTGGTGGAGGCGACGTCGGGCAAGATGTTCCACAAGGGCGTGGAGACAGTCTTCGCCTCGCCGCATGCGGCGCTCGAGGCGGGTATTGCCATGGTGTTCCAGGAGACCAGCCTGGTGCCGTCGATGACGGTGGCGCAGAACCTCTATCTCGGCAGCGAGAAATTCCTCAACCGTCTGCGCGGCACCTACATCTCAGCGCAGCAGTTCCTGCAGTCGCTCAACTTCCCCGTCGATCCAAATGCCCTGGTGGCGACGCTGGGCGCCGCCAAGCGGCAGATGGTGGAGATCGCGCGCGCCGTCCACCACAATGCCGAGATCATCATCTTCGACGAGCCGACAGCGACGCTGACGCCCGAGGAGAAACGGCATTTCTTCGCGCTTATCCGCAGGCTGAAGGCCGGCGGCGTGTCCATCGTCTTCATCAGTCATGCGCTGGAGGAAGCGCTCGGCATCGCCGACCGCATCACCATCCTGCGCGATGGCGAACTCGTCATCACCGACGATACCTCGGCCTTCGATCGCGACCGGATCGTGGCGGCCATGGTCGGCCGCTCGCTGTCCGGACAGATCTATGGCCAGCGCGACGAAGCTAAATTGCGCAAGCCTGGCAGAAAGGTGCTGTCGGTGCAGGACATCTCTATGAGCAATGTCGTGCGCAACAATTCCTTCTCGATCTTCGAGGGGCAGATCACCGGTGTGTTCGGTCTGATCGGCTCCGGTCGCACCGAGACGTTCAAGATCGTGTCCGGCATCTACAAGCGCGACTTCCTGCGCGGCGGCGCGATCGAGCTCGACGACCGCCCGGTGCGTTATCTCGTGCCGTCCGAAGCGGTGGCCGACGGCATCGTCTACGTCACCGAGGACCGCAAGAGCGAAGGCATATTCGAGACGATGGGCATCGCCGAAAATCTGTTCGGCGGCCTGCTGGCGGTCGGTCGCGAAAAGGCCTGGGTGATCAACCAGCAGGAGATGCGGCAGCTTTCGGCCGAATGGACCAAGACGCTGAACATCCGCGCCATCAACGACAATGCGCGCGTGGTGGAGCTTTCCGGCGGCAACCAGCAGAAGGTGGTGATAGGCAAGGGGCTGGTGCAGAAGCCGCGCATCGTCATCCTCGACGAACCGACGCGTGGCGTCGATGTCGGCGCCATCGCCGAGATCCACCAGATCATCAACCGGCTGGCCGACGAGGGGCTGGCGGTCGTCGTCATCTCGTCCTACCTGCCGGAGATCATGAACCTGTCGGACCGTATCCTCGTGTGCCGCCAGGGTCGCATCGTGGAAGAGTTCTCGCCGGCGGAGGCCACCGAGGAGAAGATCATGTACGCGGCGGTGCATTAGATTCAGGTGAGGCCGGCCTGCAAATGGCGGCTTCCTGCGCTTCCGGTGCTCACGTACTTCAGTACGCTCCGCTCCGGTTCTCGGAAGCCACCATTTTCGACTCGGCCTGACCTGAATCTCAGCGTCGGCGCTGGAAAAGTGAATTGGGCAAGTGGATTGAGCGCGACGGCTCAGAGTCTGATTCAATACGTTGGCGAGACGATTCAAGCGAAAGGACCACGCCATGGCCACCACGAAACTCCTGACCGACGCCGAGGTCGAAAAAATCCCGGCCGTGAAGGCGGTGTTCGACGACATACGCGCCACGCGCAAATCGGACATCGTCAACAATTTCTGGCGCGGGCTTGCCAATGATCCGGCATCGCTGAAGCGGGTGTGGGAACAGCTCAAGGCCGTCATGGTGGCGGACAGCGTCATCGATCCGCTGACCAAGGAGATGATCTACATCGCCGTTTCGGTCGCCAATGGCTGCTCCTACTGCATCCATTCGCACACGGCCGCCGCGAAGGCCAAGGGCATGACCGACGCGCAGCATGGCGAGCTGGTCTCCATCATCGGGCTCGCCGGTCAGACCAACCATCTGGTCACCGCGCTGCAGATCCCGGTCGACCCGCAGTTCGAGGTGAAATAGGCCGGCGCGTTTACACCGGCCGATAGACCTTCTTGGCCGTGTTCCAGAAGATATCGGCCTCTGCCTTGGCGCCGTGCCTGGCTACGGCGTCGCGGTGTGCCTTGATCAGTTCGGCGTGGCTGGTCCACAGCTTCTCGATAGGGAAGTTCGAGCCGAACATAAGCCGGTCGCTGCCGAGTATGTCGATCGCGGTGTCGACGATGTAGGCGATCAGTTCCGGATCGTTGCGATGCGCGAACGTGCCGAGCCCCGATAGCTTGGCGTGGAAATTGGGCGCGGCCGCAAGCGTGCGAAGGCCTGCCTTCCACGCCTCGGTGGTTTCCGGCTCCATGCCCGTCAGCATGCCCGCATGCGTGAGGATGAAGTTCGTCTCGGGGTTTTCACCCACCAGCGCCAGCCCGTCCTTCATCTGCGCCGGGAAGAGCTGCAGGTCGAACGACAGGCCATAGCCCTTCAGCCGCGCCACATTGGCGCGCACCCTGGGATCGATCACCTGGTCGGCCGACGCGGCGAAGCGGAACGCCGGCGTCTCGTGCCAGTGGAGCTGCATGCGCACGCCGCGCAGCAGCTTGTATTTCATCATCCGGTCGATCTGCGGGCGCACATCCTCGACCGTCATGTCGGCATAGCCGACGATGGCGTGCGGCCAGCCGGTCTCCTCGGCGGTCCGTTGCAGGAAGGCGACTTCCTTCTCGAAGTCCTCCTTCGCCCAGTTGGTCTGGACATAGACGGCCTTTTCCACGCCGGAGCCCTTCTGGTCCTGGAGGAATTCCCCGATCGGGTAGTCGCGACGGATCGGCTCGTAGGGTCCGAAGATGCGTGGCACCATTGGCCCGACGAGCCAAGGCTGGTCCTGCCGACGCCAGATGTGGAAATGCGCGTCGATGGCTTTCTGCATCACGATACCCTTTTCCAGATGGTTTCGGCGGAAGGCGCCGGGCGGGCGAGCGAGAGGATGAAGCCGGCGAGGCCTTCGATCGACGACCCGTCGACAAGGTCGTCGATCACCGGCAGGATAGCGCGAAGCGCCGCCGTCACCGGGCGGAACCGGGGATCGCCCGCAAGCGGTGTTGCCAGCGACAGGCGGAAGGCGCGTGCCGCAAGCCGGCGCATCGCCACTTCCAGTTCGGCATGGCCGCCGCGTTCAAGCCCGTCGGAGAGAAGCACGATCGCGGCGCCGCGCGCGAAGGCGGAGAAACGCGGCACAGACAGGAAGGCAAACAAAGTGGGGCCGATGCGGGTGCCGCCGTCCCAGTCGTCGACCTGGCTCGCCGCGCGCGCCAGCGCCTGTTCGCGGTCGCGGATGCGCAGCGCCGGCGTGATGCGGGTAAGGCGGGTGCCGAAGGTGAAGACCTCGACGTTGTCGGCGCCCTGGACGGCGGCGTGCGCCAACTTCAGGTGATCGGCCGTGTGCAGCTTCATCGAGCCGGAAATGTCGATGAGGATGAGCAGGCGGCGCGGCACCAACTGGCGGCGGCGCAGGCGCGGCCAGGGAACGTCGCCATCGGCGCCGACGATCTCGCGCAGCGAGCGCCTGAGGTCGAGCGCGCCATGCGAGCGCGCGGGCGCGGTGCGGAAGGACCGGCGGGCGGGGAGGGCGCGGGCCAGGCCTCGGGAAAAGGAAGCAAGCTGGCTCGCCTCGCGCTGGAAGTCGCGGCGGCTGAGCTGTTCGGAGGCTGATGACAGCTCGCCACCTTTCTCCTGGCGGGCGGCCAGGCTTTCCTCCTCGCGCGCGCCGCCGTCATCCTTGACGCGCGTCTCCTCGTCTTCCTCGCCCTCGACGCCGGCGGCGCCCTCGCCATGGAAATAGCCGCGAAAATGCGCGTCGAATTCGGCGCGACGGTCGACGGGTGGCGCGAGCATGGCGAATGCCGCTTCGTAAACATCAGCCATCGAACGCGGCCCGAGCAAGGTCACGGCGCGCATGAAGCCGACCGCCTGCTCGGGGGCGACGGCAAAGCCATGGCGGCGCAGCAGGCGAGCAAAACCCTGGAAAGGGGCGGCGGCACGGGGCAGCGCGGGCGTCGGAGGTCCGTCGCGCGTCACGCCAGCGCGTCCTCGACGATGCGGTCGAATTCGGGCGCGATGTAGGAGAGATCCTCCTCGTCCTTGATCAGCACGCCGATGGCGCGACGGAAGGCCTCAGGCCAGGGACTGCCGCCCTTTTCGAGGATGGTCGCGGCGTTGGCCCATTCGACCGCCTCGGCAATGCCTGGCGGCTTGGCCAGGGGCCGCGCGCGGATGTCGCGCACGGCGTTGGCGACAGCTCGCGCGGTTGCCTGCGCAACGTCGCCGGCGCGCGCCATGATGATGGCGGCCTCGCGCTCGGCATCGGGATAGCCGATCCAGTGATAGACGCAGCGCCGGCGCAGCGCTTCCGCCAGCTCGCGTGTCCGGTTCGAGGTCAGGATGACCACCGGCTGCGTGAGCGCGCGCACCGTGCCGCGCTCGGGAATGCTGATCTGGAAGTCCGAGAGGAACTCCAGCAGCAGTGCTTCGAATTCGTGATCCGATCGGTCGATCTCGTCGACCAGCAGCACGCGCCGGTCGGGTGCCCGCAGCACCTGCAGCAAGGGGCGGGCGATCAGGAAGCGGTCGTCATAAATATCGACTTCCTGCTCGCCGGCATGGCGGATGGCGAGAAGCTGGCGCTGGTAGTTCCATTCGTAGAGCGCGTGCGCCGCATCGACGCCTTCGTAGCATTGCAGGCGCACCAGCTCGCGGCCGAGAAGTTCGGCAACCGCCTTTGCGGCCTCGGTCTTGCCGACGCCGGGGGCTCCTTCGAGCAGCAGAGGCTTGCCGAGCCGGAGTGCCAGGAAGATCGCCGTCGCCAGGCTTTCGTCCGCCAGGTAGCGCGAGGCGGCAAGCCGCGCGGCCACGGCCTCGGGCGAAGCGGCAAGTGTTTCTGCGTCGGTCAATGCCATGACGGTCAGACCGTGCCTTCAGCCTTCAGCGCGCGCAGGATGCGCTCGGGGGTGATCGGCAACGTGTCGACGCGCACGCCGACGGCATCGAAGATGGCGTTGGCGACGGCGGGGATTTGCGGGTTTGCGCACATCTCACCCGGTCCCTTGGCGCCGTAGGGGCCGTCCGCCGAGGGCCGCTCCAGCACGATGATCTCGGTGTCGGCGAGATCGCCTGGCCCCGGCATCAGATACTGGTTGAAGTCGGTACCGCCATGGTCGCGGCTGGGATAGTAGGGCTCGGTCGTTTCGTAGAGCGCGTGGCTGATGCCCATCCACGAGCCGCCGACCAGTTGCTGCTCGACCATCTTCGGGTTGAGCGCGCGGCCGATCTCGAAGATGTTCTTCACCGTCAGTACGGTGACCTCGCCGGTCTCGTCGTCGACCTCCACCTCGGCCACGGTACAGGCGTGCGCATAACAGGTGGAGGGCTTCATCGCGCCCGTTTCCTTCTCGGGATAGGAGCGCGGGATAAGGAACATGCCGCGTCCCGAGATCGAGCGGCCGCGCTTGAAATGCGCCGACAGCGCGACGTCGAAGATCGAGATCGACTTCTGCGGCGCGCCCTTGACCAGTATGTTGCCCTGGCCGTCGGTCTCCAGATCGCGGGCGTCGACCTCCAGTTCCTCGGCGGCCACCTCGAGCATCACCTGGCGGGCTTCCCTGGCCGCCTGGATGACGGCGTTGCCGGCGCGGTGCGTGCCGCGCGAGGCGAAGGTGCCCATGCAGTGCGGGCCGGTATCGGTGTCGGCGGTATCGACGACGACGCGGTCGGTCGGCACGCCGATCGTCTCGGCGCAAATCTGCGCCATGATCTGCTTCATCCCCTGGCCGAGATCGACGCTTGAGAGCGTGACCATGAAATTGCCGGTGGGCGTCGAATGCACCAGGGCCTGGGTCGGGTCGCCACCGAGATTCATGCCGGTCGGATAGTTGATCGCGGCGACGCCGCGTCCGCGTCTGATGGCCATCTCAAGCTTCCTTTTCGTAGGAGGACATCGCCATGTATTTCTCGGCCACCGGCCAGTTGGCGGCGCGCGAGGCTTCCTGCATGCACTCGATGAGCGCCGCGCCCTCCGTCGGCTGGCGATGCGCCTTCATGTCTCCGTCGCGATAGGCGTTGATGAAGCGGAACTCGAGCGGGTCCATGCCGATCAGCCGCGCCAGCTTGTCCATCTGCACTTCCAGCGCGAAATCGCCGATGGTGACGCCGAAGCCGCGCATGGCCGATGACGGCGTGCGGTTGGTGTAGACGCAGTAGGTGTCGATCCAGACGTTCGGGATGGTGTAGGGGCCGGGATAATGCCCGGCACCCTTCTGCGCGCCGTAGGGCGAGTGGCGCGAATAGGCGCCGGCATCGGTGTAGCCAGTGACCTTGCGCGCGGCGATGCGCCCATCTTTCATGACGCCGTCCTTGATGACGACCTTTTCGGCGGCGCGCGGCGAGGAGATCTGCATCTCTTCCTCGCGGCTGTAGACGAAGGAGACAGGGCGACCGGTGAGCTTGGCGGCGAGGATGGCGATCGGCTCGACGATCACGTCGACCTTGCCGCCGAAGCCGCCGCCGACGGTGCCGCCGACGAAGTGCAGCTTCGAGCCCGGCATCTGCAGGATGATCGACGTGTTGTCGAGGGTGAAGAACATCGCCTGCGTGTTGGTGTAGCAGGTGAAGCGGTCATTCCCCTCGGGCGCGACCACGCAGCCTGTCGTCTCCGTCGGCGCGTGCTCGATCGGAGAGGACTGGTAGCTCTGTTCGAGTATGTGGTCGGCCTGGGCAAAGCCTGCCTCGACATCGCCGAAACGCACCTTGCGGCATTCGCCGCTGTCGTAGAGGTAGTAGTTCTGGCCGTGATATTCGTTGACAAGCGGCGCGCCTGGCTTCAGCGCTTCCTCCATGTCAAAGACGGCGGGCAGCACTTCGTAGTCGACCTTCACCTTGGCGGCCGCCTCCTGGGCGGCGCGCTCGGTCTCGGCCAGAACGGCCACCACCGCCTCGCCCCTCCAGCGCACCTTGCCGTCGGCGAGCACGGTTTCGTCCTCCGGGCCGATCTGGATGAGGATCAGGATGGTGTAGACGTTGTGCGGCACATCCCTTGCAGTCAGGATCCGCACCACACCGGGATGCTTTTCGGCCTCCGACGTATCGATGGAGCGGATGCGGGCATGGTGGTGCGGGCTGCGCACCATCTTCAGGTGCAGCATGCCGGGAAAATTATGGTCGGCGAAAAAGGCGGTCTTGCCGGTGACGTGGCCAGGTGAATCGAGCCGTGGCCTCGGCTGGCCGATCTCATGCAGATCGTCCTTGCGGACATCGGCGAAATAGCTCTTGCGCAGTTCCATGCTGGTTTCCTCAGGCGACGTTCTGCGAGTTGGAGCGGGCAGCCGTCAGCACCGCCTGAATGATCGGCTCGTAGCCGGTGCAGCGGCAGATATTGCCGGAGAGCGCCTCCACCACGTCCTCGCGGCTGGGATCGGGCGTGTGGTCGAGCAAGGCCTTGGCGGCCATGATCATGCCGGGCGTGCAGAAACCGCACTGGCTGGCAAAGGCGTCGAGGAAGGCGCGCTGCAGCGGGTGGAGCACGCCGCCCTCGGCAAGGCCGGCCGTCGTGATGATGGCGGCGCCGCTGCAGGTCTCGGCGAGCGTCAGGCACGACAGGCGCAATTCGCCATCTATGATGACCGAGCAGGCGCCGCAGGTGCCCTGGTGGCAGCCGCCCTTGGGGGAGGTGTCGCCGACCTTGTCGCGAAGCGCGTTGAGCAATGTCGCGCCGCTTTCGACGAACTCGGCCTTTTCGCTGCCGTTCAGCGTGAACTGGATGGGAACCTTGGCCATGTTTCTCCTCCTTGCGCCTCCGGCCGGAGACGTGCCCGTGATGGGCAATCCTTTCGTTTCGCGCGTCGGCCGGCTCAGCCGAGCAGCAGACGGCCGAGATGGACCGGCAGTACTTCCGCGCGGTACCAGGCGCTGGCGATCGGGTCAGTGGCGGGATCGATACCGACGCAGACGGCTGCGAGTGCCGGCGCGATGCCGTCCGCCGTCAGCCTTGCGCCAACCAGAGCTTTTTCCGCCACGCTCGCCCGCATGGGGCGGTCGGCCATGCAGCCGAGCGCGATGCGCGCCGAGGAGACCGTGCCGTCCGACGCATGACCGAGGACGGCCGCGATGCTGAGCACCGAAACGCCCTTCGGCTTGACGCGCGACACTTTCAGGAAGCGGAAGCCGGCAAGCGCGGCGAGGTCGAAGCTCACCGACGTGACGATGGCGTGGCTGTCGTCACGTCCTGTCAGGAACGCCTCGATGGGCATTGTGGTACCCCCGGCTTCGACACTGGCGCCGAGTGCCAGCAGCGCGACCGCGAAATCGCCATAGGGCGAAGGCGCGAAAAGGTTGCCGCCGACGGTCGCCATGTTGCGGATGGCGGGGCCGCCGACGGCGCGCGCGGGGCGCGCCAACGGAGCAAGATCAGGGTGGCGTGCGACGGCCGCCATGGTCACCGCGGCGCCGATCCGGACCTTGCCGCCGGAGATGTCGATGCCGGTAAGCGCAGGATCCGTCGAGCGTACCAGCGTGCAGACGCCGACATCGCCCTCATTGGCGGCGCGCACCACCAGGGTGCCGCCGCCGAGGTAGCGGGTGCCCGCGGCCTTGAGCGCCGTCTCGGCGTCCTCCACCGTCGCATAGGTCTGCAAAGCAAGCGCCATGGCGGACTCCCCCCGGGGTTGAATCAAGCCTTGGCGGCGAAATGGGCTTTCAGGGCATTGAAGCCGCCCTGGAAGACATTGGCGCCCATGCCCTCGGCCAGCTTGTCGGCTTCCTCGGGGGCTGCGTCGAAGCGGGCGGTCCACTCGGCATAGGTCCGGTCGCCATCGGTGACGCGGCGGAGCTGCAGCGTCGCCGTGTGATTGGTGAGCGGCTGCGGCGTCTCGAGGATGGAGTAGCTGACGAGGAATTTCTCGTCGGAGAAGTCGACGAGCTTTTCGCGCAGGCGCGCACCGCTCACCAGCTTGAAGTTGCGCACGCAGCCAATCGACGTGGCGTCTTTCCCGTCTTCGATGTGGCTCTCCACCATGCGCGGGTGCCAGGATGGTAAGCCGTTGAAGTCGCGGATCAGGCCCCAGACCTTTTCGACCGGCGCGTCGATGACACTGGAGATGATGACGTCAGCCATTGGAATGTTCCCTCGTGAAATCAGTATTGCCGCGAGGGTAGGGCTGGCGGCCGGCGGCCGCTTATCAATGCGTCTTGAGGGCCTATCAATGCGTCTGAAAAACCATTCGGCTTCAAGGGCCCGAGGCGTCAGGCATGCCGCGACCGTCACCGGTCAAGTGTCCGCCGACGGAGCGAATGCCGGGATGGGCGGTGACGATTGCCTCAGGAAACGGCCCGCGCCGCCTCGCGGTAGAGCGTCGGCGGCACGCCGACATGGTCGCGGAAGAACCGCGAGAAATTGCCCTGGGTTGTGAAGCCGAGATTGCATGCCACCGAGATCAGCGGTTCGCGCGACCACTGGAGCTGGCGCACCGCCTCCTCCATGCGCAGCGTGTTCCAGTAGACGTTCGGCGTCAGGTTGGTCTGTTCCTTGAACAGGGCGAAGAAATGCGGCCGCGACAGGCCGACGCTGCGCGCCACGTCGTCGAAGGAGATGCGCTCGCAGACATTGGCCTTCATGAGCTGGATGGCCTTGCGCACCCGGAAGTCCAGCATGGACGGCAGATGGATGCGCGGTTCCGCCGGGGCGCCGGCGTCGGCGGCGTCGAGCACGCTGTCGATGAAACGCTCGATCTCGTAGTTGGCAACCTCGTCTATGCTTTCATTGTCGCTGAGGTGGTCGAGCAGGTTGGCGGCGGCTTGGTGAAGCCAGGGCTCCAGCGCGATGGCGGGGGTGGAGAAGAGCGGTGCGCCGGCCGGCAGGTCGCGGCGCCGGCGCGCCCAATCCGGATCGATGTAGAAAGCCAGGAACAGCCCGGGCCGTCCATCGCGGGAAAGCGCGTGGCTGTGCGGCTGGAACGAATTGATGCCGGCGGCCGTGCCGGGGCCGAGCCGAACCGTTTCACGGCCGATGGTCATCTCGCCGGCGGTTCCCTCCAGCCAGATGATGAGGTGCGCCTCGACATGGGCATGGGTGACGAAGTCGCTGGCGACGTTCAGGACAGAAACATGGCCGAACCGGCCCCAATAGAGCCTGATCGCTTCCGTCATGGGTATTTCCTCCCCGCGGACGATCGGCCTCCCTGATCGCCTGCAATGGGATTGTGCTGCCGTGTCCGGCCGTGCGTCAAGGCGCTGCACCCAGGCCTTGCCGTTCGGCAGGGCGCATTTTCAGACTGAGCGATAGGAAGTGAAACGAATAGCGGTTGGAATCCTTCAGCCGCCAGGCCGGCGGTTGCCCAGCCCGACGCCGGCAAGGGCAACGGCCTTTCTCAAATCGACGCGGTTATGCCGCCATCGACATAGAGCGTGTGGCCGTTGACGAAAGACGATCCGTCAGAGGCGAGGAACACGGCCGCGCCCACCAGCTCGTCGACGTCGCCCCAGCGGCGGGCCGGCGTCCTCTTCTCCAGCCAGTCGGAGAATTCGGCGTTTTCGACAAGCGCGCGGTTCAGTTCGGTGCGGAAATAGCCGGGGGCCAGGGCATTGATCTGCAGGCCGTGCCGTGCCCAGTCCGCGCACATGCCCCGCGTCAGGTTGCGAATCGCGCCCTTGGTCGCGGAGTAGGGCGCGATCGTTTGCCGGGCCAATTCGCTGTTGACCGAGCCGACATTGATGATCTTGCCGCGCCCGCGCGGGATCATGCGGCGCGCCACCGCCTTGGCGACATGGAAGGTACCGGTGACGTTGGTGCGGAATAGCCGCTCCCATTCTTCTTCGGGAAATTCGTCCAGCGGCGAGCGGAACTGCACGCCCGCATTGTTGACCAGGATTTCGATAGGGCCGATCTCGGCTTCGATCCGGGCGACGTCGTGCTCGACCGCTTTCTGGTCGGTCACGTCGAAGGTCGAGACATGGGCGACCAGGCCCGTTTCGCGCAGGCCTGTCGCCGCCCCCTCGACCCTGGCCCGGTCACGGCCGTTCAGCACCACGGCGGCGCCGTGCTCGGCAAGCCCCTTCGCCAAGGCAAGGCCGATGCCCTGGCCTGAGCCGGTGACAAGCGCCAGGCGACCCTCGAGGCTGAACAGATTTTTCCTCATCTTCCGGTATCGCTCCGCCTGCCGCAGTTCCGCCGGGAATGCGCGGCGGGTGCGGGCATATCCCTCTTTGCGCCTACCATCAACGCCAAAGCCGCCTCAGTCGCTGCGCCGGAAATTGCGGGCGCGGTCGAACAGCACGGCGAGCAGGATGGCGCCGCCGATGAAGGCACCTTGCCAGAACGCGTTGATGCCGAGCAGGCCGAGGCTGTTGCGGATGACCTCTATAAGGGCCGCGCCGACGATGGCGCCGAAGGCGGTGCCGACGCCGCCGGCGAGATTGGCGCCGCCGATGACCGTGGCGGCGATGACCTGCAGCTCCATGCCGGTGCCGATGTTGGTTGTGACGGCGCCCAGCCAGCCGGTCTGGATGATGCCGGCAATGCCGGCCGAGAGCGCCGAGATCATGTAGACGGCGACCTTGATCTGGCGCACCGGAACGCCGGTCAGCGTCGCCGCGTGCTCGTTGCCGCCGATGGCGAAGATGTGACGGCCGAACTTCGTCCAGCGCAGCACGAAGCCGGTGATGAGCGCCAGCACGATGGTGTAGAGCACCGGGTTGGCGATGCCGAACAGCCAGGCACCCCCGCCCAGGGCCAGCAGCTTGTCGTGGTCGGGACCGAACTGGAAGACGACCGTGTTGTTGGAAGCGACCATCGCGAGGCTGCGGGCGATCGACAGCATGCCAAGCGTCACCACGAAGGGTGGGAAGCCGAGATAGGCGATGAGGATGCCGTTGAAGGCTCCGATGATGAGCGCGGTCAGCAGCGAGGCCGCGATGCCGGTGCCGATGCCGTAGCCGGCATGCATGGTCACCGCCAGCACCATGGAGCACAGGCACAGCACCGAGCCGACCGACAGGTCTATGCCACCGGTGATGATGACGAAGGTCATGCCGAGCGCGACGATGGCGACGAAGGTGACGTTGCGCGTGATGTTGAACAGGTTCTTCGACGTGGCGAAGGCATCCGTGGCGAAGGACAGGAACAGGCAGGCGAGGATGACGGCGATCACCACCCAGAAGGTCTGGCTGGAGAGCAGCCGCGACAGGAAGGTGTGTTGCTTGTGGGCGATCGTCTGGTCAAGTGTCACTGCCATTGTCACCTTTCCCGCCGGCGGCCAGGCGCCCGGCTGTCATGGATTGCGAACGGTCACGCCGCCTGCTCGATCGCGCCGGTGATGAGACCTGTAACCTCCTCGGGCGAACTGGCGGCGATGTCCTTGTCGGCGACCTTCCTGCCGCGCCGCATGACGATGACGCGGTCGGCGACATCGAAGACGTCGGGCATGCGGTGACTGATCAGCACCACCGCTATGCCCTGGTCGCGCAGGTGGCGGATGAGGTTGAGCACCTCGGCCACCTGGCGCACCGAGATCGCCGCCGTCGGCTCGTCCATCAGCACGATCTTGGCCTGCGACAGCATGGTCCGGGCGATGGCCACCGCCTGGCGCTGGCCGCCCGACATCTGCTTGACGAGGTCGCGCGGGCGGGTTTCCGATTTCAGCTCGGCGAAGAGCTGGCCTGCGCGCTTGTACATGGCGCCGTAGTCGAGGATGCGGAACGGGCCGATGCCGCGGCGCAGCTCTCGCCCGAGATAGACATTTGCGGCCGCCGTCAGGTTGTTGCACAGCGCCAGATCCTGGTGGACGATCTCGATGCCGTGCTGGCGCGCCTCGGCGGGTTTGTGCAGGACAAGCTCCCTGCCGTCCATGCGCATGGCACCATGGCTGGGACGGAAGTTGCCGGCAATCATCTTGACCAGCGTCGACTTGCCGGCGCCGTTGTCGCCCATCAGGCCGACGACCTGTCCCGCCTCGAGTGTGAAGGACACGTCATTGACCGCCTGGATGGCGCCGAAATGCTTCGAGATGTTGGCGAGTTCGAGAACCGGCACCAGCCTTTCGCCTCCCATGTCTCGCGGCCATTTTTGTTCCCGTTCGATACGGGAGGGCCGTCGCGCCGCTCTCCTCGGCTCCTCCCGGAGACAGCGGCGGTTCATTTACGCAAATGCCGGAGCGGGCGTCAATTGTCTGATGAATGGCGAATTCGTAATTGTCTGATGAATTGCAGAAGTCCATTTCGAAAAATCCGTTTTGTAGGACAAATAGCGGTTGACCTTGCCGCTTGGGCGTTATTAGCTGGGAACCGGAGGAAGATGCGCTGACTTTTAGAAGCCGGGTCTGCCGGCGAGGTCGCGCAAGATGACCGGCATGGCCGACCCGTCGGCGGCCGGACGTATCTGAAATGCTTGTCGACCTGGCGTGCCGGCGGAGCGTTTGCGTCCAGAAGCTCCGTCACCTGTCGGGCCGATCTGTATGGCGGGCACGCCGTGTCCGTCCGTTCGAAGGGAGGACTGACATGAGGAAAACCTTACTGCTCGCCGCCGCTGCCGTCCTGGCATTCGGCGCCGGGCCAGCCTTTGCCAAGAAACAGCTCGTCATCGTCGTGAAGGGGCTCGACAACCCGTTCTTCGAAGCCATCCATCAGGGCTGCGAGAAGTGGAACAAGGAAAACGCCAGCTCGGAGTATGAGTGCTTCTACACCGGCCCGGCCTCGACCTCGGACGAGGCGGGCGAGGCGCAGATCGTGCAGGACATGCTGAGCAAGCCGGATACGGCGGCGATGGCGATCTCGCCGTCCAACGCGCCGCTGATCGCGCAGACGATCAAGAGCGCCAATCCGTCGATCCCGATCATGACGGTCGACGCCGACCTTGCCAAGGAAGACGCTGCGCTGCGCAAGACCTATCTCGGCACCGACAACTACCTGATGGGCAAGAAGATCGGCGAGTACATCAAGAAGGCCAAGCCCAATGGCGGCACGATCTGCACCATCGAGGGCAATGCCGCCGCCGACAACATCCTGCGCCGCGCGCAGGGCATGCGTGACGCGCTGTCGGGCAAGGAAGGCCTCGCCGCGCTGAAGGGCGAGGGCGGCTGGACCGAGGTTGCCGGCTGCCCGGTCTTCACCAATGACGACGGCGCCAAGGGCGTGCAGGCGATGACCGACATCCTCGCCGCCAATCCCAAGCTCGATGCGTTCGGCATCATGGGCGGCTGGCCGCTGTTCGGCGCGCCGCAGCCCTATCGCGACCTGGTCGGACCGCTGAAGGATCGGCTGGCCAAGAACGACTTCGTCATCGGCGCCGCGGATACGATCGGCGACGAGGTGGCGATTGCTCGCGACGGCCTTGTCACCGCGCTGGTCGGCCAGCGTCCGTTCGAGATGGGCTACAAGGCGCCCTCGGTGATGATCGACCTCATCAAGGGCACCAAGGTTGCCGATCCGGTCTTCACCGGTCTCGACGAGTGCACCAAGGATACGGTCGACACCTGTATCCAGAAATAGGACGCGATCGCGGGGCGTCCGCGAGAGGCGCCCCGCTCCTTCATAAAGGCTTTGCCGACAATGTGCGGCCCCGCGGAGCGAGGCGCTCCGCGGGCTTATGCGCGTTGTCTGGATCTTCGGCTGCCAGGAGCGGATCAGTCCCGGGTTCCGGGAGGATGGACGCATTGGAGCGCAGATGCCTGACGGAAAATCAGACGGGCGATCAGCGGGCAGGGGAAAAGCCCGGGCGGCACGCGCCGTTCGCCGCGCCCACGCCGCGCACTTCCCTGGCGCCAGCGTGCATGCCTCGCTGGCCAGCGAGATCGGATTGAGGATCGTGCGCGGCGACTATCCGCCAGGCACCATCCTGCCCAACGAGATCCAGTGGTCGCGAACCTTCGACGTCAGCCGCTCGGCGGTGCGTGAGGCAATCAAGATGCTGGCGGCGAAAAGCCTGCTGGCGTCGCGCCCCAAGATCGGCAGCTGGGTCGAGCCCAAGGAGCGCTGGAACCTTCTCGACCGCGAGGTGCTCGCCTGGTACGCGGCGTCGCCGGATCGTGAGGATTTCCTGCGCACCGTCCAGGAATTTCGCCACATCATCGAGCCGGAGGCCAGCGCCTTCGCCGCCATGCGCCGCAGCGAGGAGCAGATGGCCGAGATCAGCCTGGCCTGCCGCGAGATGGGCGAGGCGGCGAACCTGCAGGAACGGACGCGCGCCGACACGCGCTTCCACCTTGCCATATTGCGGGCCTCGGGAAACGACCTGCTGGTGCCGCTCGGCGTGCTGATCGAATCCGCGCTCGACCACCTGTTCATCTTCACCACGCGCCAGGTGGGCGACCAGCGGCTGGCGCAAAGGCTGCATGAGGCGATCGAGAAGAATATCCGCCTGAGGCGGCCGGCCGCCGCCCGCAACGCGGTGCACAGGCTGCTGGAGAATACCGACGAGGGCATCGGCCTTGCCGGCCGCTAAGCACCGGGCGCACCGATGACGACGTTTACGGACGAACCCTCAGATCGTCTGCTTCACGCCATCCCTGGTCGGCATCAGGTCAACGCCGTTGACCTTGCCGATATGGGTCGCCAGCATCGGCACATACTGGTCGGACGGGCCCGCCGCGAAGGCTCCGGCGAAGGAATTCTTGGCGGCGTTGCCGAGCGGATTGGCGATGCCGGCGGCGCCAGCCATCGACTCGAGATAAGTCAGGTCCTTGAAGGCGTTGGCGATGGAGAACTTATGCGCGTCACGATCGCCCTCCAGCGTCCAGCGCATGAAGGTCTGGTAGAAGGGGCAATCCATGCGGCCGTTGCGGATGACGCTGTCGAAACGGTCGGGCGAGATGCCGACCTTCGCCGCCAACGCCAGCGCCTCGGAATAGATCGCGGCGTAGCCCAGCGAGATGAAATTGTTGAGCAGCTTCATGCGGTGGCCGTCACCGGTGTCACCGATGTGGACGATGCGGCCCGCCCAGGTGTCGATCACCGGTTTGACCCGGGCGAAGACCGCGTCGGGCGCGCCGACCATTGCGTCGAGCGAGCCTTCCCAGGCTTCCTTCGGCGTGCGGCTGAGCGGCGCGTCGACATAGTCGACGCCGAGATCGCGAAGCTCCGTTGCCAGTGCCACGGTCGAAACCGGATCCGATGTCGAGCAGTCGACCACGACCTGGCCCTTCCGGAGGCCTTCCTTCAATCCGCCGGGGCCGCGCACGATGGCCTCCACCTCACGCGAGCCGGTCACGCAGATGAAGACGATGTCGGTGGCCTCGGCCACCGCGCGCGGGGTCGCCGCCTCTTTCGCGCCGCGCGCCAGCAGGTCATCCGCCGGCTTGCGGTTCCTGCGGCCGAGAAAGGTGAGGGGATAGCCCTTCTCCACGATGTTCTTGGCCATGCCATGTCCCATCATGCCCAGGCCGATGAAGCCGATACGTTCGCGCGCGGCGGTCTCGTTCATATCCTGCTCTTCCCTTGTTGCGGCGGTCGCCGGCGGCGTCGCCTTTTCCGCGGATTTCGCCACTCTTCGCGACGCGCGATTGCGTGAAATGATATTGTCTGACAATACACATGAACAGGTGCAAATGTGGAGAGCAAAATGACCAAGCGCATCATGTTCACCGGCGGCAGCGGCAAGGCCGGACGCCACGTCGTGCAATATCTGGTCGAACATGGCTGCCAGGTGCTCAACATCGACACCAGGCCGCTCGACAATCCCAAGGTGCGCACGCTCATCACGGACATCACCGATGCCGGGCAGGTGTTCAACGCCCTGTCGAGCTACATGGGCCTGCATGAATTCGACCCTTCGCTGCGGGCTCAGCCAGTCGATGCGGTGGTTCACTTCGCAGCGATCCCCCGCATCATGATCGCGCCGGACAACGAGCTGTTCCGCATCAACGCGCTCGGCACCTACAACGTCATCGAGGCTGCGGTGAAGCTCGGGATCAGGAAGGTCATCATCGCGTCCAGCGAGACGACCTACGGCCTGGTCTTCGCCAACGAACCGCGCAACCCGACGCATTTCCCGCTCGACGAGGATTACGATGTCGACCCGATGGACAGCTATGCCCTGTCCAAGGTGGTCAACGAGAAGACGGCACGCGCCTTCGCGTTGCGCAGCGGCTTCGACATCTACGCGCTTCGCATCGGCAACGTGATCGAGCCGCACGAATATGAGCTGTTTCCGAAATGGTTCGCTGATCCCGGTTTCCGCAAACGCATCGCCTGGAGCTATGTCGATGCCCGCGACCTCGGCCAGATCACCCTGCGCGCCATCGAGAAGGATGGGCTCGGCTTCCAGGTGTTCAACGCTGCCAATGACGATACCTCGTCCGACCTGCCGACGGCGGAGCTCCTGAAGCGCTTCTATCCTGGTGTTCCGGTAAGCCGAGAGCTAGGCGAATACGAGACGCTGCTGTCCAACCGCAAGGCGCGCGACGTGCTCGGTTTCCGGCCGGAGCACTCCTGGCGCAGATACGTCAAGCCGGCCTGACTGGCGCGGCGGCCGGGCAGGTCTCGCGTGGCCTGTGGTCTGGCCCTTCACACGCTTGACACATTCCGAAATCCAGACTTTGTGGAACGCATGCGGGACGGCAACAAAAAGACAGCCAAGGCGCCGGGCAAGAAGGCGCCTGCAACCCATGCGGCGGAGCCGCCGGCCGTTCGCCGCGTCGACGCGGCGCGCTTCGCCGGGGCGAGCGTGCATGCCTCGGTGGCGAACGAGATAGGCCTGCGGATCGTGCGCGGCGACTATCCTCCGGGCACCATCCTGCCCAACGAGGCCAAGTGGTCGCAAACCTTCGATGTCAGCCGTTCGGCGGTGCGTGAGGCGATCAAGATGCTGATGGCCAAGAGCCTGCTGGCATCGCGCCCCAAGATCGGCAGTTGGGTCGAGCCGAAGGAGCGCTGGAACCTTCTCGACCGAGACGTGCTTGCCTGGTACGCGACGTCGCCCGACCGCGAGGTGTTCCTGAAGACGGTGCAGGAGTTTCGTCACATCATCGAGCCGGAAGCCAGCGCCTTCGCCGCCATGCGGCGCAGCGAGGAGCAGATGGCCGAGATCAGCCAGGCCTGTCGCGAGATGGGCGAGGCGGCGAACCTGCAGGAGCGAACGCGCGCCGACACGCGCTTCCACCTCGCCATACTGCGGGCTTCGGGCAACGACCTGCTGGTGCCGCTCGGGGTGCTGATCGAATCGGCCTTCGACCACCTGTTCGTCTTCACGACGCGGGAGGCGGATGACCTCCAGCATGCCCAGAAACTGCACGAGGCGATCGAGCGCAACATCCGGCTCAAGCGGCCGGACGCGGCGCGCAACGCGGTGCGCAGGCTCCTCGCCAACACCGACGCGGTGATCCGCTCCCGCTAGGCGACCCTTCTAATCCGCCTGGGGCTCCTGTTGCATGAGAGGGGCGCCATCTTCCTGGATGTCTGGAGCCACGGATTAGGCCGTCGTGGCGCTGCTCGGCGGGGCCGATGCGCCGCTACTGATGCGAAATCGTCCATGCGGGCGTCTGATTTGACAGCATTCCTACGACGCGGGTGAGTGCGTCTGGCCGGGGGATGCTCTGGGAGGAAGCGCCTTGACTTCAATCGCGCAAGGCCGGGCTGGTGGCATAGACAGCACCTACGCCTGGACGCGGCTTGCCGTTTCGGTGCTGCTGGCGACCATCGGCGGCGCCGGCATGTGGGCCGTGGTGGTCGTGCTGCCGGCGGTGCAGGCGGAGTTCGGAGTCGATCGCGCCGCTGCTTCCATACCCTACACCGCTACCATGGTGGGCTTCGCCGCGGGCAATGTGCTTGTCGGTCGCGCCATCGATCGGGTGGGCTATTGGATTCCGGCGTTGATTTCGTCGCTGGTGCTGTGCGCGGGCTTCCTGCTGGCGTCGCTCTCGACCTCCATCCTCACCTTCGCGCTGGCCCAGGGCGTCTTCATCGGCGTTGGCACGTCGGTCATTTTCGGGCCGCTGATCGCCGACATCTCGCACTGGTTCAACCGCCGGCGCGGCGTCGCGGTGACAGCGGCCGCCTCCGGCAACTACCTTGCCGGGGCGCTGTGGCCGACGCTGATGTCCTACACGATGGAGAGCCATAGCTGGCGCTTCACCTACGCGGCGATCGGCATCGTCTGCCTGGTCACGATGGTGCCGCTGGTGCTCATGCTGCGCCGGGGCGCGCCGCATGAGGCCGGCCCCGGTGCCAAGGCCAGTCGCCCGGTGCAGCCCGTCTCGTTGTCGCCTGGGGCATTGCAGACGCTGCTGGTGATCGCCGGGTTCGGCTGCTGCATGGCAATGGCCATGCCGCAGGTCCACATCGTCGCCTATTGCATGGACCTCGGCTACGGCGTCGCGCGCGGCGCCGACATGCTCTCGATCATGCTGGTCGCCGGCGTGGTGAGCCGCATCGGCTCCGGCTTCCTGGCCGACCGCATCGGCGCAGTGCGCACGCTGCTCCTCGGCTCGGTGATGCAGGGCCTGTCGCTGTTCTTCTACATCCCCTTCGACGGGCTTGCTTCGCTCTATGTCGTGTCGCTGGTGTTCGGCCTGTCGCAAGGCGGCATCGTGCCCTGCTACGCCATCATCGTGCGCGACTACATGCCCGCGAAGGAAGCCGGGCAGCGCGTCGGCATCGTCATGATGGCAACGATCTTCGGCATGGCGGTGGGCGGCTGGATGTCGGGCTGGATCTACGACCTCACCGGCTCCTACACGGCAGCATTCCTGAACGGCATCGCCTGGAACCTGGTGAACCTCGGCGCCATCCTGCTGCTCATCTGGAAGGCGCGCGGCAGCAGGCAGGCCGTGCCGGCCTAGCATCTGCCACCCGCGACTTGACAAGGACAGGTACCTGCGCGACCCCAGACCGAGACGCAACGGCCGGGGAGGGAGGCAGGAATGCGGATCGTCGTTTCGGGATCGCGCCGGGCAGGGCCGAGGGCAAGGCGTTGATCAAGCCGCGCCCGCGCCGTGGCGGTGGCCGCCCCACGCTTGCAGACGTGGCGCGCAAGGCGGGCGTTGGCGCCATCACGGTGTCGCGCGCGCTGCGCGAGCCGGAGCGGGTTTCGGAAGACCTTCGCCGCCAGATCCAGGCCGCCGTCGACGAACTCGGCTATCTTCCCGATCCGAATGCGCGCGCGCTTGCCTCGGCGCGGGCCGAGGTGTTCGGCGTTCTGGTGCCGTCGCTGACCAACAACGTCTTCGCCGAGGTGGTGCGCGGTATCTATGACAGCCTGTCGGCCGGCCCGTTCCGGATCCAGCTCGGCAACACGCACTATTCCGGCCTGGAGGAAGAGCGGCTGCTGCAGGTGTTCGGGCCGCAGCGCCCGGCGGCGCTGATCGTGGCCGGCATCGACCAGACGGCCGCCTCGCGCCACCTGTTGGAAAAGGCCGGGTGCCCGGTCGTTCAGGTGATGGAGATTGGTTCCGATCCCGTCGACATGATGGTGGGCTTCTCGCATTTCGAGGGCGGCAAGGCGGCGGCCGAACATCTGATCGAGGCCGGCTACCGGCGCATCGGCTTCCTCGGGGCGCGCATGGATCCGCGCTCGCAACGCCGGCTCGCCGGCTACCGGGCAGCCATGGAAGCCGCGGGCTTGTTCGACCCGCGCCTCGTCACCACGACGCCGGTGCCGTCCAGCGTCACGCTCGGCCGCGAGCTGTTTCGCGACGCGCTTGCCAAGGCGCCGACGCTCGATGGCGTCTTCTGCAACAATGACGACATCGCGCTCGGCGCGCTGTTCGAATGCCATCGCGCCTCGATCGCGGTGCCGAAGACGATCGGCATCGTCGGCTTCAACGATCTCGACATGATGGAGGTGGCATTCCCTTCCATTACCAGCGTCCGCACCCACCGCTACGAGATCGGCCGGCGCGCTGTCGCCATGGCGCTGGCGGCTATTGCCGGGGAGAGGCCTGCCGAGCGCGTCGTCGACCTCGGCTTCGAACTCAGGCGCCGCGAGAGCACGGCACGTTGATATCGAGTGCGGCAAGGGTGAGGGGCCCGCGCTTTACACTGAAAAATGGTAGCGCTACCATCTTGACGTGACAGGCACTCGGTGCAACGATCTGGGCCTGTTTATTATACATAAGCGACAACAAATGCGCTTCCCGCGACGCGGGGCGAACAAGGGAGGATCAGGACCGGCGATCGACCGTCCGACGAGGAATGCGTGCGCCCGGGCTGGAGGAGCCGCGCACGCTTGAAGTCAGCGAGTTGGAAATCTGAACGCAATTGGGAGGAATACCGATGATCAAGTCACTTGCCGGCGGCATACTTGCCGCCACCGCATTCGTCATGCTCAGTTCCGCCGCCCATGCCGCCGGCCCCGAGATCGTATCCGGACCTGCCGCCCAGGCCGACTGCTTCGCGCCCTGGTCGGCGGACACAAAGTTCTTCAAATACCCCAAGAAGGAAGGCCCGTTCCGCATCGCCTTCGCCAATGGCTACATCGCCAACACGTGGCGCATCCAGATGGTGCAGACAGCGAAGGCTTATGCTGCTCAGCCCGACGTGAAGGCGAAGATCAAGGAATTCAAGGTCGTCTCGACTGGCGAGGACGTGCCCGCTCAGATCTCGGCGATCAACAATTTCATCGATTCCGGCTATGACGCCATCGTCACCGACGCGCAGAACCCGACAGCCTTCGGTCCGGTCATCAAGCGCGCCAAGGAAGCCGGGATCGTGCTGGTCGCCTTCGACAACATCCTCGACACCAAGGACGCCATCAACGTCAACGTCGACCAGAAGGGCCTTGGCGAGTTGTGGGCCAAGTGGCTGGTCGAGAAGGTGCCGAACGGCGGCAAGATCCTGGAAGTGCGCGGCGTTGCCGGCACGTCCGTCGACACCGACCGCCACAACGGCATCCACGAGGTGCTCGATGCGTCCGGTAAGAAGTGGGACGTCACCGAGGTCGCCGGTAAGTGGGACGACGGCGTGGCGCAGAAGGTGACGGCCGACGCCATCGCCACCAACGGTCCGTTCGACGGTATCACCGGCCAGGGCGGCGACACCGGCATCGTGCAGGCGATGATCGACGCCAAGCACCCCTTCGTGCCGTTCGGCGGCGAAACCGAAAACGGCTTTCGCAAGTTCTGCGCGGCCCATTCGGCCGACGGCCTGAAGTGCACTTCGGCGGGCTCGGGCCCGGCGCAGGTGGCGGTCGCCATCAAGACCGCGATCGCCGCGCTCGAAGGCGAGGTCGTGCCGCAGGAGGTGAAGCTGCCGCTCGCCATCGCGTCCGACCCGAACATGAAGGAAGGCACGGACTACTTCCCGAAGGAATCCGACAATTTCTTCGTCGGCAACTCCTTCCCGACCTGCGGCATCAATTTCAGCGCGCAGGAAATCATGGGCCAGACCAAGGAAAACCAGTAGCCTGATAGGCTGGGTCGGTGTCGCGGGCTTTGTCGCGACACCGCTTCCATACAAAATCTGGAGGGCCGATGGACGGCGCGGTTCCGCTTTTCCGCATGGAAGGGATTTCCAAGCGCTACGGCGGCGTGCGGGCGCTGGAGAAGGCCGAGCTGTCGGTCGAGGCCGGCAGCATCCACGCCATCCTCGGCGAGAACGGCGCCGGCAAGTCGACGCTGATCAAGGTCATGTCGGGCGTCGTCGCGCCCGACGAGGGCCGCATGATGCTTGACGGGCGCGAAGTGGCCTTCGCCTCGCCAGGCGCGGCCAACAAGGCCGGCATAGCCTGCATCTTCCAGGAACTGTCGCTGGTTCCGGACCTCAGTGTCGCCGACAACATCGTCATCTCGGACCCGCCGAAACGCTTCGGCATGATCGACCGCAAGGCGCAGCGCCGCCTTGCCGAGGAGGCGCTCGCGCGCGCCGGCGCCGAGGACATCCACCCGCTGGCGCTGGTCAAGGACCTGCCTTTGTCCCGGCGCCAGATGGTCGAGATCGCCAAGGCATTGGCGCGCAAGCCGCGCATCCTCATCCTGGACGAGGCGACCTCGGCGCTGACGGCCGCCGATGTCTCGAAAATCTTCGCCGTGCTCAAGCGCCTGCGCGCCGAAGGGCTGGCGCTGCTCTACATCTCGCACCGGATGAACGAGATCGCCGAGCTTGCCGACCAGTGCACCGTTTTCCGCAACGGCCGCAATGTCGCCAGCTATCCGGCCGGCACGAAGAGCGACAACGAGGTGGTCGAGCTGATGATCGGCCGCGAATACAGCCATGTCTTTCCGCCAAGGCCGCCGGCGACGGTGCCTTCTGCGCCGCCCGTTCTGGAGGCGCGAGCCCTTTCCTGGAACGAGCGGCTGAACGACATCTCGCTGTCGATCCGCGCCGGCGAGGTGGTCGGGCTGGGCGGCCTCGACGGCCAGGGCCAGCGCGAATTGCTGCTCGCCTTCTTCGGCGTGCTGCGAGGCCTTTCCGGTCAGGTGCTGATCGATGGCAAGCCTGTTTCGATCGCAAGCCCCGCCGCTGCTCGGCGCGACGGCATCGGCATGGCGCTGATCCCGGAGGATCGCAAGACCGAAGGGCTTATGCTGCCGATGACGGTGCGCGAGAACCTGTCCTTCGCCGCGCTCGACCGGCTGTCGAGGGGCGGCATAATCGATCGTGCCGCCGAGCAGCGGTTGATCGACGACATGGTCGGCCTGCTGGCGATCAAGACGGCCGGGCTCGACGCCCCCGTCGGGGCGCTTTCCGGCGGCAACCAGCAGAAGGTGGTGATCGCCAAATGGCTGATGCGCCAGCCGCGCATCATCCTGCTCAACGATCCGACGCGCGGCATCGACGTCGGCACCAAGCAGGAGATTTACCAGCTCATGCGCAAGCTGGCCGACCAGGGCGCGACGATCCTGTTCTATTCGACCGACTATGACGAGTTGATCGGCTGCTGCGACCGCGTTCTGGTGCTCTACGACGGAGCGGTGAAGCGCGAACTGGTCGGCGCCGAGATCACCGAACGGGCGCTGATATCGAGCGCGCTGAACATCGACGCGCGGCAGGGAGCGGAGGCATGAAGGACTGGCGCTACTGGCTGGCCGAGCAGCGCGGAACGCTGCTGGCGTTCGCCATCTTCATCGTGATGTTCGTCATCTACACCTCGAACCATCCCGCCGGCTTCAACGCCAATGTGGTGCAGACCGCCGCCAACAAGGGTGTGCTGCTTGCCTTCGTGGCGATGGCGCAGACGCTGGTGGTGATCACGGCCGGCATCGATCTCTCGGTCGGCATGATCTTCCTGCTCACAAACTGCCTGGCCTCCTGGCTGGTGGTGGGCACGCCGGCGCAGACGGCGCTCGGCGTCATCGCCGTGCTGGCGGCGGGTGTTCTTTGCGGCGCGATCAACGGCGCGATCGTTATCTATGGCCGCCTTCAGCCAATCGTCGCCACCATTGCCACGGGCGCGGTCTACTACGGCATCGCGCTCCTGCTGCGGCCGTTTCCCGGCGGCTCCGTCAACGAGGACCTTGCCGATGCTCTCACCGGGCGCGTGTTGGGCGTTGTGCCGGCGAGCCTGGTGGTGCTGCTCGTCATCGTGCTGGTGGTGTGGGTGCCGTTCAGCCGCTCGGTTCTGGGCCGCGCCGCCTATGCGTCGGGCTCCTCGGAGACGGCGGCCTACATGTCCGGCGTGCCGATCCGGCGCGGCAAGTTCGCCGCCTATACGCTGGCCGGCCTGCTGTCGGCCATTGGCGGCCTGTTCCTCACCTTCTTCACCTATACGGGGGAGGCGGCCTATGCCAGCGGTAATTCCTACACGCTGTTCTCGATCGCCGCGGTCGTGCTCGGTGGCGTCTCGCTGTTCGGCGGCAAGGGCAGCGCCATCGGCGCCATCTTCGGGGCGCTTGCCTTCCGCACCATCGGCGACCTGCTGTTCGTGTTCGACTTCGATCCGCTCTGGCAGCCCTTGTTCCAGGGGGGTATCCTGCTGCTCGCGGTCAGCCTCGGCGCCTTTGCCCTGTTCCGGGTCCGCAACCGGCTGGAGTGGTTCCTGTGAGCGAGACGACATCCGGCGGCATTTCCGGCCGCATGCCCGCTTTCCTGCGCCGCGCCGATCCCGCGGTGGCGGCCGCTTTTGCCTGCATCGTGGTGCTGCTCCTGCTCGGCAGCCTCTATTCACGCTCCTTCCTGTCGCCTGAATATCTCCTGCAGCAGCTCAAGGTGGCCTCGTTCCTCGGCGTCATCGCGACCGGCATGATGCTGGTCATCCTGCTCGGCCAGATCGACCTGTCGGTGCCCTGGGCGGTGGCGGTGGGCGCGATGATGGCTTGCGCGGCCGCGGCCTTCGGTCCGGCCGGGGTGGCGCTCGCGATCCCCTTCGGTGTGCTGTGCGGCGTGGCGATCGGTATCGTTAACGGTTTCGGCGTCGCCTATCTGCGCATACCCTCGATGATCATCACGCTCGCCACAAACGCGGTCGCGCAAGGGCTGATGGTCGTCTATACGGGCGGCTTCTCGCCACAGGATTCGGCCACCGCCGCCATGCGCTACCTCGCCACCGGCTTCTTCATTCCGGGCCTGCCCAACGCCGTCATCATCTGGGCGCTGATCGGCGCGGCGATGGTCTTCGTGCTGACCCGCACTGGCTTCGGCCGCGCCGTCTACGGGATCGGCAACCGCGAGCGCGCCGCCTACCTGTCGGGCGTCGATACGCGTCGCGTGGTGATGATCGCCTTCGCCGTGTCCGGCGGTCTTTCCGCCTTCGGCGGCGTGCTGCTCGCCGGTTACGCCTCCAAGGCCGCGCAGTCGATGGGCGATGCCTATCTGCTGCCATCCATCGCCGCGGTGGTGCTCGGCGGCACTTCCATCCTCGGCGGCCGCGGCTCCTATCTCGGCACGGTGGCCGGCGTCATCCTGATCACGCTGCTGCAATCGATCCTGTCGGTCATGCAGATGCCCGAGGCCGGACGGCAGATCATCTATGGCGTCGTCATCGTGGCCATGCTTCTCCTCTACGGCCGCGCGCCGGCGAGCCGCTGACCGCCGATGACGGAGACACGGGCGGCGCATCGGCCGATCAATGCGACATCGGCCATCGTGGTGATGGGCGTCGCCGGCTGCGGCAAGTCGGCCGTGGGCGCCGCGCTGGCGGCGCGTCTCGGCTTCGATTTCGTCGAGGGCGACAGGCTGCACCCGCCGGAGAACGTGGCGAGGATGGCGAGCGGTCAGCCGTTGACCGATGAGTTGCGGGCAGGGTGGCTCGACGCGATCGGGGCCCGCATTGCCGAGACACGCGCAGCCGGGCGCGGTGTGATCGCCACCTGCTCGGCCCTGAAGCGCGGCTATCGCGATCGCCTGCGCGGCTTCCGCTCCGATATCGTCTTCCTCTATCTGGAGATCGACCCGGCGACTGCCAGCCGGCGCGTGGCGGGCCGCAAGGGTCACTTCATGCCGGCAAGCCTCGTCGAGAGCCAGTTCGCCATACTGGAGCCGCCCGACGCGGATGAGCTCGCCTGGACGATGGACGCCAGACGTCCCGTCGCCGCAATCGTAACGGCGACATTGAAGCGGCTTCGTCAGGGCTGAAGCGATCGTGGCGGATGGCGCCGCCTGGACGTACGGGTCGTCAGATTTGCGAAGTCAGCTCGACCGGGAAATCGTCGTTGTCGGCATCGCGCATGGCCGCGAGGCTGCGGTTGTCGAGCACTTCGGCGATCGCCTGGCGTACCTCGAGCATCATGTGGCGGACCTGGCAGGTCGCCTCGTCGCAATCCTCGCAGCGCTGGTATTGCGTGCGGCTGGCGCAGGGGATCGGCGCCAGCGGCCCGTCCAGCACGCGCACGACATGGCCGATCTTGATCTCGGATGCCGGCCGGGCGAGGCGGTAGCCGCCCTCCTTGCCCTTGCGGCTCTGCACGAAGCCGGCATTGCGCAACTCGCCCAGGATGGCGTCGAGGAACTTCTTGGGAATGTTGTTGGCCACGGCGATGTCGTTGACGAAAGCCAGCTGGCCGGGCGGCAGGCTCGACAGATGCACGAGGGCCTTGAGGCCGTATTTGCCTTTTTTCGTCAGCATGCCCGAGTCAACCCATGAAGCCCCAACAGCACCGCATCTGCCGGCTGTTTGTGTGCAAATGATGACGATCGCGTCGCGATACGCTTCTGGCGACGATAGATTCGTTCAATGGCACGATAGGCACAAACGCGTTGATTCTTTGTAACGTTTTAGACGCACAGCGCCGGGATTCAGCATAAGAGCGGTCTAACGGCCCCGTGGCAGGCGGCAAAGCCGGCAAAAAGCATGGGACGTGTCATGTCCGCCTGTGGAAAAACAGCCGGACAACTTGGGCGACTTGCCGTCGGCGCGTGGCGTGTCGGAATGGATTCAGATGATCGGCTCGCGCTGGACTCCTTGCGAGCCTGCCGCATGCCCCGAATCGATCGGGGCATGCGAGAACGCAATCCAGGTCAGCGGCTGCCGTAAGTCTGGTCGAGCAGCCCGCCGGCGGCAAAGTGTTCCTTCTGCACCTTGTCCCAGCCACCGAAGACGTCTTCCACCGTCAGCAGCTTCACTTCCGGAAAGTCGGCCTTGTATTTGTCCGCGACGGCCGCGTCTCGGACGCGGTTGCCATTGCGGGCAAGGATATCCTGGCCCTCGGGCGTGTAGAGGAAATCGAGATAGGTCTTGGCGAGCTCGCGCGTGCCGTGCTCCTCAGCGACCTTGTCGACGATGGCCACGGGGAATTCGGCCAGCAGGCTGACCGAGGGGGTGACCTGTTCGAACTTGTCGTCACCATACTCCTTGCGGATGCCGCGCGTCTCGGACTCGAAGGTGATCAGCACGTCGCCGATCTCGCGCTGCACGAAGGTGGTGGTGGCCGCGCGGCCGCCTGTGTCGAAAATCGGCACGTTGTTGAAGAGCTTGGTGATAAACTCCTTCACCTTGGCGTCGTCATTGTTGAAGGCCTGCTTGGCGTAGGCGGTCGCGGCCAGATAGGTGTAGCGCGCGTTGCCCGAGGTCTTCGGGTTGGGGAAGATCACCTGCACGTCGTCGCGCACCAGGTCGTTCCAGTCCTTGATGTGCTTGGGGTTGCCCGCGCGGACCAGGAATGAGGGCAGTGAGTAGAACGGCGAGGCGTTGTCCGGGAAATCCTTCTGCCAGTCGGCCGAAACCAGGCCTTTCTTGACCAGGAAGTCGACGTCGGTGACCTGATTGAAGGTGACGACATCGGCGCCGAGGCCCTCGGCGATGGCGCGCGCCTGGGCCGAGGTGCCGGCATGTGACTGGTCGATGCTGACACCCGGGTGCTTGGCAAGGAAGGCCTTGTTCACTTCCACGAACAGCTCGCGCCCGACGTCATAGGACGCGTTGAGAAGCTTGTCGGCCGACCAGGCCTGGGACGACGCAACGGCGAGGACGGCCGCGCTGGCGAGGCCGAGAAGAAATCGCTTCATGAAAATGGCTCCGATGCAATGAAATGCGAAGGCCCAGAACCTAGCCGCGCCATACCTCGAGGCGCGAGGCACGGGCATGATCGAAATGCGGGGCGACGAGAAAAAACGCCGCCCAAACAGCCCGTTGTTAGGATTTTCTTTCAGTCGGAATCATCCGCTGAAACGCAGGCCGCCAAAAGGCGCCTCAAGCCGGGAAAAGCTTCCAGCGCCGTGGACGAAAAGCCACGCGGCTTTTCTGGGCGGCGGGATGGTCGACGGGCAGCTCGATCTCGACGCGCTGGCGTTCGCCACCGATCTCCAGCTCGACGCGGCGCGTGCCCGCGACCCGGCGGCTGGCGGCGACAGTGCCGGCTATGCAGCCGCTGCAGCCGTCCAGAAGGTCGATGTCATGCGGACGGAAGAACAGCTTTGCCGGGCCGTCGGCCGCATCTGGCGCCGGGAGGCCGATCGGGCGGTCGGCGATCCAGACTTCTCCGCCCTCGACCTTGACCGGCAGCGTGCTCGACTCGCCGATGAAGCCATAGACGAAGGGTGAGTTCGGGGTATCGTAGATCTCGTCGGCGGTGCCGACCTGCTCGATGCGGCCCTGGCTCATCACCACGACGCGATCGGCAAGCTCCAGCGCTTCCTCCTGGTCATGGGTGACGAAGACGGTGGTGTGGCCGGTGGCGTCATGGATCTCGCGCAGCCAGCGGCGAAGCTCGCGGCGCACCTGGGCGTCGAGCGCGCCGAACGGCTCATCGAGCAGCAGCACCTTGGGCTCGATCGCCATGGCGCGGGCCAGCGCCACGCGCTGGCGCTGGCCGCCGGAAAGCTGCGCGGGATAGCGCTTCTCCAGCCCCGAGAGCTGGACGAGGTCGAGAAGCTCGGAGGCGCGGCGGCGGATCTCCTGCGCTGGCGGGCGCGCCGCGCCGTGCCGCACCTTGAGGCCGAAGCCGATGTTGTCGGCGACCGTCATGTGCCGGAACAGCGCGTAGTGCTGGAAGACGAAGCCGACATTGCGCTGCTGGATTGACTTCTGCGAAGCATCCTCGTCGCCGAAGAAGATCTTGCCGCGCGTCGGCCGCTCCAGGCCAGCGATCAGCCGCAGCAGCGTCGTCTTGCCCGAGCCGGACGGGCCGAGCAGAGCGATGAGCTCGCCGGACCTGATGTCGAGCGACACGTCGTGCAGCGCCGGAAACCGGTCGAACTCCTTACGCACGTTGGCAACGCGAACTTCCATCAATTACCCCTTCTTATCGTTGCCTGCCCGGAACGGTCGGGCACCTGGCGGCAACATCTCTTTCGCTTCGCATGCCGCTGTCCCAAATGGGTGGCAAGCTTTGTTCAATGGCCGCGCGCGGCCGCGATCTCGGCGCCGTAGCGCATCTCGAGCAGCGTCTTCAGGACCAGCGTCACCAGCGCGAGCCCGGCGAGCAGCGATGCCACAGCGAATGCGCCCACAGCGTTGTATTCGTTGTACAGGATCTCGACATGCAGCGGCATGGTGTTGGTAAGGCCGCGTATGTGGCCGGAAACCACCGACACTGCGCCGAACTCGCCCATGGCGCGCGCGTTGCACAGAAGCACGCCATAGAGCAGGCCCCATTTGACGTTCGGCAGCGTCACGTACCAGAAGGTCTGCCAGCCATTGGCGCCCAGCGACAACGCCGCCTCCTCATCGCCGGTGCCCTGTTCCTGCATCAGCGGGATCAGCTCTCGCGCGACGAAGGGAAAGGTGACGAAGACGGTGGCCAGAACGATGCCCGGCACGGCGAACAGGATGACGATGCCGTTGGCCTTGAGCCATGCGCCGAGCAGCCCCTGCGCGCCGAACAGGAGCACGTAGACAAGACCGGATATGACCGGCGAGACCGAGAAGGGCAGGTCGATCAGCGTGATCAGGAAGGCCTTGCCCTTGAACTCGAACTTGGCGATCGCCCAGGCGGCGGAAATGCCGAATATGATGTTGAGCGGCACCGAGATGGCGGCGACCAGCAAGGTGAGGCGGATGGCCGAACGCGTGTCGGCATCGGCCAGCGATTGCAGGTAGGTGCCGACGCCCTTGGCGAACGCCTCCTTGAAGACGACGATCAGCGGCAGCAACAGGAAGATGCCGAGGAAGGCGAAGGCCAGGAGCATCAACGCCGCCCGCGCCGGCCGGCTTTCGGTCACGGCGGCGGAGTGGCTCTCGTGGTGCGGCTCGTAGGATTTGATCTCCGGATCAGCCATAGCGCTTGCGGCTCCACGATTGCGCGAGGTTCACCACCAGCAGCATGAGGAAGGAGAGCCCGAGCATGACGGCGGCGATCGCGGTCGCGGCGGGGTAGTTGTACTCCTCCAGCCGGATGACGATCAGCAGCGGCGCGATCTCGGATTTGTAGGGAAGGTTGCCGGCAATGAAGATCACCGAGCCGTATTCGCCGACGCCGCGCGCGAAGGCCAGTGCGAAGCCGGTGACAATGGCCGGCGCCAGGCCTGGAAACAGGACGCGGGTGATGGTCTGGAAACGGCTGGCGCCCAGCGTCGCCGCGGCCTCTTCCACTTCCCTGTCCATCTCTTCCATGATCGGCTGCACCGTGCGCACGACGAAGGGAAGGCCGATGAAGACGAGCGCGATGACGATGCCGAGCGGCGTGTAGGCGACCTTGATGCCGAGCGGCGCGAGCAGATGGCCGATCCAGCCGTTCGGTGCGTAGAGCGTGGTCAGCGCAATGCCGGCCACTGCCGTCGGCAACGCGAAGGGCAGGTCGACCATGGCGTCGACGATGCGCCGGCCGGGAAAGCTGTAGCGCGCCAGCACCCAGGCGACGAGCGTGCCGAACACAACATTGACGGCAGCAGCCACAATGGCCGTGCCGAAGCTGATCCGCAGGGCGTTGAGGGTGCGCCGGTCGGTGGCGATGGCCCAGAAATCGGTCCAGCCCAGCGCGGCCGAGCGCCAGACCAGCCCCGATAGGGGGATGAGGATGATGAGGGTGAGGTAGGCAAGCGAGAAGCCGAGCGTCAGTCCGAAACCCGGAATGACGCTCGGCTGTCTGAACCGCCACCCCCCTTGCGTGGGGGCTATGCTCATGTCGTCTCGATCTTGGTTGCTACTGCGCCGGCTTGTAGATTTGGTCGAATATACCACCATCGCCGAAATGATAGGGCTGCGCCTTCTTCCATCCGCCGAAAAGCGGATCGTCGATGGTCACGAGCTTGATCTCGGGCAGCTTGGCGAGATCTTCGGCCGGCACGAGGTCCGGCTTCGCCGGGCGATAGTGGTTCTTGGCGATGATGGTCTGGGCTTCCTTGGAATAGAGCCAGGACAGATAGGCCTCGGCGACCTTGCGCGTGCCCTTGGCGTCGACATTGGAGTCCACCACGGCCACCGGCGGCTCGGCCAGGATCGAGGTCGGCGGATAGACGACGTCGAAATTGTCGGCGCCGAACTCGTCGAGCGCCAGATAAGCCTCGTTTTCCCAGGCGAGCAGCACGTCGCCCAGGCCCTTCTGCGCGAAGGTCACGGTGGAGCCGCGCGCGCCGGTGTCGAGCACCGGGACATTGGCATAGAGCTTGCCGACGAATTCCTTGGTCTTGGCCTCGTCGCCGCCGTCATTGGCGTTGGCGTAGGCCCAAGCCGCCAGATAGTTCCAGCGGGCGCCGCCAGAGGTCTTGGGATTGGGCGTGATGACCTGCACGCCATCCTTCACCAGGTCGCCCCAGTCGTGGATGGCCTTCGGGTTGCCCTTGCGCACGAGAAACACAATGGTCGAGGTGTAGGGAGCGGAGTTGTTCTCGAACTTCTTGCGCCAGTCAGGGGCGATCTTCTTGGTCTTGTCTGCGATGGCGTTGATGTCGCCCTCGAGCGCCAGGGTGACTACGTCGGCATCGAGCCCGTCGATCACGGCGCGGGCCTGCGCGCCCGATCCACCATGCGACTGCTTGATCGTGACAGTCTCACCGGTCTCGGCCTTCCAGTGTGCCGCGAAGGCGTCGTCATAGGCCTTGTACAGTTCGCGCGTCGGATCATAGGACACGTTGAGGATGGTGGTGTCGGCGAACGCGAAGCCGAGCGTGCCGAACTGGACCGATGTGGCGACCAGCGCGGCGAGCAGTTTCCTGAAACGAGGTTTGGTCATGTCCGCCTCTCCATTGAGTTGGCGGTAACTCTACCGAGTTGATAGAAATTAGATGCATTGAATGTTGCCTTTTTCGGGCGTGGCGGGCAAATTTTCGTTGCGGAAAGGCCTGTTCGAGAAATTTCTTCCTCATGAGATCCATGTCACCTTTTTGCCGGCGGCACGAACTTGCCGCTACAACCCCGTATGAATCAGCGGTCAGGCGCGACGGGTGATCGCGGTCGGCCATCCAGGCAAAAGCAAGAATTGCGAATCCCTTGCCGGGCGCTATTCAACGAACACTTTCACACTCGCCGCGCGGCCGGCGTCGTCGATCACGGTCAGCGTCGAATAACCCTTTCCGTCGGGCTGCCAGGTGGCGGTGCGCCGGCGGTCCAGACCGACGAGCGGCTTGCCGTTGGCCAGCCAGCGGAACGGCGCGCGCCCGCCTTGCAGCTTCAGCACCAGCGGGGTGGCGTCGGCGGATGCGACGCCGAGATCGACGCGCGCGCCGTTGGGCGGGAAGATGATGGTCGGCGCCGGTTCGCTCGGGGTCGCCTGCACCAATCCGTCGGCGCCGGAGCCGAAACGGGCCAGCGTGACCGGCAACTCGTCGCGACCGAGGCGCTGAACACCCGGCGGCTTGCCGGGCAACTGCACGGCGGCGATCCCGGAGCGCGCGAAGCCCTCGAACAGGATCGGTGCCGCCGACACGTAGCCGGAGAGGCCCGGCACAGCGCTGGCATCGGCACGCCCGACCCAGACACCCAGCACGTGCCGGCCGTCGAAGCCGATCGACCAGGCGTCGCGATAGCCATAGGAGGTGCCGGTCTTGTAGGCGATACCGCGCTGCGGGGCACCTTCGGGCGGCTTCACCCCGGAGAGGATGTCGATGATCTGCCAGTTGGCCTGTCCGTCGAGGATGGTGGCGCTCGCCCGCTCGGCGCCGGCGGGTTCAGTGCCGTCGTGCAGTGTGTTGGTCCTGCCGCCATTGGCAAGGCCGGTGTAGAGCTGAACAAGGTCGCGCAGCGTGATACCGACGCCGCCAAGGCCGATGGCGAGGCCCGGCGGCTGGTTTGCCGGCAGCACCGGCGTCACGCCGGCCTGGCGGAAGCGCGCCATCAGCCGCGCCGGGCCGACCGCGTCGAGCACGCGCACGGCCGGCACGTTGAGCGACAATTGCAGCGCCTGCCTGACGCTGACGTCGCCCTGGTAGCCCATATCGAAGTTCTTCGGCCGGTAGCCGGCAAAATCGGCGGGGCTGTCCTCGATCAGCGTCTCCTGCGCCACCAGTCCCTGCTCGAAGGCGAGGCCGTAGATGAACGGCTTCAGCGTCGAGCCCGGCGAGCGCACGACCCTGGTCATGTCGATCCAGCCCGAACGGCTGGCATCGAAGAAATTGGCCGAACCGACTTCGCCCAGTATGTCGCCGGTGCGCGCATCGGCCATCACCATGGCGACCGAAAGGCGGGGGCCCAGTCTCGCGGCTGCGCCGCGGGCGACCTGCTCCAGGCCTTCCTGGACGCTCTTCTTGATGGTGAGGCGCAGCGGCTCGCCCGGCACCGCCCGTGGCAGCAAGGCATAGGCCGCGTGCGGGGCAAGCGCCGGCAGCCGGCGGCGCAGGCCGGAAACGTCGTCGAGCGCGGCGCGCGCGGCCTCGCGCTCGCCGATCAACCCGGCCGAGACCATGCGCGACAGCACGCGGTCGCGGGCGGCGTGGGCGATGTCGAGGTTGCGGTCGGGCCGGCGCCGCTCCGGCAGTTGCGGCAGCGCGACCAGAAGCGCCGCCTCCGAGACGGTCAGGCGTTTCGGCTCCTTGCCGAAATAGGCGAGCGAGGCGGCGCGCACGCCCTCCAGATTGCCGCCGTAAGGCGCAAGCGTCAGGTAGCGCGCGAGGATGTCGCGCTTCGACAGCCGCCGCTCGATCTGGATGGCGCGCAGCATCTGCTTGACCTTGGAGGCGAGGCTGCGGCTTTCGCGCGGCTCGATCAGTCGGGCAAGCTGCATCGACAGCGTCGAGCCGCCCGACACGATATGGCCGCTGGTGGCGAACTGGAGGGCGGCCCGGCCGATTGCCAGAACGTCGACGCCTTCGTGATCCCAGAAGCGCTTGTCCTCGTAAGTGACCAGCATGTCGACGAACTGCTTGTCGACCTGGTCGAGCCGGGTCTCCAGCCGCCAGTAGCCGTCCGGCGTGGCGAAGGCGCGAAGCAACTGGCCGTCACGATCCTGCACCTCGGTCGACACGGTCAGTCTGGCGGGCAGGGGAGGCGGGAAGGCGCGATCGAGCTCCCACAGGGCGGCGATTGAGATGGCCGCGAGACCAGCGAGGGAGGCGATGGTTATGGCTGTTCGGCGAATAAATCTGCTGGAGAGCATGGCGCTGCCCTTCACCCTTGCCCTCTCCCCGTGAAGTACGGGGAGAGGCGCGCGCCAGCGCCGGAGCTTCTTCCTTCTCCCCGTCGTTGACGGGGAGAAGGTGCCGGCAGGCGGATGAGGGGCAGCGCAATCGTCATATCCGTTATCCTTACGGCGCCTTCACCTCCATCATGCCGGTGGCGGTGCGGGCCGAATATTGCGGCCGGTACATGTCCTCCACGGTCGCCGCCGGATGGGCGTAGGTGCCCGGCGTCACGGCGCGCACGACATAGGCCAGCATGATGTTGCGGTCGCCGTCGCCCTCATTCGGGTTGAAGGCCGCGACGAAGCGGTCGTCACGGAATTCGAGATGCGCCGCGTCGGTCTGCGCCAGCCACGAGAAGTTGGACAGTTGGGCGCTGGAGACGAGGCCCGGATTGTCGATCTCGAAGCCGGCCGGCAAGAGATCGGTGATCAGCAGGCGGGACGGCCAGGAGTTCTGCTCGTAGACCTTGAGCACGACCACGTAGCGTTCGTTCTGCTTGACCTCGGTCACGTTGGCCTCGGTGCCGTCGAGCTTGTAGTAGGTGCGCTCGATGGTGAAGCCGTTCCCGCTCGCCGGCAGCGGCTGCACCGGCGCCGCGACCGCCGTGACGACCGCCTGCAGCGGCGTCTTGCCGGTGTTGGCGACGGTCAGCGGGCTGTCGACCAGTTCGCTGCCGGACATCTGCTGCGAATAGACACCGGCATGCGGCGCGCCGTTGATGGTCAGCGCGATCGAGTCGTTGCCTTCCTTAAGCGCGCGCGCCGCCAGCAGCATCCAGGCTTCGTCCTGGGTGCTGGTCCAGTCGGCCGCCGCGCGCTCCTTCGTCACCAGCTTGACCAGTTCCGGCACGATGCTCGACACCGGCTTCGATTCCGCGGCCAGTGATAGCATCGCGGCCCCGTCGCGCAGGGGCGAGCCGTAGTCGGAGCGGTAGTAGTCGTAGTCGGAGGTCGACTTGGCCAGCCGCAGCGCCGCCTGGAAGGTTGCCTCCGAACGCTGCGTGTCGCCGTAGAGCGCGAGGCTCGCGGCAAGCTGGGCCACCGCCATCGGGCTGGTGAAGGCTTCGAGCTGCGTGTCGGCATAGTAACGCAGGTCGCCGATCGAGGCTTTCTTGTTGCGGGCGAGCACATAGAGCGCGTAGGCGATCTCGCTGCCACGGTCCTGCACGCTCTGGTCATAGCCAATGGAGTTCTGCAGGTTGTTCAGCGCCTGGTTCATGGCCAGCGCCGGCACGTCGTATTTCTGCTCGCGCGCCCGGGTCAGGAATTCGCTGACATAGGCGTCGAGCCACAGGTCGCCCGAGCCGGGTCCCCAGAGGCCGAAGCTGCCGGCTGAAGCCTGATAGCTCAGCACCTTGTAGATGGCGTCCTGGACGCGGCCGTGCAGGTCCGCGTCATTCGCCATGCCGAGGCCGGCCGCCATGTCGTTGACATAGAGCAGCGGCATGGCGCGGCTGGTGGTCTGCTCGGCGCAGCCATAGGGGTAGCGGTCGAGCGTCATCAGCAACGAGGGCACGTCGAAGGCGGCCGCCTGCGAAACGCCGACGCTGACCGAGGCGCCGTCCAGCAGGCTTGCCGCCAGCAACTCCTTGTCGATATGCAGCGCGCCGCCATTGCCCTTCAGGTCGACGACCGTGCGCGTGGTGACAGGCAATTGCGCCGGCCGCACCGGCAGGTACAGCGTCTGCTCGACACTGACGCCATCCGCGTGGGCGAGCTTGATTGTGATCGAGGCATCGCCTGCCGTCTGCGCGACGAGCGGTACAGTCACGGATTGCCGCTTGCCGGGCTCCAGCGTCAGCTTGGAGGGCAGCGGCGCGTTGCCGGTTGACAGGTCGCCGGTTGTCTCGACGGACAGGGCGTAGTCGCCCGCGGGCCCGTCAGTGTCGGCGACGTCGAGGCGCATGACGGCGCTGTCGCCGGGCGCCATGAAGCGCGGCAGGCCGGCGGTGATCACCACCGGATCGCGCACGATGACGTCGGTCTGCGCATGCCCGACCGCTTCCTTGGTCCAGGCCACCGCCATGACTCGGACAGTGCCGTTGAACTGCGGAATGTCGAAGTCGATGCGCGCCTTGCCGTCGGCGTCGAGCTGGACCGGGCCGGAGAAGAAGGCGACCAGCTTTTCGGTGGGCGGGCTGCCCTGCGTCTGCATGTTGGCGCCGTCGCCACCGGTGCGCAGCTTGCCGGCGACGCCGAGCGAACCATCGATCAGGCGGCCGTAGAGGTCGCGCACCTCCATGCCCAGCATGCGCTGGCCGAAGAACCAGTTCTCCGGGTCCGGCGCCTTGTAGTTGGTCAGGTTGAGGATGCCGACGTCGACGGCCGCGACCGTGACATAGGCGTTGGAGCCGGGCGCCACGCCCGCCACCGCGACCGGGATCGACAATTGCTGGCGCGGCATGGTCTTTTCCGGTGGCGTCAGCGTGACGGCGAGCTTCTTCGAGCCGGGATCGACCTTCAGCCATTTCACGCCGATGGCGCGGGCCGGCATGCGCGATTCCTGCGCATCGCCGGGCCGGAACAGCGTCGCCGTTATGTAGGCGCCGGCGCCCCAGTCGTCGCCGACGGGGATGTCGACCGTGCCACCGCCGGCCGGAATGCTGGCGGTGACGGTCTTCAGCAGCTTGTCGGCGCCGATGGCGACGAGAAGTTCGCCGGCAAAATGCGGCGAGACCTTCAGCTTGGCCACTTCGCCGGCGGCGTAAGTATCCTTGTCGAGCGCGATCTCGAGGCCGTCGGGCGTCTCGGTCGTGGTCGAGGAAACGTACCAGCCGGCATCGAATTCATAGCTGGTCGCCGGCCCCTCGGCATCGGCCGTCTCGACTTCCAGGCGGTAGCGTCCCCAGTCGACTGGCAGAGACACTGTCGCCTCGCCGTCGGCGGAAAGGTCGACCTGGCCATTGGCCACCGACTTGGTGAAGGCGACGGCTTCGTAGTTCCACGAATTGTTGGAGCGGTACCACTGATAATTGCGCTCGACCTTGACCAGCGACCATTGCGCGCCCTTCAGCGTCTCGCGCTTGCCGTTGGGATCGACGGCGATCAGGTTGAACTTTGCGGTGCCGCCTTGCGGCACCTCGTCGCCGTCGAAGTTCGGGCGGATGCCGATCATCTCGCCCTGCGGGCGGACGCCGATATTGAGCGAGCGCTCGACGGCGCGGCCGCCGGTCTCGCGCATGCGCACCGTAACCTTGGCGTCGACCAGCTTTGTGGTCGAGGGCAACTGGTCGACGGTCACGGGGAAAGTCGCCTTGCCGTTGTCGCCGACGACGGGCAGGTTGGTGAAAGGCGTTACCGAGGGCTCGGCCGACTGCTCGTCGGCAAGGCCGAAGGAGTAGCCCTTGAAGCGGTCCCAGGTCCTGGTCGTGGACAGCGTCAGTTCGCCCTCCAATGCCAGGCCGGCGGCCGGGGCGCCATAGAGGAAGCGCCCGTCGACGGTGACGTTGGCGCTCTCGCCGCGCGCGATCTCCTGCTTGTCGGCGGTGAGGTCGAACTCGATGCGATCCGGCACGAAGTCCTCGACGAGGAACATCTGGCTGGCCACGGCCGGCTGCTTGGGATCGGTGTGGATCGCCACGGTCCAGGTGCCGCGCATGGCGTTGGTTTCGAGCGGCAGGTCGACGGCATGGCCGCCCGCCGAGACGCCATCGCTGACGATGCGGCGGTCCTCGACGCCGTCGGGGCGGGTGAAGATGAAGGTGAGCGGCAGGTTGTCCACCGCCTTCGCCGCGCTGTCACGGGCAAGTGCCGCAACATGCACCTCCTCGCCGGCGCGGTAGATGCCGCGCTCGGTCCAGGCATAGACGTCGAGCGCGCCGGGCGCGGCGCGCCCCGTCACACCACGGTCGGACAGGTCGAAGCCGGCGCGACCCATGTCGAGGAAGACGAAATCGCTGTCGCCCTGCTTGGCCATCAGCACGGCCGGCACCATGCCGCCTTCACCGCGCGTCAGGCCGGGATTGAAGACGGCGCGCCCCTCGGCGTCGGTCTTGGCCGTGCCGAGGATCTCGTTGTTCCTGGCAAGCAGCGTCAGTTCGGCGCCGGCGATCGGCTTTGCGCTGCCGAGCGAGCGGGCAAAGACGTTGAGCCCGTCCTGGCCGGTATAAGTGGACAGGCCGATGTCGGAGACGACGAACCATTGCGTGGCGCGCGAGTTGTAGCTGTCGCTCTTGTCGTTGGCGGGCTGCGCGGTGAGCACATAGACGCCGGGCTTGCGCTGCGGCAGCGCTTCGTCGACGGGGAAGGAGGTGGTCACCTCCTTGTTGAGGTCGTTGCCGACCTCAAGTTTGCCCTGCCAGATCGGCTCGCCCATCTGGTCGGAAATGGTCGAGATGTCGTAGCCGTCGAGCTGGCGCAGGAACTGGTAACCGGAGAGAAGCTGCGCCAGCGAGCGGTCGCCGATGCGGTAGAGCTTCATGTCGGCGGCGTCCATGTTGACGGTGACGACCGGGATGCCGCGCCGCGCGCCAGCCGGCAGCACGAAGCTATCGCCGGTGAAGCGCACCGAGGCGGCGCGGTCCTGCACATAGATCGACAGCGTGGTCGGCACCGCCGTGACCTCGCCGATGGCGGCAGGCAGGCCGGCGCGGAAGGTCACGTCATAATGCTGGCCGTGCTCAAGTCCCTCGACGCAGATCTGCTTGTCCTTGGCCTCGACGCCCTTCGGCGCCGCATTGTCGACGGTGACGAACTGGGCATAGTCGACGCCGCTCTTCACCAGCTCTTCCGAGAACTGGGCGCAGATGCGTGGCGCACTGGTGTCGGCGTCGACGGAATGGTCGATGACGCGGAAGCCCTTGCGCGACTTCAGGTCCTCATACTCGGCCCGCACGGCCGGCGAATTGACCAGCCCCAGGCTCGCCTCATAGGCCTGCAGGGCCGGGCGGAAGAGGTCGCGGCGGTCGAGGCCGGCGGCGATCAGCGCCAGCACCTCGGCGCGCGCCGATTTCGTGCGCGACAGCTTGTAGGCGTTGAAACCGGCGGAGGTGGCATTGGCCGGCAGGGTGGAGGCTTCGTTTGTGTTGGCGGCCGGCTGGACTGCAAGTGTCTCGCGCGCCAGGGCGAGCCAAAGCTTGCCGTCGTCCGGCAACAGCGAGACGGCGCCCTCGTAGCGCAGCATGGCGGAGCGGTGGTCGCCGGTCAGCGCCGATTGCTCGGCCGCAGCCTCCAGCGAAGCGAGCCCGTCGGTCGGCTTCACATAGGCCGGCCCGGTGAGCTTGTCCTTGTACTGCTGGGCCTGGTCGGCCATCCAGTTGGGGAAGAAGGTGATTGCCGGCGGCGCGCCGATGTCGGGCTCGCCGTCCACATTGACCACCTTGCCGGCAACTGCGCCGGCAAAGGGTTTCATCTGGTTGTAGTCGGATTTGAGGAAACACCATTTGGCCTTGGTGTTGTAGGTGAAGGCGCGACAGCTGGGATCGCCGAGACAGGTCGTCTTGCACTGATCGAGGCTGACGTTCTGGTCGGACCGGAGATCGAAGCCGAAATAATCCGAGTTGTCCGACGTCACCACCCGCCGTGCCTCGGCTCCCTGCGCGGCGCCATTCAACGCCATCAGCAGAAAGACCAGCACCGACAAGCCACGAACCGCGTGCATTGCCATGACACCCTCCCGACAATCTGCCTTCGCGCCGCCCGATACCCGAATCGTTTCAAGGGTTAAAGCGCGAGTATTCCCAAGTTCCGTAACGCCTGGATGCGCCCGGATGGCCGCATATCGCTCCAGTGCCCAAGTTTGTTCAAGCTTCAGTCAGGCTTGTCAACGCAAGGGCGCGACGGGGAACCGCCCGTCGACGGTTTCTTTTCCGGCCAAGGACCGGTATGGGACAGTCGTTTCACGGGATTGGGGATCACACTTTCTTGCGGCGACGCAAAAGGTGTGAATTCCAAGCCCGTCCTATTTCAGACAATTGGATTGTGGCCCCTTTACGAGCGCTTCAGAACTTCATTCCAATTTTAGTTTTGCGAATTAGGTTGCGGTCGAATTAGGTTGTTTTAATGCCCGTGCGTGAAGAGCAGATGTCAGGAAGGGCCGCGCCAGGGCGCGTGCTTCCGCGCGTCCTGCTCGCCGCCGCACTGTGCGCGACCACGCTCGCCGTTGAATCGAAGGCTGCCGCTGCTTTCGAGATTTTCGGCATCAAGCTATGGGGATCCTCCAAGAACGAGGATGCCGATATCGTCGATCCGCTGCGCTATTCGACCTCGATCACGTCGTCGGACGCGGACAAGGACCTCATCAAGAAACTGGAGAACGCTTCGGCGCTCAAGGGCGACGAGGATCATCCGGTTTCCGGCTCGCTTGGCCTGCTGGCCAAGGCGCGTTCCGATCGCGAGCAACTCGTGGCGGCGCTCTACGCCGACGCACGCTATGAGGGCATCGTCAACATCTCTATTGCTGGCAAGTCGCTGGACGAATTACCGCCCGACGCGGAATTCAAGGGACCGCAGCCGATCCCGGTCGAGATCAACGTGACCGCGGGACCGAGATTCACGCTTGGCAACATCCACCTCAAGGGCGACGCGGCGGGGCTGATGAGCGCCGACTACGGTCTGATCGCCGGCGGCGACGCGGGTTCAGGCGCCGTGCTCAGGGCCGAGGCGCTGATCGTGCGGACCTTGAAGGAACAAGGCAGGCCACTGGCCAAGGTCACGGATCGCGAGATCGTCGCCGACCACGCCACCGCGACGCTCGATGTGACGCTGACGGTCGCGGCCGGCCCGGTGGCCGGCTACGGCGCCACCACCGTCGAGGGCACCGACAAGGTGGATCGCGACTTCACCGAATACATGACCGGGCTGAAACGGGGCCGGCAGTACTCGCCCCAGGAGATCAGCGACGCGCGCGACCGGCTGCTGGCGCTCGAAGTGTTCAACAGCGTCACCTTCAAGGAGGCCGACCAGCTCGACGCCGACGGCAACATCCCGATCGATGTCCGGGTGAGTGAGCGCAAGCCCCGTTTCTTCGGTGTCGGCGGTACCTATTCCACCATCGACGGGCTCGGGCTCGAGGGGTACTGGGGCCACCGCAACCTGTTCGGCCACGCCGAGAAACTGCGCATAGACGGCGCCATCAGCGGCATCGGCACCAACAGCGTCAGCAAGCTCAACTACAATGCCGGCATCATGTTCGAGAAGCCCGGCGTGATCGGGCCGGCGTCGAAGTTCTTCGCCAACGTCAAGACGGTGTTCGAGCACCCGGACGCCTACGACCACTTCTCGATCAAGGGCGGCGTCGGCCTGTCCTATGAACTGGACAAGAAGCAGACGGTGTCGGCGGAAGTATCGCTCGACTATTCCAGGATCCACGACGCTTTCGGCGAACATCGCTACCTGATCGCCAGCGTGCCGCTGCAGTATGTCTACGACAACCGCGACAATCGGCTCAACCCGACGAGAGGCTTCCGTGTGCTTGCCTATGCCGAGCCGAGCTACGACTTGCTGAGCGGCGCGACCTTCCTCAAGCTGCGGGGTGAGGGCTCGGCCTACCAGTCGCTGGACAGCGCCAGCAAGTTCGTCTTCGCCGAGCGCGTCGCCATCGGCTCGATCGTCGGCACCGATCTCGAACATGTGCCCGCCGATCGTCGCTTCTATTCCGGTGGCGGTGGCTCGGTGCGCGGCTATGCCTATCAGGGCATCGGTCCGAGAGACAGCACCGGGCAACCCACCGGCGGCCTCTCCTACTTCGAGACCTCGGTCGAGATGCGCATGGCCGTCACAGATACGATCGGCATCGTGCCGTTCATCGATGCCGGCACAGTTTCAATCCGGCAGACGCCGAGCTTCTCCAACCTCAAGGTCGGCGCCGGCGTCGGCCTGCGCTACATCACACCGTTCGGGCCGCTGCGCATCGACGCGGCCGTTCCGCTCAACCGCGATCCTGGCGATCCGCGTTTCGGTATTTATGCCGGCATCGGGCAGGCGTTCTGACGATGAAGACTTTCTGGCGCATCCTTCGCATCCTTTCCTATACGCTGCTCGTCGTCCTGGCCGCGGCGATCGGTGCGCTTGTCGTGCTGACCAAGACCGAGCGCGGTCGCGCCAATCTCGCCAACATGGTCTCGAGCCTCGCCTCCACACCGGACCGCAAGGTCACGGTGAGCGGCCTGGACGGTATCTGGTCGGGAGCGCTGCGCGTCGACCACGTCGTTCTGGAAGACCGTGAAGGCGCCTGGCTGGTGGCGCGCGAGGTTGCTGTCGACTGGTCGCCCCTGGCGCTTCTTTCCAGGAATTTCAGTGCCGACCGCATCGGCGTCGGTCGCATCGAGCTCGCGCGTCTGCCGGTGGCCAGCACCACGCCAAGCCAGAGCAGCAGCGGCGCGACGACCTTGCCTGTTTCGCTCGACATCAAGCGCATCGAAATCCCCGAGATCGCTCTCGGGCAGGCTCTTGCCGGCAGTGGCGTCGCCGAGCTTTCGGCGACGGGTTCCGCCAAGGTCGACGCCGCGCCGCTCGCCGTGGACACGGTGCTCAACGTCAGCCGCCATGATGGCAGGCAGGGCGCGGTGGACGCCAAGGTCCATTTCGCGCCCGCCGACAACAAGCTCGACCTCGACGTCAGGGCGTCCGAGCCTGCGGGCGGCATCATCGCCAATCTGCTCCAGCTGCCGGACGCGCCGCCGGTCGACATCCAGGTGTCGGGCAGCGGGCCGCTGGCCAATTGGAGCGGCAACGGCACCTTCGCCGTCGACGGGCAGGTGGTGACGAGGCTTTCCGCCCGCAACCAGCAGACCGACAAGGGCAACCATGTCGAAGCCAGCGGCGATGGCGACTTCGAACGTTTCCTGCCCGAGAACTTCAAGCCTCTGGTTGCCGGCAAGACCAGCTTCGACGTCGCCGCCACGGTGCTGGCGACCGGCGGTATCGAGGTGCGTCGCGCCAATCTCGAGAGCGATGCCGTGCATGGCACGGTCAAGGGCATCGTCGATCCGGCCGGCGCCTCCGACCTGGCTGTCGACCTCGCCGCAAAGGGCGCGCCGGTGGTGATCAGCGTCGGCTCGAAGGCACAACCGATCACGCTCGCCATAAAGGGCGCCACAGCGCGGGCCTTCGGCGATGGCAAGGCGCCGATCATCGACGTCGGCGCTTCGCTCGTTTCAATCGTCGCCGGCGGCACGCGGCTCGATGACCTCAGCGCCGAGGTTCATTCAGACGCCTTCGACATCCAGAACCGCAGCGGGCCGGTCAATATCAAGCTGGCGGCCGGAGGCCTCAAGACCGACCTCGCGACGCTGGCGCCTCTGGTCACCGGCAAGGTGACGGCCGACCTCGCGGGTGCCATCGGCAAGGACCAGGTGACGCTCGACAAGGGCACGCTGCGCTCCGACGCACTCAACGCCTCGCTCACCGCCGCCGTTGCGCTCGCGGACCTGTCGATGACGTTGAAGATGAACGCCGACGCGGTATCGACGGCACTGCCGCCGCAGATCAGCTCGCTGCTGGGCGAGCGCGTGCAGTTCTCGGCCACCGCCACGCGCGACCCGAAAGGCGCCTTTGCCGCCAATTCGCTGGAATTCACCTCCGGCTCGGTCAGCGCCAGCGGCACCGCCAGCATGCATGGCACCGATATTCAGGCCGACATCAAGGGCAAGCTCGGCGACGTGTCGACCCTTTCCTCGCTGGCGGGCGTGCCGCTCGCCGGCGCGATCGATTTCGCGCTGTCGGCGAACGGCGCCAGCACGGCGCCTGACTTTAACGTCTCGGCCACCAGCGACAGCCTGACGGCGTCCGGGCGCACCGTAAAGGCGGTCAAGCTTGCCGCTTCCGGCAAGGCAGATATCAACAATCCAGCCGCCAACGTCTCGCTGACCGGATCGGCCGAGGGGCAGCCGCTCGACATCCGGGCGGCATTGGTGACCAACGAGGGCAAACGCTCCATCAAGGGCCTCAACCTGTCGCTCGGCGACAGCAAGGTGTCGGGCGATCTCGCGCTCGATGACAGCTTCCTGCCCCTGGGAACGTTGACGCTGCAGGTGCCCGACCTCGGGCCGCTGGCGGCTCTCGGCGGGCAGACCGTGACCGGCGATATCAACGGCACGATCGGCTTCGCCAAGGATGGCGATGCGCCGACGATCTCGATCGACGCCAGGAGCACGGCTATCGCGCGCGAGGCGGTGACGGCCAAGGCCATTTCCGTCAACGCCCTGATCGCGAACTACCTCAAGGCGCCGGCGATCGCCGGCTCGATCAAGGCCGACGGTGTCACGTCCGGCAGCACCGAGATCAGCGGCATCGGCGTCGACCTCAAGCGTGATGGCGATTGGACCAACTTCACCGGCGGGGCAACGATATCGGGGATACCGGCGACGGCATCCGGTCGAGTCAAGATCGCCAGCGGCACCACCAGCGTCGAGATCGGTTCGGGCGAAGCCACCGTGCACGGCATCAAGGCGGCAATCGCCGAGCTGTCCTCACTCGCCATCGCCAACGGTACCGCCACCATCGAGAAGCTGGCGCTCGACCTGGGCGGTGGCTCGGTGACCGTATCGGGCAGCGCCGGCCAGGCGCTCGACGTGACAGCGGTGATATCGGCGCTGCCGGCTGCGCTGGCCAACGAATTCTCCCCTGGACTCGGCGTAGCCGGCACGCTGGACGGCACGGCGCGGGTGACCGGCTCGCCGTCGGCACCCGACGTTCAATTCGGCGCGCGGATGGTGGGCGTCGAGACGAACCAGACGCGCCAGGCCGGGCTCGGTCCGCTCGCGCTCGACGCGGCCGGCAGCTACACGCCGGCCGGCGGTGTGGTGGTCGACAAGGCGACGCTCTCCGGCGAAAAGATCGCCGGCACCGCGCATGGCACCATCAATCCCAACGGCGCGAACGACTTCTCGCTCGACCTTGCATCGAAGGACGGCGCCAGCCTGCCGCTCGCCTTTGGCGATCCAACGAACCCGACCAAGATCGAACTCGGGACGCTTTCGGCGAAGGCGACCGGCCCGGCTGCACAGACGCGGCTTGACGTCACCGCCGCGCTGCCGTCGCTGGTGGCCGGCCCAGCCACGGCAAAGGCGGTTTCGGTGCTGCTGCATTCCGACGGTTTCGACGTCACGAAACGGGCAGGACCTGTTTCCGCCACGGTTTCCGCCGACCGGATCGACCTCGCCAACGCGTCGCTGGCGCCGCTTCTCGCCGGCAAGGTCGTGGCGCAGGTGGCCGGCAACCTCACGCCCGACGCGTTCGGCATCGAGAACGGCTCCTTGCGCAGCGACGCGTTGAATGCCGGCCTCACCGGCAAGGTCTCGCTGGCCGACGGAGCCGTCGACCTCAACCTCAAGGCGGATGCGGCCGCGAGTGCTTTGCCGGCAGCGGCGCGCGGACTGCTGGGCGAGCGTGCCACGCTGAATGCCGCACTCAAGCGCGACGCGGGTGGCGACATCACCGTCAATCCGATCAGGCTGGCTTCCGGTCCGCTCAGTGCGGATGGCCAGGCCAGTGTCACCGACAACAAGGTCAGCGCCGTCATCAAGGGCGTGCTTGCTGATATTTCGGGCTTGTCGAAGGACGCCAAGGGCGCGATTTCCTTTTCGCTCAACGCTGACGGCCCGGTGGCGGCGCCTGATCTCTCCATGACGGTAGGAAGTGACCGGCTGACGGTCGCGGAGCGCGAGATCACCGGGCTGAAGCTCACCGCCACCGGCAAGGCCGACGCGGCAAACCCGGCCGCCAACGTCCAGCTTACCGGTAACGTCGCGGGCCAACCCCTGCAGGGGAGCGCGGTGCTGGCGACGACCAACGGCCAGAGCGCGATCAACGGACTGTTGCTGTCCTTGGGCAAGAACCGGATTTCGGGCGATCTGGCCCTGGATGAGAAATTCGTGCCCGCGGGCACGATCGCCATCGACCTGCCCGACATCGGGCCGCTGGCGGCGCTGGCGCTCCAGAAGGCGGCGGGCGACGTGCGCGGCACGATCGTCTTCACCAAGAAGGGAGACGCGCCGCAGGTAGCCGTCAGGGTCAACACCGCCATGCTCACGCGCGGCGACCTGCAGGCGAAAGCGGTCTCGATCGACGCGCTTGTCGCCAACTATCTCGCGGCTCCAGTCATCTCCGGCAAGATACAGGCCGACACCGTCACCTCGGGCGGCACGGTAATCAGCGGCATCAATGTCGACCTCAAGCGCGACGGCGACTGGACCGGCTTTTCGGGCGGCGCCACGGTCAAGGGCATTCCGGCCAAAGCGGCCGGCAGGGTCAAGGTTGCCGGCGGCGCGACGACGATCGAACTCGCTTCGGGCCAGGCCACCGTGCAGGGTATCAAGGCGGCGATCGCCCAGGCCTCGACGATCTCGATCGCCAACGGCAACACCTCGTTGGACAAGCTGGTCCTCAACCTCGGCGGCGGCACCGCCACGGTGACCGGCAAGGTCGGCCAGTCGCTCGACATCAACGCAGCACTTGCGCGCGTGCCGGTCTCGCTCGCCAACAGCTTCTCGCCGGGCCTCGACGCCGCCGGATCGATCTCGGGCACGGTCAAGGTGACGGGCGCTCCGGCCAATCCGGCTGTCGCCTTCGACCTCAACGCCAGCGGCATACAGACGTCGCAGACGCGCGGCGCAGGTCTCGGTGGGGTCGCGGTTTCGTCGACCGGAACGTTCGGCGGCAACAGGCTGACCTTCCAGGCCAATCTCAGCGACGGCGCCGGCCTTGGATTGAAGGGCGGCGGCTCGGTCACGATGGCGGGAACGCCGGATCTGGCACTCGATTTCAATGGCAAGGTCCCATTCGGTTTCCTAGCCGCAAAGCTAGCCGCGCAGGGTCTGGCGCTGACTGGCGCCGCCAACGTCAACGTGCAGGTGCGCGGCCCCGCGACCGCGCCGGTGATCAGCGGCACGGTCTCGACATCGGGAGCCCGGCTGGTCGACGCGCGCTCCGGCCTCGCCGTCAACAATCTCGCCGCCGACGTGTCGATCGGCGGCGGCGTGGCCAGGATCAACCGGCTGACCGGCACGCTGTCGACGCGCGGCAGCATCTCTGCCAGCGGTACGGTCGGCATCGATCCGGCGCAGGGCTTCCCGGCCGATCTTTCGATCAAGCTGGTCGACGGCCGCTACACGGACGGCAGGGTGGTGACCGCCAATCTCGGTGGCGACCTGACGATCAAGGGGCCGCTGGTTTCCGCGCCGGCCATCGCCGGCACCGTCAACCTGGCCCGCACCGTCATCACCGTGCCGGAGAAGCTGCCTGGCTCACTCTCGGCGCTCGACGTGCGGCACAAGAATGCCTCGGCCGCGGTGCGGGCCCAGGACAAGGCGCTGCGTCCGGCCCAGGCAAGCGGCGGCTCCGGCTCCGGCGGAAGCGGCCTTACCCTCGACATCACGGTCAACGCGCCGAACCAGATCTTCATCCAGGGCAGGGGCGTCGATGCCGAGCTCGGCGGCTCACTGAAATTGACCGGGCCGGCCTCGTCGCCGCAGGCCGTCGGCACATTCACGCTGCAGCGTGGGCGGCTGTCGATCCTCGGCAAGCGGCTGACCTTCACCGAGGGCACGGTCGGCTTCTCCGGCTCGCTGGTGCCGACCCTGAACCTGACGGCCGAAACCACCACCACCAGCGCTACGGTCACCATCGTGGTGTCGGGCGAGGCGACCAATCCGAAATTCACCTTCAGTTCGGTGCCGGCCCTGCCGGAGGACGAGATCCTGGCGCAGCTCATCTTCGGCCGCTCGATGTCGAACCTGTCGCCGCTGCAGATCGCGCAACTCGCCGAAGCCGCGGGCCAGCTCGCCGGAGTCGGCGGCTCGACTTCCTTGCTGGAGAACCTGCGCAACGCCATCGGTGTCGACGATCTCGACGTGACGACGGACGACAAGGGCGGTACCTCGGTTTCGGCCGGCAAGTACCTGAACGATCGCACCTATGTGACGATCCAGAAGGGTGACAAGCCAGGCTCCGGCAAGGCGACGATCAACCTCAATGTCGGACGGGGCGTCAAGCTGCGTGGCGAGGCCAACGATGCGGGCGAGGCCAAGGGCGGCGTGTTCTACGAGAAGGAATACTAGGCGGGATCAGTTCAAGCCGAGCCAAGCATCTCGCTCTATCCATTTGATTTGGCAGCCATTGTGAAACGCCGCCTGTTTGAGCCTGGGGCAGCGGGTGTTCCCGAGGCGGCGGCTCTCCTGGCCCCACATCACGCTTGCGTTGGCGCTGTCATCGCCGGCGCGAAGGGCTCATTGTAGGCGCCCTTTCCCATGGTGTGGAATCTGCGCGCAATAGCAAATTTGCGTCAAGACTGTCGCTATCGCGCGAACCGCCTCCATCCCAAAGTTGCACATTCTCCAGTCTGTTCTCCATTCATGCCGTCGTCTTTGACATCGCGGCATGGATGCGGAATGTTAAATGGCGGAAAGCCAACAATGGGAGCGAATAATCATGGCAATCTATAAAAGCAACGGCGACCGTGTGCCCGATCACATCCGGGACATGGCCGCGAAAGCCCGGGCGGGCGAGGTGGACCGTCGCGAGTTCCTGGCGCTTGCCAGCATCTTCGGCGCGTCGACGGCTATGGCTTACGGCATGTTGGGGCTTGCCGCGCCGACGCCGGCCAAGGCCGATGAAGTGCAGGGCAAGAAGGGCGGCGTGATCAAGGTCGCGATGTCGGTGAAGGATCCTAAGGATCCGCGCACGGCCGACTGGTCGGAAATCGCCAACGCCGAACGCCAGGCGCTCGAGCCGCTGGTGAAGTACACGCACCAGTACACGTTCGCGCCGTATCTGCTGGCGGGCTGGGACATCAATGACGACGCCACCGAATACACGCTTCATGTGCGTCCGGGCGTCGAGTGGAACAATGGCGACAAGTTCACCGCCGACGACGTGATCTACAATTTCACCCGCTGGGCCGACAAGGCGGCCGAAGGCAACTCGATGCCGGGCCGCCTGGGCAGCCTCGTCGACGAGAAGACCAAGAAGCTGAGCGAAGGATCGATCGTCAAGGTCGACGACATGACGGTCAAGCTGAAGCTCAGCAAGCCCGACATCGCCCTCATCGCCAACCTGACCGACTACCCGGCGCTGGTCGTGCACAAGACCTTCGATGAGAAGGGCGCCAACTTCAAGAACTGCCCGATCGGCACCGGCCCGTTCGAACTCGTCTCCTACGATGTCGGCCAGAAGGTGGTCTACAAGCGTCGCGAGACCGGCAAGTGGTGGCAGGGCGACGTGTTCCTCGACGGCGTCGAGTTCATCGACTACGGCACCGATCCGGCCGCGACCGTCTCGGCCTTCGAGTCTGGCGAGGTGCAGACCAACCACGAGACGACCGCCGACTACGTCAAGATCATCGAAGGCGTCGGCGCGCCGGTTTCGGAAGTGGTGACCGCGGCCACCGTGGTGTCGCGCTTCAACATCACCCACAAGCCCTATGACGACCAGAAGGTTCGTCAGGCGATGCTGCTTGCCGTCGACAACGCGACCGTGCTGCAGCTCGGCTACGGCAATGCCGGAACGGCGGCCGAGAACCACCACGTCGCGCCGATCCATCCGGAATATGTCAAGCTGCCCGAGGTCAAGCGCGACATCGCCAAGGCCAAGCAGATGCTGACGGAAGCCGGCGTCATCGACTTCGAGCACGAGCTGATCTCGAACGACGAGGACTACCACAAGAACACCACGGACGCGATCGCGGCCCAGTTGCGCGAAGCCGGCATCAAGGTAAAGCGCACCGTGCTGCCGAGCTCGACCTTCTGGAATGACTGGACGAAGTACCCGTTCTCGGAAACCAACTGGAACATGCGTCCGCTGGGCATCCAGGTCATCGCTATCGCCTACCGCACCGGTGAAGCCTGGAACGAGACGGCCTATGCCAATCCGGACTTCGACAAGAAGGTCAACGAGGCGCTCGGCATCGCCGATGCGGAGAAGCGCAAGGTGGTGATGAAGGATATCGAGCAGATCTTGCAGGATTCCGGCATCATCATTCAGCCCTACTGGCGCAAGCTCTACATCAACATCAAGCCCGAGGTTAAGAACCACTCGATGCACCCCACCTACGAGCACGACTTCGGCAAGGTCTGGCTCGACAAGGCGTGACGTTTTGCTCGGCGCAGGCGCGGGGGCTCAGCCCCGCGCCTCTGCCAGCGTTGCCGCCGCCTGTCGCGGCGGCGGCGTGACGTCGCAAGGTTTTTCGACACAGGGTTGATTGCATTTGACCCCAACCCGGCCGGCAGGGGGGCGCAATGTTCACATTCATAGCCAGACGCATCGGCACGATCTTGCTGACGATGCTGTGCCTGACCATGGTCGTCTTCTTCCTGGTCAACCTCGAGCCGAACCTGAAGAAGCTGGCGATCAGCCAGACCGAAATGCACACGCCCCCCGATCAGCTCGAAAGCTGGCTGGTCAAGAACGGCTACCGCCAGAATTTCTTCCTGCGCTACGGACAATGGCTCGGCGTGCTGCAGAAAGCGCCGCTCGCCGACCCGGCGACGGGCAAGGTCCAGCCACGTTTCAGCTTCTGCAAGGAGCCGATGGAACCCACCTTCTCGGGCGTCCTGCAGGGCGATTTCGGCTGCTCCACCAAATTCAAGACAACGGTTTCGGCAAAGCTCTTCCCGGCGCTCGCGGCCACCGGCACGCTGATGTTCTGGGTTCTGATGGTCATGGTGCCGATATCGCTGCTCATCGGCATCCTGGCCGGCATGCGCGAAGGGTCCCGAACCGATCGCGTCCTGTCCGTCGCCTCGATCGCCACGACGGCGACGCCTGAATACGTCTCCGGCGTCATCTTCACCGTCATCTTCGCGTCGTGGCTCGGCTGGCTGAACGGTTCCGCGGCCTCGGCCAGTCAGGGTATCACCTTCTACAATTTCACGCTGCCGGTGATCACGCTGGCCATCTACGGCATCGGCTACATCGCGCGGATGACACGTGCATCGATGGTCGAGGTGATGACGCAGCAATATATCCGCACCGCGCGCCTCAAGGGGCTTTCCTTCGGCAGCGTAGTGGTCAAGCACGCGCTGCGCAACGCGCTGATCGCGCCGTTCACGGTCATCATGTTGCAGTTTCCCTGGCTGCTCACCGGCGTCGTCATCGTCGAGGTGATGTTCCGCTACCAGGGCTTCGGCTACACGCTGGTCGAGGCCGCCGGCAACAACGACATCGACCTTCTGCTCGGCTGCTCGCTGGTCTCGGTGTTCATCGTGCTGATCACCCAGCTCATCTCCGATGTCGGCTACGCCTACCTCAATCCGCGTATCAGAGTTCAGTAGGAGGACGGGAGATGCAGGTCCAATATCTCAGCGCCTTCCAGGTGGTGCTCGAAGTTCTGGCGCGTTTCTGGCCGGTGTGGGTGGCGCTCTTCATCGTCATGGGGGCGAGCTTCGTCTACAAGAAGAAGCTCGCGCTCTATGGCCAGCTCTTCGACAGCAGCGTCGGCATCGCCGGCGTCGCCATCTGCCTGTTCTGGCTGTTCACGGCGATTTTCGCCTCGACGATCTCGCCCTTCGATCCGCTGGCTCAGGTGCCTGCCATGAAGGACACGCTGCCAGGCGCGGTCGAGGCGCAGTCAGGCCTGGCCTATCTCTTCGGCGGCGACAAGCTCGCCCGCGACGTGTTCTCGCGCATGGTCTATGGCAGCCAGATCGTGCTGATCATCGCGCCCGCCGCAACCGGCTTCGCGCTGATGGTGGGCATCACGCTCGGCCTGCCTGCCGGCTACTATGGCGGCAAGATCGATACGATCCTGTCCTTCCTCGCCAACCTGGTCCTGGCCTTCCCGGTCATCCTGCTGTTCTACCTGCTGGTGACGCCGGGCATCATGGACACGCCGATCCCCTATGCCATGGCCGGCCTGTTCTTCCTGTTCCCGATCATCTTCTTCTCGGTGCTGTTCTGGACCCGCTACAAAAACCGTCCCGACCGGATCTACATCCTGCTCGGACTCACGCTGGTGATTGGCGGCTGGATCTATGCCGGCCTGGTTTTCGACAAGGACCCGCTGAAGATCGTCCACATCGATCCCAACCAGCTCAACATCTTCGTGGCCGTGGTGTTCGCGTCCAGCCCGGGCGTGTTCCGCATCGTGCGCGGCCTGACCATGGACATCAAGACGCGCGACTACGTGGCCGCGGCGCAGACGCGTGGTGAATCGCCCTGGTACATCATGCTGTGGGAAATCCTGCCCAACGCACGCGGCCCGCTGATCGTCGATGCCTGCCTGCGCATTGGCTACACCACGATACTGCTTGGCACGCTGGGCTATTTCGGGCTGGGCCTCGCGCCCGAAAGCCCGGACTGGGGCACGGCGATCAAGGATGCGAGCCGCCTGCTGCGCTCCTTCATCCATCCGGCGCTGCCGCCGACGATCGCGCTGATGTCCTTCGTGCTGGGACTGAACCTGTTGGCCGACTCGCTGCGTGAGCAATCGATGAAGGATTGATGATGGGGCTTTCGGCCCCATCTTCCAGGAAACAAGGATTGGAGCGACCCATGAACGAGGCAGTTCGAGATCCAGCCAAGTCGACCAATGCGCCGATCATCGAGATCGAGAACCTGTCGATCTCCTTCTTCACCCGCAAGGGCGAGATCCCGGCCGTCATGGATTTTTCCTGCACGGTCATGCCGGGCGAGGCGATGGGCATCGTCGGCGAGTCCGGCTGCGGCAAGTCGACCGTGTCGCTCGGAATCATGCGTGACCTCTCCAACATCGGCAAGATCGTCGGCGGCCGGATCAAGTTCCAGGGCCGCGACATGGGCGAAATGTCCGACGAAGAGCTTCGCGCCATCCGCGGCAACAAGATCGCCATGATCTACCAGGAGCCGATGGCTAGCCTCAATCCGGCGATGAAGGTCGGACAGCAGCTCATGGAAGTGCCGCTGATCCACGACAAGGTGTCGAAGGAAGAAGCTTACAGCCGGGCGCTCGAAATGGTGCGCGCCGTGAAGCTGCCCGATCCCGAGCGCATGATGCGTTCGTATCCGCACCAGCTTTCGGGCGGCCAGCAGCAGCGCATCGTCATCGCCATGGCGCTGCTGTCGAAGCCGGCGCTGCTCCTGCTCGACGAGCCAACGACGGCGCTGGACGTCACGGTCGAGGCGGGTATCGTCGAACTGGTCAAGGGACTGGGCGAGAAGTTCGGCACCTCGATGATCTTCGTGTCGCACAATCTCGGCCTGATCCTGGAAACCTGCGACCGCATCACGGTCATGTATTCAGGCGAGGCGGTGGAGACGGGCAAGATCGAGGACGTCTTCGATCGCATGCGCCATCCCTACACGCAGGGCCTTTTCCGCTCGATACCGCTGCCCGGCGCCGACAAGAATTCCCGCCCGCTGGTTTCGATCCCCGGGCAGTTGCCCTTGCCGCACGAGCGGCCGAAGGGCTGCAATTTCGGGCCGCGCTGCCACCATTTCGTCGAAGGCGTCTGCAACGCGGCCGAGATTCCCATGGTGCCGGTCGAGGGGCATGACGGGCACTTCTCGCGCTGCGTCCGCTTCAACGAGATCGACTGGGAGGCGCTCCCGCCCGGAGCCAAGCAGGCCAACGAGCGCGTCGAGCCCGGCCAGCCGGTGCTCAAGATCGACGACCTGAAGAAATACTACCGGGTCGGCGGCAGCGAGGTGTTCGGCTCCAGCGAGGCACGCGTCGTCAAGGCCAACGAGACGATCTCGTTCACCGCGCGCGAATCCGAGACGGTCGCCATCGTCGGTGAATCCGGTTGCGGGAAGTCGACGCTCGCCAAGGTGCTGCTGGGACTGGAAACGGCGAGCGCCGGCAAGGTGCTGCTCGCCAACAAGGAGATCCAGGCGACCGGTATTGAAAACCGCAGCGTCGACACCGTGTCGGCCATCCAGATGGTGTTCCAGAATCCGTTCGACACGCTGAACCCCAGCCATACGGTCGGCTCGCAGATCGTTCGCACGCTGGAGAAATTCAAGGTCGGCAAGACCGTCGCCGAACGACGTCAGCGAATGCTGGAACTACTCGACCTGGTCAAGCTTCCGCGCGCTTTCGCCGATCGCAAGCCACGCCAGCTCTCCGGTGGCCAGAAGCAGCGCATCGGCGTCGCGCGCGCCTTTGCCGGCGATGCCAAGGTGGTGGTGGCCGACGAGCCGGTCTCCGCGCTTGACGTGTCGGTTCAGGCGGCGGTGACCGAACTGCTGATGGACATCCAACGCAAGAACAAGACGACGATGCTGTTCATCAGCCACGACCTTTCCGTCGTGCGCTACATCGCCGACCGCGTCGTCGTCATGTATCTCGGCTACATCGTCGAGCAGGGCACGACCGACCAGATTTTCTCGCCGCCCTATCACCCCTATACTGAGGCGCTGCTGTCGGCCATTCCGATCGCCGACACCAGCGTGGTCAAGAAGCGCATCGTGCTGGAAGGGGACATTCCCTCGGCGATGAACCCGCCGACCGGTTGTCCGTTCCAGACGCGTTGCGGCTACAAGCACCTGGTGCCCGACAATCTGTGCGAGACCAAGGTGCCGCCGGTGAAGAACCTCGGCGGCGGCCACACCAGCCTGTGCTGGCTCTCGGACGAGGCACTGGCCAAGATGGAGCCGGTGATCCGGTTCGATCGGGACCACGCGGCGCATGAGGGCGTGCCGGACGACGCGCCGCAGGGCACCGGGCCGGGCCTGACCGGAACCGCGCCCAACCGGCCGCGTGGCAAAACGGGCAGCCCGGAAGCCGACCAGATCGGGGACGCCGTGGAGCAGGACGAGGCTGGCATGCGCGCCCGCCGCCACCAGGTCCGTGACGACGTATCCGAAACTGGCGTCTCAAAGCCGAAGGACACCACAAGGCGGCACTGACCGGAACCGGACGTCAGTTACCGCATTGCTGCAATTGCGCCGCGTAGCTGCGTGCCATCTCGTCGGTGGCGCGGGCATAGCCCTGCACGCCGGCGTCGCCGCGATTACCGCGTCCATAGGCGCTCCAGCCGAGATAGTAGGCGAGGTAGAGATTGTAGGTGTCGGTGCGGGCGACGCCATAGCTGTCGGCCGTCTTGGAATGATACCAGCCGACAAAGTCTATGGCGTCGGCGAAGCTGGTGCGACGCGCTGCCCAGTTTCCTGTCTCGGACTGATATTGCGACCAGGTGCCGTCTAGTGCCTGTGAAAAGCCGGTAGCGCTGGAGGGCCGCTTCCACGGAATGAAGCCAAGCAGCTTGGTGCGCGGCGGCCGGGCATTGCTCTTGAAGCCGGATTCCTTGCGGACGGTGGCCATCAGCACCGGCACCGGCACGCCATATTTGCGCTCGGTGCGTTCGGCGGAACTGCGCCAGTTGTTGAACCAGCCGTCATTCTGGTCGAAGACGGCGCAGACATTGTTGATATGGCTGGGCGCCGTCGCGCAGGCCGATAGCGCCATGAGCACGCAAACCGCGACAATTTTACTAAAACTCGACCTACGCATGGCGTGAGCTTTAGGCTGAAATCTTAAAGGGAGTCTTGCTGTCGCCGTTAACGGGCGTGGCATCTCCGAGGCGGATGCGACCTGATGTGTCGCTTTTTCTAAAATGATCGCCTGAATATGCCGCCTGGGCTAAAATCACGCCCGCCGATGACGTATTTTTGACAGCCTTGCCGATTTACCACGGCTTTGATGCCCACATGAGCGAGCAAAGACGCAGACGCGGCCCGGAACGCGCCGCACACCGGGGGCCATCGGCGATCCCGCAATTGCCGACGCGGCGGGTGCGCAACCCGTATCCGCAGATGGCGCTGCTGTCCGCGGACCAGGTGGAGGCGATCCATCTGGCCTCGATGCACATATTGGAGAATTTTGGCATCGAGGTGATGAACGCCCGGGCGCTGGCGCTGTTCGAAAGGGCCGGCGCCAAGGTCGATCACGCGACGATGAACGTGCGTGTCGATCGCGGCATGGTCGAGGAAGCGCTGAAGACGACACGCGCCGCCTACACGCTGACGCCACGCAACCCCGCCAATACCATCCATCTCGGCGGCGACACGATCAATTTCACGCTTGTCGCCGGGCCGGCCAATGTCCACGACATGGAGCGCGGGCGCCGCGCCGGTAATTTGCGGGACTACCAGGACCTCGTGCGGCTGGCGCAGCATTTCAACTGCATCCACATGCTTGGAAACCAGGTCTGCGCGCCGATCGAGCTGCCGGCCAACTCTCGTCATCTCGACACCTATTTCGCCAATTTGACGCTGACCGACAAATGCTTCCATGTCTCGGCCATCGGCCGGGGCAGGGCGCTCGACGGCATCGAAATGATGGCGATCGCGCGAGGGCTCAGCCTGGAGGAGATGGCGGCATCGCCCGGTGTCACCACCATCATCTCGGTCAACTCGCCGCGGCGCTTCGACGAGATGATGGCCGAGGGGCTGATGACCATGGCCGAGCATGGCCAGTCGGTGGCCGTGACGCCATTCACGCTGATGGGCGCGATGAGCCCGGTGACGCTCGCCGGCGCGCTGGCGCAGCAGAATGCCGAGGCGCTGTTCGGCGTGGTGCTGACGCAGCTCGTACGGCCGGGCGCGCCGGTCATGTATGGTGCCTTCACCTCCAATGTCGACATGAAGTCAGGAGCACCCGCCTTCGGCACGCCCGAGAACACCAAGGCCAACGTCGCGTCGGGGCAATTGGCGCGGCGCTACAATCTTCCTTATCGCACGACGCCCGGCTCGGCCTCCAATGCGGCGGACGCGCAGGGCGCCTATGAAACGATGATGGCCCTGTGGGGCGCTGTGCTCGGCCACGGCAATCTCGTCTATCATGCCGCCGGCTGGCAGGAGGGCGGGCTTACCGCATCGCTGGAGAAGTTCATCATCGACGTCGAGATGATCCAGCATATCATGGAGTTCCTGAGGCCGATCGCGGTCGACGAGGCGGAGCTCGCCGTGGAAGCGCTGGGCCGGGTGCCCACCGGCGGCCATTTCTTCGGCGAGCCGCATACGCTGGAGCGCTACGCCACCGCTTTCTACCAGCCGATGCTGTCGAACTGGCAGAACTACGAGGCCTGGCGCGAGGCTGGCAGCCTCGATGCCACGGCGCGCGCGACGCGGCTGTGGAAGAAGGCGTTGGAGGAATATGTCGAGCCGGCGATGGACGCGGACGTGCGCGAGGCGCTTGAGGCCTACATGGCGCGCCGCCGGGAAGCGATCGGGCAGGGCGAGCCGTGATGGTTTTGAAACGCTGGCGCCACGCCTCGTCCGACTGCTTCTCAAGCTGAATCCAATGATCCGTACAACTCACTGAACCAACGAGAAAAAATCCATGAAGTCGCATGCAAAGGTCGTGGTCATTGGCGGTGGCGTCGTCGGATGCTCCGTGCTGTTCCATCTCGCCCGCCATGGCTGGACCGATATCGTGCTGCTGGAGCGCGATGAACTGACGTCCGGGTCGACCTGGCATGCGGCGGGCGGCATGCACACCATCAATGGTGACCCCAACGTCGCCAAGCTGCAGAAATACACGATCAATCTGTACAAGGAGATCGAGGAGCTTTCCGGCCAGGCGACGGGCGTGCATCTCACCGGCGGCGTGCTTCTGGCGGCGACCGAGGCGCGGCTCGACTGGCTGCGCGGCGTCGTCGCCAAGGGGCGCTACCTGGGCATCGACCTCGAGGTGATCTCGCCGAAGGAAGCGGCCGAGCTGATGCCGCTCATCGACCCCAGCCAGTTCGTCGGCGCGGTGCGCAACAAGGAGGACGGCCATCTCGATCCGTCCGGCGTGACGCATGCCTATGCCAAGGCCGCGCGCAAGCTGGGCGCGGAGGTCGAGCGCTTCACCAAGGTCGAGGACATCGTGCGCCGGCCGGACGGCATGTGGCGCGTCATCACCAATAAGGGCGAGGTGGTGACGGAGCATGTGGTCAATGCCGGCGGACTGTGGGCGCGCGAGGTCGGCCGCATGGTCGGGCTCGAACTGCCGGTTCTGGCCATGGAGCACATGTACCTGATCACCGAGGACATGCCGGAGGTGGCCGCCTGGAACCAGAAGACCGGCACGGAGATCATCCATGCGGTCGATTTCGACGGCGAACTCTATCTGCGCCAGGAGCGCGGCGGCATGCTGATGGGTACGTACGAGAAGGCCAACAAGCCGTGGTCCGAGTACCAGACGCCCTGGAATTTCGGCCATGAGCTGCTGGAGCCAGACATCGACCGCATCGCGCCGTCGCTGGAGGTCGGCTTCCGCCATTTCCCGGCGTTCCAGAAGACCGGCATCAAGCAGATCATCAACGGTCCGTTCACCTTCGCGCCGGACGGCAATCCGCTGGTCGGCCCGGTGCGCGGCCTGCCAGGCTTCTGGGTCGCCTGCGGCGTCATGGCGGGCTTCTCGCAAGGGGGCGGCGTGGGGCTGGCGCTCTCCAATTGGATGATCGAGGGCGATCCCGGCGCCGACATCTGGGCGATGGACGTGGCGCGCTACGGCGACTGGGCGACCATGGCCTATACCAACGCCAAGGTGCGCGAGAATTATTCGAGGCGCTTCTCGATCCGTTTCCCGAACGAGGAACTGCCCGCCGGACGTCCGCTCAAGACCACCCCGGTCTACGACCTGTTGTCGGCCCGGGGCGCGCAATGGGGTGTGGCCTACGGGCTGGAGGTGCCGCTCTGGTACGCGCCGGAGGGCGTGAAGGACGAGTTCTCGTGGCGGCGCTCCAGCGATTTCGACCATGTCGGCAAGGAGGTTATGGCTGTTCGCAATGGCGTCGGCCTGTCGGAAATCTCGAGCTTCGCCAAATACAAGGTCACGGGCGAGGGGGCCGCCGCCTGGCTCGACCGCATGCTCGCCTGCAAGCTGCCCAGGCCCGGCCGCATGACGCTGGCGCCGATGCTGAAGGAAGACGGCAAGCTGATCGGCGATTTCACGCTCGCCCATGTCGCGGACGGCGAATGGTTCCTCGCCGGCTCCGGTGTCGCCGAGCAGTATCACATGCGCTGGTTCGAGGCGCACCTGCCCGGGGACGGCTCCGTGCATGTGGAGGCGCTGGGGCAGAAGCTTGCCGGTCTCGCGATCGCCGGGCCGAAGGCGAGGGAGGTGCTGGCCAAGGTCACCCGCGCTGATGTCTCGAACGAGGCGTTCCCCTTCATGGCGGTCGCCAGGATGGATATCGGCATGGCGCCGTGCCTTGTCGGCCGGGTCAGCTATACCGGCGACCTCGGTTACGAGATCTGGGTGGCGCCGGAATATCAGCGCGCCGCTTTCCGGGCGCTCATGGAGGCGGGCGAGGAGTTCGGCATCGGCCTGTTCGGTTCGCGCGCCCTCAACGCGCTGAGGCTGGAGAAGAACTACGGCTCATGGGCGCGTGAATACCGACCGATCTATGGGGCGCTGGAAGCGGGGCTCGACCGCTTCGTCGCCTATGGCAAGGAGGCGGATTTCATCGGCAAGGAAGCCGCGCTTGCCGAGCGCAGGGACGGTGGCAAGCTCAGGCTGCGCGCCTTCATCGTCGATGCCGCCGATGCCGACGTCATCGGTGACGAGGCGATCTGGCACGACGGCACGGTGCGCGGCTGGGTGACGTCGGGCGGTTATGCGCATCATTCCAGGGCGTCGGTCGCCATGGGCTATGTACCCAAGGAGATCGCCGACAAGGCCGACGGCTTCGAGATCGAAATCCTGGGCAAGCGCCATGCGGCGCGCCTTCAGCCCGCGTCGCTGTTCGACGCCAATTTGGCAAGGATGCGAGGGTAGCCGCGGGCTACCCTTCCGCTCCGGGAGCGAGCCTCCAGGAGAGCATGATGCCGTCCGAAGCATCATGCTCCAGCCGCTCAGGCCCTGGCGCGATTGTCCAGCGCGAACGCGCCGCCGCCGGCGAAGACCAGGTAGAGGAAGATGAAGCAGAAGGAGATCGCCGCGTCGCCGCTGTTGTTGACGGGAAAGAAGTCGCGCGGCATGTGCGCCATGAAATAGGCGACAGCCATTTCTCCGGCGAGGATGAAGGCGACGGGGCGGGTGAAGAGCCCAAGCGCCAAGAGGATGCCGCCGACGAGTTCGAGGATGCCGGCCGCAAGCGGCAGGCCGCTCAATGCGCTTCCATGGGTGCCGACGGGAAAGTTGAAGAGCTTCTGCGTTCCGTGCTCGATGAACTGCAGGGCTGTCATGATGCGCAGCACCCCCAGAGCCTGGGGTCGATACTGTGCGAGGCCTTCGAAAAGCTTCATCTAAAACTCCATTTCACACCCCGTCCGGCCATAGATTATCGTCCGGCGACGGACCACTCACTTCGCACAGCCCGCCATCAACAATCGGTGAGTGAAAACGGTTGCTCTTCCGTACATTTATTCTCCTAATGGTTGTATTTTTATCTCCATGGTTGTATCTTGATGTCCGTACACCAACCTATGCGAGATCCTTTGCCATGAAAAAAATAGTCGTCAGCCTGTTCGCTATCCTCGCAGGCAGCAGCCTCGCCGTGGCTGCCGACACCGGCTGCGATGCCTTCAAATGGCCGGTGGCGCGCGAGCAGGCCCTGTTTCAGTCGGCACCGGCCGCGCAGCCCGGCGCCGCCCTGACGGTCGGACAAGCGGTGGATTTCTCGCTCGCGGCGGTCGACACGGTCAGCTTCGAGGTGCCGCCCGATCGTGCACCGGCAGCCGGTACGTTCGGCGCGACGGCCAGCGTGACCGTGCCGCCCGATGGCGAGCTCCAGTTCAGCCTGTCTGACGAGGCCTGGATCGATGTCGTGCAGGACGGCCGTGCCGTGAAACTGGCGGCTTTCAGCGGCGTGAAAACCTGCCCGGGAATTCGCAAGAGCGTGCGCTTCAAGCTGTCGGCCGGTCCGGCCACCGTTCAGCTCAGCGGCGCGAGGAAAGCCGATCTCAAGGTGGCGGTGCTGACGCCGGAGTGATCCGGCGCCAGCCCCGCGTCAACGCTGCTACCGCACCGGCGCGAGCAGCGCGAAATGCGCACCCTGCGGATCCTGGCACTGCACGATCCATTGGTTGCTCGGCACTTCCATCGGTCCCATCAGCACCTTGCCGCCATTGTCGGTGACGCGCGCGGCGGCCGCGTCGATGGTGGGCACGTTGAAATAGAACTGCCAAGCCGGGACGGGCACTTGCTCCGGCTTGTTCATCATGCCGCCGACAGGTTCGCCGCCATAACCGTAGAGCTGGTAGATGCCCATCGGGCCCATGTCGAACTCGTCGCCCTTCGTCCAGCCGAACTGCTCGCCATAGAAGGCCAGCGCCTGGCGCCAGTCCGTGGTGTAGAGCTCGTGCCAGCCGACATGGCCCGGCGTGCCTGCCGGCACGGGCGGCTGGTCCGGACCGTTCGGCTGCAGGAACATGAAGTGGGCGCCCTGCGGGTCGGCGACCACGGCGAAGCGCCCAACGCCCGGAATGTCGTCGGGCGCGCGGTGGACGGCGCCGCCCGCATCCTTCAGCGATTTGGTCGCGGCATCGATGTCACTGGCATGGATATAGCCGATCCAGGCCGGCGGCATGCCCATCTTGGCGGCTTCCTCGGGCATGGTCATCAGGCCGCCGACGCCGCGTTCGCCGGCGTTGACGACGATGTAGCGCGGCATGCCTGGCGCCTTGTCGAAGGGCTCCGGCCGCCAGCCGACGACGGCGGTGTAGAAGGCCTCGGCGGCGTCGAGGTCGGTGGTCATGAGTTCGTACCAGAAGAAAGGCTGCGGGGAATTCGGCATTGTCATTCTCCTCTCAGGGGGCGAGCATCGATCGCAAAACGATCTTGCATAGGACGCGTTCCCCAAGGGCAATCCGACAACGGCTGCAAAAAGTATTGCAGCCGCTCACCGGCCGCTAGGTCGACAGGCGTCGTGTCCAGCGGTGCTCATACCCAAGCAGCTATTGCTTCCCGAGCGATGACCTCGACCGTGCATTCGAGGCTAAGCAACAGAAAATGCGAACAGTCATCTGTCGGACCGGGTATGGTTCGCAACCAGTGCGAATTCTCCACCCGTAGGATCGGCCACCTGTAGGAGGTTTGGCTGCCAGAGCCTATCAACGGGATCGAGGCGCCATCGCGAACATGCGCCATTCCCAGCATGTCGTCATGGGCCGAAAGGACCATTACTCCATGAAAATCGATCCTGAGAGTTCGTATGGATGAGCCGGCGAAGAAGTCACCTTCGACCGTCAGTTCAAAGTAATTGTCGGATCGTAGGCGCCAGACCTGACAGGCCACTAGAGGCAAATCTGCCAGAGGCTCCCATCGGCGAACCGTCTCCTGATCGCTGGTCATCGCCTTTTCCATGGTGAAAGCCGGGCACTGTGCTCAAGTGCCTATCAGCCCACGCGGACTTCGACCAGTGTGTCGCCATTTGGAGCTACGCTCGTGGGTCTTCTTAGAGGGTGCAGCTACGGCCCATAACATGACTAAAATTATCATGTTTTTATCCAGCCATTTCAATGGCTTGGTCAAAAATTGACCAATTGATAAAAAAATAAAACGTGCTAGCTTTTCCCAAAACGACAACAAGGGGAATGGTATGGCCAATGGTCATCTTAGGGAAGGCATAGCCGGAGGCCGGCTGTCGCCCGAGCAGTACGCGGAGAATTTCTCCGACCTGCATCCACCGCTCGACCATCACGAGGCGCTGGTCGAATCCGACCGCTGCTATTTCTGCTACGACGCGCCGTGCATGAACGCATGCCCGACGGCGATCGATATCCCGCTGTTCATCCGGCAGATTTCGACCGGCAATCCGATCGGTTCGGCCAAGACCATTTTCGACCAGAACATCCTTGGCGGCATGTGCGCCCGCGTCTGCCCGACGGAGACCTTGTGCGAGGAAGCCTGCGTGCGCGAGACGGCCGAAGGCAAGCCGGTGCAGATCGGACGCCTGCAACGCTACGCCACCGACGTGGCGATGGCGGAGAACAAGCAGTTCTACGCGCGCGCCAAGGCGACCGGCAAGAAAGTGGCTGTCGTGGGCGCCGGCCCGGCCGGCCTTGCCGCCGCCCACAGGCTTGCGCGCCATGGTCACGACGTGACCGTGCTGGAGGCACGCCCGAAGGCCGGCGGCCTCAACGAATACGGCATCGCCGCCTATAAGAGCGTCGACGATTTCGCTCAGGCCGAGGTCGATTACGTTACCGCCATCGGCGGCATCGACATCCAGAACGGCAAGGCGCTGGGCCGCGACTTCCAGCTTTCGGAACTGACCAAGGACTATGACGCGGTGTTCCTCGGCATGGGGCTCGGCGGCGTCAACGCGCTGCGCGCCGACGGCGAGGATGCCGATGGCGTCGCCAACGCCGTCGAGTTTATCGCCGAGCTGCGCCAGGCGAGCGACCTCTCGGGCCTGCCGGTTGGCAGGCGTGTCGTCGTCATCGGCGGTGGCATGACGGCGATCGACGCTGCTGTGCAGTCCAAGTTGCTTGGCGCCGAGGAGGTGACGATCTGCTACCGGCGCGGCCAGGAACACATGAACGCATCGGAGTTCGAGCAGGATCTGGCCGCCGCAAACGGTGTCAGCATACGCCATTGGCTGCAGCCGAAGCGGGTTATCGCCGAGCAGGGCAAGACCTCGGCCATCGAGCTCGAATACACCGCCATGAAGGGCGACAAGCTCGCCGGCACCGGCGAGACGCTGATGCTCGCTGCCGACCAGGTGTTCAAGGCGATCGGCCAGAGCTTCATTGCGGGCGCGCTGAACGGCAGCGGCGGCTCGATCGAGCTGGAAGGCGGCCGCATCAAGGTCGACGCTGACGGACGCACCTCGCTGGCCAAGGTCTGGGCCGGCGGCGACTGCATTTTCGGCGGCGACGACCTGACGGTTTCGGCGGTGGCGCAGGGACGCGACGCGGCCGAGAGCATTCATCGGGCACTCACCTCTAACGGGAGGGCATGAGCATGGCTGACATCCGCAACAATTTCGTCGGCATCAAGTCGCCCAATCCTTTCTGGCTGGCCTCGGCGCCACCGACCGACAAGGCCTACAATGTCGAGCGCGCCTTCAAGGCCGGCTGGGGCGGCGTGGTCTGGAAGACGCTGGGCGAGGAGGGACCTCCGGTCGTCAACGTCAACGGTCCGCGCTACGGTGCGATCTGGGGCGCCGACCGCAGGCTGCTCGGCCTCAACAACATCGAGCTGATCACCGACCGCGACCTGCAGACCAACCTGCGCGAGATGAAGCAGGTGAAGATCAACTGGCCGGACCGCGCGCTCATCGCCTCGATCATGGTGCCTTGCGTGGAGGAGAGCTGGAAGGCGATCCTGCCGCTGGTCGAGGAGACCGGTGCTGACGGCATCGAGCTCAACTTCGGCTGCCCGCACGGCATGAGCGAGCGCGGCATGGGTTCGGCGGTCGGCCAGGTGCCGGAATATATCGAGATGGTGGTGCGCTGGTGCAAGCAGTACACGCGCATGCCCGTCATCACCAAGCTGACGCCCAACATCACCGACATACGCAAGCCCGCGCGGGCAGCGCACGCAGGCGGCACCGATGCGGTGTCGCTGATCAACACGATCAACTCGATCACCGGCGTCGACCTCGACAATTTCGCGCCGATGCCGACCATCGACGGCAAGGGCTCGCATGGCGGCTATTGCGGTCCGGCGGTCAAGCCGATCGCCATGAACATGGTGGCCGAGATCGCGCGCGATCCGGAAACGCGCGGTCTGCCGATCTCCGGCATCGGCGGCATCACCACCTGGCGTGACGCGGCCGAATTCATGGCGCTGGGCGCCGGCAACGTCCAGGTGTGCACCGCTGCCATGACCTACGGCTTCAAGATCGTCCAGGAGATGATCGCGGGCCTGGAGAACTGGATGGAGGAGAAGGGCCACCGGTCGCTGTCCGACGTCATCGGTCGCGCCACGCCCAACGTCACCGACTGGCAGTATCTCAACCTCAACTATGTCGCCAAGGCGCATATCGACCAGGACGCCTGCATCAAGTGCGGCCGCTGCCACATCGCCTGCGAGGACACTTCGCACCAGGCGATCACCGCAATGGTCGACGGCGCCAGGCACTTCGAGGTCATCGAAGCCGAGTGCGTCGGCTGCAATCTGTGCGTCAACGTCTGCCCGGTCGAGGGCTGCATCACCATGCAGCCGCTGGCCGTCGGCGCGCTCGACGAGCGCACGGGCAAGCCGGTGTCGCCGAACTATGCCAACTGGACGACGCATCCCAACAATCCGATGGCCAAGGTGGCTGCGGAGTAGCTCGTCGCGCCGCGCGTCTGTTCGAACGCGCGGCGGAGGCAGCAGCTTCTCGAATTGGCGCATGAGCCCGAAAATCGTTCCGGTTTTCGGGCTCATGCGTTAGATTGTCTCCCGTGCTCGTTGTCGCGGGGGCGGCCATGCCAATCGTCTACCGATCTGCCTGTGCGCAGGATTTGGAGCGAGCCGACGCGCTTGTTGTCGCCAGCATCAATGCGCTGACCGAACGCCACGGCTTCGGCTCGATAGCCGCCACGCATCCAACGAATTTCCAGGCCTTTTCCCTGAAGGACGACGCTCGTGGCCTGTGGGTGGCGGAGGAGGCCGGCGAAATCCTCGGCTTTGCCTGGAGCTGGGTTTGCGGGGATCTATGGTTTCTCGCGCAGCTCTTCGTTTCTCCTGGCCGTCAGGGCAGCGGCATCGGCGCCGAATTGCTGAAAAGGACGCTGGAGCATGCCGGGCAATCCGGCGCCACCAGCAAGGCGCTGATCACCTTCAGCTTCAACACCGTGTCGCAAGGCCTTTACATCAGGCACGGACTGTATCCGCGATTTCCCATCTACAATCTCAGCGTCGCGCGGGATGTCCTGACCGGCCGGCTGCAAGGCGGCCTGTTGCGCGGCATACCCTTGCGGGAGACGGCTTCGCATTTGCGCGACCTTGCCCTGATCGACGATCGGTCGTTGGGAGTGTCACGCGAGAAGCATCATCGATACCTGATGGGCGATGCCGCCACGAAAGGCTTTCTCCTCCATGTCGGAAGCGAGTGCGTGGGTTATGCCTATGTCAGCGCCGGGGGCCACATCGGTCCACTCGCGGTCACCCGACCGGACATGCTCGATGCGGCTTTCAGGACGGCGTTGAGCCTTGCGGCTGAGGTTGGGGCTCCGCAAGTCTCCGCTTTCCTTCCCGGCACCAGGGACGATTCCCTCAACACCGCCGTCGAGCACGGGATGCGGATCACGCTTCCGATGGTGCTGATGTCGACGCGCGATCTCGGCGACTGGTCACAATACGTGCCGCGCAATCCTGGGTTCATGTGAATGCGCCTGCCGGGCTCGGCGCGCTTCGCCCGAATCTGACGCCTGGGAAAACAGGTCCATGCGAGCGTTCCCTATTGCAGATAAAAAATATCCACGATAAAAGATATCCATGAACGGGAGCTATGAATCATGAAACTGGGTGAGGGGGTCGAGGCCGCCATCCACTGCGCGGCCATGCTGGCGGGTGTCGAGGGCAGCGGCACCCTGTCGGGTGCGACGATGGCGGAGGCTTTCGGCCTGTCGCCGAGCTACCTCCTCAAGCACCTCAACCTGCTGTCGGCGGCGGGCGTCCTGGAATCCGTGCCCGGTCCGGCGGGCGGCTACCGGCTGGCGCGGGCGGCCGAGCGCATCACGCTGCTCGACATCGTGCTTGCCGTGGAGGGCAGGGAGCCGGCCTTCCGTTGCGGCGAGATCCGCCAGCGTGGCCCGGTGAAATTCGATGCCTCGGCCTATGCAAAGCCATGCGGCATCAACGCCGCAATGCTGAAGGCCGAGCGCGCCTATCGCGCGGCACTCGCCGAGGCGCGGCTCTCCGACATCGTCGCCGACTTCATGGGCACCGCCGATCAGCGCGTGGTGGCGGCGAGTTGCGCTTTCGTCGAACGCCATCAGCGGCCGCAGAAATCAACCAAGCAAGCGTGAAAGGGTAAGACCATGAAACAGAGGCTGGAGTTCTTCGCGGCCGCGCCGGAGATCATGAAGTCGGTGCTGGCGCTGAACAAGGCGGTCGACGAATGCGGCCTGGAGGAAAGCCTGCTGCATCTGATCAAGCTGCGCGCGTCGCAGATCAACGGCTGCTCCTATTGCGTGGAGATGCACAGCCGCGAAGCTCGGCGAGACGGAGAGACAGAGCAGCGGCTCTACCTCGTCGCCGCCTGGAAGGAATCGCCGCTGTTCTCCGAGCGTGAACGCGCCGCCTTCGCCTGGACCGAGGCGGTGACCAGGATCTCCGAGGGTGGCGTGTCGGACGAGCTTTATGCTCGGACGCTCGAGCATTTCTCGGCGGAGGAACTGGTCAAGTTGTCGGTCGCGCTCGGCATGATCAACACCTGGAACCGGCTATGCGTTCCGTTCCAGGCCATTCATCCGATGCCGGCCGCCAAGGCCGCCTAGTCGAGTCACGGCGCGCGGGCCGGATTGCCGGTCCGCGCTTTCTGCTTTGGGATCAGGATCATGTTTGCAAATCTTCAGAATGAGATTCTGCTTGCCGCCCGTCTGCTGCTGGGTGGCGCTTTCGTCTTCGCCGGCCTGCGCAACACTCGAAACAGGGCCTTTCTCAGCCAGTTGATGGTGGCGCGTGGCGTCCCGCGGGCGAAGCTCGCGCTGTGGGGCGGCATCGTCGTGCAGATCGTCGCCGGCACGCTGGTGGCCGCCGGGACAGGGACCGCCATTGCCGGGGCCGCGCTGGTGCTGTTCCTGGTTGCCGCCACGCCGATGTTCCACAATTTCTGGGACCATCAGGGGCCGGAGCGGGCCGCCCGCATCAACGGCTTTGTCGGAAACGTCGCGCTCACCGGAGGTTTCCTGGCGCTGATGGCTCAGCCCGGCTGACGCCGCGAGTGTCGTGACTGCATTAATCGCTCTGTCGCGTTTGTTCTGTAGAGGACAAGGCTAGGTTCGCCCGCTGGAGCGCGCATGGAGCAGAGCTGGAGCCGTTTCTGGGCAGGTGTTTCCGAAGCCTTCCATCAGGCGCTATTGCCGTTCCACGCCGCCGCAGCGGCTTTCGGTCTGCAGCCCACGGACATTCAAATCTGGTGCTTTCTGTGTGGCGTCTTCTTCCTGGCGCTGGTCGGTTCCCAGACTTATGGCGACATCGTACTCAGCCGGCGCGGCGCCTTCGCCAAGGGCAGGGTGGTAGGCCTCGACACGTCGGGTGAATACTCCGATACACCCATCATTGAATTCGCGGACCGGGCGGGGCGGGTCTGGCGTTTCGGATCACACCTGCCGGCGAACGCGGCGACCAGATCGATCGGCGCGCCGGTCGACGTCATGTACGATCCCATGCATCCGACGCGGGCGCGGGAAGTGGGGCGCCCGCTCATGAAGGCGCTCCATGTCACAATCGGTTATGCGGTGGTCGTGGTGCTGATGGTTCTGGCCTTCTGGCGTGGCCCGATGTCCAACTGAGCCCGTTGCCTACGCGGCAAAGCGCAGGCCGCCGTCGCAAGTCAGCACCTGGCCGGTCATGAAGCCATTGGACACGAGAAAGCCTATCGCCGAGGCGACGTCGTCGGCGCGGCCGATCCGGCCGACCGGCGTCTTGCCGGCATATTCGGCAAAGACCGCCTGGCGCTGTTCGTCGGGCAGGAAGTCCCACCAGGGCGTGTCGATGACGCCGGGAGCGACCACGTTGACGCGTAGCGGCTTCAATTCGACCGCCAGGATCGGCGCCACGGTCAGCAGCATGCCGTTGATCGCGCCGATGCCGGCGACGCCGGGCATCGCGACCTGTGCCGAGACAGCCGAGATGAAGGTCACCGATCCGGATTTGCGGAGCGTCGGCAGGGCTGCCTGCAGGCAGGCCAATTGCGGCCGGATCTTCTCATCGACGCCGCGGCCGATGTCGGCAAGGTCGAGCGTCGCGAACGGGCCCAGTCCCTTGCCGCCGCTTGCCGCCAGGACTAGATGGTCGAAGGGGCCGAGGCGATCGAAGAACCGACGGACGTCTTCCGGCCTCGCGGCGTCGAAGGCGGCCTTGTCGACCGTGCCGTCGAGTTCCTTCCAGGCGTTCCTGAGCCTTTCCTCGTTGCGTCCGGTGATCGTCACCTTCATGCCCGGGCCTACCAGTCGCCGCGCTGTCGCCAGTCCGATGCCGGACGAGCCGCCGACGATCACGCAATGTTCGAAATTTCCGCTCATGAATGCTGTTTCCTTGTGGTTGCCGTTTCGCCGATCAGTTCGAGGCTGAGCTTCCGCAACTGGCGGCGCGCCTGCGGGTCATAGGCTTGCGCTTCGGCGCGCGATTCACGCCGGCCGTCGAAGTAGAGGCCGCTGCGTCCTTCGAGCGCGGGCGACGTTGCGAGGTTGAGAATTGCGTCCGCGCCTGTTTCCACCGTGTTCCAGGGAGCGATGCCGGCCTGGCGGACCATGCTGGTGTCCATGTAACTCGCCGGATGCAGCGCATTGACGGTGACGCCGCTACCTTCCAGCGTCTCGGCCAGGTCGACGGTGAAGAGAATTTGCGCCAGCTTGCTCTGGCAGTAGGCGCGCACGCCGCTGTAGCCACGGCTCAGCATCACATCGTCGAAGTCGATCGCCTGCTGGCCGGCCGACGCGACGTTGACGATGCGCGACGGCGCGCTGGCCTTGAGAAGATCAAGCAAGCGCGACGTCAGCAGGAAGCCAGCGAGGTAATTGACGGCGAAACGCAGCTCATAACCGTCGGCGCTCATCTGCCTTTTCGTGCCCTGGCCGCCAGTGCCGACGCCGGCATTGTTGATCAACAGGTCGAGGTGGTCGGTCCTGTCGCGCACGGTGTCGGCGAGGCGAAGCACCTCGCCAAGCGCGGCGAGATCCGCGATCAGCAGCTCCGCATTGCCGCCGGCGGCCATGATCGCGGCGACTGTTGCCTTGCCCCTTGCCTCGTCCCGGCCGTGTACCAGCACGCGGGCACCGGCTGCCGCGAGCCGTTCGGCAACCGCGCGGCCGACACCGTCTGTCGATCCGGTGACGAGCGCCGTCTTGTTTGTGAGTTCCATGTTCAGAGCCTCCTATGCCGCCCTGAACGCAAGATGGAGCGCCGCGCGATCTCCAAACAGTTCAAACTTTATCCTGGTATCAGTACTGCTATAATAGGTTGATGGATGCCATGGCTCATTCTCCCGAGGACACCCGCCGACGCGAGCTTGGCGCATTCCTGCGCTCGCGCCGCGAACGGCTCTCGCCGTCGGATACGGGCATAGCGGCCGGCCAACGGCGTCGCACGCCGGGGCTGCGGCGCGAAGAGGTGGCGATGATCGCCGGCGTCGGCACCACCTGGTACACCTGGCTGGAGCAGGGCAGGGACGTTCGGCCTTCGGTCGAGGTGCTGTCGGCGCTCTGCCAGGCATTGCGCCTCGACGCGGCCGAGCAGCGGCATCTGTTCACGCTCGCCGGCCGCCACCAGCCCGAGCGCCGGCGCATCGGACCGGCAAGGGTGGAGGGGCCGTTGCTGCACATGCTGCAGAGCCTCGTGCTACAGCCCGCCTATGTCGTCGGTCCGCGCTGGGACGTGCTGGCATGGAACGATGCGGCGGTCGTCATTTTCGGCGATTACGGCTTGCTGGAAGGCGATGCCCGCAACATCATCCATGGTGTGTTCACCGATCCGCAGCGGCGGCACCTGCTGGTGGACTGGGAACAACTGGCGCGCGCCACGCTTGCCGCGTTTCGCGCCGAGAGCGCGAAATACACCGGCGACCCGGATTTCGAACGGCTGATCGCTTTGATGATGCGTTCGAGCCCCGAGTTCCGGGAATGGTGGCCGCAGCGCGACGTGGTCCATCGCCTGTCCGGCCTGAAGCACCTGCGGCACCCGGTCGCCGGGCCCATGACTTTTGAGCATATGAGCCTGTCGATCGACGACGGCTCGGACATGAGGCTGATCGTCTACACACCGCTTGCCGAGCAGAGCTCGATTGTTAAATTGCGGAAGTTGCTGGAAGCGCTACCGGCCCAACGGCAGAGCGCGTGAGGCCTCTTCGCTTCGTCATCCACGGGCGTAGCAAGGAGCGTGGCGACGCGGCGCAGACCCGAGGATCCATGCCGTGACCTTGGAGTGCCGTTACGGTGCAGAATTCTCCACCGCTGCACTCCATTGCAAAGTAACGGAATGGATCCTCGGGTCTCCGCGTCCGATTCGCCCGTGGATGACGGAGTGACAGGCACTTCTGCTTGTCTCCAGCGTCAGCACTGCCGGCAGGTCGATCGCTAAGCCTTGGGCTTCAGCCCTTCGATGAAGAGCTGCTCCAGGAAGCGCGCGGCGTCCTCGAAGCGGCCGTCGCCGCCGCGGTCGATGCCCAGCACGGCGCGCACCTGGACGTCGAAATCGGCATAGTGCTGGGTGGTCGCCCAGATGGAGAAGATCAGGTGCCAGGGGTCGGTGCGGGCGATCTTGCCGGCGCGCATCCAACCCTTGATGACGGTTGCCTTTTCGTCGACCAGCGTCTTCAGTTCGCCTTCGAGCAAGGGCATGATGCGCGGCGCGCCCTGCAGGATTTCGTTGGCGAACAGCCGGCTCTCGCGCGGGAAGTCGCGCGCCATCTCCAGCTTGCGCCTGATGTAGCTGCGTAGCTCAGTCATCGGATCGCCGATGTCGTCCAGCTCACGCAGCGGCGCCAGCCAGGTGTCCAGCAGGCGCTGCATCAGCGTTTCGTGAATGTCTTCCTTGCGGCGAAAATAGTAGAGGAGGTTCGGCTTGGACATGCCCGCCGCCTCGGCGATCTGGTCGATGGTCGAGCCGCGGAAGCCGTTGGCCGAAAACACCTCCAGCGCTGCTTCCAGGATCAGTTCGCGCTTTTCCTGCTGGATACGCGTGCGACGGGGGGCGGGGCTTTCCATGGTGGTGGTCACCTGCGCATGCCGTTGCTCGGGAGTGCATCTGGACCAATTGTCTGGACCAGTTTTTCCCTTGCCTGTGGAGCGCGCTTCCGATGCCGCATTTCCGCTAGTAATCCCTTGACCGCCGACATGGCGGTGCTAACGTTTGTCCAACCGGTCAAAATTTTGCGTAGCACGAAAACGCAGCAAAGACCAAGCGTTGGCCGCACCGAAACACGTTACAAGGGGAAGTCTTGGTCATGTCCAACCGGCTGAAAGTCACGCCGAACGATCTCAGTGCATTCTGGATGCCGTTCACGGCAAACCGGCAGTTCAAGCAGGCGCCGCGCATGTTCGTGTCCGCCAAGGACATGCACTACACCACCAGCGACGGCCGCAAGGTGCTCGACGGCACCGCCGGCCTGTGGTGCGTCAACGCCGGCCACTGCCGGCCGAAGATCACCGAGGCGATCCAGGCCCAGGCGGCCGAGCTCGACTACGCGCCGGCCTTCCAGATGGGCCATCCGATCGTATTCGAGCTGGCGAACCGTCTGGTCGACGTCGCGCCGAAGGGCATGGACCATGTCTTCTTCACCAACTCCGGTTCGGAATCGGTCGAGACCGCGCTGAAAATGGCGATTGCCTATCACCGCGTCAGGGGCGAGGGCGCCCGCACGCGCCTCATCGGTCGCGAGCGCGGCTATCACGGCGTCAATTTCGGCGGCATCTCGGTCGGCGGCATCGTCAGCAACCGCAAGATGTTCGGCACGCTGCTGGGCGGCGTCGATCACCTGCCGCACACGCATCTGCCCGAAAAGAACGCCTTCTCGAAGGGCGTTCCTGAGCATGGCGCGGAGCTGGCGAACGATCTCGAGCGCCTGATCACGTTGCATGACGCCTCGACCATTGCCGCTGTCATCGTCGAGCCGGTCGCGGGTTCCACCGGCGTCATCCTGCCGCCGAAGGGCTACCTGCAGAAGCTGCGCGAGATCTGCACCAAGCACGGCATCCTGTTGATCTTCGACGAGGTGATCACCGGTTTCGGCCGCCTCGGCACGCCGTTCGCCGCCGACTATTTCGGCGTCACCCCCGACATCATGACCACGGCCAAGGGCGTCTCCAACGGCGTCATCCCGATGGGCGCTGTGTTCGTCAAGAAGGAGATCCACGACGCCTTCATGACCGGCCCCGAGCACATGATCGAGTTCTTCCACGGCTACACCTATTCGGGCAACCCGATCGCCTGCGCCGCGGCGCTCGGCACGCTCGACACCTACAAGGAAGAGGGGCTGCTGACCCGTGGCGAGGAGCTGTCCTCGTATTGGGAAGACGCGCTGCATTCGCTGAAGGGCGAGCCGCATGTCATCGACATCAGGAACATCGGCCTGATCGGCGCCATCGAACTGGCTCCGATCGCCGGCCAGCCGACCAAGCGGGCCTTCTCGGCCTTCGTCAAGGCGTTCGAGCGCGGCGCGCTGATCCGCACCACCGGCGACATCATCGCGCTGTCGCCGCCGCTGATCATCACCAAGGGACAGATCAACGAACTGATCGACCACGTGCGTGAAGTGCTGCGCCTGATCGACTGATTGCTGCTTTACCTGGCGGGCGGCGACGGGAACCGCGGCCCGCCAGGAACCAAGAATGAGAGGAAACTGAATGGCCGCACCCGGCGAGAATCTGCGAATCAATCCAGACCGTTTGTGGGATTCGCTTATGGAGATGGCGAAGATCGGCCCCGGCGTTGCCGGCGGCAACAACCGCCAGACGCTTACCGATTCCGACAGGGAAGGCCGCGAACTGTTCAAGTCCTGGTGTGACCAGGCCGGGCTCACCATGGGCGTGGACCAGATGGGTACCATGTTCATGGCGCGAGCCGGCACGGATCCGGACGCGCTGCCGGTCTATGTCGGCTCCCATCTCGACACGCAGCCGACCGGCGGCAAGTATGACGGCGTGCTCGGCGTGCTGTCCGGCCTGGAAGTCGTGCGCTCGCTCAACGATCTCGGCATCAAGACAAAGCATCCGATCGTCGTCACCAACTGGACCAACGAAGAGGGCGCGCGCTTCGCCCCGGCGATGCTGGCGTCCGGCGTGTTCGCCGGCGTGCTTCCGCTCGACTACGCCTATGGCCGCAAGGACCTCGACGGCGCGAGCTTCGGCGATGAACTGAAGCGCATCGGCTGGCAAGGCGACGAGCAGGTCGGCGCGCGCAAGATGCACGCCTATTTCGAGTACCACATCGAGCAGGGCCCGATCCTCGAGGCCGAGAACAAGCAGATCGGCGTCGTCACCCACTGCCAGGGCTTGTGGTGGCTGGAGTTCACGCTGACCGGCAGGGAGGCCCATACCGGCTCGACGCCGATGAACCTGCGCGTCAACGCCGGTCTCGCCATGGCTCGCATCCTCGAAATGGTGCAGACGGTGGCCATGGAGAACCAGCCGGGCGCCGTCGGCGGCGTCGGCCAGATGAAGTTCTCGCCCAACTCGCGCAACGTGCTGCCCGGAACGGTGGTGTTCACCGTCGACATCCGCTCGCCCGACCAGGCGAAGCTCGACGGCATGCGCGCCCGCATCGAGAAGGAAGCGCCCGGAATCTGCGACGCGCTCGGCGTCAAGTGCTCGATCGAGGCAGTCGGCCATTTCGATCCCGTGACCTTCGATCCGACGCTGGTCGGCCGCGTGCGCGCCGCCGCCGAGAAGCTCGGCTACAGCCATATGAACCTTATCTCCGGCGCCGGCCACGATGCCTGCTGGGCGGCCAAGGTCGCTCCGGCCACCATGGTGATGTGCCCCTGCGTTGGCGGTCTCAGCCACAACGAAGCCGAGGAGATCTCCAAGGAATGGGCGGCGGCAGGCGCCGACGTGCTGTTCCACGCGGTGGTGGAGACCGCGGGGATCGTGGAGTGAGGTATCTGCCGGGTACCCCCACCCCTAACCCCTCCCCACAAGGGGGAGGGGGATTTGCAATGCCGCGCTTTATGTTGCGCGACGTTGGAGGGCTGACTGAGACGAAGCAACCTGAAACCTCCCTCCCCCTTGTGGGGAGGGATTGAGGGTGGGGGTACTCGTCTTGGCGCCGACCGCGATCGATCCAGCCGTAATCAAACGTGCGAGGAGTTTGCGGCGGAATATGACTGAAGGCGAGCTCAAGCTCTGGTCCGAATTGAAGGAGTTTCGCCGCCTGTATGGTCTCCATGTTAGGAAGCAGGCGCCAATCGGCCTCTACATTGTCGACTTCGTTCTCCATGAGAAGGGCTTGGTGATCGAGGTGGACGGCGAGCATCATTTTGCGCCAGATCGTATGGAGAGGGACCGGATAAGGGACTCATGGCTCGGCCAGCAGGGCTACCGTGTGCTCAGGTTCTCCACTGGCGAACTGACAGAGTCTTTCGACGGGTGCGTCGAGGAGATATTGCGAGAAATCAGAGTCATGTAGGACCATCGGTCCAAGCGAGATCAGCACAAAGCCGAAGCGCTCGCCAAGAAGCGCGGCAACGAGAAGGGAACGAGCAAATGACCAAAGTCATCCGGAACGGTACAATCGTCACCGCCGACCGCACGTGGAAGGCCGACGTGCTGATGCAGCACGGCAAGATCGTCGCCATCGGGTCGAACCTGCATGGCGATCACGAGTTCGACGCCACGGGCTGCTACGTCATGCCCGGCGGCATCGATCCCCACACCCACCTCGAAATGCCCTTCATGGGCACCTATTCGGCCGACGACTTCGAATCCGGCACGCGCGCGGCCCTTGCCGGCGGTACCACCATGGTGGTCGATTTCTGCCTGCCTTCGCCGCAGCAGTCGCTGCTCGAAGCCTTGCAGATGTGGGACAACAAGACCTCCAAGGCTGCCTGCGACTATTCCTTCCACATGGCGATCACCTGGTGGGGCAAGCAGGTGTTCGACGAGATGGCCGCCGTCGTCGACAAGGGCATCACCTCCTTCAAGCACTTCATGGCCTATAAGGGCGCGCTGATGGTGGATGACGACGAGATGTACGCCTCGTTCCAGCGCTGCGCCGACCTCGGGGCGCTGCCGCTGGTCCATGCCGAGAATGGCGACGTGGTCGCCGCGCTTTCACAGAAGCTGCTCGCCGCCGGCAACAACGGTCCGGAAGGGCATGCCTATTCGCGCCCGCCGGAAGTCGAGGGCGAGGCGACGAACCGCGCCATCATGATCGCCGACATGGCCGGCGTGCCGCTCTACGTGGTGCACGTTTCCTGCGAGCAGAGCCACGAAGCGATCCGCCGCGCGCGCCAGAAGGGCATGCGCGTCTATGGCGAGCCGCTGATCCAGCACCTGACGCTGGATGAGACCGAATACTTCAACAAGGATTGGGACCACGCCGCGCGCCGGGTGATGAGCCCGCCCTTCCGCAACAAGCAGCACCAGGATTCGCTGTGGGCAGGCCTCCAGGCCGGCTCGCTGCAGGTCGTGGCGACGGACCATTGCGCCTTCACCACCAAGCAGAAGCGTTTCGGCATCGGTGATTTCACCAAGATCCCCAACGGCACCGGCGGTCTCGAGGACCGCTTGCCGGTGCTGTGGACGACCGGCGTCAACACCGGTCGCCTGACCATGAACGAGTTCGTCGCGGTGACGTCGACCAACATCGCCAAGATCCTCAACATGTATCCGAGGAAGGGCGCCATCGTCGAAGGCGCCGACGCCGACATCATCGTCTGGGATCCCAAGCGCAAGAAGACGATCTCGGCCAACAAGCAGCAGTCGGTGATCGACTACAACGTCTTCGAGGGCTTCGAGGTGACCGGCCTGCCGCGCTTCGTGTTCTCGCGCGGCGAGTTGTCGATCCAGGAAGCGGAGGTCAAGGCGAAGCCCGGCCATGGCGAGTTCGTCGGCCGCGAGCCGAACGCAGCGGCCAATCGGGCGCTGTCGACCTGGAAGGAGATCACCGCGCCGCGCAAGGTGGAGCGGACGGGCATTCCTGCCACTGGGGTTTGAAATGCGGGCTCTTCATATCGTCATCGCGGGGGGCGCGATGCTCGCCGCCGGGCAGGCCCTGGCCGCGGGCATAGACCTGTCGAAGCCCTATGGCGACAAGTATGGCTGCATCAACAGGAACGGCCAGGAAGTCGCCGCCGACCAGATGCTGCTTGTGACCGACAAGGAACTGGTCACCGCCGCCAGCGCCTGCACTTTCACCGGCAAGAAGACGCAGGCCGATGGCTCGCTCGTGGTGAAGGCGCAATGCGAGGCCGAAGGCGAGGATGGACAGTCGCCCACGCAGTTCACCATCAAGCGCAGCGCGAAGAACGCGAAGAAGCTGGTGGTGAGCGACGAGGATGGCAACGTCATGGGAGAAGTCTCCCTGTGCCGATGACGGCAAGCCTCCCCGGGCCGACCAGTTCAGGCGACGAGACCATCCAGTTCCGGCAGCAGGACGACGCTTTCCTGCTCGTTGGGGTCGGTGCGGGCAATGACGGCGGACGCCGGCGCGCCGCTCAGATTGGCCGGCAGGTGCGGCACCCCGGCCGGGATGTAGAAAAGGTCGCCGGCTTTGGTCACCACGTGATGCTCCAGCCGGTCGCCGTACCAAGTATGGACTTCGCCGGTCAGAACGTAGATCGCCGTCTCGTGGCTCTCGTGCATATGCGCCTTGGCGCGGGCGCCCGGCGGCATGGTGAGCATGTGCATGCAGATGCCGGAAGAGCCGACCGTCTCGGCGGCGATGCCGGCGAAATAGGTCAGGCCCTGCTTGCCTTCATAAGTGCTTTCAGGGCGAATAAGATGACAAGTCGGTTTGGGCGACATCGGGAAAACTCCGGGCGTCGATCTGACGGTAAAAGGCCAATGGGACGGGTCGAGTGGAAAACAACATCGCGATAAATGCAATCGGATTCCGGCTGGCGCCGCCGGTAGAGGCAGGCTCCAGCCGATGACGGGGATTTCGCCAGCCGTCGTCGCGGCAAGCAAACTTGGCCTCACCTTCCAGACCAATGATGGTCCGGTACAGGCGCTGTCCAACGTCGACCTCACCATCGGAAAAGGCGAGTTCGTCTCCTTCATCGGTCCCTCCGGCTGCGGCAAGACCACCTTGCTGCGCGTCATCGCCGATCTGGAAAGGCCGACCGCGGGCAGCATCTCGGTGAACGGCATGACGCCGCAGGAGGCGCGCGAGAAGCGCGCCTACGGCTACGTCTTCCAGGCGGCCGCGCTGCTTGCGTGGCGCACCATCGAGCGCAACGTGGCGCTGCCGCTGGAGATCATGGGGCTCGGCAAGGCGGAACAGGCCGAACGCATCAAGCGCACGCTCGACCTGGTCAATCTATCCGGCTTCGAGAAGAAATATCCCTGGCAGCTTTCCGGTGGCATGCAGCAGCGCGCCTCCATCGCGCGCGCGCTCGCCTTCGATGCCGATCTGCTGTTGATGGACGAGCCGTTCGGGGCGCTCGACGAGATCGTGCGCGACCATCTCAACGAGCAGCTTCTGCGATTGTGGGCGGCTACCGACAAGACGATCTGCTTCGTTACCCATTCGATCCCCGAGGCTGTGTACCTGTCGACGCGCATCGTCGTCATGTCGCCGCGCCCGGGCCGGGTCAGCGACATCATCGAATCGACGCTGCCGCGCGAGCGGCCGCTCGACATTCGCGAGACGCCGGAGTTCCTGGCAATCGCCGCGCGCGTGCGCGACGGGCTGCGGGCAGGGCACAGCTATGACGATTGAGGCGATGGCGAATGGGCGCGGACGAGGCCTCCGCGCCTTCGTCATCCTGGGGCGGAGCGACGCGAAGCGGAGCGCAGACCCTAGGATCCATGCCGTGACCTCGGCCGAAGGGCCAAAACGATGCAGGATAGTCGCTAATCGCCGCAGGGCGCAGGGAGCTATATTCTGCGCCGCCGCGGAGTGGAGACGTAACGGCATGGATCCTAGGGTCTGCGCCGCGTCGCTTCGCTCCTTGCTCCGCCCTAGGATGACGAAGAGCGGGTGCGTTACGGCACCTCAGCCCAAGCTGCCCGGCCTTCGCTTCGCTCCGGCCACCCACTCCCCGGTGAGGAGAGGAGGAGGCGCCCATGGATAGTTTCCGCTCCAAGATCATCCCGGTGACCACGCTGCTCGCGGGGATCGTGGTGCTTTGGTATGTGTTCGCCGTCATCCTGAACGCGCCGTTCCAGCGCGATCTCGATGCCCGGTCCGGGCAGACGCCCGGCACGATGGAATTCATCGGCAAGACGTTGTCGCAGCCGAAGCCGACCATGCCGGCGCCGCACCAGGTGGCGCAGAATGTCTTCGAGAACACTTTCCTGCGCAGCGTTACCTCGAACCGCAGCCTGGTCTACAACGCCTGGGTGACGCTGTCCTCGACGCTGCTCGGCTTTGCCTTCGGCACCGCGCTCGGCATACTGATCGCCGTCGGCATCGTGCATGTGACGACGCTGGACCGCAGCCTGATGCCGTGGATCATCGCCTCGCAGACGATCCCGATCCTTGCCGTCGCGCCGATGATCATCGTTGTGCTGGCGGCGGTCGGCATTACCGGCCTGATCCCGAAGGCGCTCATCTCGACCTACCTGTCGTTCTTCCCGGTCGCGGTCGGCATGGTGAAGGGCCTGCGGTCGCCGGAACTCATGCATCTCGACCTGATGCACACCTATAACGCCAGCCGCGCGCAGACCTTCTGGAAGCTCAGGGTGCCGGCTTCGGTGCCGTTCCTGTTCACCTCGATGAAGGTGGCGGTCGCGGCGAGCCTCGTTGGCGCCATCGTCGGCGAACTGCCCACCGGCGCGGTGGCCGGCATCGGCGCCAAGCTGCTGGCCGGCGCCTACTACAGCCAGACGGTCGATATCTGGGCGGCACTGGTCGCCGGCTCGGTGGTGGCCGCGCTGCTGGTCATGGCGGTCGGCATTGCCGGGCGCCTTGTCGACCGCGCCATGGGCGGGAGGCCGGCATGACCCGGTTCAAACCGTCCTGGCAGGCCATGCTGGCAATCGTGCTGTGCCTCGCCGCCGTCATCCTCGGCGCGATGTCGAAGCCGGAAGCAGCCGCCGCGGCCGCCTATCCATATCTTGGCACCAAGGGGCTCATCATCGGCCTGGCGGTGGCCACCGCGCTCGTCTCGGCGATCAGGATCCAGCCTGTCGTCGAGGCGCTGGTGCTGTTCGTCGGCGCCCATCTGGTGGCCTGGCTGCTGATCTCGGGGATAGCCGGTTTCGAGGGAACGGCGCTCGCGCCCTATTTCCTGCTGCTCGCGGCGGCCTGGCTTCTCGGCTGGCGCTGCGTTGCGGTGCTGTCCGGCCTGCGTCCGGCAGCGGATTGGGCAAAGGCGGCGCTGCGCCTCGTCATCCCGGCGATCTTCGGCGCCTGGATCCTGATCATCTGGGAAGCCGTGACGCGTGGCGCCGGCATCCCCTTCATCCTGCTGCCGCCGCCCAGCGCGATCGGCGCCCGCTTCGTCAACTCGTTGCCGGTGCTGGGCGCGGATGTGCGCCAGACCATCTTCAAGGCGGTTCTGATCGGTTACATCGTCGGCAATCTGGCGGGCTTCATCACCGCCATTCTCGCCGACCGGGTGCCGTTCCTCAGGCGGGGGCTGCTGCCGATCGGCAATATGGTTTCGGCGCTGCCGATCATCGGCGTGGCGCCGATCATGGTCATGTGGTTCGGCTTCGACTGGCCCTCCAAGGCGGCCGTTGTCATCATCATGACCTTCTTCCCGATGTTGGTGAACACGGTCGCCGGTCTTGCCGCGTCCGGCCACATGGAGCGCGACCTGATGCGCACCTATGCCTCGGGCTACTGGCAGACGCTGATCAAGCTCAGGCTGCCGGCGGCGGCTCCGTTCATCTTCAACGCGCTGAAGATCAACTCGACGCTGGCGCTGATCGGCGCCATCGTCGCGGAGTTCTTCGGCACGCCTGTCGTGGGCATGGGATTCCGCATTTCGACCGAGGTCGGACGGATGAACATCGACATGGTGTGGGCCGAAATCGCAGTTGCAGCACTTGCGGGTTCGGTCTTTTATGGCGTGGTCGCTCTTGTCGAAAGGGCCGTCACGTTTTGGCATCCCTCTGTCCGTGGTGGATAGGGGCGGTGGGTTTAAGGGTGCTAACTTCAGAGGGTAAGAACATGAAAAACTGATTATTCCCATTCTGGCCGGTGCAATGTCGCTGGCCGCCTTCCAGGCGATGGCGGCCGACAAGGTGACGCTGCAGCTGAAGTGGGTCACGCAGGCCCAGTTCGCCGGCTACTATGTCGCCAAGGCCAAGGGCTTCTATGACGCCGAAGGCCTCGACGTCGACATCAAGCCGGGCGGTCCCGACATCGCGCCCGAGCAGGTGATCGCCGGCGGCGGCGCCGACGTCATCGTCGACTGGATGGGCGGCGCGCTCGCGGCCCGCGATAAGGGCGTGATGCTCGTCAACATCGCCCAGCCGTTCAAGAAGGCCGGCATGGAACTGGTCTGCCCGAAGAGCGGTCCGATCAAGACCGAAGCCGATTTCAAGGGCCATACGCTCGGCGTCTGGTTCTTCGGCAACGAGTATCCGTTCTACGCCTGGATGCACAAGATCGGCCTCAAGACCGATGGCGGCCCCGACGGCGTGACCGTGCTGAAGCAGAGCTTCGACGTGCAGCCGCTGATCCAGAAGCAGGCCGACTGCATCTCGGTCATGACCTACAACGAATACGGCCAGGTGCTGGACGCCGGCTACAAGCCGGAAGACCTCGTCGTCTTCAACTACACCGCTATGGGCAACGACCTGCTGGAAGACGGGCTCTACACGCTTGAGGACAAGCTCAAGGACCCGGCCTTCGAGGACAAGATGGTGCGCTTCGTGCGCGCCTCGATGAAGGGCTGGAAATACGCCACGGAGAACACCGACGAGGCGGCCGGGATCGTCGTCGACGGCGGTGGCCAGGACGAGAACCACCAGAAGTTCATGATGAAGGAAGTGGCCAAGCTGATCGACAACGCCGACGGCAAGCTGATCCCGGCGGCCTACGAGCGCACCGCCAAGGCGCTGCTCGACCAGAAGATCATCACCAAGGAGCCGTCCGGCGCCTACACCACCGCGATCACCGACAAGGCGATCAAGTAAGACAGCCGACATCGTCGTAGCGCCCTGGGGCGGGCGACGACAGGAACCGAAGGGAAGGGGCGGGCGACCGCCCCTTTTCTCGTGGCCGCGGTGAGACCTGTTGTGTTGCCCGCGGCCTCCTTCAGTGAACGTCGTGGCCGGCCGTTTCCTCGCGGATCGACCGCAGCACGCGCGCCTGGAGCTCCAGCAGCTCGGGGTCGCGCCCTTCCTCGCTGGCGCGCGGCCGCGCGAACGGCACCGGGATCGTCTCCTTGATGCGGCCGGGGTTGAGACCCATGACGAAGATGCGGTCCGAGAGGTAGACGGCCTCGCTGACGTCATGGGTGACGAAGATCACCGTCAGCTTGTGCTCCTGCCAGATCTGCATCAGCAGTTCCTGCATCTGGCCGCGCGTCAGCGCGTCGAGTGCGCCGAAAGGCTCGTCCATCAGCAGGATCTTCGGCCGGTAGGAGAGGGCGCGCGCGATCGCCACGCGCTGCTTCATGCCGCCCGAAAGCTGGCTTGGAAAGGCGTCGGCGAAACGTGTGAGCTTGACCAGCTCGATATGCCGGCGGGCGATATCGGCGATCTCCTTCGGATCATGGCGCGTTTCGCGCAGCGCGAACTCGACGTTCTGCTGCGCCGTAAGCCAGGGCAGCAGCGTGTAGGACTGGAACACCACGCCGCGGTCGATGCCGGGGCCGGAGATGGGGGCTCCGTCGACGAGGACCTCGCCATTGTCGCTTTCCTGCAGCCCGGCGATGATGGCGAGCAGCGTGCTCTTGCCGCAGCCCGAGGCGCCCACCAGCGAGACGAACTCATTGTCGGCGACTTCGAGGTTGATGTCGGAAAGCACCTTGACCTGGCCGTTGCGGAACGACTTGTTCAGGCCCGAAATGCTGAGTTTTGGATGCTGCGCCATCTCAGCTCCTCTTTTCGTATTTGAAGAACTGCCGGCCGAGGAAGCGCATGATCTGGTCCGTGGCGAGGCCGAGCACGCCCAGCACCAAGATGTAGCCTATGGCCATGTCTGTCTGCAGGTAGCGTTGGGCCACGGTGATGCGATAACCGAGGCCGGAATTGGCCGCGACCAGCTCGGCGAGTGTCACCCAGGTCCAGGCCCAGCCGAGCGAGATGCGCAGCGTGTCCCAGATCTGCGGCATGGCTGAAGGCACCACGATGCGCATCAGCACGCGCAGGTCGCTCATGCCCAGCGTGCGGCCGAAGCCGACGAAGTCGGCGGGAACGCGCTTGATGTTGTCCTTGAACATCAGGGCCTGCTGGAAATAAGTGCCGATCCAGATGATCAGGAATTTCTGCGGGTCGCTGGTGCCGCTCCACAGGATCGACAGCGGCACGAAGGCCACGACCGGCATGTAGCGGACGAAGTCGAGGATCGGCTCGATCGCCGCTTCCCAGAAGCGGTAGGCGCCGATCAGGATCGCGGTGGCGAGCGCCATCACCGAGGCGATGAGGAAGCCGATGCTGATGCGATAGACGCTGATCGCGACGTCGCTGCCCAGCGTGCCGTCCTGCGCCAGCTTGATCAGCTTGGCGACCACGGCGAGCGGCGATGGCAGGAAGATCGGCTGCACCAGGCCGAGCCTGGCGACGATCGTCCATGCCGCCAGCAGGAGAAGGAAGGCGCAGATGGCGATGCCGACATAGGTCGTCGTCGGAAATTCCGCGCCCATGGAGAGCAGGGACTTGCGTCTGCGCGGGGCCGACGCCTTTCCCAAAGTCTGACTTTTCACGGCTTGATCGCTCATGTTCTTGTCACCGATTTGCAGCCGGGGCGCGCGACAGGATGTCTTCCCGGATTTCCGATACGGCGTTCTCGTGCGCCCGGAAGCCTTCGTAATGCGCGAACGCCCTGGCGGCCGGCGCGAGGCGTTCATAGGCGGCGCGCGAGACATAGGCTATCGAGGAGCGCTTCAGGAAGTCGAACACCGATAGCGGTGATGCGGTAGCAGCCCGGCCGCCCGTCGGCAACACATGGCTCGGCCCGAGTACGAAATTCGCGATCGGGATAGCCGAATGCGGACCGAGCAGGATTTCGCCGGCGTTGCGGATCAGCGGCAGCAGGTCGAACGCGCCGGTGGAAAGCACGGCCAGGTGCTCGGCCGCATAGTCGTTGACGAAGTCGAAGGCCGCCTCGACCGAATGGGCGAGCACAATGCCGCCCTTGTCGCCGCCGAGAACGGCGCGCGAGAAGCCGGCGCGGTACTCGCCCATCTTCTCCCACAGGCCGGGTATCGCGGCCGCCACCGCGCGGGCGACCTCGGGGTCCGCCGTCACCAGGAAGGCCGATGAATCCGGTCCGTGCTCGGATTCGACCAGCAGGTCCAGGGCCGCGAGTTCGGCCGGCACGGTGTTGTCGGCGTAGACGATCAACTCGCTCGGTCCGGCCGGGCTGCCGGGATCGATGCGGCTGGACAGTATCTGGCGGGCGGCGCTCAGCCAGGGGCTGCCGGGGCCGACGATCTTGGCGCAGCGCGGCACCGTTTGCGTGCCGAAGGCGACCGCGGCCACCGCCTGCGCGCCACCGCACAGGTAGATCTCGTCGATGCCGATCAATGAGGCGATGAAGCGGGTCGCCGCGTCGGCGGTGCCGTCCGGCCCGGGTGGGGTGACGATGACGACGCGGCGGGCGCCCGCCACCTTGGCGGGAACGGCGGTCATGATGGCGCTGGAGGGGAAGAAGCCCTTGCCGCGGGGGACGTAGCACGCAACGGAGTCGATCGGCGTCCAGCGGTCGCCGATCATGGCGCCCGGTGTCCGTTCGGACAGCCAAAGCTCCTCGGGCATCTGCGCCTCGTGGAAGCGCCGGACCTGCTCGACCGAGAGCTTGATCGCCTCGATCAGCCGGGTGTCGAGCTCTTTCTCGGCCGCTTCGATGGCTTCCGCCGAGACCTTGAGCGTATCGAGCGCCACGCCGTCGAAGCGCCGCGCGCAATCGATGAGCGCCGCGTCGCCCTGTTCGCGAACCGCCGCGATGATCGGTTCGACATCGCGCATATAGCTCGAGAGGTCGGTTTCGGTGCGTTCGAGCAATGCAGCGCGCCGCTTCGGCGAAAGCTTGCTCAGGTCGTGGAATGCAATGGCGTCCATTGATCGCGTTCTCTCGGGTTTTGTCGTGCCTCATGCCCGGTACCGGGCATGAGCGGAGGGTGCGCCCGCCTTGCGGCGGGCGATGTCCGGTTCTTGTTCTCAGGGAAGGGCGGTGGCTGGCCCGGATCGCTGCATCCTCTCGGATGCCGGCGATCCAGATTTCTTCTGGCAGCGGATTGTCAGGTGACCCGGTGCCGCCAGCCGCCAGTGGTCACTTCGCTGCCGACACGCTCGCGTCGACGGCGCTCTCGTAGGGAACGTCCTTCTCGATCATCTTGGCGGCGACGGCTGCCTTCAGGATGCTCGGATAGGTCTGCGACTTGAAGACGCCGTTCAGCGCTTCCTGGCTCTCGGCGACCGAGTAGTAGGAGACGCCGTCGAAGGCGGTCGCCAGTTCGGACGGCTCGGCGCCGACGCCCTTGGCGATGATGGCGCGGCCTTCCTCGGTATGCGTGCGATAGAAGTCCAGCGCCTGGTCCCAGCTCTTCAGCAGGGCGCGCACCTGGCCGGGCTTGTTCTTGAGCACGTCCTCCGGAATGGTCAGCATGTCGCTGATCAGGCCGGGGGCCTCGCCGGCCTCGGAGAGCACCTTGATGGACTTGTCGGCGGCAAGCGCCGTCGAGATGTAGGGCTCGTAGGTGACGGCGGCGGCGACGGTGCCCGAGATGATGGCGGTGCCGGCATTGGCGGCGGGCATCGGCAGTTCGCTGATATCCTCGATGGTCATGCCGTTCTTCTGCAGGATGTAGTTCAGCAGCAGGTCGCTGGTCGCGCCCTTCTCGAACGCCACCTGCTTGCCCTTGAGGTCGGCCGGCGTCTTGATGCTGTCGCCCTTGACCAGGATCGCGTCGGCCTTGGTCGAGGCGTCCATCAGCAGGATGCCCTTGAGCGGAATACCGGCCTGCACCTTGACCAGAAGCTGCTGGATGGATTCGTTGTCGCCGTTGACCTGGCCGGACGCGATCGCGGCGCCCATGTCCTTGTCCTCGACGAAGTTGACCAGCTCGACGTCCTCCAGGCCGTTGGCCTTGAAGAAGCCCTTCTCCTTGGCGATGTACCACATGCCGTAGCCGAGCCACGGCTGGATCGCCAGCTTGAACACGCCGGGCTCGACGGCCGGATCCTCGGCGAATGCCGGGTGGGACGCCGTCAGCGCACCAGTGAGAAGCGCCGCGACCGCGACGGCGCCGAATATGTGCTTGCGAAGTGTCATCATCATTCTGTCCTTGCTCCCATTGTGGTGGTTGTCATCTATCGCTGCCCGAGCCGCCCGATGCAGCGCCCAGCCGCTTCAGCAGGTTGAGCGTTATACGACCGACATCGTTCATGCCTGATGCGGGCAATGCGCCGAGCCAGGCGACGGAACTGGCCGAGAAGATCATGCCGCCGGAGGCCAGAGGGCGAAGCGTCATCTCGGCGCAGCGACGGCCTTCGCGCTGCGGTTCGCCGCCCTCGTACCATCGGGTGGCGTCATGCACGAAGCTTTCGGGAAAGCCGTCGGCGCGCGCGATGACCATGGTGTCGGGATGAGTACCGAGATGCGCGTCGGTTGCGTCGACCTCGTAGCCGGCGGCCGCACCCAGCACGATGCCGCTGTCGCCGAAGGTCTCGTTGCCGACGCCTTCGAAAAGCCAGGCCGCGACCGGCTCGTGGCTTGCTGGCGTTCGGGTGAAGGGACGGCCCCGGTCGAAGCCCATCAGCGAGATGGCCACGCCGGTCAGGCTGAATTCGCCACGCCCGCTGGCGCGCAGGTGCCCGCCTGGTTCATTGGTGATGGCGAACGCCTGCTCGGCGATCGGCCCGTCCCAGGTGCGGCCGGCCTCCAGCGGCGAACGGCGCAACTCCATCAGGTCGCCCTTGAACGCGACCTTGCCGGCGAAGCCGTTGCCGCCGAGATAGGCGATGCTGCCACCGGCGGCCGCGAAGCGCCGCAACGCGCCCTCGATTTCCACCGACATATATTCGGGATGGCTGCCGGTCATGACGGCGGCATAGCCCTCGAGCCCGGCAAGCCCGCGTTCGTGCAGGGCATGGTCGGTGGTCAGATCGAAGGCGATGCCGTTGGCGTGGCAGAAGCGCAGGAAATGCAGGTCGACGGGCAGATTGTGCGGGCCGCCGCACAGCGGATAGTTGTAGTCGGGGCGAAGCGTCGCCTTCGGCTTCCTGTAAGAGCAGATCGATACGCCGCTGGCATCGCTGTGATAGTCGTAGAGCGAACGAAGGTTGTTATCGATCGCGAACTGGTGGCCACGATCCTGGCTTTTCCACTCATAGAGATGTTCCGGCAGGAACTCGTCGGCATAGGCGAGATAGGTGGCGGTGGGCACCAGGAACAGCAACGGATTGCGGGGCGACGCCGCCACGACGAAGAAGACGATCTGCTCCTTGCCGTGCTCGTGCTCGACCTCGAAGGCGTAGACGCCGGAGGCGGCGTCGCGCGGCAGCTCGGCGCGGAAGCTGGCCGGCCAGTCCAGCGGGCCAAGGTCGTCGTCATGGCAGTGGACCGCGTCGTAGTGGGTCGGCACGAGCCGGGGATCGAAGCTCGTTCCGTCCCAACGCGGCGAGGTCATGCAGAAGGCGGGCAGGTTGACTACCTCGAGTTGCAACGCCGCGGTGCCGGACGATGTCAGCGGGCCGTCGCCCAGCCGCGTCGGGAAGGTCCACGAGGCGCTCCCGGATGACAGGCGCAGTGCCACCGAGGCGAATTTGGCGTTGAGCGTCGGCAGATCGTGCGCCAGGCTGGCGCCGAACAGCAGGTCCCGCGCTGGCGCCTTCCAGGCCATGTCGAATTCGCGATGCAGCCTGAACGGAGCAAGTACGTCCCCGCCGGTGATGTCGAGCGTGACGCCGGAACCCGCCGATCCGATCTCGATGCGCAGCCAGTCGCGCGCTGGCAGCGGCTCGCCGGACAGCAGCAGCCTGTCGCCCAGCCGGAACCGCAAGCCGTCATCCGTCAGCGTCAGAGAGAAGCTGTCGGTTTCGACGATGGCGCGGTCGCCATGGTTGCGGGTGAGGAAGACCGCGAACGATACGCCTTCGACGTGGCCGGCGCCTGCCAGTTGCGCCGCGCCGATGCGCAGGAAGGAGCCGAGGTCGAAGCTCTCGTGGCGAGGCGCGTCGGCAAGCTGTCGCACAGGCCAGTCCATGACCTGGGGCTCGGGCGTGTCGATACGCATCAGGCGCACGCCGCGCACAGCCGCTTCCGCGGACAGATGCAGCTCGACCGCGCCGCCGGCGGTCACGTGCCATGGGGCCGTATAGCCGGCCACCGCCATGGCGTCATGGATCACGCTCTTCTTCACGATCGCGGACATCCTCTCCGCGGCGGCTGTTGCGGGCCGCCGAATTCCCGGGTACCTCTATACCCCTGTTTTTTTGATTTAATCTATTAGTGTCAAGTCGAAGGGGGTATATACCCCCAACGGGGTATTCTCGGTGACAAAGACGGTCTTCGGCAGCCTGGCGCAGGCGATCGACAGGGTTGGGAGCGACGATTTCTACCCGACAATGGCGGAATACCTGCGTTCCTGCATGGACTACGACAATGTGATTGCCATCGTTTTCGTCGGTACCAACGTGCCCGACGTGCTCTACAGGAGCGTGCGCGGACCAGATGTGTTCCGCTATGTCGCCGAGCAATATCTGCCGGGGGCCTATCTTCTCGACCCTGTATACCACTTCCATCTCAGGCGCGGCGCGCCCGGCCTCTACCGATTGCTCGACATCGCGCCGGACCAGTTCCGCCGCAGCCGCTATTTCAAATGGTACTATGGCCGCATCGGCATAACCGACGAGATCTCCGTCCTGCTGCCGATCGGCGACAACACGACGATCACCATCTCGCTCGGCAAGGACAGTTCCTCGGGCCAGCTCTTCTCGTCGAAGGCGGAAGACCAGCTTCGGCAGCACGAGCCGGTGGTCATGTCGCTGTTGCGCGCGCATTTCAGCGCCTCGGAGGTTCGCACGGCCGGGGAGCGCAAGCCGACATCGGTCATCGACAATCTGATCGTGGCCATGAAGAGCCATCACGACGTCGGGTTGAGCCGCCGCCAGGCCGAGGTGGCGCTGCTTATCCTGCAGGGGCATTCGTCGCCGTCGATCGGGCTTCATCTGGGTGTCAGCCCGCAGACGGTGAAGGTGTTCCGCAAGCAGCTCTATGCGCGATGTGGGATCTCCTCTCAGGCGGAGCTCTTCGGGCTCCTGATGCCCATGCTGGGCAATGACGGCTCCGCGCTGGACTGACTTCGGCTGGCGCGGAGCCGGTTCAAAGGCGTTGTTCCTTGATGGTGTTCATGACGAAACTGGTCTCGATCGAGGCGACGCATTTCAGCCGGGCGATCTTCGCCTTGATGAAGCGTTCGTACTGCTCGAGGCTGCCGGCCACCACCTTCAGCACATAGTCGCGCGAACCGGTGACGAGGTGGCATTCCAGCACTTCTTCCCAGCCGCGGATCGCCTCCTCGAACATCACGATCTCGTCCTCGTTCTGGCGGCTGAGCCGGATGGTGGCGATGGCGACCATCGTCCAGCCGAAGACGGCGGGGTCGACCAGCGTGGTGTAGCCGCGAATGGCGCCGCTTTCCTCCAGCCGCCGCACCCGCCGCAGGCAGGGCGATGGCGACAGCCCGATCCGCTCGGCGAGCTCGTTGTTTGTGATGCGCGCGTCGGCCTGCAATTCGCGCAGGATCTTGCGATCGAACTCGTCGGCTATCTTCTGCTGCACTATGTTCACCTCTTGGCAATTGATGGCGCTAGTGGAGGCATTCTGGACCTAAAATAGCAAGGATCAAGTGCCAGGGATCGCATAAATTGCCGTGTGGAACTCTTCAAGCAGACAGGGAAATTCATGACCGCGCCGCGCCCCTCGAAAACCCATATCGGCAACCACAAGCTCCATCCGGAAACGCTGATGCTGGGCTATGGCTTCGATCCGCAGCTCTCCGAAGGGGCGGTCAAGCCGCCGGTGTTCCTGACCTCGACCTTCGTGTTCAAGTCGGCGGAAGAGGGGCGCGACTTCTTCGACTACACGTCAGGCCGCAAGGAGCCGCCGAGCGGCACGACCTCCGGCCTCGTCTATTCGCGCTTCAACCACCCCAACAGCGAGATCGTCGAGGACCGGCTGGCGATCTATGAGGGCACGGATGCCTGCATCCTATTCTCATCGGGCATGTCGGCCATCGCGACGACGCTGCTGGCCTATGCCCGGCCCGGCGACGTCATCCTGCACTCGCAGCCGCTCTATGGCGGCACCGACACGCTGCTGACGCGCACGCTTGCCGGTTTTGGCATCGGCGCGGTCGGCTTCTCCGACGGCGTCGACGAGGCAACAGTGCGCGCGGCCGCCGAGGCGGCCTCAGCGAAAGGGCGCGTGTCGGTGATCCTGATCGAGACGCCGTCGAACCCCACCAACACGCTGGTCGACATCGTGCTGATGCGCAGGATCGCCGACGAGTTGGGCACCCGGCAGGACACGGCGCCGATCGTCGTGTGCGACAACACGCTGCTCGGTCCGGTGTTCCAGCGGCCGATCGAGCATGGCGCCGATGTTTCGGTCTATTCGCTTACGAAATACGTCGGCGGGCATTCCGACCTGATCGCCGGCGCGGCGATGGGAGGCAAGGCGGTGACCAAGCCGATCAAGGCGCTGCGCGGGGCGATCGGCACGCAGCTCGACCCGCATTCCTGCTGGATGCTCGGCCGTTCGCTGGAGACATTGTCGATCCGCATGGAGCGCGCGAACGAGAATGCGCGCCTGGTCGCCGAGTTCCTGCGCGATCACCCCAAGGTCGCGAAGGTGCATTACCCGCCGTTCCTCGAAAAGGACACGCCTGCCTGGCGGGTCTACCAGGCGCAGTGCAGTGGCGCCGGCTCGACCTTCTCGTTCGACATTCGCGGCGGCGAAAAGGCCGCCTTCGCCTTCCTCAACGCACTGGAAATCTTCAAGCTGGCGGTAAGTCTCGGCGGAACGGAATCGCTGGCAAGTCATCCGGCAGCCATGACCCATTCGGGCATTCCCTTCGAGGTGCGGCAGCGCATCGGCGTCCTGGAAACCACCGTCAGGCTGTCGATCGGCGTCGAGCATCCCGACGACCTGATCGCCGACCTGACGCAGGCGCTGGCGTCCGCCTGACACCGAAAACAGTTCGGCCACGGAGCCAATCGGCGCCGTGGCCGTTATATCGGCGTCCCCTCGGCGGGGGGCGCGGGGACGCCATGGATCATGGAGGTTCTCATGCACATGCAATCGATGTCGCGCGGGCTTGGCATACTTGCCGTCTCCGCCGCGGTGCTTTTCGTTTCGCCGGCGCTGGCCGAGACGATGAAGTTCAAGGCCACGCTCGATGGCGCGCAGCAGAGCCCGCCCGTCACCACCAAGGGCAAGGGAACCGCGACATTCACCTTCGACACCACCAAGAAGACGCTCAGCTGGGACGTCAAATATTCCGACCTCAGCGGACCAGCGACGGCAGCACACATCCACGGCCCGGCGGGAATGGGTGAGAACGCCGATCCCGTCATCCCGTTCAAGAAGCTGAAGAGCCCGATCAAGGGATCCGCCGTCCTGACCGACGCGCAGGCCGCCGATCTCGAAGCCGGCAAATATTACGTCAACGTTCACACGGCGAAGAACAAGGGCGGCGAGATCCGCGGTCAGATCGAAAAGGCCATGTAGGCGGCTTGACCCCGGCCGCTCTCCGGTAATGGCCCAATTTGCCCCCTGATGTCCCTATTTGTCCGCTGCGCCGGCGGGCGCGAGGGCCTAGTCTAGGCTTCGGGACATCGCGTGGCGGGAGCGGCCGTGTCGCGTTTCCCAGGCCAGGCGCGCGAGGGCAGCCTGGCTCTGTCGTGGGTTCATGGGGCCCCTCTGCCGCATGGCAGGCCGTGGCCGACGACGGGAGCGTTCCTGTGGGGTGGCGCTCCCGACCTTCAGGCTCCAGCGGGGTCGGGGCGACCCCGCTTTTTTCTCGTGGCTCGTCGCCCCTGACGGTCGCCAGCCTCAGGCCTTGTCGCGGATTTGCGTCAAAGTGCGGGCCGGCGTGATTGCCTCGGGGTCAAGCCTGATCTCGACGATGGCCGGTTTGCCGCTGGCGCGGGCGCGCTCGAAGGCCGGCGCGAAGTCGGCCGTCTTCTCGACCGTCTCGCCATGGCCGCCATAGGCGCGGGCAAGCGCGGCGAAGTCGGGGTTCTTGAGATCGGTGGCGACGACGCGGTTCGGGTACTCGCGCTCCTGATGCATGCGGATCGTGCCGTAGATGCCATTGTTGACGACGATCACGATGATCGGCAGGTCGTACTGGACAGCGGTCGCGAATTCCTGGCCGTTCATCATGAAGCAGCCGTCACCGGCAAAGGCGATGACCTCGCGGTCCGGATAGAGGGCCTTGGCGGCGACCGCGGCCGGCGTGCCATAGCCCATCGAGCCGGAGGTCGGCGCCGCTTGCGTGGCGAAGCGGCGGAAACGATGGAAGCGGTGCACCCAGGTGGCGTAGTTGCCGGCGCCGTTGGCGAGGATGGCGTCTTCCGGCAATGCCTTCTCCAGATAGTCCATGATCGGGCCCATCTGGACGGCGCCAGGGCCGGTCTGGGGCGTGGTCGACCATTCGAGGTAGGCGGCGTGAGCCTTGGCCGTCTCTTCCTTCCACGAAGGCATGGCCGCGGGCTTGCGCCTGGCGAACGCCTCGACGAAAGCCGATGGCGAGGCATTGATCGCCAGCGTCGGCCGATAGACGCGGCCGAGCTCTCCGGCATCGGCGTGGACATGCACCAGCGCCTGGTCGGGGTAGGGGCTCTTGAGCAATGTGTAGTCCGAAGACGGCATCTCGCCCATGCGGCCGCCGATCAACAGCACGACGTCCGCCTGCTTGATGGTCGCGGCCAGCTTCGGGTTGATGCCGATGCCGACATCGCCGGCATAATTCGGATGAAGATGGTCGAACAGCATCTGGCGGCGGAAGGAGCAGCCGACGGGCAGCGACCATGTTTCGGCGATGGTGCGCATCCGCGCTACCGCGTCCTCGTCCCAGCGCGTGCCGCCGAGAATGACGAAAGGACGCCTGGCATTGCTCAGCAGCATCTCCAGCGCGTCGAGCTCGGCCTCGCCGGGACGCGTCTCGACCGGAGCATACGGCAGCGCTTCGGGAGCCTCGACCTCGCTGGTCAGCATGTCCTCAGGCAGCGACATGACCACCGGGCCCGGGCGTCCCGACGTTGCCACCGCGAAGGCACGGGTGACGAATTCGGGGATGCGCGAGGCATCGTCGATCTCCACCACCCATTTGGCGATGTCGCCGAAGAACCTGACGTAATCCACTTCCTGGAAAGCCTCGCGTTCCTTGGCGTGGCTGGCGACCTGGCCGATGAACAGGATCATCGGCACCGAATCCTGCATGGCGATGTGAACGCCGGCCGAGGCATTCGTGGCGCCGGGGCCACGGGTGACGAAGCAGATGCCCGGCTTGCCGGTCAGCCGGCCCTGGCAGTCGGCCATCATCGCGGCGCCGCCTTCCTGGCGGCAGACGATGGTGCGGATCGAGGAGTCATGCAGGGCGTCGAGCACCGCCAGGTAGGATTCTCCCGGAACGCAGAAGATGCGGTCGGTGCCGTTTGCCTCGAGCGCCTCGACGATCAGTTGTCCGCCGGTCTTCATTTCGCTGCCCTCTCCAGTTCGGCAAGGATTTCGTCCGTGTGCTCGCCAAGACGCGGCGAGGGTCGTTCATAGACCAGCGGCGTGCCCGACATCACCATCGGCGCGCGCACCGAGGGAAGGCGGTTGCCGTGGCCGTCGTCGAGGTCGAGCCGCATGCCGCGCGCGATCGTCTGCGGGTCGGCGAACATCTGGCCGATCGTGTTGATGGGGCTGGCCGGTACGGCGGCCGTTTCCAGTTTCGCCAGCAGCGCATCGCGCTCAAGGCTGGCCAGCGTGGCGACGATGCGCTCGCGCAGCCGCGTACGGTTGGCCACGCGCGCCGGGTTGGTGGCGAAATCCGGGTCGGCGGGCAGTTCTTCCAGCCCGACCACCGCGCAGAACCTGGCGAACTGGCCGTCATTGCCGACCGCCAGGATGATGTGGCCATCCTTGACCGGCATCACCTCGTAAGGGGCGATGTTCATGTGGGCATTGCCCATCTGCACTGGCGATTTGCCCGATACGAGATAGTTGAGGTTCTGGTTGCCGAGCGCCGAGATCTGCGTGTCGAACAGCGCCATGTCGACATGCTGGCCTTCGCCTGTCTTCTCGGCGTGGCGCAGTGCGGCCTGGATGGCGATGACCGAATAGAGGCCGGTGAAGATGTCGGATATGGCGACGCCCGCCTTCTGCGGCTCGCGGCCTGGTTCGCCGGTGATCGACATCATGCCGGCCATGGCCTGGATGATGAAATCATAGCCCGCGCGCGGCGCGTAAGGCCCGTCCTGGCCAAAGCCGGTGATCGAGCAATAGACGAGCCTGGGATTGATCTTGCGCAGGCTCTCATAGTCGAGGCCGTATTTCTTCAGGCCGCCCAGCTTGAAGTTCTCGATCAGCACGTCGGCGGTGGCGGCCAGGCGCCGCACCGTCTCGGCGCCTTCCGGCGTCGAGAAGTCGATGGCGATCGAGCGCTTGCCACGGTTGCAGGAATGATAATAGGCGGCCGAGAGGTTCTCGCCGTCATGGCTCATGACGAAGGGCGGTCCCCATTTGCGCGTGTCGTCGCCGCCATCCGGGCTCTCGACCTTGACGACGTCGGCGCCGAGGTCGGCCAGCAGCTGTCCCGCCCAGGGACCGGCGAGAATGCGGGCCAGTTCGACGACGCGGACGCCTTTGAGGGGAGGTTCGGCCATGGGTCACCAATGTTGAGCGGCCGCGCAGCCGGGCTCTTTGTTTTTCACGCATGTCGCCCCGGGACCGCTGCGCATTTGGGGGCGCCAAGCAACTATCAACCCCGCGCGCCGCTGTCACGGCCCTTGCACTGGGCCAAAGCGCACGCCGCGCCTTTCACCTCGGCAGCACGGTATCGATCCACATGGCGAACTCGTCCATGATGATGTTCCGATTCACCTCGTTCAGGCTTTCGTGGCGGGTATCGGCGTAAACCTTTGAAACGAGATTCGAAAAGCCCATCCGCTGCATCCTGTCGGCGAGCCGGGTGATGCCCTTGCCGTGGTCCGACACCGGATCCTGGTCGCCTCCAACCAGATTGACGAACAGGTCGCGCCGCACGCCGACGAAGTTTTCGTCCCGGCCGCCATTCAGCCCCATGCGCACCACGTCCCGCCACATCGACACGCTTGCGTCCCAGCCGCACAGCGGGTCGGCGATGTATTTGTCGACCTCGGCCGGATCGCGCGACAGCCAGTCGAACAGAGTGCGATGGTTGGGGACGGCCTTGCCCCAGGCCCGGAAGGTGAGCCTGGGCAGCAGGCGCGACGGCACGTCGGAGCCGAGACGCATCCTTTCCCAGGCGAGTATGCCAAGCGCCAACTGTCCGAGAATGCCTTCCGAGAAGTTGCCGTTCCAGATCGCCGCGGCATGGATGCGCGCCGAATTGGCGAGGACGAAGTTGAGCGCCACCGCCGCGCCCATGGAATGGCCGAAGACGATGACCGGCAGGCCGGGATGGTCGGCCGCGATGACCTCGTGCACGGCCGCCACGTCGGCGACGACCTTGGCCACGCCGTCGCCGTCGCCGAATTTGCCGGGCGGCGCGTCCGGCGCCCGCGTCGCGCCATGACCACGATGGTCGTGCGCATAGACATGGCAGCCATGCTCGCCGAGGAAGGTTGCGAAGCGGGCGTAACGCACCGCGTGCTCGGCCAGCCCGTGATTGATCTGGACGACAGCTCGGGGCCGGCCTTCAGACAGCCGGGTATAGAGGTTCAGATCAGCCCCCGTTGGCGAGCGGACGACACGCTGCTGGCTGAAGGTCATTGCCGCCTGGTCTCCCCCGTTTCCTTCAACCGGCGCAGCGCCGCGCCAGAGAAGAAGTACTCCATGTTTGTGCGATGCGGCCTGATGCGCGTCAATCCGGGACGAGCGCTTCCCTGGCGATGTTTCCGGTCCGGGGGCGAACGGTGCGCGCGATGCGTCCAGCCGCATCGGCATCGGCCAGCCTGTCAGATTTCGCCGTGCTGAGGTGACAGCGGGTGATTCCACCTGGCTGAAAAATGCTCTACAGGTCTTCGCAATTCTGACACGGATTGCGCGGCAGTGTGGCCGCCACTTCTCGACCGGGACTTGCTCATGCGCTTTGCTTCTGCCTTCGGACTGGCTTTCCTGTCAGCGTGTCTGCTGGCCGGCGCCGCGCGCGCCGACGTCAAGATGAGCGGCACGTTCGTCGCCGACGCGTCCTGTCCCGCGACGCAGGCCATCAAGAACGGCAAGAACCCCGGCGATATCGCCACGACCGCCGGACAGAGCTACCAACTCGTGGCCGGCAACAAGGACCAGCCGACACACTTCCTGATCATCGTGCCGGGCGCCGATCCGGAGCGCCGCTGGGTGAAGACGAGCTGCGGCCATGTTTCCGGCAGCAGCGCGGCAACGGCGCCGGCCGTGCCGGGCAAGCCCGCCACGCAGGCGTCAGGCAAGCCGGAATATGTGTTCGCTCTGAGCTGGCAGCCGGCCTTCTGCGAGACCAAGCCCGGCAAGACCGAGTGCAAGTCGCAGAACGCGGGCGACTTCGACGCGACGCATTTCACCTTGCACGGGCTGTGGCCGCAGCCGAATGGCAACTTCTATTGCCAGGTGGCCGCGAGCGACAAGGCCAACGACACGCCCGCCAACTGGCGCAAGCTGCCGAAGGTCGAGCTGGACGCCCAGACGCGCACCGAGCTGGACCAGGTGATGCCGGGCACGGCCTCGCAGCTCGAACGGCATGAATGGATCAAGCACGGCACCTGTTACGGCAAGAGCCAGCAGGACTATTTCGCCGACGCGCTGCGGCTGATGCGCGCTGTCAACACCTCGCCAGTGCGCGACCTGTTCGCCAAGAACATTGGCGGCAAGCTGACGGCGGACCAGATACGCGGCGCCTTCGACAGCGCCTTCGGTGCCGGCGCGGGCGACCGGGTCCGCGTTTCCTGCGTGATCGATCCCTCGAACGGCCGCCGGCTGATCGGCGAGCTGACGCTCGGCCTTGCGGGTCCGATCGGGCCGGACACTTCGCTCGGCGACCTGTTGCTGGCGTCGGTGCCGACCAACAAGGCCGGTTGCCCCGTTGGCACCGTGGACCCGATAGGTTTCCAGTAAATCCCGGGCGGGGGCAGCTGCCCGCTCCGTTTTCAGATCGTCTTCGAGGACTAGCGGTTCTGGCGTGAGCGCGTCCAGGTATCGTGGGTGTCGGCTTCGCTGCCTGCCGGTTCGCCGACGACCCGGTCGCGTCCGGTGAGCTTGGCCTTGTAGAGCCGCTGGTCGGCCAGCGCGAACAGGTCAGTCAGCCGCTGGGTGGTTTCGCCGACCGTGGCGACGCCGGCGCTGACCGTCAGGTCGAACCTGCCGTGGCTGTAAGACGTCTTGACCGCGTGGCGGATGTTTTCACCGTAGAGCCTTGCCATGGCATGAGGGCGTGCCGAGAGGATCGCGAACTCCTCGCCGCCGATCCGGAACACCTGGTCCCCTGGCTCGGCCATGTCGCACAGCAGGCCGGCCATGGCCTTCAGCACGCGGTCGCCCTCGGCGTGGCCGAAACGGTCATTGATCGACTTGAAGTGGTCGACGTCGAAGATCAGCAGGCTGAGCGGCTTGGCGGTGCGCAGGCTGACCGAAACGGCGGTCTCGCCATCGCTGTCGAAGCGGCCCCTGTGCAGCAGGCCGGTGAGGCCGTCGCGGCCGACATGCTCGACCAGCGCCTCGTAGCGCTCGCGATAGGTCAGCGTGTCGAAGATGTCTGAGAGGCCGCGCGGCGCGGCTGAATCGTGTGCCTCGAACCAGCGGAGATAGGCGACCAGCATGGCGCTGAAGGCGAGGGCGGCGCTCATCTTGGCGAACCAGCCGCCGAAGAACACGGCGATCGGGGCGTCGGCCACGAAATGCAGGGCTGTGAAGAACCCTGCCTGGTCGAAGGTGAGGACCAGGGCGACCGAGGTCAGTATGCGCGCGAAGGGCCTGTTCCGCAGATAGGCGCCGAGCTTTTCATAGAGCAGGATGATGAGGATCGCGTCGATGAAAAGCAGCGTCGTGCCCCACACCATCAGCCAGCCCATCTCGTCGATGAAGCCGATGTCCGGGCGTCGGCCGTCCGGCAGCGGGGAGATGTCGTGCATGCGCAGCAGCAGCACGAGGCCGATCATCAGGGCGTTGCCGGCCAGCAGACCATAGATCGGCTGGCGCACGGTCGAGGCGTCTTCCTTCATGTACAGGAGCAGCAGCATCACCAGCTTGCCGGAAAACATCACCGCCGAGCCGGGCGACACCAGGCCGAACGGCAGCTCGACGTAGAAGACGCTGGCGAGATAGGTTTCCAGGAAATGCATGACGCCGAGCGCGCAGACGAAAACGCCAAGACCTGTGCGCTTCCTGAAGCGGAAAAGCGTGACCATGACGCCGAAATACAGAACCGCCTCGGCAAGGAGCAGGACACCGTTCAGCACGTCGATCCGATCTTTTTTCTTGGGACCCGCCGGCGCACCGGCGACTCCACCCCATAGTGTTTTGACTCGGAAGGGTTAACCGGAGCTTTCGCGCAATTGCGCGGCGCCTGAAAAGGGCCGGCGTCGCGGGGCTGGCCGACGCGCGGCGCCGAAAGCGATTGCCGTTCGGCGCCGCATCGCCTACATAGCGCCCAACTTCCAATCATTCCGAACAGGGAAAGCGCGCGTGGCACGCCAGTTCATCTATCACATGTCCGGCCTGTCGAAGGCCTATGGCACCAAGAAGGTGCTCGATAACGTCCATCTGTCCTTCTATCCCGACGCCAAGATCGGCATTCTCGGCCCGAACGGTTCGGGTAAGTCGACCATCCTGCGCATCATGGCCGGGCTCGACAAGGAGTTCCAGGGCGAGGCATGGCTGGCCGAGGGCGCGACCGTCGGCTACCTGGCGCAGGAGCCGCAGCTCGACAACAGCAAGACCGTGCGTGAGAACGTCATGGACGGCGTCGCCAGGAAGACCGCCATCATCGAGCGCTACAACGAGCTGATGATGAACTACTCCGACGAGACGGCGGACGAGTCTGCCAAGCTCCAGGACGAGATGGACCGGCTGAACCTGTGGGATCTCGAGCAGCAGGTCGAGATGGCGATGGACGCGCTGCAGTGCCCGCCACCTGACTCGGAAGTCACCAACCTGTCGGGCGGCGAGCGCCGCCGCGTGGCGCTGTGCCGGCTGCTGCTGGAGCAGCCTGACCTGCTGCTGCTCGACGAACCGACCAACCATCTCGACGCCGAGACCACGGCCTGGCTGGAAAAGCACCTGCGCGACTATCCGGGCTCGGTGCTGATCATCACCCACGACCGCTACTTCCTCGACAACGTCACCGGCTGGATCCTCGAGCTCGACCGCGGCCGGGGCATCCCCTACGAGGGCAACTACACCAAATATCTCGACGCCAAGGCCAAGCGCCTGATCCAGGAAGGCCGCGAGGACGATGCCCGCCAGAAGTCGATCTGGCGCGAGCGCGAGTGGATCCAGTCCTCGCCGAAGGCTCGCCAGACCAAATCGAAGGCGCGTATCAAGGCCTATGAGGAATTGGTCGAGCAGTCGCAGAACCGCAAGCCGACCGACACGCAGATCGTCATCCCGGCGAGCGAGCGGCTCGGCAACGTGGTCATCGAGGTCGAGGGCCTGAACAAGGGCTTCGGCGACGAGCTCCTGATCGAGAACCTGTCGTTCAGGCTGCCGCCGGGCGGCATCGTCGGCGTCATCGGTCCGAACGGCGCCGGCAAGACGACGTTGTTCAAGACCTTCACCGGTCAGGAAAAGCCGGATGCCGGCTCGATCCGCATCGGCGAGACCGTCAAGCTCGGTTATGTCGACCAGAGCCGCGACGCGCTCGACCCGAACAAGACCGTGTGGGAGGAGATTTCCGGTGGCGCCGAGGTCATCAAGCTCGGCAAGCACGAGGTCAACAGCCGCGCCTACTGCTCGTCCTTCAACTTCCGTGGCGGCGATCAGCAGCAGAAGGTCGGCAACCTGTCGGGCGGCCAGCGCAATCGCGTGCACCTGGCTAAGATGCTGAAGGGCGGCGGCAACGTTCTGCTGCTCGACGAACCGACCAACGACCTCGACACGGAAACGCTGGCAGCGCTCGAAGACGCGCTGGAAGCCTATGCCGGCTGCGCGGTCATCATCAGCCACGATCGTATGTTCCTCGACCGCATGGCCACCCACATGCTCGCCTTCGAGGGCGACGCGCATGTCGAGTGGTTCGAAGGCAACTTCGAGGAATACGAGAAGGACAAGCTGCGCCGGCTGGGCGCGGAGGCGGCCGCCCCGCACCGCATGACCCACAAGCGGCTGACGCGCTAACATCAGTCCAAAGGGCGGCGAACGAGAAGCGAGGTTTCGAGATGGCCGACTGGTCCGCCGCCCAATATCTGAAGTTCGAGGACGAGCGCACGCGTCCCGCGCGGGATCTGGTTGCGCAGGTCCCGGTTGCCTCGCCGACCCAGGTGGTCGACATAGGCTGCGGCCCGGGCAATTCGACCGAACTTCTGGTCGAACGCTGGCCGGATGCGCAGGTCAGCGGTTTCGACACCTCTCCCGACATGATCGAGAAGGCGAGGGCGCGGCTGCCCGGCGTCTCCTTCGATCTCGCCGACGCGTCTTCCTGGACGCCGGCGGAACCGGTCGACGTCATCTTTGCCAATGCCGTCTTCCAGTGGCTGCCTGACCATCCCAAGGTGTTCCAGCGCCTGATGGGACTGCTTGCGCCGGGTGGCGCGCTGGCCGTGCAGATGCCGGACAACATGGCCGAGGATTCGCACCGGCTGATGCGCGAGACGGCAGCCGAGATGCCGTTCGCCGACAAGCTCAGGGGCGCGGCGCGGGCGCCGCTGCCGCCGGTCTCGTTCTATTACGACCTGCTGTCGCCGCTCTCGGCGCGGCTCGATATCTGGCACACGATCTACAACCACCCTCTGGCCAATGCCGAAGCGATCGTCGAATGGGTGAAGTCGACCGGCCTGAAGCCATTCCTCGATCCGCTGGCGGCCGGGGAGAAGAAGGCCTTCCTCGACAGCTACACGGCCAAGATCGAAAAGGCCTATCCGAAAGCGGCCGACGGCAAGGTGCTGCTGCGCTTCCCCCGGATATTTATTGTCGCCAGGCGGGCGTAGAGTCGGACGATCTGATCCGCTTCTAGGTCCTCAGGGTCGTATTTCGATAAGCGTCCCATTGGGAACCGCTTTCCAAATCTGCTCAATTTCATCGTCTGTCACGGCGATGCAGCCTCGCGTCCAATCCAGCATTCGATGCCAGGAACCCAGCCAGCCCAAGCCGTTGCGAAGGCCATGGATCATAACGTCGCCGCCTGGATCGACACCAGCCCGCTCAGCATCCTTCTGTTGTTGTGCGGTGGGGTAACCTATTCGAAGCGACAAGTGGAATGCGCTTAGCGGGCTTCGCCCGATGATACGATAGAGCCCTTCTGGAACCCTGTTGTCGCCTGATTTGGCTTTTGCACCGCTGCCGCCGCGCCCCAATGCAATATCGTATGATCTAACGAACACGCCTTGGCTGTACATCTGCATTTGATGTGCGTGTTTCTCAACGAGGATGAAATCCACGGACGGAACTTGCGATGGAACTGCCACCGGGGCGACATAGAAAACCAGGCTGACGGCCAGCAAGCCGGCGAATACGGTGACCAACGCAGCCAAAAGCCACCTCAACATGGATGCCACTCTGAGCAACGTCGCTGGCCCCCCGCTTTAAGCTGGCATAAATCGGCGAAATGCGACAAGGGTTGGACCCTGCCATTTCGGCGTACGCGCCGGAGCCCGCAACACAGTGCCTGGAACGGACTGGATATGCATCGCGTCATCATCAGCGGCATTGGTGCTGAAATCCCCGAACCCGTAATCAGCAATGACGATCTGGTCGCCAGCTTCAACAGCTGGGTCGATACGGAAAACGTGCGCCGCGCCACCACTGGCGAGCCGTTGCTGCAAAAATCCGACAGCGCCTTCATCGAACATGCCTCGGGTGTGAAGACCCGCCATGTCATCGAACGCGAAGGCATACTGGACCCCACGCGCATGGTGCCACGCATCCCGGCACGGCCGGACGATGCGCTTTCGCTGCAGGCCGAATTCGGCATCGCCTCGGCCAGGAAGGCGATCGCGCATGCGGGTATCGAGCCGTCGGATATCGATCTGGTGATCTGCTCGTCATCGCACCAGCAGCGGCCGTATCCGGCCATCGCCATCGAGATGCAGGAGGCGCTGGGCACGAAGGGCGCCGGCTTCGACATGGGGCTGGGCTGCTCGTCGGCCGCGGCGGCGTTGCACATGGCGGTCAACCTGGTGCGCTCGGGCGCGCACAAGCGCGTGCTGGTGACGACACCCGAGATCATCACCGGCCACCTCAATTTCCGTGACCGGCAGACGCATTTCATCTTCGGTGATGCGTCCGTTGCGATGGTGGTCGAGGGGCTTGCCCAGGGCGATAAGCGGCCGGGCCGCTTCGAGGTCCTGGACACCCGTATCTGGACGCAGATGTCGAACAACATCCGCACCAATCTCGGCTATCACACGCGCACCGCCCAGGACGATCCCTGGATGATCGAGCTCGAGGGCAATCTGATCAAGCAGGTCGGCAACAAGGTGTTCAAGGAAGTCACCGTCGCTGGCCACAAGTTCATCGTCGAGTTCCTCGCCGAACATGGCCTGACGCCAGAAGCCATCCGGCGCTTCTGGCTGCACCAGGCCAATGCGCGCATGAACGCCATGATCCTGAAACTGTCCTTCGGCCACGATGTCGGCCACGATCGCGCGCCGACCGTGCTGGACAGGCTCGGCAACACGGCGGGCGCCGGCGCGATCATCGCGCTGTCGGAAAACCACGCCGACATGAAGGCCGGGGATTTCGGCCTGATCTGCGCGTTCGGTGCCGGCTACTCGATCGGTGGCGCGCTGCTGCGTATGCTCTGAGCTGCTACGCATGCTCTGAACTGCTGCCAGATCTAGGCCGGCAGGAAGGGCACCAGCATCGGCACGCGTCTGGCGTAGTCGTCATAGGCCGGGCCGAGTTCGTTGCGCAGGAAGCGCTCTTCCAACCTCGCCTTCATGTAGATGCCGATCGTGAGCAGAAGCGCGCCGGCAATGCCCCACAGTGTGCCCTTGGCGGCCATGGTGGCAAGGATCGCCAGCAGCAGGCCGGTGTAGATCGGATGGCGGACTAGGCCATAGGGCCCGCTGTCGACGACACGGTGCGTCGCCTTGGCAGTGACGGTGCCTGACCACAGCCTGCCGAGGTGCAGGCGTGCCCACCACGAGAAGACGAGGCCGACGGCGATCAGCGCGACGCAGGTCCAGGCCGTCGTCAGGCCCGGAATCCAGAACCGCAGCCGCCCGACATAGCCGTGGGCCGGAATGAAGAACAGGGCAGTGCCCAGCATCAGCACGATGCGGTAGGGCGCTTCCGCCTCGAAGCCGGCGCGTTTCTCCGCCCTGTCGGCCCAGAGTGCCGCTGCGGCCCAGGACACTGCCCAGGCCAGCCACAGAAAGACGATTGCCGCCCCCGGACGCATGATGGACCCCTCTCGATGCCTGCCGTTGGCCATCAAGGGCGCGCGGCGCGGCGGGATTGCGGCGCGCCGTGGTAAGAAGATCGTGATCGCGGGAGCTTGCGTCCGCGTCGGGTGGCAAGGCTGATGGGATCATCAAGCTTTTCGAATGGACGCAGCCGCCTGACACTGGATAATGCACGGCCGCGCAGAAGGAGCGAATGCCATGCTGGACCTGTTTCCCGAAACGGGACCCCGTTTCGACATCGTGCCGGCGCGCAAGCTCGCGGCGCGCGCCGCCGTGCTCTATGCGGCGCCGTCGGACCATTTCCAGACGCGCTCCGTCGAGGCGCTGCGGCTGGGTTTCGACGGCATAGACGGCGACTTCCATGCTGGCGCCACCCGGCGTTCCGGCGGGCGCGAGCCGTGGTATCCACGCGGTACCGAGATGCGCAACGAGCGGCAATTGTCGATCGTCGCAGCGGACGAACTGGCCGTGGTTGCCAGGCGCATGGGGCTGGCCGAAATCAGGCCGGAATGGATCGGCGCCAACCTCTTGATCGAGGGCGTGCCGCATCTTTCCATGCTGCCGGCCGGCACGCTGATGTTCTTCAAGGGCGGCGTAACCCTGAAGGTCGACGCGCAGAACGGCCCTTGCCGCATTGCCGGCCGCTCGATCGCCGAGCATGCGGGGATGGCGGATGTCGAAGCGAGCGCGCTCGAATTCCCGAAGGCGGCCAAGCGGCTTCGCGGCGTGGTCGCCTGGGTGGAGAAACCCGGCATCATCCTGGCCGGCGAGGAAATCTCGCTGCGCCTGCCGGAGCAGTGGATCTATCCGGCCTAGCGTATTCGATCCTCTCCAAGGCCTAGCGGCTTTCCAAGCCGGATCGTCATCACCCCCGCCGGAAGTTTTTCAGGCGCGCGATCATCGCCTTCCCGTCGGCTGTCTCGCTGCGTTCGATCAACTGCGACAGGGTGAAGACGCAGACGCCGTCGACTGGGCTTGTTTCCAGCCGGCCGACCGCGTCCGAAAATTCCTCGGCGCCGAGATCATGGGCGCGGCCGTGGCCCGTGTGCATGCCGTCGAGATAGATGGCCTTTGCCTGCAAGGTGCAGATCGCGCGCGCCTTACCGCGCTGCTTGATATCAGAGGCTATCCTCGCCGGCCAGGCGCTGTCGCGGCGCAGGATCTGGTGATAGGCCATCACCTCGAAGACATCGACAACGGCATCAAGGCGGCTGACATCCTGGCCGAACACTTCGGTCACGGCATCGTCGAAGTCGCTGCGGAAGAATGGCAAGGTGTTGATGGCAATCTCGGTGTCGCCCTTGATGGCGCGCACGGCATTGCGTATGCGGCCAATGGCGGAAACCGTGACGCCGCATTTCCAGTCGCGCCAGGCTTCACGATAGTGACTGGCGATCCGGGCGGCGGCCTGCACCGGCTGATCGATCGGCACGTCGGCGCCGGTGTCGTCGCGAAAACGCCGCAGCGTGTCGGGCGCATAGCTGTAGTGGGGCCTGGAGGCGCGCGGTGTATCCGGCAGCCAGGTCTCCCAGAAGCCTGGCCAGCGGATGAAGCCGAGATGGATTCCCTCGGGCTGCAATTCGCGGACGGCGGTCTCGAGCAGGCCGATCTTGTGGGCGAGGTTTTCCTCGCGATCCGGCGCCATCCCGACATACCAGTCTTCCTGGACAGCGCGGTTGCCGTGCTGGTCTATGGGCAGCAGATCCGGATGCTGGCGCGTGTAGGCGGGGTCGAAACAGATGTTGAGGCAACCAAAATAGGAGATGCCACGGTCCCTCAGCGCATTGCGAAAAGCCAGATCGTCCTGTTCGGCATAGCGCGCCCGATCATGGCCGCGAACCGCGCTTTCGACAGCCGTGTCCTGCATCGGCAGGTAGCGGCTTTGGGTGATGACGTAGGTGATGCCCATTGACGCCAGCAGGTCGGCTGCTTGCTCGATCCCCATTCCATGCTTCAGGAACCAGTCATTGTCATAGATCTTCACCCCGACGCTCAGGTCCATCATCGTATCGTCCAATGCCAAGAAGGAGGGGTTAGTGGACCGTCGTGGCCCGTGAGGACGCCTCGGCGCTTCTGCTCATCGCGGCGAGCAACCGAGCCCGATCGAGATTGCGTCGATCCTCGATTTCGGTCACCGCGCCGGCCTGCACGATCGCCACGAGGTCGGAGAGGGCGAGGATTTCGTCCAGGTCGTCGGAGATCAGCAAAACCGCAGCGCCGGCCTGCGCCAGCGATCGGATCTGCTGGTGAAGTTCGGCCTTGGCGCCCACGTCGACGCCCGCCGTCGGCTGGTCGAGGACGAGCACTCGTGGTCTGGCCGTCGCCGCGCGCGCCAGCAGCACTTTCTGGGCATTGCCACCGCTCAACGTCGCGACATTTCGGTCCGGCTCCGCCGGCCTGACATGGAAGCGCTGGATCGCCTCGGTGACGGCCTGCCGACGCAGCCCGCGACGGACGAAGCCGAGGCGCGACATCAGCGGAGCCAGCGCCGTCAGTTCGATGTTCGCGCGTATCGAGCCCGTCAGGACCAGTCCGTTGGTGTTGCGATCCTCCGGCACGAGCACAAGGCCATGCCGTCCCGCGCTGACAGGATCGAGAGAAGGCAATGTCTGCCCGTCGACCGTCAGCGTGCCGTGGCTCTCGACGTCGCCGATCAGCGCGCGCGCCATGCGGGAGCGTCCCGAGCCGATCAGGCCTGCGAGCCCGACGATCTCGCCTGCACGCACCTCAAGGGAAAATGGTTGCCGCCCGGAGACCGAGAAGTTCTCGAGCCTGAGGCGCACCGCGCCGCGTTTTCCCGATGTGGAAGAGGCTGATTGAGAGGCGGCTTTCGTCTCGCCGACAAGGAGCGCCGCCAGGCTGTCCACCGTGAAATCGGACGAAGAGCCGCTTTCGACGACCCTGCCATCGCGAAGCACGGTGACGCGGTCGGCAATCTCGATCACTTCATCGAGGAAGTGGCTGATGTAGATGATACCCATGCCGGAGGCGGCCATGCGGCGCATCAGGCTGAAGAGATGCTCCCTTTCCGCGGGTGCCAGCCGGGCGGTCGGCTCATCCATGATGAGGATGCTGGCATTCTGCGACAGCGCCCGCACGATCTCGGTCAGTTGCTGCGCGGCGACGCCGAGTTTGCGCACCGGGGTGTCCATCGGCAACTCGACGCCGAGGGCCGCCGCCTCGCGGGCCGAGCGATCCCTCAACGCGCCATGCGAGATGAGACCCGCCGCGGCGCCACGCGGTTCGCGCCCCAGTGCGATGTTCTGCGCGACGGTGAAATCGGGGACCAGCGCGAAATCCTGGTAGATGGTGGCCACGCCATGCTCATGCGCTTCCCGCGGCGTCGCCAGCGCGACTGTCTTGCCGGCAATGGCGATGGCGCCGCCATGGTCCGCGTAAAGTCCGCCCAGCACTTTCATCAGCGTGCTCTTGCCCGCGCCGTTGTGGCCGACAAGGGCGTGGATCTCGCCCTTGGCGAGCTTGAAAGACACGCCATGAAGCACAGTGCTTCCGGCGAAGCTCTTGCGGATGTCGGTCATTTCGAGAAGCATGATAGTGCGTCTTTGCTGTCGGTCGCGATCGCCACCCGTGGCGGCCGGTCACCGGCCCGCCCAGGGGCGAGCCGGTGTTTACTCATCGGGCGTGTCAGCCGCCCCAGGCCGGCGGAAACTGCTCCACATTGTCCTTGGTGACGATTGGCAGATCGAGGAAATGGTCCGGGGAGGGGACGTCGGCGGTCTTGCCGTCCAGCAGCTTGACTGCATCCTTTACGCCGGTCACGCCTTGCGGCGCAGGATCCTGGTCGACGGTGCCGTACACGGTTCCCGCCTGAATGGCGCTGCGCACGTCGGCCGGGTAGTCGCCGAGGATGAACTTGACGTCGGTGCGCCCGCTCTGCTTGGCGAAGCTCGCGCCGTTCACGCCTTCCGGTCCCTGGTCGATGATGGCGTCGAGCGAGCCTGACGGGTAGCGGCTCAGGAAATCCTGGGTGACGGCCAGTGCCTTGGCATTGTCCCAGTCGGCCGACTGTTCCTCGACGATCTTGATGTCGGGGTATTTCTTCAGCGCTTCCATAAGCCCGGCCTTGCGGTCGATCTGCGAGGAGGTGCCAAGCTTGCCGAGAATGTAGGCGACCTTGCCCTTGCCGCCGATCGCCTTGGCAAGCAGTTCACCTTGCTGCTGCCCAAAGGCGACGTCGTCCACGCCGACGAAGGTTGCGATCTTCGCTCCCGAGCTCGTATCGACCCGGTTGTTGACCGCGATCACGGGGATGCCGGCCTCGTTCGCCTGCTTGATGACGGGCACGATGCCCTTGGCGTTGCTCGGCGTGACAAGGATGAGGTCGACCTTCTGCGCGATGAACTGCTGCACGACCGAGATCTCCGTCGACAGGTCGCCATTGCCGCTTTGCAGGTCCAGCGACACGCCAAGCTCCTTGGCGGTGTCCTGCGCGCCCTTGATGAGGTTCGAATAGAACGGAACCGAGGTGTTCCAGATCATCATTCCGATCTTGCGCTCGGCGGCCGTCGCCGACTGGCCGTTGATGGCGAAGCCGATGGCCAACACCGTGGCCGCTGCTCTCAGCACGGTACGGCGCGAAAAATGTATCTTCATGTCATTCCCCTTGTTCATGACAGTTTGTTTTCACGAGTTGCCTCAGCGCAGTTCCCGGCGCTTGCGCTGATAGCTGTCGAAACCCACCGCCACGAGAATGACGGCGCCGGTGACTGCTGGCTGCCAGTAGGGCGAAATGCCCAACAGATTGAGTGCGTTGGCGACGACGCCGAGGAGCAGTGTGCCAAGCACGGCGCCTCCGACATTGCCGACGCCGCCGCTGAGCGGCACGCCGCCGACCACGACGGCGGCGATTGCCGCGAGAGGCCAGTCGGTGGCGCTCGCCGGCTGGCCGATGCCGGTCTGCCCCAGCAGAACCACGCCGGCGATCGCCGCGAAAAGGCCGCCAAGCGCGTAGGTGGCGAGCGTGACCCGGTCGACATTGATGCCGGCGAGCCGCGCCGCGACCTTGTTGCCGCCAACGGCGTAGATGTGATGGCCGAACGTGGTGAAGCGCAGGATCGCCCAGGTCAGGCAGGCGATCGCCGCGAAGATGATGGTCGGGATCGGCACAGGCCCGATGCGGCCGAGCCCGAGCACGGTGAAGCCTTCCGGCACGCCATAGACCGGCTGCGCGGCCGTGCCGATGAAGAGCAGGCCCGTCACTAGCACCTGTGTTCCGAGGGTGGCCACGAAAGGATTGATGCCGATCTTGGCGATGCAGAACCCGTTGAACAGGCCGACAAGAGCGCCGAAGCCCAGCGCCACGATAATTCCGAGCGGTCCGGACACGTTTACGATCATGGCCGCCGCCACGACCGAGGCCATGGCGCCTACAGCGCCGACCGAGAGGTCGAAACCGCCAAGCACGATCATCAGCAGCATGCCGCAGGCGACGATGCCGATGATGGAGTTGCGCTGCAGCACATTGGCGATGTTCGCCCAGGTTGCGAAGTTCGGCACCACGAGCGCGGCGACGATGACAGCAAGCACGAAGATGATCACCAGCGCGTAGCGCGACAACAGCGCCGTGCGCGAGCCACCCAGGCCTTTGCGGGATGCGACTTCAGTCATGCGGGTCCTCCGCGGCTCGCGCTCGGCAGCCGCACGCTCCATCGCAATCGTCGCGACGGGATTTACCGTCGGCCATGCGATCCGGGCGCAAGATAAGAGGCAAAAATGCGCACTGTCAATAAATAAAGTTTGTTAATTTAATATAATCTGGTAGCGTCGGCTCGTGCTTGAATCGCCCGCCAACCCATCGGCCAGCAACGCTTCCGACATCCGCCGCCGGAACCGTCGACTGATGCTTCATGAATTGCGCCTGCGCGGGAGCCTTTCGAGGGCCGAACTGGCGCGCGCCACCGGGCTCACGCCGCCCGCCATCGCCAGCATCATCCAGGATCTGCTGGATGCCGGGCTCGTGCGGGAAGCGGGGCGCCGCAAGTCCGCTCGCGGTCAGCCGCCGATCGAGATCGAGATCGCCCGGGAAGGTGGTTACGCGGTCGGGCTGCGCGTCGAAACGCGCGGCTACGACTTCGTCGTCTCCGACCTTGGAGGCGAGGTGGTTGCCAGCGGCCAGGGCGAGATACCGAGTGAGGAACCGGAAGAACTGCTGGAGTTCCTCGCGGTGCTCTACGAAGGTTTAGCCGAAGAATACGGTGCGGGCCGCAGCCTTGGTCTCGGTCTCGTCACTCCAGGGCCGTTCGACGCGGTATGGCCGGGGATACCGACGCCCGGGGCCATCGCGGCACTGCAGACGCGTTCCCTTGTCGAAAGGCTGACGGCCCGCATCGGCGTCGATGTCTTCCTGGAGAACGATGCCACAGCGGCCGCGCTGGGCGAGCGGCTCGCCGGCGTGGCGCGTGAGGTCAACCATTTCTTCTATGTGTTCGTCGGCGAGGGTGTCGGCGGCGGCATCGTGATGAAGGGCGAGTCCTATCGTGGCGAGAGCGGCAATGCGGGCGAGTTCGGCCATCTGATCGTCGATCCCGCCGGGCCGCGCTGCTATTGCGGCAACAGCGGATGCCTTGGGCAGTACCTGTCGCTTTCATCGCTGCGGCAATTCAAGGCGACGCATCCAGACGAGACCGGCGAGGCGGCTGAGGATGAATGGTTGGCTGGCGCGGCCCGCGCGCTTTCGCTGGCGCTCGTCACCATTGAAAACCTGCTCGACCCCGAAATGATCGTGCTGGGCGGAGCCGCGCCGGCACGGTTGCTGGCCAGGCTCTGCGATCGCATCGGCGAAATGCGGCCCTCGGTTCGTCTCGGCCGACAAAGGCGACTGCTCCTTAGCGATCTCGGCGAGCGCAGTGCTTCCTATGGCGCCTCGACTCTGCCCATCATTGCGGTGACCAGTCCGTTCTAGGTCCCAGGCAATAGGCCGGGTCCCGTTCGGCTCAACGTGGACGGGCTGTCCCCGGCTCATTCGTCTTCGTCGTCGGCGTCCAGCAGGCGCGTGGCGCGCCATCGGGTGAGCGTCTCGTTTGTCTGAGCGAGCACGAAGAAGCGCGCCGAGTCGCGGTCATAGCCTTCCTCAAGCAGCTTTTCGTAGTCGGTATGGGCGTGGCGGACATGGGCGATGGTCGCCAGCCACACGGCGATCGACGGCGGCAAGGTCTTCATATGGACAGCGCCGGCATCGGCGCGGATCTTTTCCATGTCGGCATAGGGCGCCATGGGCAACAGCGCCGTCAGGGCCTTGGCAATGGCGCGGCGACGGCCGGTCGGCGCGATCATCTGTCGTCGCGTCCGGCGATGACGGCGTCCGGAAAGGCGTCTGTCGAGGCGTAGTAGGGCTTGATGTCGATGATCGGCGTGCCGTCGAGCACGTCGATCGCATCGATATCGATGCGGCCCGTCTCGACGTCGATCGCGACCAGCGCTGCGACATGCAGGCCGACCGGGTTCGGGCGGGCAGGGGAGCGCAGCGAGAAAACGCCTTTTGCTTCAACGGCATGGCGCGGCTTCTGGACAATCAGATTCCGCGGTGCGTGGTGCAGCCAGGTCCGCACGATGAGATGGCTCGCGCGGTCCAGCGCCCGTAGTCCTTCGCGATAGGGCGCATCGACCAGGAGCGTGGCCGGCCGGGCGGCCTCGCGTGCGCCGCGCATGTTCTTCGGGCAGCTTTCGCGTGTCGTCCAGGGCGACAGTATCCGGCCGATGAAGACGACATGCCCGTCCGCCGGTAGCGCCGCCGGGTCGTCGGCCAGCATGCGCTCGCCTTCGCGGGGCTCGAACATCTGTCTCGGCTCGGTCATGGCACGGCCCTCGTTGTCCGGCACGAAGAGAACGGCCCCTGCGCTCGGCGATGTGCGCCGGGATCGCCCACGACCCTGGGATCGCTGACGACCCTGGGGTCGCCTACGACGCTGAGATCACGCATGCGCCATTTTCTTGTCCGCAAGCGACATAGGCCTTGCAAGGGTTTCAAAATCGACATAAACATATGTTTATATCTTTCTCATGCTTCGCTCAATATGAGAAGGCCTCTACTCACTGCGGGAATGCCGATGCACGTCGCGCTCGACACCATGGTTGATACATTGAAGGCGGCGGCCGAATCCAGCCGGCTGCGCATCCTGGCGCTGTTATCGCGCGGGGATCTTACCGTGTCCGACCTCACGGAGATCCTCGGCCAGTCGCAGCCGCGCGTGTCGCGGCATCTCAAGCTTCTGCTGGAGGCGGGATTGATCGGCCGCTACCAGGAGGGGTCCTGGGCGTTCTTCCGCCTGTCGGATGCCGACGCCGCGCGGGATTTTGTCCTGCGCCTGGTCTCCGGCATCCGTGGCGCCGATCCGCAGGTGGTGCGGGATCTCGAGCGCCTGGCCTCGGTCAAGCGCAAACGGCAGGACCGCGCGGCGGAATATTTCTCCGTCAACGCCGCGAGCTGGGACCAGATACGGTCACTGCACGTGCCGGACAGGGCGGTCGAGACGGCTTTGGTGAAGCTGGTCGGCAAGCGGCCGTTCCAGTCCATGCTGGACCTCGGCACCGGCACGGGGCGGTTGCTGGAGATATTCTCGCCGCTCTACCGGCGCGGCATCGGCATCGACATGTCGCGCGAGATGCTGACGGTGGCGCGCGCCAATCTCGACAAGGCGGGCGTCTCGAACGCGCAGGTGAGGCAGGGCGACATCTTCGCGCCGCCGGTAGAACGCGATTCCTTCGACCTCGTCACCATCCACCAGGTGCTTCATTATCTCGACGATCCGGGCCGGGCGATCCATGAGGCAGCGCGGCTGCTTCGGCCCGCCGGTCGGCTGGTCATTGTCGATTTCGCGCCGCATGCGCTGGAATTCCTGCGCGACGACCACGCTCATGCCAGGCTTGGCTTTTCCGACCGGCAGATCAGCGAGTGGTTTGCGGAAGCCGGCCTCGACCTCGAGGACAGCCAGGAATTCGAGCCGCGCGGCCAGGCCGAGGACAGGCTCACCGTCAAGCTCTGGCTCGGCCGCGACCGACGCCTTCTGATCGCCGATCCGGCGCAGGACCCACAATCGACCAAGGCAAGCATAGGGGAAATCGCCTGATGAACCAGTTTCGCTTTTCCCGCCGTCCCGACATCGGCGACAAGATCAGGGTTTCGTTCGAGTTCTTCCCGCCGAAGTCGGACGAGATGGAGGACAGGCTCTGGGATACGGTGACCAGGCTGGAGCCGCTGCGGCCGAAATTCGTCTCCGTCACTTATGGCGCGGGCGGTTCGACGCGCGAGCGCACGGCGCGCACCGTCAAGCGCATCCTCAACGAGACGGCGCTGACGCCGGCTGCGCACATGACCTGCGTCGACGCCGCGCGCCATGAGGTGGATGCGGTGATCCGCGAATTCGCCGACATGGGCGTCACCCGCTTCGTGGCGCTTCGAGGCGATCCCGCGGCTGGCGTCGGTACCGCCTATCGACCGCATCCGGACGGTTACGCCAACGGGGCGGAACTGGTCGGCGCGCTGAAGGGGGCCGGCGACTTCGACATTTCGGTGTCCGCTTACCCGGAAAAACATCCGGAGAGCCCGGATTTCGCCACTGACATCGACATGCTGAAGCGCAAGGTCGACAATGGCGCGACGCGTGCGATCACCCAGTTCTTCTTCGACAACGACCTCTACGAGCGCTATGTCGAGCGCGCCCGCCGCGCCGGTATCTACATCCCGATCGTGCCGGGCATCCTGCCCGTGCACAATTTCACGCAGGTCGCCAATTTCTCGGCGCGCTGCGGCGCGCTGGTGCCGGCCTGGCTTGCCGAGCGCTTCGACGGGCTGCAGAAGGACCCGCAGACCCATGCGCTGGTGGCCTCCGCGGTGGCGGCCGAGCAGGTGCTCGACCTCGTCGAGCGCGGCGTCGGCGATTTCCATTTCTACACGATGAACCGCGCCGACCTCGTCTTTGCCATCTGCCACATGATCGGCATCCGGTCGCATGAGGTCGAGGCGGCCGGCTCGGCCGCGGCGTAAGGCTGCTCGGCAGGGCGTCGACGATCCCTAAATGAAAAAGGCCGGGTGAAAACCCGGCCTTTTCAATAGATTGGACTGTACGGTCCTTATTCTTCCCGCCTGCTCGGTCTTACGGAAGGAAGCCCATGATAAGGGCCCCGATAAAAGCGAACGCAGCACAGATCATCAATGCGTTGATTGGCCTCGTAAGTCCCATGACATAGCCTCCTCTGAAAAAGCTATCGGATGGAGTCTAGGTTCATTTGTGCCACAGGCAAGCGGAAACTGTGCTGCAATGCGACACAATTGTGGAATTTACGACCTGGTAGCGGTCATTAGCCATTGAAACTCTTGGGCAAATTCCACCATGAGGGCTGTGAACAAATTGTGGCGGGATTGCGTCATGGCAGCGCTACCCTCGATCATCGCAGCGCCTATCGTCGCCCGAGCACGCGCCCGTCGATGGTCACGAGGCCAGCCCCGATCAGCAGCATGCCGCCGATCTCGAACAGCTCCAGCCGCTCGCCGAGGAACATGAAGCCGAGCAGCACCGCGCTGACCGGCACCACGAGGGTGACCAGCGAGGCGTTGGTGGCGCCGGCCGATGCGACGAGGTTGAAGTAGAGGATATAGGCGAAGGCGGTGGAGAGCAGCGCCAGGGCCAGCACCGCCGCCCAGACCGGCGGCGATGCCGAGAACAGGCCTGCCGGTCCGTAGGAGAACAGCACGACCGGGATCATGATGATGGTCGAGGCGGTGAGCTGGCCGGTGGCGACCACCGGCGAGGGGATGCCCTTGAAGCGGCGCGCGATGATGAGGGCGAGGCCGTAGGAGAGCGATGCGCCAATCAGCGCGAACTTCGCCCAGACCGGACCGCCGAGGCCCGCCAGCAGGCCGGGGCCGATCATGATGGCCGTGCCCGCCACGCCGAAGGCGATGCCGGCGAGTTTGTTCCACGACAGTTTCTCGTCGGTGGTGAGCGTGTTGGCGAGAACGAGCGTCCAGAAGGGTGTCGTGGCGTTGAGCACGGAGGCGACGCCGGCGCCAAGTTGCGTCTGGCCGGCGAAGATCAGCGAGAACGGCACCACATTGTTGGTCAGCGCCAGGAGAAAGAACCAGCCGGCATGCGGGAAGGCGAGGCGGAAGGAGGGGCCGCGCACGGCGAGATAGAGCTGGAGCGCCAGCGCCGCGATGGCGACGCGGAACAGCACCAATACCAGCGGATGGAGTTCCGAGACGGCGATGCGGGCGAAGAAGAACGAGCCGCCCCAGATGGCGCCGAGCAGCAGGAGCTGCGCCCAGTCGCTGAACGTCATCGGTCCGCGCGCTGTGGCGGTTCCGGCAGTGATGGTCATGTCAACGCCTCCCGGCCGGTTCGAATGCCGGCCTTTGAAACATCCCCATCCGATACCCGTTCCGACAGCAAGAGCCACCCGAAACCTGATCGGTCCTCCAGAAGTTTCGCGGGCAGCATGCCGCCGGTGCGCCGGAGAAGGCGAGACACAGAATTGTTTTCATTGGCGGCTAGCTAGGATTAATTGTGCGCAGGTGAGGATTCGTCCATGCAGCGATTCGAGAATGCCCGCGAGGCGGCCCTTGCGCTTCGCCCGGACGATCCGGTCTATTGCTTCCGGCCGCAGGTGCTGAAGGCCGATGCCCGGCAGTTCATGGAGATGTTTCCGGGCAAGACCGCCTATGCGGTGAAGACCAATGGCGAGCAGATCGTGCTGAAGGCGCTGGTCGAGGCCGGTGTCACCGCCTTCGACGTGGCGTCGCCGGGCGAGTTCGCGGCCGTTCGCGCGGTCTCGCCGACCGCGGAGATGCTCTACATGCACCCGGTCAAGGCGCAGTCGGACATCAAGCTGGCGCTTGAAAAATACGGCATACGCGTCATTGCCATCGACCATGAGGACGAGATCACCAAGCTGACCCGGGTGGTGCGGGCGCTGGACATCGATCCAGGCGCGGTCACCGTCTTCGTGCGGGTGCAGACCAAGGGTCATGCGGCCTACGAACTGTCGAAGAAGTTCGGCGCGGGACCGGCCTACGCGGTCGAGCTTGCCGAACGGCTCAATCGCACCGGCTACAAGGTGGGGCTCTGTTTCCACGTCGGCAGCCAGATCGAGGAGCCTGATACCTATGAGCGGGCGCTGGCTTCGGCCGACTGGGTGCGCAACCGGCTGACCTTCGATATTGCCGGGCTCGATGTCGGCGGCGGCTTTCCGGCCGAATACGGCCATGACCCCAACCGCAAGCAGGTCGAGATGCCCTCGCTTGGCCAGATCATGTCGCGCCTGTCGGGCGACCTCAAGGAGTATCAGTTTGACCAGGTGTCGCTGGTGGCGGAGCCCGGCCGCGTCATCGTCGCGCGCTGCCTGTCGCTGATCGTGCGGGTGCTGCTGCGCAAGGGCAAGCGGCTCTACATCAATGACGGCATCTGGGCGTCGCTATCGGATTCGTGGACCGGCAAGATCACGCTGCCGGCGCGCTTCATTCCGGATCCCGCCATCCGCGCGCGCAATGGCGATGAAAAGAACATCGTGCCGTTCAAGGTGTGCGGCGCGACGTGCGATTCCGTCGACATACTGTCGCGGCCGTTCTGGCTGCCAGAGACGGTCGACACCGGCGACTGGATCGAGATCGGCCACATCGGCGCTTATTCGCTGTCGCTCAGAACCCGGTTCAACGGCTTCTATCCCGACACCTTCGTCGAGGTGACGACACCCTTCGACGAGGGCGACGCGCCGCAAGGATTCGCGAGTTTGGAGACGATGGCGGATTAGAACTGAGAAACCCGCCAGTCGGCGAAGACCCAAAACGAACAGGACGACTGCTCACACCTCACTATCATTTTTGAGAGCTTCGTCCTCAACGAAAAGGTCAAGACCCCAGCCGACACCGCAATCCGCCAGCACCCTCATTGCGAGCGGCTCGAGCCAGATGCCGCACTGCTCATCGTAGGGCTGATAGAACCCACCATAGATCGCAATCTGCTTTGGCCGCACTTCCCGCCGCAGCCGTGCGAAGGCTTCCTCCCGGCCTCGCATCTGCTCGATCAGGTAGTTGACCGCATTCTCGTGCTCGACTCCATTTCGGAGCCTTTCGCTCGGTCCAGCGAGGCTCCAGCCATTTCTTTGGCGTGGCAAACCGCTACGCATAGGGTCGCCTTTGCGGACTATGCTTGTGGGTTCGATGCCGAGGATCGCAGTCACCCTATCAGGGTCGGCGTCGAAGTCAGAGATGGAGAGGTTGATCATCGCGTATCTAGTAGGTTCGAACTATGAATTCACGACCCAGCTCGCGGGTTCGCTACCAGCGAATCATCCTTACAAAGTTGCCGAACTTCTCGATTCCCAACGGCCCAGCATAGCGTCGGGTAAATTCTGCCGGTTTGAAAGGTTTCGACACGTAGCTGAATTGCCACTCATTCTCGCGAGAATGGTAGTCTATTCGCAGGGTTTCACGATCGAATTCTATCGGATTGTTCACGCTTACAATCAGCGTGTGCATTGAGGTGAGGGCGTGGAACCTTTCCTCGCCATACTTGGTACGGATATGGCGAACCAGATCAACAACTGGCTCTTGGTCAAATGCATCTCGCGTGAGCAAGACGTAGAATTCTTCGATATCTGCCCACGGCCTGGGAGATGCGATGAGCGGCGTGTAGCTGTTTCTTGGGTCGAAACTGCCCATGCATTTGTTCCCGACGCTGCTCGGTCATAGTTTCCCCAGCAACTCCGCCGTCGGCCAGCCGTCCACCGGCAGGCCGAGCCGCGTCTGCTCCTTGCGGATCGCCTCGCGCGTGTTGGTGCCGAGGATGCCGTCGACCGTGCCGACGTCATGGTCCCTGGCCTCGAGCTTGGTCTGCAGCGCCTTCATCTGGTCGGCATTCAGCCCCGGCTCAGGACTGCGCGGGTCGAAGGGCGGCGCCCCGGCCAGCCGGGTGGCCAGTGTGGCCGCGGTCAGCGCATAGGTGAAGGACTGGTTCCATTCTAGGTAGACGTCGAAGTTCTCGTAGGTGAGGAAGGCCGGTCCCTTCCGTCCCTGGGGCAGGGCAAGGCCGGCCTTCAGGCCGTTGTCGCCCAGCGGCGAGCCGTCGGGCCGGGTCACGCCCCAGGCAGTCCACTGTGACAGCGGCAGCTTGTTGGTGCGCCCGGTCTGGTCCCATGGCATGTTGTCGGGAACGCGTACTTCCTCGATCCAGGGCTGGTCGCGCTTCCAGCCGCGCGACAGGATCTTGTTGGCCGTGGTCATGATCACGTCCGGCACGCTGTTCCTGAGGTCGACCTTGCCGTCGCCGTCGCCGTCGACGCCCTTGGCGAGATAGTCGGTCGGCAGGATCTGGGTCTGGCCGATCTCGCCGGCCCAGGCTCCCTTGACGTCGGCCGGTAGCACGCCGCGGTCGATAAGCTCGAGCAGCGGCACGAGCTGCGGGCGGAAGAGCTGCGGGCGCCGGCAGTCATGCGACAGCGTCACCAGCGCCGAGAGCGTGTGGAAATCGCCCTGCACGGCGCCGAAATCGGTCTCCAGCGCCCAGAAGGCGGCGATCACCGCCGGCTGGACGCCGAACTGCTGGTCGGCGCGGGCAAAGACGTCGGCGTATTTCTTTAGGTTCGCGGCGCCCTGCTTCAGCCGGTAGGCCGAAATCATGCGGCCGGAGAATTCGGTGAAGGTCTGCGAAAAGACCCCCTGCGCGCGATCCCGCGCCAGCACCTTCGGATCGATGGTGGCGTCTTCCAGCGCGTCGAGGCCGACGGCGCCGACGCCGGCCGCCTTGGCTTCCGCCGCCACGCCCTGCTTCCAGGCTTCGAAGTCGCCGCCGCATTCCTGTGCCACCGCCGGCGCCGCCGTCAGCAGCAACGCCGCGAGAATTCCAGAGCGCAACCGCATCGCATTCCTTCCAGTGCCTGAGCGGTCGAGCACGCGCCCGTAGAACCGCAGCACATCAGCCTGTGTTACCGGCAATTGCGGACGCAAAACGGCGCATGACCGCAATTGTTCATGTCGAAGCGCTGCCTTGCATCGCCCCGGATTACCTGCGGTTGCATAAAAGCACCGACTTGCCCTGTCGAAAAGCAGGCGGCAGGCGTGGTGTCAACGGGTGTTCTGACGCAGCCTTCCGTTGGATACGGCTTTGCCGCCGTTGAACCGGTGTCAGCGGGTGTTCTGACGCAGCCACTTGTTCCAGGCCGCCTCGCTGCCATTGAAGACGTTGATGTCGGACTTGCCCGTCATGCCCGGAACGATGCCGGTCCCGGTGTACTGCCAGAAGGTGAAGGGATGGCTGCCGTACTTCTCCCGCGGGTGGCCGGCGACGGAGCGCAGCCAGTAGGGATAGCCACGGAAGGTCGACAGGTTGTTGTCGTCGAAGAAGTCGACCGAGGTGTAGATGATCGGCTTCTTGCCGTAATGCCGCTCGACGATCTCCAGGAAGGTCGTCATCTCGCTGCGCACCGTCGCGGGATCGGGCCGCAACCGGCAGGTCGGCGATTTCGGGTTCCATTCCATGTCGAGGACTGGCGGCATCGCCGAGCGCTCGCTGGGCACGTTCTTGATGAACCAGCGCGCCTGCACCGCGGCCGGCGTGCAGAAATAGAAGAAATGGTAGGCGGCGCGGGGAACGCCGGCAGACTTCGTACGCGCCCAGTGTTCGCTGAAATACTCGTCGAAGCGATCGCCGCCCTCGGTCGCCTTGATGAAGGCGAAGGATATGCCGTTGGCCTTGGCGGTCGGCCAGTCGACAGAGGTCTGGTACTTGGAAACATCGGTGCCGTGGACGGCATAGTTCCAGGGAGCGCCGCTATCCCATTCATGCGGCTTGGAATCGGCGAAGCGCGGCGCGCGCACGGCCACCGTCGCCGACGGCGACACCGGCGAAAGATCGTCCACGGTCGAGCAGGCGCCCAGAAGCGTCAGCATGATGAGGGCCGCAAGACTGCGCATGGCATTCCCCGAGCCGGGTTCAGCCGGCCGCTGATGGGTCTTTGCACTGATGGCCTTCGCTTGCGCAGGGCCCCTCCGGACAGCCGCCCCACAGGGCCATCCGCCACGGCCGGGGCGCGTCGCAACGATGCGCGCCGGCTGCTGTTTGCTCGTCCATGTCGCTGCCCGTAACCGCTCCGGCTACCGCGCGACATCCATACGAGATCGCCCGATATGGTTGATAAACCGTTGACGACGCTCGACAAGAGCCCTGATTTTGCGGAAGCAATGGCGGCAAATCGATGGCATAAACCAGGCTCGGAGAACCCGGAGGGGGAAAGATGCGGGCTGTCGCGAAGTTCATCAAATGGCTGCTCGGCCTGGTGGTGCTGGCGGTTGCGGCGCTCTTCGTCTGGCTCTACGTCGCGCCGCCGGAACTGATCCGGGTCGGCTCGGGCTATTCGGCAAAGATCGTCTGCTCGAACGTCTTCATCGCCGGACGCGACCCGGGTGAGGTGCTGGCTGTCGACGTGCAGGCGCCCGGCCATCCGCTGCTGCGCCTGATGCGCGTCTCGGTCGACAAGAACAGGGGCCTGGTCTCGGCCGGCCTGTTCGGCGTGCTTGGCAAGAGCGTCGCCGTGGCACGCGACGGCCTGGGCTGCGCCTCCATTCCCGACGGCGATGCCGGCAGGGCGAGACGCTCCGTGCTGCACACAGCGGCTCCTGCTCCAGTGGCGGATGCGCTGTGGCCGGAGGGCGAGCGGGTCGACGCCTCGCAAGACCAGTCGGTCTCGCGGCTGCTCGACGACGCCGTGCTGACCGGTCCGGGCATGCGCGCGGTGGTGGTGGTCAAGAACGGCCGCATCGTCGGCGAACGCTACGGAGACGGTTTCTCCGCCAGGACGCCCTTGCTCGGCTGGTCGATGACCAAGACGGTCAATGCCGCGATTGTCGGCACGCTGGTCAAGGACGGCAAGATGGCGGTCGACAACAAGGGCCTGTTCCCGGCCTGGAAGGCCGACGGGCGCGCCGCCATCAGCCTCGCCGACATGATGGCCATGTCGAGCGGACTGGAGTTCAACGAGGATTATGGTGACGTCGCCGACGTCACACGCATGCTCTACCTCGAATCCGATATGGCCGGCTTTGCCCAGGCCAAGCCGCTCAAGGACGAGGTCGGCAAGGTGTTTTCGTATTCGAGCGGTACGGCGGTGATGCTGTCGCGCCTGTGGCAGGACGCCGTCGGCGACAAGGCCAGGGCGCTGGCCTGGCCGAGGACGGTGCTGTTCGGGCCGCTCGGCATGAACAGCGCCGTGTTGGAGACCGACGAGCAGGGCACGTTCGTCGGTTCGTCCTATCTCTACGCCACGGGGCACGACTGGGCGCGCTTCGGCCAGTTTCTGCTGCAGGGCGGCGTCTGGAATGGCAACCAGATCCTGCCCGCCGGCTTCGTCGACTGGATGCGCGAGCCGGCCCCCGCCTCGAAGGTCTATGGCAAGGGCCAGCTTTGGATCGAAGGCCCCGGCGACGAGGAAAACCCAGGCGCCGGTGTCGCCGCCGGATTGCCCAAGGACACCTACTGGATGGAAGGACATGACGGGCAGACGATCGCCATCATTCCTTCGGAGCAGCTCGTGATCGTGCGGCTGGGGCTGACGCCGGCCAAGTTCGACTACCGCCCGCAGACGATGGTTTCGATGCTGGTAAAAGCGCTCCACTGACCTCCCGGCTCAAGCGGTTACACGAAAGTGTCTGGCCTCCCGGAGCCTTGGAACGGCATGATCCGCGCCGGCGAAGCCTCGCCGGCCGAAGGAGGACATGCATGTCGTTCGACTATTGCCATCCGACCGCACCCCACAAGAAACTGCGCATTCCCAACTGGTACGTATCGAGCCTGATGATGGATCGCGCGCTCGACGCGGTGGCGCGCCGGGTCAAGAAACTCGACCGCGAGCATGACATCCCCTATCTCGCCGGCTACTCGAAGGACGGCAAGACCATCTACATCGACCGGCACATGCCCAGCACCTGGCAGTACAAGGGGCGCACGATCGACACCGACCGCTTCCTGCTGCTTCACGAGGAGGTCGAGAAGACGTTGATCGACCAGCTCGACCTGCACTATCTGCATGCCCATCAGATCGCCACGCGGGCCGAGGAAGCTGCCGTGCGGGCCGCCAATATCTCCTGGCGCGACTACGACCGCTTCATGCAGAAATACGTGAAGACGATGGACGACGAGCGGCTGACCAAGGTGCCGGCCGACCTCGACCTCAAGCCCTATCGCAACGAGCATGACACGGATCTGCTGAAACGGATGGCCGCCGACGTGGAGAAAGGCACGCTGCCCGAAGGCACTGACGCGGACGCCCTGCATGCAGGGATCAAGGGGCAGCTGAGGGCGATCGCGGCTCACGGAGGTGCGACCAGGGCGATGCCTAAGTGAGGCACGTCTACGCTTGGTTTCAGCGCGTCAGTTTCGCCAGCCAGGCATAGCCGCGATAAAGCGTTCTGAAACGAAAGGTTGCGCCCGTGCGCTGCGATTCCGATTCAAGCACGTCGCGCAGCGAGGCGCGCGGCTCGACGTGGAATTTCCGCAGCCAGCCGCGCAGCAGCGCGCGGAACCAGCGTGGCAGTCCTTCCTGCTGGCCGAAGTCGACGACATGCAGCGAGCCGCCGGGCGCCAGCGCGGCGAGCCCCGCGGCAACGGTTTTCTCCCAGCCAGGGATCATCGACAGCGAGTAGGAGACGAAGACGCGGTCGAACGCCGGCCGGCCGAACAATGCGCCGGCATCGAAGGCGGTTGCGTCGGCCCTTGCCAGCGTCACCCGTTCGGAAAGGCCGGCGCGGGCGATGGCGGCCTGCGCCGTCTCCAGCATCTCGGCGGAGATGTCGAGGCCGAAGAAACGCGCCTCGGGATAGCGGCGGGCGGCAAGTATGATGTTGCGGCCCGTGCCGCAGCCGAGTTCCAGCACTGTGCCGCCGGCCGGCGCGTCGAGCTCGGCAATCAGCCGGTCGCGGCCGAGCAGGTAGTATTTGCGCGTCAGGTCGTAGATGTGGCGCTGCCAGCGATAGACACCGTCCATCAGCTCGGCATGGCTGGCCGGCAGCTCGGTCGCGCTCATGCGGAGCGCTTCACATATAGATGGAAGCCGCCATAGATCGCCGAACGATCACGCGCCGAGAATTCGCGCGAGGCTTCATCCTCATAGCTCCACTGGTCGAGCAGGGAGTTCGACAGGCGGCCCGGCAGCAGGCTGGGTTCGGCGGCGGTGCGGAAAATGACGCGCGCGCCTGCCGACGCGGTGCGGGTGATTTCGGTCCACAGCGCGTTGAGCTGGTCGTCGGTCATCCAGTCCTGGGCGTCGAGCAGCACGAAGCGGTCGAGCGAGCCGGCATCCTTGCTGGCGAGGAACTCGATCAGATTGGTGTGGCGGATGGCGACGCGGTCGACATTGTCGCGGATCACCTTGTAATTGCGCTGTTCGAGATAGGCGGGCAGGGCGGCCTCGCCGGGCAGAGGATAGCGCCGCGCGAAAGCCTGCCAGGCGAAGTAGTTGTTCTCGATGGGGAAATCGCAGGCGAGCTTTTCCAGCCGCGCCTTCAATACGCTGGCCATGGTGCCGTCGCCGGAAGTGATCAGCGAATCATACTGCGCCGGCGGAATGCCGAGGCCGAACAGCGAGGCCTTGCGCGAGGTGGCCCATTTCAGCAGCTTCTTGTCGAAGACGGGCGCCAGTTCCTCCTGGAAGAAGCGGCGCTGCTCGCCGATGTCCCTGGCCTTCATGATGCCGGCCGGATCGACACCGAAGAACTTCGCCGTGCGGTGGCCCATGGCGATGAACAGCCCAAGCAGACCCGTCTGGTAGAAATTGCGGTCGAAGACGGCGATGCGGCGGTGGCCGCGCCAGTTGCGCCGCTCCCAGTAGTGGCGGCTCACCGGGTCGAGATGCGGCGCGATGAAGCGGTCGTAGGCCTGGGAGTTGTGTGCTGTGCCGGCAGCGCCGAAAAAGCGGAACAGGTCAGCCTGCGACGGCAGGTGACGCACCGCCTCCAGCTTCATGCGGTTCAACGCGATGTGCGCCGCGTTGAGGTCGACGGCGTCGATGCTGGCCGGCGCGCGGGTGAGATAGGCTAGGATGTTGCAGCCGCCCGACGCGATCGTGACGATGCGATGGCCGGCGCCGAGCTGCATGGCTTCCATGTCGACATCGGGGTCTTCCCAGATCTGCGGGTAGACCAGGCCGGAAAACAGGAAGGCGAAGAGCCGTTCGGAGATGCCGGCCTTGGACAGCGGGCGGTTCTGGTAGACGGCCTTTCCGACTTCCTTGCCTCGGCGATAAACGAGTTCTCCGGAAACATCCGACATGGAAAGGTGATTCCCCGTTTGCGTTGGCGCAAGCGGGTATCCCAGCGTCATGACAGGCCGGTGACAGGCTGTTGACGTTGAGTTGATGTGTCTCCTATGCCTCCCCGAACCCGCCAGGCGTCGGCGTGGTCACGATCACGGCCTCGCCGGCGTCGAGCGTGGTCTGATCGCAGGCCTTCAGGGTTTCGACCGAACCGTCATTGCGCCGGACCTTTGTCGAGCCGGGCTCGCCGTCGCCGCCGCCATCGAGCCCCTGGGGCGGGCGGTTGCGGTGGGAGGACAGGATCGCACACTCCATTTCTTCCAGGAAGCGGATGGTGCGGCGGGTGCCGTCGCCGGCGCTCCATCTGCCCTTGCCGCGGGAGCCCTCGCGGATATGAAAATCCTCAAGCAGCACGGGGAAACGAAGTTCCAGCACTTCCGGATCGGTGAGCCGCGAGTTGGTCATGTGGGTGTGCACGCCAGAAGTGCCGGCAAAGCCGCGCCCTGAATTCATGCGGCCGGCCGGCGAACCCGAGCAGATCGTCTCGTAATACTGGTAGCGCTTGTTGCCGAAGGTCAGGTTGTTCATCGTACCTTGCGCGTTGGCCATCGCGCCCATGGCGCCGAACAGGGCATTGGTGACGTGCTGCGAGGTCTCGACATTGCCGGCGACGACGGCGGCGGGGTAGGCGGGTTTCAGCATCGAGCCTTCCGGGATGACGATGTTGATCGGCCTCAGGCAGCCGGCGTTCATCGGGATCATGTCCTCGACCATGACGCGGAAGGCGTAGAGAACGGCGGCTCGCGTCACCGGCTCGGGGGCATTGAAGTTGTTCTTCATGACCGGCGAGGTGCCGGTGAAGTCGACGGTTGCCTCGCGCTTGTGCCGATCGACCGATATCCTCACCTTGATCACCTGGCCGGTATCGGTGGGGTATTCGTATTGCGAGCTGTCCGGCAGGCGCTCCAGCACGCGGCGCACGCTCTCGGCGGCGTTGTCCTGCACATGGCCCATATACGCTTCGACGACGTCGAGGCCGAAATGCGCAACCATTCGGCGCAACTCGGCGACGCCCTTCTCGTTGGCGGCGATCTGCGCCTTGAGATCGGCAATGTTCTGGACCGGATTGCGCGCCGGCCAGGGATGGTCGGTGAGCAGCGTTTCCAGATCCTTCTCACGGAAGCGGCCGCGATCGACGACGCGGAAATTGTCGAACAAGACGCCTTCTTCGTCGACCGTGGTGGCCAGCGGCGTCATCGAACCGGGCGCGGTGCCGCCGATGTCGGCGTGGTGGCCGCGCGAGGCCGCCCAGAACAGGATTTGTTTGCGCGCATCGTCGAAAACCGGCGTCACCACCGTGATGTCGGGCAGGTGCGTGCCGCCATTGTAGGGCGCGTTGAGTGCGAACACGTCGCCCGGATGGATATCGCCCGAGTTGAGGCGGATGACGGTCTCGACCGACCGGTCCATGGAGCCGAGATGCACCGGCATGTGCGGCGCATTGGCAACCAGAGCACCATGGCGGTCGAAGACCGCGCAGGAAAAATCGAGCCGTTCCTTGATGTTGACGGAGTAGGCGGTGTTCTGCAGCGTCACGCCCATCTGCTCGGCGATCGACATGAAAAGGTTGTTGAACACCTCCAGCATGACCGGGTCGGCGCCCGTCTTTCCCGAGAGGCCGGTGCCCAGCGCGGCCTGGCGGCGCTTCTTCTCCACGCGCCGCAGCAGGACATGGTCCCTTGCGGTGATCCCGGCCTGCCAGCCCGGCTCGACGACGATGGTCTGGTTGGGCTCTATGACCAACGCCGGGCCGGCGACCTTATGCCCGGGCTTGAGGTCGCCACGGCGGAATATGCCGGCGTCACGCCAGGCGCCATCGGCAAAGATCGACCTGCTCTTCCAGGGGCTTGCGGCTGTCTCCTCCAGATCCGATTCAATCTCGTCGCGGCCGTGGGTTCCGCCATCGCTGCCTTCGACGCCGACCGCCTCGACGATCAACGGCTTGTTCTCGTAGACGAAGCCGAACTGTGCCTTGTGGGCGGCCTCGAAATCGTCCTTGGCGCGCAGGATGGAGCCATGGCCGAATGGCACGGGCAGCGCGCTGTCCGTGCCGTCATAGCGGATCTGCAGCACCGGCCGGGAGACGATGGCGGCCTCGGCGATGCCCTGTGCCGCGAGTTCCGCGACGACTGCATGGCGCAAGGTGGCGATGAGATCGTCGATTGCCGCCCTCGAGCTGTCGTTCAGCGGCTGGAGCAGCGCCTGCTGGCGCGAGGCGAAGACCGAGGACAGGCCGATGCCATAGGCCGACAGCAGGCCGGAGAAGGGATGAATCAGCACCGACTCCATGCCGAGCGCGTCGGCGACAAGGCAGGCGTGCTGGCCGCCGGCGCCGCCAAAGCAGTTAAGGAGATATTCGGTGACGTCGTAGCCGCGCTGAACCGAGATCTTCTTGATGGCGTTGGCCATGTTCTCGACGGCGATGGTGACGAACCCCTCGGCGACCGCCTCGGGCGAGCGTCCGTCGCCGATCTCCGTGGCGAGCGCGGCGAACTTTTCCTGCACCGTCTCGACGTCGAGTGCCTCGTCCTGGCTGGGGCCGAAGATCGCCGGGAACAGGTCGGGCTGCAGCTTGCCCAGCATCACATTGGCGTCGGTGACGGCCAGCGGACCGCCGCGCCGGTAGGCGGCCGGTCCGGGATTGGCGCCGGCCGAGTCCGGGCCGACGCGGAAGCGGCCGGCCTCGTAATGCAGGATCGAGCCGCCGCCGGCGGCGACGGTGTGGATGCGCATCATCGGCGCGCGCACGCGCACCCCGGCGACCTCGGTGTCGAAGGCGCGTTCATATTCGCCGTCATAGTGGGCCACGTCGGTCGAGGTGCCGCCCATGTCGAAGCCGATCACCTTGTCGAAACCGGCGAGCCTGGCCGTCTCGACCATACCGACGACGCCGCCTGCCGGACCGGAAAGCAGCGCGTCCTTGCCCTGGAACATGTCGGCGGCGGTGAGGCCGCCCGACGACATCATGAACATCAGCCGAGGTGTTTCAGCCGACCGCTCCTTGCCCGGAGACAGAATGCCGAGCTCCGTCGCGACCCTTTGCACATAGCGCGACAGGATGGGCGACAGATAGGCGTCGACCACCGTTGTATCGCCACGCCCGACCAGCTTGATCAGCGGCGAAACCTCATGGCTCACGGAGACCTGGCCGAAGCCGAGCTTGCGGCAGACCTTGGCCACGGCCTTTTCATGCTCGGGGTATTTCCAGGCATGCATGAAGACGATGGCGACGGCGTCGATGCCGTCGGCTCTGGCCTGCTCGATCGCGGGGCGGCAGGCCGCGATGTCGAGCAGGCGCTCGACGCAGCCATCGGCACGCACGCGCTCGTCGATTTCTATCACCCGCTCATAGAGCTGTTCGGGCAGGATGATCTCCTTGGCGAAGATGTCAGGACGCGCCTGGTAGGCGATGCGCAGCGCGTCGCGAAACCCCCTGGTGATCAACAGCAGGACACGGTCGCCCTTGCGCTCCAGCAGCGCATTGGTGGCCACCGTCGTGCCCATCTTGATCTCGCCGACGCGGTCCGACGCGATCGGCGCGCCGCCTGCCATACCCAGCAGGTCGCGGATGCCCTGGATGGCGGCGTCGGCATAGGCTTCCGGATTTTCGGAAAGCAGCTTTCGTGGATGCAGCAGGCCTTGCGGGTCACGTCCGATGACGTCGGTAAACGTGCCGCCGCGGTCGATCCAGAAATCCCACTTGGCGCTCATGCGGTCCGCTCCCGAAACGTCTCATGCATGCCTCTGTTAGTCCCTGCGACGGCGGCCGGCAACGGCGGCCGCGTGGTTCCGGTGCAAGCGCTCCACCGGGCATCCCGAAAGGGCGCTGTCGGCCTGGAAGCATGCAGGCCCGAGATGTTACAGGCGGATACGCAATGTGACGAAACTCACGAGACAGTGATGCATTTTCATTTCAACCGCCCACACGGGAGCTTGGGCGTTGTTGAAGGAGAGATGTGATGAAAAAGTTCATTCTTGCCTCTGTGTCGGCTCTGGCACTGCTTGGCGTCGCTGCTTGCAGCGACAGCGGAACCGACAAGACCACCACGCAGAGCACCACGCCGCCTGCGACCGAGCAGCCGGCGAAGCCTGCCGACAATTCCGGCACCATGAAGCCGGCCCAGCCCGCGCAGCCAGCTCCGGCCGCTCCGGCGCAGTAGGGACATCGCACTGATGGAGAAGCCGGCCTTCGGGCCGGCTTTTTGCTGTCCGCTGCCGGTTGCCGGAGCCTTCGCGCCATGGCCTTGAGGCCGCGCACTCCCTTCGAAAATCATTTTTTGCTTTTTGGAGGTCATGCGCTAAGAAGCTCCCATGTCGATTTGGGACCGCCTCGGCGACTTCATCCTCCGTGTATCGTCCTCAGCTTCGTCCGGTGTCGCCGACGTGGTCGAAGCCGTGCGCACGGTATTCTCTGGCGACGCGGATTTGCGCCGTCGCGTCGCCTTTTCCGTGGCGATGATCGCTTTGTCGGCCAAGATGGCCAAGGCGGATGGCATCGTCACCCAGGACGAGGTGCGCGCCTTCCAGGAAATTTTCGAGGTGCCCGCGCAGGAGCAGCGGCATGTCGCGCGGCTGTTCGACCTCGCCAAACAGGACGTCGCCGGTTTCGAGATTTATGCCGAGCGCATGGCGCAGCTCTGCGGCTCCGGGCACAACAATTGCGTGATGCTGGAGGATATTCTCGACGGACTGTTCCACATCGCCAAGGCCGATGGGCTGGTGCATGAGCGCGAGGGGCAATTCCTGCACCGCATCGCCGAGATCTTCCATATCGACGAGGCGCACTACCAGACGATCCTGTCGAGGCACGTGAACCTCGGCGCCGGCGATCCCTATGCAGTACTCGGAATCGGGCGCGACAAGCCGTTCGAGGAGGTCCGCAAACGATATCGCAAGCTGGTTCTGGACAACCATCCCGACCGGCTGATCGCACGCGGCCTGCCGCAGGAATTCATCAAGATCGCCACCACCCGGCTCGCCGCCATCAATGCCGCCTACGAGATGATCGAGCGGGGCTTGAAGCACGCATGAGCGGCTTCACGCCCGACGCGCCAGGGGCCGAGGTGAGGGTTTCGCCCAATTTCGGCCCGCGCCGCGAGACGCTTGTGCCCGACATGATCGTGCTACACTACACCGGCATGGCGACTGGCGCTGGCGCCGAGGCTTGGCTCTGCGACCCCGCCAGCGAGGTTTCGTCGCACTATCTCGTCCATGAGGATGGCCGGGTCGTGCAGATGGTGAGGGAGAGCGACCGCGCCTGGCACGCCGGCAAGAGTTCCTGGTTCGGTCGTACCGACATCAACTCGTGTTCGGTCGGCATGGAGATCGTCAATCCCGGCCATTCGCTGGGCTACCCCGGCTTTCCCCGCCGGCAGATCGAAGCCGTAATTGAACTGTGCAAGGGGATTGCAGCGCGTCACGCGATCCCGGCGCGGCGCGTGCTAGCGCATTCCGACGTCGCTCCGGGGCGCAAGATCGATCCCGGCGAAAAGTTCCCGTGGCGACAATTGTTCGCAGCCGGCGTCGGGCATCTCGTCGTCGCATCGCCGATCCGCGGTGGTCCCGCGCTACGGCAAGGCGATACCGGCCCGGCCGTGGAGACGTTGCAGTCCATGCTTGGCCTCTATGGCTATGGCGTTGAGATATCAGGTATTTTCGACCAGCAGACGCGAATCGTGGTCGAGGCTTTCCAGCGCCATTTCCGACCACGCCTGGTCGATGGCCAGGCCGATGGTTCGACATTGCGGACCCTGGAGAGGCTGCTGGCCTCCAAATAGTTTTTGCTGGCTTTAAGTTACAGCCTGTCACGCAATGTGAATTGCCTCGCCTTCATTGCCGCCAAATCGCGCTTCAAATGGCAATCCGTGCAAGCCGCCGATGTATCTTCCTCCCCGATATGGCGGCACTAGTCAGTGTTGCTGTGCGAAGTTATTTGCACGGTTCAAGAAGAACAGGATCACATGCAGAAATTGACCGTTTTGACGGCAGCTGTTGCTGTCGGCGTGATGACTTTTGCCTTGGGTACGGCAAATGCGGAACCCTGGAACCCCCGCGCCGATCAAGGCTTCCCTTCCATGCCGGCAAAGAGTGCCGCGACCGCCGCCGCCTCGATAAAGAAAGCCAAGGCCACCAAGGTCGAGAGGGTCAGCGCAAGAAAGGCTGTTAAGGTAACGGTTCGGCGCAAGGCAAAACGGACAAGCATCGCCATCGATCCGACCACGACGGCCTCGATCGCGCCCAGGATCGCGGCGCCCGCGGCCGGCGTCCAGTACGCCGCGATCGTCGCCCGCTATGCCTCGAGTTACGGCGTGCCGGCCTCGCTCGCGCATGCCGTCATCAAGATCGAGAGCAACTACCGGCCCAATATGGTCGGCAATGCCGGAGAGATCGGCCTGATGCAGATCAAGCCGGCGACGGCGCGCATGATGGGCTACAGCGGCTCCGTCAGGGGCCTCTACGATCCCGACACCAACATCAAATACGGTATGAAGTACCTGGCGATGGCGCGCGAGCTTGCCGGTGGGACCACTTGCGGCACGATCCTCAAGTACAATGCCGGCCATGGCGCGACGCGGATGAACCCGATCTCGGCGGCCTATTGCAGCAAGGTCAAGGTGCAGATGGCCGCGCTCGGCTCGCCGGCATAATAAGGCGGAGGTTTCCCGCTTTTTCGTTTGCGTTTTCGGACGTGAACCCCTTTATACGCCTTGCCAGCCGGCCGGGCGGCCGCACGCGCGAGAGCCGAAAGGTTGCGTGTGAGGAAAGTCCGGGCTCCATGGAGACACGGTGCCGGCTAACGGCCGGCGGGGGCGACCCCAGGGAAAGTGCCACAGAAAGCAAACCGCCACGGATATCCGTGGCAAGGGTGAAAGGGTGGGGTAAGAGCCCACCGCGCGCCTGGCAACAGGGGCGGCACGGCAAACCCCACCGGGAGCAAAACCGAATAGGGGCGGTGCGAGGGGAAACCCTCGAGGGCTGTTTCCGGCCCACCGCCCGGGTAGGTTGCGTGAGGCGCATGGCAACATGCGCCCAAGATGAATGGCCGCCACGTTCCCGCTCCGCAAGGGGCGGGGGCCATACAGAACCCGGCTTACAGGCCGGCTGGCATCACTTCAGGGGTGGAGGCACCACCGGTGGATCGAGCAACTGGATCACCGGCGGGATCTGCTGGGCGGGCATCTCGTCGCCCAGCTTGAACGTGCCGCCGTCGTGGGCGGTGTCGGCCGGAACGTAGATGACCCACCGTTCGGTGACGTTCTGGGTGCGCTCGCCGACCACATCGCCATATTCGAAATGCAGTTTTTCTCCGGTCGGGCAGGCGGGGCCGCCCTTGCAGACGATGGTGATGTCGAGATCGTAGACGGCGTAGTCGGTTATGTTGACTGTGCCACTGCGGTAATAGGTGACCTTCATGATGCCCATGGCGGGCAGGGCTCCCTTCTCGCCGGTCGTGCCATGCGGCGAACCCGAACCGGTGCCTCCCGGTGACACAGACGACGGCCCTGCCTCGCCCGATGACGTCTCCCGTTGCCATTTCGGGAACATTCCGGAAATGTCTGACTTCCACTGTGCCGTGCTGAACGAGCGCGGCCCGCTCAACGTATGCGTTTCGGTGCAGTTGCACCCGGCGGCGAGCTTATCCCTGGTCCAGTCATTGAAAGCGGTCTTCACGATCGCCGCATACGAGCCCTTGTCGCCGGGATTCTTTGGCGGCGGCCGGATAATCGGCATGCTGGGATCGGGCGCGAAAGCAGGACCGCCCTTGACGGGCTTGTCGTCACGCAGGATCGGCGGTTTGTCATCGCGCAGGATCGGAGGCCCGTCGTCCCGCCACTGGGGTGGCGGATTGGGCCGGTTGCCATCGGCGCGCCCGGCTTCGTCGCGCAGATAGCCGCCGACCAGCAGCAGGTCCGGCGCGTCCGGGTGGACCGCGAATTCGCCGATCGCCAGCCTGATGCCACGGGTCGTCATCCGCGAAATCCCCAGCGCCTGGGCGAGTTGTTCTACCCTGCTCGCCTGCGCGGCAGCCTGGATCGGCCCTGTGCCGGCGTCGATGAGGGCGTGGGCCATCCTGTCCGCGGAAAACTCCGATGTCTCATGCTTCGAATTGACGACGGCGATGCCTGGCATTGTCTCCTCCCTCGTATCGGTGACTGCTTGCGCGGACGCCGCCGCCGGCCGCTCCGGGAGGGAGCAGTGGAATTCGCGCCTGGCGTCTTCTTCAAAGCCGATGGGCTCCAGATAGGAACCGTCCTTCGTCCACCACCCCTCGATGTCGCCTTCCTCGTTCCAGAACAGGTCGATGTCGTTGGCCCCGGGTGGTGGAGCGACGCCCGGGCGAGGCACGATCTGGCCATTGGCGGAAAAGTGCAGGTCGTTGGTGCCGAACGGCAGCACAAAGCCGCCATTCGGGAGAAAGAACCGGTTGCGCGTCCAGCAACCGAAGCCGCCCAGCCCGCCCATAAAGAAGATGCGCACGTCATTGGCGCCAGCGGGGCCGGTTTCCGTGCCGATCACCGCGCCATTTCTGGTGAAGACGATCAGCGGCAGAGGAGGTGGCGCGCCAATCGCCACCGGTTGACCAGCGCGCGGCTTGTCCATGCTCCTTCGGGCTGCCATGGATCCCCTCCAGGCAGTATATTAGCATCTTCTTTTATTGCCGTCAGCGTCCCTGCGAGCGGCAGTCGCTCATTTTTGCGACGTGATCAGCGCTCGGCTGCTTCCAGCGAAGTTTCGATTGCCTTCCAGAGCTCCTCGACCGGTTCGCAGCCGACCGACAGGCGCACGAAGCCCGGCGGCACGGCGTCGCCCCGCTTGGAGCGGCGTTCGGCCGATGTGTGGACGCCGCCGAAGGAGGTCGTGGAATGCATCAGGGCGCAGCCGTCGATGAAGGCTTCCGCCTTGGCTTCCGTGGCCAGTTCGAACGAAACCAGGAAGCCGAAGCGCTCCATCTGGGCACGGGCGAGGTTGTGGGACGGATCGCCTTCCAGGCCGGGATAGCGCAGGCCGGTGATCGCCTTGTGTGCCTGCAGTCGGCGCGCGATCGTCTCGGCGCTGGAGCACATGCGGTCGAAGCGGACTTCGAGCGTCTCCAGGCCGCGATGCAGCAGCCAGGCTTCGAACGGGCCGGGGATCGCGCCAGCCGCCTGGCGCCATTCACGGACGGCGGCGACAACCGCCTCGTCGCGGCTGGCGACATGCCCGAACAGCACGTCGGAATGACCGTTGGGCGCCTTGGTGTCGGCGGCGACGACGATGTCGGCGCCGAGATCGAGCGGGCGCTGACCAAACGGCGTCATCGTGGTGTTGTCGACCACGAAGCGCGCTCCGGCCTTGCGGGTGGCCGCCGCCACGGCGGCGATATCGCAGATGTCGAGCCTCGGATTGGACGGGGTCTCGACGAAGACGAGGCTGTAGCCGTCGAACCCGCCATCGAGGAAGGTGGCGGTCGGCCGTTCGTCATAGGCGACGCCGAACGGCTTCAGGAAGCGCTCGGCGAGAGCCCTTGTCGCGTGATAACCGTCCGCCGGCAGGAGCACACGGTCGCCAGCCTTGAGCAGGGCGAAGAAGACCGCCGAGATCGCCGCCATGCCGGAGGGGAAGCCGACCGTCGGCGCGCCCTCCAGATGCGACAGCACTTCCTCCAGCGCGTCCCAGGTCGGATTGCTGAAGCGCCCGTACTGATTGAAGCCGGTGGAGTCACCCGGCGTGTGGAAGATCGCGGCCATGGTCAGCGGCAGGGGGATGGGATCGCCCCTGGTCAGCCCGTCGCTGCGCAGGTGGGCGAGCGAGGCGGCGCGTGATCCGGCGGTTTCAGACATGACGTTCGGTCCTGATTGGCAAGTTGGCGACAGGCTTAGAACCTCCCGCGGGAACAGGGAAGCTCCGGTGATCCTGTTCTGACGATGGCATCCGCTCGGAAGCAGTCGGCGGACTGTCTGTCGGAATCAAGGAAGCCAGAGCAAGCATATGATTCCAGCCGAATTTTGAACGGACATTCGGGTGGTCCAGCGACCCGGACGATGGGCGCGGCGTGCTTCGGGCAGGGGCGTGTCGCTTCCCGGGCGAAACGACAGCCGTACCGGGCGGCATATGCGACGGGGCAACCTCCTAAACGCTTCGTCAACCTTAATGGAGGATAAAGACGATCGTGTTGCCGAGGCCTCACTTCAGGGTTGCGGCATCCGTGTTTGTGAAGCCTGTTCCCGTTGACGCCCATATCACCCCATGATATCCCATTCCGATACTCAAGCCTTCGTTCCGCGTCAGGGTGAAGCGTACGCCAATCGGGCAGCCGCTGGGGCCGCGCGTTTGCCGTTTTTCGCCCTCGTCGCAGCGGCAGGATCGAGGCAGGGAACGCGTCGCGGCGGCGCGTTCGGCAAGATGCAGAGGGGTGCGGCGGCGCAAGCGGCTGCAATGCGAGATGGACCGGTTTCTCTCGAACACGGTGAGCAGGATCGATGCCAAGGGGCGGGTTTCCGTTCCGGCGCATTTCCGCGCCGTCGTTCAGAAACGCGGTTATTCGGAACTCTATGCGTTACGTTGCCTGGACCTGCCGGCCATGGATGTCGGCGGGCTGGACCTTCTGGATCGCTACGAGCAGCGCATCGCGCTGGAAGATCCCTTCCTGCAGACGGCGGACGACATGTCGTTCTTCTGCCATGGCGACGGCGCCTTCCTGAAACTCGACCAGGATGGTCGCATCACGATGACGGATTTCATCCGCGAGCACACGGGCATAGCGACGGAAGCGGCCTTCGTGGGGCGCGGCAATTTCTTCCAGATATGGGAGCCGGGGCGGCTGGCCGCCTATGGCGCGCAGGCGCGCGCCCGGCTTCTGAAGCTTCGGCAGGGGACGAAGCCTGGGGAGCAACCGGAATGATGACGGGCGACGGCGACGACCTTCACGCCGTTGGCGGACCGGCCCGCCACATTCCGGTTCTCCTTGGCGAAGTGCTCGAGGCACTCTCGGCGAGCAGGGATGACGTCGTCATCGACGGTACGTTCGGCGCCGGCGGCTACACCAGGGCCATCCTGGAAACCGGCGCCTCGGTCATTGCGATCGACCGCGATCCCGACGCGATTGCGGCCGGGCGCGACCTGGAAAGCCGATCGAATGGCCGGCTGCGGCTGGTGCAGGCTCCATTCTCGACATTGGACGAGGTCGCGGTCGAGGTCGACGGCGTCGTGCTCGACATCGGCGTCTCCTCCATGCAACTCGACCAGGCGGAGCGCGGCTTCTCCTTTCGCGCCGACGGGCCGCTCGACATGCGCATGGCGCAGGCCGGCTTGAGCGCCGCCGACGTCGTCAACACCTTCAAGGCGGGCGATCTCGCGCGCATCTTCGGCTTCCTCGGCGAGGAGCGCCATGCCGGACGCATCGCGCGCATGATCGAGGCGCGCCGGCAGAAGCGGCCGTTCGAGCGCACGCTCGATCTCGCCGATGCCATTGAGACGCATATCGGTCGCGCGCCGAAGGACAAGATCCATCCGGCGACGCGCGTCTTCCAGGCGCTGCGCATCTTCGTCAATGACGAACTCGGCGAACTGGCCAACGCGCTGTTCGCGGCCGAGCGTGTGCTGAAACCGGGCGGCCGGCTGGTCGTGGTGACGTTCCATTCTCTGGAGGACCGTATCGTGAAGCGCTTCATCGCCGACCGCGGCGAGACGGCGAGCGGTTCGCGCTACCTTCCGGAAACCCAGGCGCGCGCGGCCACCTTTCGCAAGGCCGGCGGCGGGGTGACGCCCGGCGAAGCAGAGATAACGGCCAACCCCCGCGCGCGTTCGGCCAGGCTGCGCGCCGCCATCCGCACCGATGCGCCGGCACGTGCTGGCGATGTCTCGATCTTCGGACTGCCGAACCTTCCAGGTTCAAAACGTCCCGGCGGCGATCGGCCGGGAGAGAGGTGAGCACGTGTTTCGTACCAGTGACATAGTCCTTATCGCCGTCATGGTCTCGGCCGCAGCCCTGACCTACAAGACCAAGCGTGAGGCAGAGGAACAGTTCGCCGCCCTGCAGAAGATCCAGGCACAGATCCACTATGAGGAAGAAACGATCGACCTCCTCAAGGCCGACTGGAGCCTGCTCACCCAACCGTCGCGCCTGCAGAAGCTGGCCGACCTCTACAAATCCCAGCTTGGCCTCGCGCCTGTCAACGCGCGCCAGATCGGCAGCCTGGACGATCTGCCGGTCAAGCCCGTCACCATCGAGGATCTCACGTCCCAGCGTGTCGGCGCGATGGCCGACAACGGCGCCAAGGATCCCATCGTCACCGGAGGCATCAAGCGATGATCGGCAGTTTGCGTCCCGTGATCGGCAAACTGCTGCGGCGCCGCGCCAAGACGCGTGACGACGGCTCCATCGTCGTCGACAGCGCGCTGAAGGCAACTGGCGGCAAGGGCAAGACCCGTGTCGTCATGACGATGATGGTGTTTTTCGGCATCTATGCCACCATCGCCGGCAGGCTGGTCTATCTCGGTTTCCAGAATCCGGACAACAATGGCGGTCCGCAGAGCCGCGTGACCGCTTCGCGGCCGGATATCGTCGACCGCAATGGCGAGGTGCTGGCGACCGACATCAAGACGGCGTCGCTGTTTGCCGAGCCGCGCCGCATCGTCGATGCCGACGAGGCGATCGAGAGGCTGTCGACCGTGCTTCCCGAGATCGATTATGAGCAGACCTATCGCAAGCTGAAGAGTGGCGCCGGCTTCGTCTGGCTGCAGCGGCAGCTGACGCCGAAGCAGCAGGCGGACATCCTGGCGCTGGGCATCCCCGGCCTCGGCTTCCGCACCGAAAAGCGGCGCTTCTATCCGAGCGGCGAGACGTCGTCCTACATCGTCGGGCTGACCAACATCGATAACCAGGGCATCTCCGGCATGGAGAAGTATATCGATGAGCAGGGCCTGAGCGATCTGCAGGCGTCGGGCCTGGCGATTGCCAGGGACCTGAAGCCGGTGAAGCTCTCGATCGATCTGCGCGTGCAGCATGTGGTGCGCGACGAGATCGCCGCCGGCCTGGAGCGCTATAAGGCGCTGGGCGCCGGCGCCGTCGTGCTGAACATCAAGACCGGCGAAGTGATCGCCATGGCCTCGGTGCCGGATTTCGATCCGAACAATCCCTATAACGCCCAGGAGAAGGATCGGCTGAACCGTATGTCGGCGGGCCTCTACGAGATGGGCTCGACCTTCAAGAGCTTCACCTCGGCGATGGCGCTCGATTCCGGCAAGGCGACGATGAACAGTCGCTTCGACGCTTCGCATCCGATCCGGGTCGGCCATCAGGCCATCCACGATTTCCACGGCAAGAACCGCGTGCTGTCCTTGCCGGAAGTCTTCCTCTATTCGTCCAACATCGGCTCGGCCAGGGAGGCCGAACTGGTCGGCATCGATGGGCACCGTGAATTCCTGCACCGCCTTGGCATTCTGGACAGGATGCAGACCGAATTGCCGGAAGTGGCACGCCCGACCGAACCCAAGGTCTGGAAGCAGGTGAATTCGTTCACCATCGCGTTCGGCCATGGCGTGTCGACGACGCCGCTGCAGGCGGCCGTCGGCTGCGCGGCGCTGATGCAGGGTTACCTGCTCCCGCCGACATTCCTGGTTCGCAGCGAGCAGGAAGCCATGGCTGTGGCCAAGAAAGTGGTCAGCGACAAGACGGTTGAAGGCATGCGCTACCTCTATTCGCTCAACGCCGAGAAGGGCTCGGCCAGAAATGCCAGGGTCCCCGGCTACCGCGTCGGCGGCAAGACCGGTACGGCCGAGAAGGTCATCAACGGCCGCTACTCCAAGGACCTGAATTTCAACACTTTCGTCGCTGCCTTCCCGATGGACGATCCGCAATTCCTGGTGTTTACGATCGCCGACGCTCCGCATCCCGAAAAGCCCGGGATGACTGACGTCGCGGCCAACAATGCGGGTGTCATGGCGGGCAACATCATCGCGCGTTCGGCGGCCATGCTTGGCGTGAAGCCAGATTTCAGCCATGAAAATGGTGCAACGCTGGTTTCCTATCAGTGATTCTTAGGGCGCGCCGGCAACTGCGCGCTATTTTGTTGCGGTGAACGGAACTCGATGAAACTCAGAGATTTAGCCGGTATCCTGCCTGTCGAGGGACTCCCCGACACGGAGGTCACCGGGATTTCGTCCGATTCCCGTGAGGTGAAGCCGGGTTTCGTGTTCTTCGCGCTGGCCGGCTCCAAGGCCGATGGCGGCGTCTACGCGGCCGACGCCGCCGGGCGTGGCGCGGCTGCGATCGTGGCAGGCAAAGGCAGCAATCCCAGGGGCGTCGCCGCTCCGGTGTTTGCCGTCGACGATCCCCGCCAGGCGCTGGCGCTCAGCGCCGCGCGGTTCTTCGGCGGCCAGCCCGCGACGATGGTGGCGGTAACCGGCACCAGCGGCAAGACCTCGGTCGCCGCCTTCACCCGCCAGATCTGGGAGCAGGCCGGCTATGCCGCCGCCTCGATCGGCACCACCGGCGTGGTGGCGCCCGGCCGCAACGAATACGGTTCGCTGACCACGCCCGATCCGGTCGCGCTGCACAGGCTGCTGAGGGAATTGGCGGACGCCGGCGTTACCCATGCCTCCATGGAAGCCTCGAGCCATGGGCTGGACCAGCGCCGGCTCGACGGCGTGAAGCTCGCGGCGGGCGCCTTCACCAATCTCGGCCGAGACCACATGGACTACCATCCGACGGTCGAGGACTACCATCGCGCCAAGCTGCGCCTGTTCGACACGCTGCTGCCGAAGGGCGCGCCGGCCGTCATCTTCGCCGACGATCCGTGGTCGGCGCCGACGATTGCCGCGGCGCGCGCCGCGGGCCTCGCCGTGCTGACCGTCGGCCGCCACGGCGATTTCCTGACCCTGAAGCGGGTCGAGCACGAGCGCCATCGCCAGCGTGCCGAGATCGAGGCCGCCGGCGTGCTGTATGAGATCGACCTGCCGCTCGCCGGGGATTTCCAGATATCGAACGCGCTGGTTTCGGCCGGTCTTGCCATCGCCACCGGAACGCCCGCCGCCAAGGCACTGATGGCGCTGGAAAAACTGAAGGGTGCGCTCGGAAGGCTCGATCTCGTCGGCACGACGGCGGGCGGCGCTCCGATCTATGTCGATTACGCGCACAAGCCCGACGCGCTCGAGAACGTCCTGTCCTCGGTGCGTCCGTTCACCACCGGCCGCGTCGTCGTCGTCTTCGGTTGCGGCGGTGACCGCGATCGCGGCAAGCGGCCGATCATGGGCGAGATCGCGACACGGCTCGCCGACGTGGCCATCGTCACCGACGACAATCCGCGCTCGGAAGAGCCTGCCGCCATCCGCGCCGCCATCATGGCCGCCGCGCCCGGCGCCATCGAGATCGGCGACCGCCGCCAGGCCATTCACGAGGCTGTGGCGATGCTGCACGCCGGCGACACGCTGATCGTGGCCGGCAAGGGGCACGAGGTAGGCCAGACGATCGGTGCCGAGACGTTCCATTTCTCGGATCATGAGGAAGTTCGCGCCGCGCTCGGAGAGCTCGCCGCATGAGCCATCTCTGGACATCCGAGGCACTGGTCGCCGCCATGGACGGGCGACCGCTGGGGCCGATGCCGGACGGCATTTCGGGCATTTCGATCGACAGCCGCAGTCTGCAGCCGGGGGATGCCTTCTTCGCTATCAAGGGCGAGACGATGGATGGCCACGACTTCGCCACCGCCGCCGTGAAGGCGGGCGCCGGGCTGCTGGTGGTGGCCGAGGGCAGGCTGCCGTCGCTCGGCCGGCTGACGGCGCCGATGGTTGTCGTCGAGGACGTGCTGGTGGCGCTCGGCAGGCTGGGCGAGGCGGCGCGGGCGCGTTCGGCGGCAAAGATCATCGCGGTGACCGGCTCGGCCGGCAAGACGACCACCAAGGAGGCGCTGCGCCACGTGCTGTCTGCGGTCGGCAAGGTGCATGCCTCGGCGCAGTCGTTCAACAACCACTGGGGCGTGCCCCTGACGCTGGCGCGCATGCCAGCCGATTGCGACTATGCCGTGTTCGAGATCGGCATGAACCATCCGGACGAGATCCGGCCCCTGGTCAAGATGGTGCGGCCGCACGTCGCCATCATCACGCTGATCGCGGCCGCGCATCTCGGCTTCTTCCGCAACCTCGACGAGATCGCCATGGCCAAGGCCGAGATCTTCGAGGGGATCGAGCCCGATGGCGCCGCGCTGCTCAATCGCGACGACGCGCGCTGGAAGCTTCTGGAGAAGATGGCGCGCGGGGCCGGCGTGGCTCACATTCTGGGTTTCGGCGAGAACGCGCGCTCGACCTTCAGGCTGATGAAGTGCGAGCTCTACGCCGACCATTCGCGCATCATCGCCAGGATCGGCGGGGCGGACATCGCCATACGCATCGGCGCGCCGGGGCGGCACATCGTCCAGAACGCGCTGGCGGTGCTGGGCGCTGCCTATCTGGCGGGCGCGGACATCGAGAAGGTAGGGGCGGCATTCGCCGACCTGTCGGCAGAACGCGGCCGCGGCCGGCGCCACATCCTGCACCATCCGGATGGACCGATCACGCTGATCGACGAAAGCTACAACGCCAATCCCGCCTCGATGGGCGCGGCCATGGCGCTGCTCAACGCCACGCCGGTGTCGGGAGAGGGCAGGCGGATCGCCGTGCTGGGCGACATGCTGGAACTTGGCGAGCACTCGCGCAAGCTGCATGCCGCGCTTGCCAGTCTCATCGTCGGTACCGGCACCCACACGGTTTTCCTCGGGGGCCCCGAGATGCGAGCGCTCGCCGATGCGCTGCCTGCCGGCGAGGTCGAGACGCAGTACCGCACCGGAGCCGAGGAACTGAAGCCGCTGCTGCTTTCGGCGGTCAGGCCGGGCGACGTGGTGATGGTCAAATCGTCGAAGGGCATCGGGTTTTCGAAACTGGTCGAGGCTCTGCTGGGCAGGTTTCCGCCTGACGCAGCAGCCTACAAGGCGCAATAGCGGGTCCGGGGGACGCAAGAACGCATGTTTACACTGCTCGTCGATTTCGCGGACAAGATTTCGTTCTTCAACGTCTTCCGCTACATCACCTTCCGCACCGGCGGCGCGCTCATCACCTCGGCGCTGATCGTCTTCATCTTTGGACCGACCATCATCAACTCGCTGCGGCTGAGGCAGGGCAAGGGCCAGCCGATCCGCGCCGACGGACCGCAGACCCATTTCAAGAAAGCCGGCACGCCGACCATGGGCGGGCTGATGATCTTGTCGGGCATCATCGTCTCGTCGCTGCTGTGGGCGAACCTCTCCAGCATCTATGTCTGGGTGGTGCTCCTGGTGACGCTGGGCTTCGGCTCGATCGGCTTCTACGACGACTATCTCAAGGTGACGAAGCAGTCGCATCTCGGCTTTTCCGGCAAGGCGCGCCTGGCGCTCGAATTCGTCATCGCAGGCATCGCCGCGTGGGCCATCATGCACAATGGCCAGCCGCCATTCTCGTCGTCGCTGACCTTTCCGTTCTTCAAGGAACTCATCATCAACCTTGGCTGGTTCTTCGTGCCGTTCTCCTGCTTCGTCATCGTCGGCGCGGGCAACGCGGTGAACCTGACCGACGGCCTCGACGGCCTTGCGATCGTTCCGATCATGATCGCCGCCGCCTCCTTCGGCGTCATCGCCTATCTCTCGGGCAACGCGGTGTTCGCCGAATATCTTCAGATCCATTTCGTGCCGGGCACCGGCGAACTGGCGGTCGTGCTGGGCGCGGTCATCGGCGCCGGCCTCGGCTTCCTGTGGTTCAACGCACCGCCTGCCGCGATCTTCATGGGCGACACCGGTTCGCTGGCGCTGGGCGGCCTGATCGGCACCGTCGCGGTCGCCACCAAGCATGAGATCGTACTGGTCATCGTCGGCGGCCTGTTCGTGCTCGAAATCATGTCCGTCATCATCCAGGTCGGCTACTTCAAGATGACCGGCAAGCGCGTGTTCCTGATGGCGCCGATCCATCATCATTTCGAAAAGCTCGGCTGGACCGAAAGCCAGGTGGTGATCCGCTTCTGGATCATCGCCGTGATCCTGGCGCTGGTCGGCCTGTCGACGCTCAAGCTGAGGTAGGCACGCCCGTGATCCCCGCCGCATCCTTCGCAGGCAAGCGCGTCTCGCTCTTCGGGCTGGGTGGCTCGGGCATCGCCACGGCCCGCGCCCTGATCGCCGGCGGGGCCGAGGTGCTGGCCTGGGACGACAATCCCGAAAGCGTCGCAAAGGCGGGCGCCGAGGGCATCCCGACCGGTGACCTGCGTGCCGCCGACTGGGGCCTGTTCTCGGCCTTCGTGCTGTCGCCCGGCGTGCCGCTCACCCATCCGAAACCGCACTGGACGGTGGAACTCGCGCGCGGCGCCGGCGTCGAGGTCATCGGCGACATCGAGCTGTTCTGCCGTGAGCGCATGCGGGCCGCGTCCTCGGCGCCCTTCATCGCCATCACCGGCACCAACGGCAAGTCGACGACCACGGCGCTGACGGCGCACATACTGAACGCCGCGGGGCGCGATACACAGATGGGCGGCAATATCGGCCGCGCGGTGATGACGCTCGACCCGCCCGAGCCCAGCAGGCACTATGTCGTCGAATGCTCGTCCTACCAGATCGACCTCGCGCCCTCGATCAATCCGACGGCCGGCATACTGCTCAACCTGACGCCCGACCATCTCGACCGCCACGGCACGATGCAGCACTACGCCTCGATCAAGGAGCGGCTGGTTGCGGGCAGCGAGACCGCCATCATCGGTATCGACGATTCCTGGTGCGCGCAGATCGCCGACCGGCTGGAGCGCGCCGGCCGCGATGTGATCCGCATCTCCAAGCGGCTGCCGTTGACCGATGGCTATTTCGCCGACGGCACCAATCTGATGGAGGCCGTGCACGGCCGCTACAGCCGCATCGCCTTCCTCGAGGGCATTGGCTCGCTGCGCGGACAGCACAATGCGCAGAACGCTCTGGCGGCGGTGACGGCCTGCCTGCGCGTCGGCCTCGAACTGGGCGAGATCCAGTCCGGGCTCGAGAGCTTCCCCGGCCTGGCGCACCGCATGGAACAGGTCGGCCGCAAGGGGCATGTGCTGTTCATCAACGATTCCAAGGCCACCAATGCCGACGCGGCCGCGCCCGCCCTGTCGAGCTTCCCGCGCATCTACTGGATCGCCGGCGGCCTGCCGAAAGAGGGCGGCATCGAGCCGCTGCGCGGCTTCTTTCCACGCATCGCCAAGGCCTATCTGATCGGCGAGGCGGCGCCGGCCTTTTCGGCGACGCTCGGGGAGGCCGTGCCCTATGAAATCTCGGGCACGCTGGCGGCGGCGGTCGAGCATGCCGCGCATGACGCGGCGGCCGACGAGAGCGGCGAGGTGGTGGTGCTCTTGTCACCCGCCTGCGCCAGCTTCGACCAGTTCAAGAATTTCGAGGTGCGCGGCGAAGCCTTCAGGCAAGCCGCGAATGCTATCGAGGGTGTCAAGCCCATCGGAGGGGCACGATAATGCAGAGCCGTCTCGACAAAAGTCCGGTTTCCACCTGGTGGTGGACGATCGACCGCTGGTTCCTGGCCGCCTTCCTGTCGCTGATCGGGCTGGGCATCGTCCTGTCCTTCGCCGCCAGCCCGGCCGTGGCCGAGCGCATCGGCCTCGATAGCTTCCATTTCGCCACCAGGCAGATCATCTTCACCGTGCCCGCGCTGGGCGTCATGCTGGCGGTGTCCTTCATGGATGCGCGCCAGATCAGGCGCATGTCGCTGGTCGTGCTGTGCATCATGCTGCTGCTGATGGTGGCGGTGCTCTATGTCGGCGTCGAGGTGAAGGGCGCGCGGCGCTGGGTTTCGCTGGCAGGACTGTCGATCCAGCCGTCGGAATTCCTGAAGCCGGCCTTCGTCATCATCTGCGCCTGGCTGTTCGCCGAACACCGGCGCCAGCCGGACATTCCCGGCAACCTGTTCGCGATGCTGCTGCTCGCGCTGACGATCTCGCTGCTGGTGGCGCAGCCCGACCTCGGCCAGACCATGCTGGTGCTGGGCACCTGGGGCGTGATGTTCTTCATGGCAGGGTTGCCGTGGCTGTGGATCATCGTGCTGGGCGCGGCCGGCATAGGCGGCGTGTTCGCGGCCTATACGGTGTTTCCGCACGTGGCGCTGCGCATCGACAAGTTCCTCACCGGCGAGGGCGACACCTTCCAGGTCGACATGGGCCGCGAGGCGCTGATCAACGGCAGCTGGTTCGGCGTCGGACCGGGCGAGGGCACCGTCAAGCGCGTCGTGCCGGATGCCCATACCGACTTCGTCTTCTCGGTCGCCGGCGAGGAGTACGGGCTGATTATGTGCTTCTTCATCATGTCGATCTTCGCCTTCATCGTGCTGCGCGGCCTCAGCATCGCGCTCAAGGAGCAGGACGACTTCACCCGTTTCGCCATCGGCGGCCTGGTCACCATCTTCGGCCTGCAGTCGGCCATCAACATCTGCGTGAACCTGCAGCTCATGCCGGCAAAGGGCATGACGCTGCCCTTCATTTCCTATGGCGGCTCTTCGCAGATCGCCATCGCGCTTTCGATGGGCATCGTGCTGGCGCTGACGCGCAAGCGGCCCGAGCGGCGTAAGCAGATGGGCTTCGCGCTGCCGCAGCGGTCCGTGCCGGCGGAATGATGTCGAGGGGCGTCATTCTTCTCGCGGCCGGCGGCACGGGCGGACATCTGTTCCCTGCCGAGGCGCTGGCGCATGAGCTTGCCGCGCGCGGCTGGGCAGTGCACCTGGCGACGGACGACCGCGCCGAGCGGTTCGCCGGCCAGTTTCCCGCGGCCGCCATCCATCCCATCAAGTCGGCGACCTTGGGATCGAAGAACCCGGTGGCGCTGCTTGCCTCGTTCTGGCGCATCTGGAGCGGCGTCAGGCAGGCGTCCGCCGTGATCGGCAGGATCCGCCCGCAGGCGGTCGTCGGCTTCGGCGGCTACCCGACGCTGCCGCCGCTTTACGCCGCCACGCGCCGCCGCGTGCCGACGATGATCCATGAGCAGAATGCGGTGATGGGGCGCGCCAACAGGGCGCTCGCCGCCCGCGTCGATGCCATCGCCGGCGGTTTTCTGCCGCAGGATGCGAGTGCCGCCGGCGCCAAGACGGTGACCACTGGAAATCCCGTGCGGCCGCAGGTGATCGAGGCAGCGAAGACGCCCTATGTCGCGTCCAGTGCCGGCCAGCCGTTCCGGCTGCTGGTGTTTGGCGGCAGCCAGGGCGCGCAGTTCTTTTCCGACGCCGTGCCGGCGGCGATCGCGCTGCTTCCTGAAGCACAACGCCGGCGGTTTTCGATCACGCAGCAGGCCCGCGCCGAGGATGTCGAGCGCGTCAAGGCAGCTTACGCGCGCCTCGGCATCGAGGCGGCGGTCTCGCCCTTTTTCACCGACATGGCCGCGCGCATCGCCGCCGCCCATCTGGTCATGTCGCGCTCCGGCGCCTCGACCGTATCGGAGATCGCCGTGATCGGCAGGCCAGCGCTACTGGTGCCTTACCCGCACGCGCTCGACCATGACCAGGCGGCGAACGCGGCGGCTCTCGCGGCGGCCGGCGGAGCGCAGGTGCATCCGCAGTCGACGCTCTCGCCGGAGCGGGTTGCGGCCTTGATCGGCGAGCTGATGGACGATCCGGCCCGGCTGGCGAGCATGGCGGCGGCGGCGCGCTCGGCCGGCAAGCCGGACGCCACGCGGTTGCTCGCCGATCTGACAGAGGCTATTGCGTCGAAAAAGACGGTCGCCGAATTCAGGAAGGAAAAGAACGCATGAAGATGCCGCGCACGATAGGGCTGGTGCATTTCATCGGCATTGGCGGCATCGGCATGAGCGGTATCGCCGAGGTCCTGCACAATCTCGGCTACAAGGTCCAGGGCTCCGACCAGTCCGACAGCGCCAATGTGCAGCGCCTTCGTGAGAAAGGCATCGAGTGCTTCGTCGGCCACAAGGCCGAAAACCTCGGCGATGCCGAGGTGGTCGTGGTCTCGACCGCGATCAAGAAGTCCAACCCGGAGCTGAAGGCCGCGCGCGAGAAGCTGCTTCCGATCGTGCGGCGCGCCGAGATGCTGGCCGAGCTGATGCGCTTCCGCCAGGCGGTGGCGATCGGCGGCACGCACGGCAAGACGACGACCACCTCCATGGTCGCGACATTGCTCGAGGCTGGCGGGCTCGACCCCACCGTCATCAATGGTGGCATCATCAACGCCTACGGCACCAATGCGCGCATGGGCGACGGCGAGTGGATGGTGGTCGAGGCAGACGAGAGCGACGGCACTTTCCTCAAGCTGCCGGCTGACATCGCCGTCGTCACCAATATCGATCCCGAACATCTCGACCACTACGGCAGCTTCGACAAGGTGCGCGAGGCGTTCCGTCAGTTCGTGGAGAATGTGCCGTTCTACGGTTTCGGCGTTATGTGCACCGACCATCCCGAGGTGCAGGCGCTGGTCGGGCGCATCGAGGATCGCCGCGTCATCACCTATGGCGAGAACGCGCAGGCCGACGTGCGCTTCACCAACCACCGCGTCGACGGTCCGGCCTCGGAGTTCGATGTCGTGATCCGCGATCGCAAGAGCGGCGGCGAGACGACGATCGCGGGCCTGCGCCTGCCAATGCCCGGCCGCCACAACGTCTCCAACGCCACTGCCGCCATCGCGGTGGCGCACGAGCTCGGCCTTTCGGCCGAGGCGATCAAGAAGGGCCTTTCCTCCTTCGCCGGCGTGAAGCGCCGCTTCACGCACACGGGCTCGTGGAACGGCGTCGACATGTTCGACGACTACGGCCACCATCCGGTCGAGATCAAGGCGGTGCTGAAGGCCGCGCGCGGCGCCACCAAGGGTCGCATCATCGCTGTCGCCCAGCCGCATCGCTTCTCCCGTCTGCATGATCTGTTCGACGAGTTCTCCGTCTGCTTCAACGACGCGGACACCGTGATGGTGGCGCCAGTCTACGCCGCCGGCGAGGAGCCGATCGACGGCGTGACGTCGGATGCGCTGGTGTCGCGCATCCGCGCCGGCGGGCACCGCGATGCCCGCTACATCCAGGGACCCGAGGCCATTGCGCCGATCGTTCGCGATCTGGCAAGGCCCGGCGACTTCGTCGTCTTCCTCGGCGCCGGCAACATCACCCAATGGGCCTACGCACTGCCCAAGGAACTCGGCGGTACGCCGTCATGACGCGTGGCCAGGCCCTGATCGAGAAGCTCGGCGGCCGGCTTGCCGGCCTGCGCGGCCGCATCACGCCCGATGCCGAGATGGACAAGATCACCTGGTTTCGCGCCGGTGGCCTGACGGAAGCGCTGTTCCAGCCCGCCGACGAGGAAGACCTCGCCGCTTTCCTGCGCGCGGTGCCCGAGGAAATACCGCTCACCATAGTCGGTGTCGGCTCGAACCTGCTGGTGCGTGACGGCGGCATTCCGGGCTTCGTCGTCAGGCTGTCGGCCAAGGGGTTCGGCGAGGCCGAGGTCACCGGAGCGACGACGATCAGGGCGGGCGCCGCGACACCGGACAAGCGTGTGGCGGCGGTGGCCTACGAAGCCGGCATCGGCGGGTTCCACTTCTACCATGGCATTCCGGGCGCCATAGGCGGCGCGCTGAGGATGAATGCCGGCGCCAACGGCGTCGAGACGCGCGAACGCGTCGTCGAGGTGCGCGCGCTCGACCGCAAAGGCAACGCCCACACGCTCAGCAATGCCGACATGGGCTACGCCTATCGCCATTCGTCCGCGCCCGCCGGGCTGATCTTCACCTCGGCCCTCTTCGAGGGGCAGGTGCAGGACAAGGCCGAGATCAAGGCGGCGATGGATGCCGTGCAGAACCACCGCGAGACCGTACAGCCGATCCGCGAGAAGACTGGCGGCTCGACCTTCAAAAATCCGGAAGGCACCTCGGCCTGGAAGGAGATCGACAAGGCGGGATGTCGGGGGCTGATGATCGGTGGCGCGCAGATGTCGCCGATGCATTGCAACTTCATGATCAACACCGGAACCGCGACCGGTTACGACCTCGAATATCTCGGCGAGACGGTGCGCGCGCGGGTGCTGGAGAACTCAGGCATCCGGCTGCATTGGGAGATCAAGCGGCTCGGCAACTTCCGCCCCGGCCACGCCGTGCAGGAGTTCCTCGGGCAACTGCTCTAGAGTCTCGGTTTCCGCGCGGCGTCTTCGCGTGGCGCACCGGAAAGCGCCGCGGCATTTCAATTCCGCCAAATCCGCGCGACGCCCCAGCGATCTCGCCTGGGCGCGGTGCGTGTTCGGCCGGAAACGGCGCCCTTTGCTTCATGCATCACATGAAGAACGGGCGCCCGGATCGCAGGTGCCGCCGCGTCGATGCCGATCAACTTTTCGATCATTTTCACGGAAAGTGAATCTCTCGGAATCATAAGCACTTGTCACGGAATCAACTCTCTGATTCTTTACTCCCAAGCGTTTCCTGTTGAGTCGTTTGAACGTGTTTCCTCGGTGCCCCTCCCGGGTTGCTCCGCAGGGTTCGGACTTGTCCACGGGAAGCCTGGGGATTCGGGGCGAAGTGTTCGGATTGTTGTGTGCGCGTGATCCTGTTGGAGAACGAGCGGCTCTTCGATTCATGCTCGATGCAGGCCTGCCGTGAGAGGGATGACGGGAAAGATGAAAAACAAGCATGTGGCCGTCTTGCTGGGTGGTTTCTCGTCCGAGCGGCCTGTGTCCCTGTCGTCCGGAAATGCCTGTGCCGCCGCGCTCGAGGCGGAGGGGTATCGCGTCACCCGGGTTGATGTGGGGCGTGACGTCGGCTCCGTGCTTGCCGAGCTGAAGCCCGATGTCGCCTTCAACGCGCTGCATGGTCCTTTCGGCGAGGACGGCACCGTTCAAGGTGTTCTCGAATTCCTCGGCATTCCCTACACCCATTCTGGCGTTCTCGCTTCCGCGCTCGCCATGAACAAGGAGCAGGCCAAGAAGATCGCCAAGGCGGCGGGCATTCCGGTCGCGGAATCGCGTGTCGTCAACCGCTTCGCCGTCCAGAACACGCACCCGATGAGGCCGCCCTATGTGGTGAAGCCGGTCAATGAGGGATCGAGCTTCGGCGTCGTCATCGTGCATGAAGGGCAGTCGCATCCGCCTCAGCTGATCGGTTCGCCGGAATGGAAGTACGGCGATACGGTGATGGTGGAGCGTTACGTCCACGGGCGCGAACTGACCTGCGCCGTCATGGGCGATGTCGCGCTTGGCGTCTGCGAGATCATTCCGACGGGGCATTCCTTCTACGACTACGATTCAAAATATGTGCCTGGCGGCTCAAAGCACGAATGCCCCGCGAAAGTTTCACCGAATATTTACCAAAAGATACAAACACTGGCTCTGAAGGCTCACCAAGCGATCGGCTGCCGCGGGGTTTCCCGGTCGGACTTCCGTTACGACGACCGTCACTCCGAAAACGGCGAGATTGTCTGGCTCGAGGTTAACACTCAGCCCGGCATGACGCCGACGTCCCTGGTGCCCGAAATCGCCGCGCAAGCGGGGCATTCGTTCGGTGAGTTGTTGAGTTGGATGGTGGAGGACGCTTCGTGTCTGCGTTGAAATGGGGGCAAGGCGGGAGGAGGGGCGCGGCTGGGCCGTCGCTGTTCGGCCTGACGTTGTCTTTCGACCATTTCGTACTGCCTCGCATGCTTCGCCGTCCCGTGCGCATGCTGGGACGCCTGAGTGATGGCGAGTTCCAGGCGCCGCCTTTCTCGGCGGCTATCCTCTCGGCTTCGCTGCTGGCGCTGGCCAGCGCCTATGGCTCCTATGTAGGCGGGCATGCCGATGGCATCATTCAGAGCGTCACCGCCCGCACCGGCTTTGCCGTGGACCAGATCAAGGTTGTCGGCAACCACGAGACGTCCGAGATCGACATACTGGATCGGCTGGAACTCGATGGCTGGACTTCACTGATCGGCTTCGACGCCGAGGCCGCGCGCCAGCGTATCGCCACGCTGCCCTGGGTCGAGGTTGCCGCGGTCCGCAAGGTCTATCCGCATACGCTGGAAGTCCGGGTCGACGAGCGTGAGCCGTTCGCTCTGTGGCAGCAGGGCAACGAGGTTTCCGTCATCGAGCGGTCCGGTACGGTGATCGCGCCATTCTCGGGCGGCAAGCAGGCTCTGTTGCCGCTGCTCGTCGGGGTCGGCGCGCCGGCCAAGGCCCCCGACTTCATCGCCAAGGTCGAGAAATACCCGGAGCTCGCCTCGCGGGTGAAGGGCTATATCCGCATCGGCGAACGCCGCTGGGACCTGAAGCTGGACAACGGCATCACGATCAAGCTGCCCGAGGCCGATGAGGATCAGGCGCTCGCCAGCCTCGTCAAAATGGATCGAAACAACAGCCTTCTGACGCGCGATATCGCGGCCGTCGACATGCGGCTTCCCGATCGGCTCGTGGTCGAGCTTTCGGCTGAAGCGGCGACGCAGCGCCAGGCGGCCCTGAACGAAAAACCGAAGCTGGCGAAGCGCAAGCCGGAGACAAAGATATGAGCTGGCTTGGCGGTCATGGCGATGGCTCCTCGCGCCGGTCCGGTACCCTGACGGTGCTGGATGTCGGCTCGAACAAGGTCTGCTGCATGGTGGCCAAGCTGAAGCCGTGCGATGACGGCAAGCTGCTGCGCGGCCGCTCCCACCGCATCCAGGTGATCGGTATCGGTCACCAGAAGTCGCAGGGCGTGAAGTCGGGCGTGGTGGTCGATCTCGATCGCGCCGAGCATGCCATCCGCCTGGCCGTCGACGCCGCCGAGCGCATGGCCGGCCTTACGGTCGATTCGCTGATCGTCAACATTTCCGCCGGCAGGCTGCGCAGCGATTCCTTCGCCGCCACCATCAATCTGGGTGGTCACGAGGTCGACGAGGCCGACATCAAGCGCGTGCTGGCCGTGGGCGCCAAGCAGGCGCTGAGAAGCGAGCGCGACGTGATCCATTCGCTGCCCGTTGCCTTCTCACTCGATGCCGAACGCGGCGTGCGCGACCCGCGCGGCATGGTCGGCGACCAGCTCGGCGTCGACATGCATGTGCTGACGGGCGACGCCGCGCCGCTGCGCAATCTCGAACTCTGCATCAATCGCTCGCACCTTTCGGTCGAGCGCATGGTGGCCACGCCCTATGCCAGCGGCCTGGCGTCGCTGGTCGACGACGAACTGGAGTTGGGCGCGGCCTGCATCGACATGGGTGGCGGCACCACGACCATCTCGGTGTTCTCGGAAGGCAAGTTCGTGCACGCCGATGCGATCGCCATCGGCGGCAACCACGTGACCCTCGACCTTGCCAAGGGGCTGTCGACCTCGCTCGATGCCGCCGAGCGTCTCAAGGTCATGCACGGATCGGCGCTGCCCGGCAGCGCCGACGATCGCGATCTGATTTCGGTCCATCCCGTCGGCGACGAGGGCGATGTTCCGTTGCAGATCCCGCGCTCGGTGATGACGCGCATCGTGCGCGCCCGCATCGATGAAACCCTCGAACTGCTGCGCGACCGGCTGAACAAGTCCGGCTACGGCAATGCCGTGGGCAAGCGCGTCGTGCTCACCGGTGGCGCCAGCCAGCTTGCCGGCCTGCCGGAAGCCGCTCGCCGCATCCTCGGGCGCAATGCCCGCGTCGGTCGCCCGCTCGGCGTGGCGGGCCTGCCGGAAGCGGCCAAGGGGCCTGCTTTCTCGACCCCGGTCGGATTGCTGATCTACCCGCAGATGGCGAGTTTCGAGAGCCATGCTGTGAAGGGAATTTCCGGTCTCAAGATGACCGGAACTGGTGGAAAACTGCATCGCATGAGTCAGTGGTTGAGAGACAGTTTCTAGTTGACGGGGACAGCCCCAAAGCGGCCGCGGCGGCGAAGCGGCGGGAAAGGCAAAGGACGAACACTATGACCATCAATCTGAAAAAGCCGGACATTACCGAGCTTAAGCCGCGCATCACCGTCTTCGGTGTCGGCGGCGGCGGTGGCAATGCGGTCAACAACATGATCACCGCCGGTCTGCGCGGCGTCGAGTTCGTGGTGGCGAACACCGACGCGCAGGCGCTGACGATGTCCAAGGCGGAGCGGTTGATCCAGCTTGGCGCGCATGTCACCGAGGGGCTCGGTGCCGGGTCGCAGCCGGAGGTCGGACGCGCGGCCGCCGAGGAGTGCATCGACGAGATCATCGATCACCTGACCCACACCCACATGTGCTTCGTCACCGCCGGCATGGGCGGCGGCACCGGCACGGGCGCCGCCCCGGTGGTTGCCCGCGCGGCGCGCGAAAAGGGCATCCTCACCGTCGGCGTGGTCACCAAGCCGTTCCACTTCGAGGGCCAGCGCCGCATGAAGACGGCCGACATGGGTATCGAGGAACTGCAGAAGTGCGTCGATACGCTGATCGTCATCCCCAACCAGAACCTGTTCCGGCTGGCCAATGACAAGACCACCTTCGCCGACGCCTTCGCGATGGCCGACCAGGTGCTCTACTCGGGTGTCGCCTGCATCACCGACCTGATGGTCAAGGAAGGCTTGATCAATCTCGACTTCGCCGACGTCCGTTCGGTGATGCGCGAGATGGGCAAGGCGATGATGGGCACCGGCGAAGCTTCGGGCGAGGGTCGCGCGATGGCCGCCGCCGAAGCCGCGATCGCCAACCCGCTGCTCGACGAGACCTCGATGAAGGGCGCCAAGGGCCTGCTGATCTCCATCACCGGCGGTCGCGACCTCACCCTGTTCGAAGTCGACGAAGCCGCGACCCGCATCCGCGAGGAGGTCGACCAGGACGCCAACATCATCCTCGGCGCCACCTTCGACGAAGAGCTCGAGGGCGTGATTCGCGTGTCTGTCGTTGCGACGGGCATCGACAAGTCGGCGGCCGAAATCGCCGCCGCTCCGATCTCGATCCGCGCCGCGCAGCCGCAGCAGAAGCCGGTCAGCCGCCCGGCGGCCGTCGTCGAGAGCCGTCCGGCGCCCATGCAGCAGCCTGTTTACGAGCAGCGCGCCGCCGTCGATCCGGTGGCGGAGGCGATCCAGCAGGCTGAAGCCAATGCCGCCGCGATGGCACAGCACGCCCGTCCGGCGCCGGTGGCGCATGACGAGTTCCGTCCGCAGAGCAAGATCTTCCAGGCTCCGCCGCAGCCCCAACCTCAGCCGCAGCCGATCGCTCAGCCCGTCGTGCAGCAGGTGATGCAGCCGGCGCCGCAGCCGCGCGAAGTGTTCCAGCATCGCGAGGCGCCGCAGCCGGTTGCCATGGCGCCGCAGCGCATGCCGCGCGTCGAGGACTTCCCGCCGCTGGTCAAGGCCGAGGTTGATGCCAAGAGCGGCTCGGTCGGTCATGACAATGGCGGCCCGATGGGCCTGCTGCGTCGCCTGAAGGACGGCCTGACCCGCCGCGAGGAAGAGCCTGCTCGCCTGCAGCCGGCCCAGCCGCGCGAACCGAAGCTGCGCCAGGCCCCGCCGGAAGTGCGCCGCCTCGCCAGCCAGGATTCGCAGCTTTACGCGCCGCGCCGCGGCCAGCTCGATGATCAGGGCCGCCTGACGCCGCAGACCAGGGCGACTCACGACGACGACCAGCTCGAGATCCCGGCCTTCCTGCGCCGGCAGGCGAACTGAGCTGTTAACGTGATGTAACAATTGTTAACAGGCGAGCAAGAAATTGTTCGCCTGTTAACGTAAAAAGCGCTTTTGAAACAAAGCCTTATGATGTGTTCCGGATGAGGGTTCGCGGTTACAAAGAGTAAGAAACCGTGATTTGGAGTCTCCCTGCCGGACCATTATCTTCCCGACCGACCGACGTCGGTTTGCCGGGATTTTCGGGGAAGTGGCCCTGCCTGCCGATTGAATCAAGAGCCGCAGCTTTGGGGTTGGAGAAGCGGACCTAGGCAGTTTAGGGCTATGGGGATTGTCTTGCACGACTACCAGACGACAGTGAAGACGCGCGCGGCGCTTACGGGCACCGGCGTTCACAGCGGCAAGGAAGTTTCCATCCACTTTCTCCCCGCCGATGCCGATACGGGCATCGTTTTCCACCTTTCCAAGGACGGCGAACCCGCCGGCGAATTCCGCGCCCTCGTTTCCGAGGTCGGCGCCACCGACCTTTGCACCATGCTGGGCGATCCCGCAGGCGAGCACATCGCCACGGTCGAGCACATCATGGCCGCCGTATTCGGGCTTGGCGTCGACAATCTGATCATCGAGATCGACGGTCGTGAAGTGCCGATCCTCGACGGCAGCGCGGCTGCCTTCGTCGAGGCCTTCGATGCCGCCGGCATCGAAGTCCTCCCGGTCAAGCGCCGCTACATCAGGGTGCTGAAGCCGGTTCGCATCGAGAACGGCGCGTCATGGGCAGAATTCCGCCCCTATGGCGGTACTCGTTTCGAGGTCGAGATCGACTTCGAGAGCCCGGCTATCGGCCGTCAGCTTTTCGCATCGGACATCAGCGCCGACATCTTCCGCCGCGAGATCGCGCGTGCCCGCACCTTCGGCTTCATGAAGGATGTGGAGCGGCTTTGGGCGGCCGGCTACGCGCTCGGCTCCTCGCTGGAGAATTCGCTGGTCATCGGCGACGATGACCGCGTCATCAACATGGGCGGGCTGCGCTACCCCAACGAATTCGCGCGCCACAAGACGCTCGACGCCATGGGTGACCTGGCGCTTGCCGGCGCGCGCTTCATCGGCTGCTTCCGCTCCTATCGCGGTGGCCACCGGCTGAATGCGGCGGCGCTTCGCCGCCTTCTGTCTGACCGCTCGGCCTTCGAGATCGTCGAGACCACGCGCCGCGAGCGCGGCCGTACCGCCGAGATGAATGCCGTCAACGCGCCGGTCTACGCTCCCTGGACGATCTGATCTCGGCCGGAGCATTTCGTTGCCCTCCCGAATCGGTGGGGCGGCGCGGCGTCATGGGGCATGGCGACGACGGGGCTTTTGCCCGGTTTTACGGTCGGCCCATGTTGCATGAATACATCACCGGCAGTTCAAATCGCATGGATATTCGGCTCGCCCCGAGCCGCCACAAAAATGTGCGATTGGCCGTCGATAGCGTTGCCGGGCAAGGCGATTATGGTTTATGGCTGCTGCCGTTGATTAATGCATGCTGCCTAAAAGAGGGTGCCGGGTTTTGGGACAGCGGCATGCAACGCGCATCAAGTAGCGCCGAAAGGGCGGAATTCAATCATGTTCATCAAGCGAGCTGATCAGTCGAAGGCGTCGCGTAGCGCGGCTCTTGTCGCGCTTTCGGTGGTCATTCCGACGCTCTCCCTGACGGCGTGCATGTCCTCGGAAAAGGACATCAATCTGTCGACCTATGTCGATCAGACCGAGCCGGCCGACGTGCTCTACAATGAGGGCTTGGCCAACCTCAATGCCGGACGCCTGCAGGAAGCGAGCCGCAAGTTCGATGCCGTCGATCGGCAGCATCCGTATTCCGAGTTCGCGCGCAAATCGATGGTGATGGGCGCTTTCGCCAACTACCGGCAGGGCAATTACGACGACGCCATCGGCTCCGCCAAGCGCTACCTCGCGCTCTATCCGTCGACCGACGACGCGGCCTATGCCCAGTATATCATCGGCCTCAGCTATTACCGTCAGATCAAGGACGTCACGCAGGACCAGAAGGAAGCGCGTCAGACCGTCCAGACGATGCAGGACCTGATCACTCGCTGGCCCAAATCCGAATACGTCACCGACGCCAACGAGAAGATCCGCTTCGCCACCGACCAGCTCGCCGGCAAGGAGATGCAGATCGGCCGCTACTATCTCGAGCGCCGCGAATACATCGCCTCCGTGAAGCGTTTCCGCAACGTCGTCGAGAACTACTCCAGCACCCGTCACGTCGAGGAGGCGTTGGCGCGCCTGACCGAAGCCTACTACGCGATGGGCTTGACTTCGGAAGCGCAGACGGCCGCCGCAGTGCTCGGCACCAACTATCCGGACAGCCAGTGGTACAAGGACTCTTACAAGCTCCTGCAGAGCAACGGGCTCCAGCCGCGCGAGAACTCCGGATCGTGGCTTTCCAAGGCCGGGAAGCTCATCACCGGCGCCTAGAGCCGAGGAACGGAGCATGATGTCGCCGGAAAACCGGTTCAAGTTCTTCGGCTGCGAGCTCCAGAAGCGGGACGCGTAAAAGTGGAATCAGGCATCCCGCGCTATTTTTCCGACTTAGCCGCATTCGTGCGACGCCAGGTGTTTCCGCCTGGCTGCAAAGCGCACTGAGCAGCGCGTCGCCATGCTCTCCAGGCTGTCGATCCGCGATATCGTCCTGATCGAGAAGCTGGATATCGACTTCTCGCCCGGCCTCTCCGTGCTGACCGGCGAGACCGGTGCCGGCAAGTCCATCCTGCTCGATGCGCTCTCGCTGGCGCTGGGCGCGCGCGGCGATGCCTCGCTGGTTCGGCACGGCGCGACGCAGGGGCAGGTGACGGCCGTCTTCGACGTCCCCCCCAATCATCCCGCGCGCATGCTGCTCGCCGAGAATGCCATCGACGATGATGGCGATCTCATCCTGCGCCGCCTGCAGACGGCCGACGGGCGCACCCGCGTCTTCGTCAACGACCAGCCTTCCAGCGTGACGCTGATGCGCGATATTGGCCGGGCGCTGGTGGAGATCCACGGCCAGCACGACGAGCGCGCCCTGGTCGATCCGGGCGCCCATCGGGACGTGCTGGACGCGTTCGGCGGGCATATGGGCGCCGTGCGCTCCACCGGTGAGGCCTGGCGCCACTGGAGGGCCTGCGAGCAGGAACTGTCGCGTCACCGCGCCAGGGTCGAGGCCGCCGCGCGCGAGGCCGACTATCTGCGCGCCGCCGTCGCCGAACTCAGCAAGCTCGATCCGCAGCCGGGCGAGGAGAGCGAACTGGCTGAACTGCGGGCGCAGATGATGCGAGCCGAGAAGATCGCTTCCGAAATCCATGACGCGCAGGACGTGCTGTCGGGCCCGTCCTCACCGCTGCCGCAACTGGCGAGCCTGCTCAGGCGGCTGCAGCGCAAGGCCGGCGAGGTGCCGGGCCTGCTCGACGATGTCGTGAAGTCGCTGGACGAGGCGATGATCTCGCTCGACGCGGCGCAGTCGGGCGTCGAGACGGCACTGCGCGCCACCGAATACGATCCGCAGCGCCTGGAGAAGGCGGAGGAGAGGCTGTTTGCGCTGCGCGCCGCTTCGCGCAAGCACAATGTCGCCGTCGACGACCTGGCGCGGCTGCGCGATACGATGGTGGCCGACCTTGCCGACCTCGATGCCGGCGAGGAGCGCCTGCACGGGCTGGAAAAGCAGGCGGCGGCCGGCCGCGAAGCCTACGATATTTCCGCCGCCCAGCTTTCCTCGTTGCGCCATGCGGCGGCGACCGGGCTGGCCAAGGCGGTCGTGGCGGAACTGCCGGCGCTCAAGCTCGAACGGGCCGAGTTCATCGTCGAGATGAAGAGCGATCCCGAAAGCCGCATGGAAGAGGGCATCGACCAGATCGAGTTCTGGGTGCGGACCAACCCCGGCACAAGGCCTGGGCCGATGATGAAGGTCGCTTCCGGCGGCGAGCTGTCGCGCTTCCTGCTGGCGCTGAAAGTGGCGCTGGCCGATCGCGGCTCGGCGCCGACCCTGGTCTTCGACGAGATCGACACGGGTGTCGGCGGCGCGGTGGCCGATGCCATCGGCCAGCGGCTGGCGCGGCTGTCGAAGCGTGTCCAGGTGCTGTCGGTCACCCATGCGCCACAGGTGGCGGCGCGCGCCACGACGCATTTCCTGATCGCCAAATCGGGCGGCGCCGATCGCGTCGCGACCGGCATCGCCGAGATGGATCGAACGGCGCGCCAGGAAGAGATCGCGCGCATGCTGGCCGGCGCCACCATCACCGACGAGGCGCGCGCCGCCGCCGAGCGGCTGCTGCGCGAAAACACCTCGGCCCCCTGAGAAAAACGACGCTCTTCGTCGCTGTCAGTTGATGGCGCTATCGCGTTGTCGCGAGGGCTGTTTTTCAGAATTCCGCTCCCTCGAATCCGAAAGCTGATCTATTGTCGCCGTCCTCGCGCGCCCGGACGGGCACGTGGCGCAGTGATGCAAATGCGGGTGTGGAACCAATGTCCGAAAAAACAGTCGACGCCCTTACCGAGAGCGAAGCCGAGGCCGAACTCGAGCGTCTGGCCGCGGAGATCGCCGAGCACGACCGGCGTTACCACACCGAGGACGCGCCGATCATATCGGACGCAGACTATGATGCGCTGACGCGGCGCAACCTCGCCATCGAGCAGCGCTTTCCGCATCTGGTGCGCGAGGATTCGCCCTCGCGCCGGGTCGGCGCGCCGCCAGCGGAGGGCTTTGCCAAGGTGCGGCATGCGGTTCCCATGCTGAGCCTGGCCAAGGCCTATACCGACGAGGACGTGGCCGATTTCATCGAGCGCGGCCGACGCTTCTTCGACCGCGACAAGGACCTCGACATTGCCTTCACGGCCGAGCCCAAGATCGACGGGCTGTCGGCCTCGCTGCGCTACGAGAACGGCGTGTTCGTGCAGGGTGCTACACGCGGTGACGGGACGGTGGGCGAGGACATCACCGCCAATCTCAGGACGATCGCCGACATTCCGACGCGGCTGGCAGGCTCCGGCTGGCCCGAGGTCATCGAGATCCGCGGCGAGGTCTACATGACCTACGCCGAGTTCGAGGCGCTGAAGCAACGCTCGGCGGCGGCCGGCGGCCAGGATTACGTCAATCCGCGCAACACGGCGGCGGGATCGCTGCGGCAGAAGGATCCGTCCGTCACCGCCAGCCGCAATCTGAAGTTCTTCGCCTATGCATGGGGCTATACGACGGAAGATCCGGCGCCCACCCAGTACGAGGCCGTGCGGAAATTCAGCGACTGGGGCTTCAAGATCAGTCCGCTGATGGTGCGGGCGAAATCCGCTGACGAGCTGATCGCGCACTACCATCGCATCGAGGAACAGCGTTCTTCGCTGGGCTACGATATCGACGGCGTCGTCTACAAGGTCGACCAGCTCGAACTGCAGCGCCGCTGGGGCTTCGTCACCGGCGAGCCTCGCTGGGCCGTTGCCCACAAATTCCCCGCCGAGCAGGCGATGACGACTGTTGAGAAGATCGACATCCAGGTTGGCCGCACCGGCACTCTGGCGCCGGTGGCGCGGCTGGCGCCGGTGACGGTCGGCGGCGTGGTGGTGGAGAACGTCACGCTGCACAACGAGGACTACATCAAGGGGCTCGACAGCACGGGCCAGCCGATCCGCGAAGGCAACGATATCCGCATCGGCGATACGGTCGTGATCCAGCGGGCAGGGGATGTCATCCCGCAGATCGTCAGCGTCGTCATGGACAAGCGACCCGCCAATGCGGTGCCGTATGAATTCCCGCACACCTGCCCTGTCTGCGGCTCGCCGGCGACGCGCGAGATCAACGAGAAGACGGGCAAGGAGGATTCGCGCCGGCGCTGCACCGGCGAGCTGATCTGCCCGGCGCAGGCGGTGGAGGGGCTGCGCCATTTCGTGTCGCGCGGCGCCATGGACATAGACGGCCTGGGCGCGGAGAACATCGACCTGTTCTTCAATGCCGGGCTGATCAAAACCGCCGCCGACATCTTCACGCTCAAGGAGCGCAGGCCAGCCGTCACCATGGCGTTGGCAGAGCGGCGGGAAGAGCAGGCGAAGCTGCGCGAGGCTGCCTCCGGCAAGACACGCAAGAACGTGCGCAGCGCGGAGGACCGCAACTACGAGGGGCTCGACAAGCTCTTCGCAGCCATCGATGCTCGCCGCGAGCCGGAACTCGACCGCTTCATCTTCGCACTCGGCATCCGCCATATCGGCGAAACGACGGCGGCTGTACTGGCGCGCACCTTCTCGACAATGGAGGAACTGATCCGCGTCGGCAAGGAGACGGCCAAGGCCGAAGACCCGCATACGGTGTTCCCCTCGGTCAACGGCATCGGCGACACGGTGATCGGGGCGCTGCGCGACTTCTTCGGCAATGAACGCAATGACGACGTGCTCGACGCCTTGCTCGGCCAGGTACGGCCGAAGCCCTATGTCGTCACGGTCTCGGCCGACAGCGAGGTGGCCGGCAAGACGATCGTCTTCACCGGCTCGCTGGAGAAGATGACGCGTTCCGAAGCCAAGGCCATGGCCGAGCGCCTCGGCGCCAAGGTGGCTGGTTCGGTTTCGGCCAAGACCGACCTTGTCGTGGCTGGTCCCGGCGCGGGTTCGAAGCTCAAGGTCGCCAGCGAGCTCGGCATCGAGGTGATCGACGAGGACACCTGGCTGCAGCGGGTCGGCAAGTCGTGACCGGCGGCGTGTTCAAGGGGTTTGGCCCGAAAGCCATTCCGTTTCTCAAGGCGCTCGATTTCCACCAGAGCCGGGAATGGTTCCAGGAAAACCGCGACCTTTACGAACAGGAACTGCGGGAGCCGTTCGGCGATCTCGTCGAGACGCTCACCACGCGCTTCGCCGAAGCCGGTCTCGGGCTGAAGGGCGACCGCAAGCGGTCATTGTTCCGCATCAACCGCGACGTGCGCTTCTCCAAGGACAAGCGCCCCTACAACCGCCATCTGTCGGCGATCCTGTCGCCCGACGGCACCAAGATGGAACAGGGCGTCTTCTACGTCCACATCGGTCTTGAGGGGTGCTTTGCGGGCGTCGCCTGGTGGCAGCCCGAACCGGCGCTGATGCTGGCGTTGCGCCAGGCCATCGCGACACGGCCGGACCGATTTCGCGCCATGGTGAAGGCGTTGGCAAAAAATGGCCTGAAGCTCGATGGCGACGGAGCGATGAAGCGTACGCCGCGTGGCTTCGAGCAGGTCGCCGACGACGATCTCGTCGCCGCCATCCGCAACCGCCATTTCCTGGTTCGCCACGTCATCGATCCAGCCGGGATTCATGACGCTGCGCTGGTCGACGAACTGGTCGATTTCACCAGCCGCGCCAGGCCACTGCTCGACTGGGGCAGGGCGATCGAAGGCAGGGTCGCGGCATCCTGATGCCGGGCGCATTTGCCGTCGCGTGAACGGCGGGATGCGCCAGGCTTTCTTGTTCCCGCGGAACCGCGGCAAATCCCGGGATTTGCCGGGACTTCGTTACATCCGCATCAGGAGGCCGCCATCGACCGCAAGTTCGATGCCGGTGATGTAGCTCGCGGCGTCGGAGAGCAGGAAAAGCGCGGCATTGGCCATGTCCTGGGGCGTGCCGATGCGGCCGAGCGGCGCGTAGCCGGCCACGGCGGCGCGTTTCTCTTCCGTGTCCCAGCGGGCCTGCAGCGGGGTCAGCGCCATGCCCGGGCAGATGGCGTTGGAGCGGATGCGCTCGGCGGCGAGCTGCATGGCCAGCGACTTTGACAGCGCGCAGACGCCGGCCTTCGAGGCCTGATAGGCATCCTGCGGGTTGGGGTCGCCGCGATACCACTGGATGGTGGAGAAATGCACCATGGCGCCGCCACGTCCGCCGGCGCGCATGTGCGGGACGACCGCGCGCGCCGTGTGCACGAAGGACTTCAGGTTGATTTTGAAGACGTTGTCCCAGACGTCCAGATCCATCTCCAGCGCCGACTTGTCGCGGCCGAACCACAGCACGCCGGCGACATTGGCGAGATAGTCGATGCCGCCACGCTCGCGTCCCGCGGCACCGACGACCTCCTCGACAAAACCGGCGTCGGTCAGGTCGCCCTGCGCGAAGGTGAGGCGGTCGTCGTAGGAGGCAAGCGAGGCCGGCTTGGCCTTGACGTCAATGGCGGTGACCGAGGCGCCGGCCTCGAGCAGCGAAAGCGCGATTTGCTCGCCCATGCCGCCGCCGGCGCCGGCGACCACCGCATGCCTGCCGGTGAAATCAAAAACGACCATCAGTCTCCCCTCATTGCTGGCGCGAAAGCGCATGATGGCCGGACAATAGGGGCAGGTAAAAAATCCATCAAGCGGTATTAGAAAAAATTTGCCAAAATGGAAAATCCGGATATCGTGCCCGGCTGACGACCTTTTCCTTCCAGATGGATTGCATCGCCATGAACCTGCGTACCGACGTCCGCACCTTCTCCGTGACCTCTCCTGTCGACGGCTCGACCTACATCACGCGTCCCTATGCCGACGGCGCCACGATCGAGGCGGCGCTGAAGCGTGCTCGCGCCGCGCTGCCGTCCTGGCGGCGCATGCCGCTGGCCGACCGGCTGGCCATCCTGCTGCGCTTCGGCGAGGAGATGAAGGCGAGGGCGGTGCCGCTGGCGGAGATGGTGGCCTGGCAGATCGGCCGGCCGCTGTGGCAGGCCGACGAGACGCCGCGCCTTGCTCTTGTCGGGCAACTCCTGGCCGATGTCGCGCCGGAAGCGCTGGCCGATGCGGCCTATCCCTCGGAGGAAGGCATTCGCCGCTATGCCCGGCCGGTGGCTGGCGGCCTGCACCTTTCGATCTGCGCCTGGAACTATCCGACCGCGATGATCGGCTATCTCGTGACCTCGCCGCTGGCGGCCGGCAATGTCGTGATCTTCAAGCATTCTCCGCAGACGCCGCTGATCGCCGAGCAGGCCGAGGAGGCTTTCCGCGCCGCCGGTGGACCTGAGGGCGTATTCCAGAGCCTGCATCTCGATCATGCCGATGCCGAACGGCTGATCGCCTCCGGCGCGTTCAACGCCGTCAACTTCATAGGCTCGGTCAATGGTGGCCGGCGCGTGCACGCCGCCGCCGCCGGCACCTTCACTCAGGTCCATCTCGAGCTTGGCGGCAAGGATCCGACCTATGTGCGCTCGGATGCCGATCTGGAGAAGGCCGTTCCGCTGATCGCGGAGGGCACCTATTCCAACGCTGGCCAGTCCTGCTGCTCGGTCGAGCGCATCTATGTCGACCGCTCGATCCACGACCGTTTCGTGGACGCGCTGGTCGCCGAGACGGCGAAATGGAGCATCGGTCACCCGATCGAGGAGAAGCCCATGGTCGGGCCCGTCGTGCGGGCAAGCGCGGCCGACACGATCCGCGGGCTGACCGAACAGGCTGTGCGGGCAGGCGCCCGCCGCCTGATGCCGCAGGACGCCAGGGCGGCGGCGCTCGGTACCGCCTACGTCCAGCCGGAAGTGCTCGCCGGGGTCGACCACGGCATGCAGATCATGCGCGACGAGCTGTTCGGACCGGTCGCCTGCGTCCAGGCCGTCGACAGCGACGAACAGGCCGTTAGCCTCATGAACGACAGCGATTTCGGCCTCAGCGCCTCCATCTGGACGCGCGATGTCGAGCGCGGCGTGGCGCTGCTCGACGAGGTCGAGGCCGGCACCGTCTATCTCAACCGCTGCGACCATGCCGACCTCTACCTGCCATGGGGCGGCGTGAAGAATTCCGGGCTGGGCCGCACCAACGGGCGCTCGGGCCTTACCGAAGCAACTGCGGCGAAGGCGTACCATGTCCGTTCGATCATCGCTTGAGCCGGCAGCCGCCGCGCTGGGCCTCAACCGGCTCGACGCCGTCGCCATCGCCGCGCTGGCGGATGCCAGCATGGAGCGGCTCCTGGTAGGGGCGGACAGCCCCTACCTGCTGATCGCAGAGCATGCCGGAAACATCGTGCCGGCGCCGTGGCGCGATCTCGGCCTTGCCGCGCCCTATCTGGAGACGCATTTCGCCGTCGATATCGGCATCGACGCGCTGACCCGGCGGCTGTCGGAAGGGCTGCGCGCGCCGGCCGTCATCGCGCATTATTCGCGCCTGTTCCTCGACTACAACCGGCCGGCCGGCGAGTGGGACTTCATGCGTCCCGATCTCGGCGGCATCCCGGTGCCCGGCAATCTCGACGTCGACGCGGCCGATGCTTCACTGCGCCGACAGGTCGGCTGGGCGCCGCTCGAACAGGCGATCGTCGAAGCCGCGAAGGGCAGGCAGGCGCTGGTATCGGTGCATTCCTTCACGCCGGTCATGGGTGGCGTTCGCCGCGACGTCGACATCGGCGTGCTGTGGCGCGAGCCGTCGGCCTTCGTTGGTTCGGTGCTGGAGGACCTTCAAGAGCGCGGCGCGCGGGCCGGCTTCAGGATCGGCGACAATGCCCCCTACGACTGGCGCCAGGCTGTCGGCTACACGCTCAACCGGCACGGACTGGAGCAGGGCAGGCCCTGTCTTTATCTCGAGGTCCGCAACGACCTGCTTTCCGATCCGGAAACACTGGAGCGCATCAGCCAGGTGCTGGAGACCACCTTTGCCGTCGTCGCGAGGTCGCTATGGCCGGATTCCGCGCTGGTGGACTGAAAGCCGGAGGCCCCCGGGCTGCCAATTGAAGAGATGGAGCACAATGCCGTCCGAAAAACCGCTTCGCACTTTTCGGCGTCATGCTCTAGAGCTTGTCGAATTGGAAACACGGCAGCCAAGGGCGTGGACGATGCAAGGCAATGTGGGCAGCAAGATCCGGGATGCGCGCAAGGAGCGCAACATCACGCTGCGCGACCTCAGCGAGCGCTCCGGCCTGTCGGTTTCGCAACTGTCCAAACTGGAGAACGGCAAGGCACGGCTGACCGTCGACGTCGCCCTGATGATCGCCGGCGTGCTGCACGTGCCGGTGGCCTCCTTCCTGTTCAGCCCCAAGCCAGGCATGCAGGCGCGGCGCTCGATCACGCGCGCCGGAAGCGGCATACTGCACCAGGGCAACGGCATGGAATTCGAGGTGCTGTGCAGCGATTTTCGCGACAAGACCAACATTTTCTGGCGGGTCACGCTGCATGCGAGGAGCTTCGAGGAGAATGGCGGCTGGCGCAGCCATTCGGGTGAAGAGTTCGTCCACGTGCTGAGCGGCAACCTCGAACTGCACACGATCCATTACGATCCGGCGGTGCTGCGGCCGGGCGACAGCATCCTGTTCGACGGCGAGATGCAGCATGCCTACGTGGCGCTCGGTGACGAGCCGGTGATCATGCTGATGTCGAACACGGTTCCCCGGGACGGACTGCCGCCCGGCAACAACCTTTAGGCCCGGCGCGGGGCGGGTCCCGGTCCGACGTCGACCTCCATCTCAAGAATATTTTCTAAAATGGAAAAAAATGCTTGTTATGGAAAAGTCAGAGGGCTAGCATTCTTGTGACCGGGTGACAGGCAGAAAGAGGCCGACACCCGGAATGGGAGACGAACCGATGCTCTCGGTAGAGGCGGTCAGCAAGACATTTGGCGGCGTCCAGGCACTGCGCGATGCGACGCTGTCGTGCGCGGCCGGCGAGATTCTCGGCCTGATCGGCCCGAACGGCGCCGGCAAGTCGACGCTGGTCAACGCCATCTCGGGCGTGCTCAAGCCCGACAGCGGCAGCGTGCGGCTCGACGGCAGGGAACTGACCGGGCAAGGGGCGGAAGCCTGTGCCCGCGCCGGCATCGGCCGCACCTTCCAGAACATCCGCCTGTTCAAGGACCTGACAGTTCGCCAGAACGTCGAGGTCGCGCATATCACCTGCCAGGCTGTGCGCCCTGACAAGGCGGCCCGGATCGGCATCGACCAGCTGCTTGCGCAGTACGAGCTCGACGGTTTCGCCGATTTCGCCGCCGGCACGCTGCCCTATGGCAGCCAGCGCCGGCTGGAGATCGCCCGCGCGCTGGCGCTCGGACCTTCGCTGCTGCTGCTCGACGAGCCTGCGGCCGGTCTCAACGAGACCGAGTCGGAGGTGCTCGCGGTCGCCATCGAAGGCATCCGCAGCGAGGTTGGCTGCGCGACGATCGTGATCGACCACGACCTGCGCTTCATCAACAGGCTCTGCGACCGCCTCTGCGTCATGGACCAGGGGCAGGTGATCGCATCGGGCGAGACCGAGGCCGTGTGGCGCGATCCCCGCGTCATCGAGGTCTATGTCGGGCAATCGGAAACGTCGTGACGTCACCCGTCGGGCGCACGGATAACCAGAGAGAAGGAGGGGTTCGATGAAGAAGGTGATTTTGCCGGCGACGATGCTGGCCGCAGGGATGTTCCATGTCGCGCCGGCGGCTGCCGCCGACCTGAAGATCGGTCTTGCGGTGGCGATGACCGGCACCTACGCGCCCTACAGCGAGGCCGAAGGCGCACGCTGCATGGCCGACAAGCTAAACAAGGCGGCGAGCCCCGGCGATCCCAAGATCGAGCTGATGATCGAGGACAACCGCTCCGATCCGCAGCTCTCGGTGTCGCTCGGCCAGAAATTCCTGGACGCCGGCGCGCAGATCATCACCGGCGTGCCGTTCCCCGACGCGCTGATCCCGACGGCGCAGATCGCCGAGCCCTACGGCGCGACCGTGTTCTCCGCGCCCAACACGCAGCTCGAGATGCAGCAGGCCGGTCTCGACAATTTCATCGCCGGCGCGGTTCCCGATCCGATCAACGCCGCCGCGACCGCCAATGCGCTTTATGGCAAGGGCGCCCGCTCGGTGGTGCTGATGGTTTCGCCGGATGCCGGCTCCTATTCGGAGAAGCTGCCGGAATGGTTCGGCGAGGTGTTCGAGCATCTCGGCGGCAAGGTGGTCTCCAAGATCAACTATTCATGGGGCACCACCGACTGGTCGCCGCAGATCGCCAGCATCAAGGCGCTGCCGCAGAAGCCGGACGCCATCCATGTCTGCGGCGTGCTGCCGGATGTCGGCATCCTGATCCGCCAGCTACGCGCCAATGGCTATGAAGGCTGGGTCGCGGGCTGCGACGCCTTCGACGACAAGTCGCTGGAGGGAACTGTCGGCAATCCGGCTTCGCTGGAGAAGGTGATGTTCGCCACCCATGGCGCGACCGGCATGGACAGCCCGATCGACAAGTTCCTGGCCCAGTGCAAGGCCGACGGCTACAAGATCAACGGCATCTTCGACGCTCTCGGCGCCGACATGGTGCAGATCAGCTACGAGGCGGCCAAGAAGGCCGGAACCGTCGAGCCGGCGCCGCTGCGCGAGGCGATCCGCGCCCCGGGCGGCTATCCCGGCACGACCGCGTCGGTGATCTCGTTCGCCGAGAAGAAGGGCTATCCCGTCAAGGCGGTGCCGGTGATCGGTTTCGCGGACGGCAAGCGCGTGCTCATCACCGACACGCCGCCGACCTTCGTTCCGGCGCTGAACTGACGGGCGAGCGACTGCGATGATGCATAAGGCGCCAACCGTGATCGGGATCGCATCGTGCTGAAGGTCGAGAACCTTAGCGTGCGCTACGGCGCGGTTGCCGCCGTGCGCGACCTGTCGCTGTCGGTGGGGCAGGGCGAGTTCGTCGCCCTGCTCGGGCCGAACGGCGCGGGCAAGAGCTCGACCATCAACGCGCTCACCGGCCTGGTGACGCCCGCGGCCGGCCGCATCGTCTTCGACGGCAACGACATTTCCCGTATCCGGACCGAGGACCGCATTCGCGGCGGCCTGACCTCGACCCCGGAAGGCCGCCATATCTTCGCCAACCTCACGGTTGGCGAGAACCTGCGCCTGGGGGCGGCGACCCGGCGCGATCCGGCCGGCGTGCGCCAGGACATGGAGCGCTTCCTGGCACTGTTTCCGGTCTTGTCGGAACGCTATTCGCAGGCCGCCGGAACGCTGTCGGGCGGCGAGCAGCAGATGCTCGCCATCTCCCGGTCGCTGATGTCGCGTCCGAAGCTGCTCCTGCTGGACGAACCGTCGCTCGGCCTCGCACCGAAGATCGTCGTGCAGATCTTCGACTTCATCGGCCAGCTCAAGGCGGACGGGCTGACGCTGCTGGTGGTCGAGCAGAATGCCAGGCAGGCGCTGCGCTTCGCCGACCGCGTCTACGTCATGAGCTCCGGAGCGCTCCGCTTCGACGGGCCGCCATCCGAGCTTGCCGGCGAGAACGGCCTGCTCAACCTCTATATAGGCGGGTAGGCGAGATGGATTACATCCTGCAGCAGCTCCTCAACGCGCTCGCCTTCGGTGCCGAATATTCGCTGGTGGCGCTCGGCCTCGCCGTCGTCTTCTCGATCATGGGGCTGGTCAACTTCGCGCATGGCGAGATCATCGGCGTCTCGGCCTACAGCGTCTTCCTGGCGGCGGCGCTGGGCCTGACCTCGCCGATCGTGGCCGTGCTGATCGCTATCGCGGCGGCGGCGCTCGCGGCGGTGACCTTCGAGCGGGTTGCCTTCAGGCCGGTGCGCTACGCGCCGACGACCACGGGATTGCTGACAGCCTTCGGCGTGTCGATCGTGGTGCAGAACCTGTTCATGCTGCTCATATCGCCGAAGCCGCAATCGGTTTCGATCCTCAACGGCCTGAACCAGATGTGGTTCTTCGGTCCCTTCGCCGTGTCGTCGCTGCAGGTGCTGGAACTGATCGTCTCCGGCCTTACCATCCTGGCGCTGGTCCTATTCCTCAACCGTTCGACGCTCGGCCTTGCCATCCGCGCGGCCTCGCGCGATTTCGCCACCGTGCGGCTGATGGGCATTCGCGCCAACCGCGTCATCGCCACAGCCTTCGCCATTTCCGGCGCGCTGGCCGGCATCGCCGCGGTGTTCATCCTTGCCAGGCGCGGCAGTGTTTCGCCCGATCTCGGCTTCGGCCTGGTGCTCAAGGCGTTCGTGGCCTGCGTTATCGGCGGGTTCGGCTCACTGGCTGGCGCGGCCGCCGGCGGCATGTTGCTCGGCTTCATCGAGGTCGGCCTGCTGGTCGCGCTGCCGCAGGAGTATGGAGGCTTCAAGGATGCACTCACTTACGTGATCATCGTCGCGCTCCTCATCTACCGGCCGGAAGGCCTGCTCGGCCGGCGGGTCGAACTCGGCGACAAGGAGATCTGACGTGCCGGGCACCATCGAAAACGTGGCAACGCTCACCGCCGCTCCGGCGCGGTCGGCCGGCAAGCTGCAGCGTTCGCTGCTCGGCGGCCTGGTGACGGCGCTGCCGGTGCTGGTGATCGGCCTGCTGATCCTGAATTTCGCGCCGAACTACTACACGTTCCTGGCACTCGGCGCCTTCGTGAACCTGATCGTCGTGGTCGGCCTGCAGGTCTTCATGGGCAACAGCAACATCGCCAATCTCGGCCATAGCGCCTTCGTCGGCGTCGGCGCCTATGGCGTGGCCATCCTGGCAACGCCGATGGCGATGAAGAAGCTGTCGATCCCCAATGCGCCGTTCGGCTTCGCCACGCTGCAACTCGACCCGGTGACGGCGGCGATCATCGCGCTTCTCGCAGTCGGCATCATCGCCGCCGTCAGCGGCAAGGTCATAAGCCGCCTTTCCGGCGTCGCCGCCACCATCGTCAGCCTGGCGCTGCTGATCATCGTCCACTCCGTGTTCCTCAACTGGACGAACCTCTTCAAGGGCAACCAGGCCTTCTTCGGCATTCCGAAGGTGGTCGGCCTGCCTTGGGTGCTGGCGTTCTCGGTCGTGGTGATCGTGCTGGCGCGGCTGTTCAAGGACAGCCGCTGGGGGCTGCAATTGCGGGCCAGCGCGCAGAGCCCGCAGGCGGCTGCCGCGCTCGGCATCGATGCGCCGAAACTCAAGTTGATGTCGTGGGTGCTGTCGGCGCTGATCTGCGGCCTGGCGGGCATCCTCTATGCCTATTTCGCCGGCACGATCAGCCCCAAGCTGTTCTATTTCCAGATGATCTTCATGACGCTGGCGATGCTGATCCTGGGCGGCATGGCGACCGTCACCGGCGCGGTCACAGGCGTGATCGTGCTGTCGATCGGGCTGGAGTTCATCCGCTCGATCGAATCCGGTGTCACGATCGCTGGCGTGCAACTGCCGCAACTGCTCGGCCTGTCGGGCGTGGCGCTGGGCGTCGTCATCGTGCTGTGCATGGCGTTCCGGCCAAGCGGTATCTGCGGCCGCCACGAGCTCGACGAGTTGCTGGCGCGATTTTTCAGGCGCGACGCGAAATAGCGGCCTGATGTTTTCTTTGGTGGAGGGTTGAACGTGGAATTTGAGGACAGGGCGGCGGAGTACGCGCCGAAGCTCGAGGCGTTGCAGGGCGAGCTGGCATCGCGGGGCGTCGAGTTCGTCGAGGTGCATACGGTCGACACGTCGGGCGCGTTCCGCTCGAAGATCGCGCCGCTGAAGCTGTCGACCCATGGCGAGTCCATCAACGCCATCCTCTATTGCGTGACGCATGGCGATGGCCAGCCGATGGGCGACGTCGCCTTCGAATCGCCAAGCGCCAACGAGGAAAACGGCTACCCCAATATCAAGGGCATCATCGATCCCGCGACCGTCGTGCAGCATGGCTGGAAGCCGAAATTCGCCTCCGCCATCACGCGTTCCTACATGCTTCACGGCGCCGTCTGCCCGTTCGATCCGCGCGGTGTGCTGGCGCGCGTCGAGGAGCGCGCCAAGGCGCTCGGCTACGAGCCGATGTTCGCGCTGGAATATGAGTTCGGCATCTTCCACGCCGACCACGACCTGATGCGCGCCGGCCGCTACCGCGAACTCAAGCCCTGGGGTCATTCGCTGATCAACTACGACCTGGTGCGCAGCGGCGAGTACCAGGATTTCGCCGCCGAATTCATCACGCGCATGAAGAGCATCGGCATCGGCGTGGCTTCGCTGGTCACCGAATATGGCTACGGCATGTACGAGTACGCGCTGACGCCGAAGACGGCGCTGCAGGCGGCGGACGATGCCATGCGCGCCAAGCTGCACCTGCGCGAACTGTGCGCCGAGCGCGGGCTGGTCGCCACCTTCATGACCCGCTTCCAGCCGCCGGGCAAGGAAAGCGCCTGCGGCGCACACCACCATGTCAGCCTTTGGCGCGACGGCAAGCCGGCCTTCGCCGCCGGTCCGAACAAGCTGACGCCGGTCGCCGAGAAATTCCTCGCCGGCGTGCTCCACCGCATGCAGGAAACGCATCTGATGTTCCGGCCGACCGTCAATTCCTATCGCCGCTTTGATCGCGGCGCCTGGTCGCCGGAGGACGTGGCCTGGGGCTTCGAGAACCGCACCGCCCCGATCCGCGCCATCACCACGCCAAACGCGGGTGCTGCTCGGCTGGAGCATCGCGCGCCGGGCGCCGACATCAACCCGTATCTGTCGATCGCCGCGATCCTGGCGGCCGGCTGCGAGGGCATTGAGAAGGACTTTCCGCTGGAGGCTCCGGTGACGTCGAACCTCGCCAATCTCGACAAGCCGAAGCTGCCGAGGACCCTGAACGCCTCGATCGAGGCCTTCGCCGGGTCCGACTTCTGCGCCGAGGCCTTCGGCGAGACGTTCCGCGACAATTATGCGGAGAGCCGCCGCGCCGAACAGGCTGCCTTCGACGCATGGCAAGCCTCGCACATCACCGACTTCGAGTGGCAGCGCTACTTCGTCAGCTAAGCTCCGCCCGCCGTGGGCAAGGCAGGGGCGGATCATTTCCGCTGATCGTTGGCTCAAGCGAATTCGTGTGACAAGCCGGGCGCCGCTCCTTACATGGAGCCCTTTCCAAAGGAGCGGCTGATGGCGGCGGATGCGATCGTCGAGAACGATGCATGGAGCGATTTCTGGCAGGGCGTGCGGCTGTCCATGCCGGTGGTCGTCGCCTCCGCGCCCTTCGCGCTGCTGTTCGGGGCGATCGCCGTCGATAACGGCTTTTCGGTCTTCGAGGCCTTCCTGATGAGCGCCGCGATCTTCGGCGGCGCCAGCCAGATGGTCGGCATCGAGCTGTTCGGCCAGCATGTCGCGCCGTGGCTGATCGTGCTGTCGATCTTCGCCGTCAATTTCCGGCACGTGCTTTATTCGGCCGGCATCGGACGGCGCATCGCGCACTGGCCGGTGGCGCGGCAGGCGCTGGGCTATTTCGTGCTCACCGATCCGCAATACGCTGTTGCCGAGGCGAGGGCGCAATCGGGCCAGACCGTCGGCTTCGCTTGGTATCTCGGGCTTGGCCTGCCGGTTTATGTCTTCTGGGTCGTCGAAAGCGCGCTGGGCGCGGTGTTCGGCAAGCTGATCCCGGACACACACGCGCTGGGCATAGACTTCCTGCTGCCGATTTACTTCCTGGGCCTCGTGCTCGGCTTCCGCAAGCGGCCGCTGTGGCTGCCGGTGGTCGCCGCCAGCGCCGCCGCCTCGATCGTTGCCTACAAGACGGTCGGGTCGCCCTGGCATGTGTCGATCGGCGCCGTCGCCGGCGTTCTGCTCGCCGTCATCCTGCCGCCACACCACAGCGGCGTGGGAGAGCGGCCATGAGCTCGACCTTCTGGATCATCATCGCCGGCGCCATCGCCACCTATCTCACGCGCATCGGCGGCCATCTCGTCATCTCGCGCTTCGACAATATCCATCCGCGCGTCGAGGCCGGTCTCAATGCCGTCCCCGCCGCCGTATTGACCACGCTGGTGGCACCGGCGGTGCTCAACGCGGGACCGGCGGAATGGGCGGCTTTGATCGTCACCGCCATCGTGTCGCTGCGCGGCGGCCTGATGGCGATGTTCCTGGCCGGGGCGGCGGTGTTGATCGTTGCCCGGCAGTTCGTGGGGTAGCTCCGTCGGCGCGTCGGCTAGAGCGCCATGCGTCCAATTGGACGCACAAAGGACGCTCCAACTCTTTGATTGAGCATCGGAATAAACCGAAAACCGAGTACACTTTTCGGCCCGCTGCTCTAGGACCAATCGACATTCAGGATTCAAAACTAGGGTGAAGCGTGATTCATAGGCTTCCAGATTCGATCTGGAGGACGATGGATGGCGTCTCGCTACGAACTGAGCCCCGCACAGTGGCGACGTATTGAAGGTCTGCTGCCTGGAAAGGCAGGCGACCCCGGCCGCAGTGGCCAAGATAATTGGCGGTTCGTGAACGGCGTCCTATGGGTTCTACGTTCGGGCGCTCATTGGCATGACATTCCCGAGCGCTATGGCAAGTGGAAGACGCTGCATCAGCGTTTCAGGCGGTGGTCAAAGGCCGGCGTTTGGGAGCGTGTCTTTGCCGATCTGATCGATGATCCGGACAACAATTATGTGATGCTCGACAGCACGTTGGTTCGTGCCCACCAGCAGGCGGCGACCGGAAAAGGGGGGACCAAAACCAGGCTTTGGGGCGCTCCCGAGGTGGATTGACCACAAAAATCCACATGGCCGTCGATGGCTGCGGCCGCCCGTTGCGACCGATCCTGACGCCCGGCCAGCGTGGTGATGTTACGCAAGCGCCCGCCTTGCTCGAAGGGCTCAAAGCCAAACGCGTTCTTGCCGATAAGGCCTATGACAGCAACGCCCTGCGCGCCATTGTCGCCGACATGGGAGCTGAAGCCGTCATCCCCTGCAACCCGACGCGAAAGGCGCTGATCCCTTACGACTTCGAAGCTTACAAGGCGCGCAATCTCATCGAACGCTGCTTCCACAAGCTCAAGCACTTCAGACGCATCGCCACTCGATACGACCGGCGCGCCATATGCTTCCTAAGCTTTGTCCAACTCGCTTGCGCAATGCTGTGGATGCGGTGAATGTCGATTCAGCCTAGAGCGGCGCGGTCGCCTTCTCCAGCCAGGCCAGGGTCTCGCCGTCCAGCATCGGGCCGATCTCGGCAAGCACCCAGGCATGGTAGGCGTTCAGCCAGTCGAACTCGTCCTGGGTCAGGAGATCGGCGCGCACCATCCTCGTGTCGATGGGAGCAAGGGTGAGCGTCTCGAAGCCATGCATGGCGATGTCGCCACCGGCGATCCCTTCCGCCGGGGTCACCAGGATGAGGTTCTCGATGCGGATGCCGTAGGAACCTTCCTTGTAGTAGCCGGGCTCGTTGGACAGGATCATGCCCTCCAGCAGCTTTTCCGTGCCGGTGCGGGCGATGCGTTGCGGCCCCTCGTGCACGGCAAGGTAGGAGCCGACACCATGGCCGGTGCCGTGGGCGAAATCGCAGCCGTGCTTCCACAGCGCCATGCGCGCCACGGCATCGATCTCGGAACCGCGCGTGCCGGCCGGGAAGCGCAGGGTGGAGATGCCGATCATGCCTTTGAGGACCAGCGTGAAACGCTCGCGCATTTCGTCCGTCGGCTTGCCGATCGGAACGGTTCGGGTGATGTCTGTGGTGCCGTCCTGGTACTGGCCACCTGAATCGAGCAGGAACAGCTCGCCGTCGCCGAGCTTGCGGCTGGTGGCGCGGGAGACGCGGTAGTGCATGATCGCGCCGTTCGGCCCGGCGCCTGAAATCGTGTCGAAGGACACGTCGCGCAGCGGCATCTGCGTTTCCTCGCCGGTCCTGCGGCGCATCTCTTCCAGCTTGGTCACGACGGCGATCTCGTCGAGCGTACCGGGCTGCTGCCGGTCGAGCCAGGAGAGCAGCTTCGCGACCGCTGCGCCGTCGCGGCGATGCGCGGCGCGCGTGCCGGCGATCTCGGCCTTGTTCTTGGTGGCGCGCGGGATGCGGGCAGGGTCGGCGGCAGCCACGACAACGCCGCCATTGTCCTCCACCAGCATGCGGAGTTTTTCGGCCGCCAGCACCGGATCGAGCGCGATCCTTGCGCCGCCCTTGGCCAGCGACACGATGGCCGCCTCGAATTCGTCGGGCTGGTGCGGTTCGGCAAGCTGGGTCAGATAGGCCTCGACCTGGCGCGAGAATTTGCGCTTGTCCATGAAGAGCTGGTGCGATCCGTCGGCCGCGAGCACGGCGAAGCCCAAAGCAAGCGGCGTGTGCGGCACGTCGCCGCCACGGATGTTGAAGGCCCAGGCGATGGAGGAGGGGTCGGTGAGAACGGCATGGGTGGCGCCGTCTTTCGCGATCGCCGCGGCCAGACGGGCCAGCTTGTCCTTGGCGAGTTCGCCGGCGAAATTCTGGGGATGAAGTTCCACCGGCGCCAGCGGCGGCGCGGGCTGGTCCTTCCAGATGACGTCGATCGGATTGGTGGCGAGTGGCACCAGCGTCGCGCCCGACTTCGCTGCGGCCTCCGCCAGTCCCTTGACCTCGCCGATCGTGTGCAGCCAGGGGTCGAAGCCGAGCCGGGCGCCCTTGCCGAGATTGTCCTTGATCCAGGAGGCCGGCGGATTGTCGACGAGGCTTTCGATCGAAAAGATGCCGAGGTCGGCCTCGTTGCGTACCTGCAGCGTGTAGCGGCCGTCGACGAAGATAAAGGCGCGGTCACGCAGCACGATGGCGACGCCAGCCGAACCGCTGAAGCCGGTGAGCCATTTCAGCCGCGCCGATCGGTCGGCGACATACTCGCCCTGGTGCTCGTCGGCACGCGGCACCATGAAGCCGTCCAGCCCGTTTTCCACCAGCCACTGGCGCAGCGCCGCCACGCGCGGCTTGCCGACCGCGGGATCGCTTGCTGAATCAAAGGTCTGGAACATGCGAGCCTCTTCCTGTGCCGGCGACGGCGCTTCCTGTTTGCTGCGCGCCGGGAGTGATAGTTCGGGTGGGATTTCCGATTTGACAGTCACTGCTTTCTGATCTCGACGAGCAGCGCCTGACAAAATCGATCCACTGGCGCAGACTGCTACAGGGCATTCCGGCTGACAACAAGTTGGGCTTGGGCCAGAAGTTGGGCTTGGGCCAGCGGTGGCGCGAGAGCGGATACGGCCGGGGGACATGTCCATATCTGGTCTTAGAGAACTGCTACCAAAAAAAGTCAGTTTGCTTTGTTATTTGCGGGTGTGCCCTCTTGCCTGGCGAACTATTCTGTGTCGAGTCTTGTGGGGATTGAGCGGACGGGCGGGGGCCTTCCGATCAGCATATCGTATCGGATGAGGCCGCTTGCATGAAACGTCCGCCGCCACGGCGACATCTGGTCCCTTCGTCCTGGACCACGCGAGGAAAATTTCTCCTTTAGACAAATTCTGAACGGCGCCGCCTGGGCCATTTCGCCCGCGGCGCCGCATCCGCGTTTTCAATCGAACAGGTGCGCCTGGCAGGCGCAGGGCATGGGGTAAGTCATGAGCCATTCAACGGGAGCCGACGCCACGACCGGTCGCGGCGACAATCGCGGAAAGCGGTTCGCGGGCCTGGCTGCACGCAAGGTTGGCCTGCTCACGGGCACGGCTCTGGCGGGGCTGGCTTCGATGGCGCCGGCCGCGCTGGCGCAGGAATGGACGGGGACGACAAGTTCCGACTACACGGTCGGTACCAACTGGAGTGGCGGCACGGTGCCGAATTCCACGAGCGCCGACATCACCTTCGGGGCAGGGGCCTCGACCACGGACGTCTCGCTGGCGCAGCCCAATTCCTCAGGCCTCTACTTCGCCAGATCGATCAATTTCAACGATGCGAACAGCGCCTACACGATCTCGCTTTCAAACACCGCCTACCTGAGCATTTCGGGTGGCGTGAACAACACATCCGGCGTGACGCAGAATTTCGACATCACCGGCGTCGGCGGGGCCGCGAGCTATCTCGTCTTCAATAACAGCAATGCCGGCAGCAACGTCACCTACACCGTCAACACGGACGGCCTGATCCAGTTCAATTCCTCAACCGCCAACCCGGCCTCGGGCGCGGATGCCACCTTCGTCCTGAAAGGGGGATCCATCGCCCTTTCAGGGTCGGGCACGCTCGCCCTGGGCGATGTATCGGGTTCCGGCGCTCTGTCCTATTACGGAAACCCGTCAGGCTCCAATGGCACGATCCAGCTCGGCGGTTTGAACAAGGATGCGACGCTCAACGCGCAGATCCAGGAGCAGACGGGTACGCTGACCATCGAGAAGGTGGGTACGGGCACGCTGACACTGACCGGCCCCAGCACTTACAGCGGCGGAACCATCCTGTCAGGCGGAACGCTGCTGGTCGGCAACGACAGCGCGCTCGGCACCGGCGGGCTGACCATGGCCGCCGGCACCACCTTCGGCGCCAGCGGCAACCATACGCTGAGCAATACGGTGACCATGTCGGCCGGGACGAACAATTTCGACACCAGCAAGGGCAACCTGACCCTCTCGTCCAGCATCGGCGAGACGGGCGGGGCGGCGACGCTTGCCAAGTTCGGCTCGGGAACGCTGACGCTGAACGGCGCCAACACCTATACCGGCGGCACCAGCCTGTACCAGGGCACACTCAGCCTCGGCAACGACAATGCGCTCGGCACCGGCGCGCTCGCCGCCTACAACGGCACCGTCATCGACCTGCAGAATGGCGTCAATATCGGCAACGACCTGGTCATCGACGTCAGCCAGACCATCAATGTCTCGACGGGCACCGGCACCTATTCCGGACAGATTTCCGAGTTCGACGACCCCTCCACAATCGTCAAGACCGGCGCCGGCACGCTCGTGCTGACCAACAACGACAACAGTTTCGGTTCCGGCGCTGATATCAAGGAAGGAACGCTGCAGGTCACCGCCAACCATGCCTTGGGATCCGGCGCGATCACGCTCGATGGCGGCACGCTGCAGGCCGGCGCGGCCAATCTGGTGCTGCCCAACACCTTCATTCAGTTCGGCACCGATGGCGGGGCGATCGACACGCAAGCCTACAACATGACGATCAGCGGCACGATGACCGACATCGATGCGACGACCGGCACCTTCACCAAGAAGGGATCGGGCACGCTGACCATCACCGGCACGTCGGGCGGCAACCACTATTCGACGGCCACGGAAGTGGCCGGCGGTACGTTGCAGGCGGGCGCGAACAACATCTTCAGCGCCAAGAGCGCTTATACGGTCGACAGTGGCGCCACACTGTCGCTGAACGGCTTTAATCAGGAGATCGGCTCGCTTGCCGGCGCCGGCAGCGTGTATCTGGGCGCGGGGACGCTGACGACGGGCGGCACCAACGCATCGACCACGTTCTCGGGCGGCATCAGCGGCAAGGGCGGCTTGATCAAGACGGGCACGGGAACCTTCGAACTTTCCGGCTCGAATTCGTTCTCGGGCGCCACGACGGTCGAGGCCGGCACGCTTATGGTGACGGGTTCGATGGACAGCTCGACCGTGACGGTCGACAGCGGTGCGACGCTTGCCGGCACGGGCTCGGTCGGCGGGTTCGATGCCTACGGCACCGTGGCGCCCGGCAAGAATGCGATCGGCACGTTGACGGTGAATGGAGATGCCAGCTTCGAGACCGGCTCGACCTACGCGGTGGAATTGAATGCGGCGGGCGATTCCGACCTGATCAATGCCACCGGCGCGGTGAGCATCGCCGACGGCACGAACCTGTCGATCAGCAAGATCGGCACCGGCAGCCTCGTGCTCGGCACGCGCTATACCGTGGTGGCCGCCGACAGCGTCTCGGGAAGCTTTACACTTGGCCCGGAAGCGCAGGTCAGCAACTTCGTCGGGTTCACCGCCAATTACGACGCGACGCATGTCTATCTCGACTACGGCAAGGACAAGAGCTTCAGCTCGGCCGGTATCACGCCCAACCAGATCGCCACCGGCACCGCGCTGGACAGCATGTCCGGCGGGGCGCTGGTGAACGCGCTGCTGTTCCTGCCGAGCGATGCCGCGGCGCAGGCCGCCTTCGACCAGCTCTCCGGCGAAGTGCATGCATCGGTGAAGGGCGCGCTCGTTCAGGACAGCCACTTCCTGCAGGATGCGGTGACGGCCCGCCTGCGCGGCGCTTTCGGCGATGGCGCGGTGGCGATGCCCGTCATGGCCTATGGCGAGGGCGGCCCGGAAACGGTGGCAGCCGACACCGATCGGTTCGCCGTGTGGGGGCAGGGCTTCGGCGCCTGGGGCCATACAGGCAGCGACGGCAATGCCGCCGCCTTCGATCGTTCCACCGGCGGCATGCTGGTGGGCGCCGACGGCCTCATGGGCAACTGGCGGCTCGGCCTGGTCGGCGGCTACAGCCGAACCAGCTTCGACGCCGACGACCGGCACTCGAGCGGCGACAGCGACAACTATCATTTCGGTGTCTATGGCGGCACCAACTGGGGCGGGCTCGCGCTGCGCACCGGCGCCGCCTATACGTGGCACCGCATCTCGACCTCGCGTTCGGTGGCCTTCCAGGGCTTCGACGACCAGTTGTCGGCGGACTATGATGCCGGCACGGCGCAGGCGTTCGGCGAGCTGGCCTACAAGGTCGACGCCGGCTCGTTGGCCTTCGAACCCTTCGCCAACCTCGCCTATGTCAACCTGCACACCGACGGCTTCACCGAGAAGGGCGGCGATGCGGCGCTGACCAGCGCCAGCTCCAACACCGACGCAACGTTCACGACGCTTGGCGTCAGGGCTTCGTCGGATGTCACGGTTGGCGGTGTGACCGCCACCGCGCGCGGCATGCTCGGCTGGCGCCATGCTTTCGGCGACGTGACCCCGCTGTCGAGCTTCGCCTTCGCCGGCAGCGACAGCTTCACCATCGCCGGCGCGCCGATCGCCAGGGACGCGATGCTGGTGGAGGCCGGCTTCGACGTGCCGCTTTCCAGCAACGCCACGCTGGGCGTTTCCTATGCCGGGCAATTCAGCGCGGATGCCCACGACAATGGCTTCAAGGCCAACCTGGGTGTGAAGTTCTGACGTGCTTGCCTGAAGAGGGCCGTCCTCAGGGGTGGCTCTCGATCGAAGAACGTCAAGCGCGCCGTTCTCCCCTGCGGAACGGCGCGCTTTTTTGTTCGCAGAAGCGTCCGTTTGCCGGAAATGCGCTTCACCGCTTCACGGAAACGGCGGACCTCTGTATCTATTTGTTTTTGCTGCATCTATGCGACGCCAAATGTTTCCATTTGGCTGCAAAATGCTCTAGCGCTTGAGGTGGATGGTCACCCAGCCCTCGCGGTGCAGGGTGCGGACATGCCGGAAGCTCTGGCCGACATAGGCCGAGACGACCGCGTCGCGCTGCCGCTCCAATATACCCGACAGCACCAGCGAGCCGCCGAGCGCGATGTGAGCAGCCATTTCGGGCGCGAGCCGCATCAGCGGTCGAGCCAGTATGTTGGCGACGATGAGGTCGAACGGCGCTCGCGCGGAGAAGATCGGGTGATGGAAGCCAGGCGCGGTGACGCATTCGACCAGCGCCTGGACCCGGTTCAGCCGGGCATTGGCGGCGGCGACACGCACCGCGATCGGGTCGATGTCTGTCGCAAGCACAGGGATGTGGGCAAGCTTCGCCAGCGCTATGGCGAGCACGGCGCTGCCGGTGCCGAGGTCCAGCGCGTTGCGCGGATGTTCGCGCCGCACCACCTTTTCCAGTGTCTCGAGACAGCCGGCAGTGGTGCCGTGATGGCCGGTGCCGAACGCCAATCCCGCCTCGATCTCGATCGCGATCTCGCCGCTGCGGCGCTTGGCGCGGTCGTGCGCGCCGTGGACGAGGAAGCGCCCGGCATGCACGGGCTTCAACCCTTCCAGCGAGCGCGCCACCCAGTCTATGTCGGGCAGGGCTTCCCTTTCGATCGCGCCCGGCACGGAAAGGCTGGCAAGAACCGCCTTCATGCGGGTCTCTATTCCGTCGACATCGTCCTCGGCGTAGAGCGAAACCTCGTGTATGTCGCGGTCCTCGTCGACCTCCAGAACGGCGATCGGCAGGCCGTCCTCCTCGAAGGCGGTGTCGAGCGCGGCAAAGATGCGATCGGCCTCGCTCTTGCCGGCGGTGATGTGAAGCCGGGTCTGGGGCATCGGGATCAGCCTTTCCCGGCCAGCCGCTTCAGCTTGGCGATGGCGGTGTCCGCGCTCTCGCCATAGGCGATGGTGCCGGCGAAATCGCCCTTGCCGTCGAGCAGCAGCACCGAGGCGGTGTGATCCATGGTGTAGTCGCCATTGCCGGTATCGACCTTCTTCCAGTAGATGCCGAAGGACTTCGCCATGGCATGCACCTTGTCGGGATCGCCTGTGATGCCGATGATGCGGTCGGAGAAGTTGCCGATATAGGTCTTCATGATGTCGGGCGTGTCGCGCTCCGGGTCGATCGACACGAAATAGGCGCGCAGGTTCTTGCCGTCGTCACCCAGCGTCTTCAGCCAGCCGGAGAGTTCGAACAGCGTCGTCGGACATACCTCCGGGCAATGGGTAAAGCCGAAGAAAACCGCGCTGGGCTGGCCGCGGAACGCTGCCTCCGTGATCGGCGCGCCCTGCTGGTCGACGAGCGTGAAGGAGCCGCCGAAGGGTTCTCCGCTGTAGTGCCCGCGATACCAGTCGAAGGTCAGCCAGCCGATGCCGGCCGCCATCAGGACGAGTATGCCGACCAGGATTGAGCGCATCATGGGCAAGAATGTCCGTTCACGAGTTGATGGCGCGCCGGTCCGCTGCCGGCTTCGTTGCGAGCGGCATTCTTAGCCGTGGTCAGCGCCGGCGCAAAGAGGCCGCGTTGCCGCAACCGGGAGGACGCGTCGCGCGGCATTACCAAAGCTTCATTTGACCGTCGCGGTCTCGAAATTATCTTTCAGCCCATCAAGATGGTGGAGATTCCGATGGCGGCTTCCTCATATTCGAAGACGCAGGTCTGGCTGCATTGGGCCGTGGCCGCGATGATCCTGGTGCAGTTCGTCTTTCCGGACGGCATGCAGCATGCGTGGCGCGCGTTCCGCCGCAGCCAGGAAGTCGCCAGCGGCGACATGCCGTTGGCCTACATGCATATCGTGCTCGGGATCGCGGTGCTGGTGCTCGCGGCGTGGCGCCTTGGCCTGAGGTTCAAACTGGGCGCGCCGCCGCCCCCGCCCGGTGAGCATCCGGCGCTGCGGCTGCTCGCGGCAGCCGTGCAGACCATCATCTACGCGCTCATCTTCATCGTGCCGATCTCCGGGCTCGTCGCCTGGTTCGGCGGCGTACGCGGCGCCGCGCAGGTGCATGTGCTGGGTCAGAACGTGCTGCTTTACCTGGTGCTGCTGCATGCGGCGGGCGCACTCGTCCAGCATTTCGTGTTGAGGACGGACGTGCTGCGGCGGATGCTGGCCTTCCGCCAGGCCTGACAAGAACGACCGCTGGCGTGGCTTGCAAAGCCGCGCCATTCGCCCCACCTGTGGTCGGCGCAACTCGAACCGCAGGAGGCTTGCTTGCGAAAACTGATTGGCGGCGCGCTCGCCGTGTGTCTCGTCGCCGGTGCCAGCGCGGCCGGCGCGGAGGAAGTGGGCAAGGTCGGCGTCGACTGGGTCGGCAACGACATCATCGTCGACGCGATCAAGGATCCGAAGGTAGACGGAGTGACCTGTCACGTTGCCTATTTCGACCGCGGCGTCATCGACCGGCTGCAGAAGGGCAACTGGTTCGAGGATCCCTCCGATTCCTCGATTTCCTGCCGCCAGACAGGGCCGATCACCATCGGCGACATCGACATGAGCAAGGGCGGCGAGGAAGTGTTCAAGCAGGGGCTCAGCCTGATCTGGAAGAAGCAGGTGGTGAACCGCATCTACGACAAGGACAACGAGACCCTCATCTACCTCTCGCATTCGCGCCAGGTGCAGGACGGCTCGGCGAAGATGTCGGTGACGACGATCCCGCTCTATGGACAGAACGTGGTGTGGGCCAAGGGCAAGCCGAAATAGGCCATCTCGCCCGGGAACGGGCGCCTGTTGGGGGCTTCGTTCGCCGCGCGACCGGAGCGCCTCCGGTGCGCGCGATCGTGCCGGCTTGCGGGGCCATTCGCGCCGGCGTAAAGCCGCGACATGAACAGCCCTGAAAACCTCGTCCTGAAAGATTCCGAGCCGCGCATCCATTCGACGGCGGAACTGAAGGGCTGCAAGCTCGGGCGCTATGCGTCGATCGGCGAGCGGGTGGTGCTGCGCGAGGTGATCGTCGGCGACTTCTCGTATTTCGAGCGCCATGCCGAGGCAATCTACGCGACGATCGGCAAGTTCTGCTCGATCGCCGCCAACAGCCGCATCAACGCGCTGGAACATCCGATCGAGCGGCTGACCCAGCACAAGGTCAGCTACAGGCCGAACGAGTATTTCCGCTGGCTGGGCGTCGACACCGCGTTCCGCGAGCGGCGACGCGCCAAGGCGGTTTCGATCGGCCATGACGTATGGGTCGGGCACGGCGCAGTGATCCTGCCGGGCGTGCGCGTCGGCAACGGCGCGGTCATTGGCGCCAACGCCGTTGTGACGCGCGACGTGCCCGCCTACACGATCGTCGCGGGCGTGCCGGCAAAGCCGCTGCGCCCGCGCTTCCCGCCCGAAATCGCGGCGCGCATCGAGCGCCTCGCCTGGTGGGACTGGCCTGCCGAGAAACTGGCTCGCGCCATCCCGGATATGCAAGCGATGACCATCGAGGCCTTTCTCGACCGGTGGGAAGACAAGTCCTCCTGAAGCCTGCCGGGCCTTCCGACAATCCCGACCTGCCTTGACGCCAGTGCCTACCGGGCATGGGCAAGATGTCGTTGCTGAAGGCGATTATGGTAACCAAATTCTTTAACGTAAAATATTAGCGTTAAAAAAGAGAAAACGGATTGCATGTGCAAAACTAATCTCTTCCTCGTTGCAGGATTTTTTTCGAAATGCATTACTAATCTTGGAGTTAAACGCTGGCTAAACGGGAGGGGAGAAGTAAGCAACAAAGGAGAGAAGTCATGAAGAAGTTCGCAATTGTACTCGCCGCTGCTGTTGTTTCTTTTTCCACGGTCGGCGCCTATGCCGGCGGCTGGGGGGGTAATTCTGGCAGCTTGATCAATGTGTCGCCGTCGGTCGACCTCGGTAAGGTAACCGCGCTGAATGGCGTCCTGAATGGAAACGGTATCCTCAGCGGTAACGTTGTCTCGGGTATTCTGGACGGCAACAAGACCAACGTGCTCAGCGGCGTGCTGAGCGGGGTCGGCGTCAACGTCCTCGGCGGCAACAGCTACAAGCTGTCCGGCCACCACTAAGCACAGGCCCACGGGAAGCATGCGCCCGTGCAGCGAGGCAGGAGGGGCGACCTTCCTGCCTCCGCCCTTTTTGGGGCGTGCCTTGGTCAGGTCGCTTCCAATGACGCAGGTGGCTCAGATGGCCAGAACGGTGCGGACGGGGCAAAGCGCCCGCGAGCATCCCATTCAGATCTTGGCGCGGAGGCCGACGAAGGCGTCGACCGTGTGCTCTCGCTCGTCGATCACCGTCTTGTAGACGCGGGAGACATCGACCCTCAGGACGATCGCCGTCGACTTCGTCGCGTCATACGTCGCTTCGAGATAGACGCCCTTGCGGTGCTCGTCATTCTCATAAAGCAGGTTCTTCTTCAGTTCGCAGAACACGCCCGATCCGAGCGTCAGTTTCTCGCGCGGCTTGACGGCGAGTTCCAACTCGCCGCGCTGTAGCCATGAAGCCAGGGGATCGTCGGTATCGGACGTTTCGTAGCGGCCGAAATAAGTGCCGCGCAGCTGAAAGCCGTGCGGCAGAGGCTTGGCGAAGGCGAGCTGCCAGGTCGGGCGCCAGCGTTCATAGAGGCCGTCTGCGTCCTTCAGGAACTGTGCTCCAAGCGCCAGGCCGAGGGTCGAACCATCGGTTCCCTTGTAGGCTGCCTCGGCGCGCAAGGTGTAGCCGCTGAACGAGACGAACAGAGGCGGGGAACCGACGCGCTCGACGCTGGCCAGCACCGCGGACGCGGAGCCGCCTATCGCGAACTGGCCGATAGTGCGGGTGATGCGCGCCGCGACCTGGACGATGTTGCGGTCGGCATGCAGCTTGGTGTCTGGGATAAGGTCTTCCTGGAAATGCGTCGCGCCGAGCTTCTCGTAGCTGTCGGCCGCTTCCAGGATCAGCGTCGTGGCGTTGCCGAGGTCGATGCCGAGCTGACCCTGGGCGCCGAATATCTGCTTCAGCTCGCGCGTTCCGAGCACCAGCGGCCCGATATCGAGATTGTCGCCCGTGCTCGACACGCGGTAGCTGAGCGTGCCGCGCAGCTCGATACCCGGCGTCAGCTTGCGGAACGCCGTTGCCGAGACGCCGAGCGTGCGATCGTCCTCGATCGATGTCCTGTCGTAATGCGAAACTTGGAAATCGCTCTGCAGCTTGACGTTAGCGTCATTGTCGCCCCACTGCTTCTGCAGGGATCCACGCAGCAGCGTGTACCAGTCGGACACCTGATTGTCGCTATCGAGCGCGTTGTTGGTCCAGTGTCGTTCGAGGCTGCCGGTGATTTCGGGATCTGCGGCTGGCGAATCGGCCCTGGCGAGCATCACGACCGCGCAGTTCATCGCAAGACCAACGCCAGCGCTGCCAAGCAATCCGCGTGAAAACCGCCCGATGCCTCCGGCAGGACGTGTCGGGTGCGTCGGGACATACATGCGTCGCGGTCTCCGGTGGAGCCCCTTTCGCCTGGCGGGGTGGCGAGGCGGAAGGGGTGGCGGTAAATCGCCGTGAAGCGGAAGGAATGCTGGTCGCTCGCGTGGCCACTATGGCAGCAAACCCATAAGGCGTATTTTTCCGACGGCACCCTTCTGGCGTGTATCCGGTTGCGGCGGTTGTATCGGCTGGATCGGCATGCCGGGAACCCTGTGCTTCCCAGATCATTTCTCCTGATCGCCAGCGCGGCGAATCCGACGACACGGCTCCCTCATTGTGTGACGGGTGGGACGCCGTGCTGGAACGGCGATGTAAATCGGCAGGGCCCGTGAAGGCGCCAGATGAGGGAATTGCCCATGATGGACAGATTTTTCAGCAACGCCGCCAACAAGGTCGCCCATATGGCCGGGCTGCCGCTGACCTTCGCGGGTTGCTGTCTGGTCGTCGTGGTCTGGGGATTCAGCGGCCCCGCTTTCCATTTTTCCGATACCTGGCAGCTCATCATCAATACCGGCACCACCATCGTTACCTTCCTGATGGTGTTCCTCATCCAGAACACCCAGAACCGCGACGGCGCGGCGATCCAGGCGAAGCTCGACGAGCTGATCCGCGTCAGCGAGGGGCAGAACCGCTTCATCGGTATCGAGCACCTGACCGAGGCCGAGGTCGAGGAAATACGCGAGACCTGTGAAAAGGCGGCGCGCCGGCATGACGAGAAGATCGCCGAAATGGCCGCCAGGAAAGCCATGGCGACCAGGCGCGCGACGAAGAAGAAGGCCGCCTGATTGCGGCCGTTCAGCCTTTCATGAAGGCCGCGAATGCGTCCGCGTGGTCGGGATGCCAGCGTGACAGGGCTGGGCGGTTCTCGATGAGGTCGCCGATCGCCCAGGCCATGCGCTTCTCGTCCATCGGCCGGGATGCCTCGTTGTCCGGGCACAATATGTAGAAATCGCCTCGGATCAGCGATGACAGCATGAAGTCGACGACCTGTTCGCCGGTCCAGGCTCCCGCCGGCTTCTCCGTCGCCCCCACGGTGAGGCCGGTGTAGGTGAAACCCGGAATGAGCAGGTGCGCGCTGAGGCGGGCGCCGGGCTCGTTGCGCAAGGCGTGCGCCAACCCTTCAGTGAAGGTCTTCACCGCCGACTTCGAGACGTTGTAGGCAAGGTTGCCAGGCGGCGTCGTGATGCCCTGTTTGGAGCCGGTGTTGATGATCATGCCTTCGGTGCCGGAAGCCAGCATGCGCGGCGTGAAGGCTTCAACGCCGTTGACAATGCCCCAGAAGTTGACGTCCAGCAGCTGCCTCCAGCCGGCGCGGTTCTCCCACGGCTTGCCGGGATTGTCGCCGATGCCGGCATTGTTCATCAGCAGCGAAACAGGGCCGAAGGCGTCGAAGGCCGCGTCGGCGAGCCGGCCGACCTCGTCCGGTTTCGATACGTCGGTGGCGACCATCATCGCGCCGCCTTTTCCGGCGACGGCCGAGACCGCTTCCGCCGCGCGGTCGAGGCGCGTCCCGCCGATATCCGCCAGCACCACCTTCATGCCCATCGCCGCGAAGCGCCGTGCGGCGGCAAACCCGATGCCGGAGGCGGCGCCGGTGATGACGGCAACCTTGCCGGGCGCGAGCGCGGGAAGCCGGGACTGGATTTCGGCGTCGTTCATGGCGGACGGACTCCTGGTTCGCACTAAGGCATCTGCGGCCGAGGATCTGATTCCGCATGGCGCAAGTGCGGCTCGATCAAACAGACGGGGCGGCATGGCCGCTCCACGCGAGCCAATTCCGCCGCAGGATATCTAAGCAATTCCCGAGCGAAATATGTAGTGGTTTTGCGCCCCGGCGGGCGAATGGCTCGGATTTTCCCACCGGGTGGGACGGGTTGACCGCGCGGGCCGTCGCCGCGCATGGTGCCGCGAAAGGAGACGCCGTTTGACAGACTGGATCGAAATCCTCAAGCAGCAGACCGCCACCGGCGACCAGATGGGCCGCGAGGTACCGCAGATGCTCGACAATCCCGACATCAGCGAGGCCCAGGTAAAGACGCTGTTCTCGGCGCTCGAGAAGCAGGCCGAATTCGCCGAGAAACTGCGCATGGCGCTCGAGAAGTTCGGCCACGATTTCCCGATCATCAAGGCGGCCGAGCGCCTCGAGGAGCGCTACGCCGATCTCGCGGCATCCGTGGCAGAGAAACTGAAGTCCATGCGGGTGAAATAGGGCTGGCTATTTTTCGGCCATGCGCGCGAACCGCCTGTCCGGCACGAACCAGATCGCCGCTACCAGCACATAGAGCGCGACGCCGATCCATTGGCTCACGAACGTCAGGGGTATGGCGGTGAGATAGATGGCGAGCGAGATCTTGCCCTTTCGGTCGCGGCCCACGGCGCGGGCAAAGGCGCTCTCATCGCCATGCAACCGGTGCAGCGCGATGACAAGGATCTCGAAGGCAATGGCGCATAGTGCCAGGTCGACGCCGTAGACGGCGACAGGCACCGGCGCGAAATGGTTCTCGCCCATGAAGGCCGTCGTCACCGGCATCAGGGACAACCAGAACAGCAGGTTGAGGTTCGCCCACAGCACGCGGCCGTCGACCCTCTGCACCGTGTGGAACATGTTGTGCAGGTTGTTCCAGTAGATACCGACGTTGATGAAGGACAGCACATAGCTCAGGAAGATCGGCCATTGCGGTGTCAGGGCCGACAGCGTGTCGCCCTCGGGCACCTTCAGATCCAGCACCATGATGGTGATGATGATGGCGACGACGCCATCCGTGAACGCCTCGACCCTACCTTTGCCCATGCAGCCCCTCTCGCCGAAAGCGGCCGGCATGGCCGATCCCAGCCATGCGGGTCCGCTTCGATGGTTTTGTCGCATGATGGCGTTACGCTGGCCCGACACGCAAGGGCTCTTTCGGAGCTATCCCGAGGGGAACCGGCGTCGCGGGATCGTCTGATGTCGATCGTGGGTGTTAAGAAGTTCCTCAACTATACCAGGCGAAAGCAAGCACAGGCATGGCTGCTTTCGTGTCCGACGTCTTGCCGTTGTTGACTTTTTCTTCCGTTGGTTCTCTCCTTATCTGGCAGGCTGGGCCGAAAGCAGACGAGCGGCCGGTGTTGCAGCGCTTGCCCGGCAATTGCCGGAAGCCGGCCCGGGCGGCATTCTGTCGCCCGACGCAATGGAGGGACCGATGAGACTTCGACTGCTTCTGTTTTTCGCGACAATTCTTGCCGGCGTCCTTGGCACGTCCGCTGGAGCGTTTGCCTACAGTGCCCACACCACGACGAACCTCAACGTTCGCTCGGGGCCGGGCACGGGATTTCACAGGGTCGCCACCTTGCCGGCCGGCACCCGCGTCGATGTGAGGAGCTGCCAGGGAAGCTGGTGCGACATCCGCACCGGTAGCGTGCGTGGCTGGGCCAGCGCCAACCACCTGTCGCGTGCTCATGTGGTTGTGCCGCCGCCGGTCGTCGTCGTTCGGCCGCCGCATTGGCATCACCGTCCGCCGCACTGGCAGAATCGCCCGCCGCATCACCGCCCGCCGCACTGGCGGCCGCCGCATCATCGCCCGCCGCATCATCGGCCGCCCCACAAGCCGCGGCCTCCGGGCCACTGCAAGATCGCGCCCGGCTTCAAGTGCCGGTGAGCCTTGGCGCAAGCGGATGAAACGATCGATCGGGGCCTCTGGCCCCGATTTTCGTTTGGGCAGCTTCGTCCTGGCAGGCGATGAACCGGCGTTCAGCCGTTCGGCGTTTCCGGCGACAGATGGGCTCGCTGGCGCGGCACGCCCAGACCCGTATCCGGTGGCTCGCCGGCGGCGGGCCGCTCCTCCTCGATCATGTGCATGGTGCGCCAGCGGCCGAAGCGATAATAGGCGGCGGCAAGCACCAGCGACGTGATCGAGCCCGCCGGAAAGCTCCACCACAGGGCTTCCTCGCCGATGTAGCCGCGCATGAAATAAGCGAAGCCTGTGCGCACGACCAGCACCGAGATCACCAGGATGATCAGCGGCGGCATCACCGCGCCGGTGGCGCGCACCGTCGCGAACAGCACGATGGTGACGCCGAACAGGATGAACGACCACGACGCGACATTGTTGATGTGCGAGGCGATGTCGATCGCAGTGCTGTCGCTGCTGAGGAACAGCGACAGCACGGGCCGATCGAAGAAGGCGAGCAGGGCGACGAGCGAGCCTGTCAGCACCAGGTTGAAGCCAACGCCGGAGGCCGCGATCTTGCCGATCCTGTCCCAGCGGCGGGCGCCGACATTCTGCGCCGCCATGGAGGACACGGCGGCGCCGATGGCGAGCGCCGGCATCTGGATATAGGTCCAGAGCTGGGCGGCGATGCCGTAGGCGGCGGCGACCTGCGAGCCGTAGGAATTGACGATGCCCATCACCGTCAGCGCGGCGGCGGAAATAACGATCATCTGCAGCCCCATCGGCACGCCCTTGAAGACGACGATGCGCAGCAGGGCGGGGGCGGGGCGCAGCAGGGCCAGGTCGCGGCCGGCAAGGCGCAGCGGGTGCTTGCTGACATAGAGGACGATGAGGATGGCGACGACGCTTACCGTCTGGCCGATCAGTGTCGCCGTGGCGGAACCGGCGATGCCGAGTTCGGGAAATGGCCCGATGCCCCGGATGAGCAGCGGGTTGAGCACGATGTCGAGCACCACGGCGAGCGCCATGAAGATGAAGGGCGTGCGCGAATCTCCGGCGCCGCGCAGCACCGTCATGACGAAGGACAACAGGTTCATCATCGGTACGGCGACGAAGATGATGCGCAGGTAGGAGCGCGCCAGCGGCAAGGCATCCGCCGGCGTGCCGAGGGTGGTCAGGATGGCGTCCACCCAGATCCAGCCGCAGACCGCGAACACCACCGAGACGAGGAAGAAGAAGGTGGCGCTGGTGCCGACGATGCGCCGCGCCTCGGGCATGTTGTGGGCACCGACCGACTGCGCGACGAGGATGGTGGCCGCCATGCCGATGCCGAACACCGTGCCGAGGATGAGGAACAGCACGAGATTGGCGTTGGATGTCGCCGTCAGCGCCGACTCGCCGAGGAAGCGGCCGACCCAGACCGCGTTGATCGAGCCGTTAAGCGATTGCAGCACGTTGGAACCCAGCACCGGCAGGGCGAACAGCAGCAGCGTGCGCGGTATCGGTCCGCTGGTCAGGTCGCCGGTACGGCGGCGCGACGGCATCTTCTCGTTCATGGTGGGCACCCGGCGGAAATGAATCAGGCCCGCAATGGTATAGCGGGCCTGTCTCTCATGCATCCCTATTCGGGCAGGCTAGTGTCCGGCCGTTATTTGCCGGCAAGGCCGGGCAGCGTCACCTGGTAGACCAGGAACATGGTGTCGACGTCTGCACCGTTCTCGGCCTTGTAGGGCGCGCCGACCTGGAAGCCGTCCTGGGTGAGGAAATCGTTGTCGTTGGCGACGAACAGGAAATAGTCGTCGGGCAGCTTCGGATCGAGGACGCTGGCCAGCGACATCGCCTCCCATTTCTCCGAAAGGTTGTTGCTGTCGTTCGGCGCTCCATTGTGCAGGCCGAAGCGGCCGAGCTCGGCCTTGTCGTTGATGTCGATGAACGGCGCCAGCCGGGCCGGAACCACCGACGGATCGAGGACGCCCTTGGGCGCAACCGGCTTGTCCTTGTCAAAGGCGGAGCCGGCGATATCGGTCGCGCCGGCGAGGTCGACGACGAGGATCTTGCGGAAGACGGAAGTGTCGCCCTTGAGCCCCTGGCCGTTGCCGCTGTCGCGCGCCAGCATCAGGAAGGTGGTGTCCGACAGGGCGACGATCTCGCTCTGCGCGGCGACCTTGGTCTTGTCCTTGGCGTCCTTGAAGACGGGCAGCGGCACGACATATTCATGCGCCAGCTTGAGGTTGGAGAGGTCCGAGGCGTCGTAGACCAGCGCCCTGGTGTTCTGGCGCGTCGCGGCGGAGTCGCCGCCATCCTGCCTTGCGGCGGATTGCAACACGGCAATCAGGAACTTGCCGTCCGGCGTCATCGCCATGCCTTCCAGGCCCTGATTGTTCTGGCGGCCGGTCTCCGGATCCTTGGGATCGGGCTCGGCGGCGCCAGGGCCGGGATTGTCGGACGAGAAGTTCGGCTGGCCCTTGCGCATCGGCACCAGCGCCGCCGGCGGCTGGGTGGCCGACATCAGCCGGCCCTCGGCGGAGAAGCGGTAGATGTTGGGGCCGTATTCGTCGGAGATGAACATCGAGCCGTCGGGCAGGCGCGCCACCGCCTCGTCGTCGAGAGCGAGCTTGCCGTTGCCGGCAAGAGGCAGGGCAGGCATGGCGCCGCTTGCAGCGCGCACGCCGTTCAGTGGGTCGAGCCCGGTGGCGTCGTTGCCCTTGTCGTCGGTGAGCAGCATCGTGTCGGCCAGCGCTGCCTTGACGCCGGACTGTTCCTTGCCGGCGGCCGGCGCAGTGCCGGGCGCGACAGGCGTGAACTCTATGCCGATGGTGTTGATGCGCGCGCGATAGTCGGTGGTGCCGGTAACGTTGTAGCCACGGTCGGGCAGCAGCCAGAGCGAGCCCTTGTAGCCGTCCGCGCCGCGCGTCCAGCCAGCCGTATCGATCGCCATGCCCGAGCCCGAGCCGAAGGTCTCGCCGAATTTGTCGCGCTGGCTGGCGGGGATTCTACCGACGCCGACGAGACCCTTGTTGATGAAGCCGACGCCGGCGGTCTGGCCCTCGGCCAGCGCCGGACCGGTAAGCGCAATGGCCGAGACGGTCAATGCCACGGCCGCGAGGCGCGACCGGAATGGGCTTGGATGGTTCATGAGCGATTTCCCTTTTTATCGAGGCATGCCGGCGGCACGACGACTTTGAAAGCGTTGTCTCGAAGGCGGTGGGGGCGGCCGCCCTGGAGGCGGCGATCGCCTCCGCCGAGCGGTCTAGGCCGCGAACATGATGGCTGCGTGACAGCGAGAGGACGACAGTGCGCAGGCGTATCGGGGTTCTCTAGACACTTATGTCTAGTACGTATATGGTGCAGCCGTCCGGACAAGACGGGAGGGGAACCTTGAAGTCGCATTACCGCGCGGTCGTCATCGGGGGAGGCGTGGTCGGGGCGTCGGTGCTCTACCATCTGACGCGGTTCGGCTGGACCGATGTGGCGCTCATCGAACGCGCCGAACTGACAGCCGGCTCGACCTGGCACGCGGCGGCCGGTTTCCATGCGCTGAATGCCGATCCCAACGTGGCCGCGCTACAGGACTACACGATCAACCTCTATCGCGAGATCCAGGCCGAATCCGGCCAGGACATCGGCCTGCACATGACCGGTGGCGTCAACATGGCCAGCGATCCGGCGCGGTGGGAGTGGCTGAAATCAGCCTGGGCGGTGTTCCAGTCCGTCGGCATCGAGACGGCGCGGCTGGTGACGCCGAAGGAGATCAAGGAGATCTGCCCGATCGCCGACATCAACGGCGTGCTGGGTGGGCTCTACGATTCCAACGAGGGCCATCTCGACCCCTACGGTACCACGCATGCCTATGCCGGCGCGGCTCGCAAGCGCGGCGCCGACGTCATCCTGCGAAACCGCGTGGTCGAGCTGAAGGCGCGCGCCGATGGCGGCTGGGACGTCGTGACCGAGAAGGGCACCATCGTCGCCGAGCATGTGGTCAATGCCGGTGGCCTCTGGGCAAAGCAGCTCGGCCTGATGGCCGGCGTCGACCTGCCGGTGACGCCGATGGAGCACCACTATTTCGTCACCGAGGACATTCCCGAGATCGCCGCGCTCGACAAGGAGATCGGCGTCGCCGTCGATCTCGACGGGTTCTCCTACCTGCGCCAGGAGCGCAAGGGCATCCTGCTCGGCGTCTATGAGCAGGATCCGCGCCACTGGAACATGGACGGCGCCCCGTGGGACTACGGCATCGAGCTGATCCCCGAGGATATAGACCGCATCAGCCCGGAACTGGCCAAGGCGCATGAGCGCTTCCCGTGCCTGGCGACGGCCGGCATCCGCAAATGGGTCAACGGCGCCTTCACCTTCACGCCGGACGGCAACCCGATCGTGGGACCGGTCCGGGGGCTTCGCAATTACTGGGTCGCCTGCGGCGTGATGGCCGGCTTCAGCCAGGGTGGCGGTGTCGGCAAGTCGCTTGCCGAATGGATGATCCATGGCGAGCCGCATGCTGACGTCTTCGGCATGGACATCGCCCGTTACGGCGCCTTCGCCGCCAATCGCGAGTATCTCAAGCAGACGACACGCCAGTTCTATTCGCGCCGTTTCGTCATGACCTTCCCCAATGAACGGCTGCCGGCCGGACGACCGCTCAAGCGTCCGGGCGCCTATGACGGCATGACGGCGGCGGGCGCCGAGTGGACGGCATCCTGGGGGCTCGAGGTGCCGGTCTATTTCGCGCCGATGGGATTTCGCGAAAACACCACGCTACGCCGTTCCAATGCCTTCGACATCGTCGGCGACGAGGCGAGGCAAGTACGCCGCACTGCTGGGCTGGTCGATATCTCGGGCTATGCCCGCTACGCGGTGTCGAGGCCGGGCGCCGCTACCTGGCTCGACAAGCTGCTGGCCTGCAAGCTGCCGGAAGCCGGCCGCGCGCGGCTGGCGCCGATGCTGGGCGAGGACGGGCGCCTGAAAGGCGACCTCACTCTCCTCAACTGGGGCGGCGGCGAATACTGGATCATGGGCTCCTACTACCTGCGCGAGTTCCACATGCGCTGGTTCGAAGCCCATCTCGCTGACGGCGTCGAGATCCACGACATGTCCGACGCTATGGGCGGCTTCCTGGTCACCGGGCCGAACGCGCGCTCGATCGTGCAACGCACGACGCACCAGGATGTGTCGGCGACCGCTTTGCCGTTCATGGGCTGCGGCGTGTTCGACATCGGCATGACCCGGGCGCGGGTGGCGCGGCTTTCGATCGCCGGCGAACTAGGCTTCGAGATCAACTGCCCCGTCGGCATGCATGCTACGCTACGCGAGACGCTGCTCGAGGCAGGCGCCGATCTCGGCCTGGCCGAAGTCGGCTATTACGCACTGAACTCGCTGCGGCTGGAGAAGAGCTTCGGCATCTGGTCGCGCGAGTTTACGCAGGGCTACACGCCGGGCGAAACCGGGCTCGATCGTTTCATCGCCTTCGACAAGGGCGACTTCATTGGCCGGGAGGCCGCGCTCAGGGAGCGCGAGGCGGGCGTCTCGCGGCGCATCGTGACGCTGGAGGTCGATGTCGTCGACGCCGATGCCAGCGGCTTCGAGCCGATCTGGCACGAGGGGCGGCGCGTCGGCTTCGTCACCTCCGGCGGCTATGGCTATACGACGGGCAAGAGCGTCGCGCTGGCGTTGGTGGACGACGATTTCGCCGGGGAGGGGACGGCGCTTTCGGTGCACATTGTCGGCGTCGAGCGTCCGGCGCGTGTCATCGCGGCCTCGCCCCACGATCCCCTGGGCAAGGCTATGCGGCAATGAGGAGGAACGTCCATGGTCGATGAAGCGGCACGCGAGGGAAGACGGGAGCGCCGGCGCGGACGCGGTGGCGAGGCGGGAACGGAAAGCAGCCGTCGCACCGCCTATCATCTGTTGCACAATCCGTTCCGGCCGCAGCCGGTATTCTCCGATGACCAGGTGGCGGCGATCCACGACACGGCGTTGCGCGTGCTGGAGGAACTCGGCATCAAGGTGCTGCTGCCGGAGGCGCGCGAACGTTTCGCCCGCGCCGGCGCGCTGGTCGACCCGGATACCGATATGGTGCGCATCGGCCGCGACATGGTGACGTCGGCGCTGGCCTCGGCGCAGAAATCGATCAAGACCCGTGCCGGCTCGCGCGAACGCGACCTGACGCTGGAGCTTGGCGCCATGACCTTCCTCGCCGGCTGCGGTGCGCCCAACGTCACGGACCTTGAGCGCGGCCGGCGTCCGGGCACGCTCGCCGACTACGAGGATTTCATCCGGCTGGTGCAGCATTTCGATGTGCTGCACATGCTGGGTCCGTGCGTCGAGCCGCAGGATGTCGACAACCGCTTCCGTCACTATGCGGTCAACCGCGCGCAACTGACGCTTTCGGACAAGCTGCCCTTCGTCTTCGCGCGCGGCACACCTCAGGTCGAGGACGGCTTCGAGATGATCAGGCTGGCGCGGGGCATGGGCGAGGACGAGTTCCTTGCCGGCGCCCATTGCTACACGGTCATCAACACCAATTCGCCGCGCCAGCTCGACATCCCGATGGCGCAGGGCATCATCGACTTCGCCAGGGCCGGGCAAGTCTCGATCATCACGCCCTTCTGCCTGGCCGGCGCCATGGCGCCGATCACGGTGGCCGGCGCGCTGACGCTGCAGCATGCCGAGGCGCTGGCCGGCCTGACGCTGGCGCAGCTCACGCGGCCGGGCGCGCCGGTGGTCTACGGCTCGTTCTCATCCAATGTCGACATGAAGTCGGGCGCGCCCGCCTTCGGCACGCCCGAGCACGTCAAGGCGACGCTCGGCGCCGGTCAGCTCGCGCGCTTCACCGGCCTGCCTTGGCGCTCGGGCGGTGGCAGCGCCGCCAATGTCTCGGACGCGCAGGCCGCCCACGAGACGCAGTTCGCGCTGTGGGGCTCGGTGCTGGCCGGGGCGACGGTCTGCATCCACGCCGCCGGTTGGCTGGAAGGCGGCCTCAGCGTGTCCTACGAGAAGTTGATCACCGACATCGAGGCGCTGCAGACGGTGGCCGAGCTTTCCACGGCGACCCCAGGCGACGACGATTCGATCGGCTTCGAGGCCATCGCCGAGGTGCAGCCGGGCGGCCACTTCTTCGCCGCCGGCCATACGATGGCGCGCTACCGCACCGCCTTCTACGAGCCGCTGGTGGCCGACTGGTCGAACTTCGGCAACTGGACGCAGGCCGGTTCGCGTACTGCGACGGAACGCGCCACCGGCATCTGGAAACGGACGCTCGCCGAGTTCCAGCCGCCGGCCTCGGCGGCGGCGACAGCCGACGCGCTGGATGCCTTCATCGCCCGGCGCACGCAGGAGGGTGGCGCGGCGCCCGTGTCGTAAGACCATGGCCGTGGCATGGCCAACCGGGGGCAGGATTGATCCCCGCGTGAGCGTCAGGCGGCCGAATGCCAGCAGGCGATGACGTGATTGGGCCGAGATTCGGCGGTCGTTGGAGTCGGAGGCGCTTCGTTCGCGCAGCGCGGCAGCATCACAGGGCAACGCGCGGCGAAGACGCAGCCGGCTTCGGACGGAGAGGCAATGGCTTGCGCCGGCGTCCTTGAATGTACGGGCGCTTCGGATCCGGCGGACAGCAACATCCTCGTGTAGGGGTGGTTCGGCCCGGCGAAGACGTTGTCGGCCGGACCGACCTCGACGAGGCGTCCCCGGTAGAGGACGCCGACATAGTCGGCCATATGGCGCACGACGTTGAGGTCGTGGCTGATGAACAGATAGGTCGTGCCGTTCTGGCGCTGCAGGTCGTTGAGAAGATTCAGAACCGACGACTGCACGGAAACGTCGAGAGCCGATGTCGGTTCGTCGAGCACGATGATCTGCGGGGCGCCCGCGAAGGCGCGCGCGATGGCCACGCGCTGGCGCTGCCCGCCGGACAGCGCGCGCGGCCGGCGCATGACATAGTCGGCGGGCAGCTTGACGGCCTGGATGAGTTTTTCGGCGGCCATTCCAAGAGCGCTTCCCCTCAGTCCCACAAGGCGGCGAAGCGGCAGGGCCAGGATGCCACGCAGGCGGTGGCTGGGATTCAATGTCATGTCCGGCGACTGGTAGACCATCTGGATCGCCCGACGATCCTCGCGTTCGCGACGCTCGGCCAGCCCGCTGACCGCGCGACCCATGAGTTCCAGGGTTCCCGACACCGGCTTCTGCAAACCGGTGATGATCTTGGCCAGGGTCGATTTCCCCGAGCCGGACTCACCGATCAATGCGAAGGTCGAGCCCGTGGGCACGTCGAGCGAGATGTCGCTGAGAATGGTGTTTGACCCGATCCTGTGACTGAGGTTGCGGCAACGTATGGCGACCGGGTTCTTGAGGCGCGCGTTGCGGTCACGAAGCGATGGGGGCCAGACCTCGCTCAGGTCGCCAACGGTCGGGCTTTCGCCTGGCTGGCCGGACTGTGGACCCAGCCTGTGCCCATCTCGCTTGGCAATCCCCACGCCCTTTGCGCTGTCGACAAGTTCGACTGTGTAGGGATGCTGAGGGCGATCGAAAATGGCTTCGACATCGCCTTGTTCAACCACCGTCCCATGCCGCATCACCAGGGCGCGATCGGCCACGCGCCTGACAAGGCCGATGTCGTGGCTGATCAGCAGGATGCTCATGTCGCGATCCCGCCGCAGATCGTTCAGGATGCCAACGATTTCGCTCTGCACGGTCGCGTCGAGCGCTGTCGTCGGCTCGTCCAGGACGAGGAGGGACGGCTCGAGCGCGATCGCCATGGCGATGGTGACGCGTTGCTGCATCCCGCCGGACAGTTGATGCGGATAGCGCTCGAGCACGGCCTCCGGATCCCGCACATGCATACGCTCGAGTAGCTCGGCGGCACGGCGAAGTGCTTGTCGATGATCGACGGTGCCGTGCTCCTCGATGGTCTCGGCCATCTGCTGGCCGATCCGGATCGTCGGGTTCAAGGCCGCGCCGGGATGCTGATAAACCGCCGACATCCGGCTGCCGCGAAGGCGGCGCAGCTCCCTGAGGGACATGGCCGCAAGGTCGCGCCCCTCGAAGAGGAGGCGGTCGGCCGCGGCCACCGCTCCGCGCGGCAGATAGCGCAGGATGCCCATCGCGACCGAACTCTTGCCCGAGCCGGATTCACCGACCAGCCCGAGGGCCTCGCCGCGCGCAAGCGTCATCGACACGCCCCTGGCCGCCGTGTGCCAGCCATTGTCGCCTTTGTACCAGACGCCGAGATTGTCGATGGAAAGGACCGGAAACTCGGGGGACTGGGCTGGATCATCTGTCACGGTCAAGGCTCGCTGCTTTGTCCGATCCCCATGCAAGCCCTCGTTTCGATCCGACGCATCCGGTTGCGGTCAACCGAAGGCGTCACCTGATTTTGCGAGACGCCCGAATGTTGGGCTTGCAGGTTCCGGTCTAATTGGTATAGACATATTGAACTGGTTAACATGTGCAGTATGCGGCTGGCAACGGTTTATGTCACCGCTGTCGAAGTAGGAGGCTTCGCGCATGTGCCACGGATTTCCGGCCCGCCGCTCGGGCCGGAGGAGGAGGAAAAATGACGGCGATGCCCCCCAGATCCGCGGGTTTGCAGCCCCGCGAAAAAGATGCTCCGCGTCTCGTGAACGTCCTGCACAGTCCGAAACGCATCCGCGTGATGTTCGGCGGCGAGACGATTGCCGACAGCCGCCAGGTGCTTGTGCTGCGTTCCAATCATTTTCTGCCCATATACTTCTTTCCGCTGGCCGATGTTCGCGAGCAGTTCCTGGTCCCGTCGTCCCATCGCAGCCGCCACGACGCGCTCGGCGAGGCCTCGCACATGTCGGTGGTCGTCGGCGACAAGCGGACCGAGGATGCTGCCTGGACCGTCGCCGACCCGGCCGATGCTTCGTTCAAGCCTCTGAGCGGCCACGTGGCCTTCCAGTGGAAGGCGATGGATCACTGGTTCGAGGAGGCGGAAGAAATATTCGTCCACGCCAAGGACCCTTACGCCCGCATCGATACGCTTCTGTCGAACAGCCATGTTCAGGTCTTCCTCGAGGGCGAGATCCTGGCCGACAGCAAGCGGGCCGTGCTGCTTTTCGAAACGCACCTGCCAACGCGCTTCTACATTCCGAAGGAAGACGTCCGCATGGACCGGATCTTTCCAAGCGAGCACATGTCGCGCTGCCCGTACAAGGGTACGGCCTCGCACTGGTCCGCACGTCTCAAGGACGGCACGATACTCAGCGAGGTCGCGTGGGAGTATGCCGACCCGTTCTCTGAAGTGGCCAAGATCAAAGGGTTGTTGGCCTTCTATCCCAGCGCCGTCGACGAGATACGGCTCGACGGCGACAAGGTCACCTTCGGCTAGTCGATCATGATGATCCGCCGCCTTCCTTTCAGTCTTTCGGTTGGGTGGGGGCGGCATTCGGATCGGCTGGCTGGAACGGCCGGAAGCCGGCGGGAGTATCGCTCCGTCCGGCTCCCGTATTCATGCCTCGCCCGGGAGGGGCGGGGATTCACAGCAATTCAAACGCCTCGGGAACAAGCATATGCGCAAATCACCTGCGATCGATCTTCTGCGTCGTCTTTCCGGCGATCTCTGGAATGTGGCTGTCGATGAACATGTCGAAGGACATCTGAGCCGGCGCGACCTCATCCGTTATGCCAGCCTGATCGGACTTACCGGCTTCGCGGCGTCACAGAATTTCGGGATCATTGGCCAGGCGCGCGCGCAGGGCAAGCCGGGCGGCACGATACGCGTCGGCGTCGACTCGCCAAGCGGCGCCATCGACCCGGTCACGATCACCAGCCCGCCGGCCATCACCGTTCTGTCGCAGGTGGGCGAATATCTCGTTTTCGACGATGCAGACAAGGGGCTCGTGCCGTCGCTGGCGCTGTCCTGGGAAGCCAACGACAAGGGCGACGTCTGGACGTTCAAACTGCGTCCCGGCGTGAAGTTCCATGACGGCCGGGTGATGTCGGCAAAGGACGTTGTGGCCTCCTTCGACCGTCTCGTCGATCCCAATGGTCCTTCCTCGGCGCTGTCCGCCTACAAGGGCCTGCTTTCGAAGGGGGCGATCAAGGCGGTCGACGACATGACCGTTTCCTTCACCCTCGACGCGCCAAACGGCAATTTCCCGTTCTACGTTTCGTCCGACGTGGTCAACTGCATCATCATTCCGGCCGACTTCAGCGGCAACTACGAAGCGAGTTTCATGGGCACCGGCCCGTTCAAGCTCGACACCTTCCAGGCGAAGAAGGGTGTGAGCTTCGTCCGCAACGACGAGTACTGGGGCGAAAAGGCGCTTCCCGACCGCATCGAGATCACCTTCTTCGACGATTATCAGGCAATCCTTCTGGCCATGCAGGCCGGCCAGATGGACATCATGCCCTATACGCCGCGGCTTGCACCGGCGTTCGACCACAATCCGTCGCTCAAGATCCTCACCATTCCCTCGAGCGCCTATGACGAGGTCCACATGCGCGTCGACCAGACGCCCTTCAAGGACAAGCGCGTCAGGCGCGCCATGGCACTGACGATCGACCGCGACGCCGTGACCAAGGGGCTGCTGAAGGGCCGGGCGACGCCCGCCAACGACCATCCGTTCGCGCCGATCTTTCCGTCGGCGGTCGAGATGCCGCAGCGCAAGCAGGACATCGCCGAGGCGAAGCGGTTGCTGGCGGAGGCAGGTGTGCCTAACGGCTTCGAGGTCACACTGACCACCGAACAGGCCTACAGCCTGCCGGACTATGCGGTGCTCATGCAGAACTTCGCCAAGCTGGCCGGCATCGACATCAAGCTCAATGTCGAACCCCAGGATTCGTATTACGGCGAAGCGGTCTACGGTAAGTCCGACTGGCTGGACTCCGTGATGGGACTGACCGACTACGGCCATCGCGGCACGCCCGACATCTTCCTGAACGCGACCCTGCGCAGCACCGGAACCTGGAATGCGGCGCATTTCAACAACCCGACTTACGACGGGCTGGTTGCACAATACGCGGCGTCGCGCGACCTCAAATCCCAACGTGAGGCGGCGACGAAGATACAGGAACTGCTGATGGACGAGACGCCGTTGATCATCGCCTATTTCTCGAAATTCTGCCTGGTGACGGCGGCGAAAGTGCAGGGCGTGCGCTTCACGGCGATCTCGCATGTGCTTCTCGATCGGGCGACCGTCGCCTAGAGCCGGGTGATTTCGGGTCTAATCGGCCTGAAATCTGAATCCGCCTCTAAGTCAAAGAGATAGAGCATGACGTTCGGCATCATGCTCCAGGAGGTGCCTTGGTTGCCGCGCTTGGAAGGGTCGTCCTGACCCGATTGGGAACAATGCTGATCACGCTGATCCTTGTCAGCGTGGTCGTCTTCCTCGGCGGCCAGGTGTTGCCGGGCGATCCCGGCCGCGTCCGGCTGGGACCGCTCGCCGACGCCAACGCGGTGGCAGCCCTCAACCACCAGCTTGGCACCGACAGGCCTGTGTCGGTGCAGTATTTCGACTGGCTCATGCATGCGCTTCGCGGCGACTTCGGAAACTCCCTGGCGCTGAACGCGCCAGTGGCTCCGTTCCTGCGCGACGCACTCGCCAATTCGGCCGCCCTGGTCGCGGTCGCGCTGACGCTGGTCCTGCCGATCAGTATCGGCGCGGGCATATGGGCCGGCTTGAGGGCGGGCTCCTACACGGATCGAGCCATCATCCTGTCCAGCGTGAGCCTCGCAATCATTCCCGATTTCGTCTCGGCCCTGCTTCTGTCGATGGTTTTCGGCCTCTGGCTTTCATGGTTTCCCATTACTGGCTCGGCCCCGCCGGGGTCGGGCTTCTGGATCGGCATCTACTATCTGATCCTGCCTTCGCTGCCACTTGTGCTGATCTACACAGGCTACATCGCGCGCATGACGCGCGCCGGCGTCGTCGAGGCTCTTGCCTCCGACTACACACGCACGGCGGTGCTGAAGGGGCTTCCCATTCGAAAGGTCATCTGGCGTCATGTGCTTCGCAACGCGCTGATGCCCACCATCGCGGTCATCGCGACGCAGATCGGCTATCTTCTCGGAGGGCTGGTTGTGATCGAGTCCCTGTTCCAGATACATGGGCTCGGCAATCTGGTCCTGAGCGCGGCCAAATCCCGCGACTTCCCGATGCTCGAAGCCGGCGTGGTCACGCTCGCTGCCGTCTATGTGCTGGGCGCAGCGGCTGGAGACATCATCCAGATGATCCTCGACCCACGCTTGCGCGGAACGGCCCGGACATGACCTATTTTCAGCCTGCCTCGCCAGTACTCTCCAAGCCGCCAGTCGATGTCGAGGGCGCCGACGCAAGGCCGCGCCGAGCGGCGCCGGCGTTGCGCTCGCCGACGCTGATCCTGGGCGTTGTCGTGCTGGTCTTCTGGGTGTTCTGCGCCATCCTCGGCACCCATGTCGTGCCCTTCGATCCTTATGCCGACAATGTGCTGAGCACCTTCACACCTCCGGATTCCGAGCACTGGTTCGGAACCGATCAGCTCGGCCGCGACGTCTTCTCGCGGGTGATCGTGGGCTCGCGCGACATACTGACCGTTGCGCCGCTGGCGACCGTCCTGGGTGTTGGCCTGGGGGCCGTGCTCGGCCTGCTACTTGGCTATGTCGGCGGCTGGTTCGACGCAACGGTAAGCCGCATCCTCGACGCCTTGATGGCATTGCCCCTGGTCGTGCTCGCCCTGATGACGCTTGTCGCCGTTGGCGCTTCCAACCTCGGCGTGATCCTGGTGATCGGGTTCGTCTATGCGCCTATCGTCGCCCGCACGGTTCGCACCGCCGTCTATGCGCAGAGGGAATTGGACTATGTCAGCGCCGCGCGCCTGTCCGGCGCCGGACCGATCGTCGTCATGTTTCGGGAGATACTGCCGAATGTGCGCCAGCCGATTCTGATCGAAGCGATCGTGCGGCTGGGCTATGCGTTCTTCACCGTCGCGACGCTGAGCTTCCTGGGTCTCGGCATTCAGCCGCCCTCTGCCGACTGGGGGCTGGCCATCGCCGACGGCTATGTGTTCCTGTCCGGCGGCCTATGGTGGGTGGTGACGTTCAACGGACTGGCGATCATCTCGCTGGTCGTTGCCACCAACCTCATCGCCGAAGGCCTCGGGGCCTTCGAAACGCGTTGACGCGGGCGGCGACATGCGGCGAAATCGACGCTGCCTCAAACCGGGTTATGAGCAAGCTCAAACCGGATTATGAACGGGTTCAAACCGGGTTATGAGTGAACTCAAACCGGGTTATCGAGCGTGAAGAGATCGCTTTCCTCGTCATAGGCGAAATACTCGGCGTAACGCGCCCAGCTGATCACGGCGCGCACGGTCTGGTCGGCATATTCCTCCGACATGTGATCCTCCAGCTCGTCGCGGAAGCGGCGCGCCGGGGCCTTGTGGCCGGAACGTTCGTCGAGGACACGGCGGATATGGGCGGCGAGCGGCACATAGGCCGCGAGCTGCTGGGCGAAGAGCTGCTTGCGCGCGTCGACTTCGCTTTCGGCGAAGCGCTTGCCGGCCGCGGTGAGCTGGATGTCGCCCTCGACGAGCTCGGCGAAGCGCAGCAGTTGCAGGGTTTCGGCGATCGGGAACAGGTCGTCGATCTCGAGCTGCAGGCTGGCGGCCAGCGGCGGCAGGTCGGCATGGCCGTTATAGGGCGGGGCGGCGACCGCCTCCATCAGGCCCGAGAGCAGGTTGGTCGACACGCGCGGCAGGATCATGGCGATGCCCGTGCCGGGGAAGACGCCGTCACGCGCCGGCGAGCCTGGCTCCTTGCGCGCGGTCATGCGCGCGTAGATGTCCTCGACCAGCGCGCGGAATGCCGGGTCCTGCCGGTTGCGCGGCTGTGGCAGGTCGATGCGCAGCTCGGCGACGACGCGGCCCGGATTGGACGAGAAGATCATCACCCGGTCGCACATCAGCACCGCTTCCTCGATGTTGTGCGTCACCATCAGGATGGATTCGATCGGCATGCGGCCTTCCGACCACAGGTCGAGCAGGTCGGTGCGCAGCGTCTCGGCGGTCAGCACGTCGAGAGCCGAGAAGGGCTCGTCCATCAGCAGCACCTTGGGATGCACGACAAGGGCGCGGGCGAGGCCGACGCGCTGGCGCATGCCGCCCGACAGCTCCTTGGGGTAGGCGCTTTCGAAACCGTCGAGGCCGATCAGGTCGATGGCCGAGAGCGCGCGCTGGCGGCGCTCGGCCGGCGACACGCCCTGCGCCTCGAGCCCGAGCTCGACATTCTGCAGCACCGTCAGCCAAGGAAAGAGCGCGAAGCTCTGGAACACCATGGCGATGCCGTCGGGCGTGCCGGTGACCTTGGCGCCCTCGAAGGTGATCTCGCCCTGGCTCGGCTGGATCAGGCCAGCGATCGAGCGCAGCAGCGTCGACTTGCCGGATCCGGAGCGGCCGAGCAGGCCGACGATCTCGCCGGAAGTCAGCGTCAGCCCGACCTGGTCGAGGACGATCAGCTTGCCGGCACTTCCCTTGTCATAGGTCTGGCAGACGCCGCGGACTTCGACGAGGGGGCGGTTCTTCTTCAGGGTGATGGCTTCGTTCATGGCCAGTCTCCGTGTGATGGAGTTGCTTAGTTGAGCCGCATGCGGCGCTCGGCGAAGACGTAGAGCGGCCGCCACAGGATGCGGTTGAAGAGCGTTACGAAGAGCGACATGACGGCGATGCCGAGAATGACGCGCGGAAAGTCCCCCGCCTCGGTGGCCTTGGCGATGTAGGAGCCGAGCCCGAAAGCCTCGAGGCGCGTGTTGCCCCAACTGACCACCTCGGCGACGATCGATGCGTTCCAGGATCCGCCGGAAGCGGTCAGGGCGCCGGTGACATAATAGGGGAAGATCCCTGGCAGGATGACATTCTTCCACCATGACCAGGACCTTATCCTGAACACCGCGGCCGCCTCCTTGAGGTCCGACGGAAAGGCGCTGGCGCCCGCGATGACGTTGAACAGGATATACCATTGCGTGCCCAGCACCATCAGTGGCGATAGCCAGACGTTGGGGTTGACCCCAGTGGCGACGATGGCGACCACGGCGAACGGGAACAGCACGTTTGCAGGAAAGGCCGCGAGAAACTGCGCCAGGGGCTGGACACGCTCGGCAATGGCCGGCCGCAACCCGATCCAGACGCCGATCGGCACCCAGATCAGGCTGGCGAGGGCGATGAGCAGGATCACCCGCAGCAACGTCACCAGTCCGCCGCTGAAGGCCTCGAACACGTCGTGCCAGCCAAGCGTCTGGCTTATGTAGTTGATCGCCGCGACGATGCCCCACAGCGCCACGCCGATGATCACGGCCAGCCAGAGATAATCGAGCGCCTTGGCCAGCCAAAGCGGCGAAGGCGTAGGCTCGACGATCCGGCGCCGACCGAGACGCAGCAGCATCGCCCGCTGCCAGACCCAGGAGAAGGGCAGGCCCGCAATCTTGATCAGCCGGGTGTGGCGCAGGACGTCGTAGAGCCAGGAGCGGGGCTTTTCCTGCCCCGCCGTCTGCTCGAAGCGGAACTTGTCAGCCCAGGCCACCACCGGACGAAACAGCAACTGGTCGTAGAGCAGGATGAGCACGGCCATCGTGGCTACGGCCCAGGCGACGGCCTTGAAATCCTGCTTGTCGATCGCCAGCGCCAGCCAGGAGCCGATGCCGGGCAATTGCACAGTCGTATTGCCGACGGTGATCGCTTCGGAGGCGACGACGAAGAACCAGCCGCCGGACATCGACATCATCGTGTTCCAGATCAGGCCGGGCGCCGCGAACGGCGCTTCGAGACGCCAGAAGCGCTGCCAGGCCGAGAGGCCGAAGCCACGGCTGACTTCGTCGAGGTCGGCCGGCACGGTGCGCAGCGACTGGTAGAAGGAGAACGCCATGTTCCAGGCCTGAGCGGTGAAGATGGCGAAGATGGCGGCGCATTCGGCGCCGAGCTGGCTGCCGGGAAACAGGCCGAGGAAGAAGGTGACGGTGAAGGTGAGGAAACCCAGCACCGGCACCGACTGCAGGATGTCGAGGGCGGGAATGATCACCATCTCGGCGCGGCGGCTCTTGGCCGCCAGCGTCGCCACCACGAAGGTGAAGATCAGCGACACGATAATGGCCGCGAACATGCGCAGCGTTGTGCGGAGCGCATATTCCGGCAGGTTGCCGATATCGAGCGTGACCGGCGAGGTCGACAGCAGGTCGGCCGGCGCGCGCATGTCGGCCGCGCCGCGCGCCAGAAGCATCACCAGCGCCGCCAGCATGGCGAAGGCGATCAGGTCGTAGATGTTGGGCGCGATACGCCCGCGCGCCAGGGCGGCGGCGTCGCTTTGGGAAGAGCGGTTGTGTGGCTGGAAGATCATGGCCTGCCTCGAACTGCGGACGGAGTGTCAGATGCACTCGTTGCATGTTGGTTTGATGTCAGTCGCGGGATCGTGGCGGCCGCCCGTGCGTCAGGCGGCCTTTCGCGGGGCCGTGCGACTGGGGCTGTCTTCGGAGGTGGATTCGCGGAGCCAACGGCATTCCAGCCGACCGCCGGCTCCCCGTCGCCAGACGCAGACGAGCGGCGCGCGCAAAACCGCCGCGCCGGAGCGGCGCGACACGGCTTTCGCCACGAGGCGAGGGCGAAAGACGATGACGTTGGTGTTCATGGCTCACCTCCTGTGTCCGGCAGGACGGCGAGGCGAGCCGACGGGTCTGGTTATGCCCTGCCGCGGCCCGACCGGCGCCAGATGCCGGCAACCCATTGTTCTGACGAGGCCAATGCCCGGACCATGACTGTCGTCATGCCCGGGCAGCGACTGCGATAACTGTCCATAACCCGTTCGATTTCTCTACCGCTTCGATCGATCGAAGCCATGCCGCCTTACGCTCGCCGCGCGAGGGGTGTCAACACGACCAGGAGAATCTTCGGTATATGCCGAAGGGCCGAAGGCATACGCCTCGGTTGCGCTTCGAAAGCCGGCAAATGTTCGCCGGTTGACATCGCTCTAGATGCCCAGGCGGCCGGCGATCTTGATGAGTTCGGCGAGCGAGCCGGCGTGGAGCTTGCGCATGGCCCGGGACCGCCGCACCTTGACGGTGATCTCGCTGACGCCCAGCTCGCCGGCGATCTGCTTGTTCAACCGTCCCTGGACGACCTGCGCCACGACGCGACGCTCGCCTTCGTTCAGTGTCGCCAGCCGCTCGCGCAGCATGGCAAGTTCTCTAGCCTCCGCGCGCCGGGCGCGGTCCTTCTCCAGCGCGGCTTCGATGGCGTCCAGCAGGTCCTGCTCGCGGAACGGCTTCGGCAGGAAATCGACGGCGCCAGTCTTCATCGCCTGCACCGACATAGCTATGTCGCCATGGCCGGTCATGATGATGACGGGCAGGGGCGTTTCGGAGAGGGCGAATTCCTTCTGGAAATCCATGCCGCCCTTGCCGGGCAGGCGGACGTCGAGCACCAGGCACGACGGCACGTCCGGCCTCGGCGCGGCGACGAATTCCTTGACCGAGCCGAAGCACCGCGCCTCCAGCCCCACCGAACGCAGCAGGCTGTCCAGCGCCTCGCGGATGGACGGGTCATCGTCGATGACGAAAACGATAGGCTTTGTCTCGTTCATTTCCTCACAGGCGCCTTTCGCGCGATGCCGGGTTCATGAATGGCCGCCTTTCCGGCAGGCAGCGAGAAGGAGAAGGCAGCGCCGCGCCCGCCGGCCGCGCCCGCCCAGATGCGACCACCATGGCTCTCGACGATCGAGCGGCTGATGGCAAGGCCCATGCCCATGCCGTCGGGCTTGGTGGTGTAGAAGGCGTCGAAGAGCCGATCCTGTTCCGCGCCGCCCAGGCCACCGCCCGAATCGCTGACGGTGACAATGACCTGGCCGGCCGGGACGACGCTGGTGGAGATCTCGACGGCACGGCTCGGCGCGGGCTGGGCGGAGACGGCTTCGATAGCGTTGACCACGAGGTTCAGGATGACCTGCTGGATCTGGACCGGGTCGACCTGGACCGGTGGAAGCTCGTCCGCCAGGTCGATCGCCAATGAAACATGGTTGCGGGCGACTTCGCTGCGGACCAGCGTCAGCGTGTCGGCGATGATCTGGTTGACGTCCAGCCATACGGCCTTGCCGGGTCCGCGCTTGGTGAGCGCGCGCAAGCGCTTGATCAGATCGGTGGCGCGGTTGGCATCCCTGACAATGCGTTCCGCCGCCTGGGCGGCTTCGTCCGGATTGGCCGGCTTCGCGCCGAGCCAGCGCAGCGCGGCGTTGCCGTTGATGACGATCGCAGCCAGTGGCTGGTTGAGCTCGTGGGCGATCGACGCCGTCAGTTCGCCCAGCACCGTCACGCGCGTGATATGGGCAAGCTGCGCCTGCGCCTGTCGGGCCGCCGCCTCGGCTGCCGCCGTCCTCAGCGCGAGATAAGCGGTGACGCCGATCGCCGCCAGGCTGATGGCGCAGTTGACCATGCCGGCCGGGAAGGATCCGGCGCGTGTCAGGATGAAGCTCAGCAGCGTCAGCGCCATGCAGGCCGACGCCACCACCACCACCCGGCGCTGGTCGAGGTAACGGACCGCGACCAGCACGATGGCGACATAGAAGACCGCGACGGCGATCTCGAGATTGGTGACGGTGTCGACGAAGAAGATCGCGGCCGCGAGCACGACGAGCGAAGCGGGGAGCAGGGAACGGCCGCCTGGCAGCGTCATTACGGATCGTCGAAGCATCGTGCCCGCTACCCCCTGTTTTTCTGACGGCAGAGAGGCGGGACATTAACGCGCGCCTTTTCGGGCAGGCAAGGACGTTGCGCGTCAGGTGGGGTTCCGCCGGGATATATCGATGGCGGTTCGGCATTCCCGGCCGGTAGGCCGCGGGGTCCCCGTCGAGGCGACCTCACACACTGGTGACGAAGCCGTCGAGCACGCGTTTCTGACCGGCCTTGTCGAAGTCGATGGTCAGCTTGTTGCCGTCGATGGCGGAAATGTTGCCGTTGCCGAACTTCTGGTGGAACACTCGGTCGCCGACACTGAACGCCGATGGCGTATCGGCCACCGACTTGGCGACCAGCTCTCCCTCGATGGTGCGGCCCTTCACCGAGGTACGGCCCGCCCCGTAGCCCGAGTCGGTCTCGCCGTAGCCGATGCGCTCCACCTGATGGCCGGAACGGCTGCCCCAGTTTCGGTCCGTCGCCTCGGTGCGGTTCTGCTGGGCGCGCTGCCAGCCGGGGGTGGCATAGCTGTTGGAGAAGGAACCCGAGCCGACATTGTCGAAGCGCGAGGCGCCGTAAGGGTTCTGACGGCCGCCGCGACCGGACGCGAACGACCCGCCGCCATATGAATTGCCGTAGCCGCCGTAGCTGTTGCCGCTGTCCTCGACCTCGACATGCGTCTCCGGCAGCTCGTCCAGGAAGCGCGAAGGGATGGTCGACTGCCACAGTCCGTGGATGCGGCGGTTGGAGACGAACCAGATGTGCAGGTTCTTCTTGGCGCGTGTCAGACCGACATAGGCGAGGCGACGTTCCTCCTCGAGGCCCGAGCGACCGCCCTCGTCTAGCGCGCGCTGGTGCGGGAACAGGCCTTCCTCCCAGCCAGGCAGGAACACGGTCTCGAATTCCAGCCCCTTGGCCGAGTGCAGCGTCATGATGTTGACGGCGTCGAGCTCGGCGTTCTGCTCGGCATCCATGACCAGCGCCACGTGTTCCAGGAAGGAGCGCAGCGACTCGTACTCCTCCATGGAACGAATGAGTTCCTTCAGGTTCTCCAGCCGTCCGGGCGCTTCCGCCGAACGGTCGTTCTTCCACATGTCGGTGTAGCCGCTCTCCTCGAGGATCGTCTCGGCGAGCTCGACATGAGGCGTGGTTTCAAGCGCCTTCTGCCAGCGCTCGAAATTGGCGGCGACTTCGCGCAGCGCCGCGCGCGGTTTAGGCTTCAGCTCATCGCTTTCGGCGAGCTTGCCGGCGGCCTCGAGCATCGGCACGCCCATCGCCCGGGCGGTGTCGTGGACCTGGCGGATGGTCGTTTCGCCAAGACCGCGCTTTGGCACGTTGACGATGCGCTCGAAGGCCAGGTCGTCGCCGCCGTTGGCGACAACGCGGAAGAAGGCCATCGCGTCGCGGATCTCCAGCCGCTCATAGAAGCGCGGGCCGCCGATGACACGGTAGTTGAGGCCGAGCGTGACGAAGCGGTCCTCGAATTCGCGCATCTGGAAGGAGGCGCGAACGAGGATCGCCATGTCATTGAGATTGTGCTTGCGCCGCTGGTAGCCCTCGATGGCCTCGCCGACAGCGCGTGCCTCCTCCTCGGAATCCCAGGAGGCATGCACGTGCACCTTGCCGTCCTCGGGGTCGTTGCGGTCTGTGAACAGCGTCTTGCCGAAACGACCCTCATTGTGGGCGATGAGGTGGGAGGCGGCGCCGAGGATATGGGCCGTGGAGCGGTAGTTTCGCTCCAGCCGGATGATGGTGGCGCCCGGGAAATCCTTGTCGAAGCGCAGGATGTTGTCGACCTCGGCGCCGCGCCAGCCATAGATCGACTGGTCGTCGTCGCCGACGCAGCAGATATTGACCTTGTTCTCGCTCGCGGCCGCGCGCTCTCCGGTCTCCGCCGGGACGGTTTGGCCGGCGGACGCACGCCCGGATTGCGGCCGCTGCGCCAGAAGGCGCAGCCACATGTACTGGGCGGTGTTGGTGTCCTGGTACTCGTCGACCAGAATGTAGCGGAAACGCTTGTGATATTCCTTCAGCACGTCCGGATAGGCGCGGAAGATGCGGATCGGGTGGCAGAGCAGGTCGCCGAAATCGCAGGCATTCAGCGTCTGCAACCGTTCCTGATAGGCCTGGTAGAGCTGGCGGCCGCGTCCGTTGGCGAAGCTGCGGGCGTCGCCCTCCGGGATTTCGGCCGGGCCGAGCCCCTTGTTCTTCCAGCCGTCGATCATCTGCGAGAACTGCTTGGCCGGCCAGCGCTTGTCGTCCAGCCCCTCGGCCTGGATCAACTGCTTGAGCAGCCTCACGACATCGTCTGTGTCGAGGATGGTGAAGTCCGATTTCAGCCCGGCGAGTTCCGCGTGCCGGCGCAGCAGCTTGACGCCGATCGAATGGAAGGTGCCGAGCCAGGGCATGCCTTCGACATTCTCATCGCCGATCAACTGGCCGATGCGATGCTTCATCTCCCGCGCGGCCTTGTTGGTGAAGGTGACGGCGAGGATCTGGGACGGGAAGGCCTTGCCGCTGGCGAGGATGTGGGCGATGCGGGTGGTCAGCACCCGCGTCTTGCCTGTGCCGGCACCGGCCAGCACCAGGACAGGGCCCTCGGTGGTCTCGACCGCAAGCCGCTGTTCGGGGTTCAGACCCCTGAGATAGTCGGGAACGCTGTTGTTGCCAGCCCGGGCGGCCATGGCGCGCGCGGCAATGCCCGACGGGGCCGTGGGCCGCGCATTGGGTTCATCGAAAAAGGGCATGTCTTCGGAAAAGCCGGACATCGCCCCCGAATGTAGTGATTCGGCGGCGAAAGGCCAGAAGTGTCTCCGTTTTGTTCCAGTTTTGTCGGGAAACGAGCGGAGACACTTTTGCCGAAAGGCCTCAGCTTATGCCGAGATGGCTCTTCAGGCCGGGCACCTGGCTCAGCACCTGGTTGGTGAGGTCGGGACCGGCGGCGGCCTGGGCCTGCTGGATCAGTGTCGTTCCGGCCTTCTGGATCTGGGACATGTCGAGGCCGGAGGCCTTGAGCGCGGCGAGGCCGTTGACCAGCGCGCCGGCCTTTTCGCCGAGGATGCCGCCAAGGGCGCCCTGCAGTGACGACAGCAGGCCACCACCGCCGCCATTGCCGGCGGCGCCGGGCGCCATCACGTCATATTGCTGGGCAAGTGCATCCGCGCCTGGAATCTGGGCGAAGAAATTCGCGGCGCTGGTGCCTTCCGCCTCGTGTTCGAGCACCGAGAAGATGGTGCCGACGACCTTTTCCGTCGTTCCCTGGTCCAGACCAGCCTTCTGGGAGACGGTGTTCACGATGTCCTGGACGTTCATGATCTGCTCAGCCTTGATTTCTCGTGTTTATGGTGGGGCGACGTTTGGCGCGCACCCTGACCATCGATCGCCGCGGCTCGGCAAGGGCCTTGAGCCGCACCGCCAGCAAGGCGACGCCGGCAAGCACCAGTGCACTGACGAGGATCGGCGATGGGAAGGTCATGGATCTGCTCCTTCTTGGTCGGCTGGCGGTCGCGTTGCCGCCATGTCGGGCGGCATGCCTCCAGCCAGCGGCAGCTTCCGTTAATATTGTGGCGGTGACACAAAGATTTTGCCGCGATGACCAAAATGTGATGAGCGGCGCTCTTCGTCCGTTCATGGAAGGCTGGTTGCTCCACGACTGGACCTCGCCGCGGGCGCGCCTATGTTTCGGTACGTCGCCCGCCGCCACCGAGGAGCAAGCCATGACCAGACCGGTTTCCACCAGGCCACCCGCTGCAAGACCGCTGATTACCCAAGCGATGATCGACGCCTATGACGAGTACACGCATCTGACGTTCGACCGCCGGCGTTTCATGCAGCAACTGACCAGGCTAGCCGGATCCGGCGCGGCGGCGGCCGTGATCGCACCGATGCTGGCGGCCAGTTCGGCGCAGGCGGCCATCGTTGTCGAGAACGATCCTCGCGTGAAAGGCGAGGACATCACCTATCCCGGCAGCGGCGGCGAGATGAAAGCCTATCTGGCGAGGCCGGCGGACCAGAAGGGCAAACTCGGCACCGTTATCGTGGTGCACGAGAATCGCGGGCTCAATCCGCATATACGCGACGTTGCGCGTCGCGTGGCGCTGGAGGGGTTCGTGGCGCTGGCACCCGACTTCATGTCGCCGTTCGGCGGCACGCCGAACGACGACGAGAAGGTGCGCGAACTCTTCCAGACGCTGGATCCGAGCCAAGTCGCGGCCAACGCGGTCGCCACCGTCGCCTTCCTCAAAAGCTACAAGGACGGCAACGGCAAGGTCGGCGCCGTGGGGTTCTGCTGGGGCGGCGGCACGGTCAACATGCTGGCCGTGAATGCGCCCGACCTCGATGCCGCCGTCGCCTATTACGGCATGCAGCCGAAGGCCGAGGACGTGCCGAAGATCCATGCACCGCTGCTGCTTCATTATGCCGGGCTCGACCAGCGCACCAACGCCGGCATCGATGCCTTCAGGAAGGCGCTCGAGGCCGCGCACAAGCAGTATGCGATCTATGTCTACGAGGGCGCCAACCATGCCTTCAACAACGACACCTCCGAGGCGCGCTACGACAAGAAGGCGGCTGACCTGGCATGGGGCCGCACGATCGCCTTTCTCAAGGAGAAGTTGGCTTAGGTTCGAGGCGTTGGGCGACAGGCAGTGCCGGCCGGTGAATGGCGACCCCCGCGACCACGAGGGCGATGCCGAGACAGTCCCGCGGGCTGGGGATCTGTCCCAGCACCAGCGCGCCTATCAGCGTCGCCACGACCGGCAGCAGTGACAGCATCAGCGCGAAGCTGGCGCGCGGCAGGCGCGCCATGGCCAGTTGGTCGCAGATATAGGGGATGACCGACGAGCAGATGCCGACTCCCACCGCCGCGAGCAGGAGCGATGGCGAGGAGAAAGCGGGCAGCGCCTCGCCGAGGCCGAGAGGCAGTACGACCAGGAATGCGACAGTCATCGCGGCGCCGAGCCCGGCAATGCCGCCTCCGGCGCCCGAGGCCGCGACGCGGTGGCCAAGGATGATGTACCCGACGAACAGCGCGCCGTTCAGGAACGCCCAGAACAGGCCGCGCGGATCATTGGACCATGACATGTCGACCAGCATCAGGGTGCCGACGACGGCAATTGCCAGCGCCGCCAGGTTGCGCGAGCTTCGCGCGCCCCAAAGGGCCACGCCGATGGTGCCGACGAATTCGATGGTCGCAACCGTCGAGATCGGCAACCGCGCGAGCGCGAGGTAGAAGGAGCAGTTCATGATCGCCAGGCAGGCGCCGAAGACGAGCAGAAGGCGACGCGTCCGCCAGTCGGCGCCGGCAAGCACGCGCCAGGGCCTGGTCAATGGGGCGAAGACGAGTGCCGCCGTGGCGATACGCAGCCACGCCATGCCGAGCACGCCTACCTGCGAAAACAGGAGAACCGCGAAGGCCGGTCCCAGGTAATGAAAAAGCGCGCTCACGCAGAACCAGGCATGCGGGGGCAGTGTGTCCGCGAGAGATTTAGGGGCCAGGAGGCTTGTCGGGGCTTGCCGATGCTCGTTCATGGCGCGAGTATCGCAGGCGATTTACGCGACTTATATGGCCGTGGAACGGTGGAATCGCGTTCTTCTTTGCCGAGTTGAAGGGGAAGTCGATGAAACGCCTTCGAAACGAAAGGGCCGATCTGGACGCCGCCGACCTGAAAATCCTGCGCCTGCTGGAAAAGGATGCCCGCACAAGCACGGCGGAACTGGCGCGCGCGGTCGGCCTTTCAGCGCCGAGCGTCGCGGAACGCCTGCGGCGGTTGCAGGACGGCGGCGTGATCGAGGGCTATGCCGTTCGCCTCAATCCGGCTGCGCTTGGCCTGCCGCTTTCGGCCTGGCTGCGCATCAGGCCGGTGCCGGGGCAATTGGCTGTTGTTGCCGAGATCATTCGCGAGCTGCCGGAAATCGTACAGTGTGACCGGGTGACCGGCGAGGACTGCTTCATCGCGCTGGCGCATGTCGGCTCGGTCGCCGATCTGGAGCGGGTTATCGACAGGATCATCCCGCACGCGATGACCAACACCGCAATCATCCAGTCCTCACCGGTCGAGCCGCGCTCGCCGCTGGAGGCGCTCAAGCGCCCGGAATGATGTAGTGGGGCCATGCCGACCCGTTGTCGTCCGGAAAGCAAATAGCCCGGCCGAAGTTCGACTTGCCCGGATCAGACGTGCCCGCGCTTCATGCGCGCCTGCTTCAGGATGGCGCGCCAGCGGATCATGTCGAAAGGGATCGGCTCGTTGCTGTTGGCGATATGGAATATCTCGTTGTTGACGTTCTTGAGCGAGCGCCAGAAATCATAATCCGTAATGCGCGGATCCGCGGCCAGCCGGTCCACCTCGACCTTGATGTCGGTCTTCATGCACGTCCCTCGAAACGGCTGCCCCACCGTCCGCATCGCAAACTTCGATGCGAACCGTTTTGGGACAAGCTGCTGAGTCGTTCAATGGCTCAACCAGCATGCCCCCGTTAAAACCCCGGTAAGGTTAACGCGGGCATCGGGGCGCTTCAAGCACTCTTGCGTCGAATTCCGATGGAGCGGCCGGCTCGCTCGGGCATGGGCAGTTGCGCGTGGGCGGCGCGCATCGCCTCGACCCTGGCCAGAACGTCGGCCGGGAAGGGCGCCACCTTGGGTCCGGACATGTCGACATGCAGCGCCAACTGCTCTGACGTGGCCGCGAGCCAGCCGTCGACATGGCGGATTTCCTGGTAGAAGCGCAGCCGCTTCTCGTCGTGGTCGATGAGCTGGAACGAACCACGGACCTTGTGATCGAGGTGAAGCTCCTGCACGTAGCAGACATGGACTTCGGCGCTGTAGATGGTCAGCCGGCGATTGCGGGCGTAATCCGGTCCCATGTCCAGGGCGGCGAAGGCTTCGTCGGAACAGCGGTCGAACAGGACGTTGTAATAGGCCATGTTGAGATGGCCGTTATAGTCGATCCAGTCTTTCTCTATGCCCATGACGGCCGAGATGAACGGGGCAGGGGTCGACATGAAAACTCCTTGTTCTGGCGCTGGACAGCGCATGCAGGCTGAGACTAAGCAGGCTCCGTTGGCTTCGCCAAAGCGACGTCCGCCGCCGGTTGTTCGTCGCAGGTTTCCGCCGCATGGCCATCGGACATCCAGTGGAACCCGCCTACAGCGCCGCTGGTCCTTCCGGACGTGCAACGGACGCTGTAGCACTTCTACTGTGCGCATGGTCCTGTTTGGAAATCGATTCCGGTTTCCGGGTCACGCGCTACGCATCCGTAGCCGTTCCACAAGGCGGCCACTGGTCCATTCGCGGAGGAATTCATGGCTCTGAGCGACCTCAATCCGGTCGAACGCAACGAGGAGGGCATAGCCGCGGTGCTCGGCATCCTCAAGCAGCGCTTCGGCGACCGCTTCCAGACCGGGCAGGCGATTCGCTCGCAGCACGCGCACACCACCACCTACATCCCGACCCAGGCGCCGGACGGCGTGGCTTTCCCCGAAAGCACGGCCGAGGTGCAGGAGATCGTTAGGGCCTGCGCCGAGCATCGTGTGCCGGTGATCGCCTTCGGTGTCGGTTCCTCGCTCGAAGGTCATACCAATGCGCCCGGTGGCGGCATCTCGGTCGACACGTCGCGCATGAACCGCATCCTGTCCGTCAACCCGCAGGACCTCGACTGCACGGTCGAGCCGGGTGTAACGCGCGAGGAACTGAACCGGCACCTGCGCGATACCGGCCTGTTCTTTCCCATAGACCCTGGCGCCAATGCCTCGCTGGGCGGCATGGCGGCGACGCGTGCCTCGGGCACCAACGCGGTGCGCTACGGCACAATGCGCGAGAACGTTTTGTCGCTGACGGCCGTCATGGCGGATGGCGAGGCGGTGACGACGGGCAAGCGGGCGAAGAAGAGCTCCGCCGGCTACGACCTGACCCGCCTGCTGGTGGGGTCGGAAGGCACGCTCGGCATCATCACCGCGCTGACGCTGAAGCTTCAGGGCATTCCGCAGGCAATTTCCGGCGGCGTCTGCCCGTTCCCCAGCCTGGAAGCCGCCTGCAACGCGGTGATCGCGACGATCCAGATGGGTATTCCCGTGGCGCGCATCGAACTGGTCAACGCGCTGCAGATGCGGGCGATGAAGAACTACTCCAAGCTCGATTATCCCGAGAGCCCGTGCCTGTTCGTCGAATTCCACGGCAGCGACGCCGGTGTCGCCGAACAGGCCGAGACCTTCGGCATGATCGCCGAGGAGCAGGGCGGCGGCCCGTTCCTGTGGACCAGCGTTGCCGAGGAGCGGACCAAGCTCTGGAAGGCGCGGCACGATGCCTACTGGTCGTCGCTGACGCTGCGGCCGGGCGCCAAGGGCCTGTCGACGGATGTCTGCGTGCCGATCTCGCGCTTCGCCGAATGCGTCACCGAGACCGAGGCCGACATTGCCGAGATGGGGCTTATCGCGCCGATCGTCGGGCATGCCGGCGACGGCAATTTCCACGTGCTGGTGCTTATGGATGTCGACGATCCCAAGGAGATCGAGCTGTCGGAGAAGTTCGTGGCCAGGCTCAACATGCGCGCGATCGCCATGGATGGCACCTGCACCGGAGAACACGGCATCGGCCAGGGCAAGGTCGGCTTCCTGCGCCATGAGCTCGGCCATGGCGTCGACATCATGCGCACGATCAAGCAGGCGCTCGATCCGCTCAACATCATGAATCCCGGCAAGATCCTGCCCGGCCGCTGAGGGGGAGGCGCAGCCTGCTTCACGCCTATCGGCCTGATTTTTCCCGATTTTCGGCAAGGCCATGGCTTCGTTTCCCCGGCGCGGAAGCGGCCAACTCCCTCGTGTCTTGACCGCGCCGCTGTTCAGCCCGACAGTCTTGGGCGGGAGCAGTCGAGAGGAGAAACGGCTTATGGCTATTTCACGCAGGGAAGAGATCCGCGCGCTCAACGCCGACGAGCACGCCCTTGTGGAGAAGACGCATCATCCGGCGGTGCAGGAGCTTTCCGACGCCGACCTGTCCGGCCTTGTGAAGCTTGTGCGGGAGCGTCGCGACAAGGCGCAGACCGAGGCGCATCGTCGCCGTCGCGAGATGCGCGGCAAGGGCGCTCCCAAGGGTGCCGCCGCCTCGAAAGCCGATAGTGGTTCGCAGGTGAAGCTCGCGGTGCTGGCCATGGCCATGCGGCGCCTTAACGGCGAGGCCGAGCGGCGCCGGCAACTGGCGGCGAGTCTCGCCCTGACGGAAAGCGCGCGCAAGGCGCTGGCGATGAAACAGCAGGCCAAGGGCGATGGCGCCGCCTTCAACTCGCGCACCGCCAGGAAGGGCATGCGGTCCGTCGCCAACCAGAAGGTGGCGAGCCTGGTGCGCCCGGCCGAACTCGGCCGGCAGCGCAAGGCCGGCAAGGTGGCGCAGGCCAAGCGCGACGCGCGCTGACCCTTTTCGCCGATCGAACCCGGAATGGCTTCCGCTCGGCGGCTCAGCCCGCAGCGGAGGATTGCTGGACGAGGTCCTGCAACGCCGGTCGTGTCGGCGCGAAGAACGTCGTGCCCGTATGCGGTGTCGAGAAATCGAGCAGCCTGTCATAGGCGCCGGCCGGCTCGCCGACATACATGCGCTGCAGCATCTTCTCGATCACCCAGAGGTACCTGCTGTAGCCGATGAAATAGGTACCGTATTCGTTCTGCCCCGGCCGGCCGAACGGCATGTTGTCGCGCAGTATGTCGTATTCGTTGCCGGCGTCGTCCTCGATCGTGGCCAGCGACTTGTGCGATTTGCGCGGCTTGTCGTCATCGTCGATCTCGATGTTGTCGATCTTGGTGCGGCCGATGATCTCTTCCTGGACATGCGTCGGTGTTTTCGCCCAGGCGCGCATGTCGTGCAGGTATTTTTGCACGACGACGTAGCTGCCGCCGGCGAAGTCCGCATCCTCGTCGCCGACCAGGGCTGCGGCCGGAAGGTCGAGGCCTGTCGGGTTGGCGGTGCCGTCGACGAAGCCGAGCAGGTCGCGCGCGTCGAAATAGCGAAAACCTGAAACCTCATCGACGACGGTGATGCTGCCGCCAAGGCTGTCGAGTAGAATGCGCTCGAACTCGAAGCACATGTCGGAGCGTTCGGCGCGGATGTGGAACAGCAGGTCGCCCGCCGTCGAGGGCGCCGAATGAACCGGCCCCTTGACCGGCGCGAAAGGCTTGAGCTCGCGCGGCCGACGGCCCGGCGACAGCCGGTTCCACAGGTCGGCGCCTATGCCGGCGATGCAGGACAGCCGGCCGGAGAGGTCGCGGAAGCCGACATTCTTGACGAGATCGTCGAGGCCGCCCAGCACAGAGGCAACTTTTGCAAGCGCGGCCTTGTCGGCGTTCACGGTGACGACGAGGAAAACCGCGGCCAGCGAGAGAGGGGCGTCGATGCTCTGCGCGTCGATCGGGACCCTGTCCCAGTTCTTGCCTGACATCGGGAATGCTCCGTGCTGGGTTCAAAACATGGCGGTCGGGGACACCGCCACCGGGGCGGGATTTTCAGTGAAAAGATATCGTGATGGCGCGTCCTCGCGCAACAGAGCCGATTGTTCGAAGTTGCGCTTCCGTCAGCGGAAATTGCCTCTTTATCGACACGCTGTTGCGGGTAGAGTGCGGCTGATTTTCAACCGACCTCCTGAGGCTGATGCTCGCACGCCTGTTCGTGATCTTCGGTGGCATTTTCGTGCTGGTGCTGTGCGCGGCGCTGGTGGTGCCGTATTTTGTCGACTGGACCGGCTATCGCGCAGAGTTCGAGCGCGAGGCGAGCGCCATTCTCGGCCGCAAGGTGACGGTGAGGGGCGATGCGACCGCCAGATTGCTGCCGTTTCCGTCGGTGACCTTCTCGAACGTTGCCGTGGCCGGCGGTCCTGATGGAAAGCCCGCCATGACCGTCGAGACGTTCTCGATGGACGCGGAGCTGGCGCCGTTCCTGCGCGGCGAGGTGCTGATCTTCGACATGCGGCTGGTGCGTCCGAAGGCAACCATCGACATCGCCGCCGACGGCACGGTCGACTGGGCGATGCGGCCATCGTCGCCCTTCGACCTCAACCAGATCGCGATCGAGAAACTGACGGTGACGGATGGCGAGATCGCGTTGCGCCATGCCGCCGGCGGCCGCAGCCATCTCGTCTCCGAGATCAACTCGACCATTTCGGCCAAGTCCCTGGCCGGGCCATGGCGGATGGACGGCACGTTGCGGCTCGACGGGCTGCAAGCCACGGTCGGAGCCTCTACCGGACGCGCCGAGGGCGACGGCCAGATGCGGGTGCGGTTGAAGGTCGATCCGGATGCCTATCCTCTCGTCATCGAGACGGACGGCAATGCCGGCATCGTCAACGGCGCTGCTCTTTATTCGGGCCAGTTCAAGATTTCGGGCGTCGACCGCGGCGGCGCCGACAAGGTGGCGGCGGAGCTGCGCGGCAGTGATGGCGAAACCGTCAAGGTCGCGGCGGGCAAGCCGGTCCCGGGGTTCCGGCTGAACGGCAAGTTCGCGCTCAACCACCAGAAGCTCGGCATAGATGAGTTCCGTTTCGAGACCGGGCCGCTGGACAATCCCTACACTGCCGACGGCAAGGCGTCGGTCGACCTTGGCCTGAAGCCGCGCTTCTCCATCGAAGCCAGCGGCGCGCAGGTTCAGTTCGACGAGACGATGGGCGGTTCAGGCACGGGATTGACCCTGCAGAAGCGCATCGCGGCGCTGGAGCAGGCGCTGATCGCCCTGCCGAAGCCTACCATCCCGGGCACCGTGGAGGTGAGGTTGCCGGCGGTCGTTGCCGGCGACACCACGGTGCGCGATGTGCATCTTTCCGCCGAGCCCACCGATGGCGGCTGGTCGGTGAAGTCGCTGGCCGCGACATTGCCCGGGCGCGCGACGCTCGAGGCCGATGGGCAATTGAGTGTCCGGGATCGCTTCGGCTTCACCGGCTCGCTGCTGCTGGCCGTGGCGCAGCCCTCCGGCTTCGCCGCATGGCTGTCGAAGGATGTCGACGAGGCGATACGGCGCCTGCCAGCGGCCGGGTTCAAGGCGAAAGTCGACCTCAGCGAGGACCGCCAGGCGTTCAGCGACCTCGAACTGATCCTGGGCAAGGCAAAGTTCTCCGGCCGCATCGATTCCAGCCAGCCGCAGGGTGCTCGCCCCTCGGTGCTGATGCAGCTCGAGGGTGGCGCGCTCGACGTCGACGGGCTGGCTGCCTTCGCCTCGATCTTCGTCAGCGACAAGGGGGCGAACCGCTTCGCCGACCGCGACCTCGATTTCCAGATCAAGGCCGGTCCGGTCAGCGCCGGCGGCCTGACCGCCGACACTGTCGACACCGCGTTGAGGCTGCGGCAAGGCCTGCTCGAGATCGACCGGCTGTCGGTCGGCGGATTGGCCGGCGCTTCGATCAGCGCTACCGGCCGGGTCAAGGATTTCCCGGCGAGCCCGACGGGCAAGCTCGATGCCTCGGTGGTGGCCGTCGATCTGAAGCCGCTGATCGACGTCGCGGCGCAGCACTATCCGGACAACGCCGTGCTCAAGGGGCTGGCGGACCGGGTGGCCACCTTTCCAGAGCTCTTCCAGGATACCCGTATCGATTTCGTCGCAAGCGCCGCCGACAATGGCGATGGCACGACGGGTCTGGCAATGAGCGGGCAGGGCAAGGCCGGCGGTTCCGCCTTCTCGGCCTCGCTCTCCGGCAAGGGCGCACCGGGGCGGCTCGCGGAAGCGCCGCTCATGTTGACCTTCAACGCCAGGAACCCGGATGCGACGGCATTGCTGGCGCTCTACGGCCTGCCGACATTGCCACTTGGCATGCTTGGCGAAGCGAACACCGATATCACGGCGAATGGCTCGCTGGCCGGGGGGCTGAAGACCAGCTTCCGTCTGGCCGGCAACGACTTCAAGACCGATTTCGAAGGCACGGTCACCGCTTCGCCGCAGGGCCCGACCGCTCGCGGCAAGATCGGCCTCGAAGCAGCCGATATCGAGCCCTGGCTGATGACGACCGGCGTCGGCCTGCCGGGGATGGGCACGGGTCTGCCGGCGACGCTCACGGCGCAGGCCGACTACGGCAACGGATTGTTGGTGCTGGACACGCTGGACGGAAAGCTCAACGGAGGCGCGGTGTCCGGCGACGTCAATCTCGACGTCAAGGGCGGCCTGCCGCATCTCTCCGGCGCGCTCAGCCTCGACGATCTCGACCTCGATCCGATGGTGACCTCGCTGTTCGGCGATTCAGCCCTGGCGAGCACCGGGGACGGAACCTGGCCATCGACGCCGTTCAGCCGCAAGTCGAGCCTGCCATTCACCGCCGATCTTGACCTGACGACGGGCGTGCTCATCGCCGGTCCGCATGCCACAGCCCGCGACGCGACCTTCTCGCTAAAGCTCGATCCAGGCGAAATCCGGGTCTCCGATCTCAAGGCGAAGTTCCTAGGCGGCTCGCTCGACGGCCTGTTCGACCTCAAGAACACCGACGGCACGGGGCTTTTCTCGGGTCAGATGAGGCTTGTCGATGCCGATCTGGCCTCCGTGCTGCCGGGCGCCGGCGTCAGCGGAAGGACCAACATATCGACCGCGCTGTCGACCAGCGGAAAGTCGGTGGACGCGATGATCGCGGCTTTGTCCGGCTCAGGCACCGCAACCTTGCAGGGTCTGTCGATAGCAGGGGTCAATCCCGATGCGTTCGGAACTTTCATTGCCAAGGCCGATGCGATCGGCCGCGACATAGACGCGGCCAAGACCGCCGGCTTCGCGCCTCAGGTAGCGTCCGCCGGCGATTTCGCGGCGACAGGCACCGACATCGCCTTCACGGTTGCCGGCGGTACGCTGAGAGCGCCGCCGGTCAATTTCGAGAATCCGGCCGCCACGCTGTCGGCTGATCTGTCGGCCGACCTCAACGCAGGCACTGTCTCGGCGCGCGGAGCCATCACCTACAAGCCTGGCGACGAGGCGCTGGTCGGCTCCGAACCGGCCGTGAATTTCAGCGCCGAGGGTCCTTTCGGGGCCATCAAGCGCCAGTTCGACAGTGAGCCGCTGGCGCAATTCCTGACACAGCGCGCGCTGGAGAAGGAGCAGCAGCGGGTCGAAGCCATGCAGGCCAGTCTGCTGGAGAAGCAGCGCCTGCGCCGCGAGGTTCGCTACTACGCCGCGTTGCAGGCCGATCGTGACGCGGCGGCCGCGGAAGAGCAGCGCAAGCTGGAGGAGGCGGCCCGGCAAAAGGCCGAGGCCGAAGCCCGCGCCGCCGCGGAAGCAAAAGCCAAGGCCGACGCCGAGGCCCAGCAGAGGGCAGCGGACGCGGCGGCGAAGGCCCAAGCCGAGCAGGAGCGGCGCAAGGCCGAGGAGGCGATGCGCATCGCCGCCGAGGCGAAGGCCCGGCTGGAAGCCGAGCGCAAGGCGGCCGAGCAGCAGCCCGCGCAGCCGCCGCAGGTCGAGCGCGCGCCATTGCCGCCGACCAGCGAGGAAGCGCCGGCGACGCCCAAAGGCAACCCGTTCACGATCGAGAATCTGCTGAAATCGCTGCCGTAGGTAGCGGCGTGGGCAGGGAGGCGTAAACACCGGCGTCTCCCGGCCATGATTGCATCGTTCGAGCCAGCCATGCGGGCGAGGGGTTCCCTTTGTCGGCCCACAGCTTCGCAAGAGGGCACCCGGAGGATGCCCAGGCAATTCTCGTGCTTCCTCAGGTCGAGCCAACGCGTTCGCCGTGCCGGCGATCCGCCGAGCCCTTGATTTCTATTGCCTGAATGGCGAATGATACGGGCGTAGTTGGGGGATTACAGAAAATCGCTTTCGATCTGCGGTCTATAGTCGACAGGTCCGCCCGGATCACCGAAGCGGCCGATCGCGCCGTTTTCGAAGCAGGTGCCTGGGATGATTTTGTCGAACTGCTCGGCGATGCTGTTCCGGATACCTGCATAGTGTTCCAGCGCTTCAACCTGCGCCGGAACAGGGTCGACTATGATCGCGTCCTGAACATGGACCCGGACGACGAGTCCAGTTACCGGCAACATTATTGTAGCTTGAATCCATGGGTCGAGCCGATGCGCTCCGTGCCGCCCGGCACGGTGCTCGTCAGCGAGCGCGACTGCCCTTCCGGCAGTTTCAGCCATACGGAATTCTACGACTGGCTGCATCCTGAAATGCGCGCGGGAGCAGCGATCATTCTGGAGGCAGGTGGTGAGAACCTGGCTGCCATAGGCGTGCACTACGGTGTCGGGCGCGCCGGCGCCCTTGACGAACCCGTCTCCAAATTGCTGCGCCGGATCAGCGGGCCATTGCTGCGATCCATGGAAGCCGCGCGCCTGTTGGAACGGACGATGGATCGTGAAAGGTCGGCCGCGGCAATCGTCTCGCTGACCCGCGACATCGCATGCGTGGTTGACGAGCAGCTGAAGGTCACCGACGCCAACGCACGTGCAGAGAGCGAATTCCAGCTTCGCAAGGTGGTCTCGCTGCGGGCCGGGAGGTTTTCCGTTCCGGCGCCCGATATCAACGGCTGGCTGGGGGATACGCTCGCGCTTTTGGCGGCGGGACGCGAGCCCGCTGCGACGACGAAGGTGTTCCTTGCCGATGGTGTGCATCAGATTGGCGTTGTGCGCCTTCCCGCGGGCTCCGCGCTGTTTTCGAGCGGCCCGCTTTTTCTGATCATCGTGCGCAATCTGTCGGCCCCGGCGGGAGCCGGCACGATCTCGGATCTGGCCGCCGCATTTGGTCTGACACCGGCTGAGATCAGGTTGTGCGAGACGCTTTTGCAGGGCCATTCGCTGAAGGACGCCGCCGACATGCTCGGAGTGGCTTCCGAAACGGCCAGGCACAGGCTGAAGACGATCTTCCAGAAGACCGACACCCACAAGCAGAGCGAATTGATAGCGCTTCTTGGACGTCTGCTTTGACGCCTTGAGCCAGTCCTGGCGATGGTGGACGCCTCAGTCGCCGCTGTTGCGGGAGAGCAGGCGCCGCAGCATCGGCTCGATGCGCGACAGTTCGTCGAGATGCGCGGCGGAAAGGTCCGCCAGGCAATCCTCGGCATATCCGGTGAGCCGCAGGAGGACGCGGCGATGATCCTGCTTGTCCTGGTCCCTGACGACGAGGCCGGCTTCGCAAAGCCGGTCGACAAGCTCCACCGCGCTGTGATGGCGGATGCGCAGGCGCTCGGCAAGGTCGCCGACCGTCACCGGGCCGCCGCCCGGAAAGCCCTTGATTGCCAGCAACGCCTGATGTTGGCGCGGGGTGAGGCCCGCTCCATTGGCCTGTGTCTGGCTGAATTCCAGGAAGCGTCGGATCAGATAACGAAACTCTGAAAGCCTCTGATACTCGGCCTGGCTGATGGCGGGACGTTGTCTCTGCGGCTCTGTCATGCGCGACCTTTGTTCCTTTCCCGGCGAAAGCTCAAATGCTTTTGACCAGAACGGGCTTGAAAATTTATATCGTGATACGATACAGCGGGCGGCGCAATCGCGCGCGCCGGGCTGGCGCGCGCCGGAAACAGGACCCACGATGAAATCCAGCCATGCCGACAAATCCAACCGCGCGGATACTGGCCATCTGCGTGACTTCACCACCGACGCGCGGGTGCTTTTCATCGCGGCCATCGCTGTCGTCGTTGCCACGGCGGGGCTTTTTGCCGGCATCGCGCTGCTCAAGCTGATCCGGCTCGCCACCAACATTGCCTATTTCGGCCAGTTCAGCTTCGCCGAGCTGCGGCTCCAGGACACGCCGCTCGGCCATGCGGCCTTCATCATTCCGGTCATCGGCGCGCTGATCATCGGCCTGATGGCCCGGTTCGGCAGCGAGAAGATCCGGGGCCACGGCATTCCCGAGGCGATCGAGGCGATCCTGCTCGGCCGTTCGCGACTCGACGCCAAGGTGGCCGTTCTGAAGCCGCTGTCGTCGGCGGTCTCCATCGGCACCGGCGGTCCGTTCGGCGCAGAGGGACCGATCATCATGACCGGCGGCGCCATCGGCTCGCTGATCGCTCAGGCGCTGCCGGTGAGCGACCATGAGCGCAAGACCTTGCTGGTCGCCGGTGCCGCGGCCGGCATGACCACGGTGTTCGGCACGCCGATCGCGGCCATCATGCTGGCGGTCGAACTGCTCCTGTTCGAATGGACGCCGCGCAGCTTCATCCCGGTGGCGGTCGCCGCCATCATCGCCGAGGTCGAACGCACGCTGCTGCACCTGCCTGGGCCGATCTTCCCGTTCCAGGGCGGCATGGCGGTGTCGGTCGCAGGGCTCGGCGGCTGGGTGCTGATCGGCATCGCGGCAGGACTTCTCTCGGGGCTGCTGACGCAGATGGTCTATGCCTGCGAGGATGCTTTCCAGAAGCTGCCCATCCACTGGATGTGGTGGCCGATGATCGGCGGCCTTGTGGTCGGCCTCGGCGGGTTGATCGAGCCAAGGGCGCTCGGCGTCGGCTACGACAACATCGCCGACATGCTGGACGGGCGCACCTTGGCGGCCGCAGCGCTTCTGCTGCTCGTCGTCAAGGCCACGATCTGGTCGGTGGCGCTCGGTTCGGGGACCTCCGGCGGCGTTCTGGCGCCATTGCTGATCATGGGGGGCGCAATGGGAGCCGTGCTTGCAGGCGTGCTGCCGGCGGCCGATCCCGGCTTCTGGGCGCTGCTGGCTATGGCCGCGACGATGGGGGGCACGATGCGGGCGCCGCTGACGGCGACCTTCTTCGCGACCGAACTGACCGGCAACACGCATGTGCTGGTGCCGTTGATCGCGGCCTGCGTCACGGCGCACGCGGTGACGGTGCTGCTGATGAAGCGCTCGATCCTGACCGAGAAAGTGGCGCGCCGCGGCCACCATCTCGTGCGCGAATATCGCGTCGATCCGTTCGCCCTGACAAGGGTGCGCGAGGTGATGACGACGGCTGTCGAGAGCGTGCCGGCCACCATGACGCTGCATGGCGCCGCCGCATTCCTGACCTCGCCGGAGACGCGGCATCCCAGCTTCCCGGTCGTGAACGCCGAGGGCCATGTGCTGGGCGTCATCGATCCGCCGGCGATCCTGCGCTGGCGCCGCGCCGGCGTGCACAGGACCGCGACGCTGGGCGAATTGCTGTCCGGCGGCAAGGTGACGCTGGCCTATCCGGATGAATATCTGGAGGGGCTCTCGGATAAGCTGCTCCAGGCCAACGTCTCGCATCTGCCGGTCGTCGCGCGCGAGGATGCCAGGTTGGTCGGTTATGTCGGGTGGAAGGACCTGATGCGCGTCAGGTCGAAGAAGCAGGCGGAGGAGCGCGAGCGTTCGACCATGCTCGGCTTCGGCGCGCGCCGGACCAAAGGGCAGGGCGCCGCGTGATGCGCCGGAGTGCGAGGCATTTAAGCCTCCGCTTCAATTTTCCAGGTTCATCCGGCGCAAAGGCGACCGGCCGGCAAGCTGCGGACGGGTTCAGGTCCTTGCCGGCCCGGTCTTGGCCCAGGCCAGCACATAGAGCCTGAGCGCGGACGACAGGTTTGTTTCGCGCGGTCGGCCTTCGTCGACCTCCGCGACCAGCGCGGCAAGCGTCATCTTCCTTGCGGCGGAGATGGCGACGAGGTCGTCGTAGAACGGTTTTTCCAGCGAATAGCTGGTGCGATGTCCGCGGATCGTCACCGAACGTTTTTCAACCGGGCTCACCGCCGACCGTTCAACGGTCTTCCGGTCCGGCCGGCTTTTCGCGGCGATGACCGGCGACAAAATCCTCGCCGCGCTCGGCGACAAGTCTGTCGCGTTCCTTTTCGGCTTTCGTGCGGCCGTGCAGCGCGCGGTTCTGGCCGGCGACGCGTTCCTTCTCCGCCCGCGCCTTCTGCTTGCGGGCCTGGCGGAGATTGACGATGTCGGCCATGGCTCGGTTGCTTGCTGGAGACGGGCTATTTCTTGCGGAAGGCGTCGAGGGAGACGACTTCGGCGCTCTTGGAAGCATCGGCGGCGGCCGGCTTCTTCTCCGCGTCGTCGGCGTTTTTCTTCTTCGGCTCGGGTTTCTTTTCAGCGGCCACGGCGCGAGGCTCGGGAGCAGGGCGTGCGGGCGCTTCCTCGGCCGCCGCGCCTTCCGTCTTGACGTCGAACTCGAGCTCGAAATTCACCGACGGGTCGTAGAAACCGCGCACCGCTGAGAATGGGATTTCCAGCTTCTCCGGCACGTCCGAGAAAGACAGGCCGACCTCGAAGCCGGTGTCGGTCACCTTGAGGTCCCAGTACTGGAACTGGATGACGATGGTCATCTGTTCGGGATAGCGCTCGCGCAAGCGCGACGAGACGCGCACACCAGGGGCGCCGGTCAGGAAGGTGATGAAGAAATGATGGTTGCCGGGAAGGCCGGTGCGCGCCACCTCAGCCAGGACCTTGCGCATGACGCCGCGCAATGCCTCCTGGGCCAGGATGTCGTAGCGAATGTGGTCGTCGGCCATCGTCTGGTCGGGTTCCGTTGAATCGTCCGCATAGCTGTAATCAAGCTTGAGGGCGGCGTAAACCGCATATAGCGCTCGGTCGAGCGGCGATACCGCCGATTGCCGACGATTTGATCGCTCAGGCTTCTGCGAGGACAGGATGCCGTTCGCCGACGGCAACGTTCCGCCGGGCGCCGAAGGCACGCAGGAAAGTGCGCACGCCGTTGGTCGCGGAGCGCAGGACATCCTCCTCGCGCGGCGTGCCGCCGAGCATGAAGGTGGTCTGGAGCTCGGCGTTGACGAGGCCGAGGAACTGGCGCGCGGCCACGTCGGGATCGTCGATCGCGAGGTGGCCGCCATGCGCCAGCCGGGCGAAGCGGGCGGCAATCGCGGGCAATGTCCGGCCAGGGCCCTGTTCGAGCCATTCGGCGAACAGTTCGGGATAGCGCTCGCCCTCGGCCTGGATCAGCTTGCGCAGGAACTTGCCGTCGCGGCTGCAGATGCAATTGCGGTTGAGACGCACGGCAAAGCCGATCAGGTCGGCCTCGAGATCGACCGGCTGGTCGGGAAATGTGGCTATGGTGGCGAAGATGCCTGCGTTGCAGCGCTCGGTCAGGTCGCGCACAACGGCGATGAAAAGCCTCTCCTTGTCGCCGTGATGATTGTACACGGTCTGGCGCGAGACGCCCGCCTCGGCTGAGATCAGGTCGATATTGGCGCCGGCGAAGCCTTCACGGCAGAAGACGGACGCAGCCGCCTCGACGATCGAGACACGCTTGGCTTCGTGGCCGCGTGGCGGGAAAGTGTCAGGAGACACGCTGGTTTTCATGAAAATCTATATAGAGGTGATTGACGATTTAGACAAGGCTGTCTAAATTTGTTGACATTGAAAGTCGCGGTATTGGCTCCGAGAGAGAGTCGGAACGCGTCGGGATGGAACGTCCTTGGGTTCGAGCCGCACTAGCGGCGGCAGCCAGATCCGAAAGAAACCTATCATGAGTCCCAAATTCCTCCGCATCGCGGTCGTGCTCGGCCTGTTGTCCGCGATCGGCCCGTTCGCCATCGATATGTACCTTCCGGCGCTGCCGTCGATCGGCGAGGATTTCAAGGCCGGGACGTCCGCGGTCCAGATGAGCCTGCTGATCTTCTTCCTCGCCATGGGGGCGGGCCAGATCGTCGTCGGGCCGATCTCCGACATGGTCGGGCGCAAGCTGCCGCTCTACGGCGGGCTGGCCCTGTTCATGGTCGGCGGCATCGGCTCGGCGCTGGCGCCATCCATCGAATGGCTGATCGCTTTCCGTTTCGTGCAGGGACTGGGCGCCAGCGCCGGCATGGCGGTGCCGCGCGCCATCGTGCGCGACCTCCATACGGGCACGGAGGCGGCGAAGCTCATGTCGCTGCTGATGCTGGTGTTCTCGGTGTCGCCGATCCTGGCGCCGCTGACCGGCAGCCTGATCATCGAGGGCTTTGGCTGGCGCGCGGTGTTCTGGACGGTGTCCGGCGCGGCGGCGCTGGCGACGATCCTGCTGGCGACGGGTCTCACCGAGACGCGCCCGGTCGAAGAGCGGGCCGGGTCTTCCTTCGGCAGCGCGCTCAAGGGGTATCGCTTCCTGATGGGCGACCGCAACTTCCTCGGGCTGACGGCGATCGCCGGCTTCGCGATCTCCAGCTTCTTCGTCTACCTGTCGAGCTCGTCCTTCATCCTGATCGACCATTACGGGCTGTCGCCGTCGCTCTACAGCGTGTTCTTCTCGATCAACGCGGTGGCGTTCATCGGCATGTCGCAGCTTACCGGCACGCTCGCCAACCGATTTGGATTGCGGCGCGTGGTGCGCGTCGCCGTCACCGGCTACGCCACGACGATGGTGGTGCTGCTGGCGGTGATGGCCACGGGCGTCGACCGGCTCGACGTGCTGGCGGTGCTCCTGTTCATCGGCTACGGCTTCGTCGGCCTGGTCATTCCGACCACCTCGGTGCTGGCCATGGAGGAGCACGGCGCCATCGCCGGCACCGCTTCGGCGCTGATGGGCACGCTGCACTTCGCCATCGGCGCGGTCGCCATGGGCGTGGCCGGCCTGTTCTTCGACGGCACGCCGCTGCCGATGGTTGCCGGCATCGCCATCTGCGCGGTGCTGTCTTTCACGCTGGCGCAGTTCACGCTCGGCCGGAGCCGGGAGGCTGTCGAGGCTCCTGCGGAATAGCGATCGTCATTGCGAATTGGAGAGTTGGAAAGGCCGGGTCACCCCGGCCTTTTTCATATCGCCTCACGCGATTCCGGCTTCGGAGAGAATCATCCGCAGCCTTGTCTCGACCGGAGCGCGTGGCAGTTCGAGAAGCTCGTAACCGAGTTCCGCATAGACCTTGCTTACCGCCCGAAAGGTGCGTTCCGCCTCGTCGAGCGTCTGCTTTCTTTCGGTATCCTGCTCGAAGATGTCGGGCCAGGGCGGGGCGATGAAGACGCGCCTGTTGTAGCGGAAGCGGCGGGCCGCGTTGGCGATATGGTCGGGCACTGGCAGGCCGCAAAGCCTGAGATAGCCCATCGTGTCGGGAACGCCGCGATCGAAAAACACCGGCCCGGCTTCGCCGAGCGCCACCTGGTAGGAGCGCAGTTCCCACGACAGCATGAGTTCGGCGAAGAGCGACCGGTCGGCCCAGGGCAGGGCGGCGCCGCCGATCGCCTGCTGGTCGCGGATGATGCCACGTCCGGCCTCGGCCGCGGTGGCGAAGCCCCGCTTTGCCAAGGCTTCGATCAATGTGGTCTTGCCGGAACCGGGGCCGCCGGTCAGCACGAAGAATCGGTCGGAATCGTCTCGCATTGTCGTCCATCCGGAAAATGACGACAGGCGCGCTCGCAAGGACGCGCCTCGACCGGCCACGGATGGCCTGCGGCACGCCCGAAGCGTCCTGTCATGAGGGAAATGTGAAAGGGGAGAAGTGGAGGTTTCTGTTGCCAGGTACCTCCGAACCCCGCCTAGAAGTGCGAACCGCTAGGGCTTGATTTGAAGCGTTCGCGCCGCATTAAGCAGCGAGACGAGCTTCCGCATAGTTGTCGTTGGCAACTATAAGTTTAGCCCGATGACGGTGGTACAATGCCGGGCAAAAGTGCGATCTTTACACCTTCGTCGATCCTATTTCGCCCCCAGCAGAAGCCGCTCCGTCGCCAGAGCGGCTTTTGGTGGAGGCGCCGGGTACCGCCCCCGGGTCCGAACGGCTTATTTCATCGCCTGTTTATCGCCATAGTCGGTCAAGCCGACGAAGCGAATATAGGGGGGTGGCGCGAGAAATGAAAGGCCGCAATCGCGGTTTGTCGGTGATCCCAAAACGATGGCGCAAGGGTTGACTCGGGCGCGCTCTCACCACAAGCTTCGCGGCGGTGAGGAACTGCCACCTAGCGCACAAGTTGCGAAGCGCGCCACAGCCCTCATCGATCGCATTTTGGCGCCGACGAGGGGAAACCGATGTCCGACTATCTCGCAGACGTGAAGAAATACGACGCCTCGGCCAATGCCGAAGCGGTCGACAAGATTGTCAAGCATCTGGGCATCGCGCTCAGGAGCCGCGATTCGTCGCTGGTTTCCTGCACCGACCCGAAGGAGCTTGAGCGCGTCAGGGAAAGCTGGGTGGGCAAGAAGCTCGGCATTGCCGACGCGAAGAAGGCCGACGCCGCGATCGAGAAGGTGTGCAAGGCCATGCATGCCGACCATTCAAAGCACCGCGTCACCTTCTACTATCTGGTGGCGAAGGACCTCGGCAAACTCGGCTCTCTCTAGGGCTCTTCTGAAGCACTTTCTCGCCTGAAAAGTCTGCGACTTTCGGGTTCGTGCTGTAAGGTGCCGCCGCGATTTCCGTGGCGCGGCCTCCGGGGCGGGACGGAAACGCCGCGCCTGCGGAGCGTGTTGCTCTCCCGGCAAACATGGCTGAGGACGATCGGGGCATGCCTGTGCATGTCCCCGTTCATTCCCGGCGGCGGCCACCAGTTGTGCCGCTTGATTTCGAGCTGGTGGCGTGCCGGACCTGTGGACAGCATGCCCGCTTTGCAGTGTTCGGCGGCGTCTGCCTCGGCTATGATGACCCGACACTCGAATCGGGCCGGATTCCATGCGCCAGTATCTCGACCTCCTGCAGCACGTGCTGGACAACGGCGTTGACCGTGGTGATCGCACGGGCACCGGCACGCGCTCGGTGTTCGGCTACCAGATGCGCTTCGACCTCTCGCGCGGCTTTCCCGTCACCACCACCAAGAAGCTGCATCTGAAGTCGATCATCCACGAGCTCCTCTGGTTCCTGGCCGGCGACACCAACATCAAGTACCTCAAGGACCATGGTGTCTCGATCTGGGACGAATGGGCCGACGAGAATGGCGATCTCGGGCCGGTCTATGGCAAGCAGTGGCGTTCGTGGCCCGACGGCAATGGCGGCGTGATCGACCAGATCGCCAATCTCCTGATCGAGATCCGCCGCAATCCCAATTCGCGCCGGCTGATCGTCTCGGCGTGGAACCCTGCCGAAGTGGAGGCGATGGCGCTGCCGCCCTGCCATTGCCTGTTCCAGTTCTACGTCTCGCAGGGCCGTCTTTCCTGCCAGCTCTACCAGCGCTCGGGCGACATTTTCCTCGGCGTGCCCTTCAACATCGCTTCCTACGCGCTGCTGACGATGATGGTGGCGCAGGTCACTGGTCTGAAAGCGGGCGATTTCGTCCACACGCTCGGTGACGCGCATCTCTACGCGAACCATTTCGAGCAGGCGCGCGAGCAATTGCGGCGTACGCCGAGGACTTTGCCGACAATGCGTATCAATCCCGACGTGAAGGACCTCTTTGCCTTCCGTTTCGAGGACTTCCAGCTCGAGAATTATGAGGCCGACGCCTCGATCCGGGCGCCGATCGCGGTATAAGCGACGCCAGGTGGCGCGACCTGGTCGCCGGATAGGTTATCCGATCTCGAAGTCGCCTGTCTGCGGCGGCGCTATCGGCTTGAACAGTTCGCGATCGGGCTTCAGGTCCAGCAACGGCGTGCCGTCGACGCAATCCATGCCCTTCACCAGCAGAGTTGCTCCCTCGAAGCCGACGAGGGTGGCGATCGACGTGCCGATCGGGTTTGGCCGCACCGGCGAACGCAATGCGAAGGTGCCGCGCGTGCTGCCGTCATTGGCCGGGCTCTGCATGACAAGGTCGCGCCGCGACAGGTGCAGCCAATAGAGCACCTCGAGCCTTTCGAACGCTGCGACGCCTGCCAACGCCTCGCGCCACGGATCGAATACTTCGATCCGGCACACCGGACCGTCGGCGCGGCCCTGGCGCGGCGTTACCATCCGCGAGGTCCAAGGGGTGCGGATGACGCCGATGAACACCAGCCCCGCGTCGGTCGGCGGCGGCGGGGCGACGGCGCGCTCGCCCTGCCTGATCTCGTTTTCGCGCACCATGTCGTCAGTCGATGCCGACCATGACGTCCGACGCCTTGATCACCGCATAGGCCTGCTTGCCTTTTTCGAGCTTGAGGTCGGCGACCGCCTCATTGGTGATCGAGGCGGTGACGATGGCGCCGCCTATGTCGATGCGGACATGCGATGTGGTGGCTCCCTTGACGATCTCGGTGATCGTGCCTTTGAGGGTGTTGCGGGCGCTGATCTTCATATGAGGTCTCCCTTCGATCGTTCGCTGTATCCGGCAATCTTCATCGCGCGTCGCGCCGCTGGCAAGGGCCAAGGTCATGATCTCGGCGAAAAGCCTTCCCTTGTTATGTTCATCTGGATATATCGATCGTCAGGCTCTGGGCCGCACGGATTTCAAACCTGGGAGAGTTTCATGCTGACGCGCAAGGATTTCGGATTGAAGGCGATCGCCCTTGGCGGGCTCGCGGCGGCACTTCTGGCGGCGATGCCGGCTGCGCATGCGGAAGACAAGGTGGTGGTGTTCGCCGCCGCCAGCCTCAAGGACGCGCTCGACGCCGTCAACAAGGCCTGCGAGGCCGATGTCGGCGAGGCGGCCACGATTTCCTATGCGGCGAGCTCGGCGCTGGCCAAGCAGATCGAAGGCGGAGCGCCGGCGGACGTGTTCATCTCCGCCGACCTCGACTGGATGAAGTATCTCTCCGACAAGAAGCTGACCAAGCCCGACACCGAGGTGAAGCTGCTCGGCAACGAGATCGTTCTGGTGGCGCCGAAGGATTCGTCGGCCGAGATCAAGATCGAGAAGGGTTTCGACCTGTCCAAGCTGATCGGCGACGGCAAGCTGGCGATGGGTGACTTCAAGGCGGTTCCGGCCGGCAAGTACGGCAAGGCGGCGCTGGAATCGCTCGGCGTCTGGTCGTCGGTCGAAGGCAAGGTGGCGCAGGCCGAGAACGTGCGCGCCGCGCTGAAGCTGGTGGCGACCGGCGAGGCCGCCGCCGGCATCGTCTATGCCACCGACGCGCATGCCGAGAAGGGCGTCAAGGTGATCGGTACCTTCCCGGAGGATACGCATCCGCCGATCGTCTATCCGGTTGCCCAGACTGCGGAATCGAAGGACAAGGATACGCCCGCATTCCTGAAGTGCCTGCAGTCCGCGAAGGCTGCCGAGCTGTTCAAGGGGCAGGGCTTCACGGTGCTCGCACCCACCAATTGAGTTAGCCCGCGACGCATGAACTGGCTGCTGGATCTCACTCCCGACGAATGGAATGCGGTCCGGCTGTCGATCAAGGTTGCCACGGTGGCGATGCTGTTCAGCTTGCCACCGGGCATAGCGATCGCTCTCTTGCTGGCGCGTGGGCGCTTCTGGGGCAAGACGCTGCTCAACGGGCTGGTGCATCTGCCGCTGATCCTGCCGCCGGTCGTGACGGGTTATCTGCTGCTCATCACCTTCGGTCGGCGCGGTCCCGCCGGCGCCTTCCTGGCGGAGCATTTCGGCATCGTCTTCTCCTTCCGCTGGACGGGTGCCGCGCTCGCCTGCGGCGTGATGGGATTTCCGCTGATGGTGCGGGCGATCCGCCTGTCCATCGAGGCCGTCGACCGCAAGATGGAAGCGGCGGCCGGCACGCTCGGCGCCAACCCCGCCTGGGTGTTCGCGACCATCACCCTGCCGCTGATCCTGCCCGGCCTCATCGCCGGCGCGATCCTGTCCTTCGCCAAGGCGATGGGCGAGTTCGGGGCCACCATCACCTTCGTCTCCAACATCCCCAACGAGACGCAGACGCTGCCCTCGGCGATCTACACTTTCACGCAGGTGCCGGGCGGCGACGAAGGCGCGCTCAGGTTGACGCTGATCTCCATCGTCATCTCGATGGCGGCGCTTGTCGCCTCCGAGGTGCTGGCGCGCCGCATCGGCCGCAGGATGGACATCGAATGAGCCTCCTGGTCGACATCGCTCATCGGCAAGGCAGCTTCGGGATCGAGGCTCGCTTCGAAAGCGCCGGCCGGCTGACCGCGCTGTTCGGCCCGTCCGGCTCGGGCAAGACGACGCTCATCAACATGATCGCCGGGCTGGTTCGGCCCCGCACGGGGCGCATCGTGGTCGATGGCCGGGTGCTGGTCGACAGCGAGGCCGGCATCTTCGTGCCCAGGCATAAGCGGCGCATCGGCATGGTGTTCCAGGATGCGCGCCTGTTTCCGCATATGAGCGTGGCGAGCAACCTGCGCTATGGCCGCTGGTTCACGCCGGCGGCGGAGCGCTATGCCGACATGAAGGCCGTGGTGGAACTGCTTGGCATCGGCCAGTTGCTTGACCGCCGTCCGGCGAAGCTCTCGGGCGGTGAAAAGCAGCGCGTGGCGATCGGCCGGGCGCTGCTTGCCAGTCCGAAACTGCTGCTGATGGACGAGCCGCTGGCTTCCCTTGACGAAGCGCGCAAGGCCGAGATCATGCCCTACATCGAACGTCTGCGCGACGAGACCAAGATCCCGATCGTCTACGTCAGCCACTCCATCGCCGAAGTGGCCCGGCTGGCGAGCGACGTGGTGATGCTGGCGCAGGGAAAGGTGGCGGCCTTCGGCCCCACCACGGAGATCATGCGCCGGCTCGACCTTCTGCCGGCCGAGGAGAGGGGCGAGGGCGGCGCGGTGCTCGACATGAAGGTGCTGCGCCACGACGAGAACTTCGGCATGAGCGTGCTGGGCTCCGCCGCAGGCGAGATCCGCGTGCCGCGCCTGGCGATCGCTCCCGGAGCGCCGGTGCGCATCCGCATCCGTGCCCGTGACGTGATGGTTGCCACCGAGCGGCCGACCGGGCTCAGCGCGCTCAACATCCTGCCTGGCGAGATCGTCGCGATCGGGCGCGGCGAGGGGCCGACGGCCGAGATCAGCATCGACTGCAGCGGATCGGTCGTGCTCGCGCGCATCACCGAGCAGTCGCGCCAGGCGCTGAAGCTCGATGTCGGCGGCAAGGTCTTCGCCGTGGTCAAGACGGTGAGCTTCGATCAGGCCAATACCGGCACCGGTTTGCCGGTCCAGGCGGATATCTGACATGGCGGGGGCAATCGCTATGTCGAATTGGAATAACGGTATCGCCAAACGCCTTACGGGACTATCATGGGCGTAACTTGCGGAGGACAAGAATGCCGTCGCTGAGCTTGCGGATCAATCTCGACCCGGACGGACGCATCGGGCCGGGCAAGATCGAGCTTCTCGAGCAGATCGCCGCCTTTGGCTCGATCTCGGCCGCGGCGCGCGGCATGGAGATGTCCTACAAGCACGCCTGGGATCTCGTCGAAGACATGAACCGGGTGTTCGGCAAGCCGCTGGTCTCGGCACAGACCGGGGGGCGCAAGGGCGGCGGCGCGCAGCTAACCGCCGTCGGACTGGCTGTGGTCAGCCGCTTCCGAGCCATCGAAAGGGCTGCCGCGTCCGCCGCCGCCGTGCACATGGAGGCGCTGCAGGCGGAGATCGATGCGGGGTAGAGATTGGTCTGGTCTTCTACTGCCCTGATTTGCGCAGCAAATAAGTATCCATGATCCAGCCCTTCCTGCGGCGGGCTTCCTCGCGCGTCCTGACGATTTCGCCGCCAACGTCGCCGAGGCGGCCCGCGAGGATGATCTCGTCGGGGGTGCCGAGATAGGCGCCCCAATGGATGAGAAGATCAGGATCGTCCAGCGTTCCGAAGGCGCATTTGCCGTCGAGCATGACGACGACGCTGCCAGCGTTCTCCGGCATGCCTTCTTCCGTGAGGCGGCGGCCGGTGGTGATCAGCACGGGGTCGCCGATGCGGTTCAGCGCCATCTGGTGGCTCGCGGCCAGCGCCTGGACGGCGGTGATGCCGGGAATGACGTCGAGGGAAAAGGCGACATTACCCCGGGCGCGCACGCGCTCCAGGATGCGTAAAGCGCTGTCGTAGAGCGAAGGATCGCCCCAGATCAGGAAGGCGCCGCAACCGTCCTCCGCCACCTCGTCGCGGATCAGGCTTTCGTAGATCGCGGCGATCGCTTCGTGCCAGTCGTCGACGGTGGCGCGGTAGGATGGCGCGGGCTCGGCCCGCACCGGTACGTCGAACTCCACGCGGCGCGACCTGGGGTTGGTGACGAAGCGATCGCAGATGTCGCGACGCAGTTCGGCAAGATCGGTCTTGGCCGCGCCCTTGTCGGGAATGAACAGAACGTCCGCCCGGTTCAGCCCGTTGATGGCCTGCACGGTCATGTGTTCCGGATTGCCGGCGCCGATGCCGATGACGAGAAGCTTGCGCATGGCGATCTCCTGCCCGATCGGGGCGGTGCTGTCCAGACGGGCCGGCACCAGCCCGACGGTACGATGCGTCGGTTGCGCGCATCATCCCCCTCGAAAACCGATACCGATTTGCGGGGGCTTGCGTTAGGTTGGCGCCGACAGTTTCGCCGAGGGGGTTTTCATGTTCCGCAATGTCCTTGTCGCAGCCCTGATGGTCTCGGCCGCTCCGGCCTTCGCCAACGATTCCGTGGCCGAACTCGGGACGGGCGGCCTGATCCTGTCGCGCAGCGACGCGGTGACGATGAAAAGCGAGGATCTCTATATCTCGCCGGAGAAGGTGACCGTCGACTACGTCTTCCGCAATGACACCGACAAGAACGTCAATGCCATCGTTGCGTTCCCGATGCCGGACATCGAGGGCGATCCCAACGAGATGCCGGCCATCCCCAACGATCAGAGCGACAATTTCCTCGGCTTCGAGGTGACGATCGACGGCGTCGGCGTCAAGCCGGAGCTGGAGCAGAAGGCGTTCGCGCTGGGCATCGACATCAGCGCCGACCTCAAGGCGCAGAACGTGCCGCTCTATCCGTTCGGCGATGCCGTCAATGCCGCGTTGGCGAAGCTGCCGCCGGCCGTGGTCGCCGACTGGGTCGATCGCGGCATCATCATCGAGGACAGCGCCGATGACGGTTCCGGCTTCAAGACCAGCTATGCGCCGTTCTGGCAGTTGCGGTCGACCTATTGGTGGCGATCGACCTTCCCGGCGGGCAAGGATGTGCGCGTCTCCCATCGTTACAAGCCGAGCGTCGGCGGCACGTCGTCGGTCAGCTTCTTCTACGACGGCAAGTTCCAGGGCCAGTACGACGCCTACAAGACCAAGTACTGCATGGACGATGCCTTCGAGGGTGCGGTGCGCAAGGCCGTGAAGGAGAACGCCGACGGCTATCCCCAGTACTACGAGAGCCGCATCGCCTATATCCTGACCACGGGCGGCAATTGGGCGTCGGGCAGCATTGGTAAGTTCAAGCTGACCATTGACAAGGGCAATCCGAAGGCGCTGGTGTCGTTCTGCGGCGACAATGTCCGCAAGGTCGGTCCAACCACTTTCGAGATGACGGCCGACGACTTCTACCCCGAGCGCGACATCGACATCCTCATCCTCAATCCGGCCGAAAGCAGCAACTGATGGACGTCGTCATTCATGTCGCCATCGCCGAGAACGGCGTGATCGGTCGCGATGGTGGGTTGCCCTGGCGGCTGTCGACCGATCTCAAGCGCTTCAAGGCCGATACGATGGGCAAGCCCGTCATCATGGGCCGCAAGACCTATGAGGGTATCGGCCGTCCGTTGCCCGGCAGGCTGAACATCGTCGTGACCCGCGACCCAGCCTGGCGTGCCGAGGGCGTGGAAGTCGCCCATTCGCTGGCAGCGGCGATCCAGCTCGCAACTGTGCGCGGACGTTGCATGGCCGGCATCGACGAGGTCTGCGTCATCGGCGGCGGCGAGATCTACGCGCAGGCCCTGCCGCTGGCCGACCGGCTGCATGTGACCCATGTGCTGGCCCCGGTCGATGGCGACGCGCATTTTCCGCCGATCGATCCGGCCGTGTGGCATGCGGTGCGCTCGGAGGAGGTCGCCGCAGGCGAAAAGGACAGCCACGCCACGCGTCACACCGTCTACGAGCGGCGGCGATAGGCGCGCTGAAGGAGACAAAGGGTCGCGACCGCGTCAAAAAAGGCGGTCCGCGTTGAAAGCGCATCATGGCGTCCCTATAGAAGAACGACACTGAATTTCGCGCTGTTTTCTGGCGCCAGAGGGATTTTCAAGCGAAAGGATATTCATGCCCTGGAACGACAAGAGCGGTGGCGGCGGCCCTTGGGGCGGCGGCGGAAACGGCGGCGGACCCTGGGGGCAGGGCCCGAAGGGGCCAAGCGGCCCACAGGGCTCTCCTCCCGATCTTGAAGATATCATCCGCCGGGGGCAGGACAGGCTCCGGCGGGCGCTGCCGGGCGGCGGCGGCGCAAGCCCGGCTGTGTTCCTGCTGATCGCGGCGGCGCTGGTGGTGCTTTGGGCGTTCAAGGCCGTCTATACCGTGCAGCCGGACGAGGTGGCGGTGGAACTGCGCCTGGGCAAGCCGAAGCAGGAGCTGTCGCAGCCCGGCCTGCACTTCCTCTGGTGGCCGCTCGAGACCGTCGAGACAGCCAAGATTTCCGAGCAACTCGTCACCGTCGGTGGCGGCGCCAACAGCAACGGCGCTGGCCTGATGCTGACCGGCGACCAGAACATCGTCAACGTGCAGTTCTCGGTGGCTTACCAGGTCTCCGATCCGAAATCCTATCTGTTCGACGTTTCCGATCCGGACGAGATGCTGCAGCAGGTTGCCGAGAGCGCCATGCGCGAGGCGGTAGGCCGCCGGCCGGCCTTGGACATCTTCCGCGACGACCGCCAGGGCATAGCGTCGTCGGTGCGTGAGATCATCCAGTCGACGCTGGACAGCTACAAGGCAGGCCTGCAGGTCAATGCCATCTCCATCGAGGACGCGGCGCCGCCGCGCGAGGTGGCCGATGCTTTCGACGAGGTGCAGCGCGCCGAGCAGGACGAGGACAAGTTCGTCGAGCAGGCCAACCAATATTCGAACCAGAAGCTCGGCCAGGCGCGTGGCGAGGCGGCCCAGATCCGCGAGGATGCCGCGGCCTACAAGAACCGGGTCGTGCAGGAAGCCGAGGGTGAGGCGCAGCGCTTCATCTCGGTCTATGACGAATACGCCAAGGCGCCCGAAGTGACGCGCCAGCGTCTCTATCTCGAAACCATGGAGAAAGTGCTGAAGGATTCGAACAAGATCATCGTCGAGCAGGGTAACGGCCAGGGGGTCGTTCCCTATCTGCCGCTACCGGCATTGCAACCGAAAGTGCCGGCTCCGGCCCTGGGAGGAAACCAGTGATGGCCAACCGTCTTCCCATCATCGCCATTGTCGGCGCGATCATCCTGTTCCTGCTCTATTCGTCGGTCTTCGTCGTCAATGCACGCCAGCAGGCGCTGGTGCTGCGGTTCGGCGAGATCATCGACGTCAAGACCGAGCCCGGCCTCTACTTCAAACTGCCGTTCTCCTTCTTCGACGCCGATACGGTGCAGATGCTGGAGAATCGTGTCCTGCGTCTCGATCTCGATAACATCCGCGTCCAGGTTTCGGGCGGTAAATTCTACGATGTCGATGCCTTCATCGCCTACCGCATTTCCGACCCGCGCGTCTTCCGGTCCGCCGTCTCCGGCAAGATCGAACTGGCCCAGGCCCGGCTGCGCACGCGTCTCGACGCAGCCCTGCGCCGCGTCTACGGTCTGCGCGATTTCGCCGCCGCGCTTTCCGAGGAGCGCGTGGTGATGATGCGTGAGGTGCGCGACCAGTTGCGGCCCGACGCGACCTCGCTCGGCCTGCAGATCGAGGATGTCCGCATCCGCCGCACCGACCTCACGGCCGAAGTCTCGCAGCAGACGTATGACCGCATGAAGGCCGAGCGTCTCGCGGAGGCCGAGCGTCTGAGGGCGCGCGGGAACGAGGCGGCCCAGCGCATCCGTGCGCGCGCTGACCGCGAGGTCGTCGAGATCGTCGCCGAGGCGCAGAAGGAATCGGAGATCCTGCGCGGTGAGGGCGAAGCCCAGCGCAGCGCCACCTTCGCCGAGGCCTACAAGCGCGATCCGGCCTTCTTCGACTTCTACCGGTCGCTGAACGCCTATGGCACCGCGCTCGACAATACGGGCACGACGATGGTGCTGTCGCCGAACTCGGAGTTCTTCCGCTTCTTCCGCGATCCCAGCGGGGCGGCGGCTCCGGCCAAGCCGGCGACCACCCAGCCCGTGCCTGCCGTGCCACCAGCCACGGCACCGGCGCAGCCTGCCGCCGGCCAATAGGCCGTGCAGGATTTTCTGGCCGCCGTAGGCCTGGTCCTCGTCGTCGAGGGCCTGGTCTATGGCGGCTTTCCCGGTCTTGCCAAGAAGCTGGCCGGTGAAGTGCTGGCCATGCCCGAAGGGGCGCTGCGCTTCGTTGGCCTGGCGGCGATCGCCATCGGGGTCGGCATCGTCTGGCTGGTGCGTGGATAGCGCGCGCCCAGCTTTCCATGGCTGGAAAGATGCGACGACCGCGACGTCATTGCGGCTGGCGCGCACCGGGCAAGAGTTTATAGTCCGGCAATAACGGAGGATTTATCCTCCTCGGATAGTCATAGCCGCAAACGCGCCGTATTTGTTGCCAACATGACCCGGCGCCGGCGTGGCGAAACCGAAATTCGCGACATGGTGGAGCAGCGCAATGAGCGAATTCCGGATTCACAACCTGGGCACGCTCCCTTCCGAAGATCGATCCGGTTCTCGGGGGAATGCGTCAGCTCGATGCGCTTTTTCAGAAACCCGGGAGGCTTCTCGATGATATCCAAGACCCTTTGGCGCGCGGCCCGACGGACGGTCGTCGTCGGCGTGTCGGCACTCGTGCTCACCGCCGCCGTGCCGTCCTTCGTCGCGCCGACCATGGCGTCGGACGCGCCGCCCTCGGTGGCCGATCTGGCTGAGCGGCTGCTCGGCGCCGTAGTCAACATCTCGACCTCGCAGACCGTCAAGGGCACTGAAGGGCCAGGCGCGGTGCCGATGCCGCAGCTGCCCGAAGGCTCGCCCTTCCAGGACTTCTTCGACGATTTCTTCAAGAACCGTGGCGGCGACAAGGACAACAGCGCCCAGAAGGTTCAGTCGCTCGGCTCCGGCTTCGTCATCGACGCCGCCCAGGGCATCGTGGTCACCAACAACCACGTCATCGCGGACGCCGACGACATCGAGGTCAATTTCTCCGACGGCATCACGTTGAAGGCGACGCTGGTCGGCACCGATCCGAAGACCGACGTGGCGGTGCTGAAGGTCGACCCGAAGGGCCATAAGCTGACGGAAGTGAAGTTCGGCGATTCCACCAAGATGCGGGTGGGCGACTGGGTGATGGCGATCGGCAATCCGTTCGGCCTCGGCGGCACGGTTACTGTCGGCATCGTCTCGGCCCGCAACCGCGACATCAATTCCGGGCCTTATGACGATTTCATCCAGACCGACGCGGCCATCAACCGTGGCAACTCCGGTGGCCCGCTGTTCAACAGCAGCGGCGAGGTGATCGGCATCAACACGGCGATCATCTCGCCCTCCGGCGGCTCTATCGGCATCGGCTTCTCCATTCCCTCGCAGCTTGCTGCCGGCGTCGTCGACCAGCTCCGCCAGTTCGGCGAGACGCGGCGCGGCTGGCTCGGCGTGCGCATCCAGCCGGTGACTGACGACATCGCCGAAAGCCTCGGCATGGCGACCGCCAAGGGCGCGCTGGTCGCGGGCGTCATCAAAGGCGGCCCGGTCGACAATGGCAGCATCCAGGCGGGCGACGTCGTCATCAAGTTCGACGGCAAGGATATCCACGAGATGCGCGATCTGCCGCGCGTCGTGGCCGAAAGCCCGGTTGGCAAGGCGGTCGACGTTGTCATCGTGCGCAAGGGCGTCGAGCAGACGGTCAAGGTGACGCTCGGCAGGCTGGAGGACGGCGAGAAGCTGGCCAATGGCGAGGATGCCGGCAAGGCCAACCAGGGTACCGACGACAAGGCCCCGGCGGTTTCGACGGCCTCGGTGCTTGGCATGACGGTGGGCGAGCTCAACGACGACACCCGCAAGAAGTTCGGCATCGGCGCCGACGTCTCCGGCGTCGTCATCACCGACGTCGCCAAGAATTCGGCGGCGGCCGAGCGCGGAATCCAGCCTGGTGAGGTGATCACCGAGATCGCGCAGGAATCGGTTGCCACGCCGAAGGACGTGATGGACAGGATCGGCGCGCTGAAGGAGCAGGGCCGCAAGAACGCGCTGCTGATGCTTGCTTCCAAGACCGGCGAGCTGCGCTTCGTGACCATCCGCATGGATTGACGCCAGGTGCCTGGCGGCGATGGACAGGAACGGGATGGCCCGGTGGCGTCGCCGCCGGGCCATTTCTTTTAGACCGATCTCTTCGTTCCGCCTGGCGGCGTCAGGTCCGCGCGGCTTTCCAGTCGGCGCGCGATAGCCTGTAGAACACATGCCGCCTGAGCCTGGGATGGCTGTCTGGGATGTCCGGATGGTCGAAGTCGGTGGAGGGATCCCTGGTCATGCCGATGCGCTGCATGACCGCTGTCGAGCGATGGTTGTCGGCGACGGCGAAGGAAACGATCTCCGCGAGGTCCAGCGTCTCGAAGCCTAAGGTTAGCCAGGCCCGCGCGGCCTCGGCGACATAGCCCTTGCGCCAGAATTCGGGCGCCAGGCGCCAGCCGATCTCGATGGTGCCGGCGGGCAGGAAGGGCAGGTAATCGGTTCCGGTGATGCCGACGAAGCCGATGCACTGGCCCGTGGCCGCGATCTCGGCGGCGGCGAAGCCATAACCGTCACGGTCGATGGTCTCGCGCAACTCGTCCATCTTGGCGTCGGCCTGCCTGCGATCGCGGCGGAACGGAAAGAACTCCATGACGCGGTCGTCGGAGTTGATGCGGTGGAAGAGCTCGCGGTCGCGATCTTCCCAATTGCGCAGGATCAGCCGTTCAGTGCGGATGGGTTTCAGGCTCACGCGGCAAAGTCCTCCTGGCGATAGCCCTGCATGTAAAGCAGGGCCGTCAGGTCGCCATGGTCGATGCGCACCTTGGCCTGCGCCGCCACCGTAGGCTTCGCATGGAGCGCGACGCCGACGCCGGCGAGGCGGATCATATCGAGGTCGTTGGCGCCGTCGCCGACGGCAATGACATCGGAGGGCGCCAGGCCGAGGCGGGCGCAAATATCCATCAGCGCCTCGGCCTTGGCGGCGCGGCCGAGGATGGGCTCGGCGACGGCTCCGGTGAAGCGGTCGTCGTGTTCGATCAGGCGGTTGGCGCGATTTTCCTGGAAGCCGAGCTGCGCGGCGATACGGCTGGTGAAGACATCGAAGCCACCGGAGACGAGGGCCGTCCAGGCGCCGTAGGCCCGCATGGTGCGAACGAGCGCCGGGCCGCCGGAGGCGAGCGTGAGGCGGTTGGCGACGATCCGGTCGACCACGGCGGTCTCAAGCCCCTGGAGCAACGCCACCCGCTCGCGCAAGGCCGGCTCGAAGGCGATCTCGCCATTCATCGAACGCGCGGTGATCGCCGCGACGCGGTCCTTGACGCCGATCTCGTCGGCCAGTTCGTCGATGCATTCCTGGTCGATCATGGTCGAATCCATGTCGGCCAGCAGGATCTTCTTGCGGCGCCCGGCCGCCGGCTGGACGATCACGTCGACCGGTTCCGAGCCGAGGGAGGCCCGCAGGCTGTCGGCGATTTCGGCGGATGAAGCCGTCTCCGGCAGGTCAAGATCGCAGGCGATTCCCTCGGCCAGCCAGCGAACGGCGCTTGCGCCGGCGGCCCGTGACGCCATATTCGCGAGCGACGGCGTGAGGATGCGGTCGGCAGGACGAGACACGAGGGTGGCGATCAGCGGCATGGACAATTCCGGAGGGCAAGCGGGCGAAGGCCGCGTGAAAGACGCGATCCTGATAGCCGGGCCGACCGCCAGCGGCAAGTCGGCGCTGGCGTTGGAACTGGCCGAGCGCAGGGGCGGCGTTATCGTCAACACGGATTCCATGCAGGGCTATTCGGTGCTCGACGTGCTGACGGCGCGCCCGACGGTCGACGAGCAGGCCCGCGTGCCGCATCTGCTCTACGGGCATGTCCACCCCACCATCCCCTATTCGACCGGGGCCTGGCTGCGCGACGTGACGCGGTTGATCGACGAGGAGGCGTTTTCAGGGCGGCGGCCGATCTTTGTCGGCGGCACCGGCCTCTACTTCCGCGCGCTCGCCGAAGGCATTTCGGAAATGCCCGAGATTCCCACCGCCGTGCGCGAGCGCTGGCGCTACGAGCTGGCGGAACATGGTTCGGCAAAGCTGCATCGCATCCTGATGCGCGAGGATTCGGCCGCCGCCATGACGCTGCGGCCGACCGACAGCCAGCGCATCGTGCGCGCCTTGGAGGTGCTGGAGGCTTCGGGACGCTCGATCCTCGCCTGGCAGGCGGCGCGCGGCCGGCCGCTGATCGATCGCGACACGGCGCGCTTCTTCGTCATCGAGCCTGAGCGCGCGGCCCTGGTCGAGCGTATCGAGACGCGCTTCGACCGGATGCTCGACAAGGGCGCGTTGGATGAGGTGCGGAACCTCGCCGCCCTCGATCTTGACCCGGCGCTGCCGGCGGTCAAGGCGATCGGGGTTCGCGAGCTGCAGGCGGCGCTCGCCGGGGAAATCAGCTTTGACGAGGCGATCCTGCGCGCGAAGATCGCGACCAGGCAATATGCCAAGCGCCAGGCGACCTGGTTCAGGCACCAGCTTGGGCCGGAATGGCGACGTTTGGAACCCGCCCAGGCGCTTGGCGTCATGCTGGACGCCACTACAACCGCTACAACCCTGGAGGGTTGACGTTTCGGAAACACCTCTAGCTGCGGTTGTCCGGGTTAACCCTCCGTAAGGCCACCCGTGCCATAAGGTCCGCGGGGTGGTTGCATGGGGAGCAGATGCGTTTCCACAAGGCGGAATCGGCGTTCTTCGTCTTTATTTTCGTGATCCTGGCCGCCGGCCTGGTGACGCTCCACGCCTATGTCCTGCTGCAGTCCTTCGCCATGGATCTCGACGCGCCGTCGCGGCTGGCCGAGCTCAACTATCTCAACAAGCTGCTGTTCGCGACCGGTGTGCTGCTGGCCACCGCACTGTCCTTCGGCATCTTCTTCATCTATCCGCTGATCCGCAGCCAGGCCAGGGAAGAGGGCAAGCTGCGGGCAATGACCGTTTCGCTCAGCGCCCGTTCGGAGACGCTGGAACAGGCCGCGCTGACCGATGGCCTAACGGGCATGCAGAACCGGCGCTATTTCGACGACGCGTTGAAGGAGTACCTTGAGGAGTTCCGCCGCATCGGCAAGCCCGTGGGGTTGATGATCCTCGACCTAGACCATTTCAAGCAGGTCAACGACACGCATGGCCACGATGTCGGCGACGAGGTGCTGAGGGCCGTCGCCAACTGCCTGAAGGACATGACGCGATACCATGATGTCGTGGCGCGCCTCGGCGGCGAGGAATTCGCTGTCGTCACGCCCAACATGGATGCCGAGCTGCTTTCCAAATTCGCCGAGCGCATCCGCAGGGCGGTCGCCAACATGACCGTGCTGTCGGGCAATGTCCGGCTGAAGGTCACCACCAGCGTTGGCCTAGCCGTGTGGGACCGCAAGGAAACGGCGGAGGAATTCTATCGCCGCGCCGACCGCCAACTCTATGAAGCCAAGAGGCAGGGTCGCAACCGCGTCTGCGCCTGAAATCCTATCAGGAGATTCGTGAGGCCGGCGCGCTTGCGCTCAGGCTTCTCGACGCCGACACCAGTCGACTCGGCCTGACGGATTTGCCCTCGCTCGCCAGCGAGGCCGCAATCTCGAAGTTCGATTCGGCTTTCCGATAATGTCGCTCAGTCGGTCTTCGGACGCAGGCCGAAGGTCGACGGCTTGAGGCCGTAGCGCATGTCGAAATCATCGTCGGGCTGCATGCGTGGCGCGGCGGGCTTGCGATAGTCGGGATCGCCGGCCTGCCGGCTGGTGTCGACCGCTTCGGCGAAGGCGATGGCCTGCTGAGGCTTCGGGATGTTGCGCAGGCGCTCGACGATGGAGACCAGGTCGACTTCGCCGCCGGCCGTGTTCATGGCGGCCTGCTCGCGCTTGATCGCGCCCGGGATCAGCTTCTCCGGCAGTTTTTCGAATTTCAGGCGCATCGTCGTCGCCACGCCTTCGCCGAAGGCGATCGCCTCGCGCTGCCCCATCGAGGACAGGAAGGCCAGCGTTGACGCCGAGGAATCGGCGATCGCCGAGCGGATGATCGCCTGGTCCTGTTCGTTGGCAAGGCGCATGGCGAAGAAGGTCGAGCATTGCGACAGGATGGTCGGGTCGAGCTCGCCGGGCCGCTGCGTGACGACGCCGAGATAGCAGCCATATTTGCGGCCTTCCTTGGCGATGCGCGACAGGGCGTGGCGGGTCGGCGCGAAGCCGAGACGCGGATCGGCCGGCATGTAGCGATGCGCTTCCTCGCAGAGCACCAGGAGCTGCAGCCGTCCCTCGCTCCACAGCGCGAGGTCGAAGGCAAGGCGCGCGAGCACCGAGCAGACCGAGTTGACGACCTCCGACGGCATGCCGGCCATCTCGAAGCAGGTCACCGGGCGGCCGTGATGCGGCACGCGGAAGATATTGCCGATCGTCTCGTGGATGGTGTCCTCGATCAGCCGCGAGTTGAACATGAAGCGATAGCGCGGATCGGCCGCCGCCGATTCGATGCGTGTCTTCAGGGATTTCAGCGTCGGCCGGTCGTTCTTGCTCTCCAGCAGACCCATGCGCTCGTCGATCTGCTTGATCAGGTCGACGATGCGGTATGGCATCGGCGTGTCGGCGGTCAGCGCATCGGAGCCGCGGCGCACGAAGGCGCCTGAACCGGGATTGCGATAGAGGTTCTTGGCGACGGGGATCAGGTCGCGGAGCGCGTCGACCTCTTCCGGGACTGTTTCGCGTCCCCGGAACAGCACTTCGGCGAATTCCTCCAGCCTGAACATCCAGAACGGCAGGTCGAGGGTCGAGGAATCGACCTTGACGGAATATTCGGGCAGCGAGGCCGCGAACTCGTTATGCGGGTCGAGGATGAGGATGCGCAGATCCGGTCTTGCCTCTATCGATTTGCGCATGAGCAGCGACACGGCCGTCGACTTGCCGACGCCGGTGGTGCCGACAATGGCGAAGTGGCGCGCCAGTGTATCGTCGATAGCGATGTTGGCGGTGATCGCCTCATCCTGCGACAGCGCGCCGATGGTGATGGAATGGCGACCGGCCAGATCATAGACAGCCTGCAGGTCGCGGCTGCGGATGCGATGGGCTATGGCGCCGATATGCGGATAGGAGGTGATACCGCGATCGAAGATCGGCTTGGCGCCCGGCTCGACCGCGTCTCGCACCTCGCCGATCAATTCGACGCGCACCTCTATCGGGTTCTGTCCCTCGCTGCTCCAGGCGCGGTCCGACTTGCCGATCTCGTAAACCAGGCCGACGGTGCGGGTGGCGCCAAGGTTGATCGACACCATCTTGCCGACGGTCCACTGGCCGGTGACCGCGCCGTCGGCATCCTCGGCATAGGCGCTGATCGTGGCGCGCGCGCCGTCGCACTGCACGACATTGCCCAGGATGCGCTTGTCGTTCTGGTCGGCTCCACGCCGCTCCTGCAACGTCCCTTCGCCCGCGGCCGTTTGGCGCTCGATAAACATCAACAGGCAACCCCATTTCCCCTGAAGATCGATGCTTAGCCGGTCGCGGTTAAGGTCGGGTGAGGTCGCATGGTGTAGCGGCCCTTAACGCGATCGCGACAATTCGCCCGATGCCGCTCTTCCCCTTGTCGCAAAGTTCGATATATTGGAAATATGAGCGATATAGCGAACGATATCTCCTCCACCATCGGCAAGCGCATCTACGCTGAGAGGGCGATCAGAAACTGGTCGCTCATCGAACTGGCCGATCGCTCCGGGGTGTCGAAGGCCATGCTGAGCACCATCGAGCGCGGCAAGACAAGCCCGACGGCGGCGCTGCTGGTGCGCATCGCTGCGGCATTCGGGATGACGCTTTCGACGCTGATTGCCCGGGCCGAGCGGCAGGGCGGGGCGGTGTCGCGCGAGGGCGACCAGCCTGTCTGGCGCGATCCGGCGACGGGCTATGTCCGGCGTCATCTTTCGCCGGAATCGGACATGCCGCTCGAATTGGTCCGGGTGCGTCTGCCGGCGGGAGCAAGAGTTGCCCTTCCGGCCGCGTCCTACGCTTTCATTCGCCAGCAGATATGGCTGGTCGCGGGGCAACTGGAGTTCACCGAGGGCGATATCGTGCACGCCCTCGGCCCCGGGGACTGCCTGGCGCTCGGAGCGCCGGCTGATTGTGTTTTCCATGCTCCGGGGCCGGAGGATGCCGACTATCTCGTGGCTCTGGTCAAGGGCTGATCCATGGCGCGTCGGCCGACCCGTTCGCACAATGGCGGCCCGCCGCTCGACGACTACAAGGGACCGGCCTGGGGCAAGGGAGACGCCTATCGCTTCGTCACCTGGCGCGCCGCCCATGCGAAAGCCTGGAAGTCGACCAGCCGCGAGGTGATGCTGATGCGTCAGGACAAGGCCGAGCGGCTGGGCCTTACCTATGAGGAATACACGCTCGAACTGCTGGAGCGCGGGCGCCATCTGCAGGTCGAGGATGCCGATCGCATCGCCGAGATCCGCCGTGCCCGCAAACGCAGGCGGTTCAGCCACTTCGATTGACCACCTTCCGGATAGACAGGGATACACGCACATGAACCCGATCGAGATCAGGTCGCTTCCCGCGACCGCAGCCACGGAAACAAGGCTGGCGGCACTGCTCGTCGAGACCGTCGCCTCGGGGGGATCGGTGAGCTTCATGCACCCGCTGGCCCCGGATGATGCCTCGGATTTCTGGCGCCGGTCGCTGGAGGCCGCGTCGCGAGGTGAAAGGGTGGTGCTCGGCGCCTGGGATGGCGAGCTTCTCGCCGGCACGGTGACACTTCTGCTCGACTTTCCGCCCAATCAGCCGCACCGGGCCGAGATTGCCAAGCTGATGACCCGGCTCGACTATCGGGGGCAGGGCGTGGCGACGCGGCTGATGCGGGCGGCCGAGGCGCTCGCGATCGAGAAAGGCCGCACGCTGCTGGTTCTCGACACGGCCAGCGAGGAGGGGGCGGCCGGTCTCTACGAGAGGCTGGGCTTCACGCTTGCCGGCGAAATACCCGACTTTGCGTTGAAGCCGCATGGCGGGCTGACAGGCACGCTCGTCTATTGGAAGCGTATCGGACGGAACTGACGGAGGTCAGGCCGCGAAGCGCGTGAGCAGCCAGCGGCGGAACTCTCGCTCGGCGTCGGTCAACCGACGCCCGGTCGGACGGGTCAGGAAATGTCCCGAGGTGCTGGTCAGTTCGAAGCCGGAAAGCGGCAGCAGCGTTTTGTCGGCGAGAGCCGCGTCGATAAGCGGCCGTGATCCCAGAAGGATGCCGGCGCCGGCCTTCGCGGCCTCCAGGGCGGCGACGAAACTGTCGAAGCGGTGCGCGCGGGCGGTGTGGCCGGCAAGGCCGGCGGCGGCGAACCATTCCGCCCACATCTCACGCGCGCCGGCAACGAGCAGCAGCGGGCGCGACGTCCAGTCCGGATCGACGGCCAATGCCGGGCTGGCGACCGGCAGCAGTCGCTCCACCGTCAGCCGATCGGCCTCGCGGCCGGAGAAGGCGCCGTTTCCGAAACGTATGTCGAGCACGCTTCCCGGCTCGTCATAGTCGGCGGGGCGATGGATGGTCACCACATCGAGGCGCAGGTGCGGAAAGTTGACCGCCAGGGCGGGCAATGCCGGCACCAGCATCAGCAGGGCGAAGGAGATCGGCACCCTCAGCGTGACGGTCTGCACAGCGCGCGGCTCGAACAGCTCGCGGGTGCTGTTGCCGATGGTGGCGAAGGCCGACTGGATGTGAGGGAGGTAGGCGGCGCCTTCCGGCGACAAGGCGACTCCCCTTGCGAGGCGCGCGAAGAGGCGGACCTTGAGCCGTTCCTCCAGGAGGCGGATGTGCTGGCTGACGGCGGCTTGCGTGAGGCCGAGCTCGGTTGCCGCCGCGGTGAAGTTGGACAGCCTCGCGGCGGCCTCGAAACTGCGCAGCCAGTCGAGCGGAGGCAGGATGCCGGCGCTCCCTTTAGTCATCATGATTTTGTGGCCTTAGGCGCAAAAATGATAATTTGATTTATGCCTTGGCCGGCCTCAGCATGCAACCGAAACCCGGCGCTGCCGGCGGTAACGATGAGACGGAGGCAAGCCATGTTGACCGGCGCGGTGATCGGCGACGAAGGGCAGGTGATCGAACTCGAATGGCGTGATGGGGCGCGTGCGCGCTTCCATGCCATGTGGCTGCGTGACAACGCGCTGGACGACAAGACGCGCAGCGCCGGCAACGGCCAGCGGCTGATCACCATCCTGGATATTCCGGCCGACACGAGGATCGGTTCGGCCATGGTCAAGGCGGGCGCGCTGGAAGTCGGCTTCGTGCCGGAGGGGAAGACGGTGACGTTTCCCGCGGCGTGGCTCCGGGATCACGCCTATGATCGCGCCGAGACGCGCCAGCCCGGTTGGACGGGAGAAACGGTGCAGCGCTGGACGAAGGCGACTATGCAGGATCGCGTGCCGCGCGCCAGCCTGGCGGCGGCGAGCCGCGACCGTTCCGTGCTCAGGCAATGGCTGGCGGCCGTGCGGGCCTACGGTTTTGCCGTGATGGACGGGGTACCTGCCGAATCCGGCGCGCTCTGCAAGGTGTCGGACCTGTTCGGCTATATCAGGGAAACCAATTACGGCCGCTGGTTCGAAGTGCGTGCCGAGGTCAATCCGAGCAACCTCGCCTACACCAATCTCGGCCTTCAGGCGCATACCGACAATCCCTATCGCGACCCCGTGCCGACGCTCCAGATCCTGTCCTGCATCGAGAACACGGTGGATGGTGGCGAATCCAGCGTCGTCGATGGCTTCGCTGTCGCCGCCGCGCTGCAGGCCGAAAATCCCGAAGGCTTTGGGCTGCTCAGTTCTTATGCCGCGCGCTTCGAATATGCCGGTTCCTCGGGCGTGCGGCTGCAGGCCAAGCGCCCGATGATCGAGCTCGGCCCTGATGGCGAACTGATCTGCATCCGCTTCAACAACCGCTCGCTGGCGCCGGCCGTCGACGTGCCGTTCGCCGAGATGGGCAAGTACTATGCCGCCTACCGGCGCTTCGCCGAATTGATCGAGGACCCCGCGTTCGAGGTCACGTTCAAGCTGGAGGCCGGGCAGGCCTTTATCGTCGACAACACGCGCGTCATGCATGCGCGCAAGGCGTTTTCGGGCAGCGGCAAGCGCTGGCTGCAAGGCTGCTACGCCGACAAGGACGGGCTGCTGTCGACGCTGGCGGCGATCGAGCACGAATTCAAGGAGGCGGCGGAATGAAACCGGACGAGCTCAACACCGGCAACATCGTCGAATTCATCGCCGATATCTTCGAGCGGCGCGGCGCCGAATCCTATCTAGGCGAGCCCGTCACTATGTCTGAGCACATGCTGCAGGGCGCCTGGCTGGCCGAGCAGGAAGGCGCGCCCGACGAACTCGTCGCGGCGGCGCTGCTGCACGACATCGGCCACTACACCAGCGAGTTCGGCACCTATTCGCCCGATGATACCGAGGACAAGCACCATGACGAGGCGGGCGGTGACGTGCTCGCTCCCTTCTTCCCGCCCGTCATCGTGGAGTGCGTCAGGCTGCATGTCGCGGCCAAGCGCTATCTGTGCGCCACCGATCCCAGCTATTTCGGCAAGCTATCGCCGGCCTCGGTCCACACGCTTTCCCTGCAGGGCGGCCCGATGAATGCCGAAGAGGTGGCGGAGTTCCGTGGCAACCCGTTTCACGAGGAGGCGGTGCGCGTCCGCATCTGGGACGAGGGCGGCAAGATCGCCGACATGAAAACGCGCGCTTTCCGCGACTACGTGCCGATGCTGCAAGGTGTGGTTAAGCGCTACGCCTACGAGAAGGCGATTCCGCAAGATCTCTGACGGATACGAGGACGGGATCTTCGCGCGAGATCGAGGCGCACCGCGGCTGCTTAGCGCGTCTCAACGGACGCGGGGTGGTCGTTGGCCCTAGGAGCAAACGCGAAATCGCGGACGCGCCGGCGATGCCGGAGCGTTCGCGCAAACGTGATTCGATGCGCCGCATTGCGGCCATCGAACCTTTCGACAGTGCGGGCGTAAACCGGTGCCACCAGAGAAGGGCATGGCGGCTGCCGGGAGTTTCTGGATGCAGAGATTCTGGAGCACGTCATGCACAACACCTTACATCGTTCCGTTGCCCGTCGAGGGCGTATTGCCATGCTGGCGCTGGTCGTGGCGCTTGGCGGGAGCGTCGGCAGTCCGCTGGCGCTTCCTGGGTATCAGGCGGCCCACGCCGCCGAGATTTCCATCGTCGTTCACGAGAGGCTTGGCCGCTACGGGGCCTGGCGAACATCACAGCGTTTCGGCGAAGTCTGGGTGCCCACCGTTCGCGCGCAATGGCGGCCCTATACAGAGGGGCGCTGGGTCTGGACCGACGAGGGCTGGTACTGGGAGTCGGCCGAGCCGTTCGGCGACGTCGTCTATCACTATGGCCGTTGGGCGTATGACCCCGACTATGGCTGGGTGTGGGTGTCCGGCGATGTCTGGGCGCCGGCCTGGGTGGTGTGGCGCGAGGGCGGCGACGATGTCGGCTGGGCGCCGGCACCGCCAGAGGTGGTTGATGTCACTTTCGAGGATGCGTGGTGGAGTTTCGTACCGGTCGCGGCAATCGGCGCCGTCGACCTGGTACGGGTGATCCGCCCGGTCGAGGAGAACGTCACCATCGTGCGCAACACCACGATCATCAACAACAACACGGTGGTGGTCAACAACAACGGGCCACGGGTGCGGATGGGCAACCAGCTTGTCGCGATCAATGCCGGGCCGCGGCTGGACCGTTTCCCGAAGCCAGTGCTTGCCCAGATCAAGGCTGGCAAGCTGTCGCCACCGAACAAGGGTGAGTTCGCGGCAGGGCGGCTCGACCTGTCCAAAGGCCCGGCGATCAAGAAACTGGCCGGCAATGGAGTGTCGCCGGCTGGTGCCAATGCCAATCCGAACGCCAGCGGCAATGCAAATGCCAATGCGAGCGCCGGCGCGGGCCAGCAGAACCACGACCGCAAGAAGCTTCCTGGAAAGATGGCATCCTCGCCCGGAGTTGCGGCGGCGGGTACACAGGCCGGTGGGCTGAACCCGGGCACGCAACCGCAAAACCTCAAGCGCCACACCGTCAAGCCGGGCGAGAACGGTGCCACGCAGCAGATAATGCAGCAGCAGGCGTCCGGCCCCAGGAAGCCGCATCAGCAGATGCAGGTCGCGCACACGCAGCAGCACCGGCCGCCGCAGGAACAGCATACTCAGCTGCATCGCCAGGAACTGCATCGGCCACCGATGCAGATGCAGGTGAAGAAGCCGGCCAAGTGCGATCCCCGCGTCGAGCGCTGCAAGCAGGGCTGATCTCAGGAAGGCCAGGACCATCGCCAGGCTTGTCGATCGAAAAGAAAAGGCGCGGGCTTGCCCGCGCCTTTTCCGTTGATGCCGCCGTTACCTGCTAGCGCTTGTGGTGCACCTGCTGCAGGCCATAGACCGGCGTGGGGACGCCGACCTGCCGTGCCTTGAGCTGCAGCGACAGATATTGCGAATAGTGGCGCGACTGGTGGAGGTTGCCGCCATGGAACCACAGGGCTTCCTGCTGGGTCGGCTTCCACATGTTGCGCTGCTCGCCCTCCCATGGACCGGGGTCCTTGGTGGTGTCGGAGCCGAGGCCCCAGACCTTGCCGACCTTGTCGGCCACCTCCTGGGAGATGAGGTCGGCCGCCCATCCGTTCATCGAGCCGTAGCCGGTGGCGTAGATCACGAGATCGGCGGGCAGCTCGGTGCCGTCGACGAACTTCACGCCTGTCGGAGTGAGTTCCTGAACCGCCGCGCCCGGACCGCTCTTGAGCTTGATCGAACCGTCGATGACCAGGTCGCATGCGCCGACGTCGATGTAGTAGCCGGAGCCGCGACGCAGGTATTTCATGAATAGGCCCGAGCCGTCATCGCCCCAGTCGAGGAGGAAGCCGGCCTTCTCCAGATCCTCATAGAACTTGGCATCCCGCTCCTTCATCTTCTCGTAAAGCGGGATCTGGAACTCGTGCATGATGCGGTAGGGCAGGGACGCGAAGATCAGGTCGGCCTTGCGCGTCGTCATGCCGTTCTCTACCGCCTGCTCGGAGTAGAGCGAACCAAGGCCGATATCCATCAGCGTGTCGGACTTGACGATGTGGGTGGAGGAGCGCTGCACCATCGTCACGTCGGCGCCGCCTTCCCACAATGCCGCGCAGATGTCGTGGGCAGAGTTGTTGGAGCCGATGACGACGACCTTCTTGCCGCGATATCTGTCCGGGCCTGGATGGTTTGAGGAATGCTGCTGCTCGCCGGTGAAGATGTCCTGGCCCTTGTATGTCGGCCAGTTCGCCTTGCCCGACATGCCTGTGGCCAGCACGAGCTGTTTGGGCTTGAGCACGATCTCCTTGCCGTCGCGCTCGACGACGATGGTCCATTCCTTGGTCTTCTCGTCGTATTTGGCCGACTTGGCCGTGGTGGAGGACCAGTAGTTCAGTTCCATCACCCTGGTGTACATTTCAAGCCAGTCGCCGATCTTGTCCTTGGGCGCGAAGACCGGCCAGTTCTTCGGGAAGTCGATATAGGGCAGGTGATCGTACCAGACGGGGTCGTGCAGGCAGAGCGACTTGTAGCGCTTGCGCCAGGAATCGCCCGGACGCTCGTTCCTCTCGATGATGATGGTCGGCACGCCGAGCTGCTTCAGCCGCGCGCCCAGCGCGATGCCGCCCTGGCCGCCGCCGATGATGACGGCATAGGGCTGCCTGCTGTGTCCTAGCTCGGCGATCTCGTCGTCGCGCTCCTCGCGCCACGTCTTGCGGTCCTTGCCGTGGCCGTGCTTGGCGCCGAGTGGGCGGGTGAAGCCGGCTTTTTCCTCATGTCCCTTCAGCTCGGCGATGGTGGTCAGGAGCGTCCAGATCAGGTCGCCCTTGAAGCGCACCAGTCCGTAGCCGCGCGCCACCTCGGTCTCGAAGGTGATCCAGGCGGTGACGATGCCGCCGTCCTCGCTCGCTTCCTCGCCCTTGGCCACGGCCCAGCCGGTCGGCTTGGTGGCGGCCAGCGTGGCCTTCAGCATGTCGCGCACCTGGTCGCGGCCCTCCATCGTCTTCAGGTTCCAGGTGAAGGTGACGAGGTCGCGCCAGTAGCAGTCTTCCTGGAAACAGTTGGCGGCCGCATCGACATCGCCGCCTTCCAGCGCCTTGCCGAACTTGTCGAGCAGGGCCTGCGCCTTGGTGGTGGGTGTTCTCTCGAGCATTTGTTCTCCTCCGCTTGCTAGAGTCGGGGAAGTGGCAGCAAATGGCGTGCCAATCGTGACGCAGGAACAGAAACCACAATGGAATCAAAGCTCTGAGATGATCCTCTCGGCGCCATACCCTGTTGCGTCCTGGTGTTGCATGCCACGGCGCGCCACAGCCGCCGCCACACTGGAGATGACACTTCGCGGGACTGCCATCTCCTTCGAAGACTTGCTTGCGAGCCGTGTCCCGAACGGCCCGCTATGCCCTAGTTCGGCGTCTCCAGCTGGAGCCGCTTCATCCGGCGATGTACCGTCGTGCGGTCGACGCCCAGTCGTCGCGCCACCTCGGAGATATTCCAGCCAGCTTCCGCGAGGGCATCCCGCAGCGCCATGCGTTCTTTCTCGGGAGAGGGAGGACGCCGCGTTGCCGAGACGACCGCAGGCGGCGCCAATGACGCCGTCACCGGCTCGCCGAAATCTGGCAGGTCGGCTGGCTGGATGGTGTCGTCGTCGCAAAGCGCCAGCGCCAGGTCGATGGCGTTGACGAGCTCGCGAATGTTGCCGGGCCAGCGGTGGCGGATCAGCGCCAGCCGCGCCGCCGGCGAGAGTTTCACAGGCCGGCCCGCAAGGCGCGCGCGCTGGCTCACCAGCCGGTCCAGCAGCCATTCGAAATCGGTGCGCTCCCGAAGTGTCGGCAAGGTCAGCGCGGCCGCGTTCAGCCGATAGAACAGGTCTTCGCGGAAACGGCCTTCGGCGACCAGCCGCCGCAGATCGTGATGCGAGGCGGAGACAATCTTGATGTCCACGGATCGGGGCTCGGTGCCGCCAACCGGGATCAGCTCGCGCTCGGCGATCACGCGTAGCAGCCGCGACTGCAGCGGGTAGGGCATGTCGCCAATCTCGTCGAGGAACAGCGTGCCGCCGTCGGCGTTCTCGATCAGCCCCTTGCGTCCCTTGGCGGCGGCTCCGGTGAAGGCGCCGGCGACGTGGCCGAACAGTTCGCTTTCGATAAGGTGCTCGGGGATAGCGGCGCAATTGATGGCCACGAACGGGCCTTTTCGCCTCGAACTGTCGTGGATCGCCCGGGCGAGGTGCTCCTTGCCGGTGCCGGTCTCGCCATGGATCAGGATCGGAATGGTCGTGGGCGCGAGCCTTGCGGCCCGCAGTTGCAGCGCGGCCATGCCCGGGTCGCCGGCGGAAAGCTCGGCTAGCGGCTTCGATATTGTCTCGACGGGCACACGGCGCCCGGTGAGCGGCTGCGGTTCTATGGCGTGGGCGAACAGGGCGCTGCCATTGCGCCCGAACACCAGCCTCTCCTCGGTCGGGCGGCCGCGCGTCAGATTGGGGAGATCGTCGACGCCGATCTCCAGATAGCGCGAGATGGGTTGTCCAATCGGCGGGGAGCGCTTCCAGTCGACGCCGCCGGCCTGCGCCAGCAACAGCGCCCCGCCGCGCGTCGTGCCCAGGATGCGGCCCGAGGCGTCGAGCGCGATGGCCGCCTCGGGGTCGACATCGAGGAACTCCGGCGAACGCGAAAAGCGCAACACCCATTCGGAATGCATCTGCGCCATCAGGTTGGCGAGTTCGATGCGCCGCGCGGACGCCGTCACCAGGTGCATCGCGAGGTTCTGGCTGACCTTCGGTTGAGGCGAGCGCAACAGCGAGATGTCCAATACCGCCGTCAGTTCGCCCCTGGTGTCGAAGATCGGCGCCGCCGTGCAGGACAACGGCGTGTGGGTCGTGTCGAAATGGTCCGTCTGGTGGATGGTCATCGCCTCGCCGGTGACGATGCAGGAACCGACGCCGCAGGTGCCGGTTCGGCTTTCCGACCATTCGGAACCGAGATAGAGGCCAGCCTTGCGCAACTGGTCCATGAACAGGGGATCGCCAAGGAAGTCGACGGTGACGCCCTTGGCGTCGGCCAGCAGCAGAACGTAGTTCTGGCCCGCGACCTGCTTGAACAGGGTTTCGAGGCCGCTGCGGGCAATGGCGATCAGTCTTTCCGACTGCTCGCGGTGTTCGCGCAACTGGGTGTCTGGGACGATATAGGCCTCCGTCGGCCGCGCCGGGTCCAACCGGTGCGTGTCGATGCAGCGCAGCCAGGACTGCACCACGACATCATCGCGCGCCGAGCGCGCGCCGGACAGCACCTGCTCGATCTCGCGTATATGCTCCCTTTCGCCAGCCATGCGTCCTCCTCGCAGCCAACGTCATGCCGTCTTCCCGGCGCTGGGCGCTTTTGGACGACGCCTGTTGGCCGCATAGTGGTGCCTCCGCCGCATGCGCTCAACTGTACTATGGTAGCGCGCGGGGCCGCGTCTTCACAGGCGGGTGATTTCGGGCCGAACCCCCATTGACGAGCTTGCATGTTCGCCCTTATTGTCCGCCCCCATGAAAACGGCACTCATTCTCGTAGGAAAGCGCGTGGGCAAGGCGGTGTAACCGCCGGGCGAAAACCTCCCATGCGCATCACACAGGCTCCCTCGGGGGCCTTTTTTATTGCCCGAAATCGAACTAAACGACCAGCAAACGCCCCAAGGCGAACAAACGGGACCAGACCGATGAGCAGTGGACAGAACGAGCGGCGCGAAATGACGGGCGCCGAAATGGTGGTGCAGGCGCTGAAGGACAATGGCGTCAAGCACATATTCGGCTATCCGGGCGGCGCGGTCCTTCCGATCTACGACGAGATCTTCCAGCAGGACGAGGTGGAACACATTCTGGTGCGCCACGAACAGGGCGCGGGTCACGCCGCCGAAGGCTATGCCCGCTCGACCGGCAAGGCCGGCGTGATGCTGGTGACGTCCGGCCCCGGCGCCACCAATGCGGTGACGCCGCTGCAGGACGCGCTGATGGACTCGATCCCGCTGGTCTGCCTCACCGGCCAGGTGCCGACCTCGCTGATCGGCTCCGACGCGTTCCAGGAATGCGACACCGTCGGCATCACGCGCCCCTGCACCAAGCACAACTGGCTGGTCAAGGACGTCAACGAACTGGCGGCGACCATCCATGAAGCCTTCCATGTCGCCACCACCGGCCGGCCTGGCCCAGTTGTCGTCGACATCCCGAAGGACGTGCAGTTCGCCAGGGGCGTCTATGTGCCGCCGCAGACCGCGCCGCGCACCAGCTACCAGCCCAAGGTCCAGGGCGACCTGGAGAAGGTGAAGGCGGCGGTCGAACTGATGGCCGGCGCCAGGAAGCCGATCATCTATACCGGCGGCGGCGTGATCAATTCGGGTCCAGAGGCCAGCCATCTGCTGCGTGAACTGGTCGACCTGACCGGCTTCCCCATCACCTCGACGCTGATGGGCCTCGGCGCCTATCCGGCCTCCGGCAAGAACTGGCTGGGCATGCTGGGCATGCACGGCACTTACGAAGCCAACATGGCCATGCACGATTGCGACGTGATGATCTGCATCGGCGCCCGTTTCGACGACCGCATCACCGGCCGGCTCAACGCGTTCTCGCCGAACTCGAAGAAGATCCATATCGACATCGATCCGTCCTCGATCAACAAGAACGTCCGCGCCGACGTGCCGATCATCGGCGATGTCGGCCGCGTGCTGGAAGATCTGGTGCGGCTGTGGCGGGCGACCGCCAAGACCGACAAGAAGGCGCTCTATCCCTGGTGGGAGCAGATCGCCAAATGGCGCGCGCGCGATTCGCTGGCTTTCAAGCCGAACGCCGACGTGATCATGCCGCAATACGCCATCCAGCGGCTCTATGCGCTGACCAAGGACATGGACACCTACATCACCACCGAGGTCGGCCAGCACCAGATGTGGGCGGCGCAGCACTACCACTTCGACAAGCCGAACCGCTGGATGACCTCGGGCGGCCTCGGCACGATGGGCTATGGGCTGCCGGCGGCACTCGGCGTGCAGATCGCGCATCCCAATTCCCTGGTCATAGACATCGCCGGCGATGCTTCCGTGCAGATGACGATCCAGGAGATGAGCGCCGCCGTGCAGTACGAGGCGCCGATCAAGATCTTCATCCTCAACAACCAGTACATGGGCATGGTGCGGCAATGGCAGCAGCTGCTGCACGGCAACCGCCTGTCGCATTCCTACACCGAGGCGATGCCCGATTTCGTCAAGCTGGCGGAAGCCTATGGCGGCCACGGCATACGCTGCGAGAAGCCGGGTGACCTCGACGACGCCATCAGGGAGATGATCTCGGTGAAGAAGCCGGTGATCTTCGACTGCCGCGTGGCGACGCTTGCCAACTGCTTCCCGATGATCCCGTCCGGCAAGGCGCATAACGAAATGCTCCTGCCCGACGAGGCGACGGACGAGGCCGTGGCCAACGCCATCGACGCCAAGGGCAGGGAACTCGTCTAGGCCCCGTCGGCTCTTCGCACATTGACCCGCACCGGCGACGGACCCACCAGACACAGGAAAAGACCATGGCTCAGCACCTTCAACCCACCGGCTCCGCCTACTTCATCGCCAAGGAAACGGAAAAGCCCGAGATCCACACGCTCTCCGTGCTGGTCGACAACGAGCCGGGCGTGCTTGCCCGGGTCATCGGCCTGTTCTCGGGGCGCGGCTACAACATCGAGAGCCTGACGGTCTCGGAAACCGAGCACGAGAAACACCTGTCGCGCATTACCATCGTCACGCGCGGCACGCCGCATGTGCTGGAGCAGATCAAGCACCAGCTCGAGCGCATCGTGCCGGTCCATCGCGTCGTCGACCTCACCGTGCGCTCGCATGAATTCGGCCAGGATCGGCCGCTGGAGCGGGAACTGGCGCTGGTCAAGGTGGCGGGCACCGGCGAGGCTCGTGTCGAGGCGCTCAGGCTGGCGGATGCCTTCCGCGCCTCGGTCATCGACGCCAACACCGAGCACTTCATCTTCGAGATCACCGGCAAGGGTTCGAAGCTCGACCAGTTCATCGCCATCATGAAGCCGCTCGGGCTGGTCGAGATCTGCCGCACCGGCGTGGCGGCGATGAACCGCGGCCCGCAAGGGATGTAACCACCACGCGCGGCAGTCCCGTAGGTGCCGTCGCGATAGCAGTCGCGCCGCGGCGGCTGCCGCGGCAGAACAGTCTGCATTCGACGTGTCGGCCAAGAGGCATTCCGAGTCCTCGAAGACCCCTAGTCATCGTCTCGAGGACGATTGCGGTGAAGACTGGACCAATCAAATGCCGTGGCGCCGGACGCTGGACCGATTTAAGTCAGCTCTGCTGACCTAGTGACCCCGATGCCGCTCGATACCTTTCTTGCCCTGCTGGTGTATGCCTTCGTGACCTCGGTCACGCCGGGGCCGAACAATTTCATGCTCCTGGCGTCGGGCGTGAATTTCGGCTTTACGCGCACCATTCCGCACATGCTGGGCATCGGCATCGGCTTCCTCGTGCTGCTGCTCGCCGTCGGCTTCGGGCTCGGCGCGGTGCTGACCGCGTTCCCGATGTTGCACAACGGCCTGAAGGTCGCGGGCAGTGCCTATCTCCTCTATCTCGCCTGGAAGATCGCGTCGTCGCGTTCGATGGGCGGCAAGGGAGAGGAGAGGGCGCAGCCGATGCGCTTCCTCGACGCGGCGGCGTTTCAGTGGGTCAATCCGAAGGCGTGGGTGATGGCTGTCACCGCCATGGCCGTCTACAGCAATGCGGACCGTCCATATCTTTCGGTCGTCCTCGTGTCGGTCGCATTTGCCGTGGTCAATCTCCCGAGCGTGTCGGTCTGGGCCGGATTTGGCATGGCCTTGCGCGGCTTCCTTTCCGATCCGACGCGGCTCAAATGGTTCAACATCGCCATGGGCGTGCTGCTGGCGGCGACGCTCTGGCCGATGCTGCGCTAATACCTTCGCAGGTTCGGAAGATCACTTCATCTGTTTGATTTGGCGCCGTTTTCTGCGCTGTGGCTGTGTGCCCATCGCAGGGAAAGGCATGGCCAGGAAAGGCGCCGCCGGCCGTCCCGCATTGCCCGCGGACCGTTAGCTGCCTCTTTATTGTGCGCTGCACATTAAATCTTCGTAATGGCGGATTTTGGCCCTTTTTCGCCTTCGGCTTGCGCTATTTATCAGACCAAATCACGGCAAGTCGCCGCGATTTCAGCTATAGTACGACCACCGGATAGCGGCGTGTCGGACCAAGAGGGTCTTTTTGCGATGCGTGGGAAAGTCGGGCTTGGGGTGATCGCTGTCGCCTGTATCGTGGCCGGCGGGCTGTATTTTTCGCCGGCGACAATGAGCAAGCTGCGGCAGATGCTGCCCATGCAGCAGGCCTCGGCTCCGGCCGCTTCGGCGACGCCGGCGGCCGCGTCCAACGGCGCGCGCTCGATCTCGATCGTCGCCGCGACGGCCTCGACCGCCGACTTTCCAATAAGGCGCTACGCCATCGGTTTCGTGTCCTCGCCCGCCGTCGTCAGCATCAACCCGCGGGTTTCGAGCCAGATCGTCTCGATCGCGGTCAAGGACGGGCAGATGGTCAAGGCCGGCGACGTCCTGTTCACCCTGGATGACCGCGCGCTGAAGGCGCAGCTTGCCAAGGACCAGGCAACGTTGGCCAAGGACCAGGCGCTGCTGGCGAGCTCGCAGGCCGACCTCCAGCGCGCCAAGGATCTCGTGGCCAAGCAGGCGGGCACGCAGCAGACCTACGACCAGGCGGCCGCGGCGCAGAAGGCGGCGGCTGCTACGGTCGAGGCCGACAAGGCCACCATCGACGCCGACAATGTCCAGCTCGGCTTCGCCACCATCACGGCGCCGATCTCGGGACGGCTGGGAGCGATCAACACCGCCATCGGCAATCTCGTAAACACCAGCAACGGCAACAGCAGCACGTCGACGCCGCTGGTCACCATCACCCAGATGGATCCGCTGCAGGTGAACTTCAATCTGCCCGAAAGCGACCTTGCCTTGCTGCACAAGGCGCTGGCGCACCCCGAAGACGGCGCGGTGACGCTGACCAAGGATGGCGATCCGACGCCGATCGGCAAGGGTACGCTCGATTTCGTGGACTCCAGCGTCGACACCGCCTCCGGAACGATCGCGACGCGGGCAAGCCTGCCAAATCCGGATCTTTCGCTATGGCCCGGCCAGTATGTGAATGTGATCGTCAACGCCGGAACCATGCCGCAGATGACTTCGGTGCCGACCGTTGCGGTGCAGCCAAGCCAGAAAGGGCCCTTCGTCTACGTCGTGAAGCCCGACAACACGGTTGAGATGCGGCCCGTGCAGGTCGCGCTGACCGAGGGCGACAACAGCGCCATCAGCCAGGGGCTGAAGAGCGGCGAGCGCGTGGTGGTCGAAGGCCAGACAAGGCTGAAGAACGGCGCGGCGGTCCACGAAGGCAAGGCGACAGCGTCCAATGGCGACACGTCGGCGCCGAAGGTCGCGGAGGCTGACAAGCCCGGCGAGGCGAAGCAATGATCTCCGAATTCTGCATTCGCAGGCCTGTCGCCACACTGCTGATGTCGTTCGCCCTGATCCTGGGCGGACTTTTTGCCTACAAGTTCCTGCCGGTGGCCGCGCTTCCGAGCGCCGAATTCCCGGTCGTCAACGTTTCCGCCCAGTTGCCTGGCGCTTCGCCGGAAACGATGGCTACGTCCGTGGCGACGCCGCTGATCAAGCAGTTCGCGACCATCGCCGGCATCGATTCGATCTCGACCACCAATTCGCTCGGCTCGACGTCGATCGCCATCCAGTTCGTGCTCAACCGGGATATCGACGCAGCCGCCGCCGACGTGCAGGCGGCCATCGCGCGAACGCAGAAATCGCTGCCGCCGGAAATGACCAGTCCACCGAGCTACCGCAAGGTGAACCCGGCCGACGCGCCGATCCTGCTGATGTCGCTGGTGAGCGACACTATTCCTCTGACCGACCTCGACGCCTTCGCTGAAAACGTCATCTCGCCATCGCTGTCGACCATCGACGGCGTCGCCCAGGTCTCGATCTTCGGCCAGCAGAAATACGCGGTGCGCATCCAGATCGACCCGACCGCGCTTGCCGCGCGCGGAATCTCGATCGACCAATTGCAGGCGGCGATCGCCTCGGCCAACAGCAATACGCCGCTCGGTGTGCTGCAGAACAGCAAGCAGCAGCTGACGATCACCGCGAACACGCAACTGACCAACGCGGCCGGCTTCTCCGACCTCATCATCGCCACCAAGAACGGGCACCCCGTGCGCTTGGGCGAGGTGACGCGCGTCATCGATTCCGTTCAGACGACGACCACGGCAAGCTGGTATGACGGCACCCGCGCCATCATCATGGCGGTGCAGCGCCAGCCCGACGCCAATACGGTGGATGTCGTCGATCGCGTCAAGGCGATGCTGCCGTCCTTCCAGGACCAGATGCCGGCGGCGGCGAGCATCAAGCTGCTCAACGACCGCTCGACCTCGATCCGCGCCGCCGTCGACGACGTGCAGTTCACGCTGCTGCTCACCATCGCGCTGGTCGTGCTGGTCATCTTCGTCTTCCTGCGCCGCGTGACGGCGACCATCATTCCCGCCGTGGCGGTGCCCATTTCGCTCATCGCCACGCTGGGCGCGATGTTCCTGTTCGGCTTCTCCATCGACAACATATCGCTGATGGGCCTGACGCTGGCGGTGGGCCTCGTGGTCGACGACGCCATCGTCATGCTGGAAAACATCTTCCGACACATGGAGGAGGATGGCCTGTCGGCCATGGACGCGGCTCTCAAGGGCGCGCGAGAGATCGGTTTCACCATCATATCGATTTCGATCTCGCTGGTGGCGATCTTCATTCCGGTGCTGCTGATGGGCGGCGTGATCGGACGCATCTTCAACGAGTTCGCGGTGGTCGTGACCGTCGCGATCCTGGCGTCGATGTTCGTGTCGCTGACGCTCACCCCGATGCTGTGCTCGCGCCTGCTGTCTCTCTCCGCCGCCGACCGGCGGGCGGCGCATGACCACGCCCAGAAGCAGAATTTCTTCATGCGCGGCTATGACTGGCTGTTGAGCTTCTGCCTGCGCCATACCTTCCTGGTCTTCCTCGTGTTCGTCGGAACGGCGGCGGCATCGGTCTGGCTCATCCAGGTCTCGCCGAAAGGCTTCTTCCCGCAGGAAGATATCGGCCAGATCTCCGTCACGACGATTGCGCGCCAGGACATATCGTTCGATTCCATGGTGAAGCTGCAGGACCAGGTGGCCGGCGTGTTCTCCCACTCGCCCTATGTCGATCACGTCGCCTGGTCGGTCGGCAACGGAAACAATGCGCTCAACCAGGGTCAGCTCTATGTCCAGCTGAAGGGCAAGGACCAGCGGCCGGACATCGACAAGGTGATGTCCGACCTGCGCAAGCAGCTTTCCGGCGTCTCGGGGATCGAGACCTACATGCAGCCGGTGCAGAACCTGCGGCTTGGGTCGCGGCAGTCCGCCAGCGCCTACCAGTTGGTCGTCCAGGGGCTGGATACCGGCCAGACGGACATCTGGGCGCAGAAGCTGTCCGACGAGATGACGGCGAACCCGAAATTCTTCACCGACGTCACCAACGACCTGCAGAACAACGCCTTGCAGGCCTCACTCGTCATCGATCGCGACAAGGCGGCGAACCTCGGGGTCGATACCGATACGCTGCGATCCAGCCTCTACGGCGGCTTCGGCACCGAGCAGGTGTCGACCATCTTCGGCTCCGCCGACAGCTACGAAGTGGTCATGGAGCTCGATCCGAAGATCCCGTGGTCGCCCGAGCGGATGCTTGCAATCCAGGTGCGGACGGCCAGCGGCAGCCTGGTTCCGCTGGGCGCTTTCGCGCGCGTCGACCGTACGGCCGGCGCCCTGACGGTGAACCAGCTTGGCCAGCTTCCCGCGGTGACGATCTCCTACAACCTGCCGCAGGGCGTGGCGCTCGGCGACACCGTGACCGAGATCAATGCGCTGAAGGACAAGATCGGGATGCCCAAGGCGATCTCGACGACCTTCGCGGGCACGGCCAAGACGTTCCAGGATTCTCTGGCGAACCAGGGCCTGCTGATCGGCGGCGCGATCCTGACGATCTACATCGTGCTGGGCATACTCTACGAGAGCTTCATCCACCCGCTCACCATCCTGACGGGGCTTCCGTCCGCAGTGCTCGGGGCGCTGATCGCCTTGCGGCTTGCCGGCATGGATCTCTCGGTCATTGCCGTCATCGGCATCCTGATGCTGATCGGCATCGTCAAGAAGAACGGCATCATGATGATCGACGTCGCGCTCGAATTGCGACGCGAGGGCATGTCGGCGACCGAGTCCATCCACAAGGCCTGCCTGATGCGCTTCCGTCCGATCATGATGACGACGCTGGCGGCATTGATGGGCACGATCCCGATCGCGCTCGGAACGGGCGCCAGCGCCGAGCTGCGCCAGCCGCTCGGCGTCGCCGTCGTTGGCGGCCTCGTCGCCTCGCAGGCGCTGACACTGTTCGTCACGCCGGTGATCTATGTTTATTTCGAGCATCTGTCCGGCTGGCTCGTCGGTCTCTGGCCGAAGCGCAAGAGCGAGCTGCATCTCGTCGATACCGGCGAGCAGCCCTCGCTGTTCGACGCCGAGGACAACGAACCCCAGAAGGCCGCCGCCGAGTAAATTTTCCTCCGGCGGGCCTTCTGGCCCAAGCCGCCGTGCTTGCCGGCGGCGGGGCGTGCACGTAATTTGCCGTCATGTCCCACGATCATGATCACGACAACGAACTCGATCCGTTTGCGGCGCGGGTGCGCGCGCTGGAGACGATCCTGGCCCGCAAGGGCCTGATCGATCCCGCGGCCATCGACGTCATCGTCGACACATATGAGACGAAGATCGGTCCGCGCAACGGCGCCCGGGTGGTGGCCAAGGCATGGTCCGACCCCAATTATGCGGACTGGCTCCGCCGCGACGCAACAGCCGCGATCGAGTCGCTGAGCTATACCGGCCGGCAGGGCGAGCACATGCAGGCCGTCTTCAATACGGAAGAGACGCACAACCTCGTCGTCTGCACGCTGTGCTCCTGCTATCCGTGGTCGGTGCTCGGCCTGCCGCCCGTCTGGTACAAGGCGCCGCCCTATCGCTCGCGCGCGGTGATCGATCCGCGCGGCGTGCTGGAGGAGTTCGGGCTGACCTTGCCGGCCTCCACCCGTATCCGCGTCTGGGATTCTACCGCCGAGCTTCGCTACCTGGTGGTGCCGGCGCGGCCGGAGGGCACCGAGGGCTGGAGCGAGGACCGGCTGGCGGAACTGGTCAGCCGCGACGCCATGATCGGCACCGCGCTGGCGAGGGCTGCCGCATGAACGGCCCGCACGATCTCGGCGGGCAGATGGGTTTCGGGCCGGTGGCGCCCGAAAAGGACGAGCCGTACTTCCATGCCGAATGGGAAAAGCGCGCGCTTGGCGTGACGCTGTGCGCAGGCGGCATGGGCGCATGGAACATCGACGAGAGCCGGCACGCTCGGGAATCGCTGCACCCGGCCGACTATTACGCATCCAGCTACTACCAGATCTGGATCAAGGCGCTGGAGACGCTGCTCAAGCGGCATGGGTTCATCAGCGAGCGCGATCTCGCCGCCGGCGAGGCGGTTGATGCGGCCGCGGCGCCGAAACGGGTGCTGAAGGCCGCGGACGTTCCCGCCGTCCTCGCCAGGGGCGGGCCTTGTGATCGGCCGGTCGAGGCGCCGGCGCGTTTCAAGGCCGGCGATCCTGTGCGCACGAAAAACTTCCATCCGGTCGGCCATACGCGCCTGCCACGCTACGCGCGGGGCAAGCAAGGCGTCGTCGAGGCCGTACGCGAGGGGTTCGTCTTTCCCGACAGCAACGCGCATGGCCGGGGCGAAGACCCGCAATGGGTCTACACCGTCGTCTTCGACGGCACCGAGATCTGGGGTGAGGCCGCCGATCCAACACTGACGGTATCGATCGATGCCTGGGAAAGCTACCTTGAGCCGGTCTGATCAGCCTGAAGCCGGCATGGCGCCCGATGCACCGGTCTTCGCCGAGCCGTGGCAGGCACAGGCCTTCGCCATGACGGTCGCGTTGCACGACCAGGGGCTGTTCTCGTGGGCGGAATGGGCGGAGGCCCTGTCGGCGGAGGTCAAGAAGCCCGACGCGGCCGTTGACGGTCATGACTACTACGAGCATTGGCTGGCGGCGCTCGAGGGCCTGCTCGCCGCCAGGGGGCTGGCCGACCGCGATGACGTCGACGCCATGGCCGAGGCTTGGGAGCGGGCCGCCCACGCGACGCCGCACGGCAAGCCGATCCTGCTGGAAAACGATCCCGAATTCAGATCCGGCGGGTGAGGGGTCGTGCGCTGCCTCTCCGGCGGCGCGCCTCGCAACATCGCCCTTCGCACCGAGAGAATGCATGTACCTGGCGGAGATCCTGTCCATCGGCGCGGCGCTTTGCATCGCGACCAGCGGCATGCTGGCCGGCGAGCTTTCGGGCCGCGTCGACGCCTTGACCCTGACGCGATGGCAGACATTCGCAGTGACGGTCGCGACCGGCGCCGCCGCGACCGTCGCGGGCGGCTGGTCGGGGCTCTCGGCGTGGCAGGTCGGCTATCTCGCCGCTTCGGGCATCTTCGGGATATTCATCGCCTCGACGGCCTATATTTCCTCCATCTTCGCGCTCGGGCCGCGTCTGGCGCTGCTGATGTTCTCGCTGACATCGCCCTTCGCGCTGGTGATGGGCTATACGATCCTTGGCGAGCGGGTCGGCGGCGTCCAACTGGCCGGCGTCGCGCTGGTGATCGCGGGCATCGTGCTGGCCATCCTGTTCGGCCGCCCCGCCAAGGCCCAGCCTGAAGGCATATTTCCGACGCCGCCCATTGAAAAGCCGGTCCTGCCGGCGCGACAGATGACCTTGCCGGTCGGTCTTGGCTTCGGCCTGCTGGCGGCGCTCGGCCAGGCGGCCGGCACGCTGGTGGCGCGGCCGGTCATGGCCTCGGGCGTCGATCCGTTCGTGGCTATGGCGATCCGCACGGGCGTGTCGACCTTGCTGTTCCTGCTCCTGGTCTTCGTCCCGCTGCCCGGAAACGGCAAGCGGCCGAAGCCCTCCGCGCGGATCCTCGCGATCGGGATTTCCGGCGCCCTCATCGGCACCGGTATGGGCATGTCGCTGCTGATGGCGGCGCTGGCACGCGGGCAGGTCGGCATCGTCTCGACGCTGTCGTCGCTGTCGCCCGTTCTGGTACTGCCGATGGTGTGGCTGCGCACCGGCGCCAGGCCGGCCGCGCCCGCCTGGGGCGGCGCGCTACTGGCCTTCGCCGGAACCTCCCTCATTGCCATGGGCTGACAGCAGGTTTCACGCTGGCGCTTGCCTTCGTGGCGCGAATCCGCTCACACGGTCCGATGGAATTTTCACCGCAGCAGGATGACGCGCTGAAGGCGGTCGCGGCCTGGCTTAGGGCCGGCAAGCCGCAGATCTTCCGCCTGTTCGGCTATGCCGGCACCGGCAAGACCACGCTGGCGCGCCATTTCGCCGAGCATGTCGACGGGCAGGTGCAGTTCGCCGCTTTCACGGGCAAGGCCGCGCAGGTGCTGCGCTCGAAGGGCGCCGTCAACGCGCGCACCATCCATTCGCTGATCTATCGGCCGAAGGGCGAGGAATCGGTCGAGGACGAGGTGACGGGCAAGACGTCGATGTCGCCGACCTTCTCGCTCAACCGGCAAAGCCCGATCGCGCGCGCGAAGCTGGTAATCATCGATGAATGCTCGATGGTCGACGAGCAGCTCGGCAGAGACCTGCTCAGCTTCGGCACGCCGATCCTGGTCCTGGGCGATCCCGGGCAATTGCCGCCGATTTCGGGCGGTGGGTTCTTCACCGAGCAGGAGCCCGATTTCCTGCTTACCGAGATTCACCGGCAGGCGCGCGACAATCCGATCATCCGGCTGGCGCTCGACGTGCGCGAGGGACGCGAGTTCATGCGCGGCGACTATGGCACGGCGCGGGTGATCGGCAAGGAAGAGGTCAATCAGGAGATGGTGCTGAAGGCCGACCAGGTGCTGGTCGGCACCAACCGGACGCGTCGCCGCTACAATCAGCGCCTGCGTGAGCTGAAAGGCTTCACCGCCGACTTTCCTCAGGCCGGCGACAAGCTGGTGTGCCTGCGCAACGATCCCGCCAAGGGGCTGCTCAACGGCTCGCTGTGGAAGGTGATGACCTCATCGCGCGAGACAGTAAAGCCCGGCATCAACCTGCTGGTCGCGCCGGAGGAGGACGACCCGGACCGCGGCGTCGCCAAGATCAAGCTGCTCAAGGCCGCCTTCGAGGATCCCGAGGCCGAGATTCCGTGGCAGCAGAAGAAGCGCTTCGACGATTTCGATTTCGGTTACGCGTTGACGGTCCACAAGGCGCAGGGCTCGCAGTGGAACGAGATCGTGCTGTTCGACGAGAGCTGGGCCTTCAAGGATACGCGCCAGCGCTGGCTGTACACGGCCATAACCCGCGCGGCCGAGCGCCTGACCATCGTCCGTTAAAGCATTTTGCAGCCAGATGGAAACATTTGGCGTCGCACAAATGCAGCAAGAACAGATAGATAGAGCGGTCCCGACGTTTCAGCCGGGCCCGCTCTGGTGCGTCATAGTTCCCGCGCGGCCAGCCATCGCCAGGCCTCGATCTGGTCGCCTGTGTCGAAGTGCCTCAGCTCGATGGGCGAGGGGAGGACACGAAGCGCTGCCGTCGTCCAGTCCGGCTCGCCGATTGCCGCGCAGCGGCCGATGTGATCGACCGCACCGGCAAAGCCCTGGCGGAGCGTGTCCTCCGATATTTCCCGCCAGTCGACCCCGTCATGGTCGATGAGCCTCACGAGTGCATCGAGGCGCGGGTGAAGGAGATAGGCGGCCTCCAGCAGGCCGAACAGGTTCTCGGCATCCATCGGCGAGACATGGCCGACGACATCTATGGCGAAAAGGTCGTCGCGATCGGTGTCGATCCTGCGGATCGCCGGCACGGCTTCGAGGGAATTCACGGCTGCGTCCTTTCGCTGGCTGGCTCGTTCCTGTGGAACACCCGAAACCCCTGTCTGTTCCCAGCAAAATCGCTATAGATGGCGCCGGCACGCTGAAGATCGAAGACTGGAACCCCAAAAGCCATGCCCGCCAAGCTCTCCGTCAATCTCAACGCCATCGCGATGCTGCGCAATCGGCGCGATCTGCCCTGGCCAAGCGTCACCGGGCTGGGCCGCATCGCGCTCGCCGCCGGCGCGCACGGGCTGACGGTGCATCCGCGCCCAGACGAACGGCATATTCGCCTAAGCGACCTGCCGGAGATCCGTGCGTTGATCGACGATGAGTTCCCGAAGGCGGAATTCAACATCGAGGGCTATCCGACCGAGGCGTTCCTGACGCTGGTGGAGAAGCATCAGCCTGAGCAGGTGACGCTGGTGCCCGACGATCCAGCGCAGGCCACGTCGGACCACGGCTGGGACTTCGGGGGCCAGGCGGCGTTCCTCACGCCGATCGTCAAGCGCCTGAAGAAGGGCGGTTTTCGCGTGTCGCTGTTTTCGGACCCAGATCCGGCGGGCGTAGCCGCCGCCCGCGACACGGGAGCGGACCGGATCGAGCTCTATACGGGGCCATACGGCAGTTGCCACGACGATTCCACCAGGGCTGCCAAGGAATTGGAAAAGCTCGGGAAAACCGCAGAGGCGGCGATCGCTGCCGGGCTTCAGGTGAACGCCGGGCACGACCTCGTGGTGAGCAATCTTCCGGCCCTGGCCAAGCGCATTCCGGCCTTGGCCGAAGTGTCGATAGGACATGGGTTGACAGCCGACGCTTTGGAGTATGGCATGGCCGCCACCGTGGGACGCTTCCTGAAGGCCTGCGGGTGGTAGGGGAACAGCCCCTGCGTTGAGGGCATGGCAGCCTTAACGTGGCGGCACTTGATATTGCATCGCAGCAAGCGTAGAGCACCGCGCGCTTATCGGAGTGTCGTTCATGGCCCTTGCCAACAATGGTAGTGAGGCAGAAACCGTCGAACAATCGAGTCATTCCGAGATCGAGCAGCATAGCGCCAAGGTGCTGATGCTGGGCGCTCTCGGCGTGGTCTATGGCGACATCGGTACCAGCCCGATCTACGCTTTCCGCGAGGCGCTGGTGGCGTCGTCCCGCGGCCACGTCGCCGAGCGCGGCGACATACTCGGCGTGCTTTCGCTCATTATCTGGTCGCTGACGATCATCGTCACGATCAAGTACATCATGTTCGTGCTGCGCGCCGACAACCGTGGCGAGGGTGGCGTGCTGTCGCTGATGGCGCTGGCGCGCGGGAGCTTCGCCAAGCGGTCGGCGATCATTCTGGCGATCGGCATCGTCGGCGCTTCGCTGTTCTTCGGCGATGCCGTCATCACGCCCGCCATCTCGGTGCTGTCGGCGGTCGAAGGCATGAACGTCGTGACGCCGACCTTCCAGCCCTATGTTGTGCCGCTGACGCTGCTGATCCTGGCGCTGCTGTTTTCGGTGCAGCGGTTCGGCACCGGCGGCGTGGCGCTCATCTTCGGCCCGATCATGGCCGTCTGGTTCCTGGCCATCGGCCTTTCCGGCCTCAAGCATATCATCGACGATCCGGAAATCCTTCTGGCGGTCAGCCCGCACTACATCGTGGCGTTCCTCATTCATTCGCCCGATGTGGCGTTCGTGACGATCGGCGCGATTTTCCTCGCGGTCACCGGCGCCGAGGCGCTCTATGCCGACCTTGGCCATTTCGGCCGCAAGCCGATCGTGCAGGCGTGGCTCTACATCGTATTTCCCTGCCTGCTGCTCAATTATGCCGGGCAGGGGGCCTATGTGCTCGCCAATGGCGGCACCGTCGGCCATCCGTTCTTCGAGATGAACGAGGGCTGGGCGCTGATCCCGATGGTGGTGCTGGCGACCGCCGCCACCGTCATCGCCAGCCAGGCCGTGATCTCCGGCGCCTATTCGCTGACCCGCCAGGCGGTGCAGCTCAACATGCTGCCGCGTCTCGAAATCCTGCACACGTCCGAAAAGCAGTCCGGCCAGATCTACATGCCGCGCGTCAACATGCTGCTGGCGCTGGTGGTCATGCTGCTGGTGGTGGGCTTTGGCGAATCGAGCAAGCTGGCCTCGGCCTACGGCATCTCGGTAACCGGCAACATGCTGGTGACGACGGTGCTGCTGTTCGTGATCATGACCCGCATCTGGAAGTGGAAGAAGTGGGTGGCCATCGCGCTGACGGCGCTGTTCGCCTTCATCGACATCGGCTTCTTCGCCTCCAACATCGTCAAGGTGTTCGAGGGCGGCTGGGCCTCACTGGCCGTGGCCTTCACCATCGTCACCGTGATGTGGACGTGGGTGCGCGGCAGCCGTTACCTCTTCGAGAAGACGCGCAGGAACGAGATTCCGCTCGATTTCCTTGCCGGCAACCTCCTGAAGAAGAAGCCGCAACTGGTGTCGGGCACTGCCGTGTTCCTGACCAGCGACCCGCTCAGCGCGCCGACGGCCCTGATGCACAGCCTGAAGCACTACAAGGTGCTGCACGAGCAGAACGTCATCCTGTCCGTGGTCACGGCGCCGCAGCCGGTGGTGCCGGACAGCGATCGCGTCAAGATGGAGACGGTCAACGAACTGTTCATGCGCATAACGCTGACCTTCGGCTACATGGAACAGCCGAACATTCCGCGCGCGCTGGCGATCTGCCGCAAGCAGGGATGGAAGTTCGACATCATGACCACGTCGTTCTTCCTGTCGCGGCGTTCGCTGAAGGCATCGCCCAACTCAGGCATGCCTGTGTGGCAGGACCGGTTGTTCATCGGTCTGGCGCGCACGGCCGCGGACGCGACCGAGTATTTCCAGATCCCGACGGGACGCGTGGTGGAAATCGGTACGCAGGTGGCTATCTGACCGTGTGAGTCCGGGCAGCCGCTTTATCGCGCGCGGCTGCCTTTTGCCTGCCTGTCGGCATTCCCTCCTGTGTCATGGCGGGAAACGGGCGGCATCCGCCCGCATATCGCCAACTGGTGCTGGAGAGCCTATCTTCCTGATGGATCCAGGATGAGGCCTCCAAGGCCTCGCGGACCATAGGGAGGCGCGGCATGGACGGCGAACTGGTTCTGGTCACCGGCGGTTCGGGCTTCCTTGGCGCGCATTGCATCCTGAAACTGCTCGAGGCCGGCTACCGGGTTCGAACCACCGTCAGGTCGCTGGGGCGCAAGGGCGATGTGCTGGCCATGCTCGCGGTCGGAGGCGTGACGCCGGGCGATGCGCTATCCTTTGCCGTGGCCGACCTGACGAAGGATGACGGCTGGCGCGAAGCCATGGCCGGCTGCGCCTATGTCCTGCATGTCGCATCGCCGTTTCCGCCCGGCGTGCCGAAGAACGAGGATGAGCTGATCGTGCCGGCGCGCGAGGGCGTGCTGCGCGTTCTGAGAGCGGCGCGCGACGCCGGCGTCAGGCGCGTCGTGCAGACATCGTCCTTTGCCGCGGTCGGCTATGGCAAACCCTTGCCGGTCGGGCGTCCCTTCAATGAAGAGGATTGGACCGATCCGAACGGCGACGTCAGCGCCTATGTGAAGTCGAAAACGCTCGCCGAGCGCGCCGCCTGGGATTTCATCGCGCGCGAAGGCTCCGCGCTGGAACTCTCGGTGGTAAATCCCGTCGGCATCTTCGGGCCGGTGCTCGGAGCGGACCATTCGACCTCGACGCTGTTCATCCAGCGGATGATGGACGGCGCGCTGCCCGGCCTGCCGCGCATGGTTTTCGGAGTGGTCGACGCGCGCGACGTCGCCGATCTTCATGTGCTGGCGATGACCAGCCCGGCGGCCAAGGGTGAACGCTTCCTCGCCGTGTCGGGCGATTTCATGTGGGTGGCCGAGATCGCGGCTACGCTGCGGCAGCGCCTGGGTGCCGCGGCGGCGCGGGTGCCGACCCGGATATTGCCCGACTGGCTTGTCCGGACGGTCGGCCTGTTCAGCGCCGAGGCCGCGCAGGTGGTGCCCGAGCTCGGTCGGGTCAAGAACGCGACCAGCGCCAAGGCAGCCCGCGCGCTCGGCTGGACGCCGCGCACGCGGGAGGATGCTCTCGCCGCGACCGGCGAGAGCCTTGTGCGGCTCGGCCTGCTGAAAAAGCGGGGGTAAGGCCGCTTTTTCGCTGGAGCGGCTCCGCGTTCAGCCAGCCAAGGCGGCCTTGTTAGCCTGGAGGAATTCCTTCAGCGTCTTCGACTTTCTGCCCGAAAGCTTCTCGACCGCGTCCGTGACCATCGAGATGCGGCCGGAACGCGTGTTGGCATCGAACGAGACGATGAGGCGGGCAACGTCTTCGGGAACGCCCGATGCCTTGATGCCTTCCGTCAGCGCCTCGTCCGAAAGCTGGACGACTTCCAGCGGCTTGCCGGTCACCTCGCGCACCAGGGCGGCGATCTCGGGGATCGTATAGGCCTGCGGGCCGGTCAGCGTGTAGATCTCGCTGTCCTTCGAACCGGAAGCCAGGCTGGCGGCAATCGCGGCGGCCATGTCGTCGCGTGCGCCATGGGCGATCCTGCCGTCGCCGGCGGAAGTGTACCAGTGGCCGGAGGAAAGGGCGTGCGGCAGCGCCATGAACAGGTTCTCCTGGTACCAGCCGTTGCGGAAGATCGTGTAGGGAATGCCGCTTTCCTTGATGGCCTGCTCGGTGCCGTGGTGGTCGCCGGCGAACAGAACCGGCGAGCCGGGTTCGGGGGTGGGCATCGAGGTGTAGAGAAGATGCGAGACGCCGGCCTTCTTGGCCGCGGCAACCGCCGTCAAGTGCTGCTGGAGGCGACGACCGCCTTTGACGTCCAGATCGTTGGTCGAGATGATCAGGACCCTGTCGGCGCCCTTGAAGGCACTCACCAGCGATGCCTCGTCGTTGAAGTCGGCGGCCCGCACGGTGACGCCGCGCGCGGCGAGGTCGGCGAGCTTCGCCGGATCGCGGGTGGTGGCGATGATGCGCGACGGTGGCACCTTGAGCGTGTCGAGAAGATGATGGATGACGCCCTGGCCGAGCTGGCCGGCGGCGCCTGTGACGAGAAGGGTTTCGGTCATGGCGGTGATCCTGTGCGAGGTTTTTGGTGGTCTCAAAAAGAGACCAGCACTAAAATAGGAATTGACCCTGCCAGGTAAAGAAGGCAGTTTCGCGGGAGGTAGGCACAGGCAGGGAACCACCTTGGACAGCAAGATCCTCAACCTGAAATCGAAGATCGAGGTCTACAAGGCCATCAGCGAGCCGGGCGGCAGCTTCGCCGATTGCCCGGTGCGCGACGTCATCCAGATCATCAGCGGCAAGTGGAGCTCGCTGCTGATGATGGCGCTGGCGGAAAAGCCCTACCGTTTCGGCGAGTTGCGTCGCCTCGTCCCCGACATCTCCCAGCGCATGCTCACCCAGACGCTGCACGACCTGCAGCGCGACGGCTATGTGCGGCGCGAGGTGTTCGCGACGAAGCCGCCAAGCGTCGAATACAGTCTCACCGATCTCGGGCGATCCATGTTCGGTCCGCTGTACCAACTGCTGCAATGGGCGGAGTTCAACCACGGCGCCGTGCGGCATGCGCGCGCCGCTTTCGACGCTGCTCAGCCTTAGGCAGGAGCCGGAGGTTTGCCGCACCGACGATGGCAGATCGTCTGCTCGACGATTCCGAAAAAATCGCATCGTTTGATATCAAGGTCCCGTTTTGCAGAATCGAGGGGACCCCGCCAATCAGCGAGGATTGTCCCGAACCGGACGGGACATGGGCACTCTTCTTGATATCGCGATCGTCGGCGCGGGCCCGGCCGGGCTGGCGGCGGCGCTCTACCTCAAACGCGCGGGACACAAGGTCACCGTGTTCGAGCGCTTCGAGGAGCCCAAGCCGGTCGGCTCCGGGCTGATCCTGCAGCCGACCGGCCTGACGGTGCTCGCCGATCTCGGCCTGCTTGACGAGATCCTGATGCTCGGCAACCGCATCGAGCGCCTGCACGGCGCCGACGCCCGCAGCGGACGCGCCGTGCTCGATGTCCGCTACGATGCAAGGCGCGGGGGCCGTTTCGGCGTGGCGGTGCATCGCGCGGCGCTGTTCGGCGTCCTGTTCGCCGCCGCGAGCCGCGAAGGCATCGCCATCGAGACCGGGGTAGAGCTCGAAGCCGTGCAAACCGGTGGGAGGGCAAGGCTCGTCGCTGCCGGCGGGCGCTTCGTCGGAACTTTCGACCTCGTGATCGACGCCAGCGGCGCGCGGTCGAGGTTGCGGCAGGGCCTGGGCGACCCCAGCGAATGGCGGCCCCTGGCCTATGGCGCCTTCTGGGCCTCGCTTGGCTGGCGCGGCGACGGCTTTGACGAGAATGCGTTGCTGCAGCGCTACGACAGGGCGAGCGTCATGATCGGCGTGCTTCCGATCGGCCGGCCTCGGCCGGGCGCCGACAAGATGGCGGCCTTCTTCTGGAGCCTGAAGCCGGACGATGCCGAGCGCGTGCAGGCGCTGGGGCTCGACGCCTGGAAGGCGAGGGTGGTGGAGTTGTGGCCCGAATGCGCCGCCTACGTCAGCCAGATCGACAGCTTCGACCAGCTTTCGCTGGCGCGCTACGGCCATCACACCATGAACCTGCCGGCGGGTCGATGCCTTGCTGTGATCGGGGACGCCGCGCATTCGACCAGCCCGCAACTGGGACAGGGGGCGAACATGGCGCTGCTCGACGCCGCTGCACTGGCGGCCGCCTTGCGGCGGGAACGGGCCGTCGATGCCGCGCTGGAGGCCTACGCGCGGGCACGGCGTTGGCATGTGCGCATCTTCCAGGCGTTGTCGTTGTCGCTGACGCCGTTCTACCAGTCGGACTCGACGGTGCTGCCCTTCATCCGTGACCGGCTGGTGGCGACGCTGACAAGGGTTCCGCCGGCGCCGCAATTCCTCGCGGGGATGGTCGCGGGAACCGTGATCGACCCGTTCAAGCGTATCGGTTTGCGGGAGGTGCAATGGAGCGATCACTCCGCCGCGCGAGGTCGGAAAGACAGGAGCGCTTTGCCAGCAGGAACCGGTGCAGGCGTTCCGGATAGTCCGGCAAAACCGCCTTCGTGACCGACTGCCGCCCGCTCAATGCCTTGCGCCAGGCTTCGATCCGAGGTTTTGCGCCGAGAATGCCGAAGTCGCCAACGCGATCGAATGTATCGAAATAACGGAAGATCGGCGCATAGACCGCATCGACGAGCGAGAAGTGCTCAGCGGCAAACCAGGGGCCGCTCTGCCGTGCGACCAGTTCCGCTTCCACCCGATCGAACATCCCGGACAGGCCTCTTCGTTCATGGTCGAAGGCGGCCTGATCCGGCGCGGAGTAAAAACGGCCGATAGCGTTGAGGATGGCCGAACCGAATTCGATCCAGGATCGATGGCGGGCGCGCGCCAGCGGATCCGCCGGGTGCAGCGGATTGGGCTCGGTCTCCTCGAGGAATTCGAGGATGACGGCGGATTCGAAAATCACGTCTTCCGCGCCATCGCGCCGCACGCGCAACAGCGGCACCTTGCCGAGCGGCGAGATGGCCTTGAACCAGTCAGGCTTGGCGGAGAGATCGATATCGACCCTCTCGAACGGCACGCCTTTCTCGGCAAGCGCAATTGCCGCGCGCTGAACGTAGGGACAGAGATCGTGGCTGACGAGGGTAAGCCTTCCAGCCATGTCACTCTCCCCAGACATAGTTGAGGACACCGTCCTCCACGCGCGTCGACAGGAACATCAGGCGCGAGCCTTTCGGTGCCGGACCTTCGAGGCGGTCACCGCTCTCCATGTCGAACCGTGCGCCATGCCATTGGCATACGAAGGCGCCGTCCTTGCAATCAAGCGGGCCGCCGAAATGCAGGCAGGTGTTGGCCGCGGCGCGGATTCGCTCGCCGCTGCGCCAGACATGAACCTCGCGGCCGAAAAACGGTGTGATCAGGCTGCCTGTCGGTGGGATGTCGGCGATCTTGCAGATCTCGTGTCTCATCGGGAGCTCCATATAGATGCAATTGCATTTATATGGATGCAATTGCATCGATCGTCAAGCTTGATGCAATTGCATCTATTGCGTAGGTTGCGCCCATGACGAGGAGATCGCCTTCACCAGAGGCCATCAAGGCCTGGGCCCGCTTGGCGCGCGTATCGCGCCAGCTTGTGGAAAGCACCGAGGACGCCTTGAAGGCGGCCGCCTTGCCGCCGCTTGCCTGGTACGACGTGCTGCATGAACTGGCCGAGGCGGGCGAGGGCGGGCTGCGGCCGTACGAGCTGATCGATCGTGTGTTGCTGGCGCAGTACAACGTCTCGCGGCTGCTGGCGCGCCTCGAAGCTGATGGCCTGGTGGAGAGGTTGCCCGTTGCCGACGACGGTCGCGGCCAGAGGGTGCGCATCACCGAGGGCGGCAAGACCATGCGCCGCCGCATATGGGCGGTCTATGGCGGATCGATCGCCGACCTGATGGACGACCGGCTTTCGACCGAAGAGATGGAGGCGCTGTCGGCACTGCTCGGGAGGCTGCGCCATCCCCCGACCACCGGATGAACGCCTACCGGGCGGCCTAACCGATCTGGGACGTCCACAGGAACGCGATCGTCGCCAGGGCGCCAAGCGCGATACGAACCAGGTGCATCCTGCCCCACCTGATGATCAACGGTCTTGCCTGCGGGTTGGGTGCGTGCACGTCCATCGCCTCCAGCAAACGGTTCGTCGGCATCATGACCAGCAGGGTCCATGGCCATGGCAGGATGATCGCCACCGCGCCGACCAGGTACCCCGCCATGTCGGTTCGCCACCACGCGAACAGGCCGAGGGCGCAGGAAACGATGGCGATCGAAGCCTGCATGGCCGCGCCGCGTTTGTAGGCAGGCTGCCATTCCCGCAGCAGAGCGTTGTCGTCGAGGCCAAGCCGCGCCGGTTGCTCGGCGACACTGACGTAGATGGCGGCACCGGTGAAAATCGCCGCGGTGGTCAGAGCAAGCAGGCCAGCAGGCATCTTGTCCTCGGTCGTCCCGTATCGAAGCCGCTACCCGAAAATAAGGACTTGCGCGGCGCTGAACAATACAGCATAGAAAGACAGAACCGTAACGTACGGTACGGCTGCCGATTGCCGGCTGGCCTTGCCGTCAGGGAACGATCGTGTTGCAGGCAAGCGCCGACATCGACACCAGCGAGGCACCGACGGAGCGGCAGAAGGCCGTTCTGGACGCGGCGCTGCGGCTGCTTGTCGAGGAAGGTGACAACCTGACCATGACGGCCGTGGCGCGTCGTGCGAGCTGCTCCAAGGAAACGCTCTACAAATGGTTCGGTGATCGTGACGGGTTGCTGACGGCGACGGTGCGGTGGCAGGCCTCGAAGGTGCGTGTGGCGCCTGTCGACCGCAAGGGGCTCGACCTTGCCTCACTGACGGCAAGCCTGGAGCGCTTCGCTTCCGATTGGCTGAAGGTCATATCGAGCGACACTTCGGTCGCCTTGAACCGCGTGGCGGTCGGCCACGCCGGGTCCGGCAAGGACGATCTCGGCGCGATCGTGCTGGAGAATGGCCGTTTCGCGCTCGCCAGGCGGTTGAAGCCGGTGCTGGAGGCGGGCCGCCATGCCGGTCTGCTCGATTTCGAGGACGCCGAGACGGCGTTTCGAACGTTTTTCGGGCTGGTCGCCCGCGACGTGCAGATCAGGCTTCTGCTCGGCGACCGGCTGGAATTGACTGAGGCGACGATCGCCGGCGATGCCGCGCGCGCGACGCAGCAGTTTCTCGCTCTTCATGGAGCAAAAACCGGGCCGCAAGGCCCCACATCTTAGAAACGGGAAGGAAGACAAAATGCGTGTCTATTATGATCGCGACGCCGATCTGAACCTCATCAAGGGCAAGAAGGTCGCCATCATTGGCTACGGCAGCCAGGGCAGGGCGCACGCGCTCAACCTCAAGGACTCCGGCGCCAAGGAAATCGGCATCGGCCTGAAGCCGGGTTCGGCGACCGCCAAGAAGGTCGAGGCCGATGGCCTCAAGGTGATGAGCGTGGCGGATGCCGCCAAGTGGGCCGACCTGATCATGATGGCGACCCCGGACGAGTTGCAGGCCGACATCTACAAGAACGAGATTGCCCCCAACATCCGTGATGGCGCCGCGATCGCCTTCGCGCACGGCCTGAACGTGCATTTTGGCCTGATCGAGCCGAAGGCTTCGGTCGACGTCGTCATGATCGCGCCGAAGGGCCCCGGTCACACGGTGCGCGGCGAATACCAGAAGGGCGGCGGCGTGCCGTGCCTGGTCGCCGTCAACCAGGACGCCTCGGGCAACGCGCTCGACCTCGCGCTCTCCTACGCCTGCGGCGTCGGCGGCGGCCGTTCCGGCATCATCGAGACCAATTTCCGCGAGGAGTGCGAGACCGATCTGTTCGGCGAGCAGGTCGTGCTGTGCGGCGGCCTTGTCGAGCTCATCCGCGCCGGTTTCGAGACGCTGGTGGAAGCCGGTTATGCGCCGGAGATGGCCTATTTCGAGTGCCTGCACGAGGTGAAGCTGATCGTCGACCTGATCTATGAGGGCGGCATCGCCAACATGAACTACTCGATCTCGAACACCGCCGAGTGGGGCGAGTATGTCTCGGGTCCGCGCATCATCACCGCCGAGACCAAGGCCGAGATGAAGCGCGTGCTGAAGGACATCCAGACCGGCAAGTTCACCTCGGAATGGATGCAGGAGTATCGTGCGGGCCTGTCGCGCTTCAAGGGCATCCGCCGCATGAACGACAGCCACCAGATCGAGGAAGTCGGCGCCAAGCTGCGCGCCATGATGCCCTGGATCTCGAAGAACAAGCTGGTCGACAAGGCCAAGAACTAAGCCGATCGGCGGTTCGCGCTCCGCGAGCGTGTGAGGATCAAGAGAGAGGGCCGGCGGAGTAATCCGCCGGCCCTCTTTCGTTGCGCGAAGGGTTTCGATGCCCGCCCGGTCCAAAGGAAAACGGCGCCACGAATGGCGCCGTTTCCATTTTGGGGACCAGCCCGGTCAGCTATAGGGCGACCAGCACTGCTGGCGAGGGCCGTTATAGGGCTGGAAGGTGTTGTCCCAGGCCCGGTACGACCGGTAGCGATCGTAGCACCAGCGCACATGCGCGCTCGAAAGCCGCTCCGTGCGATAGTAGCGGCGGGGCGGGGGTGGTGGCGCATAGTAGTCGTAGCTGTTGTACATGCTGCCGAGGCCAAGACCCAGACCGAGGCCGAGGATCGCCGCCGCGCCGTCGTCATAGTAGCCGCCGCGATAGTGGCGACGCCAACGCCAGTCGCCCCCATGGTGACCATTCCAGTTGCCGCGATTCCAGTTCCTGTTCCAGTTCCCGCGATTCCAGTTGCGCGAACCGTTGCGGCGCCATTGCCAATTATCGGCCGGCTGATTGTTTCCGGCCCAGCCGTCGCGAACCTTGGTGATCGGCAGTTGCGCCGTTTTTGGGATCGTCACGTCCGGTTGGATAATCGGCCCTGCCACGGATGTCGCCGTCATTGCCGAGACGAGACCCAGGGCGATAAGCCCGGATCTCAGGGAGGATGATAAGAGCTGCATCATTGCAATCTCCGAAGAAATGCGGGCCCCGCGCCCACTACCCCGAGGGAGGGCCCGACAATGGGGTTTGCCATCTGAACGGCGGATGAACGGAAAGGTTCCATCAACCATGGCGGGTATTCCTGGTGTGGTGGCCGGCCGTGGTTGTTGGCGCTATGCGCTTGTTTTCCCGCGCGCTTGCGGGCAAAGCTCAGCCCATGTCGCTGCGCCTCGCCACCTTCAATGTCGAGAACCTGATGAACAGGTTCGACTTCTCGGGCTATCGCAATCAGCTCAACGAAGACCGCACGCTGGCTCTTTTCGATATCAAGAGCGAGGCCGAGTACCGGATGCTGGAGCAGGCGCGGGCGATCGCCCAATCCGACGACACACGGCAGTTGACGGCGCTGGCGATCGCGGCCACCCGCGCCGACATCATCTGCATGCAGGAGGTGGACAATATCGAGGCGCTGAAGGCCTTCGAATATGGCTATCTCTTCAAGATGGTGGGGCAGGGCTACCGGCAGAAATACACCACCGCCGGCAACGATTCGCGCGGCATCGACGTAGCGCTGATGATGCGCAACGAGACGGCGCAGGGGCAGCCGATCGAATTCGTGCGCATGACCAGCCACGCCTATGTGACCTTTGAGGAGTTCGGCCTCTTCACGCCTGAGCTCGCGACGCTCGGCCACCAGGTCACCGACCGCATCTTCCGGCGCGACTGCCTGGAAGTCGACCTGAGGGTGGGTGGCATGCCATTGACGCTCTATCTCGTGCATTTCAAGTCGATGGGGCCGCCGCGCAACGGGCTGGATGGCCGCGCCGCCTCGATGCCGCTGCGTATCGCGGAAGCGAAGGCCGTGCGCCGCATCATCGAGGAGCGCTTCGGCAAGGATCACGCCGCCGACAAGCGCTGGGCTATCTGCGGCGACATGAACGACTATCGCCAGCGCGTGAAGATTGGCGGTGACGCCTTCGACGGTTACCGCTTCGACGTGATCGATGAAGACGTTTCGAGCGTCGATGTGCTGACCGAGGGCGGCTTCTGCGAAAACGTGGTGGAGCGCCGGCCGGAAATGGACCGCTGGAGCTTCTATCACACGCGCGGTCCGGAGGAGCGGCACCTGTGCCAGCTCGACTACATCCTGCTGTCGCGGGCGCTGGCAGCGAAGAACACGACCGCCGTTCCAGACATCGTGCGCAACGGCCAACCATGGCGCACCATCTTCCCGCCCGGCCAGGAGGTGGAGCGCTTCCCTCGCGCGGGCTGGGACCGGCCGAAGGCCTCCGATCATTGCCCGGTGGCGATCACCCTGGACATGGCATGACCGCATGAGCTTCGACCTGCCGCGCAACGTCATCCTGCCGGTCGACGGCATCGAGGTCCGGCTCGACGACGGCCCGCATCCATTCGAACGCGACAACGGGGTGGCGATCGCCGAGAACTGGCGGCGCGAGACGGCGGCCAATCCGGCGCTCTTCGACGGCACGGTAGTTCTGCTTTCCGAACTCGCCTATTGCGGCAGGCGTCTCGTCGGCCGTTGCCACGCCGTGAACTTCTCCACCTTCATGCTCTGGCGCAAGCAGCGGGAGGGCTCGGGTGCCGAGCATGCCTACGCACACGCCATGCTCGTGGCGGGCGACAACGCCCTGGTCGCCATCCGCATGGGCGGCCACACGGTCAATGCCGGCCGGGTCTATTTCGCAGCGGGGTCGTTCGAGCCGGCCGATTTCCGCGACGGCCTCGTCGATGTCGACTTCAACATGATCCGCGAAGTGCGCGAGGAGACCGGTCTCGACATTTCCGGCGCCAGGCGCGGCGAGCGCTATCATGCCATGTCGACGGCGAGCGGCACCGTGATCTTCCGCCGCTACCATGAGGACCTGCCGGCCGAGGAGATCGCCCGGCGGATTCGCGCCTTCGTCGCCACAGAGGCCGATCCCGAGATCGAGGAACCGGTGATCATCCGCGATGCGCATGATCTCCCCGATGGGCTGATGCCGCATATGACGCCATTGATCGCCTGGCATTTTGCCGACGAGGCGTGAGGCCCTATCTCCGGGGGGCGATCAGGTCTAATGGTTCGGGCTTGGATACCGCCCATGCTGGCATTGAAGGATGCTCGATATGTCCGGACGCGGCTATGTGCTCTACGACGTGTTCACCACCGATCGGCTGGCTGGCAATCCACTGGCCGTCATGCTCGACTGCGATGGCCTCGACACGGCGGCGATGCAGGCCATCGCGCGCGAATTCAACCTTTCCGAATCGGTCTTCGTGTTGCCGCCGGAAGATCCCAGGCACCGCGCCCGTGTCCGCATTTTCACGCCGGACTATGAAATGCCCTTCGCCGGCCATCCGACTGTCGGCACGGCGATCGCCCTGGCCGAACAGGTGGGCGAGTCGGCGGGGATTTTCGTCCTGGAGGAAAACATCGGTCCTGTCCGCTGCGCGGTGAGCGGGGGCGATAGCGCGACCTTCGCCGAGTTCGATCTCGCCAGGCTGCCGCAGCCGCTGAAGCTGGAGGCCGATCCCGTTGCGATCGGGGCCGCGCTCGGGCTCGCGCCGCATGAAATCGGCTTCGAGAATCACGTCGTGTCCTTCTGGTCGGCGGGCGTACCCTACGTCACCATTCCCGTCGCCGACCTGGCGGCGGCCGCCAGGATCAGGCTGGACAATCAGGTCTGGTCGGAACTGGCGCCACGCAAGAGCGATTGGGCCTTCGCCAGCCCCTATGTCTACTGCCGTGAGACGGTCAATCACGACAGCGCCTTTCACGCGCGCATGATCGTGCCCGGCAACCCGTCCTATGAGGATCCGGCCACGGGCTCGGCCGCGGCCGCTTTCGCCGGCGCCGTGATGCATTTCGACGCCCCGACCGACGGCATCTCGCAATTGTGGATCGAGCAGGGGCTGGAGATGGGCCGGCCCTCGCGCATCCGCCTTGAACTCAATGTCGAGGCCGGAAAACTCGCCTCCGCGCGCATCGGCGGCCAGGCGGTGAAGGTCGGCGAGGGCAAGCTGTTCGTGTGACCGGCAAGCCGTCGGCGAGCCATCTGCCGGCAAGCGCCGCAACCGCGTTTCCAAGGCGTGCGGAACGCCTCCGCGCCATGGCGGATTTGGTATCAGCGGTCAGGTCAAGTCTTTGAAAAGATTGGTGGGTGTGCACAGGATCGAACTGTGGACCCGCTGATTAAGAGTCAGCTGCTCTACCAACTGAGCTACACACCCACGCCGCTGTAAATTCAGCGTCGGCGGGCATATAGCCGCCGATATCGGTCCTGTCCAGCCCTGTGAAGATCATTTCCCGACAAATCGCTCAGACGCGCCAAATACTCTGGTTCGATGTGCCTGAAATCAGGGCGCGGGCTTGCCGAGAGCCGGCTTGAACGTGACCTTCATGGCAATCTGGCCGTTGATCGTGATCTGCGAGGGCATGCCGCCGCCCAGGGCTCGGTCGCGGACATTCACATTCGAGGTCACGCTGGTGACCTCGCACGAATCACCGATGGTCTCGAGGACCATGGCGCAACTGCCCGCGGCGACCTTGTAGAAAGACCGAAGCCCCGCTTCCTGCTGGGCGGCAGGATCCTCGCCATCCTTCACGGGAATGGTCATCGTCAGGCTCGACTGGACCCTTGCGGGCGCGTTGTCGCCGGGAAGGACACGCAAGGGACGACCTGTGTCGTCCAGGCCCTGCGCGAAGGCAGGGGTTATGACGGCAAGAAACAGAACGGTGGAAAGCATGGTCTTCAGTTGCATGATGATCTCCCGCAAGGAGTGTATCGTTGCAACCGGACACCAAAATGACGTTACGATTTTGGTTCAATGACGCTGAAAGTTCGATCGACCCAATAGCGTCGCGACAGTCCGATTCGTTCCCGATGCCTGGGATCGTTCATTCCGAACCGGCGGACGCTTTCCTGAGGCGCTACTTCTCCGACACGCCCGCCTCGGCGAAGCTTGCCATCCTGACGTGGCATTCCAGCGCCGAGCGCACGATGTTGATCGCGAGGCATGCTCCGGAGCCCTCGCCGAGCCGCATTCCGAGATCGAGCAGGGGCGGCATGTCGAGCGCCGCGAGCAGGCCGCGATGGCCGGCTTCAGCCGAGACGTGAGCGGCGATGGCATGGGCGAGGCCGGTGGGATGCAGTTTCGCCAGCGGGGCGGCGGCGGCGGTGCAGACGAAGCCATCGAGCAGCACGGGCACGTTGTTGCGTCGCGCGGCAAGGGTGGCGCCGAGGATGGCGGCAAGCTCACGCCCGCCCAGCGCGGCCGCCACTTTCAGCGGGTCGGAAAGCGAATCGGCGTGGCGCTTGAGGCCGGCCTCGATAGCCACGACCTTGCGCTTCAGGCCGGCATCGTCGACGCCGGTGCCGCGTCCGGTCCATTTCTCGGCGCCACCGCCGAACAGGGCCGCCGAGATCGCGGCCGCCGGCGTCGTGTTGCCGATGCCCATCTCGCCGAAGCAGACCAGATCGAGGTCGCTCGTCACCGCGTCATGGCCGGTCGAGACCGCGGCCAGGAAAGCCGCCTCGTCCATGGCGGGCACCTGCGTGAAATCACCGGTCGGACGGTCGAGATCGAGCGGGATGACGTCGAGCTTCGCGCCGGCGACGCGGGCAAGCTGATTGATGGCGGCGCCGCCGCCGGCGAAGTTCGCCACCATCTGCACGGTGACTTCCGAAGGATAGGCCGAGACGCCCTGGGCGGTGACGCCATGATTGCCGGCGAAGACGACGACCTTCACGTTGTCGAGCCTGGGCATGTCGCGGCCCTGCCAGCGCGCCAGCCAGGCGGCGATCGTCTCCAGACGGCCGAGGCTGCCCTGCGGCTTGGTCAGCGTGTCCTGCCGGCGCGCGACGGCACTGGCGGCGGCGTCGCTGCCGGCCGTCACGGCGAGGCAGGCGGAGCGTAGTTCATCAAGCGATTTGAAGGCCATGGCGAAGGTTTCTCCAAAACTGAGTCAGGATGCGTTTCTGAGGCATGCCCTTGTCCGAAATCGGATCGACATGCCGGGAATTCACGAAGCGAGCGCGACCGAGGCGACAAGCAGCACAGTGATTTCCCCCAGTTGCTGCAGCGCGCCCACGGTGTCGCCGGTCTGGCCGCCGATCTGGGCGTTGCAAAGCATCTGGAAGGAGGTGAACAGGAGGGCCAGCAGGATCAGCGCCATGATCGCGCCGCCGATTCCCAGCAGGAGCAGGGGAACCGCGCCGACGATCACGCCGACGATGGCGGTTTCAAACGAGACGGCTCCCGCGCCCGCGGACAGCCCGTCGCTTCGCGCCGGCGGCAGAAGATGCATGAAGGCGCCGAGCATGCCGCGCGACGCGGCATGGGCCGCAAGCAGCGCGAAAAGCGCCTGCGTCGGATCGGTGAACTGCGCGATTGTGCTCCAGCGGATCAGCAGCGAAAGGCCGAGCGCGCAGGCGCCGTATGCGCCGATCCTGCTGTCGCGCATGATCTCCAGCTTCCTGGCGCGCGTCTTGCCACCACCAAATCCGTCGGCGACGTCCGACAGGCCGTCCTCATGCAGGCAGCCGGTGACAAGCACGGTCGCGGCGAGTGCCAGTGCGGCGGCCGGACCGGATGCCAGATCGAACCGCTCGCCTGTCGCGTAGACGACCGCGCCGATCACCGCGACTGCGAGACCGGCGACGGGTGCGGCCCAGATCGCGGCGGCGAGGCTGCGGCCGCGAAAATCGATGACCGGCAGCGGCAGCCGCGTGAAGAAGACAAGGCACAGCGCCATGTCGTCGCGGATGCGCCGTGGTGGCGGAATCATTCCCCGGTATTTAAGCCTGAACTCGGAGAACCGGTTCCAATCCTTCGGAATCATGCCCCAGCCCTTGCGATGGCGTGGAAGAAGGTACCGCTGACATGGCCGCGCCGGTAGCCCGAGGCGCCGAGCGGGTTGCCCTGGCCGTCGGCGAGATCGGCCAAAGGCGCGTCGTTGCCGGTGGCCGTCGTCTGGGCGTAGTGAAATTCATGCCCGCGTATCAACTCGCCGGCGGCGCCGAGCGGGCAGGCGGCGCGCAAACGCGCCTCCCTGTACCCAAGGTTCATCTTGCGACGGGCAAAACTTGTCGAATGGCCGAGCAGTCCGAGCATGGCGTGCGTCTCGCCGGAAGCGTCCTCCAGCGCCTCGCCCAGCACCATGAAGCCACCGCATTCGCCATGGACGGGCTTGTTGCCGGCGAAGCGCCGCACGCCGGCCTGGAAATTCGCCGCGGCGGCGAGGCGACCCGCGTGAAGCTCGGGGTAGCCGCCGGGCAGCCAGCATACGTCGCAATCACCGGACGGCGCCTCGTCGGCAAGCGGGGAGAACGGCACGATCTCGGCGCCCGCGGCGCGCCAGCAGGCGGCGACATGCGGGTAGAGGAAGCTGAAGGCGGCGTCGCTGGCCAGCGCGATGCGCTGTCCCGGTGGCGGCAGGGCGTGTTCGAAGTCGCCGGCACGCGGCGTGAGTGGCGTTGCCAGCGCCATGATGGCGTCGAGGTCGAGCGATGCCTCGGCCATGTCGGCCAGCCTGTCGAGATGCGCCGCCAGGTCGTCATGCTCGCCGGCCTGGACGAGGCCGAGGTGGCGCTCCGGCAGGTTGAGCGTCGGATCACGCAGGATGGCGCCGACCACGGGAAGTCCGATCGCCTCGATGGCGCTTCCGGAGAGCTTGCGGTGGCGTTCGCTGCCCAACCGGTTGAGCACGACGCCGGCCATGCGCACATCGGCATCGTAGGTGGCGAAGCCCTTGGCCACGGCGGCGGCCGTCGTCGACTGGCCGGAAACGTCGAGCACCAGGAGCACCGGCAGGCCATAGAGCCTGGCAAGGTCGGCCGCCGAACCCGAGCGTCCCTGCGGCGCGGGGATGCCGTCGAACAGGCCCATGGCGCTTTCGAGGATGATGAAATCGGCGTCGCCGGCCGCATTTGCCGCCAGCGCGTTGAGAAGGCCGGGGGCCATGGCCCAACTGTCGAGGTTGACGCCCGGAAGGCCCGTGGCGGCCTCGTGGAAGCCCGGGTCGATATAGTCCGGGCCGGACTTGGCGCCGCGTACCTTCAGGCCGCGACGGGTGAGCGCGCGCAACATGCCGATGGTCACGCTCGTCTTGCCTGAACCCGAGCGGGGTGCCCCGACGATGATGGCGCGCGCTGTCATCTCTCGCCCACCAGCGCAGCCCGCATGGCGACGATGCCGCCGACAACGATCAGTGCCGGCGACGCCATGCCCGCAGCGGCGGCTTCCTCCGCAAGCGTGGCGAGCGTTGCCACCAGCGTGCGTTCCTTCGGCGTCGTCGCCGCCGCGATGATCGCCGCAGGCGTCGATGGCGGCAGACCGCCTTCGAGCAGGGAGGCAGCGATTAGCGGCAGGTTTGCCATGCCCATATAGATCACAAGAGGCTGGCCGGTGCGGGCCAGCGCCGCCCAGTCGATGTCCTCGTCGGTGCCGGCGGCGTGCCCTGTCGCCAGGATCACCGCCTTGTTGATGCCGCGCATGGTGGCCGGAATGCCGGTGGCTGCAAGCGCGCTGAGGCCAGAGGTGAGGCCCGACAGAACGCGGAAGGGGATCGCCTCGCGCGCCAGCGCCAGCGCTTCCTCGCCGCCTCGGCCGAAAATATAGGGGTCGCCGCCCTTCAGCCGCACGACGCGGCGGCCCTCGCGCGCCAGCCTGACCAGCAGTGCGGTGATGTCTTCCTGCTTCATAGAGGGCTGGCCGCCGCGCTTGCCCGCGTAGAACAGCTCGGCGTTCGCCGCCACGGCGACCACGTCGGGCGAAACCAGCGCGTCATAGACCAGCGCATCGGCCTCGGCGAGCGCCGCCAGCACTTCCAGCGTCAGGCAGCCGGGATCGCCCGGGCCGGCGCCGGCTAGCCAGACATGGCCGGGCTCGAGCGGTCGCGGCGTGAAATTCAGCCGGCCAAGCGCCTGCTGCAGCGCGGTGTTGCCGCTGTCCTTGCCGCTCTTGTCACTTATCGCGCCGCTCACAATCCATCCCGTCCGCGAAAACGCCGCTGGTAATAAGCGTCATAAAGTGAACTCTCGGTGAAATCCTCCGCCGCCAGCGAACGGCCGACGAAGATGAGCGCCGTGCGCTCGATGGGGTTGGCGGCAAGTTCGGCCTCGATGGTTGCCAGCGTTGCCTTCAGCACGCGTTCGTCGGGCCACGAGGCGCGAAAGACAATTGCGACAGGACAGTCGCCGCCATAGAGCGGCGTCAATTCGGCGACAATGCGATCGATGGCGTGGATGGCGAGGTGAATGGCGAGCGTGGCGCCGGTGCGGCCGAAGCCGGCGAGCGTCTCGCCCGGCGGCATACGGGAAGCGCGGCCGGAAACCCGCGTCAGCACCAGGCTTTGCGCCACTTCCGGGATGGTCAACTCGCGGCCGAGCGCGGCGGCAGCCGCCGCGAAGGAGGGAACGCCCGGCGTCAGTGTGTAGGGAATGTCGTGCTTGCGCAGGCGGCGAATCTGCTCGGCGACAGCGCTCCAGACCGACAGATCGCCGGAATGCAGCCGCGCGACATCGTGGCCGGCCTTATGCGCGGCGACATATTCCGCCTCGATCTCGTCGAGTGACATGGGCGCGGTATCGACCAGCCTCGTGCCGGGTGCGCAATGTTCGAGGATTTCGGGCGCGACGATCGAGCCGGCATGGAGGCAGACCGGACAACTGGCAAGCAGCCTGCTGCCGCGCACGGTGATGAGGTCGGCGGCGCCTGGGCCGGCGCCGATGAAATGGACGGTCATGCCGTATCTCCGCCAATGGCTATGGCGCAGGTTACCGGACCGACCACGGTACGCGGCCCAAGCAGCTTTGCGCCTTTACCCGCTGCGGCCAGAGCCGAGGCTTCCGAGACCGACGGCGTGCCGGCTTGGATCCGTGACGCTTCGGACCGACTGATCGTGGCGGACGAGACGGCTTGCAGCGCTGCGTCGGAAATGATGAGGACGGGGAGCTCTAGGTCGCGACCGGCAAGGAAGATTGCCTGCTCGTTGCGCTTGATCTCGCTGGTCGCCAGTGCCGAAAGCGCGGTCATGGACAGACCATGCGTCTCGAGCGCGGTCTCCACGGCGGCGCGCACATCACCTACCGTCACATCTTTCCGGCTGCCTATGCCCGCGACCATCATGGCTTCACCCAGCTCCACTGCATGACCGGCATGGCCGGGCGCCAGGCCTGCATCGAGCCGACGGGCGCCGCGCGGGACAGCGCGATGCGCAGGAGCTCGCCGCCGCACCTGTTATGCTGGTCGAGAAGCAGCGCTTCCATTTCGAGCGTCACGGCATTGGCGACCAGCCTGCCGCCCTGGCGCAGCGCCGTGATGGCCGTCTCGACAACCCCGGCATCGCTGCCGCCGCCGCCGATGAAGATCGCGTCGGGCGGGTCGAGCCCGGCGAGGGCCTTGGGCGCCGGCCCCTCGACAACCACCAGGCCGGGCACGCCGAAAGCCGTCGCATTGCGCCTGACGCGGGCGGCGCGGGTCGGATCGGCCTCGATGGCAATGGCGCGCAGCGAGGGATGCGCGAGCATCCACTCGATGCCGATCGATCCCGAGCCGGCGCCGATATCCCACAGCAGCTCGCCGTGCCGGGGCGCCAGCGCCGACAGCGTGACGGCGCGGATCTCGCGCTTGGTGATCTGGCCGTCATGCTCGAACAGATGGTCGGCGAGGCCGGGTGCCGCGGGCAGAACCCTCGCATCGGGCGTCGATTCAATTTCCAGCGCCAGGACGTTGAGCGGATTGATGTTTTCGAGATCGAAGGCGTCGGCGCGGGCCGTCCGGCGCGCTTCGTCCGGACCGCCGAGTGCTTCGAGGACCGTCATGCGCGATGGACCGAAGCCGAGTTCGCCGAGCAGGCGGGCGATGAGCGCCGGCGCGTCGCCATCGGAGGTCAGCGCAAGGATTCTCGCGCCGGGCTGGAGCAGGGGCCTGATGAGGTCGATCGCGTGGCCATGCAGCGATATGGCCTCGACATCCTGCAATGGCCAACCGAGCCGCGACGCGGCCAGCGAGATCGAGGACGGCGCCGGCAGGACGAGCATCTCATCCGGGCTCACCTTGCGCGCCAGCGTCACGCCGACGCCGTGATAGAACGGGTCGCCGGAGGCGAGCACGCACACATTGCGCCCGGCAAGCGCCAGCACGTCGTGCATGCCCGCGTCGAAAGGCACCGGCCAGGCACGCGATTCGCCTTTTGCCAGCGGCGCGACCAGGGCAAGGTGGCGTTTGCCGCCGAACACGAATTCAGCCTCGGCGATGCGCCGCTTGGCCTCGTCGCCGAGACCCGCTACACCGTCCTCGCCGATGCCGACTATCGTAAGCCAGGCGGCGCGCCCTCGACCCTTAGTAGGCATGATGACCCACCGTATTCTGATCCTCGGCGGAACCACGGAGGCCCGGCAACTGGCTGGCAAACTGGCGGACCGCGCGGATTTCTCGGTCACGCTGTCGTTGGCCGGCCGCACCGAAAGTCCCGTGGCGCAGGGTGTGCCGGTACGTGTCGGCGGCTTTGGCGGCGTGGACGGACTGGCAACTCATCTTCGTGACGAGCAGGTCGATCTGCTGATCGATGCCACCCATCCCTACGCCGCGCGCATCTCGGCCAATGCGGCCGAAGCAGCACGGCAGGCTGGCGTCCCTGTGCTTGCCTTGCGGCGTCCCGGCTGGGAGCCGATGGCGGGAGACCGCTGGACGCTGGTGGACGACGTGGCGGAGGCAGCGCGCGCGCTTGGCGCTGTCCCGCGCCGCGTCTTTCTGGCGCTCGGCCGGCAGGAGGTCGCCGAGTTCGAGGCGGCTCCCCAGCACAGCTACCTCATCCGCTCCGTCGATCCGGTCGAACCGAAGCTGGCGGTGCCCGACGCGACCTACCTTCTGGCGCGGGGCCCTTTCCCGGAAGCCGATGAACGGCGCCTGCTGGAACGGCATGGCATCGAAGCGATCGTTTCGAAGAACAGCGGCGGCCTCGCCACCTATGGCAAGATCGTCGCCGCGCGCGCGATCGGCATCGAAGTTGTGATGGTCCGGCGACCATCCCTGCCGGACGTGCCCTCGGCGGAAAGCGTCGATCGGCTGGCCGCCATGGTCGATCATTTTCTGGGGCCCGCTGCCGAACGCGGCGTGTAGACGAGCGCCGGCTTCTCGCCGCGCCTGATGATGCGGGTTTCCGGCGAGCCGATGATGATGCAAGTCGCCATGTCGGCCATATCAGCCTCGGCATTGGCCAGCAGGCAGATGTCGATGCGTTCGTCCGGCCGCCCGGCGGCGCGGCCGAATATCACCGGCGTGGTGCCGGGCAGGATCGCCTTGAGGCATTCGAAGGCGCGGCCGAGCTGCCAGGGGCGCGCCTTGCTGATGGGATTGTAGAGCGCGATGACGAAGCCGGCGCCGGCGGCCGCCAGCAGGCGCAGCTCGATCAGTTCCCAAGGCTTGAGGTTGTCAGACAGGGAAATGGCGCAGAAGTCGTGGCCGAGCGGGGCGCCGATGCGCGCGGCGACCGCAAGCATGGCGGTGACGCCGGGGACGACCGATATGTCGACGCCGCGCCATTCGGTCGGACCGGCCTCGATCGCCTCGCAGACGGCCGCCGCCATGGCGAAGACGCCGGGGTCGCCGCCCGAGACGACCGCGACATTGTGGCCCTCGGCTGCCTTGGCCAGCGCCTCGTTGGAGCGGGCAAGCTCCTCGCGGTTGTCGGAGGCGATGCGGGTCTGGTCGCCGCGCAGGTCGAGCCGGTCGAGATAGGGCTTGTAGCCATAGAAGAACGAAGCGTCGGCGACGGCGCGACTCGCTTCCGGCGTCACCTGATCGGCGTTGCCCGGCCCGAGGCCGATGACGGTGAGACGGCCGCTCATGACGTGGCTCCCGGCTTGCCGGACCAGCCCGCGACCAGCACGATGGCGAAGTAGGGCGCCTTGTCGTCGGTCTTTTCGGCCAGCCGCATCGACGAACCGCCGGCCATGGTGCCGCGCTCGACATAGACGGCCTTCGCCAGCTTGCCGGTGGCCTCCAGCGCGCGACGGATCTTCGGCAGGTTGCGGCCCACCTTCATGATGACGGCGGCATCCGTGTCGGCAAGCCGGCGCGTCAGCTCGAACTCGCTCATCGTGCCCGGCAGCACGCTCAGCACGTCGTCGCCCTGGACGATGGGAAGGCCGGTCGTCGACCAGCAGCCGGACATGGCGGTTATGCCCGGAATGACTTCGGTGGCGAACCGGTGCGCGAGGCGCACATGCAGGTGCATGTAGGAGCCGTAGAAGAGGGGATCACCCTCCGACAGGACAGCGACGGTCAGCCCGCGGTCGAGATGGGCGGCGACGCTTTCGGCGGATTGCTCGTAGAAATCCGCGATCTGCGAGCGGTAGTCGTCATGATCCTTGTCGATTTCCGTCGTCACGGGATAGAGCAGGGGCAGTTCCACCATACCGGGCTTGAAACGCGCCTCGACGATGGCGCGCGCATTGCTGTTGTTCCCGCGCTTGGCGAAATAAGCGACGACATCGGCCTCGGAGAGTGCCCGCGCCGCCTTCAGCGTCAGCAGTTCCGGATCGCCAGGACCGGTTCCGACACCGATCAGCCTTCCTTTCGAAATCGCGTTCACAGGCCGGGCCTCGCCAAAGCGTTGAGCGCCGCCGCCGTCATGGCGCTGCCGCCAAGCCTGCCGCGCACGATGGCGTAGGGCACGCCATAGGAGTTCTCGGCCAGCGCATCCTTGGATTCCGCCGCGCCGACGAAGCCGACCGGCATGCCGATGATCGCGGCCGGCTTCGGCGCGCCGTCGCGCAGCTTTTCAAGCAGGTAGAACAGCGCGGTCGGCGCATTGCCGATGGCGACGACGGCGCCCGCCATGCGCTCGCCCCACAGGTCGATAGCCGCCGCCGAACGGGTGTTGCCGATTTCCCTGGCGAGATCGACGGTGCGCGGATCGCGCAGCGTGCAGACGACCTCGTTTCCGGCGGGCAGGCGGGCGCGAGTCACGCCGTGGGCAACCATTTCCGCGTCGCAGAAGATCGGAGCGCCGGCGGCGAGCGCCGAGCGCGCAGCAGTGACGAACCCTTCGGAGAAGACGAAGCTGGCGGCGGCCTCGACCTGACCGCAGGCATGGATCATGCGGATGGCGACATCGGCCTCGGCATCGGAGAAGCGCGACAGGTCGGCCTCGGCGCGGATGATGGCGAAGGAGCGCTCGTAGATCGCCATGCCATCGTGAATGTAGTCGTAGGCGGCCATGTTCATTCCTGTCGATAAGCCTCGGCGATGCCTGCCGCGCCCAGCCTGGCCAGGCAGGCGGCAACAGTCTCGCCGGGATGTCTCGCGCGGCCGATCAGCGCCGCGACGCGACCGATGCCGCGCGCGGCGTCATAGCGCGGCCTGTATCCCGCAGGAAGGGCCTTCGCCGTCCCGTCCACGACAAGTCCGGCTCCATTTTCGCCGCCGACCACCGCAAGCGCCGCCGGGCCGGGATGCGCGCAACCCTTGGCGCAGCCAGAAACATGCAAAATGAAGGAGCCGTCGAAAAGGTCGGCGCTTCCGGAGGCCACGGCCTCGGCCAGCTCGCGCGTCGCGATCCGCCCCGAAGCACAGGCCGGCATGCCGGGGCAGGCGGCAATTCTGGCGCGGGGATCGGCGGCGTCCGTGAGGAAACCCAGTCGCACCGCCTCTTCCCGCAAGGCCGGGAGTGCTGGCGTCGCAAGACCGAGGAAAAGCAGTGTCCGGCCGGGTGCGAAGCGGATTTCGCTGGCGCCCATCGCCAGTGCCTTGCCGGCGAGGTCGGCCAGCGTGCCCGCCGGCACGCTGCCGAAGGGAAGGCCGATACCCAGTGCGTGGCCACCAACCACATCGAATATCCCTATCGGAGCCTTCGCGCCGGACTTCGGTCCTTCCCGCGCGACGCCTTCGATCGAAATTTGCCCGGTTCGGCCGTTGTTCGGCAGCGCGGCGACGAAGGAGGTGAAACACCACGCGGCAAGCGAAGCGAGCTGCCTCTGGTTCAAGTCCCGGGTGTGCGCCTCGCGGCCTTTCTCGGCGACCATTCTCAGCGCGGCGATGGCAATGTCGCGCGCTTCGTCGTCGCCGGCCGTCGTGACGGCGCGCTCGCCACCATCTTCGCCGGCGACGGTGACAATCCAGCGAGCCCCGGCGTTCGATCTCGTCGCGGCAAGACGCACATCGGCGGTGACGCTATCCATCGGCAGGCCGCCGCCGCCGTCGACGACCACGGAGACCTTCGGACCCAGCCGTCCAGGCAGGCCGGCCGCTTCGGCCGCCGCTCCGATCCGCTCGACCAGGGGGCGGGGATCGGCGATCTCATGCGGATCGAGACCCGCCAGCGCTCCGGCCTCGACCGGAATGCCGTCGCGCACGACAATGCCGAGCGCATCGACCTCCGCGGCGAGCAGGGCAGCGCTTTCTGCGGTCAGGCCGCGAATCTGCAGGCTGCCGCGGGCGGTGATCTCGACGATGCCGTTGCCATGGCGGAGGGCCGATTCGCAGAGTCCGATCAAGGATTTGGGAGACAAACCTCCAGCGACGGGGTTGAGCCTCGCCAACAGCCCGTCACCGGTCTGCATGGGTGCCTTCAGGGTCGGGCATGCGCCACGGCGAAGCTCAGCGGTCATGCCGCCACCTCCAGGGCACGGGCTTCCTCGATCAGCGCCGCCAGATCGTCATCGACGGCGTTGCGAAGCGGATGCCAGAGGCCGCGTCGTCGTGCCGACTGGAGCCGCTCGCCGATGACCCTGGCGGCGGCCGGGTTCTCGCGCAAGATGAAGTCGCGGACTGCCGGATCGCCGACATAGGCATCGTGCACGGCGCCGATCAGCGTCCCTGATATCGCATGCGTCGTCTCGGCGAAGCCGACCAGCCGGTCGACGGTCTCGGCGAACTCCGAAGCGCCGCGCGGACCGTGGCGCATCTGGCCCGAGATGAAGCGCGGATTGACGGCGCGGGCGCGAACCACGCGCGACACGGCCTCGCCAACCGAGCGCGGCCGTGGCTTTTGCGGGTCCGTCGTATCCAGGACGATGACGTCGGCATTGCCGCCGATCGCGGCGAGCGCGGCCGAAAAGCCGCCGATGAAGGCGACGTCGGCCGAGCCTTCCAATATGTCGCGGCCGGGATCGTCGCCGGTATGGACCAGCAGGTCGGCGTCCGCGACCCGGTTTTCGAAGGCGCCGGGGATGGCGGTGGCTGTGCCTTCTGCGCCGCCATAGGCATGCGAGGTGGCGTCGAGATAGGCGCGGCCGATCTCCTCGCGCGTGCCCCAGTCTCCGGTCGACAGCAGGTCCTCGACGCCGGCGCCGTAGGTTCCAGGCGAGGTGCCGAAGATGCGCGGCCCGAGCTTGCCTTCGGCGCGGGCGCTGGCGGCCAGCGGGTTTTCGTCATCAGCCTCATCGCGGGCGGCGACGGCGTTGGCGGCCTCGTCGATGAGCGCGATCTGCGTCGGGAACATGTCGCGGAACAGGCCGGATATGCGCCAGGTGACGTCGACACGCGGCCGGCCGAGCGCCGCCGGCGGCAGCACCTCGATGCCGGTGACGCGGCCCGTCGCGGTATCCCATTGCGGCCGGCAGCCCATCAGCGCCAGCCCTTGCGCGATCTCCTCGCCGCCGGTTCGCAGCGAGGCCGAGCCCCACAGGTCGATGACCAGCGAGCGCGGCCAGTCGCCATGCGACTGCATATAGGCGCGCACGACTTCGTCGGCGGCCGCCTTGCCGAGGTCGAAGGCGGTGGCCGTCGGCATGGCGCGGGGGTCGGACGTGAAGAGGTTGCGTCCGGTCGGCAGCACGTCGGCGCGGCCGCGCGCCGGAGCGCCGGCGGGGCCTGCCGTCACATGGCGGCCGTCGAGCGCGTCGAGAAGCGCCGCCTTCTCGGACGCCGCGCTTTGCAGGCGGGAGGGATCGATCTCCGTCTCCGTGGCACGCCCATAGATGTGGAGCCCGTCCTTGATGGCGAAGTCCTTGAGGTCGCACAGCCATGCATCGATGCGGCGCAACGCTTCATCCGGCGCGTCGGTGCCGGTCACGCCCGCCTCCATGGCGAGACCCGTGCGCGTCGCCGTCTCGACGATCAGTCCGGCCAGCCGGTCGCGCCGGCGGCGGTCAAGCCCGTCGGCCTGGGCGTATTCGTCCACCAGCCGCTCGAGCTTGTGCTGGTCCTCGCTGAGGCCGGCACCGGTCAGCGGCGGCGGCAGGTGTCCGAGCGTGATGGCGGCGATGCGGCGCTTGGCCTGCGCGGCCTCGCCCGGATTGGAGACGATGAAAGGATAGATGACGGGCAGGGCGCCCGTGACGATCTCGGGAAAACAGGCCTGGCTGAGCGCGACCGTCTTGCCCGGCAGCCATTCGAGCGTGCCATGGGCGCCGACATGAATGAGAGCGTGGACGCCGAGCAGCTTTCGCAGCCACAGGCCGAACGCGATCAGTTCATGGCGCGGCGGCAGAGACGGATCATGATAATCGGCGCGGCGGTCGGCCGAGCGCCCGCGATCGGGAGCAAGCGCCACGGTGATGTTGCCGAAGGTGGCGGCGCGGAACGGGAAGGCTGGCGCATGAACACCCCCCTCTGGCCTGCCGGCCATCTCCCCCGCAAGGGGGGAGATCAGCACTGTTGTCGACGGCTCTCCCGCTACTACGCTGGTGATTGGCGAAAGCCGGGATGGAGGCGTAATCTCCCTCCCTGCGGGGGAGATGGCCGGCAGGCCAGAGGGGGGTGCCTCGTGCAATGCTATCCTGCCCCATGCCGCCTCCACGGCACCTCGCGCCGCATCCGGCAATTCGGCCGAAAGAGCGGCATAGTCCTTGTGGGCGAGTCCGTGCCCGCCGGTCTCCAGTGCATCGAGCAAGGCGCGGGGCGATTGCGGAATCCCTTCAACCCCATAGCCCTGTTCGCTGAGGTCATGCAGCATGGCGAGCACGCTGGACGGCACGTCGAGACCCACGGCGTAGCCGGTGCGGCCCGGGGCGCTGGGATAATCCGGGATGAGGATGGCAAGCTTGCGTTCGGCGCGCGTGGTGGCCTTGAGACGCAGAAAGGCGGCGATGCGGTTTGCCACCTGCACGACGCGATCAGCTTCCGGTCGATTGGCGAAGGCGCGGAAGCCGAGCGCCGGGTCAGCCTCGGCCTCGCCCTTGAATGACACCGCGCCCGCCAGGATGCGGCCGTCGAGTTCGGGCAGCACGACATGCATGGCGAGATCCGCGGGAGCCAGCCCGCGCTGGTTCGCCTCCCAGATGTCGCGGCGGGTGGTGGCGACGATGACCTGGAACACTGGCACGCCGGCACGGTCGAACAGCGTCCGGGCGCCGGGGTCGGCGCTGGACGCGAAAGCCGTGGCGGTGACGATGGCGGCTGGGTTCAGCGCGGCGATGGCGTCTTCGACAAAGGCCAGGGATGTCGGATCTTTCAGACTGGAGACGAAGATCGGAACCGGCGCCATGCCCTGCGAGCATAGCGCCTCGACCAACGCGTCGATGGGCGCGACGTCGGCGGCCAGCAGCATTGAACGGTAGAAGAGGATAGGGATGACGGGGGCGGCGTTTCCCTTCCCCTCGAGGGGGACCGGGACGACACCCCGGCCGGGTTCGTAATAGCCCGCCTTTGGTACGACGACCGGCTCGGAGACGGCCGCATCCATGCCGGCGAGCCCTGCCAGCCTTTGCACCAGCGCCGCCATATTGGCCGGGCCGCCCTGGCGGAAATAACCGAGCAGCGCCTCCAGCTCGTCGCGCGGCAGCGTCGAGCCCTCGATCAGCCTGGGGTCCTCGTCATGGCTCTCGCCCGGCAACAGCGCCAGCTTGATGCCGCGCTCGCGGGCAACCGCCGCGAGCTGGTCGCAGCCATAGCGCCACCAGTCATAGCCGCCGAGGATGCGCACCAGGATCACCCTGGCATGGCGGGCGACGCTATCGATCCACAGGTCGACCGACATGGGATGGCGCAGGTCGCGCAGCGCCGCCAACCGCATCGAGGGCAGGCGCGCCGCGTCCGCCTGCCAGGCCTGGGCAAGGCCGGCGAGGTCGCTGTCGGTGAAGGACAGCGCCACCACGTCCGCCGGCTGCTGCCGCAGATCGACAGGCTCGACGAGGTCGTCGAGCGAGGCTGACGTGGTGGTGAGGATGTGCATCGTAAGTCCGGGTTCGCCTCAGCCGGCGAGAATACGCTCGATCGCCGGCCGGTTCAGCCCCTTGAGGCCGATGACGACGAGACGCGAGCGGCGGTCGTCTCCGGCGGTCCATGCGCGGTCATAGTAGTGGTTCACGCGCGGGCCGACGGCCTGGAGCAAAAGCCGCATCGGCTTGCCGCCGACCTCGACGAAGCCTTTCACGCGCAGCACGTTTTCCTGTTCAGCGGCGGTCGCGACACGCTTCGCCAACTCGTCCGGATTGGCAATCGAAGGTATGTCGACGATGAAGGTATCGAAATCGTCATGCTCGTGGTCGAATGCGCCGTCATGATGGGACTTGCGGTTCTCGATGTCGTCCTCGACGGCGAGGCCAAGGCCAAGTAGCACCGACGGATCGACCTTGCCATGCGAACTCGGCACGATCTTCACGGCGCGGGCGGAGTGTTCGCCAATGATCGTGTTGGCGCGGGCCGAACCGGCGGCGTCCATCAGGTCGCTCTTCGACAGAATGATCAGGTCGGCGCAGGCGATCTGGTCCTCGAACACTTCCTCGATCGGATCGTCATGGTCGAGGCTCTCGTCCTGCGCACGCTGCGCCTGCAGGGCCTCCATGTCGTCGGCGACGCGGCCTTCGGCCAGCGCCGGGCCGTCGACCACGGCGATTACGCCATCGACGGTCACGCGGCTCTTCACCGTCGGCCATTGGAAAGCCTGAACCAGCGGCTTGGGCAAGGCGAGGCCCGAGGTTTCGATGAGGATATGGTCGACCTTCGGCGTCAGCGACAGGATCTGGTCGAGCGCCGGCACGAAATCGTCCGCCACGGTGCAGCAGATGCAGCCATTGGCCAGTTCGACGATGTTTTCCTCCGGGCAGGTGTCGATGCCGCAGCCTTTCAGGATCTCGCCATCGATGCCGATATCGCCGAATTCGTTGACGATGATGGCAATGCGCTTGCCGCCTGCGTTTTCCAGGAGGTGGCGGACCAGCGTCGTCTTGCCGGCGCCGAGGAAGCCAGTGACGACGGTGCAGGGAACGCGCGATACGGAAGCGGTCATGATCAGTCCTTCAGGATGTCGAGGGGCGGGATGCGGGCGACGAGGCCACGCTTGAGGGAATCAGGCCGGCCACGCCAGGGGATAAGGCCGTCGGTCGAGGTGGCGAAGAGTTTCGCGCCGACGACGAGGTCGGCGCCGCTCGTCTCGGTCAGGTCGCCGAAGACGTAGCTCCAGCAACCGTCGCGCAGCAAGGCAGCGCTCAGGCGGCGCTTGCAATTGCCCAGGCACTCGACGGTGCGGATGCTGATCTGGTCTTGCGCCGCGGCAAGGCGCGCGTCCTCCGCAAGCAGCGCGCCGGCGCGCGGGTGGGCGTCCGAGCCGGTCGCGTCACGACAGGAGGAGCAGACGATGACGGTGACATCGTCCAACGGATCGGACGGAAGGTCCTCGTCTTTTGCCGGAAAACTGCCGTTGCGATCCAAAACCAGGCTCCTTGCCCGGAAAACCCGCCGGACGATCGGATACTTCACGTCACGGACGGCAGGTCTCCTGGCTCGCGGTTCATCGCCTCGAATGCCGCCTTCCCGGGAACATCCCAGTGGTTTTCGGCCGAGGCTCGTCGCTTACAGTTGCGGGGACAGCCGCGGATTTGAGACCGAGATCCCGCACCGCATTCCCTCTTAGCCCTTCCCATTGAAGAGAAGAGACCGTCTGGGCCGGATTTAGGCTCTTGCGGGGAGTTGTGTCAACGCGCGGCTACGACATGGCGATGTCGGCCAGATGCTGTCATGTGGGGAGGGCCAAGATAACTTGCCTGACTGCTTGATAGCCACCACCATGGTCCCAGTCATGGCTGAGGGCTAGGTCCTGTCCTTCTTGCCAAACCTTATTGTCCAGAAGGACCTCGGAGCAAATAAGCTCGCCTTTTAAGGCTGCAAAAAAAGTGCGTACAAAATGACTGCCGGGGGAAACGGAGGCTGTGAAGAGCTTTTCCAGCTTGGTGTAGAATGTTGGATAACCCCGGTTCAGCGAACATAGCTCGGTGGTGGCCTGGGAAATGACCGGTCCACCATAGATTCTCCAGCGACGATTTTTTTGCCAGGCCTTCCAACCGGGACTGCTTTGCTGCCAAATCCCAACTTCGGCCTGCATGTTGTTGCAGACATGATCGGCCAATCCTTCGATTGCCACGTGGAAGACGCCACGGAGAAATTTTTCAAACGCCTGATTTAACTCTTGTTCGGGCGTGTCGCCGAAGCCAGCAAAGGATTCAATGACTGGCTGAACATCCAGCCGTGGAGAAAAAATGTAGATCTCGAGGACCAGCCGGCCAGCCCCCGTCTGGAACACCTCAGCCTCAAACCGGAGTTGCTCCGCCTGAAGCACAACGTCTTGATCTCTACGGACTGCATCGATTCCATGCGCAATCAATGCGCCGTGGATCATGTCGAGCACTTTGTCCGATGCCATTGCACAACCTACGAGGCTTCCTGGAGTGTCTATGACAGACGCTGCAGAGGTTGCCTATCTCCTCTCGTCAGCCAACGCCGGGCCGAGATCACCGGCAGGCGTCACCTCGATGCGCTCCAGCCCGAGCCAACCCTGCATCTGCTTCAACTCCTCGAAGAGTTGGGCGGCCGTGTCCGCGGGCGCGCAGGGCTCGGCATAACTGGCGTGGACGCGCAGCACGCTGGCGGGGCGGTCGGCCCTGAGGTCGATGCGCGCCACGATCCGGTCGCCGAGCAGGAACGGCAGGACGTAGTAGCCGTACTGGCGCTTGTCGGCCGGCGTGTAGATCTCGATGCGATAGCGGAAATCGAACAGCCGCTCGGTGCGCGAGCGTTCGAAGACGATCGGGTCGAACGGGGCAAGCAGCGCGCGCGCATCGATCCTGCGCGGCATGCGGGCATCCCGGTGCAGGTAGGCCGGCTTGTCCCAGCCTTCGACGCGCACGGGCAGGAGCTCGCCCGCCTCGACCAGTTCTTCTAGCCGCCCCTTCATATCGGCCGGCGACAGGCGGAAATAGTCACGCAGGTCACCCGCCGTGGCGATGCCGTGCGCGCGGGCCGAAATGCGCAGGAGTTCGCGGTGCGCGTCTTCGGCCGACGGCACGGGCATGTCGAGGACGGCCTGCGGCAGCACGCGTTCCGGCAGGTCGTAGTGCCGTTCGAAGCCCCTGCGGTGGGCCGTGGTGATGCGGCCGGCCCAGAACAGCCATTCGAAGGCGTGCTTGGCGTGGCTCCAGCCCCACCAGCCGCCCGAGCCTTTCTGGCCCTCCAGGGCGGAAGCGGGGATCGGTCCACCCTCGGCGACCTGGCGATGGATCTCTTCTATATAGGCGGCGTGCTCGCGTCCCCATTTGGCGAGGCCGAGATACATTTCGTCGCCGCGCGAGGCCCGCTCCATGCGCCAGCGCATCAGCGGCCAGGTCTCGACAGGCAGGAACGAGGCCTCGTGCGCCCAGTATTCGAAGACCGTGCGCTTGCGCGTGACGGAGGCGTTATCGAGCAGGGCCATGGGGTAGGGGCCAAGCCGCGAATAGAGCGGCATATAGTGCGCGCGCACCACCGCGCTGACGGAATCGATCTGCAGCAGGCCGGTTCGCGACAGCACCCGGGCGAAGTGGCGGCGGTCAGGCGTGCCGACCGGTTTCGGGTCGACGAAGCCCTGCGCGCCGAGCGCGATGCGGCGGGCGGCGGCGGCAGAGATTTTTTCCTTCATGCCGAGGCTGTCCTCATAATACGGGAGTGCCGTTAGGGCAGGTGATTCCGCTCATGCTAGCAGGGTTTACGCGGGTTCCATGTCAGGAGAGAAAAGTGGAGTAAAAAGCGAAGGAAATCAAACGAGAGCGGATCGGACCAGTTTGCGCGCATAAGCCGTCCAGCGCCGCTTTTTGAACAAGGTTTGACTTGCTTCGCCGGAAGGGCTGCGCTAACCCTCGCCGCGTTGCAGCATAGGCCCCCTTCAAACGGTTCAGCGGTAAAACTGTCACGCTTCCGCAACAGGGTCTGGTGCTGTAATCAGTGTGATTGGCGCCAACGGAAAGCCGCAGCATGAACGCACTTCTCAGTTCGTACCTGCCCATCGTCCTCTTCATAGGAGTGGCGCTGGTGGTGGGGCTTGCTCTGCTCGTGGCGCCGTTCCTGGTCGCCTACCGCAATCCAGACCCTGAGAAGCTGTCCGCCTACGAGTGCGGTTTCAACTCGTTCGATGATGCCCGCATGAAATTCGACATCCGCTTCTACCTTGTGTCGATCCTGTTCATCATCTTCGATCTCGAAGTGGCCTTCCTGTTCCCGTGGGCGGTCTCCTTCTCGAAAATCGGCATGCTGGGCTTCTGGTCGATGATGGTCTTCCTCGCTGTGCTGACCATCGGCTTTGCCTATGAATGGAAAAAAGGAGCGCTGGAATGGGATTGAACGACAGTTCCGGCACCCTCGTCGCGCCGAAGCCGAAGGGCATCATCGATCCCAACACGGGCAGGCCGGTGGGTGAGGACGATCCCTTCTTCCTGGAAATCAACAACGAGCTTGCCGACAAGGGCTTTCTCGTCACCTCGACCGAGGCGCTCATCACCTGGGCGCGCAGCGGCTCGCTGATGTTCATGACGTTCGGCCTCGCTTGCTGCGCGGTCGAGATGATCCATACCTCGATGCCGCGCTACGACTCGGAGCGCTTCGGCGTCGCGCCGCGCGCGTCTCCGCGCCAGTCCGACATCATGATCGTGGCGGGCACGCTGACCAACAAGATGGCGCCGGCGCTGCGCAAGGTCTACGACCAGATGCCCGAGCCGCGCTACGTCATCTCCATGGGCTCCTGCGCCAATGGCGGGGGCTACTACCACTATTCCTATTCGGTGGTGCGCGGCTGCGACCGCATCGTGCCCGTCGACATCTACGTGCCCGGCTGCCCGCCGAGCGCGGAAGCGCTGCTCTACGGCATTCTCCTTCTGCAGAAGAAGATTCGCCGCACCGGCACGATCGAGCGGTAAGGCTGATGAGCGCATCCCTGAGCGAACTTTCCACCTATCTCGGCGAGAAGCTGGCCGGCCTGATCGGCGAGCCGGTGCTGGCCTATGGCGAGCTCACCGTTCCGGTGGAGCCGGCCAACCTGGTCGGCGTCGTGACCTTCCTGCGTGACGATCCGCGCTGCCAGTTCGTGTCGATCATCGACGTCTGCGGCGCCGACTATCCGTCGCGCGCCAGGCGCTTCGACGTGGTCTACCACCTGTTGTCGCCGAAGCAGAACGTGCGCATCCGCGTCAAGGTCCAGGCCGACGAGGAGACGCTGGTGCCGTCGATCACGGGCGTGTACCCGGGCGCCGACTGGTACGAGCGCGAGACCTACGATCTCTACGGCGTGCTGTTCACCGGTCATCCGGACCTGCGCCGCATCCTGACCGACTACGGTTTCGAAGGGCATCCGCTGCGCAAGGATTTCCCGCTGACGGGCTTCGTCGAGGTGCGCTACGACGATGAGGCCAAGCGGGTCATCTACGAGCCGGTCGAGCTCAAGCAGGAATTCCGCAATTTCGATTTTCTCTCGCCATGGGAAGGCACGGACTACGTGCTGCCGGGCGATGAGAAGGCGAAGGCAAATTGAGGCGCCAGAATGGCTGAAACCTCCGTCCGCAACTTCAACATCAACTTCGGCCCGCAGCACCCGGCGGCGCACGGCGTTCTGCGCCTCGTGCTGGAACTGGACGGCGAAGTGGTCGACCGCGTCGATCCGCATATCGGCCTGCTGCATCGCGGCACCGAGAAGCTGATGGAAGCCAAGACCTACCTGCAGGCCGTGCCCTATCTCGACCGGCTCGACTATTGCGCGCCGATGAACCAGGAGCATGCCTTCGCGCTCGCCGCCGAGCGGCTGCTCGGCATCGAGGTGCCGAAGCGCGGCCAGTTGATCCGCGTGCTCTATTCCGAGATCGGCCGCATCATGTCGCACATCCTCAATGTGACGACGCAGGCGATGGACGTCGGCGCGCTGACGCCGCCGCTGTGGGGCTTCGTCGAGCGCGAAAAGCTGATGGTGTTCTATGAGCGCGCCTCCGGCTCGCGCATGCACGCGGCCTATTTCCGGCCGGGCGGCGTCCACCAGGACCTGCCGCAGAAGCTGGTCGAGGACATCGGCAAGTGGATCGACCCGTTCCTGAAGTCGATCGACGATCTCGACGCGCTGCTCACGCCCAATCGCATCTTCAAGCAGCGCAATGTCGACATCGGCACGGTGTCGCTGGCCGATGCCTGGGCCTGGGGCTTCTCGGGCGTCATGGTGCGCGGCTCGGGAGCCGCCTGGGACCTGCGCAAGTCGCAGCCCTACGAATGCTATTCCGAGATGGATTTCGACATCCCGATCGGCAAGAACGGCGACTGCTACGACCGCTATCTCGTGCGCATGGAAGAAATGCGCCAGTCGGCCAGGATCATGCGCCAGTGCGTCGACCTGCTGCTGGGCAAGGAAAGCACCGGCCCGGTGTCGAACCTCGACGGCAAGGTGGTGCCGCCGAAGCGCGCCGCCATGAAGCGTTCTATGGAAGCGCTGATCCATCACTTCAAGCTCTACACCGAGGGCTACCGCGTGCCGGCCGGCGAGGTCTATGCGGCCGTCGAGGCGCCGAAGGGCGAGTTCGGCGTCTATCTCGTCTCCGACGGCACCAACAAGCCCTATCGCTGCAAACTGCGCGCGCCGGGCTTCGCGCACCTCCAGGCCATGGATTTCCTGTGCCGTGGCCACATGCTGGCCGACGTCACCGCCGTGCTTGGCTCCCTCGACATCGTGTTTGGTGAGGTCGATCGCTAAATGTCAGTCCGCCGTCTCGCAGATGCCAGCGTCCAGCCCGCGTCCTTCGCCTTCAACAAGGCGAATACGGCAGCGGCCAAGCAGTGGATCAAGAAGTATCCGAAGGGGCGCGAGCAGTCCGCGATCATCCCTTTGCTGATGATTGCGCAGGAGCAGGAAGGCTGGGTGACGAAGGCGGCCATCGAAACGATCGCCGAGATGCTCGGCATGCCGCGCATCCGCGCGCTCGAGGTCGCGACCTTCTACACGCAGTACCAGCTCAATCCGGTCGGCACCCGCGCGCACATCCAGGTCTGCGGCACCACGCCCTGCATGCTGCGCGGCTCGGAAGCGCTGATGGACGTCTGCCGTTCGAAGATCCATCACGACCAGTTCCACACCAATGAGAGCGGCACGCTGTCGTGGGAGGAGGTCGAGTGCCTCGGCGCCTGCGTCAACGCGCCGATGGTCATGATCTTCAAGGACACGTTCGAGGACCTGACGCCGGAGCGCCTCGCCGAGATCATCGATCTCTACGAAGGCGGCAAGGGCGCCTCGGTGGCGCCGGGGCCGCAGAATGGCCGTACCGGTTCCGAGCCCGCCGGCGGCCTGACGACGCTGACGAGCGAGAAGGCGATCCTGAAGTCGACCCGCGAGCGGGAAGCGAAGGCGGCGGCCAAGGCTGCCAGGGACGCGGCACAAGCGGCTGCTCCGGCGGACCCGGCGCCTGCCGCCGCGCCGGCCAAGCTGGCGGCCGTCGAGACGCCGAAGGCGACCCCGGCCAAGACTGCCGCCGCCAAGCCGGCAAAGCCTTCGCTTGAAGACAAGAACCGCCCGGCTGGCATCGATAGGCCCGTGGCGGTCGACGACCTCAAGCTGATCTCGGGCGTCGGTCCGAAGATCGAGGGCATCCTCCATTCGCTGGGCATCTTCACCTTCGCACAGGTGGCTTCCTGGAAGAAGGCCGAGCGCGAGTGGGTCGACGGCTATCTCTCCTTCCATGGCCGTATCGATCGCGACGACTGGGTCAAGCAGGCCAAGGCGCTCGCCAAGGGCGGCGTGGCCGAATACATCCGCGTCTTCGGCAAGAAGCCGGTCTGAGGAACGTAAAATGCTTCAGGACAAAGACCGCATCTTCACCAACATCTACGGCCTCTTCGACAAGTCGCTGGCCGGAGCACAGGCGCGTGGCCTGTGGGATGATACGCCCGGCCTGATCGCCAAGGGGCGCGACTGGATCATCAACGAGATGAAGGCGTCGGGCCTGCGCGGCCGCGGCGGCGCCGGCTTCCCGACCGGGCTGAAATGGTCGTTCATGCCCAAGCAGAGCGATGGCCGGCCGAGCTATCTCGTCATCAACGCCGACGAGTCCGAGCCGGGCACCTGCAAGGACCGCGACATCCTGCGCAACGATCCGCACACGCTGGTCGAGGGCGCACTGGTGGCCGGCTTCGCCATGGGCGCGATCGCCGCCTACATCTATGTGCGCGGCGAGTTCATCCGCGAGCGCGAGGCGCTGCAGCGCGCCATCGACGAGGCCTATGAAGCCAAGCTGATCGGCAAGAACAACACCTCGGGCTACGATTTCGACGTCTACATGCACCACGGCGCCGGCGCCTATATCTGCGGCGAGGAGACGGCGCTGCTCGAGAGCCTGGAAGGCAAGAAGGGCCAGCCCCGGCTGAAGCCGCCGTTCCCGGCTAATGTCGGCCTCTATGGCTGCCCGACCACCGTCAACAATGTCGAGTCGATCGCGGTGGCGCCGACTATCCTGCGTCGCGGCGCGGCCTGGTTCTCGTCCTTCGGGCGGCCGAACAACGCCGGCACCAAGCTGTTCTGCATTTCCGGGCACGTCAACAATCCGTGCACCGTCGAAGAGGCGATGTCGATCCCGTTCCGCGAGCTGATCGAGACCCATTGCGGCGGCATTCGCGGCGGCTGGGACAATCTGCTCGCGGTCATCCCGGGCGGCGCCTCGGTGCCGCTGGTGCCTTCGGCGCAGATCATCGACACGCCGATGGATTTCGACGCGCTGCGCGACCTGAAGTCCGGCCTCGGCACGGCGGCTGTCATCGTCATGGACAAGTCGACGGATATCGTGAAGGCGATCGCCAGGCTGTCGTACTTCTACAAGCACGAGAGCTGCGGCCAGTGCACGCCGTGCCGTGAGGGTACCGGCTGGATGTGGCGGGTTATGGAGCGCCTGGTGCGCGGCGAGGCGCAGAAGCGCGAGATCGACATGCTGCTCGACGTCACCAAGCAGGTTGAGGGACACACGATCTGCGCGCTGGGCGACGCGGCCGCGTGGCCGATCCAGGGCCTGATGCGGCACTTCCGTGGCGAGGTGGAACGCCGCATCGACGAGTTTTCGCGCAATTCGCACCGCGTGCAGCCGGTGATGGTGGCGGCGGAGTAGCGGGAAGAACGCAGTCGGGCGGAAGCCCGGACGACAACAGCAGGGCGGGGCAGAGGAAACAGGGGACCAGGAGACAGCCATGGCGCCGAATTCGATACCCTATCCGATGATGCCCAATTTGGACCAGATCGAGAAGATGAACCAGGACCTGACCAGGATGATGCCGAAGGAGATGGCCAGCGCCGTCAACCTTCTCGCGCATCCTGTCGCCGGCGCCGCCGCGATGTCGGCGCTCGGCTTCGGGCTGGCCAACCATGCCTTCGGCGTCTGGCTGGGCGTTCTTTCGGGCACGGCAGACGCCTCGCAGCGGCTTTTCCATCCGGTCGCCGGGGAGTTCGCTGCGGATGCCGGAAACGCGGCGGCGAAGAATTCCGCCTCCCGCGCGCGCGCCGCGACGAAGACGCTGATCGCCGAGGCGCAGTCCTTCGCTCGCGAGGTGACGGACATTGCCACGGGCACGGCCGGGCTCGAACAGGCGGCTGCGACGACCGAGGCGCCAGCGGCTTTGATGCCTGAGGACTTCAGGCAGCCGAAGGCGATCGACCGTCCGGCCATGCCTGCCGACCTGAAGGCGATTTCCGGCATCGGCCCGAAGCTCGAGAAGGTGCTGAACGGGCTGGGCATCTGGACCTACGCCCAGATCGCCGCCTGGACACCGGAAGAGATCGCATGGGTCGATGACTACCTGTCGTTTCGTGGGCGCATCGCGCGCGATGACTGGATCGGACAGGCTGCGGCGCTTGCCGCGGACAAGTGAACGGAATGCCGGCGCGGCATCAATCGCGCCCGGAAATAGAGATTGCGGGAAATCCGCAGGGGTTTGAGGCGAATGGCAAAGCTTAAGGTCGACGGGAAAGAGATCACGGTACCCGACCACTATACGCTGCTGCAGGCGGCCGAAGACGCCGGCGCGGAAGTGCCGCGCTTCTGTTTCCATGAACGGCTGTCGATCGCCGGCAACTGTCGCATGTGCCTTATCGAGGTGAAGGGCGGGCCGCCCAAGCCGCAGGCTTCCTGCGCCATGGGCGTGCGCGACCTGCGTCCCGGCCCGAATGGCGAGCCGCCGGAAATCTTCACCAACACGCCGATGGTCAAGAAGGCCCGCGAAGGCGTGATGGAGTTCCTGCTCATCAACCATCCGCTCGATTGCCCGATCTGCGACCAGGGCGGCGAGTGCGATCTGCAGGACCAGGCGATGGCCTTCGGCGTCGATTCCTCGCGCTACCACGAGAACAAGCGCGCGGTTGAGGACAAGTATATCGGCCCACTGGTCAAGACGGTGATGAACCGCTGCATTCACTGCACGCGCTGCGTCCGCTTCACCACCGAGGTCGCCGGCATTTCCGAGCTTGGCCTGATCGGCCGCGGCGAGGATGCCGAGATCACCACCTATCTCGAACAGGCGATGACCTCGGAGTTGCAGGGCAACGTCATCGACCTGTGCCCGGTCGGCGCGCTGACCTCCAAGCCGTTCGCCTTCACGGCGCGGCCGTGGGAACTGACCAAGACCGAGACCATCGACGTGATGGACGCCGTCGGCTCTGCGATCCGCGTCGACAGCCGCGGCCGCGAGGTGATGCGTATCATGCCGCGTGTCAACGAGGCGGTGAACGAGGAGTGGATTTCCGACAAGACCCGCTTCATCTGGGACGGGCTGCGCACGCAGCGCCTCGACCGCCCCTATGTCCGCAAGGACGGCAAGCTCGCTCCGGCAAGCTGGGCCGAGGCCTTCGCGGCGATCAAGGAGCAGGTCGCCAAGACGGCGCCCGAGAAGATCGGCGCCATCGCCGGCGATCTGGCCGCCGTCGAGGAAATCTATGCGCTGAAGCTGCTGATGGCCGCGCTCGGCTCGAAGAACGTAGACTGCCGCCAGGATGGCGCCGCGCTTGATCCGTCGCTCGGGCGCGCGAGCTATGTCTTCAACCCGACCATCGAGGGCATCGAGCAGGCCGATGCTGTGCTGATCGTCGGCGCCAATCCGCGTTTCGAGGCCTCCGTGCTCAACGCCCGCATCCGCAAGCGCTGGCGCGTCGGCAACCTGCCGGTCGGCGTCATCGGCGATATCGGCGACACGCGCTACGACTATGAATTGCTGGGCGCCGGTCCGGAATCCCTCAAGGAACTCGCGGACGGCAACGGCAAGTTCTTCCAGACCCTGAAGAAGGCGACGCATCCGCTGATCATCGTCGGCCAGGGCGCGCTGGCGCGCTCGGATGGCGCGGCAGTGCTCGGCCAGGCGGCGAAGCTCGCCATGGCGGTCAACGCGGCGCGGGAAGACTGGAATGGCTTCGCGGTGCTGCACAATGCAGCCGCCAGGGTCGGCGGCCTCGATCTCGGCTTCGTGCCGGGCGAGGGCGGCAAGGACGTCGCCGGCATGCTGGGCGAGACGGAACTGCTGTTCCTGCTCGGCGCGGACGAGATCGACATGGCCAGGACCGGCGGTGCCTTCGTGGTCTACATCGGCACGCATGGCGATGCCGGCGCGCACCGCGCCAACGTTATCCTGCCGGCCGCGGCCTACACCGAGAAGTCGGCCACCTACGTCAACACCGAAGGCCGGGTGCAGCAGACCAACCGCGCCGGCTTCGCGCCGGGCGACGCACGCGAGGACTGGGCGATCCTGAGGGCTCTGTCGGATGTGCTCGGCAAGAAGCTGCCGTTCGATTCGCTGACGCAGCTTCGCGCCAAGCTCTATGGCGAATACCCGCATCTTGCCCGCATCGACCAGGTCGAGCCCGGCAAGGCCGAGGACATCGCCGGCGTTGCCAAGCTCGGCGGCCGCCTGAACAAGGGCGCGTTCACCTCGCCGGTCAAGGACTTCTACCTGACCAACCCGATCGCGCGGGCCTCGGCCGTGATGGCTGAATGCTCGGCGCTGGCCAAGAGCGGCTTCAAGCAGGCGGCGGAATAAGCATGGATACCTTCTTCTCCTTCTACGTGCTGCCGGCGCTGCTGATCCTGCTGAAGTCAGTCGTACTGATCGTGGTGCTGCTGGTCTTCGTCGCCTACATTCTCTATGCCGACCGCAAGATCTGGGCGGCAGTGCAGCTTCGCCGTGGCCCGAACGTCGTCGGCCCCTGGGGCACGTTGCAGGCCTTCGCCGACCTGCTGAAGTTCGTCTTCAAGGAACCGATCATCCCGTCGGGCGCCAACAAGGGCGTGTTCCTGCTGGCGCCGCTGGTGTCGGCGGTGCTGGCGATCTCGGCCTGGGCCGTCATTCCGGTCAGCGAAGGCTGGGCGATCGCCAACATCAATGTCGGCATCCTCTATGTCTTCGCCATCTCCTCGCTCGAGGTCTATGGCGTGATCATGGGCGGCTGGGCTTCCAATTCGAAGTACCCGTTCCTCGGCGCCCTGCGCTCGGCCGCACAGATGGTGTCCTACGAAGTGTCGATCGGATTCGTCATCGTCACAGTGCTGCTTACCGCCGGTTCGCTGAACCTGAGCGATATCGTGATGTCCCAGCACGACGGGATCGGCACGCGGCTCGGCCTGCCCAACACGTTCCTCGACTGGAACTGGCTGGCGCTGTTCCCGATGTTCGTCATCTTCTTCATCTCGGCGCTGGCCGAGACGAACCGCCCGCCCTTCGATCTCGTCGAAGCGGAATCGGAGCTGGTCGCCGGCCACATGGTCGAATATTCCTCGACGCCGTTCCTGCTCTTCTTCCTCGGCGAGTATGTCGCGATCGTGCTGATGTGCGCGCTGGCGACCATCCTCTTCCTTGGCGGCTGGCTGCCTCCGTTCGATTTCGCCCCCTTCACCTGGGTGCCGGGCGTCATCTGGTTCGTGCTGAAGGTCTGCTTCGTCTTCTTCGGTATCTCCATGGTGAAGGCGTTCGTGCCGCGCTACCGCTACGACCAGCTGATGCGGCTGGGCTGGAAGGTCTTCCTGCCGATCTCGCTGTTCATGGTGGTCGCCACCGCCGCCTTCCTCAAGATCACGGGGTTTGCGTGATGTCTGCTCTTTCCCAGGCCGCAAAGTCACTGCTGCTCAAGGACTTCGTCAGCGCCTTCTTCCTGTCGATGCGCCAGTTCTTCGCTCCGAAGGAGACGATCAACTATCCGCACGAGAAGGGCCCGACCAGCCCGCGCTTCCGTGGCGAGCACGCGCTGCGCCGTTATCCGAACGGCGAGGAACGCTGCATCGCCTGCAAGCTGTGCGAGGCGATCTGCCCGGCGCAGGCCATCACCATCGAGGCCGGCCCGCGCCGCAACGACGGAACGCGCCGCACGGTGCGCTACGACATCGACATGGTGAAGTGCATCTATTGCGGCTTCTGCCAGGAAGCCTGCCCGGTCGACGCCATCGTCGAGGGGCCGAACTTCGAGTTCGCGACGGAGACGCGCGAAGAGCTTTACTACAACAAGGAGAGGCTGCTGGCGAACGGCGACCGGTGGGAGCGCGAACTGGCGCGCAACATCGCGCTCGACGCGCCTTACCGCTGATCGTCACGGTACGGACGAGGCAGGGGGCCTCGTCCGGAGGGTGAACCCGGAAAAGTGTGGATCTTTCGGGCGACATCATCCTCTGAAAATTTGAGTCGCGCTGTTTCTTTCGTGCGGGCCTTTCAACCCGAACGGAACATGCGCTAGGACAACGCGGATTCGGCGCCGGAGGCGGCACGAAGCCATAGAAGCGGACCCGGCAACAGCCGGTCCGGACAGGAACCCGGGGGAACCCCATGCTGAGTGGACTAGAGGCGGCCTTCTTCTACCTCTTCGCCTTTATCGCCGTGGCGTCGGCCTTCATGGTCATTTCGTCACGCAACCCCGTGCATTCCGTGCTGTTCCTGATCCTGACCTTCTTCAACGCGGCCGGGCTCTTCCTGCTGACGGGCGCCGAGTTCCTCGCCCTGATCCTGCTGGTCGTCTATGTCGGCGCGGTGATGGTGCTGTTCCTGTTCGTCGTCATGATGCTCGACGTCGACTTCGCCGAACTGAAGAGTGGCGCCCTGCAATACGCGCCGATCGGGGCGCTGGTCGGACTGATCCTGGCGGCGGAGCTGATCGTGGTGCTTGGCGGCTACACCTTCGCGCCGAAGCTCGCCGGCACCATCGCCAAGCCCATTCCGGATGTCGTCGCCCGCTCCAACACGGCCGCGCTCGGCGATATCCTCTACACGGACTACCTCTATTACTTCCAGGTGGCCGGCCTCGTGCTGCTGGTCGCCATGATCGGCGCCATCGTGCTGACGCTGCGCCACAAGGAAGGCATCAAGCGGCAGTCCATCGCAGCCCAGGTCGGCCGGACGCCGGCGACCGGCATGGAAATCCGCAAGGTCAAGTCGGGCGAGGGTATCTGAGATGGTCGTCGGAATCGCACATTATCTGACCGTATCGGCGATCCTGTTCACGCTCGGCGTGTTCGGCATCTTCCTGAACCGCAAGAACGTCATCGTCATCCTGATGTCGATCGAACTGATCCTGCTGGCGGTCAACATCAATTTCGTCGCCTTCTCGGCGGCGCTCGGCGATCTGGTCGGCCAGGTTTTCGCGCTGTTCGTCCTTACGGTCGCGGCGGCGGAAGCGGCGATCGGTCTTGCCATTCTGGTCGTCTTCTTCCGCAACCGCGGCTCGATCGCGGTCGAAGACGTGAACATGATGAAGGGTTGACGGGGCAATCATGTATCAAGCGATCGTCTTCCTTCCGCTTCTCGGCTTCCTGATCGTCGGCCTGTTCGGCAATTCGCTCGGCGCCAAGGCATCGGAATACATCACCTCGGGCTTCCTGGTGATCGCGGCCGTGCTGTCGTGGGTGGCCTTCCTCAGCGTCGGCTTCGGCCATGTCGAGCTGTTCACCGTGCCCGTGCTGCGCTGGATCCAGTCCGGCGGGCTCGACGTCTCCTGGGCGCTGCGCATCGACACGCTGACCGTGGTGATGCTGGTGGTGGTCAACACCGTCTCGGCGCTGGTGCACATCTATTCGATCGGCTACATGCACCACGATCCGAACCGGCCGCGCTTCTTCGCCTATCTGTCGCTGTTCACCTTCGCCATGCTGATGCTGGTGACCGCCGACAATCTGGTGCAGATGTTCTTCGGCTGGGAAGGCGTGGGCCTTGCCTCCTATCTCTTGATCGGCTTCTGGTACAAGAAGCCGTCGGCCAACGCCGCGGCCATCAAGGCTTTCGTCGTCAACCGCGTCGGCGACTTCGGCTTCGCGCTCGGCATCTTTGGCGTGTTCGTTCTGTTCGGCTCGGTCAACCTCAGCACCGTCTTCGCCAACGCGGCCACGTTCATCCCTGCTGAAGGTGCTGCTCCGGGCGCCGCCGTTCTCACCTTCCTCGGCCATGCCCTCGACAAGCAATCGGCGCTGACGGTGGTCTGCCTGCTGCTGTTCATGGGCGCCATGGGCAAGTCGGCGCAGGTGCCGCTGCACACCTGGCTGCCGGACGCCATGGAAGGCCCGACGCCGGTCTCGGCACTCATCCACGCCGCCACCATGGTGACGGCGGGCGTGTTCATGCTGGCGCGGCTTTCGCCGCTGTTCGAACTGTCGCACTCGGCGCTGACCGTGGTCACCTTCATCGGCGCCTTCACCGCTTTCTTCGCGGCGACGGTCGGCCTGGTGCAGAACGACATCAAGCGCGTCATCGCCTATTCGACCTGCTCGCAGCTCGGCTACATGTTCGTGGCGCTGGGCGTCGGCGCCTACGGCGCGGCGATCTTCCACCTGTTCACGCACGCCTTCTTCAAGGCGCTGCTGTTCCTCGGCTCCGGCTCGGTCATCCATGCCGTTTCCGACGAGCAGGACATGCGCAAGATGGGCGGCCTGCGCAAGCTGATCCCGACCACCTACTGGATGATGGTCATCGGCACGCTGGCGCTGACCGGCGTCGGCGTCCCGGTGACGGTTATCGGCACCGCCGGCTTCTTCTCCAAGGACGCCATCGTCGAAAGCGCCTTCGTCGGTCACAACGCGGTCGCCGGCTTCGCCTTCGTGCTCCTGGTCATCGCCGCGTGCTTCACCAGCTTCTATTCGTGGCGGCTGATCTTCATGACCTTCCACGGCAAGCCGCGCGCCAGCCACGAGGTCATGCATCACGTGCATGAATCGCCTCCGGTGATGCTGTTGCCGCTGTTCATCCTGGCGGTCGGGGCTCTGTTCGCCGGCATCATCTTCCACGGCGCCTTCATCGGCGAGGGCTACGCCGAGTTCTGGAAAGCCTCGCTGTTCACGCTGCCGGACAACCATATCCTGCACGAGATCCACGAGACGCCGCTGTGGGTCGAACTGTCGCCCTTCATCGCCATGGTCATCGGTCTGCTGGTGGCCTGGAAGTTCTACATCCGCTCGCCGCAGATTCCCGTCGACCTGGCCGCCCAGCATCGCGGGCTCTACGCCTTCCTGCTCAACAAATGGTACTTCGACGAGCTCTACGACTTCCTGTTCGTGCGGCCCGCCAAGCGCCTCGGCAGGTTCCTGTGGAAGACCGGCGACGGCGCCGTCATCGACGGCCTCGGTCCTGACGGCATCTCGGCGCGCGTCGTCGACGTCACCAATCGCGTCGTCAAGCTGCAGACCGGCTACCTCTATCACTATGCCTTCGCCATGCTGATTGGCGTTGCCGCTCTCGTCACCTGGATGATGCTCTGATGACCGCCTGGCCAATCCTCTCGCTGGTCACCTTCCTGCCACTGGTTGGTGTGCTGCTCATTTTGCCGATCAGCGATGACGGCGAGAATGCGCGCCGCAATATCCGCATCATCGCGCTGGCGACGACGGTCGCCACCTTCGTGGTGTCGCTGTTCATCTGGACCGGCTTCGACAATTCCCAGGCCGGCTTCCAGTTCGTGGAGAAATACGCCTGGCTGGATTCAGGCATTTCCTACCACATGGGCGTCGACGGCATTTCGATGCTGTTCGTCATCCTCACCACCTTCCTGATGCCGCTCTGCATCCTGGCGTCGTGGGAATCGGTCGAGAAGCGGGTCAAGGCCTATATGATCGCCTTCCTGCTGCTGGAGACGCTGATGATCGGCGTGTTCTGCGCGCTCGACATCGTGCTGTTCTACGTCTTCTTCGAGGCCGGCCTGATCCCGATGTTCATCATCATCGGTGTGTGGGGCGGCAAGCGGCGCGTCTACGCCTCGTTCAAGTTCTTCCTCTACACGCTCGCCGGCTCGGTGCTGATGCTGCTGGCGATCATGGCGATGTTCTACCAGGCCGGCACCACCGACATCCCGACGCTGCTGACGCATGCCTTCCCGGCGCAGATGCAGACCTGGCTGTGGCTGGCGTTCTTCGCCTCCTTCGCGGTGAAGATGCCGATGTGGCCGGTACATACCTGGCTTCCCGACGCCCACGTCGAGGCGCCGACCGCCGGTTCGGTCATCCTGGCCGGCATCCTCCTGAAGATGGGCGGTTACGGCTTCCTGCGCTTCTCGCTGCCGATGTTCCCGATTGCCTCCGAGATGTTCGCGCCGCTGGTGTTCACGCTCTCGGTCGTCGCCATCATCTACACCTCGCTGGTGGCGCTGATGCAGGAGGACATGAAGAAGCTGATCGCCTATTCGTCGGTCGCGCACATGGGCTTCGTCACCATGGGCATCTTCGCGATGAACCAGGAAGGCGTGCAGGGCGCGATCTTCCAGATGCTCAGCCACGGCCTGGTTTCGGGTGCGCTGTTCCTGTGCGTCGGCGTCATTTACGACCGCATGCACACCCGCGAGATCGACGCCTATGGCGGCCTGGTCAACAACATGCCGAAATACGCTACCGTGTTCCTGATCTTCACGATGGCCAATGTCGGCCTGCCGGGCACCAGCGGCTTCGTCGGCGAGTTCCTGACCATGCTCGGCGTGTTCCGGGTCAACACCTGGGTGGCCTTCTTCGCCGCCACCGGGGTCATCCTTTCGGCCGCCTACGCGCTTTGGCTCTATCGCCGCGTGATCTTCGGCGCCCTGACCAAGGACAGCCTCAAGAACCTGCTGGACCTGTCGCCGCGCGAAAAGGCGATCGTCTATCCGCTCGTGGTGCTCGTCATCTTCTTCGGTGTCTATCCGGCGCCGGTCTTTGACGCCACGGCCGCCTCGGTCAAGGCGCTCGTCACCAACGTTACTGCATCCATCGGCTCCGCGCAGACCGCGGCGGCGAACTGACTGGGGTTTTTGCGAACCATGACGCCGGACCTTCTCTCCAGCCTATCGCTCTCCGCTCCGGAGCTCGTGCTTGCCATCGGCGCCCTGGTGCTGCTGATGGTCGGGGCCTATTCGCGCTCCAACAGCACCGGCACGGTCACCGCGCTTGCCGTCATCGTGCTGATCGGTGCCGGCGTCTGGATGCTGTTCTCGCCCAATGACGGTTCCGCCTACGGTGGCGCCTTCGTGCAGGACAGCTTCGCCCGCTTCATGAAGCTGCTGTCGCTGATCGGCTCGGCCGTGACGCTGGTCATGTCGATGCGCTTCGCCAAGGCCGAGCGCTTCGACAAGTTCGAATATCCTGTCCTCATCCTGCTGTGCACGCTCGGCATGATGCTGATGATTTCGGCCAACAGCATGATCGGCCTCTATCTCGGCCTCGAGCTGCAGTCGCTGGCGATCTATGTGCTTGCCGCGATCAACCGCGACAACCTGCGTTCCACCGAGGCCGGCCTCAAGTACTTCGTCCTCGGCGCGCTGTCCTCGGGCATGCTGCTCTACGGCATCTCGCTGGTCTACGGCTACACCGGCAACACCGGCTTCCATGAGATCGCCACGGCGCTCGGGAGCGGCGAGCGCCAGCTCGGCCTGGTGTTCGGCCTGGTCTTCGTGTTGGCAGGCCTTGCCTTCAAGATCTCCGCCGTGCCGTTCCACATGTGGACGCCCGACGTCTATGAAGGCGCGCCGACGCCGGTGACCGCCTTCCTGGCCGCCGCGCCGAAGATGGCCGCCATGGCGCTTCTCGTGCGCGTGACGATGGGGGCCTTCAAGCCGATCGCCTCCGACTGGCAGCAGATCATCGTGTTCATCTCGATCGCCTCGATGGCGCTCGGCGCCTTCGCTGCCATCGGCCAGACCAACATCAAGCGCCTGATGGCCTATTCGTCGATCGGCCACATGGGCTATGCGCTGGTCGGCCTCGCCGCCAACAGCCAGGCCGGTGTGCGCGGCGTCGCCATCTACATGCTGATCTACCTGGTGATGACGCTGGGCACGTTCGCCTTCATCCTCGCCATGCGGCGCAAGGAGGGCAATGTCGAGCAGATCGGCGATCTCGCCGGCCTCTCCTCGACCAACCCGATCATGGCGACCATCCTGACCATCCTGATGTTCTCGCTGGCCGGTATCCCGCCGCTCGCCGGGTTCTGGGGGAAGTGGTACGTGTTCCTGGCCGCGATCAATGCGCATCTCTACGCGCTGGCGATCATCGGCGTACTGGCTTCGGTGGTGGGCGCCTACTATTATCTGCGCATCATCAAGATCATGTGGTTCGACGAGCCGGCGGGCGGCTTCGTGCCGATGGCCAGCGAACTGCGCCTCGTGCTCGGCGTCAGCGGCGCCTTCGTGCTGTTCTACGTTCTGTTCGGCGGGCCGATCGGAACCTACGCCGAAGCCGCTGCCAAGACGTTCTTCTGACGGGATGAGCTTTCGGCTGGCTCCAACCGCCGCGTCGGAAGGGTTCCGGCTCGAAGCCCATGACAGCGTAGGCTCCACCAACGCGCTGGCGCTCGACCATGCCAGGGCAGGGGATCCGGGCAGGCTTTGGGTCGTTTCCAAGAAACAGGAGAGCGGGCGCGGGCGCCGCGGCCGTGCCTGGGCGACGCCGGAGGGCAACCTTGCGGCGACGCTGCTGGTCGTCACCGGCGGCGAGCTGCGCCTGGCGGCGACGCTCGGCTTCGTCGCCGGGCTCTCGCTGGCCGATGCTCTCGATGCCGTGGTTCCCAAGGGGGTTGTGGCGATCGCGCTGGACGGCGCCAGCCAGGGCAGAAACCGCTTCGAGCTGAAATGGCCGAACGACGTGCTCGCTTCCGGCGCCAAGCTTGCCGGCATCCTGCTGGAATCGGCTGTACTCGACGGTGGCCGCTTCGCTGTGGCCGTCGGCATCGGCGTCAATGTGGTCGCGCATCCGTCCGACTTGCCGTATCCCGCAACCTCGCTCAATGCGCTGGGCGCCAATTGCGATGCCGAAACGCTGTTCCTGGCCTTGTCCGACGCCTGGAGCCACAATGCCCGGCTCTGGGACGAAGGGCGCGGCCTTGCCGCCGTTCGCCGCCGCTGGCTGGAGCGCGCCGCGGGCCTGGGCGGCGAGGTTGCTGTCAGGGTTGACGGCAATGTCGTGCGCGGCACCTTCGAGACCATTGACGAGGACTGCCGTTTCGTGATCCGCGATGATGACGGTTCCGTCGTGACGATCGCGGCCGGTGACGTGCATTTCGGGGCGGTGGCGTCGGCCCGGGCTTGACAGAAGGGCATGTTTCCCGAAAGCGGACGCCGGGAACGAAGACATGCTTGAAAACAAAAGGCGGAAGCGTCGGGTGCCGGGAGGGATCGTGACGCGCTTTAAGGCCTCCGTGTTTCCAGGGAAACCCGAAGAGCCGGGAAAGGAATAATCATGGCGACTGCGGGAAACGCCGAACTCGTCTTCGCGCCGCTGGGCGGCGTCGGCGAGATCGGCATGAACTTCGCACTCTACGGTTTCGGGCCGCCGAATGCCCGCGAATGGATCGTCATCGACGTCGGCGTGACTTTTCCCGATGGCAGCCTGCCCGGCGTGGATCTCGTCCTGCCCGACACGCGCTTCATCGAGGAGAATCTCGACCGTCTGCGCGGCATCATCATTACGCATGCGCATGAAGACCACTATGGCGCGCTGCATGACATCTGGCCGAAGCTGAAAGCACCGGTATGGGCCACGCCTTTCACCGCCGGGCTGCTCGAGGCCAAGCGGCAGGGCGAGCAGGGCGCGCCGAAGATCCCGGTGACGATCTACCGCGCCGGCGAGAAGTTCACGATCGGTCCGTTCGAGATCGAGGCCATTCCGGTGGCGCATTCGATCCCCGAGCCGATGTCGCTGGCCATAACCAGCCCGGCCGGCACGGTCATCCATACCGGCGACTGGAAGATCGACCCGGAGCCGACGATCGGACCGAAAACCGACGAGGCCCGTTTCCGCGCCTATGGCGACAGGGGCGTGCTGGCGCTGGTGTGCGATTCCACCAATGCGCTGCGCGAGGGCGAATCGCCCTCCGAGGTCGCCGTGGGCGAGGGGCTGAAGGGCGTCATCCAGGCCGCCAAGGGCCGGGTCGCCGTCACCACCTTCTCCTCCAATGTCGGACGCATCGTCTCGATCGCCAGGGCGGCGCGCGATGCGGGCCGACAATGCCTGGTGCTTGGACGCTCGCTGAAGCGGGTCATCGATGTCGCCGGCGAGCTCGGCTACATGGACGGCCTGCCGGAGTTCATCTCCGAGGAGGATTACGGGTTCATCCCGCGCGAGAACCTGGTCATCATCTGTACCGGCAGCCAGGGCGAGCCGCTGGCGGCACTGGCGAAACTGTCGCGCGACGAGATGAAATCCGTGGCGCTGACGGCCGGCGATACGGTCGTTTTCTCGTCACGCACCATTCCTGGCAACGAGAAGGCGATCCTCGAGATCAAGAACCGCCTGATCGACCTCGGCATGAAGATCATCGAGGATGGCGACGCGCTGGTGCATGTTTCCGGCCATCCGCGCCGTAACGAGCTGCGCAAGATGTATGAGTGGGTGCGCCCACAGATCGGCGTTCCCGTGCATGGCGAGGCCGCCCATCTGGTGGCGCAGGGGTCACTGATGGCGATGGCCGGCATCGGCCAGGTGGCGCAGGTGCGCGACGGCGACCTGCTAAGGCTCTGGCCGGGCGCAGCGACGATCATCGATCAGGTGCCGTTCGGCCGCATCTACAAGGATGGCCGGCTGATGGGCACCGACCAGGCGATGGGCATTCGCGACCGGCGCAAGCTCTCCTTTGCCGGCCATGTGGCGGTGAACGTCGTGCTCGACGACAAATACGAGCTCGCCGGCGATCCGGACCTGGTCGCCATTGGCGTCGCCGAGGCCGATGCCAGTGGCGAGACGCTGGAAGACCTGATGCTCGATGCGGCAATCGGCGCGGTGGACTCCATACCCCGCCAGCGCCGAAAAGACCTCGACCTTGTCCAGGAAGCCGTTCGGCGCGCCGTGCGTGGCGCGGCCAACGAAGCCTGGGGCAAGAAGCCGCTGGTGACGGTGTTCGTCACGCGGTGACGAATAGGGGAATAGGTGAGTAAGGCAGTAGGGGAATAGGGAAGGATGAGCAGTTTTCCCTACTCTCATACTGCCCTGGCCTCTTATTCCTGGATTTGTTCTTTGCCGCATTTGTGCGACGCCAAATGTCTCCATTTGGCTGCAAAATGCTCTAAACGGAGCGTTGAATGCTTGGACGACTGAACCATGTCGCGCTTGCCGTTCCTGACCTGGCGGCCGCCGTCGCCTCCTATAGTCAGACCCTTGGCGCCCGCGTGAGCGCGCCGCAGGCGCTGCCGGAGCATGGCGTGACGGTCGTGTTCGTCGACGTCGGCAACACCAAGATCGAACTGCTGGAGCCTCTCGGCGCCAATTCGCCGATCGCGGCGTTCATGGACAAGAACCCCTCGGGCGGCATGCATCATCTCTGCTACGAGGTCGACGATATCCTTGCCGCGCGCGACCAGCTCAAGGCCGCCGGCGCGCGCGTGCTGGGCGACGGCAATCCCAGGACCGGCGCGCATGGCAAGCCGGTGCTGTTCCTGCATCCCAAGGACTTCTTCGGCACGCTGATCGAGCTCGAACAGTCATGAGCTGGGTTTCCTTCATCGCCCTGTTCTTCGCCACCTGGTGGCTGGTGTTGTTCGTGGTGCTGCCGTTCAGCGTCAGGACGCAGGATGACGACAACGACGTCACGCTGGGCACCGTCTCCAGCGCGCCGCGAGGTCCTCACATGCTGCGCGCGGTGGTGCGCACGACGATCGCCACGGCGCTTCTGATCGGCGCGTTCTACGGCCTCACGCACGGGCTGGGGTACAGTCTCGGCGACTTGCCCCATATCGTTCCCCAGTACAACCACGCGGGCGCGCAGTAACCACGCAATCGGGCTGCTCCCAAGCCGCAATCCGGCAGGAATCTTCAAGCACAAGACGAGTTGTCGATTTGCGATGACGAGGCGCTGACGCAACGTCACGCGCTTTGTCAGGCTTGCGGGCTAAGCAGATGTTTGCACAAAAAAAATGCAAGGCACGAGGCCTTGCAATTTAAACGCGTCCGATCTGTTTCCGGTATCCGGCGGCTGCGAGTAACCGCGCCTAGATCGCATCCTCCCAAGACTTTGACCGCGTAGGAGGGCAGTTTTTGCTCCGCCCTCTCGGTTATCGCAGTACATTAGCCCAAGGCGGATTGGAATGTCACTAAGAATTTTGCCCTGAAACGGGCAATCTCGTGCTGCACTGCACAATAGCAAGGCAGTCCTTGCTTCCGAAAAGAACACAAGGCCGCGCGAACTGCTTGCCCGGGCCATGCAACCCGCGGAGGCGGTAAGACGTTCCGGAGCTCTCGCGTCGCGCGTCCTGGCGAGTTGCGGGGAAAATCCGGTTTTCGGGGCAATGTGTCCGGGTTTTCATTCTGTCATGAAATGGCTATGAAGCCGGGGCAAGCAGCCTGTGCCGCGCCGATTCCCGCGCGGCTTTCTCTCTCACGGACCAGTCCATGCGTTTGTCGCGCTATTTCCTGCCCATCCTCAAAGAAAATCCGCGCGAGGCCGAGATCGTCTCGCACCGGTTGATGCTGCGCGCCGGCATGATCCGCCAGCAGGGGCAGGGCAGCTTTTCGTGGCTGCCACTCGGCAAGCGGGTGCTGGACAAGGTCTGCCAGATCATTCGCGAGGAGCAGAACCGGGCCGGCGCGCTGGAAATCCTGATGCCGACGCTGCAGTCGGCCGAGCTGTGGCGCGAAAGCGGACGCTACGACGACTACGGCAAGGAGATGCTGCGCATCAAGGACCGCCAGGAGCGCGACCTGCTTTACGGACCGACCAATGAGGAAATGGTCACCGAGATCTTCCGCTCCTATGTGAAGTCCTACAAGGATCTCCCGCTCAACCTCTACCATATCCAGTGGAAGTTCCGCGACGAGGTGCGCCCGCGTTTCGGCGTCATGCGCTCGCGCGAGTTCCTGATGAAAGACGCCTATTCCTTCGACCTCGATTACGAAGGCGCGAGAGCCGCCTATAACCGGATGTTCGTGTCCTACCTAAGGACGTTCACGCGCATGGGGCTGCAGGCGATCCCGATGCGCGCCGACACCGGCCCGATCGGCGGCGACCTCAGCCACGAGTTCATCATCCTGGCGGAGACCGGCGAGAGCCAGGTGTTCTGCGACCGCGAGTACCTTTCGCTCGATGTGCCGGGCGAGAAGACGAACTTCTCCGACGACCATGAGATCGCGGATATCGTCAAGGCGTGGACGACACCCTATGCCGCCACCGACGAGATGCATGACGAAGGAGCCTGGTCGAAGGTTGCCGAAGGCGAACGCCTGTCGGCGCGCGGCATCGAAGTCGGCCATATCTTCCATTTCGGCGAGAAATACTCGAAGCCGATGAACGCCAAGGTGACCGGGCCGGACGGCAAGGAGCATTTCGTCTCCGGCGGGTCCTACGGCATCGGCCCCTCGCGGCTGATCGCGGCCATCATCGAGGCGAGCCATGACGAAAACGGCATCATCTGGCCGGAAGCGGTGGCGCCGTTCGACATCGGCCTCATCAACATGAAGGCCGGCGACGCCGAGTGCGATCGCGTCTGCGAAGAGCTCTACGCCGCGCTCGAGGGCGCCGGTAAGGACGTGCTCTACGACGACACCGACCAGCGCCCGGGCGGCAAGTTCGCCACCGCCGACCTGATCGGCCTGCCGCTGCAGGTGATCGTCGGACCGCGCGGCGTGGCCGCGGGCGAGGTCGAGATCAAGAACCGCAGGACCGGTGAGCGCGAGACGCTGCCGATCGCGCAGGCAAAAGCGCGCCTGGGTATCGCCGCATGAGCGAAGCCGCAGCAGCAAGGCCTTCGGCCGCCGGACCCTTTTCGGTGTTCGAGCGCATGGTTGCATGGCGCTATCTGCGGTCACGGCGCAAGGAGACGGTGATCTCGGTCATCGCCTCCATCTCCTTCCTCGGCATCATGCTGGGCGTAGCCACGCTGATCGTGGTGATGGCCGTGATGAACGGCTTTCGCGCCGAGCTTCTGACGCGCATCCTCGGCGTCAACGGCCACCTGATCGTGCAGCCGCTGGATTCGCCGCTTGAGGACTATGCCCAGGTGGCGAGCCGCATCAACGGCGTGCCTGGCGTCAAATACGCCATCCCGCTGATCGACGGCCAGGTGCTGGCGCAGGGCAATATCGGCGGTGGGACCGGGGCGCTGGTGCGCGGCATACGCGGCGACGACCTCGGCAAGATCGACATCGTCGCCAAGAACATCAAGCAGGGATCGCTCGCCGATTTCGACGCCGGCGAGGGGGTGGCGATCGGCAAGCGCATGGCCGACAACCTCGGCCTGACGCTGGGCGACACCATCACGCTGATCTCGCCCGACGGCGATGTCACGCCGCTCGGCACCACGCCGCGCATGAAGGGCTATCCGATCAAGGCGATCTTCGAGGTCGGCATGTCGGAATATGACAGCTCGATCGTCTACATGCCGTTCTCGGAGGCGCAGCTCTACTTCAATATGGACGGGCGCGCGCAGACCATCGAGATCTATGTCGACAATCCCGACAATGTCGACGCGCTGAAACCGAAGGTGGAGGAGGCTGCGCAGCGGCCGATCGACCTCGTCGATTGGCGCCAGCGTAACGAGACCTTCTTCTCGGCCCTGCAGGTCGAGCGCAACGTCATGTTCATGATCCTGACGCTGATCGTGCTGGTGGCGGCGCTCAACATCATCTCCGGCCTCGTGATGCTGGTGAAGGACAAGGGGCACGACATCGCCATCCTGCGCACCATGGGCGCGTCGCGAGGGGCAATCCTGCGCATCTTCCTGATGACGGGCGCGGCGATCGGCGTCACCGGCACGATCGCCGGCGTGCTGCTGGGTGTCGTGATCTGCCTAAACATCGAATCGATCCGGCAGTTCTTCTCCTGGATGACGGGCAAGGTGCTGTTCAATCCCGAGCTCTATTTCCTGAGCCAACTGCCGGCGAAGATGGATCCGCGCGAGACTATCTACGTCATCATCATGGCGCTGGGGCTGTCCTTCCTGGCAACGGTGTTTCCGGCATGGCGGGCCGCCCGTCTCGATCCGGTCGAAGCGTTGAGGTACGAGTGATGGCCGAGGCCATTATCGAGCTGAAGAGCGTAGAGCGGCACTATGTGCAGGGGCCGCGCAAGCTCACCATCCTGAATGGCGCCGATTTCTCGCTGCGGCGCGGCGAGATGGTGGCTCTAGTGGCGCCGTCGGGCACCGGCAAGTCGACGCTGCTGCACACGGCTGGTCTTCTGGAGCGCCCGGACGCCGGCGACGTGATCCTCGCCGGGCGAGCCTGCGGCCGGCTTTCCGACGACGAGCGCACCTCGATCCGCCGCAACGATGTTGGCTTCGTCTACCAGTTCCATCACCTGCTGCCTGAATTCTCGGCGCTGGAAAACATCATGATGCCGCAGCTCATCAAGGGGCTGCCGCGCAAGGAAGCCTCCGAACGCGCCGCGCAACTGCTGGACTACATGCAGATCGGCAAGCGTGCCCAGCATCGGCCTTCGGAACTCTCGGGCGGCGAGCAGCAGCGCGTGGCGATCGCGCGCGCCGTCGCCAACGCGCCGCTGGTGCTGCTGGCCGACGAGCCGACAGGCAATCTCGACCCGGTGACGGCTTCCTATGTGTTCGAGGCCCTGGAGGCCCTGGTCAGGCAGTCCGGCCTTGCAGCCCTGATCGCCACCCACAATCACGAACTCGCCTCGCGCATGGACCGCCGCGTCACGCTTGCCGAAGGCAAGGTGGTACCGCTGTAGGGCTGCTACGGCCGCTTTCTCCCGACGGCGAAGATCGCAACCACGATGCCCTCGTGCATCAGCGGATCACGGGCTCGCCATGGAAACGGCGGCGCGAGGGCCGCGATACGCCAAAGCCGACTTCCATCATCAGGCGCGGCGTATGCGCCGGCACTGTGCCCATATGGAAGCCGAACGGATCCTCGACGAAGCCGAGGCCCGCCTTGCCTGTCAGCGTGACCGGGCTTTGTGGACCATAGACATTCAGCACATCCTCGGCCGGATGGCCGACCAGCAACGTCAGCTGATGCCTGAGCGCGCGGCGCCTTTGGCTGCCCTTGACATAGACATGCGGGCCGGTGCCCGCGTCGACCGGAACGAGGTAGAAAAAGAACTTCAACATCCGCCAGTCGTCGAGATCGAAATGATACTTGCCGAGCGAGGCGAGGTTCTTGTCCGCATCCGAGGCCTTGCCAGTCGGAAAGCTCCACCAGACGCGCGTGGTGATCAGCTTGGCCTGACCGCCGAGATAGTGCCGGGCGACGTCGAGAAGCAGCGGATCCTTCTGGACTGCAAGGGCGGCCGGGCATTCCAGGATGCGCTCGAAATAGTGGCCGCTGAGCAGCGAGCGGCCGAACTGCCGTTCCGCCTCGGTATGCTCACCCGGCATGAATTCGAGACGCCTGTCGAAATTGCCGAAACACGGCGTGCGCTGGGCGAAGGCGGCGATTTCCTCGTGGATCGCCGGTGGCAACAGGAAGCCTGAGAACAGTCCATCCGAGCGGAGGGCTTCGACCACCGTCTCGGGGTCGGTGCCATCGAACATGGTTCTTCCCGGACTGTCGAATGAGCGGGCTCGCTCGGCGCCAAGCCAGTGCAAGCGGCGCCCCGGCATGGTGCGTGCGAGAATAAACATCGGTAGCCAGGCCGGGTTTTCGCGCAGGTCCTTCAGATATGTCGGAACGCGGACCGCGATGCGCCTGAGCAGGCTGCCGCTACGGGCGACGGCCTCAAGACTGGTCGCATCGGAATTGTCTTTGGTGGCAAGCTTCATCGGGTCCTCGCAAGCGTTGGCGTTCGACGAAGCGACAGCCGCTCACCCAATCCCGATTTCCCGCATGAACGATGCTAGTACGAGCAGGCCTTGTGTGCAACGCACAATGCCCTCGACGGCGGGGGATCAGCTCTCCAGCGAACTCCGACTGGCATCGGGGCAAAGCGACGACACGTACATGAACGGTTGTCTGCCGAGTTTAACCCTTCGCTAACCGTGCCGATTTTCGCGCCGATCCCCTTATCGCTTTGCGCGTTGACATTTGAACAAAATTAGAACAAATTGAGAACATACTAACAACAGGAGAGAGTTATGACCGATTTCGCTCACGATGTCATCTCGCTGGTGTGCATGAGCACGTTTCTGGTTTCGATGGCGATCTGGATCGGCGCGATGTGATGAGAGGCGGCGCCAGCGCCGCCCTTGGAATTCCGCGGCAAGCGGGGCTTGCGCCGTTAAGCCTTTCTTGCCGCCCCCGGCGCTAGGGTCTCCTTCGGACAGGAGTGCGCCGGATGTCTCCCTTCGTGATCGCCGTGCTCGTGGCGAGCAATCTCGGGCTGATTTTCCTGCTGATGAGAGTGCCGCTTGGCCTGCGCACGGTGCGGCTCAGCCGGGTCGTTGCCGCCGACAGGCAGCGCCTTTGGCAGGCCTTGTGGCCGCTGGGAAAGGATGCCGGCTGGTCGGGTGAGATCCTCGATGCGCGCGCCCTGGACGAGGCGGGGCTGGTGGCGGTGACGCTGTCATGGGAAGGCCGCGACGGGCGGCCGATCGAGCGCAAGGCGATACTTGGGGATGTCGTGCCGGGGCGCAGCTTTTCCATGCGGGTGCTTGAGGATACCGCGCTCGACGTGTCCTTCTGGGCGGACTATCGCGAAACGGTGGAGCTCGCCGACGAAGTTGCCGGTGGCACGCGCGTGACGCTTGGCCGCACCGACCGCTACCGCGGCCTCGCCTTCCTGATCTACCGTTATTTCGCCACGCGCCGCGAACTGGCCAAGCTCCAGCACTGGGTGGTCAGCGGCCGGTACAGCAGGGGTGGCTGGTTCGAGCATCCGCTCAGTCAGATCGGCTTCGCCGTACTCTCGGCGCTCATTCTGTGGCCGTTCTTCGGGCTCAATTCCGGCGGCCTGGCCCTAGCGGCCATCCTGACGTCGGCGGTCGCCCTGCACGAACTCGGTCACATGGCCGCCTTCCGCCTGATGGGGCATAACAGGGCGCGCATGATCTTCATTCCTTTGCTTGGCGGCATCGCCATCGGCGGGCGCCCCTATGACAGCCGCTTCGAGGTCGCGTTCGTGGCGCTGATGGGGGCGGGCTTTTCCGCGTTCCTCGTGCCGCCGCTGATCGCCGCAAGCGCCCTTGCCGGCGGGGAAGGGCATCGGCTGGCGGCTGCTCTGCTCGCGACGCTGGCGGGCTTCGTGGCCCTGTTCAACATCGCCAACCTGATGCCGGTCTGGAAATTCGATGGCGGCCAGGTGCTGCGGCAGATCTGCCCCGGTCCGGTCGTGCTGGCGCTGGCGTCCTTCTCGCTGCTGTCCGGGCTGCTCGCGCTCGGTTGGCGCGCCGGCTTCTCCTCGGGCTTCCTGCTGGCGGCGGGCGCGATCTTCGCCGTGCTGAGCCTGCTCACCGTCGGCAGCGGCGTTAAGCCGCGCCATGAACTGAAGCCGATCGGCGCCGTGGACCGGCTGGCCATCGCTGCGGCGCTGCTGGCGGTGTTCGCTATCCATGGCTACGGGGTGCTCTGGGCCTCCGCGCGCCTGGTGGCTTGATCGACCGGCACGTTAGTCAGCCCGCCTTGCGGACAGTCCCGGCAGCGGCGGTGACGGCCGGGCCGAACACCTCTTCGAAGGACGCCTTCAGCGCCAGGTCGAGATCGGCCATCGTCACCGGCAGGCCGAGGTCGACCAAGCTGGTCACTCCATGGTCCTGCACGCCGCACGGCACGATGCCGCCGAAATGGCCAAGGTCGGGCTCGACGTTGATGGCGATGCCGTGGAAGCTCACCCAGCGCCGCAACCGGATGCCGATGGCGGCGATCTTGTCCTCGGCGGGCGAACCGTCGGGCATTGCCGGCCGGTCCGGCCGGACCACCCAGACACCGACCCGGTCCTCGCGCCGCTCGCCATGCACGTTGAACGCTGCAAGCGTGCCGATGATCCATTGCTCGAGCGCTGCGACGAAGGCACGCACGTCCTCACGCCGCCGTTTCAGGTCGAGCATGACGTAGGCCACCCGCTGTCCCGGCCCATGATAGGTGTACTCGCCGCCGCGTCCGGCCGCGAAGACCGGAAACCGATCGGGATCGATGAGGTCTTCCTGGCGGGCGCTTGTGCCCGCCGTATAGAGTGGCGGATGCTCCACCAGCCAGACCAGTTCGCCGGCCTCGCCGCGGCGGATTGCCTCGGCCCGGGCCTCCATGAAGGCGAGCGCTTCGGGATAAAGGGTCAATCCCGGCTCGATGCGCCATTCGACGGGAGACGAGCCGGGCAGGGGCAGGAACGACGTGGCGATCTGGCTGCGTTCTGACATGATTCTTCCCGTCCGGCTGGGATTCGCGCAAAGGCGCTGCCCGGCCGTCTTACAATCTCATGGCGCGACCGCGAAAGATCGCCGTCCGGCACCGCTCTTCATATGGCGGCAATCGCGCGAAACGTCCAGTTTGGGTGCAAATCGCAAAGCTGTGGAACGTTGTGCCAGCCTGCTACGAATATTGCGCGCGACGCTCTTGTTTCGCCGGAAACGATTTGCTACACGCCGCGAGCCGGTCGGTTCCGGCTCCTACCACGTGCGGTCGTGGCGGAATTGGTAGACGCGCAGCGTTGAGGTCGCTGTGGGGCAACCCGTGGAAGTTCGAGTCTTCTCGACCGCACCATTCTCCTTCTCTTTTTTGATGCCAGCTGTCCTCCGCGAGGACTGGCGCGATGACGTCTTCGCACGAAGGGTGTTCGCTCGACATTCGAAGCCGCACGGCGTGCTCATCGAGGGAAGGCTGGTGCCAAGGGCGAAGGCTGACGCCAAGCTTCAGTCCGGCCACCAGACAAAGTAAAAGCGGCCGATCTTCAGGACGGGGACTTTGCGTGCCCGCTCGGCTTCCCTCAGTTCGCGATAGACTTTTATCTTGAACGTGCCGCCGGGCAGTTTCAGCCGAAATGCCATTCGTGGTCCCTGTCGAAGGGCAATGCGCGAATGGCCGGCGCCGTAGGGGGGTGGGGGGAGGTGGCCATCAGCGCCGGCCCAGCGGGTATCAGGTCCGCCGCCAGTCATGGATGCCAGACTCTCCCTACAGGGGTTATGGTGTGATCGCGGAACTGGGTGGTCCCACCGTCCGATTTGTGCCGCGCCAACGTTCTGCAAACGCCGGAAAAGCCTTGTGATTCGCCGATGCGGACAACCCAGCCAACGCCGGGAAGCCGAGTTCGATCCAATGCAGGTTAAGTCGAACGGTCGGTCGTGGCGAGAGATGGAGCAAAGCGCTGTGAGCAGCGAATGACACCGGAGCGACATTGCCGCTCCGGTGTCAGCCACGAGAGGATTACTTCTTCTTGTCGGCGTAGGCCTTGATCGCCGCGGCGACTTCGTTCTCCGCGGCTGCCGCGGTATCGAAGCCATCCAGCTCGACCTTCTTGCTGCCTTCCGGAAGGTCCTTGTAGACGCGGAAGAAGGCCTGGAGGCGCTGCTGCTCGATCTCCGGCAGGTCGGACACTTCCTTGATCGCCTTGTACGTGGGGTCGATCTTGGCGGCGGGCACGGCGATGATCTTGCTGTCCTTCTCGCCGCCGTCGATCATCTTGAGCACGCCGATGGCGCGCACGCGGATGATCGAGCCGGGCGCGATCGGCTCGCGGGAATAGACGAGGGCGTCGAGCGGATCGCCGTCGCCGCCGAGCGAACTGGTGATCGAGCCGTAGTTGGTCGGGTAGGCCATGGGCATGGACAGGAACCGGTCAACGACGATGTGCCCGGTATCGGCATCGATCTCGTATTTGGTGAACGAACCAGCGGGAATTTCAATGGCCGTATAGAATTCCTTGCTGTCGGTCGGCTGAGGATAATCGAGGAAGGAAACATATTCTGCGGCAATGACGGGTGTGGCGCTCAGAAATGTGGCGAGGGCTGTGGCGAGTATGGTTTTCATGGAAGGCCTCGTTTGTGTTGAACAAACGCCGCCTAGACGCCGGTTGTTACAGGTAGATGACGAACGTCATTGACGATCTTCTTGATGTTCGCCGCTGGACATCGTCCGGGTCTTGCGGATGGCGGGAAGCCGGCTTGTGCCAGATTTCCGACCGCGACGGCGACAACGGCCATCATTCGCCGATGTCGACACCATCGAACCGGAAGGCGCCGAGCGGGCTCTGGATGAAGCCTTCGACATTCTTGCGCATGGGAACGACGGCAGCCTTCGAAATGCAGCCAGCCAATCCGGGGGCTGTCTGCCGCCATGCGGTGGTCGGCAGGCGAATGGGAGACCGCACATTCCATGTCTCTGCTCCTCACTCTATCTATTTGTTTTTGCCATGTTTCGGGCGTGTTGGGTGATTTCACCCCGTCGCAAAGTACGTTAGAGGTGACCGGTCTTTCCGAAATGCCAGAGGTCGGAGGTGCCGGTGGAACGCGAAGCAACGACCGGTCCACAGGCCGCCGAACAGGTCCGCGCCGACATCTATGGCGAGGATGGCGCGGTGCTGCCGTCCTTTCTCACGACGATCGAAACCGCGATTGCCGGGCGCGACGCGCCCGCTCTGAAGCGCGAGGTGGACGATCTCCACCAGTCCGAGCTTGGCGACCTTCTGGAAGCCCTGCACCCCGACCAGCGTCGGGCGCTGGTCGAGTTGCTCGGCGCCGATTTCGACTTCTCGGCGCTGACCGAGGTCGACGAGGCGATCCGTCTCGACATCGTCGAGAACCTGCCCAACGCGCAGATCGCGCAGGCGGTGCAGGAGCTCGATTCCGACGACGCGGTCTACATCCTGGAAGACCTGGACGAGGAGGACCAGGACGAGATTCTGTCGCAGCTTCCGTTCACTAAACGCATCCGGTTGCGTCGCTCACTGGACTATCCGGAGGAGACGGCCGGTCGCCGCATGCAGACCGAGTTCGTCGCCGTGCCGCCGTTCTGGACCGTCGGCCAGACGATCGACTACATGCGCGAGGACAAGAACCTGCCCGACCGGTTCAGCCAGATCTTCGTCATCGATCCGACCTTCAAGCTGGTCGGCGCCGTCGACCTCGACCAGATCCTGCGCTCCAGGCGCAACGTCAAGGTCGAGGAGATCATGTATGAGACCCGGCATGCGATCCCCGCTACCATGGACCAGGAAGAGGCGGCCCGCGAATTCGAGCAATACGATCTCCTGTCCGCGGCCGTCGTGGACGAGAACGAGCGGCTGGTCGGCGTGCTGACCATCGACGACGTGGTCGACGTCATCCAGCAGGAGGCCGAGGAGGACCTGCTGCGCATGGGCGGCGTCGGCGACGAAGAGCTCTCCGACAACATTTTCTCCACATCGCGCTCGCGCGTTCCCTGGCTGCTGATCAATCTCTTCACCGCCTTCCTGGCGGCGTCGGTGATCGGGCTGTTCGACCGCACGATCGAGCACATCGTGGCGCTCGCCGTGCTGATGCCGATCGTGGCCGGCATGGGAGGCAATGCCGGCTCGCAAACGATGACGGTGACCGTGCGCGCGCTGGCGACGAAGGATCTCGATATCTACAATGCCGGCCGCATCATCCGCCGCGAGATGGGCGTCGGCTTCATCAACGGCATCGTCTTCGCGATCCTCATCGGCTGCGTCGCGGCAACTTGGTTCCACGATCCCAATCTTGGCGGCATCATCGCCGCGGCGATGATCATCAACATGTTCGTCGCAGCGCTCGCAGGCATTCTCATTCCGCTGCTGCTCGACCGCTTCAAGATCGACCCCGCCGTGGCCTCGGCGGTCTTCGTCACCACCGTTACCGACGTGGTCGGCTTCTTTGCCTTCCTCGGCCTTGCCACCTGGTGGTTCGGCTTTCCTTAGGGCGGCGAAGAGGGGCTCAAGGCGGAACAACGGCCTTGGCGTCTCAGCCTGAAGCAATCGCGCGAGCCGCGTCGACAGCTCGGTCCAGCAGGATTCTATAACGGCCTTGTCCTATCTCGCGTCGATATTCCGCGAGGGACCAGATTTGCACGTCCTGTGGAAGGGCTCCATCGGCGCGCTGGATTTCAAATTGGACCACCATTTTTGCATCGATGAGCAGGACATACCCGTCTTCGTGTTGGTCCGGTATATCCCGCATCAAATGGAAGACGGTGCCGCTCAATCCCAGCGAGGCGACGGCCTTGATCAGGGCCAAATCGCGAGAGGATTCTTCCGGCCTCAGCCTCAGTGGTTCAATGTCGTAGCGATCTCTAAGGTACTTGGCCGGCATCAGGTTGGTCGCTTCTTGAAAGGGTCGCGCTTGCCCGGTTCGGCGCAATGGCACCCATCTTCTCGCAAAGATCTTCCATCGACCAGAGAGTTAGCGACAGCCGGCCGCCAGCGAGCCTCTTTCAGCCCTTCAAACCAAGTTCCTTGGCGATGGCGATGATAATACCTCAGCGGATACGCAAATCCTAACTCAGACGCGGCTCGACAGCCGCGTTATTTGACTTTTACGTAAGTGCCATGCGAGGCTGCTGGAGGAGGGCGTTGTTGATTCCGTTGCGGAATACGCCCTGGACACGGGCTTGCGCGATATCGCCTGGGAAGGCGATGGACGCCACATGCCGGCACGCGGAGCAACCATGCGGGAATATTATTCGATAACCGAGCTGACCCGCGAATTCGATATCTCGACGCGGACTTTGCGCTTCTACGAGGACGAGGGCCTCGTGCAGCCGGTTCGGCGCGGCCGTACGCGTCTGTTCCGGCCCTCCGATCGGCATCTGATCCGCCAGATCATGCGCGGCAAGCGGCTGGGCTTCTCGATCAACGAGATTCGCGAAATCATCCAGATGTACAAGGAACCGCCGGGCGAGGTGGGGCAGCTCAAGCTGATGATCAAGCGCATCGAGGAAAAGCGCGAGGACCTCCGGCAGAAGCGGCGCGACCTCGAGGAGACGCTGGCCGAGCTCGACCAGGCCGAGGAATCCTGTGTCGAGCGGCTGGCGGAACTCGGCGTCAACACCTGACGATCGCAATGCCGGATTTGCGCCGGGTCTGATCGCTCCGAGTTGGCAGGCGTGGGACACGTCGTGGGCGGCATCCTGGCCGTTCCTTATGCTCGCGGCACCGTTGCCTATTTGGCGCGATGCGGCGCCACCCCTTGCCGGCAGCTCCCCTAGTATCTCGATGCCGGGATCGCGAATGCCGGTTTGAGAAAGTTCCCGTTTCGTTCTATAATCCATACATGGAACGCGCCTAATGATTTGCGACCCGGCGCGCTCCATTCCTTTGTTTCTCACGGCAACCCAAAGAAAGTCCGAGGGATAAACCCCTGGGATCTGCGCTTTGTCTTTCAATCCGGATGGCGACATCTGGAAAGGCGGAGCCGTGGCCGGAGCAAAGGGTGGAACCGCGGCAGGGAATACGATCCTGCCGTCAGCGAACTCTCGTGTGGAGAAAGTACCTTATGGCTACAGCAGCCTTTGCAAATCCCGTCATTTCCGTCCTTGCGACACCGCCGGGCTCGCCGGTCGATGGCGACCGCTACCTTGTTGCCGGTTCCGGTACGAGCGGTGTTTTCGTCGGCAAGGAGAACCAGGTCGCCGAACGTTCGAGCGGCGCCTGGGTCTTTTCCGGTGCGCCGGCCGCCGGTCAGCAGCTCAGCGTCGGGCAGTTGCTCCTGCAGTACAATGCCGGCTGGAAGCTCTCGCCGGCCAATGTATTCGATACGGTCACGGCATTGCTTGTCGCGACCGCGGCGTATGGCCTTGCGGACGGCGTTTCTTTCCGGTGCGCTGGCCGCGCCAGCGCCAAGGACGGCGGCGGGGCCGATTTCTACTATGACGCTTCCGACAGCTCCACCGCCGACAATGGCGGCACGGTCCGTGTCGACGGCGCCAGCCACCGGCTGAAGGCGAAGGTCATCGACCCGCGCCAGTTGCCGGCCATTTTCGGTATGGTGGCGGATGGCACGACCGACGACAAGACCGCCTTCCAGGCGATGGTCAACTGGGCCTATGCACAGAAGATCCGGGACGTCTACCTGCCGCGCGGCGACATCGCGCTGTCGGGCTCGGTCTTCGTCCCCTATGGCATCATGGTGCGCGGGCAGTTGAGCGGCACCGACCCGTCGCGGCCGGCCACACGCATCGTCACCAGGACGAGCGCGTCCTACACCAACGGCTTCATGCTCGGCTTCAACACGGCTGACAATTCCACCCAGTCGGCCAACGCCAACTACTATGGGGGCGGCATGGAGGATGTCTGCTTCTATGACGTCGCCAATCTGAAAACGGCCAAGGGCATTGCCGTCTTCGGCAACAACTACGAGTTCAGGAACGTCGGCGGCCGCTTCATGCTGCAGATCCTGAAGCGCGGGGGTCTCCCGACCTACAGCGACAATCTGCACCTGTTCAATCCATACTACAGCGCCCCGGTCGATCCCACCGTTGCGCAGTTCGAGATTTCGGGTTCTGGCGATGGTCTGATCATCGACGGCGGCAACTTCCCGCCGGACCAGTCTCTGGCGATCTCGCTGGTGTATTACACTCAGGGGGCTTGTTTTGGCGGCGTCATCCGCCAGTGCATCAACGGCTCGATGTATATCGACGCCCGCAACATCACGATCGAGAATTGGCACGCCGAGAACTCTACCTTGAAAGTCGATTCCGACGCCCACGTCCTGATGGTGAATTCAAGCATAGCTCAGAACACCGAATTGACGGCGCCTGTTATCCAGATGATCGGTAGCTTCGAGGGCGGTAATTCGAATTGCCTGGAACTGGACAACGTCTCCTTCCGCTGGCAGTCGGCAAGCCAGTTCGCCTCGTCGAGTCCCTTTGATGTCTCCCTGGGGCAGGGGTGCCGCCTGGTCGTTCGGAACTGCCGCCGGACCGTGAATGGCACGAATTCCGCTCTAAACGATGTTGGCATCAGGATCGGCCAGGACGACAACACGACGCCTGTTCCCGGTTGGAAGAGCTATGCCGATCTGCTGAGCCGCAACGGTGAAGTCCTGCCGGGCTACAATGTCGTGTTCGATCACGTCATTCCCGCTGCGAGCGGTACCTATCTCGGACCATACAGCGCGATCGCGTTTGCGAGTTTCGCTAATTCCTGGAAGATCGCCACCGGAACCTACTACTACCGCGCAGTGCGCATGTATGACGTCGAAAAGCGTATCGGCAACGTTGGGGCCAACGCCGAGGTCAGCGCCACCATCTCCAATACGTCTTCACTTCTCAGTATCTCCGCCTACTGCGCCTCTCGCACACCGGGCGCCGGTCCTGTGCAGGGCATGACGCGCTTCTATCGTGGCACGGCCAGCGGCTCCTACAATGTTTATGCGGATGTGCCGCTCATCGCCACCGACCCCGCCGGCGTCGTCGACAATGGCGATACCATCAACGGTGTTCCGTGGATCAGCCGCACGGCGTCCGGCATCGACACGATTTATCCGCCAGACATGACCGTTCCGTGGCGCGTCGGCGGAGTTGGCCTGCTCCTGAACGGGCAGCCGATCGTTACGTCGCCAGGCAATGCCGCCACCACACTTGGCGTGGCCTCCGAGCAACAGGTGATATACGGCGCAGCCCTGACGGCGGCGCGGGCGGTGACCTTGCCGGCGCTCGGCCGCAAGGGCGACAAGGTGCGGGTCACCCGTACGGCTGTCGCGACCGGCGCCTTCAACGTGACTGTGGCTTACGGCTCTGGTGGCGGCTCCACCGCGACGATCGCCGCGCCGACCTCAGTGGCTTTCGCCGACCTCGAGTATAATGGCACGTATTGGGACCTGATGGCCAAAGCGACCGTCTAGCTGCGCCCATAGTAAATTGTGAAAGGCGGGGGCAGGCCGCGACGTTGGTCTGCCCCAACATTAGGAGGGTACCAACTAGGATCTTTCGCCTACGCCTGTGGCTACGGCTGCGAATGTCGTTTGGCGAGGCTTTCTTTTGCCGCTCAAGATACGAAGCATCGGCTTCTCTACTGTCTTGTGGATCACCAGGGCGGCCGTGCATGAGACCACGATGCTGATCGTCGCTGTTAGGATCACAGCCATTGCGGTGTCGGCGCCAATGGTACGCTTGGCCAGATGAACCACCGCGCCGACGACGAATATATGTGACAGGTAAAGGGTATAGGATGCGTCGCCGAGTTTCTCGAACAGGTTCCACTGGCCGAGTTTCGACTCCAGCAGAAGGCCAAGCACAAGAAGGCAGGTAGCCCACACGATCTGACCAGCAAACCCCAACGTGCCACCGTCGGCAAACGCAAGGGCGAGGCCCCCGGCGGCGACCAAGCCAAGTGCCAGAATTCGGCGCTTGTTGGACGTGACCTCACCATTCAGAAACAGCCAGCCGATCCATGTGCCGGCGGCGAATGCAAGTGGGGCAGGGTGCAGATAGAACTGCAGCACCGGGTTGGTGGGCGGGGCGAGCAGCCCTACCAGCCACGCGCCTATGAACAAGATACTCAACAAGATCACACGGGGGCCCACGTGCAAGAAAGCAACCATCGCGAAGGCAATGTAGAAGTAGACCTCGTAGTTGAGCGTCCAACCCAGTGAGAGAAGCGGGCTCAGGCTGCCTGTCTTGGGGGCTTCGTGAACAATGAACAGAAGCGACTCGAGGAAGTGCGGCCATGTGAAGATGGTTCGCTGGAACAGGTTCGGCAGCAGAGCCGCGAGCAGGGCGGCAAAGATGGTGAATAGCCAATAAAGCGGTACGATACGGATGGCCCTGCGCTTCAGAAAAGTGAGAGCCGAGAATGGTGCTTCGCCGGAAATGTAGACCATTATGAAGCCGCTGATGACGAAGAAGAGCATGACGCCCAAATGACCGGTAAGCCCAACGAAGGGAGCGTGGTCACCAACCTGGTAGGAGAACGAATGTGTCACCAGCACCAACAGCGCGGCACATGCACGCAGATACTGAACCGAGCTGAGTTTCTCCACCCTGTCCTCCCGTGAGGCTTTTTCGTTCACGGTTGATTTGCCGCAACCAACGTACTACCGGCGTCGTTCTGCCACGTAGCAATCCTACTTGTTAGCAGCAATGTATGAGCCAGCGATTACTGCGGGCTTCATCGATTTGAAAGGTTAACGGGATTAGCCTTGGCCTTCGGCGTTTCGAATTCGGAGCAGCGATGACAGCGAGTTGGAGGCCGGGCGAACAGTCACTCGGCCATTCTGTGCTCAGCGCTCCGCAGCAAACGGGCCGTGGCCTCGTCGATGTGCTGCTCGTCCTTGGTGTCGTGGCGATGATGACACTTTCGAGCTTCGCCCTGGGCTTTTTCGGCATACCTTATGATTCCGCGGGCGGCTCGATCGTCACAAAAATCCATCCGGGCACTTATCTGTTTTCCTTGGCCCTTGCGCTTGCCGTGATCGCCAATCGCAACCCGGTCGTCTATACGCTGGATCTGTTCCTGCGATGCCTTGGTTCGACCTTTCTTCTGCTAGCCTGTCTGCTGATGTGGGCGTTCATCTCCCGCTTCAAGCCCGACTACACAGTATCTTTCCTCATCGACAGCCTGATCGCTCCAGCCCTGATCGTCTTCCTGTTTGCGGACGCCGGATCACGTACGCGTCTTACCATCGCCCGCCTGGTTCACATCATTCTGGTGTTCAACTGTTTTTTGTCGATTGTTGAAGGCCTAAGCGGCTGGCGTCTTTTTCCCTTTATCCTGAATGAGCGCGCACAGACATGGGAGTACCGCGCGACTGGTCTGTTGGGCCATCCCCTGATCGGCGCCCTTATCACCGGCGTCTATGCCGTCATTTTGATGACCGTGAGGGATGTTCGCGGATTGAGCGAGCGTTGGCGAAAACCGATCGTGTTGTTGTGCCTGGTGACTATGCCATTCATCGGCTCTCGAACCTCTTTCACCGTTGTCTATGCCGTGGGAGCTGTGATCGCGGGGCGGAGCATTTGGGGCTTCCTGCGTGGCCAAGCCATCAGTGTACGGACACAAGTGGCGCTTCTGGTGCTCGTCCCACTTGCCTTGGTAGCCCTTGCGGGGCTGTACCATGCGGGGGTGTTCGACAAGTTCATCGACCGCTTCACACAAGACAAAAGCAGCGCCCAGAGCCGGGTTTTGCTCTTCAACCTGTTCAAGGATTCCAGCCTTGCCGATTGGCTGTTCGGACAAAGCAGCGCCGCTCTCGACACGAATGTGCGGCTTAACGGCTTGACGGAAGGCATCGAGAATTCCTGGGCTGGTCTTCTCCTGCGCTTCGGTCTCGTAATGTCGACAGTGTTGTGGTTCGGCGTCATAGCGTGGTTTACCGACCTGTTGCGCGCCGCAGGGCGGGGCGCCGTGCTACCGATCGTCTTCGTCCTGCTGATCGTTTCGACCACCACCGGGTTCAGCGGCAAGACAACCATGCTCACCATCCCGGCAATCCTGATCCTCGCGCTGGTCGCTAAGGTGTCGAATGTCGAGCGGTCTTTCGAGGGTAACGACCTGGTTTTGCAGATCAGGCGTCAAGCGCCGCAGGCGGCTTCGGGCGGCATCAGGCGCTCTTCGAGGCGTCGTTGAGGACATGGGTGTTCTCGATGGTGGCGCTTTGTGAACCAGACGCCCGTCTTTCCCTCCTAAAGGGAAGCGGGATACTGCGCGGCGGTGACGGAGTGGGGGGCGCGCCAAATGCGATTGCGCCACCCCGCTCGCCAATCGGCTATGATCTTTCGCCGACGCCTGTGGCAGTGCGTGGAAATGTTGTCCGGTCAGGCTTTCTCTTGTCGTTCATGATGTGAAGCATCGGCTTTTCGATCGTCCTGTGGATCACCAGGGCTGCCGCGCAAGCGACCACGATGCAGGTCGCTGAGGTCAATGTCACCATCGTTGCACCCTGGTCGCCAACAGTGTGTCTGGCCAGTTGAACCACGGCGGCAACCACGAAAATATGCGACAGGTAGAGGGAGTAGGATGCGTCGCCCAGTTTCTCGAGCAGGCTCCATTGGCCTAGCTTCGATTCCAGCAGAAGGACAAGCAGAAGCAGGCCGATGGCCCACCCGAATTGGCCTGCAAAGCCAAGTGCGCCAGGAAAGGTAATCCCTATCGTGAAGCTCGCGACAATGGCAATGCCAAGTGTGCATAACTGGCGTTTGTTGGAAGTGACTTCGCCGTTCAGAAAGAGCCAGCCAACCCATGTGCCGGCGGCGAATGCCAGCGGGAAAGCATTCAGATAGAACGGCAGAACCGGATTGGTGGGCGGAGCGAGCAACCCTACCAGCCATGCGCTGATGAACAGGATGCTCAGCGCAATCAGGCGCGGCCCTGCGCGCATGAAAGCAACCATTGCGAAGACAATATAGAAGTAGATCTCATAATTCAGCGTCCAGCCAAGTGAGAGAATTGGGCTGAGGCTCTTTGTTACAGGGGCTTCGTGTACAATGAACAGAAGCGACTCAAGAAAGTGCGGCCACGTGAAGACCGTCCTCTGGAACAGGCTCGGCAACAGTGCCGCCAGCAGAGCGGTGAAGATCGTGAACACCCAGTAAAGCGGTACGATGCGGATGGCCCTGCGCTTGAGAAAGGTGAGGGCGGAGAACGGTTCTGTTCCAGAGATGTAAACCATTATGAAGCCGCTGATGACAAAGAACAGCATCATGCGCATATGGCTGGTGAGGTGGAGGTAGGGTGCGTCGTCGCCGAGTTGATAGGTGAGCGAGTGTGTCGTCAGCACCATCAGCGCGGAAAAAGCACGCAGATACTGAACCGACCTGAGCTTCTTCACGCTTTCCCCCCGAGACGTTTTCGGCTACGGCTGATCTGTCGCGATCAACCCGCTCCCGGCATCATTCTGACACGTAGAAATGGTCTTTGTTAGCATCGATGTATGAGCTGGCGATTACTACGATCTTCTTCGATTCGAAACGTTAACGGAATTAGCGTGGGCAATCAGCGTGTCGAATTCGAGGCAGCTATGACAGCAAGACGATAGTTGGCGAGTGTCGATCTCGGCAATTCAGCGGCTTTACTTCGCGGCGGATGCAACGCCGTTCTGACCTGCGTGGTTGTGCGTGATTTGGATGTGGCGGCTGGTTCCTCTCACCGCTCCGTCCCTCAATAGCATGCTTTTCGCATACGCAGGCTTTGGAAGTGTCGTTCCTGGCGAACTTGGTGTAATTGTTGATCTGACAGGTCATCACGACGTTGTTATCCGGGTTGAGATTTGTTTGCGCACAGGACGGGCACTGTTTGCCAATGCCGATGACACGACGTGAATTTCTTTCAGCTTCCGCGGCGGCACTTCTCACGTTGCCTTCCGGAGGCGAGGCCGCCACCATATCCACGGCGAACTTCCGCCGTGGCGGCTCGATCCATTCGATGATGAATTGGGGGACGTTGCGGGACGGCGATCCGCAGCACTATGTGCCACGCCCCTTCGAAACGCCGCGAAACGACTTTCCAGCTGCCTTCACCAGGGATTTCGCGCGCTCGGGATTCGATTTCATTCGCCTCACCCTGGATGTCGGGCCGTTCATGCAGTTGCAGGGTGCCGACCGTCAGGCGCTGGAACGCAAGCTCATCGACAATATCGGCCTGTTCCATGATCTCGGGCTCGCGGTGATCGTCGATTGCCATCCCGTTGAACAGGTGCCGACCTATTCGCCGCAGTCCATTCTGAACGATCTGGAGGGGCCGCTTTTTGTCGAGTACACGTCGATGATCGGTCGATTGGCGACCTTGCTCGCCGACTTCCCGCCGGGGCGAGTGGCGCTGGAATTGATGAACGAACCCACGATGCGCGATACGAGCCACCGAACCCAGGTCAAGGTCTGGGGCGCTGCTCAACTTGTCCTGCACGATGCCGCGCGGCGGGCGGCCGTCGATCTGCCGCTCCTGCTGACGGGGGCGGACTATGGTGGGATCAGCGGACTCAGGGATCTTGATCCGTCACCCTTCATCGACAGCAACACGCTGTTCTCGTTCCACTACTATATGCCGCTTAGCTTCACCCACCAGGGAACCGATTTTGGAGTGCCCGACGCTCCCGCCTCACCCTATGCTGTCGGACTTCCTTATCCGTATGACGCTGTGCCGCCGAAGGATATCGCAGCAGCGATAGAGGAGCGCATCGCCGCCGATACCAAGCTCGACGCGGCCGGGAAGGACGTTGCGCGAAGCGATGCCAGGCGGATCCTGGCGGGCTTCCTGTCGGACGCCTGGAATCGTGCGCGCATCGAGAGCGACTTTGCCAGGGTCGGGGCATGGGCCGACCGTAACGGCATCGCGCGTCACCGGATCATTCTGGGCGAATTCGCCGCGACCCGTCGGGTGGCTGGATTTACCGGCGCGGACACACCGTCGCGCCTGCGCTGGCTGTCCGATGTGACGCATCTGGCACAGGCCGGCGGTTTCGGCTGGGCCCTATGGGGGATCAACGGTCGCGACATGGGTATCGACAAGGTACTCGACAACGGTCAAATCGACCCCGATATGGTCGATCCCGAGCTCGTCGCCGCGCTGGCGATGTCCGCTTAGAGGTTTCCGGGAGCGGTTACTTTTCCCGGAGCGGTCGAGCGTTTCAGATGCTGGCGGAAAAGTGGCCTCTCCCGATCGGCCCCTGTATTCAGATCCAGCGCCGGACCGTTTTCGAATAGTCCCGGTATTTCTTGCCGAATTTCATGGCCAGCACCTTCTCCTCCCGCTCGACGACGAGCTTCTGGGTGATGAAGGCGGCGATGAAGGCGAGCGGCAGCAACCACGCGTTGCCGGTGATGAACGCCAGGCCGATGAGCAGAAGCGTGTTGGCGAGATAGATCGGGTTGCGGGTTACCGCGAAAGGCCCTGACGTGAGGAGATGGTCCGGCACGCCCGTCGGGTTGAGCGTGGTTTTCGCCCGTATCATGGCGCGGATGGCGGTGAACCAGAGCGCGACGACAGCGAGCACCGCCACCCAGCCGGCGGCGAACAAGATGTCGCCCAGCAGGTCGCCGATCCAAGGCAAGGGATAGAGCAGGCCGAGCACGATGCCGATGACGATGGCCGCAAGGTAGATAAGCGGCGGCCATGGAATGCCATGGCCCGTCTTCGGCTGGGTTTGGCTCACTGCGTGCCTCCCTGGTTCAGACTGTCCTCCGTACTCGCGGTGCAGGCGCTGGCGAGCTCGGACAGATGCGCCTTGAATTCAGCAGTCTGATCGTTGCCATAGAGCTTATCAAGCCCTGCCTCGCCCTGGAGGGAATCGAGCATGCAGCCGCAATAGCTCTTGCAGAATTTGGCGTCGCGCTGCTGCTCGCAGGAAACCTGGCAGGCTTTGAGGAACTCGGTTTCCTTGGGCACCACCGGAGCCGGCATGATCTGGGAGAACAACCACACACAGCCGATGAGCACCGGCTGGTGGATCAGGTAGAAGGCAAGGCTGTGGCGGCCGATGAAGACGAGGGGATTGGCCCAGCGTCCCGGCGTCACATGGCCAAGGCGGGCGAGGGCGCCGCTCGATGCCGCGAGCTTCGCCACGCCGAGACCGACCAGCACGGCGCCGAACCAGGGAAACAGCGGCACATAATCGTTGGAGCGCGGGTTGGTGGCTGAAAGCCCAACCCACCAGAGGGCCGGATGGTCGAAGGCGGTCGACCGGAAATAGAAGGGCAGGGCGATGACAGCCGCCGCGACGAGCAGCGTCAGCAGCGCCGGCAGGCGCAGAAACAGCAGGCCGAGCAGGCTTGCCAGCGCGATCTGGTGCAGGATGCCGAAGAAGATGAAGCTGTCGGGGGTAGCAAAGCGCGTCACCACGGAAATGGCGATCGCGGCCGCCGCGACCATGGCGAAGCGCTTCCAGAAGCCCGGCCAGCGAATGCCCCGGCCATGCGCGAGGAAGAGGCTTACCCCGACCAGGAAGAGGAATGTCGAGGCGATGCAGCGCGCGTAGAATTTCCACCAGCCGAAGGCGGTGAGGCCTGGATCGGTGTAGCCGAAGAATTCGAGATCCCAGGTGAAGTGGTAGCTCGCCATGGCAATGAGGGCGATGCTGCGCAGCACGTCGATGGCAACGATGCGTCCGGGCTTCTGGGAGCCTTCGACGGGCTCGATCGGCTTGGGAAGGCTCATGGTCTCGCTGATCTTGTTTCGACGGTGTTCTGAGGACTAGCACGGTTCTCACGCGCAGCAGAAGCGCGCTCGCGCCGCACCTCGGAATCCGGCTTGGTCCAGCAGCCGAAAGCCCTTGGCCGGCTTCGCTTTTTGCCTCCGACAGGTCGGTTTCCTGTTACTCGCCGCGCGCACTGTCCCGCAAAGTTTGCGCACGATTCCAAGAGCGATGAGAACAAGTGTCCACCCATGTGCGCCATCCGGTGTGGCTTCCAGCCCTAAAGGCCGCGGACGCGCGCACCTTTGCCTCGCTCTACGCCGTGGAATCCTTCGCCCGCGCCGTCGTTTCCAGCGTCATTCCCATCCAGGCCTACGAGATCCTGCACAACGAGCAGATCGTCTCCATCCTCTACACGATCGTGGCGATGCTCGGCCTGTCGGTGACGCTGTTCATGCCGATGCTGATCCGCCGCTTCGCGCGGCGCTGGGTCTACACGGCGGGCGCATGCCTGCTTGCCGTCGGCTCGCTGTTTTTCGTCACGCACACGCTGGCCGGCCAGATCGCCGGCATGTTCTGCCGCGTCATGGGCGCCAGCGCGCTCGCCATCACGCTCAACCTCTACATCATGGACCATATCCGCAAGACGGACTTCATGCAGGCCGAGTCGTTGCGCATGGCGTGGTCGATGTTCGCCTGGACCGGCGGTCCGACGCTGGGCATCTTTCTCTACGCGCATTTAGGCATCTATGCCGCGCATGGCGCCGTCGCCGTCTTCGCGCTGGCCCTTCTGGCGCTGTTCTGGACCTACAGGCTGGGCGACAATCCATCGATCCGGCCGGGCAAGATGCGGCCGGCCAATCCGCTCGCCAATATCGGCCGCTTCATCGCGCAGCCGAGGCTGAGGCTCGCCTGGCTGATCGCCTTCGGCCGCTCCTGCTTCTGGTCGACCTTCTTCGTCTACGGACCGCTGTTCATGGTCATCACCGGCCAGGGCGACATTGCCGGCGGCCTGCTGGTCTCTGCCGGCAACGCGCTCTTGTTCGTGGCGATCTTCTGGGGGCGGGCGGGCAAGCGCTTCGGCGGCCGGCGCGTCATGACATTTGCCTATTTCGCCATGTCGGCTGCGCTCTTCGCGGCTGGCGCCGTCGGGGCCGCCGCGCCGCTGCTCACCGGTGCGTTTCTTCTGTGCGGCGCCTTCTTCACCATCGCGCTCGACGCGCTCGGCTCGACGGCGTTCATGCGCTCGGTCCGCACCTACGAGCGGGCGCAGATGGCGGCCGTATACCGCACCTATCTCGATTTTTCCGAACTCACGCCGCCGCTGGTCTATTCGGTGGTGCTTGCCTTCTTCGGGCTAGGCTCGGTTTTCGCCACGCTCGGCGTGCTGGCGGCGGCTTGCGGCTTCATCACCTGGCGCTACCTGCCGAAATCTTTCTGAGCCCACGTCGCCTGTCAGGCTCCGTGAGCGGCGTGCCTCGCGCGCACCCATTGATGGAAGCGGTGCAGATCGTATTCCTCGGGCATCAGCACGCCGGCTTGGTGGCGGAGCGAGCGCAGGCCCCTCTGGTTGACCTCGCAGATACCGGCGTCCTCCTCGAGCACCTGTGTGCCGAAGGCGACGATGTTGTCGATGTCGGTCGCGGCTAGCGCTTCCGGCGAGAACAGCCATTCGGCCGTCAGTTCGGTTTGCTCCGGCCCGAGGGGTGCAAGCCGCACGACCCTGACATAGTCGACATGGCCGACGATGAACATCGACGGCAGGCTGGTGGCATAGGTCTGGCCAGCGGCGCGCTCGGCCGCCGTCAGACCGGCAAAGGCCGGGCCGTGCGCGCGACCGTCACGCGACCATGTCTCTGCTCCGTCGCGCAAGCCGCCGGAAAATTCCGGCGCGTCACTGTCGGCATGACGCTTCCATTCGGGGTCGTCGTGCCGGGCCATCAGGCCGCGACCATAGATCGGCACCAGCCTGGACAATTCCTTATGAACGCCCGGGCAGTGAAGGCATTCGTTGAAGTTTTCCCAGAAGATCTTCCAGTTGCAGTTCATCACCTTGCGCAGAACATGGCCGCTGACGAGGCCTTCCAGCGGCCAGTTGCCGAGGTCGCCCGAGGCGGGATCGAAGGACGAAGGCGCGGTGCCTTCGGGGTTCTCCGCGAGATTGACGAAGACGAAGCCGCGCCATGTCGACAGCGCCACGCGGTAGAGCGGGTGGTCGGCCTTGTCGAACCCATCGGGAAGCGACTTCGAGGGGACGCGGACCAGATCACCGCGCAGCGAATAGGACCAGGCATGGTAGGGGCAGGTGAGAAGCCGCGCCTTGAGCCGGCCCGCGCTTTCCTGGCAGAGTTGCGAGCCCCGATGCCGGCAGGTGTTGTGGAAGGCGCGCAGCATGCCTGTTTCGTCGCGCAGCAAGATGATCTCTTGCGTGCCGATGCGGACGGTGCGGAACGCCAACGGCTCGGCAAGATCGGACTCGCGGCAGGCGAATAGCCAGCTTCGGTACCAGATGGCGTCAAGGTCTCTTTGGTAAGCGCCAGCTTCCCAATAACTCGATGAAGGCAGCGTCGCCTCCGCTGCGGCCAGTCCGTTGTAGCTGGGCTCCTGGCTGGACACGGGCTGCATTGTTGGGCTCCATTGCTGGCTGAACGTTCAGCCAATACCTCGTCACGAACGTTGTCAATCTCGGCCGCACAGGCGAGGGACAGCTTGCTTTCCGATCGCCCCACTTTCCAATGACAGCGTCGTCCAGCCGGAAAGCAAGCTGTCCCTGGAGCCGCCGCGCCCTGACGGCGATTGCCGGCGATTTCAGCGATGAATGACGGAACCGGCTTGCAAGCCCGCCAACGGGAGGCAATAGGAACAGGATGAAGATCGCTATTACGTTCCGGCGCGCCTGATCCAGTGATGACCGATCCCGATCCATACAGGGGAGCACTGACCTTCGTCATCGGCGGAGCCCGCTCTGGCAAGAGCCGGCATGCCGAACTGCTGGTCACGGCGCTGCCGTCGCCATGGACCTACATCGCAACGGCGCAGGCCTATGACGACGAGATGCGCGAGCGCATCGCCCTGCACAGGGCGCGGCGCGGCGAAGGGTGGACGACCGTCGACGCGCCTCTCGACCTCGTGGGCGCGATCGAGGCCCTGCCGGACGGCCAACCCTTACTGGTCGACTGCCTGACGTTGTGGCTCACCAACCATATGCTGGCGGATCATGATGTCGAGGCCGAGGGCCGGCGGCTGGCGGAGGTACTGTCGCGGCCGCGCGGCCCATGGTTCGTGGTATCGAACGAGGTCGGCCTCGGCATCGTGCCCGACAATGCGCTGGCGCGCCGGTTCCGCGACGCGGCGGGTCGGCTCAACCAGCATGTCGCCGCGGTCGCGGACAGCGTGCTGCTGATGGTGGCGGGGCTGCCGCTCAAGCTGAAATGACATTGGAGGTGAGGTGACATGGCCGCGATCGATGACAAGGACGCCGAGCGCCACCGCGCCAAGATGGAGAAGCGCAAGGCGGTACAGGATGCCGAGGTCGCGGCCAAGACCATCGAGAAAGGGCTACTGATCGTCAATACCGGTCCGGGCAAGGGCAAGACCACAGCTGCGTTCGGCCTTGCGCTCAGGATGCTCGGCTACGGCAAGCGCGTCGGCGTCGTGCAGTTCATCAAGGGCAAATGGCACACCGGCGAGAAGGATGCCTTCGCCGCCTTCGGCGACCGCGTCGCCTGGCATGCGATGGGCGAGGGGTTCACCTGGGAGACGCAGGACCTGAAGCGCGACATCGCCGCCGCCGAGGCTGCCTGGGAAAAGGCGCTTCAATTGATGGCCGATCCGTCGATCAGCCTGGTGGTCCTCGACGAGCTCAACATCGCGCTACGCTACGATTATCTCGATCTCGAAAAAGTGGTCGCGGCGCTGAAGGCGCGCCGGGACGATCTGCACGTGATCGTCACCGGCCGCAACGCCAAGCCGCTGCTCGTCGAGGCTGCCGACCTGGTGACCGAGATGGGTCTGACCAAGCATCATTTCTCCGCCGGCGTGAAGGCGCAGCAGGGAATCGAGTTCTGATACCTCTTTTGAGGCCGCTTTCCCTGTTCGATCAGGCTATGAGCCAGAGGACGGCGATGACGCCGAGCAGGCCGACCAGCAGCATGTCGGCCACCCAGTAGAGGCTGAGCGCGCGCCTTATGTCGGCACTGCCGGCGTCGCGCCGGCCGCCTTCGCCCATGAAGACGTCATCGACCATGACGCCGCCATAGCTGCGCGGCCCGGCCAATGCCAGGCCGAGTGCACCGGCCATGGCCGCTTCCGGCCAGCCGGCATTGGGAGAGCGATGTTTCCCGGCGTCGCGCCACACGGCGCGCCATGCGTTGCCGGGACTGGCGCCGCGAACGATGAAGGCGGCGAGTACGATCAGCAGCGCCGTCAGGCGGGATGCCGGAAGATTGATGAGATCGTCGAACCGCGCCGCCGCCCAGCCGAACGCCTCGTGGCGCGGAGTGCGGTGGCCGATCATCGAATCGGCCGTGTTGGCGGCCTTGTAGGCGACGCCACCGGCCAACCCGCCGACGGCGGTCCAGAAAGCCGGAGCGACGATGCCGTCGGAAAAATTCTCCGCCAGGCTTTCGATCGCGGCGCGGCCGACGCCGGCCTCGTCGAGCTTCTCCGGATCGCGGCCGACGATCAGGGACACGGCTTTGCGGCCTGCCGGCAGGCCACCTGTGTCGAGCGCGTCGGCGACCGCCCGCACATGGCTGGCGAGGCTTCTCTGCGAGGGTAGCGCGCTGGCCAGCACGGCGGTGGCGAGGAAGCCGGCCGGCAGCACGGCGAGCAAGGTCTCGATGCCGAAGGCGATCGCCGCCGGCGCCATCACGATGACCAGCAGCGCCGCGACACCACGGCCGCGACGCCGGGCGTCGGAATCAGCGGCGTGGTTGAGGGTCCGGTCGAGAAAGGATATCAGCCAACCGAACCACGTCACCGGATGGCCGATGGCGCGGAACAGCCGATCCGGATAGCCGAAGACGGATTCGATGGCCAAGGACAGAAAGGCGACCAGAACAGACATGAAGCTTCTTGATGGAGCGGTGGCGGCGGTGGATCACGGCGGAAGCCTTGGCCGGGCGAGGGCGCTTTTTCCTCAGGCGCCGCAGCCTTTCGTCGACCTCTCGACCGGGATCAATCCGCACTCCTATCCGCTTTTCGAACTCCCCGCCACCGCGCTTTCGCGACTGCCGGAAACGGCGCGCGCCTGCGACCTGACCGAGGTCGCCGCGGTGGCCTACGGGGCGCCGTCCGCGGCCCATATCGTCGCTGCTCCGGGCACGCAGATCCTGCTGCCGCGCGTCGCCTCGCTGATCGCCAAAGGCAGGGCGCTGGTGCTCGGGCCGACCTATGCCGAGCACGCGCGCGCCGCGGCGATCGCCGGACACAGTGTCGCCGAGGTGAGGGATTTCGACGCGCTGGCCGAGGCCGACCTTGCCATTGTCGTCAACCCCAACAATCCGGATGGGCGGGTAATAGCGCGCGACAGGCTGTTGTCATTGGCCGCGACGCTGCATGCGAGAGGTGGCCTGCTGGTCGTTGACGAGGCATTCATGGATGTCGGGCCGCGCGAGCACAGCCTCGCGGGCGAGGTCGGGCAAGGCGGGCTCGTGGTGCTCAGGTCGTTCGGCAAGTTCTTCGGTCTTGCCGGGGTGCGGCTTGGCTTTGCGCTGGCCGATCCACGGACGGCGGCGCGGCTGGATGGACAGCTTGGCCCCTGGGCCGTTGCCGGCCCGGCGCTCGAATACGGCATCCGCGCGCTGGGCGACCATGACTGGCAGTCGGCGATGCGCACCACGCTGGCGCGTGAGGCTGCGCGGCTTGACGCGCTGTTTGCCCGTTTTGGCATCGTCGTCGCGGGCGGCACGACGTTGTTCCGCTATCTCAGCTTCGCGGGCGCCGCCACATTGTTTTCCGCCCTCGGGCATGCCGGCATTCTGCTGCGCCATTTCACCGACCGGCCACACGTCCTGCGTTCCGGGCTGCCCGGGTCGGAGCTGGAATGGGAGCGGCTGGAGGCGGCACTTGATGGTTGGGCGCGGGCTGATGACGCCATGGCACGGGAGATGAAGCGATGATCCATGTCTGTTCGCTGGCCAGGATGGAAGAAACCGTCGCCAGAAGCGGTGCCGAGCGCCTGCTGTCGCTGCTCGCCGCGGGCACGGACGTCACGCGCCCGGCCTCGATTGCGCGGGAGAACCACCTTCACCTGGTGATGCACGATATTGCCGTGGCACAGGACGGCATGACCATGCCCGGCGAGGAGCACGTGCGCAGCCTGCTCGATTTCGGGCGGCGCTGGGACCAGGCACAGCCACTGGTCATTCATTGCTATGCCGGAATCAGCCGCTCGACCGCCTCGGCCTACATCATCGCCGCGGCGCTGGCGCCCGGCCGCGACGAGATGGAACTGGCGCAAACGCTGCGGGAGCTGTCGCCGTCGGCGACGCCCAATCCAAGGCTCATCGCGGTCGCCGATATGCTGCTCGACCGCAAGGGGCGCATGGTGGAAGCAATACAGTCGATCGGAAGAGGGGCGGATGCCTTCGAAGGCACGCCCTTCGTCCTCGACATCGGCCGATGAAGCGCCTCAGGCAAGCCAGTCCGCTAGCTTGGCCTTGCGCACGTCCTTCAGCAGGGTGATGAAGCCATCGGCCTGATGCTCGGCGGTAAGTCGACCCTTTTCGGCGGTTGCGAGTGCGGCTTCGCCGACGACGCCGTGCGGGTTGAGATCACGCGCCATCCAGGCGAAGGCATGCGTGCCGGTGTGGCGAAGCAGCGAAAATTCCTTTTCGGCGCGCGCGACGTTGGAGACGAAGTTCTCGGCCTTGCCCATGTCGACGAGGTCCGGACGGAAATGCAGCATCAGCGACGTCTCGACGTCGCCGCCGTGGATGCCCTGGCGCTCCTCGAGATCGCTGTACATGCCGGCGGGCCGGCCGAAGCGCTGCCAGCTCGTCTTCACCGCCAGCATCTTCTCGCGCACGCGCAGCTCGCGCGTCACGATACCCATGATCTCCTCGTTGCCGCCGTGCGAATTCACCACGATCAGCTTGCGCACGCCGGCGCGCGCTATGGAAAGGCCGAGTTCAGTCCAGGCCGCGATCAGCGTCGGCGCCGTCAAGGTGAGCGTGCCCGGCGCATGCAGATGTTCGTTCGACTTGCCGACCGCCTGCACGGGCAGGATGCGGATGTCGAGTTCGGCCGGCAGGCGGGCGATCATCGTCTCCAGCATGCCGTTCATGATCGTCGTGTCGGTCGAAACGGGCAGATGCGGGCCATGCTGCTCGATCGCCGCCACCGGCAGCACGGCGATCGTGCCTTCCGGGTCGATCGAGGCATATTCCGTGGTCCGGTAGTCGCCCCACCACACGCGTCTGTTTGCAACCGTCATGTCGAACCTCGATAAGTGGAAGGCGGATCGTCTAGGCGTCAATCCCGGCCGGTTTAGCGCCGCTTGGCCGGCGTGTCGATCCGATAGATCCCGCCTTTCATCCTGCCGCGATCACTTCGACCTCGACCTTGAATTCCGGGCGGGCGAAGCCTGTCACGATCATCAGCGTCGAGGCGGGCGCCGGGTCCGAAAACAGCCGATTGCGGACTTCCATATAGGCCTGCAGATACGCGCGCTCCGTGACGAAGGCATTGATGCGCACGACGTCGTTCAACGTCAGGTCGGCCTCGCCGAGGATGGCAGCGATGTTCCTGAAGCACAGCACGGTCTGCGCGCCGACGTCCTCGGGGATGTGGTCGTCCGGCGTGATCGCGACCTGACCCGAGCAAAGCACCAGCCTCTTGCCTGGCGCTACCTCGACACCGTGGCTGTAGCGGGCGAAGGGCGGCTTGATGGTTTTGGGGGTGAGGAACTTGAACATCGCGATCTCCATTGCTCGGCCAGAGTATGGCCTCGATCGCCGGCTCTTCAAGATCGCGGTGCATGCCGGCGGGGCGATTGTGGACACGCGTTCAAAAAATAGGCACGATGCCCACCGTACAGCAGACCCTTCCGTTTCTTTGCGCGCGGCGGCGGCGAAAGACGGTCGGAGCCGGCGCCCGCCGCCGGTGGCATACGTCTTGCTTCTTGAACCTGTGGTGTCGGACCCGGCGCATGGCGTTCCGGGGCAAACGGAGGGTGGTGTCGATGCACGGAAAACGGAAGATTGCGCTGGGCGCCGTGGTGTTGCTCGCGGCGAGCACGCTGGGCGCGGCGGCAAATGAGAAAGTCACGTTCGGCACCAACTGGCTCGCCCAGGCGGAACATGGCGGTTACTATCAGGCCTTGGTCGATGGCACCTATGCCGCCTGCGGCCTGGATGTCACCATCATGCAGGGTGGCCCGCAGGTCAGCGGCCGGCCGCTGCTGCTCGCCGGCAAGATCGATTTCTACATGGGCGGCAACATGCTGCAGGCCTTCGACGCGGTGCAGCAGGGCATTCCGCTGCGCGTCGTCGCTGCGGACTTCCAGAAGGAGCCGCAGGTCATCATGGCCCATCCGGGCGAGGGCCTCGACAAGTGGGAGGACCTCAAGAACGCCGACCAGTACATCATCGGCGACGAGGGCGCGACGAGCTTCTTCCTGTGGATGACCAGCGAGTTCGGCTTCGATCCCGCGAAACGCGTTCCCTACACCTTCAACCCGGCGCCGTTCATCGCCAACAAGAAGTCGATCCAGCAGGGCTACGTCACGTCCGAACCGTTCGCTGTAGCCAAGGAAGGCGGCTTCCAGCCGAACCTGTTCCTGCTCGCCGATTACGGTTTCAACACCTATTCCACCACCGTAGAGACGATGCAGGACACGATCGACAAGCGGCCGGAGGTGGTTCAGTGCTTCGTCGATGGCTCGGCGAAGGGCTGGTACAAGTACCTCTATGGCGACAATTCCGCCGCCAATGCCGCGATCAAGAAGGACAATCCTGACATCACCGACGAGCAGATCGCCTTCTCGATCGAGCAGATGAAGAAGTTCGGCATCGTCGATTCCGGTGACGCCGAGAAGCTCGGCATCGGCGCCATGACCGACGAGCACATCCAGAGCTTCTATGACAAGATGGTCAAGGCCAAGGTCATTCCCGCCGGCATCGACATCAAGAAGTCCTACACGCTGGCCTTCGTCAACAAGGGCGTCGGGCTCGAGCTGAAGAAGTGAGGTTGGATAAAGTGGCGCCTGCGATGGCGGAGGGAAGGCCGACGCTGCTCGCACTGCGTGGCGTCGGCAAGGCCTTTTCCAATGGCGTGACGGCGTTACGCGACGTCGACCTGACGATACGGGAGGGCGATTTCCTAAGCCTGCTCGGCCCCTCCGGTTGTGGCAAGTCGACAGCGCTGCGCCTGATTGCCGGCCTGTCGACGCAGACCTCGGGCGCGCTCGACTGGCGCGTCAAGGTCGATCCCGCGCAGATAGGCTTCGTCTTCCAGGAGCCGACGCTGCTGCCTTGGGCAGATGTCTTCGACAATGTCTGGCTGCCTCTGCGGTTGAAGGGCGTGTCGCGGGCCAAGGCCGAGCCGGCGGTCATGGCCGTGCTGGAGCGGGTGCATCTGGAACGCTTCGCCAAGGTGGTGCCGCGCGAGCTCTCGGGCGGCATGAAGATGCGGGTCTCGATCGCGCGCGCGCTCGTCACACGGCCGCGCGTGCTGCTGATGGACGAACCTTTCGCGGCGCTCGACGAGATCACGCGTTTCAAGCTCAACAACGATCTCTTGTCGCTGTGGCAGGACGAGCGCTTCACGGTGGTGTTCGTCACCCACAGCGTGTTCGAAAGCGTCTTCCTGTCCAATCGCGTGGTCGTCATGGCGGCACGACCGGGCCGAGTCTTCGGCGAGCTTGCCGTCGACGCGGCCTATCCGCGCGACGAAGGATTCCGAACCTCGGCCGGCTACGCGGCGCTCTGCCGCGAGGCGTCGGACGTGCTGGCGGGCGCCATGAACGCCACAGCGGGGTCACAAGATGACGGTCATTGACCAGCCTGCCGCCGGCCTCGATGTGGAGGAGGCGCGCCGTGTGCGGCGGGAACGGCTGGAGCGGATCGGCAGATGGGCATTGCCGCTGGCGATCATGATCCTGGCGATCTGGCTGTGGGACCGCATCTGCGTCTGGAACAACATTCCCAAATATATCCTGCCGCGCCCGGGCGTGGTGCTGCAGACGATGTATGACGATGCCGGCCTGCTGTTCTCCTCACTGCTGGTGACGCTCAAGATCACCTTCCTCAGCCTGGCGCTGGCGGTGATCGGCGGCGTCGGGCTGGCGGTCCTGTTCGCCCAGTCGAAATGGGTCGAGATGTCGTTCTTTCCCTTCGCCATCGTGCTGCAGGTGACGCCGATCGTGGCGATTTTTCCGCTGATCAACATCTATGTCGACAACCAGACCGCCAAGCTCCTGCTCTGTGCCTGGATCGTCGCCTTCTTCCCGATCCTGTCGAACACCACGCTTGGTCTCAATTCGGTCGATCGCAATTTGCTCGACATGTTCAAGTTGAATGGCGCGACGCGCTGGCAGCAATTGCGCTACCTGCGGTTGCCGGCGGCGATGCCCTATTTCCTGGGCGGTCTTAAGATCGCCGGCGGCCTGTCGCTGATCGGCGCGGTGGTGGCGGAGTTCGTCGCGGGCGCCACCGGGCAATCCTCGGGGCTGGCCTCGCGCATCATTGAGGCCGGCTACAGGCTCAACGCGCCGCGCCTGTTCGCGGCGCTGGTGCTGATCTCGCTCACCGGCATCCTCATCTTCCTCGTCCTGTCGCTTGTATCGCACCTGATCCTGCGGCGCTGGCACGAGAGCGCGATCAAGCAGGAGCGCTGATATTGATACCCACGACCGGCGCCTATCGCCTGAGCAATGCGCGGCTTCACCGGTCGCTGACTCCCGGTCTTGCCGCGAACTTCGACGGCGACGGTTTCGCGCTTGCCGACATCAGCGTCGCCGAGGGCAGGGTCGCCGGCATCGTCGCGCGTGGCGGATCGAGCGCGGGCGAGACGATCGATCTCGGCGGACGCATCGTCCTGCCGTGCTTCGTCGATTGCCACACCCATATCGACAAGGGGCACATCTGGCCGCGCAAGCCCAATCCCGACGGCACCTTCATGGGAGCGTTGAACGCCACCGGCGCCGACCGCGCGGCACGCTGGAGCGCGGAGGATGTCGCACGCCGCATGGATTTCTCGCTGCGTTCGGCCTACGCGCACGGAACCGCGGCGCTGCGAACCCATCTCGACAGCGTGGCGCCGCAGGAGGAGATTTCCTGGCCGGTTTTCGAGACGATGCGCGACAGATGGCGCGGCCGCATCGACCTGCAGGCGGCCTGCCTGCTCGGCATCGAGGGCGTGCGTGACAGGAAGTGGTTCGGCAGGCTGGCGAAGAGGGTCGCCGCGGCCAACGGCGTGCTTGGAGTCGTCACCTACATGGTGCCCGACCTCGAGGAACTGCTCGACCATGTCTTCGCGCAAGCGATCAAGCATGGGCTCGATCTCGATTTCCATGCCGATGAGACGGACGACGTCGCGGCGATATCGTTGAAGAAGATCGCCGAGGCAGCGCTTTGGAGCGGCTTCGAGGGCAATATCCTCGTCGGCCATTGCTGTTCCCTGGCGCGCCAGCCGGACCTCGACGTGCACGACACGCTGGACAAGGTGGCGAAGGCGGGTCTCGCCGTCGTGTCGCTGCCGATGTGCAACCTCTACCTCCAGGACCGGCGTGACAATGGCACGACGCCTCGCTGGCGTGGCGTGACGCTGCTGCATGAGATGAAGGCGCGCGGCATCCCGGTGGCTGTAGCCTCCGACAATACGCGCGATCCGTTCTACGCCTATGGCGATCTCGACATGCTGGAGGTCTATCGCATGGCGACGCGCATCCTGCATTTCGACCATCCCGTCGGGGATTGGCCGAAGGCGGTGGCGGCAACGCCAGCCAGCGTCATGAGGCTCGATGGCGCCGGCGTTCTCTCGGCCGGCGGCGCCGCCGATTTCATTGTCTTCAAGGGGCGGAGTTGGACGGAATTGCTGTCGCGGCCCGAATCGGATCGCATCGTGGTGCGGGCGGGCAAGGCAATCGAGCGTAGCCTGCCGGACTATGCCGAACTCGATGAACTGATGGTGGGATGATGGATATCGCTGCGCTGAAGCGCGACCTCGAAGGTATCAAGGTCGACGATCATCCGGCCATCGTCCAGCAGAAGAGCCGCGACTTTTATTGGTACAGTCCAGTGCTCAAGCAGCAACTCGACCACATCACCGGCGACCTGGTCGTCACACCCAGGACCGAAGCCGAGGTGATCAGCGTGCTTGCCGCCTGCTACAGGCATGGCGTGCCGGTGACGCCGCGCGGCAGCGGCACCGGCAATTATGGCCAGGCGATGCCGCTGTCGGGCGGCGTGGTGCTGAACCTCGCCGAGATGAACGACATCAGGTCGATCGCGCCCGGGCGCGTGGTGACCGGACCGGGAGCCATTCTCGCCGACATCGACAAGGCGACGCGGGCGCATTCCGGGCAGGAGCTCAGGCTGTCGCCCTCGACCTACAACACGGCCTCGATCGGCGGTTTCATCGCCGGGGGCTCGGGAGGCGTCGGCTCGATCAATTTCGGCGGCCTGCGCGATTTCGGCAATGTGCTGCGGCTGCGCGTGGTGACCATGGAAGCCGAGCCCAGGGCGCAGGAGCTCACCGGCGAGGATCTGCACAAGGTCACGCATGCCTATGGCACCAACGGCATCATTACAGAAGTCGAGATGCCGCTGGCGGCGGCCTATGACTGGGTCGATGTCATCGTCGGCTTCGACCAGTTCATGGACGCCGCCCGCTATGGCAATGCGCTGGCCTGCCAGGACGGCATCCTGACCAAGCTGATCACGCCGATCGCGGCGCCAGTGCCGTGGCTCTATTTCAAACGGCACCAGAAGTTCCTGCGCGAGGGACAGAGCATCTGCGTCGTCATGGTGGCGCCACACGGCCTCGACGCTTTCCTGGCCTTCACGCGGCGCGGCGGCGGCGAAGTCGTGTTCAACGCCGCGACGGCGACCGACGAGCAGAAGAAGGGCCTACCGCCCGCCTATGAACTCGCCTGGAACCACACGACGCTGAGGGCGCTTCGCGTCGACCCGTCGATCACCTACCTGCAATCGCTCTACCCGTTTCCGAACCAACTCGCGCTGGTCGAGAAGATGGACGCGATGTTCCCCGGAGAGGTCTTTTCACACCTCGAATTCGTGCGGCTGGACGGCAACATCACCTGCTTCGGCCTGCCGCTGGTCAAGTTCACCACCGAGGCACGTCTGGACGAGATCATCCGCTTGCATGTGGACAATGGCTGTCCGATCTTCAATCCGCACCGCTACACGCTGGAAGAGGGCGGCATGAAGCAGACGGACGAGATCCAGCTCGCCTTCAAGCGCGAGACGGATGCGCGAGGGCTGCTCAATCCGGGCAAGATGATCGCCTGGGAAAACCCGGACTACGACTACCGCTCCGGCCGGACGTTCCTGTTCAAGGGGTTGCAGAAAGCCGGCAAATGAACGTCCTCGTGCTCTACGCCCATCCGGTCGAGACAAGCTTCAACGCAGGCCTGCACCGGACGATCGTCGAGCGGCTGAAGGCGGCCGGACATAATGTCGATGATTGCGATCTCTACGCCGAGAATTTCGACCCGAGGCTGACGCGCGCCGAGCGGCTTGGCTATCACGACCAACGCGGGCCGGACGATGCGGTTGCAGGCTACGTCGAAAGGCTTCAGAGGGCCGAGGCGCTGGTGCTGTCCTTCCCGGTCTGGAACTACGGCTACCCGGCGATCCTCAAGGGCTTCTTCGATCGCGTCTTCCTGCCTGGCGTGTCCTTCAAGCTTGTCGACGGCAAGGTTCGACCGACGCTGCAAAATATCCACAAGCTGGCCGCCGTCACCACCTATGGCGGCAGCCGTTTTCGCGCCATGTTGATGAGCGACCCGCCGCGCCGCCTGGTGAAACGGCTGCTGCGGGCGACGATAAAACCCGGAGCTCCGGTTTCCTATCTCGCGCACTACTCGATGAACCTGTCGACCGACGAGACGCGGTCACGCTTCATCGCCAGGGTCGCGGCCAACATGGATGCGTTCTGATGCGTGCCCTGGTCGTCTATTGCCATCCGGTGCCGGAGAGCTTCTGCGCCGCCATCCGCGACAGCGCCGTCGACGTGCTCAAGGCGCGGGGGTGGCAGGTGCGGCTGCTCGATCTCTACGCGGAGAAGTTCGACCCGGTGATGAGTTGCGAGGAGCGCCGTTCCTATAACGAGCAGGCGCCTCGGGATCCGGCACTGCAGCCACATTTCGAACTTCTCGGCTGGGCCGAGGCGATCGTGTTCGTCTATCCCACATGGTGGTACGGGCTGCCGGCGATGCTGAAGGGCTGGCTCGACCGCGTATGGGCGACCGACATTGCCTTCAAGCTGCCGGCGGGCAAGGGCAAGATCCAGTCGCTGATGACGCATGTCACCAAGGTCGGCGTCATCACCACCTGCGGCGCGCCGACCTGGTGGAGCGTGGTGGTCGGGCAACCCGGGCGCAAGACCCTTCTGCGCGGCATGCGGGCATTGTGCGCCAGGCGTTGCAGAACCTTTTTCCTGGCGCACTACCTGATGGACACGTCGACGCCGACAAGCCGGGCGGCATTCCTGGCCAAGGTCAGGGTAAAGCTGGAGAGGTTTTGAAGTTAGCGTCCTTCTCCCCGTAGAACGGGGGGAAGGCAAGACCGCGCTACATTTTCGTCCGCTCGGCCTTCGGATCGTACATCGGCTTCAGCGATGCTTCGGCGGCGAAGCGCTCACCGGCGATTTCCACTTCGTAGGACGAGGCGAGCAGATCCGCCTCGCTTTCGCCCTTGCTGGGCACGTAGCCGAGGCCGATCGCGCCGCCGAGATGGTGACCGTAATTGCCCGACGTGATCGGGCCGACGATCTTGCCGTCGCGCAGGATGGCCTCGTTGTGGAAGAGGAGCGGCTGAGGATCCTTGAGACGGAACTGCACCAGCCGCCGGTCCAGCCCGGCCTCCTTCTTGCGCAACACAGCGTCGCGGCCGATGAAGTCGCCCTTGCTCGGCTTCACCGCGAAGCCGAGGCCCGCCTCCAGCACGTTGTCCTCGTCGGTGATGTCGTGGCCGAAATGGCGGAAGGCCTTTTCGATGCGGCAGGAATCCAGCGTGTGCAATCCGCAGAGCTTCAGTCCCGCGTCCGCGCCGGCATCGGCGATCGCCTCGAAGACATGGGCGGCCTGCTCGGTCGAGACGTAGAGTTCCCAGCCGAGTTCGCCGACATAGGTGACACGGTGAGCACGGGCCAGCCCCATGCCGATCTCGATCTCCTGGAACGTGCCGAACGGATTGGCCTCGTTGGAGAAGTCGTTCGGGCTGACCTTCTGGATCAGCTTTCGCGAATCCGGCCCCATCAGGCACAGCACGGCCTCGGCTGCGGTGACGTCGGTGATGACGACGAATTCGTCGGCAACATGCCGCCGTAGCCAGGCCAGGTCGCGCTGCAGCGTGGCACCCGGCACGACGAGGAAATAGGCGGTGTCCGAAAGCCGGGTCACGGTGAGGTCGCTCTCGATGCCGCCGCGGGCGTTGAGCATCTGTGTGTAGACGATCTTGCCGGGCGCGACGTCCATGTCGTTGGCGCACAGCCTTTGCAGGAAGGCGCAGGCGTCGCGACCTTCGACGCGGATCTTGCCGAACGAGGTCATGTCGAACAGGCCGACCTTGTTGCGGACGGCAAGATGTTCCTCGCGCTGGTTGTCGAACCAGTTCTGCCGCTTCCACGAATAGCGGTATTCACGTTCCTGGCCCTCCCGAGCGAACCAGTTGGCGCGCTCCCAGCCTGCCACCTCACCGAAGACGGCACCGCGCGCCTTCAGATGCTCGTGCAGGGGAGAGCGGCGCACGCCGCGCGAGGTCGCCATCTGGCGGTAGGGGAAGTGGTCGGCATAAAGCAGGCCGAGCGTCTCCGAGACGCGCTCCTTGAGATAGCGGCGGTTCTTCTGGAAGGGCTGGGCACGACGAATGTCGACCTCCCAGAGGTCGAACGGCGCCTCGCCGTCATTGATCCATTGCGCCAGCGCCATGCCGGCGCCACCGGACGAGACGATGCCGATCGAATTGTAGCCCGTCGCCATCCAGTAGCCGGCAACCTCCGGCGCCTCGCCGAGATAGTAGCGATCATCCGGCGTGAAGCTTTCCGGACCGTTGAAGAAGGTGTGGATGCCTGCCGTGCCCAGCATGGGCATGCGGTTGACGCCCATTTCGAGAATGGGCTCGAAATGGTCCATGTCCTCTGGCAACTGGTCGAAGCAGAAATCCTCGCGGATGCCATCCATGCCCCAGGGCTTCGCCACCGGCTCGAAGGCGCCGAGCATCATCTTGCCGGCGTCTTCCTTGTAATAAGCGCATTCGTCGGGCACGCGCAGCACCGGCAGGCGGGAGAGGCCGGGGATTGGCTCGGTCACGAGATAGAAATGCTCGCAGGCGTGCAGCGGAATGGTGACGCCGTTCTGGCGCCCGAGTTCGCGCGCCCACATGCCGGCGCAGTTGACGACGATGTCGGTTTCGATCGTGCCCTGTTCCTCGCCCTGCGCCCAGGAGACGCCCGAAACGCGGCCGTTTTTGGTGTGGACCTTGGTGACCTTGACGTTCTCGATGATGGTTGCGCCGCGCTGGCGGGCTCCCTTGGCCAGCGCCATGGCGATGTTGGCCGGATCGCACTGGCCGTCGAGCGGCAGGTGCACCGCGCCGACCACGTCCGAGACGTTGAGGTGCGGATACATCTCCTTGACCTCGCGCGGCGAAATCTCGCGCACGTCGACATCAAAGGCGCGGGCCAGCGAGGCCTGCCTGTAGATTTCGTGCTTGCGCTCCTCGGTCAGCGCCACCGTGATCGAGCCGACCTGGCGCATGCCGGTGCCGACATCCGTCTCGGCTTCCAGCTTGACGTAAAGATCGGCCGAGTATTTCGCCAGCCGTGTCATGTTCTGCGAGCCGCGCAACTGGCCGATCAGCCCGGCCGCGTGCCAGGTCGTGCCGGAGGTGAGCTGCTTGCGCTCGAGCAGCACGATATCGGTCCAGCCGAGCTTGGCCAGATGATAGGCGACCGAGCAGCCGGAGACGCCGCCGCCGATGATGACGGCACGCGCCTTGGACGGAATGGTTTTCTGGTTCATGCGGCCTCGCGGCGATAGTTGGAAACAAAGCGACGCAGCCTTTGCGCCGCCTCCTGAAGCAAAGGTTCGGGCTGGCAGAGGCTGATGCGGATGTGGCCGGCGGCGGCCTCGCCGAAGCTGGAGCCGGGCATGACGCCGACATTTTCCTTGTCGAGGAAGGCCCAGGCGAACTTCTCGTCATCGGGCTCGATGGCCGACACGTCGAGCATCACATACATGCCGCCTTCCGAGCCGCGCACCGTAACGTCGTTCATGCCATGCACGGCGTCGAGCAGGACGGTGCGCCGCGCCGCGTAGCGTTCGGCGATCTCGCGCACGCCATAGTCGTTTTCCAGCGCCTCGATCGCCGCGCGCGATACGAAGTCGGTCAGGCCGTAGGTGGTGACGAGGTTGAGGCTGATCATCAGGGTGATGAAGGGCTCCGGTCCCGTCAGCCAGCCGAGCCGCCAGCCCGTCATGCCGTGGCTCTTCGACATCGAGTTGATGACCAGCGTGCGCTCGGCCATGCCGGGCAGGGCACGCGGCGAAAGGTGCTCGCCGCCGCCCAGCGTCCAGTAGACCTCGTCGGAGAGCAGCCAGAGGTCATGCCTGCGGCAGATGTCTGCCAGCGCCTCGAGCGCGGCGCGGCCATAGACGGCGCCGGTCGGGTTGTTCGGCGTGTTGATCAATATGGCGCGGGTGTTGGGCTCGACAGCCTTCTCGATCGCCGCTGCATCGGGCTGGAAGCCGTCTTCCGCGCGCGTCTCGACGACCGTGAAGGATGCGCCGGCGGAGCGGAAGGTGCCGGGGTAGGTGGCGTAGTAGGGGGCGACGACGATCGCGTGGTCACCCGGATCGAGAACGCCCTGCACGGCGGCGTAGAGCGCAGCCTGGCCGCCCGGCGTGGCGATGACCTCGTCGGGTGTCGTCTCGATGCCGGTGCACCGGGTCGAGGACCTGGCCATGGCGGCGCGCAGCGCCGGCACGCCGGGAAGCTGAGTGTAGTGATGGTAGCCTTCGCGGACGGCCCGCACGCAGGCCTCGACGGTCTCGGCTGGCGTGTCGAAGTCGTGGTCACCCACCGAGAGCATGATGATGTCCTCGCCGGCCTCCTTGCGGGTCATGGCGGCGAAATGGACCTCCCAGCCATCCTTGCCGGATGGAACGATCCCGGAAACACGTGCTGATGGTTTTGGCATCATGAAACTCCCGAAACCTGATGGCCGGCCCGCGCGAGGCGGTCACGCAGGGCGGCGATATGGGCGGGGCCGACTTCGCAGCAGCCACCGACGATGACGGCGCCGGCTTCGACCCAGCCGATGGCCTGGTCGGCATAGGCTTGGGGGTCGAGATCGTGTCGCGCGTGCAGGACGTCGACAGTGCCGCCATGCTTCAGCGCCTCGACCGAAGTGAAGCCATTGGCATAGGCGCCGACCGGTCCGCCGAGAGCGATGAGCTCGGGCAAGGCGGCCGCGATGGCTTCGGGCCTGCAGCAGTTGAGCAGTCGGGCCGCGACCGGCAGGTCGCCGAGGGCATCAACCGCGTCGGCGATGGTCTCGCCGCTGCGCAGGCGCGGCGCGCCATGATCGGCGAGCGTCCAGGAGACCCATATCGACTTGCCGATCTCCGAAGCCGCGGTGACGGCAGCGCGCGCCTCTTGCGCGGACGCCATGGTCTCGCACAGGAAGAGGTCGACGCCATCGGCCTGCTCGGCGACGATGCGGCGATAGATGTCGAGCGTGTCCTCGAACGATATGGTCAGCGCCGGCGCGTAGCTGCCGAACAGAGGCGAAAGGCAGCCGGCGATCGCGGTGTCGCCGGCCTCGTCGCGCGCCTGCCTTGCCAGTTCGACGCCGCGCTTCTGCAAGGGCTGGAACAGATCTTCCGCGCCCTCGCGCGCCAGGCGCTCCGGCGTCGCTGAATAGGTGTTGATGGTGATGACACGGGCGCCGGCGCGGATGAATTCGGCATGCAGGTCTCTCACCAGGTCCGGCTCTTCCATCAGCACCCTGGCCGACCACAAAGGTGTCGGTTCGGACCTGCTGCGCCGGACCAGTTCCTGGCCCATGCCGCCATCGGTTAGGATGACGGAGCTCATGCCCGCAGCCTTTCGTTTTTCGGATCCCACAGCGGCTCGTCTTTCTGCACGACCGCCTTGAAGCGCTCGCCGAAGATCTCGACCTCCACCGTGGTTCCAGGCTCGGTCAGGTCGGCGCGCAGCATGCCGAGCGCGATCGACTTGTCGACCCTGTGGCCCCAGCCGCCGGAGGTCGTCTCGCCGACGATCCTGCCGTCATGCCAGAGCGTCGACATGTAGGGCGCGTCGCAGTCGCCGGAGTTCTCGACCACCAGCGTGACGAAGCGCTTCTTCACGCCCTGCTGCTTTTCGTTGGCCAGCGCCGCCTTGCCGCGAAAATCGGGCTTGTCCCATTTGACGAAGCGGTCGAGCCCGCCCTGGAGGATCGAATAGTCGGTCGAAAGGTCGCCCTTCCACGCCCGGTAACCCTTCTCGAGCCGCAGCGAATCCAGCGCGTACATGCCGAAGGGCTTCAGGCCGTGCTTCTGCCCGGCGGCCCAGATGGCGTCGAAGACGGCAGGCGTGTCGGCGACCCTGGTGTGGATCTCCCAGCCGAGCTCGCCAGCGAAGGAGACGCGTATCAGCTTCGTCCAGCGCCCTGCGATGGTCGTTTCCTGATGCGTCAGCCAGGGAAGCGACAGGTCCGCGCCGCAGACCTCGGCGAGGATTTTTCGCGAGTTCGGCCCGGCCAGGATCTGCGTGGAATATTCCTCCGTCCGGTCGGTCAGCGCGAACGCCGCGTCGGCCGGCATGCGCGATTTCAGCCATTCGAAATCGTGCCATTGCGCCACCGCGGCGGTGATCAGCGTCATCTGTTCCTCGCCATGGCGCACCACCGACATTTCGGTGACGATGCGGCCCTTGTCGTCGGCGAAGTAGACGAGGCCGATGCGGCCGGGTTTCGGCACGAGGCCGGTGACCTGAAGCGCCAGCCATTCGGCGGCTCCGGGACCTTCCAGGTTGAAACGCGAGAAGCCGGGCAGGTCGAGGATGCCGGCGGCGTCGCGCACGGCGAGGCATTCCTCGCGCACCCGGCGGTGCCAAGGCCCGTCGCGACGGAAGGTGAGTGTGGCTTCCGCCGAGGTGTCGTCGCCGGCTTGCGCGTACCAGGTGGCGCGTTCCCAGCCATTATAGGCATCGAACTGCGCGCCCAGCGCCTTGATGCGCCCGTGCAGCGGCGAATGCTTGCGATCACGCCCGGCAGGCCAGGCATGGCGCGGAAACTGGATGGCGTATTCGTTGCCGTAGATCTCCATGCCCTTGGCCACGCAATAGTCGGGCGCGGCCGCGAAGGCGGTGAAGCGGCGGGGGTCACACGACCACATGTCCCATTCGGTCTGGCCCTGCGTGATCCATTCGGCCAGCACCTTGCCGGCGCCGCCGCCTTGCGCGATGCCGAAGGTGAAGACGCAGGCCTCGAAGGCGTTCGGCACGCCCGGCATCGGTCCGATCAGCGGGTTGCCGTCCGGCGCATAGGGGATCGGACCGTTGATGACCTTGGAAAGGCCGGCGGTGCCGAGGATCGGAACGCGGGCGACGGCGTCGGCGAGATAGTCTTCCAGCCGATCGAGATCGTCGGGGAAAAGCTGGAACGAGAAATCGTCCGGCATCGGGTCGTTGTGGGTTGCCCAATGGGCGCGGCAGTTGCGCTCGTAGGGGCCGAGATTCATGCCGCTCTTTTCCTGGCGCAGGTAGTAGGACGTGTCGACGTCGCGCAACAGCGGCAGCTTGTGGCCCTGTTCCCTCGTCCAGGCGGCGAGTTCGGGGATTTCCTCGAACAGTATGTACTGATGGCTCATCACCATCATCGGCACTTCGCGGCCGAACATCTTTCCGACTTCGGCGGCGCGATAGCCTGCGGCGTTGACGACGATCTCGCAGCGGATCTCGCCCTGCGGCGTCGAGACCACCCACTCGCCGTTCTCTCGGCGAACGCCCGTCACGGGGCAGAAGCGGATAATCTTCGCGCCGAGGTCACGCGCGCCCTTGGCCAGCGCCTGCGTCAACTGCGCGGGGTCGATGTCGCCGTCGCTGGGGTCGAAAAGCGCGCCTTCGAGGTCATGTGTCTCGATGAAGGGGTAGCGCCGCCTGATCTCGTCGAGGCCGACGACGTCGATGTCCATGCCCTGGTAGCGGCCCATGCCCTTGGCGCGCTGGAATTCCTGCATGCGCTCCTTGCTGTGGGCGAGCCGCAGCGAACCGGTGACGTGATAATTCATGGGATAGTCGACCGCTTCGGCCAGGCCGCGGTAGAGCTCGGTCGAGTAGCGCTGCATGTTCATCAGCGACCACGAGGAGGAGAAGGTCGGCACGTTGCCGGCAGCGTGCCAGGTCGAGCCCGACGTCAGTTCGTTCTTCTCCAGGAGCACGCAATCCGTCCATCCCGCCTTGCAGAGATGGTAGAGCGAGGACGTGCCGACGACGCCTCCTCCGATGATCACCACGCGCGCCGTGCTCGGCAGATCGGCCATGTTCCCTCCAGACGTTGAAGCGCCTCGCGCCTTCAGCCCTTATGTCGACGCATCTTCCCAAGAACGCATAGCGGCTTCAGGGTCTTGCGTCGGTTTCAATAAACGGGTGGCGATACCACCCAGATGACGACGGCCGGCACCGCGCCGGGATTGCGCCAGCGGAACGGCTTGCCCTCGAAACGGAAGCTGTCGCCCTCGGCGAGACGGTGCCAGACGCCGGATATTTCGATATCGAAGGTCCCGGATACGACATAGCCGGCTTCTTCCGTCGGCCGGCTCGCTTGCGTGCTGAGCGCCGCGCCGGGAGCGAAAACCGAACGCAGCATCTCGAAGCTGCCACCGAGATCGGGTGACAGCAATTCCTCGACGAGGCCAGATTCGCTGGTGCCCAGCGTGCGGCGACTGCCGGCGCGCACGACCACGCCGCGCTCGTTCTCGGCCGGCACGTCATGGCTGAAGAACAGGCTGACCGGCACGGCGAAGAGGTCGGCGAAGGCTCGCAGATCACTGAGCGAGGGCGTCGACAGGCCGCGCTCGACCTGGCTGACCCAGCCGACCGAGCGGCCGAGCCTGAGCGCGATCTCGGCAAGCGTCAGTCCACGCGCCTTGCGAAGGGCGCGGATGTCGCGCGCCAGCAATCGTTCACCGGCTCCGTGCTGCAATTTCGCTGCGCTCGAGGACAAGCCCCTGCCTCATGAAAAAAAGAGTTCGAATTTCATGAGAGCTCAGCTTCGTGAAAAAATCAAGGCGATTTTCACGGGTCCGCAAGATTCTCTTGCGCCGTTTTGACGGTTCATGCAAAGGCTCCGGCACGAACGGCGAGTGGGGACGTCCGGTCGAAAATCGGGGTAAGGGACGGCCCATGCTGGAGAATAACAGCCGACTTGCGATCGAGGCGGCGGTGGTCGATGAAGCCATCGTTTCGCGCCGCTCGGTGCGGGCCTTTCTGCCCGATATGGTCGACGACGACACGATTCGCGCCATTCTCGAGGTTGCCGCGCGCGCGCCCTCCGGCACCAACATGCAGCCCTGGCGGGTCTACGTCACCAAGGGCGAGGTCAAGCAGAAGATCACGGACGCCATCCTCAACTCGGGCATCCGGGCCGAGAAGGCGGACTGGGACGAGTACCGCTACTATCCGGACCAGTTCTTCGAGCCTTATCTGACCCGACGGCGGGCGAACGGTTTCGGCCTTTACGGCGTGCTCGGCATCGGCCGGCGCGAGGTCGACAAGATGCGCGCGCAGCATGATCGCAACTTCGTCTTCTTCGACGCGCCGGTGGGCATGATCTTCACCATCGACCGGCGTCTCAACCAGGGCTCCTGGATCGACTACGGCATGTTCCTGCAGAACATCATGGTAGCGGCCCGGGGCAGGGGGTTGCACACCTGTCCGCAGGCGGCGTTCGCGCCGTATCACCGGCAGATCAGGCCGGTGCTAAACATCCCGGACGAGGAGATCGTGGTCTGCGGCATGGCGCTCGGCCACGAGGACACGTCGAAGCCGGAGAACGGTTTCCGCACCGATCGCGCTCCGCTCGAGGAGTGGGTCACCTTCAGCGAATAGGCCTAGGCCGGAGAGCTCCGAGAGAGGCGCTCCCGGATCTCTATTCCGTGTTGATCATGCGATGGCCGCTGACATGCGCGCCGTCCTGCGGCGTCAGCTTGAGGTAGGCCAGCAGCGCGCACAGCGTGATGACGCCCTCGATGACGAACATGATCCGGAAATCGTTGGTCGTCGCGTGGCCGCCGCCGGCCAGGAGCGACAGCATGGCCGCGGCGAAGCCGACGCTGATCGCCACCGCGAGCTGCCACAGTATGTAATAGAGCGCGCTGAAGCGGGCGAGTTGCTCCGGCGCGATGTCGGAATAGGCGAGATTGCCGGTCGAGGCCCATTGCGCTGAGCGGAAGACGCCAAAGATGAAGATGTAGATCAGCACGATCCAGGTCGGCGTGCTCGCCTGCATCAGGGCAAAGCCCGCGACCATCAGGGCGACGATCGGCGTGTTGGTGACCAGCACGCGGCGGAAGCCGAAGCGATTGAGAAGCCGGGGCATGAAGAAACGCATGGCCAGCGAGCCGATCGCGGCGACGAAGGTCAGCGATCCCGCCTGCACCGCGCTCATGCCGAAGCCGAGCTGGAACATCAGCGGGAGCAGGAAGACGACGGAGGTGAGGCCGATCGTATCGAGGCCGCCGCCGGTGAGGAAGGAGACGCGGAAGGTGCGGATGCGCAGGAGCTTGAGATCGAGAAGCGGGTTGCGCACGCGCAGGCAATAGAGCGAGGCAAGCGCCAGGATGACCGCGGCGAGGCTCAGCTGGGCTGCCACCTGGCCGCCGCTGGCATCCTTGGCTGCGAGCGAATCCATGCCGAAGACCAGCATCACCATGCCGGTTCCGACGAGCACGAAGCCCGGAAAGTCGAAGGGCGTGCGCACCGGCTTGGTCGCCGATGGAAAGAGCGAGGCGGCGAGAAAGGCGGCGGCGAGCGCGATCGGCACGTTGATGAAGAAGATCCAGCGCCAGGAAATGTAGGTAGTAAGGGCGCCGCCGACGAGCGGACCGACAAGCGGACCGGATTGCCCGGCGAGCGAGATGTACATGTTGATCTTCAGCGTGCGGTCGCGCGGAAAGGTGCTGAGGATCACGATCTGGCCGAGCGTGCCCATCAACGCACCGCCGAAGCCTTGCAGCGCGCGCGCCCCGACGAGGGTCCATATGTCGTTCGCCATGCCGCACAGGGCCGACGATGCGGCAAAGACCAGCAGGGCGAAGCAGTAGACGTTGCGCAGGCCGAACCGGTCTGCCAGCCAGCCGCCCAGCGGCATGGAGATGATGAGGCTGGCGACATAGACGGTGATGAGCAGGCCGAGCTGGCTCGGCGGCCGTGAAAGGCTCTCGCCGATGCCGGGAAGGGCGGTCACCACGACGTTCTGGTCGAGGCTGGTCATGAACACGCCGCACGCGACCGTGAGCGGCAGCAGGAGCATTGCCCTTGCCGGGAAATCGGCGCGATCGCTCACGCCGCTGGACACTTCTGCCGTCATGGAGGTGCTGGAACCAAACGAAGATGCCGACTCTGCGGCGAGATATTATACTCGTGTGGGCCGGTTTTGCGGCCATGTTTGCCTGTCATGGCCGCCAGATGCGGAATTTTCTTGATCCAGAGGAAGGGCCGACAGCGTCAGATGCGGACGCTGCTCCATCGGGCTCCCCACTTCTACTGGACCTCGTAGCCGACTTCCTCGCTGGCGTGGCACAGCGTCTTCCAGAACGACCGCGCGAAGGAGCGGAAGACGTACATGTCGAACTGATCGGCGCCTGTGCGCTGGATCTGCGTGAAGACATCGTGATGGGTGGTCGAACGACCGGCGCCGAGCGGGAAGGCGGATAGCGCGAAGTCAATGGCGAAGAGTTTCGCCAGCACCCATTCGGCCTTGGGACCGGCGATGCGGATCGCCGTGCGGCCATGCGACAGGTCCGTCACCGTGCCGATCGCCGGCGTGACAACCCTCGCAAATGAAGCCGCCAGGCCCTCGGTCTCGTCGACCACGGTGAACCGGCCCGGCGCGAAACCGAAGGCCGCGCGCGCGCCATCGGTGGCGCCACCGCCAGCGCCGTCCGGAAGGGCAAGCCCGGTGATGGCGCGTATGGCCGACATCAGCATCTTTTCCTCGCCCGGCCAGGCGGCAAGCTGCAGAATCGAGCCCGGCCTCGTCTCGGTCAGGATGACGTCGACGCCATGCTCGAAATCACCATGCGAGCCGACACGGTAATCCGGCTCGAGCGGCGACTGGCGCTGCGGGATCTGGTGCTCAGCCATGCATGCGGCTCCCGTCCGGGTCGTAGAAGTGGTTGGAGACGATCTCGACCGGTCCGAACCGGCCGCGTAGCGGGTCCGAGGCGAAGGCGCGGGTGCCGTGGCGCGCCTTGCCGCCCTTGACCAGAGCCAAGGCGATGTACTTGCCGAGCGCGGGCGAATAGCAGCAGGCGGTGATGTGACCGATGGACCCGTGCGGGTTTGCCTCGTCGAGCTGCTCGACAATGTGCGAGCCGCCGTTGAGCGGCCGGTTGTCGAGCGAAACCAGGCCGACCAGCTCCAGTCGATCCTGCGCCACCAGGCCTTCGCGATCCATCATCGAGGAACCGATGAAGGGTTTCTTCTTGGACAGCATCCAGTCGAGATGCAGGTCGCGCGCGGTGGTGCGGCCGTCGATCTCGGCGCCTGTGACATGGCCCTTCTCGATGCGCATCGTGCCAAGGGCCTCCAGGCCGTAGGTCACCAGGCCGAACGGTTTGCCGGCCTCGATCAGCGCTTCCCAGACATGGGTGCCATAGCCCGCGCCGCAATAGACCTCGAAGGCCATTTCGCCCGAGAAAGATAGGCGGCAGATCATCACCGGTACGCCGGCGATGCGGCCATGCACGATACCCATGAAGGGCAGGGCCGCGTTGTCGACCGGGGTGCCGGTGACGCAGGCCGCCAGGATCTGCCGGGCCTTGGGACCGCCGATCGCGGCGCCCGCCCACTCGTCCGTGACGGAGGTGATGGTGACCTTCAGCTCCGGCCAGATGACGTCGAGGAAATATTCCAGATGCTGCATCACCTTGCCGGCGTTGGCGGTGGTGGTGGTCATCAGGAAATCCTGTTCGCCCAGCCGCCAGGTCGTGCCGTCGTCAAAGGCCACGCCGTCCTCGCGCAACATCAGTCCGTAGCGCGCCTTGCCGACGACAAGGGTGGAGAACATGTTGGTGTAGACCCGGTCGAGGAACTCGGCCGCGTCCGGGCCCTGCACGGCGATCTTGCCCAGCGTCGAGACGTCGACGATGCCGGCCGACTCGCGTGTCGCCTTCGCTTCGCGCACATAGGCCTGCTCGACCGTTTCGCCGGGAAGGCCGTAGATCATCGGGCGATACCACAGGCCGGCCGAATACATGGTCGCGCCGTTCTCGATGTGCCAGTCATGCATCGGCGTCAGCCGCTCGGGCCTGAGGTCGCCGTAACGTTCGGCCGCGAGGGAGCCCAGCGACACGGCCGCGAAGGGCGGACGGAAGCGGGTCGTGCCGACCTCGGGGATAGGCTTGCCGAGCGCCTGGGCCATAATGGCCAGGCCCGGCACGTTGGAGTTCTTGCCCTGGTCCGTGGCCATGCCGAGCGTGGTGTAGCGCTTCAGATGCTCGACCGAGATGAAGCCTTCGCGATGGGCAAGGCGCACGTCCTCCGACGTCACGTCGTGCTGGAAGTCGACGAAGCTCCTGCCCTTGGCCTTGATCTCGAAGACCGGCGCTGGATCGGGATCGCAAGGCGTCGCCTCGACTGTGGGCAGCACGGCGGGCGCGGCATGTCCGCCGGCCGCGGAGAGCCCGGCCGCGCGGCCCTCGGCAATCGCCTCGTCAGTCGAGAACGAGCCGGTAAAGGCGCCGGCGCCGATCCAGCGTCCGTCAGGCTTCGGCGGCAGGAATGCCTGGCGCGCCGGGCTCCACTGCGCGCGGGCACCGGCCTGGCTGGCGAGATGGATGGTCGGCGACCAGCCGCCCGACATCAGCAGGCAGTCGGCGTGAATGCTGCGGGAGTCCCCCGTGAGAGCGCCGCTGACAGCGTCGAAGCGCTGCACCTTGATGCCCGACAGGCCCTTGCCGCCTTCGGTGGCAACGACCGCGTGGCCATTCAGCAGTTCCGCCTCTGCGGCGCTGGCCAGCGACCGTGTCTCGGCCGAAAGCTCGGAGCGCACGTCGACGATGGCGACGATCGCCGCGCCAGCCTTTTTCAGCGCCACCGCGGCGCCGTAGGCGCTGTCATTGTTGGTGAAGAGGGCGATCTTGCTTCCCGGCAGCACGCCAAATTCGTTGGCATAGCGCTGGGCGGCATGCGCCAGCATGACGCCTGGCCGGTCGTTGCCCGGGAAGACCAGCGGGCGTTCGAGCGAGCCGGTCGCGAGCACGACCGATTTTGCCCGGATCGTCCAGTGGCGATGGCGCGGCTCCCCCTTGGCAGACCGCTCCTTGAAGTCGCTGACGCGCTCTATGGCGGCCATCACATTGCCATCGTAGTGGCCCCACACGGTGGTGCGGGGGAGCAGCCGGACATTGTCGTGGCGTTCGAGCTGGCCGGCGACGCGCCGGGCCCAACTGGCCGCCGGCATGCCGTCGATCGTTTCGCCGGACCAGTTGGCGGAGCCGCCGAACTGCGGATCGAGCTCGGCCAGGATGACGTTGGCGCCCTGTTCGGCGGCAGCCGTAGCGGCCATCAGGCCGGCCGGGCCGGAGCCGACCACCAGCACGTCGCAGAAGGCGTTCATGCGCTCGTAGCGCGCCTTGTCGGGCGTCGATCCGGCGCGGCCGAGGCCGGCGGCGCGGCGAATGAAATGTTCGCAGAACATCCAGAAGCGGGTGCCCTTCAACGGCCCGAAGACCGGACCCATGAAGGTCTTGTAGTAGAAGCCGGCGGCCAGCACCTTGCCGCCGAGCTGGTTCAGGGCGCCGATATCCCAGGCCAGCGTGGGCGTGCGGTTCTGGCTGACCGCGGTTAGCCCGTCATGGATTTCCACCATCGTCGCCGGGAGGTTGGGCTCGCGGAACTCACCCTTCAGCACGGTTACCAGCGCGTTCGGCTCCTCCACGCCGGCCGAGAGCACACCGCGCGGGCGGTGATACTTGAACGAGCGGCCGAAGAGGGTGACGCCGTTGGCGAGCAGGGCCGAGGCGAGCGTGTCGCCGGCATGGCCGGTATAGGCGATGCCGTCGAAGGTAAAGCGGATGGTGCGCTGCCGGTCGACGCGGCCGCCAGTGTCTGCGCGACGTGGGCTCACGGCTTGCCTCCGCTCTTGGTGTTCGCCGCGGCACCACGCACGAAGGCGACGCTGGATATCTCGTGCGTCAGCGTGTTGCGCACCATCCTGAGATGCGCCCTGCATCCGCCGGAGTGCTGCCAGATCTCATTGTGGTCGCCGGCGGGATTGAGCCGGTCGTAGACATAGGCGTTCCAGGCCTCGAGATCCTGCGAGGCGGGGTTGGGACGCTCGCGGTTGCCGTCACCCTGGTAGGTGAACTCGATGACGTCGCGCGGACCGCAATAGGGACAGGTGATGAGCATGTCGTTTGTCTTTTTCGTTTGACCGCTGTCGTTTCCGGAAACCGGTCTTCAGGTCTCTGGGGTAGCGGTCTAGTGCAAGCGCGGCGTCGCGCCCTGGCCCTTCTCGTCGATGAGGATGCCACGGTGGAAGCGGTCGAGCGTGAAGGCGGCGTTCAGTTCGTGTGGCTCGTCGCGGGCGATGGTGTGAGCGAAGCAGAAGCCCGAGGCGGGCGTTGCCTTGAAGCCGCCGTAGCACCAGCCGCAGTTGAGATACATGCCGGGCAGGGGCCCTTTGGTGATGATCGGCGAGCCATCCATCGACATGTCACACACGCCGCCCCACGAGCGCAGCAGCCTGACGCCGCCCAGCGAAGGGAACATCGCCAGCATCTCGCTCATCACGTCCTCGACGATCGGCAGGTTGCCGCGCTGGGCGTAGCTGTTGTAGCCGTCGATGTCGCCGCCATAGACCAACCCGCCCTTGTCGGACTGGTTGATGTAGCAGTGACCCATTCCGAAGGTGACCACCGTATCGAGGAACGGCTTCAGCGATTCCGTCACGAAGGCCTGCAGTACATGGCTTTCGATGGGCAGCCGGTCGATGCCGGCGAGTTGCATGACCCGTCCGGTCGAGCCGGCGACCACGACCGCCACCTTCTTGGCCCGGATTTCGCCGCGCGACGTGGTGACGCCGGTGATCCGGTCACCATCCCTGAGGAATCCGGTGACCTCGCAATTCTCGATGATGTCGACGCCGCGGCGATCGGCGCCGCGCGCATAGCCCCAGGCCACCGCGTCGTGGCGAGCGGTGCCAGCGCGCCGCTGCATCAGGCCACCAAGGATCGGGAAACGCGCGTTGCCCGAAATGTCGATGGCCGGCATCAGCTGCTTGATCTGGGCCGGTGTCATCAATTCCGCGTCGACGCCCTGGTGGCGCATGGAATTGCCGCGCCGGGCATAGTCGTCGAGCTGCGCTGGCGTGTGGGCGAGGTTCAGCACGCCGCGCTGCGAGAACATGACGTTGTAATTGAGGTCATGGGAGAGGTTCTCCCACTGCTTCATCGAATGCTCGTAGAAGCGCGTGTTCGGCGGCAGAAGGTAGTTCGAGCGGATGGTAACCGTGTTACGGCCGACATTGCCGGAGCCGATCCAGCCTCTCTCCAGCACCGCCACGTTGGTGATGCCGTGCTCCTTGGCCAGGTAATAGGCGGTCGAGAGGCCATGTCCGCCGCCCCCGACGACGATGACGTCGTAGGATGCTTTCGGGTCCGGCTTGCGCCAGGCCGGCTTCCAGTCCCGGTTGCCGTTGAGAGCGTTCTTGAGAAGCGAGAAAACCGAATATTCCGCCATGCCTGTCATGATCCGTTGCGGGCGATGCGGCACACTATAGAGCAGGCCAGCACCGCAAGGCCAATATTGCGCCATGGCCTTTCGACTGGCCGACGCTCGCCTTGGGATCGCACGGCGGCTTGCTCCATCATATGACCGTCTTTATCAAGGACGAGCTTTTCAAACCGCCTTTGCCGTCCGCGAGTCGTCGACACATCATGCCTTTGCGATTGCTTCGCCTGATTCTGGTCCTGGTCCTCGCTGCGTCGACGCTGGTGCTCGGCGCCGCCGCGCAGGAAACCGCGCCTGCGTCGAACCAGGCACCGGCGTCCTCGACAACGCCAGCTCCCGCACCGACACCAGCGCCCACGACCGCTCCCACCGCGACACCTGCTCCGGCGCAAGCGCCGGCCGCCGCTCCAGCCCAGGCGCCGGCCGCGGCGCCGGCACCGGCCGGACTGGTCGTCGAACAGCAGAAGATCCTGCAGGACATCACCGCCAGGACGGACAGCCTGGAGAAGAAGATCCAGCAGGATGGCGATGACGATGCGACGCTTGTCGACATCAGGTTGAAGCTCGAGGAGTTGTCCAGGAATTCGCTGAACAGCGCGGTGACGTTCCGCCCGCGCCTCGGCGAGATCAACGCCAGGCTCGAGCAGCTTGGCGCGCCGCCAGCAGCAGGTCAGCCGGCGGAACCCGAGATCGTCGCCAAGGAGCGTCAGGCGCTGACCTCGGAGAAAGCCGAGATCAACGCGGTCATCGCCATGGCGCAGACCCTGTCGATCCGCATCAACGGGCTGATCGAAAAGATCGGCAACATGCGCAGCGAGCTTTTCCGCAACCTGCTCACCAAGCGCTATGTCCTGTCGGACGCGCTGAGCCCGCAGGTGTTCTCCGACGCCAGCGACGAGTTCGGGAATTTCTACAGGGCGGTGTCCTCGTGGCTGGGCTTCGCCTTCAAGTTCAAGTTCCAGGCGGTGCTCGCCGCGACGCTGGTGGCGCTGGTGGTGGCCGTGGTGCTGCTGGTTGGCGGCAGGCGGCTGTTCGGTCGTCTGTTCGAAGCCGATCCGACCGTCGAGGACCCTTCCTATCTCAGCCGCCTTTCGGTTGCCTTCTGGTCGACCCTGCTGCCGACGCTGGCTATCGCCGCCTTCCTCGGCTCGACGATCTTCTTCTTCAATTATTACAATGTGTTGCGCGGCGACATAGGCGTGTTCCTCAATGCGCTCGCCGCTGTCATAGGCGTGGTGTTCTGTGTCAACCGGCTCGCCAATTCGGCGTTGGCGCCGAGCCTGCCGAACTGGCGCCTCATACCGGTCGAGACGGGCCCGGCGCGCTGGCTGGTGCGGCTGACCACCGCCATGGCCGTGGTCATCGGCATCAACAACTTCCTGTCCGTGGTCAACGACAAGATGGGCTCTCCGCTGTCGCTGACCATCGCCCGCAGCTTCGGGGCGACCATCGTCGTCGGGGTGATCCTGATCCTGATGGCGATGCTCAAGCCCTTCAAGGCGTCGGACGGAAGCTGGCGGCCTTGGCCGGCATGGCTGCGCTATTCGGCCCTGCTGCTCGGCTTCTTCACCATCGTGGCGGCGCTGCTCGGCTATATCGGGCTCGCGCTGTTCGTGTCGCTGCAGGTCGTGGTCACCGGAACCGTGCTGGTCACCGCCTATATCGGCTTCCTGTCGGCGCGCGCGATCGGCGAGGAAGGGGCTTTCGCCGACACCTCGGTCGGCCGCTGGCTGTCGACGAATTCCAGCTATGAGTCCACCGCGCTCGATCAGCTCGGCCTGGTTGTCAGCGTCGCCATCAACGTGATGATCGTGCTGGTCTTCCTGCCGTTGATCCTGTTCCTGTGGGGATTTCAGCCCGGCGATATCCAGGCCTGGAGCTACAAGCTCGCCACTGGCGTCACCATCGGCTCGGTGACGATCTCGCTTACCGGCATCCTCAGCGGCATCGTGATCTTCATCATCGGCTATTTCCTGACCCGCTGGTTCCAGGGATGGCTCGATGGCTCGGTCATGGCGCGCGGCAAGGTCGACGCCGGCGTGCGAAACTCCATCCGGCTGGCGGTCGGCTACGCCGGCGTGGCGCTTGCAGCGCTGGTCGGCATTTCCGCCGCGGGCATCGACCTTTCAAACCTCGCCCTGGTTGCCGGTGCTCTCTCCCTCGGTATCGGTTTCGGCCTTCAGAACGTGGTGTCGAACTTCGTCTCCGGCCTGATCCTGCTGGCCGAGCGGCCTTTCAAGGTCGGCGACTGGATCGTTGCGGGCGATGTCAACGGCACGGTCAAGAAGATCAGCGTGCGCGCGACCGAGATAGAGACGTTCCAGCGGCAGTCGGTGATCCTGCCCAATTCGAATCTCATCAACAACGCTGTCGGCAACTGGACGCATCGCAACAAGCTCGGTCGCACCGACATCAGGGTTGGCGTCGCCTATGGCAGCGATATCAGGAAGGCCCATGCACTTCTGCTGGAGATCGCGCGCAATCACCCGCTGGTGCTGAAGAACCCCGAGCCGTTCGTCCTGTTCGCCAATATCGGGCCGGCGGCGCTCGAGTTCGAGATCCGCGTCTTCCTGGCCGATCTCATGAACGGCAACGTCGTCCAGAACGACATTCGCTTTGCGATAATCGAGACCTTTGCCAACGCGCATATCGAGATTCCCTCGACGCCACGCGCGGCCGTCGACTTCAACAAGCAGCCCTCATGGCCGACCGACGACGACAAGATCGAGGCGGACTTCCTCGAGCGACAGCGGGCGGAAGCCGCGGCCGCTGAGGAGAAGAAGCGGCAGCCCAAGCCGCGTCGAAAGCCCAGAAAGCCCGATCCGGATTGAACCGCCACGGCGGTTCGCGCCAATTGCGGCATGAATGCGGCATTCAGTTGCGGTTCAGCTTCCAAGTCATATAAGCTTGGATGCAAAGGCAGAATTGCCTTGCGAAACGCAACAGAGGCGGTGGAAACACCGATATCGCATATGTGGAAGTCTCTCGTCGCCACCGTTGCCCTGCTCGCCGCGATCGGTTCGGCCCACGCGGCCAGCGCGGTCAACAAGGATTCGCAGACCCGCACACTCGTCGTCACCGAGGGCGGCAGCAAATCCGATCTGGCGCTCGCCGCCGGAGAAACCGTGGAATTCTGCCCGAATGGCTGTTTCGTGATGATGCCCAACGGCGACCTCGAGGCGCTCACCGGCTCGGAAACGGTCGAAATCTCGGGTGGCGTCGCCCGCATCAAGTAGCTTTGGACCTCCAGTCCTGACGGCGAGGGCCGGGCAATTGCCCGGCCCTTTATCTTTTTCGGTCATCGATGCTTAATCATGGCGCCGGAAATACGGGGGCATGGCTCTCGTCTTTAACGTTCGGGATGGGGCTCTTCACCCACAGTCAGCCCCAAAGACGCCGACGCGCGGCGCACTACCGGATTCGGGGACCGGTATTCAGGGGGACGGGGTAGGGGCAGCCATGGACGCGCGGTCGGAAAGGAACGCAATCCCGCTTGCGGTCGATCTCGATGGCACGCTGATCGCCACCGACCTCCTGTGGGAGGGCTTGTTCATCCTCCTCAAGAAGAATCCGCTCTATGTCTTTCTCGTACCTTTCTGGCTGGCCGGCGGCCCCGCGCGCCTGAAGCAGGCGATAGCCGAACGCATCGACATCGACCCGACCTCGTTGCCCTACCGGCAGCCGCTGCTGGAGCGCCTCCGCACCGAACATGCGGAGGGCCGCGGCATCGTTCTGGCAACCGGCACCCCGCGCAAGTTCGCCGACGCCGTCGCCTGCCATCTCGGCATCTTCGACAGGGTTCTGGCGACGGACGGGCTGGACAACCTGACTTCGGGCAAGAAGCGCGCCTCGCTGGTCGCCGCCTACGGTGACTGCGGCTTCGACTACGCCGGCAACAGCCGGCACGACCTCAAGGTCTTCGACGCTGCGCGCAAGGCGATCGTGGTGGCACCCGACCGCCACGCCGCGCGCTGGCAGGCCACGCACGGTGCGGAACTGCTACCCGCCCCGAAACCGACGTTCCAGACCATTGTCAGGATGCTGCGCGTGCATCAGTGGCTGAAGAATACGCTGATAGCGGTGCCCATGGTGCTGTCGCACGAATACTTCAACACCGACATGATATGGCAATCGCTGTTGGCGTTCATCTCCTTCAGCGCGGTTGCTTCGGCGATCTACATCCTCAACGACTTTTTCGACCTGGCGCTGGACCGGAAACATCCCACCAAGCGCTGCAGGCCATTCGCCAGTGGCACGCTTTCGATACCTTTCGGGATCGGCGCGATCGCGCTGCTGCTGGCGGTCGGGCTCGGCACCGGCGCCGTGCTGCGGCCCGAATTCCTTGCCGTGCTCGGCGGCTACATTGTCGTCGCCACCGGCTATTCGCTGTCGTTCAAGCGCATGCTCCTGTTCGATGTGCTGACGCTCGCCGGCCTCTACACGATGCGGGTGCTTGCCGGCGCGGCCGCGACCGGTGTCGACGTGTCGTTCTGGCTGCTCGCCTTCTCCATCTTCTTCTTCCTGTCGCTGGCACTGGTGAAACGCTATGTCGAACTGCGCACCACCGCCGCCGCCGTCGGCGAGCGCATCGCCGGGCGCGGCTATCGCACGGAGGACCAGGAGATCATCGCCCAGGCCGGCATGGCCTCGGCCTTTTCCTCGGCGCTGGTGCTGGCGCTATACATGGACAGCGTGGCCGTGCGCGAACTCTATCCGCATCCCTGGCTGATCTGGCCGCTGTCGCCGATCGTGCTCTACCTGATGATGCGGGTGTGGATCCTTGCGCGCCGCGACGAGATGCATGACGACCCCGTCGTATTCATCGCCACCGACTGGCGCAGCCAGATTGTCGTCTGCATCGGGGCCGTGCTGCTCCTCATCGGAGGCTGGTAGCGTGGCGACCAGCGATTTGCGGAGTTTTGGCCTCGTGACGCCAGCCACCCAAAGGGCGATCACGGCGCAGGAGGGCATGGCACTTCTGAAAGGGAGGGCCGCGCCGCCTCGTGCGCTGCTCGCCTATGGAAACGGTCGCTCCTATGGCGATTCCTGCCAGAATGCGGCCGGCACGCTCATCGATATGCGGTCGATGAACCGCATCCTTTCCTTCAATGCCGAGACGGGCACGCTTGAAGCCGATGCCGGCGTGCTGCTCAGCGATATCATCGCCCATGTCGCACCGCACGGCTTCTTCCCGGCGGTGGTGCCGGGAACGCAGTTCGTCACGCTGGGCGGCGCTATCGCCAACGACGTTCATGGCAAGAACCATCATCGACGTGGCACGTTCGGCTGCCACGTCGAGGCGATCACGCTGCTGAAGTCCGACGGGCGGATTTATCGTTGCTCCGCCACCAACAAGGCGCGTCTCTTCAACGCCACCATTGGCGGCATGGGGCTCACCGGCCTCATCGTCGCGGCCACGATCCGGCTGATGCGCGTGCCGTCGCTCGACATCGTCGAAAAGGCGACGCCTTTCAGGAACCTGGAACAGTTCTTCGATCTTGCCGAGGCGGCGGACCAGGCCAACGAATATGTGGTCGCGTGGATCGATCAACTCGCAGGCGGACGGCATGGCGGCCGCGGTATTCTGTTCGCCGGCAACCATGCCGAGCGCGGCTCGCACATGGCCGCGCGGGGAGACGGAGCGCTGTCGGTGCCTGTCAGGCCACCCTTCACCGTGCTGAACCGGCCGTTCCTGAGGCTCTTCAACGCCGCCTATCGTTGGAGGCGGGGGCGCTCGACGCTGCCCCGGCAGGTCGGCTATCCCAGCTTCTTCTTCCCGCTCGACGGCCTGCGCGACTGGAATCGTCTGTATGGCCCGAGGGGACTCTTCCAGCATCAGAGCGTGGTGTCCGAGGATATGGCGCGCCAGGCCGTGCCGGCCTTGCTCGCCGCAGCCCGGCGCGCCGGGCAGGGTTCATTCCTGACGGTGCTGAAGCGTTTCGGCGCGATCCGCTCGCCGGGCCTGCTGTCGTTTCCGCGCCCCGGCTTCACCTTGACCCTGGATTTCCCGAACCGCGGTGCCGGCACGCTGGCCCTGCTCGGCGAGCTCGACCGGATCACCGCCGAAGCCGGGGGTGCCGTCAACCCATACAAGGATGCGCGCATGAGCCCGAACGTGTTCGCGCAGTCGTTCCCCGACTGGCATCGCCTGGAAACGCTACGGGATCCGGCGTTCGTCTCGGACTTCTGGAAACGAACGGCGGAAAGGCTCGGAGATTGCCGCGACGAGGTCGAGGCGGCGGAGTAGCGTTGGTGGGATCGGCATGAAATACATAGCGTTCATTCTGTTTACGGTCATGACGAATGCCGCCGCGCAGCTCATGCTCAAGCAGGGCATGATCTCGCTCGGGCCCATCTCGTTCGAGGGCGTCAATCCAGTCGTCAGGCTGTTGCAGATCGTCTTCAGCCCCTGGGTTTTCCTTGGCCTGTGCACCTTTGTCATCTCGATGGCGTCGCATCTCTATGTGCTGTCGAAGGTCGAGCTCAGCTTCGCCTATCCCTTCCTCAGCCTGGCCTATGTCGCCGTCGCCATCATCGCCTATTTCGTCTTCCGCGAGGACCTCAATGGCTGGCGCATCGCGGGCATCGCCTTCATCTGCGTCGGCACGGTGCTGATCGCGCAGAGCGGCGTACGCCCGCACGATCGGGAAACGGCCTCCCTGGCGTCCGGCCGGGCTCCGGCAAAGGAGGTCTTGCGATGAGGCATGTGATCTTTGGAGGCGACGGTTTCGTCGGTCGCCATCTCGCCCCAAAATTGCTCGCCGACGGCGAGGATGTCGTCGTCGCCGATATCGTCAGAAGCGACCTGCCGCATTATCGCGCGGCGCGTTTCGTCACCTGCGACGTCACGGATCCCGCCTCGGTTGCCGCCGTCGGACTGAAACCCGACGACATGGTCTACAATCTCTCGGCCAAGATGCTGTCGCCGATCCAGGTGCGCGCCAGGCGACACGACTTTTTCTTTCCTGTGAACTTTCACGGCACCGAGCACATCATCCAGACGATGGACAGGACCGGCGCGCGCAAGCTCGTCCACTACACGACCGACATGATCTACGGCCACACGATGGTGTCGCCGATGACCGAGGATCATCCGGTCGCGCCGCTCGGCGAATATGGACTGTCGAAGCTCCGGACCGAGGAACTGGCCGTCGAATGGCGCAAACGTGGGATGTCGATCGCGCTGTTTCGTCCGCGCCTGATCATCGGGCCCGGTCGGCTCGGCATCCTGGAGAAGCTGTTCAAGCTGATCGACGGTAACCTGCCGGTGCCAATGATCGGATCGGGAAGGAATCCCTACCAGTTCATCTCGGTATTCGATTGCGCCGAGGCCGCGCGCGCCGCCTGGAGGGCAGGCGTGCCCAACGAGGCTTACAATCTTGGATCGCTCAATCCGCCGCCGGTCAGGAAACTGCTCGGTGACCTGATCAGGCATGCGGGTTCGAAATCGATACTGCTGCCGACGCCCGGCTGGGTGGTGAAGCGCACGCTCGACCTGCTCGATCTCATGAACATGCCGATCATGGATCCCGAGCAATACCTGATCGCCGACGAGGAATGCGTGCTCGACGTATCGAAAGCGGAGCGCCAGCTCGGCTGGGCGCCGCAATATCGTGACGAGGACATGCTGATCGCCGCCTACAGCGAATATCGCGCCGGGAAGGACGGCCGCGCCGTCGCCAGCAGGCACGTCGCAGCTGAGTAAACGGACGAGGGAAATTTCGAGATGACCGTCATGGCCAAGCCCGACCACACCAGCGCCCGTACCATGGCCGGTACGCCCGCATTGTCACCGGCCGGCATCGCCAAGCCCGAGTTGATCGGCGTCGAGCAGGCCAAGGCGCTGGACGTTGCCCGCATCACCGATCTGTTCAAGGCCCATCTCAACCCCGGCCAGCTGCATTTCATGAAGCTGCTGGGCTTTCACAAGATCAAGATCGAACGTGCCGAAGGCATGTTCTACATCGACCAGAACGGCCGCAAGATCCTCGACTTCTTCGGTGGCTTCGGCTCGCTGGCCTTCGGCCACAACCATCCGCGCATTCTCGATGTACGGCGCAGATTCCAGGAGGAGAAGCGCCAGGAGATCGCCATCGCCTTCATGTCGCAATACGCGGCGGCACTCGCGCACAACATCGCCAAGTGCTCGCCGGGCGGCCTCGACATGGTGTTTCTCGGTTCATCCGGCTCGGAGGCAATGGAGGCGGCCGTGAAGCTCGCCGAGCGCGCCGCCGGCCCGAAACGGCCGAAGGTCGTCTATGCCGAGAACTCCTTCCACGGTAAGACCAAGGGCGTGCTGGCAATCACCGACGGCCAGCTCTATCGCGCCGACTTCAAAGTGACCGACAATGTCGTGCGCGTTCCATTCGCCGACATCGAGGCGGTCGAGCGTGCCTTCCGCGCCGATCCCGAGATCGGCGCCATTGTACTGGAGACGGTGCAGGGCGGCGGCGGCATCATCCAGGCGCCGGCCGGATACTGGCAGAGGCTGCGCGCCTTGTGCGACCAGTACGGCGTGCTCTGGGTGGCCGACGAGGTGCAGTGCGGCTACGGTCGCACCGGCCGGTTCTACGCTTTCGAGCACTATGGCGTGGTGCCGGACGTGACGGCGCTGGCGAAATCGTTGGGCGGCGGCAAGGCAGCGGTCGGCGCGATGATCGCCAGGCGCGACGTTTACATGAAGGCCTACGGCACGCCGAAGACCGCGATGATCCACGCCATGGCTACCTTCGGCGGCATGGGCGAGGCCTGCGTCACCGCGATCGAGGCGCTGAACGTCCTCTATGACGAGGGCCTGATCGACAATGCCGCGTCGACCGGCGATTACCTTTTGCAGCGATTGCGGGTTCTGAAGGACAAATACCCGAAGATCATCAGGGATGTGCGCGGCAGGGGTTTCATGATCGGGCTCGAGTTCCACGATTTCTCGCAAACCTTGCCGATGGTGCTGCGGCCGGTGGTGAGCGTGCTCGACGACAAGCTCAAGGGCTCGCTCTCCGGGTTCATCGGAGCGCTGCTTCTACGCGACTACGATGTGCTTGTTGCCTTCACGGAATACAATCGCAACGTCATCCGGCTGGAACCGCCGCTGATCTGCCAGCGTGAGCATGTCGACCGCTTCGTCGAGTCTTTCGACAGCCTGCTGTCGCGCGGCATCGTGGCGATCGTGAAGGACTTCGTCAAAAGCCAGGTGCGCTGAGCCTCCATGCCGACGAATCTATCCGCTCCGACGCGTCTGCTCGACCGGCTTGCCGGCGCCGGCCTTGCCGGGGTGGCGGAGACCTACGCGCGGCTGGCCGCGCCGATCGGCGCGATTGCCTTTGCCCTTTATATCCTGCTCACCGCGCTGACCGCCTGGATCATGCCCGACGCCAATTGGGACATGCTCCCTTACCTTTCGATCGCCGAGGAGGGTGTCTATCCCCAACCCCAGGCGCTGCACGACTATGCCTATGGCACGGTGAAGGCCGGCGTCTCGGCCAGCGACTACAAAAGGCTGACCGACGACGCGGGCGGCTTTCGCAGCCACATGGCGCAGGATGCCGGTGACTTCCACTCGCTGCTCGGCATGTATCGCATAAAGTTCCTCTACGCCGAGATCCTGTCCGGTCTCAGCCGCGTCATGTCCCCGATCGAGGCGATGCGGCTGGTGCAGGTCTTCTCGGTGCTCTTGCTCGGCGCGGCCACGCTGCTGTGGCTGCGCTCGCAAGGCGCGCTGGCGCTGGCGCCGCTGGCCGGCGCCGTGCTGATCATGGCTGATTTCGGCGACGCGGCGCGCGCCGCGACGCCGGACCTTCTGTGTTCCGCCGTGCTTCTCGCCGGGCTCTACGCCTATATGCGCGGGCGGCAGGTCGCGACGGCGCTTCTTTTGTTCCTGGCCTTCATGGTACGGCCCGACAATATCGTTTTTCTTGCCGTGTTCGCTGTGCTGCTGGTCGCATTCAGGCAGAAGGCCTGGGGAGCTCTGGTCGGCTTCGGTGTCTCCTTCGTCATCTATTTCGCCATCTCGCGCTGGGCTCAGCACCCCGGCTGGTGGCCGCATCTGTGGTTCTCCAGCTATGACCAGCACTACAATATGGACGGCTTCGATCCTCCCTTTTCCCCGGTCGTCTACTTCAGGATTTTCGCCTTGGCGCTGGCGCGCGCCGTCACCATCAACAGCTGGGTGGGGGTGTCGGTTCTGGCGTTGGCGGGATGGTACGGGCTCGATCGCGCCGGCTTCCGCCTGGATCGTCGCGCCGGCATCCTGTTTGCGGCACTTGTCATCGGCGTGCTGGCGAAGTTCACGGTCTTTCCGATCCCCGACACGCGCATCTATTTCCCCTGCCTGTTGCCGCCGTTCCTGCTTCTGGCGCCGTCGCTGATGGCGTTGTGGGTGTCGGCGGGCAGAGGCGAGCCGGAGGCCGCGGTCCGGTCGACCGTCGACGCCGAGGATGTCAGGCCTTTGCTTGAGCGATAATCCGGGCTGACGCCGCCGCCGGGGCAGGGTCGCGGCGCACTTGCGGCGTGTCGCAAACAGGCGGTAGCGCGGCCCTTGTCCTCTGCATATTGTGCGCCATTCGAACGGGCGCCGATGCGCCAACCTTATCACTCTGGAGTCGCGGGCAATGGCAGGGTTTCCGAAAAAGGCGAAGGTCGTCATCGTTGGCCTGGGCGGCATTGTCGGCGCGTCCGTTGCCCATCACCTGATCGAGCGCGGTTGGGACGACATCGTCGGCATAGACAAGTCGGGCATCCCGACCGACATCGGCTCGACGGCGCATGCCTCGGACTTCTGCTACACGACCAGCCACGATTTCCTCTCCTGCTGGACGACGCTCTACTCCATCGATTTCTACGAGAAGATGGGTCACTACGCGCGCGTCGGCGGCCTCGAGGTCGCCCGAGTCGGCGACGACGGCCGCATGGACGAGATCAAGCGCAAGGTGGCTTCCGCCAAGGCCTTCGGAACCCGCGCGCGCCTGATCGAGCCGGCCGAGATCAAGGAGAAGTTCCCGCTCATCGAGGAACATCTGGTGCAGGGCGGCCTGTGGGATCCGGATGCGGGTCTCGTCATCCCGCGTTCGCAGACGGTTGCCGGCAAGCTGGTCGACCAGGGCGTCGCCGCCGGCAAGCTGCAAGCCTTCGCCAACACCTCCGCCAAGTCGCTGGTCGTCGAGAATGGCCGCATCAAGGGCGTGGTGACCGATCGCGGCACGATCGAGGCAGACTATGTCGTGGTCTGCACGGGCATCTGGGGCCGGCTCACCGCGGCGCTGGTGGGCGAGGACCTGCCTGTCATGCCGATCGACCATCCGCTGACCTTCTTCGGTCCGTACAACGAGTTCGCCGGCACCGGCAAGGAGATCGGCTGGCCGCTGCTGCGCGACCAGGGCAATTCGGCCTATATGCGCGACACGGGTGATCCGAAGACTGCCGAGGGCGGCCAGATCGAATGGGGCTACTACGAGGAGACGAACCCGCGCCTTTGCCATCCGCGCGACCTCCTGGAAAAGGACCAGGCGCGGCTGTCGCCCTCGCAGCGCGACCTCGACATGGAGCAGATCATGGCGCCGCTGGAGCGCGCCATGGAACTGACGCCTATCCTCGGCGAGCTCGGCTACAATGAAGGCCATTCCTTCAACGGCCTACTGCAAGTGACCACCGATGGCGGCCCGTCCATGGGCGAGAGCCAGAAGGTGAGGGGCTTGTGGTATGCCGTCGCCATCTGGGTCAAGGACGGCCCCGGCATGGGCAAGCTGATCGCCGACTGGATGACGGACGGCCGCACTGAGGTCGACCATCACGCCATCGACTATTCGCGCTTCTATCCCCACCAGACGCAGGAGCAGTTCATCTGGGATCGCTGCACCGAAACGGCGATGAAGGTGTACAATCCGGCGGTGCATCCGCGTGAGCCCTTCTCCAAGGGTCGCAACATCCGCCGCTCGCCCTTCTGGGAGCGCGAGAAGGAGCTCGGCGGCTATTTCATGGAGTTGGGCGGCTGGGAGCGCGCGCATGGCTACGCCGCAAACGAGCATCTGCTTGAAAAATACGGCAACCGCGTGCCGGTGCGCGAGAACGAGTGGGACAACCGTCATTTCTGGCGCGTCTCCAATGCCGAGCATCTGGCGATGAGCGAGGATTGCGGCATCGTCAATCTCTCGCACTTCTCGATGTACGACGTCGAAGGCCCGGACCATGTCGCGCTGCTGGAGTGGCTGTGCGCGGCCAAGATCGGCGGCGACAACAACATCGGCAAGGGCATCTACACCCACTTCCTCGACGAGGAAGGCATGGTGCGCGCCGACTTCACCGTCATCCGCATGGCCGATCGCTGCCGGGTGATCGATGGCGCCGACGCCGGCCCGCGCGACTTCCGCTACATGCAGCGCACCGCGCAGGACAAGGGTTTCGACGTCACTGTAACCGACGTGACCGAGAAATACGTCACCATCGGCATCTGGGGGCCGAACGCCCGCGCAACCCTGCAGAAGGTGGTCGAGAACCCGGAAGGGCTGACGCCGGAGAATTTTCCATTCGCGGCGATCAAGCCGATCCGCATCGGCGGCAAGGACGTCACCGCCTTCCGCATCTCCTATGTCGGTGAGCAAGGCTGGGAATTGCATATGCGCTATGAGGACGGACTCGCCGTCTGGGACGCGCTGCGCTCCACCGGTGTCATGCCGTTCGGCGTCGAGACCTACGCCAACACGCGCCGCATGGAAAAGAGCCTGCGGCTGCAGAACGCCGACCTCCTGACGGAATACAATCTGCTGGAAGCAGACCTTGCCCGCCCGAAGGTCAAGGAGAACGACTTCTGCGGCAAGGCCAGGCACGTCGAATACCGCGCCCGCGAGCATCAGCCGGCGATGCTGTGCACGCTGGTGATGACCGACAACATCGATGCCAAGGGCGTCGCGCGCTATCCGGTCGGCATCATGCCCGTTATGGATCCGGCCACCGGCGAGACGCTGGTCGATGAGCTCGGCCGCCGCTCCTTCACCACTTCGGTTGCCTATGGTCCGACGATCGGCAAGAACATCGCGCTCGCTTATCTGCCGCATGCCTATGCGCAGGAGGGCCGCAAGCTCAATGTCGAATATTTCGGCGAAACCTATCCGGTGGAGGTGGCCGGCGTAGGTTACAAGCCGCTCTATGATCCGGAGAACCTCAAGCCGCGCAGCTGAGGCTCGGACGTATAATTCTTGAATGTGAAAGCCCGGCCCAGGTCGGGCTTTTTCCTTTTGTATGGTGAGATTCTCGCATAGCGTCGCGCTGGGCGGAGTGGACAGCTTGCAACGGTTTGGCTGGGATAAAGTGAGCGACGCGTTCGTGTTCAGAATGAACGAGAATGTTCCCGTTCATGTGAGCTGGACTTTTGCCGTCCCTGCCGTCCTGCCTTTCCTGGGCGAGTGGTCGACGCGACCCGGAACTGCCCTGACCCATACCGTCATACTCGCCGCACTTTTGTTCCTGTCGGTGCTACTGCATGAACTTGCCCACGTTTGGGCAGCGCGGCGGAGAGGCATCGGTACGGAACGGATAGACCTTTACCTGCTCGGCGGAATTGCCTGGTTCAAACCCGGCAAGACTTCGCTCTATGGCTGGGCATGGATCGCATTCGCGGGTCCTTTGGCAAACATCATTCTGGCCCTGGTGTTTGTCGCCGCTTACCATCTTGTTGCCCGGCCCTTGCCGGTCGAGACGGACGGCTTTTTCAATTCACCGCCGCCAAGGTCGGACACCATTCTGGAATGGGCGCTTTGGCTTGGAGCGCTTGTGAATACGGCTTTGGCCATCCTCAATCTTCTGCCGGCCTTTCCGCTGGATGGTGGGGCGATCGCCAAGCGATTGCTCACGCCGCGCTTCGGCGCGGGCAACGCCGCGCGGATCGTCGGCTTCTGCGGCGTCGTGCTCTCTACATTGCGTTTTGTCGTCATGCTGGCGGCGGCAATAGCCGGGACTATGGTGTGGATCCCCCCGCCCTTCAAACCGAATTGGCGCGCGTTTCGCGGGCCAAGCCGAAAGAAGGTTCCTTCGCAGTTTCCGGCGGCCGATCCCGCCTCCGAAGTTGAATGGCGAGGCAAGGGCGGATGGCCTGTCAAGAAATGACCTGGAATGCCTGGAAGCGGCATCCGTTACCAACGGTTCCCGGCTTTTGCATCGGGCGATTTTAGCCTAGCTTCATCCCATGTCTGCCAATGCTAGACATCTCCGTTCCGGCAGTGCCGCGTTGGCGCTGACGTTGTCGCTGACTACGGCTGCCCGGGCGGCCGAGCCCGTCGACGTCGAACTGGTGCTGGCCGTCGACGTGTCCCTGTCGATGTCCGCGGAAGAGCTGGAAATCCAGCGCCACGGCTATGCGGCCGCGTTGACGCATGAGAGCGTCCTGCGCGCCATCGCTGGCGGAGCGTATGGCAAGATCGCGGTGACCTATGTGGAATGGGCCGGCACGCATTGGCAGCGTGTCGTGGTGCCCTGGACGGTGATTGCCGGTCGTGCCGATGCCGAGCGCGTGGTGCGTCGGCTGGATGCGCTGCCGCCGGACAGCGCGCGACGCACCTCGATTTCCGGAGCGCTGTCCTTCGGCGCCGATCTGTTCGCCGAGAGCAGTTTTCAGGGCACGCGGCGCGTCATCGACATTTCCGGCGACGGACCCAACAACCAGGGAGCGCCTGTGGCCGGCGTTCGTGACGAAGTCGTCGGGGAGGGGATCGTCATCAACGGCCTGCCGCTGATGACGCGTGCCGGCTTCAGCAGCGGCTATGACATTGGCGATCTCGATCGATACTATTCCGATTGCGTCATCGGCGGACCCGGCGCCTTCATGATCCCTGTCAACGACTGGACGCAGTTTCCGGAGGCCGTGCGCCGCAAGCTGGTGCTTGAGCTGGCTGGGCAGGCGCCGCCGACCAAAGCCGGGGAAGCCGCCGGGCGGCCGCCCGTGGTGCTGGCGCAGGGTACGGTGCCCGCCGATTGCATGGTGGGCGAAAAGATGTGGCGCGACCGAAACTGGCAGCGCGACAGCCGCTAGAGCAATGCCGGCGAAAATTGAATCGCCGGCATTGCTCTAACTCTTTGTTTTTACGCAATTCCCAAGGGAAAGCGCTTCGCGCTTTTCCCGGCAAAACCGCGACGCACTTCTGCTAGGAATAGCTCTAGGCTGGGTATCGCGACCGTCGCTGAACCTCAAATCCACCACATTGGGCCGGTTGCCTGTCCGCCGCCGGGACGGCGAGGCGAATGCGCGCCATGATGTCGCCCAGGGCAGCCAAAACGGGGATATGTCTTATGAAACGTCTCGCGATACTGACCGCCGTCGCGTCGGTCCTGGCCGGCAGTGCCAACGCCGCCTGCGTCATGTTCGAGGATGCGGGCTTCGGCGGCCGCGCCTTGCCGATGGGGCCAGACGATTCCGTGAATTTTCGCGCCGGCCAGTTCTGGAACGATCGCGTCTCGTCGGTGCTCGTGCGCCGCGGCTGCACATTGGTGGCCTACGAGGATTCCTGGCGGCGGGGCCGTTCGATCGAAATCCAGCGCAGGATCCGCAATCTCGACGACATAGGATGGAACGACCGGATATCGTCCGCCGAATGCTATTGCGAGGGCTACTGAGAGAAAAGGCTGCTATTCAGGACGCCGCGCTTCTGATCATGCGCTCCAGCGCGTCGGCCATGCGCGGCATCGAGGCTACCTCGCCCGCGTCCTGCGGCACCCTGCCGGGCGTCTTGTTCGCATCCATCAGATAGGTCTTGCCGTCGTGGACCGCGAAGTCGAACTTGCCATAGTCGAAGCCGAGTTCCTTGCGTCGCTGGCGTAGGTCGTCGGGGATCGGACAGGGCTCGCTGCGAAACACGCCCGCGCCCTTCACGATAGGGTCGTGTGAAACGAAGCGGCCGCAGAAATCATAATCGCCGCAGAAGAGCCAATAGCGCAGCGCAAAGCCGTCCGGCTCGATTTCGGGCAGGAACCTTTCGACCAGAAGGTCCGGATCGTCGAAAATGTCGGGCGCCACTTCGGAGGCGCGTTCGAAGACCGGGTATTCGTTCATCACCTTGGCCTCCGGGAAAGGCAATGGACGCCCTTCCTTCTGTGCGCGGCGGTTGAGGCGGCTTTCCGGCAAGCCACCGCAATTCAGGATGCTCTTGACGATCACGGGGCCATCCCAGCCATCGTGGGGGGCAACTCTTGCCGTGCTGACGCGCGGCTTCGAAATGTCGCTCACGCCGATGTTGAGGCAAAATGGAAAGGTTCGCCCGTATTCGGCATAGGCCGGATCGACCCGTGTCGCATCCACGTGAAGGATCGCGGCGTCGCCCTTCAAGCTGGTCGAGAAACCCTGCGAGATCGTCCAGGAATGCCCCCGCCGGCGCAGATCCGCCAGGATGGCGTGGACCATGTAGCTGCTTTCGGCTCGTCGAAACAGTTTGCGCTCGAGCAATCGGTCGTGCTCGTGCGTGATTACCACGATGTGCGCCACTGTGGCCCCCCGGCCGCCTTCCGTTTCAGCAGGTGATAATATAAAGCACTCACCTAGGGGAAGTGCATGGCACTAAAAAAGGGGGAGGCGGGGGCATGTCCGACCTGTGGGCAAATCTTTTCCGGACTTGGGATCTCATCAAGGCGCCCTTGCGCCCGCATCCCGATGTCGTTGAGGTCATGAAGCGCGAGCTTCGGACGGACAGCGCGGAAGTGGCGCTTTTCGGCGTGACGCCCGAGTTTGCCAGGTTCGGCAAATCTCTTGTGGCGATCGATGCCAATCCGCACATGATCGGCGCGTTGTGGATCGGGGACGACGCATCCCGCAAGGTGGTCAATGGCAACTGGCTTGACCTTCCATTGCCGGACAAGAATATCGACGCCATCGTCGGTGACGGATGTCTTTCGGCGGTCACTACCGAAGCCCAACGCCTGCAATGCCTGGCGGAGATGGCTCGCGTGTTGAAGCCGGGCGGACGCGCCGGCATCAGGCTGTTCGCACGGCCAAAAAAGACCGAGCCGCTGGAAGCGATCAAGGCTGATGCGCTTGCCGGCAGGATGAAGGCGATTGCCGAGATCGTGCTGCGAACGGCGCTTTCGTTGCCCGTCGCCGCGCCCGACTACGGCCTCAAGATGTCGGCCGTCCTCGACGCGATCAACGAGATGTTCGGCGATCGCAAGGAGCTCATGGCGGCGACTGGCTGGGAGCCTGGGGCCTTCGCGTTCATCGATCTCTACAAGGGCTCAGATACAATCTGCTGCTGGCTGAACGAGGACATCCATGTCGCGGAAGCCTCGCGCTACTTCGACGATGTCCGGCTTGTCGCCAGTGGCGGCTATGCGGTCGCCGAGCGCTGCCCCGTGCTGGTCATGAGCGGGCCACGCATTTGATACTGCGCGACGCCGTCTGCGTCTCGCGGAACAGGGTTCACCGTGAATTGAACCATAGCGGTTCAGGGCGCGTAGTGCTTGATTGACAAGCCTTTTGGCGTCTGTGACACAATTCCCCTTCGGTAAAACAAAAGGGGAACTTCAATGAACAGGATTACCGTTTTCGTCGCCGCGCTCGGTGTTGCCGCCGGCTTGTCCGCTCCGGCGATGGCAGCCGGCACGGCGGTGGCGATCGGCATAAGCGGCTGGACCGGCTTCGCGCCGCTGACGCTCGCCAAGCAGGCCGGCATTTTCGAGAAGCACGGCCTCGACGTCACGCTGAAGAAGGTCCCGCAGGCGAGCCGCCCGCTGGCGATTGCCAGCGGCGACCTGCAATGCGCGGCGACCACGGTCGAGACATGGCTGGTCTGGAATGCCAGCGGGGTCAACACCAAGCAGATATTCCAGCTCGACAAGTCCTATGGCGCCGACGGCATCGTCGTGCGCAATGACATCAAGAGCGTCGCGGATCTCAAGGGCAAGACCGTGGCATCGTCGGCGCCCGGCACCTCGCCCTATTTCCTGCTTGCCTGGGTGCTGAACAAGAACGGCATGTCGACCAAGGACGTGACCGTGGTGAACCTGGAGCCGGACGCCGCGGCGCAGGCTTTCCTGGCCGGCCAGAATGATGCGGCCGTCACCTACGAGCCCTTCATTTCGGCGGTGCGCGACAAGGCCGACCAGGGTCATATCCTGGCCACCACGCTCGACTATCCGATGGTGCTCGACACCGTGGGCTGCACGCCGGAATTCCTCAAGGCCAATCCCGGAGCCGCCAAGGCGCTGGCCGACAGCTATTTCGAGGCGCTGGAGCTGATCAAGAAGGATCCGCAGAAATCCTACGAGATCATGGGCGCCGACGTGAAGCAGTCGGCGAAGGAGTTCGAGGACTCGGCCAAATATCTGAAGTGGGCCGACAAGGCGGAGAACAAGCAGTTCTTCACCAAGGATTTCCAGGATTTCTCCAAGACCGCCGGTGAGCTGCTGCTGCAGATGGGCCTGATCAAGCAGGCCCCCGACGTCTCGACGCTGGCTGACACCAGCGCCGTGTCGGACTGACGCGCACCGCTTCGAGGCGGCGCCCGTCGCCGCCTCCGTTGCCTTTTGTCTTTCGCGATCCAGGGCGGAAGCCGCTAAACGTTTCTCCTGGAAATGCCTTGGGACCCTATCTGATGTTGCGCCCCCTGCATCCGGTGCCGCCCGGCCTGAAGACCGTGCTCGGCATTGCCTTCTTCGTCTTGTTCATCGCGTTCTGGGCGTGGATCACGCTCGGCGGCCACGTCAACCGCGTCTTCCTCGCCGATCCACTGTCCATGCTCCGCGACGGCTGGCGGCTGCTGGTCGAAGATCGTTTCTGGCTCGACATCCTCATCACCATGTGGCGCGTCTTCGGCGGCTTCCTTCTCGCATCGGTCGTCGCCGTGCCGATCGGCATCGCCATGGGCGCCTGGAAGCCGGTGGAGGCCTTCCTCGAACCATTCGTTTCCTTTGCTCGCTACCTGCCTGCGTCCGCCTTCATCCCGCTGCTGATCCTGTGGGCGGGTATCGGCGAGCTGGAGAAACTGCTGGTCATCTTCGTCGGCTCGGTGTTCCAGATCATCCTCATCGTGGCGGTCAAGGTCGGGGCGACCCGGCGCGACCTCGTCGAGGCGGCCTATACGCTGGGTTCGAGCGACAACGGCATCGTCAGACGAGTGATCATGCCGGCCAACGCACCGGAGATCGCCGAGACGCTGCGGCTTGTTCTGGGTTGGGCCTGGACCTATGTCATCGTCGCCGAGCTGATCGGCTCTTCCTCCGGCATCGGCTACATGATCATCAACAGCCAGTCGCGGCTGGCGACGGGCCAGATCATCTTCGGCATCATCGTCATCGGGCTGATCGGGCTCGCCAGCGACTTTGCCTTCAAGGCGCTGAACCGCAAGCTGTTCCCATGGAGCCTCGCGTGAGCAAGCTCGTCGTCGAAGGCGTCTCGCGCACATTCGCCAGCGGCCGCGGCAGGCCTCCGGTCAAGGCGCTGCAACCGATCGACCTCGAGGTCGAGGCCAACGATTTCATCACCATCCTCGGGCCGTCCGGCTGTGGAAAATCGACATTATTGCGGATCGTCGCCGGGCTGGAGGCGCCGAGCGAGGGCAGGGTGCTGCTCGACGGCAAGGCCGTTACAAGGCCGGGCCCAGACCGGGGCATGGTGTTCCAGTCCTACACGCTGTTTCCGTGGCTGACTGTCGCCGAAAACATCGCCTTCGGGCTGCGCGAAAGCCGCATGGCCGAGCGCGAGCGAAACGATATCGTCGCTTCCTATGTCGACCTCGTCGGCCTGAAGGGGTTCGAGAACCATTGGCCAAAGCAGCTCTCCGGCGGCATGCAGCAGCGCACGGCGATTGCCCGGGCGCTGGCCAACGATCCGGAGATATTGCTGCTCGACGAGCCCTTCGGGGCGCTCGACAACCAGACGCGTGGACTGATGCAGGAGCTGCTGCTGGGCATCTGGGAGCGGCGCAAGAAGACGGTGCTTTTCGTCACCCACGACATCGAGGAAGCCATCTTCATGGCCTCGCGGGTGATCGTGATGACGGCACGGCCCGGCAGCATCAAGTCGGATGTTGCGGTCGACCTGCCGCACCCGCGCCACTACACGCTGAAGACGAGCCCGGAGTTCTCGGCGCTCAAGGCGCGCCTTACCGAGGACATCCGCGTGGAGGCGGTGCGCACGGCGCAAACGCAATCGGCTCGGGGCGGCGAAGGCTGAGACCGCATCGCCTGTCCTTCTGAAGTCGGAAGCATACGGGGGCGCCTCCATCGGGGCGCAACCCGCTCGTCCTGCCCCTGTTTCCTCAGGCGGCCAAAAGCTGCTTGCGGTCGACGCGTTCCTGCTGGGGCGAGCGCGCGTAGAGCTCGCGATAGCATTTCGAGAAGTGCGAGGCGGAGACGAAACCACAGGCCACCGCGACCTCGACCACCGGCATCGACGACTGGATCAGCAGGTGCCTTGCCCGGTCGAGGCGGATCTCCAGATAGTATCGGGCGGGCGAGCGGCCCATCTCTGTGCGGAACAGGCGTTCGATCTGACGGCGGGAAAGATCGACATGGTCGGCGATCTCGATGAGCGAAAGCGGCTCGGACAGATTTGCCTCCATCAGTTCGATGATGGTCAGCACCTTGGAATTCTGCACGCCCAGGCGTGCGCGCAGGGGCAGACGCTGGCGATCTGTCGGGCTGCGCACGCGATCGGTCAGAACCTGCTCGCAGACGCGGTTCACGAGGTTCTCGTCGAAATCGTCGCCGATCAGCTTCAGCATCATGTCGAGAGCCGCCGTGCCGCCGGCGCAGGTGTAGATGTTCTGGTCGACTTCGAAGAGATCGGCAAAGACATTGGCCTTGGGGAACGCCTCGGAAAAGCCCGGCAGGTTCTCCCAATGGATGGCGCAGCGCTTGTTGGAGAGCAGCCCGGCCGCGGCCAGGATATGGGCTCCCGTGCAGAGGCCGCCGACCGAGACGCCGCGATTGTATTCCTCGCGCAGCCAGGCGAAGGCCGACTTGTTCTGATAGCGCTCGACATTGATGCCGCTGCAGACGATCGCCATGTTCGGCCGATCGGGCCCGGCCATCTTCTTGCGCTCCTCGTCGAGCGAGGTGTTGACGGCGCACTCGACGCCGTTCGACGCGCGCACCGGTTTGCCGTCGATGCTGGCCAGGCGCCACCGGTATGCTTCATAGCCAAGCATGCGGTTGGCGGAGCGCAGCGGATCCAGCGCCGTCGCAAACGCGATCATGGTGAAATCGGGAACGAGGAAGAATACAAACGATCGTTTGATCGGCTGCTTTACGGCATTCACGGGAAACCTCACGCGGCCATGACGCGAACAGAATGTCGCGAACAGCATAGCGACACCAGGAAAAACGTTTCCTGTCAATTGGCTAGGGGGCTGTACGAAGATTAAATTTGCGACATGGGTCGCAAATGGGCATGTCTCGCTCTGTCAGCCGGCCATAAGACGAGCGGCGCGGGAGGTCGACATTCACCAAAACGCCGCCCCGGCGAAAACCGAAGCGGCGTCATAATTCACTGCGGTCGGCATGTCGCCGTCCGGCGTTGGATCAGGCGATAAAGCCCAGGCGCGCGGCTGCCACGGCGGCGGTCTGGCCAGGCATCGTCTTGGCGAGGCGCTGACGCTCGAGAGCGGTGGTCAGGTTCATCTCGCGGCGGGCGAAGAGGCGGGACAGAAGCTTCATTGTCATCTCCATTCGGTTGCTCAGACGGGTCGCCTTCGCTTGATGGAGTGGGGCAGCTCGTTTGCTGCGGTGCATATAGGCTTGCGTGAGGGAAAACTAAATCACAAAAGCGAAGCACTTGATGTCAAAAACGACACCTGCTGCCCGCATAATGGGCGGTATGCCGCGAATTCTATATTCCAACCAAGATGTTAGGTCGAAAGCAGGTCGCTATGCGGCTTGTTCATATGCGCCATGCAACGGCCGCATGGCTCGTTTGCGCAAGCGGTTGGGCATGCGCTGAAACGGAAAGGGCCTGCCGGGCTCGTGGCGCGGCAGGCCCTCAGCAAAGATTGCACACGGTTTACTTCGCTCCGGCCCAGGATCCGACACCGTTGCGGAAACTGCCCTTGGCATCGGCGGCCTCGGGCCAGCCAATGTCCTTCTGCAGTTCGATCGGCAGGGCACGCAGAGCGCGTTCGGTCTGGTAGCGTGCACGGGCGGCGCTGATTTCGGTCGCCAGGCGACCTATGGACGAGAGGATGGACATTTCGTTCTCCTTCTATCCGAGCGCGAGGCCCGGGATTGTTCAGTTCTGCTGCGACGTCATTTCACTTCGATAGGGGGCTGCTCAGTGGTCGCTCGGTGGCTGCTCTTGGCAGCAGCCTGCCTCGATGGAGTTGACTATCGCGCCAAACTCAGGTTCAATCAAACGAAATGGAATGATGCTTTTCATCAGAAAAATTGAAAGCCAAACCAGATGAACGCCCCGCTCAATCATCCCCTGCCGCTGCTCGACCTCGACGTGCTGCGCACCTTCGTGGCGATTGCCGAGACCGGCAGCTTCACGACGGCGGCCAACGCGGTGTTCCGCACGCCGTCCGCGGTCTCGATGCAGATCAAGAAGCTGGAGGATATTCTCGGCCGCTCCGTCTTCGCGCGTGACGCGCGTTCCGTGACGCTGACCACCGATGGCGAGATGCTGCTCGGCTACGCGCGCCGGCTTTTGTCGATCAACCGCGAAGTGGTGTCGAAGTTCATCATTCCCGATATCGTCGGTGTGGTGCGGCTGGGGTCCCCGGACGATTATGGCGAGCGCATCCTTCCGCATGTGCTCAAGCGCTTCGCGCAGTCGCATCCGTCGATCGCGGTCGACGTCACGATCGATCAGAGCATCAACCTGCGCCGCCGCATGGACGACCGCGCGCTCGACATCACGCTGCTCACCAATTCCTACAAGACCAGCGCCATCGGCGCCGAAGTGCTGCTGACGGAACCTTTGATCTGGGCCGGCGCGAAGGGCGGTTGCGCGCATCTGCGCGAGCCGCTGCCCGTCTCGCTGTGGGAGGAGGGCTGCGCCTGGAGGGCAGGGGCGCTCGAGGCCCTGAGCCGCGAGGGCCGCAACTACCGCATCGCCTATATGAGCGCGCACACGGCGGGCCAGCGCGCCGCCATCATGGCCGACCTCGCGGTCGCGCCGCTGCCGAAATCCTTCCTCGGCCACGACATGGTCGAGCTCGGACCGAAGAACGGCATGCCGGAGATCGGCTCCTACAGCCTTGCCATGGTGGTGGCGCCGGATGCCAGCGCACCGGTGAAGGCGGTTGCCGATCACATCCGGGCGACGTTCGAGGTGTTCAAGGAAACCGGCAAGTTCTGACGCTCCGCCCGCCCCGATTGCGTCCGGCTGCCTATTCGCCGGCTGTGGCGGGTCGAGCGCTGAAATCGGCCGCGCGTTGGCGTACCGGGCGTTTCTCGCCCAGGAAGGCAACGATGCGCTGGCGGGCGCGCCTGGCTTCCGGCATGTCGATCAGCGGCCAGACATGAAACATGCCTTCCTCGTGGACGACCTCGACATCGACCCCCGCGGCGCGCGCCTTGGTTGCGAAGATCAGGTTGTCGGGGGTCAGCAGATCGTGTGAGCCCGTCAGCAGAAGTGTCTTCGGCAGCACCGAGAGATCGCCGTAGAGCGGACTGATGTGCCAGTCCGAGCGGTCGATGCCGGCGCTGTAGAGCCGGATCGCTTCCAGTCCGCCGGGAATGCCCAGCCATGGATCGTGACGTTCCGCCTCGAAAACCTCGGGGTTGGCGAGCGACATGTCGAGGCCGGGCGAGATCAGCACGTGGCGGAAGGGCAGCGGCAAGCCTTCCTCGGCCGCCATCATGGTCAACACGACGGCCATGTTGCCGCCGGCGGAATCGCCCATGAAGACGATATCGCGCGCGTCCGTCTCGCCGAGCATGTTGCGATAGACGTCGCCGACCATGCCGAACATGGCGTGGAAATCGTGCTCGGGCGCGATGGGATAGATGGGGACGGTGATGCCGAAGCCGAGCCGCTCCGCCATCTCGGCGATCAGGCCCCAGTGATAGGACGTGATCTGGAAGACATAGGCGCCGCCGTGCAGATAGAGGATGCGCCTGCGCTCACCGGCTTTCGGCGCGATCTCGTAGACCGGAAAACCGTCCACCTCGCCGATGCCTATGTCCAGGCGCGCTTGCAGCCAGGCCGGCGGATGATGATCCTCGGTCTTGCGCGCGTTTGCGATCCAGCGCCGCAGGTTCTCCGGGCTGGAAAAGGCCTTCTTGCGGCTGTGCCTGAGCACAAAGGAAACGACGTGGCTCTTGAAACTGGGCATGCGGATACACGGATTTCGGCAAAGCCGACCAAGGAATTTCCCCCCGTCATCCGAAGATTGTACCTCGGCGGGAAATGTCAAGGTTCCGGCATCGCCAGATCGACGTGACGTCCAGATCGGCGTATCGCCCAGGCGGCAATTCAGCGCCGCCCGGGCAGCAAGGCGGCGCGAAGCCGGTTGTCGCTGACCGCCGGGACTGTGCGTCCACGGCGCCGGGCGAGCAGCCTGTACTTATCGATGAAGGTCATCAGCGCGACGTGCCGAGCAGCAGCGCGACCAGGGCAGCCTGCGGATCCGTGGGCGGCGAGGCCGGCCAACCGATATCCTTCTGGACATTCGCAGGCAGGCTGTTCAAGGCGCGGATCGATTTTCTCCGGTCATGGGCGATCCGGATCGCGACACCGTAGCGGCTGAGGCTTTCGAACATGGACATGGTGCTTTCCCTCCAAGGAGGGCGCCGGGGCGGAAGACATTTCCCGCCGGCCCCTCGATGGCGGCTAAATGCACTCCGTGTGTTTCGATTTGATTTCGTTTAATCATCGTTTTTGTTTCAGTCTGGTGGACGGCTGAAACATTTGTATTCAAATGATTTTGAACGGTCCGGCCAGGCTTTCGTCGCCGTCAGGGTTGACACGAGCCGCCCGCTATTGTGCGATGCAGCATAGGGCGGAAGCTGACTGGAGGGCCAATCATGGCGAACATCCACAGCATCCAATACCTTCGTGGATTGGCCGCGCTCGCAGTTGTCTGCTTTCACGTCAGCGAGGCTTTCAGCGGCCCGTTCAGCGTCGGCGCGGCCGGTGTCGACGTCTTCTTCGTGATCAGCGGCTTCATCATGTGGGTGACGACCTCCGGGCGCCCGCCCGACCCGTTGCGTTTCATTGGCCGCCGCATCACCCGCATCGTGCCGCTCTACTGGATCGTCACCATGTTGACCTCCGTGGCGATCGTCCTCAGGCCACGCTTCTTCTACGACCACGTGCTCAACGTCCTGAATTTCTTCGGATCGCTGTTCTTCGTGCCCGTGCTGGAGAAGGGCATGCCGCATCCCGTCGTCCTCCAGGGCTGGACCCTGACCTACGAGATGATGTTCTACCTTCTCTTCGCGCTGACGCTGGTGCTGGACGAGCGCCGCCGCTTCGGCGCGCTGATCGGCCTGCTGGTGGCGTTGTCGGCGCTGCATTTCCTGTTGCCGGCGGGATATGCGCGGGTGCTCACCAGGTCGCTCGTGCTCGAGTTCGCGGCGGGCGTGGTCATCGGGCGGCTGTGGATGGAGGACTTCCGGCTTCCGCTCAAAGTGGCGTTGGCGCTGCTGTGCGCCGGCTTTCTGCTGCTCGCGGCGACAGAGTTCGTTGGTTCCGAGGTAACGCGTGTGCTGCGCTGGGGCGTGCCGGCGACGTTGATCGTGGCTGGCGCTGTGTTTGCCGAACGTGCCCGTCCGTTCGAGCCGGTAAGGCTTTTCACCTTTCTCGGCGAAGCGTCCTACTCGATCTATCTCTGGCATGTGCTGGTGGTCGTCGCGATGACCGCCCTCGCGCTAACGCTTCACGTGCCCGCGAAGCTGCAGCCGGCACTCATCATTTTCGCCAGCGCGACACTGTCGGCCTTGCTCTACCTGGCGATCGAGAAGCCCCTGATCCGGCTTCTGCATTCGACCGGATCTCGGAAGGCCGGGCATGCCAAGCTGCCCGCGCAGGCCCAATCCAAGGAAAGGAGCAGAGCTCCCGTCGCATAGAAGGAGAGAGATTTGTCCCTGGCGCGTCCGTCGGGTCCCGCCAGGGCACTATTGCCGGCGGATCAACCCCGGCCGCGTCTCGACGCGCGTTCCTCGCGCGAACGCCGGCGCGGCGTGGCGTCGCCGCCATCCTCGCTCATCGCCTTGCGCGGCGGCAGCTTGACCACGGATGCCAGCTTCGGGAACGGGTCGACCTTGTTCGGCAGCGCCATGGCGTAGACGAAGTGCTCCTGGAATTTCGGCTCCAGCGCGGTCTCGATCTTTTCGATCCGGCTCACCGTTTCCTCGATCTCGCGACGGTAGCCGCGGTTGAGTAGCGCCATGCGCGCGCCAGCGCCGGCGGCGTTGCCGACGGCCGAGACCTTTTCGAGGTCGCAATCGGGGATCAGCCCAAGCACCATGGCGTATTTCGGATCGATGAAGGAACCGAAGGCGCCGGCGAAGTGGATGCGGTCGACATGCTCGGTGTTCTGCTTCTCCATCAACAGCTTCGTGCCGGCATAAAGTGCCGCCTTGGCGAGCTGGATGGCGCGCACGTCGTTCTGGGTGATGGTGATCTTGGGTTCGCCTTCCTTCAGCACATAGGAGAAGGTGCGCCCGTTGGCGACGATGCGCGGCGAGCGCTCGGTAAGCGAACCATCGACGACGCCATCCTCGGAAATGATGCCCGCCAGATACATCTCGGCAATCACCTCGATGATGCCGGAACCGCAGATGCCGGTGACGCCGGTCGCCTGAACGCTCTCGGCGAAGCCGGGCTCATCGGACCAGAGCTCGGAGCCGATGACGCGATACTTCGGCTCCAGCGTTTCCGGGTCAATGCGCACGCGCTCGATGGCGCCGGGCGCGGCGCGCTGGCCGCCGGAGATTTCGGCGCCCTCGAAGGCCGGGCCGGTGGGCGAGGAGGCCGCCACGACGCGCGTCGAGTTGCCGAGCACGATCTCGGCATTGGTACCGACGTCGACGATCAGCATCATCTCTTCCTGGCGATGCGGGCCTTCCGACAGCGTCACCGCTGCGGCGTCGGCGCCAACATGGCCGGCGATGCAGGGCAGCATGTAGAGGCGGGCGCCCGGGTTGAGCTTCAGGCCGATGTCGGAGGCCTTGATGCGCACCGCGCCCGAGACCGCGAGCGCGAAGGGCGCGCCGCCGAGCTCGGTCGGGTCGATGCCCAGGAACAGGTGGTGCATGATCGGATTGCCGACGAAGACGGAATCCAGGATGTCGCCGCGCTGCACGTTGCCTTCGGCGCAGACCTTGTCGACCAGGCCGGAAACCGCCTCGCGCACGGCGACCGTCATGCCTTCGCGGCCGTCCGGGTTCATCATGACGTAGGAGACGCGGCTCATCAGATCCTCGCCGAAGCGGATCTGCGGGTTCGACGTACCGGAGGAGGCCGCGACGCGGCCGGACAGCAGCGAAACCAGATGCATGGCGATCGTGGTCGAGCCGATGTCGCAGGCGAGCCCATAGGCCTCGTTCTTGAGGCCAGGCCACAACGCGATGACGCGCGCTATGTCGCTGTCGGCGTCCTTGTGGATCGCGGCGGTGGCGGTCCAGTTGCCCTTGCGCAGTATGCCCTGCACCTGCGGCATGAGGTAGAAATCGAATTCGAGGTTCTTGAGGCCCCAGTCCTTCATCAGGGCGATCTTGAGCCGGTCGAGGTCGCCGAGCGGCTTGTGCATGTCGGGCTCTTCGATCTCGACGTAGCACATGCGGATCGCCGTATCGCGGGCGATGACCCTGGTGTCGGCATCCTTGCGGATGGTCTGGGCGTTGATGACCGTGTCCTGCGGCACGTCGATGACGAGGTCGCCGAGGATCTGCGCCGAGCAGGAGAGGCGGCGCCGTTCCGGCAGGCCGCGCACGCGCTCGTAGCGTTCTTCCTTGGCCCCCTTGGGCGAGATGTGGTCGTTCGAGGAAACGATCTTGTGCTTGGCGAAGTTGCCTTCCTGCACCTCGATCTGGCAGCGCCCGCAGGTGGCGCGGCCGCCGCACACGCTTTCGACATAGACGCCGAGCTGGCGCGCAGCGTCGAGCACGGGCGTGCCGATGGGGAAGCGCCCGCGCTTGCCGGACGGCATGAACAGGACGAGGGGATCGGTGATGTTGGGAGGCGGGTTCATGCTTGCAAGGATCTCGATGGCAATTGACGATACCGTTTAACGGATCGTTTTACTGTTGGGTGGAGTCTCTGCTGGTCCAGAGGCCAATCATGTCCGATCTGCTGCTGTCCGCCATGCTCACCGCCTTCACCATGGTGCGGGTGCTGAAGGGCTCGTGGCTTCGCAATCCGCAATACCTTGCATGCGGCATTCTCGGCGCGATTGTCGCCGCGCTGGTGCTTCACAGCTTCTGGCCCGCCTATGACGACGACTTCATAGTCGGCGGCGTGACGGGCATTTTCGGATCCTGGGCGGGGATGGCTCTGTTCGACGCCATACTGGGCATCGCCTGACCGCAAAGCAGACGTGTCCGACCGCATCGGCGATGCGACCGGACTGGCATGTTTTGCGGCAGGTTTCACGATGGTGTGGTTACCCCCTGGCCATGCGGGCTTCGCGGCCGCCACGGCGGCGTCCACCAGCGGCGGCGCCACCTTCTCCCGGCGCGGTGACCGGCGTCGCGGCGGGCGCGGCATGGCCGCCTTCGGCCGGCTTGTAATCCTTGTAAGTGCGGATCCAGTTGGTGCAGTTCTCGTCGGTGCCGTTCAGCACGTTGGCGCCGCGCACGGCTTCCATTTCCTGCGGACGGACCGGGTTCATGATCGCCGAGGTCATGCCCGCGCCGATCACCATCGGGATGAAGGCGGCGTTGATGCCATGGCGGTGCGGCAGGCCGAAGGAGATGTTGGAGAGGCCGCAGGTGGTGTTGACCTTGAGCTCCTCGCGCAGGCGGCGCAGCAGCGCGAAGACCTGGCGGCCGGCATCGCCCAGCGCGCCGATCGGCATCACCAGCGGATCGACGACGACGTCATGCGCGGGAATGCCGAAGTCCGCGCAGCGCTCGACGATCTTCTTGGCGACGGCGAAGCGGACGTCCGGGTCCATCGAGATGCCGGTCTCGTCGTTCGAGATGGCGACGACGGGAACGTTGTACTTCTTGACGAGCGGCAGAATGGCCTCGAGCTTCTCTTCCTCGCCGGTGACGGAGTTGACCAGCGGGCGGCCCTTGGCGACCTTGAGCGCCGCCTCGATCGCGGCGGTCACGGAGGAGTCGATCGAGAGCGGCAGGTCGACGAGGTTCTGAACGATCTCCAGCGTCTGCACCAGAAGGGCGGGCTCGGTGGCATTCGGGTCGACTGCGGTGACGCCGGCATTGACGTCGAGCATGGTCGCGCCGCAGGCGGCCTGTTCCAGCGCGTCCTTGATGACGGTTTCGAAATTGCCGGCCACCATTTCGGCGGCGAGCTTCTTGCGCCCGGTCGGGTTGATGCGTTCGCCGATGACGCAGAACGGCTGGTCGAAGCCGATCACGATTTCTCTGGTCGCCGAGGCGACGATGGTGCGGGTCATGAACTTCTCCGTCTTGATATAAAGATTTCTTTATATCGTTGTATGGTTTCGCTCAAGCTGGTGGAAAACCGGATTGACCGTCAATGCGCGGTCTTCACCAGGTCCACCTGCGTTTCGGTAATGTCTTCGTGCAGGATGCGCTCCAGCCGGTCGGCGACGATCTGATCGTCGCGGCGGATCTCGCGCTTCCAGGGTTGGCGGCCCTTGAGCACGCCCGATTCATCGACGATCTCGGCGACGTATTCTTCCTGGCGATAGGCCATCACATGGATCCCCGCCACGCCCGGAATCTCCTTCACCTCGTTGATGATGTCGATGCAGAGCTGCTTGCCTTCCTTTTTCTGGTCCTGCGCGCCTTCGAGCCGCTTGATCACGGCATCGGGGATGTGGATGCCCGGCACGTTGGAGCGGATCCATTTCGCCGTCTTGGCGGAAGCAAGCGGACCGACCCCGCAGAGCAGGAATAACTTTTCGGTGTGACCGAGGTCGCGGGCCTTCTGCATGAAGGTTCTGAACATCGGCACGTCGAAGCAGTACTGCGTCTGCGCGAACTGCGCGCCGGCGGCGATCTTCTTGCCGAGATGGATCGGGCGGAAATCGTAGGGCGGCGCGAAAGGATTGACCGCGCAACCGAGGAAAACCTGCGGCGGCGTCGTCAGTTTGCGGCCGGACAGGAACTTGCCGTTGTCGCGCATGATGCGGATGGTTTCGAGCAGCGACATGGAATCAAGGTCGAAAACCGGCTTGGCGCCGGGCTGGTCGCCGGCCTGCACGCCGTCGCCGGTGAGGCACAGCATGTTGGCGACACCCATCGCGGCGCCGCCCAGTACGTCGCCCTGGATGGCGATGCGGTTCTTGTCGCGGCAGGCAATCTGCATGATCGGCGCATAGCCCATGCGCGTCAGCAGCGCGCAGATGCCGACGGAGGACATGTGGCAGTTGGCGCCCGACGCATCGACCGCGTTGATGGCGTCGACCCAGCCGTCGAAAATCTTGGCGCGGTTGTAGACGTCTTCCGGGTCCGCGCTGTCGGGCGGGTTGAGCTCGGTCGTCACCGCGAACTCGCCGCGACGCAGCACGCGCTCCAGCCGGCCACGCGAGGTGTGGCCGGGCAGGGGATCGAGCGGCAGGTGAATGCCGGCAGGGTTCTCGTCGCGCTGGCGGCCGTTCATGCCGAGGCTCCGGGGTTCTGGGTCGTTTCGCGGGCAGCGGCGGACTGCGCGGTTACCCGCAGCCAGGCCGAGGTTTCGCGCAGCGACTGATCGACCGGCTTCTGCACGGTCAGGATCTTGTCGCCATGCACCATGTTGCGCGAGCCTTCCCAGGCCTTGACCCAAACGCAGGGCATGTCCGGCTCGACCTCGCAATTGCCGTTGGCGCGCACGCCGCCGCAAGGCCCGTTGCGCAACTGCTTGGGGCAGTTCATCGGGCACGACATGCCGGTGGAGGAGAGCACGCACTGGCCGCACATGCGACAGTCGAACATGAAGCCCTTGACGCGCTTCTCGACGAACTTCACCGGGGCTTCGACGCGGCCGTAACCGATGCCTTTCCAGAGCGGGTGCAAGAGCAGGAAGGCGTCGGCGAACCTGCTGTAGAACCATTCGAGCAGGCGCGAGTGCCGGATAGACCAGAGCCGCACGGCAAACGTGCGCTGGACGCGGCGCTGCGGCGAGACGTCGGCCGGCTTGTAGTCGGATTTCGGCGCTGCCTTCTTGACCAAAGTGGCCTGGGTAACCGCCGGCTGCTTGTCAGACATTTTCTTTCCCGCCAGCCTTGACCAGAGCGACCAGCCGCTCGCGGCTGTACTTGCCGTCGATCTCGTTGAACGCCTTTTCGACTTCGGCTTCGAGGTCGTCACCCACCGGAATGGGATCGGCCTTGCGCCATTCGGCCAGATAGTCGTCGGTTCCGCCGGCGCCGGTGCGCATGGCGCACATGTCGATCGCCTCGGTGAAGCGCAGCGGCAGTTCGCGCTTGGCGTTCTGCCGGCCCTTCTTGACGATGACCTGGGCGGGAATGTCGCGCCAGTAGACGACGATCAGATCAGCCATGAATTCATTCTCCTCGTAGGTTCGAGCATTGCCGCAAGCATTGTTGGGCCGCTTGTTATGGGACGACGCGCGCCCCTTCAAAAGCGACGCCAGGGTCGCAAACCGAAAGGCGAAATTCGTGGCCGCGGCCGCCGCCTTGGGGCAACCTCCCGCGGGTCGGCCCGGAGGCGGAACGGGATGGCCGGGCGATCCGTCTTTCAGGTGGCGGATAGCAGTCGAAGACAGGGCGTTCTTGTACCAGCCCCGAGGCCGGGCGCAGCGCCGAGTTTCGCTCGGCCCGATGCCTTTTTCCTGCGGTAGCGTCAGCGCTTCAGTTGCAGGATGTCCAGCTTGGATTCGTAATAGGGCGCCGGGAACTCGATGCGCCATTCCGTGGCGCTGTTGCGGAAGGCATAGCCTACCTGGTCGGTCTGCGGACCCTTGCCATAGGGTTTGGCCGGATCGTTGTTGACGTAGGCCGAGCCGAGATAGATGGCGCGCTTCTCGCCATCGTCGAAGAAACGGCCCTTCGTGCGTTGCGAGCCGCTGATCTTCTCCAGCCGCCAGCCGGAGCCGTCATCGGTGACCTTGCACTTGAACCAGCCGTAGACGACCAGCGGGCCGAGGCCGCCGGCCTTGATCGTGCGGCATTGCCAGTTGCCGGTGAGGTCCTTGTCCGAGAAGGAAACGAGCGGCTTCGCCAGAAGGTCGTCGAGCAGCTTGACGTCGGCTGGCGCACCGCCCCTGGCTTCGGCGAGGGCGGCCTTGCGGGTGTCGCCATACTTGTCGAGCCGCGCCTTGTCGGCGGCGGTGATCAGCTTCTGGACCTCGCCATCGGCATGGGCCGGCAGGGAAAGGCAGGCGAGAGCGATGGCGGCGAGCAGGAGGCGAGGGGTCATCGTTGCGTTTCCGGGTTTGATGGCCAGTGAGCGAACTGATCCATTCGACAACACGCAAGATCCGCGGCTGTCAAATTCAAAGCGCTGCCAGACTTGGCAAATGAAGCAGATGTCGTGGGCCAATATTTGACGACGACACAAGGTGCCGCTGGCCAGAATGGCGGCTACCCGCCTTTCCTAGCCTGGTTGACCTTACTTGCCTGCCGCCGCCTGCGCCAGCCCGCCGGTCAGGTCGCCATAGCCGGTCGATCGACGCTCATAGACGAGGCCGAGCAGCCTGGCGGCGTTTTCGGCGACCTTGTCGAGTTCGGGGTCGTCGGTCTGCGCCAGGTAGATCAGCTTCTCGTAGTTGCCGAAATAGTCCTGGATCAGCTCCGGGTGCCTGTCGAGACCGAGCGGCTTCATGAAGAAGGCGTCGAACTGCCGGCACAGGAAGTCGGTCATGTAGAACGACATCATGTCGTCGTCGGCAACCTTCGCGTAGGCCTCAAGACCCTGGTAGAAGGCAAAGCAGTGCGGACCGGCCATGCGCTCGACGCCGTGCTTCTCGCAGACGCGGTCGAGGATGCCGCCGGTACCGCAGTCGGCATAGCCGATGAAAATGTGCTCGTAGCCTTCCGCCTTGGCCTTCTCGATCGCCTTGTCCATGGCTGGAGCTATCCGATCCGGATAGAAATGGAACTCGGCCGGCAGGCAGGTCAGTTCGAGGTGGTCGAGCTTTAGCTGTTGCTTGACGGCCAAAACTTCGCGCGCAATCATTCCGCAGGCGATGACGAGCAGCCTGTCAGTTTGATTCGGTTTCGTTTTTTGCGTTCTGACCAAGTCGAGCCGGCTTTCGCTGCGGGGCTAATATCTGTCGAGGGAGACACCATCCATGAAACTGCTACGCATCGCGCCGATAGCCATCCTTGCTTGCGCGCTTGCACTGACGGCTTGCGCCAACACCATTCGGGGGGTTGGCAAGGACGTCAAATCGACGGCAAATGCCGTCAAAGACACTGTCAACTGATCCGCAGCCTCGTTCATCATCTGGGAACAAAAAAGCCGCGCTGCAAGGCGCGGCTTTTTTCGATCCATCCTGAGGCCTTGGGTCAGGCGGAAGCGCGCACGTTGTGCTTGCGCTTCATGAAGTCCTTGGCCGTCTCGACCGCCACGGCGGCGTCACGGCAATAGGCATCGGCGCCGACGGCCTTGCCGAACTCCTCGTTGAGCGGCGCGCCGCCGACCAGCACGACATAGTCGTCGCGGATGCCCTTTTCCTTCATCGTGTCGATCACGACCTTCATGTAGGGCATGGTGGTGGTCAGCAGGGCCGACATGCCGATGATGTCGGGCTGATGCTGCTCGATCGCGTCCAGATACTTCTCGACCGCGTTGTTGATGCCGAGGTCGATGACGTCGAAGCCGGCGCCTTCCATCATCATGCCGACGAGGTTCTTGCCGATGTCATGGATGTCGCCCTTGACGGTGCCGATGACCATCTTGCCCTGCTTCGGCGCGCCGGTGGCGGCGAGCAGCGGGCGAAGGATGGCCATGCCGGCCTTCATGGCGTTGGCCGAAAGCAGGACTTCCGGCACGAACAGGATGCCGTCACGGAAATCCTCGCCGACGATGCGCATGCCTTCGACGAGTGCCTCGGTCAGCACCTTGTAGGGCATCCAGCCGCGCTCGAGCAGGATGTGCGTGCCTTCCTCGATCTCTTCCTTGAGCCCGTCGTAAAGGTCGTCGTGCATCTGCTGCACGAGTTCGTCGTCGGAAAGCTCGGAGAGGATGATCTCGTCGTCGGACATGTTTCTCTGGCTCCTTGCCGCTGGAATGCCCAGGGCAGCTTAAATCAACGCGCCAATACCTAACCCGTGAGGGCAAGGTAGCCATAGCTGATTTGCGACTTTCCGCAAAAGGAAAGCGACTGGAAATCCATGCCGTGCGCGCCGATGATGTTGTCGGCGGTCCGCCGGCTGAGCCATTGCGACGGCGAGGTGGCAAATGCTCACCGTTTCCAGGTCTTTCCGTTGTCGGGGAATTCCGTGCTGAAGGGCGATGACGGGATAGCCTGTCACCCCATTGCTTTCGCGCCGGTTTTTGCCCTTGGCCGGATGCGTCGAGATGACGGGTGGCATATGCACGCAATGAGCAGGAAGTGCTGCCTGCTGTTCCGGCAATGACGGTTGGCGACGATGTTGCTGTCGCGCGATGGGCTCGCGCATGCCTTGCCGCGATCCGCGATCCGCGCCTTTGCGACGCTTGTCGATTTTGCGACAGGCGTTGGCGCTGGCGAGCCGTTTCAAATAGGGTGCATGGCTACGATCCGGGACAAGACGCGGCGGCAGGCGCCGCCATGATCATTTCGGACGGATTCAGGGAAGAAGCACCATGAGCGAACAGGCGGCAGTCGACCAGGAAGCGTCGGGCGGAAGACGCGGGCGCGGTGGCAGCGGCGGAGCGGCCGCGCGGCGCGCGGCGCGCGCGGGCGGCGGCCCCGGCAGCCAGCTCACCTACATCAAGCGCAAGATCAACGTCTATGAGGTGCTGGACGAGGAAGGCCTGGCGCTCATCGAGAAGAACGCCGACACCGTTCTGGAAGAGATCGGCATCATCTTCCGCGACGACGCGGAAGCCCTGCAGCTCTGGAAGGATGCCGGTGCCGACGTCAAGGGCGAGCGCGTGCACTTCCCCAAGGGGCTCTGCCGCTCGCTGCTCAAGACCGCGCCGTCGACCTACATCCAGCATGCGCGCAACGCGGAACGCTCCGTGCAGATCGGCGGCAACGCCACCGTCTTCGCGCCGGTCTACGGTCCTCCCTTCGTGCGCGATCTCGACGGCAACAGGCGCTACGCGACGATCGAGGATTTCCAGAATTTCGTGAAGCTCGCCTACATGGCGCCGTCGATCCACCATTCGGGCGGCACGGTGTGCGAACCGGTCGACGTGCCGGTCAACAAGCGCCACCTCGACATGATCTACGCGCACATCAAATATTCCGACAAGCCGTTCATGGGTTCGGTCACCGCGCCGGAACGCGCCGAGGACACGGTGGCGATGGCCAAGCTGGTGTTCGGCGACGACTTCGTCGAGAACAACACGGTGCTCACCAGCCTCATCAACGCCAACTCGCCGATGGTGTTCGACGAGACGATGCTTGGGGCGCTGAAGGTCTATTCGCGTCACAATCAGGCCTGCATCGTCACGCCGTTCATCCTGGCCGGCGCGATGAGCCCGGTAACGGTGGCGGGCACGCTGACGCAGGTTCTGGCCGAGGTGCTCGCCGGCGCTTCCTTCACGCAGCTCATCCGGCCCGGCGCGCCGGTGCTGTTCGGCACCTTCGCCTCGTCGATCTCGATGCAATCGGGCGCGCCGACCTTCGGCACGCCGGAGCCGTCGCTGGTCTCCTATGGCGCGGCGCAGCTCGCACGGCGGCTGAACCTGCCGTTCCGCACCGGCGGCTCGCTCTGCGCCTCCAAGGTTCCGGACGCGCAGGCGGCCTATGAAAGCGCCAACACGCTGAACTCGACCATCCTGGCCGGCACCAATTTCGTACTTCATTCGGCCGGCTGGCTCGAGGGCGGCCTGGCCTCCTGCTACGAAAAGTTCATGATGGATATCGACCAGCTCGGCATGCAGCAGAAATTCTGCGAGGGCGTCGACCTGTCGGAGAATGGCCAGGCGATGGATGCCATTCGCCAGGTCGGTCCGGGCAGCCACTATCTGGGTTGCGATCACACCCAGGCTAATTTCCAGACCGCTTTCTACCGGTCGACCATTGCCGACAACAATTCGTACGAGCAGTGGCTGGCCGAAGGCGAGAAGACGGCGCCGCAGCGCGCCAACGATCTCGCTCGCCGCTGGCTGGAAAGCTACGAGGCGCCGTATCTCGATCCGGCGATCGACGATGCGCTCAATGAGTTCATCGCCAAGAAGAAGGGCTCGATGCCCGACGCCTTCACTTGAAAGGAGCCCGATTCAGGCCGGGCTAAAGTGGCCAACATCATCCACAAGGAAGTCTGGCGGAGCGCATTCTCCGACCCGGACAAAAAGGGATGACGCTTGCGCCCACGGTCTCGGAGGTCGCGGGCGCGCTTTCGCCCGATGGCCTGATCCTTCGCGGCGGCTTCAATTTCACACCAGACGACGCGCCTCCCGCCGGTCCGTCGGGAGCGCCAGCCAGGTCGGTTCTGCTGGTCGGGCAGGCGGGTGCGGCACCCTGGCCGCATTTCCAGCGCTGGCTCGAGAAACAGCCGAAGCCGATCGCAAACCCGCTCGATACGTGGTCGCGACAGACGATCGGGGCCATGGCGCAGGCCTTTGGAGGGCGCGCCGTCTCGCCGTCGGACAGGCCCTTCATGCCATTCCAGCAATGGGCGATGCGGGCGGAGGGGCTGAAGCCGTCGCCCCTCGGAATCCTCATGCATCCCCGATACGGGCTTTGGCATGCCTATCGCGGCGCGCTGTTGTTCGAGGTGGAAATCGCGTTCGATGAGCCTCATGAAGTGATTCATCTCTGCGATGCATGTGTCGACAAACCCTGTCTGAAATCATGTCCGGTCGGCGCCTATACCGAGCACGGCTTCACCCATCAGGCCTGCCTTGACCATGTGCGAGGCGCCGACGGCGGACCCTGCCGGACGGTCGGCTGTCTCGACCGCAATGCCTGCCCATATGGCGCTGACTATCGTTACCCCCAGGCGGCGCAGGCTTTCCATATGGCGAGCTACGCCAGCCTGACGCGCTAGATCCCGCCCAACGGCTGTATGGTCGATGGTCTCTCCGAACGCCGGCTTGACCATCAGCCATCATGCGCATAGAAAATCATCGGATGACTTGATGATTTTCCATGCGAACAGCGACTAAAACCAGCCTTACCGACAGCGCCGCCGAAAACCTCCGCGCCGAAATCGTCAGCGGCCGCTGGTGCATCGGCGAGCGCATTCCGAACGAAGCCTCCCTCGCCGATCTCCTGTCGGTCAGCCGGGGCACGGTGCGCGAAGCAGTCCGGATGCTTGTGTCGCAGGGACTGCTGGACACGCGCCAGGGCTCGGGAACCTATGTGCGCTCTGCGGTCGATCCCTCGGCGGCACTCGATCGCGTGAAGCGTTCCGGCCTGCGCGACCAGTGGGAGGCGAGGGCGGCGCTCGACGTGGAAGCGGCGCGGCTGGCTGCGTTGCGCCATACGCCGGCCGATCTCGCGCGCATGCGGCAGTTGCTCGCGGAGCGCGGCACTGTGACCGATGGCGGCAGGGACGCCTTCATTCATCGCGACATAGCCTTCCACAAATCGATCGTTGTCGCTTCTGGCAACAGGGCGATGATGGAGCTCTACGATTTCTTCACCGCCGCCATCACGGAAACGGTCCGGGCGACCCTCGATGGCGATCTTCCCGAGCCGGACCAGCAGGCGCATGCGGCGATCGTCGATGCCGTCGCGTCGCGCGATCCGGAGCGCGCGGTCGCCGCGGTTCGCGCTTTCATGGCGCCGGTGCTTGCCCAGCTTGAAAGACTGCTTTCCCCATGAATCAGACCGTTCGCCAGTCGGCCGCGACCAAAGGCCCCGAAGCCCTCAGGGGGCTGGACAGCCAGTTGGTCGATGCAGAAGTCGATAGCGTGCCCCAGCCGCGGCCGCCTGAACCAAAAAGCCGGGCGGCGCGCATCGTCCTCGGCGCGAGCCTCGTGCTGATCGCCTTCAATCTGCGGTCGCTGTTCTCCAGCCTATCCGTGCTTCTGCCCGAGGTGATGCATGAAACCGGCATGTCCACCACGGGCGCCAGCCTGCTGACGACGCTGCCGGTGCTGTGTCTCGGGCTGTTTGCGCCGCTGGCGCCGTCGCTTGCTCAGCGCCATGGAGCCGAGCGGACCTTGCTTGGGGCGCTTGTCCTGCTGGTGCTTGGAACCGGTTTGAGGGCGTTCGATTCCGTGCCCGTGCTGTTTGCCGCCACCTTCGTCGCGGGCGGAGCCATCGCCATCGGCAATGTCCTCCTGCCGGGCGTGGTCAAGCGCGACTTTCCCGACCGCGTCGCCCTCATGACAGGCCTCTACACGATGGCGCTCTGCGCCGGTTCGGCTGCGGCTGCCGGTCTTACGCTGCCGATCGAACATCTTGTTACCGGCTCGTGGCGAGGCGCGCTGGGTGCCTGGGCGGTGCCGGCGCTGATCGTGCTGCTGATCTGGACGCCGCAGGCCCTGGCCAGCCGGCGGCAGGAGGGGCACAGGGGCTTTCGCGTCGTCGGCCTCTGGCGCGACCGGCTGGCCTGGCAGGTGACGCTGTTCATGGGACTTCAGTCGGCGCTCGCCTATTGCATCTTCGGCTGGCTCGCGCCGATCCTGCGCGAGCGCGGCTTCGACGCCGTCACCGCCGGTTTCATCGTCTCGGTGTCTGTGATGACCCAGGTCGTCACCTGCCTTGCCGTGCCGTCCATCGCCGTGCGCTTGAAGAACCAGCGCGGCATCAACGTGGCGCTGGTCGTGGCCGCGGTGGTGGCGCTGCTCGGCATTCTCTTCGCGCCGACCTCGACAGTGCTGTTCTGGGCGGTCCTGCAAGGCATCGGGCAGGGCGGGCTGATCGCGGCCGCGATGACGTTGATCGTGCTGCGCTCGCCGGATTCGCATGTCGCGGCGCATCTTTCGGGGATGGCGCAAGGCGTCGGCTACGTGCTCGCGGCCTTCGGCCCGCTGTTCGTCGGCCTCATCCGCGGGTGGACCGGCAGCTTCTCGGAAACGGCGTTCCTGTTCGTGGCGCTTGGGCTCGGCGCGGCTATCATGGGGGTCGGCGCGGGCAGGGCGCTGCATGTCGGCGCCCGCGCCATCCCGGTCGACGCTTAGTCGTCGCCGTGCCAGCACGAAATGTTGAGGCCCTGGCAAGGCCCGTGCTCTTGCCCCGGCGCGTTCCCCGGATATGTATCGCGGGGCAGCAACGGAGCAGATGATGGCGAAGCAGGACATTTCGATCAAAACCCCCAATGGCATCTGCAAGGCGGGGCTGTTTCGTTCTGCCAGGCCAGGTAAGGCGGGCGTCATCCTCTACATGGATGCCTTCGGCCCACGTCCTGCCCTGGATGGCATGGCCGAGCGCCTTTCCGGCGAGGGTTATTCGGTTCTGGTACCAGACCTCTTCTATCGTGCCGGCGCCTATGGACCGTTCGACGCAAAGACCGCCTTTTCCGATGAAAAGACCAAGGCCGAGCTTATGGGGCTCATCGGCGGCACAACACAGGACATGACGATTGCCGACAGCGGGGTCTTTATCGAGGCGCTGGCCGGCGAGGGCATCACCGGACCGATCGGCACGGTCGGCTATTGCATGGGCGGCGCAAGGGCGCTGAATGCGGCAGCCGCCTATCCCGATCGCATCGCCGCCGCCGCAAGCTTCCACGGCGGCAACCTCGCCAGCGATGCGGCCGACAGTCCGCACCACAAGGCCGCCTCGATCAAGGCGCGCGTCTATGTCGGCACGGCGGGTGTCGACCGCAGCTTTCCGCCGGAACAGTCGGCCCGGCTCGCAGAAGCCTTGCGGGCGGCGGAAGTGGACCACGTGCTGGAGAACTATGTCGGCATGGCGCATGGCTGGTGCGTTCCCGACCACGGCGTCCATGACAAGGCCGGCGCCGAGCGGCACTGGCGACGACTGGCCACCTTCTTCGGCGAAGCCCTGGCCTAGAGCCAGCTTTTCGTCCGGGCCGCATGGAAACGCCGGCTGAAACATGCGCCGGTTCGGCGGCACAGTCCTGAAACGTTCCTCCTGAATATCGGCTGATCGATTTTGATCAGGAGGCACGATGCGGTTTCTTCCGGACGGCAGGGTTTTGGTCCTTGCCATGGTGACGGGTCTGTCGGCCGTGCCGGCGCTGGCCGAGCAGAAGCAATGTTCCTGCGAGCATCTGAGAAGCGTTCAGGAGGAACTGAAGAACGCGGAATATGAGGCGCGCTTCTTCGAGGATATGGCCAAGCAGTTGAAGGCGGTCGAGGATCCTCTGATCGAAGCGCACAAGATCCCGACCCATCCCGATTCGGACGTCAACATCGGACACCGCTCGTCCCTGAAGCGAACCGCCATCATGAGCGGGTTCCGCCTCCCTTTCAGTCCGGCCTATGGCTACACCGGCCCGGCGACGGTCGACATGCGCTTCGGTAGTTGCGAGCAGAAGCCGGAAGAGCTGGAAAAGCTGCGCGCCGGCTCTCCCTGCAAGGAGATAGCCGACATCACGCTCGCGCACGAAGCCGCGCATCGCGAGCGCTGCGCCAGGGAAACGGCTTCCGTCTATTGGGACAGGCTGCCGAGCCAGATCGCGGCGGAGGAGGCGGAGCGCTACAGGGACCAGGCAAAGGCGATGCGGGCGGTGCTCAAGCGGATCGTCGATGAAGGCACGCTGACGGTGGAGGCGAAGATGGAGCCGCGCTTCACGGGGCCGCAGTTCGACGCCACCTATTCCTACGAAATCCCGTCAGTGGAGATGAAAGGCAAGAGCTCGGCCGGCTCGGACAGCTGGACGCTGAACGGAAAGGGCAAGCAGACGACCAGGATCAAGGGTGTGAAGATCGCGGGCATGAACTGCAAGCCAAGCGGGCAGCTCAACGACGACATTGATCTTGCGCTGGACACTGACGGGTTCGCGATGAACCTCAAGAGCAAGTCGACGGGCAAGCCGGGCGATGTGAAGATCCGTTGCAACGGCGGCCACGGCATGTCTATGCGCCCGCAGGGCGAGGTAGGCGCCGGACAGATGTTTGCCGACGAGCGCCTCACGAACGACGCCGATATCTCGCAGGATATCCGGACCATGCCTTTTGCCAGGATTGTTTCGCAAGGTGGCATATCCGTCAGCGGCAAGAGCACCGTGACGGTCCGCCTTGTTTGCCCCGGGCAATGAGGCCTCGGTCTGGGCGTTCTCAACTTTTTTGTTTCAAGGACCCAAGGAATCGTCACTAGCCTTCGTCCAACGGGCAAATGATGGCGATGATGCTTGAGGAAAGCGACGCCTCCGACGCCGAATTGGTCGGGCGGGCGAAGGACGGAGACAGGGGAGCCTTCGGCCGGTTGGTCGAAAGGCACTATGACTTCGTCTATCGCGCGGCCTATCGATGGTGTGGCCGCAAGGCGGATGCCGAGGATATCGCCCAGGAAGTCTGCGTCCGGCTCGGCCGGGCGATCCGCGACTATCGGGGCGGCGGGGCGTTCACGACATGGCTCTACACCATGACGCTGAACGTGACGCGCGACCTGATGCGCAAATCCGCGCGCGAGACCGCCAAGACCGAGGCCTATGGCACCCATGCGATGATCGCGGGCGACATGCTCCCGGAGCCCGACGATCCCGCGGATGCGCTCTGGGCGGCGGTGCGCAGGCTGCCTGACAAGCAACGCGACGCGGTGCTGCTCGTCTACGGCGAGGGGCTGAGCCACGCGGCTGCCGCCGAGGTGATGGCGATCTCGGAGACGACTGTTTCCTGGCACATCCATGAAGCGAAGAAGCGGCTGAAGGCTTTGATGCGTTCGGCCGGGGAAGTGTGACCATGGTCGACGACAACGAACTCGCAAGGCTGCGCGACATCGCAACGCCCGCGCCGGACGCGGAAGCCCGGGCCCGCGCGCTGACGGCGGCGATGAGCGCCTTTGACGGGCAAGAAGAAATTACTGGAGCGACCCAAGGATCGTCGGCGGGTCTTCGTCTCACGGAGCGGGCAAAGGGGCTCTGGAGAGACATCATGCAACGCAAACTCATTGCAACGCCGACCATTGCCGGGCTCGTCGCCCTGCCGATCGCGGGCTATGCGGCCCTCCACTTGCTGGGTGAGGCGCCGGCGCGCTTCGAGGCGGACGGCAAGGTCGCGCCAGCACCGGCGGAGACATCGCAAACGGCGATGCCGCCGGTCGAACTCGACAAGAAGAAGGCAGACGCCGAAAGCAAGGTTGCGACGGTGCCACTGGTCGAGCCAGCAGCGCCAAAACCGGAGGCGAGCGCCACCGCGCCCGCGCTGCAGGCTGCTCCTGCCGATGCCATGCAGCAGGAGGCGGCCCCGGCCGACATGCAGTATGGCGGCGCTGCCGCTCCGGCGGCAAAGATGAGTGCGGTGCCGCGAGGCGGCGTTGTGCCTGGCGTCGAGACGAGGCTGATGGTTCAGCCAGCGCCCATGCCGATCGACCCCTTGCAATCTCAGGTGGAGAACCGCGACCGCATCCAAAGCTTCAAGACCAACCCGGTGCATGCCGCCGCGGAGGACCCGGTCTCGACCTTTTCGATCGACGTCGACACCGCTTCCTATTCCTTCGTGCGGCGCTCGCTTCGGGAAGGCATCCTGCCGCAGGCCGACACCGTTCGCGTGGAGGAGATGGTCAATTATTTCCCCTATGACTGGAAGGGGCCGGACTCAGCGTCGACGCCATTCAATTCCACGGTCAGCGTCATGCCGACGCCGTGGAACCCCCGGACCAAGCTGATGCATGTCGCCATCAAGGGCTTCGACGTGAAGCCGGCGGAGCAGCCACGGGCCAACCTGGTGTTCCTGATCGACGTATCCGGCTCCATGGACGAGCCGGACAAGCTGCCGCTGGCGCAGTCGGCCTTCCGGCTGCTGGTCGGCAAGCTGCGGCCCGACGACACAGTGTCCATCGTGACCTATGCGGGCGAGGCCGGCACGGTGCTGACGCCGACCCGCGTGGCGGAGAAGGACAAAATCCTGGCGGCCATCGACAATCTGCAGCCGGGCGGCTCGACGGCGGGCGAGGCGGGCATCAAGGAAGCGTACCGCCTGGCGCAGCAGTCCTTCGTCAAGGACGGCGTCAACCGGGTGATGCTGGCCACCGACGGCGACTTCAACATCGGGCAGACGGACGACGACGATCTCAAGCGGCTCGTCGAACAGGAGCGCAAGACCGGCGTGTTCCTGTCGGTGTTCGGCTTCGGGCACGACAACCTGAACGACCAGATGATGCAGACCATTGCCCAGAACGGCAACGGCACCGCCGCCTATATCGACACGCTGTCCGAGGCGGAGAAGATCCTGGTGCAGGATGCGTCCTCGACGCTCTTTCCCATCGCCAAGGACGTGAAGATCCAGGTCGAGTTCAACCCGGCCAGGGTCTCGGAGTACCGCTTGATCGGCTACGAAACCCGGGCGCTGAACCGTGAGGATTTCAACAACGATCGCGTCGATGCCGGCGATATCGGCTCAGGCCATTCCGTCACTGCCATCTATGAGATCACGCCGAAGGGCAGCGGCGGCGATCAGATCGATCCCCTGCGCTACGGGCAGGCAAAGGTGGACAATGGCGGCGTGGCCAATGCCGACGAGTATGCCTTCGTGAAGATCCGCTACAAGCTGCCGAACGAAGATGTCTCCAAGCTGATCACCACGCCGGTTACGCCCGCGAGCGAAGTGGAATCTTTCGACAAGGCCAGCGTCGACCAGCGGTTCTCGGTTGCGGTCGCGGCCTTTGGCCAGAAGCTGCGCGACGAGGATGCCATGGCCAAGTTCGGCTACGACAGGATCGCCGAGATCGCCGGCGCCGCTCGTGGCGCGGATCCCTTTGGCTATCGGGCTGAATTCCTCTCGCTGGTGCGGCTCGCCTCGGCGCTGGGCGGCGGCAAGTAGGACGGACCGCCCGGCACGTCGTCCTTGAACTTACCGGAACGGACCAGACCGGCGAGACAACGCATCTCGCCGGTACTGCCGCAAAATCGCCGGTCGTTAAATTGCGTTGTATTTCCGGGAGAGGATTGCAACCCCCTGCCACTATGCAGTGCTGATACACGGGCGTGAGGGGACTGTCATTGCTGATCACTGTCGCGAACACAGCCTCGCAGGCCCGGGTGACGACGATCCGCCAACCGGACAGCCAGTCCGCTCCATCGGCGGAAACCAGCCGGATGAGGAACGATGTCGCGGCGGCCCGCCATACCGCCATGTCGGCACTCAACAACGACCGCTTCCGCGTCATGCTGGAGCAGATCACCGGGCCTGGCGCCTCGGACGCGCTGGTGACGATGCAGGCCGGAGCAGGTCCGGCCTCGACCGACTTCAACTCGGCGCTGTCTCGTTACGCCGAGAACAGCGAATAGCGGATCAAGCGCGGCCGCGGCGACGCTCGCGGCGGCCCTCGCCCCCCTCGGCGCCGCTCTCGCTCGCCACCTTGTTGCGCATCGGGCCGATGCGCTCGACGATCGTCGACAGCGTCGGACGTTCAGACCGGGCGTGCTCATCGAGCGCCTTGCGCATGGCGGCAAGATGCTGGAACGAAGTGCCGCAGCAGCCGCCGACGATCTTCGCGCCGGCATCGACAGCGAGCCTGACATAATCGGCCATCAGTTCCGGCGTACCGGAGTAATGGATCTCGGTGCCACGGAATTCCGGGATGCCGCAATTGCCCTTGACGATGACCGTTGCCTCCGGCTTCGCGGCGGTCATGTCGAGCAGCGAGGCGAGTATGTCGGACGCGCCGACGCCGCAATTGGCGCCGACGCCGAGCGGGGCCTGGGAAAGGCCATCGGCGACGCCGTGAATGTCCTTCGGCAGCAGGCCCATCATGGTGCGGCCGGCGGTGTCGAATGAGCCGGTATAGGTGTAGGGCAGGCCGACGCGGATCGCGGCTTCGGCGGCGGCCCTGATCTCGTCCGGCGCTGACATCGTCTCGATCCAAGCGACTTCGGCGCCGCCGGCCTTGAGGCCCTCGATCTGTTCGGCGAAGGCGTCGACTGCCTCCTCATAGGTCATGGCGCCGAGTGGAACCAGAAGCTCGCCGGTCGGGCCGACGGAACCGGCGACGATCACCTTGCGGCCGGCCTTGTCGGCGACGGAGCGGGCGATCTCGGCGGCGCGCTTGTTCAACTCGTGCACGCGATCCTGCGCGTGGTGCAGCTTCAGCCTGTGGCGCGTGCCGCCGAAGGAGTTGGTGAGGATGATGTCGGCGCCCGCGTCGACGAAATTCTGGTGCAGGCTGGTGATGGTGTCGGGCGCCGTTTCATTGAGCAGTTCGGGGGCCTCGCCGGCCTCCAGCCCCATCGCGAACAGGTTGGTGCCGGTGGCGCCGTCGGCCAGCAGAACGCCCTTTTCGGCCAGCAATGCGTCGATAGGGTTGGTCGTCGTCATGGAAATGGCTTTCATGTCTGGATTTTGAATAAGGATATAAAGAAGTCTTTATGTGTAGTCAATGAATCCGCGACGAAATCGCGTCGCGCGGCGCGTCGGTGTGATCTCGACCTCGATGCCGTTGGAAACGCGGTTGCTGCCGACCTGTTTGCGGGATGGCTCAGGCAGCGCCTGACGGGAACGACATGCCGGCCAGCCTTTGCGCGAAGGCAGCGGACTCGTGCGCGTTGATATCGGCGGCGCGGATCAGATTGTCGAAATGCCGTATCAGCGTCTGGATTGGCTGGGTGGCGTTGAGCACGAGATACATGTCGCCGACATAGATGGCGGCGCGGTAGGGCCCGAAGATCGTGTACGGGATCGAATAGCGCATGCGCCCGTCATAGAGGAACAGCCGGAAGGTCGGATAGAGATCGTCGAGCAGTGTCGCCATGTGCAGGAGCTGCTGGCGACGGTCGGCTTCCGGGAAGCGGTCCCATACGCCCAGCCCACGCGCGAAGATCTCCAGCGTGTGGCGAGGCATGCAGACTTCCATGTCGGTCTCGGGACGCCGGTTGTAGTCGATACGATACTGCGTCTCGCCGGCCTGCGCCTGCCTGCTCTTGTTGGCGATGCCTGCTTCGTAGTCGACCAGCGCTTCGGTGCGCAGAAGGTCGGGTATGCCGGCGGGGACGTAGCGGATCTTGGTGCCGGCCGCCTCGGCGTGCCACTTGGCCAGAAGCGTGCGGTCGAAGCCGTCCGGCGCCTCCTCGATCTCCAGGCTCTCGCGGATCTCGCCGGTCAGGACCTCGTCCTGGCTGAGGCCAAGCAACCAGTCCAGCGACACCTTGAACTCGGCGGCGATGTTGAGCAGCGTCTCGGCACGAGGCAGGCGCGTGGATGCTCCTGACAGAAGCTGGGAGAGCGCCGAGCGGTCGATGCCGACTGCGGTGGCGAAAGCCGACTGGTTCAGGTCGGATCGTGTCAAGAGCAATTTCAGGCGATCGCGGAAGATCGTCGAGAGGTCACGCTTGTCCATGGCTTGGCCTCCTGCCGGAAGAGGAAAAATTTGCGCCTGGGGCTGTCGCAGCCCCTGCCGTAGCGTAAATGAATCCTCGATGTTGTTTACAATAGATAACATGTGCGGCTGAAAATGCGCAATCGCAACAGTTTGTGCGCATTGTCGCGTTGCTGCAACCGCAGGCTCCTGACACAATGCTGTCAGGAATCAATTGCGGTTCCGGCGACTGAGGGCAGTGGTCGATAGCATGACTGGCATGAGCATGAGGCGTAGCGGCAAACCGGCCATCGAATGGCCGACAGTGGTTCTCGCCATTTTCTGTTACGCAACTTGGTTCGCCGTCGGCCTTTTCGTCTGGCCATCCTATCCAATCGTTGCGCTGATCGTTCTCGGTCTCGTCCTGGCGCTGCAATCCTCGCTCATCCATGAAGTGCTGCACGGCCACCCGACGCGCAACGCGCTCGTCAACGAGGCCTTCGTTTTCTTTCCGATCGGCCTGGTCTGGCCGTTCCGCCGCTTCAAGGCCATCCATCTGCGCCATCACGCCGACGAGCGGCTGACCGACCCGCTCGACGATCCGGAGAGCTATTACAAGGCGCTCTGGATGCACGACGAGATGCCGGGCGCGATGAAGTTCGTGCTGAAGCTCAACCATACGATGGTTGGCCGCTTCATCCTCGGCCCCTGGCTGTCGTCGATCGGCTTCTTCATCGACGACGCGCGGCAGGCGATTGCCGGCGACAAGGCCATCCGCAAGGCATGGCTGTTGCACGCCATCGGCGTCGCCGTGGTGGTGCCGATCGTGATCTTCGGCTTCGGCATGCCGCTGTGGCTTTATGTGTTGGGGCCGGTATGGCTCGGCCAGTCGCTGATCTCCATCCGCACCTACGCCGAGCATCAGTGGTCGGAACATCCGGAAGGCCGCACCATCATCGTCGAGCGTTCGCCGCTGTCCTTCCTGTTCCTCAACAACAACCTGCATTTCGTGCATCACAAGAGCCCGACGGTTGCCTGGTACAGGCTGCCGAAGATGTTCCGCGAACGCCGCGAGGAGTGGCTGCGCATGAACAACGGCTATGTCTATCCTAACTATCTGGCGCTGATCCGCTCCTATGCCTTCAAGGCCAAGGAGCCGATCGTTCACCCGGTACTCCGGCGCGCGCCGGAGCCGGGCAGGGCGTTCAAGCCCCGCGTGCGGGCGCGCAACGTCAATGGTCTGGGCACCGCCCCGGTTCCGGCCGAGCCGCCGAGGGAATGAGTAAGCGCTACCTCCGCGGCTTAGGTTGGCAACGGCTCAGCGTCCCACTCGCTTCTATCGTTGGCCGTCCGGAATAGAAACCATTCGGATATCAGCGCATCGGTGGCGTATTGGCGATGCGCGATGATCGATCGCCCTGACTTTCAGTCCTGCTCAGTCTCCATCCCTATTGCGAAGGCAGAGGCATCTCGTCAAAATGCCATCTAGTTAAAAAAGCTAAGCGGGGGGACTTATGACAGTTACCTTTCCTATTTTCTTGGATACGACCCCTCACTACGCGAGCTCCAGTAGATATTATAAAGAAATGCGGGCTCGCCTCGTTCTTGGTGTGATCTTTAACGACAATATGGTTCTGACCGATAGTAATGCAATAACATCGAGGAATATCCGTAGGCTTATATCGGAAGACGATCTTTTTCGAGAGCTTGCATTGTCTGGATACTTCAAGATTGCTGTGAGAGACTCCTTCTCAGGACGGTTCTCAAATGGAGAATTTCTTCAATCTGCTGAGCAGGAATTTCGGAGTCGGGGAAAAATAAAGTGGAAAGTAGGAGACTCTGATCGCCGCGCGCTGGAAATCCTCGATAAGAACTCCCCTCTCGTCCATTGGGATTATAGAAGTGTTTCTCAATTCTACACCGAGCGATGCGAGGCTCTTCTGGAAAGCTCTTCGAAAATACCGGAAGCAATCCTAAATCATATCAAGATGGCGGTTAGTGACTATAAATCAAAAAGAGATGGAATTCTAGAACGGAGAATGGTTTACTATGATATTTTGAATAAAAATGGCAAATACTACATAGAAATGAACGATTCGGAGTCAAAATCTGTTTTAGAGATATTTAATGGGCCCTATTTTTGTGCGATCCCGCATGCGCTGGGGCTTTCGCCAATTTACGCCAAACGCGACGCACCTGCGATACGTATGGTCAGGCACGAAAAAGGCTACAATTTTTCTCCGATCTCCGACCTGTACAGTTACAATACCTTTTTCGACGCAGAATTGATGTCTTCTGGTCTTAATCTTCTTGATATTGAAGATATCAAAAGGATTAACGGAAGCCTCAATATGAGGGAATTCAATTCCATCAGGCGGAATCCGTCTGGATCTGAATGGGTTAGAGGGTTTCGAGAGCTATTTCACGTTATAGTAGTTGATATTGAAAGTTGTATTATTAAAAAGATTCCTGCTATTAAGTCGTCTTCTCTAAAACAGAGGCGTATGAGTATACAAACTTCCATCGCAATGGAGGCCAATTCCAAAAAGAAATATCTAGATATTGTCAAAACGACGATAAGCTACGCGTCTGGCCCGCTAGCTCCTCTGGCTCAATTTGTTCTAGATATTGCGAGGCCAGCAATAAACAGAAAGATAGACAGGGGGTCTGAGCAAAAATTGGAAAGGTCTGGTGTTTCAAGAGCACACATGGATGCTGTTGCAGTATCGGATTTTCTTTTTAAGAAAGAAGAGATGAACCGCTATCTTCGAGGGATAGAGGGTAACGCCAATATCGATGCAATCGAGACGGTGGTGCCAACAGATCTATTCGATGGAGAGATTATAGCCTAATTTGAACATGCCTATCGCCGATATGCTCACCGGGTCGAATATGCCCTTCTCTTTGAGGGAATTGGTTGTTATTCGAGAAATTGCTAGTGGCACTATTTCTTCTATCTCTTCCTTGCCTTTTTCCAAAGAGAGGCTCTTCATCTGATCTTCGGAAACCTTTGCCGTAAATATATGGACAGGAAAAGCGTTGCCGATTACAAAAAGATGCTGCATTTTCGGCACAGATATGCCGCATTCTTCCTTGAGTTCCCTTCGGGCGCATTCATCAGGTGTTTCGCCTGATTCGCCGAAACCTTGGAAAATCTCGGTCGAAACCATGCGATCCGAATAGCGATATCTTCGGCCAAGATAGATAAATTTATCGCAATGCAAGAGCACGCCAGAGCCAAAGGGGCTTTTCCAGCAGAAGCGAATGTATTTGCCGCTTTCCCCGTTTGGGAAAAGTACGTCGTCGTCAAAGACGGTTGCGTATCGGTTCTGGTATACTATATTTTCTTTTTTTGTTATTATCATTCTGGAGGTCTTTTAGCGATTATGTTGATTGATTTTGAGGCGCGTACTATTCTATACGCTGCCTGATGCTGCCCTGATGTGTTGTACCGGCAATCAAAAAAACTTGCAATGTTGGGCGAATGGCGAATATGTTCTGTGCGATAAGGTGCTGAATTTAAAGAGAAATGCTGATGGTTTCGATTGCGGCCCTTCCGATGTACGATTGGCCGGAAGTTCATGGCGAGGTTGATGCGCTATGGGCGCGCTTGCGCGAGGCGTTCCGGGGGCGGGGGATAGATGCGCCGTCGTCTATCGTGCGCCGCAACAGCGAACTGGCCGCAGTGCCGGGCGGAATTCGCGACGAGGCCGGCGTGGTCATCGCGCCGGATCCGGCTACGCTGCCGCCAGACGAACTCGATTTTCACAGGCTTTGGTTGCACCCCTCGCTGCTCTTCGCGCAGACCTGTTGGGGGCCGATGGAACTCGGCCTGGCAAAACATGTACGCGTCGTGGCGCAGCCCAGCTATGATGCCTTCGAGGGCGGGCGGGGCGAGACCTACTCCAGCGCGCTGGTGATGCGAGCAGGCGAAGGCGCGCCGATTGCGGCTCCCGATGAAGGGTGTTCTCTCCTTCCGTTCGATCTGCTGCGCGGCAAGCGCCTCGCCTTCAACAGCCTCGATTCCATGTCGGGCATCATCGCGTTGACGCGCGACCTCGAAGCCTCGGGCGAGAGCACGGAACTGTTTTCCGATCGGATCCAGAGCGGCGGCCATCGCGCGTCGATCGTCGCGGTTGCCGAAGGTCGGGCCGACGTCGCCGCGATCGATTGCGAGAGTTGGGCGCTCGCCCGGCGTTTCGAGCCGGCGGCGTGCGAGGTCGTAGTGGTCGGTTGGACGGCGCGGCGCAAGGGCCTACCCTACATCACCGCGAGGACCACGCCCGACAGTATCGTCGCGGCCCTGAGCGAAGGGGTGGCGGCAGCCGGTTGAGAGGGCCCAGTCACTGAGGGCGAAGGGACAGTTTACTTTTTCTGTCAACCTTCGAAATCTCGCTCGCCGTCCGGAAAAAGTAAACTGTCCCCGGCGTCTAGCCGCCCAGCAACCGCTCGTCGAGCGGGTAGGTTGAGAGCTGCTCGTTGCCGCTCTCGGTGATGAGGATCTGCTCCTCGATCTTGACGCCTTCGCGGCCGCCCAGCCGGCCGATATAGCTTTCCACGCATAGCACCATGCCGGGCTCGAGCACGCCGTCGGGCGTGTCGGACGTCCAGTCGCTGGCGTGTGGCAGCGTCGGATATTCATCCGCGAGACCGACCCCGTGGTAGAGCACGCCATAGCGCGTCGGGAAGCAGTCTCCGGGCGGCGCCGCCGAACGCTCGACCAGATCGCGGAAGGAAATGCCTGGCCGCATCAGATCCGTGTTGTGAGAAATCTGGTCGGCAGCGACACGGAAGAGATCGCGCTGTTCGTTGGTCGGCTTTTTGTCGCCGCACAGCCAGGTGCGAGACAGGTCCGCGCAGAAACCATATGGGCCGATGAGGTCGGTATCGAACGCGACCAGGTCGCCGTTCTCGATGATGCGTGACGAGCATTCCTGGAACCAGGGATTGGTGCGCGGGCCCGACGACAGGAGCCGCGTTTCGATCCACTCGCCGCCGCGCGCGATGTTGCCACGGTGCAGTTCGGCCCACAGTTCGTTTTCGGAGACGCCGGGCTTCAGCGCCGCTTCCATCTCGCTCATGGCCGCCTCGCAGGCAACGATGGCGCGGCGCATGGCAAGGATCTCGTCCGGCGACTTGATGAGACGGGCGTTCTCCATCACGGCTTCGCCATTGCCGATGCCGATGCCGAGCCGCGCGAGTTCCTCGACGCCTTCCGGGTTGAGGTGGTCGACGGCGATCCGGCGGTTGCCGCCGCCGTGCTCGGCGACGAGGTCGGCGATGCCGGCGGCCCAGCGGCGCACCTTATGCTCGGTCAACTCGCCGCTGTAGAGATACATCCACGACACGGCCGGGCGCACCTCGTCGACGACGCCGGAATGATCGGACAGATGCTCGCAGGAGAAATAGTCGAACAGCACCACCGGCCCCTCGGTGGCGACGAAGCAATGCCGGGTCGGATTGTGCGCGACCCAGAGCTGCATGTTGGTCGAATCCGTCGCGTAGCGGATGTTGACGGGGTCGTAGAGCAGGGCGCCGGCATAGTCGCGCCGCCTCAGCTCGGCGCGGATGCGCTCGAGCCGGTATTCTCGCATCGCCGGCAGGTCGGGGGCGGCAATACCCGCCGCCGCCCACTCGCTTTCAGCCTGGGCGCCGTAGCCCAGCACATGTTGGTTGAGCGAAGCCGCCTTTTCGCGCGAAGCTTCGCGCAGCGCCTCGACCGAGCCGGGTTCGAACGGCAAGATCTTACGATGCCGGCCGAAGCTGCCCTTAGCCTGTTCTTGCTGCATTACAATTCAGCCCTGACTGGTTTGTACAGCTAGCGCACCAACACTTCTGAGTTGGAGCGCGGTCCCGTCGCTGCTTCGCAGAATGCCGCGATTGCGCGTGCAATCTTGCGGCCGCCCTGCACCGACGGTTCGATCGGATTGGCCAGGTCCTCGTCCTGATCGCATATCAACCGCAGGTCGATCAGCGTCAGGCCCCTGGAGAACGCCGCGCGCGTAATCGTATCGTTGAACAGGCTTAGGGCCGTATTCGCGATACGACGTTGCATCGGTTCCACGAACCGGCCGTCGTATATCGTGCAGACCGCGAGAGGACGGTTCGTCGCCGTCACAGTATCGAGCATCGCGTTGTAGTTGCGCGCGAAATTCTCTCGAATGGTTGCGAGGCGATCCAGAACTTCGGCGACCGACGACGAGGGTTCGCCGAGTATGCCGCCGTGGTCGAGCGCGTCGTTGCCGCCGATGCTGAGCACCAGATGCGTCACGTCGCTCCCCAGCCATCCCAATTGCCGCTTCACATCTCCGGTTACGCTTCCGTCGACTGCATGCAGGCTTACTCGCCATCCCGTCGGCAGGGTGCTTCGCAATTGGCTCGCTACGTCGGGTCCATCGCCGACGTAGCCGCCGTTGTCGAAAATCGAGTCACCAAGCAGGACGACATGCGGCATGATCAACCGCGCATTTTCTCGCCACTCGGGTCGAAGGGAGGCTCGACATTGATGCGGGCGGGGCGGCGCTGGCCGAGGATCTCGATCTCGAACAGGCCGGCGCTTTCGTCCTCGGCCAGGGCGGCAGGCACATAGCCCTGTGCCATCGACTTCTGGACGTAATGGGCATAGCCGCCCGACGTCACCCAGCCGACGACGCGCCAGTCGCCATCGACGATGCCGCGCACGGCGGAGGCGCCGGAGGCAGCCTTGGAGCCACGCACTTCCTTGCCGGTGTCATCGAAACGCGGCGCGCCATAGCCATGCGGCTTCTCCACGGTGCCGAAGTCCTTGCTGACCTTGGCCCAGATCGGCTCGTCGCCCATCACGTCGGCGTCGAGCGCGTCGACGATGAAGGAGACGCGGCGCAGCTTCGGTCCGTCGGCGTGCTCCTTGGCGGAGGCTTCGCGGCCGATGAAGTCGTTCTTCTCCAGCTTGATGAAGCGGTCCATCGAGCCTTCGAAGGGGCCGTAGATCGGACGCAGCTCGCGGAACCAGGTCGGGAAGTTCTTCTCCAGGCGCATCGACAGCAGCGCGCGCATGCCGAAATCGACAATGCCGAACTCCTCGCCAGCGTCCTTGATCGCCTTGTAGACGAGGCGCTGATAGGCAGGCGCCATCCAGATCTCATAACCGAGGTCGCCGGTGTAGGTGATGCGGTTGACCATGCAGGGCGCGCCGCCGACCGCCATCTCGCGGAAGTCCATAAAGCGGAAGGCCTTGGTCGAGACGTCCACGTCGACCAGTTTCTGCAACAGGTCGCGGGATTTCGGGCCGGCGATGGAAAGGCCGACGAGCGTCTGGTCGAAACGGTGGATGCGCACCGAGCCATCCTTCGGCAGATGCTTCTCGAACCAGCGCATGTGGTATTTCTGCGCGGCGGACGAGCCCCAGATCATGAAGCGGTCTTCGCCCGACTTGGCGATGGTGAAATCGCCGATCAGCTTGCCGAACTCGTTGACCATCGGGGTCAGCACGATGCGGCCCACCTTCGGCATGCGGTTGGTCATCAACCGGTTGAGGAAGTCCTCGGCGCCGGGGCCGGACACCTCGTACTTGGCGAAGTTGGCGATCTCGGTGACGCCGACCCGGTCACGCGTGGCACGCACTTCCTCGCCGATCGGGCCGAAATCGTTCGAGCGATGGAAGGAGACGATGTCCTTCGGCTCGCTGCCCTTCGGCGCGAACCACAGCGGCGTCTCCAGTCCCCAGCTGTCGCCCATGACGGCATTGTTGGCGAGCATGGTGTCGTAGAGCGGCGTCGTCTGCGCCGGGCGGGCCGCCGGCAGCTCTTCGTTCGGGAAACGGATCGAGAAGCGGCGCGAGTAGTTCTCGCGCACCTTGGCATTGGTGTAGCGCAGCGTCGCCCATTCGCCGAAGCGAGCGACATCCATGCCCCAGACGTCGAAGCCCGGATCGCCGTTGACCATCCAGTTGGAGAGCGCCAGGCCAACGCCACCGCCCTGGCTGAAGCCGGCCATGACGGCGCAGGCGCACCAGAAGTTGGTCAGGCCCTGCACCGGACCGACCAGCGGGTTGCCGTCGAGCGCGAAGGTGAAGGGGCCGTTGATGATCTGCTTGATGCCGGCCTTCTCGATGCCGGGGAAATGCTTGAAGCCGATTTCCAGCGACGGCGCGATGCGGTCGATATCGGGCTGGAGCAGCTCATGGCCGAAGTCCCAGGGCGTGTTGACCGGCGACCACGGCTTGCAGGCCTTTTCGTAGGTGCCGAGCAGGATGCCGTTGCGCTCCTGGCGGGTGTAGATCTCGCCCTTGAAATCGAGCACGCCGATCATCTCGCGGCCGGTCGACTTGTTGAATTCCTCGACCTCCGGCATCGGCTCGGTCAGCAGGTACATGTGCTCCATGGCGAGCACGGGCAGCTCGACGCCGACCATGCGGCCGATCTCGCGCGCCCACAGGCCGCCGCAGTTGACGACGTGCTCGGCCTTGACCGTGCCTTGCTCGGTGACGACGTTCCAGGTGCCGTCGGGCTCCTGGGTCAGTTCGACGACGCGATTGCGCAGCACGATCTCGGCGCCGAGCTTGCGCGCGGCCTTGGCGTAGGCGTGGGTGGTGCCGGAGGGGTCGAGATGGCCCTCGACAGGATCCCACATGGCGCCGACGAAGTTCTTCTCGTCCATCAGCGGGAACATCGCCTTCGCTTCCGAAGGCGTGATCAGCTCGGTGTCCATGCCGAGATAGCGCCCCTTGGCATGCGCCAGCCGCAGGAAGTCCATGCGCTCGGGCGTATCGGCCATCATCACGCCGCCGGTCAGGTGCAGCGAGCAGGACTGGCCGGAAAGCTCCTCGATCTCCTTGTAGAGCTGGACCGTGTAGGCCTGCAGCTTGGCGACGTTCGGGTCGCCGTTCAGCGTGTGGAAGCCGCCGGCAGCATGCCAGGACGAACCGGATGTCAGCTCCGAACGCTCGATCAGCATCACGTCGGTCCAGCCGGCCCGGGCAAGATGGTAGAGAACCGAGCAGCCGACGACGCCGCCGCCGATGACAACCGCTTTTGCGTGAGATTTCATAAAGTCAGATCCGTTTTTGAAGAGACTGAGTCAAGTTTGTGGGCGCCGTCAGAAATCGGTGGGGGCGCCGCCTTCGGCACGGCGCTTCTCGACGAAAGCGTTGAGCTCCTCGCGGATCGCCGGATCCATGTAGGGCTCCTCATAGGCGGCGAGCCGCTCCTTCCACACCCTGTTGGCCTTCTCCATCGCCGTGGGCGAGCCGGCTTCGACCCAGGTCTCGAAGTTGCGCCAGTCCGAAAGGATGGGCGAATAGAATGCCGTCTTGTAGCGGGCCTGGGTGTGCGGCGTGCCGAAGAAGTGGCCGCCGGGGCCGACGTCGCGGATGGCGTCGATCGCCAGCGCGTCCTCCGAAAGGTCCAGCGGGGTCAGGAACTCCGCCACCATCTGCAGAAGATCGATGTCGAGAATGGTCTTCTCGTAGGAGCAGCGCAGGCCGCCTTCCAGCCAGCCGGCACCATGCATCATCATGTTGCCGCCGCCCTGCACGGCGCCCCACAGCGAAAAGACGCTTTCGTAGGCTGCCTGCGCGTCGACCGTGTTGGCGGCGCAGGTGTTGGAGGTGCGGTAAGGGATCTTGTAGCGGCGGGCGAGCTGGCCGCCGACGAGCTGCGCCTTCATGTATTCCGGCGTGCCGAAGGCCGGCGCGCCGGATTTCATGTCGACGTTCGAGGTGAAGCCGCCATAGCCGACGGGCGCGCCCTTCCTGACCATCTGCGCGAAGGCGATGCCCGAGAGCGCCTCGGCGTTCTGCTGCACCAGCGCGCCGGCGATGGTGACGGGCGCCATGGCGCCCGACAGGGTGAAGGGCGTGACAACGACCACCTGTCCCATGCTGGCCATCTGGATGATGCCTTCCATCATCGGGATGTCGAGCTTGAGCGGTGAGTTGGTGTTGATGATGGTGAAGACCGACGGCTCCTGCATGAGCTGCTCTCGGCTGATGCCGCGCGCGATGCGGGTGATCTCGATGCCGTCGACGTTGCGCTCCTTGCCGAGCGAATAGATGTGAAAGACCTTGTCGGTCAGCGTCGCGAGGTCCCGGATGCATTCGAGATGCCGGACCGACGGATGGATGTCGATCGGCTCCACCGGATAGCCGCCGGTGCAGTTGAGGATATTGTGCATCTGCGCGAGCCGCAGGAAGTTGCGGTAGTCGGCCTGGTTGCCCGGCCGGCGGCCGCGGTCGAGGTCGGAGCAATTGGGCGCCGACGCCATCATCGAAAGGATCAGATTGTCGCCGCCGAAGCGCAGATTGTGCGCCGGATTGCGGGCGTGCAGGGTGAATTCCGACGGGCAGTGCGAAATCAGCTCCAGGATCATGTCGCTGTCGAAGCGGACGCGCTCGCTGCCCTCGCGCACGTCGGCGCCATGTTCCTTCATGATCCGGCGGGCCTCGTCATGCAGGACGTCGACACCGATCTCCTTCAGCACGCGCAGCGACGCGAGGTGAATTGATTCCAGCTCGTCCTCGGAAACCAGCTTCGTCGGCGCCAGCGGATTCCTCAACTGGCGGAATGCCGGCTGGTCGAAGCTGGCCGCGCCACTGCTGCGCTTGCCGGCGCGGCCACCACGGCGGGATCGATCGGTTGCCGGTGCCGTTTCGGCGGGGTTGAGGGCAGCGGTCATGGTGGTCCTCTTGGGATGCAATAGCGGGCGGCATAATGGACCGGCGGCCGGCTGGCCATTGCGGTGGCGGCGACCAGTAGGGCGAGGGAAGCGACATGCCTGTGGGGCAGCCAGGAATGCGGCGATCGCCTCGCCGCCCATCGTCGGACGCGAATGTTCCACCGGCTGGCCGGTGCCATGATTGACAGTTGCTCCATATTGTATTTGAACATCATTTATCAAATAAGAAAAAAGTGGCTGCCTCCGAATTGGAGCGAAGCCGGCACACGTCATTCTTCAATCTTCAATGGGAGGAGTTGAAATGGCATACGGAAGGATCAGGCCGACCCTGTTGCGCGGCGCGGCGCTATCGGTCTTGCTGGCGGGGATGGTCGCCGCCGCGCACGCTGAGGAACCGAAGAGCTTTTCCTCGCTGCCGCCGGAGCTGAAGGCGCTCTATGTCGGCGTCGAGGATACGTTGCAGCCTTCGGCCTATGACGGCTTCAAGATGCCGCCCAAGCCGTGGAAGTGGTGCCATTCGGAATCCTATCAGGGCAATCCGTGGCGCGTGTCGGTGACGCACGAGCTGGAGCGGCTGGTCGGCGAGTACAAGGACAAGGGCTGGGTCTCCAGCTTCGAAATGTCGGACTCGAATGGCGACACCAGCCAGCAGATCGCGCAGATTCGCGCCTTCATCGACAAGAAATGCTCGATCATCACGTCTTTCGCGGGCTCTTCCACGGCGCTCAACGAGGCGATCGAAGCCGCTTACAAGGCCGGCATTCCCTTCGTGACCGGCGCCGGCGCCGTCACCAGCCCGTATGCGGTCAATGTCGATTCCAACTACGTGAAGTTCGGATACGACCTCGCCAAGGGCATCGTCGACTCGCTCGGCGGTAAGGGCAATGTGCTGCGCGTCGAAGGCATCGCCGGCAGCCCGCTGGTGGCGCAGCAGCGCGCAGGCGCCGACAAGGCCTTCGCCGAGGCGCCCGGCATCACCGTGCTGCGCGATGTCAATGGCAACTGGTCCGCCAACGTCACCAAGACGGTCGTGCTGCAGGTGCTGGCCACCGCTCCGCAGCAGATCGACGCCGTCTGGACTTCGGGCAGCGAGGCGCGGGTGGTGGACGATGCCTTCGCGCAGGCCGGCCGTCCGATCCCGCTGGTCACCGGTTCGATATCGGGCGACGCGCTCGGCTACTGGAAGGCGCATCCCGACCAGTTCAAGTTCTTCGGCGGCGCCTTGATGCCAAGCTGGACAGCGCAGACGCTGTTCCGCGTGGGCGTCCGCGTGCTGGAAGGGCAGGAGCCGAAGCTGGGCACGCTGATGATCCCGGTGCCGCCGGTGCGTCAGGCCGAGCTCGACAAATGGTATCAGTCCTGCATGACACCGGACGCCGTTTCGGTCTTCCCGGTCGCGCCGCAGGATCCGATGCCGGAAGCGCTGCTCGACGGCTATTTCAACAAGCCGGCTGCGACGCCGCTGTTCGACTACGCCAAGACGCCTGATCCCTGCGCAAAATAACGCAAGTGCAAAGGGGCGGCCGGCCGCTGACGCCACCGCCCTGTTGCCGCTGTCCTCAGGGCAGCGGGACGCGATAGACGTCGCGGGCGCAACCGAAATAGAGAGCGCGCTTCTCGTCGTCCGAGAATTGGGCGACGATCGCGCCGAATTCGGCCAGCCATTCGCCAACGCCGATGTGAAGTCCGCTGACGGGATGGTCGGTGGCGAACATCGAACGGGCCGGGCCGAAGCAGTCGATGCAGCAAAGCAGGACCTCGGCCAGGCTTTCGCGCGTCCAGCGCGGATCGTAGGCGACCGGATCGGACAGCTTCACGAAGGCATTGTCCATCCGGCCGAGCGCTTTCATTCCCTGTCGCCACCGCGCCATGCCCTCGGCGTCGCGATCCATGGGGCTTCCGCAGTGGTTGAGAATGAAACGGATGCCCGGAAAGGCCTGGGCGAGTTCGAGGGCGAGGTCGAGCTGCCAGGGCGAGATCAGGAGATCGAAGCTGAAATGGTGACGCTCGAGGAGAGCAAGACGGCCGCGCCACACTGTATCGCGCATGATGTCGCGCCGCGCGGCGCGTGCCTTGGCGGGGTCGGGGTGCCAGGACAGGATCTCACGGATGCCGACGACGCGGCTGTTTGCGGCAAGCCGCTCCAGCGTCTCCGCGGCGTCAGGCGCGCCGAGCGCGGCGTAGGCCACATAGCGCGAAGCGATGCCGGCCGGACGGTCGAGCCGGTCGAGCCATTCAGTTTCGCCCAGCGGGTCGGCGGGGTCCCAGTTCGCCTCGGCGTGGACTGTCGCGACGATGCCGGTGCCGGCGGCGAGTTTCAGATAGTCCGCGACCAGATGATCGCGCCGCAGGAAGGCATGCTCGGCTGGATTGGCCAGCCATGGATGCCTGTTCAGTCCAAGGTCCCAGAAGTGGTGATGGGCATCGATGATAGGTCCGTTATATGCAGCATTCGCCATTCGCCCGCGCCCCTTGCCGATTTGAGGGTTCCGCAGATCGCCGCCCATCCCGGTCGATGCGCGCTAGGCGATCTATCCCTTTGTTCGAGCATCGGATTTTCGCAAAGACCCGATTCCCCTTTTGGGTTCGATGGTCTATGTGAAAGGGCCGAATTTCCAGTGATATCTGCGCTTGTCAACGATTGAATAGGCGTAAGGCCAGGTGACGGTCGGGGTGGATGATGGCGACGAGAATGCGGCCGGGCAGCGACGGGGAAGGGCAGGTCAGCTATCGGGCGCCGGCGCTCGAAAAGGGGCTCGACGTGCTGGAACTGCTGGCGCTGCAGTCCGAAGGGCTGACGCTCAGCCAGATCGCGCAGAAACTCGGCCGCTCGGTGCAGGAAGTCTATCGGGTCGTGGTTTCGCTGGAGCGCCGCGGCTACGCCACGCGCGGCGCCAATGGCGATACGCTGCAGCTTTCCATGAAGCTGTTCGACCTTGCCAGCAACCATCCGCCGCTGCGGCGCCTGACCCAGGCCGCGCAAGCGGAAATGCCGAGGCTCGCCGAAGCCGCGAACCAGGCGATCATCCTTTCGGTGCTGAGCGGTGATGTGGTGCGTGTCATCCATGTCGCCGAGAACCCGGCGCCGATCGGGTTTCGCGTGCGTCTTGGAACGCAGAACCCGGCCTTGAAGACGGCATCCGGCCGAACGCTGCTGGCATTCCAGCCGGAAGCTGGTCGTGAAGCGCTGCTGGAGCGAATCTGCCGGGAGATGCGTGCACGCGGCGAGGAGCCCTCGAGGCTGGTCGGTCGCGTTAATGCCGTTGTCGGTCGGGGCTACGAGCTCGTCTCGGACGAGACGCTGCGCGGCATCACGGATGTGAGCTTCCCGATCCTCGATGCCGACCGCACCGCCATTGCGGCGCTGACCATGCCCTTCCTGCTCTGGGTGGCGAACAAGGTCCATCTGGACGAGGCCGAGCGGCTTCTGTTTGCTGCCGCGAGGGCGCTGTCGCGGGAGATCGGCGGCGATCTGGCCGAACCGCGCTTTCCCTTGGGCGAAAGGGACGAGGAGACTACCGCTTCCAGATAGCGGAGGCCGCGCTGGCATCCTACTTTGCACTCGCCCGTGCAAGGAATTTGGCCGTGTGGCTCTTTCCCCGGCGATGTCCGCCAGCTATGGCAGGCGAAAACGCGGTGATCTTCCATTCAGGATTGCGAGCAGGCAGCGTCGCCGAAACGGCTTCGCCGGTTCGCGAAGATCGCGCCGGACGGCCGACCGGATGTCGGCAACTTCACACGGACAACGGCATGGCGGCAGTCGAGACAGGCGAGGGCGAGGCGAGGACGCAATGGGCGGCGCTTGCGGGCGTCACCGCGGCGCTCGCCATGTTCGGCGCCGCGCAGGGGCTGAGCTCGCCGTTGTTCACCCTGCTCATGCAGAAGCAAGGCATGTCGGCCGGCGCCATCGGCCTGTCGGCGGCGATGATGCCGCTCGGCCTTATCCTGTCGGCTTCGTTCGTGCCCACGGCGGTGAAGCTCGTCGGCGCCCGCACGCTTGCCGTCAGCTGTTCCCTGATCGGCGCCGTCTGCTTCCTGGCGATCGGCTACCTCCAGGACTGGATAGCCTGGTACGTCATCCGCTTCATCATCGGTGTCGTCATCAACCCGCTCTACATACTGGGCGAGGTGTGGGCGCTGTCGCTGGCGCCGCCATCACGCAGGGGCAGGGTGATGGGGGTGTTCAACGCGCTGATGGGCGCGGGCTATGCCGCCGGTCCGCTGGCGCTCACTTTCCTCGGGTCTTCCGGCTGGGGGCCGTTTCTCGTCGGCATCGTTGGTTTCATCCTGTGCGCGGTCATCCTGCGTGCCGTGTCGTCGAAACTCACCGGCTTCGAGGATGACGGCCAGCCTTCCGGCGGACTGATCGGCTTTGCCAGGGTGGCGCCGGCCCTGCTGCTGGCGGTGCTGGTGTCGGCGGCGGTGCAGCAGAGCACATACGCGCTGATCCCGGTGTTCGGATCCGGCTATGGGCTGGCCGAAGCGGTGCTGGCGGCGCTTGTCATGGCGCTGTCGCTGGGCAACATCGTGCTGCAGATTCCGCTCGGCCTGCTTGCCGAGCGGTTCGGCGGACGCTCGATGATCATCGCCTGCGCGCTGGCGACGGCCGCCTGCGCGCTGGCTCTGCCGTTGGTCATCACGACGCCGTTGGTCTGGGTCGTGCTGCTGGTCATGGGCGCGGTCGGCTACGGCGTCTACACGATGGCGCTGGTGGAGCTCGGCAGCCGTTTCAAGGGATCGACACTGGTGGCGGGCAATGCCGCCTTTGCCTTGATGTGGGGCGCCGGCGGCATCGTCGGACCGCCCAGCGCGGGGCTGCTCATGCAGGCCATGGGCCCGATCGGGCTGCCCGTCATCATTGCCGGCCTCGACGCCGTGCTGATCGCCTTCGCGCTCTACCGCTCGGTGAGCCGCCGGCGCTCCTGACAGCTTCTGGCTGGAGCAAGCGGTTCTCTCGCACCGGCCCCTTCGCCGCCTCGCCCGAGCGGCTAGCCGAAGCCTGTCGCCGGTGGGGGAGCAGGGCCGACAGCATGATCGCGACCGATTCAAGCACTGAAGGGACGAGGTTCGACGCGGCCGCGATCACGGGGGTGATCGCGACGGTGTCGGTGTTCGCCATCGCGCAGGGGCTTTCCTATCCGTTGCTCAGCTTCATCCTGCAGCGCCAGGGCGTGTCGCCGGCGATGATCGGACTTTCGGCGGCGATGACGCCGATCGGCTTCATCGTGTCGTCGCCGCCCATTCCATGGCTGGCGAACCGTTTCGGGGCAGGGCGCGTCGCGCTGACGTGCTCCGTGCTCTCGGCGATCGTGCTGGCGCTGATCGGCTGGACACAGGATGTCTATCTCTGGTTTCCGCTCCGCTTCCTGGTCGGCGTGGTGACGAACCCGCTCTACGTGCTGAGCGAGATCTGGGTGATCGCGCTGGCCCCGCCGGCAAGGCGCGGCCGCGTGATGGGCATCTATTCCACGATCATCTCCGCCGGCTTCGCGGCGGGGCCGCTCTGCCTGCTGGCGGTTGGCACCGAGGGATGGCCGCCCTTCCTCGTCGGCATCGGCGCCTTCCTTTTCTGCGGCGCCTTGCTCGCCGTCGTTGTCCGACGCCTGCCCAGGATCAACGAGGCAGGCGACAACGTCTCGGTGCTGGGCTTCATGCCCCTCGCCTGGCTGCTTCTGTCGGCGGTGGTGGTCGCGGCCGGGTTCGAACAGGCGGTGCTGGCGCTGCTTCCGGTCTACGGCATCCATCACGGCATACCGGAGGCCGGCATGTCGGCGCTGTTGTCGGTGATGATCGCCGGCAACATCGCCATGCAGGTGCCGCTCGGCCTGCTTGCCGAGAAGCTGACCGCGCGGCTTGTGCGTTTCGTCTGCCTGTTGATGACGATCCTCGGCTGCCTGCTTCTGCCGATCCTCATCGAAACGCCGCTGATCTACCCCTGCCTGTTCGTCTGGGGTGCCGTTTCCTACGGCATCTACACCATGTCGATCATCGAGCTCGGCGAGCGCTTCAGCGGCTCCGCGCTGGTGGCCGGAAACGCGGCCTTCTCGCTGATGTGGGGCGTTGGCGGCATCGTCGTGCCGCCGCTGACGGGGTCGGTCATGGATGTGATCGGCGCGCCAGGGTTGCCAGTCGCGCTCGGCGGTATTTGCGCGCTGCTGGCCGTGGCCACGGTTTTTCGTCGCCGTGTAACGTAGATGGTTGCCGGATGGACGGCAGCAGCATCTTGAATATCGGCGCGCCGGACGCGATGTAGGCGGGGCCGCCTGGAGTCGGATGATGTCAGGTCCGTTCGACCTGAAATCTGAATCCGCCTCCAAATCACCGAGATAGAGCACTTTCGGCATCATGCTCTAGCGACACTTCCGGAGAACCGCATGACCATGTCGAAGACGCAGGCCCAAGCCGCGGCCGATCCTTTCCTCTGGCTGGAGGAGCGGACGAGCAAGGAGGCGCTCGACTGGGTGCACGGCCAGAACAAGGTCACGGTCGCGGAATTGCAGGGCGATCCTTCCTATCCGGCCGCGTTCGAGACCGCGCTCGACCTGATGACGGCTGAGGACAACATCGCCGTCGGTTCGGCGATCGGCGACCATGTCTACAATTTCTGGCAGGACAAGACCAACGTGCTCGGCCTGTGGCGCCGCACGACCGTCGCCTCCTACAAGACCGACAAGCCGGACTGGGAGACGATCCTCGATTTCGACGCGTTGGCGGAGCGGGAAGGGATCAAATGGGTGTTTGGCGGCGCGAGCCGGCTCTATCCCGATTTTCGACGCTGCCTGCTGTCGATGTCACCCGACGGCGGTGATGCCAGCGCCATGCGCGAGTTCGACATCGAGACGAAATCCTTCATCGTCGATGGCTTCAGCGCGCCGGCGTCGAAGTCCGGTTTCGGCTGGCTCGACTCCGATACCGTGATCGTCTCGGCAGCCTTCGAGGAGGCCGACAAGACGCAGTCCGGCTATCCGCGCGTGGTCAAGCTGTGGAAGCGGGGCACCAAGCTCGAAGACGCCACGCCGATCTTCGAGGCAGAGAAGGAGGATCTGGCGGCCGGCGCGGGCGTCGAGTTCGACGGCGACAAGCCGTACCTCATCCTCGGCCGCACCGTGGATTTCTTTACCGCGCATATGTTCCTGCGGCTGCCCTCCGGTGAAGCCCGGCGCGTGCCCCTGCCTGACGACGCGACCGACACGACGATCTTCAAGGACCAGCTCATCTTCGGCGTGCGCAGCCAATGGACCGCGCCCGACGGAACGGTCTGCAAGCCGGACGGCCTCTACTCCATGGATTTCGCGCACTGGGCGCGGACCGGCGAGACCGGGCCGGTCGTTACGGTGCTCGAGCCCGCGCACCGGGTCTCGATCGCGGGGTCCGCGCGCACACGCGAGCGCCTGTTCATCAACCTGATGGATAATGTGCGCGGCAAGGTCGTGGCGTTGACGCGCAATGACGGAAAGTGGTCGTTGGCACCGGTGGCGCTGCCCGAAAACGGCAATGTCGGCATCAGCCATGCCGATCATTTCGGAGCCAGCGTCTCCTTCGCCTTCACCGATTTCCTGACGCCGAGCTCGATCATCTGGTCGGACGAGGACGGCATAACGCTGGCCACGGTGAAATCACAGCCGGCCCGCTTCGATGCGTCGCCGCTGGTCAGCGAGCAGTTCGAGGCGCGCTCGAAGGACGGCACCATGATCCCGTATTTCGTCGTGCGCCACCGCGACCAGGAAGGTCCCGTGCCTACGCTGCTCTACGGCTATGGTGGCTTCGAAGTGCCGTTGCTGCCCGGCTATGCCGGCGTGCGCGGCCGGCTGTGGCTGGAGAAGGGCAATGCCTATGTCCAGGCCAACATACGCGGTGGCGGCGAGTTCGGCCCGGCCTGGCACCAGGCGGCGCTCAAGGGCAATCGTCAGAACGGCTATGACGATTTCGCCGCCGTGGCGGGCGATCTGGTGCGGCGCGGCATCACCACGGCTGGCCAGCTCGGGATCCAGGGCGGCTCGAATGGCGGCCTGCTGACTGGCGTGTCACTCACCCAGCATCCCGAACTGTTCGGCGCCGTCATCATCGAGGTGCCGCTGCTCGACATGCTGCGTTACACCGAACTGCCGCCGGGAGCATCCTGGATCGCCGAATATGGCGATCCCTCGAAGCCGGAGGAGGCCGCCTGGCTCGCAGCCTATTCTCCCTACCAGCACGTAGCGGAGGGTGGCGCTTACCCACCGGTTCTGCTGACGACATCGACCGCCGACGATCGGGTCCACCCTGGCCATGCACGCAAGATGGCGGCGCGGCTGCAGGCGCTCGGCCATGAGAACACGCTGTTCTTCGAGGAGACGGAAGGCGGTCATGGCGGACGGGGCGACCGCCGTCCGCAGGCGGCGCAGACGGCGATGAAATACACCTTCCTGCAAAGGTCGCTCGGCGGCGCGGCTTGAATTCGGGGCGTGAGGCAGCATAAGCTGCCGCAATGGCTCGCACGAGGACATCAAGTGCCTTCAGGGGCGCGATGACACCGTCATCGCGTACCCTTCGTGCAGAGCTGCTCAGGCTTTGCGCCCGCATCGGCTATTCGCCGCCTCTCTTGCTCTCGGCCTGACGGCATTTCGCGCGACCAGGGCTGTTTCCGCTCGTGCGCGAAATGCTCCGACGCCCCGGCCTTATCGATCTGTTTCGAGCGGCCGGATTGGTTCAAGAGGAAAGAGCAAATCCATGACCTATCAAAACTATTCGCTGAAGCAGCTTCAGCAGATCGACGCCGCGCATCATCTGCATCCCTTCACCGATCATAAGGAACTGCGCGAGGTTGGGTCGCGCATCATCTCGCGCGCCGACGGCCCGTTCATCTACGATTCCGAGGGGACGGAAATCCTCGACGGCATGGCCGGCCTGTGGTGCGTCAATGTCGGCTACGGCCGAGACGAACTGGCCGAAGCGGCTTCCGCCCAGATGAAGGAGCTGCCCTACTACAACTCCTTCTTCAAATGCTCGACGCCGACGCCGGTGCTGCTGTCGAAGAAGCTGGCTGAGATCGCTCCCAACCATGTCAGCCAGGTTTTCTACGGCTCGTCGGGCTCCGAGGCCAACGACACGGCGCTTCGCCTCGTGCGCCACTACTGGGCGCTGGAAGGCAAGCCGGAGAAGAACCGCATCATCTCGCGCAAGATGGCCTATCACGGGTCGACCGTCGCCGGTACGTCGCTTGGCGGCATGGAGCCGATGCACAAGCAGCTCGGCGGCGCTGTTCCGAACATCGTCCATGTGATGATGCCCTACGCCTATGAACTGGCGCTGCCCGGCGAAAGCGACCATGATTTCGGCCTGCGCGCGGCAAAGGCGGTCGAGGACGCCATCCTCGAAGCCGGCCCGGAGAAGGTCGCGGCCTTCATCGGCGAGCCTGTCATGGGCGCCGGTGGCGTCAAGATTCCGCCGGTGAGCTACTGGCCGGAAGTTCAGCGCATCTGCCGCAAGTACGACGTGCTGCTGATGCTGGACGAGGTGATCACGGGCTATGGCCGCACCGGCGAGTGGTTCGCCGCGCAGACCTATGGCGTCGAGCCGGACACAATCACCACCGCAAAGGCGCTGACATCGGGTTACCAGCCGCTTTCAGCGCTGCTGGTCGGCGACCGTATCAGCGCGACGCTGGTCGAGAAGGGCGGCGAGTTCTACCACGGCTACACCTATTCGGGTCATCCCGTGGCCTGCGCGGTGGCACTCAAGAATCTCGAGATCATCGAGCGCGAAGGCCTGGTCGACCGGGTCCGCAACGACACCGGACCGTATTTCGCCAAGGCATTGCAGGAGCGCATCGCCAGCCATGATCTCGTCGGCGAGGTGCGTTCCATCGGGCTCATGGGGGCTATCGAGATCGTCAAGGACAAGGCGACCAAGGAGCGTTTCCTGCCCTCCGGCAGCGCCGCCGTCGTGGTCCGCGACCACGCGATCGCGCAGGGCATGATGATGCGCGCAACCGGCGACACGATGATCCTGTCGCCGCCGCTGATCTGGACGCGCGACACCATCGACATGGCCTGCGACCGCATCGCCAAGGCGCTTGATCTCGCGCAGGCGGATCTGCGCAAGCACTGAGGAAACCGGCCGGGTGTGGTCGCTGGACGCACCCGGCTGTCGGATTGTTCGTCATTCAGATTCGGTTGGTGCGAAAAGCAAAAACCGCGCCCCAGCGGGAACGCGGCTTTGCCAGATACGCATGGCGTTTCGCGACTGAAGAACCTGCGAAACTTACGGGCTCCGGTACGCGAGACCTGATCCGGAGCGCCGGGCGGGCTGCGATGTCCGCCTCGCATTCCGTTTTATAGGGACAACGTTACCGCGGAGTTATCGAGAGCTTAAGCAAATCTAAATTTCGCCTTTTTTGTAGGAAGCCGGAAACCATCCGAGCCCGAAACCTATGCTTGCGATCCGCGCAGGAAATTGATGATGCCGGAGAAATCCGCGCCCGCGTGCCCCTGCGCGTTGAACAGCGCGTAGAGCTGCGTTGCCTCGGCGCCAAGCGGCGTGACGGCGCCGGCGCCCTGCGCGGCCTCCTGCGCCAGCTTGAGGTCCTTGAGCATCAGGGCGGCGGCGAAGCCGGGCTTGTACTCCTTGTTGGCGGGCGAGGTCGGCACCGGCCCGGGCACCGGGCAGTAGGTGGTGAGCGACCAGCACTGGCCGGACGAGGTCGAGGCGACATCGAACAGTGCCTGGTGCGAAAGGCCGAGCTTCTCGGCCAGCACGAAAGCCTCGGACACTCCGATCATCGAGATGCCGAGGATCATGTTGTTGCAGATCTTGGCCGCCTGGCCGGCGCCGTCGCCGCCGCAATGCACGATACGGCCGGCCATGGGCTTCAGGATCGGCTCGGCGGCGGCAAAGGCCTCTTCCGAACCGCCGGCCATGAAGGTCAGCGTGCCGGCGGTCGCGCCGCCCGTGCCGCCGGAAACCGGGGCGTCGACCGACAGCAGGCCATGCCTGGCGGCGATGGCATGCGCCTTGCGGGCCGACTCGACGTCGATCGTCGAGGAATCGATGAACAGCGCGCCTTTCCTGGCCTTCGGCGCGATGTCCTCGTAGACCGAGAGCACATGCCTGCCGGCCGGCAACATGGTGATCACCACGTCGGCGCCCTCAACGGCCGCGCCGGCGCTGGCCGCCACGGCCACGCCATGCTCCCTGGCCACGGTGAGGTTCTCCGGGACTAGGTCGAAGCCGAGCACCGCATGGCCCGCCTTGACCAGGTTGGCTGCCATCGGGTTGCCCATGTTGCCGAGGCCGATAAAGGCGATCGAGGTCATAGTGATGCTCCGTGTGACTTGGGTAGGGCAGTAGGGACTAGGCAGTAGGGATCAGGTGGTCATCCCGCACCGCCTAACGGCCTATCAACGTGCGCGCGATGATGACGCGCATGATCTCGTTGGTGCCTTCCAGTATCTGGTGCACCCTGAGATCGCGCACCAGCTTCTCGATGCCGTAGTCGTGCAGATAGCCATAGCCGCCGAGCAGTTGCAGCGCGTCATTGGCGACCGTGAAGCCCGTATCGGTGACGAAGCGCTTGGCCATGGCGGACCATTTCGACGCATCGGGCGCCTTGCGGTCGAGCTTGGCCGCGGCCGCGTAGAGGAAGATGCGGGCCGCCTGCAGCTCCGTCTCCATGTCGGCCAGCCTGAATTGCAGGGCCTGGAACTGGTTGATCTTCGAACCGAAGGCCTTGCGCTCTCCTGTATAGGCAAGCGCCTTGTCGAGCGCCGACTGCGCGCCGCCGAGAGAGCAGGCGGCGATGTTCAGCCGGCCTCCGTCCAGCCCCGCCATGGCGATGCCGAAACCGGCGCCTTCCTCGGCCAGCAGGTTCTGCGCCGGCACCTTGCAGTCTTCGAAAATGACCTGGCGGGTCGGCTGCATGTGCCAGCCCATCTTGCGCTCGTTGGCGCCGAAGGAGAGGCCGGGCGCGTCCTTCGGCACGATGATGGTGGAGATGCCTTTCGGCCCCTCGGCGCCGGTGCGTACCATCACCGCATAGATGTCGCTGTCGCCGGCCCCGGAGATGAACTGCTTGGCGCCGTTGAGCACATAGTCGCCACCCTGCAGGACGGCGCGCGTCTTGAGCGCCGCCGCGTCCGAGCCCGAACCCGGCTCCGTCAGGCAGTAGCTGGCCAGCCATTCCATCGAGGTCAGCCCGGGCAGGAAGCGCTGGCGCTGCTCCTCGCTGCCGAAGCGATCGATCATCGACGCCACCATGTTGTGGATCGAGATGTAGGAAGAGAAGGCGGGGTCGGCGCGCGAAAGCGCCTCGAAGATCAGTACGGCATCAAGGCGGCCGAGCGCCGAGCCACCGACATCGTCACGCACATAGATGCCGCCCAGGCCAAGCGCGCCCGTTTCGCGGATCACATCGGCGGGGAAATGCTTGTCCCGGTCCCACTCCAGAGCGTGTGGGGCGACGCGGTCGGCGGCAAAGGCCCCCGCCATCTCCTGGATGGCGCGCTGTTCCTCGGTGAGTTCGAATTGGCTGGTGCTCGCATCGACCGCGGCGTCCATGGCGTGCTCTCCCTGGTTTGCGGCCTGCCGGCTACCTTAACCCGAAATCCGCAAGGCCGCGACATTGCGGCCGAAGCAAACGCCAGAATCAAGGGACACCAGCAACCTCCCGTTTCCAATGCCGTTTTCGATCCCGAGGTCCGCTCTTCACCGCGATTTGCGGTTCGGGCCACTGCGAAGATCACGACACCAGAGCATCGGACCGAAAAGTGTACCCGGTTTCGGTTTATTCCGATGCTCAATCAAAATGTTAGAGCGTCCTTTGTGCGTCCAATTGGACGCACGGCGCTCTAATGTGTTGTCCTTGGCTTTGCGCGCACACCAATCTAGACCAATGGAACCGACGCGCAACCCGACTGGTCGCGCGCAGCGGCTGTGCGCAAATGAATGTGCGGATGGGGTGCATGACGACAATTTTCGCGGAACTGCTCGCGCGTTTCAGGACCTGCCTGGAAACGGTCGATGATGCGCTGGTGCGTGATGCGGTGGCTCGCATCGACTGGAGCATGCCGGGCCGTTCCCTCGAACCGCGCCCGCTCGCCTGCCTGCGCCACCTCGATCGCGCCGCCGAACTCGCGCCCGGCTTCGCCGCGCCGCTCGTCAATCTGCTCGCAGGGCACGGCGCCGGCCTGCATTGGGGCCAGACATACACCGCCGCCGATTTCGGCCCGGATTTCATCGACAATTACGGCTGGCTGGAGGTTTTCGGCACGCGCGGCCATTTCGCCAACGACACGGTGGCGGCCGGCCTGCTGCTGCTCGGCCCCGGCATTGTGTATCCCGATCATCATCACGTGGCCGAGGAGATCTATATTCCGCTGACCGGCGGCGCCGAATGGCGCATGGGCGACGGCGGATTTCAAACGCGCGCGGCCGGCGAGGTCGTGCACCACGCGTCCAACGTCAACCACGCCATGCGCACCGGCGCCGCGCCGCTCCTGGCCCTCTACCTGTGGCGGGGAGGGCCGCTGGCCGCGAAGTCGACCATCACCGGAACGATCGCGCAGGGCAGGGGCTGAGCATGGCGAAGGCGATCATGCTGCAAGGCACCGGCTCCGACGTCGGCAAGACCGTGCTGGTCGCCGGCCTCTGCCGGGCGGCCGTCAGGCGGGGGCTCAAGGTACGGCCATTCAAGCCGCAGAACATGTCCAACAATGCCGCGGTAGCCGACCTGCCGGGCAGCAACGGCGGCGGCGGCGAGATCGGTCGCGCGCAATGGCTCCAGGCGATTGCCTGCGGGGTGGCGCCGAGCGTCCACATGAACCCGGTCCTGCTCAAGCCGCAGAGCGACATCGGCTCGCAGGTCGTGGTGCAGGGCAAGGTGTTCGGCGAGGCGCGGGCGCGCGACTACCAGGCGATGAAAGCGCGGCTGATGGATGCTGTCCTTGATTCCTGGGCGAAGGTCGGGGAGGGCGCGGACCTGGTGATCGTCGAGGGTGCCGGCTCTCCGGCGGAGATCAACCTCAGGAGCCGCGACATCGCCAATATGGGCTTTGCCACACGCGCCGATGTACCGGTGGTGCTGGTCGGCGACATCGATCGCGGCGGGGTAATCGCCTCGGTCGCCGGCACCCATCTCGTGCTGTCGGAAGAGGACCGGCGCATGGTGGCCGGCTACATCATCAACAAGTTCCGCGGCGACGTCACCCTGTTCGAGGACGGCATCCGGGCGATCGGACATTTCACCAACTGGCCCTGTTTCGGAATCGTGCCGTGGCTGAAGGCGGCGGCGCGGCTGCCGTCGGAGGATTCCGTGGTGCTCGAACGCCTGGCTTCCGGCACGAAGCGCGCGCTGAAGGTAGCGGTGCCGATGCTCGGCCGCATCGCCAATTTCGACGATCTCGATCCGCTGAAGGCCGAGCCGCAGGTCGAGGTGGTGTTCGTGCCGCCGGGAACACCATTGCCGCCGGATGCCGGGCTTGTGGTCATCCCCGGCTCGAAATCGACCATCGGCGACCTCTTGAAGTTCCGGGAAAACGGCTGGGACCGCGATCTCGCCGCCCATCGCAAGCGTGGCGGCCATATAGTCGGCATTTGCGGCGGCTACCAGATGCTCGGCCGCATGGTGCGCGATCCCGACGGCATTGAAGGCAGCGTCACGGAAGCGGAAGGGCTTGGGATGCTCGACGTCGAGACCGTGATGGAGCCCGAGAAGACCGTGCGCAATTCGAGCGCGCGTTCGGTGCCGTTCGACCTGCCGCTGGAAGGCTACGAGATCCATCTCGGTCGCACCACCGGCCCGGACACCGTCCGGCCTTCGACGGCCATCAATGGCGTGGACGACGGCGCCATCTCAGCCGACGGCAAGGTTCTCGGTACCTACCTTCATGGGCTGTTTTCGGCGGATGCCTTCCGCGCCCGCTATCTCGAAAGCCTTGGGGTTGCGGGTGGCGGGATCGACTACCGCGCGGAGGTGGAAAGGGCCCTGGACGACGTCGCGGCCGAGCTGGAAGCCCATCTCGACTGCGACGCGCTTTTCGCGCTGGCGCGCTGAGCGGAGACCAGCGACGATCCATCAGCCGGCTTTTTGTCAGAGCCCTGCCTCAGGCCTTTTCACCTGCCTTCGGCCAATAGGTGCCGAACGACCAGACATTGCCCTCGGGGTCACGGCAGATGAACTCGCGGCTGCCATAGTCGCGATCGGTCAACCCTTGCAGGATCTCGGCGCCGGCCTTGCTCGCCCTGGCATAGGCCGCATCGGCGTCGCCCACCGCCATGTAGATCGACTTGCCGCCGCCCGAGCCGGGCGCGCCGACCATCTTGCCGTAGTCGTCTTCCCGCGCTGTGCCGAGCATGATCATTGACGAGCCGAAGGCGAGCTCGGCGTGATGGACGATGTCGCCTTCGCCGTAGCGGGCCCGCACCTCGAAGCCAAAGGCTTCGCACAGCCAGTCAATCATGCCGCCTGCGTTCCTGTAGCGCAGGGCGGGATAGATACGGGGAGCTTCGGTGGTGTTGGGCATCGGTTTCTCCTTCAGAGGGCCTGTCGAGAACCCAGTCTGGACGCGGCCTGTTCCCGCGTCTTGAAGAAATGTTACCTTGAAAGAACAGAAACTCAGATCGCCAGGGCGGTCGGTGCATGACCCGCCATCTGGCGGAATTCGCGCGCAAGGTGCGCCTGATCGGCGTAACCGCAATCCACGGCGATGCCGGCCCAATCCTGCGTCGCGGACAAGCGAAGTGCCCGGTTGAAGCGGACGATGCGCGACAGTGTCTTCGGACCGAGCCCGACCGCGTCGGTGAACTCTGCGGCGAGGTGTTTGCGGCTCCAGCCGATCTCGCCGGCCAGTGTGGCGATGCGCGTGCGTCCACCCGAGCCCAGAATGTGCCCGTAGGCCCAGGCGATCTCGGGGCGAACGCCAGGCTTGCTCGCCATGTGCTCGGCCACGAAAGCCTCCGCCAGGTCGAAGCGCGTGCTCCAGTCCCGCGCGTTGCCCAGTCTTTCGCGCAGCGACACACCTTCCCAGCCAAGGGCATTGTGGAGATCGACCATGCGATCCGTCAGCTCACTCAGAGGCAGGCCGAAGAAGCGGCGCGCGCCGAGCGGGGTGAAATTGATCTGGACGCAAGCGGCGGCGCCGAAGGATTCAATCATCACCGGGCCGGCATAGAGACCGGCGGCGAAGCTACCGAAGCGGTCATTGCTACCAGGTGCCTTACCCAAACCAATGGCGAAAGGTTCGGCGAAGCTGATCACCAGCGGTATGGTCAGCGAGGCATATTCGATGTTGGTGAAATGGGCCGCAGCCGTCTCGCGATAGCCGCAGATGTCGGTGACGATGCCGGCCAGCCGGCTTTCGGGAAGACGGCGCAGCATTTCGAAGCGACCGGCGATCGACTGGTCCTGCTCCCTGCGCTGCTGCATCTCGACGGGCATCGCTCCTCCTGCCGGGCAAGTCTAACAAAGCCAGCACCAAACTCAAAAAAAGGGGACAGGGCGCTGGCACGAATCCGGGCATGGAAGCCGTTGTTTACCGAACGTTTCGGGCTGTGTTAGAATTCCGCATGGGAAAGACGGTAGCCTGCTGCATTGTCATTTCCGCAACGCTCGCGGCGACACCCGTGTTGGCGGACTGTCAGTGCCTTGCCAATGGCCGCGTTTTCCATCATGGCGAGTTCGCGTGTCTGCAATTGCCGTCAGGTCCGGAACTCGCGCAATGCGATATGGTGCAGAACATCTCGGCATGGAAAAAAATTCAGAACGGCTGCCCGGAAGCGAGCGTGCCGCTCAGCTTTCCTGCCGTTAAGCGCGACGGGCATTCAGGCGAGACGCTGGATAGAGCCAGCGGCCGGGTTTTGCCGACAGCTGCCTCGTCTGGTTGAGGGCAGAACGCACAGCCGGGAGTTTCGCTCGATCAGCTTGGCGAGTCGCAGCGGGTCCTAGACGCCGGCCAGCGCGCGTAGCGGATTGGCGGGGTCGGCGAGCAGTTTCACGGCCAACGCCAGGCAGACGATGACCAGCAGCGGCTTGATCAGCCGTGCGCCGACGCGCACCGCGAGGCCGGCGCCAAGGCGGGCGCCGAGGAACTGCGCGACGCCCATCATCAGGCCGATCTTCCAGTAGATCACGCCAAAGGCTGCGAAGACGATGAAGCCGCCGATGTTCGAGGCGAAGTTGAGCAGTTTCGTGTGCGCCGTTGCCTTGAGCACGCCGTAGCCTGCGAGAGCCACGAAGCCGAGCATGTAGAACGATCCCGCGCCGGGACCGAACAGGCCGTCATAGAAGCCGACCAGCGGCGGAATGACGAGGCCGAACAGGAAAGGGGAAAGGCGCTGGTGGCGGTCGACGTCGTCCATGTTGGGCTTCAGCGCGAAGTAGAGCGCGATGGCGATCAGCACCACCGGCAGCGCGGCGCGCAGCAGGTTGCCGGGAACGGCCGTGGCCAGGAGCGCGCCGATGGCGCTGCCGACGAGCGCAAGCAGCGCAGAGGGCAATTGGCGCCGGAGGTCGACATGGCCCTTGGCGGCATAATGAATGGTGGCCGAGGCCGAGCCGAACATGCCCTGCAGCTTGTTGGTGCCCAGCGCCTGCACGGGACTGAAACCGCCAAGCAGCAGCGCCGGAACGGTGATCAACCCGCCGCCGCCGGCGATCGAATCCACGAATCCAGCCGCGAAGGCGGCGAGCGCTAGCATGACGATCGTCTGGGCTGCGAGGTCGGGCATCGTACGGGAAAGGCGAGGGCGTTGCGGGCTATCCGGGTTCGATCACGCCAATTCCGTTTGCGCAAGGCCGAATCCGCGCTACCTAGGGCCGTTGAGCCTTTCCTGGAATCGCGGAGCGCGCCCGCCTTGCTGGTTTTCGCATTTGCGGACGGAACCGACACCCGCTTCCTGGAATTGCTTCAGGCGACTAGAGTCGGATGATTTCAGGCCTGTTCGGCCTGAAATCTAAACCCGCCTCTAAATCAAAGAGATAGAGCGGAGGAGATGCGAATGGCGTTCGCACTGCTGGACCAGATACGTTCGATCTTCGACGGCGACCCCGGCGTGCGCAAGGTGGCGGACGATCCGGTGCTGTCGGCGGAACTGCTCATGCTGTTCCGCATGATCCTGGCCGACGGCTCGGTCAGCGAAAGCGAGATGGCCGTGTTCCGGCGCATCTGCAAGGACGGCTTCGGCATTCCCGAAACCAGCATCGACAACGTGATCGAATATCTCAACGATTTCGGCTACGAGACCAACGGCTCGCAGGCGATCGCGCTGTTCCGGGATCTCGATGTCGAGCGGCGCAAGCTGCTGGCAAGGCACATGGTCGAAATCGCCAAGGCGGATCACCAGCTTGCCGAAAGCGAGGTTCGCCTTCTGCGCCGCACGCTGGACCTGCTCGAAATCAGCCCGGTCGACGCGGTCAAGCCGCAGTAGCCGGTTCGACCCGCTTTACCCCTGCTCCTGCATGCGCCGCGCGATCGCGCGGTGAAGATCCGGCGCCGCGGCGACCAGCGCGCTCGCTGCTTCGGATTGCGGATGATCGAGCACCTGGCCGGTCTTGCCGCGCTCGACGATGCGGCCCGCGTGCATGACGAGCACCTCATCCGACATGGCGCGCGCCACCGTCAGGTCATGGGTAATGAAGATATACGCGATGCCGAGCTTCTGGTTCAGTTCGGCGAACAGGTCCAGCACCTGGGCGCGGATGGAGACGTCCAGCGCCGAGACCGGTTCGTCGGCGACGATCAGTTTCGGTCGGGTGATGATGGCGCGCGCGATCGACAGGCGCTGGCGCTGGCCACCTGAGAATTCGTGGGGATATTTGTCCATGTCGCTTACGGCGAGGCCGACCTCGTGCAGCGCCTGCCTCACCTTTTCGCGACGTTCGGCCGGGCTCGGCTGCTTTTCCAGCACATGCAGCGGCTCGGCCACCAGGGTCTCCACCCTCTGCCGGGGATCGAAGGAACCATACGGGTCCTGGAACACCACCTGCATGTCGCGCCGCGCTGGCCTCAGTTGGGCCTCCGTCTTTCCGGTGATCGTCTCGCCGCGAAAGCGGATCGTGCCGGCGGTCGGCTTGTCCAGCGCCAGGATCATGCGGGCGAGCGTCGATTTTCCGCAACCGGAACGCCCTACCAACGCCACCGATTGGCCAGGTGCGATCGACAGGGATACGTCGTCCACGGCCCGGATCACGGGCCCGCGCGCGAACAGCGAGGTACGTCGCCCCGCGTAGTCGCGCCGCAGCCCCTCCACCTCGAGCAGGGGGGCGACGCCATTGGCCGCGCGCGTTTTGGCGCGCGCGGGCACATGCATCGAGGCCTGGGCGAGCTGGCGCGTGTATGGATGCGATTGGCCCGACAATATGGGCGCGGTCTCGCCGGCCTCCATCACCTCGCCCCCGCGCAGGATGGTGATGCGGTCGGCCATCTCCGTCACCACTGCAAGATCGTGCGAGATCAGCAGCAGCCCCATGCGTTTCTCGGCGACGAGGTCGCGCAGGAGGTCGAGGATCTGCGCCTGCAGCACCACGTCCAGCGCCGTCGTCGGTTCGTCGGCGATCAAGAGTTTCGGATCGAGCGCGCAAGCGATGGCTATGACAACGCGCTGGCGCTGGCCGCCCGACAGCTCATGCGGATAGCGCGACAGCGGGAACTCCGCTACCGGCAGGCCGACACGGTCAAGCATCTTGCGGGCGCGCTCCTCCGCCTCCGCGCGGCTGACCCGCCTGTGCCAGCGTATCCCCTCCGCGACCTGCTCGCCGATTGTCTTGACGGGGTTCAGCGCCGTCATCGGCTCCTGGAAGACCATGCCGATGTCGTCGCCGCGCAGGGCGCACATCTGGTCCTCGGTGGCCTTCAGGATGTCGATCCCATCGAAGGTGACGCGGCCGGTGGCGCGCGCCGCATGCGGCAGGAGGCGCATCGCCGTCAGCGCGGTCATCGACTTGCCTGAGCCGGATTCGCCGACCAGCCCCATGATCTCTCCGGGGGCGACGGAAAGGTCGACGCCCCTCAGGATGCGCGTGGCGCCGATGGTCAGCGACAGCTTCTCTATCTCGAGCAGGCTCATGCGCGCCGCCGCGATTTCGGGTCGAGTATGTCGGCGATGCCGTCGCCCAGCAGATTGAGGCCGAGGACGGTGATGACGATGGCCATGCCGGGGAAGATCGCCATCCAGGGCGCGGTCGCCATGCGGGTCTGCGCGTCGAACAGCATGCGCCCCCAGCTGGGCATCGGTGGCTGCGCGCCGAGGCCGAGATAGGACAGCCCGGCCTCCGCGAGGATGCCCAGCGCGAACTGGATGGTTCCCTGGACCAGGAGCAGCGTGGCGATGTTGGGCAGGATGTGCTCGACGGTGATGCGGGCAGGGCCCTTGCCGGCGGCGCGCGCCGCCAGGACGAACTCGCGCGGCCAGATCGACAGTGCGCCGGCGCGCGCGACGCGGGCGAACACCGGAATGTTGAAGATGCCGATGGCGATGATGGCGTTGACGGCGCCAGGCCCGAAGATCGCGGTGATCATGATTGCCGACAAAAGGGCAGGGAATGCAAAGAAGAGATCGTTCAACCGCATCAGCGCGTCGTCGACGAGACCGCCGCGCGCGGCGGCCAGCGTGCCGAGCGGAACGCCGAAGCCCATGCCGATGCCGACGGCGACGAGCGCGACCGCAATCGAATTGCGGGCGCCGACCATGATCATCGACAGTATGTCCCGGCCGAAATGGTCGGTGCCGAACCAGTGCGCGGACGAGGGCGGCAACGTCTTGTCGGATATGACCAGCCGGGTGACGTCATAGGGTGTCCAGAGATAGGAGAGAAGCGCCATCGCCGCTACCAGCACCGCCACGATGAAGCCGGCCACGAACGACCTGTTGGCGAATGCCCGGGAGGCAAGGCTACGGCTGCCCGGTGTCTCGTGGCTCACCGTCATTGCCGGCCCCGCAGGCGGGGATCGGCGAGCGCGTAGGACATGTCGACGAGAAGGTTCACGATGATGACCGCGGCGACGAGCAGCATCACCACGCTTTCGACGACGATCAGGTCGCGCTGGGTGATCGCCTGGAACACCAGGCGCCCGAGGCCGGGCAGGTAGAAGACGTTCTCGATGATGATAGTGCCGGCGAGCAGGAAGGCGAACTGCAGGCCGAGTATGGTGAGGACGGGGATCATGGCGTTGCGCAGTGCATGCCGCCACAGCACCGCGCGGTAGGGCAGGCCCTTGGCGCGCGCGGTGCGGATATAGTCCTCGTTCATCACCTCGATGAGCGCCGAGCGGGTGACGCGCGCCAGGATCGCCGCCTGGGGCAGGGCAAGCGCGACCGCCGGCAGCAGCAGTGCCTTCAGCGCCGGCCATGCGCCGGCGCTCCAGCCGGGAAAGCCGCCGGCCGGCACCAGCCTGAGCCAGACCGCGAAGAGGTAGATGAGCATCAGCGCGAACCAGAAGTTCGGGACGGCGACGCCGAGCTGCGCCGTTCCCATGGCTATGGCATCGCCGGCCCGGCCCTGTCGGCTCGCCGCAAACAGGCCGACCGGGATGGCGATGGCGGTGGAAAGCGTAAGCGCCATCAACGCCAGCGGCAGCGATACGACCAGCCGCTCGCGCACCAGATCGATGACGGGTACGGAGTAGGTGTAGGAGCGGCCGAAATCCAGTGTCACCAAACCGCCGACCCAATGCAGGTAGCGCAGGATGAGGGGGGCATCGAGCCCCATCTGGTTGCGCAGCAGCGCGACCTGGTCGGCGCTGGCGTTCATGCCGAGCATCAGCCGGGCCGGATCACCCGGCAGCACCTCCAGAACGGCAAACACCACCATCGAAGCCACCACCAGGGTGATGGCCGCGATGACAAGGCGCTTCAGGAGGTAGGCGGTCATGGGTGGTGGAGGCCGGTCAGGCCGACCGACGTGATCGGGATGTTGCGCTCTGTCACACCCCCCTCTGTCCTGCCGGACATCTCCCCCGCAAGGGGAGAGATCAGTATCTTCATCGTTATCGCCAATCTTTGATGCTGGCGATTGGCGAAAGCAATCAAGGGCGTAATCTCCCTCCTTGCGGGGGAGATGCCCGGCAGGGCAGAGGGGGGTGTGAAGAAACGCAAGGTCTGCCGTTGATCGCCCGTCAATCCGTCCACTTCACCTTGGTCAGGTCGTTGGCCGGAATCGGCGCATTCTCCCATAGCCCCTGGAGCTTGGCATCCCAGACGCCGACCTTCGGCAGTTCGTAGAGGAAGCCGACCACGGCGTCGTCAGCAAGGATCTTTTGCGCCTGCGCGTAGAGTTCCTTGCGCTTGGCTTCGTCGGCGGTGAGCTCGACATCGGCGATCACCTTGTCGAAGGCCGGATTGTCGTAATTGAAGTAGTAGCCCTTGCGCGAATAGATATCGATGTCGTTGGGCTCGGTGTGGGAAACGATGGTCAGGTCGTAGTCCTTCTTGGTGAAGACCTGATCCAGCCACTGCGCCCACTCGACCGGAATGATCTCCAGGTCGATGCCGACCTCGCGAAGCTCCGAGGCGATGATTTCGCCGCCGAGGCGTGCATAGGAGGGCGGCGGCAGCTTCAGCGTGGCCTTGAAGCCGTTCTCGAGGCCGGCTTCCTTAAGCAGTTCCTTGGCCTTGGCCACATCGTGCGGATAGCGGCCGGTGAGGTCGACATAGTATTTGTTGGTCGGCGACATGTGCGAGCCGATCGGCAGGCCAAGCCCGGCCGAGGCGCCGTCGATGATCGCCTTGCGATCGAGCGCGTAGGAGATCGCCTGACGGACCTGCAGCTTATCGAAGGGCGGCTGCTTGTTGTTCATCGCAAGGATCGTCTCGCCCTCGGTGGCGCCGACCACCACCTTGAAGCGCGGATCATCCTTCACCTGCGCGACACTGTCGGGATCGAAGAAGGGGAAGGCCTGAATGTCGCCGGACAGCAGCGCTGGCGCATAGGCGGCCGCGTCGGGCACGATCCGGAACTCGACCTTGTCGAGGAACACCGGAGCGCCCCAGTAGTGGTCGCTCTTCACCAGCTTGATAGAGGTGCCCTTGGCCCAGCTGTCGAACTTGAAGGGGCCGGTGCCGATCGGTTTTTCCTTGTTGGTATCGGCCGATTTCGGCGACACGATCACGGCGTCGCCCCAGCCCATATTGTAGAGGAAGGAGCCCTGCGGGTGCGTCAGCGTGACTTTCAGCGTGGCAGGGTCGACCACCTCGACCTTGTCGATGGCCGCGAAGAGCTGCTTCTGCGCGTTGACCGAGTTTTCCGCGCGGGCACGGTCGAGCGAGAATTTGACGTCGTCGGCAGTGAAATCGCTGCCGTCGTGGAATTTCACGCCGGTGTGCAGCTTGAACGTATAGACTTTGCCGTCGTCGGAGACGGTCCAGCTTTCGGCGAGATCCGGCAGCACCTCGCTGCTGGGGCCGATTCGGGTCAGGCCCTCGAAGACGTTGGCGTAGGTGACTTCCCGGATCGCGGCGGCAGCGCCGGCGGTCGGGTCGAGATGCGGCGGCTCGAGCGGTATGCCGATGACCAGATCGGTCCTGGCCGCCCAGGCGGAGCTTCCGACGGCGAAGGTCAGCACCGCCGCGGCCAGGATGGTTTTCCAAACTTTCATCGCGCAACTCCCCATTCGCTCGAACCCGGCGGATAGAAGCCTGATTTTGACCTGGAGTAAATTGCGTTTTGTGCTGCGCGGCGACGGTGTGCGGAAATGTTTTGCCGTGCCCGCGCGGCGACCTTTGCGTGGCTATGCTCTGGCGCCGCGCAACAGGAGGTTGAGGCCGATCGCCATCACCTTGGCCGATTCCACCATGTCGGAAATGCCGACCCACTCGTCCGGCCGGTGCGCGAGATCGAGGATACCGGGGCCATAGGCGATGCAATCGTAGAGATGGCCGATCCGCGCGACATGTTTCTGATCGTAGGTGCCTGGCGAGATCACATAGTCGGGCTCGCGGTCGAACACCTCCATGATGCCGTGCGCGACGGCCTTGACCACCGGCGCGTCGCGCTCGGTCATCGTCGGCAGCACTTCCATGATGTCGCGGATCTCGTAGTCGAATTTCGGCCGCTCCCGCTTCAGCCGGTCGAGGATGTCTGTCACCTCCCCCTTGACCGTCGCGAGGTTCTCCTCGAGCAGGAAGCGGCGGTCGATGGTGAGCCGGCAGGAATCGGGCACGTTGGGCGAGGGCAGGCCGGGCCGGAAATCCTCCGTCTGGCCGCCATGGATGGAGTTGATGTTCATGGTGGAGCGGCGAGCGCCTTCCGGGACCACCGGCATGCGCGTTATCTTGCGGTCCAGCGCCGGGAACAGTTCGTCCTCGAAGGCTCGCAGCACGGCGCCCATGTGGCGCACTGCGTTGTCGCCGAGGAACGGCATTGAGCCATGCGCGATCTCGCCCTTGGTCTCGATCTCCGCCCACCAGACGCCGCGATGGCCAAGGCAGATGCGGTCCTTGTTCAGGGGCTCCGGAATGATGACGTGATCGACCCTCGGCTTCGAGAAGTAGCCGAGCGCAGCCAGATGCGCGACACCGCCGAAGCCGCCTGATTCCTCGTCCACCGTGCCGGAGATCTCGATGGCTCCGGGAAAGTCCGGGTAGACCTCCATGAAGGCCTCGGCGGCGATGATGGACGCGGCAAGGCCGCCCTTCATGTCACAGGCTCCACGCCCGTACACCCTGCCGTCACGGACGATGCCGGCGAACGGGTCCAGGCTCCAGCCTTCGCCTGCCTCGACGACGTCGATGTGTGAGTTGAAATGCACGCAGGCGCCAGGCGAGCGGCCGTCGAAACGGGCGACGACGTTGACGCGCGGATAGCGGTCCGTATCGCCCGGTGTTCCCTCGGCACGGATGAACTCGGTCTCGAAGCCGCTCTTGCGCAACCGCTGGCCGACATATTCGGCGCAGGGCCGGTACGCTTCGCCGGGAGGGTTGACGGTCGGGAAGCGGATCAGTTCGGCTGTGAGCGAGACCAGATCGTCGATCCGGTTGTCGATCGCCCTGAGGAGTCTTTCATCGATCATGCCGTGAGTTGAGCAGTGAACGACACGTCTTGGCAAGCCTTCCCAACACGGCATTGTGGCGTGGCGCGGCGGCAACTATGACGGGAAAATCGTTCAAATTCGCCGAATTGGGTTGGCGAATTCATCAAGGTCTATGTGTTATTCAAGCAATCGGCCGCGCAGAATTGAAAGACTGAAATGAAGCGAACGGTCAGGGGTGTAGAAGGGGTTTGATCGGATGAAGATGACAGCTCTCCTGGCGGCGCTGCTTGCCACGATTCTGTTCGGTTCTTCGGTTGAGGGCCGAGCAGCAAGCCTGGTTGCCAATATCAATGTGGGATCGCAGACGATGACTGTGAGCCGCTCCGGCCAGGTGCTTTATCGCTGGAGTGTGTCGACGGCGCGCAAGGGCTATTTCACGCCGCGCGGCACCTACCGGCCGCAATGGACGGCCCGCATGTGGTATTCGCGAAAATATGACATGTCGCCAATGCCTTACGCCGTGTTCTTCCATGGTGGCTATGCCATCCATGGCACGGGTGCAGTACGGCAGCTCGGGCGGCCGGCTTCACATGGCTGCGTGCGGTTGCATACAGCCAACGCCGCGACGTTCTTCTCGATGGTGCGCGAAGTGGGCTTCGGCAACACGAGGATCGTCGTCACGAACTAGTCGCGCGCTCTCTGGTTCGTATCCCCGGGCGTGAACCGTTCGAAAGGTTCAGGCGGCCTTGGCCTGCGCGTCGGGGCGCCGCTTGCGCCGCCGCCCGCTCATTTCCCAGCGCTTGTGGAACCACATCCACTGGCCCGGATCCTCTCGCACCCAACGCTCGACCACATCGTTGAGAAGCTGTGTGGTGCCGTACACGTCCACGGTGCCGTCCTCGCCGCGCGGCAATACCAGCTTGTCCTCGATCTCCAGCCGGAAGCGGTTTCCGGGCAGCCGTATGCAACGCGCCGGATAGACGTCGCAGTCGAAATGCCGGGCCAGCGTGCCAAGAATACGGTTGCTCTGGCACGGGCGGCCGAAGAAGGTCGTCTCCAGTCCGTTCGAGAACTTCTGATCGACGAGAACGCCGATATTGCCGCCATTCTCCAGGATCGTGGCCAGCGCGAAGGATGCTCCAGCCACTGAAGGCAGCAGCCCACCCATGGCGGAACGGCGTGTCGAGAGGATGTAGTCGGCAAGGTAGGGATTGTTCGGCGGGCGAAACAGCGCCGTGATGTTCATGCCGAAAGTGGCGGCCGCCACCGGCAGCAGTTCGAAATTGCCGAGATGGCCTGTGAAGACGATGTGCGGCTTCCGCTCGCCGGCGATCTCGACGAAGTGGTCGATGCCGCGGACCTCGATACGGCCAGGATTGGTCGCCTTCGGGTCGAAGTCGAACAGCGCGTCTAGGAAGATGTATTCGGCCGCCAGGCGGGCCATGTTGCCCCACATGTCGGCGGCGATGGCCTGGATCTCGGCGTCGGTCTTTTCCGGATAGGCGGCCCGAAGATTGTTGACGGCAACCTGATGGCGCCCGGACCAGGGGCCGGCCAGGCGAGCGACCCTGTCGGCAAAGTTCAGCGCGCTGTCGACCGGCAGCAGGCGCAGCATCGCCATCAGGCCCATCGCCACGCGGGCAACCAGCCAGTAGTTCAACTGGCGAAGCCGGCGGCCATGGCGAAACGCCAGGTCCCTTCGGATCTTGCGGAAAGTTCCGGCGACCATTCCTAGGAGACGCGCAGGATGATCTTGCCGAAGACGTCGCGGCCTTCCATGCGCTTCAGCGCGGCATCGATGTCATCGAAGCCAACCTCGGTGTCGATGACGGGAGCGACGAGGCCCGCCGCCATCTTGTGCATGGCGTCGGCCATGTTCTCCATGCGGCAACCGAACGAGCCCAGCAGCTTGAGCTGTTGCTGGAAGAGCTGCATCAGGTTGACCTGCGTCGACACGCCCGAGGTCGAGCCACAGGTGACGAGGCGGCCGCCGCGTTTCAGGCACAGCATCGAGCCGGCGAAGGTATCGGCGCCGACATGCTCGAACACGACGTCGACGCCCTTCTTCTTCGTCAGCTTGCGCACCACGCCTTCGAAGCGGTCCTCGCGGTAGTTGATGACGTGGTCGGCGCCGAGCGCCCTGGCTTTCTCCACCTTGTCGTTGGAGCCGACCGTGGTGATGACCGTGCAGCCCATTTTCCTGGCCAGCTGGATGGCGGCGCTGCCGATGCCCGAGCCGCCGGCGTGGACGAGGATCGTCTCGCCGGGCTCAAGCTTCGCATTGTCGAACAGCATGTGTTCGACCGTGCCGAAGGTCACCGGCGCGACGGCGGCGCCGACGTCGCTGACACCGGGAGGGGCGGGCACAAGAAGTCGCGCCGGCAGGTTGATCTTCTCCTGCGCGAAGCCGTCGAGATGGAAGCCGTGCACGCCGGAGACGTGCTCGCACAGATTGTCACGACCCTCGCGGCAGGCGCGGCAAAGCCCGCAGGTGCGCGCGCCGTAGATCGAAACCAGCTGTCCGGGAACGAGGGTTGATACGCCGGGGCCGACGGCGTCGACGACACCCGACGCTTCAGCTCCGACCACCAGCGGCAGCTTGCGCTTGGCAAAGGCCATGCCGCGCCAGCCCCACACGTCGATGTGGTTCAACGCCACGGCCTTGATGCGCAGCGTGACTTCGCCCAGCGAAGGTGGCGGGGGCGGCGGCAGGTCCACCGTCTCGAGACGGCGGTCCTCGATAAGTTGCAGTGCGCGCATCGGGCCTGTCGGTTTTTGTTGACGAGACGCGTCGCTTAGACCGGTTCCCGCGCCATGACAAGGCAGGTGTTCTGCCCGCCGAAACCGAACGAGTTCGAAAGCACGGTGCCGACCGAGGCGTCGCGCTTCCTGTTGGGAACGACGTCGAGAACGATCGCGGGGTCGGGATTGTCGTAGTTGATCGTCGGCGGAATGACGCCCTCGCGCATCGTCATCAGCGAGAACGCGGCCTCGACCGCGCCGGCCGCCGACAGTGTATGACCGATCATCGACTTGTTGGACGAGATCGGCATCGAGCCGATGCGCTCGCCGAAGACGGTCGACAGCGACAGGTGTTCCATCTTGTCGTTTTCCGGCGTGGACGTGCCGTGGGCGTTGACGTAGTCGATCTCGTCCTCGCCAAGGCCGGCGTCAGCCAGTGCGGCGCGCACGGCGGCGATCGCCGGCGAGCCGTCCGGCTTGGAGCGGGTGCGGTGGAAATCGTCGGCGCGCTCGCCGCAGCCGCGCATGATGCCCAGGATGGTGGCGCCGCGGGCAAGGGCCGCCTCGAGCGATTCCAGCACCAGCGCGCCGGAACCCTCGGCCAGAACGAATCCATCGCGATCCTTCGAGAAGGGCTTCGACGCCTTTTCCGGAACGTCATTGTGGGTGGAAAGCGCCGAGAGCAGCGAGAAGCGGATCAGCGCCTCCGCCGTTGCCGAGCCGTCGGAGCCGATCGACAGCGCCCGGTCGCATTCGCCGCGACGGATCGCCTCGACGCCGAGCTGTATGGCGGTCGCGCCCGATGCGCAGGCGGTGGAAAGCGTGATCGGTAGCCCGCGCGTGCCGAAGTGGTCGGCCAGTCGGTCGGCTATGCTGCCGAACTGGGTGGTTTCGAAGATATCGATCTCCTTGAGGCCACGCGCCACGCGCAGCAGCCTTTCGGCGCCGCTGTCGGCCTTGTCGGAGTTGTAGAGCGAGAAACGGTCGGCCCAGTCGAGCTCGACGGGGGGCGAAGCCAGGAACAGCGGGCCGCCGAAATCGCTGGAATCGAGGCCGGCTTCGGCAACCGCCTCCTGTGCCGCCGTCTCGGCCAGCTCATAGGTGAGGGGACTTGCGCCCTTCGAGCTCGATGCCAGGAAATCGACGGTGCCGGCGATGCGGGTGTTGAGATGGTCGACGGGGAAACGGGTGATCGGGTGGATACCCGATTTGCCGGACGTCAATGCCGCCCAGTTGTCGGTCTTGCCGATGCCCAGCGACGTCACGACGCCGATGCCGGTGACGGCAACGATCGGCCTGCCCATGTGGTCTGTCAGTTTGGCCATGTTGTTTCCTGTCGCCTTTGTCGAAGCGCCGGATGAGCCCGCGAAAATCGCCTTGCGTCCGTGCGGGCGCCGTCGGTCAGGCTGCCTTGACCAGCGCTACGCCTTCGAATTGGTGATAGCCGATCGCCGTTGCAAGTGCGCTGTCCGGAACGCCCTCGAAGGGCTTCTCGGCTTGCGCGTCGAAGGCCGGATAAGCGGCCTTGCGCTCGACGGCGAGCGCCGCGAGCGCCACCGCGAAGGGGAATTGCGCCTCCTTCATGTGGCCCGTCATCGTCGAAAAGCCGCGCGTGGCGAGCGCCGGATGAGCATCCAGCACCGACCGTTCCGCGGCTGTCGCCGCATGCGCGCCCGAAGCACCCGACAGGGTCAGCAGCTTGCCGTTCGGCTTCACGGCCTGATCGAGCAGGGCGCCGATAGTGGCGGCGAGTTCGCCCTGCCGCCTCCTGGCGCGCCCCGACACGATCGGGCCGAGTTCGGCATAGATCCTGCGGCCGCGGCTTATCGCGTGCGCGCGCTGCTCCAGCACCAGGAACGCGCCGCCCGAGCCCGTCACCACGCCACCACCCTGCATGCCCTGCCTTTGCCATACCGGCTTCCAGGCGTCACGATGCAGGTAGCCGGCCAGCTCGTAGCCCAGCAGCATGTCGGAATGTTCAGTCTGGAAGGCTCCGCCGACCAGGACATGGGTCGACTGGCCGGAGCGGATGCGGGCGGCAGCCGTCTCCACCGCCGCGACGCCGGCGCCTTCCTCGCCCATGAAGGTGCGCGAGGAGCCAGTGACCTTGTGGACGATGGAGATGTTGCCGGCGAGCAGATTGGAGAGCTGGGCCAGAAACAGCGTCGGCCGCAGGTCGGTGGTCAGCTTTTCGTTGAGCAGGACGTCACGGTCGTTGCGGCTTTCCGAAGCGGCCAGGATGGTGGCGTCGACCGCCTCGTCGCGTTCGCCGCCGCCAGCGGCCACAACCATGTCCATGGTCGCGCAGAGTTCGTCATTGCCCTTGATGCCGGCATCGTCGAGCGCAAGACCAGCGGCGTAGGTGCCGAGCCTCTGCCAGGTTTCCATCTGGCGCTGGTCGCCACGCTTGGAGATCTGCAGGTTCCAGTCGATCTCAGGCAGCGGGTGAATGGTATAGGGGGCGAAACGCGCCGTCTCCAGCACGGGCTGCAGGCCCGGCTGCGTCAGCTTCGACCAATGGGCGTCCGGGCCTTCTCCCAGCGAGGAGACAAGGCCTATGCCTGAAATAACGACGTCGCTAGCACTCATGGGGGGCTGTTTTGGGTCAGCTTGAAGGGCGCGTCAAGGTCGCGCGCCCGATCTGACATCAGGCGTTCTTGGCCGCGACCAGCGCGTCGATCTTGGCGCACAGGTTCTTCATGACGAAGTAGTCGTCGGTCGAGGCCTTGCCGTCGTTGACTTCCTGCGTCCACTTCTCCAGCGGCACCTTGATGCCGAATTCCTTGTCGATGGCAAAGACGATGTCGAGGAAATCGAGGCTGTCGATGCCGAGGTCGTCGATGGTGTGGCTTTCAGGCGTGATTGTGTCGAGATCGATCTCGCTGGTATCGGCGATGATCTTGGCGACTTTTTCGAATGTGGTGGACAAGGGCTTTTCCTTCGGTTGCGGGCGGAATCTGTCCGCATGTGCTTGGGCGGTGTCTAATCGGTTTTTCCGGGCAGGAAAAGGCCTGATGCGTCCGGGCGCAGATGAGTAGGGGTCCGTAAAACGCAAGAATGGCCGCCGGTCGATCCGGCGGCCGGTAGTCGCGGCCAATCCAAAGGCTTCTTTCTGCTGTGACATTTTGACAAAGTAGTCAACGAACATTACTCTTTCACGTACCTTGGTACCATGGTAACAATTGCTATGACGGTAGAACGCATACAGACTGGCGTGCGGCTGGAAAAAAGGCTGGTGAAGGTGCTCAAGGCCCTGGCCGAGCATCGCGACATCAGCCTTGGAGACCTGATTGAGGGCATAGTGCTCCACGCTTTCGAGGGGCAGACGCCGTTCTCGCCGGCGACACTCGAAACAATCGCCCAGCTCAAGCGCATCTACGGGTTGGAACTCGGCGCGGCAGATAGCCATCGGTTGGTGGAAAGGACGGAGAAGCCCGGTGACGAACCATCTTGAGCGCAGCCACAGCATCGATCTTGCCGGACCGGTCGAGCATGTCTTCCCGCTGTTCACGCCGGTTGGGGAAACCTTGTGGGTTGATGGCTGGAATCCTGAGTTTCTGTATCCGCGGAACGGCGAAACGAAAGAGGGCATGGTCTTTCAGACCAGGCACGGTGAAGAAGTCACCCTTTGGGCCTGCACCGATTGGCGCCCTCAGGAACATCGCGTGCGCTATGCGAGGGTAACGCCGGGATCGCGTTTCGGATTTGTGGAAGTGCGCTGCCGCGATGCAGGCAGCAGAGGTACGCTGGCGTCCATAGCCTACACGTTCACGGCGCTCGGTGAGCAGGGACAATCATACCTGTCGGGGCTGACGGAAGATGCCTTCACGGAAATGATCGAAACTTGGAAAGCCAGCATCAATGCATGGCTGCGGAAGAACGCGGCCAATCACGAATAGATCAGAAGGTGACGCGGCCCAGCACGCGCAGGCGGTCGCCGTCGGGGGCCACGATCACGGCTTCGCCCTCGCGCGGCGAGACGCCGGTGAGCGCCAGGATGTTCTCCAGATGGGTGACCATGACGAGGTTGTCGGAGCCTGCATAGTCACGCACCTGCTTCATCACGGCGTCGATCTGCGCGGCCCTTCCGGCTTCGTCGGTCTTCAGCAGGTCGAGCGGTTCGAAAGGCTGCGGCTCGGCCTCGAAGGCGATGCGGGCCGTGTCGAGACAGCGGCAGTAGCGGCTGGACATGACGCGCTCCACTGGCGCGGCGCGAGCCGCGAACAACGCCCCGATCCGGCTCGCCTGCTGCTTGCCGCGTGCCGACAGGTTGATCTGGGTGGCGCAGTTGGCGATGTCGAAATTGGCCGGATCGCTCGTGCCTGTCACCATGGCGTGGCGCAGCAAGACGACACGGCCGCCGTCGCGCAGCAGCGCCCAGCCGGCATCGGTGGCATGCGCAACGGCCGGCATGGCAAGCAGGAACAGCGCCAAGGCAAATCGAATCATCACCTATCCTTTTCCTCGACGGACGGCCCGCCGCGACTGCCATATAGGGACTGCAAAGCCGTGGCAAAAACAAGCGAAGGCGACGGCTTGACCTTTCCAGGATCGGAGCGCGACGCGGATTGCCCGGCCGCCGCGAGCCAGGCATCGCCCGGGTTCCCGGCAATTGCGCGCGGCTGCGGGCTCGCCTATCACCGATACGATGTCGCCGCTCACGGAAACCGTCCTCTTCGTCTTCAGCCTTGTCGCGCTCGGCTACTGCGCTGGGCTGACCGGCTATCTGAAGCCGGGGAGCGGCGAGGGGATCGCGGAGTTCGCCGTCAGCGTGGCGATGCCGCTGCTGCTGTTCCAGACCATGGTGAAGTCCGATTTTCATGGCGTGGCGCCATGGTCGCTGTGGTTCGCCTATTTCAGCGCGGTCGCCCTGACCTGGGCCGTCGGCCACTTCGTCACCACCCGGATCTTCGGCAGGGATGCGCGCGCCGGCGTTGTCGGCGGGGTTTCGTCCTCCTATTCGAACGTGGTGCTGCTCGGCGCTCCCTTTATCCTCGGCATATTCGGACCGAGCGGGTTCGAGGTGCTGTCGCTGCTCGTCTCGGTGCACCTGCCGATCATGATGATGGCGTCGATCGTGCTGTTCGAGATGTTCGGCCGCGGCGACGAGCCGATGCATCCGCTGCGTGTCGTCAGGAGTTTCCTGCGCAGACTGTTCGTCAATCCGCTGATCATCGGCATCCTGGCGGGCCTGGCCTGGCGCATGACCGGAGCGCCGCTACCGGCGCTGGCGGGCCGGCTGGTCGATGCGTTGGCCGACACGGCGGGACCGGTGGCGCTGTTTGCCATGGGGCTTAGCCTGCGCCGCTTCGGCATCTCGGGCAATGTCCGCCCGGCGCTGGCCCTGTCGGCCTTGAAGCTCCTGCTGATGCCGGCCCTGGTGCTGGGGCTGGTCTGGCTGCTCGGCCTGCCGCCGCTGACGGCCAAAGTGGCCGTCGTCGTCGCGGCGCTGCCGTCCGGGATCAATTCCTACCTCATCGCCGTCCAGTTCAATACCGGCCAGGCGCTGGCGTCGAACCAGATGACCATCGCCACCGCCTGCGCGGCCGCCACCAGTGCGTTCTGGCTGATGATCGTCGGCATGGTGTTCGGGTAGGGATGTGTTCGGGTAAGGGTATTGCGCTGGACCAAGCCCTATATGCCATCTTGTGATTGCTTGCCGGGCTTTCCCTAGGTAAGAGCAATGCGCCGGCGTGCGGCCACGAGCACGCTCATCGAAATTTCCAGAAAAGCGGCCGTCAGCGCGCCGAACGGAGGCCAGATCATGCTTCAGAAAACCAGCCATTTCATGCGGCAGGCCATTCTCATCAACGGTGAATGGGTCCAGGCCGACAACGGCCAGACGATCGACGTCACCAATCCCGCGACCGGCCTCAAGATCGGCACCGTGCCGAAGGCCGGCAAGGCCGAGACCCGCCGCGCCATCGAGGCCGCCGAAGAGGCGTTCAAGAGCTGGCGCAAGACGACCGCGCTCGAGCGCTCGAAGCTGCTGCGCAAGCTGCACGACGCCATGATGGACAACCAGGACGTCCTGGCCGAGCTGCTGACCACCGAACAGGGCAAGTCGCTGGCCGAGGCCAAGGGCGAGATCGGCTCCTCGGCCGCCTACATCCTCTGGTTCGCCGAGGAAGGCCGCCGCGCCTATGGCGACATCGTGCCGTCGCCGTGGGCCGACCGCCGCATCCTCGTCACCAAGGAGGCGGTGGGCGTCATCGCCGCCATCACGCCGTGGAACTTCCCGTCCTCGATGCTGGCGCGCAAGCTCGGGCCGGCGCTCGCCGCCGGCTGCACGACCGTCGTGAAGCCGGCCTCGCAGACGCCCTATTCGGCGCTTGCCTGGGGTGCGCTGGCGGAAGAGGTCGGCTTCCCCAAGGGTGTCGTCAACGTCGTCACCGGGTCGGCCGGCGAGATCGGCGATGAGCTCTGCACCAACCCGCTGGTCAAGAAGATCACGTTCACCGGCTCGACCGAGGTCGGCAAGTTGCTGATCCAGAAGTCGGCTTCGACGGTGAAGAAGGTGTCGATGGAACTCGGCGGCAACGCGCCGTTCCTGGTCTTTGACGATGCCGATCTCGACCGGGCCGTTGCCGGCGCCATCACCGCCAAGTACCGCAATTCGGGCCAGACCTGTGTGTGCACCAACCGGTTCTTCGTGCAGGCCGGCATCTACGACAAGTTCGTAGAGAAGCTGGTTGAGGCGAGCAAGGCGCTGAAGGTCGGCTCGGGCCTCGACGCGGGCGTGCAGCAGGGACCGCTGATCGACGTCAAGGCGGTCGAAAAGGTCGAGGAGTTCATCGTCGACGCCACCGCCAAGGGCGGCAAGGTGGTCGCCGGTGGCAAGCGCCACGCGCTGGGCGGCTCGTTCTTCGAACCGACCGTGATCTCCGGCGCTACGCCCGACATGAAGTTCATGAAGGAAGAAATCTTTGGGCCGATCGCTCCGGTCTTCAAGTTCGAGACCGAAGAGGAAGCCGTCGCGCTGGCCAACGACACCGAATTCGGCCTTGCCTGCTACTTTTACACTGGCGATCTCGGCCGGGCCTTCCGCGTCATGGAAGGCCTGAAGTACGGCATGGTCGGGGTCAATGAAGGCCTGATCACCACGCCCGAGGCTCCGTTCGGCGGCGTCAAGGAATCGGGTCTGGGCAGGGAAGGCGGGCATCAGGGCATCGAGGACTATCTCGATACCAAGTATGTTTGCATCGGCGGCCTCGGTCTCTGAGAGAACGGCAGGCGTTCGGACGGAAACGGGCATTGCGCTCCATCCTTTTGATTTCGCCGTGTTTGCGCGACGCCGGGTGTTTCCTCCCGGCGTCGAAATGCTCTAGGTTGGATCGGCCGGAAGCCGCTCGGCTTTCAGGCCGGCAGCCGCGTTAGAGCGGGATGAGTTCCAGTGGAGTCGTTCGTCTCGCTCTAAGCTATGTTTTTTCAAGCATGACCTCATCCAGGAAGTTTCGACCTTTCCGGATCGGGCTCTATCGGTGAGAGCGATGAAGGACGGCGAGGTTTTCGGAACGACCCAGGCCGGAGAACCGGTTCGCCGCTTCACCATTACGGGCGGCGGCCTCACCGCCAACATCATCGGGCTCGGCGGGATCATCCAGGACCTGCGCCTTGCGGGACATGACGCGCCACTGGTGCTCGCCTACGACCGTCTCGAGCCATACGAAACCGACAAGGCTTTCTTCGGCGCGATCATCGGCCGCTTCGCCAACCGGATCCGCGACGGCCGCTTCACCATCGCCGGCACCCGCTACCAGAGCGAGCGCAACTTCCTGGGCAAGCACACGCTGCATGGCGGCTCGCAAGGCTATTTCCACCGGCCGTGGGAGGTTTCTCTGCATGGCCGGGACTTCGTCACGCTGACCTTGCACGATCCGGATGGCACGATGGGCTTTCCCGGAGCGCTCGACGTCACCTGCACCTACCGGCTGAAGATCCCAGGCACGCTCAGCGTCGAACTCACCGCGACCTGCGAGGAGCCGACGCTGTGCAATCTGACCCAGCACTCCTACTTCAATCTCGACGACGGGGGCGTCGGCGATATTCTCGACCATCGGCTGATGCTGAACGCCAGCGCCTACCTTCCGGCTGACGCCGAGATGATTCCGACGGGCGTGGTCAAGCCGGTCGACGATACGCCTTTCGACTTTCGCCAGGCGCGGCCCTTGCGCATGGAGAGCGAAGGCGAACAGGTCTCTTACGACCAGAATTTCTGCCTTGCGCCGACACGCGGCCCGCTCAAGCAGGCGGCATGGGCACAGGGGGCAACGTCAGGCGTGGAGATGGAGGTCTGGACGACGGAGCCGGGCGTCCAGCTCTATATCGGCCAGCACGTGGCGCCGGCAGCGCTTGGGCTGGGCGGCCGCGCCTACAAGCCGTTCTCCGGCTTCTGCCTGGAGCCGCAGGTCTGGCCGGACGCGCCCAACCGCCCGTATTTCCCGCAGGCTACGCTGTGGCCCGGCCAGATGTACCACCACGTCACCGAATACCGCTTCCGGCTGCCCTGAGCCTGTGAGCCGCCCAGGCTATTGCTCGAAGGCCCGGCGCAGCGTCTCGAACGGCGCCAGCGCGCCGCGCACCTGAACCACGGCCGCGGCGACCTGGTGCGCGCGCCTGGCGGCTTCCACAGGCGGGTGCCCGGCAAGGCGGGCGGCGAGGTAGCCGCCATTGAACGAATCGCCGGCTCCGGTGGTGTCGACCGGAGCGGCGACATGGACCGCGCCGACATGCTCCTCCGCGCCGTCCTTGACGACCAGTGCCGGCTGCTCGCCATTCTTGACGACGATTTCGCTGACCGTCCGTGCAAGCCGGCGGGCCGTCTCGCGCGGGTCGGAGTCGCCGAACAGCATCTGCTCGTCGGGAAAGGTCGGCAGCGCGATGTCGGTCACGGCAAGGGCATCGGCGATCGCGGCCTGTGCCTCCTCGCGCCCATGCCAGAGCCTTGGGCGGTAATTGGGATCGAAAGCGACCAGGCTGCCCGCCTTGCGCGCGGCGGCGGCCGCCGCCAGCAGGGTGGCGCGCGCATCGGCATCCAGAATTGCCAGGGTGATTCCGGAAAAGTAGATAAGCGACTGGTTTTCAAGGCTTTTGGCTAGCTGGTCTGGATTGGATGCCAGTTGCCGGGCGGCGGCATCGCTTCGCCAGTAGGTGAAGGAGCGCTCGGCGCCGGTCAGCGTGATGGCATAGAGGCCGGGGCGCGCGCCAGGTATGACGGGGCTGTTGCCGACGCCGATACCGTTTTCGGCGAAGAAGGCGATCTGAGCCTGCGAGAAGGGATCGTCGCCAAAGGCTGAAACATAGGAAGCCGGCCGTTCGCCGCTCAGCGCGTGCAGCGCCCATAGCGTGTTGAACGTGTCGCCGGCAAAGCCCATGCGCCAGTTGGGGCCGGTCTGGCCCGAAAGCTCGAGCATGCATTCACCGATCGACACGATGCCGTTTGCTGCCATCCGCTTCACCCTCCGAGCATGATGCCGAAAAGTGTGGAGCGGTTTTCGGACGACATCATGCTCTATTTCTTAGATCGAGAGCCGGATGATTCCAGGTCAACCTGGAATCATCCGGCTCTGGCTGCGCGACAACGGTGCTGTAGCTTTTTGCGGTCGGCAGCGCCATGGTTGAACGGGGCTGATTTTCTCCACAGCGGGAGATTTCCCCAGAGCGGCGGGATGGGATAAGCCGGCCGCGACGTTGTCTGCTCAAGAGGAACCGGTTTGGCATCGATATGGCGTTATCTCCTGGCAGGCCTGGGCCTGACGGCACTGCTGGCTGGCATACTGGCGGTCGTCTACCTGATGGCGCCGCAATGGGGGCAGCCAACAGGGCCGGACGTGTCGCGCTCGAAGGCCAGCGAGAACGGCCTGTTCGTCGCCAGCTTCCAGCCGGAAGCCGGTGCCGTGCGCCAGGGCGAACTGGAAACATGGCTGCTTACGCTCAAGACAAAAGCGGGCGCGCCGGTGGAAGGTGCGGCCATCGCAATCTCCGGTGGCATGCCGCAGCACGATCACGGCCTGCCGACCAGCCCACAGGCTACGGACTATCTCGGCGAGGGCCAGTACCGGATCGAGGGCGTGAAATTCACCATGAGCGGCTGGTGGCAGCTTCATTTCGCGATCTCCGCGACGGCTGGCTCCGACACGGTCGTCTTCAACGTGGTGCTGTGAGGCGTCCATGAGACGGCCGGCGCGCCTTCTTGCGCTCGTGGCCGTGACGCTGCTTGCCGGTTGCGGCAAGCCGCAGTTTTCCGACGCGGAGAAGAAGACGGTCGCCTCGCTGGCGCTTTCCAACCTGCCGGCACTCAAGACTGACACCACCAACCGCTTCGCCGATCTGCCCGCCGCCGCGGCGCTGGGTTCGACGTTGTTCTTCGACCTCAGCATGAGCCGCGACGGCACGGTCTCATGCTCGACCTGCCACAAGATAGACCGCCAGTTCCAGGACGACCTGCCGCAGGCGGTCGGTGTCGGCCGCACCAACAGGCGCACCATGCCGCTTGCCGGCGTGGCCCGCGATCCGTGGTTCTTCTGGGATGGACGGCGCGACAGCCTATGGGCGCAGGCACTGACGCCGCTAGAGAACCCGCTGGAGCAGGCCGGGAACCGCGCCGCCTATGCCCACTACATCAAGGCCCGCTTCGGCGAGCGCTACGAGCGGATCTTCGGCCCGCTGCCGGACCTTTCGAGCATCCCGGCCAATGCCAGCCCGCTCGGCAACGATGCCGAGCAGGCGGCCTGGAAAGCTATGAGCGGCGCGCAGCGCGATGCCGTCAACCGGGTCTTCGCCAACATCGGCAAGGCCATTGCGGCGTTCGAACGCTCGATCGAGCCGCAACCGACACGCTTCGATCGTTTCGCCGTCGACCTCGTCACCGGAGCCAAGCCCAGGCCGGAAGATGCCTTCTCGCCACAGGAAATCCAGGGGCTGAAGCTGTTCATCGGCAAGGCCAATTGCGTGACCTGCCACAACGGGCCGCGCTTCACCGACAACTCCTTCCACAACACGGGCGTGCCGCCGGTGAAGGACCTGCCACCGGACCGTGGTCGCATCGATGCCGTGGCGCAGGTGGAGGCCGACCCCTTCAATTGCCTCAGCGCATATCGCGACGGCGACGCCAGCGCCTGCGGCGAGCTGCGGTTCATGGTGAGGGATGCCCCGCAACTGGTGCGTGCCTACAAGACCCCGTCGCTGCGCGGCGCCGCGGACCGGCCGCCCTACATGCATGCCGGGCAGTTTTCGTCGCTCGACGAGGTGGTGGCGCATTATGCGAAGGCCTCGCCAAGCGTCGAGGGTGTGTCAGAAGTGCACCCACTCGACCTGTCCGATCGCGAGCGCGCGGCGCTGGTGGCGTTTCTCAAGACGCTGTCAGAGCAGGCCGGCCAATAGGTCTCGACCTAGCGATCCTTCACGGTTTCCATCGCCACGAAGGTCGATGTCTGGGCGACGTGGGGCAGGGCTGAGATGCGCTCGCCCAGCACGCGGCGGTAGGCGGCGATATCCCGGGTGCGGACCTTCAGCAGATAGTCGAAGCTCGATGCCATCATGTGGCACTGCTCGATCTCCGGCACGGCCTGGACGGCGCGGTTGAAGGCGTCGAGCGCGGCCGAGCGCGTATCCGACAGTTTGACCTGGACGAAGGCGACATGACCTTCGCCCATGCGCTCGCGATCGATGATGGCCTGGTAGCCCCTGATGTAGCCATCCTTCTCCAGCCGCTTCACGCGCGCCTGCACAGGCGTCTTCGACAGCCCGACCTTCGTCGCCAGCTCGGACATCGAAAGACGGCCATCCCGGGCGAGCGCCGCGAGGATGTTGCGGTCTATGCGGTCCAATTGGTCTTCTGTCATCGCAACGGCAGTCCATTTTTCGATATTGGCGCTCCACGATAGTTCAATCGGCCTGTTCAGTCGATCTCTTCGGACCGACGGAAAATCCGCAGTCATGCTAGCTTGCGCCAATCGGTCCGGTGGCCGCCGGCCCGCGCATAGACGCTTGCTTGCATCAACGCCTGCTTTTCAGGGACCCACCATGCCGCTCGACGCCATCCGCCAGCAGATCCGCGCCAACTACCTGCCAGACGAGGATGAAGCGATGAAGCGACTGGCCTCCAGCGCCAGTCTCTCCACGACGGATCGCAAGGCGATCTCGGCTCGCGCCGCCGATCTCGTGCGGGCGGTGCGCGGCTCGACCGATCCCAGGCTGATGGAGGTGTTCCTGTCGGCCTACGGATTGTCGACGAAGGAAGGCGTGGCGTTGATGTGCCTGGCCGAGGCGTTGCTGCGCGTGCCCGACACGGAGACCATGGATGACCTGATCGCCGACAAGATCGCGCCACATGACTGGTCGGCGCATTCGGGCGGATCGAGCTCAATCTTCGTCAACGCCTCGACCTGGGCGCTGATGCTCACCGGCCGGGTCCTCGACGAGGGCGAGGGCGGCATCGAGGGCACGCTGCGCGCCATGGTGCGCCGGCTCGGCGAGCCGGTGATCCGCAAGGCGGTGGCGGCGGCGATGCGCGAGATGGGCGAGCAGTTCGTGCTTGGCCGTACCATCGCCGAAGCCGTCAAGAACGGCCGCTCGATGATCCAGAAGGGCTATCTCTACTCATTCGACATGCTGGGCGAGGCGGCCCGCACGGAAGCCGACGCGCTGCGCTATCACAGGGCCTATTCGGACGCGATCTCGTCGCTCGATTCCGGTTCCAACGGCCCCGACATCCGCTACAACCACGGCATCTCGGTCAAGCTTTCGGCGCTGCATCCGCGCTACGAGGTGGCGCAGAAGGAAAAGATGCTGCCGGTCATGGCCGAGCGGCTGCTGTCGCTGGCGCTCGCGGCGCGGCACGCGCGCATGGGCCTCAACATCGATGCCGAGGAAGCGGACCGGCTCGACCTGTCCCTCGACGTGATCGAGCGCGTGCTGGCCGAGCCCGAGCTTGCCGGCTGGGACGGTTTTGGCGTCGTTGTGCAGGCCTATGGTCCGCGCGCCGCCTTCGTCATCGACTGGCTCTACGCGCTGGCCAGGAAGTACGACCGCAACATCATGGTGCGCCTGGTCAAGGGCGCCTACTGGGACACCGAGATCAAGCGGGCGCAGGCGCTGGGGCTTGCCGGCTACCCGGTCTTCACCCGCAAGGCCAACACCGACGTCTCCTACATCGGCTGCGCGCGCAAGCTGCTGTCGATGACGGATCGCATCTATCCGCAATTCGCGACGCACAACGCGCATACGGTGGCCGCGATCCTGTCGATGGCCAAGACCCGCGACAGCTTCGAGTTCCAGCGCCTGCACGGGATGGGCGAAGCGCTGCACGAGACGGTGCGCAAGTCCGAGGGAACGCGCTGCCGCATCTACGCGCCGGTCGGCGCCCATTCCGATCTTCTCGCCTACCTGGTTCGTCGGCTGCTCGAGAACGGCGCCAATTCATCTTTCGTCCACCAGCTTACGGATGAGGAGGTCGAACCGGAGATCATCGCGCGCGACCCGCTCGAAACGGTGGAGACAGAAGGGCCCGCCGCCAATCCGGCCATTGCCCGGCCCTCGGCGATCTTCGGCGCGGATCGCCGCAACTCCAAAGGTTTCGACATCACCGATGCGGTGACCCTGTCGGCGATCGAGACCGCCAAGGCCGCTTTTGCCGGTCCGGAACGCTGGCATGCCAGGCCGATCACGCGCGCCGGCGGCTCCGGCAAGGCGCGCCCCGTCGTCAATCCGGCAAAGCCGTCGGAGGTGATCGGGACCATCCAGGAAGCTTCCGCCAAGCAAGTCGCGGCCGCTGTCGGCCTGGCCGTCGAGGCGCAGCCTGGCTGGGCGAAACGGCCGGTCGCGGAGCGCGCCGCGATCCTCAACCGGGCCGCCGACCTTTATGAAGCCCATGCCGTGGAGTTCTTCGCGCTCGCTACGCGCGAGGCCGGCAAGTCGTTGAGCGACGCGGTGGCGGAACTGCGCGAGGCGGTCGACTTCCTGCGCTATTACGCGACCGAGGCCGCCAATGCCGAGGCGGGAACGGAAGCGCGCGGGGCGATTGCCTGCATTTCGCCCTGGAATTTTCCGCTCGCCATCTTCACCGGCCAGATCGCGGCCGCGCTCGTCACGGGCAATGCTGTGATCGCCAAGCCGGCCGAGCAGACGCCGCTGATCGCTTTCCGCGCGGTGGAGATGCTGCGCGAGGCCGGCGTGCCAGAGGATGTCATCCAGCTTCTGCCGGGCGACGGCCCATCCGTCGGCGCGCCGCTCACCGCCGACCCGCGTATCGCGGGCGTCTGCTTCACCGGCTCCACCGAGGTCGCCAAGCTGATCGAAAAGCAGCTCGCGGAGACTGCCGCGCCCGATGCGATGCTGATTGCCGAGACCGGCGGCCTCAACGCCATGATCGTCGATTCCACCGCGCTGCCCGAACAGGCGGTGCGCGATATCCTCGCCTCGGCCTTCCAGAGCGCCGGGCAGCGCTGCTCGGCGCTGCGCGTCCTCTACGTCCAGAAGGATGTCGAGAAGAAGATGCTGGAGATGCTGAAGGGCGCCATGGCGGCGCTGGAGGTTGGTGACCCCTGGCGGATATCGACGGATGTCGGCCCGGTCATCGACGACGAGGCACAGGCATCGATCCGGGACTATTGCACACGCATGGGGCTGGAAGGCCGGCTGATCGCCAAGCTCGAAACGCCGAAGGACGGCCGCTTCGTGGCGCCGCATGTCTTCAGGGTCAAGGGCATCGAGGAAATGGAGCGCGAGGTGTTCGGCCCGGTTCTGCACGTCGCCACCTTCGAGGCGGACGGGATAGACGGCGTGATCTCGGCGATCAACCGCAAGGGCTACGGCCTGACTTTCGGGCTGCACACCCGTATCGAAGGACGCGTCCAGCATTTCGTCGACGGCATCCATGCCGGCAATATCTACGTCAACCGCAACCAGATCGGCGCCGTGGTCGGCTCGCAGCCTTTTGGTGGCGAGGGGCTGTCGGGAACCGGTCCCAAGGCCGGCGGCCCGCATTATCTCAGGCGCTTCCGCAAGGGGCCGGAGGCTGGCACGCACCTTGGAGAGGGCCACAAGGTGACGGCCACCGAACTCGCCGACAACCTGCCGGACCCGACGCTCGGCGGCTGGTCGACGCGGCCGGATCGTGTGGCCATCCTGCGGAAGCATCTGCGCGGCAAGGGGGCGGCGGCAATCGCGGCCGCCGCGAGTCTCGATTTCGGCCAGGTGGATCTGCCCGGGCCGACGGGTGAAGCCAACACATTGTCGCTGTCGCCCCGGGGCAGGGTGCTGTGCCTCGGGCCAGACGCCGACACGCTGCTTGCCCAGACGATCCAGGCGCTCGCCGCCGGCAATGCCGTGCTCGCGGTGGCGCCGGGCGCGGTGGCGGCGCTGTCGGCCCTGACCGGCAAGGGGTTGCCGCTGTCGGCGATCGACGGACGGCCGGATCCGGTGGAGGCGCGCTCGCTGCGCGTCGACGTCGTCGCCTTTTCCGGAACGCCGGAAGCCTCGCGGATCGTGCGCAAGGTGGTCGCCAGTCGCGACGGACCGATCGTGCCGCTGGTCAGCGAGGTGATCAACCCGGCTGCCTACGCGCATGAACGCGCCGTCTGCGTCGACACCACGGCGGCCGGCGGCAATGCCAGCCTGCTGGCCAGCGCGTGAGCGGGTGGCGTTCGAGCCACCCGATGCCAGACCTGCCCGCGCCGTGGAGGTGATTACACTGCGCCCTGAAATGGATTAAGCATGGTCGAAAATCCGACCGGCAAGGCCGAACCGATGGACGAAACATCCCCGCCGTTTGAGCTTCCGCCGGTTTCCGTGGTGATCACCTGCTACAACTACCGGACCTATGTCGAGCAGGCCATTCGCTCGGTGCTGGCGCAGACCTATCCGAAATGGGAATGCGTGATCGTCGACGACGCATCGACCGACGGCTCGTCCGACCATGTCCGGCAATTGCTGGAGACGATCGGCGATGCACGGTTTCGGCTGCTGGCGCGGCCGCAGAATGGCGGGCAGATGCAGGCGTTTCGCGACGGATTCGCGGCGACGGGAGCGCCGTTCGTGGCCTTTCTCGACGCTGATGATGCCTGGCTTCCGGATTTTCTCCTGGCGCACCTGTCGGCGCATCTCAACGCCACGCACTCGGCCGCGGTGTCGAGTTCGGATGTGTTTCTGATCAACGGCGAAGGCACATTGCTCAGTGGTACCTTCGCGGCGCTGCAGAAGCCGCGCGCGGGTTCGGAACGGTCCGGAATCGCCATCCCGCCAGGCGAGCAGCTTGCTTCCATGATGCCCGCAATCGCCTACCCGTCGCGGCATTCGGTGACCTATTTCGCGCCAGCCATATCGGGCTGGCTGTGGGCGCCATGCTCGGCCATCCTGTATCGGCGCGGCGCGCTGGAACCGGTATTGTCGTTTCCGTTCAAGGCGAAAGGCGGCGCGGATTACCTGACCGCGACCTGCGCGCATCTGGCGGGCGGCAGCCTGATCCTTTCCGAGAGCCTTGGCCTTTATCGACTGCACGGCTCGAACCTGTCCACCGGCGTCGCCTTCGCGGGCGGCCATGTGCGTCAATCGCCCGCTTACAGGGCCTATCGGAACGTTCTCGCCTCGGACGCCGTCGATTATGCCCTGGCGAATTCGGGCTGGCTGAGCGACGCCAACGGGTACGGTTTCATGCCGGGTTTTCTGAAGCAGCATGTGAGCCGCTTCAAGCATCTGTCCGACGATCCGAGGCTTATACGCTTCCTGGCCAGGGGACGGCCCTGGCTGAGGCTTCGCATGCACCTGGCGCGCATGTTGCGCCGGGTGCGCGGGGGGACGGCCCGACCCTGACGCACGCGTCGGGCCGGGCAATTTCAGCCGTGAGCTGCTCAGGCACCTTCGACCACGGAGAAGCCTTCGAACTGCGGATGGCCGATATAGTGCACTTTGGTGGTGCCGACATTGCGATGGGCGGCGCGGAAGTTCTCCGATTTCGTCCAGGCAACGAAGTCCTCATGGCTTGCCCAGACGGTGTGCGAGGCGAAAAGCGTGTAGCCTTCGGTCTCGTTGACCGGCCCCCGCAGCAGATGGAATTCGCGAAACCCCTTCATCTCGGCAAGGCTGGAATCACGGTTCTTCCACACCGCCTCGAAATCGGTCTCGGAACCTTTCTGCACCTTGAAGCGGTTCATGGCTATGTACATTGGCTGTCCTTTCTGGGTTGCTGAAATTGTTGTGCCCGCTTCAGCGGGCGATGCCTATCGGCACGTTGAAAAGCCAGGTCTTGCGGTTGGCTTCGGGGGGGATGGGCGGAACCGGAGAGGCCCGCTGCACGACGGCCAGCAGCCTCTCGTCCAGTTCCGGCGATCCGGTGCTCTGGATGAGCCTGAGGCCGCTGATGTCGCCGTTGGCGCTCACCGTGAACTGTATCCTTGCGATCCCGCCTGTACGGGCGTTGCTGACCGCGCGTTGCGCGACCCTGCGGATTTTTGCCGTCACTTTTCCGGGATAGTTGCTGACCGCCGCGTTGCCGACGCCGCTGCCACCGCCGGTGGATGCCAGAGCGCTGGATTTGCTCTTGCCCTCGGCATTTCCGCGCAAGGCGTTGATCAGGCTGTTGCCCTGCTTGCCCGTGGTCTTCTCCTTGACGACCTTGCCGTCCGCCTTGCCCTCCGGTCGCGCGTGCTCCTTGGGCTTCTCCTCGGCCTTCCGGGCTGTCGTCGCTTCGGGTTTGCTGGCCTTTCTTTCCCTGGGCTTGGCCTTCGGTGTCGGCTTGGGGGCGGGTTGAGGTTCGACCTTTCGCGCGGGAGTAGGCTCCGGCTCGGGCTCCACCTGGGCGGTGAGCACCTGCTCGGTTTCAACCGGCTTCGCCTGCGCGACGGGCGCCGCCGGCTGGCTCACGGCGTTGTCGTCGGGCTCCATTGATTCCGCCGTCAGCACGTCTGGCGCCGGATCGGGGAGGGAGGTCTGGGGCGAGGGCTCGGGAACGGGATCGATCGCTTGCGGCGGGACAGCCGTCGCCACGTGATCGGGCGCGGCCTGCGCCGGTTCACTCGGCGCGACCGGCAAGGACCTGGCATCCGTCACGGGCTGCAACGTCTCCGGAACGGCGGCTTCGGCGGGGTCCTCGACCGCGGCAATGGTCTCTGTCACCGGCACCGGCTGCGCCTCTACCGCTTCTACCCCCTTCGGCGTGACTATCGGGACAAAGGTGATTTCCATCGCGTCTGGAAATTCGGTCTTGTTGCCGGCCACTTCGGTCGTATCGGAATTGCCGGCCATTTGCATGCCGGCCTGGTCCGCGCCCTCGATGCGGATGCCGTCGTCCCAGATGCTCAGCATCGCCATCGCCACCGCGACATGGAACAGGATCGAAATGGACAGCGCGCGGCTGAGCGCCGGACTGCGACCGGCAATCCTGCCCGCCGGGGTGGCGAGGGGTTCCGTGGCGGGTGTGAGTTCGGCGCTGGCACCCGCCAGACCCGCCGTCTCAACCTCATCCGTCCTGGGTGCGCGCAGCGCGCCGAGCGGGATGGGAAAGTCCGGATCCCCCGGCTCAAGCGGCAACGCGCCCGGCCCAACGGGGGGCCAGGCGACGCTGTTTCGCGCGAATGCCGGTTCCAGTCCCAACGTCCCTCTCAGACGCCGAAGGCGATCTTGGCTTTTGTTTCCGTCTTGAGCTGGCGCGTACAGGCGTTGGGGTCGACGCCCGTGCCTTCGCACTGTGTCGCGCTGTTGACCAGCACCCGGCTGATCTTGCCGCAATCCGTGCCCGCGAGATCGAACCGCGTTACCTTGGTCTTGCCCTTCGGCAGATCCTTGAAGTCGAGCACGGTCAGCCGGTCGACGACGCCGGCATCGTTGAAAAGCGCGATCTCGAACGCCGCCTTGCCAAGGTCGGCGCCGAGTCCGTTGGTGACGACGAAGGTCAGGCGGCAGCCCTTGTCGGAGGGCTGCGCGCCATTCAGCTCGAGCGTCAGGGCAGGGGCCGGCGCGGGTTCTTCAGCCCACGCCGGCGCCGTCGCAAGCGACATCGCCAACGCCGAGGTCAGCAGACGAAGCGATGCCGTCAAGCCTGTCATGATGATCAGCCTCCGAAGCGCATTGTCGCGGCGAGCTTGAGCGTCACGCCGGGCTCGTAGATCGGGCTCGTGGTGGAGCCATTGAGCGGGTTGACGTATTTGACATCAAACAGATTGTCGGCGCGGAAGTCGATCTTCAGATTGTCGGTCGCCTGATAGCTGGCGAAGGCGTTGACCAGCGTATAGTCCCTGGCGATCGCGTTGCCCTTGGGCTTGCCGTTGTACTGCACCTCGCCGCCAACGGTCAGCTTGTCCTCGAGGAAGCGGAAGCCGAGCTGAGCCGAAACCTGCGACGAGGGAATGGTCGAAAGGTCCTCGCGAACACCGGCATAGCTGACGGTGTGGCCGTTGGTAACCGACGCCGAAAGCCCGGCGAAGCCCCATGCCGCCTCATAGACGCTTTCGAATTCGAAGCCCTGGATCTTGGCGTTGGCGTAGTTCTGGTACTGCGCGCAGGTCGGAATGTAGTAACCGCCGGGCACCCAGATCGGCGGCAGGCCGGGCAGGTACGGGCAACCGTTGTTGCCGACGCCGACGTCGTCGTTCAGGCCGATATAGTCGTCGACATCATTATGGAAATACGCGGCCTTTATGCGCAGCGCGTCGTCGGGCTGGAAGACGCCGTTGGTCTTGTAGTTGACGCCGGCTTCCCAGGTCTTGCCGGTCTCCGGCTTCAGGTTGGGATTGGGCAGGAACGGAAACACCACGCCGGCAGGGTGAAGGCCGCTGATCAGCGTTTCGGTGATCGACGGCGAGCGGTAACCCTCGGCGTAGGTGGTGTAGAATTGCAGGCCTTCCAGGCCGGCGCTCTCGAAGGGCGAGATGCCGACGGTGATGCGCGGCGACAGGCGGTCGCCCGACGTGTCGTTGGCATCGCTCTTGAGGCTGTAGCTGTCGTAGCGAAGGCCGGCGACGACTTCCAGCCACTCCCAGGAGATCTTGTCCTGGACATAGGCACCGGAAACGCGACGCTTGCCGGAAGGCGTGTAGAAGCTGTCGCTTCCGCTCGGGCCGACATTCTTGACGTCGTCGCTCACCCAGTCGCCACCATAGGTCAGCTCGTGCGCCAGCGCGCCGGTCTCGAACCGGGACGTGTTCCAGATATCGAGGCTAAGGGTGCCCATGTCGTAGGCGGACACCGATCCGGCCGGCACCGTGATCGCCCCGCCGGTGGACGGGTCGTAGCGGTTGAGCGGGATCAGGCTCGTCTGGTTGAGACTGGTCTTGCCATAGGAAGCGTTGATGTGCAGGTCGAGCCAGCTCTTGGCGTCATCGGTGATGTTGTAGCGGGCGGTGAAGGTGTTCTGCTTCAGGCCGACGTCGTAAGCGGGCACGCCGCTGCTCACTTCCTGCCAATTGTCGCTGGTGCCGTTCCAGCCGAGTTTCAGCTCGCTGTTTTCGGTCGGCCGGATCGTGGTCTTGATCAGTCCGCTCAGCACGTCGAATCCGGAGCCGTTGACGGTGTTGCCGCCGCCATCCTTGTAGTTTCCATAGTCGCGATAAACGATGTTGCCGAGGACGTCCCAGTTCTCGTTCATGCGGTAGGCGCCGGAAGCGCTGGTCGTCCAACCCTTGCCGTTGGTTTCGTAGCGCGCGGTCGCCGACGCCGCCCAGGTCTCGCCGTCACGCAGGAAGTCGGCCGCGTCCTTGGTCTCGAAGAAGACCACGCCGCCGATCGCGCCCGAACCATAGGTGTTGGCGACCGGACCGCGCACGACATCGGCGGATTTCAGCAGCTCGGGGTCGATGTAGAAGGTCGATTGCGTGCCATGGCCGGAGCGCTGGAAATCCTGGCGGGCGCCGTCGACGATCACCTGCACGCGGCCGAAATCCTGCAGGCCGCGAATGTTGACGCTGGAGGCGACGCGTCGCGCGTCTGACTGCATGGTTATGCCGGGGACACCGAAGAAGACATCGTTCGGCGTCGTCGCCATGCGGCGGTCCAGCTGCTCCTGGTCGACATGGCTGACGGAAGCAAGCGACTGGATAGCGGTCTCGCCGGTGCGGCTGAGAATCAGAATCTTGTCGAGAAGCGTGGCGCCGTCGGCGGCCTTTTCTTCCTTGGGCTTTGCCTGTTCGGCCTGCTGATCCTGGGCCGGTTTGGCCTGCTGGGCGGAGGCGGGAGAAGCGATAAGTGCAATTGCCGCCACGCCCGCCAGCAACGCCACTCCATTCAATGCAAGGCAGCTTGCCGGAACACAATCCGTCCGATCACCCCGCGCCCAATTCGCCAACCCCATGTCCCAACTCCAAAATCCAGGTTCATCGCTGGCTGGCCCATGTCGGTTGACCGGAGGCTCGCTGGCATTCTTGCATCGTGTCCGGCATCTTAAATGTTGACTCATTTAGTCCGGTATTGCACTGACTAGTAAACATGATTATTCAAGTCAAGAAATGAATCGTCATTCCACGCAAGGTGCTGGAGCGGTCGCGGCCGCAGGCGCCAGAAGGGGTCGAACCAGATGAATACGCACAATCCCGATGACTTCCGCTATCGCTTCCGCCGCCCCTCGCAACAGGCGCCGGGCCGGCTTGATTCCAGTCATCTTTCGGTTCGGACCCTATCCAGCAACTCGCTCTTCCAGGGCGACCACGAGATCGGCATCGAGCACCACGGGGCGCTCTACAGGCTGAAGATCACCCGTCAGGGCAAGCTCATTCTCAACAAGTAGGCGCAAGGCAAGCAGGGATTAAGACATGGACCAGCGCGTAAAACCCACGCCACACGAAATCCGACGGGCCCGGGCGGACAATCCGAAAGCGCGAGAGCGCGATCTGGCCATCCAACTCGGTATCTCCGAGGCCGAACTGGTCGCCGCGCATTGCGGCGAGGGGGTCGTGCGCGTCGAGCCGCGCGTCAACGACCTGCTGACGGGCCTGGAGGCGGTGGGCGAGGTGATGGCGCTGACCCGCAACGAAAGCGCCGTGCACGAGAAGATCGGCGTCTACGACAAGGTGGTCACCGGCAACAACAATGCCATGGTGCTGGGTGAGCACATCGACCTGCGCATCTTCCCAAAGGTCTGGGCGCACGGCTTTGCCGTCGAGAAGCGCGACGGCGACGAGATCCGGCGCAGCCTGCAGTTCTTCGACGCTGCCGGTGAGGCCGTGCACAAGGTGCATCTCAAGCCGGCATCCAACCTCTATGCTTATCAGAAGCTCGTGGCGTCGCTTGAATCGACGAACCAGGAACCGGTCGTCGCGATCTCAACGACGGGCCTCGATGTCGAGACCGGAGCGCCGGACGCAACGGCCGACGCCCTGGACCTGCGCGACCGCTGGAGCCGTCTGACCGACGTGCATCAGTTCTTCGGCATGCTGAAGACCCTGAAGCTCAGCCGCCGTCAGGCGGTGCGCATGGTCGGCCAGGACTATGCCTGGCTGCTCGATCGCGATGCCGTCGCCGCCATGTTCCACCATGCGGCGGCCGAAGCCATGCCCATCATGTGCTTCGTCGGCAATCGCGGCTGCATCCAGATCCATTCCGGACCGGTCAAGTCGATCAAGCCGATGGGGCCGTGGATCAACGTTCTCGACGAGACCTTCCACCTGCACCTGCGCACGGACCACATCGACGAGGTCTGGGCGGTGCGCAAGCCGACCAAGGACGGGCATGTCACCTCGCTCGAGGTCTATGATGCCAAGGGCGAGATGATCATCCAGTTCTTCGGCAAACGCCACGAAGGGGAAATCGAGCGCGCCGACTGGCGCTCGCTTGCGGAGAACCTGCCGCGCATCCCGACCGCAGCCTGAGGACCGTGCCATGATTTCCGTTTCCAGACTGGCGCCCGCGTTCGGGTTGGCGCTCGGTCTCTGTGTCGCGCTGGCGGCGCCGGCCGGCGCCGCCGACGCGTTCGCCGACACGTCGCGGATTGCCGCCATCGGCGGCTCGATCACCGAGATCGTCTATGCGCTCGGCGCTGAAAGCCATCTCGTGGCGCGCGATTCGACGAGCCGCTATCCGGAGGCAGCCCTGAAGCTGCTTGACGTCGGCTATATGCGTCAGCTTTCGCCGGAGGGCGTTCTTTCGGTCAACCCGAGTGGCATCCTGGCCCTGCACGGCAGCGGTCCCAAGGAAGCGGTGGACGTGCTCAAGAAGAGCAGCGTGCCTTTCATCGAAGTGCCGGAACGCTACGACAATGAAGGCATTCTCGAAAAAATCCGCATCGTCGGCAAGGCGCTGGGCGCCGACGCCAAGGCGGAGGCGCTGGCGGGCGAGGTCGAGGCCAAGCTCGAGGCCGCCGAGAAGCGTACGGCCGACATCAAGGAACGCAAACGCGTCCTGTTCGTGCTGTCCATGCAGGGCGGCAAAGTGTTGGCTGCCGGCAGCGATACCGCCGCCAACGGCATCATCCAGCTCGCCGGCGCGGTCAATGCCATCGAGGGTTTCTCCGGCTATAAGCAGCTTTCCGACGAAGCCATCGTCACCGCCAAGCCGGATATCATCCTGATGATGAACAACGCCGGGCCGCCGACGCCGGACAGCGAAGTGTTCGGCAACCCGTCGATCGCCTCGACGCCGGCCGGCGCCGGACGCAAGCTGATCCGGATGGACGGCGCCTATCTGCTCGGCTTCGGCCCGCGCACCGCCGATGCCATCCACGACCTCGCCGTGTCCATCTATGGCGCGCAGGCCACGGACTGAGCGCGCCATGGTTCAGCAGTCGATCGCCGGCCTCCATGGCCGGCCCACGGGCGCGGCCGAGGGCGATCGCTCGGCGCGCGCCCGCGTCGTCATTCTTCTCCTCTGCGCGGGGCTCGTGCTCGCCGTCCTGCTGTCGCTGACCTCGGGAGCGTCCGACGCATCGGCTGTCACCGTCATCAGGGATTGGCTGACCGGCGCTAGCCCGGGCGACGAGGCGCTCAGCGCCCGCGATCGCCTGATCATCTACGATATCCGTATGCCGCGCGTGATGATGGGCATGCTTGTCGGCGCCGCACTCGCGGTCTCCGGCGCCGTCATGCAGGGGCTGTTTCGCAATCCGCTGGCGGATCCTGGCCTTATCGGCGTCTCGGCCGGCTCCAGCCTCGGCGCTGTTGCCGTCATCGTGCTGGGCGCGACCGTTCTTGCGCCGGTCACGACCGCGCTGGGCTCGCTGGCGCTTCCGCTCGCGGCCTTCTTTGGCGGCCTGGCGACGACGCTCCTGCTCTATCAGGTGGCGACCCGGCGCGGTCGCACCTCGGTGGCGACGATGCTGCTTGCCGGCATCGCGCTCGCCGCGCTCGCCATGGCGTTGACCGGCATCCTCATCTTCATGGCCGACGATCGCCAGTTGCGCGACCTGACGTTCTGGAGCCTTGGCTCCCTCGGCGGCGCGACCTGGCAGAAGATCGGTTCCGTGGGTCCGGTCATCCTGCTGGCACTCGCGGCGATGCCTTTCCTGGCGCGCGGCCTCAACGCCCTGGCCCTCGGCGAAGCGACCGCGGGCCATCTCGGCATTCCCGTGCAGCGGCTGAAGTATACGGCGATCGTCGGTGTTTCGGCCGCCGTCGGCGCATCCGTCGCCGTCAGCGGCGGGATCGGCTTCGTCGGCATCGTGGTGCCGCATTTGCTGCGGCTGCTGATCGGTCCCGACAACCGCTATCTCTTGCCGGCCTCGGCGCTGCTTGGCGCCGGCCTGCTGTTGCTGGCAGACGCGGTCGCCCGCACCATCGTCGCGCCGGCCGAGCTGCCGATCGGCATCATCACGGCGGTCGCCGGCGCGCCGTTCTTCCTCTGGATCCTGCTGCGCAAGCGCGGCGTGATCGACCTTTAGGAGCCTCCCATGATCGAAGCGCAGGACGTCTCGGTTTCCATCGGCGGCAAGCGTATCGTTGCCAACATCGATTTTGCCACGCGACCGGGAGAGCTGGCGGCGATAGTTGGACCCAACGGCTCCGGCAAGACGACGTTCCTCAAGGCGCTTTCAGGTGAACTCGGCTATGGCGGCCGCATTGCCATCAATGGCCGCGACCTTGCCGCCATGAAGCCGGCGGAGGCTGCATCCGCGCGTGCCGTGCTGCCGCAGGCGACGTCGCTATCTTTCCCGTTCACCGTGCATGAGATTGTCCGGCTCGGGCTGGTTGGCGGCCGCTCCGGGGTGTTGCCGGGCGAGGACGCGCGGCTGCCCGAGCGCGCGCTGGCACGTGTCGACCTTGAAGGTTTTGCCGGCCGCTTCTACCAGGAGCTTTCGGGTGGCGAGCAGCAGCGGGTGCAGCTGGCCCGCGTGCTCTGCCAGGTCTGGGCGCCGGTGCTGGACGGCAAGCCGCGCTACCTGTTCCTGGACGAACCGGTTTCCAGCCTCGACATCAAGCACCAGCTCATCATCATGAACATCGCGCGCGATTTCGCGGCGCGTGGCGGCGGCGTGATCGCCATCCTGCACGACCTCAACCTGGCGGCGATGTATGCCGACCGTATCTTCGTCATGCATCGCGGCAGGCTGGCCGCGACGGGCTCGCCGCGCGAGGTGCTGGAGGACGGGCTGATCGAGAAGGTCTTCGGCTGTCGCCTAAGGGTTGGCGTGCTGCCATCCGGCGACGTACCGTTCGTGCTGCCGCAGTCGGCAAGCTGAGGCGCGCGCAATACAAGCAGCCGCCATTAGACGGAATTGACCGCGTGGCGGCGATCAGGCCGCCGGGACGCGCCGCTCCAGGATGTCGATGCCAAGCAGGTTGCGCACATTCGGGCGCGCCGCCACAAGGTCGGCGATCGTGTAGCGGGCCAGCACCGCGAAGAAGGCGTTGAGCGCCTCGCGCAGCGCCGAATTCAGGGCGCAACTGTCGACCAGCGGGCATTCGGCCGCATCGTTTTCGAAACACTCCGCCATGGCGAAGCTCTCCTCGGTGACGCGCACGACATCGAACAGGGTGATGGACTCGGCGGCACGTCCCAGCCGGACGCCGCCGTTGCGGCCGCGCACCGTCTCTACCAGGCCGGCCTCGACCAGTGGCTGCAGGATCTTGAACAGGAAAAGCTCGGACACCGAGTAGGCGGCGGCGATTTCCGGAATGCGGCTAAGCCGATCGGTGTTGGCTGCGCAATACATGAGAATGCGCATGGCATAGTTGGTCTGGCGCGTAAGCCGCATCTTATCCTCACGAAGTCCCGGTCGGTCGATGGAAGGTTTCGGGGAGCCATCCCCGGCCAAGTCCTTCCAGGCCGGATTTCAATCGCTTGCTAATGTCCGCGATACCGGCCTCGTCACGACTTCGGACGTCGCGCATGCTGGACTCGTCACATTGGCTAACAGCAATATGGCCGATAGTTTGGAATAATTCCAGACTGGCGATGCGCAATAGATGAATATTGATGTCAACTTTATGTGCGTGATGTGCAAGGGACGTGATCAGCGTCGGCCGGGCGGTTATCGCCAGGCGGTTTGCTACCTAGATCAGTGGCCAGGCAGAAAAGGACAGGAGCGTCCCTCATGACATATCAAGCTCCGGTCGCGGCCAATCCACCGCTCGACGCGACGGCGGAGGCCAAGCGATCGGCATTGCGGCGCACCAAGCTGATGGCGACAACGGCGCTCGGCCTGTGCGTTTTGGTCTTTGCAGGAGCCAAATCGCTGGAAGGCCGCTACCCCTGGCTCGGCTTCGTCGCGGCCTTCGCCGAGGCAGCGACCATCGGCGGGTTGGCGGACTGGTATGCCGTGGTCGCGCTGTTCCGGCGGCCGCTTGGCCTGCCGATCCCGCACACGGCGATCATTCCCGAGAACCAGAACCGCATCGCTGACAATCTCGGCCGCTTCATCGAGGTGAATTTCCTGGCGCCGGGGCCGGTGCGCGAAAAGCTCGCCGAGGTCGATTTTTCCGCGCTCGTCGCCGACTGGCTGGCCGGACCCGAGCGCGCCGCGGGTCTTGCCAGCTTCGTCAGCCGGCTGGTGCCGCGCATGCTGGCCGCCATCGACCAGACCGGACTACGCGGCTTCGTGGCGGACCGCATGACGAAGGAACTCGACAAGGTGCAACTGGCACCGCTGGCGGCGGAACTGCTATCGGCGCTGACCGATGATCGCCGCCACCAGAAATTGTTCGACGAGTTCATCAGGGTCGTTTCCCGATTCCTGAGCGACGAGCAGGCGCTGGCGACCATGCGCGAGAAGATACGCGAGGAACTGCCGTCGCTGTTCAACATGTTTCGCGCCGACGCCTATCTCCTGAAGAAGATCGTGGCTTCGGCCGGCTCGCTGCTGGAGGAGGTGAGAGCCGATCCCGACCACCCGGCGCGGGTCGAGTTCGACCGTTTCGTTCACGGCTTCATCGAGCGGCTGCGCACATCGAAGCAGTATGCGCGGCGCGCCGAGGCGCTGAAGCGCGACTTCCTCGCGCGCCCGGAATTCAAGGCGCTGGCGGGCGACATGTGGGAAAGCCTGCGCCTGTTCATCGAACAGGACGCGCAGGCGCCGGATTCGACGGTTCGCGCGCATCTGGCAACGATGTTCGTCGAGGTCGGGCGCCACCTCGCGGACGACGACCGGATCAGGGCGGACATGAACCAGGGTTTTGTCGTGGCGCTGGCCTCCTTCGTCGAGAGCCAGAAAAGCGGCGTCTCGAAGTTCATCGCCGATCAGGTCAAACGCTGGGATCTCGCGCAACTGACACGGCTGATCGAGCTCAACATCGGCAAGGACCTGCAATATATCCGCTTCAACGGCATGATCATCGGTGGGCTTGCCGGGCTTGTGCTCTATGCCCTGGAGCGTCTGTTGCTTGCCGCCTGAAGCGCTCCGCGAGCATGGACAGGCGGCGCTCGGGTGTTATTGTCTCTGCGTACCCGCATGACAGCAAAGGGAGCGAGCGATCATGGCGAAGCAGACGGACCCGGATACCTTCCTGGACATGTTCAGTCGGTTCGGGCGCGATCTGAAGCTGCCGAACGTCGATGTCGAGGCTATCGTCAGTCACCACCGGAAGAATCTCGAAGCGCTGGAAAAGTCCGCGCGTGCGGGTGCCGAGGGCGCGTCGTCGCTGCTGCAGCGCCAGCGCGAGATGCTGCAGGACACGTTGCGTGAGGTCACCGATATGGCGCAGAGCTACCGAACGCCGGGCAACCCGCAGGAAATAATCGCGAAACAGACGGAGTTCGCGCGCAAGTCGTTCGAGACCGCGCTGAAGAACGCCGGCGAAGTCGCTGAACTGGTGAAGAAATCCGGCACGGAGTCGGTCGACATACTGCGTGGCCGCATCAAGGAGGCGATGGAGGAAATCCGCGCCGGATACGAGAAGAAATAGCGATTGGCGTTCAGGACATGCGCGCCGCCGGACCGGAGCCCGGCGGCAGCGTTTCGCGTGCCGGCGCTGGAACGAATCCGGCCAAGGCGAATTGACAGGAGCTGCCTGTTCGTGGTCCGGAGGCATGCGAAGCGATCGGGAAAGCAGGAATGAACGAAACACGGCCGAAGACGCCGCCGACCTATGAACAGTTGCGGACGATGGCCGGGCAGGAGCTCGGCGTCTCGGAGTGGACGCTTGTCGACCAGCATCGCATCGACCAGTTCGCCGAATGCACCGGTGACCATCAGTGGATACATGTCGACCCCGAAAGGGCGCGTCGGCAAAGCCCGTTCCGCACCACGATCGCGCACGGCTATCTGACGCTGTCGATCATCGGCGCCTTGGCGCTCGAGATGGGTATCGTGCCTGAAAACACGCAAGCCGCCTTCAACTACGGCTTCGACAAGGTGCGCTTCATCGCGCCGGTGAAGGTCGGTTCGCGGATAAGGCTGCGCACGACGCTCATGTCGATGGAGGACCGCGGGCCGGGCCAGTATCTGATGAAAGCCGCCAACACGATCGAGATCGAGGGCGAGGAGAAGCCGGCGCTGGTCGCCGAGTCCCTCGTCATGCTCTATGAGCGGCGCAACCGGGCCAGGGCCTGACCGCGCCGCTCCGCTATCGCATCGTCACGCTGTGGCTGACCGTCGCTTTGCCTGGAGGCGAAGCGCGCACAGGGTGACGACGGCGAGAAGCGAGCAATAGCCGGCCAGCGGCCACGCCGTCTCGGCGTCGAGCATGACGACGAACAAGGTGCCGATGCTTGAGACGATCAGGCTCTGGACACAGAAATAGAGGGCAACGGCCGTTCCCGCTGTATCGCCGAACGCCGCCAGCGCGCCGTTTGCGGTGACTGAACTCGCAAGCACGATGCCCACCGCGACGATCCACATCGGCACCACGAATGTGACGAAGGAGGGTGCGGCAAAAGCCTCTCCGAAGATGAGCAGGGCAGCCCCGAGGAGCAGCATGGCCATGCCGCGCGCCACGCTGCCCACAATGCCCCAGCGTACGACGAAGCGTCGGGCGAAGCGGGCGGCGACGATCATCACCAGTGCCGCCGTGGCGAAGGCGAGGCTGAAGTCCAACCGGGAAAAGCCTGCGCGATCGATGAGAACCCTCGGCGCGGTCGAAAAGAACACGAAAAAGGCACCCATCGCGGCGCTGAATGCCACCGAATAGGTCCAGAATGCAGGGTCACGAAGGATAGGCCCGAGGGCGGGGCGAGCCTGATCCAGGGTCGAAGGGCGCGTTTCATGCCATTTCGGCCAGGCGTTCAGCATTGCCGCCAGGCCGAGCAGGCCGAGCGTGACGAAGATGGCGCGCCAGCCGAAACGAGAGGCAATGATGGCACCGGCGATCGGGCCCAGCGCCGGCACGAAAGCCAGCATCGAGCCGAACAATCCGTAGATAGTGACGCCTCCGGGGCGATCGGCATAGACGTCGCGCACCGTCGCGAAGGTGGCGACCAGCATGGCCGAGGCGCCGGCCGCCTGCGCCACGCGAAACGCCAGGAATGCTGGTGCGAAGGACGTCGATGCGAGGAGGAAGGAGGCGGCCGTGAACAGCAGCACGCCACCGAGCAGGACCGGGCGTCGGCCGACCCGGTCGGAAAGCGGACCGAAGACGATCTGCCCGAGGCCGAGCACGACCATGTAGAGGCTCAGCGTCAACTGGATGGTGGTGGCCGAGGTGTCCAACGCTCCCGGCATGGCCGGCAGGACGGGCAGGTATATGTCCATGGCAAGCGATGCCAGGAGATCGAAGGGCGCCATCAAAAGGAGTGCCGCCGGCAGGGAACAGCCCCACGTGGGAGCCTTGCGAAAAGACATGATTGAACATCCGCTCAAATGGGTAACATCTGGCGGCGATCTGCCGGTCTCTTCGGAATGGGTATGACGGGTCAGACTGCCGCAACAACGAGGTGCTGTTGCGGCCTACCTGTCTGCTGACTTGCTGCTTCCCATGGCTGTCCCGTCAAAGCCTGCTCCCGGGCGCGGGAGCGATCTCGGACTGTCGGTCCGATGTTTGGGTCCCTATCAGTCTCGCGCGGGTTGGGCAACCGCGCCGGTCATCGTCCCATGGCGGCGCCGAGGGCGGCGAAGATGCGGTCGTCATCGCATTGCGCGACGTTGAAGCGCATGAAGCGGTCGGCATGGCCGGAGAGGCTGAAAGCGTTGCCCGGCGCAAGCACGACATTGGCGGCCAGCGCCTTGCGGGCGATCTCCGCCGCGTCGATCCCGTCGGGCAAGCTGCACCACAGGAACATGCCGGTCGGTTGCTCGATCCAGGGGACGATGCCCAATGCCTCGAGGCGAGGGGCCGTTTCGGCCATGGCGCGCGCCAGGCGTGCCCGCAGCGCCTCGACATGCTTGCGGTAGCTGCCGTCCCTCAGCAAGGCCAGGACCAGTTCGGAAGCAAGCCTGCCGCCGCCGAAGGATGTCGCGATCCTGAGGTCGGCGAGGCCGTCGATCCAGCCATGCGGCGCTGCGATGAAGCCGCAGCGTATCGAGGCCGACAGTGTCTTCGAGAAGGAACCTATGTGGACGACTCGCTCCAGCCCGTCGAAGGCCGCGAGCCTCGGCGCGGGGCTGTGCTCGAAATCGGCGAAGATGTCGTCCTCGACAATGGTGAGCCCGTGCTGGTCGGCGAGCTTGAGCAAGCGGTGCGCGGTGAGCGGCGAGAGCACCGCGCCCGTCGGATTGTGGAGCGCGGAATTGGTGATGTAGAGGCGCGGCCGGTGTTCCGCGAGCGCCCGGGCGAACTGCTCGATGTCGGGCCCCGTCGGTGTGTAGGGTACGCCGACCACCTTGGCGCGATGCGCGCGCAGCAGCGCGTGGAAATTGAAATAGCATGGGTCGTCGACAAGCACGGCATCGCCGGGTTCGAGAAGGAACCGGCACAGGAGGTCGATGGCCTGCGTTCCGGATTCCGTCAGCATGATCTGTTCTGGGGAGGCCTCGATGCCGTGTTCCGCCATGCGCCGGGCGAGCAATTGCCTGAGCGCCGGCAGGCCGAGCGGCGTGGCGTAGTCGGCGAGCATGGCCTCGTCCGCGCGCGCCGCCGCTCGCAGCGCCCGGCGCATCGCCGCTTCCGGCATCCATGACGCCGGTAACCAGCCGCAGCCGGGCTTGAGCACTTCCTCACCGGCTTCGAGCGACTGGCGCGATATCCAGAGAGGATCGACTGCCCGATCGAGGCGAGGCGCGATCTCGGCCAGTGACAACGGCGCGAGCGGGCCGGCCGCGTAGAAGCCGGAACCGGGGCGCGAGCGGATGGCGCCCTCGGCCGCGAGCCGTTCGTATGCTTCGACGACGGTCGATTTGGAGACGTTCATCGTGCCTGCGAAGGCGCGGATCGAAGGCAGGCGCGCGCCCGGCGTCAACACGCGTGCGGCGATCCTCTGGCGGATCTCGGCCATCACGCTTTCGACGAGCGTGCCGTTGCGTTCCGTCGATGCATCCATCTGTACTGCCTCGGGTAGCATAACAGTTTTGGAGAATTGTACTCTGCTGTCTCTGGCCGTGCCAAGGGTGGGCGGATAACTGTCTGGCGGAAAATGGAGCGCGCTTCGACATGACGGTGAGAGAATTCCAGGGCGAGACGCCGTTGCCGCCGCAATCACGCAGGGATCCGCAAGGCGGCAAGGCGGCCCGGCAAGGCGGAGGCGCCGTGAGCGGCTGGCTCAATGGCTTCATCGGCGTGCTGATCTTCAGCGGCTCGCTGCCGGCGACGCGGGTGGCGGTGATGGCGCTTGACCCCATCTTCCTGACGGCGGCGCGCGCGGCCATCGCCGGCGTGCTCGGCCTCGCCATGCTGCTCCTGTTCCGCGAGAAGAGGCCGGAGCGTTCCGACCTCTTGTCGCTCGTCGTCATCGCTCTCGGCGTGGTCGTCGGCTTTCCCTTGCTTACAGCGCTTGCGCTGAAGCACATCACTTCGGCCCATTCGATCGTCTTCATCGGCCTGCTGCCGCTGGCGACCGCTATCTTCGGCGTGCTGCGCGGCGGCGACAGGCCGCGCCCGGCCTTCTGGCTGTTCTCGTGCCTCGGCAGTGCGCTGGTCGCGGGGTATGCCTTGGCGCAGGGGCTGAGTGCTTCGCCCGTCGGCGACGCGCTGATGCTCGCCGCGGTCATCGTGTGCGGACTGGGCTATGCCGAGGGAGCCGTGCTGGCGCGCAGGCTGGGCGGCTGGCAGGTGATCTGCTGGGCGCTGGTGCTGTCGCTGCCGGTGATGCTGGCGCTGACACTCATCACCATGCCCCGGTCCCTTGCCGGCGTCGGCTCCGGCGCATGGATCGGCCTGGCCTACGTCTCGCTGTTCAGCATGCTGATCGGCTTCATCTTCTGGTATCGCGGCCTGGCCCAGGGCGGCATCGCGGCGGTCGGGCAGTTACAGCTGCTGCAACCCTTTTTCGGCCTGGCCCTGGCGGCAACGCTGCTGGGCGAGCAGGTCAGTCCGCTGATGATCGTGGTCACGCTCGGCGTGGTGGCATGTGTGTTCGGCGCCAAGAAGTTCGCGCGCTAGAGAGGGGCTCGAAGAGCCGTCGGCCGCCAGGGCGGAAGGCGATGCCACCGGCGGCCGCTTGCCGGCAAAAGGTGTGCTGCCGTGAGACCGAACACCTTTCTCGCCGGCTAGCGTAATCCGGGATCGCCTAGAGTTCAGGCATCGGCGGCAGCTTCTCAAGCGGGAAGCCGAACCATTTCTCGTTTATCTTCGACAGTTCGCCGTTCGCCACGATCTTCTCGATGAACGTGTTGGCGTAGTCGCGCAATTCGGTATCGGCCTTGCGGAAAGCCATGCCGTTCGCCTGTTGATTAAGCAGGATCTTGGGCTCGATGTTGAGCTGCGGGAAGGACTTCGTCAGATGAGCGAGGACGACGGTGCTGGCGCCGAGCGCCTGGGTCTGGCCGGAGATCAGCGCCTGGATGGATGTCGCGTCGTCGTCGAAGATCTTGATCGGCGTTCCCTGCGGGGCGACCGCTTCGAGAGCCGCCTGCTCCGTGGAGGCGCGGGAGACGCTGATGGTCACGGATTTCAGATCTTCCGGCGTCTTGATCTCAAGGCTCTTGGGCGCCAGCACGGAGATCGTCAGCGTGCTGTAGGGATTTGAGTACAGGACCTGCTTGGCGCGCGGCGCGGTGATGCCGAGCGTGGCGATCAGCACGTCGACCTTGTTGGTCAGGAGGTAGGGAATGCGGTTGGGACCGGTCACGGGAACCAGTTCGAGCTGCACGCCCAAGGAGTCGGCCAGCGCCTTGGCTACGTCGGCGTCATAGCCTTCGGGTTGCTGCTGGGCGTCGATGCCGCCAAAGGGCGGATAGTCGGTCATGACGCCGACGGTCAGCTTGCCCCGCGCCTTGATCTCGTCGGGCGTTGCGGCCTGGGCGGAGGTAGCGCCGACCGAAGCGGCGACAAGGCCGGCCAGGGCCAGGGCGCCGAAGCCACGACGGCTTATGGACTTGAATATTGACATGCGACGTTCTCCTCTGAGGTTGTTGCTGTATTCCGTCGGCACCTTCAACGTGTGCCGACGCGGAGCTTCTGCTCCAATCTCCTGCCGTAGGCCGATAGCGGGCGGCAGATGGCGTAGTAGACGAGCGCCGTGACGGCGAAGATCGTGAAGGCCCGGAAGGTGGCGTTGTTGACGATCTGCGCTGCGCGCGTCAGTTCGACGAAGCCGATGATCGAGGTCAGCGAGGTGCCCTTGACCAGTTCAACGAGGAACCCGATGGTCGGCGGGATCGCGATCTTCACGGCCTGTGGCGCGATGACGAGCGCCATCGTCGGGACGTAGCGGAGCCCGAGCGAGGTCGAGGCTTCCCATTGGCCGCTGGGCACGTCCTCGAGCGCGCCGCGCCAGATCTCGCCGAGGAATGCGCTTGCATTCAAGGAAAGGCCAATGGCCGCCGCCGCCCAGGGTTCCACCGACCAGCCGAACAAGCCGGGGACGAAGAAGGCGAGAAAAAGCTGCATCAGCAGCGGCGTACCCTGGAACACCTTGATGTAGCCGGTCGCTACCAGCCGCACCCATTTGCGTTTGCTGGTTCGGGCCAGCGCGATCAACGCGCCGCCGAGGCCGCCGCCCAGGAAGGCGACGAGGGATAGCAGCACGGTCCATCGCGCCGCCATGACGATGAAGAGAAGGTCGGCTGTCTCGGGCGCGCGCATGTCGTCTACCGAGCCGGCTTGCTCAGGAACGCGCGCTCGACCCCGGCGAACACGATCCAGAAGAACGTCGACAGGCAGAGATAGAGCAACGTGACGACGAAATAGATCTCGAAGCTGCGGAAGCTGCGTGACTGGATGTTGCTTGCCACGGCCGTCAGTTCGTTGGCGGCGATCACTGAGCAGACGCTGGTGTTGAGCAGCAGCATGATGAACAGGCTGGTGAGCGAGGGGTAGACCGCCTGTATCGCCGGCTTCAGGACGATGAGGCGGAAAATCTGCAGCGGCCGCAGGCCGAGAGCCTTGCCGGCCTCGATCTGTCCCTTGTGGATGCTTTCGATGCCGGCGCGAATGATTTCAATGCCGTAGGCCGCGACGTTGACGACCAGCGCAAGCAGGGCCGCCACATTGGAAGACAGTTTCAACCCCAGGGCCGGCAGGCCGAAGAAGACGACGAAGATTTGAATGAGAAGGGGCGTGTTGCGGATCAGCTCGATGTATTCGGTGATGATCCAGCGCAGCCATCGCGGCCCGGACGTCCTGCCCAGCGCCCCAAGGATCGACACCGCCAGACCCAGGACCATCGCCGACGCCGACAGGATCAGCGTATCGACCAGAGCCTGCAGCAGCTCTGGCCAGGCAGCGAAAACGTCGGTGAAGTCGAACTCATAACTCATCCGGCGCGGGTCCGAAGGCAGGTGCCGGGATCACAGCACATGGAACTTCTCGTAGGCCTCGAACAGACCCATTCCGTTGCGCACGGCATCGCGGAACTCATCCTCCTTGCCGGCCTTGTCCAGGGCTTCGGCAAGCACCTCGTCGGCCAGCCCAGCCGGCACCACGGCCACGCCGTCCTGATCGGCCACGATCACGTCGCCGGGCTCGATCGTTACGTCGTCGATCTCGACGCGGACGTCGAAGGCGACGACCTTCTGGCGATTGAAGCTGTCGTAGGGGGAGGTCGAGCGCGAGAAGACCGGGAAACCCATGGCTTCCATCTGGGCGATGTCGCGCACGGCGCCATCGGTGACGATGCCCGTCGCGCCGCGCTGCATGGCCGCGGTGGTGAGAAGCTCGCCCCAGATGCCCGCCCGCGACGAGTTCCCGGTGGCGCAGATGACGCATTCGCCGGGGCGCAGGCTGTCGATCGCCTTGAGTTCAAGGTCATAGGTGGAGGGATCGTCATGGGCGAAATCCACCCAGAGCAGGGTCTTCGCCAGGCCGATGACAGGCTCGCGCGTGGTGCGCGCCATGATGCCGGGACGCAAGGCCTGGCGCCTCAGACCCTTGGTATCGAGGATGTCGAGGACAAGGGCGACGTTGACGCGCCCGGACGCTTTCAGCCACGCCTCCGCGGATGATCTGGACAGCTTTGCGGCAGGTGCACTCACGATGTCTCCTTTCTGCGGAAACGGCCCGCAGGGGTGGCTGGATGAAGCTATTGACAGGTCGAAAAAATCACCGGCAAGGTTCCGTGTAAAGAAACGACTTTTTCGCCTGGCGAAAAAAGGAGGCCTGTTCCATGACGCTGCCCGAGGGCGACTACATCGTCGCGCCCGTCTACAAGGCGATCAAAGTGCTGGAGTTCGTCGCCGAGAGCGGACGGGATGTGTCGCTGACCGAAGTGGCGAATGCCCTGGGCATGCCCAAGACGACCGTGTTCCGCTACCTGCAGACCTTGAGCGCCACCATGTTCCTGTCTCACGACGCCGCGCGCGACCGCTATGGCGTCGGCCTGCGGTTCCGTGGCCTGGCGCGTGCCGACAACAGCATGCATCGCCTGCGGCGGGTCGCCGTCCCAGTGATGAGGGAACTCAACCAGACCTTCAACGAGACCATCAACCTCGCCATCGAGTCGGATGGCGAGATCGTCTACATCGAGATCATGGAATCGACGCGGACGCTGCGCATGCAGGCCCGGGTCGGCAGCCGGAACCCGCTACACACGACCGCGCTGGGCAAGGCGATCTTGGCGCATCTGCGCGAAAACGAGCGGGACGCGCTTCTCGCCAGGAGGCTCTCCGAGCAGACCTATCGCTCCATCGTCGATTCGAAGATCCTGCGCCGGCAGCTCAAGGAGGTTCGCACGCGCGGATATGCCATAGAGATCGGCGAGAACGAGGAAAGCGCCATGTGCATCGGCGTCGCCATACTCGACGATCTGTCCTATCCCATCGCCGCCATCAGCCTGTCCGCGCCGGAACAGCGCCAGACCGCCGAATTGATCGACAGCGCCAGCGCCGCGCTCATCGAGGCCGGGCGCAAGATCGCCGAGCAGATGGCCGGGGGATAGCGATCCAGACGGTTCGTCTAGGAGAACTTCGTCACCACGCCGATGCCGATGCCTTCGAAGCCGCCCATGGCCATCAGCGCGGCCGGTGCTTCCTCCAGGCTGACCTTCCTGCCGACCAGCAGTTCGGGTTTCAGCTTGCCGGTGCGGATCATGTCCATCATCGCCTGGTAGCGGAAGGCCTGCATGCCGTGGCTGCCGCGGATTTCCAGCTCGAAGGCGATCACCTTGCTCATCGGCACCGCCGCCTTGGCGTGCTCGCCCAGCATCAGGCCGACCTGCACGTGGCGTCCGCGACGACGCAGGTTCGAGATCGAATTGTAGCAGGTCGTCGGGTGGCCCAGCGCATCGATGGACATATGCGCACCGCCATTGGTGATCTGCTTCACTGCCTTGACGACGTTGGGCGTCTGCGAGGCGTTGATGGTGGCCACCGCGCCGATCTTGCGGGCGAAGTCGAGCTTCTCGTCGGTGAGGTCGATGGCCACGACGTTGGCGCCCATGGCGCTGGCGATCATGATGGCGGAGAGGCCGACGCCGCCGCAGCCATGCACCGCAACCCATTCGCCCGGGGTCACCCGGCCCTGGTCGACCACGGCGCGGAACGACGTGACGAAGCGGCAGCCGAGGCTGGCGGCGGTTGCGAAATCCATCTCTTCCGGCAGCCTCACCAGATTGGTGTCGGCATGGTCGATGGCGACATATTCGGCGTAGGAGCCCCAGGCGGTGAAGCCGGGCTGGAACTGGTGTTCGCAAACCTGGTGATTGCCGGAGCTGCACTCGAAGCAATGGCCGCAGGCGGCGACGAAGGGCACGGTCACGCGGTCGCCGGCCTTCCAGCGGCTCACGCCCTTGCCAGCGGCGACTACCACGCCGGCCAGTTCATGGCCCGGCACATGCGGCAGAGTGATGTCGGGATCGTGCCCCATCCAGCCGTGCCAGTCGCTGCGGCAGAGCCCGGTCGCCTCGACCTTGATGACCACGCCGTCGCTCGCCGGCGTCGGGTCGGGAACGGTCTGGATCGTCGGCGCTTCACCGAATTTCTCGAAGACGACGGCTCTCATCGCTCACTTCACCCTTGCCACGGACAAACCTTCGAAACGATAGCCGATTCCCTTTGGCCTCATAGGGAAATCGATTCCGCCAGGGAGGGAGCGCAGGCCGGGCCTGGGTACTTATCCGGTTTCGGTAACGCGAAAGTCGGCGAGGCGGGTCTCGCCGGGCGCCAGTTGCCGTCCGTCCTCGGCATGGACTTCCAGGCGTCTTATGGGGCGCCCGGTTCGCGTGTCCACCATGAAGGTATAGGGCTCGCCCGGTCCCGAGAAATAGGTCTCGCCCCACTGGCGCAGCGCCACCAGCACGTAGAAGAGGCCGCGCCCCTTCTCGGTCAGGGCATATTCATTGTGGGCGCTGCCGTCGGGCGCCGGTACGATCTCGAGAATGCCATGGGCGACGAGGCTGCGCAGCCGCGCCGAAAGGATGTTCTTGGCCACGCCAAGGCTCTTTTGGAACTCACCGAAACGCCGCAAGCCATCGAAGGCGTCGCGCACGATCAGCAGCGACCACCAGTCGCCGATAGCGTCAAGCGGTCGCGCGATAAGACAGTCCGCGCTCTGGTGGCTCGTTCTCTTCACCATGGCAATCGTTGGTCCAGTTGCGTCATTCCGGTTGCAAGATAAAACCTTCTCTCTTATTCCGCAATGGTTTCAAGTTGAAACCGAGTCGGAGAGAAAGATGGACATGAAACCGCGTGAAGGTGGGCTGACGCCTGATAACAGCCGATCGGAAACGCCACCCGGTCTTTCACCCTCCACGGCGCTGCTGTTCGCGGTCGCCTGCGGCCTGAGCGTCGCCAATGTCTATTTCGCGCATCCGCTGCTTGATGCCATGGCGCGGGACTTTTCCATCGATCCGGGCTCGGTCGGCATCGTGGTGACGGTGACGCAGGTGGGCTACGCGCTGGGCCTGTTCTTCATCGTGCCGCTCGGCGATCTCCTCGATCGTCGACGGCTGATCGTCGCGCAGGCAGTGCTCTCCAGCCTGGCGCTTGTCGCCGTAGGGTTCTCGTCGAACACGGCGATGCTGCTGGCGAGCCTCGCTGCGGTCGGCCTGCTCGCCGTGGTCGTGCAAGTCCTGGTCGCCTACGCAGCCGACTTGGCCGTGCCCTCGGAAAGGGGCAGGGCGGTCGGCACCGTCACCAGCGGCGTCATCCTCGGCATCCTGCTCGCGCGCTTCGTCTCGGGGCTGGTCGCGGATATCGCCGGCTGGCGCTCGGTCTACGTCATGTCGGCCGTACTCACGCTCGCCATGGCGGCAATCCTCTTCCGAATTCTGCCGGCGCAGGAGCCGAACCGGCCGCGCACATCCTATCCGCGCCTTCTAGGCTCCGTGCTGCTGCTGTTCGTGGACGAGCCGCTGTTGCGGGTGCGCGCCGTGTTCGCGATGCTGATTTTCGCCAGTTTCAACGTGCTATGGGCGCCGCTCGTGCTGCCGCTGGCGGCGCCGCCGTTTTCATTGTCGCACACCGAGATCGGGCTCTTCGGCCTGGCCGGCGTCGTCGGCGCGCTGGGCGCGCGCTGGACCGGAATGCTGGTCGATCGCGGCAGAGGGCAACTGGTCACCGGTCTCTGCCTGCTGCTGATGACCGCGGCCTGGCTGCCGATCGCCTTCATGGGCATGTCGCTGTGGTGGCTGGTGCTGGGCATCATCATGCTCGACCTGGCCATTCAGGCCGTCCATGTCACCAGTCAAAGCCTGCTCTTCGCCCGGCGCCCCGATGCGCGCAGCCGGCTGGTCGGCGGCTACATGATCTTCTATTCGCTGGGCAGCGCCCTGGGCTCGATCGCCTCGACCATGACCTATGCCGCCTGGGGCTGGACCGGTGTCTGTGTCCTTGGCGCGGCCCTCGGCTTGACGGCGCTCGCAATCTGGGCGGCGACGCTTGGCGTCGGGCGCCAGCCCTGACTATTCCGCGTCGATCTGGTTTTGCGGCGCGGCCTTCTGGAAGGCCGGCAGTTCCATGCAGGCGGCATGGATGCGCGATATGACCGGGTAGGACGCCATGTCGACGCCAAAGCGGGCATTGTTGGTGACCTGGGCGGCCAGGCAGATATCGGCGAGGCCGGGCACGTCGCCATGGCAGAACCTTCCGGTCTGCGGCGAGGTGGCGAGAATCTTTTCAAGCGGCTGGAAGCCTTCGTTCACCCAGTGCCTGAACCAGTTCGCCACATCCTGGTCGCCGGCGCCGAACAGCGCGCGCAGAGAGGTCAGGACGCGCAGATTGTTCACCGGATGGATGTCGCAGGCGATCATCTGCGACAGCATCCGCACGCGGGCGCGTCCAAGCGCGTCCTTCGGCAGCAGCGGCGGTTCGGGCGCGGTCTCGTCGAGATATTCGATGATCGCCAGCGATTGGGTGAGCAGCGTGCCGTCATCCAGCACCAGCGCGGGCACCAGCCCCTGCGGGTTGACCGCGAGATAGGCGGGCTCCAGATGCTCGCCGTGGCGCAGGTGATGCGGCACGTACTGATAGGAAAGCGCCTTCATCTCCAGCGCGATCCGCACCCGGTAGGACGTCGAGGAGCGATAGTAGTTGTGAAGGATCAACTCGCTCATGACGACGGTCCCAGGGTCAGCCGTATTTCGCCGACACCGTCCACGCCTCCGCTTATCACGTCGCCCGCCGCGAGTGCTCCGACGCCGGCCGGCGTGCCGGTGAAGATGAGGTCGCCTGGCTGCAGCTCGACGGCATCGCTGCATATCGAGACGACGTCGGCCACCGGCCAGATCAGTTCGGCGAGGTCGCCATCCTGTTTGACCGTGCCGTTGACGGCGAGCCAGATGCGGCCCTTCTGCGGATGGCCGGATATGCTGACTGGAACGATCGGCCCGCAGGGAGCGGAGCGGTCGAATGCCTTCGACCAGTCCCACGGCCGCGCCGCCTTCTTGGCCTCGTCCTGCAGGTCGCGGCGGGTGAGGTCGATGCCAACGCCGTAGCCCCAGACATGGTCCGGCGCCCGTTCGCGCGGAATGCGGAAGCCAGCCTTGCCGATGGCCACGACCAGTTCGATCTCGTGGTGCAGGTTCTTCGTCAGCGCGGGGTAGGGGATGGTGCTGTCCGAGTCGACCACCGCATCGCCGGGCTTGGTGAAGAAGAAGGGCGGATCGCGTTCGTCATTGCCCAGTTCGCGCGCATGCGCGGCATAGTTCCTGCCGACGCAAAAGATCCGTCGCACGGGAAAGCGCTCGGTCGAATTCGCCACGGCGACCGAAGGCGTTGCGGGCGGGGGAATGATGAAGCTCGTCATGCGTAATCTCTGCTTTGGGCTGATCGGCCGGCACATTCGACCGATTTGAGGCGGCCGACAAGGCATGGTGTTTCAAAAGGATGGGCGCAGCCGGCCTGAATGCCGACGCGTCGATACCGCAAATCGTTCGTGCGACGGGGTGTCCGGCGCTGTACTATTTGGCAATAATCTGACCATGGTCGGCGAGACTATTGTGGCGTGGCAAGAGACTTGAGCCTGATGACTTCGACCAGCGATCGCGCCCGCTTCCTGATCATCGACGATCACCCGCTGTTTCGCGAGGCGCTGCACAGCGCCGTGCAGATGGCCTATCCCGATGTCGACACGGTGGAGGCGCGTTCGATCGCCGAGGCACTCGGCCTGCTTGCCGATGCCAAGCCTTTCGATCTGGCCCTGCTCGACCTGAGCATGCCCGACGTGCACGGCTTCGATGGGCTGCTGCAGCTTCGTACCCGCTATCCGCGGCTGCCGGTGGTGATCGTGTCGGGATATGAGGAGCCCAAGATCATTTCCGAGGCGCTGTCCTATGGCGCTGCCGGCTTCATCCCGAAATCGGCGCGCAAGAGCGACCTCGCGGTCGCCATACGCGCGGTGATGGATGGCGCCGTCTATGTGCCGGAAACCTACAAGGCGCAGCCGGCCGATGCCGACAGCGTCGACCGGGCCGACATGGTGCAGCGCCTGTCGACGCTGACGCCGCAGCAATTGCGCGTGCTGCAGATGCTCCGCCAGGGCCTGCTCAACAAGCAGATCGCTTATGAGCTTCAGGTCGGCGAGACGACGGTCAAGGCGCATGTCTCGGAAATCCTGCGCAAGCTCAACGTCTACAGCCGCACGCAGGCGGTGATAGAGGTTTCGAAGCTCGACAATGCGGAACTGTTTCGCGACCAGGCGGGGTTCTGAAAGACCAATCCACTCCACTGGAGGGGTCTATTAAGCCAGCAGATGCGCCAGCAGCGCTCTCAACTGCGCCGGTTTGAGCGGCTTGCGCATCAGTTCGATGCCGGCCGCGCGAGCTGCCCTGGCGACCGGCTCGGAGCCGTCGGCGGTCACGATCAGCGCCGGCACCGGACGGCCGAGATAGTCGCGCACTTCGGCAATCGTGGCGGTGCCGAGGTCGCCGCCGTCGAGATGCTGGTCGGCGATGACGATATCCGGCACCCAGTCCGTGTCGCCGAGCATGTCGAGCGCGTCGTCGGTGGAGGTTGCCGCGCGCACGTCGCACTGCCAGCGCTCGAGCAGGAAGGTCATCGCCTTCAACACCTCGGCGTCGTTCTCCACCAGAAGCACCTTGGTGCCGAACAGGCCGTAGCCGCGCGGCCGGTCCATGTCGGCCGTTGCGGCGAGCGTGTCGGCGGGTACGCCGAAGCCCACGGGCACGTCGATGTGGAAGATCGTGCCGCGCCCGACACGCGACGAGAAGGTCACGGGATGGCCGAGCGCGCCGGCCATGCGGCGCACGATGGCGAGCCCCAGTCCGAGCCCTCCGCCGGCAAGCTCAGCATCGGCCGACAGCGTGCCGCGGTGGAATTCCTCGAAGACGGCGTCACGCTGGTCGTTGGGGATGCCGCAGCCCGTGTCTGCGACGTCGATGCGGATGATGTCGCCGCGGTGGCGCGTGCCGACCAGCACGCCGCCCGAGCGGGTGTAGCGCAGCGCGTTGGACAGGATGTTCTGCAGGATGCGGCGCAGCAGCGTGCGGTCGGAACGCACCACGGCGTTGACCGGGCGGAACTTCAACGACAGGCCCTTCATCGCCGCCATGGGCTGGAAATCCGAACGCAGCGACGAAAACAGCGTCTCCAGGCTGACATCGCCGATCTCAGGCTGCACCACGCCGGCGTCGAGCTTGGAGATGTCGAGCAGCGTCCGCAGCAGATCCTCCATGGTTTCCAGCGAGCGCTCGACCTGGTGCACCAGCTTGCGGCCTTCCTCGCTGGTCTGCACCTCGGCCAGCGCTGACACGGAAAGATGCGCGGCATTCAGCGGCTGCAGCACGTCATGGCTGGCGGCGGCCAGGAACCGCGTCTTGGAAAGGTTGGCCTGCTCGGCGATCTCCTTGGCGGCGACGAGGTCGATGTTGGACTGCTCCAGCCGGCGCAGGGTCGAATGCAATTCCTCGGTGCGCCGGCGCACGCGGTTCTCCAGAGAAATCGCGGTCTGGAACAGCGAGAAGGCATTGCCCTGCTGGTCCATAGAGCGCTCGACGCGGCTGACCAGCGCGGCGTTGATCTTCTTCAGCCGATCGATATCGGTGATGTCCTTGAGCGGCATGGTTACTCCGCCGCCTGGCGCTCGCCGAAGGCGATGCCGGTGAAGGTCTGGTTGAGGTGCATCGAACGGTACTGCTCACCATAAGTGCCGAAGCCGACGACCCGGTTGGTCCTGTAGAGTTCGGAAATATCGCGGAAGACCTGGCGGTTTCGTGCGTCCAGGCGGCGCAGCACGCAATCGAAGCCGAGGATCATGTCGATGCCGCCGAGGCGGTCCTCGACGTCCTGGAAGGCGGCGCGCGTCGATTCGACCATGCTCTTCGGCTGCGCGATCGACAGAACCACACCATCGTCGATGGCGCAGAAGAACGACAGCGAGCCGTCGGCGTGCATGCGCTGGATCGAGCGGCAATAATATTCGCCGCCGACCTTCACCACCACCGGATGCGAAGCGAAGCTGAGCGGCGTCAGCGTGCGGTGCTCGATGCCGACCGAGGCGGCATATTCCTCGGCGGCGTTGACGGCATTGAACTCATGCACGATGCGGTGATCGGGGTCGGATGCCGTCACCACCAGCTTCTCGTCCGTCGGCACGAAATTGTCGGTCTTGAAGACGTGGAAGGGAACCTCGGTCGCCACCAGCACGACGACGGCGCTGTCGGAGGACACACGGCCGTTGGAAATGAGCCGCGTGGTTTCGAACTTCAGGTCGTCGCCGGCCGAGCCGCCGATCAGCGGGATGTCGTCCAGTCCCCAATGGATGGCTGACGTCACCGCTTCCTCGGCATAGGACAAGCCATCGATGAAGCAGAGGGCGAATGTGCACTTGCCCCGCTGGCCGTCGACCTGCCCGCGCAGCAAGCGTTTCAGCGCCTCGACCTCGCCCGTGATCCTGTCCATGCCGGAACTGGAAAGCCCGTCGATCATCGTGCTGACCACGGTGAAGGAGGCGGAGGGAAGCAGCATTGCCAGCAGGTGGCCTTCCTCCAGGCCCTGCGGCGTTATTTCCCCGGCCGTCGAACAGCCGGCGTGGCGAAGCGATGGCGCGTGCGTCTTCAGTGCTCGCGACAGCGCACCGGCGTCCACTAGGCTCTGGGAGAAGAAGAACAACGCAAAGCCGGCGCCGATGGCATCGGCTTCCGCCGCCACGGCGCGGGCGAAGGCTTCGGTGTCGGGTTCATCGGTGGTGAGCGCCGACAGGCCGCAAGCATAGCGCGTCCTCGAACTGGCCAGAGGCTTCCTCCTGCATCTCCTCCGACGCTCATTGTTGTGCACGTCGCAGCGCGCGGGCGTCGCGGTCATTGTTGTCCCGGCGCGATGCTTTGGCAATGGGGCGGCGCAGCGCGCCATGACCGAAAGTACAATGCGGGCCTTCCGCGTCGCGCTGTCCTTCGAGCGTTGTGCGGTATAAGAATAACGGTGACTGTTTGTTTCTGCGCAATTCCGGGTGGAGAAACCGTTGCACCCTCTCCTGGGATTGCTCGTGGCCAGCCGGCATCGGCGGCAAGACGACCAAGGTTGATACCCAGGGAGGATACATGTCGGAAATATCGTTGACGGTGAATGGGAGGCGCATCAGCGGCACGGCCGAGGACCGGACGCTGCTGGTTCATTTCCTGCGCGAGAACCTTGGCCTGACGGGCACGCATGTCGGCTGCGACACGTCGCAATGCGGCGCCTGTGTCGTCCATGTCGACGGCAAGGCGGTGAAGTCGTGCTCCATGCTGGCCGTCCAGGCCTCGGGCTCGACTGTCGTGACGATCGAGGGCCTGGCAGACGGCGCTGACCTGCATCCGGTCCAGGCCGCGTTCAAGGAACATCATGGGCTGCAGTGCGGCTTCTGCACGCCGGGCATGATCATGACCGCGACCGATATGATCAACCGCCATCCGGAAGGCCTCGACGAGGCCACGGTGCGGGCCGAGCTCGAGGGCAACATCTGCCGCTGCACCGGCTACCACAACATCGTCAAGGCGATCCTCGTGGCCTCGGAAACGATGGCCAAGGGATCGAAGGGCAAGGCGAAGAAGGCAGCTTAGGGAGTAGGTATCAGGCAATAGGGATTAGGCCAAACGGCGATACCGCCTTGGGCCGCTCGCTACTGCCCAACCCCTACTGCCTATTCCCTTAATTTCCGGAGGAAATTCCATGGGTATCGAAGGCGTTGGCGCGCGCGTAACGCGCAAGGAAGACAAGAGATTCATCACCGGTGCCGGCCGCTATGTCGACGACATGGTGGTTCCCGGCATGAAGCACGCGGTGTTCGTGCGCAGTCCGCACGCGCATGCGCAGATCAAGAAGATCGACGTCAAGCAGGCACAGGGCATGCCCGGCGTCATCGGCGTGCTGACCGGCAAGGAACTGAAGGCCGACGGCATCGGCAACCTCATCTGCGGCTGGATGATCCACTCCAAGGATGGCTCGCCGATGAAGATGGGCGCATGGTCGCCGCTGGCCGTCGACAAGGTTCGCTATGTCGGCGACGCCGTCGTCATCGTCGTGGCGGAAACCAAGGGCCAGGCGCGCGACGCGGCGGAAGCGGTCGAGATCACCTACAAGGAACTGAAGCCGGTGGTCGACGCCGTGAAGGCGCTGGAGAAGGGCGCCCCGCAGCTTCACCCGGAGGCCGAGAACAACCTGATCTTCGACTGGGAGATCGGCGATGCCAAGGCCACCGACGCGGCGATCAAGGCAGCCGCCCACGTCACCCGCATGAAGATCGTCAACAACCGGCTGGTTCCCAACGCCATGGAGCCGCGCGCCGCGCTCGGCCATTACGACAAGGCCGAGGACCACTACACCTGCTGGACCACCTCGCAGAACCCGCACGTGGCCCGCCTGGTGATGAGCGCCTTCTACAACATCGCTCCCGAGAACAAGCTGCGCGTGATCGCGCCCGATGTCGGCGGCGGCTTCGGCTCGAAGATCTACATCTATCCGGAAGAGATCGTCTGTCTATGGGCCTCGAAGAAGACCGGCGTGCCGGTCAAATGGGTGGCCGACCGCACCGAGAGCTTCCTGTCCGACGCGCATGGCCGCGACCATGTGTCGATGGTCGAGATGGCTTTCGACAAGGACAACAGGATCACCGGACTGAAGGTCGACACGATCGCCAATCTCGGCGCCTATATGTCGCTGTTCTCGTCCTGCGTGCCGACCTATCTCTACGCCACGCTGCTGTCGGGCCAATACAACATACCGGCGATCCACGCCAATGTGCGTACGGTCTACACCAACACGGCGCCTGTCGACGCCTATCGCGGGGCAGGGCGGCCCGAGGCCACATACCTGCTGGAGCGCACGGTGGAGGTCGCGGCGCGCGAGCTCGGCGTTTCGCCCGCCGAACTGAGGCGCAAGAACTTCATCACTTCCTTCCCGCACCAGACGCCGGTCATCATGAACTACGACGCCGGCGACTACGCGGCCTCGCTCGACGCGGCGATGAAGGCGGCCGACTATGCCGGCTTCCCGAAGCGCAAGGCCGAGGCCGCCAAGCAGGGCAAGCTGCGCGGCATCGGTATGAGCAACTACATCGAGGCCTGCGGCATCGCGCCCTCGGCCGCGGTCGGTTCGCTCGGCGCCGGCGTCGGCCTTTGGGAAAGCGCCGAGGTGCGGGTCAACGCGGTTGGAACGATCGAAGTGCTGACTGGCTCGCACAGCCATGGCCAGGGCCATGAGACGACGTTCGCGCAGTTGGTCAACCAGCGCTTCGGCGTGCCGATCGACAGCGTCTCGATCGTCCATGGCGACACCGACAAGGTGCAGATGGGCATGGGTACCTACGGCTCACGCTCGGGCGCCGTCGGCATGTCGGCCGTCGCCAAGGCGCTCGACAAGGTCGAGGCCAAGGCCAAGAAGATCGCAGCGCACCTGCTCGAGGCCGACGAGGGCGATATCGTCATCGAGAATGGCGCATTGAAAGTGGCCGGCACCGACAAGAACGTGCCGTGGTTCCAGATGGCGCTCGCCGCCTACACTGCGCATAACCTGCCGTCCGGCATGGAGCCCGGGCTGAAGGAGACGGCCTTCTACGACCCGTCCAATTTCACCTTCCCGGCGGGCTGCTACATCTGCGAGGTCGAGATCGATCCCGAGACCGGCCTGACGGAGATCGTCCAGTTCGTCGCGGCCGACGATTTCGGCAACATCATCAACCCGATGATCGTCGAAGGCCAGGTGCATGGCGGCATCGCGCAAGGCGTCGGCCAGGCCCTGCTGGAGGGCGCCCATTACGACTCCAGCGGGCAGCTCCTGACGGCGAGCTACATGGACTACACCATGCCGCGCGCCGGCGACCTGCCGTCGTTCAAGGTCTCGACCTCGAACACGCCGTGCCCCGGCAATCCGCTCGGCATCAAGGGTTGCGGCGAGGCGGGCGCCATCGGTTCGCCGCCGGCGGTCATCAACGCCATCACCGACGCGATCGGCATCGCCGACATCGCCATGCCGGCCTCGCCGTCGACGGTCTGGGCTGCCATCCGAGCCAAGAAGCACTGAGGAGGAAAGAGATGTATTCGGTCAACTATCACCGCGCCGCCTCGGTCGCAGACGCCGCCAAGCTCCTGAAGAGTGGCGACGCCAAGCTGGTTTCCGGCGGCATGACGCTGATCCCGGCGATGAAGACGCGCCTTGCCGCGCCTTCGGATCTGGTCGACCTTGCGCGCATCAAGGAACTGCAAGGCATCAAGGTCTCGGGCAAGACGGTGACTATCGGCGCCGGCACCACCCACTACGACGTCTCGCGTGACGAGAAGCTGCGCAAAGTGTGCCCGGCGCTCTCCGACCTGGCATCGATGATCGGCGATCCGGCGGTGCGCCATCGTGGCACCATCGGCGGCTCGGTCGCCAACAACGATCCGGCGGCCGACTATCCGGCCGCGCTGCTGGCATTGGGGGCGACCATCGTCACCAACAAGCGTGAGGTCGCCGCCGACAAGTTCTTCAAGGGCCTGTTCGAAACGGCGCTGAAGGACGGCGAGATCATCACGGCGGTGACCTTCACGGCGCCCGCCAAGGCGGCCTACCAGAAGTTCCGCAACCCGGCCTCACGGTACGCCATCGTCGGCGTGTTCGTGGCCAAGGGCAAGGACGGCGTACGGGTCGCCGTCACAGGGGCGGGCGACGATGGTGTCTTCCGCTCGAAGGAGATCGAGGCGGCGCTGGCCAAACGTTTCGAGGCAGCAGCCCTTGATGGCATCAAGGTGCCTGCCGGCGCATTGATGACCGACATCCACGCCTCGGCCGACTATCGCGCCAATCTGATCGCCGTGATGGCCAAACGAGCGGTGGCCGCGGCCAACGCTTGAGATCGCTGCATGCGTTTTCCAAAGGGGGCCACGTGGCCCCCTTTTTTTCGGGAAAGCAGAACGGTTCGATCAGGCCTCCAGCGCGCGCCTGTAATAGCGGACCGCCTTCTTGCCGCCATGGATGACGGCCTCGCCGACCTCCGCGAAGCCGAGCGCCGCATGGAAGGCGTCGGAGACGGGATTGGGTGGGTCGGCATTGACCTCGCAGGTGACGATGACGTGACCTTCGCGCCGTGCGTGGTCGAACAGGTCCTCGTAGAGGCGTCGCGCATGGCCGAGGCCACGGGCTCGCGCCGCGACGACGACACGGTCGACATAGACGAAGCGAGGGTAGCGTTCGCGGAACCAGAGGAAATTCGGGCTGTCGTAGGACGCATCCTGATCGAACGTCATGATGAAGGCCTCGGCGTCGCCGATGCATCTGGCATGAAACGACTGGCCGATCAGGAACGACAGCCTCTCCGGCTCCAGCCAGGAGAGTTCTGCGGCGTGCTCATTGTTGAGCGCCAGGATGGCGGGCTCTTCGCCCGGTTCGACGCGCCTGATGGGGGCCGTGGTCGCGCTTTGCCCGCTCATGCCTTGGCCGCTCATGCTTTGGCAGCCGCGATGGTCGCGGCCACGCGGGCCGTGTCGGTCAGCGTGTTGCGGTATTCCCGGTCGAGGTCGGAGCCGCCCATGCCCACCTTGGGATTGCGATAGTCCATCGCGCTCGGTTCGTCCCTGAGGGCCGCGAAGTGCATTTCCTTCAGTCCGGTCCTGCGCCTGATGTCGGCGATGTTGTCGAGATCGAGGGCGCCACAGCCGAGCACGACGATCCGATCGCCGGCCTGGCGTACGAGCTCCGCGAGCAGGCCGGCGCCTTCGACGGCCGTATCGCGCTGGCCGCTGGTCAGCACGCGTCCCACGCCGGCGCGTATCAGAGCCTCCAGCGCTTCCGCCGGGTCGCGGGTCATGTCGAAGGCGCGGTGGCAGGTCACGTTCAGCGAGCCCGCCGCGCGCGTCAGTTCCGCCATGCGCTCCTCGTCGATGGTGCCGTCGGCGCGCAGGCTGCCGAACACGACGCCGGCGACGCCCAGCTCGCGCAGCGCGGCGACGTCGGCGAGCATCGAGCGGTATTCGGTCTCGCTGTAGAGGAAGTCGCCGCCGCGCGGTCGCACCATCACATGGAAGGGAACCGTCGCAAGGTCCAGAGCGGCGCGCACCGTGCCGAGGCTGGGCGTGATGCCGCCCTCCAGCAGGCTGGCGCACAGTTCGACGCGATCGGCGCCGCCCGCCTGGGCGGCGAGCAGGCCGTCTATGCCTTCGACACAGATTTCGATCAGCGGTGGGCGAATTTGGGTCAAGGCGAACATCCGGCAATGGCTGCGATTGCCAAGCCCTAGCATCAGGGCCGCGGCGGCGAAAGCGCCAACCGCTGACCGGCATATGGAGCAGGCCGCCACAGCTCGCTTGACATTCTTATAACCTGATGGTTATGAATAAACCAATAGCCTAATGGTTATGGTTTTTGGAGTTTCGACCCTTGGCGCGGCCGGGCGGATGGGCTGGAGTAGCCTTCGCGCATGGGGCGATCCGGCGAAGCAACCACATGCAAAGGAGACTGGTCATGCAGGCAAGATTGAAGAACCCGTTCGCGCTCATCCCCGGCGCGTTGCCGGCGTTCCTGGCGATCGACAAGGCCACCGAGGCCGCCAACCTGCCTTACACGACGCGCAAGCTGGTGCATCTGCGCGCCAGCCAGATCAACGCCTGCAGCGTGTGTGTCGAAATGCATGCGCGCGAACTGAAGAAGGCCGGCGAAACGGATGAGCGCCTCTTCGCCGTGTCGGCCTGGCGCGAGACGCCGTATTTCACCGAGGCCGAGCGGGCGGCCCTGGCGCTGGCCGAGGCCGGGACGCGCCTCAGCGACCGCTCGGACGCCGTCTCCGACGCGGTGTGGGAGGAAGCCGCCCGCCACTATGACGAAAAGGAACTGGCGGCGCTGGTCATCCAGATCGCGCTGATCAATGCCTTCAACCGGCTCAACGCCACCACACGGCAGGTGGCCGGCGCCTGGGGATGAAGGGCCGGTCCTGTTGCTGTTACTGGCGCAGGATCGTGTTCTTGGCGCCGTCCTCGACCTGGTCGATGACCAGCAGCTTCACCGGGTCGGCGCCGACATTGGTCGCCTGGTGCCATTGCCCGATCATCTCGACGATGAAGTCGCCGGTCTTGTAGGTGTTGCTCTTGCCGGTCTCGACATTGGTCACCTGGAGCGTCCCGGTCTGGACATAGGCGTAGCGCGCAAAGGGGTGCTTGTGCACGGGCAGCGTTGCGCCCGGCGCGATCTCGTAGGTCGACACCAGCACCTGGACATTCTTCTGCGGCAGCACGATCGGCTGCCCGGAAGCCGTTTCGGTGCGCGAGGTGAGCGGCGTCACGACGACAGGCGCGGCGCCGCCGCTGTCCAGGGCCCAGGCCATGTTCACCGGTATCGCTGCCATGACCAGCAGCGCCGACATTTGCAATTTCCGCATCTTTGCTCCTCCAAACCCGGCATCAGCATCGCGCGGCGAGGGCCGTCGCGCAAGCCGGAGGGAAGGTGCGGTCGAAGCTCTCCCCTAGGCCCGCATAGTTTCGCGCAAAGCGCCGCGCTCGCGCAGGAAGGGCAGGCCCAGAGTGACCAGGACGAGTGCTGCCGTGGCGATCTTCAGGTCGCTGGGCTGCAGGCCGAGCGAGAGCGCCAGCGACAGGAGCTGGTAGTAGACGACCGCGCCGACCACGGGGGCCAGCAATTGCCGCAGAACGGTGCGCCTGCCGGTCAGCGTTTCGCCGATGACCAGCGAGGCGAGGCCGTTGATGAGGATGCCGGTGCCCATGCCGACGTCGGCATAGCCCTGCAACTGCACGATCAGCGCACCGCCGAGCGCGGTGAGGCCCGACGCGATGCCGAGCCCTGCCACCGTATAGGCCCATGGATTGATGCCGAGCGAGGGAGCGAGTTCCGGATTGATGCCGATGACGCGCATGGCGGTGCCGGACTGGGTCATCAAGTACCAGCGCAACACCAGGAAGACGGCGCCGAGGATGATGGCGAAGGTCACGATCTGCAGGCCGACATTGGTCAGTATGTCGGGATTGATGCGGGCGAAGATGTTGTCCGTGCTGAACAGTGCGACGTTGGAACGCCCGAGCACGCGCATGTTGACGCTGTAGAGGCCGGTGAAGACGAGAATGCCCGACAGCAGCGGATTGATGCGGAAGCGCAGATGGATCAAAGCCGTCGCGGCGCCGGCGGCGACGCCCGTCAGCGCGCCGGCCACGGTGGCAAGCAGTGGCGTGTAGCCGGCCAGCAGGAATGCCGCGCAGACGCAGCCGCCGAGCGGGAAGGCTCCCTCGCTGGTCAGGTCCGGGAAGCTCAGCAACCGGAACGGAATCATGATGCCCAGCGCGATGAAGGAATAGATGAGGCTTTGCGAAAGCGTCACCGGCACCAGGTTCAGGAAGGCGTGGATCAGATCCATCGGTCAGCTTTCCAGCAACATGCGATCGTTCTCGATCTTGAACTTGCGTGCGAGATCGGCGGGCGTCAGCGACGACTTTTCGGCGCCGTGGATGTCGTCGCGCACGCGGCCGGCATCCATCATGATCAGGCGGTTTCCGGTCTCGATCGCCTGGCGCATGTTGTGCGTCACCATCAGTGTGGTGAGCGCCTGTTCGGCCACGAGCCGCCGCGTCATGGCCATGACGAGGTCGGCGGTTCGTGGGTCGAGCGCGGCGGTATGCTCGTCGAGCAGCAGCAGCGCCGGCTTGGAGAGCGAAGCCATGACCAGGGAAAGCGCCTGGCGCTGGCCGCCCGAAAGCTGCGCCACCGGCGTAGAGAGGCGGTTCTCCATGCCGAGCTCCAGCCCGGCCAGCAGTTCGCGGTAACGCCTGCGGTTGGCCGCGTTCAGATTGAAGGCGAAGCCGTGGCCCTTGCCGCGCCGTTCGGCGAGAGCGAGGTTTTCCTCGATCGTCATTGCCGCCGCCGTTCCGATCATGGGATCCTGGAAGACGCGGGCGATCATGCCGGCGCGGCGATGGGCGGGCAGGCGGGTGATGTCGCGGCCGTCCAGCGTGAGTGTGCCGGTGTCCGGCTCGATCGCTCCGGCGATGGTGTTGAGCAGCGTGGACTTGCCGGCGCCATTGCTGCCGATGACGACGATGAAGTCGCCGCGGTCGACCGCGAGGTCGAGCCCGTCCAGGGCCGGGCGGGCGCTTGCCTGCCCGGCGTTGAATGTTTTCTTCAGGCCTTCGCAGGCGAGGAGGGGGGCGGCATGTGCCGGCCCCCGCGCGCTGGCGGCTACTTGAGGATCCACGGGCTGTCCTTGAGGGCATCCGGAACGCTCAGGCCCACCGCCGCAAGCCCCTTCGGGCTGACATAGGCTTCGAAATCGGCCTGCTGCGGCACGTAGGGCGCTATGTCCGCCGGCTTTTCGCCCTTCAGGATGCGGTTGGCGATGTCGGCGGCATGCTCTCCGTTCTTCAGGTAGGAGATGGCATGGAAGCCGGCGAGCTGGTCCTTCAGGTCGGGCGCGTAGACCGAGTTGAACAGCGGCAGCTTGATGCGCTGGGCCACCTGCGCCACCACCGGAACCGACGTCTGGACGATGTTGGACTGGATGAGGAAGATCGCGTCGACTTTGCCGGCGAAGCTCTGCACGCGCTGCGGCAGGTCGTTGGCATTGTCGACGGGCACGGCGACGACTTCGAGGCCGGCCTTTGCGGCCGCCTTGTTGATCAGCTCCATGTTGGAGGTGTCGTTGTCCTCGCCGGGATTGAACAGCGTGCCGACCTTCTTCACGCCGGGGATGACCTGCTTGAGATAGTCGAAGGAGGCGTCGAAGTTGGGCAGCATGGACGCGCCGGAGCTCCAGGCCGAGCCGTGCTGCCAGTTCGGGACGATGCCGGCCACGACCGGATCGACGACGGCGCCGAACACGATGGGGATCGACTTGTCGGTGATGCCGCGCACGGCGGCCTGGTTGAGGCCGGTGGTGATGGCGAAGATCATCGCCGGGTGCTGGGCCTCGACCTGCTGCAGAAGCTGCGGCACGAGCGTGCGGTCGAAATTGGCATGGCGGAATTCGTAGCGCACGTCCTTGCCGTCGGCGTAGCCGAGCTCGGCCATGCGCGTCTTGAAGCCCTGCGCGACCTCGTTGAGCGCGGGATGCTCACCGAAGCTGGCGATCTCGATCAGCTTGGGATCGGCCGAAGCCACTCCGGAAAACGCGACCAGCGCCACGGCCGCGAAAAGCCATTTCATGCGTTTCATCATTCTCTCTCCTCCTTGGGTGCGGGGCGCTATGCGCGCCAGTTCTGTTCGGCGACGCGAAGGAAATTCTCCCCCAGAATGCCGAGAATCGCGGTTTCGTCGTAACCGTGGCGGTCCAGCGCCTCGACCAGTTCCGGCAGCGCCTCCGGCTTGACGTCGGCCCAGGGTGGCCGGGGATAGCCGCGCAGGCCCATCATCGGGCCGGAATCGTAGAGCTTGGTCATGAAGGGCTGGTAGAAGACGGTGTCGAGGCCGAGGCCGACATGTTCGGCGCCGACGAGCTGGGCGATGTAGTCGATGTGACGCACGATCGCCGATACGCCGGAGGTGTTGTCGTCGGTGAGGAAGGCGCCGATGGAATTGATGCCGATCACGCCGCCACGGCGCGCCACGGCCTTGATCTGCGTGTCGTCGACATTGCGCTCGTGGTTCTTGAGGGCGCGCACGCTGGAGTGCGAGAAGATGACCGGCTTGCTCGACAGTTCGATGATGTCGAGCGAGGTGTTGATGCCGGCGTGGCTGGCGTCCAGCATCATGCCGACGCGGTTGGCCTCCGCGACGAAGGTGCGGCCGAGCATCGACAGGCCGGCATCGGACGGTTCGTGGCAGCCGTCGCCCAGGGGATTGCGGGTGTTGTAGGCCAGGATCATCCAGCGCACGCCAAGCCGGTACCAGCTGTCGATCATCGCCGGCTCGTAGGCGGCAGGCCCCGCGCCTTGCAGGTGGAAGCTGAGCGCGGTCTTGCCGGAAGCCTTGGCGCGGCGGATATCGGCCACCGTGTCGATGATCTCGAATTCATGCGAGCGCGCCTCGAACCAGCGCCGCTGCTGCGACAGGTGGCGAAGCGTCGGTTCGGGACGATCCCAGTCGGCGCCGATCGTCAGCGACAGGAAGGAGAAACCCGCCGCGCGGTAGCGGGCGAGCATGTCGGGGCCCTCGTCGAGGCACTCCGGCGTCCAGCCGACAGCGCTTTCCCAGACGATGGCCTTGTCGATAAGCGAAGCAGACGCCATCAGCAGTTTGTCCCGATCCTTATTGTGTCCGAGGTCACGCTACGGGACGAAACTGTCGTTGCACAATTGGCGACTATGGGTTTGATTGTTGCGAAACTGGAACAATCAAACGATGCGCAAGGCGGACCCTTCCGACCTGATGATCTTTGCCCGTGTCGTCGAGGCCGGCAGCTTCAGCCTTGCCGCCGAAAGGCTCGGATTACCCAAGTCGACGGTGTCTCGGCGCATTTCCGCGTTGGAAGCCGGACTGGGCGAGCGGCTCTTCCAACGCACCACGCGCAGGATCGTGCTGACCGAAATGGGCCAGCGCATCCTTACCTCGGCGGAACAGATCGTCCACGAGGTCGAGGTGGTCACGGCGCTGGCGGAGGACAGCCAGGTGACGCCGTCGGGCCGGCTGCGGGTCTCGATGCCGGGCGACCTGGCCTCCATCGCCTTCGCGCCGATGCTGGCGCAATTCGCGGTAAGCTACCCCGCGGTTCAGCTGGATCTCGATTTGTCGCCCGACTATGTCGATGTGCTGGCCGACAGCTTCGACCTCGCCATACGAATCGGCGGCGAGGCGCTCGGCATGCGACTGACCATGCGGCATCTCATCGATATCGGCATCAGCCTCTACGCCGCGCCGTCCTATGTTTCGGCATTTGGTGAGCCGGACACGCCGCAATCGCTGGCGCGGCACAGCATGCTGGTGCTGCACACCGGCGGCGAAACCGTTTCCTGGCGCCTGGAAAAGGAAGCGCAGGTGATGGCCGCCGACATGTCGGGCCGGCGTGTCTCGGCCAATTCCTACGACCTGCTGCTCAGGCTCGCTCGCGCGGGAGCGGGGATCGCGGCCTTGCCCGATATTTTCGCCGAGGCCCATATCGCCAGCGGCGAGTTGAAGCGCGTCCTGCCCGACTGGCGGCTGCCGCCGGCAATGGCGCGCGCGGTTTTCCCCAGCCGCAAGCTGATGCCGCGCAAGACGCGGGTGTTCCTCGACGAATTGCTGAGCTTCCTAAAGCCGCGGCCGCTTCGCTAGGGCAGGTTGGGAGGACGATGAAGCCGTTTTTGACGCGACGGCAGGCTGTTGGGTCACTGGCGCCGCATTGCGCCAGCGAACGAACGCGTGGCTTCTAGCCAAGCGCAAATTCGCCATAAGTATCTGAAAAATTTGGCTCCCCGGGCCGGATTCGAACCAGCGACCAACCGGTTAACAGCCGGTTGCTCTACCACTGAGCTACCGGGGAACAGCGCTCTTGTGTGAACGGCGCTGCCTATAGCAAACAGTTTTCGGCTTTGCAAAGTGGCATTTCGGTTTTTGGTGGTTTTTTCCGCGGGGCTTCCTCGCAATCGCGGCCAGGCGTTCTCATATAGCCGTCTACGAGACAGCCGAGGGCCGGAAATGCGGCATCCTTGGCGGTGTTCGCAAGACAGCGCAACGGGATCATTTTTGCGAATGATGGCAGCAGAGAATACCGGACGGCGCAAACTCTCGATCTTCGGACGCGAAATCACAATGCCGCGCTCGCGCGCGGCGCGAATCGCGATCGGCGTGATCCTCACCATTGGCGGTATTCTCGGCTTTCTGCCGATTCTTGGCTTCTGGATGGTTCCGCTCGGACTTCTCGTCCTCTCCTATGAATTCGCCCTGGTCCGGCGCCACCGGCGGCGGTTCGTCGTCTGGTGGGAGCGGCGGCGCAAGCCGGACTGACCGCGACAGAGGAGGCCGGCTGTATATCCGGCAGGCGGGCCGTATTGGGGCGGGGAGAGCATCGCCGCTTCGCCATTTTGATTTGGTCGCGCCTGCGGGAGCCCTGGTTGGGTCCAACTGCAACGAGGAGGTGGAAAGCGTGGCGAACACGCGCAGGCCGCTTGACGGCATTTGGCGCGCAACCTATTGGAACCCGTGTGGAACGCCGGGAGCGATGAGGCCTCGTGGCGGAATGGTTACGCAGAGGACTGCAAATCCTTGCATCCCGGTTCGATTCCGGGCGAGGCCTCCAATCCCAGGCTCCCGCGCGCCAGCGCGTGGGCACGACGTTCCGGTTGCAATAGGCCGCGAATCTGGCGCGGCAAGCGGAATGGTTTGAGCATGAGCGCTGATTTTTCTGAACGTCGCGTGAAGATGGTCGATGGTCAGGTTCGAACCACCGACGTGACCAACGCGCCGCTGATCGAAGCCATGCTCACCGTGCCGCGCGAAGCCTTTGTGAGCGCCGGCCAGCGCGACATCGCCTACATCGACGAGGACATCCGCATCGGCGGCGCCAATGGCGCCGGGCGCTATCTCATGGAGCCGTCGCCATTCGCCAAGCTGCTGCAACTGGCAGAGATCGACGCCAGCGATTCGGCACTCGATGTCGGATGCGGCACTGGCTATGCGTCAGCGGTCCTGTCGCGGCTGGCCAAGAGCGTCGTGGCGCTGGAGAGCGATCCGGCGCTGGCCGAATCGGCATCCTCGACCCTTTCGACGCTTGGCTACGACAATGTCACCGTAGTCCAGGGTCCGCTGGCGCAGGGACAGGCCGCCAAGGCACCCTACAACGTCATATTTGTCGGCGGCAGCGTGGAGGAAGTGCCGGCGGCGCTGCTCGACCAACTCGCCGAAGGCGGGCGTCTCGTTGCCGTCGAAGGGCAGGGGAATTCGGGTTTGGCCCGATTGTTTTTCAAGGCTGGGGGGGTTGTAACCGGAAGACGCGCTTTTAATGCGGCAATTAAGCCACTACCGGGATTTGAACGCAGTCACGCATTCGAATTCTGAGCGGATTTGCCTTGCAGGCGAGGCGCTGACATGGTCGCTTGCATTTGAACAATCGTTGCTGATCCGTGCCGCCGGTGTCATTTTTCCAGCGGAAGACAGCAGGGAACATGAAAACGCTGCGTCGACAGTCCCCGAATCGGGAAAGGCCGGCGCGGCGCGGTTCCCATGGAAAACGAATGAGGGATATACCGTGCTGTCAGTACGAAAGAGTGTTTTTGCCGCCATCCTCGTTTCCGCGACCGCGCTGTCTCCGATCAATGCCTCGGCGGAAACCATCACCGGGGCGCTTTCCAAGGCTTATCAGTACAATTCGCAGCTCAATTCGGCCCGTGCCGGCGTCCGCGTGACGGACGAAAGCGTGGCGATTGCAAAGTCCGGCTGGCGTCCGACGGTCGCCGGTTCCGCCAGCATCGACTATTCGAGCAGCCGACTGGTCGGCCTCAATCGCACGGTGAACCTGACGACCGGCAATTTCGGCATCCAGATCAACCAGACGCTGTTCGACGGCTTTCAGACCAAGAACAACGTGGCTGCTGCGGAAGCGAACGTTAAGGCGTCTGTCGAGAGCCTGCGGAACACCGAGGAAAATACCCTCTTCAACGCGGCCAGCGCCTATATGGATGTGATTCGGGACCGGCAGATCGCGGTGCTGACCGAGCAGAATCTGCAGTTCCTGACCGAGACCGCGCGCGCCGCGCGCTCTCGCTTCGAGGTTGGCGAGGGCACACGCACCGACGTTGCGCAGGCCGATGCCTCGCGTGCGTCCGCCGTGGCGCAGCTCAGCGCCGCTCGTGCCCAGGCACTGGCGAGCGCGGCGACCTATCATCAGATCGTTGGTGACGAACCCGGCAAGTTGAAAGCGGCTTCGCCGCTGGGCAAGTTGCTGCCCAAGAGCCTCGAGTCGGCGATCGCCATCGCGGCCAACGAGCACCCTGCCATTCTTGCCACGCAGCATCTGGTCGACGCGGCGGCATTTTCGGTGAAGTCCGCCGAGGGCGCATTGCTGCCCCAGCTTTCGGCCAACGCGGGTGTGTCGAGCACGTACAACAACTATGATCCGCAAGGCACCAACTACAATGGTGCAACCAATTCCGCCGCCATCGGCGCGACGCTGACCGTGCCGATCTATTCGGGAGGGCGGACTTCCGCGAAGGTGCGTCAGTCCAAGGAATCGCTGAGCGAGGCCAGGATTCAGGTCGATGTCAGTCGTGATCAGGTGCGCGCAGCGGTAGCCTCCGCGTGGACGCAGTACACGGCCGCGCAACAGAGCGTCGCGGCCAACAGGCAGGTTATCGAAGCGGCCAAGCTGGCGCTTAATGGCGTCATCGAGGAGCGCAATGTCGGCCAGCGCACCACGCTCGACGTGCTGAATGCGCAGGCCACGGTGATCACCGCCGAGATCAACCAGGCGAGCGCTGAGCGCGATGTGGTGGTGGCAAGCTACGCCATCCTGTCGGCGGTTGGCCGGCTGACGATCGACAGGCTTGCTCTTCCTGTCGCAAAGTATAAGCCTGAAGAGCACTACAACGCCGTCAAGGACAAGTGGATCGGCCTGAGCACGCCCGACGGCCGCTGATCCGGCCGGCCGGATCGGTGAGGATTGAGGGGCGAGGCGTTGGCCGCGCCCCTTTTTATATCCGGTGCTGCAACTCGCGCTTGATGCCGTTTTTGAGTTGCGCACGGTCCGAACGGCGGTCTGCCTTCACGTTCGATGCTCTAATCTGTTGAAATCCAACACATCTCCAGATTGGGGATTCTCGCGTGGCGAAGCGTCGGTTACGCTGTTGCCATGATTCGACCCGGCGTCGCCGAGGCGCGAATCGCATGGATATTGATCTTCTACGGTCACAAGGGCGGCGGATGTGACGATGGCGACGGCAAGCAGCGCTCAGCGCGAACCCTCGATGGAAGAGATACTGGCTTCCATCCGCAGGATCATCGAGGACAGTGACACCGGACGCAAGCAGCCCGGCGAGTACGACGAACCGCGCCAGGACCTGGGCAGCCCGCCGGCGCCCGAGGTCGAGGCATTCCGCGCCGAATTGCGGGTCGCGCCAGAGCCGGCACACAAGCCGGCGACCCTGGCAGAGGTGCAGGCGCAACTGCCACCGCTGGAGCCCGAAGCGCGGTCGCGGCCGGAGGCTCCGGACATGGGAACGCGGCCACGCGGCATCAGCGACCTTACCGCCAGGGCCGAGCCGTCCCAGGCCCGGGCAGCGCCCGCCGCCGATACGAACATTGCGGATTGGCGGCGCGAGCTCGCCAGATCTGACATGCCGGCGAAGCCGGTCGCGGAGCGGATCACTCCTGCCGTGGAGCCGGTTGCACCAGCGGTGGAGCGAGTTGCACCTGCCGCGGATAGGACGACCTTCGAGATGCCCGCTGTCCCTTCCGCGGAGCCCAAGGCGGTGATTGCGGAGGCGGAAACCAAACCTGAAGTCATCTCGACGGTTGCGCCCTTCCAGAACGAAGCGCCGGCTGCCGTCGAACCGGCACCAGCGCGCCAGGCCATTCTCTCTGAGCAGGCCGGCCGGCAGGTTGCCGCGGCCTTCGGTGAGCTCTCGGACGCATTCGCTGCCCGCAGCCGCAAATCCTTCGACGAGATGGCCGAGGAGATGCTGCGGCCCATGCTTCAGGACTGGCTGGACAACAATCTGCCGACGCTTGTCGAGCGACTGGTGCGCGAGGAAATCGAGCGCGTCGCGCGCGGCGCGCAATAGTCTTCCGAAACCTCGGGAAGCAAGCGCCGCCATCTGGCGGCGTTTCTTTTTGAGGACAGGGGTGCCGTTGTGGGGGCTGCTTGGACCGCGGCAAGCGCTGGCGGGTTGTCGAAGGACGGTCGGGCGCCCCAAGACGAAGGTTCTTACGAGGCGTCGATCCGGGCTTATCTCTCGAGCAGGTCGCCTATCCCACGCCTGCGTCATCAAGCCGACATGGTCGGCCTGATAGGGGACGGTTTCAATGCGGGCGAAGCGGCGCGTATGTCGACATCCCCACCCCCCATCATTCGTGTCCTCGTTGTGCTTGCGATCGGGCAACTCATCAGTTGGGGCGCTCTCGGCCTGCCGGCCGTCATCGGTACGCGGATCGCGGCCGACCTCGGGATCAGCGTCGCTACCGTTTTCGCCGGACCTTCGGTCTTCTACGTGATCATGGGATTGCTGGCGCCGATGCTGGCGAGTTCGTTCGCGCGACATGGCGCCCGCAACGTAATGGTCCTCGGCAACGTCTGCGCCGCGCCGGGTTTTGCCCTGCTGTCGTTGGCGGCCAGTCCGACGGTTTACTTTGCCGCCTGGGCGGTTCTGGGTACGGCGGGTGCGGCCATGCTTTCGACGGCCGCCTACATCCTGCTCAACGAGGTCGCCGGCCGCCGCTCAAGGGGCGCGATGGGCGCCCTGATGCTGGTGACCGGCTTGTCGAGCAGTATCTTCTGGCCAACCACCGCCTTTCTGTCCGAGGTCCTGGGCTGGCGCCAGACATGTCTTGTCTATGGCGGGGCCATGCTCCTGATCTGCATGCCGCTCAACCTCTTCGGGCTGCCACGCCGCAAGACGGGGCGAAAGGACGCTGTTGGTTCCGCTGATGGCGGCGTTCCCGCGGCTGCCGCCGGGAAGAGTACATTCTATCTCATCGCTTCCGCCATCGCGCTCAACGCCTTCGTTACCTTTGGCTTCAGCGCCATCCTGATTGAACTTCTCAAGAGCGAAGGGCTGCCGGCGCCGGAAGCGATAGCCTTTGCTTCCGCGTTGGGTATCGTCCAGGTTGGCGCGCGCGGCGCCGACTTTCTGGGTGGAGGGCGATGGGACGGCGTCACCACAGCCATTGCAGCCGGCGCCATGCTGCCGTTGGCGATGCTGCTGATGATGGCAGGCGGCGGGACCCGCCTCTCCGTGGGGGCCTTCATCGCGCTTTACGGCGTGGGCAGCGGCGCGCTCGCGGTTGCGCGCGCGACCATACCGCTGGCCTTCTACGACAGCGCCGATTACGCGCGGGCGGCATCGCGCATCGCGCTGCCGCTCAATCTGCTTTCGGCGCTGGCGCCGCCGCTTATGGCGGGATTGCTGGTCTGGGCGGGTGCCGGGGCCGTCCTGGGGCTAGCCATCCTGCTGTCCGTCGTTGCGCTCGCGATCATGGTCGTGCTCAGCCGCCGCCGTCCATCACGGGAACTTTCCGCGACCCGGTAGGGACCTGTCGGGGCGCCGGCCGTAATGATTGCCATGGCCGGGCTGCCGCTATTGTCCATCGCGCGCGCCTGCCTATTTCTAGGATGCGGTCGCCGGCTTGCCCTGCCTCGCGGTTGACTTGGCCAAGACCTTCCGATTTACACCGAACCAGCAAATCTCCCCACAGCGCGGACGCCTTTCCCATGCTTGACAAGACCTATGACGCAAAAACCGTCGAGCCGAAGATCGCCAAGGTCTGGGAAGAGGCCGACGCCTTTCGGGCCGGCGCCGGTTCGGTGGAAGGCGCAGAGGCCTTCACCATCGTCATTCCACCGCCCAACGTCACCGGTTCGCTGCATATGGGCCATGCGCTGAACAACACGCTGCAGGACGTGCTGGTGCGCTTCGAGCGCATGCGCGGCAAGAACGTGCTGTGGCAGCCGGGCATGGACCATGCTGGCATTGCCACGCAGATGGTGGTCGAGCGCCGGCTGATGGAGAAGCAGATCCATCGTAGCGACCTGACCCGTGAAGAGTTCATCGAGAAGGTGTGGGAGTGGAAGGCCGAATCGGGCGGCGCCATCTTCAACCAGCTGAAGCGGCTTGGCGCGTCGGCCGACTGGTCGCGCGAGCGCTTCACCATGGACGAGGGCCTGTCGAAGGCCGTGCTAGAGGTTTTCGTCACGCTCTACAAGGAAGGGCTGATCTACAAGGACAAGCGTCTCGTCAACTGGGACCCGAAGCTTCTGACCGCGATCTCCGATCTCGAGGTCGAGCAGCATGAGGTCAACGGCAACCTCTGGCATTTCCGCTATCCGGTCGAAGGCGCGGCCTACAACCCCGAGGATCCCACCACCTTCATCACTGTGGCCACGACCCGTCCCGAGACGATGCTCGGCGACACAGCGGTCGCTGTGCACCCCGATGACGAGCGCTTCAAGCATCTGGTCGGCAAGAACCTGATCCTGCCGATCGTCGGCCGCCGGATCCCGGTTGTCGCGGATGAGTACTCCGATCCGGAGAAGGGTTCGGGCGCGGTCAAGATCACCCCCGCGCACGACTTCAACGATTTCGAGGTCGGCAAGCGCCACAAGCTGCCGGCGATCAACATCCTGACCGTCGAGGCAACCATCGCCCTGAAGGACAATGAGGACTTCCTCGCCGGCCTCGATGTGACACCGGAACGCCAGGCTGTCTGGGACGAACTTGATGGCCAGGACCGGTTCGTCGCCCGCAAGAAGATCGTCGAACTGATGGAAGCCGGCGGTTTCCTCGACAAGATCGAACCACACCGTCATACCGTGCCGCATGGCGACCGTGGCGGGGTGCCGATCGAGCCGTTCCTGACCGACCAGTGGTATGTGAACGCGGCCGAACTCGCCAAACCGGCGATCGCTTCGGTGCGCGAAGGCCGCACCAACTTCGTGCCGAAGAACTGGGAAAAGACCTACTACGACTGGATGGAGAACATCCAGCCCTGGTGCATTTCGCGCCAGCTCTGGTGGGGCCACCAGATTCCGGCCTGGTACGGCCCGGACGGAAGGGTCTTCGTCGAGAAGACCGAAGAGGAGGCGCTCGACGCCGCGGTCGAATACTATCTTGCGCTCGAAGGGCCATGGAAAGCATGGGTCGAGGAGAAGCTGGAGAATTTCAAGCCAGGCGAGATCCTGACTCGCGACGAGGACGTTCTCGACACCTGGTTTTCCTCGGCGCTGTGGCCGTTCTCGACGCTTGGCTGGCCGGATCAGACGCCGGAGCTCAAGACCTATTACCAGACGGACGTCCTGGTGACCGGCTTCGACATCATCTTCTTCTGGGTCGCCCGCATGATGATGATGGGCCTGCACTTCATGGACGAGGAGCCGTTCCACACCGTCTACGTGCATGCGCTCGTGCGCGACAAGAACGGGCAGAAGATGTCGAAGTCGAAGGGCAACGTCATCGACCCGCTCGACCTGATCGACGAATATGGCGCCGACGCGCTGCGCTTCACGCTGACTGTCATGGCTGCGCAGGGACGTGACGTGAAGCTCGACCCGGCGCGCATCGCCGGCTATCGCAACTTTGGAACCAAGCTCTGGAACGCCACGCGCTTTGCCGAGATGAACGGCGTCGCGCGCAACGACGAGTTCTGGCTGAACGACGCCAAGCTGGCGGTCAATCGCTGGATCCTGACCGAGCTGACGCGCGCCGCGCGCGAGATCACCGACGGGATAACGTCCTATCGCTTCAACGAGGCGGCGGGCGCGGCCTATCGTTTTGTCTGGAACCTGTTCTGTGACTGGTATCTTGAGCTGCTGAAGCCGGTCTTCATGGGCAGCGACGAGGCGGCGAAGACGGAAAGCCGGGCCTGCGTCGCCTTCGTGCTCGATGAGATCTACAAACTGCTGCACCCGATGATGCCGTTCATGACGGAGGAACTGTGGGCGCAGACGGCGGGCGAGGGCGTCGAGCGGTCTTCGCTGCTTTGCCATGCGTCGTGGCCTTCGCCGGATTTCGAGGACGCGGAAGCCGCGGCTGACATCAACTGGCTGATCGATCTCGTCTCGGGCATCCGCTCGGTGCGCTCGGAAATGAATGTGCCGCCGGCGGCGATCGCGCCATTGGTTGTCGTTGGCGCCAACCAGGCGACGCGCGAGAGGCTGGAACGCCAGCAGGCTGCAATCCAGCGCCTGGCACGGGTTGGTGATATTTCCCTGGCCGAGGCCGCGCCGAAAGGCTCGGCCCAGATCGTCCTCAACGAGGCGACGGTCTGTCTGCCGCTCGGCAGTCTCATCGACCTCGCTGCCGAAGCGACGCGCCTGCAAAAGGAGCTGGCCAAGGTGACCGAGGAGATTGCTCGCCTGCACAAGAAACTCTCCAACGAGAAGTTCGTCGCCAATGCGCCGGAAGAGGTTGTCGAGGCCGAGCGCGAGAAGATGGCAGAATACCGGGAAGCGCAGGAGAAGCTCTCGGTAGCCTTGAGTCGGGTGCGGGATGCTGTCTGAGGAGCAGGATTCGCAACGTCGAAAACCTGCCTCCTGAGTGGCGTTTTTGCTGCTTGGACTGGCATTCCGCTGCGTTAGTCTTGACGTATACGGAATGTTTTGGCCCCATTGTTGCCATAATGTAACAATGGGGCGTTAAGGGCGCAAAAATGCCGATTTTTGCGCCTTTTTTGCTCTATTCCGCCGATTTTTCCCGTCGATTTGCTTGCGCCCCCCGGGTTTTCGCTCGCATTGCGAGGGGCTGCATTTTCCCGGAAACGCGTTAGACGAAGACGTACATGTACGCCTCCTGAATTCGTTGTTGCGCCATTAACCTGAATTGGTTCTAGCTTGACGCACTACTTATTCGGGGAGGAATTTCCATGAACAATCGACGCCTGAAAGCACTGTTGGGGGCAGGGTGCTTTTCGCTGGCTTTGATCGGTTCGGCGCATGCTGGTGGCTTCTCGCGCGGCTCGGCGGACACCGACATCCTCTTTGAGGATGGCAATTTCAATATGCGCACCAGCGTGACGTATGTGGCGCCGACGAGAAAATACTCCAAGAACATCGCCAATCCGTACCTGATCGGCGAGAATTATTCGGACAGCTACGCGATCCCGTCGGCCGCTGTTAAGTTCAAGCTGACCGAAAATCTGTCCTGCGCCGGCACGCTCACGGAGTCTTATGGCGGCAGCGCGAGCTGGTCCCGATCGAGCGGGACGCTTGGCAAGCTGCAGGAAGACTTCACCATGTACGAATATGGCGCGACCTGCGGCGTCAAATTCGACCTCAGCAAGGGGCGTATCTGGTTCATCGGCGGCGTGTACAACGAAGTCACCGATTACAATCTCGTAGCGGGCGCAGCCCTGGGTTCGAGCGTAGCGCCGATCAATGTCAGTCTGCACGACAGCAATGTCGGCTGGCGCGCCGGCGTTGCCTATGAAATTCCGGAGATCGCCTTCCGCACGCAGTTGATGTACCGCTCTGGCGTCAACATCAACGCGACGGGCAATGCGACGTACTACGGCCTTCCTGCCGGTCCGGCGACGGGCGCCGCGAATTTCCCGCAGAGCGTCGAATTCAAGGCCCAGAGCGGCATTGCGCCGGACTGGCTCGCCTATGGCAGCGTGAAATGGACCAACTGGTCCGTCACCAAGCAGCTGACGCTGAATGTTCCGGGTCTGCACCTGACCAATGGCAACGACTACTTCTGGCGTGATGGCTGGACCGTCACGGGCGGTATCGGTCACAAGTTCAATGACCAGCTTTCCGGGACAGTTTTCGCGTCCTGGGACCGGGGCGTGAGCACCGGCTGGGACCTGACGGGCGCGAGCTATACGATCGGCACGGGCGTTTCTCTGAAGGACAAGATGGGCGGCGAACTGCGCTTGGGCGTCGCTGCGATCTACTTGGCCTCGGTGTCTGAAACCAACTATGCGCCGATCTTCAATCGCACCGTCCAGGGTGATTGGGGATACGCCTTCTCGGGCGGCTACAGCATCAAGTGGTAAGCCACTCGGAAGTATAGAAAAAGCCGGGCATCGCCCGGCTTTTTTATTGGGCGAGCATTGCGGCTCATCCGCTTCCCGCTGCGTTGCATATTAGCCGCACCTTCTTCGGCTCATGCGATTGTGACGTTTCGGCAACAGTTTATGAACAAGCCTTCGGTTACAAAGCCGGCCGGAGAAATTGCCTATTTCCCGCCATAAACCCGGCGCACCCCGAAGAGGTCTCGGGACACGGGCCATAAGGCAGGGCGAAGAGGCAGGCCGCACCGCCAGCGGCAAGGAAGAGCATGGACGCAACAGCGATTTCCAAGGCCAGGCTGCCCAGCCGCTACGCAAGCGTAGCTTCGGCGCGCGTCGTCCATTGGCCGCTGTCGCCGGTTGCCGAGAGTCTCGCTTGCCCTTCCGGAGCCGGCCGCACTTTGGCCGAAAATATCGGCCACCTTGTCTGGAATGTGCATGATGGCGTGGTCCGTTCAGCCAACAGATTCCTTACTCAGGCGGGCGGCGTCGTGAGTTTGAAGCGTAACCTGATTCCCGAGGTCGGCTTGAGGAGCGCGAATACGGCGCGCTGTCTCGAGTTTCTGAGGTCGTCGGCTCTTTCTGCGCTCGTCATTGTCGTGATCCTGGGCGGCGCCGCAGGTCAGGCGCTGGCTTTCGACGACAAGGTCTTCGACGACAAGACCGGTGTGAAGCCGCAATCCAACCCATGGGCGGTGTTTCAGTTCGGTTTCTCGGCATACAAGAACGGTCATAAGGACCAGGCGGTCGAAGCCTATAAATATGCCGCCGAGAATGGTCAGATCGGCGCTACATGGAAGCTCGCGCGCATGTATGCCGAGGGCGACGGTGTGACCCGCGACGACTACGCGGCCTACAAGTTCTTCAGCGAGATCGTCGACCAGGACGTAGAACCCGGTTCTCCGGAAGAGAGCTACGTCTCCGATGCGCTGGTGGCGCTTGGCGACTATCTGCGCAAGGGTATTCCAGGTAGCCCGGTTGCCGAGGACGAGGTGGCGGCGCAGGAATACTATATGCGCGCGGCCGCCAACTACCGTAATCCGAACGCCCAGTTCGAGATGGGCCAGATGTTCCTGAAGGGCGAGGGCGGTGTGAAGGCCAGCGTTAAGCAGGCCGGCCGCTGGTTCCAGCTCGCGGCGGAAAAGGGCCATGCCGGCGCCCAGGCGACACTCGGCAACCTGCTGTTCCAGAGCGGCAAGATCGTTCGCGGACTGGCGATGATGACGGCGGCGCTCGAACGCGCCTCGCCGGCCGATCGCCCGTGGATCCGCGGCATGCAGGAAGAGGCTTTCGCCGCGGCTGGCGAGGCCGACCGCCGCACCGCGATCTCGCTCGCCGACGATATCCTGACCAAGGGCGGCAGCGGCGATCAATAGCCGCCGATAGGTGTATCGGGCCGTTACGGCGCGGATATCGCGATCTTTCTCGTCAAGGTGCTAAGTTGGATGGTCCCGAGTGGGTTCGGCCATCCATCCGTTTGCTTTTTGGCCGCACCCTGTGACCCGCGGAGCGGCGATCCCAAGCTCAGTTCGCAGTCGGTTCGCTAGGCTCAGCATGAGACGGCTTGGGAGTGGATTGCTGCGTGTCCTGCGGCGCTGGCGCTGGCGCTCCGGGACAATTGTCCTGAACCTTCGCCCAGGACGTGTTGTTGAGCACCATGTCGCAGCGGGCCAGATGACTGCTGCCTGCCACCGTCAGACAGGCGACCTGGCCTAGCTGGAACGATTTGCCGTTGGCCAGGCACGCCTGGTCGGCATGCGCAGGCCCAGTCACACCAGCGGCAGCCATCGCCATGCCAACGAGGCGATACGCGGATCGAGGAGACAATCGAAAACTCATGGAAACCCCCGTTACCATGATGATTTTCCATCAAAGACGCCGGAATGTGGCGATATGACGATGTACCGGAGCGCCTCGTTTCGACGGCAGCGCTTTGGGCTCTCTTTCCTGCAGAAGACCGTTGCTTGGGTGGCCGAAATCCGGTCAGGCGGCCCGCAAGGAGAGATCTATCGCCACTGGCACGTGGTCTGACGGCTTCTCCCACGCCCGCACGTGCTTCTCGATCGAAGCGGAGGCGAAGCGATTCGCCGCTTCGGGCGACAGCAGCAGGTGGTCGATGCGGATGCCGTTGTTCTTCTGCCAGGCGCCGGCCTGATAGTCCCAGAAACTATAGAGGTCGCCGGCGTCGCTTGTCGCGCGAATCGCCTCGGTGAAGCCGAGGTTCAAGAGGCGTCGGAATGCCTGCCGCGTCTGAGGCTGGAACAGGGCGTCGCCCAGCCAGTTCTGCGGGAATTTCGCGTCGATGGCCTCGGGGATGACATTGTAGTCACCGGCCAGCACCAGCGCTTCCTCCAGCCTCAGCCTCTCCTCGGCCCAGCGCTCCAGCCGCGCCATCCAGGAGAGCTTGTAGGGGAACTTCCTGTCGTCATCGATCGGATTGCCGTTCGGCAGATAGAGCGAGACGACGCGCAGGGCTCCCTGGTCGGTCGAGAAGACGCCCTCGATGAAGCGCGCGTGGTCGTCGCCATCATCGCCGGGCAGGCCGCGGTTGACCTCGTCGAAACGCAGCTTCGACAGAATCGCGACGCCGTTGAAGCCTTTCTGACCGTGGGTTTCGACGTTGTAACCCAGCGCCTCGATCTCGGCGCGGGGGAATTGCTCGTCGACCGTCTTGATCTCCTGCAGGCAGACGATGTCCGGCGCGCTTTCGGTGAGCCAGTGGGTCAGGTTGCCGATGCGCGCGCGCACGCCATTGATGTTCCAGGTGACGATTTTCATGGCGGCCTCAGTCTGTTTGCGGCGGAAGGCGTTCGACGAGGCCGATCGTATTGCCTGCGGGGTCCTTTAGGAAGGCCATCCATTCGCTTTCCCCCGCCGGGCCGAACTGGCCCTCGCGGTCCTCGTGCACAAGCGAAGGCGGGGCTGTAAAGGGGATACCTTCGGCCCTGGCGGCTGCGTGGAAATCGCTCAACCCGACTATATCGAGATAAACCGTGCCGGCCGGGATGCCGTCGGTGAAGAGGAGACGTACATCGCCCGCCATGATGAAGGCGATGCCTGGCGGATCGAAGTGCGCATGCGGCCGCATGCCGAGAACGTCACGCCAGAAGGCGAGCGTCCGGTCGAGATCGCGGCCAGCCGACAACGCGACCTGACGGACCGCGCCGACGGCTGGCATTCCGAACCCGTTATATGCTGAAACTGGTGCCGCAGCCGCAGGAGGCGACCGCGTTCGGATTCCTGATCTGGAACGACTGCCCCATCAGGTCGTCGACGAAGTCGATCACCGAACCGCCCATGTAGACCAGCGACAGGTCGTCGATCAGGATCGTGGCGCCATCGCGCTCGATGGCGACGTCGTCGTCGTTGCGCGCGCCGACCAGATCGAATTTGTAGGAGAAGCCCGAGCAACCGCCCCCTTCCACAGAAACGCGCAGCGCCGTCTTGTCCGGTTCTGCCGAAACGATCCTGGCGATCCGCCTGGCGGCGGCCTCCGTCATCTCGACCTTCATGGCATTCTTGGCATCGGCGCCCATGGCGTCACCTTGCTTTCGGTTTCCCTTGATAGGTATGAAGCGTGGCGGGGCAAGTCAACTGGTGGACCAATGAGCGAAGCGCACGGCAAGGATGCTCTTGGCGACATAGGCTTCGGCTACAGGCCGCGCGCCGCCTATGCCACGGATCCCGCTCAATCGCGCGGGCGCCTTTTCGCCGAGGTGGAGAGCCCGACGCGCACGCCTTTCCAGCGCGACCGCGATCGCATCATCCATTCCACCGCGTTCCGACGGCTCAAGCACAAGACACAGGTTTTCGTTGCCCATGAGGGCGACCACTACCGCACCCGCCTGACACATTCGATCGAAGTGGCGCAGATCGCCAGGGCGCTGGCGCGCGCTCTGCTCGGCGACGAAGACCTCGCCGAGGCGGTGGCGCTGGTGCATGACTTCGGCCACACGCCCTTCGGCCACACCGGCGAGGATGCACTGAACGAGAAGATGGCGGCATGGGGCGGCTTCGACCACAACGCCCAGTCGCTGCGTGTCGTGACGCGGCTCGAGCGCCGCTACGCGGAGTTTGACGGTCTCAACCTGACCTGGGAGACCCTGGAGGGGCTGGTCAAGCACAACGGACCGCTGACGGACACGAGCGGGAAAGGGCTCAAGGGACCCGTGCCGCAGGCGATTCGCGACTATTCGGAGCTGCACGACCTCGAACTCGATCGTTTCGCCGGCATAGAGGCGCAATGCGCCGCGATCGCAGATGACATCGCCTACAACACCCATGACATCGATGACGGCCTTCGCGCCGGCCTGCTCACGCTCGACATGCTGGAGGACGTCTCGCTGCCGGGCAACATCCTCAGGAGCGTGCGCGAGCGCTATCCGGCGCTCGATCCGGTACGCACGGGGCATGAGTTGATGCGCCGGCAGATCACCATGATGGTCGAGGATGTCATCGTCACCACGCGCGCCAATCTGGCGCGGACCGGGCCCCAGAGTGCCGACGCGGTGCGCGCGTCGGGCGAAACAATGGTGACCTTCTCCACCGAAATGGCGGCGGCCGAGAAAGAGCTCAAGACCTTTCTCTACGCACATCTCTACCGGCATCCGGAAGTGATGCGCGTGCGCGCCGATGCCGAGCAGATCGTGAAAGACCTGTTCGATGTCTATTTCAATGATCCGCGTGCGATGCCCGACGGCTGGCGCGAGGGGCTCGACCGGGCCGAGGATCGCATCAAGGCGCGCAGTGTCGCCGACTTCCTGGCGGGCATGACCGACACCTATGCCCTGAAGGAACACCGCCGTTTGTTTGACCACACGCCGGATTTGAGCTAGGGCGAGCGCGATTTTGCCGGCTAGAGCGGGATGCGTTTTCGGAAACCGGGCATTCCGCTCTACCGGTTCGATCTAGCCGCATCCCTGCAAGCCGCCAGAGCCAAACATCATGAACATCTTCGCCGATTTCAACGCGCGAATCGTAAAGGCCGTAGAGACGCTCGATCTGAGGGACAAGGAGGGAGGGGTTCCCGACCTGTCGCGTATCGCCGTCGAGCCGCCGCGCGACGCCACGCATGGCGATCTAGCCATCAACGCGGCAATGGTGCTGGCCAAGCCAACGGGCCAGAATCCGCGCGCGCTGGCGGAAAGGCTGGCGGCGGCCCTGCGCGAGGACAAGGACATCGCTTCCGCCGAGATCGCCGGGCCGGGCTTCGTCAACCTGAAGCTCAGGGACGGATTCTGGCAGGCGCACCTGACGGCGCTGCTCGGCGAGGGCCGCAATTACGGCCGTTCGAAAATCGGCGGCGGGCGCAAGGCCAATGTCGAGTATGTCTCGGCCAACCCGACCGGTCCGATGCATGTCGGCCATTGCCGCGGCGCCGTGGTTGGCGACACGCTCGCCAACCTGATGGCCTTTGCCGGCTACGACGTCACCAAGGAATATGTCATCAACGACGCCGGCGCGCAGATCGACGTGCTCGGCCGCTCGGCCATGCTGCGCTACCGCCAGGCGCTGGGCGAGGAGATCGGCGAGATCCCGCCGGGCCTCTATCCTGGCGACTATCTCGTTCCGGTCGGCGAGGCGCTGGCCAGGGAGTTCGGCGGCAAGCTGCTGAAGATGCCGGAAGACGAGGCGCTTGCGATCGTCAAGGACCGCACCATCGATGCGATGATGGTGATGATCCGCGAGGATTTGGCGCTGCTCAACGTGCACCATGATGTGTTCTTTTCCGAACGCACGCTGCATGCAGACAACGCCAGGAAGATACGCTCGGCGATCAATGATCTCACGCTGAAGGGGCATATCTACAAGGGCAAGCTGCCGCCGCCGAAGGGCGAAAAGCCGGATGATTGGGAAGACCGCGAGCAGACATTGTTCCGCTCGACGGCGGTGGGCGACGACATGGACCGGGCGCTGGTCAAGTCGGACGGCTCCTTCACCTATTTCGCCGCCGACGTTGCCTATCTCAAGGACAAGGTCGAGCGCGGCTTCGTCGACCTGATCTATGTTCTGGGCGCCGACCACGGGGGCTACGTAAAGCGGCTGGAAGCGCTGGCGCGCGCGGTTGCCGGCGATACAGTCAATCTGACCGTGCTCTTGTGCAATCTGGTGAAGCTGTTCCGCGATGGTGAGCCGGTCAGGATGGGGAAGCGTACCGGGAACTTCGTCACGCTCCGCGAGGTGATCGAGGAAGTCGGCCGCGATGCGGTCCGTTTCATGATGCTCTACCGCAAGAGCGATGCGCCGCTCGATTTCGACTTTGCCAAGGTGACCGAGCAGTCCAAGGACAATCCGGTCTTCTACGTGCAATATGCCTCGGCGCGCTGCCACTCGGTGTTCCGGCAGGCGAGCGAACAGTTGGGCGAGGCGAATTTCGATCGCAACAGCCTGGCGGCCGCTTCAGCATCCTTGACCGATGAAGGTGAACTCGGCCTCGTCAGGAAGCTCGCGGAATATCCGCGCCTGATCGAGTCCGCCGCGCTTTCGCTGGAGCCACACAGGCTGGCTTTCTACCTCTATGATCTGGCCTCCGCGTTCCACGGACACTGGAACCGCGGCACGGACAATCCGGACTTACGTTTTGTTAAGGTTAACGACCGACAATTGACCCATGCCAGACTGGGTCTGGTGCAGGCTGTTTCGGACGTCCTGACGTCCGGCCTGACGCTGATTGGAGCCGATGCGCCCACCGAAATGCGTTAGGTTTGACTAAAAAACCTGTCACCTTTTGCCCACATTGCGCTGGTAAGGGCCAACCCTACGCGACGTCCATGGCGTCCGAATGAGTGCGAGTTCGGGAACGATAATGGCAGACAGAACCCAGCTGAGAGTAGCCGACCACAACGACATCGCTGACGATGATCCGTTCGCGGAACTGACCAGGATCATGGGGTTCGACCCGCGCCAGCCGGTCAAGGCATCCACACAGTCGAATGAGCCTCAGGCCCATTCTCAAGAGGACGATTTCGACATCGACCTCGAGAAAGAGCTGATGGGAGAGTTCGACATCGGCCATGTCGAGGCGGCACCGGTCGCTGCGCGGCACGAGCCGGGGCTGGGCGAGGCGGCTGCCGATGATTTCGAGTTGTCGTTCGAGGACGATCTTCAGCCTCACGGCGAGCCTCAGTTGGTCGATCCCGAGCACTTCGCCGAAGAGTTGACAGACGCCGAGCCTGTCTCCGCGAATGAAGCCGGCTTCGATCTCGACTTCGACAATGCCGTGGCCAGCGCGTTCGAAGCGCCTTCGCCCCAGCACGACGACGCGTCGATGGAGGAAGAGCTCGCGGCGTCTTTCGGACAGACTTTTGCTGTCGACGATGCGCAGGTCGCGCATGATGCGCATGCGGTGGCCATGCCCGTGCTCGATGCCGAAGAGCATGACTTTGCCGCCGCTTCCGCGAACTCGCTCGAAGACGAACTCTTCTTCGAGGATCACGAGGATGCCGGGAGTTCAGCGCACGCTGTTTCTCCGACAGTTCAGACGTCGTCCGACGATGAACTTGGCAATCACTTCGCCGATCTCGACTTCAGTCTCGACCCCGAAGCCGCCGCGGCGCCGTATCAGGCCGAGTCCGTGGCCGATGTGGTCGCGCCGCGATGGGACGAGACGGTCCATGCCGTCGCGAACGATGCCCACGAGGCAGATCTTTCGCTGGAATTCGACGACGCGTTTGCCGAGGAATTCGACGAGCCCGCACAGATCGATCAGCCTGTTGCGCCGGCGATAGCTTCACTGGTTGCGCCCGCGGTCGCGCAGGCCGTTCCGATGCCGTCCGCTCCCGTCGCTCCGGTCGCCGAGCGTAGCCTCGAGGATGAGTTGAATGCGCTCCTCGGCGTCATGACCGCGCGTACCGTCGCCAAGGAAGCGCCGGTTCAGCAAACAGCGCCGGCGCCCAGGCCGGTTTCTCCCGCACCCGTCGCGGCGGCGCCGGTTTCGCCGAAGCCCGCGACGCCTGTTGCCGACCTTGAATGGGAACTTGACGAACAACCTGCTCCGCAGCCGGCCTATCAGGCCGCGCAGTCTGCTTATGTCCAACCGACGCATGCCGCGCATGCGCATGCCGATCTCGACGATCAGTTGCTCGACGAGTTGCAGAGCCAGGACTTTGCCGACGGCCCGGCGCGCGACGCGGATTTCGACCACGATGCGTTCGATGCCGCCTTTGCCGCGAGCATCAACACCAGCCAGCCGGGCGGAGCCCGCGCCCCGGCGCCGGCGTCATCCTGGCAGGCGCAGCGTTCGACGCCTCCGGAGCCGGCCCGGTCCTGGAGCCGCTCGACCCCGGTTGCGCAGCAGCCGCAGGCATCCTTCGCGCATGAGCCGCAGCCTTCGTTCTCGCAGCCGCCGCGGCCGGCTTTCACCCCGGAGCCGGCAGTTGCCGCCATGGCGGTCGCGGCGACGGCAGCCGCTGCCCAGACTGCAGCCTCAAGCTACAAGCTCACCCAGGAGACCGCCGCGCCGCCCGTACCACCCAAGGCTTCGGCGCCTCGCTATGAGGAAATGCCCGAGGTCGAAACGGTCGATGTGCCGGAACGCGTGGTGGCACTCGCGGATGATCTCGACATTCCCGAACTTCACTTCGACGAAGGCGAGACGACGGCGTCCGGCTATGACGATCTCGATGCCGAATTCGCTAGCCTTCTCACTGAAATGAACACGATGGAGATGGCGTCCGGTCCTGCGCGCGCCGCCTCCTACGAGGACGAATCCTATTCCGGCGGCTTCAAGCCGCGCCGGGAGGCCGATCGCGCCGAGACGGTGGCCTATGCGGCGAAGCCGGTGGAAATGCCCGCGAGCGCGGCGCAGTTCTCTCCGGCCGCGAGAGGGTTCGAGGCGGACGAACTGCCGGGCAGCCAGCCGCTTTCGCAGGCTGACGAGTTCGCGGTCGATGAACTCGACTACGACCCGGAACTCGATCAGGACATGTCGATCCCCGCAGCCGAACAGCAGGCCGCGCGTCGCCCGCGCGGACGGGGCATGTTCATCGGCGGCATAATTGGCGCTGTCGTGTTGGCGGGTGGCCTCGGCGCGCTTGCCATGTCGTTCGGGGGTAAGGGCTCCGGCGAGGCTCCGGTCATCGTCAAGGCCGACAACCAGCCGATCAAGGTCAAGCCCGAGAACCCCGGTGGTACTGTCGTCCCGAACCAGGACAACAAGGTCTATGACGCCGTGCTAAAGGGCGCCAAGCCGGCCGAGCAGGTCCAGGACAAGCTGGTCAACAGCAGCGAGGAGCCGGTCGACGTCACGCCCAAGGAACAGCCCCGGGTCGTCGATCTCGCGCCTGACGCCAACAATGGCGACGGCGCTCCGAATGCCGCCCCGGCTTCGACCGGAACCGCAACCGACGCCACGGCCGCTGATGGAACGGATACGGCAGCGCCCCAGCCCAAGTCGGAAGACCGCATCGCGCAGGTGGTGCAGGACGCGGAAAAGAACCCCGACGTCGTCGCCGTGGCGCCGCGCAAGGTCAGGACGATGATGGTCAAGTCCGATGGTTCGCTGGTTCCGCGTGAGGATTCGGCTCCGGCCGCGCTGAAGGTGGCGGCCGCCGAGCCGACCGACCCGGCGCCGCAGCTTGTCGCGCCCGCCGGCCAGGATGACGCTGCCGCGACCGGCACCGTGCCGCCCGCAGGCAAGGCGGCCAAGACCGCGAAGGCCAAGGCGCAGTCCTCGACGACGCCGGCCACTGTGCCCGTGGCGCCGCAGCGTCCGTCCGACCAGCCGGTGGACGTGGTCGGGGAGGTCAAGCCCGATCAGGTCGCCTCGATCGACGCGGCGAGCGCCGCGGGCGGTGGCTCGTGGTCCATGCAGATCGCCTCGCAGCCGACCGTCGAGAGCGCGCAGTCGACCTACCAGGACCTGCAGCGTCGCTACGGCAGCGTGCTCGCCGGTCACACGGCAAACATCGTCAAGGCCGAAATCGCCGGCAAGGGGACGTTCTACCGCGTTCGTGTCCCGGCGCAGTCGCGCAACGACGCCATCAACCTGTGCTCCAGCTACAAGGCGGCCGGCGGCAACTGCTTCGTGTCGCGCTGATCTCAGCGATCCAATCAAGCGAAATCGATGGGGCGGGATGAGTGATCATCCCGCCCCATCCGTTTGGTCTGTCAGCATTTATCCCGCTCCCGGTGCCGCTGCCGGATACGAAATGCTTGAAATGTCTCGGACTCGTATGGAGTTCGGAGCTGCCTCGGAGTGATTCCCTTTGCCCGCGCGAAGTCCTAGACTCGCGCCATGACCGAATCAAAAGCCATGATCCTTGGCTGCGCGGGAAGATCGCTCACCCGCGAGGAAGTCCGTTTCTATCGCAACGAGTGCCCTTGGGGCTTCATCGTCTTTGCCCGCAACATCACCGAGCCCGAGCAGATAAGCGATCTTGTGGCCGAGATGCGCGACTGCGTCGGGCGCCCAGAGGCGCTGGTGTTCGTCGACCAGGAAGGCGGCCGTGTGCAGCGGCTGCGCCCGCCCATGGCACCGAACTATCCGGCCGGCGGCGCGCTGGGCGCCTTGTGGCGCGACGACCATGACGCCGGCGTGCGCGCGGCCTGGCTGCTCGCGCGGCTGCACGCCTTCGATCTGTTGCGCTACGGTCTGACGGCGGACTGCCTGCCCGTGCTCGACGTGCCGGTCGACGGCGCGAGCGACGTCATCGGCGCCCGCGCCTACGGCAAGGAGCCCCGGCCTGTCATCGAGCTCGGGCGTGCCGCCGCCGAGGGGTTGATATCCGGCGGCGTCTTGCCCGTCATGAAGCATATTCCAGGCCATGGCCGGGCTGTCGCCGACACCCATTTCGAGCTGCCGACCGTCAATGCGTCGCTGGATGAGCTGCGCCGGCACGATTTCGCCCCTTTCCTGGAGTTGAACCACCTGCCGATGGCGATGACGGCGCATGTCGTCTACAGCGCCATCGACCCCGATAATCCCGCGACGACGTCGGGGAGGGTGATCGAGGACGTGATCCGCCGCGAGATCGGTTTCGAGGGGCTGCTGATAAGCGACGATACCTCGATGAAGGCACTTTCTGGGGATTTCCCGTCAAAGGCCGCCGCGATCCTTGCGGCGGGCTGCGATCTGGTCCTTCACTGCAACGGGGTATTCGACGAGATGCGGGGCATAGCCTCGCGCACCAGGGGGCTTGAAGGCGCCTCATTGCGGCGCGCCGAACGGGCGATGACCTATATCAAGGACCGGGACGCGGCGGACGAGACCGAAATCCGCGCCGAATTTGCCACCTATTTCGAAGCGGTGGCCTAGAAAGGGAACGGACGGGCAGTGGCGGAAGCATTGGAAAGCAAGGCCGGCAAGGCCGCACCGATGGACCGTCTGTGGGCCGAGAACGACGAGTCCCGGCTGAGCAGCGATCCTTCGCTGGTGGTCGACGTGGCCGGTTTCGAAGGCCCGCTCGACCTTTTGCTGCATCTTGCCCGCAATCAGAAGGTCGACCTGTCGCGCATTTCCATCCTGGCGCTGGCCGAGCAGTATCTTGCCTTCATCGAACGGGTGAGGGCGCTGCGGCTGGAGCTTGCCGCCGACTATCTGGTCATGGCGGCCTGGCTGGCCTTCCTGAAGTCGAAACTGCTGATCCCCAAGCAGCCTGGCGACGTGGGCGAGAGCGGCGAGGAGCTGGCCGCGGTGCTGCAGTTCCGCCTGAAGCGACTGGAGGCCATGCGCGACGCCGCCGCGCGGCTGGTCAATCGCAATCGTCTCGGCCGCGACGTCTTCGCGCGCGGCATGCCGGAAATGGTCATCATCGAAAAGCGCAATGCCTACCAGGCGTCGCTTTACGACCTTCTGACCGCCTATGCTCAGCAGAGGCAGAAGCAGGCGATCACCAACGTGACCATCGCCAGGCGCGGGGTCTGGTCGCTGAAGGATGCGCGCGAGGTGCTGACCAGGCTGGTTGGAACGCTGCGCGACTGGACGGCGCTGGACAGTTTCCTGCTCGAATATCTGACCGATCCACGGGAGCGGCGGACCGCGACCGCAAGTTCCTTCGCCGCGACGCTGGAGCTGGTTCGCGAGGGCAAGATGGAATTGCGGCAGGACGAGGTTTTCGCGCCCATCTACCTGCGCGGCCGCACGCCGGGCATCAAGGCAGTCGAGGTGGCATCATGAGCGAACGCGCCAACGCTTCCGTCATTCCTTTCAAGGTCGACGACGAGCCCGAGGAAGCCGAGACCGGAGAGGCCGAGGCCACCGCCCCGCACGCCCACAATCCGGCCGAACGACTGCATATGGCCGAGGCCGTGCGCATGGCCGAAGCGATTGTCTTCGCCAGCGCGGAGCCCGTCAGCGAGAAGCAACTCGCCGCGCGTCTGCCGGCCGGCGTCGACATTGCCGCCGCGATGGTCGAATTGCAGCAGATCTACTCGCGGCGCGGCGTCAATCTGGTGCACGTGGGCGACGCCTGGGCGTTTCGCACGGCAGGCGACCTTGCCTTCCTGATGAGCCGCGACCAGGTGCAGCAGCGCAAGCTGTCGCGCGCCGCGCTCGAAGTGCTCTCCATCATTGCCTACCATCAGCCGGTCACGCGCGCCGAGATCGAGGACATCAGGGGCGTCGAAACCTCCAAGGGAACGCTCGACACGCTGCTGGAGACCGAGTGGGTGCGCATGCGCGGCCGCCGCCGCACGCCCGGCCGTCCCGTCACCTACGGCACGACGGACACCTTCCTCGACCATTTTGCGCTGGAGGAAATCCGCGACCTGCCCGGAATGGAGGAACTCAAGGGCGCAGGGCTGCTGTCCGGCCGCATGCCGTCGGGTTTTTCCATTCCCGTGCCCCCTGCAGATCCCGATGCGCTGACCGAGGACGAGGATCCGTTGACGGACATCGATCTCGAGGAGCTTGGCCTGCTGACGCCACGCGTCACGGAAGAGTGACCGCAACGCCGTTTGCGTCGCCTTGCAGGGGGATGCGCCGATTCGGCGCGGGCGACCGAGCGGAAAAAGCGTGACATCAGCCAGCCTTTCATCAACTGTGGTGCGGTTGTGTTTGAATCCCAAAGCGAAAACGCATAGATCATCGCCAGGGAAAACATTCGAGAGAGAGTTGCAATGGGTTCATTATCGATTTGGCACTGGTTGATCGTGCTGGTGATCGTGCTGCTGCTGTTCGGGCGCGGCAAGCTCCCCGAGCTGATGGGCGATATGGCCAAGGGCATCAAGAGCTTCAAGAAAGGCATGGCTGACGACGATACGGACGACAAGCGTACCGTCGAGCACCGCGCCGACGAGACCGTTTCGGCGGTCAAGGAAAAGGCCAGCAAGAGCTGACTCCAAAAATCTAGTCGGAACGCATAGCCATGTTCGACGTCGGCTGGACCGAGATGCTGGTGATCGCGATCGTTATGATCGTGGTCGTCGGGCCCAAGGATTTGCCCAATATGCTGCGCACTTTCGGCCGCACGACGGCGAAGCTGCGCGCCATGGCGGCTGACTTCCAGAAGCAATTCAACGAGGCGCTGAAGGAAGCGGAACTCGACGACGTCAAGAAGTCGGTCGACGCCCTCAGAAGCCTCAATCCGGCGTCCGAGATCCGCAAGCAGCTCGACCCGTTCGAGCAGGCCGCGGCCGACGTCCGGGCCGGTGTCGACGCGGCAATGAAGCCGAAGCCCGCCGCCGATCCCGCAACGCCGCCCGCGTCGACACCGATGCCGGCCGAGCCGCTGAAGAACGGTGCGGTCGAAATGCCCGGTGCCTCGCCGGAAGCCGCAACGGCTTTCCCGGCGATGACTGATGCCTCGGTGGTTGCATCCACGGCGCCGGCAGTCGAGCCGGCCGTGCTGAAGAAGGCGGCAGCGAAAAAGACAAACGGGGCGGCGACGAAGGAAGCCGCCAAGGCCAAGCCCGTGAAAGCCGCTACAGTCGCGAAGGTGCCCGTCAAGGCGGCTTCAACAAAGGCCGCGACGACCAAGGTGGCCAATGCTGAGGTGGCCAAGACTGGGGCGCCCAAGACCGGCGCGAAGCCGGCGACCGGCACGAGCGCCAAGGCGCCTGCCAAGGCGAAGAAGACGGCGGGGGACAAGTGAGCGTTTCCGACAAGGACAAGGAAGAGATCGAGAAGTCTTCCGCGCCGCTGATCGAGCATCTGATCGAGTTGCGCCGCCGGCTGATCTGGTCGTTGGGCGGCTTCTTCATTGCGTTTCTCGTCTGCTTCTTCTTTGCCAAGAGGCTGTTCAACCTGCTGGTCATCCCCTTCAAATGGGCGACCAAGTGGGCCGGGCTCGACCCGCACAAGGTCGAGCTGATCTATACGGCGCCGCAGGAATTCTTCTTCACCCAGGTGAAGCTGGCGATGTTCGGCGGCATGGTCGTCGCCTTTCCGCTGATCGCCACGCAGATCTACAAGTTCATCGCGCCGGGTCTCTACAAGAACGAGCGCAGTGCATTCCTGCCGTTCCTGATCGCTTCGCCGATCCTGTTCCTGATGGGCGCGTCGCTGGTCTATTTCTTCTTCACCCCGATGGTGATGTGGTTCTTCCTCGCCATGCAGCAGGTCGGCACCAACGACCAGGTGCAGATTTCCCTGCTGCCTAAGGTGTCGGAGTATCTCAGCCTCATCATGACGCTGATTTTCTCCTTCGGCCTGGTCTTCCAGTTGCCGGTGGTGACCAGCCTGCTGACCCGCGTCGGGATGCTGTCGTCGAAGGCGCTGGCCGAGAAGCGCAAATGGGCGATCGTGATCGCCTTTGTCGTTGCCGCCGTGCTGACACCGCCAGATCCGATGAGCCAGATCGGCCTCGCCATCCCGACCATCCTGCTCTACGAGGTCGCGATCTGGTCGGCCCGGATGATCGAACGTAGCCAGGAGCGTGAGCGGCTGGCGCGCGAGGCCCGCGAAAGCGGCGCGGTTTCAGAGACGCCGGCCGATCCGCCGCCGACACAGGCATCCTGACCATTGCCCCGGCCCGAAATCGGAAGCGATTTTCGGGCCGGTTCGTAATGGCAAAGCCCCGCATCGTCCCCGGCAGCCCGGGACCAGCGCCGTAGCATCCGGGTCCGGGCCGTTGACTTAAAAAGACGCCCCGCTGCCGGCTCCCCGTCTTGCATCGCTACGGGATGCGGTTTACGCCCTCTGGCCTGAAACGTTTCGCCTATCGCGCCGCGTTTTCAGTCTTGTTCATGAGCATGTCGTTTTCCCGGGACCACCGAGGATCTCCGGGCGGCATGCCACCCGAGGACGACAGCCGATGCTTGATATCAAATGGATACGCGACAACCCGAAGGCCCTGGTCGATGCGCTGGTCAAGCGCTCCTGGTCGTCCGGCGAGGCGCAATCCACCGTCGACGGGCTGATCGCCGGGGATGAGGCGCGCCGCGCTCACGTCAGCGAACTGCAGGTCAAGCAGGAGCGCCGCAACGCCGCCTCGAAGGAGATCGGCAACGCGATGCGCTCGGGCGACACTGTATTGGCCGAGAAGCTCAAGGCCGAGGTCGGGGAGATCAAGGCCTTCATCCAGAACGGCGAGGCGCGCGAGCGCGAGCTCGACAAGGCGCTGAACGACGCCCTGGCCATCTTGCCCAACGTGCCGCTGGAGGATGTTCCTGTCGGCAAGGACGAGCATGACAACGTCGTCAAGCATGTCGTCGGCGCCGCGCCGACACGCCCGAACTGGGTCAAGGAGCATTTCGAGATCGGCGAAGCGCTCGGCATGATGGATTTCGAGCGCGCCGCGAAACTGTCCGGCGCGCGTTTCACCGTGCTGAAGAGCCAGCTCGCGCGCCTGGAGCGCGCGCTTGGCCAGTTCATGATCGACCTGCACACGACGGAGCACGGTTATGAGGAGATCCAGCCGCCGCTCATGGTGCGCGACGAGGTCCTGTTCGGCACCAACCAACTGCCGAAGTTCGAGGAAGATCTTTTCTTCACGCCGCACGGCGATGGCAGGCTTGGACTGATCCCGACGGCGGAAGTGCCGCTCACCAACCTCGTGCGCGAGGAGATTACCGCGCATGAAAGACTGCCGCTGCGCTATACGGCGCTGACGCCGTGCTTCCGCTCGGAAGCAGGCTCCGCCGGTCGCGACACGCGCGGCATGCTGCGCCAGCACCAGTTCTACAAGGTCGAACTGGTCTCGATCACCGATCAGGAAAGCTCGATCGCCGAGCACGAGCGGATGACGCAATGCGCCGAGGAAGTGCTGAAGCGGCTCGGCCTGCCGTTCCGCACCATGACGCTGTGCACGGGCGACATGGGTTTCGGCGCCCGCAAGACCTATGACATCGAGGTCTGGCTGCCGGGCCAGAACGCCTATCGTGAAATCTCGTCCTGCTCGGTCTGCGGCGATTTCCAGGCGCGGCGCATGGATGCCCGCTACAAGGACAAGGATGGCAAGGGCAACCGTTTCGTCCATACGCTCAACGGTTCCGGCACGGCTGTCGGCCGCGCGCTGATCGCGGTCATGGAAAATTACCAGAACGAGGACGGCAGCGTAACGATTCCTGAAGTGCTGCGGCCTTACATGGGTGGACTGGACAAGGTAGCGGCCAGATAATGCGCATTCTCCTGACCAATGACGACGGCATTCACGCCGAAGGCCTTGCCTCGCTCGAGCGCATCGCACGCACCCTTTCGGACGACGTCTGGGTGGTGGCGCCAGAACAGGACCAGTCCGGCTACGCGCACTCGCTGTCGATCTCGGAGCCGCTGCGCCTGCGCCGGATCAGCGAGAAGCACTTCGCCGTGCGCGGCACGCCCACCGATTGCGTGATCATGGGCACGAAGAAAATCCTGCCCGGACCGCCCGATCTCATTTTGTCCGGCGTCAATTCCGGCGCCAACATCGCCGACGACGTCACCTATTCCGGCACCGTCGCCGGCGCCATGGAAGGGACGCTGCTCGGCGTCCGTTCCATCGCGCTCAGCCAGGCCTACTCCTATGTCGGCGAGGACAGGCTGGTGCCCTACGAGACGACCGAGGCGCTGGCGCCGGCGCTGCTGAAGAAGCTCATCTCCGTGCCGTTGCCTGAGGGCGTCCTGCTCAACGTCAATTTTCCGAACTGCGCGCCCGACGAGATCGTCGGCACCGTCGTCACCTCGCAAGGCAAGCTCGTGCACAGCCTTTCGGTCGAAGAGCGGCGCGACGGGCGCGGCCTGCCTTACTACTGGCTGCGTTTCGGGCGCGAGCCGGTCGAGGGCAGAAAGGGCAGCGACCTCCATGCCATGCGCAACAAGCTGGTGTCGGTGACGCCGCTGCAACTCGATCTCACGGCACATGAGATCCGTGACCAACTGACCAAGGCCCTCGCATGAACCAAGCCGCGTCGATGGACGATCGTGAAGGTTTTGCCGCTTTCCTGTTGCGCCTCCGTGGGCGCGGGACGGTGCCAAAGGCTTTGATCGCGGCCATCGAGGCGACGCCCAGGCGGGGGTTCCTGTCCGCGCAGTTCCATGGCATCGCGTGGTCCGACCGCATGCTGCCGATCGAATGCGGCGAGGCGATCGAGGGCGCCGACATGCAGGTCGCGGTCATCGCCGCGCTCTCCATCGAGCCGGCGAGCCGCGTGCTCGAGATCGGTACAGGTTCGGGCTTTACCGCCGCGGTGATGTCGCGGCTGGCGGCCCGCGTCGTCACCATCGATCGCTACAAGACGCTCACCGAGCAGGCGCGGCAGCGCTTCGATGCCCTGGGGATCGGCAATGTCATTGCCCGTCAGGCCGACGGCTCGGTCGGGCTGCCGAACGAAGGGTCGTTCGACCGAATCGTCGCCTGGACGGCATTCGACAGCCTGCCGCGATTCCTGCTCGACCAACTGTCCAGCGGCGGCATCGTCATCGCTCCGATCGGACCCGAGGAAGGCGAGCAGGTCTTGGCCAAGCTGACCAAGGTCGGCAGCCGTTTCGAACGCGAGGATATCGGGCTCGTGCGCCTGCAGCCGATCCTGCGCAGCGTGGCCGCCATCATCTGAGCTTTTTGCTCGCTCGGGCCGAGCCGTAGCCCGGGCTTTTCGCCGGCGACAAGTTTTAAGAAAATTTTCGACGGATTCTAACGGCTTAACCGACCAGTAACATTAACGCGCTTTAATCATGAACACCTAGTCCAGAGTGTGTGCGGGTTATTGCGATGCAGTTCAGTGTTTTGAAGGCAAACGGGCGCAGTCTGGTGCGGGGCTGCGCTGTCCTCGTGGTTGCAGGTGCCGCGGCCGGGTGCAGTTCTCAGGTCTCGCGGTTCAATGGTGTCGACGACGTCTTCACGTCCTCGACCAACAATCAGCGCGCCATCATCAACAAGCAGGATGCCGCCCAGCAGCCTTATCCCGGCGACAGCCAGGTGCAGCCGGTGCAGACCGACGGCACCTACACGCAGTCGGTCAGCCGCTCCAGCCTGGAGCCGGTGACGACACGGCAACTGCCGCCGCCCAGCGTGCCCTCGCAGGCGGCGCCCGTGCGCACTGCTTCGGCTCCGGCGTTGGCCCAGCCTCCGGTCGACAGGACCTCGACCGGCACCGTGGCGCCGGCCGCCCGTCCGTTCAAGGATGCTCAGCCCGACGCCCGCCAGGCGACGGCCAGCGGCACGCCGCACGCCACTGAAATCGTCGTCAGGGACGGCGAGACCATCACCGGTCTGTCCAAGCACTATGGCGTTCCCGCGGATGTCATCATGAAGGTGAACGGTCTTGGTCCCAACAAGGGCCTCAAGACCGGCCAGAAGCTGGTCATTCCCGCCTACGCCTATTCCAGCAAGGGCGGGCAGCCGAAGGTCGCCGACGCCAAGCCGGCCAATGGCGGCAAGCATGACCAGCCGGCAGGTGTGCCGGACAAGGTTGCCGTGCTGCCGCAGCAGCCCAAGCTGAAAGAGGGCAAGTCCGCCGCGCAGGTCGATGCGTCGGCCGCCTCGAACCAGCCAAAGGACGGCAAGCCTGCGCAACAGATGGCATCCGCTGCGCCCAAGGCCGGCGGCTCCTACACGGTCCAGCAGGGCGACACGCTGTCGTCGATTGCCCGCAAGACCGGCGTCGGCGTGGTTGCGCTGAAGCAGGCCAACGGCATGCAGGACGGCATCCTCAAGATCGGCCAGACGCTCAAGGTTCCGGCAGGCGGCACGGTTGCCGTCGCCAGCGCCAAGCCGGCCGCGCCGGCCAAGACCGCGGCGGTCGACCCGGTGACGACAGCAACGACGCAGCCCGCCGCCAAGGCGACGCCGAGCGAGACGCTGGCTTCCTATACGCCGCCGAAGAAGGACGCCAAGGTCATCCAGCAGGCCGAGGACGACGAAGCGGTGGCACCCAACTCGACGGGCATCGGCAAGATGCGCTGGCCGGTGCGCGGCCGGGTCATCTCCGGCTTCGGCTCGGGCAAGGACGGTGTCGACATCGCGGTGCCGGAGGGCACACCGGTCAAGGCGGCCGAGAACGGCGTCGTCATCTATGCAGGCGACGGGCTCAAGGAATTCGGCAACACCGTCCTGGTGCGCCACGAGAACGGGCTGGTCACCGTCTACGGCCACGCCAAGTCGATCGAGGTCCAGCGTGGCCAGAAGGTCAAGCGCGGACAGGAGATCGCGCTGTCGGGCATGAGCGGCACGACGGACTCGCCCAAGCTGCATTTCGAGGTGCGCAAGAATTCCGCGCCGGTCGATCCTTCGACCTATCTCGAATAAAAGAAAAACAATTGCGGACCGTCTGACCTCCAGTCCGGTCCGCCGGCTTGGCCCGCTCCGAAAGGGGCGGGCTTTTTCAGTTGCAGGTCGCCCAGGTCGGGGAGGCGGATGGCGCGATCGGCGTGTGCCGCTCCGATCGTCTTGCGCCCTTGCGTTCAGAGCGGCTTGCCGAGACGGCCAGCCAGATCCTGGGTGAACTGCCAGGCAACACGACCCGATCGGCTGCCGCGCGTCGTCGCCCATTCAAGCGCTTCGGCGCGCAGCGTGTCGGGGTCGACCGCGAGGCCGTGGTGACGGGCATAGCCCTCGACCATGGCGAGGTAATCGTCCTGCGAGCATTTGTGGAACCCGAGCCAGAGGCCGAAGCGGTCTGACAGCGAAACCTTCTCCTCGACCGCCTCGGAAGGGTTGATAGCGGTGGAGCGCTCGTTGTCGATCATGTCGCGCGGCAAAAGGTGGCGGCGGTTCGATGTCGCATAGAAGATGACATTGGCCGGCCGGCCCTCGACGCCGCCTTCCAGCGCGGCCTTCAGCGACTTGTAGGACGTGTCGTCATGGTCGAAGGAGAGGTCGTCGCAGAACAGGATGAAGCGATAGGGGGCAGCCTTCAGCAGGGTCATCAGCTTGGGCAGCGTATCGATGTCCTCGCGATGGATCTCGATCAGCTTCAGCGGCCGTTCCCCACGTCCGGCGGCGTTGATGGAGGCGTGCGCCGCCTTGACCAGCGACGATTTGCCCATGCCGCGAGCGCCCCACAGGAGCACATTGTTGGCCGCGAAGCCGGCGGCGAAGCGCTCGGTGTTGTCGACGAGGATGTCGCGCACGCGGTCGACGCCACGGATGAGGTCGATGTCGACACGATTCACCTTGCGGACCGGCTCTAGATAACCGGGGTCTGCCTGCCAGACGAAGCAATCGGCTATATCGAGGTCCGTTTCCGGCACCTGCGGCGGGGCGAGGCGGCTGACGGCCTCGATCAGGCGATCGAGTTTTTCATTCAATGCGGCGATGGTGCTGTCGGTCATGTCTGTCTTCATTTCCCCGCTTCTGCGATGCGCGTGGCGGTGCCATCCGATTCCCGCGGTTTCGAAACCGGTTGCAACCTCTTGGTCGAGCGTGATCTTTTCCGGGAAACCGTGCCGGCCTGCCGGAAGCATGCTCTAACACGCGCGCGACGGCCCGAAAAGCAGCCGATTTGCCGGGGGGCGCAGTTGCATTGACAACTTTACCGACTATATTCCGGCCAAATTTTCCCTGGGCCGCCATTTGGCCCTTATACCGAAATTCAGGAGTTTTCGATGTTCGTGACACCGGCATACGCTCAAGGCGTCGGGGCCACTCCCGACATGTTCATCAGCATTTTGCCGTTTGTCCTGATTTTCGTGATCATGTATTTTCTGATCATCCGGCCGCAGCGCGCCCAGATCAAGAAGCGCGGCGAGATGCTGGCGGCGGTTCGCCGCGGCGACACGGTGGTTACCGGCGGCGGCTTCATCGGCAAGGTGACCAAGGTGATCGACGACAATGAGCTGGAGATCGACCTCGGCGGCGGCACCAAGGTGACCGCGCTGCGCTCGACGCTCGCCGAAGTGCGCGTCAAGGGCGAGCCGGTGGCGAACCAGAACGCCAAGAAGTAACCCAGTTTCCGGCGGAACGGTCCGCCGACACGCCCTGACGGACGACGCCATATGCTCTATTTCTCGCGCCTGAAGACGATCCTGATCTGGCTGGCCGTGGCCCTGACAGTGATCCTTGCCGCGCCCAATCTGTTTCCCGCGAGCACGCTGGCGCAGCTTCCGAGTTGGGTGCCGAAGAAGCAGATGACGCTCGGCCTCGACCTGCAGGGCGGCTCGCACATCCTGCTGAGGATGGATCCCAACGATCTGATCAAGGACCGGCTGACGACGACGGTCGACGAGATACGGTCGCTGCTGCGTGATGCCAAGATCGTCTATACTGGGCTTTCTGGCACGGGTCGCACCGTGCAGGTGCGCATCACCGATGCCAACCAGCTCGACGCCGCGAAGAAGGCTTTGAAGCCGCTGACCGATCCGGTCTCGGCCAGCCTGTTCACCGGCGGCTCCATCCAGGAACTGACGCTGGATGATTCAACGCCCGGCCTGCTCAAGTTCACCATCACCGACGCCGGCATCAAGTACCGTACGTCGACTGCTCTCGCCCAGGCGATCGAGGTGGTCGACCGCCGCGTCAACGAACTTGGCACGACCGAGCCGATCGTTCAGCGCCAGGGCGACGACCGTATCCTGGTGCAGGTGCCGGGCCTGCAGGACCCGCAGCGTCTGAAGGAAATCCTCGGCCAGACCGCGAAGCTGACCTTCCAGATGGTCGACGAGTCGGTGCCGGTGCAGGACGCCATCAAGACCAGGCCTCCGGCAGGCTCCTCGGTCCTCTACTCGCAGGACGACCCGCCGGTCCCGTACCTGATCTACAATCAGGTGCTGGTCTCCGGCGAAAACCTCGTCGACGCGCAGGCGACCTACAATTCGCAGAACAACGAGCCCGTGGTCTCGTTCAAGTTCGACAACAAGGGCGCGACCCGTTTCGGCCAGGCGACGGCCAACAATGTCGGCAAGCGCTTCGCCATCGTGCTCGACAACCAGGTGATCTCGGCGCCGGTGATCCGTGAGCCGATCCTGGGCGGCACCGGCCAGATATCGGGCAACTTCACCGCCCAGAGCGCCAACGACCTCGCCGTGCTGCTGCGCGCCGGCGCGCTGCCGGCGACGCTGACGGTGATCGAGGAGCGCACGGTGGGTCCGGGCCTCGGCCAGGACTCGATCCACGCCGGCAAGGTGGCGGGCATCATCGGCTCGATCCTCGTCGTCGCCTTCATGTTCGTGGCCTACGGCTTCCTCGGCTTCCTCGCCAACATCGCGCTCGCGGTCCACGTGGCGATGATCGTGGCGCTGCTGTCACTGCTCGGTGCCACGCTGACGCTGCCCGGCATCGCCGGTATCGTGCTGACCATCGGCATGGCGGTGGATTCTAACGTTCTCATCTACGAGCGCATACGCGAGGAGCGACGAAACGGCCGGTCGGTGATCCAGGCGATCGACACGGGCTTCACCAAGGCGCTTGCGACGATCGTCGACTCCAACGTGACGTCGCTGATCGCCACCGTCGTGCTGTTCTGGCTCGGCACTGGTCCGGTCAAGGGCTTCGCCATCACCTTCGCGATCGGCATCCTGACCACCGTCTTCACCGCCTTCACCTTCACCCGGCTGCTGGTGTCGATGTGGCTGCGGCGCGCGCGCCCGAAGGAATTGCCGAAGGCGCCGGTGACCTTCATTCCGCCCGGCACCAAGATCCCCTTCATGGGCATCCGTCGGTGGACGTTCGCGCTCTCCAGCATCCTGTCGGTGCTGTCGGTGGTTCTGTTCCTGACGGTCGACATCAACTACGGCATCGACTTCAAGGGCGGCTCGCTGATCGAGGTGCAGTCCAAGAGTGGACCCGCCGACCTGGCCGACATCCGAAGCCGGTTGACCGAGCTCAACATCGGCGAAGTGCAGGTGCAGCAATTCGGCGACGTCAACGACGTGCTGATCCGTGTCGGCACGCAGGACGCCGGCGAGAATGCCGAGCAGAGCGTGATCGACAAGGTGCGCGGCGAACTGCAGGACAAGTATGACTTCCGCCGCGTCGAGGTGGTCGGACCGACCGTCTCGGGCGAACTCGCCAAGCAGGGCACGATCGCCATGCTGATCGCGCTCGTCGGCATCCTGGTCTATGTGTGGTTCCGCTTCGAGTGGCAGTTCGCCGTCGGCGCCATCGTGGCCACGGTGCACGACGTGGTCATGACCCTCGGCTTCTTCGTCATAACAGGGCTGGAGTTCAACCAGTCCTCGCTGGCGGCGATCCTCACCATCATCGGCTATTCGCTGAATGACACCATCGTCGTCTACGACCGCGTCCGCGAGGATTTGCGCAAGTACAAGAAGATGCCGATGCCGCAGCTTCTGAACAACGCCATCAACGAGACCCTGTCCAGAACGACGCTGACCTCGGTGACGACGATCCTTGCGTTGCTGGCGCTGGTGCTGTTCGGCGGCGAGGTGATCCGTTCGTTCACGATGGCGATGCTGTTTGGCGTTGTCTTCGGTACGTACTCGTCGATCTTCATCGCCGCGCCGCTGCTGATCCTGTTCAAGCTGCGTGCTTCGCAGGGAACGGCGGATGAGCAGAAGCCGGCCTCGGGCAAGGCGGTCGCGACCTGACGCGCGCCGACGGGATGATACGGGAGTGACCGGCAAGGGCATCGTCATACGCGAGGCGCATTTTCCAGGTCGCGCGCCGATCGAAGCCTACGGCAATGGCGGCTTCCGTTTCGCCGACATGTCGCATCGCGGCTCCCTGCTGTGCCTGCCCTCAGGCATCCATGGCTGGGAGCCGGCGGACCCCAACGCTTTGTCGGCCGCCGACTTCGAGTTGTTGCTGGCGCAGGCGGACGCCGTGGAGATCCTGCTGGTGGGCACTGGCAAGGACCTGCGGCCGCTGCCCGCCGCCCTCCGGGCGGCGCTGAAGGCCGCGGGCATCGCTTCCGATCCGATGTCGACCGGCGCCGCCGTGCGCACCTACAATGTGCTCCTGGCCGAAGACCGCGCGGTGGCCGCGGCGCTGATCGCCGTCGATTGAATGGCCGGCACCTCAACCATCGTCATGGACGCGGTGCGTGCCGCAGACCATGACCGCTATCTGTCGGCGCTCTATGCTCCTGCCGATAAGCGCGATGCGCTGCTCGCACTCTACGCTTTCAATGCCGAGATCGCTGGCGTGCGCGACCGCATCCACGAGCCGCTGCCGGGCGAGGTAAGGCTGCAATGGTGGCGCGACATCCTCGCCGCCACGGGGCAGGCGGATAGCGGTCATCCCATCGCAGACGCGTTGAAGCTGGCGATTGACGCCAATCACCTGCCGCTTGCTGCCTTCGAGAACATGCTCGAAGCGCGCATTTTCGACCTCTATGACGACCCGATGCCGTCGCGCACCGACCTGGAGGGGTATTGCGGCGAGACGGCCTCGGCGCTGATCCAACTTGCGGCAATGGCGCTCGATCCCGTCGAGGCGCCGCGCTTCGCCGAGCTTGCCGGCCGTGCTGGCTGCGCGCAGGCGATGACCGGGCTGCTGCTGCTCTTGCCGCTGCACCGGCGGCGCGGACAGTGTTTCGTGCCCGCCGACCTTCTGACGGCGGCCGGGTCGTCGCCGGAGGAATTTGTCGCCGGGGATGGCGGGCCAGGGGCGGCTCGCGCCGTCTCGGCCATGATAGCGCTCGCGCGCGAACATCTCGGGGCCTTTGAACAGGGAGCACCCGGCCTGCCTGTCTCGCTGAGGCCCGCGTTCCTGCCGCTTGCATTGTCCCGGGCCTATCTGGACAGGTTGGAGACCGCCCGCCAATCGCCCCTGGGCGTCACACCGCGCCTTTCCGCCTTGCGGCGGCACTGGCTGTTGTTCGGGCATGCGACGCGCGGCTGGTGATACTTTGACGTAAACGTCAATAGTGTTATGACTCCGATGAGCCTGATATCCCGTGCGGGAAATCGGCTGGAGGAGATGGGTTTCATGAGCTTGCCGGTGCTCGTCGCGATCGTCGTTTTCGGCATCGCGCTGTCGGTTGCCGCCGTTCATTTCACCGGCGGCAGTCGCCAGGCTGAACTTGCCGGAGGCGACCAGGCGCTGCGGCGTTTCGCGGAGGACTTCCCTGACGAGACGGTGGGCAAGGTGCGCCTGACCGCCGACGGGCGCACGGCGTTCCTGGATCTCGGCAACGAGCGTGTCGGCATCGTGCACGGGGTCGGCGACTGTTTCCTGACACGCATCGTGACGCGCCACGATGTGGTGACACTGGAGGCCGCCGAGGCAAACACGATCGCGCTGCGGCTCGCCGACTTCACCTGGCGGGGCGGGCGCTTCGTCCTTGCTGCCAGCGCCGATGTCGAGGCGATCGCTTCGGCTCTGGCGCCCGCGCCGCGTGACCATGCCGGAGACGCCGTCTGATGGCCGAGTACAATTTTCCGCAGGTCACCCAGCTCGCCATCCCGTTCTTCGTGGCCGCGATCCTGATCGAGCTGTGGCTGGTGCGCACCGGGCGCGCCAGGGGATCGTTCGAGACGCGCGATACGTTGACCAGCCTGATGATGGGGACTGGCAACGTCGTGGCCGGCCTTCTGCTCGGCGTGGTGTCCTATTGGGCGCTGTTGTGGCTGTGGCAGTTCCGCTTCTTCAATCTCGGCCTGTCGATCTGGGTGTTCGTCGCGGCCTTCGTGCTGGATGACCTGCGCTATTACGTCTATCACCGCATAGCGCATCGGGTGCGCTGGGTGTGGGCCGAGCATGTCAACCACCATTCCAGCCAGCACTACAACCTCTCCACCGCGCTTCGTCAGAGCTGGACCGGCCTGTTCACCTTCACCTTCATCCTGCAGGCGCCGCTGGTGCTGCTCGGCTTCCACCCGGCCGTGATCGCCTTCGTCTTCGGTTTCAATCTCGTCTGGCAATTCTGGATCCACACCGAGACGATCGGCAGGATGTGGGGCTGGTTCGAGTTCATCTTCAACACACCCTCGCACCACCGCGTCCACCATGCCACCAATCCGCGCTATCTCGACGCCAACTATGCCGGCACGCTGATCATCTGGGACCGCATGTTCGGCACCTTTGTCGAGGAACTGGAGGAGGACCGACCGCGCTACGGCATCGTCAGGAATCTCGGCACCTTCAACCCGCTGAAGGTGGCGTTCCACGAATGGATCGGCATGTTCAAGGATGCGCTGACGCCGGGGCTGACACTCGGCCAGCGCCTCAACTATCTCATCCAGCCGCCGGGCTGGAGCCATGACGGCTCGCGCGACACGTCGGAAACGCTGAAGGCGGCTTATGTACGGAGGAATCCGGGAGAGGCGGGGAAGCCTGGATTGCCGGGGCAGGTGCCCGAGCCGGCGGAGTGATCACGTCAGGACGCTGCTTAGCTGATCCGCTGACCGGAGCCGAGATAACGTCCTGATTCACCGCCCATTGCATCGGTGAAATTGGCCATTAGTTCCACCTGAACGTCGACGACTGCAGGCGGCTCGGAGCCTGGTGCATCTTGCGAAAATCGGGCCATGACATAGGCGCCATGCGGGTGGGACGGATCAAGACGAGCTTGGATGCGCCAGAACGGCGCCAGGCGATAGAGCGTCTTCATGAAATCGAGGAGGAACCGATCGTCGTAAGGCCCTGCGAGGCGCTGCAAAGCAATGATTCTCTTCAAGTTCGGATCGCTGTCTTCGTCTTTCTCTACTGTCCAGCCCTTGCCTCCGTGCGGCTGGCCAATCAGCGCCTCGAGGGCCGGGATGTGGACCTTATGCAGCTTCTGCACGTTGTTGCACCTGATGTAGATGCTCCACATGATCTCGTAGTTGCCGGTGAAGGGTTCACCGGTTGTCTGATAACCTGGCGGAAAAAGCTGCGGCATATCGGAGCGCTTGGCCACGACTATTCCGCCGCCTCGGCCCGCGCCGGCAATCCCAGCCACACCCGGCAATCGGCCAATGCGCGCGAGGTGACCGCATGGCGCTTTGCCACCGTCTTGTCCTTGCCGCGCAGACGTTTTCCCTCGACCTTTGGCGCCTCAACTGGAGGAAACAGGCCGAAATTGACGTTCATGGGCTGGAAGGAGCGTTTGCCGGGCTCGTCGTCGGAGACGATGTGGCCTCCGGTGATGTGGTTGAGCAGCGCGCCGAAGGCGGTGGTCGCCGGCGGTAACGAGGGCGTCTGGCCGAGCCGCTCGGCCGCGGCGAAACGGCCGGCGAGCAGGCCGATGGCCGCGCTTTCGACATAGCCTTCGCAGCCGGTGATCTGGCCGGCGAAGCGCAGGCCGGGCCGGGACTTCAACTGCAGCGAGGGATCGAGCAGCGTCGGAGAGTTGATGTAGGTGTTGCGGTGCAGGCCGCCGAGGCGCGCGAATTCGGCATTCTCAAGCCCCGGGATGGTGCGGAAAATCCGCACCTGCTCGGCATGCCTGAGCTTGGTCTGGAAGCCGACCATGTTGTAGAGCGTGCCCAACGCATTGTCCTGGCGAAGCTGCACGACCGCATAGGCCTTGACCGTCGGATTGTGGGCGTTGGTCAGCCCCATCGGTTTCATCGGCCCGTAGCGCAAGGTTTCGACGCCGCGCTCGGCCATCACCTCGATCGGCAGGCAGCCGTCGAAATAGGGCGTGCCTTCCCACTGCTTGAACTCGGTCTTCTGGCCGTCGATCAGCGCCTGGACGAAGGCAAAATACTGTTCCTTGTCCATCGGGCAGTTGATGTAGTCCTTGCCGGTGCCGCCGGGGCCGACCTTGTCGTAGCGCGACTGGAACCAGCTCGTGTTCATGTCGATCGTGTCGAAATGGATGATCGGCGCGATGGCGTCGAAAAACGCCAGTGCATCCGAGCCGGTCGCCTCGGCGATCGACTGGGCGAGCGTGGGCGCGGTCAACGGCCCCGTGGCGATGATGGTCTGGCCCCATTCGACCGGCGGCAGGCCGGGCACTTCCTCGCGGCGAATGGTGATCAGCGGATGTGCCTCGATCCTTTTGGTGACCGCATCGGAAAAGCCGTCGCGATCAACGGCCAGCGCGCCGCCGGCAGGAACCTGGTTGGCGTCGCCCGCGCTCATGATGAGCGAGCCCGCGAGCCGCATCTCCGCGTGCAACAGGCCAACGGCGTTGGCCTGGGCGTCGTCGGAGCGGAACGAGTTGGAGCAGACCAGCTCGGCGAGGCCCTCGGTCTTGTGCGCGTCGGTACCGCGCACCGGCCGCATCTCGTGCAGGATTACCGGTACCCCGGCCTGCGCCGCCTGCCAGGCCGCCTCGCTGCCGGCCAGCCCACCGCCAATGATATGGATAGGATCTTTGTTCATGCGGGCCGCAATAGTCCCTTGGCGCATCGAATGCAATCGCGACGCAAGGGTCCGCCGGGTACCGCCAAAAACACAACACCCGCCGGGGGAGGAGATCCGGCGGGTGTCGTTTTGGTGGCCGACCCTCGGGAGGAGGTGAGGGTTGGCCGTATCCGTCATTGCCGGGGAGGAGGTCGGCTTTGACGAAATTCCTTTCGCTGTTTGAAAAGGAGCGAAACCTTTTCCGGTAACAACGCCCGCTGGGGGAGGAGATCCAGCGGGCGCCGTTTCGGTGGCCGCCCCTCGGGAGGAGGTGAGGGTTGGCCGTATTCGTCATTGCCGGGGAGGAGGTCGGCTTTGACGAAATTCCTTTCGCTGTTTGAAAAGGAGCGAAACCTTTTCCGGTAACAACGACCGCTGGGGGAGGAGGTCCAGCGGGCGCCGTTTCGGTGGCCAGCCCTCGGGAGGAGGTGAGGGTTGGCCGTATCCGTCATTGCCGGGGAGGAGGTCGGCTTTGACGAAATTCCTTTCGCTGTTTGAAAAGGAGCGAAACCTTTTCCGGTAACAACGCCCGCCGGGGGAGGAGGTCCGGCGGGCGCCGTTTTGGTGGTCAACCCTTGGGAGGAGGTAAGGGGTGACCGTATCCGTCAGGGTCGGGGAGGAGGTCGACCCTGGCGAAATTCCTAGATCGCCTTGCGGGCGATCATCTTGATCTCGTCACGCACGATGCCGAGATCGTTGAGCTGGCGGTTCGACAAGCGACCCAGTTCGGTAACCGTCTCGCGGTAGACGCGCCAGTTACGATAGCTGCGGATCAAGTTCATCGTAGTGCTTTCGAATTCAGATCGGACCATTTTGAGGTCCGAAGTCCTTAGACCGCCTTGCGAGCGACGTAGTGGATGTCGCTGCGGCTGATGCCGAGGTCGGTCAGTTCACGGTTCGACAGGCGGCTCAGCTCGGAAACGGTGTCCCGGTAGCGGCGCCAGTTGCGGTAGTTGCGGATCAGGTTCATGGTATTTCTCGTTTCGTCTTTAGTTCGGATCATTCCGTCGTTCTGTACGATGCATAGATAGGCGGGGTCGTATCGGTTTAAAAGCGCTATGGCTGCATGGCAGCAATGCAAATTGTGCAATGCAACATCAACGGGTGCTCACGCGATTGTCATAAAGAAGCCGGAATCGGAAAATGGCCTTACGTCAAAGGCTTGGGGGATTCGGCTGAAAAACCGACCAAGCATGGGGGAAACACATGGCCAGCTATTCCACGCGTGTCAGGTCGGACATAGCGCGATGGGTCGAGGCAGGTCTCATCGATGCCTCGACCGGACAGGTTCTCGCGCGTGACGTCGAGGCCAATCAGCGCGCGTCGCTGAGCTTCGGTTCGATCCTGGCGATGATGGCGGCGCTGTTGTTCGGAGCCGCCATCCTGATCTTCGTGGCCGCCAATTGGGAGGCGATACCGCGGCTTGTCCGGGTGATCGTCCTGTTTGCGGTCATCCTTGCCGGCTATGTCGGCGGCGCGGTGGCGAAGACGCGCGATCACGCGGCCATCGGCGAGGCTTTGTGGATCATCGCCGCCGCCGCCTTTGGCGGATCGATGGCGCTGATCGGCCAGATGTATCATTTGTCCGGCGACGAGGCTTCCGCGCTGCTGGTCTGGGGTGCCGGCACCACGCTCGCGGCGGTGGCACTGCGCTCGAACCCGCTCACCATCGCGGCCGTGGGCATCGCCGACGCCTGGATGGTCCTCAAGGGGTTCGACTATTTCGGGCGCCATGACCTTCCGCATCTCTTCCTGCTCATGGCGGCGGTGCTGTTTGCCGTCTCCTTCTGGACCCGCAGCCAACCGGCACGGCACCTGATCCTGTTGTCACTGATCTTCTACCTCGTGCTGCTTGCCGTGGACGACGCCAGCCTGACGGTGGCCATACCGCTGGTCGTCGGATCGGCGGCGCTTTTCGCGATTGCCGTCGCCGCGCCAGGGCCGGTCGACAGGATCGTGCAACTTGGTGGCCGGTTGCCCCTGCACGCGCTGATCGGCTTCCTGACCGGTATCGCGATCATCCAGTTCCAGCTCGCCGGCGAAAGCGCCCATATAGCGGCCTTCACAGCCGCGTCGGTGGTGGCCATCATCGGCATCGTGGCCGCTCTCGTGCTGGCGGGCCGGGAAAGCCGGGGTCTGCGCTGGCTCGCCTATGCCGGCTTCGCGTTCGAGCTCGCCATGATCTATGTGGTGACGTTGCAGTCGATGCTGGACACGGCGGGCTTCTTCCTGGCCGCGGCCGTCATGCTCGGTATCCTGGCCCTGATCATCATCCGCGTCGAGAAGCGCATGAAGGCGACTGACCAGAAGGGAGTTGCGGCATGAGCGGGAGAAAGCTGATCGTCTCGGCGCTAGTGCTGGCGCTTGTCCAGATCGGATTCCTGGGCTGGATCATCGCCGGAAGGGCGGCGATCCTGCGCAGCGGCAAGGAGGTGCTGCTCAAGGTGGAGCCGGTCGATCCGCGCGACCTGCTGCGCGGCGACTATGTCGCGCTGGGCTACGACATATCCCGCATCCCGACGCGGCTGATCGCCAATATTCCGGCCGGGCAGACGCGGAGCGACGATACGCCGATAACGGTGCGCCTGAGCAAGGGGGTGGATGGTTATTGGCAGGCATCGGCTGCCTGGCTCGGCACGGCGCCCGGCGCCGCGCCGGCGGATCAGGCCGACATTGCCGGTCACATAAGTTCCGGCTGGGACCTCACGCCCGGAACGACGGTCACGGTCGACTACGGCATAGAACGCTTCTACCTGCCGGAAGGCGAGGGCGTTCCCATCCAGAACGACATGCGGGTCAGGCCATTCGGCATCCGCGTGGCACTGAATGGTCGCGGCCAGGCTCAGATCAAGGCGTTGATGGACGGGGACAAGACGCTCTTCGAGGAGCCGCTGTACTGAGCAGGCGCGCTTACCCGATCGATCCCCGGTGCCTTCCCGAGGCTCGCCGCGGCAATCCGAGACGGCAACGTCAGTGGAGGATCTGCGCCGCTTTTTTCGCGATCGAGCGGCCGATCGTCGTCATGGCCTCGAACTGGCTGTCGAAGTCGACAGCGTTTGACGCCTGGGCCGAGATCGCCATCCCGTGCGAGAAAGGCCACAAGGGAGCGAAGGGGTGGCACTCGAATATGGCCAATTCCCCCGTTTCGACGTCCTTGCCGATGTCGAACTGAAGAAGCGGCACGTCAGGGAAGGCCCTGATGTGCGCCCGCCGCGCCGCCTCCATTATCTCGGCGTTGGCGTCGAGCTCGATCCGCATTGCCTTGGTGTTCGAGATGACGGCTGTTCCGCCGGCATCGAACCCCCACCTCGTCTTCAGCGGTGTGCCACGCTGCGTGACCTGCCGGTAGCAAAGCACCACCTCGCCGAACACGGTCACGACGCGATAGCTGACCGGCCATTCTCCGGTATAGACAAACTTCTGGACGATCATCGGGCCATGCCTGCCGTAGTGGCCGCGTTCGTAGGATGACGGGGGCGTGAAGCGCACCTTCTCGGTTTTCCTGACCCTGATGTTGGCTCCCAGCCAGCCGGCGGATGGCTTCTCGATGACGTAAGGGCCCCATTCGCCGGGGTCGAGCCGGGTGTCGGGCGCGAGTTCTGTCCATCGAGGGACAGGCGCGCCGGCCGCCTGCAGGGTTCGATACTCGTCGACCTTACTGTGCTCCAGACCCGACAGAAACCGTCCCGGCAACAATTTGCGGTCGGTTCGGCCCGATATCGAAATCGATACGGTTGGCGTCAACCACAAGGGCAGGAGCGCCAGTTGCTCATGGCGCCGGTGCCGCACCAGGTGCGCGCGCATGCCATGATCGCGGATCGCGGCCGCAATGGCGCGAAAATCCTGCCACGTCTTTGGGTCATCATCGGGGACGACCAACACCACAGTACCCAAGAACTCCCCCACCGCTCCCATCCCGGTGGCAGCTATCTAACCGAGCGAAAGTAAAGCGACAATCCGGTTGCTCTGGATTGAAATGACGGTGTCGACCAAATCCGGTTTCTTCATCCACGGCTGCAGCCCGTCCAATGTAGCCGGACGTCGCCGCCTCCTTTCGCAAGGATATCGAGATGGTCAAATTATCCTGTCGGTCTGAACGGTCTCGCGGGTTCGGGAAAACTGCTCCCGAACAACACGCTGAACTGGCAGGGGGAGAGGAGTGACCGAACGGAACCTGGGCAGTTCCTGAAGTGTGATTTCTTGAAAGACAAATTGATTTCCGAGGCCGCAAATCTCTCGGAATCGCGGCGTTGATCGACCCTGACCCGTTAACAAGGAGGGGTAGATGAGACTGACAGTGATTGCTTTGGGCGGCGCCATTTCCGTGATGGCACTTGGCGCGCAGGCCATGCCCATGACGAAGCTCGCACCGTCGACCGGCTTGGTCGAGCAGGCGCGGGTTACATGTGCTTACCTGACGCGCGACGGCTATTGCGTGCGTCCGCGCAAGGCCCACAAAAAGCACCACGTGCCGCACCGCTACTATCGGGAACGGGTTTACCGCCCATACGAGCCGGCACCGGCCGACGACTATTACTGGCGCTATGAGCGGCCGAGGCCGGTGATTCGCGTCGTGCCCAACTATCCGCCCTACGATGATGGCTGGTACGACAACGGGGATGATTGAGGGCTGCCACCCGCGCTGTATGTCAGGACGCGCCATGTGCCGCCCGGCTTTCCAAGGCACAAAGTGAAGTCTCGCCAGCTTGCCGAAGTTCGGCACGCTGGCGGGCAGGCCGGAAATTTAGCGATCACTTATTTTAACGGCTGGAGATCGACAAGGAGAGAACGGAAGGATCTGCCGGGTCGCCGCTAGGGACGATCCACGCGCCGGGTGGGAAACGATATGACCTTCCCGCAGGGCCGTGTGTGTTCCGCGGTGATGATCGCCTCGAGCAACAGGTCAAGCGCCTCACGCGCCTTTCGGCTCGTCTCGTCATTGCCCCTTAGATAGAGGTAGGCGCGATCAAGATGGTCGCGAGCAGCCGAGAAGTCGCTGGTCAATTTTGACCTCTTGGATTGTCTTGATTCCGGATTGTGTGAGCACGGTCCGAAGGGACGCTAAATATCCACAGAAGCATTTGAATAAAATCTTCCGGAAGCCCGGCGGTGTCCCGCTTGCTCATCCTGCCGAAGATGCCCTTTTCAAGCTGCGGCCCTCCAGACCACCCGTCGTCCCATGCGGGTTTTAGCAAGGCGATGAACAGGAATGTTCATATCCTGAGCAGCACCGGGCGGGGATGTCATTGAAATCTGTCGCTGGCGGCGCTCCCATCCCGGAACGGAATGTTCAACGAAGCGCCTCGCTGCTGCGAAAATCTGGTGCGGATGAAGGGCAACCGAAGCTGACAGTGCGCATTGACTTTCTTAGATAATTTCGGGTAGCTCCAATTCTTGTGGCTCAAGCTGGGGCACAAACTGGGGCGCAAAGTGCGCACCGATCGTGGAGCGTGATTTGGGCCGGGACAAGATCAAGGAAGACGAAGACCGCTACCTGATCGAGCGGAAGGGGAATTTCCACTACAAGCGGCGCGTGCCGCTGAAGCTCGCGCATCTCGACAAGCGGGCGCCGCATGTCCGCATCTCCCTGAAAACATCGGATCGCAAGGTCGCGCGCCGCAAGCGTGACCTCCTCGAGGAGGCTGACGATACGCTGTGGGCTTCGCTCATCGTCGATGGCGGTGATGACGCTGCGCGGCGAAAGTTCGAGGCCGCGGTGCGGCGCGTCGAGGCGATGGGCTATTCGTTTCGGCCGTCGTCGGAGTTCGAGGATCCGGATGCCTTCAACAACCTGGTGGAGCGCCTGCGCCTGGCGATCGGGCAGAACAAGGCGGACGATGTTGCAAAGCCGCTGCTGGGCAGTGTCGAGACGCCGAAGACGACCGTGAACGAAGCCTTCAGCCTCTACTGCAACGAGATCGTCGCCGACGAACTGATCGGTAAGAGCCAGCTGCAGCGCGACCAGTGGAAGAAGGTCAAGCGCCGTGCGGTCAATAACTTCGTCCTGCACAATGGCGACATACCGATGGAAGAGATCACCATCGACCATGCAAAGAAGGTCTATCAGTACTGGTTGCGTCGCATCGCGCCGAAGGAGGGAAGGGCGACCGCGTCGTTCTCCTCGGGCAACCGTGACCTCGGCAACATGCGAGTGCTCTTCGAAGCCTATTTCAAGCATATGGGCCAGCCCAGGCGGGAGAACCCGTTTGCCGGGCTGAGCTTCTCGACGAAGCGCAAGAAAAAGCGCCCGCCATTCCCGACACCATGGATCAAGGACACGATACTTGCGGCCGGCAAGCTCGCCACGCTCAACGACGAGGCGCGCCGCATCCTGCTCATCATGGTCGAGACGGGAGCAAGGCCAAGCGAGATCTGCAACCTCGACGACAAGACCATCATGCTTTCGGATGCCGTTCCGCATCTTGTGATCGAACCGCGCGAGGATCCCGAGGACCCGCGCGAGATCAAGACGGAATCGTCCCGGCGCAAGGTGCCGCTGGTCGGTGTGGCGCTCGAGGCGGCGAAGAAACAGCCGGCGGGCTTTCCGCTCTACAGAAACCGCGAGAACAGCCTTTCCGGCGCGCTCAACAAGTACTTCAAGGAGAACAAGCTTTTTCCGACGACGGCGCACAAAATCTACTCGCTGCGCCATTCATTCGAGGATCGGATGAAGGTCGGTGGGCTCGACGCGGAACTGCGGAAGATTCTTATGGGGCATTCGATCGACCGGCCGGACTATGGCGTGGGCGGCGATCTGGAATGGCGGCAGCAAAATCTTATGAAGATAGCGCTGCCGTTTGATCCCGCGAGCGTGTGAGGCGAAGGCGCGCGGCGTCGTAGATGGCTTCCGCCTGCTGGGCCGCGAGCAGCTCGCGTTCGAGTGCCCGCCATATCGGCAGCATGAGATGCCGTTCACGCGGGTTGCGCTCCATCAGGCCGGCAACGTAGTCGAGAAAGCTCTCGATCTCGGCGGCGTCCGGCCTCCGAAACGGCTTTGCCTTTCCGCTGCCGGCGCTCATGATCAATCGACCTCGACCGGCTTGCCGCCGACCAAGCGGTAGAACTGGTCGGGCTTGATGCCATCGCGGCCGACAATGCCGGCCCAGGCGTGCAGGATTTCGTCATTGGTCGAGCGTTCGACCAGGAAGAGGGCGCATCCCTCCTTGCCTCGGGCCTTGCCCTCGAAGCCTGATGCGGTGGCAGCGCCCCGCCAGCCTGATGCGGTGGCAGCGCCCCGCCAGCCCGATGCGGTGGCAGCGCCCTGCGTGCCTGATGCGGTGGCAGCGCCCCGGTCACCCGATGCGGTGGCAGCGCCCCGGCGCCCCGATGCAGTGGCAGCGCCCCGGCGCCCCGATGCAGTGGCAGCGCCCTGCGTGCCTGATGCGGTGGCAGCGCCCCAGTCACCCGATGCGGTGGCAGCGCCCTGGTGGCCCAATGCGGTGGCAGCGCCCCGGTCACCCGATGCGGTGGCAGCGCCCCAGTCACCCGATGCGGTGGCAGCGCCCCGGTCACCCGATGCGGTGGCAGCGCCATGGTGGCCCAATGCGGTGGCAGCGCCCTGCGTGCCTGATGCGGTGGCAGCGCCCCAATCACCCGATGCGGTGGCAGCGCCCTGCGTGCCTGATGCGGTGGCAGCGCCCCGGTCCTTCATCGACTTGACGGCTTCACCATCGCCGTCCGTGTGGTCGCCCTCGACCAGCTTGGCGCGATCGGTCACCCATTTGACCGCGTCGAGGATCAACTGCGTCAGGCCGATTTCCTTGCCGACAGTGAGAATCTCGGCGGCGGTCTTTTCGCCGTTGTCGTCGCTGTGCGTCGCGCCGGAGATTTCAACCTGGCAAATGCGGGTGCCGGCCGGCGCATAGTGGTTGAACAGCGCCAGCGGATGGCCGGTGATGACGTGAAAGCCGCTCTTGCAGGCCTTCACGGGGCCGTCGTGCCTGTAGGTCTTGCCGATCTCGTACTGGAAGACGATGCCGTCCTTGGGGCGGCAGGTCAGGTCGTCGCGAAAGCCCTTGTAGGCGGTGATGGTGGCGGATTCCGGCTGGTCGGCCGTCTTCTTGGCGCGTGCCATGGTCAGTCCTTTTCGGGGTTGGATGGGTGTTCGGCGTTGCCGTTGTCCTCGGCAATGCTCTTCATGGTCCGGTCGTAGCTGGCCTTAATGCCTTGCAGCATCTGGCGTCGGACCTGCGGATCGACGCGGAAGGCCTGCGCGTTGATGGTGGCCGGCGCGCTACCGACCGCGCTCCACATCTCGACGACGAGTTCGTGGGGCGGCAGCTCGAACTTGGTCTCGGCGCTGTTCAGCGCCTCGATCATCCCGACGGAGACGCGTTCAAAGCAGAAGGCCCATGCCTTTTGCTCGTTCGTCAGGTGCGCCTGGTCCTGGCTCCAGTCGACGACTTCCTTGAACTGCTCGTAGCCAAGCGAGAAGCCGGGTTCGAGGACGTCACGGAGGCTGCGCTGGCGCGGCATCTTCGGCATGTCAGGCCTCCGCCGAATCGATGTTGCGATGCGCGACGGCGAAGGTAACGGCGACGACCCAGGGGTTCGCATCCCAGCCGAAACCGCGCGCGACGTTCAGGCTGTCCCAAAGATCGCGATACCATGCGCGACACGACGGCCAATGAAGGCCGAGGTACTGGCTTCCTGTAAATTCAGCCGCCCTGCCTGTTACCTTGAGCTTGATGCAGCCCTCGGCCTGCGCGTCTTCCTCGCTGATATCCTGAAGCCGCTGCACACGGACATCTGTCACGGTCAGCGTGAGACGCGACGCCCAGCGCGGCAGGTGAATCGAGGGGCGCCAGCCAGGGTTGCCGGACCGATCGAAGCCCTCCCGAAACACGGCCGCCGAATAGCCGTCAGTCGGGTGTTCCCGCTGCGCGATGGTCCCGGTGCCTATGCTCATTCGGTAGGCCGTGCGTGGCAGGATGGCATGCGCCTCGCGAACCCACAGGCGATCGCCGGGCTGATACCGGACAGGCAATCTGGCTTCACGCTGGCCGGTCGTGGCGTCGCCGATGTACCAGATGCCGTCGTCGCAAAAGACGGCGTCGAAGGTGACTGGGGGAACGTCCAGCACTCGCCGCGTCTGCGTCTTGCGGCCGGTGAGCAGGGCGCGGATCATCGCGGCGGAAAAGAGGATCGGGCGGTCGGTCATAGAAGCCGGCCCTGCGTCGCCGGAGTGGGCTTGGCAGCATCACCGAAGCCTTTGGCGCGCAGCTGTGCGATCTGGTCGAGCTTCGCCTGGTTTCCATTGCGGCGCGCCTCGAACTCTATCGGGCCGTACCTATCGGTCTCGATCGCGCCGGCGGCGACGGCCTGCGCGCGTTTCGACTGGGCGATGTCGAAGTGTTCCCAAGAGGCCGTCATACCGGACAGGCCGACATAGTCGGGCCTCTGAAACCATCGGCGCGCCACGCCGATCCTGTCGGCCATGGCGAACAGCTCTTCGCGAGTGTCAGCCCACATGTGGCACATGACCATCCGGCCGAGGGGCGCGCGCATATTGTCGACATAGACAGCCATCAACCGTCCCTCGCGACCTTGATCTTGCTGATATGGCCGGTGTGGCCGGCGGCGGTGGCCTTGGCGGCCGCCGCCTTGGGCGTGTCGGCGTCGATGACGATCGTCTTGCCGTCGGCGAAGTGGATGCGGAACGCCGTCATGGGCGCAGGCCCAGATAGAGGGCCACGCCGCCGGCAATGGCCGTGGCAACCATCAGGCCGGCGAGGATCCAGCGCGCCGCCGGCGCGTCGGGCGCTTCCTGGTGCGCGCAATCGTCGCCGCACTGACATTCGGGCCAGAGATGGCAGACGACGCGCGTCGGCCCGTCGGGCGGGATGGTGATCGTCTCGCGGACGGTCCAAGGGTCGTAGGGCTGCATCAGCGCACCCCCACGGCGAGGGTGCAGAATGTCAGGGCGAAAAAGAACGCCGCCGACAGGGCGAGCCGGATGCGCATGCCGGCCAGGGCGTCGCAGGCGCGGTCAAGCATCGCTCGCCTCCAGTTCGGCGAGGATCTCGGACGGCCTGCACCCTGCCTTGATCTGCCGGGATATCCAGGCCTCAACGTCGGACGACCGTTCGGCCGCCGCGATCAGCCTGTTGGCCACGCTCTCTTCCCTGACGGCGGCTGCGTGGCGCATCGCGGACGCGAAGGGGCGAGCGATTGCCTCTTCCGGTGACGGCCGGCTGAATTCGCGCGGGATGGTGAGCATCACGCTACCCGGCGCACGGCGCGCGAGCGGGCCATATCGCAGGCCTCGGCGGCGTGGCTTTCGATCTCGGCGCGGGTGAAGTCGCTGTTCTCGAACAGCGATTCCTTGGTGACGGAAACGCCGTTCATGCCCATCTCGAGCACCTTGTCGACCATGCGGTCGAGGACGGGGCGCTGGGCGGGAACCGGCGTCGTCAAGGCGCCGATAGCCGGATGAGGCTGGTAGGTGATCATCGGTTTTCTCCGATCGCGGGATTGCGACAGGAGGCGACGATCACATATCAACATGAAACATGTCAACATACATCGTGTTGATTTTTGCGATGGCCATCAACATTGGCCATGACTGCGCTTCACGAATCAGTGAATTTGTTCTTGCTGTGTTCTCGTTGGTGAGTCATGGTGACGCACATAAGAAGAGGGCAGGGAGCGCCACTATGAGTATGTGTGAAACAGTACGCAGCCGGTGCGCATGATGCCGCGCGCCTCGAACGACAATCCCGATGCATCCCGGCTCATCATCGAACTTTCAAGCCTTTATGTGGCTTGCGACGACTGCGGTCATTCACGCGTCTTGCGGCTATCCGGGCTGACCAAAGCGAGCGAGTTGGGTGTCCATACGTATCGAGAACTGTGCCGGCACCTGCGGTGCAGCCAATGCCCCAGGAGGGTTTCGGTAAACCGAAACCTTACGATCCGCCCTACGTGGGTAGGGGCCGCTAAAGGCTCGCCTGAAATACTATCTTGTGAACCGAGAAGACCCGTTTGGCTGGAAACTCCAGCATCTCGCTTTCACCTTCGTCCGGGTTCAACTGGCGAAGGCGCAGCACCGAATTCGAGCGCGATACGAACTGCTTGATATAACTGTCTCTCGTCTCATCGTCGTTCTCGCCAAGTACTTGAACGACAACGAAATCTCCTGTTCGTATCGGCTCCTTCGGATTCAACCAAATGGTCTCGCCGGCAAAGTAGCGGGGCTCCATCGAGGTTCCATAGACGCGCACGGCATAGGCACCGTCGACATTCTCCAGCATCGGCGGGCAGAATACCCGTCCCGCTTCCTGGCCGTTCAGCATGAAGCGGCCGTTAGGGCCGCCGACGACCTGGCCGAGCACCGGTACCCCATTGGTCCTCGGGAACTGCTCGTACCGAGGCGGGAAGCTCGCGTTCGGCCTCGGAGGAACCGGGGCTGGAGCAGCTTCCTCCGCCATGCCTCCGCCCGTCAGCAGGTGGGCGGCGGTGGTGCCAAAGCGCTTGGCGTAGCGCTCGGCTTCAATCGGACCAAACTCGTTCTGTCCGTTCTCGTGAGCGCGATAGGTCGAGGCAGATACCCCAAGCGCGTCAGCGGCTTTCTGCGCTGACGTGTACCCTGCTTTTTCCCTGGCTGTGCGCAGCCGATCGCCCATTGTCGTCATGGCGGCGACCTTGTCAGATGTTTTGACACTAATCATGTTGACATGCCAACACGATTGATGTTGTATCCGGCGCCATGCATACGGTGCACGATATCTTTGACAGCATGGGCGGGACCGGCGCGGTAGCGAAGGTCATCGGTGTCAAGCATTCTGCGGCATCCGAGATGCGGCGGCGACAGTCCATACCCGTGAAGTATTGGCCGGCGCTGATCGAATCGGCGCGTCTTGGCGGCCTTGCCATCACAAGCGACGTCCTTGTCAGGGTCCATGTCGCTGCAGGCGAAGGGCGGGCCGCATGAGCCCCGTCCGCAACGTCGGCGTGGCCGATTACGAATTTCCCCTCGCGCCGGCCCCCCAAGAGCCTGACCGCGCGAATGCCTGCCCGCTCGCCGCACCTTGCGGGCAGGCCGAGACCGCGCCGGCGCCCCCCTTTCCCGCCGGCGCGGTCATTGTTTCGAATCCCGTAGCGAAAACCTCCGAGGACAACGGTCGGGCAAGTGCCGCGACGGGCATCCCGATGGCGGGAGAGGTGAGTAGGGATGGCGATGCGGCTGATCTCCAGCGGTCCGCGCCGTCCGGCTTTTCTGGAGACGATGACGGACGGCGTGTTGAAGCCGCTGGTGGAGCAGCGTCCGTCATCCCCCTTTCGCAGGCGAGCATGTTCATCCTGACGCTGGTTGCCGCCCATGAGGGCAGGGCACCGCAGGATATCCTCGCCGAGCTGATCGCCGCCGCGGCTGATGCGATCGGCATCCATTCCCTGATCATGCGCGACGCGGGCGAGATCGATCTTGGCGACCTTCCGCCATTCGCCATGCGCGCGGCAAACCGGTTTCGGGGCGGCGGACCATGAGGACATCTGCTTGCGGGCCTCCTTAGCAACACCCGCTTTCTGACTCCGAAAAACCTTTCCCGCCACGGGAAACGACGCCGGGATTTCCCGGCGCGGGAAACCTTTTGCGCCTTGCGAGGACACAGCCATGGTTCCGAACGCCAATGCCCGCCATTTCCTGCTGAAGGCCAAGCAGCGTGACCTGATCGCCGCCGCCGGCGGCATCGAGCGCGCGGCGATGATCTGCTCCTATTCCAAGAGCGTCGTCGGCCGCTGGTACAATTCGGACAGCCCCGAGCTGATGGAGCTCCCGGCGATCTTCGCTCTGGAGGAAGAGACGGGACGCTTCGACATGAGCGAGGCGATCTCCTCTGCTCGCGGGCGTCGCTTCGCCGAGGATGAAGCCAAGCCGGTCAATGGCTGCGTGATGTCGGCGCACGCCGAAACCGTGGTGCGCATGGGCGAGCTGATGACCGAGGGCGCGCTCGCCTTCGCCGACGGGCAACTGACGCCGGCCGAAACGCAGCGGATCGACCGCGCGCTCTCCAAGGTCGAGGCCGGCACCGCCGAATACCGCAAGATCCTCGCCGGCGCACGCGCCCAGGGCGGCCTCAAGATTGTGGGAGGCGAGTGATGCACGATCGCACCGCCTGCCTTGCTTGCGGCAAGCCTTTGGACGACGGCGCGCCGACCTATCCTGATGTTTCCGGCACGCTGGGCGAGTGCTGCGCGCCGACATACGACATGCTGTTGGAGGATGGCGATGCCTGCGCCTTCGTCGATCTCGACAGCGGGGAGCCGCTGTCGGTCGCCGAACGCCGCGCGATCTACGACGAGCACATCGCCGCCGGCGGAAGGCCGACCGATAGCATGGCGAGGCGTTGATGCGCACCGCCGCCATGATCATCGCCGGCATCGCGCCGCCGCAGGCGCCGGGCTGCAACAGCATCGGCCGGCGGCTTGCCGACCTGACCAGCCACCAGTGCCATTTTCCGTTGCGCGGGGAGGGCGCCGAGACGCGCTTCTGCGCGGTCGAGGTTTCGCCGGCCGACTGGCGGCCCGGCGCGAGCGGCGGCCAGTACTGCACCTTTCACCGGTGCATCGTCGTCGGTCGCGGCACGCCCGCTGAGCGCCAGGCGCCGCGCGTGCTGGAGAGGCTGGGCTGATGGACGAATACGATCCATACGCGCCGCGCCAGCCGCGCAAGCCGAGGGGCGGCAAGAACCGCGAGACGACGGAAGAACTGCAGTCCGGCGAGACCACCAGCACGGCGCAGACGGTCGCCGCGGGACATTTGCGGTCGCTGATCGAGCGCATCGAGCAGCTCGAGGAGGAAAAGAAGGAAGTCGCCGAGAGCATCAAGGAAGTATTCGCCGAGGCGAAGGGCGCCGGCTTCGACACCAAGGCCATCCGTACCATCATCCGGCTGCGCAAGAAGGACCAGGTCGAGCGCCAGGAGGAAGAGGCCATCCTCGACCTCTACAAGGCCGCGCTGGGGATGGTGTGACGATGACGTCGATCACCATACGCTGCGTCTCCCTGGAAGGCATTCCGTTTCTGAAAACGATCGATGCGAAGCTTGTCGGAGGGCTTGCAGTCCACCTGGCCGACGACATTTCGACCGATGATGGCAAGCCGGCGTTCTCAGTCGCTCACATCGCGACAGGCATGAAGTTGTCGGACCTGTATTTCGAGACGGCCGACGTCGCTGAAGCCTATGCGGAAGTTCTCCAAAAGCTGCCGGTGGATTGGTATTCAAGGACCGTCACGGACGATTATCGCCGTCCCCATCTCATCCCCGCACTCACGTCGATAGCCGCCTTGTTCGGCGGGTTTCTTGTCGAAACGCCGATTGACCAGCCGCCGGCGGGGTCTGCGTGATGAGCAAGTACCAGCTCCTGCCGCCGCTCTCCGCCGAGGAATTCCAGTCGCTGGAACGCTCGATCATCGAGCATGGCGTGCTGGTGCCGGTGGAGTATGACGAAGCCGGCGAGATCATCGACGGCCACAACCGGGTGAAGATCTGCGAAAGCCTCGGCCTGGTCGACTGGCCGCGCTTCGTGCGCAAGGGGCTGAGCGAGGGCGACAAGCGCAAGCTGGCGCGCGAACTGAACCTGTCGCGCCGGCACCTGTCGACGGCGCAGAAACAGGCCGTCATCGCCGACCAGCTTCGCGACACGCCGTCGATCTCATCGCGCGCGATCGCCGCGATGCTGGGCGTGGACCACAAGACGGTCGCCACGGTGCGGCGCGGCCTGGTCGATGGTGGGGAAATTCCCCACCATGACGAGGTCGAGGGTCGCTGCGGCGTGCTGCAGCCGGCGCGCAAGCCGATCAAGACCGCCTTCGTTCCAGACCAGCCGAACGTGCGGGAATATATGCGGGGCGCGAAGATGATCCGCGCCGAGCAGCAGAAGGTCGCTCACACGGTGCGCTTGGCGCATATGGACATGGTGGCCGAGAAGGGGCGGGCCGCCGCGCCGGCGGCGCTGTCGAAAATCTATCCCGTCTACTATGCCGATCCGCCCTGGCGGTTCGGTGTCCGCTCCGAGGTGACGGGGCGCGAGAAGAGCGCGGAGAACCATTATCCGACGCTGCCGACCGACGAAATCTGCGACCGGCTGGCCGGCCTGATCGGCGGCGAGCATCCGGGCGTGTGCTTTCTCTGGGCCACCAACCCGATGCTGCCCGACGCGCTGCGCGTGCTTGGCGCCTGCGGCTTCACCTACGTCCACCACTGGATCTGGGACAAGGAAGTTGCCGGCACCGGCTATTGGGGCCGCGACCGGCACGAGCTGCTGCTGATCGGCCGCCGCGGCGACATCGCCGCGCCCTTGCCCGGCACCCAGCCCGAGACGGTTCACCGCGAGCGCAAGGGCCGCCACTCGGCCAAGCCCGATTGGTTCGCGGAGCAGATCGAACGCCTGTTCCCCGGCGTCGCGCGGCTGGAGCTGTTCGCCCGCACCGCGCGGCCGGGATGGGACGCGTGGGGGTTTGAGGCCGATCACGGCAATCATGAACAAGAGGAGAATGCAGCATGAGAATGCAGGCATCCGCTGGCCAGTTGAGGGCCGCGCTCGGCGCCTTTCGCGGCATTGTGCAGAGGCGCAACACCGTTCCGGTTTTGGGGACAGTGAAGTTTCAGGACGGGCACCTGGTCGGCACCGACCTTGACGCCGAACTATCGGTCAAGATCGCATCGATCGGACCCATGGCAGGAGCCTCAGCCATTGACCTGTTCGCGCTGTCGTCGCTCGCTGCCAACATCGACGAAGACGAAGAGCTGACGATCTCGGACGAAGACGGAACCGCCACCATCGGCTTCAACGGCTCGTCCTACCGGTTGGGCTCTCTGCCAGTCGAAGACTTTCCGACGTTCGGGCAGCCGATCGGGCCGCGCACCATGACCGGCAACCTCGGACTGGTGGCGGCGATGAACCGCATTCGGTTCGCGATGTCGACAGAGGAAACGCGATATTACCTGAACGGCGTCGCCATCCTTCATGACAGCGAGGGCAAAGCCCTGCTCGTTGCCACGTCGGGACATCAACTGGCGATGATGCCGCTGGATTTCGCACCGGAAGGCTCAGTCAACGCGATTATTCCGCGCTCCATCGTCCACTATCTCTGCCAGCGCAAGATGGAGCCGGAGGCCTGCGTTTTCGATCTGGAGCGTCAGCGCGCTCGGTTCGATTTCGCCGGCCAATCTCTCGCGACGAAGCTGATCGACGGCAAGTTTCCCGACATTTTTCGGGTGATCCCGCAAGACGCGCCGAAGCTCTTCACGGCCGATCGGAAGGCGCTGCTTCGCCGGCTTGTGCGCATTCGCTCGTTCTCCGAAGCGTTTTTCAGAGGCGTCGCGCTGGAACTGGCTGGCGATGTTCTGACGCTGAAGCTGAAGACTGGGGATCGCACGGCAACCGAGACGTTGGCGGTCAACGGGAGGGGGGGGCAGGCCGAGGCCGGGTTCAACGCCGACTATCTCATCACCATCCTGAACGGTCTCCGGGGAGAACATGTCACGTTCGCGTCGCCGGCCCCGTTCGCGTCGAATCCCACGGTCATCACCAGCGACGGCGATCCGCTGACCGTCCTCCAGATGCCGATGCGCGTGTGACGGCATGAGCGACCGCCGCGCCACCATCCGGGACCGGATCCTGACCTGCGTCGAAATCGTCGACACAGGTTACGAGACGCCTTGTCACCTGTGGACCGGCAGCGATTCCGGCACCGGTCGGGGCGGCGGCTATCCTCGCATGAAGCTGAACGATCGCACCTGCGCGGTGCATATCGTCTCGTTCACCAACGAATACGGCTACGTGCCGCGCAACAAGCAGATCGACCACCGCTGCCGCAACCGGCTGTGCGTCAATCCCGACCATCTGGAGATGGTCAGCCACATCGAAAACCAGAAGCGCCGTGACCTGGCGTTGGGACGGACACCGAGGCGTAAGAGCCGGAAGCCGGTGCCGGCATGAGCGCCAACGATCCCTATCTCGATTTCCTGCGCAGCAAGATGCAACTCGCCAAGGCCGATGGGTTCGACGTCGACCTCGCCGACATCAATCCGGAAGGCGCGCCGCATTGCCGCGCGATCGTGCGCTGGGCGATGAAGGGCGGCAGCCGCGCCATCTTCGCATCCTTCGGACTGCACAAGACCTTCATGCAGATCGAGCTGATGCGCTTGATCGGAAAGCTGGTGCCAGGCCTGCGCCTGATCGTCATCCCGCTCGGGGTGCGCCATGAGTTCTTCGCCGAGACGCATGAGCGCTTCCATGGCGAATTCGGTGTCACGCTGAAATTCATCCGCTCCGACGCCGAGGTCGATGCGATCCGCGATGATGTCATCTACCTGACCAATTACGAGAGCGTGCTCGCCGGCAAGGTCGACGCTTCGCGCTTCGTCGCGGCCTCGCTGGACGAGGCGGCCGTGCTGCGCGGCTATGGCACCAAGACGTTCCAGACCTTCTTGCCGCTGTTCAAGGCGGTTCGCTTCAAGTTCGTCGCCACGGCGACGCCGTCGCCGAACCGCACCAAGGAACTGATCCACTATGCCGGTTTCCTTGGCGTGATGGACACCGGCCAGGCGCTGACGCGCTTCTTCCAGCGCAATTCGGAATCGGCCGGCGACCTGACGCTGTTTCCTCACAAGGAGGACGAGTTCTGGCTGTGGGTGCATAGCTGGGCCGTCTTCCTGCAATCGCCGGCAGATCTCGGCTTTTCCGACGCGGGCTACGTGCTGCCGGCCGTCAAGGTCAACTGGCATGAAGTGCCCATCGACCATTCGACGGCGGGCTACGATCGTGACGGCCAGGGCCTGCTCATCCGCAACACCGCACTGGGCGTTACCCAGGCGAGCGCCGCCAAGCGCGACAGCCTGCCTGCCCGCATCGCCAGGATGCGGGAACTGATCGCCGAGGATCCGGACGCGCACCGCGTGCTCTGGCACGACCTGGAGGACGAGCGGCGCGCGATCGAGGCGGCGGTGCCGGGGGTGCGCTCGATCTACGGCTCGCAAAGCCTCGAACTCAATGAGGCGGCGGCGATCGGCTTCAAGGAAGGCAAGTTCCGCGACCTCGCCGCCAAGCCGGAAATGTCGGGCGCCGGCAACAACTTCCAGATGCATTGCCATTGGGCGATCTTCGTCGGTGTCGGCTTCAAGTTCCACGACTTCATCCAGGCGGTGCACCGCATCGTGCGCTTCGGCCAGAGCCATGAATGCCGCATCGACATCATCTATTCCGAGGCCGAGCGCGAGGTGCGCCGCAACCTCGAGGGTAAATGGGCCGAGCATGACCGGCTGATGGCGCGCATGGCGGAGATCATCCGCCGCTACGGGCTGGACGGCCTGCCGCTCGACGACGTGCTGCAGCGCTCGATCGGCGTGCGCCGGCAGGAAGAGCGTGGCGCCGGCTTCGTCATCGCGCACAATGACGCGGTGCTTGAGGCGCGGCGGACGGAAAGCGCCAGCGTCGGCCAGATCGTCACCTCGATCCCGTTCGCCAACCACTACGAGTATACGGCGAGCTATAACGACTTCGGCCATACCGACGACAACGCCCATTTCTGGGCGCAGATGGACTTCCTTACGCCGGAGCTGCTGCGCATCCTGGAGCCCGGCCGGCTGGCCTGCATCCATGTCAAGGACAGGGTGCTGTTCGGCAGCGTGACGGGCGAGGGCGTGCCGACCGTGTCGCCTTTCCATGCCGAGGCGATCTTTCACTATCTGAAGCACGGCTTTCAGTACATCGGCATGATCACCATCGTCACCGACGTGGTGAAGGAGAACAACCAGACCTATCGCCTGACCTATTCCGAGATGATGAAGGACGCCACCAAGATGGGCGTCGGCTGTCCGGAATATGTGCTGCTGTTCCGCCGGCCGCAGAGCGATCTCTCGCGCGGCTATGCGGACCGGCCGGTTGTGCATGACAAGCCGCTGGTGACCACGGCCGACGGCGGCACGAAGCGCTGGAGCGACGGCGACCGCCGCGCCCAGGTGCCGGGCAGCGGCTACACGCTGGCGCGCTGGCAGCTCGACGCGCATGCCTTCTGGCCGTCCTCGGGCGACCGCCTGCTGACGACCGACGAACTGGTGCGGCTCGGGCCGAAGCCGCTGCGCGAGCTGTTCCAGCGCTGTTTCGAGGGCGCGGTCTACGACTTCGAAAAGCATGTCCAGCTCGGCGAGGAACTGGCCGCGCGCGACGCTCTGTCGAAAACCTACATGACGCTCGATCCGAAGTCGGACGATCCGGCGGTGTGGACCGATGTGGTGCGCATGCGCACGCTCAACGGCGAGCAGGCCTTCCGCAACCTCGAAAAGCATGTCTGCCCGCTGCAGTTCGACATCGTCGACCGGCTGATCGACCGCTACAGCAACCCCGGCGACGTCATCTACGATCCGTTCGGCGGCCTGATGACTGTACCCTTCAGGGCCATCTTGAAGGGGCGGCGCGGGCAGGCCTCGGAACTGTCGGCGACCTATTTCCGCGATGGCCTGCGCTACTGCCGCGAGGCCGAGGCCAAGCGCTCGATTCCGACCATGTTCGACCTGCTCGGCATCGCCGGCGACGAGCCTGCGGCGGAGGCGGCGGAATGAGCGAGCGCCGGAAATACGATCCCGCCAAGGATTCCGCCGGCTCCTATGCTGCCGCCGTCGAGGCCAAGCGGCTGCGCGGCGACACGCATTGGCCGGAGACCAAGGTGCGCGAGCCGGATCCGGAAACCGAACGCCAGTTGCGGCGGTTGAAACGTGCGCTGGACCGCAAGCTGAAGGGGGCCGGCGATGCGTAGCGCCTACAGCCCCGCCGCCTTGCGCAGCGCCGCGTTCATGCGCGACTGCCAGCCCGGGCCATCGGCCTTGAAGCGCGCGACGACGTCGGCGTCGAGGCGCAGCGGCACCTGCATCTTGGTCTGCGCCGCCTTCGGCCGGCCGCGCCGTGGCGGCAGCGTGTCGGGTAGGGGCTGCGCGTCCGGGTCCGCCAGGGCGGCGGCATGGATGGCGGCGTCTTCCTCGGCGCTGATGGTTGCCAGCGATGCCTCGGCGCGTCGGCGGGCGCTTTCGCGGCTAGAGATTGTCGACATATTTCCTGACCTCCTGACTGGTCGCGCGGCGAAGCGAAATCACGCGGATGGTCTCGCCGCGCTCGGTATAGACCATCACATGGACGCGGTCACCGATCAGGCCGATGGCGACGATGCGCGTTTCACCATGGCTGTCCCGGTCCTCGTATTCATAGGCGGTGTCGAACTCGAAGCGCTGGGCCTCGGTGAACGCCACGCCATGCTTGGCGCGGTTCGCTTCGGCCTTCCTGCTGTCCCATTCGAAGTTCATCGCCCGTCCCCTTTCGTATTTTCTGTATATGCAAAAAATACGATGCCGTCAACAATTATTGTAGATACAATAAATGGAAACGGAGGGCGGCGGCGTGGCTGAAATCGCCTTCCACCAGTTCGGCGACGCCTTCCGCGACCGGCTCAATGCGCTGGGCTATTCGCTGCGCCGTGCAGAAGAGGTCTGGCCGGAAGCCGACCGCGCGATGCTGTCGCGCGCCATCAACGGCAAGGTGCTTTCGGCCGGCAACTACCTGCTGCTCTGCGAGTATGCCGGGCTCGATCCATACCGCTATCTGACGCGTGATCCGCGCCGCCGCGTGACGATGAAATCCATTTTAGATCAAATGGTTACACCACCTGTGTCCCGTGAAACACGTTCCGAAATCGCCAAGCTGAAGGTGCGTCGATGACCAATGATATGGACCCGTTCTGCCGCCGCATGCGTGACGCGGATGGTGACCAGGAACGCGCGGCGGTGCTGCTGGAAGCGCCTGTCGTGACGCTGCTGCACTGGCGCCCGGTGTTCCAGTACCACTGTCGCCGGGCCGCATTCGGCGAGGGGCTGGATTACCTCGATGCGCTGTTCGAGACGCTGGGCAAGCCGCGCCATCGCGGCAACCTCGGTGGCACCATGCCGATGGCGGGCGCCACCTCCGTGCTGCTGCACATCGTCGATGGAGGTGGCAATGGCTGAGGCGCTCCGCAAGCTCGATCGCGGCCTGCCGCGCCTCGACATGCGTTCGCCGGAGCTGGTCGCCCGGCAGCGCATGCGGCAGGCGACCGACCAGGCCGAGCGGCTGCTCGAATCCTCGACCGAAACCGTCAGGGCTCTGGCACGGGAAGCGCTATTCGCTACCGCGAAGAGCGAGGCGGAAAAGCTGGTGGCACGGGCGGCGGTCGAGGCGGCCTCGATCGTTGAACTGGCGCGCGCCGAGGCGGAGGCCATCCGCGCCTCTGCGCTGCGCGAGGCGAAGTCGAATAATAAGGTCGAGGAACTGGCCAAGGTGCCGGTGAAGGACATCATCGCCGCTGTCGCGCGGCGCCGCTGCATCTGCGTCTCCGACATCACCGGCCATTCCCGCTCGCGCGCTATCTGCGACGCGCGCCACGAGGCCATGTGCGAGGTGCGCCGGTTGCGCCCGGACCTGTCCTCGCCGCAGGTCGGCAAGCTGTTCGGCAATCGCGACCACACCACGGTGCTGCACGCCTGGCGCAAGGGTGGATTGTTGCCGCCCCGGCAAGACACGCGCGCCGCTGCGATCACTCGGGGGGAATGATGCTGCACAATCAAGCCGAATTCGAACTCTCTGCACCTCTCGTCGAAAAGCGGAAATGGCGCTGCCTTTCCGTGCCCGGCTTCATGCCCGCCAAGAAGGTTCCTTTGCCAATCATCCCGCCTGCAAAGGGTGAGCGGACGATCGTGGCCGTCGATAGCTTCGCCGGTGGCGGTGGCGCGTCCAATGGGATCAAGAAGGCGTTCAAGAGGCTCTTCGACGCGGGCCTGTTGCCGATCGGGCATCCGTTCGGGCCGACCTATGCCATCAACCATGACGAAGCCGCCTTGGCCATGCACGAGGCGAATTACCCCGAGACGATCCATTTGCCGCACAATGTGTGGCAGGTTTCGATGCGCGAGACGCTCGGCAACAACCTGTTCGGCTTCCTCTGGCTCTCGCCCGACTGCCGCGATCATTCCCCGGCCAAGGGCGGGCCGATCACTTCGCGCGCGGTGCGCGACCTCGCCTGGGTGCTGCTGAAATGGCTGAAGGAACTGCCCGACTGGCAGCGGCCATGGACCATATGCCTCGAAAACGTCGGAGCCTTCGCCAAATGGTCTCCGCTGATCGAACGGAAGGACGGCAAAGGCTTCGAACGCGATCCCGAGCGCCTTGGCCACACCTTCCATCAATTTGTTCATGAGCTGACACGCTACGGCTATTCGGTAGGCTGGGACGAGCTGGTTGCCTGCGAATATGGATCGCCGACGATCCGCAAGCGCCTCTATCTCTGCGCCAGGCGCGACGCCGCCCGGATCGTCACGCCGAAGCCGACGCACGCCGCGCCCAAATCGAAGATGGTCGCAAACGGCACCCTGAAGCGGTGGCCCGTCGCGGCGGACATCGTCGACTTTGACGACGATTGTCCGTCCATCTTCATGACCAGGGAAGAGGCGAGGGCATACACCAGGGCTACCGGCAAGCGGATCATCCGGCCCCTTGCGCCGAAAACCAATGCCAGGCTCGCGCTCGGCGTGAAGCGGCGCGTCCTCGACGAGGGTGATGATGCCTTCGTCGTCACCTGTAATCACGCCGGCGACGGCTTTCGCGGTCAGGGGCTTGCCGAACCGTTCAACACCGTCGCTCGGGCGCGCGACGCCCACGGCCTGGTCGTGCCGCATATGATGACGATGCGCAATTCCGGTTCGCCGACATCGGGAGCTGGAGAGCCCACACGCACGGTGATGGCGGGGGGCGCGCATCAATTCGATGTCGAGACACTGCTTGCGCCTTACATCGTCGGGGTCGGCGGAAGGATGGGCCAGAGCGCGCCGCGCTCGATCGGAATGCCATGGCAGTCGATGACGACGAAGCCAGACAGTGTCGTCGCCGTCGCCAAGGTGTCGCCCTGGACCGAGGGCGCCATCTGGGACCTCTTGCCGCCCGTCTGGCGCGCGGTAGCGCTGCGCGGGCACGAGCCTAAAATGATTGCGCCGCTGATCGCCATCTTCCGAGGCGATAGCGCTGGTAAGTCGGTTGGCGAGCCTCTTTCGGCAGTAACCGCCAATAGCTTCATCAAGCGCCCGGGCGGCGCGGCTCCGATCGGTGCTGCCGAAGCGAGTTTGGTTCCGTTTATCAAACGCGATTTCGGCAACTCGATCGGCACAGTAGTCACCGACCCTGCCGGAGCGATCACGTCGGGTGGCGGCGGCAAGATGGACATTGTTGGCCTCGCCGCCGTTCCCTTCATCAGCCGCGGCCAGCATGGTGGCGGCAACCGCCTGGCGACAGAGCCGACGCATACCATCGCCGCGTCCGATGGCGACCAGAACCAGATTGTCGTTCCTTACCTGGTGCCCCGCTATGGCGAGCGCCAGGGTCAGGAGCCTCGCACTGTCAGCGCGCAACGGCCGCTACCGACACCCGTGCCGGACGGCAACCAGGGCATTTTGGCGGCCGTCTATCTGGCGCAGCACAATACGGGAGAGGAAGGGCATTCCGCCCTTCGCCCAGTCTCAACAATCGTGCAGAAGGGCTGCACGCAGGGTGTTGTCGCCGCTCACATGCTTTCGCTGAAGGGTAGCGACAGGCGCGACGGATCCTGTGGACATGCGCATCCGGCCATCTGCGCAGGCGGGCAGCATTCGGCAGTTGTCACGCTGCCCTTGATGACCGCGTACTATTCGACGGGTGGCCAGCACGCCCGGGTCGATGATCCTTCGCTTACTGTTCCGACCAAGGCGCGGTTCGGCCTTACGCATGTCGAGGCCTCGGCGCCGCCTCTGACCGCGGCGCAATTTGCGCGGGCTCGCCAGGTCGCGGAATTCCTGCGCGCGCACGGATGCTGGGACGGCGGCGAGATCGTCACGCTGACCATTCGCGGCATCCTCTATGTCATCGTCGACATCGGCATGCGCATGTTGAAGCCGCGCGAACTCGCTCGTGCGCAGGGCTTCCCCGATTCTTACATCCTCGACCCGATCTACAAGGGAAAGCCGCTTTCGGAGACCGAGCAGCGGCACAAGATCGGCAATTCGGTCTGCGACGAGCCTGCCGCGGCATGGATCGAGGCGAACTATCGCCCGCCGCTGGAATGGGGACGTGAGGCGTTTCTGGAGGCGGCCGAGTGAACGCGCAGCCTGACATGCTAGCCGAGGGATGGCTTGAGGTTCTGGACGGCAATCCGACCGCCCGCGATCTGTTCACGCGACACTATTCGAACCCCCGTCGAAAAGACGGCGGGCGCGGACAGCCGGCGCTTATCATGGGGCCTGGCTACAAGATGCTGTTGATCACCGCCGACGCCGGTGCCGTCTGTGCATGGCGCAAGGCGGAAGTCCGCATGGACGGGCAAACCGGTGTCGAATGTTCGATCTTTCGGCGTGAACAGGGGGAGTTGGCAAGCGACCTCCTCCTTGGCGCGATGAGGATTGCGCGGCGACGCTGGTCAAGCGAGCGGTTCTTTACATTCGTCGATCCGAAGGAGGTTCGCCCGACCTGGCGGGCAGGACGCCCCACGTGGGGCCATTGCTTCTATCAGGCTGGGTGGAAGTTCTGTGGCCTGACGAAGAAGCGTCTTCATGTGCTGGAGTTTCTCCCTGATTGGATGGCGGGAGGCGCGCTGGAATGAACGCGCATATGCTCTCCCGTGACGCCGCAAGGCTCCGCGCCGTGCGCCAGAGCCTGGCCTCGATCGCGCCGGCGCAGTGGCATCGCGTGCATGACGAGACGGGCGCCTTCATCGAGACGCGCGGCGCCATGGGCGAGTTGTTCGTACTGGCACGGTTCGATCCGCTCGCGACGGTCGAGGAAATCGACTTCGCCTGCGACGCGCCGGATGTCGTGGCCTTCCTGCTGCGCCTGCTCGACGCCGCCTTCGCCGAGGTGCGGCGCCTGAAAGACGTGCCAGCCGAGCCATCGCGCGACGCCAGCAAGGACTATGCCGCCGAATGCGCCATGAAATGCGCCGAGCCGGCCTTCCGGGCCTTCCTGGGCGAATGCCACGGGCTGGAGCGGCCCTGGAGCGCCGAGCGCGTGGCGCAGCGCGTGCGCGGCCTGCTGGGCGTCACGTCGCGCGCCGAATTGAATCATGGCGGCGATGCCGTCGAACGCTGGAAGAGCCTGCGAGACGCCTTCGCGGCATGGCGGAGGGCAGGGCGGTGACCTCAGTGGATTTCGAACTTGTCGCTTCGCCGGCCGTCCGAACGGCACGTGTGCGCCGAGGCGGATGGTCCTGGGGGCCGGTCGAGGGCGCGAAGCTGCGCGTGTTGTCGCTTGGCGCCGGGGTGCAATCGACGACACTGGCCCTGATGGCCGCCCATGGCGAGATCGGGCCAATGCCCGACCATGCGATTTTCGCTGATACCGGCGCCGAACCGGCCGCCGTCTATGAACAGGTCAAGTGGCTTTCGTCCGGCAACGTGTTGCCCTTCCCTGTACATGTGATTTCCGGTGGCAGAGGGTCGGTAGGCGGTGGGCTTCAAACAGAACTAGAGGCAGCGTGCGCTGGCGCTGAGCACGCTCATGGAAGGCCTCCCTTCTTTGTCAGGTCACCCAAGGGGCTTGGACAGATCGCCCGCCAGTGCACACAAGAGTACAAGATTGATCCGATTCGACGCGAGCATCGCCGCCTTCTCGGCTTCAAGCCGCGCCAGCGAATTCCGGACGCTCAGGTAGAGGTCTGGATTGGCATAAGCACTGACGAGATCGTCCGCGCCGGGGCTTCGTTCGAAAATTGGACCGTCAACCGCTACCCCTTGCTGGAAAAGGGAATGTCTCGCCATGACTGTGAGGCCTGGCTAACGCGGAACGGCTATCCCGTTCCGATCAAGAGCGCATGCACCTTCTGCCCTTACAGGACGGATTTCGAGTGGCGCTGGATGCGCGACAATGATCCCGCTTCCTGGGCGATCGCGGTGGAGATCGACCGCCGCATCCGGGACATGCACAAGCACGGGAAAATCCGGGGAGAACTGTTCATACATCGGTCCGGCAAGCCGCTGAGTGAAGTCGATCTATCCACCGCCGAAGAGCGCGGCCAGGGCCTGCTCATGGTCTGCGAAGCGGGGTGCGGGCTATGAGCTGGCAGGCAACGGCATGGGTTTCGACGGTCGAGGCGGGTGGCGCGAGCGGCAAGCTGCTGCTCTACGCCCTGGCCAACTATGCCGACGAGACTGGCCGCACCTTCGCCGGCGACGAGCGCATCATGCGCGACACCGAGCTTTCCGAGCGCGCCGTGCGCGACTGGAAACGCAGGCTGGTCGAGGCCGGGCTCATCACCATCGAGCGGCGGCGGCGCGCCGGCGGCGACTTCGATCTCGACGTGATCCGGCTCGCCATGGGCGGCGCGCAACCACCGGCAAATTCTGCCGGTGGTGCCACCGGCAAATCACGCCGCGACCACCGGCAAATGGTGCCGCCACCACCGGCAAATGGCGCCGTTCCCCCCACACCCCCCTATATAGCTGAACCGCCAATAGAACCGTCAGAGGAACAAGAGAGAGAGGCGCGTGCGGAAGGCGAGGGGGAAAAGCCGGAGGGTATGACCAAGCGGGCCGAGGGCCTGTTCTTCCGGTCGTTCACGGCATGGGATCGCTTCGCGGTCAGCCCGAAAGCGCCGATGCTCGAGGCCTGGGGACGGCTGACTTGGAGCGAGATGCAGGCGGCGGCCGATGCGGTGCCACGCTATCTCGCGGCGAAGAAGGTCGCCGGCATGCGGCACGCCCCGGCGATCTCGACCTATCTCGATCGCTCCGAGCGGTTGTGGGAGGCGTTTCCCGCTCCGGTCGAGGCGCCGAAGCCGGCCTATGCGCCGGCCTTCGGGCCGGTGTGGGCCGCGATCCGGATGCGCGACCTGGTGACAGGGCCGAAGGCCGAGCCCTCGCCGCTGAAGGGCTGGGAGGAACGGGCCATCGCCGACGGCAGGCTCGACCGCGAGACGCTGCTGAGGGGCAACCGGATGCGTTCGGGCTGGCCGATGGTCAACGCGCTGCACTTCTCGGCGGAAACGCGCGGCCTCGGTATTCACGGCTTTGGCCCGGCCGAGGAAGCGCTCGGCAAGCTTTGCGAGTTCGTGCCGGTCGAAAGCGAATGCTGGAAGGCATGGAAGCTGGAGCACGATTTGCGCGGCTGGCCGTGGCTTCCTGATCCCGGAACGATGCGTGGCGTCTACTTCCCGGCTGGCGGGCCGGGGGGACTGGAAGCATTCGAACAGGCGGTACGAGGGAACCATGATGCGGGCGGACGTGAAGCGGCTGAGTGACGACAGTGGACGCGTCTGGATCGATCGGTCGACGGGCGAAATCATCAATGTCGACCGCGCCTGGCAGAAGAGCGACAAGCGAATCGCATTGACGCGACGCGAGCAGGCGATGCTCGCCGCGGCTGGTCAGGACGGCCCGGAGGCGCGCTGGTACGTGCTTCGGGTCGAGGATCGGGCCGACATTGCTGTGGATAAGTCGCTTGGCGATGCCAATGTCGAGCGCGTCATGCTGCACACGGACGCCGAGCCGAAGCGCCGTGGCGGTCGCAAACACCAGTCTCTTGAGCCCGTCAGGGTGCCTTCGTTTCCGGGTTATATCTTCGTCAAAGTGGTGTCCTGTCCGGCGACTTGGGCAGGGCTGCGTACCATCGAAAGCGTGCTCGGTCCTATCGGTGGCTGCGACAATCCAAGCCCTGTCAGCGAACAGGAAATCGTGAAGTTTCAAGCACGTATCGAGCACGACCCTGAAGCGATAGCGCTGCTGACCAATGCACTGAAGGCAGGCGACAAGGTGTCCATCGACAGTGGTCCGTTCGCCGGTTTCGAGGCAGTGGTGCTGATGCTCGGCGACAAGCACAAGGTGTCGGTCGAGGTAGACATATTCGGGCGCAAGACGCCGATCGGCTTTGCCCTTGCGGACGTCACGAAACTGGATTAGCGAATCCCACCCAGGACGAACTGAAAGAGTCGCACGCCGAAAGGTGGACCGCGCCATCAGTCCCAGGCGAAGCAACCCAGCTTCCCCGCAATGGATAGGATTCCCGAAAGTCTGTGACAAAGTGAGCAAGCTTCGCTTGTTGATGCCGGCCGTCCGCATGCTGGATCATCGGACGGTCAGACCGCGACTCAAGCGCGCCGACGACGAACTCCAGACGTCAGCTCATCGGCGATGGCGTGAATTCGTGTTGGAGCGGGCTGGTCATCGCTGCCAGGCGCTGGACGACGCTGGCAATCGTTGCCCGAAGGCTTCACCCGATCACAGACTGTTTGCCGATCACATCATTGAACGACGCGACGGTGGTGATCCTCTCGATCTCGCGAACGGCCAGTGTCTCTGCGGCTCGCACCACAGCCTGAAGACTGCGCGCACCAGAGCGGAAAGGATGAGCGGCAGGCCCGAGGGGATGGGGGTTTAATCGGTTCCGGCCGAAAAGGGCTCCAACCACACGGGTGCCATGCGCACAATTTTTTCCAATGGATCAGGATTTTGACCTCTTCGGGAACCCGCTGGTGCGCACCGACACCAAGCTTGGGCGGCCGGAGCATGAGCCGACTGAGGAAAACATCATATTTATCATGGTGTTACTTGCTGGCGGTATGACGCAAAAGGAAGTAGCTGACACGCTCGGCCTGTCAGTGCCCACTTTGCGCAAACATTATTTGCATTTGCTCAAGCAGCGCGACCGACTGTTCAACCGGCTGCGCACGAAGCTTCGGGTGGCACAAATCCAGCAAGGCCTTTCGGGCAATACATCGGCGCTCAATGCCGCGCTGTCTATGCTCGACAAGATCAACACCGAGAACGTGCAGCGCAAAGTGGAAAGCCGAGGCCACACCTCGTCGGCGCAACGCCAGAAGCTTGGCAAGAAGGAAGAGCGCCAGCGGCAGGCTGAGGAAATCGCTTCCGGCTCCGGCAAGTTCGCACCGCCTCAACCGCCACAACTTGTCGTCAACAACCGATGATCCATTGGTCGACGGCCTGCCCTGACTGGGAAAGCCGCATTGTGGCGAGGCTCTCGCTTCTGCCGTTTGCGCCGTTGTTCCCCGATGAGGCGGAAGCCGCACTGGCGGTCTTCAAGTCCCTGCAGGTCGTCGACCTGCCGAAGTTCGAGGATGGCGCAACCGGCGAGTTGCGACACCCCACCTTTGGTGAGGTCAGCGAAGAATGGGTGTTCGACTTCGCCCGGGCGATCTTCGGCGCCTATGACGCCAAGGCCGCGAAGCGCCACATCCGCGACTTCTTTCTGCTGATCAGCAAGAAGAACGGCAAGTCCACCATCGCCGCCGGCATCATGGTGACAGCGCTCATTCGCAACTGGCGTCATTCGGCCGAGCTGCTGATCCTGGCGCCAACGATGGAGATCGCGAACAACTCCTTCGGTCCGGCGCGCGACATGGTGAACGCGGATCCGGAACTGCGGGTCATCCTGCACGTGCAGGAAAACATGCGCCAGATCACGCATGTTATCACCAAGGCGGTACTGAAGGTCGTCGCGGCCGACACCGACGTCGTGGGCGGCAAGAAGGCGGCCTTTGTTCTGGTCGATGAACTGTGGCTTTTCGGCAAGCGAGCGAATGCGGACGCGATGCTGCGTGAAGCGACAGGCGGTCTTGTCTCCAGGCCCGAGGGTTTCGTCATCTATCTGTCGACGCAGTCGGACGCGCCGCCGGCGGGTGTTTTCAAGGCGAAGCTCGACTATTTCCGCGACGTCCGCGATGGCAAGGTCAGCGACCCGAAGAGCTTCGGCATGCTGTTCGAGTTCCCGAACGACTTCCTGAAGAGCGGCGCCTATCTCGACCCGAAGAACTGGTTCATCACCAACCCGAATATCGATCGGTCGGTCAGCGCGGAGTGGCTCTTCGACAAACTGGCGGAGGCGCGGCGCGAAGGCGAAAACGCGGTGCGATCGCACCTCGCCAAACACCTGAATGTCGAGATCGGCATGAACCTCCGGGCCAACCGCTGGCCCGGCGCCAATCACTGGGAGAAGGCCGTCGACCCCGCCCTGGCTGAGATCTATGCGCGCTCACCCTTCGACGCACTGCAGGCGCTTCTCGACCGGTGTGAATGTGTCGTTGTCGGCAACGATGGTGGCGGGCTGGATGATTTCAACGGTCTGAACATCCTCGGACGTGAGCCGGAGGAGTTCGAGATCGAGTTCGAGATCATGGGGCGCCTCGTCAAGCAGAAGATGAAGCGGTGGCTTTCATGGTCGCACGCCTGGTGCCATCAGGGCGTTCTTGACCTTCGCAAGTCCATCGCGCCGCAACTTCTGGATTTCCAGCGCGCCGGGGAACTGACGATTGTCGGCGACGAACTCATCGACCTCGGGTCGATCGTCGAGATCATCGACATGATCCGCCAGCGTGGGCTGCTCGGTGGCGTGGGCGTCGATCCCGCCGGTCTCGGCGAACTCATCGAGTTGCTCGGGGCCAAGGACATCACGGACGAGAACGGACTTCTTGTCGGCATCCCGCAGGGCTACGGCATGATGAACGCCATCAAGACGGCAGAACGCCGCCTCGCCAAGGGCTTGTTGAGACACTGCGGGGGCGCCCTGATGCCCTGGTGCGTTGCCAACCTGAAGATCGAGCCGACGGCAACGGCTATTCGCGCCACCAAGCAGAACGCCGGCGACGCGAAGATCGACCCGGCGATGGCCATGTTCGATGCCGTGACCATCATGGTCACCAACCCGGAACCGCACCAGGCGAGTTCCGTCTACGAAACCAAACAGCTTTTGATGGTCTGATGTTGCTTTCGCTCCGCACCCTTGGGCGCCATGCCACGTCATGGCTGGTCGTTCGGCCTGTGCTGCTGGTCGTGGCCCTTGCCGGACTGCTGTCGGCTCGCGACTATCTGCTGGCCTTGGGCCTCTTGCTGGCCAGTTATGGACTGGCGCTGGTCTGGTTGCCGGCTGCTTTCATCGTCCCCGGGGCAGTCCTTGCCGCGGTTGCCGTATTCGGGGTGCGTTGATGGGCTTGCTCGACACGCTGTCGCGCCAGGGCTCGCCGCATACGAAGAGCGCAGGCGTACCGGCCGCCGGACTGTTGCCGACATTGGGCGCGACAATCTCCGCGACTGGTCTCCAGATCAGTCAGGCGACCGCGATCAGCGTGTCGACCGTTTACGCCTGCGTCATGACGCGGGCCAAGGACGTCGCGCGTTGCAGGCCGCGTCTGCTTCTGGAAGGTTCCCCCAAGGCCGATCCTGTCATGGATCATCCTGTTGCCAGGCTTCTCAAGCGCCCCAATTGGGTCCAGACGTGGCTTGAATTCGTCGTGCAGATGCAGGTGGCATTTCTGCTGCGGCAGAATGCCTATGCCGCGATACTGCGCAATGGTGGCGGTGAGCCAGTTGCCCTGATCCCGATCAATCCGGATGCGGTCACGGTATTGGAGGCCGCCGACGGATCGATCTTCTATCAGGCGAACCGGGTCGGATTGTTCCAGATGGCGGCCTTGCGCGGCATGCCATTGGCGATTCCGGCCGAGGACATGTTCCATCTCCGTGGGCTCACCTTCAATATGCTGGTCGGCGCATCGACCATAGGCCTCGCCAGGGATTCGATCGGTGTGGCCATGGGATTGGAGCAGCAGGCCGCTCGTTTCATGGCCAACGGCGCTCGCCCCTCTGGCGTGCTTCAGACGGCCAAGAAGATATCGGACGACACCGCGAAACGGCTTCGCGACCAGTGGGAATCGTTTCGCACCGGGCTGCAGAATGTCGGCCGCACGGCAGTCCTCGAGGACGGCCTGGAATGGAAGCCGATGCAGCTCTCATCGGTCGACCTCCAGTTCATCGAGCAGCGCAAGGCCTCGGTCGAGGACATCGCGCGCTGGTGGGGCGTGCCACTCTACAAACTCAACGTCGCCAACGAGCTGCGCGGCCTCAAGCTCGATGAAGCCGAGCAGTCCTATGTCAACACCACGATCATGCCGGACCTCGATGCGTGGGAGCAGAAGTTCATCCAGGCCTTCGACCTCGACCGGGACGACCTTGTCGTCAACTTCGACGAGCGGCGTCTGCTTCGGGCATCGGAATCGACTCGCATCAACAACCAGCGCCTCAAGGTCATGTCGGGCCTCGCCACGCAGAATGAATGCCGGGCGGAAGAAGGACTATCGCCCGTCGAAGGCGGCGACGTCCTTCTGCGCCCGGTCAATCTCGCAGCAAGCGGCTCCGACATGACGGGAACCGCACCGGATGGCGCAGGCCGTCCGCCCAGCGGGCAATTGCCGGACCCCGGCGCGGCGAACTGAGGAGAACTCCCATGTCGATGAGCATCTTGCGGAAGGCATATAGCGCCGCCACCGAGACCTTGGCGGAACAACGCCAGGTGCGCGTAATCTGCTCCACGGCCGAGGTCGACCGCCAGGGTGAGATCATCGTGCAGGCGGGCATCGATACCGCCGCTTACATGGCGTCCGGGGCGGGCACGGTGCTGTGGAACCACAATCCCGATATGCCGATCGCCAAGTGTATCGACATCCGTGATGTCTCCGGCAATCTCGTCGCTCTGGTTCAGTTCCCGCCTGCAGGCGAGGATCCCGAGGCTGACCTCTACTACAGCAAGATCAAGTTCGGCTCTGTCAGTGGCGTCTCGATCGGGTTCAATCCGGTCGAGGTGGAGCCGCTGGACAAGGCCAATCCGAAGCGCGGCCCGCAGAAATACCTGCGCTGCGAACTGATGGAATTCTCGTTCACGCCGGTACAGGCCAACCGCGGGGCCGTCGTTGTCGAGCGCAGTACGAAAGGGGCAGGGCCCGCCAACTGGAAGGTGGGCGCGTCACGAAATCTGCCCCTGGTCGAGGGCAACAAGAGGTTGGCTGCGGCCGGCGTCGCCATCCTGGCGCATGCGGACTTCGACAGCGATAGCCCCGACACGGCGTTCGCGCGCAAGGGGTTTCTGGCCTACGACGCCGCCAACCCCGATGTGGCATCGTCCTACCTGATCCCGTTCGCAACCATGGTCGACGGCCGTCTTATGGCGTCTCCCGCTGCCGTGAAGTCGGCGCGGGCGGCACTGATGGCCAGCGACCTTCCCGAAGACGTCACGGCGAAAGCCATGGCCGTCATCGATCACTACGAGGGCAAGATGAGCAAACAGACAGCCGTATCGGGCCGCAAGATCAAGGGCCTCTATGAGGTTTCCCGCCTGGCGTACATGCTGATGGAACTGGGCTGGCTCGACAACAGCGTCGAGTTTGAGGCCGCGTGCGAGGAGGATGGCAGCCAGGTGCCCGCCCTGTTGGGCGCCGCGCTCCGCCAATTGGGGGATGCCCTCATTGCCATGACGATTAAGGAGGTGAATGAACTCTTCGCGGAGGAGAGCGCCGAAACCGAGGACGTCGTGGCAAAGGGAATTTGCCATGCGGCTGCCCGTCCCTTCACGAAAGCCTTCGTCGTCACACTCCTTAAAGCCGGCCGCAAGTTCTCGGGCGAGAGCATCTCGACGATGCAGGATGCCTGCAAGAACATCCTCTCCGGTCATGACATGATCGCGGGTCTCCTCGAAGAAACCGTCTCCGCTGATGAATCCGCCGCCGCGTCCGACACGGACAAGGCCGCCGGCACCGCGCGCCAGAAGCGTCTGCGCGAGGTCGAAGTGCTGCGGCTCGCCGCAGTCTGATACCCCGCCGACGACAGGTCGGCCTCTTCCGTCACTGAACAGGATCCGCGCCGCGTAAAGCCGCGCAATGAAGAAGGATTTCCAGAAATGAAGATCAAGATGGCCGACCTGCTGCAGAAGCGCAGCCAGGTGTTCGCTGCCTTCAAGGCGCTTGCCGAGAAGGAGGATTTCACCGAGGCGGATCAGACCGCCTTCGAGGCCGCCAAGAAGGCGGTGACCGACGTCGATGAGGAGATCGCGCGTCACAAGGCCGTGCAGTCGCTCACCTCCGAGACGGCGGTTCCGGTCGCCGGACAGGAGAAGGTTGCCGCCAGCGTCGAGAACGATCCCTACGTCAAGGAGAAGTCCCTGATCGTCGGTGGCGTCGCCAAGATGATCGGCGCCGGCGGCGGCAACATCTACAATGCCCGCCAGGCGTCCCAGGAAGCCTATGGGGAGGCCCATCCGGTTACCAAGGCTCTCGTCACCTCGACGGGCACGGCGGGCGGCTTCATCGTGCCGCCCGACGTGATGAACGAGATCATTCCGCTGCTGCGCGCCCGGGCCGTGGTTCGCGGCGCGGGCGGCCGGAACATGCCGATGCCGCGTGGCACCATGACGCTTCCCGGTCAGGGGTCGGCGGCGCGTGCTTACTACGGCGCGGAATCCAAGCCGATCAGGTCCTCGCCGCAGAAGCTGCGGCAGATCGTGGCCAGCTTCAAGAAGTTGACCTCGCTGGTCCCCGTCTCCAACGACATGATGCGTTACGCCGATCCCGCCGTGGACGCTTTCGTCCGCGACGACATCGTCAAGGTCATGGCGCTCCGCGAGGATCTCGGCTTCCTCCTTGGCGACGGCACCGAGGATGCGCCGAAAGGATTCCTGTCGTTCGCCAACGGCCACGTGCAGGCCAACAACGGCACGGTGGGTGTGTGGAGCACCGGCGTCAACTCGATCCTTGCCATCAACGGCGCCGATCCGGCCAACAGCACCGGTGGCAACTTCGTCACTTCGAACCAGACCTATACCCTTGCGACGGTCGCGGCCGAACTCGGCGCCGCCATCAACAGGCTCGACATGGCCAACGTGCCTGAAGACAAGCGCGTGTGGTTCATGAACCCGCGCAGCTACAACTATCTGTTCAATGTCCAGAACGCCCTAGGCGTCTACGTCTATCGCGACGAACTCTCGAAGGGCACGCTCTCCGGCTATCCCTTCCGCAAGACCACGCAGATCGGCACCGCCTACTGGAATGCGGACGGCAGCAACAAGGATCTGTCGTTTGTCTTCCTGGTCGAGATGACGGAAGACATCATCCTCGATTCGATGCAGCTCGAACTCGCAGTGTCGCGCGAGGGCACGTATGTCGATGAGGATGGCAATACGGTTTCTGCCTTCGCGACCGACCAGACGATCATCCGCGCCATCGCCGAGCATGACCACCAGCTGCGTCACGATGCGGCCGTCGCCGTCATCCAGGCGGTGCGCTGGGCTCCGGCCATCCAGTAATCGTCTCAATGCATGAAGGGCCGCCGGCGGATCGCGTCGGCGGCGTCTTCCATCCCTTCAACCCATTCAGAGGTATGCTCCAATGGCTGACCAAGTACTGCAGCGCGATGTCGCGCATCTGCTCACGGCAAGGCTCGCTACGGCCTTCACTGCGCTCACCGCCGGCGGCGCCGGCGACAATACCAACATCAACGGCATTGCCATCGACCGTTTCGTCGGCGGGTCGCTGGCTCTCAACGCCGAGATCCTGCTCGCTTTCACGGCGACCCTCGCCGCGACCAAGGCCCTCCTGCTGAAAGGGGTCAAGGTATGGCATGGCGACGACGGCGTGAACTGGGCCGCCGATCCCTATGCCAGTATCGTCGATCCTGGACAGGTGGCGGTCGGCGCGGCCGGCGGATCGACGGAAAAGGGCGTATTCAAGCTCGGCGTCGACCTTGGCTCGGCGAAACGCTTCATCCGTGTCGACTTCACCCCCGACCTGAATGCCGCCAACACCGATACTGGCACCGTTGTCGCCATCCTCAACCTCGCCGGTTTCGACCGCCTTCCGGCGGCTTAGAGGCGCATTCTTGCTCCTGGGCGCCGCGTCGTGCGGCGCCCAAAGACCTGGAGAATTCCCGATGGTGAAAGCTGTGAGCTTCAACAGGGCGATGTGTCCCTACAGTCAGGGCGATGTCGCCTTGTTGCCTGACGTCGTGGCCGACAAACTTGTCGACGGCGGTGACGCCAGCAGGCATGCCCTGCCAAGGGCGCCGCATGGCGCCGATGCGCTGCACGTCGCCGCCGCCGAACAGCCCCGTGACACATACCGCACGAAGGTTGCGAAGCGCTGACATGGCCTATCGCATCGTTACCACCGTGACGGAGGCCGCCACTTCTGGTGACCTGATCGCTTTGAGCGCGGTCAAGGCCGAACTCGACATCGATGGGGCTGCCAAGGACGATCTCCTGAAGCAATACGTCAGTGCCGCGTCGGCCGCGATCAGCCAGCACTGCAACCGCACCTTTGCGCTGGAAGGCCTTCGCGACGAGATCTGGCCCTTGCGTGGCCCTCACGCCTACCAATTGCCAACGCTGCTGCCCTCGCTGCAGCTTTCCCGTTGGCCGGTGGCAACCGCGCCGCCCGTGTCGGTGGAGGAAAATGGCGTCGCTCTGGAAGAGGGAACCGGATTTCGAATCGAGCCGAAATCGGGGCTTGTCTATAGGCTCGACGGAACTGGCTATCCGATGGCGTGGAGCGCGTGGCCGATCGTTGTCGCGTACAAGGCGGGCTTCGAACAAATCCCGCCCGATGTCGCTGACGCGGCCTTGCGCATGGTGACGGCGCGTTTCCGCGCAAAGGGCAGGGATCCGTTCGTGCGGCAAGATCGCATTCCGGACGTCCGTGACGTGAGTTACTGGATCGCGACCGGCGCCGACGCCGGAAACATGACACCCGACGTTGTCGACCTGCTTGAGAACTACCGCGTTCCGGTGATGGCATGACGCCAGCCGAGGCCATCGCCGCGCTTGATCGGGACCTCGCCGAGGTGGGCGAGGATTGCACCTTGCGTCGCAAGGACGGCACGCCCCTGGTCGAGAAGGATGTGACAGTGCGCGCCTCGATCCGCGGGCTTCACCCCGGGGAAATTGTTGGGACCGTCACTCATGCCTATTCCAAGGCGGTGATCTCGATGACGCAGATATTGGCGCAGGGCTGGCCTGCCGGCCATGTGGTCATTCCGGGCGCCGTCGATCCCAGGCTGCCGCGGGTGAACGACTTCCTGCTGGTCAAGGGCAAGGTTCGACAGATCATGTTCGCCAACCCCATTGCGATCGACGGGACGGTCGTTCGGGTCAACATGCTGGTGGCAGGGTGAAGATGAAATCTCGCGCGGAACGTCACCGGTTTCTACGCTTAGGCCCGCGAAGTGCCGCGCAAAACGTCGTTCGACACCCGCTGCGGGCGGCTCATGTGCGCCGAACCCTGTCTTTCGTCCAATTGCAGTCGCGATTGCGCTTTTGGATATGGCGTTTTCACGAACGGCCACATCTCCAAAGCTTGAAAGGGCGCTGGTGATGGCGGTGACTGGCTTCGAGTTCTTCGAGCGCGATTTGGCGGTTGCAACCGCCGGCCTGTCGCCGGAGATGGTCAATCGCGCCGTGGCTGACTTCGCCCGGCAAGAGGTGCGCCGTGTGATCGCCGAGGGCATCGCATCGGCGAAATATGATCGATATGTAAATGGTGTCGCGGGCGCGCCGGAGGAGGCTTACCGGGCGCCGGGCGCTATCGTCTATGAATTCCTCAATTGGACCTTGGTCATCAACGCGGCCCTCGACGAGTTGCGCAGGCGGTCTCCCCGCCGGTCAGGTCGGTACCAAGATTCTTTCATAGTTGTTGCCGACCAGCATGTAGTCACCGATTTCGGCTCAATTCCGGCCGGGGCGGAGGTCGTTGTCCTCAATGCCCAGCCCTATACGCGCAAGATGGAGACTGGCGGCAACGGGCGTTCCGGTCTGGCGCACGTCGAGCTTTCTGGTCGCGCGATAAAGCGACGCTTCTCCGGTGCGTTCACGGTGAAGAGCCTGTTCCTCACCGTGGCATCCAGTATCGATCCGCGCGTGCCCTACATCCTGAAGGGGCAGTACGCCCGTCAGCGCGCCGCCTGGCTCGCAAATCGTGCTGCTTTCGGCAAGCCGAAGTTCTCGCGTGACAAGCGTCGCGATGCCGGCCAGCCGATCACCTATCCCGCTCTCGTCATCAACGCCGCATGAAATGTCCAGTCCGGATGCCTTCTCGGCCTTCAAGGCAGTGCTCGATGGCTACGTCGCCGGTCCAGGTGGCCTGCCGGTGCGCTACGAAAACCAGTTCTGCCAGGATCTGATCGATGCTGATACGCCGGCATGGGTCTATGTCGAGATCTATGGCGACACTTATCGGCAGGACACGACGGGCGCGCCCGGGGCGAATGTCTGGGAAGAGACTGGCGTGACCTTCGCGCACATCATGGTGCCGAGCGGCGAGGGGAGCTCTGCCGCGCGCCAGCATGCCGCCACGTTGATGAGCCTGTTCCGCGAAAAACCGATAGGCAACCTGTTCATGCCCGACATGTCGATCGGCGCCGGCGAGCCGGGGCGGGACTTTCCGAACTATTGGTCTTTGGCGCTGACCATCCACTGGACGCGCCGCGACATCACCTCGAACCCGTAGCCGGCCGGACGCGCCGGCCCACTTCCCAGCAAAGGAGAATGCCCATGTCGTTCGCTGACGGCAGTCAAGTCCGTTTGGCCGATGTGCCCGAAGTGACGATCGGCACGATTCCGGCCACGCCCGCCTTCCAGGTCATGCGCTATCGCACGGCCAGCGTCCGTCTCAACAAGCAGACGGATATCTCCGACGAAGTGCGCGCCGATCGCAACGTGCCCGGCATCACCGATGTCGGCCGCTCGGTGCAGGGGTCGATCGATACGCGCTTCTCCTACGGCACCTATGACACTTGGCTCGAGCGTCTGTTCTGCTCTGCCTGGTCAACGGACGTGCTGAAAAACGGCGCAACCGCCAAAACCGGCACGCTGGAGATGACCTTCAACCACGGCGCCAGTGATAGTTACATCAGGTACCGTGCCTGCCGTTGGAACACGCTGGACCTCACCTTGCGCTCGCGCGCCGCAGTGCTCGCCTCGTGGGGCATCATGGGCATCGACAGTCCGACGCCGACCACGGCAATCATCGCCGGCGCGACCTATGCGCCGCCGACGATAACGGAGGATTTCAACGCGGGGCTGAACGTCGCCAACCTCGCCATGACGTCGACCGCGCTGGTCTCCACGCCGAAGGTGCAGGAACTGACGCTGCGGCTCAACAACAACCTCTACCAGGTCGACGCCGTCGGCCAGTATGCCCCGGTCGGCCACGGCCTCGGGCGTTTCGAGGTCAGCGGCAGCATGAAGATGCTGTTCGAGAGCCTCGCCGCCTACACCGCCATCCTCAACCATGAGAATGTCGCGATAGGCTTCGACATGAACGATCCGGCCGGCAACAAATATGCCTTCTCCATCCCGAAGGTGAAGTTCATGGATGGCGGCCCGTCGGCGCCCGGCAATGGCCAGCCCGTCATCCTCGATGTGCCGTACCAGGCTGTCTTCGACGCCACGCTCGGCGCCTCGATCTCGATCACCCGGACGGGGGCCTGACATGGCGCGCGAGAAAACCGCCGCCGCCGGCGGCCCACCGGAATCGATCTTGCCACTCACCGACTTCCGCGCCGATCCGTGGGAGACCGGTGACGAAAATGCCGTCGCCTTTCGAGGTGGCATCGCCTCCGAGCCGGTGCCCGCCGCTTTCGCGGCTCGCATGCGCGCCGAAGGCAAGGTTGCCGCCGATACGGCTTCCGATCAGTCCAAGGACTGATCTCTGCGCAGAGAAGCGGGGCGGCGTGTCGGCGCCGCTCCGCACCCCTTCCGACAAAGGACATGACCATGACCATCAAGCTGGCCTCGCTGAAGGCTGACCTCGATCGCGAGGAGAAGGGCGATTGGATCGACTACCCCGACTGGCCGGGTGTTGCCTTCCTGGTGTCGTCTTTGCAGAAACCTGCCTACGTCACGGCGCGCGACATGATGATGCAGCGGTTTGCCCGGCAATACAAAGGCAAGCCGGTTCCGCGTGAGGTGCTCCTGCCGGCACTCGGCAAGCTGTTCGCCCAGCATATCCTGCATGGCTGGCGGGGGCTTGACGTCGATTACGATCGTGATGTCGCCCTGCAGACGCTCACCGACCCCGCCTATCGCGACGTGGTGACTGCGGTGGAGCATTGCGCCGCCCGCGTCTCCGAACTGGAGTTGGAATTCGTCGAGGACGAAGCAAAAAACTCCGTAAGGCCTTCCGCGAGCGCCTGAAGCGGCAAGGCCAGACGGCCGCCGATCGGGCTTGGCTCGAGGCGCTCGCGGCAGACAATCCCGATGTCGAATGGATACAGCGAGCGGCCTATCCTGCCGGTGACGACTATGTCGAGCCGGAGCCCTGGCGTGAGTTCTATTTCGAAGCTTGGGAAGCGCTGCGCTTCGATCGCGTCTACGGCGCGTTCGGCGGCGAAACACCAATTGGCTACGTCGCGATAAGCCAATATGCGCGCGACCATGGCGTCACGGACGATGATTTCAGGTTGTTCCGCACCTTCATGCGCGTGATCGACGACGAATGGCTTGTCGCCGCCGACGAGCAGGACAAGAAAGCTAGGGAAAAGGCATCTTGACCGTTCAACTCTCCACGCTGCGGGTCGCGCCGGAGCTTGATCCCTCGAAATACGTCGCCGGCGCCCAGGAGAAGGTCGCCGCCGACAAGGCTATGGCCGCTTCCGCGCGCGAGGTCGGGCAGGCGGCCTCGGAAGCCAACGTCAAGATCTCCGACAACTCCGGCCTTTCGCGGCTGCTGCGTACCTATGTGGATGGCTACGGCACGGCCGCTAAGTTCGAGAACGGCATGCGCACGCTCAACAAGGCGGTCGACCAGGGCAGGATATCCGCCGAGCAGTATGACGTTGCGATCGCCGGAATGCAGAAGCGCCTGGGCGTGTCGTCGGAGGCGGCTCGCCTGTTCGCCGCGGGGCAGGGGGAGGCCGGCAGGGCGGCCATCGTGCTTGCCGCCAACTCCAACAGTGCCGAGAAGGCGATAGCGGGGCACACGGAAGCCGCGCGGTTGGGTGCGACCCAGCAGGCGGCGCTCTTTCATTCTGTCCGCTCTGTCAGCGAGCAGCTCATGCTCGGCATTCCGGTAACCCAGGCAGCGATTGGGCAGATGAACCACCTGTCCTACGCCATGTCGGGGGAGCAGGGGCTGATCGCGGCGATGAAAGGCCTCGGGCCGGTCGCGCTCGGCATTGGCGGGTTGCTCGCAGCCGCCGTCATTGGTGTCGGCGTCTATGCGATGACGTCGCGCGGTCATGTCAAATCGCTCGACGAGGTGATGAAGGGGCACAGCGAGACGCTTCGCCTGCTCAAGCAACAGTATGGAGACCTGGCCGAGGCATCGCAGCGCGTCGGGACGGTTGGCGGCTTTGCCTTCACGGACGCGTCGGCGCGGAGCGACAAGGCATCGATCGACGCCCTGATGCGCTCTCAGATGTCGCCGTTGCTCGACGATCTCACCGGCGCAGGCTGGACAGGCGCCATCACGGGCCGCACCAACGGCATGGCCGCGATCAAGAGTTTGCAGAGTTTGGGCGGCGACCAGCGCCAATTCGGCAGCGCGGTCACCGACCTCCTTCAACGCATGCGGGACGGCAAGGGCGATCTCGACGCGTTCAACACCAGTGTCGAGCGGACATTCGATGCGCTGGCCGGCTCGTCGCGCAATCCGACCGCGCTGCGCGCGACGGCGGACGCGGTGAAGACGTTGGGTGCCGCTGCCTTTGAGGTGGGCGGCAAGTTTGCCGCTTTCGCGGATCCGATCAACAAGCTGAAGGTGGCCGGACCCGACGGGTTGGCTACCTTCAACGCCGAGGTCGAGAAGATCGGCAAGCAGCAGGGCCTGCAGAAGATCGCGGATGAAGCCATCCTCGCGGGCAGGGAAATGGTCAATCTCGCCGAAAAGGCAAGCGAACTGGAAGAACGCATCAAGCGGCTGAACTTTCTTACGGACCGCCCAGGCCTTGTCGACCTCCGCTCCCTGAAGGAGTACGTCAATCAGCGCGCCGGCCAGACGCTGCAACTCGGCCAGCGGCACGACGCCGAGTTGCAGATGATCGCCGCGCGGACCAACGCTGAAAAGCTTGCCGCGATCGAGGCCCAGGTGCGAGCCCGCTCCCGGCAGGATGGCGACAAGGATGGAGGCCTCGAGGCTCGCGTAAACCGCGCCGTGGAGACTGAGCGGGCGCGGCAGGACGCCGAGCGGCGGAATGCCCAGACGGAGCGTGAGCGCGGGCAGGCGCGCAGCATTGCCGCCGCTCGCGAGGAAATCAGCCTCATCGGCGCCACCACCGGCGAGGCCGCGAGGCTGCGCTACGAATATGCCGAAATCGCCAAGTTGCGCGAGGAGGCCGCGCGTCGCGGTGTGAACGCCAGCCAGGCCGAAATAGACGCTATCAAGCGAACGGCCGATGAGCTCGGAAGGCTCGCCGAGATCTCCGCTCGGCTCAACCTTCGCCGCGACCTCCAGTTCGAGCGCGACCAGATCACTCGCTCGCCTGAGGACCAGCAGATTGCCTCGCGCCTGCGCGGCACCGGCCTTGGCATGGATTCCGACGAGGCGCAGTACATGCGCGACACGGCGTCAATCGAGCAGCGGCGCGCCGCGATCAAGGATTTCCTGACGACGTTCCAGACCGAATTGACGCGCAATGGCGGCAACATCGGCAAGGCGCTGGGAGCATCGATCCAGCAAGCGCTCATGAACTCGATGAACAAGCAGCTCGAGCATCTGTTCGACCAGCTTGCGAACTGGCTCGTCGGCGGGCTGTCCAGCACGGGCTCCGGTGCTGGCGGCTCGCTGCTGGGTGGCATCCTCGGCGGCGGCGCGCTAGCCGCCGCGTCTGGCGGCCTCGGCGCAGCCAACGATAACTACGCCGCCGGCGCTGTGACACGCGCCGCTCTTGGCGCCCCAGTCGGCACGCTTGGCACCGCCATGGGCATGGTCGGCAACTACAAGTCAGGCGTCGACGCGCGGCTGACCGATATTCTGTCGACGGCGGCGGAACGCTTCGGCGGCTACAAGGTCGACGCTTTCTCCGGCTTTCGCGCCGGCGACCCACGTTTTCACGGCAAGGGTCTGGCAACCGACGTCCGTCTGACCGATCTCGCCTCTGGCAAGGTGCTCGGCAACTACCAGGACCCTTCGACCTTCCGGGCCTACGAACAGTTCGCCCAGACGGCGCGGCAGGTGCAGCTCGAGAAATATCCGGAGCTGGCGGATCAGTTTCGCTGGGGCGGTTATTTCGGCGGTCCGCGCGGCAAGTACGGCGCGATGGACCAGATGCATTTCGACCTCGGTGGCGGCAAGCTCGGCATGGCCGGCGGGTCGTGGCAGGGCGGCCTTACCGCCGCACAGAAGGCGATGTTCCCGGGCGTCGACAGTCTTGGTCTCGGCGCCGCCAAGACCAGCCAGGCGCTCGACAAGCTGGCTGCGAGCTCGGCCAGCACGGCCAAGGACCTCACCGATGGTCTGGGAAAACTCGGATCGTCGCTCACCCAGGCTTCCGGCCTGCAGGGCGGTTCCAGTGGTGGCGGACTGCTCAGCGGGCTTTTCGACTGGGTCGGCTCGCTGTTCGGCTTCGCCGACGGAACCGAGGGCGCTCCTCCCGGCTGGGCATGGGTCGGCGAGCGCGGCCCCGAGTTGCGCAAGCTGCGCGCCGGCGACGTCATCCGCAGCAATGCGCGGTCGATGCAAATGGCGGCGGACAACAACAATGGCGGCGGCATGCCGTCATTCGCGCCGGTTTTCAACATCGATGCGCGCGGCTCGACGATGAGCCGGGCCGATTTCGAGCAGATCGCCGACCGGCAGGCACGTGCCGCGCTCGCGGAGTACCAGTCGGGCCAGGTGCGTGGCGGTCTCGGCGGCGTGCAGCGCCAGTTCGCCTCCTACAAGGGCTGATCCGTGAGCAGGTACACCGGTCTGCCGACCCTCAATGTCGGCTTCATCAGGCCCGAGCAGATGGCGTTTTCCGTCGCGGGTGACGGCATCGATGGCGGTCGCAACGGCGAGGGCGACAGCCCGGCGATCGATTTCAGCGGAGGCGGCAAGCTCGTCGGGTCCTACGAAAACTGCTGGGTGCAGGCCCGCGAGGAGCATGAGTATACCAACTGGCTGGCCGCATATCTCGGCGGCTCGAAGCGGTGCATCAACGTACCGATCCTGTCGGACTGGATGGGGCCCTTTCCGGTCGACGGGCTCGGCATTCCCCAGATGTCCATCTCCGGCATTCCGCACAGCGACGGGGCTTTGTTTTCCGATGGTTCCGGCTACAGCCAGGCGACGGTGTTCGGAACGCTCGACGTCGCCGCGGCGCAGAGCGCCGGCCGCATCACGCTGAACGTCTTTGGCGCGGCTCGAAACCTTCGCTGGTCGGACTGGTTTTCCATCCTGCATCCGACCAGGGGATGGCGCGCCTATCGCTACTGGGAATGCAGCGATCCGGTCGACGTCACCCGCACCGTCGCCGGTGTGGTCTACACCGGCAAGCAGTACGTCATCGCGCTCGACAGGCCCTTGCGTGAGGCGGTTGTCGCGGGCAGCCGCGTCGAGTTCGCGCGGCCGTTGTGCGCGATGCGCGTGCCGCAGGGCTTCGACGTCGAGTGGCGGGTGCGCGGTTGGTGGCAGTCGCGGCCAACCCTGAAATTCGTGGAAGCCGAGATCCGGTAGATGGCCTACACGCTGCAATACGTGCCGCCTGACATCATCGATGCCATGCGGGGCAGCCACACGCTGGGCATCTTCCTGCGCATTGACTGCGCCCCCGCGCTGCACGTCTGGATGGGCGTCAACGACATCCCGGCCGGCTTCGACAGCGTCGATGGCGACGGGACGGTCTATCTGGGCGGCGGCCGGTTGCTGAACGTGCCGACCCTCGAGGTGCTGATTAACGGCCAAGCCGACAGTGTCGAATTCGGCATCGCCGGCATCGACCCCGCCACCGCGCAGCGCGTCATCGACCAGATGCCGGAGATCAGGGGCTGCGACGTGCATGTCGGGATCATGACGCTCGACGCCTACTACCAGCCCATGGGGCCGATCGTGGCGCTCTGGCTTGGTGTCGCCTCGCATATCACGGACGGGATTTCTCCCGTCACGGGCAACGCAACCAGGTCGATGACGCTGAGCATGGCCGTGCTCTCCGGTAACGGCACCAGGTCGCGGCCATCGCTGTCGATGTGGTCATCGAGCCACCAGAAGGCGCTCTATCCAACCGACCTGTTCTGCGATGGCACCGGGCGCCTAGCACGCGGCGTCGCGCCGGCGTGGCCGAATTACTGAAGGCAGCATGAACCTCGAAACCTTTATCCGTCTGCCGCGGCTGTGGCAGTGGGGCGGCACGCCTGTGACGTTCGATGTCGACGGCGTGCCGACCCTCTTCCCGGGCGAGGATTGCACGACCTTCGCCGCCTCCTGGGTCAAGGCGGTGTGCGGCGTCGATCCAGCCGCCGATCTGCGGGGAGCCTACGACACCGCCGAGGGCGCCAATGCCGTCGTTGCCAGCGCAGGCGGCATCGCCAGCCTCGTAGAGTCACGGATCGAGCCTCTGGGCTGGCGGCGCACCGAGATTGTTGGCGACGGCGCGATCGGCATCGTATCGGCAATCTCCGGCGCTGATCAGACGCTGAAAGAGATCCCCGCAATCCGGTTCGGCCCGCTCTGGGCGGTGATGGGGCCGCGCGGTGCCATGGCCAAGAAACTCGACTGGACAGGTGTGGCGTGGCGCCTCCCGTAAGCCCCCTCGACGATGCGCTGCGCGCCGCGTTTACGCCCGTGCGGCGCAGCTATGCATTCGCGCGCCCGTTCGAACTGGCGCGAACCGAAGACATCGTTGCCCAGCAGATCGCCCAGGCCAACGGACTGCGCGGACGCGTCCCCATGCATCGGGACCCGATTTTCACGCCGCTCTTCACGGCGCTGTTCTCGACCACCTTCCTGGGCGGGGCGGCATCGTGGACCCTGTTCGGTGGCGCGGTCACGCTTGCCAGCGTCGCCTCCGCCATTGCTGTCACGGCGCTGACCATCGGCATCCAGTACGCCCTGGCGCCCAAGCCGCCGAAACCGGAAGCCGGACGCGCGCCGCTTACTCAGGCGGTTCCCTATCGCATGTGGGCGGTGGGTGAATGCCGGCTCGCCGGCGCGATGATGCTGTGGGAGGCCGTCGACAACAAACTCTACTCGGTGCAGGCGTTGGTCGCTCACCCGATCGACTCCATCACGAGCTACTATCTCAACGATGACCGGGTCACGCTCGATGGCGTCGGGGGCGTAAATCCCGTGCCCGGCGCCGATGGGCGGTACAGGTCGGGCGGCAACCAGGCCTTCAGCCTGGTGATCATCGGCACGCGGCTCGGTGCGATACCGGAAACGGCCTATGCCAATCTGGTTACGAAGCTCGGCTCCCAGGGCGTCTGGACGAACAACCATCGTGGCGACGGTCAGGCCTCGCTCTCCATGGTGTGCGAGTCCCCGAGCGCGCAGGACTTCTCGAGCCGGTTTCCCTACGGCAAGCCGCTCGCCAGCGTCGTCGCGAAATGGGCCAAGATGTGGGATTTCCGCGATCCTGCGCAAAGCCCGACCGATCCGGCGACATGGAAATGGTCGAACAATCCCGTCGTCATCCTGGCCTGGCATCTGTGCTTCAGCCCGTTCGGGGAGAAGCGCGACTATCGGCGCGCCATCCTGCCAGTGCTCGACATGTGGCAGGAAGAGGCAAACGTCTGCGACGAGCTGGTGGCGCTGGCGAGCGGCGGGACGGAAAAGCGCTACATCTGCTCCGGCTGGGACACGACGGAACATCCGCCGAAATCGGCCACCAATGCCATCCTTGCCACGATGGACGCCTGGATGTGCACGCGCGGCGACGGCGCCACGCTGATCGTGGCCGGCAAGTATCGCGAGAAATATTGCGCTGTGCTGACCGATGCCGACGTGATCGGCTACGCCAACCAGCGCGATGTACTGTTCGATGAAGAGGTCAACCGCTTCACACCGAAGTTCAACTATCCGGCGATTGACTATGCGAGCAGCGACACCGACTTCTTCGAGGACATTCCGGCCCAGATCAAGGCCGGGCGCCCGCTTCCCGACGAAGGCAATTACGATTGGTGCACCCAATGGCGCCAGGCGCGCCGCCTGGGTAAGCGCGACTGGATCAGGATCCGGCAGAAGGGGCGGGGCTCGATCTTCGCCAACCTGACCGGCCTCAACGCCGCCTACGCGCCATGGGTGCGGCTGCGGACGCCGGTCATGATCCCGGCGCTCGACGGCAAGGTGATTTCGAACCGCAAGGCGACGCTCAACCTGCAGAAGGGCGGCCTGCAGATCGACTTCATCAGGATGCCCGACAATCCGGGCGACATTGACATCTGGATCCCGGCAACCGACGAGGGCTCCGCCCCGCCGGTGCCGATCAAGCCGACGTCGGACGGTCTGCCGATGCCGGTCATCGACAGTATCGCTGTTATCTCCAACGCCGGCGCCGTCTATCTGCGCGTCTCGCTGATCGATCCGAACCGGCAGGATGTGACGCCGCTGATCCGCTACCGGGTCTCCGGCGGTGCCTGGATCGACCAGACCTTCAGCGATGTCGCGCCAACGGCCGGGCTGATCGTGCTGAACACCAATCCGGTCCCCGGCGACAAGACGCTCGAGGTCCAGGCCGCCTACATCGGCTCGAACAACACGCGCGGGCCGACCTCGGCCAGTCAGTTCGTGACGTCGACCGTCGACAGCACGCCGCCGGTCGCGCTGCTCACCTACTCCGCCTCAGGCGCCGCCGGGCAGTTCGTCGTCAACTTCGGGACGGCAAACGATTCTCATCTGGCCACCGTCGCGGTCTACCGCGTGCCGGCCGGCGGAACGCTCGACAGGGTGGCGCATCTGGCGACCCGCCCCGCGGTGTCGCCCGGCATTTCCTATGCCATTCCGGTGAGTTCGTCCGCCGGCAGCTTTGACATCTACGCGGAGCCTCAGAACCGCTCCGGCGTCGCCGGCCCGCTGGCGGGGCCGTCCACCGTCACCGTCACTTGATAGCCTTTGGAGCACCCGAATGGGCGACATCACCAACACCGCGAACCAGCTTTACGCCGATGGCCCGAGCGGCTCGCCGACGCAGCCGGACAAGGCCCAGATCAGGGCATTGTTCGGGCTCATCGACGACACCGGCGCTGCCGAAGCCGCCGCCCGCGCCGCAGCGGATGCCTCCCTCAAGTCGGACATCCTCAACAACGCCTCGCCGCCGTTGACCGAGGTGGCAGCCGGCCAGACCGTGATCCTGGCAGCGAACACCTATGCCAACGGCACGGCCGGCGTCGGCGCCACCATCACGGCGACGGCCAACGGAGCCTTGGCCGGCAGCACCTTCGACGGCGCGACGCTCGCTGCCGGCAAGCGCCTGTTCGTCGGCCTGGAAGGTGCAAAGAACGGCATCTATGTGCTGACGCAACTCGGCGATGCCACTCATCCCTGGATCCTGACCAGGGCGACGGACGCCGATACGGCCGACAAGCTCGGCCTGTGCAATTTCGCGGTGATCGGCGGCACCACGCTCTATGGACGCTCCTTCAAATGCCAGCAGAAGCCGGCCGACATCACGATCGGCACCACGGCGCTGACCTTTGCCATCATCAAGGATGACAGCGCTTTCTCGGGTGAAGTCCTCAACGCGAGAGGGACCTTTCCTTCGCTAGCTGAGCGACTGAACACATTCGTCTCGGCGACCTTTCTGGACAGCGCCGGCGAGTGGCTAGCCTTCGGGGGGGTGGTTGGGCTGGCTTTCGCCGACAAGAACGGAAAGCTCTACGGTGCTTACCGTGAGGATGATGGCATTCTTCGCTCCCGGTTCGCCTTAAAGAGTTCTACGGGAGGCGTCTCATTCGCGTACGACGCATCGACCGGTTACACCGATGTGTCGGTTTCTGCGGTCACATCGGACGATGTGGAGTTGATCGTATCCGGCAACCCGGCGCTTCTGTCGCTCGCCGATGCGGCGGGTCACGTGTGGGGCTACGGCCTTGGTGATGGATCCTTCTATTTTCACCGCCTTCGGGTCGGTCGGATCGAGGGCCTGTCTGGCGGCGCGGCCGACGCGGCCGGTGCATACTTCACCACGGAGAACGTCGCCGGCAGCTATCAGATTGCCCGCTACGACAAGACGTCCGGCATTCGATCCGTCGTCACCAGTCTCGGCAACAACAGTGCGCCGCATGTTTCGTCCGATGGCGCCAAGGTCATCTATCTGAGCGACCGATCGACGCCGGCGAGCGAATGGTACCAGGCCGTTGCCGGCGGGCCGGAATACCCTCTGCTGTCCAGCAGCGCGCTTGTCGCTTGGGGCAACTCGCTATCGACGTCCAGCTACTACATTTCCAAGATGGCGCGGACCGTGCTTTCGCAGGGCGTCGGAGGGCAGAACGATGACCAGATCGCCGCGCGCATGGACGCCGTTCCACTGACCTGCGTCGTCGCCGGAAACCAGATCCCCGCCGGCGGAAGCGTCGCCGTCAGCGGATTTGCGCCCAACATCTGGTTTCATTGGAACTTCACGGCCGGCGCTTTTCGCGCGAACATCATCGGAGCCGCCGGCGAGATCGTCGCAGGGACGCTCACCTATTCAAGCGGCACGCTCGCTTTCGTTCGGGACGCCGCCGGCGTTGCGGTCAACGTGCCGAACCCGGCCACCGTGCGGATCACCTCCGGCCGCGTCGAGGGCTCGATCGACGCGAGCACAGCTCCGGCTCTGTCCGACCTGCTCAATCGGACCTCGCTGCTCTATCCAGACTACAACTCCATCACCCAGGCGCTCGCGGCCGGCTATTCCCTGGCGAACATCTTCGCCCGCGAGCAGGCCGACATCGCCCGCAAGCAGCCGCTCATCAAGCGCTTTCTATTGTTGGGCGACTACAACGGTCAGGCACGTCTCACCGCAGCCATGTCGCCTGGCGTCGGCACAGCAGCGAATGACACGGCAGCCAAGCAGCTCCTGGATGCCACCCTTGCGCTCAATGCCATGCGCAAGGCGGCCTATCCGGCAAATTTCGTCGACCTGCATGCGGGGCTGGTCGCGCTTGGCCGAAGCTCGCAGTTTACCGTCGGCGGCACCGCGTACGACGTGATTGACTTGGCGACACTGCCTGACGGGACGCATCCCTCCACCCAAGGCTCGACCGACATCGCAGGAATCGTAACCCTCGGCCTCAACACATTGGGATTTTGATCATGATTGCGAGAATCTGGTTCCCGGATCGGCAGATCCTCGAGGATCACGACGTCAACGGCGATGCCGCCACGAGCATCGATCATGTCGAGCGGCTGATAGTCGACGGCGTTACCTACGTCATCAACAAATCCGACGATCCGGGTGCCGATTACATCGCCCGTCAGCTCGGCACGGCATAAGGAGAGACCATCTTGGCACGATCCGTAATTATCAAGTCGCCCTCCGCCATGGCGGCCGGCGTTAGCAATCCCGTGCTGTCGCGTGACGGTCTTCTCGATGCCGGCTCACTTTGGCTGGTCGATGCACTGCGGCTTGGATGTTGGGATCCTGGCGTCGCCGTTGTGGCCGGGGATGCCGTTGTAGGCAATCTTGTCAGCGGCGCACCTTCTGCGCTGGTCAAGAACGGCACGGCCGGCAACAGCGGCGCAGGAACGGCGGTGCTCACTGCTGGCGCGGTTTCGTCGATCACTGTATCTGCAGGCGGCAAACTCTACGCCACGGCGCCCAACGTCGCGCTAGTCGGGGGTGGAGGCACGGGTGCCACGGCAACCGCAGCAGTCTCAGGTGGCGCAATTACAGGCTTCACGGTCACGGCCGGCGGTTCGGGCTACACTAGCCCTCCGGATGTGGTCATAGGCGGCATTGCGTTTAACGCAGCCCGCAAAGGCTTCCTGCTCGGTTCATCTGCAGATCTCGGCCGCATCCAAATCGGGACCGGCAACCAGTATTTTCAAAATAACCTGGCCGATGATTTTGTCCTCGCTACGATGGTCACCTACCCGGCAATTGACCCCGGCGGAAACGGCTGGTTGTTGAGCAAACATGCCACGGCGGCCTATTCCGGTGTTGGGCCATGGCTCGCCTATCGGTATTCGACAAGCTACCTGTTCGGACGCATGGATGCTTATATCAGCGGAAGCCCGACAGGCGCGGCGCCGGCGGGTGCTCCGGCGGGCCTGATGCAAGTCGGCATCGCCAAGGTCGGGACCAACATGCTGTACTTCAAGAACGGCGTCCAGATTGCGACTGAAGCGCTAAGATCGCCGGACCTGGCCGCCAACGCCACCCCCTTCAATTGGGGGTCGACGGCCAGCCAGCCGGCCTATCCCGGCTTGGTGCTGCATCGGACTTACGGTGCGGACCTGACGATCTCAGGTCGAACCGCCGCCGCCGTGATCGCCCAGGATTACGCGGAAAACATCGGTCGGTTTATCCCGTAGCTGGCCAGCCGCGCTGGACTGGACGGCGAGTCCGTGGCACTTGAAGCGATATGCGCCCATTCTCAATTTTTCTAGCAATTCGCCGCCGTTTTGAGACCTGGATTGCCACGCGGGCGGCGCGGGAAAACGCAATACTCGGCCCTCGGACGAAGTTCGGGCCGGGAGCGGAAATCTACAACATCCACGGAGAGCGCTCGCGGGTTAAGATCGGCGCGGATTGCTATCTTGGAGGCCATCTTCAGATATTCGCGCACGAGGGCCGGATAGAGATCGGCGACCTATTTGTCTTGGGAGATGGGTGCAAGGTCTGGTCATCAGACCCGGTCGGCATCAAGATCGGCCGGGGTGTTATCGTAGCCTCGGGCGCGATCATTCACGACACGAACTCTCACCCGATGGATGCCGTCAAGCGGCTTGCTCAAACCGTGGCGATCATGAAGACGGGCCATCCTCGGATCGATCCGGGCATTCGGTCGGCCCCCGTGGTCATAGGCGATGATGTCTGGATTGGCACCGGCGCCGTGATTTTGAAGGGGGTGACCATCGGCGACAGATCCATTATCGCCGCCGGCGTGACTGTGCGAAACGATGTTCCCCCAGATACGCTCCTGCGTACATCCAATTAGTGGCGTGTTGCCGCTTCGGAGTGTTCGTCGATCAGCGTGCCTGCGTCGTAAAGCTTTATATGGAGATGGGGCATCCGCTTTCGAATATTGTCGAACTCGGCCCTTATCTCTTCGCTGTCGTCTGAAGTCGCCATTGGCATCTCCATAGGAGGTTCCTCGCGAACGGCTGCGATGACAAAACGCAGGGGCGGCCCTCTATAGAACTCGCCCTGCGGACTATGTTGGCGTGACATCGACAAACTCCAGGTGCTTGACCCGCTCCCATTGGACGGCAGCGGTGGTGCCAGACCAGCGATTGCGCAGCGCATTCTCACGATATGCTTGGACCGGATCAAGGGCCGTAAAGTCGGCATCGTCCGGAGCGAAGAAGAGATTGCCGCCGGCCTCGGACACTGCCACGAGCTTATACCCGTGCTGTCGGCAGAGGTGCGCCATGGCTGTGATCGACCCGCCATGATACCAGCCGCTTGCGTGTTTTACGCCTCGGTCGAATGATGGGTCATACGGCACCGTCACCGGGTTGAGCCCAAACGTTGCATTGTACTCGACCGAAATAATAGCGGGCCGAGATCCGATTAGCGCTTGCAAGAACCAATAGTCGTTGCCGTCAACGTCGATCGATAGAACGCCAAGCTTGGGGAAATGAGTTCCGAGCGATCCGATGTTGTCGAGGGTAATGAAGCTCTGCTTTGCCTCAAGCCTCTTTGGCAGCACAGCCTTCGCCAGTCGAACGGTCGTGCTGTCGCCGTCGACGAGCAGGCCGTTGAAGTCGGTGAGCCCGATGCAGTTGTATTCGGTAGGATGGAAACCGAATTCCACGAAGGTTTTTGGGCAGTTGACGGCTAGGCGCTCCAGGATCCGGCTTTCGTCTGATTGCGGTCGGCCGCCAAATCTTGCCTTGGCTAGATGGTAGTAGTAGCGAGCCGGGCTGGCGCGTAACCAGTCATGGATTTGGGACATCAACCAACCCCTCTCAAGTGTCAGCCCGCCGCCAGCACCAGATAGTCGTAAAACAGTCCTATGTCGACATGACGAACGCGCATCCACGCAATTGTGGGGTCGGTGGGAGGGCGGCCGGCCGGCTTGAGCAACGGGTGTGCCGAAAGGGCGGCTCCATCGAAGGATGTAGCGCGCACCCGCTGAATGCTCAGGAGCTGGTCTCCGAGCATGCGCTCGATCTGATATTCAACAGGCCGGTGCATGGCTTGGCTATGTCCGTCGGCGCAGCATCGCCTTGTAGATCTTGAGAACGACGTCTTGTCGATCGAATGGCAGGTGCCCCGCTGGAGCAGCCTCCCGCAATGCCTCGACGCCGGCTTCGATCATCTCTGAGGTCACGACGAAATCCGCATTGTCCCGCTCTTCACTGGCGATCCGTGCGCTGATCTCGTCCAGCGCTGCATATTGGGCTTGTCGCTGCTCATGCGACAGGAGCGGATTGTTGGAGACCGAAGCCTCGGCTTCTTCCAGGTCCTTGTCCGTCCAATCGCGCGACATATCGGCCTCCATCTGCCGGCATGAATTACTGCGTCGCAACTTTTAAGATAGAATGCAAGCAATGGTCCCGATCTACCACCTCCACATCCGCAAGACCGGTGGAACCACCATCAACCATTGCTTGCTTGGAGCGCTGAGCGGACGCCCATCGGAGCCGATCTATCGCGCCCTGGCGCAGGCTGACGACAACAGGGTGATGCTCGACGACGTGTCTTTCGCGGGCTGGCGGCTGGAAACGATCAATGCCGGCGGCTGGGATTTCGCCTTCGGGCACAAGCCGCTCGGGCTACCGGCTACCAAAATGGGTTGACGATAACGCCTAGCATCCAACCTGCGACAGCCGCCCAGAATACTGCGGCAAACACGAAAATGAACGTTACCTGAAAGCCGACCGCGCGGCTCTCCCGGACCAGTGTCCGCAGCAATTCCATCATGCCCCAAAGCCTCGCCCCCGCGAGCCAGCTTCTTAGAAAACGCGCGGCATTTGCGCAATTCCAAAGCTGTCTAACCAAATCAACTTTAAGGGAAATCATCTCATGGACAAGGCGAAGTTTTTCGCCGGGTTGCGCGCGCGCGATTCCGGCTTGTTCGGCACGTCTCTCTCTCAGCCTCAGGTCGAGGGGACGGAACGCATCGTGGATGATGGCCAGAACCGGGGCATGGCGCTTCGGCAATTGGCCTATGTGCTGGCGACCGCCTACCACGAGACCGGCGCGAAGATGCAGCCGGTCAGGGAAGTGGGCGGCGAAAAGTACCTCCGCTCCAAGCCGTACTATCCCTGGGTGGGCGAGGGGCTTGTCCAGGTCACGTGGGAGGCGAATGCCCGCAAGTTCGGCGCCACCGCGCCAGGCCAGCTCATGGAATGGCCGATCGCGTTGCGTGCCATCTTCGACGGCATGTCGAAAGGCATGTTCACGGGCAAGAAGCTGGCCGATTACATCGCCGGCGACAGGGTCGACTATGTCGGTGCGCGGCGCATCGTGAACGGTACTGACAAGGCATCGTTGATCGCGGGCTATGCCAAGGCGTTCGAAGCGGCGCTGAAGGCGGGCGGCTACGGCGGGCAGGGGGCGCAAACGGCGCCGACGCCACAGCCGGCCCCGCCAGCGCCCGTCCAGCCTGTACCGGCTGCTCAGGAGCCCGCCGCGCCGCCTGCCTTGCCTGCGCCACCTGTGCCTATGCCGTCGGCGAAACCGACGTCATCGACCAACTGGCTCGCCCGGCTGATCACCATCGTTCTTTGCATTTTCCGCAAGAAAGGAAACTGACCGTGAAATACGCAAAGTTCTTCGTGGCCGCCGGCGGCATCGCTGTCCTGATCGGCCTTCAGCGGTTCAACATCGAGATCCCCGGCCTTGGCGACGTCGTGCGCGATCTGATCGTCGGCGCCCTCGTGGCCGGCGGCGTCTATCAGGTGCCGAACAGGAGCGCGTGAGATGGCTGCGGTCCTCTCATTCCTCGTTTCCAATCCGACCATCCTAGCGATCGGCGGCGGCATCATCGCCATGCTGGTGGCCTGGATGCGCGGCCGGGTGTCTGGTGCGGCGGCCGAGCGCACCAAGCAAGCCATGAAGGACGCCACCAGTGCGACCGAAGGCCAGAAGATCGACGACGCCGTGGCCGGCCGGTCGCCTGACGAAAACCGGGGGAGGCTGGCGAGATGGTCAAGGTCCTAGCGCTGGGAATGCTCGTTGCGCTTGCCGGCTGCCAGACGGCCGGCGGCTCGTTCTGTGTGGTTGAGCACCCGATCCGGCCGACCAAGGCTGAGGTGGCGATGCTGTCTGATGCGTCGGTCGCCGCGATCCTGGCTCACAACGAGAAGGGGGAGAAACTATGCGGGTGGAAGCCATGACCGGATCGGAGCGGATAGCGCAGAACGTCGTCTTGCTGGCCGTGGCGAGGGTCTCCATGGCGCTCGCGCTGCCGACCATCGGCCTCATTTTCTGGCTCTACTCGAGCTGGCAGAACGCCCAGTTAAATACGATGCAGGCTCAGATCGAGCAGACGCAGCGTGCCGCGCAAGACGCCTCCTCATTCGCCCTGAAGCTCTCCGAGCGGCTAATCGCGGTCGAAACCAAGCAGGTGCAGGACGCGGCCGTCAGCGAGAAATTCCAGGCGGCGACCCTGACGCGACTGGACCGAGTGCAAGACAGCATCGTCGGCCTATCGAACACGGTCGCGGCCCTGACCGCGACGCTGCAATCCATCGTCGACGACAAGCGTCGCCAGCCGCCCTAAGCGGGAACCTTTCTGCGTGTCCGGAGTTGATCCAGACCTAACTCACCACCTCTCTCGCCCGTCGGCTTCGGTCGGCGGGCTTTTTGCTTTTTATGCTTTGATGCTTGGTGCAGGCGGTTTGCTGACGGCGCACAGCGCGTCAAATTGGCTGAGAGCATCGCTCGCCTGTCGCCGCCTCAATAGCCCTTGTTCGGCAGCAGCCCTGAGGAGGGCATCGATTGCCACCTGTGGTCGACAGTGGCCAGCCAAGGCAGTATCGAATAGCTCTCGTGCGCGTCTGTAGTTGGAGGTATTCCGATCAGGCCAGGGGCGGTCGAACGCTTTCTTGGCGTCGGCCAGAGACCTGATCGTCAATGGAGGTCCAAAGCAGAAACGCAGAATGGGAGAAGATGGAGAGGTCATGTCGGCTTTCGGCTCCTGTAGACGCCGAATAACGTCGATCGGATCGAATGGTTTCACCTTGCGATAAGGCCGTTTTCATGGTGACGATAGGGTGCGAGCCCATGCACGCCTTGGCCGGCGCCTCATTCTACTCCCCCCACCCAAGGCGCCGGCCTTGAAGTGTCAGATCCTGTTTTGCATCTCTCCCCAGGCTTATATTTTCGCCGTCCCCGCTGGCATATTGCCGAACATGGCGGAAGCGCCAATCCCAATGGAAGCGGTGGGCTGGTTCGAGCTTTGCCACGCGCATGAGGCTGCCGAACTGGTGAAGCCGCGAGGGCTTCGAGGCAAACGCCATCCCGCCTAAAACTCAGTCGTGCGCCGGTCTTGACGGTCCGGCGAGGGCTACACATATCGATGCCGGGCATGAGCTGGGCACAGTTCCTGCCTAACCCGAAACTCAAAATTCGTTCACCTTGGAGGATCTGATGAACGATCGGATGTTCGATAATCCCGTATTTGTCAGCGAATGGAAAAGCCTCGTCCAGGAGATCGCGTGTCTCGAAGATGCGTTGGAGTTTCTCTACGAGTGGCCGAAGAACCGGCGTGGCCCAATTTACCAGACAGCGCTTCGGGCATGCCAGCGGGCGTTCGACAGTGGGTATCCACTGTCGGCGGCGCGTGATGCTTTTGCCGGTTTCGCGAAATCGGCAAACATCCTGGAGGCAGTGGGCACCCCGCCGCCTTGGATGCTCGCCCCGGCGAACCATGGTGGCGTAGCGACCTGAGGCGGAGGTTGCGATGGTTTCAAAGCCTTTTGAAAGGCCGATCCGTGTCTGGGTTGGGCTTGGCTTTCCCCGACAGCTTAACACCGTCGTCGACGCCTATCAGTTCGCTACGGATTATTGCGGAAACAGCCCCGAGCAGAAAGCCGCGATCAGAGCGTGCAAGGCCGCGCTGGTCGGTGACATCGATGCCGAGACCGCGCGCGGCGTGTTCGAGGCGTTTGCCAGGAAGAAGGGCCTGATCGCCGACGACTGGATTCCGCATCGGTCCGGTGAAGGGTGGCGTAGCCACATTTAAACTTCCGACGGCGCTGCCGTCGCGCCCCTCCGGCATGGAAACGTGCCGGAGGGATCCATCAGCCCGATTGGGCTGGTGTTTTCATCACAACAGGAGAGAGAATTTATGAAAGCGACGAACGGCGTCGTCTTGGTTCCGTCCCCCACGCATGCGGAACGCGAGTTTCTTGCCTATGAGACTGAGTGTCGGAGCGTGCTGCAGCCCTTGCTTGCGGGCATCTTGGACAAAGCCGAGGAGGCTGGCTGGAGCCGCCGCACGGCGGCCTCCGCCCTGATGTTCATAGCGGCGAGGCAGGTGTCGGCGGCAATGGAATCATCGAAGGCCTGAGATGCTTCTGGACAGCCAGCGCCGCCGCCGAACGCAGGGTCTGCTCAGAGCGCCAGCGTTCGGTCGAGAATAGGCGCTGGCTCGATCTCAAACGAGGGCTATGCCGCCTCCCATGAAAACCACAGTGACATATGATTGGAAGGCTGGCACCTTCACGATGAGCAGGGGCCTTGGAACAGGCGTATCTTGGTATTACTGCCCAGACGCAGACAGTACGTTGGGGGCAAATCCGTGATAGCTGATCACTTGCTCCGATGAATTTGGCGCGATCCGATAAGTGTCGACGGAAAGGTCTTGCGGTGAAAAGTTCTTGGTCTGTAGTTTTATTTTGACCGCGAAGGTGCATGTATTGTTGACATTGTAGGATGCGTCTCCTGTTGAGACGACATCGATGCAGAAGCTGGCATCGGACACCCCTGATCCTTGGTTTCCGGAACCCGTCGAGATAGGCTTTTGCTGTTGTGATTGTACACGATGGCATTTGCCATCGGACCCACAGTAGCGACCCTCCTCGCAATAGGCGCCGTTGCTGCAAACGCGTGGGGAATCCTTGCTGATACACTCGCCATTGCCGCATATCGTCCCACCGGGGCAGCTTTTGCCATTCCCGCAGTAGACATTGCCCGCCTTCATGCAGCCGAGCCCGTCGTTTGCGCAGACGTAGCCGCTGTGGCAGCTTTTGCCGCCGCCACAGTAAACGTCACCAATAGGGCTGGAGTGTCCGTCTGGATGACAGATCGTGCCGATGAGGCCGCATTTCCCGGGCACGTTCGGACATTCAATGTAGCCTGGGTCGCATTCAGCGAAGGCCCTGTACGATGCAAACGCGCAGATCAAGAATGTTGCCAGGGCAACGAAAAATCCGCGAATCTGCTTTTTGCCCCGGGGTGGCGTCGACGCGCTCATCTGTCGAGTTCTTTCCCGGTGGTAATGTCATAGACGGATTCAATGTTGCATTCGTCGATCGGTAAGTTTGCGGCCATCATATCATTTTTCGTCTTAGAAAAGGCCGCATTCCGGCTTGCATCGTCGTCCCTGCTTCCGACGATTGTCTGGCAGCGCTTGTTATTCTTCCTGTCGACGCAGCACGAAGTCACGAAGATCGTGGTATTATCAACAATCGAGGTGGCCGGGCCTTCGCAGCAAATCTTGTCGGGATGCAGCTTTTTGCACGCTTGGACAGCGCGCTTGCTCGCCTTGTCTTGGGTATCTGCGTGAACCACAGGAGCCGCACCCGCGTCGGTGTAAGGGCATTGGGCCGCCCACGTTTCGGCGTTGACGGGGTGGGCGAACGCGCTGATCTGGATTGCAGTGGCGGCCAGCGTCATCAATCGACTGCTGAAAAGAAGCATCGTCTTATCCCCCAACGTTCCCGGAAAGTAGTATTAGCTGCAGCTTGAACCTCCGGCAATCGTGGACTTGGGGGTCTCATTTGGCGCGTTGCGGGTGACTGTCCAGAAGTCCACGTAGGTCCGGAACGTTCACTGATCTTCCGAGTTAAGCCTGGCCAAGGAAGGCATCAAGGAACGGCCGAAGGCTGCATGGAAGCGCAAGTCGGCATAGGGGAGAGAACGCGATGGCGGTCGCCAAGAAGGATCAGGAGCGGATCACCTACTCCTGGATGTACGGCCAGCAGGCCCGCAAGGACGGCAAGGAACGGGTCGCTCCGGCGTTCTGGCGGGAGCATGCCGACGCCTGGCTCCAGGGCTTCGACGGCGAGGCGATAGGGGCGGCGATCAGGCCCGTTTCCGTGACTATGGAATCCGAAGTGGACGAATCGGCGGTCGAGGATTGACGCCGCTGTTGCGGGCCGGCCCGGCCACTATAAGGGCCGCATGAGTTCGACTGCGACATGCGATTCGGTGAAAGGCACTTTCACCCTCACCAAAACAGACGGCAAAGAAAGCTGGAGCGGGACGTTCCCGCTGTCTCAGCTTCAGAGTTGGATCGACTTCTACCGGCAGCAGCAGCTACGATATCCAGCCCATGCCGAGACCTATGGCGAGGATGTCGAGGCGCTGGAGGCGCTGGCGGCGGAATTGCGCTAGAGCTAGGCGCGTGCCGGACTGCACTGGTGGGAACCGAGTGCTAGCAATAGCAATGAGAATCTAATTAGAGTATGCCACTTTGGGGTAGTCAGTGCGGGGAGCCTTCGGACGTGGAAAACTACGGGAAGCCGCCGATTGTCGAGGCAATCCTGGAGTTTCAGTTCGAACAGGAGATAGCTTACGAGCGGGTCCAAAAGGCTTCAGCCAAGTTCTCCCGAAGCTATCCGATCTCGGAGACCGAGTTCGAGATTCAAGGCAACATCGAGCTTGGTAGCCAACGCGTCGATCTCAATCAGCGACCGGTGGGAGTGAAACTCAGTAGTTCGGACCGGGCCAAGCTGACGCTTGCGAGAGTTAAAAGCTTCAGCATTGCGGAGTTGGCGCCTTACTCAGGTTGGGATGTTTTCCTTCAAACAGCCAAGACCAACTGGGAGATATGGCGAAAGGCAATTGGCAGCCAACAGATTTCGCGCATCGGCATGCGCTACATCAACAGAATAGATATACCAAACGATGGCAAAGGCATAATGCCATCAAGGTACGTCACGATGTTTCCGCCGAAGCCCGGCTTTGGGCCAGACCAAATTGACTTCTATACAATGCAGGTGCAGATGCCTGTAGGCCATGATAGCCTGCAGGTTACGATAAACACAGCCACTGTCGCCTCTCCAATTCCGAACGCGAATTCCCTTCTTTTGGACTTGGATCTATATACGACCGTTGATATTCCTCGTCGGGAGGACCATCTTTGGGAAAAAGTCGGCGCGATGCGTGTTCAAAAAAATGCTGTATTTGAAGCTTGTATAACGGACGACTCGCGAGAACTCTTTAGGCAATGAACGATATATTTATATCGCACCACCGCACCCCTGGCCTGGTTTCTGCGCCACTCACTTCTGGCGCGGGCGACGTAAGTGACGTTTTGAAGAGACTTCTTGACCGAGATTCCAAGGCGCAACCATTAACCAGCCCGGTCATTGTGACGCCTGGGCAGAAGCTTGTTCGTGCCTCTTCCGGCGCGACATCGTCCGGCTTCTTGGTGAATGCACCCATCCATTCTTGGGGAGATGTAGGCGCTTCAATCCCTAGTAAGTCAAGGCCGCTTCCGGAGCAGCTTTTTGATGTATTAGCTAGCTTTAAAGTGTTGACTTCGCACATCTCGATGCACCTAGGCCGAGATCGGCGAGATGCACTATTCGCGCAGTTGGATGAACTTCTGGATGCCAATTATTGGGATCCTGAGGACGCGCCAACTAGCGTCGGATCGTTCAAAACATTTCTAAGAGTGCTCCTCCTTATCAATCCTGATGTGCCGCCGGGCCTGGGTGTCGCCGCAAACGGAAATATAGTGGCGGCGTGGTATGCTGAGAAAGACAGGCTCACGTTGGTTTGCAACCCTGACGACCGCATCAACTTCGTGCTCAGCGCAGAGACCGATGGGTTGATGGAAACTGCCAGCAGTGAAACCACGGTGCTTCGTCTTCCCCAAACGTTAGCTCCGTACCGTCCGGATCGATGGTTCAGGCATGGCTAAAGGGCCAAAGAAGTCGATTCCTGGACATGACACAATTGTCCGAAAGGTGGCCAAAACCCGCTGGGTAAAAGATATCAAGACCGGTCAGCCACGAGCCCTTCCAGTCGCTTTTGAGCTTCGCCCAAAAGAGGAATATCTGTCTGCCAGCTGGCTGGAGCACGCAGGCTCCACACCGGACGAGGGCCTGCACAACACGATCAAAACGCTACGGCAAGCGACAACGATCCCGGCGGGTGATAAATGCGCTTTCGCCCTAGGCATCGTCGATGAGGTCAAGGAAACTTGTCTTGAGTACCGCAGATCTATTCGGATTATCCATGAAGGGAACTCCAAAAACCCGTCATATGCGGCTGTTCGACAAATCGGTCCAAATCATTTGGAGTTGATGGAAAAGCTGGCGGCCAGTTCGTGGGGGAGATTGGTTCTGAACGAACATTTTCCGGACCCGATTCCGGAAGATGCGCACAGCGAGAATCCTCCCGCAGTTGCATCAACAGAAACCGCTGAGAGGGGGGCAGGGGTCAAAGAGGCGGCTTCCAGTGAGGACTAAGCGTTGGTTTAGTCCGCTGACGGTGGCCAAATCGGTACCATTTGGGGAGAAAAGCGCCGGCGGCGGAACTGAAGGTCGGAATCAGACGGCGGGGCGGAACGTCCGTTGGGTGACGATCCGGGTAGTCGTCCGGGCGTCTGGGCGGGTTGATCATATCGATCGCAATGTCGTTGACGGGATGGACGTCAAATGAGGCGACTATTTCGCACCCGCTGAAGCCTGTCGAGCTCGTCCTGCAGGTGACTGTTGAGCACGAGCATCTCTTTCAGTGCCTTCATGGTGTCGCCCTTGTGAAGGCGGACGAACTTGTCGGCCACGGCCTGCAACTCGGCTTCTTGGCGGTTGTCCAGTGTGATGATGTGGTCCATGGCGGACACTCCTAGAACAATGACCCCTGCGTTGGCTGTTGCTGCGGAAACTTGATCTGCGTGGCCGGCTTTTCGACGATGATCAGGGCATCGTCCGGCGCGGTGCGCTGAAGGCGCTTGGCTTCACTCCACGGCGCAGTCATCCATGTTTCGATGTCTTCCTCTGTGGTGAGGATGACGGGCATGGCCTTTTCATGGATCGGGGCAACGATGGCGTTCGGCTTCGTCGTCATGAAGCCGTAGAGTTCGAAGTCGCCGGGGCCGTCCTTAACCCTGCGGATTCCCTGCCATCGGGTCCACAATCCGGCGAAGAAGAACAGCGGCCGATCCTCGCCGCGGGCGAACCAGTAATTTCGCTGAATGCCTGTCTCTGGATCTTTGTCATTCGGCATAGGGGAGGGCTCCGCGAAACTCGTCACTGGCACCACGCAGCGATGTTCGACGCCAACATATTGTTGCCAGTGGCCATACTGAGGGTTGCGGATGTTGGTCGTGCCATAGTCCGCCTTGCCCTTCACGCGCTCCGCCGGCGTCGGCATGCCCCAAAGCAGCTTGGCAAGCTCGCGCTGGCCGTCAGGGGCGTTGCGAACCACCGCGCCCGGGATGTTGGGGTAGACGTCAACCGACGGCTCCAAATTGCCCACGACGTCGCGCATTGCCTTCGTCAACTGCCGGATAGCTTCCTGGCTGGTGGTGAGGTTGTAGAGATTGCACACGGCCTAGCTCCGTAGGATTTCGGGCACGCTGAGCGGCCCTTGGTCGAGGATGCGCTTGTATTCTTCCTGCCGGCGCCAGACGCCGCGAGCCCGGCCATTTTCGCGATCGCGGACGGGGTCGAAGACTATGCCTCCGAAGTGAGCCTGGAAAGCCTCGGCGGCGGTTGGGTCGCGGAAGCAATGCAGGCGCCAGTCCTCGTACTTGCCCGTCGGCCAGATCGCCTGCACGTGGCGTATCCAGAAGTCGTACCCGTGCGAAGCGCAGAATTCCCGGATCAGCGTAAGATTGTGCGCGACACACAGATCATCGGGCAGCGCGATCTGGTGCGGCCAGTCCCGATCAATTGTCGAGGCCGGTGGTATGCTCCGGCTTCTCACCATGCCGGCGGCAGAAAGCTGTCGGCCTGAAGGCGCATTGCAGCCAGCGTGAGCGCAATCGCGGTATTGGCCGGCGGCTTCTCCATGTGCAGCTGGCCATCAGGGCGGCGCCAAGCCGCGACGCTTCTGTCGTCGTAATCTTCTTCATGCTCCAGTTCTATTATACGAGCATCGCAAGGATCCTGGTCGACCTCGATCTTCCAGCCCTGAAGGGATTTCTCGGTGATCGTTACGACCTCTGCCAGGTTGCCTGTGAGATAAGGCAAACCTAGATCAGCGGCCTTTTCCATCGTGCCCGGCTCATTCACCCAGCCCATGACGTAGCAGATGTCGATGTCTAGCCGCCGGTCGGGGCCGGTTGCGGCTTCCAGGCGTTCGATGATCTCCGGGTAGCGTCGCTGCCTGTCAGGCCATGTCGCCAGATTGGCCGTCTTCACCTTAGGTTCCTCTGGCCCGATCCCCAGGACCCTGCGGGGTTTAACGACCTTATCCGCCGGCCATCCTGCGCAGCAGGCTTCGCAGGCGGCGCGTTCGGCCTCGAACCAGGTGCTGGCGGCCACCTCCTGCGCCTTAGTGGGTGGCGGGAGGTCCGGAAATCGATCAATCATCCAAAGATCGACCGCAAACATGCCGCTCACGGCATCTTCAATCGAAATGCCGGATCTGGCAAAAACGGCCTCAGCGGCTGCTATTCCGCGGGCAAGCTCTTCCCATGACGCGTTCGCAATCTCCAAACGAAGTGGCATCTCTGCCTCCTGTGGTTGTCCAGCCGACAGTGAACGAAATGAGAACAAAAGTGTCAAGGAGCATCTTGACGGACTAGGACTATGTTCCTCATTTCAGGGACATGCCCGAGCAGTATTGGCCCAAATCGAAGATTTTTCCGCTTTCGCAGCTCAACGAGCAGCGCAGCCTCGTCCGCGTCAAATGTCGGTACTGCAAGCGGCTGCACAACTATTTTCCGTCCGACCTGATCCAGATTTTCGGCGACGTGGACGTGGATTCCCTGATGTACCGCATGATCTGCGAAGGGGGTAAGGACCACGGCCGGCTCGATGTCTCGACCTTCATCCCATCCGGCAGTGAGGCTGTGGGTCTCCGGATCAGGCGCCTGGAGGCGATCAGGATACGTCGTGAGCCACAGTGGCGCGATGATCCTTAGTGTGCGGCTATTTCATAGCGACGATCTGAACGATCGACGCGGCGTGGGGCGCAAGCTGGGGCACAAACTGGGGCGCAAATGGTGCGTCTCGTTTATCTATTCGGTATTGGCCGTTCTAAAATAGATAAGAAAATCAAATCGATAAAGCGGTGGCCGGCACGGAAAATCTGGTGCGGATGAAGGGACTCGAACCCCCACGCCTTTCGGCACTGGAACCTAAATCCAGGGCGTCTACCAATTCCGCCACATCCGCGCAGTCCGGCAATCCCATGTAGCCATCATTCTGTCAATGTCGGCGGCAGAATGATGGTCATTCGTCGGCGCACGATCCGGACGATCGAAGCGGATGGTCGCCTGGCGACCTCCGGTCATCGCGAGATGGTGCGGCGAATGGAGGTTTTGCTGCGTCTTTGTGACTTTGGAGTACGCTGTGCCGCATATGCGAAGGTGGTTGAAAATTAGCCCCGCCTGTGACAAAAGGCGTGTCGAATGTGACGGGACGCGACTATCCGCTTCTACGAAATGTGAAAAGAAGTTGGAAAAACAAAGACTTATTCACATTTTGGAGCGCAGCTCGGGAGTGTTTGAGCCGTATTAGCGGCCAAATCACCCTGTTCTGTCCCAAAAGCCATTTCCGGCAAGATTGTACCGGCAGGCTGTAGGCGGCATGGGCCGTTCGGCAGGCTGATTGGTGAAAACAAAGGTTCTATGATGCAGGTCACCGAAACCCTCAACTCCGGTCTCAAGCGCGAGATCAAGATCGTCGTGCCGGCCGGCGACATGGAAGCCAAGCTGATGGCTCGGCTGTCGGATGCGCGTGACAAGGTCCGCATCAACGGCTTCCGTCCCGGCAAGGTGCCGGTCCAGCACCTGCGCAAGGTCTACGGCAAGTCGTTCATGGCCGAAGTGGTCAATGAAATCCTCAACGATTCGACCCGTTCGATCATCTCGGGCCGTGGCGAGAAGGCCGCAATGCAGCCCGAGGTCATCATGACCGAGGACGAGAAGGAAGCCGAGAAGATCCTCGCCGGCGGCGCCGATTTCGAGTTCCGCCTGAACTACGAGATCATCCCGGCCATCGAGATCCAGGATTTTTCCGGCATCAAGGTCACGCGCCAGGTGTTCGATGTTCCGGATGCCGAGATCGACGACCAGGTCAAGCGCATCGCCGAATCGACCCGCAGTTTCGAGCCGAAGACCGGCAAGGCCGCCGAGGGCGACCGCGTCACGATCGACTATGTCGGCAAGATCGACGGCGAGGCTTTCGCCGGCGGCGCGGGCAACGACCAGCCGCTGGTTCTGGGTTCGAAGGAATTCATCCCCGGCTTCGAGGATCAGCTTGTCGGCACCAAGGCTGGTGACGACAAGCAGGTCACCGTGACCTTCCCGGAGAATTACCAGGCCGCCCATCTCGCCGGCAAGGAAGCGACCTTCGACGTTACCGTGAAGGAAGTGGCGAAGCCGGGCGATCTCGAGATCAATGACGAGACGGCCAAGAAACTGGGCCTGGAGTCGCTGGAGCGCCTGCGCGAAGTGGTGCGTGGCCAGATCGAGAGCCAGTTCGGCTCAATGACCCGGCAGAAGGTGAAGCGGCAACTTCTCGACCAGCTCGACCAGTCCTATTCGTTCGAGGCGCCGTCGAAGCTCGTGGAAGCCGAGTTCAACAACATCTGGGCCCAGGTCAACCGCGACCTGGAGGCCGCCGGCCGCACTTTCGCGGACGAAGAGACGACCGAGGAAGACGCGCGCGCCGAGTACATGCGGCTTGCCGAGCGCCGGGTCCGCCTCGGCCTGGTTCTGGCCGAGATCGGCGAGAAGGCCGGCGTCACCGTGTCGGATGAGGAACTGCAGCGCGGCCTGTTCGAGCAGGTCCGCCGCTTCCCGGCGAACCAGCAGCAGGAAGTGTTCGAGTTCTACCGCGGCAACCCCGAGGCTCTGAACACGCTGCGCGCTCCGATGTTCGAGGAGAAGGTGGTCGACCATCTGCTCGGCCAGATCTCCGTCACCGACGTCAAGGTGAGCAAGGAAGAGCTGATGGCCGACGACGAGGAAAGCGAGACCTCGACCAAGGCAAAGCCGGCGAAGAAGGCCTCCAAGAAGGCCGAAGCCAAGGCAAGCGAAGCGGACGACGAGGCGGAAGAGCCGAAAAAGAAGGCAGCCCCGAAGAAGAAGGCCGCGAAGGACGCCGAGTGAGGCGCTAGCGCATTCCATGAAAAAGGCCGCCCCCGAGGCGGCCTTTTTGTTTACTGGGGGACTTGGCGATACGAAGCCTTGATCATTATCTGCACAGTGTCTGATGGACGCCGGTCTTGGAGGCATCGTTGAAGCAATTCGTCGGCTTGAGGGGCGCGGGCACCGCAACGCTGGTGATGGCGGCGGGCTTTCTCGTTTTTACCTGCGACGCGGCCGGTGCCGGTGCGCTCGACAATTGGCGCTTCGACAATGGCGCCGACGGCGCGATCACCGCGTCGCTCTATGCCAACAACAAGCTCATCACCGCCGGCGGCGCGATAAGCTACAGCCCCGTGCTGACCATCGCCTGCCGGTCGGATGGCGAACCGCGCTGGAGCGAAAGGCTGCAGCTCAATGATGGCGTTTCGGCCAGCCGGACGATCACGATGTCGGTCGCGGTCGACCAGGGGCACAAGGTAAGCGAGACCTGGTCGGTGGGGCCGCGCGGCAAGACGCTGGTGCGGGATGGCGCAGATGGCGTCAAGCGGCTAGCCACGGCCAGCCGGCTCCTGCTTTCATGGCGGTTCGGACTGCTGTCGGGACGCGGCGAGGCCGATTTCGACCTTGGCGGCGTCGGTGAAGCCGTCGGTCGCCTTGCTGGCGACTGCAACACTTCTCCGCCGTGATGATTTCTGGCGGCGGCCCGGTCCTTAAAGGCTGGCTGCCAGTTGCTCCGCCGTCATGACGCGCCCGAACACCTTGCCGATGATGTCGAGGGTCGCGTTGTGCGACGCGTCGTCCAGGCCGCCATTGGCGTCGCCGATGAAGGCGACCTTGTAGTCGCGCATGAAGGCGCTGCGCGCGGTCGATTCGCAGCAGATGTTGGTGACGGTGCCGATGATGATGACCGTATCCACCTGGCCCGCGCCGCGAATGTTGCGCAGAACCGTTTCGAGCTGGGTGTTGTGGAACGCGTCGTAGCGGTGCTTCTTGATCAGCACGTCGCCGGCCTGCGGCGCCAGTTCGTCGACGATCTCCGTGCCGGCGCTGCCTTCGCGCATGCCGGTGGCTTTCAGCCGGGGCTGGTAGCTCGTCTCGAGCGGGGAGATTTCGAACCCGTCGCTAAGTACATGCTGGGTGTAGATCACGGGGATGCCGACGGCGCGGCAAAGGTCGACGACGCGCCGCATGACCGGGATGCGGTGGCGCGCCGCTGCTACCTCCATGACAGATCCTTCCTCAACAAAATCCCGCTGCATGTCGATGACGAGCAAAGCGGCGCGATCTTTCTCGAATGTCCATGGTTCGCTGGCGTGCGGCGGCATTGTCTGAAAATCCTTTCGTCAATCGATCGCTGGAGAATGGGGCGGCGCTGGGTCGCATTCGAGCGCGACCCTAGATGAGCAGCAGGCCCTTCATGCTGGAATAGCCCTTCCTGCCGATGATGAGATGGTCGTGCACCGCAATGCCAAGCCGCTTTCCGGCCTCGACGATTTCCTTGGTCATCTCGATGTCGGCGCGCGACGGCGTGGTGTCGCCGGAGGGGTGGTTGTGGATCAACCGCGTCGCATGCGGTAACCTATTGAATTAATGATGGTTTCTGGTAATGCCCGAGGGGGCGGGGGTATGAGTTTGGGGTCGGTAGATCGTGAAGTTGCGTGACATTCACTTTCGTTCAGCCTCTGTCTCAATGAGTTTATGCGAAGCACGGCAGATCACGAGATTCTTTTTGTCCCAATCCTCGAGTCCAGGCACGGGGTAAAGCACCGACTTGCCGATTTTGATGTATGGCGGACCGACGCGCTGTGCTCGCCAATTGCGAAGGGTGCCGACAGAGATCTGACCGCGGTATCGCTCGGAGACCTCTTCGGTGGTCAGAAATTTCTCTTCGGCCATCTGCACCTCCGTCGTAAATCCAAGACTATGACCCGGGATTTGGTCACCGGTCGCGCATCGAGCGGAAGCCTGCGCATGTCTCCGTCACATTGTGGAGGTGCTCGTCCCGGCTTGTCACGATGGCGCACGAGCAAGATGAGAGTTGATGCGGCTTGTGGGAAGTCGTTGTTGATTGCGATGGGGCCGCAGGATGGGCGAGGTTAGAAATCGGATGGCCATCGTACGAGACATGCCACCCGGACCTCTTGGCCCATCCTGCCTTCACGCCAATCGGTCGGCGCCGATCCGTGATATTGCGTGTCTTGGGGGCGGCCTCGTCAGCCTACCCGGCCGCATTCGAGAAGAGATTGCCTAGCGGCGCAACTTATTTAGACTTATTCGGATCATTATGAGGATAACCAGAGCGAAGGTGGCCAACGTCGCAAATATCGTGGCCTTTCCCGTAATTACCTCGTACCCACATACAATCGAGACGATGACGGACAATGTAGCCAAGGCAATGTAACTTGGAATCGGGCGCTTTATGGCGGCAATAACGACGACGATCATGGTGAAAAGATTTGCAACAAGCGTTATTTGCGTAGCACTCACTGTCGAATCCCTATCGTGATCGCTTTCATCTTGTTGCGCTGGCTTGCTGAGAATGCACAGGCGCTGAGGGATGAGGCGCTCTTACCTGCTCGCCGTATCAGACCACTTTAGGCGTGCTCATTCTCTTGAAACTCCGATGAGATTCCCGCGGCGCCAGATTATGCGGCATGACATCGTTATGCCGGCACTCGGTACGTCCAGCTCAAACTTGTCCGGGATGTGGATCGAGGGCTCGACTTCGAGACGGGCGCCGGACTCCGAAACATTTCGCACCATGCAATTGATGACCGAGGATTGCTGATTGAAAATTATTCGGCCTGCGAGGAGTGTGCGCCGGCGCGGAGAGTTGCGGCGATCGTTTGCAGGGACATCCCGCCGACCGCTGGAATTGTTTATCGGATTGCTCATGTATCGAGCAGCCTCAAACGTTCAGAGAGCCTATGAACTGTCGAGTGCCACCGTTCATAGGGTTGCATTGATTTCAATTCCTTCCCGCGATTTAGCTAGCCCTCCCGAGGGCACCAAGTCGTATACCGAGGTATATTGTGCGGTTGTATGCGAACCGCCTGTGCGAGAAGAGCGGTCGAGGTTGCCGTGCGTGCCAATACCAGGCCCGGAAACCATGATGACCTCGCACAAGATGGCAGCTTTCCGCCTTGCGGCGCCTCATCGAAATGCAAGCTTGAATCCCCAGGCGCGAATGCGATGTGCAGCTCGGAGCGTTGCCTTGGTAAAGCGTGCGTCGACCAAGCGGCGACGGTACAGCCACAGCGTTGCATGACAGAGACGGTCCGCACTCGCCAGCACGACGCCTGCCAGCCAAAGCTGTAATCGGACGGGGCGACGGCCTGCTCGGGCGCGCCGGCCCGTGTTGCCGGAACGTCTTGGTGGCTCGCGGTCGTAGAAATCTGATCCAAGGGAGGACCGCGCCAGTCGCTGGGCGGAATCGAAACCGTCGCGCGCGCACCGTTGTGGAACTGTATTCGGGGTGTTGACCTGAGCTGTACAGAGCGTGCGTAACTGTGGCTCAAAGAACGAAAATAGCGCTTGCCTAGTGCCGGTCGCTAAGTTGCGCGCAATACGAATATAGCTGGTCATAACATGCTCCCAAAGTGCGGGATGCGTCGCCAAATTCAAGGCGCGACTCTGTGTTGCTTACGGTGTCTGGTCGGTTTTCGTCTAAGTTGGGTCATCGAGACTGAACAGATCGGTGGTTTCGTGGTAGGCAAAGACCTCCGCGTATCGTGCCCATTGCGTCACTGCCTTAAGTGTTCGGCTGGCGTAGCTTTCGGACATGAAGTCTTCGAGCTCGTCGTGAAAACGCCGGGCTTGGGATTTGTGACTTGGGCGATCGTCGAGGACGCGCCGGATGTGTGCGGCCAGGGGCACATAACTGAGAAGCTGCTGCGCAAAGATCTTCTTGCGTTCATCGACATCGGCCAGTGCATAGCGTCTGCCCGCCGGAAGAAGTTTGATGTCCCCACCTACCAATTCGGCGAAGCGGAGCAACTGCAGAACCTCTGCTATCGGAAATAGATCGTCGGTCTCATAGAGGAGACCGCTCGCAAGTTCGGGCAGATCGGCTCGGCCGTTATTGGGTTCTGCATTTATGGCCTCGATCAGACCGGCCAACGCATTCGTCGAAACAACAGGAAGAGCCATCCCTATGCCGGATCCCGGAAAGAGGCCGTCTCGGGGCTGACTGTCGTCGTTCTTTTGCGTCATGCGGACGTAGATCTGTTCGACCAGCGCACGGAAGGTCGGGTCCTGTCGGTTGCGTGGCTGCGGAATCTCCACCTTGATTTCGCCGATGACGCGCCCGGGATTTGAGGAAAAGAGCAAGATGCGGTCACACATCAGCACCGCCTCTTCGATATTGTGGGTGACGATCAGGATCGATTTGAATTGGCATGCGCCCTTCGGACCAAAGGTCGAGAAGATCCGTGCGCAGCGTTTCCGCGGTTAGCACGTCAAGGGCAGAGAATGGTTCGTCCATGAGCAGGATGTCCGGATCGACAACCAATGCTCGCGCCAAGCCGACGCGTTGGCGCATGCCGCCCGACAGCTCTTTCGGATAAGCGCTTTCGAAACCGTCCAAGCCGATGAGGTCGATCGCCGCCAACGCGCGCTTGCGTCGGTCAGTCGGGGGCACGTTCTTCGCCTCGAGGCCGACTTCAACGTTCTGTAAGACCGTGAGCCATGGAAAAAGCGCGAAGGTTTGAAATACCATCGAAACGGTGGCGCGCTGTCCGTCTTCGATTTTGGGAAACTCAATGACGCCCTGTGTCGGCGTCACGAGGCCGGCAATGGACCGGAGCAGCGTCGATTTGCCGGAGCCGGATCGGCCGAGCAGCCCGACGATTTCATTCTCTTTGAGGGTGAGATCAACGTCGTCGAGGACCAGCAAATCGGGTCCCCCGGACTTTCCGTAGACCTGGCGGACTTTCTGCACTTCGACTAAATTGCGGCTCTCAATGACAACCATGAACTGATCCTCCTCTTAATCGAAGCGCAGCCGGCGCTCGGCGTACCGATAGAGTGGGCGCCAAAGCGTGCGATTGAGGGTGACGACGAAGGCCGACATCACGACGATGCCGACGGCGACCCGCGGCAGGTCGCCAGCAGCGGTCGCGTCGGCGATGAAGGAGCCGAGACCAGTGGCCTGCAGACGTTTGTCGCCCCAGGAAACGGATTCGGCGACGATGCTGGCGTTCCACGACCCGCCTGACGCCGTGAGCGCGCCGGTCACGAAGTAGGGAAAAATGCCGGGCAAGGCGACTTGGCGCCACCATTGCAGGCCGCGCATGTTAAACGTCCGCGCCGCTTCCCTCAGATCGTTAGGAAGTGCGCTAGCTCCAGCAATGACATTGAAGAGAATGTACCATTGCGTGCCCAGAATCATGAGCGGCGAAAGCCAGATGTTCGGATCAAGCCTCAGCCCGATGATGATCACGACCGCGAAGGGAAACAGCACATTGGCCGGGAAGGCGGCCAGGAATTGGGCGACGGGTTGCAGGCGCTCGGACCAGGTCGGCCGTAATCCGATCCACACGCCGATCGGCACCCAAATGATGCTGGCGATCGCAATGAGGACGGCGACGCGAACCAAGGTCGCAAAGCCCAGGCCAACAATTGATATGATGTCCGCCGCTGTCAGGGATGTCGAAATAAAGCGCAGCAGCCAGAGCGAGGCGCCGAAGCAGACCACGGCGATGAAACCGATCCAGAGGCCGTCGGGGACACGAATGATGTGTTTATTGGGGTGGAGCGTTTGACGTCGAGGTGGGGCCGACCAGCTCAGCGCACTCAGGGTTCGGCCAGCCACCAGCAGAAGCTCGATGATCGACGGCAGAAGGCGCGTGCGGCGTGCGAGGTCGTATACCCAGGAGCGCGGTCGTTCACGCGACGCGGTTTGCTCGAATCTGAACTTGTCAGCCCAAGCGACGATTGGCCGGAATATGAGGTGGTCGTAGAGGACGATGACGACGGCCATTGCGAAGACTGCGCAGGCGACAGCGCCGAAATCTTTCCGCTCAATTGCGAGCGCCAACCAGGAGCCGATACCGGGCAATGCGATCGTCGTGTTGCCAACCGCGATCGCTTCCGAGGCGACAACAAAGAACCATCCTCCCGACATCGACATCATGGCGTTCCAGACCAGACCTGGCATGGCGAACGGAAGCTCGAGGCGCACAAATCTGCGCCAGGACGAAAAGCCAAACTGCCTGCTTACCTCATCGAGATCCTTCGGGACCGTGCGAAGCGACTGGTAGAAGCTGAACGCCATGTTCCAGGCTTGGCTTGTGAAGATCGCAAAAATCGCGGCGCACTCGACCCCAAGCTGGCGCCCAGGAAACAAGTTCATGAAGAACATGACGGTGAACGTCAGAAAGCCGAGCACCGGAACCGACTGTAGAATGTCGAGAGCAGGAACGATGATCAGTTCGGCTTTGCGGCTCTTTGCTGCGAGGGTCGCAACAGTCAGAGTGAATATCAGAGATGCCGCAAGTGCCCCGAACATGCGCAGGGTCGAGAGAAGCGCATATTCAGGAAGGTGCAGGAGCTGAAGGTCGACGGGCGCGGCATTGAGAGCCGTCAGCGGTTGGCGCATTTGGCCAACCCCGACGATGACGAGCAATGCGATGACTAGCAGAAGGGCTATGGCGGCGAGGTCTGCCCAACTTGGCCCGGCGAGACGAGGCGCCAAGCTCCTATCGAAATGGCGGTGTTTGCCGTCACTCCTGGAATGAAAGACCATGGCGCCCTCGTGTCAGCCGTGCCGGCCGTCACGAGCGAGCTCTTGTCTAGGCTCGGCGAAACGTCCGTGGCGGCGTAAGCTGTCGACTACCGTCGTTCGGCATCGTTCGGTTTCCTAGAACTGCTCAAGCGAGGCTAGACGATTCCCGCCAAGCAGATTTGCTGTGTCTATAGAGTGCGATCGTTGTTTGCGCTACTTATACCCGGAGGCGTTCTTCGCTCGAAAAGTGTCTGAAGAATATACTCGGGTATATTCGGCGTGGCGCTTTGGCCGTCCGCCGCGCGGATTCGCCGGTGTTCAGCGCATCGTAGTCCAGCCGCTCAATGCAAGAGCAAGAAACGCGACGGCTTCGTGCCAGTAGTTCAGGCGCGCGAGCGTCCAGGCCTCACGACGCACGAGCGCCAGACCAATGCAGATCATGCCCGATAACGCCGTCAAAGCGACGAAGGCGTAACCGAACCCCCATCGCGACGGTATTTGCGCAAGGGCAAAGACGAGAAGTATTGCGAGCTTTAACGCAAAGCGCTTCACGACGTAGCGGATGCTCGGACTATCAGGTTCTCGTGGCCAAGCCTTGATCTTATGGTTGTTGATCGTCGTTGTTTCGATCCCGTTCAAAAGCCTGGGAACGAGTCGGCCGCTCGGCCCGAATAGCGAGGTGATCGCCGCTCGGCCGGTCGAGGTGAGTTCAAGCGTATATTGGTGTTCAACAACGAGGCCTTCGCGAGTCAGCTCTTGCTGACCGAGTTTTCGGACGTGAGCGTCGCCAATATAATCGGTGATCTCGTCGTATCTCAGAGTATCGCCGGCGCTCTTGTGGAGCTGTGCGAACACCGCCAGGATCGCTTGGGCCCTATGTCCTAACGTGGCGGTGTGGGGCACGATCTCCGCCCTTTTCTTCTCGGAGGTACGACTCCGATAGAGCGTTGCGACAAATCAGCTCGTCGCACAACTATCCTCGGGTATATCGAGCAGCAGCGATCCGACCGTGGCTTCTTCTACCGGAGCTCCGCGGGTCCGCTTCTCATCCTTTCCAGTTTCTCTGACATGCGTCCGAGGTCGAGCATGGAATTCGCCTGCATCTTCGTCATGATTTGCCGGCGGCAGACCTTAACGGTGATTTCGCTAAGGTTGAGTGTTGCCGCAATCTGCTTCGTGAGTTGACCCTTTGTAATCAGATCCATCACCTCTCGCTCGCGATTGGACAGCGATTGGTATCGAGCTTCCAATTCGGCATTCATCTCGAGCGCGTTACGGCGCATACGACTTTTCGCCAAGCCGCCGTTGATGGCGTCGAGGAGGTCCTGATCCCTGAACGGCTTTGTCAGGAATTCGATGGCGCCAGCCTTCATGGCGCGGACAGACATGGGAATGTCACCGTGCGCCGTGACAAACACGATCGGAATTTCAGCGTGAGACTTCGCTAGCTCGACTTGAAAATCCAGCCCGTTTTCGCCCGGCATGCGGACGTCCAAGACCATGCAGACGGGTGTCTCCGGAATCGACCAGCGCAAGAATTCGGCCGTAGAGGAGAACGCCACGACGTCGAACCCTTCGGATTCACATAGATTGCTAATGGCTTTCCGGACGGACGGATCGTCATCCACGATCGCCACGGTTGATTTCTGAGTGCGGGTGGCTGGAGCGCCGAGGTTCATTGGTTTGCCTCCTGAGTCCCAGGCAGCGTGAAGTGGAAGGTGGCTCCTGAAGGCTCGCCCTTTTCGGCCCAGATGCGGCCATGATGAGCTTCAATGATCGAGCGGCAGATCGAGAGACCGATGCCCATGCCCCCGGTCTTCGTCGAAAAGAATGCATCGAAGATCTGATTGACATCAGTCGTAGTCAGTCCGCCGCCGGTGTCCTCAATGCTGACCTCGACGCCACTCGGCCGTGTCTTGCGTGATCTAATGCGAATTTCTCGGGGGTCTGCTTGTGCAGCACCGATTGCGTCGATGGCGTTGACGATGAGGTTGAGAACGACTTGCTGTAATTGGATTCGGTCACCGAAGACGCTCGGCAGGCCGTTGTTAAGTTCAGCTCGGACCACGATGCGGTTTTCGTTCAACTGAGACTGGATGAGGACAAGCACCTCTTGTATCACCGCGTTGATGTCGACCCATGCGTTTTGGGGTTCAGCGCGTGTGGTCAGGGCTCTAATTCGAGCGATAATCTCACTCGCGCGCCGTGCGTCCTCGACGATGCTTTCGATCGAACTCGTGACCTTCTGCGGATTTGGCGGCTCACTGCGGATCCAGCGTGTGGCGGCATTCGCATTCGTGATGACCGCCGTCAGGGGTTGGTTCAGCTCGTGAGCGATTGAGGCGGAAATCTCGCCAAGTGTTGTCAGACGAGCCACGTGGGCGAGGTGCGCTTGCGCGCGTTCAGCCGTCTGGCGGGCGGTCTCGGTAGCCAGCGCGAGGTAAGCAGTTGCTGCGATCGCAGTCAGACTGATCGACGTGTTGATGACACCGAGACTGAAGGTGCTCCCGGCGGTTGGAACATAGCTCACGATGGTAAGTACGGCGCTGAGGATGCTGAGCGCGGCACAGCCTAGCGACACGAAGATGACGCCTTGTTTCCGGCAAAAGCGCAGGGACAGGAGGACGACCACGACCTGGAGGCTCGCGGCCGCGATTTCGTAGGGTGTGACCGTGTCGAAAATGAAGATGGCGATGGCGAGTGCTGCCGTGAAGATCGGTAGCATCGGCGAGAAGAGGGCCTGTGGTCGCGGGTCCAGGCGGGAGACAAAGTATGCCCATGGCCGAGCAAAGCGGCGCGCCCGGTTCGGGTGTGCGGGCGCGTTCGGCTCGTCAACGCCCTGAGCTTTGGCGTGAGGCGGCATCATTACGTCACCTAAGATATGTTCGCAGGACACTGACCAACTCGTCCGCGGCGTTTCGCTCGCTCTGGCTGGGCGCGCGGTTGGGGTCGACCATGTGGGTGCGGATGTGGCCGTTGATAACTTCCGCCATGATTCCGTTGATCGCTCCGCGGGTTGCAGTGACCAGGCGCATGACGTCGTTATAGGCTTCGTCGGCGATGAGAGCCCGCTCTAATGCGTCGACCTGGCCGCGCAAGCGGCGGACACGGTTAAGGAGTCGCTGCTTCTCGGCAACGACGTGCGATCTGCCCATTTCGTATACCCGGGTATAGTTGCAATATACCCCCTCGGGTATATATCAAAACCGTGGCGCTGTGAAGACCGGCAACGATTTCACGCGCCAAGGTCCAGCCTATGGTGGGCTGGATTTTCCATTGGCACAGCAAGGGATCGATATGAACCCGCGACCTAGCAGTCTGGCCGACGAATGCGACAGTAGACGCTCGACGTCTGCTCTCGTTTCGCTGCGGCTCGGCTATGCTCAGGGCGACGACACGATTGTCGAGGGCCGCGCGATCCACTTCGCGCTGCTTTGATGCGTGCCGCCTCCTGAGCCCAGGCATCAGGAGGCAAAAAATGACCTTCCAGTTTTCCAGTGTGCGTCCGCAAGGCGTCACTTCCCCAGCGAGCTCGGTTCTCTCTTTCAAGCGCAGGCGCCCGCGGTTGACAGCCCGTTGGCGACTGACGGCGGCAGGGCGCCTCGAATGCCGGTGGTTTCTGTCACCGGACTGAGCGCGGTCGCGTGTCGTGCGCGACAGGTCGAGCCGCACGACCGCTCCAACGCAAGAACCCTCAAGTCAACGCCATTTCAAAGGCGGTTAATCATGCTGTCTAACCTCGATACTCCCGTGCGTCACGCTGTGCTGGATGAAGCGCATATCGGCGACATCAAAGGCGCGCTCGGCACAATCAAGAAGAACGATACGGGTCCCAGGAACGGTTGGCGTGCTCGTTTGATGACGCTGCTGGCAATCCTTGGACCGGGCCTGATCGTCATGGTCGGTGACAACGATGCCGGCGCCTTCGGCACCTACACGCAGGCGGGCCAGAACTATGGCACCTCGCTGTTGTGGACGCTCATCCTGCTCATTCCCGTCCTGTACGTGAACCAGGAAATGGTTTTGCGGCTCGGCTCGGTGACGGGCGTCGGCCACGCGCGGCTCATTCTCGAACGGTTTGGCAAGTTCTGGGGCGCCTTCAGCGTTGTCGACCTTTTCTTGCTGAATGCTCTGACCATCGTCACCGAGTTCATCGGAATCAGCCTGGCGCTCGAGTACCTCGGGCTTCCGCGAGGCGTAGGCGTCATTGCCGCAGCGGCCGTCATTATCGCCGCGGCTGGGACGGGCAATTTCCGGCGATTCGAAAGATTTTCGCTGTTTCTCGTTTTCGGCAGTCTTCTGTTGGTGCCGGTGCTCGTCTGGGTTCATCCCCCGGTCAGCCAGATCGCCCATGATCTCGTCGTGCCGCAGTTTCCTGAAGGCGGGAAGCTGAGCGAGGTGATGCTCCTGATCATTGCCATTGTCGGGACAACGGTCGCGCCCTGGCAGCTCTTCTTCCAGCAGAGCTATGTGATCGACAAGCGCATCACGACGCGCTTTCTGAGCTACGGGCGCATCGATCTCGTCCTTGGCATTGTGCTGGTCGTCATCGGCGCAGTGGCGATGATGGCGTTCACCGCAGCGACGTTCGCAGGTCGTCCGGAGTTCGGGAATTTCCAGGACGCCGGAGCCGTGGCTGCCGGGCTTGGCGCCTATGTCGGGAAGACGGCTGGCGTCTTCTTCGCCCTTGCGCTGCTCGATGCCAGCGTGATCGGCGCGATGGCGGTCTCGCTGTCGACGGCCTACGCGATAGGCGATGTGCTGTCGCTGCGGCATTCGCTGCATCGGAAGCCGCAGGACGCCAAGGGCTTCTATGCGGTCTATGGCGGCCTCGTTACGTTGGCTGCTGCGCTGGTTTTGACCCCCGGCATGCCGCTCGGCCTGCTAACCAACGCCGTGCAGACTCTGGCCGGCGTGTTGCTACCGAGCGCCACCGTGTTCCTGCTGCTGCTTTGCAACGACAAAGCCGTTCTGGGTCCGTGGATCAATGGGCGGTGGATGAACCTGTTCACCGGCGCCGTCGTCGGTGTCCTCGTGATGCTGTCAATCATCCTGACCGCATCGGTGCTGTATCCAAACATGAGCGAGAGCACGATCCTCGCGATACTCGGGATCGGAGGCGTATTCACGCTCGCCGTCGCTGTCGCCTTCCTCTTCATCCACCGCGAAGAGCCGGCCAACGCGAAGAACGAGATGGTGCGCGCGACGTACCGCATGCCGCCGCTGGATGAGCTTCCGTCAGCTCGGATGACGCCGATGACTCGTCTCTGGATGCTGGTCTTGCGCGGTTATCTGATCTTGGCCGGCGGGCTTGTCCTCGTGCGGATCGTGCAGCTTTCGCTCGTCGGCCGGTGAAGGGGGGAGCATGTGCATACGTCATTCCACATCGCTGCGGCCTCACTCGACGACTGCGGCGTCTGGCCGGCGCCGACCAACAATCTGGGACCGGCTTGTATCGGGTTTCGCCCCGTTTGCCGATCCGGAGCTGTGGTTGCGCGCCTGCACGCTTGCGGCCCTCAGAGAGCGCGACGGCTCTGTTGGGCTGGAGGTCGTGAGCTTATCGGCTCTGTTTGGCGGAGGCAGCCATGATGACCCGCAAGATCCAGCATCGGGAGCGGCCTATCAGCGTTCGGCTGCAGCTCTGGTGGCTCGGGAAAGTGGAGGTCCTTGTTCTCAAACACGTGCCGAAAGGCCCGTTTGCGCGATCCGCTCTCGCATGGGTGGACCAGAGCCACGTGCGAATCCGGCAAAGGCTCGGTCGCAACGAAACCGGCGGGAAGCGCTGATGCGCTCTCCGCGGTCAATCGCGCGTCACTTGGAAGAACGGGCCTGCCTGTTCGGTGCGATCTGGGTTGTGAGGGTCGCGCGCATTCTTGTGCGGGAGGGGTTTCTGAACAGGCGTGGCGCGTTCGCGGCGTTTCGCCTTTCGTCGCGCCTTTCGAGGAGGTCGTGGCGCATTTGGAAGTCCGAGCGAGCCCGCCGTCGAAGCGCAATGTGGGGTGAGTCCAACTGACCTGGCTCGGTCGGCCAGCAGCGAAGTCTACTGAGGAGACGTGCAGTGCAAATGAGAAAGCGAGCTGAATTCTTTCATGGCGAAAGAAGCGCATTCGGCAGCCGGTTGGTGACCGAGCGGCGACGGGACATCGTGAAAACGCGGGGGCGCTCAAGCGCCGCACTTCGGGTTGCTGTCCGTCTGCGGGTCGGCGGGCTGTTGGCGGCGGGTGCCCATTGGCTCGCCCGCACTGCCTTTCAACTCGCGCGGGAGCGCTTGATTTCCGTTGCGCAAGCAAAGGCGCTTTTGCGCATGGCGGCGCAGGTCAATCGGCAAAGTATCCGCCTGCGGCAGCGGGAGCGTTTTAGAACAGATCGCTGGTGAGCAAACTTTGCGTACCAAATCGAAAGGAATCAACCATGCCAGAACCTCCTAGTTGCTGCGTGAGTGAATACTCACGCAGCGCCCCAATACCCCGAAAATAGAGCGGCCTCACGTCGATCACGAGATGGCTTGCTCGTCCCGTGATCAGTGGAGCTGCTGATGATCTGTGATGAAATTGAAGTTCGCAAGAAGGATGCGCCTGTACGGAATTACGGCCGTGAACCGCGGTTCGGTCGACGCGGTCTGTCGGCGCGCGCCTGCTTCCCCGTTCTGGTGCTTGTCGCCGCGACAGGCGCGGGAAACGCGCACGCCCAGGAGATTCCGGCCGGCGCCGACCGCTTGGGCACGGAACGGCGTCTTGATGTTCGGACCAAAGCGGATCGGCCGCCCAGCGAGGCCGAAATGAAGAGGGTTTATGACTGGACCGGCTTTTATGTCGGTGGTCACTTCGGCTACGGTGGCGGCCGCTTGGGCGATGACTCCCACCCCAAGCCTGAGCAGGGCGTCTTCCTGCCTCATAGTCCGACCGGCCTCATTGGTGGTTTTCAGGTCGGCTATAACCGGCAACTCGCCAATCATCTGGTGCTCGGTGTTGAAGCCGATGCGTCGTTCACGAGCCCGACCGACGAGCCGGCGTTGGCGCCGTCGCCGTTCAATTCTACGGTCGACTACGTAGGCACCGCGCGTGGCCGAGTGGGTTACGCATTCGATCGGTGGATGCCCTATGTCACGGGTGGCTTCGCCTGGGGGCATGGTCATATCGAGGTCAACGACGGCAGCGGTGCGCAGCTCGGCCGCTATCAGACGGGCTGGACCGCAGGCCTCGGTGCGGAATTCGCGGTGAGCGGCAATTGGACGGCGAAAGTTGAGTACGACTATGTGAATCTTTCTGCGGCTACTTATGATCTGGGCCGCTTCGATCTGCCGAACGCCCGTCTTGCTCCCGGGCTTCACCTCGCCAAAATCGGACTGAACTACCACTTCAACGATCTGCCGTGGGCGGCGTCCGGCTCGCAGAGCGCGACGCCACGCTTGCCGGATTCGAGTGACTGGAACGTCCATGCGCAAACGACGGTGATTGCGCAGGGATATCCAAGCTTCCGCTCCCCCCAAGCGGGTGCGAACAGCTTGCCGGGGGGCGGCGAGGTCCGCGAGACGTGGACGACGACCGCCTTCATCGGGGTGCGGCTGTGGCAGGGCGGCGAGTTCTATTTCAATCCCGAATTGGCGCAGGGATTCGGCCTGAATGGGACATTGGGTCTGGCGGGCTTCCCGAACGGCGAAGCGCAAAAGGCTGGAGCCGCATTCCCGAAGATTCGGCCGCAACGCTATTACTTCAAGCAGACCTTTGGCCTCGGCGGCGAACAAGAGGACGTCGACGACGGTCCCAACCAGCTCGCGGGCAAACGTGATATCGATCGCATCACGGTGATCGTCGGACGCTTTGCCATCGGCGATTTCTTTGACAACAACACCTATGCGCACGATCCTCGCGCCGATTTCATGAACTGGGCGCTGTGGTCGTCCGCGGCTTACGATTTCCCCGCGGATCTCCCCGGATACACGCGCGGCGCAATCGTCGAATTGAATAAGAAGGACTGGGCAGTCCGCGCGGCATTCGTTCAGGTGCCGTCCGAGCCCAACAGCGATGTCTTGAAATTCAACACGGGCGGCGCCGTGGTGGAGTTCGAGAAGCGTTACGCCATCGCGGGCGAGCCTGGAAAACTGCGGCTCGGCGTCTTCGGCACCCAGGGCGTCATGGGCAACTACCGCCAGGCACTGGCAATCGAGAGCCAGGATTCCGCGCAAGACATCAATACGGTAATGGCGAGTATTCGCCACGTGAATCCGAAATACGGCTTCTACGCGAACTTGGAGCAGCAGATTGCGCCTGGGATCGGCGTTTTCGGTCGCGTGAGCTGGAACGACGGGCAAAACGAGACGCTGTCGTTCACCGACATTGACCGCAGCCTGTCAGGCGGCGTTTCGATCAAGGGCAATCCTTGGGGTCGGCCGAACGATACCGTTGGGATCGGTGGGGCCATCAATGGGCTGTCTGCGGCCCATCGCGACTTCCTTGCCGCTGGTGGAAACGGACTCCTGATCGGTGATGGGGCGCTGAACTACAGCACCGAGCGGATTTTCGAAAGCTATTACGCGCTGGCGATCGGGAACGGGCTCACCTTCACCGCCGACTACCAACTGATCGTCAACCCTGCATACAACGCCGACCGCGGTCCGGTGTCGGTCTTTTCTGGCCGTCTTCACGCGGAGTTCTGAGCCATGGACCGCGTGTACTTGCCAGATGACGGGGGGTGGTTCTGATGACCGGGACCATCGTTCTGTTCGAGCTCGCCGGCTACGTCGGATTGCTCCTTTGGGGCACTCATATGGTGACGACCGGCGTCCAGCGAGGCTTCGGCCATGTCCTTCGGATATGGCTGGAGCACAATCTGACGCGGCGGTGGCGGGCGTTTCTTGCCGGCGTCGGCATTACGGCGCTTCTGCAAAGCAGCACCGCGACGGGTCTCATGGCCTCCGCATTTACGGCGAACGGTCTTATCGGGCTCGGGCCCGCCTTGGTGGTGATGCTGGGCGCCAACGTCGGAACCACGCTGGTTACGCAGGTGCTGTCGTTCGACGCCGGTGTCGTCGGCCCTCCTTTGGTCCTGCTCGGGGTCATGGCTTTCCGCTCGTTCGACGATGATCGGCTGCGCAATGCCGGGCGAATCGCGATCGGGCTGGGACTGATGTTGCTGGCCTTGTCGGGGATGGCGCATGAGTTTGCGCCAATCGAGAACGCGCCTTTGCTGAAAAACGTTCTCGCTGCAATCGGCAACGAGCCTCTCCTTGCGGTGTTGGTGGCAACGCTGCTCACCTGGGCTTGTCATTCCAGCGTGGCGGTCGTGCTTCTTATCGTGTCGCTGACTGCGAGTCAGACCGTTTCGCCGATCGGCGCGCTGGCGTTCGTTGTTGGCGCCAACATCGGCGGCACATTGCCCGCGCTCTTTGAGGCGGGTTCACCGGTTGCTCGTCGTCTTCCGCTCGGCAACTCCCTGGTTCGAATCGTGGGCGCGGTCGTGGCGCTTCCGTTGCTGGCAATATGCGTGACGCTTCTCGCCCACATCGATCCTGCGCCGGGGCGGATCGTGGTGAACTTCCACACCGCGTTCAACCTGATCCTGGCGGCGGTGTTTATCGGGCCGTCTCATTGGTTGGCGCGGTTGCTCGTCCGCATACTTCCCGACCCGCCGGCGCCTGATGATCCCGGAAAACCAATCTACTTGGAGGAGGCAGGATTAGGGGCGGCGACCGTCGCGTTGGCGAATGCCGCGCGCGAGACGCTTCGCATGGGCGACATGGTTGAAGCAATGTTGAAGGGCGCTTCGGAGGTGTTCCAACAAGACGATCCTCGGCGCGCCACCGCGATCAGCCGGATGGATCGATCGGTCGACCGTCTTGGAGCCGCGATACGCAGCTATCTGGCAGATCTCGGAAATGAGCAGCCGTTGCATGACGATAGCGAAGGCGCCCGGGTCCAGGAGATATTGTCAGCCGTCATCAATCTCGAGCACGTTGGCGATGTCGTCGCCAACAACCTCATCGAATTCGTGGTCAAACGGATCAAGCGGGGGAGGCCGTTTGCGAAGGACGAACGCGATCTCATCGTTTCGATGAATGCGGAAATCCTGGAAAGCCTCCACATGGGGCTTGCAGTGTTTCTGACCCGTGATCCCGCCGAGGCGAACCGGCTCATCTCGCGAAAGAGCGCTCTGCGGCGACTGGAGGCGCGTGCGACCGCGCTCCATGTGCAGTTGCTGCGGGTCGCGGCTACCACGGCGCGAGCGGATGCTGGCGAGGGAGTCGCTCGTGTCGCCGAAGATGGCGGCCAGTTTCTGCGTATTGTCAGAGACCTCCGGCGCGTTCACTCGCACATCGCAGCGCTGGCATATCCGATCCTGAACGGTGCCGGCACCGCTGATGGGACACCGGCGCGAGAAGGAACTGCAGAAGAAGAAGCCAACGAATCCGAGCTGCAAGGCGCGCAATGATAGCGGTGGTCGCGATCAATTTGCAGGATCGTCACGCCGCGGTCTTATGAAATGGACCTCGCCGACCTCCAGTTTGTGACGGCGGCGGTGGATGCAGGAAACTTTGCGCGTGCAGCGCTCGTGCTCGGGTTGCATGCGTCGACGATCAGTCGGCGTATCGCACGGCTTGAGGATGAGCTTGGCCTCACCCTCTTCGAGCGCAACCGTGCCGGTGTGCGGCTCACGCCGAGCGGACAGACGGTCATGCGGCACATTAGACGTGTCCTCGCTGAAGTCGATGCCGTGAAGGCCGCAGGTCATCACAACGGCCTTGGCACGACGGGCGAGATTCGTCTGGGCCTACGAATGCCGCCGATCGGAAAGCCTCTGGGGGATTTGTTGCGGTGCTGGCACGGACGATACCCTGGTGTTTCGGTGGTGCAATTCGAGATGCATGAACGGGAGATCGCCGCCGCGCTGGCCGATCGACGACTTGACGCCGCGTTTGTCCCGAGCTTCGCGTTGTGGCCGCATGCGGCGATGCTGCCCATCTATAGTGAGCGGCTGATGGCGGCGCTTCCCGCGAAACATTCCCTGGCGAGGCGTAAGGCGCTTGGTTGGAAGGAATTGTCGGGCGAGACGGTTCTTGTCGAAGGCTGGGGCGAAAGTCAGGCGCAGCGCGAATTCTTCGCCTCGCTTCTTGGCAGGAACGTAGACTTTCAGTCGCACGCCGCCAGCAAGCAATATATTCTCGCGTTTGTGGCAGCGGGCTTTGGCGTGACGCTCGCGGCAGAGAGCCAAGCCGAGCTCGGATTTCCTGACGTGGTCTTCAGGCCGATTTCGGAGGCGAATGCATCATTTTGTGTGAATCTCGTGTGGCTTCCTGAATGCGAAGAACCCGTTGTAGGACGGTTTGTCGCGTTTATGCGCGATGAAGCGAAGGATCGCGGGCTGCTTTAGCAGAGGCAGCCTCGGCACGTCATCACGATGTCTTCTGCGACGACGAGGTCCGGCGGGTCTTTCGGAAGGCTCGGTCCGTCGCCATGAAGCGCGCCAGCATCGGTGGAATCAGCTTGGCGGGCTCGATACCGCTCTGGTTGGTCTCGTGGGAGAGCGCTTCGGCATAGGCCTGGAGGTCACGATGAACGGCCGCCGGCAGCTCGATCGTCATCTTCACCGGTTTGTCGTCTTCCAATGCGCTTAGTTTGAGTTTGCTCATCGGGCACCTAGCCTTTGTAGGGTTCGAGGACCAGGTCGTGTGTGACCATGACCCGCACGGGGAAGCCCGGTCGGATTGTGATCGTCGGCTGGATATTGAGGGAGCGGCCTACGATCTGTTCGCCAGCCTGGTTGAAGCTTTGCGACGCGCCCATCCGGATCGCCTGGGCGAGGTTGTTCTCGCTATTGCTCGTTCCAGCCTCGGCGCCGACGGATAAGATGGTCGAGAGGATCGCAGCCTTGAACAACATGCCCCAATGGTTGTCGACCTCGTCTTCGAGCCCGGCATAGCCCTCGGTGTCGGCGCCGGGCTGGCGTTCGAGTACGATCGACTTGCCATTCGGCATGATGAGGCGGTTCCAGACGAGCAAGGCGCGCGACTGGCCAAATGCGATCTGCGCATCATACTGGCCGACGAGGCGCGACCCCTGCGGAATCAATAAGGTCTTGCCCGTCGGACTGTCGTAGACGTCCTCGGTCACCTGCGCGGTGACCTGTCCGGGCAGATCGGACCGCAGGCCTGTGATCAGCGATGCCGGAATCACGGCGCCCGCCTGCAATACATAGGGGCTTGCTGGCGGCTGGACGCGATCGGAGCTCGTTGTTCTGCGGTCGATGTTGCCATTGAGGAATGCGAGTTTGTGATCTTGCGACGTGAGATCAGACGATGTGCTCGCCGGCGTCTGTCCCGGCGAGACAGCCGTTGGAGATGGCGCGATCGGCATGCTCGGCGCGACGACGTTCGTTGTCGCGAAGAGATGACTGGTGCGGGCGGCCTCCATCTCCTGAGCGAGCCGTTGCTCCTCCGGTGTCGGTCCCGGCATTGGCATGCTGGGCGAAGGCGCTCCGGCGTTGAGGATGGGCTTGCCGAGATCACCGGGCAGCGGCGGTCCAAGCTGTGGCACGGGCTTTGGCAGCCCCGTATAATCGCGCGGCAGGTTCGCGAGACCATCTGGCGTGTTGCGGTTGTTGGTGTTGAAGAGTTCGGCGCCGGTTGTCTGATGCTGCGGCTTCAAGGCGAAGAGTAGTGCGCCTCCAATGCCAATGGCCGCGGCGGCGCCGACGCCAAGCAGGACCTTGCGGGACAGCCGGGTTACCGGCGGTCGCTTGGCGCGCAAGCGCATCTCCTCAGCCGGACGTGCGGCCGCGCTCGGCCCCACGTCATCCCTGGCTTCGTCCGTCACCGCGGCCTCCCATCGGTGCGGACGATGCGCACCAGCTCCTGGTGCTTGCCGCCGAGCTTCAGCTCCGCCGCAGCGAACAGGCGGTCGACGATCATGTGATTGCCGCGGACACGGTAGTTGACGAGCTGGCCGTCGCCTTCCGCGCCGATCACCCAGAGCGGTGGCAGCTCACCCTGTGAGATCCCGGTCGGGAATTCGATGAACACCTGCCGGCCGTCATCGAAGGCGCGCAGCGGCCGCCACGGCGGAGTATCGCCCTCGATGCGATAGCGGAAGTTCAGTGCATTGATGTCGACGCCGGTTGCGACGGGGGCAGCGGCCTCGGCGGCCGCATTCTGCTGGCGCAGCGCGATGAGCTGATCCTGCGCATAAGCCCAAGAGACCGACGCCATATACGTCTTGTCGTCGGAATGCAGCTCGAGGTGATAGGTCCGGCGGTCTGTATTGATGACAAGGTTGGTGATGAGATCCGCACGGGTGGGCTTCACCAGGATGTGGACACGTTTGGCTGGCCCGGCGCCGCTCTCGGTGTCGCCGATGATCCACCGCACGGTATCTCCGGCAGCGACAGGCCCTGAGCCCGTCAACTGCTCGCCCGGCTCGAGCGCGATGTCGGTGATTTGGCCCGGCGCGGCATAGACCTGATACAGCGCGCCATCGGAAAAGGGGTAGACCTGGATAGCGTTGAGATAGCCTGCCCGTGTCGGCTGGACGCGGGCCGCGCCATTGGCCTGATCGACGCGAGCATGCGGATCCGCAGGTTCGGGGGCGCGCTTCGTGTTCCCGGGCAGCGGCTTGAGTTGTCCGGGCAGCGGCAACGGCTTCGGCACCTCGACGATCTGAATGGGCTTGGGCGGCTCGGCCTGCAGCACCGCGGGCTTCGGCGTGTTGTCGTAGCTGATCTGCGGCGGTTTCCAGGCTGTGGCGCAGGCGCCGAGGGAGACAGACGCAAGTAAGAGCGACGAGATCGCAAGCGGGCGCATCAGCCGAGCTCCTTTGACCAATTGAGGGCGTGGACGTAGACGCCGAGCGGATTCTTCTTCAGCCGATCGGCGTCGGTCGGCATCTGCAGCGCGATGGTGAGGATGGCGCTCCATCGCTCAGTCGAGGCAAGCGCGCCGTCGATGTAATGACGCTCCGTCCATTCGACGCGAAAGCTGGAGTCGGAGGCGCGGATGACGCTCGCGACGTCGACGGAGACTTGGTTCTTGCCGACCTTGGAAAACGGATCGCTCGTCCGCGCATAGTCATTGAGCGCGAGCGCCCCCTTGTCCGTGACGTAGTTGTAGGCGTCGAGCCAGTTCTGACGCAGCACCACGGGGTCGGCGGGGATGCCGCGCACTTCCTGGATGAAGCGCGCCAAGTGCCACGCGATCTGCGGGTCGGTCGGCTGGTAGTCCGCGGTGGCGGGCGCGACGGCCTGGGCCTGGCCGAGCTTGTCAACCTGCACAACCCAAGGCGTGATGGTGCCGCGGGCCGATTGCCAGACCAGGCCGCCGGCGAGCCCACCGCTGAGAACGAGTGCGCCGAAGAAAGCCAGGCGCCAGTTCTTGGCCTGAACGCGCGCGGAGCCAATCCGCTCGTCCCAGACCTGGCCGGCCTTTTGATATGGCGTCTCCGCGTCCGGCGTCTTGCCATAGCGCACGGTCGATCGTCGGAACATGAGCTATTCCCCCTCGGAAAGATCGACCTGATGCCCGCCGCTTGCCCGATCACCGGAGCGGATTGCGTGGTCGGCGGCGGTGACGCCGCGGTTGATGGTCTGGCCGCGCTTCATGCGCTGGGCCCATGCTGGCGGGCTGTCCGACGCGGCGGACGCGCCGGCGGATGACGACGAGCGCGCGCCGCCGCTCATGACGGCACGCTCGCCAGAGGCGAAGCTTTCTTGAAGGCTGCTGGCGGCGCGGCGCAGTGGGCTCATGGCGACTGAGCCGGCAGCTTGGGCGACACCCGCTGCCCCACCCGCGCGATATGCGGCGCTGGCGCCGCCCGCGACCGCGGCTCCCGCGCGCGCCGTCCCGGCGATCGCGCCGCCGGCCGCGGCGACACCCCCGGCGGTCGCCGCAATGCCGGCCGCTCCGATCCCGGCCGCTCCCAATCCTGTCGCGACAGCCGCGCCGGCGCCGAGCTGCGGTCCGCCCGCGATCAGGCCATTGGCGATGCCTGGACCGAAGATCGTGAGGCCAAGGAGCGAGAGCGCTGCGAGGATCAGCGTCAGCGCGTCGGAAATTGTCGGCGGATTGTTGAAGCCGCTGGTGAATTGATTGAAGATCGTGGAGCCGATGCCGATGATGACGGCGAGCACGAGAATCTTGATCCCGCTGGACACCACGTTGCCCAGCACCCGTTCGGCGAGGAAGGCCGTACGGCCGAAGAGCCCGAACGGCACGAGTACGAAACCGGCCAACGTCGTCAGCTTGAACTCGATCAAACTCACAAAGAGCTGGATCGCCATGACGAAGAAGCTGATGACGACGATCAGCCACGCGACCAGAAGAATGACGATCTGCACCAGATTGGCGAAGACGCTGGTGAAGCCCATCATACCGGAGATGGCGGTGAGGATCGGCTTGCCGGCATCGATCCCGACCTCGGCGATCTTGCCGGGCTGCAGGAGCTGCGCAGCGCTCATCGTGCCGCCACCGGCCTTGATCCCGAGGCCGGCGAAGCTGTTGTAGATGATCTGCGCGAGATTGTTGTAGTTGCCGATGATGAAGGCGAAGAGGCCGATATAGAGCGTCTTGCGGATCAGGCGCGCGAGCACGTCCTCGTCGGGCGCCATCGCCCAGAAGAGCCCCGCCAGCGTGATGTCGATGGCGATGAGGACGCTGGCGAGCCAGCGCACGTCACCTTGAACGAGGCCGAAGCCGGAATCGATATACTGGGTGAAGGTGCCCAGGAAATTGTCGATGACTCCCGTGCCGCCCATGATGCTTACCTGTCGGTGTTCTTGGCTGGAGCCGGAGTCGGGTTCTTCGGTCCGGAGGCCGGCGTATAGGTGAAGAAGCGGCGGCGGTTTTCAGCCCAGGCCGCCTCGCAGGCCGGATCGTCCTTGGCCTGGTCGGCGATGAGCTGACACCGCTTGAGCTCTTCGGCGAGCGAGTCGGGCGTGTGTTCCTCCATCGCACGCGGCTCGAGGCGTGGAGGCGATGTGTGGAAGTGCAGTGCCGCCGCGACGATCGCGATGGCGACAAGCAAAAAGCCGACAGCCCGGCCGACAGCAGGCAGATTGAGAAGCCGGGTTCGCATCAATGGAACATCTGCGCGGAGCCGGCCTGGTAACCAGCGCCGTAGTTGAGGAATGCCTGTGTCTGCGCTTGTGCCTGCGCCTGCGTCTCAAGGGTCCGCGCGGCATCGAGGCTCTGCGCGCGTGCGATCGACGCCATCAGCGCGGTCAGGTCCGCAAGCTGCGTGGTCTGAAGCGCCACGAGCTGATTGCCCGACTGTGCGGCCTGCAGCGCGCCGGTCGCCGACTGGCTGGAGGACACCAAAGCGTTGATCTGCGTCCGCGTGGTGTTGAGATTGCTCACAACGCCGGCTTGCACGCGCATCGTATCCTGGAACCCGGCGAGTGCGTTCTGCCAGCGACTCTTCGCATCCGTGAGAAGCTGCTGCGACGACGTCCCGCTGGAATAGGCCTGCGGATAGGTCTGCGTGAACGACTGGTCGATGCTTGAGACGCTGTAGGCGATGCGCTGCGCCTGCGCGAGGAGCTGCTGGGTCTGGGTGATCTGCTGCTGAAGCTGCGTGAGCGACGAGTACGGCAGGCTTGCGAGATTGCGCGCCTGATTGATCAGCGACGTCGCCTGGTTCTCCAGCATCTGGATTTCATTGTTGACCTGCTGAAGCTCACGCGCGGCGGTTAGGATGTTCTGCGCATAATTGGTCGGATCGAACACGATCCATTGCGCACGCGCCGGTCCGCTGGCGATGGCCGTAATGGTGAAAGCGGCGGCGCCTGCGATGAGCAAGGCGCGCAAGCGGTGACGGATCATGACGTGGTCTCCTGGTTGTGGGTGAGCATGTCCGCTGCCCAGTCGAGATCCTTTCGGCGCAGCCAGGCGGCGGTGAAGCCGCCGCGGCCGTGTTCCGCGAGCAGCTCTTCGATGGCGGTCTGATCGGATTTCGCCGAGGCGGCGGTGAAGGCGAGCGCGACTTCGGACAGCCCGAGTTCGAATAGGCGATTGCCGCGTCGCGACTGGCAGTAATATTCGCGCTTCGGCGTCGCGCGGCTCAGAATCTCAATTTGGCGATCGTTGAGACCGAAGCGCTGGTAGATCGCCGCGATCTGCGGCTCGAGCGCGCGCTCGTTGGGAAGCAGGATGCGGGTCGGGCAGCTCTCGATGATGGCTGGTGCGATCGCACTGCCGTCGATGTCGGCAAGCGACTGCGTGGCAAAGATGACGCTGGCATTTTTTTTCCGAAGCGTCTTCAGCCACTCTCTCAGTTGCCCGGCGAAGCCGGGATCGTCGAGGGCGAGCCAACCTTCGTCGACGATGAGCAAGGTGGGTCGGCCGTCGAAGCGATCTTCGATGCGATGGAAGAGATAGGATAGGACGGCTGGAGCCGCGCCCGCGCCGATCAACCCTTCCGTTTCGAAAGCCTGGACTTCGGCCTCGCCGAGCCGCTCCGTCTCGGCGTCGAGCAGTCGTCCCCAGGGGCCTGCCACGGTGTAGGGCTGGATCGCCTGTTTCAGGGCATTTGATTGCAGGAGCACCGAGAGCCCGGTGATGGTGCGCTCCTGGATAGGCGCGGACGCAAGCGAAGTCAGCGCTGACCATAGGTGTTCCTTCAGTTCCGGAGTGACGGTGACGGACTCGCGACCGAGGAGCGCCGCGACCCATTCGGCGGCCCACGCGCGCTCTCCGGGATCATCGACCCGCGCGAGCGGTTGGAGCGCGACGGGCTCGGCGGCGCTGTCGGAGAGCGCTCCGCCGAGATCGTGCCAATCGCCGCCCATCGCGAGCGCCGCCGCCCGGATGCTGCCGCCGAAGTCGAAGGCGAAGACCTGTGCACCGGCATAGCGCCGGAACTGCAAGGCCATCAACGCGAGCAGCACACTCTTGCCGGCGCCCGTCGGGCCGACGATCAAGGTGTGGCCGACATCCCCGACATGGAGGCTGAGGCGGAACGGGGTCGATCCCTCGGTCTTGGCGAAGAGAAGCGGCGGCGCCTGGAAGTGCTCGTCCCGTTCAGGCCCGGCCCAAACCGCCGAAAACGGCATCATATGCGCGAGGTTGAGCGTGGAGATCGGCGGCTGCCGGACATTGGCGTAGACATGCCCTGGGAGAGACCCAAGCCAGGCTTCGATCGCGTTGACGCCTTCGCGCATGCAGGTGAAGTCGCGGCCCTGAATGGCCTTCTCGACCAGGCGAAGGCGCTCGTCCGCGATCCGCGGATCATCGTCCCAGACGGTAACAGTGGCGGTGACGTAGGCCTCGCCGACGAGGTCGGTGCCAAGTTCTTGCAGAGCGGCGTCGGCATCGAGCGCCTTGTTGGCGGCGTCGGAGTCCATCAGCACCGACGCCTCGTTGGTCATCACCTCCTTGAGGATCGCCATGATGCTCTTGCGCTTGGCGAACCACTGACGGCGGATCTTGCCGAGGAGCTTGGCCGCGTCGGTCTTGTCGAGGCAGATGGCGCGTGTCGCCCAGCGATAGGAAAACGCCAGGCGATTGAGGTCGTCGAGCAGGCCCGGCCAAGTCTGTGATGGAAAGCCCATGATGGTGAGCGTGCGCAGATGTGCGCGGCCGAGCCGTGGTTCGAGGCCACCCGTCAGGTCCTCGTCCACCAGGATGGCGTCGAGGTACATCGGCGTTTCCGGCACGCGCACGCGCTGGCGCCGCGTCGAGATGCAGGAATGCAGGTAGGTCAGGGTCTCGGCGTCATCGAGCCAATCCGATTCCGGCATGAAGCCTTCGAGCAGCGCGAGCACGCGATCGGTGCGGTCGACGAAACCTTCGAGCGTGGCACGCCAGTCGGCGGCGCCCTGGGCGCGGTTCTCATAGAGCCAAGCTTCCGCGCGGGCCGCGTCATCGGCGGGCGGCAGCCAGAGCAGTGTCAGGAAGTAGCCGCTCTCGAAATGCGCGCCTTCTTCTTCGAATTGGGCTCGACGTTCGGCATCGACCAGCGCCGAAACGGGATCCGGAAATTGAGTTGACGGATACCTGTGCGCCGGCACGCGCTGGGCCTCAATGAACACGGCCCAGCCGGAGCCAAGGCGACGCAACGCATTATTGAGACGCGACGTGATGGCCACCAACTCGGCGGGCGTGGAAGAATCCAAGTCTGGACCGCGAAAGCGTGCGGTGCGCTGGAAGGAGCCATCCTTGTTGAGAACAACGCCCTTGGCGACGAGCGCCGCCCACGGCAGGAAGTCGGCGAGGCTCTGGTTATGGCGACGATACTCGGCAAGGTTCATCATCGGGCGAACCTCACGAGACCATGTGCTGCGGATAACGCAGATGCCGACGCACGACGTCGACGAAGGCGGCGTCACGCTTCGCCGCCCAAACGGCGGCGATGTGACCGACAAGCCAGATGAGGCCGCCCACGATCCAGAGCCGAAGACCGAGCCCGATCGCGGCAGCAAGCGTGCCGTTCACGATCGCCACGGCGCGCGGCGCGCCGCCCAAGAGGATCGGCTCGGTCAACGCTCGGTGAACGGGCGCATAGAAGCCGGCGATGGCGCCATCTTGCTCCATCACACCGTCACCCCGCCGCCGAACTGGAAGAAGGTCAGGAAGAAGCTCGACGCTGCGAAGGCGATGCTGAGGCCGAAGACGATCTGAATGAGGCGACGGAAGCCGCCGCTGGTCTCGCCGAAGGCGAGCGTCAGACCGGTGACGATAATGATGATCACCGACACGACCTTGGCCACGGGCCCTTGGATGCTCTCCAGGATCTGGTTGAGCGGCTGCTCCCACGGCATGTTCGATCCGGCCGCATAGGCCGGCGCGGTTGCGAGGGCGACGAAGACGAAGGCGGTTGCCGTGGCGAACGCACGGCGGGCATCCTTGATTAACATCACGGTTCTCCTGCGGGGGTGAGGACGTAGTCGCCGGCGGGCGAGAGGCCCTTCACCGCTGCGAGCTCGGCGAGCCGGCGCGCGGAGCCGCGGCCGGTGAGGACCGCGATGAGGTCGATCGTCTCGGCGATGAGCGCGCGCGGAACGGTGACCACGGCTTCCTGGATGAGCTGTTCGAGCCGGCGCAGTGCGCCGATGGCGGAGCCTGCGTGCAGCGTGCCCACGCCCCCGGGGTGTCCCGTGCCCCAGGCTTTCAGAAGATCGAGCGCCTCTGCCCCGCGAACCTCGCCGATTGGGATGCGGTCGGGCCGCAGGCGCAGCGACGAGCGGACCAGATCAGACAGCGACGCAGCCCCGTCCTTGGTGCGCAGCGCCACGAGGTTCGGCGCGGCGCATTGCAACTCGCGCGTATCCTCGATGAGCACGATGCGGTCGCCGGTCTTGGCGACTTCTGCGAGGATCGCGTTGACCAGCGTCGTCTTGCCGGTGCTCGTCCCGCCGGCGACCAGCACGTTCTTTCGGTCGCGCACGGCCGCGCGGAGCAGCTCGGCCTGGTCGGCCGACATGATGCCGGCCTCGACGTAGTCGCCGAGCGTGTAAACGGCGACGGCCGGCCGCCGGATGGCAAAGCACGGCGCAGCCACCACGGGCGGCACCAGGCCCTCGAACCGCTCCCCGCTTTCCGGCAATTCCGCCGAGACGCGCGGGCTGCCGGCATGCACTTCGACCCCGACATGGTGCGCGACCAGGCGCACGATGCGCTCGGCGTCCGCGGGCGTGACGCGACAGCCGGTGTCTTCAAGACCGCCTGACAGCCGATCGATCCAGAGGCGACCGTCAGGGTTGAGCATCACCTCGACGATGCTGGGATCTTCGAGATAGCCGGAGATCGCCGGACCAAGCGCCGTGCGCAGCATGCGCGCGCCTCGGGCGAATACTTCAGATCGGAGGGAGATCGTCGTCACAAGAGCCCCGCAAATTAGCCTCCTGTGGAGGCGCAGATGTCAGCGGGGTTGAGTAGAAAGAGCCGGAACTGGGACTGCGCAACAACAACAAGGAGGCGGGAGGGCTCTGGGATAGAATGACAAGCGAGAAGGACGATCGCTATTCTGACTGCGTGTCTGCTGAACCCTCCTTTTGCGGCGGCACGTCGCGAATCACCTCGTCAGCTAGTTTGTGACCGCGCGCGAGACGACGGCCGAGCGCTTCGATGTAACCTTCGTAGCGCTCTCGTCCTTTTGTTTGCGCGGCGGCAAGCGCCGTGTCAGGCAGCGGCGGCGTGCTGGTCAGCCAAAACCGGACGAACACCGCGAGCGCTTCATTTGAGATCGTGACGTGGCGCTCGATGCGCTCCATGTCGCGGACCATACGGTCCAGGCGTCGCGCGAGCGCCGCTTCTAGTCGGTCCGCGGCATCGGGCGAAAGATAAGAGGCGAGCGCTGCCTCGACGATCAACGCCTGCGGCACGCGCTTGCGGGCGGCGTAATCGGCGAGCTTCGTAGCCAGGTCGGGTGGAAGCCGAAAGGTGTGCTTCGTGCGCACGGCTACATCTGCATGTCATCGTCCGCGTCGAGCGAGATTTGTCGCGCGCTGCCGAAATTGCGCTGCATGATCCGCTGGCGCTGGGCGTCGTCGTCTGGCTCGTCCTCGACGGGCTCGAATTCCTGCACCGGCTTTCGTGGCTCGGGAACAATCTCCTCATGGTCCGGAAGTTCGGGTTCGCGCCGGATTCCCGCATTGTCCGGATCGTCCGTCTCTGCGGCGGTTGGCGCTGACGCGATCGCGCCGCTCCAGGTATTCACCTGGGACATGTTGGGGGCTGGCGGTCGAAGAACAGCGTTTCCGCCCGATGATCTGGGCGGCGGAAGAATCCGCCCGGCGAGCTCGGGGTCTTCGTAATACCGAGCTTTCTTCGCCCGGACGGGCGCACTTCCCGATATCATGACGATCTCGTCGTCGGGCGGGAGCTGCATGATCTCGCCGGGAGTCAACAGCGGCCGCGCGGTTTCTTGCCGGGAGATCATCAGATGTCCAAGCCACGGACTGAGTCGGCTGCCGGCATAGTTTTTCATCGCTCGGATTTCGGTGGCCGTGCCAAGTGCATCCGACACGCGTTTCGCCGTGCGTTCGTCGTTGCTGGCGAACGAGACGCGCACGTGGCAATTGTCCAGGATGGAATTGTTCTGACCGTACGCCTTCTCGATCTGGTTCAGCGACTGCGCGATCAGGAAGGATTTCAATCCATAGCCCGCCATGAACGCCAATGCCGACTCGAAGAAGTCGAGCCTGCCGAGCGCGGGAAACTCATCGAGCATCAGCAGCAGGCGATGTCGCCGCCGCTTGTTCTCTAGCTCTTCGGTTAGCCGTCTTCCGATCTGGTTGAGGATGAGGCGCACGAGCGGTTTCGTGCGGCTGATGTCCGAGGGTGGCACGACGAGATAGAGCGTCACCGGATGCTCAGCCTCGACCAGGTGGCGGATGCGCCAGTCGCAGCGTTGTGTGACCGCCGCGACCACCGGATCTCGATAGAGGCCCAGGAAGGACATCGCGGTCGACAGTACGCCGCTGCGCTCGTTCTCGCTCTTGTTCAACAGCTCTCGCGCGGCGCTGGCGACGACGGGATGGACTCCCTTCTCGCCGAGATGCGGCGTGGTCATCATCGCCCGAAGCGTCTTCTCGATTGGTCGCTTCGGATCGGAGAGGAAATTGGCGACGCCGGCGAGCGTCTTGTCGGGTTCGGCGTAAAGGACATGCAGGATCGTGCCGACCAGAAGCGAATGGCTGGTCTTCTCCCAATGGTTCCTGCGTTCCAGTGCCCCTTCGGGATCAACCAGCACGTCGGCGATGTTCTGGACATCTCTGACTTCAAACTCACCGCGCCGGACCTCGAGCAAAGGATTGTAAGCGCTGCTTTGCGGATTGGTCGGATCGAACAGGACCACGCGGCCGAACCGCGCACGCCAGCCGGCGGTGAGCGTCCAGTTCTCCCCCTTGATGTCATGGACGATGCAGCTTCCCGGCCAGGTCAGCAGCGTCGGAACAACAAGACCGACGCCCTTGCCGCTTCGGGTCGGTGCGAAACACAGCACATGCTCGGGCCCATGGTGACGGAGGTAGGCTCCGTGCCAGCGGCCGAGCAATACGCCATCTGGGTGAAGAAGGCCGGCTGCGCGGATCTCGCGTTCCTCGGCCCAGCGAGCCGAACCGTAGGTCGTGGCGCGCTTTACCTCGCGCGCACGCCAGACCGACATGGCGACCGCGACGACGAAGGCAGCGACCCCGCCTGCGCCAGCGATGAAGCCGCCGGTGACGAAAATGTCGTGTGCGTAAGCGTCGAAAGAGAACCACCACCAGAAGAAGGCCACCGGGAAATAGACCGGCCATCCGAAGAGCGAGAACCAGGGGCTGCCGAGCTGCGGCTGGAAGGCAAGCTGCCACGCCGTCCATTGCGTCGCGGCCCAGACGAAGCCGAGCGTGGTCGAGCACACAACGAAGACTTGCAGCCAGAGTATTTTGGTCGGGTTCATGGCGCCACACCAGCGCTTCCGCGATCGCTTGCTGCAAGCACGAACCGTATGGGATCAAAGGGCCGGACACGCTGGGTCAGAAATCGGATGCACCGCAGGCGCGCCTTCACAGGCCCAGTCCCCGTTTCCGCCCCGGGTCCCAGTCGACTCGTCCGCCCGGCGCCATGACGCCACGGACTTCGCGGCCGAGGTTCTTTTCCAAAGCCGGACGCCACGGCACGAGTTGGAATCCCAACCCATCATCGATCATGGCGAAGCGCCCCGACGCGAGTGTCACCCGTTCGCGATAAACGCCAGCGACACGCTCGCCTTCAGCGGCCGGGTGGTACGCCAGACCCGTGTCGGCTGATAATCTGGCCGTGGCCTCCTCAAGCTCGCGTCGCTGGAGTGTCGAAAGGAGATCGCGGGCGACGATCACGCGCTGGCCCTGTCGTCTGGCCAGGCCTTCCTCGACCAGGTGATCAGCGCGGGCATCCATTGCGTCGCGGACTTCGGCGCCGAAGCCGCTGGCGCTGAGCGGTGGGTCTTTCGCAAGAAGCTGACGATCGAGCCAGGTCGCTCCCGATGCCCCGACCTGATCAGAAATGGACAGATCCGACCTGGTCGCGAGCGATAGTCGTCGTCGTCCATCGGGATCGTCATAAGCGCGCACCTCGACGATCGCGTCGGGCGTGGCATCGCCGGTGAATTCGAGGTCTGCAAACCGCAAATGGTGGGTATGGCCGTCGACGCCGGCGACGATGACGTAGGCCGTGCCCTTGAGCTCGTCATCGAGACCACGCTGGACGAGTCGGCCGAGCACCGGATGGGAAGGCTCGTCGCCATGCAGCGCGAAGCGGCTGACGTCCGGTTCTGATCCGCTTCGGCTCATGGCTTGGTGCATCGTCTTGATGATGTCGCCGCGGATACCGAGCTGGCGCAGTGTTCCGTCGAGGCCGGGCTTGAGGGTCCAGCAGGCCGGGCCAACCGGATCGGCCAAGCCGAGACGTTCGAGCTTGGCCGCCCGTCCGAGCAACAGGCGACGCAGCTCCGGATCCTCGGCGTTCGGACCAGGCCGAAGATCTGCGACGCCGCCGCATTCGTCCGAAATGTCGCGCAGCGCCCGATCGAGACTTGTCCAGCGCTCGGCCTCCACCTCGCGTTGAAGCGCGCTGTGGATTTGCTGTTCAGTGCGGGGACCAAGTTCGAGCGTGATCCGCTCGGCGGCCCGGTCGCGGATTCCTCGGCTGATATAGTCGCGGCTGATCACCAGATCCTGGCCGTCATCGGCGCGGCCGCGGATCAGGAGGTGGACATGGGGATTGTCGGTGTTCCAGTGATCGACGGCGACCCAGTCGAGCTGGGTGCCGAGGTCCCTTTCCATGTCGGTGACCAGCTCGCGCGTGAACGTCTTGAGGTCGCCGATCTCGGCCGCATCCTCTGGAGAGACGATGAAGCGGAAATGGTGGCGATCGTCCTTGCAGCGCTCGGCGAACGCACGCTCGTCGGCTTCGTCTCCGGCCGCATCGAACATCCGCGCCGGCTGACCGTCTTTGGTGACGCCTTCGCGTTTGAGATAGGCGATGTGCTTCGGCAAAGGCGCCGAGCGGAATCGCGGACCCTGGTGACGGACGACGCGCGCCTTGGTGACGACGCGCCGGGCATTCGAGCGCAGCCGGATCGAGACTGCGGCGCGCCGGCCACGGCCGAAGCGGGAGCGGCTCCGCCCCTGGCCGGAGCGGAAGCTGTTCCCGACATGCCCGGCCTTCTTTGCGGCCCGCATCACCTCGCCGACGAAGGTCTGCGGACGTTTGCCGCCGCGGTTGCCATGCTGGATGCGGCCGGGCCGGATGCGCAGGTCGTCGTCGCGCGTCGTCATCGGGCCGAATCCGGGTGTTCAGGCGTGCGACGGCGGTTCAGACATTGATTTGCTTGGACAAATCGAGGTGAGCGCCAGCAGGGGTAGTCGGTGATATCGGTAAATTGTCCAATACAACCAACCACATAAGCCGCGCCGAAGGCCGGCCTTTTCCCTTGCCGTCCGTGGTTGTGGTTCCTCTGCCGACCTTCCGACCCTCGCAACTGTCGGGGTACGCAGTTCAATGCACCTGCCGAACTGACACCGCTCATGGGGTTCGTCGATCAGACGACAGCACGACGAAGAGCCCGTCGGCTTGCGGTGCGAGTCCGGTCCAATCCTGCGGCGAACGGACGCTCGGCGCGTTGGACGACTGCGGCCCGCCGGTCTTCGTTGTGTCGTCCGATGCGGTGGACGGCTGTTTTGGAAACAACGATGCCTCGGTCCATGATCGGACGACGGACGCGAGCAATGTCGTGTCGTCGATCACGCTGCCACCGACAATGGGCGCGAGCCTGGTCAGGTAAGCGCGCGTTTCCGCCGGCAACGGGCGGCCGGTGGCGAGATGATCTTCCCAGCGCGCTGGACCGGCGTTGTAGGCCGCAAGGAAGCCGGGAACCCCATAGCGGTCGTGCAGTTCGCGCAGATAGCCGGCACCGGCGATGATGTTGTCATGGACGTCGTAGGGATCAGCGCCGAGATGGTAGCGTTGTCGCAGTGTCGCCCAGGTTTGCGGCATGATCTGCATCAAGCCCATCGCCCCTTTCGGCGATATCGCGTGTACGTCGCCGAAGCTCTCGGCGCGCATCACGGCCCGCATCCACGTTGTCGGAATGCCGAAGCGCTGCGAGGCCTCGGCCACGAACGCTGCAAAGCGTGTGGCATCTGGAACGCGCGCGATATGATGGATGGGCGTCGATTGGGCGCACACCGGCCCGCCAGCCGCGATCACCCCGGCGGACAGACAAGCGCTGATCAGCGCGATGCGAAGATGCGATGGCTGTCCGGATCGGCAGGCCGGAAAGGAGAAGGGGGATCGACCGTGCGCCGACGAAGCTCGGCCGCAGGACGGCTGGAGGTGAAGCACGGTCAGTCCTCCTCCCGCGTCCATATCGGGTCGGCGCGGCCGGCGATCGTCGTGCGGGAAAGCAGCCCGAAATAACGGCCGTCGAGCGAGTCTGCGGATTGCCAGTTCATGAGGAAGACCTGGCCGTCGGGAATGCGCTGGCAGCCTTGCCAGACGGGCAGCGGTCGATCGTGCGTGTCGCGATCGAGCGCATCGCCCATCGCTATGCCGTCGACGGTGATGGTGCGCTGGCGGCGGCATACCGTCTGGCCTGGAAGCGCGAGCACACGCTTCAGCATGGGCACGCCCTTGGGCAAATAACGGCGGTCGGAGAGGAATTGGGCCAGGGCGTCCGGTGGACGCACGACGACAAGTTGGGTGACGTGGAGCGCGCCGACAGAGTGGATGGCGTAGAGGCCGATCGGCACGCTGTCGCTGGCGTTCCAAATGAATTTGGGCGAGACAGGGAAGATCGCGCTGCAGGCGGAGACGAGCAGCACCAGATACGTCGTCATGACGTAGCCGAACCGCGTCACTTGAGCACCCGGTCGCGCAAGAGCCACGCGCGATGCTGGTCGCGGCTGTAGGGGCGGGGCTCGTAACCTGCCCCGAGGCGATTGTGGACGTGCCTCCAGTAGTCCGGCGCGACGGCTGCAGGATCAATGCCGAGCGTTTCGACCGTGTCGATTGTGGCGAGGACGCGCTCGACTTTGGGCCAGCCGCTGATCCGGAGCAGGATCTCGCCGCCGGGACGGACAAAAGGCAGCGTCTGATAGGCCTCGCCTGGCGCGATCGCGCGCAAGATGTCGATGCGTGAAACGATCGTGCCGTAATCGTTGGAAGCCCAGCGAACGAAGCCGAAGATCGTGTTCGGCGCAAAGGTGAGGACACGTCGGCGACGATCGATGATCGTTTCGCCCGTGTCGTGACCGAATCTTATCCAGTGCTCGATGCGTTTCTCGAGCCACGTCAGTTCGACTGCCGTCAGCGTGTCAGGCGAACCGGCTCGCGCGTGTGCGAAGGCGGGATTGGTCATCATGTTTGTTCTCCATCGGTGTTGGGGAATTCGCGCGTGAGGAGCGCCCGCAGCATGTCGGCGACCGTCTGGCCGCGTTGGAAGGCCGCGATTTTGATGCGGCCGCGGAGCGCGGGCGTGATGTCCACGGTGAGGCGCGCCGTATAGGGATCGCTCTCCGGCGTCGCACCGGCGCTGCGATCGGGCGCCTTGATCCAGGCGTCCGCATCGCGTGGTCGGGATGCGAAGCCGCCGTTCGAACGCCGCGCCGTCATGGTGCGAGCCTTTCGGTCTCGACAGCGAGGGAGGCGATCTCGCGGGCAGCGGCGCTCGTCGCGCTTTGCTCGAAGGCGAGCTGACCGGTGCGCGCGGCGTCCGCGAAAACCACACGCTGGCTGATGCGCGTGGCGAGCGCCGGCGGATCGTGGTCAGCGAGACTCTGCGCCGTGTCGCGGGCGATGACGGTGCGCGCGGCACAGCGGTTGAGCACGAAGCGTGCGACAAGGGCAGGACGGAAGATGCGCGCTTCGGCGATCAGGGCCAGCATCTCGGCGGACGCCCAGCCATCGAGCGGCGATGGCTGGGCCGGTACAAGAACGGCGTCGGCCGCGAGCAACGCCGAGCGCAACAAGGCGGCGATGCGAGGCGGGCCGTCTATGACAATATGGTCCGCATCGCGGGCAAGCTCGGGAGCTTCACGGTGGAGCGTATCGCGGGCGAGACCGACCACGCCGAACAAACGTGCGTGGTGGCGCCGGGCGCGCTGCTCGGACCAGTCGAGAGCCGATCCTTGGGGATCGGCGTCGATGAGGGTCACGCGCTTTCCGTGACGGGCCCAGTGTCCTGCGAGGTGCAAGGCGAGTGTCGTCTTGCCGACGCCGCCCTTTTGATTGAGCAGCGCGACGATCACGGCGCGTCACCATCGGTTTTCCACCCTGCGGGCCGATGGGAAACAACAGAATCGTTAGATTCTTGTTTGTTAGATTCTAAGTTAGGGGCGTCGTAAGCAGCGGATTTTCCGTTTGAAAATGCGCCTTCCGGTTCCTGATGGCACGGGCGCGCGGTTCCCGATGGCACGGGAACGGTGGTTCCTGATGGCACGACCGCTTCCACAGGCTGTCCACATGCTGCTGTGGACAAACGAGCCGGAAGGAAAACGAGCAGTTCATGTCCGCCGTGGTCGCGCTCGACATCGAGCCGATAGCCCGGAAGCGGCTGGCGGCGCGCGATGTCGCGCAATTCGAAGGCAAAGCGTTTGAACGGCGAAAGGCTTGCGGACTTGTCGTAGAGATGACGAAAGGCGAACCGCCAACCTGCACGCTGGCGACCGGCATGCTTGCGCACGATGCGATAAAGCCAGCGCTCCAGGCCGCCGGTCAGCCTGAAGTAGTCGCGGTCAATCGTGAGCACCAACGCTTCGTCGAGAACAGCTTTGTAGAACCAGTCCGGTACGATGAGATCGATGCCGTCGGCGCGCCCATGCGCATCCGCGCGCTCCGTCCATTCGTTGATCCACGAGAAGCGGTGCGCGCGGCGTTCGTTGGTCTGGCGCAGCGTCGTGGCGACGGTCGTCGATTGAAGGCGGTCGAGGGCCGCTTTCAGCCTGTGATAGTCGCGTGCGCTGTCACCGCGACCGATGAACGACAGAATCTCATAGGGTGTTGCCGCCATCAGGCGTGAGGTGCGCAGGCCGCTGTCGCGTGCCTGGACGATCTGGGAGGCGGCCCAGATCAGGATATCGGCGTCCCAGATGGTCGCCATGCCGTGCTCCGGCACGGCCTCGACGCGGATGGCAATCTCGCCGCTCCGGTAGTCGATCGGCGTGATGCGATGGGTCTTGGCGAGCGAGAAGAAAGGATAGGCCATGAGGTCCTGGGCGTCGCGCGGCGCGAGATCGCCTGGCAGCGCCCGAAACAGTTCGAGCTGCTCGCGTTCGGAGCGTGAGCGGTGGCGCGACGACATGGCGGTGATCAGCGGCGCGGATGACGCGCCTGCTCGAGCTCGGCAGGCGAATGGCGGCGCGCGGGCAGGACGACGGCTTTGCCAGGGTCGGACGTCGACGCCTTGGCGGCTGCGTCGACCCACTCCTGCAGGTCTTCGACGCGATAGACGACACGTCCGCCAAGTTTCGAATAGCGCGGGCCAGTGCCGTAGATGCGGTGCTTTTCAAGCGTGCGGATGGAAAGACCAACGAAGCGTGCCGCTTCGGGCGTACGCAGGTAGCGTTGCGGCACGCCTGCGAGAGTGGTGGACATGGGATACCTCGGTGATCGTTGGGGCGGCCGTCGGAGGACGGCGGCTACTGGCGATCACGGTGGCGGAGGGGTCTCGGCCAAAATAGTGCGATGTCGGCAGGCAGTGAGATCGCACCGGTCTCAGATGCGGCGCCGGTAAGGATAGAGAACAAGCTGCCGGTAGCCGCCCTTCATCATCTCGAAACCGAGCCGCACGAGACGGCCGGTCTGATCCCGCAGTTCGTGCGAAATCCAGTCACGTTTGGTGATAGGGGCGGTTTCGAAGAGACCAGCCGCGATGTCCGGATATGTCGTTCCGAGCAGGCGTGCATCGAGCGCGCGCAGCGCAAGGATGAAGCGCTTGCGGCGCTCTTGAGTAAGGGCGCCGGCATCCGGTGGCGTTCGACGCCCGCCGAGGCCATGCCAAAGGCGTAACGCGGTAGCGACGCGGATTTCGAAAAGCCGGTCGAGCGGTAGGAGCACAGCGTATGGACCATCCGTGTTGAGGAATTCAACACGGACCGGCGTGCCGCCGAGCGTTAGAGCCCGTGCGGCGGCCGCTCTTGCAATTGCGCTAAGAAGTCTCGGCGGCAAGCCGAGTTCAGGATTGACGAGTTCGTCGGGCGCATCTGTGATGGTGACGACGCGAGGGAGCGCTTTGGCTGTCCATTGAGCGGCCGTTGCGGGGAGGTCGGGCAATTCGGGGGCGAAATCGCACCCCCCAGCGTTCGGCGAACGCAGCCGTCTCGGCGTCCAAGGGATTGATAGCGCGGCCCCGGCTCCGGTGTGCAAGCCGCCTATGGTCTTCCTGAAATTCGGAGTTCCGGCGCAAGAATTCAAATGCGAAAGCCGGCGCGTCGAGCAACCGCAGTTCCTGGTACGCGTCCGCCGATCGCCAATCGGCAGCACTCATTGTGATGTCTCCTCCAGCGTCCGCTCATGCGCGGATGTGGATAGGAGAATGCACGTTCAGGTGGTGTTCTGAAACCCACAGCAACAGCAGCGCATGCTGCGCGGTCTGCACGGAACTATTTTCTAGTGCGGCGCTCCACCATAGAGAAGATGGCGGTAACCCTTCTCCGTCATCCATCGTGCGCGGGCGAGATGCGTCTCCCAGGCGCGGCGTGCGCGATCGGGTTCCGTCGCCGGGTCGATGCGCAACACGAGCTTTGCGACCTCTTGCCAGTCGGCGCCATCGGAGTCGGCATCAAGCAGACGGAGATATGTCACGAGGTGGCGCTCGTCATAGCCGGTCAGGATTGCGGCTGTCGGCGCGATATCATCCACTGCTGGATCCCGGGGTGGCGACTGCATCAAAGCTCCTCGACGACACGGTTTCTTAAACGTTAACACATGCTGGTTTCAACGTTTCAAGTTTGCCGACCTTCGCCCTGAAGCCGTTGCAGGCTTTGCCTCGTGAAGCAGCATGATTCCGCGGCCACGGTCGGATTCGACAAAAAGAATCCCCGCCGCCTCCAGCGCGCGGCGAACTTGGTCCCGCGTGCTCTCGTGCGTCGGGAGCCCGCGCTCGGACTCCAGACGTTTGAGGGCGGTCAACGCCACCAGGGCTTTTTCGGCGAGCATCTCTTGCGTCCAATTCAGCAAGGCTCGCGCCGCCCGCACTTGTCGGCCGGTGATCATTCATGATCACCTCCGACAGACGATCTGCGCGCACCAGAAAAACGACTATAATAGTCGTTATGGGTCGTCGCAACGGTGCGCCGAGGCCATATTTGGCCTCAGGAGCGGGTGGGCGGGGTGCGGGGTGATTCGGGTCAGGCCGGGACGGTTGTGAGATGCTCGGGGGCGATCCGACGCACCGCCTAGCACGGTTGTCAGGCCTGGTCGCCGCGGTTCTTGGCAGCCAGAAGACGCTGGATACGGTCCAGCACGAGGCGGTGATCATAAGGTTTCGATACGGCCGGCCCGTCCTGACAAAGATCCGCAGCTTTCTCGACAGAGCCCGTAATCGTTCCGGCGAGGATTACGCGTGGACCTGGGGCGCGATCGCGTATCCAATGCGCGAGAGCGAATCCGCTTTGGTCTTCAGCGCCGACATCGATAAGCACGACGTCAATGGGACGAGCCGTGTTGTTCAATACCTCTTTGGCTTCTACAGAATTGGTGGCTTCCAGCACTTGATAACCGCACTCGCGGAGATATTCGGCGAGCGGTGTGCGGACCAGGACGTTGCTGTCGACAATGAGGATGCGTGTGTCGCTCACGCGGGCGTTCCCGGCGGCGCGACGCCCAAAGTTACAAAAACCAATGCCACTGTCTGTGTGATGTCATATGGCTTCGCGATAAAGCGCCCGGGCATCGTCTCGCTGTTCAAGTGATCGTTTCCGGACGTGAGGATCACTGGGACGGTCGGAAAATCTGCGCGGACTCGCTCGGCGAGCTGCAGGCCGTTGAGGGAGCCAGGCATCTGGATATCGGAGAACATAAGATCGACCTTGCCGCCGGCCACGAGATAATCGAGCGCCTGGTCAGCGGAGTTGGCCTCGATGACGGCGCAGCCTGCTGTTCGCAACTCGTCGGCGATGAGTGCGCGCATAAGGACTTCATCCTCGACAACGAGCACATGAGGTTTCTCGCGATCCAACGCCGGCTCAGGCAACACTTTGATGCCCTCCTATTGAGCGAAAACGGAGGGCTTGCTGTGGCGTTCCTTGCGAAGACGAAAATAGTTGCTTTTTTCGGCGACTGTGGTGGTCGTCGGCGGAATTGGGTGAGACCGGGATTAGGGGGCGTCGGTGCGGCGCGAGGTTTCCTGCTGAGAACCTCTTGCTCCTCTAGTCACTAGAGGATTTAGGATCTCCTTCCAGCTTGGTGAAGGAAGGAGTTCTTTGCGATGGAGCGAACCGAAGGCACTGGCATGTTGTGCCCCGTCTGCCGTGTCGATCTCGTGATCAGCGAACGGCAGAACATCGAGATCGACTACTGCCCGAAATGCCGCGGGGTATGGTTGGACCGTGGTGAGCTTGACAAGATCATTGAGCGGAGCGCGGCCGAGACCTCTCAGGTTTCCCAGCAGAGGTCTTCCGCACCGCCTTCGTCCTCAGAGGCACCGAGCGCGCCGGGACCGTGGGGCGGATATGATCAGCACGGCGGTCATGGTGGCCACGGGTCACGTGATGGCCACGGCAGCCGCGGTGGTCACGGACGCGGCTTCCTCGGTCGGATATTCGACTGACGCCAACAACAACAAGAGCAACGAACAAACAATAAGGTGCTTGGGGTGGCCTCAGCTTGGCAATTCACCTTGATCCCGGCTGCGGCCGCAATGATCGGCGCCGTGATTGCGGTGAACGCGCGGCCGAAAGCAACTTTGGTCAGCGCGATCCAACATTTTGCTGCCGGCGTTGTATTCGCGGCGGCGGCTGGCGAGATCCTGCCCGATGTCATGCATCGAGGCTCGCCCTGGGCGACGGCGATCGGTGGCGCGATCGGCGTCGTCACGATGCTGCTGGTAAAACAGTTGGAAGAGTGGGCGAAAGGGCCAGCGGGCCTGTTGACGGCAATTGCCGTCGATATTCTGATCGACGGTCTGGTGCTTGGGATCGGATTCGCGGCGAGCCCAAAAGTTGGCATTCTGTTGACGATTGCCTTGACGATCGAGATTCTGTTTCTCGGCCTTACTGTGGCGACGGAGCTCGGAGAGAGTGTTCACTCCAAAGCCAGAATCGTCGGAATAACGGCCGGGCTGATCATCCTGCTGCCTGTCGGCGCTTTACTCGGGGCTCCGGTCGCGTTGCTGCCCGGTCCGATTCTGACCGGTTTCTTTGCATTCGGACTGGTCGCTCTTCTCTACCTTGTGACCGAGGAATTGCTGATCGAAGCTCATGAAACGCCCGATCGGCCGTGGGTGACAGCGATGTTCTTCTTCGGCTTCTTGGCGCTTTTGCTTGTTGAGGAGGCGATCGGCTGATTGTGCGGGTGCATGCACTGGCCATGGTCAGCTAGCACCTCGATGACACGACACTCCGCCAGGCGTCCGTGACTGCAACCGTCGATCATCACCTCAAGCTCGGCCTTGAGCGCACCTAGGCTCGCAATGCGCTGCTCGACCTCGACAAGGCGGGCTTTCGCGATTGCATCCGCCGTCGCGCAAGACTGATTGGGCTGATCCTGCAAGGTCAGCAAGGTCCGTATCGCTGGGATCTCGAACCCCAATTCGCGAGCGTGGCGAATGAACATCAGCCGGTGAAGATCGCGCGTATCGTACGTGCGACGATTGCCTTCGGTTCGGGGTGGGGCCGGCAGCAAGTCGATCTGCTCGTAATAGCGGATCGTCGGTACTTTCACGCCGCTGTGTCTGGCTGCCTCGCCGATGGAGATGTGGCGCACGACGGTCACTCCTCTAGTCACTAGAGGAATTGGCGATTGCGCACCAAAAATCAAGGGCTGCCAGTGGGGAGCTCTTTCTCGCCCGGGCTCTGCCCAGCCGCGAGATCGACAGCGCGCCGTGCGCATTTTCTATCCCGCAGCGGATCTTTGCCCTTGCTCCTCTAGCGACTAGAGGACGTAGCGCTATGGCTGAATCGAGGATTTGGTCATGACGAAGCATTCGCAACAGAGCCGCTATCGGGTCGATGGCATGGACTGCGCTTCATGTGCGGCAAAGATCGACACCGCGGTGCGCCGCGTGCCGGGTGTCGAAGATGTCTCCGTGTCGGCCACCGCCGGCACGATGACCGTGCGCCACGGTGACGATGAGGCAGTTGGTCCGGCGATCACGAAGACGGTGACCGGACTGGGATACAAGCTCAGACTGCTGACAGAACATTCGATCGGCGACGGCGGACCGAAGGCGGTCGAGGCCTGTGGTTGCCAAGGTCGCAGCGGCCCGGACGCTCACGCGCATGACGATGCCCGAAAGAGCGAGGGTCCTGAGCATCGTCATCACAACGGGCAGAACGACGGCAAGGCGTCTAGTGCCGAACTGCACGGTCACGACCATGGTCCGACAAACGGCCCATGGTGGCGGAGCGGTAAAGGACGGCTCACGATTGCCAGCGGCATCGCGCTGATCGCGGCCTACGCGATAGGCAAGTTGGTTCCAGGATTTGAACCCTGGATATTCACGGCGGCGATGCTGGTTGGACTCGTGCCGATCGCCCGGCGCGCCATCATGGCGGCTATCGCCGGCACGCCTTTCTCGATCGAGATGCTGATGACGATTGCCGCCGTCGGCGCCGTCGCCATAAGCGCAAGCGAAGAAGCGGCAACTGTCGTCTTTCTCTTTCTGATCGGCGAACTGCTCGAAGGGGTCGCGGCGGGCCGAGCGCGCGCCAGCATTCAATCGCTGACCGCGTTGTTGCCGAAGACCGCTTTGCTCGAAGAGGGAGGCAAGACGCGTGAGGTCCCGGCCGAGGACCTCATAGTCGATTCCTTGATCCTCGTGCGGCCCGGCGACCGCATTCCTGCGGACGGCTTGATCGTATCGGGTGAAAGCGCGATCGATGAGGCGCCCGTCACCGGCGAAAGCACGCCCGTCCGTAAGGGCGTAGACGCTATCGTCTTCGCTGGCACCGTTAATGGCGAGGCGGCGCTGCGCATCCGCGTGACGGCCGCCGCTGCCGACAACACCATCGCCCGCGTTGTGAAGCTGGTCGAGGAAGCGCAGGAGAGCAAGGCTCCAACCGAGCGCTTCATCGACCGGTTTTCGCGCTACTATACGCCAGGCGTCGTCGTGGTCGCCGCTTTGGTCGCCGTCATACCTCCGCTGCTGTTTGGCGGCGCCTGGAGCGAATGGATCTACAAAGGCCTTGCCATCTTGCTGATCGGATGTCCGTGCGCGCTGGTGATCTCGACCCCGGCGGCGATCGCAGCGTCGTTGTCGGCCGGCGCCCGGCGCGGCTTGTTGTTGAAGGGCGGCGCCGTTCTGGAAAAGATCGGAACGATTACCGCCGCCGCCTTCGACAAGACTGGCACGTTGACAGAAGGCAAGCCGCAAGTGACCGACATTGTCGGCTTCGGCCGGCCGGAGGCAGACGTGCTGAGGCTCGCCGCGGCGCTTGAAACCGGCTCAAACCATCCGCTCGCTAGGGCGATTCTGGAGCGCGCGGCGAGTGATAATGCTGCCGTGCCCCAGATCACCGACGCCAAGGCGATCGGTGGAAAGGGGATCACCGGGACGGTCGACGGCAGCGAGGTGTTCTTCGGCTCACCGCACGCAGCGGGCGATCGCACGGCGCTTACGCCCGATCAGATCGCACGGATCGCTGCCTTCAACGACGACGGAAAGACCGTATCGGTGTTGCTCGCCGATGGACAGGTTGCCGGCGCCATCGCGATGCGGGACGAACCGCGTGTCGACGCCAAGGCCGGTCTGAAAGCGCTGGCTGATGCGGGAATCAAGACCGTGATGCTGACAGGAGATAATCGGCGAACCGCGGACGCGATCGGCAAGCAGCTCGGTATCGAGGTGCACGCCGAATTGCTGCCGCAAGACAAGCAGCGTGTCGTCGGCGAGTTGAAGCGCCAGGGCTTCTCAGTGATCAAGGTCGGCGATGGCATCAATGATGCGCCGGCTCTCGCCGCGGCGGATGTCGGCATCGCCATGGGCGGCAGCGCGGACGTGGCTCTCGAAACGGCCGATGCTGCCGTCCTTCACGGACGGGTGGGGGACGTCTTCGCGATGATCGCCCTATCGAAGCGAACCATGGCCAACATTCGACAGAACATCGCGATCGCGATCGGGCTAAAGGCGGTGTTCCTTGTAACGACCGTCGTCGGCATCACGGGGCTTTGGCCTGCAATCCTCGCCGATACGGGGGCGACGGTGCTTGTGACCATGAACGCGTTGCGCCTGCTCAAGGTCGGGCAAGCTCAGGGTTCCTGAGTTTCGTAAGAGGCCGCCGTCTAATGCTTGCGCGTGCGAACCCCGCCCGGCGCGGCCGGGCGGGGTTGCTGCGAAGGCCTCAGTCGCCGTTCTTGCGGGGCCGCGACCAGATGAGGGTGTAGCCGTCGGCCTCTTCGTCATCGAACAGGTTCGCGTAGATCGGAGCGTTGAAGGAAGGGTCGTCGAGCTTGAGCGAGAGGTAGTCGCGGCCTTCTTCGGAGCGCTTCGACCACGCTGCCCCGATCTCGGCCCGGCCCACATAGACGCGGTGGCTGGGGGCGTTCTCGTTGGAGCGGTTGGTCTCGGCGACGATCCGGACGCCTTTCGTCTGCAAGCTCAGGGTGACGATCTCGCCCTGGAAGTCGCTGCCGACCTTCTTGAAAGAACCGATGTTAGCCATGTCACTTCTCCTTGCTGATTTCGAGCCCGCGACCACCGCGGCCTCGATGGCGATCGACAGGCCGGGGACGATCGACGACGCACCCGCTCGCGGGCCGGAGCGCAGCGGAGGATGACGGCGGTGAGACTTTCTTGCCTCGCGAGGAATGGGCTTTAGCCCAGGGGAAGAAAGTCGAGCCGACGGCGTTGCGGCTCAGGCGATCGAGGCGCAGCCGGTCTTCGGCCAGATCAGGCCATCACGAGGCCAGGTGCGTCCGTGCTCTGAACAGCATCCTCAGGAGGAGACGTGGCGGATATCGGTTCTCTTGCACAAGACGTCGGCGAGTTCAGGCGTAGAGAAAGAAGCCATGGCGTAGAAAAAGGCGGGATCGATTGCCGGGGACTCGCCGCGACTGAACGCCTTCATCCGTCTTTATGTGAGTGCCGGGAGATCGGTGCTGCGGGCTCTGCGCTTCGATAGGCCGGGGCCGTCCTCGTTTCTCAACCGAGACCCGATGGCGCTGGACCGTGCTTCGCGAACCTGTTCGATGACGAAGAGGCCGGCCTCTCAGCCTTCCCGTGTTGCGGCCGTAAGAACCGGCTGCGGCTCATCCGCATTTGCCCCGTCCGGTCGCAGCGGAAGGGGTTCGGCCAACACCGTCATGCGCGCCCAAGCCGTGCAGCCGATGATGATGGCGCCAACCCAAGCGAAGGTCTCCCGCCAGAACAGCGATGGCATGCCGATCTGCGAGAGCCCCAACACGGCGTGGTAGCCGGCGATCGCGGCCGGGATGGCGAAGGCCGCTGCAATGGCCGCGCGCAAGGGGATCGGCTTGACGAGCGCAAAAGCGACCTGGCCGACGCCCAGCGTCAACGCGCCCACGACGATGCCGATAAGGAGGGCGCCGAGGACGCCCGCGCCGCTGTGGAAGGCGGCCATGCCGGCGGTGAGGCCGACGAAGAAGGGCAGCGCATAAACCGCAAGGGCGAAGATCAGCCAGCAGAACAGGCCGATCCCAAAAATGCTGAGTATGAGTCCGATGACGAGCATCGCGGCGTCTCCGTGACAAAGCGTGTGACGGTCGCGCCTTCCACCACCACCACGGCGCGATCCGAACTATAACGAAAATTGGCCTCGAATGGGAGAGGAAACCCGTCCCACCAGACATCGGCGGTGTCCGCGACCGTGCCAGGGGCCTGACCCGACCGCAGGAGGAACGATGGCGAGACGCTCAGAAAAGCTTGATTTTCCGGTCTCTCAGGTTCGGCGCTACCTTGAGCCTGGGCCAATCGTGATGGTGTCGTCAGCGCTGGATGACAGGCGAAACATCATGACGATGGGGTGGCACACGATGATGGAGTTTACACCGTCACTCATCGGTTGCGTCATCGCCGGCGCAAACTACAGCTTTGACCTGGTCTGCAAGAGCCGTGAGTGCGTGATCAATCTCCCGACCACGACGTTGATCGACACCGTGGTCGGCGTTGGCAACACGACGGGCGCTGAGGTCGATAAGTTCGAGAGGTTCGGGCTCACGGCGCAATCGGCAACGCGCGTGAAGGCGCCGCTGATTGTCGAGTGTCACGCAAATTTTGAATGCCGTCTTGTCGATGATGCGCTGGTCGACAAATATAATTTCTTCGTTTTCGAAGTGGTGAAGGCGCATGTCGCCAAGTCGCCGAGGCATCCGGAGACGCTGCATTACACCGGCGATGGGGTATTCATGGTCGCCGGCAAGATCATCAGCCGGCGCCGGCTGTTTCGGCCGGAGCTGCTCGATACCTGATGCCGTAAGTGGCGGCGCTTACGCGCCGCCTTCGTCGTGCTTCCAGACCGGAATGCCGAGCTTGCGTGCCTTGTCGGCGAGGTTGTCCTGGATGCCGGTGCCCGGGAAGTGCAGGACGCCGATCGGCAGGACCGCCAGCATCGCGTCGTTGCGCTTGAACGGAGCCGCCTTCGCGTGCTTCGTCCAGTCCGGCTTGAAGGCGATCTGCGGCACGTTGCGATTGCTCGCCCATTTGGCGGCGATGAGCTCCGCGCCTTTCGGCGACCCGCCATGCAGCAACACCATGTCGGGATGCTTGGCGTGGACTTTGTCGAGTCGATCCCAGATCATGCGATGGTCGTTGAAGTCGAGCCCGCCGGTGAGCGCGATCTTCGGACCAGGCGGCAGCATGACCTCGGTCTCGGCCCGACGCTTCGCAGCCAGAAAGTCGCGGCTGTCGATCATCGCTGCGGTGAGCGCGCGATGATTGATCAGCGATCCTGACCGGGGACGCCAGGGTGTGCCGGTGTGCGTCTCGAAGTGTTCGGCGGCCTGGTCGCGGAAGAGCTCCATGCTGTTGCGGCGCTCGATCAGCGTGATGCCCTCGGCCGTCAGGCGTTCGAGCTCGACCGATTTCACTTCCGAGCCGTTCTGCTCGCGCTGGCTGCGCCGCTGCGCCTGTTCGTTATCGTCGAGTTCGCGCTCGATGCGATCGACGGCGCGGTGGAAGAGATTGACCGTTGACCAGAGCAGATCCTCGAGGTCCGGCTCAAGGCGCGTTTCACCCAGAGTCGAGATCAGGGCGTCGAAGATGTCGACGACGGCGCCGGCCACGACATTGCCTTCGGGAAGCGGCCTCGGGTCGGGTTCGCCCTGGAAGGGACGGTAGCCGTAGAGCTGAAGCTCGTTGAGGACGTGATCGGTCGGGGATGAGCTGTGCGGCGGTTCGAAGTCGATGTCGTCATGGTCGGTCGTCATGGTGAGGTCCTTTGCCGGATCGGCCGCGCCCATCGCGGCCTTCGTGGCGATCACTGGACCGGGAGCGGAACGGGCTTGCACCGCGGCGCCCTCGCGCCGCGGCCGAAGCGCAGCGGAGGACCGAAGGGGCCGGCTATTTTGTCTCGCGCTGTAAAGGCGGCTTCGCCGCCGACGGAAAATAGTCGGCCCTTGAGGTTGCTGGACCGGGGCGCTTCTGGTCCGATCGCCCTCTAGAAGGCCAGGGTGCGGACTCTTTCCGGCTTGCGGGGCCTCACCAGACCAACCATGGCGACACGCGAACCGTCGCCCTTCATCCCGTCTCGGCGGCGTCAACGTGCATGAAGCGCGCGACGTCCTGCGGGATAAGTTCGATCCGCAAGGCTGCTGCCAGCACGTCGACGCCGATGCCGCGCAGATCCTCGTTGAAGTCGCCCCGCCTCGGGGTCCAGGTGATCGCCTCGACCCCGGCCGAGCGGGCCCGCTCGGTCAACGCGATCGCGGCCCCGTCGCCGGCCGCATCGTTGTCGCGAGCGATATAGAGCCGGCGCAGCGTCGGCGGAAGCAACAAGGCTGCGAGGTGATTGGCCGAGAGCGCAGCGGCCATCGGCAAGGTCGGCAACACGCAGCGCAGCGACAGCATGGTCTCAATGCCTTCGCCGGCCGCGAGCACATCGGTGGCCACACCGAAACGGACGGCGTTGCCGAGAAGATCGCCCATCGCGCGCCGTGGCGTATCGATCGGCGCCTTGCCGAGACGGACGAGATCGAAGCCGGCGGGATTGAGCCAGGTGCGGTGCGCGCCGGTGATGCGCCCATCAAGGTCGGTCACACGTGCGATCATCGCTGGCCAAATTTCGGTCGGCGAGTAATCATCCGGGCGATAGTAGCAGCGCGGGTGGAATCGCAATGCGCCGGCTTCGTGCAAAGGCGTAATGCCGCGATTACGGAGATACGTCTCTGCGAGTGTGCGCATCATCGGCTGCGACATCGCAAAGAGCCGCCGTGCGGCCTCCGGCGAGCCAGTCTGCGCAGGTGGTCTGGCCGAGTTTGGCGAAGGCTCCTGTTCGCTGCGCGGCAGGTTCAAGAAGCGGCGCGCTTCGTCAGCAACATCGTGGAAGTCGACGAGGCCGCAGCTCTCGCGGATGATGTCGAGGAGATCGCCATGTTCGCCTGTTGCGGCATCGGTCCACTTGCCGGCTGGTCCTTTCGATGACTCCTTCAACCGAACGAACATGGATCGACCGGGTGTGTTGCGGGCATCGCCAACCTGCCAATAACGACCTTCGCGGCGGCCATTGGAAAGATAGTGACGGCACACCGTCTCCGCGTCGCGCGCGAGCCGGCGTGCCAGGTCGGAAGCGTCGCGCGGCATCACGCGGCCTCCCGTTCGCCGACGCGCTCGACCGGATAGCGATCGAGCACGCGATTGAGTGTTTCGACGCCGCTCGCATCGGTCGGCACGAACATGCGCAGCTTCCAGGAAATGATCTCGTGGAAGAGGCCATAGGCTTTCAGCCGGTCGCGCATCGTGTCGTCGAATCCCGACAGCTCGATGCGGTTGGCGCCCATGACGCGAACACGGCGAAGCTGCAGGCCCTCGGCGAGGTCGAGGATGGTTCGCCCCTCCATCAGTGCGCCGAACGCCATGTCAGGCGTCAGGGTCGGCGTGTCGGCCGCCAGCGCGTTCGCCGCCCAGGCGGCCGAAACCTTGCGGCCAATGATGCGCTCACCCGTATCGGTCTGGAGTCGGTAAACCCGGGTCGACTCGTTCGGCAGCCGCTTCCAGATCGGGAGGAGCAAGCCTGCCACCACATGGATGGTGCTGTCGGTGAAATCGGAAACTTCGCCGAGTTCGACGTGCCAAGCCTCCGCGAAGCGCTCACGGTTGGCCTCCATCCAATGGCTTTCCGCCATTGTCTTCAGCGGAAGGCTGTGATGCTCCATCGGCCGGATCAGCCGTACCCGCCGTTCAATCTCGCCGTCGTCGAGCATGAGGCTCGGCGCCGGGACCTGAACGGCGGCGCGTCCCGATCGCTCGTTGATCAAGAGCACCGCGCGCGGATCGGAGAGACGATCGAAGGCTTCCGCCAGCGTCACCGGAAGGTTGCGTCTGCGCTCGGTGATGGTGAGCAATCGCGTCTCGGCGCCGGTCGCGGGATGGCTGTAAATGACGCTTCGATCCGTGATGACGAAGCTCTCGGCGCGCAGCGTCTCGAGGCCCGCGTCATAGCTGCCGGATGCGATCGCCCCTTCGATGCGGGCGGTGAGCAACTGTTCGAACGCGGTGAAGAGGACGTTCTGCAGGTCGATGGTCAGCGCCAGCAGACGATTGAGGAAGGTGGTAATCGGCGGCAGTTCGTCCTTGATGCCGTTCGCATCCATCAGCTTCAGACCCGTGGAATCCTCGAAGGTCTGAAGCGAGCAGCCTTCGACCTTGCCACGCGCCAGCAGCATGTAGAGCTGACGGAGCGCATCGCGGCCGTAATGACTTTCGAGATTGTCTTCAGGCCGGAACAGGTTCTGGCCGCCGGTCTGACGCTGTCCGCGCGTGATCGCTCCGAGCGTATCGAGACGGCGGGCGATCGTGCTCAGGAAACGCTTTTCGGCCTTCACATTGGTCGCGATCGGGCGGAAGAGCGGTGGCTGCGCCTGGTTGGTGCGGTTCGTGCGACCCAGGCCTTGGATGGCGGCGTCCGCCTTCCATCCGGGTTCGAGGAGGTAGTGAACCCTCAGCCGGTGGTTCCGCGCCGACAGTTCGGCGTGGTAGGAGCGCCCCGTGCCGCCGGCCTCGGAGAACACCAGAATGCGCTTGGCGTCGTCCATGAAAGCCGCGGTTTCTGCAAGGTTCGCCGAAGCCGCGCGGTTCTCGACCATCAGCCGATCGCCCTTGCGGATGACGCGGCGCGAGCGTCCTGTCACTTCGGCGACCATGTCCGTGCCAAAGCGCTGCACGATCTGATCGAGCGCGCCGGGCACAGGCGGCAACGAGGCGAGCTTCTCGATCAGCCGGTCGCGGCGGGTAACCGCTTCGCGGCTTTCGACCGGCTGGCCGTCGCGAAAGACCGGCCGCGACGAGAGATTGCCTTCCGAGTCGGTGAAGGGCTCGTAGAGCTGCACCGGAAAGGAGTGGGCAAGATAGTCCAACACATACTCACGCGGTGTGATGTCGACCTGGACGTCGCCCCAATCCTCAGTCGGGATCTCCGCGAGCCGGCGCTCCATCAGCGCTTCGCCGGTCGAGACGATCTGGACCACGGATGCGTGGCCGGCCTCGAGATCGCGCTCTATCGAGCGGACCAGCGAGGGCGTTTTCATCGAGGTGAGCAGGTGGCCGAAGAAGCGCTGCTTGGCCGACTCGAACGCCGAGCGCGCGGCGGATTTCGCCTGCGCGTTCAGCGTGCCGCTGTCACCGGTGATGTTGGCGGCCTGCATCGCGGCATCGAGGTTGTTGTGGATGATCGAGAAAGCGCCGGCATAGGCATCGTAGATGCGGATTTGCTCCGGCGTGAGCTCGTGTTCGATCAACTCGTATTCGACGCCCTCATAGGAGAGCGAACGGGCGGCATAGAGGCCGAGTGCGCGAAGGTCGCGCGCCAGGACCTCCATCGCCGCGACACCACCGTCTTCGATCGCCTCGACAAACTCGGCGCGTGTCGCGAACGGAAAGTCCTCACCGCCCCAGAGGCCAAGGCGCTGGGCATATGCAAGATTGTGAACGGTGGTGGCGCCTGTCGCGGAGACGTAGACAACCCGCGCATTCGGCAGCGCGTGCTGCAGCCGTAGGCCGGCGCGCCCCTGCTGCGAGGGTGCCTGGTCGCCGCGTTCGCCCTTGCCGCCCGCGGCATTCTGCATGGCATGAGACTCGTCGAAAATGATCACTCCGTCGAAATCGGCCCCCAACCATTCGACGATCTGCCGGACACGCGAAAGCTTCTCGCCGCGCTCATCGGTGCGTAGCGTCGCGTAGGTCGTAAATAGGATGCCTTCTGCGAGGCGGATCGGCGTGCCCTGGCGGAATCGAGAGAGCGGCGTGACGAGCAGACGTTCCATGCCGAGCGCCGACCAGTCGCGCTGCGCATCCTCGATCAGCTTGTCGGACTTGCTGATCCACAGCGCACGCCGACGACCCTTCAGCCAATTGTCGAGCAGGATGCCGGCGACTTGGCGGCCCTTGCCGGCGCCGGTGCCATCGCCGAGGAACCAGCCGCGACGGAAGCGTACGGACGTCTCGGCGTCGTCGCGTGCGGCGGTGACGAGATCGAAGGTTTCGTCCACGGTCCATGCGCCGGCGAGGAAATCGCCGTGCGCTTCGCCGGCGTAAATGACGCTCTCGAGCTGCGCGTCGGATAGCAGGCCGCCCGTGACGAGGTTCACTGGAAGATGCGGCCTATAGGAGGGCTTCGGCGGTGCAACCGACGCCATCGCGGCCGATTGCACGAGTTTGGTCGGATGCGCCTGCGAGCCGGGAATACGGATCGACTGCAATCCGTATTCTTCATAAAGCGCATCGGTGAGGCGGGCGCCCTCGGGCGGCGCCCATTCGAGGATCTCGTAGGAAAGCTCAACGCCTGCAGGGTCCGCAAGCGCGGCGGCCGGTTGCCGCGAGGCGGCGCGGGCGAGATAGCCGCGAACGCTGCGAGGCGTGGCGACGCCGACGGCGGTCGGCGCGGCGAGTGATCTGGCGACCGGGCGGCGCGGGGGAACATGCTTGGTGATCCAGCCGAGCAGCGTGGCGATGTCCGGCGCGATGCCGGCGGACGCTGGAAACTGAGCCGGATCGGACGCGGGCATCTTGTCGATGACCATCAGCCGCGTGTCGATTGTCGTGCCATGCTTCGCGTAGACTGCGCCGTCGACCGCCGCGGTGAAGACGACAGTGCCGCGCTCCTGCAGACGGACGAAGGCGTCGCGCCACGCCGGCGTTTCCGGGCCGAAGTTCGCGCCGGTGATCGCGACAAGCCGCCCGCCGTCGGCGAGACGTGCCAACGCCGAGGCCACATGGCGGTAGGCGGCATCTGCCATCCGGCCACTGACATTCGCCATCGCCGAGAATGGCGGGTTCATAAGGACGACGGTCGGATCGATCGTGGAGCCAAGATGATCGTCGATCTGCGCAGCATCGAACCGCGTCACGGGGACGGCCGGAAAGAGGGAGGAGAGCAACGCGGCGCGGGCCTCGGCCAACTCGTTGAGTGCGAGCGCGCCGCCGGCGATTTCCGCCAGAATGGCGAGAAGGCCGGTGCCTGCTGATGGTTCAAGCACGTGGTCGCCAGGTGTGATGGCGGCGGCACAGAGCGCGGCGAGGCCGAGCGGGATCGGCGTCGAGAATTGCTGGAGCGCCTGGCTCTCCTCTGACCGCCGCGTATGGGTGGGAAGAAGGCTCACGAGCTTCACGAACTGCGGCAGCGCTGCCGACGCAGAACCGGCTTTACGGAAAATCGGCTTGCCGTATTTGCGCAGAAACAGGACGGATGCTGCCTCGCAGGCGTCGTAGGCCGTCTTCCAGTCCCAGGCGCCGGACGTGTCGGAGCGGCCGAGGGCTTGCTCCATCGCCGCACGCAAAATGGCGGCGTCGACGCGCCGGCCTTGCTCAAGGTGGGGAAGAAGAAGCTGCGCGGCCTCGGCGAGGCGTGGCGCAGGAGCTACCGTGGGAGTGCACGGGATTGGCGCGGCCGTCGGATCGGCCGCTGCGGAAGGATGCGACATGGGAAGGGACCTCGGGAGAGCTGGACACGGGCGAGCCGGCCGGCGCTCTCTCTGGTCCGCACCGGCTCAAACCCGTCCCGGCCACACTCTCCCTCTCGTCATCCCGCCAGCCTTGACGCCGCGCCACCACGCGATCCGCGCTTCGCGTGTCGCGTTCGCGAGCCGCAGCAAGAAATCGCCGTGGCATGGTCGCGGCGCGCAGAAGCAGACGAGATCGCAGCCGCGAAGCTCGTCGAGCGCGCGCAGGAGATGATGCTGGTCTGCGAGCCAGCGCTCGTACTTCGCGATGACGGCGGCGCGGTCGCCGTCGGGGCCAATTCGGAAAGGATTGCCCCATTTCGAGCCGCGCCCGACATAGACGGCGCTCGCCGGCACGCCTGCGTGATGCTTGTTGAGAACCCTGTACATTGTAGACCGCCTCCTGATCTCCGTTGCGACGGGGCTGGCGACCGGGATGCGGTCAAGGCCTGGCGGTCACGCATCGCGCGCGATGCGGAAACGGCTTGCCCGTTGACCGACGGGCCGCCGCGTCCAGACAGGTCACGACGCGGGGTGTCAGGAGGCTGATTCGTCCGATAGGTTCTCAGACGGCGGCACATAGGCGTCGTAGGGATTGCCATCGGCTAGGTGGCCAAAGGGCGTGAACAGGAAATCCGCGCCATCGCGTCCGACGGCGCAGATGACGTAACGGGTCTCGCCGGTCGCTGCATCGGCACATTCCATGAGGGCGAGGTTGCCGTCTGCCGCAGCGTGGAGCAGCGTCTGAAAGTTGGCGCGCGCGTGATCGGGAATGCTCATCGCGCACCGCGCTTTCCGCGGCCCGGCGACAAAGTCCGCGCGAGCCAGCCGCGCGTGTCGGTCCATGCGATCGTCTCGCGGGTGGCGAGATCGAGACAATGGGCCCCGCCGCTGAAGGCGTCGATGCGGGGCCGGGAGCATGTGTTGGCCCATTGAAAACCCCAGCGACCCTTGAGATCGAAGATCTCCGCACAACGAAGGACGAAGGTGATGACTGTTTGCGGATCGCCCGTGACATCATCACGGATCCACAGCACGGCGCCGCCGTGTTCGGGCTGGATGGAGAGCAGAAAAGCATCCGAGGGCGGGTCTTCCCGGGCGTTCTCTTCCATCAGCGCATTATAGAGTTCGAGCGCGCGCGCCGCGTTGTCGGGCGTGCCGACATCGAGCACGCATGAGAAGTGCGTGAAGAAATCAGCCATGATGGCCTCCTGAAACGAAATCGCCCAGCGCGATGGCCGGGCGGAGGGAATTCGATGGAGAGAAGTAAGCGGGGCGACTCATGCCGCCCCGCTCCTGGGCGTTACTCGGCGGCGATCACGACTGGCGCGTCGGTCTCGTCTTCGCTGGCTGTGTCTTCACCGTCGGCGAGAAAGGCGGGCAGTGCTTCCTCTTCGCCGCCGTTGGCGTCGGCATCGCCGATGTCGGCAGTCGTCGCTTCGGAAGACCGGAGCGGCTCGGGCAGCCAGCCGGTGCCGTTGAGCAGCCGTTCGGCCTCCTTCGCCATGTCCGCCTTCTTCAGATGGTCGATGAGCTGCGCCGACTGCTCGCCGTTCGCCTCGCGCACCGCTTCGAGGATACGAGGCTTGGTGACGCGGCCGAGATAATTCTCGACCGTTGGCCGCCAACCGGCGTCGACCATGTCGAGCCCGACGGCCCGTGCGAGGCGGTCAGCCTGGGCGAGACGATGTTGGACGCCGTGAACGGAGAGACCGGGACCGCCATAGCGATCGCCTTTCTCGTAGAGCGCGTTGACGCCGAAAGAGACGCAGTGCGCCAGCAGTGCGGCCCGGCTGGCGTCGTCCAGTGCGGCGAGCCAATCCCAGAGCGCGGCTTCATCCTTCGGCATGTCGGCCTTCCAGGCATCGTGCCGTTCGGTGACCGCCTTGGCGGACGGGCTTTCCTTGAGGTCGGCAGACTGGATCGAGAAGAACACGTGCCGCACCGACGCTTCGAGACAGTTGCCTGTCGCTGTGTGCTGGAAGGCGTCGAGGCAGAGTTTGTGCAGGAGCGCCGTCATCGCGACATGCGGATTGTTCGCCACGGCATCCCGCAGCGCCAGCGTGCGGTACGCGGTCAGTTCGCTAAGCAGCCGATCCGGCAACGGCTTAACGACGTCGTCCTCATCGTCTTCCGGCTCGGCCTGGCCGCCGATGGTGATGACGACACGCTGAACCGGCGACGTGTCGTTGTCGATCCTAACCTGCTCGAGATCGTCGCGGTCTTCCTGACCGGGCTCGACGACTGGAGCTTCATCCTCGGGGCGAACATAGCCACGATCGACCTGGAGCTGGCCGTCGTGAGCGATGCTGACAAACACCCCGGCCCGGGAGATGTCGGCCGGATCGAAGACGTGCGGTCGCGACTCGAACGCCTCAAGCGCGGTTTCGATCTCGCTGAGGCGCTGGTCGACCTCGTCGGGCAGTTCGTCGGCATCTTCGTATTGCGCCTGAAGCTGATCGAACTCGGTGCGCAGCGCTTCACGCGTGGCACGTTCGTCGTCGGTGAGATCGGCCGGTATGCCGTCGAGCTCGCGCAGGCCGTGGTCGTGACCGTAGGGGAAGTCCACTGCGACCTCGATCCATTTCCAGCCCTCGGTGGCGATATGTTCCGCGTCGGTCTTCAGTTTTTCGGCGACAAGGGTTTCGAGAAGCCCGATATTTTCAAGCCAGCCACCGTCGTCCTGCTGGAAGAGATCGCGCATGACGACACCGCCCGCGTTCTCGTAGGCGCCGATGCCGACGAACAGCACGCGGCGATCCGACGCGCGGACGGTTTTCTCCGTCAGCATGCGCCGGATCTGATAAGGCTCCTGGCTGTAGGACCGCTGGAGCGCGTCCCAGACCTGGAGCTGGCGCGCATGGTCCGTTGTCACGGTGAACGCCATGAGCTGCTCGAGCGACATGCCATCCTCGGCATAGATGTCGAGAAGCTTCTCCGACACCGCGGCGATGCGCAGGCGCTGCTTGACGACATTGACGCCGACGAAATAGGCGGCCGCGATGTCTTCGTCGCATAGGCCCTTGTCGCGCAGGGTCTGGAAGGCGCGGAATTGATCGAGCGGGTGTAGCGGCACGCGCTGGACGTTCTCAGCCAGCGAGTCGTCCTCGGCGAGGATCTTGGTGGAGGGATCGCGGACTACGCAGGGCACGGGCGCGGTCTTGGTAAGGCGCTTCTGCTTGACGAGGAGCTGCAACGCCTGGAAGCGCCGGCCACCGGCAGGCACTTCGAACATACCTGTCTCGACGCCCTCCTCATCAAGAACCGGGCGGACATTGAGGCTCTGGAGCAGGCAGCCGCGACGGGCGATATCCGCCGCGAGATCCTCGATCGAGACGCCGGCCTTCACGCGCCGGACATTCGACTGGGAGAGGATGAGCTTGTTGAGGGGGATGTCGCGCGAGGACGACAGGGTGATCTTCTGAACGGCACTGGCCATCGGGACTTACTCCGCGACGGGCGCCGAAAGACTCTCTCTCGGCTTTCAACCCGCCGCGAAGACCGGCGCAGCCCTCTTCCTCTTATGGGTTTTCGCCCCGGACATCGCCGCAGCCTTCCCGGCCAGACCCAAGTCTCACCGCCGATGACTGTCGTCGGGAACAGTCATTTTGCCTGGACGTGCGTATGCCGATGATGCAGGTCGGGGTAATGGGCGTGACCGTGGCGCAAGGGTGCGTGCCGATGCCAATGCGAATGCGGTTCTGTTACCAGACCATCATGCTCATGTTGGTGGTGCTCGTCGTGCACGTGCACATGCTCGTGCGCTAGGGCATCGTGTAGATGCTCATGCTCATGCCGCTCCGCGAGGTGAAGCCAGAGCCCCACCATCATCAGCATTCCGGCGGCGATCAATTGGATCGTCAAAGGCTCGCCTAGCAGAACCACGGCGATGATCGCCCCAATGAAAGGCGCCAGCGAGAAGTAGGCGCCGGTGCGTGCGGCTCCGAGGTTGCGAAGCGCAAGCATGAAAAGAACGAGGCTTACACCGACGCCGAGGAAGCCGACGGCGGCCGCGGCCGCGATCGTGGTCGGCGTCGGCAGATGCGCGCCAAGCACCATCGCCAAGGCGACGTTCGTACTGCCGGCCGCGATACCCTTGATGGCCGCCGTGATCACCGGATCGGCCAAAGACAGTTTGCGCGTCAGATTATTGTCGATGCCCCACGCTAGGCACGCGACGGCGATAAAGGCACCGCCCGCGTCGATGCGTACACCTGTTCCATTCCACGCGAGGATCGCCGCTCCCGCAAGGATGGCGAAGGCGCCCAGCATTAGCCGCCGATCCACGTTTTCCCGGAACACGACCCACGCGATCGCCATGGTCGCGAGCCCTTCCAAGTTCAGTAGTAGGGACCCGGAGGCGGCGGACGTACGCGCCAACCCCAACATCAAGAGGAGCGGTCCGGCTACCCCGCCGCATAGGACGACGGCCGCGAGCCAGGGGAGGTCATGGCGCCGTAGGGGCGCCTCCGGAGCCGGAGCGCCGAAGGCTGCTCTGCTAGCGATGATGGCCACCAGACCGATGCCGGCCCCGAGATAGAGCAGTCCGGCGAGGAGCTGCGGCGGCATCGAGCCGAGCAAGAGCTTCGCGAATGGCGCCGAGGCACCGAAGAGCACTGCCGATATGAGCGCCAGTGGCACGCCTGGCCAGAGGGGAGAGCGCGACTGTGTCATGCCGCAAGCTTAGCAGAATAGAGGTGTGTCCACCTCCTTCTTCGCTGCATCGACGGCGGGACTGTCTTGTCTGAGCACTTGACGGGGATGACTTACAACTCGATCTGCCGCGCGATTTCCACGACGCGGTCGGGCGGCAAGCTGAAGCGATCAACCACCTTTACGGCATTGCGATAAAGAAAGGCGAACACTGGAAGACGCCAATGCGCAAACAGCGAGCTTCCGGCCCTTGCAACGATAATATCGCGTGTCGCGAAATAAATGGCGTGATCGAGATCGATCGACGGATCGAGACCCTTAACCCGCTTCAGAGCGGCGGTGAGGTCTGGTATTTCGACGAAGCCAAAGCGCATCGTCACGCGCCAGATCCCGTCGGCAATCTTTTCTACGCCACAGCGCTCCTCATCATCGATGCGCGGCGATTCCTCGAACAGAATCGTCAAGGCGATTACCGACTGATGGAGGGCGCCCATGTGTTTGACGTGGTCGATCAGCAGCGGCGGGATTTTCTGATAGGTCCGGGTCAGGAAGATCGCCGTGCCGGGGACACGGGGCACCTTGCCGGCGGCCAAGTCAGCGACAAATCTTTCGGGTGCTTCCGACGCTTGCGCCAGGCTCTCGCGAACCGCATCGATCCCCGACCGCCAGGTCAGCATCAGGAAGAAGACGAGCGCGCCGAAGGTCAGGGGCAGCCAGCCGCCTTCGGCGATCTTCAGCAGATTGGCGCCAAAGAACCCGACATCGACGATCAGGAAGAGTCCGGCGATTAGGATCGAAACCGCGAGCGGCCAACGCCATGTTTTCCGCATAGCCGTGAAGAGCAGGCAGGTGGTCAGCAGCATCGTTGTCGACACCGCCGTGCCGTAGGCGCCGGCAAGCCTGTCGGAACTGCCGAAGGCGATGGTGATCCCGATGGTCGCTACCATCATCATCCAGTTTACGACGGGCACGTAGATCTGGCCGTAAACTTTGTCGGACGTCTGGCGAATATGAAAGCCGGGCAGCCAGCCGAGTTGCATCGCCTGCCGTGTCATCGAGAACGAACCCGTGATGATCGACTGGCTGGCGATGATGGTGGCAATCATCGCCAGGAACACAAGCGGATAGACTCCCCATGTGGGGCAAAGCTGAAAGAACGGATTGCCTTCGATCGTACCCTTCTGGATGAGCAAGGCGGTCTGTCCGGCGTAGCTGAGCAGCAGCGACGGCAGCACGATCGCGTACCAGGACAGGCGTATGGGGCCGGGCCCGAAGTGTCCCATGTCGGCGTAAAGCGCCTCGCCCCCGGTGATGCAGAGGAAGACGCCGCCGAGCACCAGCATCCCGTTTCCTCCGCTATGGGCCAGGAAGCCGATTGCGTGACGCGGATCGAGGGCGGTGAGGACGCTGGGATTGCGAACGATCCCGGTGAGCCCAAGGACCGCGATAACAAGAAACCAGAGCAGCATGATCGGGCCGAAGGCGGCGCCAATTCTAGCCGTGCCGAACCGCTGGGCTGCGAAGAAGACAATCAGGATGGCGACGGCCGCCGGCATGACGAAGGGCTTGAGCGAACCCGTCACGACATTGACACCTTCGAGCGCGCTGAGCACCGAGATGGCCGGCGTGATGACGCCGTCGCCATAGAGCAAGGCCGCGCCGAGCAGGCCCATGACGGCCAGGATTTTGGCGGTCCCTTTGAATCTGTTGGCGCCGACCAGCGACATCAGGGCAAGGATTCCGCCTTCCCCATGGTTGTCGGCGCGCATGACGAACAGACAATATTTGATCGAAATGGTGATGATCAGGGTCCAGACGAGCAGCGACAGGATGCCTAGCGCGCTGGCGGTCGTGAAATGTCCGCCGGTTGCTTGGACGACGGTCTGGAGAGTGTAGAGCGGGCTGGTGCCGAGATCGCCATAGACGATGCCTAGCGCGCCGAGCGCCGCCCAATGCTGGGGTTCGCGGGTGCGTGTGGATACGTCCTGGGCGACAGTGGGGGTCATGAGCCATTCATGTAGGGCGGTGGCCCGCAGCATGGAGGAAGACGAGGATGGTCGTCTCGTTGGGCTGGAATCCGTGGGTGTCGGACATCATCCCAGTCGGCGTTGCGGCGAGCCACTTGCCCCCTCGCGCCGGGCCCAGTCCTGCGGGATGGCGGCTTCCAGCGCGTCGTCTACGGTCACCAACCCCAGCAATTTCCCCTCGGCATCAACAACCGGCAAGCTCAACAAGTTGAAGTCAGCCATCCGCGTGGTGACCGCAATGATGTCGTCATCAGGCGATGCGACGATTGCGCGCGCGTCGACTGCGTCGCGAAGTAACGTCGAGGGACTAAGTTGCAGGGCGCGCACAACGCTTAGCGTTCCGGCCAAGGCGCCGTCCGCATTCAGGCTGTGAATCGTCACCAAGGCCTCGGGCTGCACGGTTGTCAGTGTTCGCAGTTGCTCAAGCGCATCGCCGATCGTGCGATCCTCCGGCACGGCGAGGAAATCGGCGCCCATCAGGCCGCCCGCCGTCGCCGAATTAAAGCCGAGCAGCATGCTGACCTTCATCTTCGTCGCCGTCGGGAGACGATCGAGCACGTTCTGTCGGCGTTCCTGCGGCAACTCCATGATCGCGTCGGCCGCGTCGTCGGCGCGCATGCGCGACAGTACGTCGGCCACCTCGTCGTCGTTGCGCGATTTCAGCAGTTGCGCCTGCTTGTCATCGTCCAACTCCTCGAAGACATTGGCTTCCAGGCTGGGATCCGTATGCACCAAAGCCAGCAAGACATCCTGCTCTTGGCTCGGAGCGCGTTCAATAATATCGGCGATCTGAGCCGGCTTCAGCGCCTCGATGCGGCCGAGCGATGATGTAGATCTGGCCTGCGCTGCGTCGCGGGTGAGCGGCAGGAAGTCGTGCCAGTCCCGGGCCGGGTGGTGCTCATGCGAGCCGAAGTGCAGCCAGCTATGCTTGTGCACGTCCACGCTGACCATGCGCCAACCCGACGGGGTTGCGTCGAAGCGCACGTCGTGCGCCTTGACCAACACGCCGCGCGGCAGATCGACCAGACGCCGGCCGAGCATCTCGGCCTTCAGCAGCGTTTCCCCAGCCTCTTGTGAGAAGGGTCGTCGTTCTCCCGCCGCGATCCGCACAGCGCCATCGGGCTTGATCTCGATGACGTCCGCCATCGGCACGAATACCGGGCCGCTGCCGACCAGGAGGCCTTTCAGCAGTGGATAGTCATTGTCCCGCAAGACGGCGACAACGTCTTCCAGGCGGCCGGCCGGGGCGCCGTTGGCGTCCACGACGCCATGCTTGAACATGGAGACCAGGGAGACCGTCTCGTGGACGGGCGCATGAGGGGCATCGGTGGCGTTAGGAGTCATGGCAAACCTCTTCAACAGGATGAGCCCGGTGGAATGCCTTGGCGAGAAGGCTGGTGACGGCAGGGTCAGTGGCCAAGGGCAACCTCCACGACACGAACGATCACCAGGATCATCGCGATCAACAGATAGGTGCGGAGGACAGTCAGACCGATCCGCACCTCGGCGGAGAGCTGCGGCGCCTTAAGGAGCGCCAGCGGGGCCATCCGCCAGGTAGCGCGGAGGCTGGTGTCGACGGCGACCTTGGGCGCCGCGGGATGCAGGCGCCGGTAGGTGAAGAAAGCTGCGGCGCTGACCGCGGAAACCGCTGCGCCGATCTCCAGGATCAGGATGATGGTTTGGGCGCTGATGTCGGGGAACAGCACGCTGGCGGTCAGCACCAGGGACAGCACGACCAAGACGGCGATGACTGCGGATGTGAAGAGGTTGGCGAAGAGTCCATTCACCCACGGACCCACCACCTCGGTGTCGTTGCAGAGGAGCAGCAGGAACACTGTCGCCGAGGGCAACAGAACGCCGGCCAACACTTGCACGCCGACGGTCAGCAGGCCTAGCGGACTACCGGGGACCAGAACGACAATCGCCGATACGAACAGGATACCGGCAAAGACGGCGTAGAAGCCCTTTGCATCGGAGATCTTACGATGCAGCGAGTGCTTCAGCCCCAGCACGTCGCCCAGGGCATAAGATGTCGCAAGCCCCACAGCCGCGGCGCCGATGATCGAGGCGTCAATCAGGGCCAGTGCGAAGAGCACGCCGGCGACGTGGCCAACATACTTCTGCAGCCCCTGGGCGACCCCTTCGGCGTCGGTGAAATTGCCGAATTCCGGATGGCCGGCGAAGGTCGCGGCGGTGAAGGCGATGATCGCCGCAGCGCCTATGATCACGATGGCGATGCCGATCCACAGGTCGGTGCGCTCATAGTTCATGAAGCGCGGCGTGATGCGCTTGTCGATCAGGTAGGACTGCTGGAAGAAGAGCTGCCAAGGCGCGATGGTGGTGCCGATGATGGCGATGATCAGCAGCACCACGGCCGACAGGTCCGAGCCCTTCGGCAGGCCGGGAACGACGAAATCGTGCAGCATCTGTCCGCCGCTTGGGTGAGCCATCACAAAGATCGGCACGAGCAGGAGCGATCCCGCCACCAGCGCCATGCAGACTTGCTCAAAACGCTTGAACGACCCTGTGCTGGCTGCGGCGACAATCAGTACCGCGGAGATCGGCACGCCGAACATCTTCGGGATGCCCAGGTAATCCATGCCCAGACTGATGCCGATGAACTCGGTGACGATGGTGAGGGCGTTCAGGATGAAGAGGTCGATGACGCTGAAGGCGCCCCAGAACTTGCCGAAGCGTTCGAGAATGAGCCGCGCGTGACCGACGCCGGTCACCACGCCGAGCCGCAGCACCATCTCCTGATTGACGTAGAGCACAGGTACGAGAACCAGCAGTACCCACAACAGGCGCGTGCCATAGACTTGGCCAGCCTGCGTGTAGGTACCGAAGGCGCCGGCATCGTTGTCGCCGACCATGACGATCAGACCCGGCCCAATGATAGCCAGTAGGGTCGTGAGGCGGGCTTTGAGGCTCGCGCGCGGCAGTTCGTCGCCGCGTTGGATCGAGCCGAATGCGCCCTTGATGTCGCCGATATGCGCTTCATCGAGCACTGCGGCGCGCGCGTGATTGTCGCGTTGATTTTCCGGGTCTGCCAGCACGAGGAGCGCCTTCCCAATGGGCGTTGATGTATGGGGTTAGGTATCGACGGCGAGCGACCGTGGCGCCCGCCGCATGGAGCGCAGCGCTCAGCTTGGTTGTTGGCGCCACCCGCACCCGAGACGCCGGCGCGCCAGTGCGAGACGCGGGCGGATCTCCGATGAGCTGGCGCCGCGCAGGCGTGCGCTGAAAAATTGGTAGGTCATTCCTGCCTCCTGATGCCTGGCTCAGGAGGCGGCACGCATCAAAGCAGCGCGAAGTGGTTCGCGCGGCTCTCGACAATCGTGTCGTCGCCCTGAGCGTGGCCGAGCCGGCGATAGACGAGTGCAGACGTCGAGCGTCTGCTGTCGCAATCGTCGGCCTGACCGCTAGGTCGCGGGTTCATAGCGATCCCTTGCTGTGCCAATGAAAAATCCAGCCTTTGCAGGGCTGGATTCCGGAGCGTGAATTATTGCTGGTCTTCAATGCGCGCCGCGGGTTTCATACATACCCATAGGGGTATATTGCAACTATACCCGGGTATAGAAATGATCGATCGCGGCGCTGCTTGCGAAGGGGGCCGCGCGGCCGGGGATAGGCTCGCGTTCTTGACGGGCGGCAGCCGTGGGCCGCGATGGAGGCGTCGGTGAGACGCGGCAAGCCAATTTGAAGCTGCGTCTTGTCGACCTATTGTGGTGAGGATGTCTTACGCGAGCAGATCTCGGCGGTTCGTGTTTGTCCACGGTGCTTGGCACGGCGGTTGGTGTTGGGCGACGGTTCGACAACTTGCTGACGATCGAGGTCACAGAACTTGGGCGCCGACACTATCCGGCATGGCAATCGACGAACCTTGCGCTCACGTCGATCTCGATGCCCATATCGAGGACGTGCACAATCTCATAATTCGAGAGGACATTCGCGATGTAACGCTGGTGGGCCACAGCTATGGAGGGCTTGTGATTACAGGGGTGGCAGACCGTGTGCCGGATAGGATAGAGCGGATCGTGTATCTCGACGCCTTTGTGGGCGCGAATGGGCGATCCTTCGCCGATCTCGCGCCGATACATGATATCGAAGCGCTGGTCGTCGAGGACCGCATCGCTCCGATGATCCCTATCGAGAAACTTGGATCGTTCGATAGGGAGATGGCAGTGATCTTGGCCAGTCGTTTGGTGGGGCAACCGTGGCGCACGTTTGCGCAATCCCTCCACTTCTCTGCGAGGGCTCTCAACCGTTTGCCAAGGGCGTACATTCGGACTTCAGATCTCATTCCCGAACAGGCGGAGCACGCCATGGCTCTTGGGATTGAGATGATTGACGCACGGCCGGCGGGACATGACGCGATGCTCACGGAGCCCGCCAAGATTGCGATGCTGCTGGAGCAAATCGAGGGGCTTCCTGTACATCGGGCGGAGGAATGATGTTGGCCGTGGAAGAGAAATACCTCAGCGCAGCAACGCGCCTCCCGGCACAGGATCTCGACCGCGCGCGACGATGGTATCTGGAAAAGCTCGGCGTGAGGCCAACGGAGGAACGCCCCGGTGGCCTGCGCTATTGTATCGGTGCGAGTGAGTTTTCGATATTCCTCTCAAGCGGCCGATCGGCCGGAGACTTTACACAGCTCGCGATCACCGTTGACGACGTCCGCTCCGTCGTCGATGAGCTCAAGCGTCGCGGCGTCAACTTTCTCGAGTATGAAAGCGGCCGGCTAAAGACCATCGATGGCATAGCGCACGTCGCCGGCAACTATCCCAGCAAGGGATCAGCGGAACTTGGCTGCTGGTTTCACGACAGCGAGGGGAATTTGATAAGTCTTGGGCAGTCCTTGAAAGAGGCTATGACGTAGGATGGCATTTCGCCATCGAAAGCGCTTCAAGGGTCCCAGAGCATTCGCGCTCGAGGCGCTTTTTGCGAGGCGGGCCGCGCGCGTGCTCGTACAGCGTTAGCCGTTGCCCGTGACGGACGAGCATCAGCCGTCCTCTTGCTTGGATCGATGGACGGCGTGAAGTACGCGCTCGGCTTCCCGGATGCTGCCGGTTCGCCGCGCCGTTTCGGCCCAGACCGAGATCGGAAACAGTCCCTCGAAGAGAATGTCGCGTTCGATGCCGAGACCGAGCGGAAGCCTGACCGCGATCATTTCGGCGAGGCTGAATGAGCCCAGCTCGGGCTCACCGAGATCGGCGAGGCCGAACAGGGTGTCGCCGTCCGCGTCAAGCTCGGTCGCGAGCCAGACGCCTTCGCCGAGCGGGTTGAAAAACTTGACGACAGGAACGTGATCGACGTCGCGATCACGGCCGTTGGCGAGGAGTTGCTCGCGCAGCTCGGGCGTGAGGAGGATCATGCCGCCCTCCTGTCAGTCGAAGGCTCCGCCTGCAGTTCGGTGCTGTCGGCCGGCACTAGACCGAGCAGCCAATCCGCCGCCTTGCTTGCCTGGGACGCGGCACGGACAATGGCGCGATTGTCTTCGCGCAGCACTTCGAGCCACGAACCGATGTAATCGGCGTGCCGCACGGTCGGTACGATGCCGAGCGATGCGCAACAGAAGGCAGCGTTCATCTCGGCGATTTATCTGAACAGTCAACCTGTCTCAGGCGGATTTTGCGGCGGCATTTGCCTGAAAACACACGCGCTTCCGCTCGACCTCGACGCATGAGACAGATTCGAGGGCCTAGAGACCCTCGAGC